>JAESFO010000023.1_pt1 | contig 773319 bp, 781 predicted proteins | sample 9269421 | NCBI WGS metagenome assembly JAESFO01 (sample SAMN14502839, study PRJNA617101) | algae metagenome | isolation source: Nostoc desertorum CM1-VF14 and co-occurring heterotrophs from rocky... | place: USA: Clark Mountains, San Bernardino, California | collected 2000-06-05
GCTCTCTTACGGTGCTATGCCCAGGGGGTGACGGTCCCGCCCATCCGATCCCCGGCCGGCGGCCACCGACCGGGGATCACCGAACCTGCTACGAGTCGGCGAGAATCAACATGCAAGGGGGTCTTGGAGGTCACGATGGCCGGGCCATCTGCGGTTGCCCTCCCCCGCAAGCGGGAGAGGGAGCCCGACTGCACCGCCTCAGATCAGATGGTCGTGCTCGGCCAGTTTGGTCAGGATGGGCATGGCCCGCTCCACCGCTTTGACGTGCGCCGGATGCGCGAGGTAGCGCTCCATCGCGGCCATGTCGTCGAAATGGGCGATCAGGCAGAAGCGGAACGAGCCCGGGCGCTTGCCGAGATCTTCGACCAGCGACCAGTCCCGGATCTCGTCGATCTGGTCGGGCAGGCCGTTGAGGCCCGATATCACCGCCTGGATTTCGCTCTCGGGCGCCGTCTCGGCATAGTCGAACAGGACGACGTGCTTGATGGTCATCAGGCCTTGGCCTTCAGCGAGGCGAGGTGCTCCGCCCAGGGCAGGTCTTCGCCGTCATGCAGGTGCCCCCAGCGGCCGTGCTCGGGCATCACGCCGTAATAGTAGACGGCGACCATCTCCTTGGTGACCTTCAGCGAGTGGTAGTCGCCGGCCTTGGTCAGCAGCATGTCGCCGGGGCCGAGGTGATAGGGCTTGCCCTCGCTCATCGCCTCGCCTTCGCCCGAGATGATGATCCAGTACTCATGGCAATCATGGAAATGATGCTCGACCTCGGCACCGACCTTGAGGTGGCTGATGCCGTAATTCTGGGTCTCGCTCCAGTCGGGGAAGTTCTTCTCGGTGGCGGTGGTCTTAGGCATGGCGTCTCTTCTTGTGCTGATCGATGAGAGTGAGGAGTTCGGCAACGGCCGCAGCGGCAAAGGCGGGGTCGTTGATGTGAAGGTCGAGCTCGATGAGCCGTACCTGCGGCGCAAGGTGCCGGCGGAAAGCCTCGAGCAGCGCCTCGTCGGCGGCGCGATCGAAGAAGGGCTGGCCCTCGGCGTCGAGCGCCGAGACGCCGCGCAGCGGGAACAGCAGGGTGACCGGGCCGGAGGCGCGGTTAAGCTGCTCGGCAATGCGGCGGCCGATGGTTGCGTTTTCTTCCGGCGTGGTGCGCATCAGCGCCACATTGGCATTGTGCTGGTGGATCAGCCGGGTGGCGTGGCGTTCGGGCACCGGCACGCCGAAGAAGTTCGCCATATCGAGCGCCCCGGGGGCGATGACCTGCGGGATGCCGAGCCGGCCCGCCGCGCCGAGCCGGTCGGGACCGGCCGAGAGGTTGCCGCCGGCGATCTCATCGGCCCATTCGGTGGTGGTGAGATCGAGCACCGCCTCGAACAGCCCATCGGCGATCAGCGCCTCCATGGTCTGGCCGCCGATCCCGGTGGCGTGGAACGGCACCAGCGTATAGCCGGCTGCCGCGAGCAGGGCGTGGGCGTGCTCCACCGCCGGCGTCGTCACGCCGAACTGGCTCGCGGCGATCAGGCGCTGGGCGGCGAGGGCGCTGGGTTTCGCCTGCGCCTCGGCCATGGCGGCAACCGCCGCAGCGGCGTTGCGCAGCACCGGTTCGCTGATCGGGTTGAGCCCGGCGAAATCCACCACCGAGTTGATCATGGTGATGTCCTTGGTGCCGACATAGGAGCGGACATCGGAGGCGGCGACCGTCGAGACCATCACCTTGGGCACGCCGAAGGGCAGGGTGCGCATCGCCGCGGTGCCGACAGCCGTGCCACCCGAGCCGCCGATGGCGATGACCCCGGCAAGCTGGCCCCGCGCGTAGGCGAGGCCGACCCAGGCGGCGGCGCCCCGCATCATGGTATCGATGGCTGCGGCGCGATCGCGGGTTGCTGCCAGGTGCTCGAGCGAGCCGCTGCCGAGCCGCGCCAGCGTGTCGGCGGTGACATCGGGCGCAAAGCCCGGCGTGCCGGTGCCGAAATCCACCACCTCGACCGCCACCCCGGCAGCGGTGATCTGGTCGCGCAGGTAGCGGGCCTCATCGGCCTTGGTGTCGAGCGACACGATGAGCGCGACGCTGGGCATGTCAGCGGGTGCGCAACTGGGTGAAGGCGTGGGTGTTGGCCCTGAGCGGCTCCTCGATCGGCAGCCGCTCCATGCTGGAGGCGCCGACAAAACCGTCGACCTCGACCAGCTTGAACAGCTTTTCCGCATCGGCCGGGCCGGCGATCGGCCCGCCATGGGCGACGACGAACACATCGCTGCGGGCCTTGCGGCTGGCTGCGGCAATGGCCGCCACCCCCTTGGCCGCCTCATCCATGGCCATCGCGTGCTGCGCGCCGATGGCGCCGCCGACGGTGAGCCCCATATGGGCGACGATCATGTCGACGCCGGCGCCGATCATCGCCACCGCTTCATCGGGTGTGCAGACATAGGCGGTGGTCACGAGGCCGAGGCCGCAGGCGATGCGGATCATCTCGACTTCCTTGTCGAAGCCAAGGCCGCCGGCCTCGAGATCGGCGCGCATGCGACCGTCGATCACCGCGACGGTGGGGTAGTTGATGACCCCGGCAAAGCCTGCTTCCACCACCTTGGGCAGGAAATGGCTCATCCGGCGGGTCGGGTCGAACCCGCAGACACCGGCGATGACGTTGGCATCGGGTACCACCGGCATCACTTCGCGCTCGCCCATTTCCATGACGATGGCATTGGCATCGCCGAATGGCAGGTGCCCCACCCACGAGCTCAGCCCCTGCATGCGGAAGCGGCCCGAATTGTAGATGAAGATCAGGTCGGCGCCGCCCTTGTAGAGGAACTTGGCCGAGATGCCGGTGCCGGCGCCCGCGCCGATGATGGCGCGGCCGGCGGCCCGTTTCGCCGCGAGCCCGGCAAGGATGTCGTCGCGCCGTGTCATCGCTTGCCGAAGAACTCGGCGCCGAGCGCCATTTTCATCGTGCCCAGATTGTCGCGTCCCGAGCTCCACGGCTCCTTGCCGGCCATGAGGCAGTCGACGAAATGCTCGAATGGCCGGTTGAAGCCCATGGTCTCGCCATCGAACGAGGCGAGCCACTCGTTGCCCTCGGCATGGGCCCGATAGACGCCATAGCGACCATCGATCTCGTCGACCACCAGCGTCTCGGTGTCGAATTCGATGCGCCACTTGCCGCCCCAGGGGGTGCGCGGCGCCCGGCCGACGAGGCTGCCGGTATAGGTGAAGGGGAAGTCGGTGACCGCGCCCCGCATGTCGAACAGCGCCTCGATGGCGCCGCCGCCGGCATATTGCGAGTTGGCCGGCTGCCACTCGCGCACATAGCCGCCCACCGCGTCGGCATCGAACATGGCGCGGCAGAGATCGAAGTGATGCACCGCCATCTCGAGCCCCATGACATGGGTCATGGTGTGCTGGTAGGGCTTGCCGGCCCAATCGCACCAGAATTCGCCGACCACCGAGACGACGCCGCCATAGCGGCGGTCGCGCACCATGTCGCGGATCAGCAGGGCGCCGGGGAAGAACCGGTAGTTCTGGCTGACCATCACCGTCACGCCCTTCGCCTTGGCGCGGGCAACGATGTCCTCGCTGTCGGCATAGCTGATGGTGAAGGGCTTTTCGACCAGGGCGTTGAGCCCCAGGGCCACGGCGTTTCTCAGGATATCGGCATGCACGGTCGAGTGGGCGGTGACGACGACGGCGTCGAGCCCCGCCTTCGCCGCCTCATCGAGGGTGGTGAATTTCGGCACGGCGGCGTGGTTGGCCAGCCAGGCCGATTCCTTGCCGCTGCCGATCAGCGGATCGACGATGGCGGCAAACTCCACCTTGGCATCGGCGGCGATGGTCTCTGCCCACACCTTGCCGAGGCCACCGGCTCCGACCAGGGCGATGCGCGGCCGGGTGTTCGATTTCGTATCAGTCACTGCTCATCCCTTGTGGCGTTATCAGCCCTTGAGCCCAGTCATGGTGATGCTGGTCATGAAGTAGCGTTGGGTGAAGAAGAAGACGATGATCACCGGGATGATCACCACGGTCGCAGCCGCCATCAACAGGCTCCACTGGCTGGTGTACAGCCCGACGAACTGGCTAAGGCCAAGCGCTACCGTGTATTTTTCCGACGAGTTGATGTAGACGAGCGGATCGACGAAGTCGTTCCAGGCGCCGAGCCCGGAAAGGATCGCCACCACCAGCAGGGCCGGCCGGCTGAGCGGCAGCACGATGTACCAGAACACCTGGACGATGTGCGCCCCGTCGATGATCGCCGCCTCGTCGAGTTCCTTGGGCAGCGCCTTGAAGAACTGGCGCAGCAGGAAAATGTAGAACACGTTGGTGCCCAGCCAATGCGGCACGATCAGCGGCACATAGGTGTCAACGAACCCCAGCCCCGACCAGATCAGGAAGGTCGGGATCAGCGTGATGACATAGGGCAGCATCAGCGTCGCCATCAGCACGGCGAAGATCTGGTCGCGGAACGGCCAGTTGAGGCGCGCGAAGGCATAGGCGGCGAGCGACGAACTGAACAGCGTGCCGACAATGGTCGGCACCACCACCAGCGCCGAGTTCCACAGATAGAGGAAGAACGGGATGGTGGTGAGCGCGTCGGGGTAGTTGTGCCAGGCGAAGGGGTTGGGGATCCACTCCGGCGGGAAGATGAAGATCTGCCCCATTTCCATCAGCGACGAGCGCGCCAGCCAGGCGAGCGGCAGGATCATCGCGATGCTCAGGAGCACGCAGAGCAGGAAAGCGAGGCGGCGCTTGTTCACCCCGGGCGTGTTGCGGATGAGGCTGTCGCCGATCGAGGTGTCGTTTTCCATGGCGCTCATCAGTCATCGCCTCCGCGGTAGAACACCCATTTGTTGGATGTCCGGAAGATCAGGTAGCTCAGCACCGAGATGACGATGAACAGGGCCCAGGCCAGCGCCGAGGCGTAACCCATCTGCGAGTCCTGGAAGGCCTTGCGGTAGATCCAGAACACGAAGAACAGGCTGCCATTATTGGGGCCGCCATTGGTCATGATGAACGGCTGCACGAAGGTCTGGAACGCGGCGACCATCGAGATCATCAGGTTGAAGAGGATCGTCGGCGTCATCATCGGCAGGGTGATGTGCACCAGCTTGTGCCAGGCATTGGAGCCGTCGATATCGGCGGCCTCATAGAGCTCCTTGGGCACTTCCTGGAGGCCGGCGAGGAAGATGATCATCATCGGGCCGACGCCCCAGATGCTCATGAACACCAGCGACGGGACCACCTGGTCCTCGCTGAAAATGTACTGCAGCTTCGGAATGCCGACGGCGCCGAGCACGGAATTGAACAGGCCGAAATCGGGGTTGAACATCCACAGCCAGATCACTGTCGAAGCAATGATCGGCACGATCGAGGGGATGTAGAAAATGGTGCGGAAGATGCCGAGGCCCGGGATGCGCTGATTGAGCAGCGTCGCGAGGAAAAAGGCGAAGGCCATGCTCACCGGCACCGAGACCAGCGTGTAATAGGCCGTGACCTGCAGCGAGCGCCAGAACAGCGGATCGGCAAACAGCATCTTTTCGAAGTTGTCGAGCCCGACCCAATGCGCGTCGCCGACGGCGCTCCAGTCGGTCATCGAGATATACAGGCTGAACAGGATCGGCATCGCCTTGAGCAGCACGAAGCCGAGAACGGCGGGCGCCACGAAGATCAACGCCCAGGTGATCTCGGAGCGACGGCGCGGGCTCATCCTCGCCCGGGCGCCGGTCGTGGCGGAGCGGCCCGAAGGCCGCTCCGTCAGCATCACTCCGTCAGGGGAGGAGGAGTTCGTCATTGCTTACCAGCGGCCCTGCATCATCGGCTGCGCCGTGGCGACGGCCTTGTCCATGGCGTCCTGGGCGGTCGCCTTGTTGTTCATGATCTGCTGGATGTTGGGTTCAACAGCCTCGCTCATGATCTGCCCGATATTCTTCAGCTGGTAGACCGGCGCCTGCTGCGGCGCATGGTTCAGCGTGTAGTCGACGATGGCATCCATCGCTTCGGGCGGATAGGCGCTGTCTTCGGCCTGCACCCAGGTCTTGAGCAGATCGGGGTCGGTGAAATAGGCCTTCTCGTGCGGCGCCCAGAGGCCCGACTTGAACAGCCCGACCTGTGCCGGATCGGAGATGTACTTGTAGAACTCGTAGGCTTCCTTGGGGTGCTTGGTCTGGCTGAAGATCACCTTGGGCACCGAGAGCACCACGGTTTCGGCGGTCTTCCACTTGGGCAGCACGCCGACGCCCCAGTTGATGCCGAGCTTGGCAAAGTCGGTGACGCGCCACATGCCGTCCATGCTCATGGCGACCTTGCGCGACTGCATCAGCACGTCGCCGGTGGGCAGGCTCGAGGTCTGGGTCGGGTTGGGCATGACATGATCCTTGTAGATCAGGTCCTGGAAACCCTGCAGGGCTTCAACCGCCTCGGGCGAGTTGAGGGTGAGCGCGGTGCCGTCCTCGTTGGCAAACTGGCCGCCATTGGACATCACGTAGGGATACCAGCCACCCCACCATGAGGGCAGCGTCACGCCGAACGTGTCGATGGCGTTGGGGTCGAAGGCCGGGTCGGTGGCGTTCTTACCCGAGCGATCCTTGGTCAGGAGCTTGGCGTTGTCGACGAACTGCTGCCAGGTCCAGGCTTCTTCGGCCTTGGCCGGCGGGTAGGGGACGCCGGCGGCGTCGAACACGTCCTTGTTGTAGTAGATCAGCATGACGCCGGTGGCGAGGCCGGTGCCCATCAGGGTGTCGCCGGCCTTGTAGATGGTCGACTTGATGTACTGCTGGTCGGGGGTCTCGCCCATATAGGGCGACAGGTCGAGGATCTTGCCTTCGGTGGCCCACTGGAAGGCCTGGTTCTCACCGAGATAGCCGATATCGGGCGCCGTGTTCGACGCGATCATGGTGGTCAGCTTCTGCACGTAGTTGGTGCCGGTCGCCGGAATATGCATCGGCTTGACCTGGATACACGGGTTGTTGGTGTTCCAGTTCTTCACCGCGTTTTCGATGTCGTTCTTCTCGTTCACCGAACCCCAGAAGGTGAAGGTCAGGTCGACCTTCTCGCAATCCTGCGCCAGTGCCGGGGTGGCGGCGGCCAATCCCGAAGCCAGTGCTACGGCGCCTGCCAGCGCCAGCGCCTTGCGGCGCGAAAACGTCGTCATCTCGATGGTCCTCCCTGTTGAGACCGGTTCCTCGCATCACCCGTCCGGTTCGTCCGGCCTGGGTATTTGTTGTACCGATCGGTCGGTACAGGCTTAGTGGTGGTTCTGCGGCTTGTCAATCAGCCGAAGCGGGGCCGTCCCCAGCCGGCGTTACCCGGCTTTGCGCAGCGGCACGGTGTAGGTGGTAGCGGTGCCGGAGAGGCAGACTTCGCCCTCGGCATTGCGGATCGTGGTGGTCAGCGTGACGATCGGCTTGTCCTCGCGAACCTTGGTCACTTCGACCCGGCCGGTGATCTCCTCATCGACGCCGACGGCCTTGGAAAACTTCCATTCGACCCCGAGAAACACAGTTCCCGGGCCGGGAAGGTCCTCGGCGACAATGGCATTGAGGATGCCTGAGGTGACGCCGCCCTGGACGATCAGCTTGCCGAACACCGTGCTTTCGGCCAGTTCGCGGTCGTAATGCAGCGGGTTGCGGTCGCCGGTCATCTCGGTGAACGACTCGATGTCGCGCATCGTCACGCGACGCGACCGCTCGGCGAAGCTGCCGACGCTCGGCATGCCCTTGATGGTTCCGGCCCAGCCGGGCGGGGAGTTTTCGTCAGACACGTTCAGTGCCTCCAATAAGATTCTGTACCGACTGGTCGAGCCTGGACAGCGATGTTACGGTTGCTCGGCGCGCGGTCCAGGAGGCGGCGGAAGTCGCGCAATCTGCTGAAGATGCAGGCATTTCACGTCCTCCCTGACCCCGATGGACCATGCCAGCTTTGCGCTTGTGTCATGGTGACCGATCGGTACAATAGAGGCGATGAGAGATCGCGGTCAACCCGGCGATTGTGGTCTGTGGATTGACCGGTCTGTGAAACTTGGCCAAACACAGCGCAAGTGCGCCAGTGTCGGACGGAACGAGTCTAGATGAACGAGCAAATGACCAAGCTTCAGGCCGACAAGGGTGATGGCCGCAAAGTGTCGCCGACGCGGCTCAAGGTGCTGCAGGTGGCTGCGACCCTGTTCGCCGACCGCGGTTACTCCGGGGTCGGGGTCAACGAGATCAGCGAAGCAACGGGGCTGGGGCGCGGGGCGCTCTACTATCACATCTCGAGCAAGGAAGACCTGCTCTACGATATCACCACGGCCTACATGTCGGATCTGATCACCGACGGGCGAGCCATTGCCGACGCCGAAACCGATCCGGTCGAGCGGGTGCGGGCGCTGAGCCGGGCGCTGATGATGACCATTTCCGAGCACCTGTCGGAGATGACGGTGTGCTTCCGCGAACTGCATGCCTTGACCGACGAGCGTCGTCGCGCGGTGACGGGGCTGCATTCGGACTACCAGGCGATCTGGGCCATGGCGCTGGCCGACGGGCTGACCAAGGGGGTGTTCAAGCCGACCCCGAGCGTGGTGCTGAAGGGTCTGCTGGGGATGTATTTCTACAGCTTCCTCTGGCTGACCCCGCGCGGCCCGCAGAACGCCGCCGATATCGGCAACGCCTTCGCCGACGTGGTGCTCAACTCGGTGCGCAAGTAACCGCGAGCTGGCAGGGCCTATGGCTCGTCGCCGTCCGGTCCATCCTCGAGCCACTGGTCGTACTCCCGCTCGCGGCGGTGGCGGGCGAGGGCGCGGAGGTAATATTCGTCGTGCCGGCCATGCGGACGGCCGTCCTGCTCCCAGAGGAAATAGGCGGTCTTGCGCACTGCGGCGCGGAAGGCTTCGTCCTCTTCGCGGAAGTCGGTATTCTCAAGCGGCGGCTGGCCTTCGCCGCCATCGTCCGGGGCTTGCATCTTGTGTTCGCGGGTCATGTCGCCCTCAACGTCATCGTCAAGGTTGAGGTTGCATTCGTGCAACATCATGGCAGAGGCTTGCGGCGTTGATACGAAAGTACCCTGCCGCGCCGGCATATCTGCCTTGAACAGAACGCAAATCAGCGCGAAGACATAATTCTTCCTCTGGTTCTACCGGGCCGAGTCTGTCCGCCAATATTCCGGCGAGGGCAGGCCCTAAAGCTTTATGTCTGGACCCTCAAATTGAGCTCGAATGCTCCGCGCAGCGCCTATTCGCCCGGCGATGCAATGTCACACGTCATCGCTGCGCAGCAGGGCAAGGGGTTGACCACCCTGTGGCGCATCATGGTGCTGACCTGGCGTCACCCCTGGATGGTGGTGATCACCATCATCTCGTGCTTCATTTCATCGGCACTGCAACTGTCGACCCCGGTGCTGCTGGGGCAGGCCGTCGATCGGGCCGAGGGCGTGCTGGATGGTGGGGCCGGGGCGGTAGAGGCGCTGTGGACCATCGCGCTGATCCTCCTCGTGGTGTCGATCCTGCGCGGCCTGTTCACGATGTCGATGAACTATTTCGGCGAAGCGGTGGGCCATCACACGGCCTATGAGCTGCGCCTCGCAGTGTACGAGAAGATCCAGCGGCTCAGCTTTTCCTACCACGACAAGGTGCATACCGGTGACCTGATCACCGTCGGCATGCTCGATCTCGAGGGCGTGCGCATGTTCTTTGCCACGGGCCTGTTGCGCATCGTGCTGCTCGGCACGCTGATCGGGGTCGGCGCCTATATGCTGATCTCGACCGACTGGATCCTGGGCCTCCTGGCCCTCAGCTTTGCGCCGTTCGTCGCGGTCAACTCCTCGCTCACGCAACTGAAGCTCCGCGCCACCTGGCTGACGCTGCAGGAGCGGCTGCAGGACCTGAGCCGCGTCATGGAAGAAAACCTCGGCGGCATCCGCGTGGTGCGGGCCTTCGCCGGCGCGCAGCACGAGATGAAGAAATACAACGAGGCCTCCGACCGGGCGCTCAAGCTGACGCACAAGCGCGTCAACATCCGGGTCAACTCCACCTCGATCATGAACATCAGCTTTTTCGCTTCGATGGCGCTGGTGCTGTGGTACGGCGGCGAGCGGGTGATCGCCGGCGAAATGACCGTTGGAACGCTGGCCTCTTTCCTCACCTTCATGACGATCCTGCAGATGCCGGTGCGTCAGCTGGGCCTCCTGGTCAACTCGGTGGCCCGCGCCTCGACCTGCGGCAACCGGCTGTTCGCCTTCCTCGACCTCGAAATCGAAATCAAGGACGAGCCGGGCGCCAAGCCGCTGAAGCTTTCCGAGGGCACGCTGAAGTTCGAGAATGTCGATTTTGCCTATCCCTCGGCGCCGTTCCGTCCGGTGCTCCAGGGCATCTCGTTCGAGGGCAGAAAGGGCGAGACCATCGGTATCGTCGGCAAGCCCGGCTCGGGCAAATCGACCATCGCCCACCTGATCCCGCGCTTTTACGATGTGACAGGCGGCCGGGTGACCATCGACGGGCAGGACGTGCGGGCGCTGACCCTCGCGAGCCTCCGCCAGGCGGTGGCGGTGGTGCAGCAGGACTCGTTCCTGTTCACCACCAATATCGAGAACAACATCGCCTATGGCGATCCGTGGGCGAAGGGGCCGCGCATCGCCAGCGCCTCGGAATATGCGCAGCTCCACAACTACATCATCGGGCTCCCCACCGGTTACGAGACCATCGTGGGCGAGCGCGGCGTGTCGCTGTCGGGCGGCCAGCGCCAGCGGCTGAACATTGCGCGCTCGCTGATGCTCCGGCCCGCGGTGATGGTGTTCGACGACTCGACCGCGGCGGTCGATGCCGGCACCGAGCAGCGCATCCGCACGGCAATGAAGCGCTTCGCCAAGGACCGGGTGACTCTGATCATCTCGCACCGGCTTTCGTCGCTCATGCATGCCAACCAGATCCTCTTCATCGACGAAGGCCAGATCGTCGAGCGCGGCACGCACGAGGAGCTCCTGGCGCTCGGCGGCCGCTACCGCGCCCTTTACGACCTCCAGGTGAAGCCTGGCGACGACCAGTTGGAGGCTGCCGAATGACCGAGGCAACGCTCAATACCGAAGACGACAGCGAAGACCGCAACCGCCGCCCGCCCCGCGCCGTGGTCGGCTCGAGCCTCGACCGCGAGGAAGAGGTGTTCGGCAAGGCGTACGATCCGAAAATCGTCCGTCGCATCTGGGCCTTCGTGAAACCCTATCGCGGCCAGATCTACCTGTCGGTGGCGGCGGTGCTGGTGTTCACCTTCACCTCGCTCGCCTTCCCGCTGGTGATCCGCTACGCCATCGACAACGGCATGGCGGCCGGCGGCGGTGGGCGCTCGATCCTCCTCTGGTGCATCGTGGCGTTCGCGGGGCTGATCTTCATCAACTTCGCCTCGTCGTGGATCCAGGAAACCGTGGTCGGCAAGGCCGCCGAGAACGTGCTGTTCGATATGCGCCGCGCCATGTTTGCGCACCTGCAGCGGGTGTCGCTCGGCTGGATGGACAAGACCGAGGTCGGCCGGCTGATGTCGCGCCTGATGGGCGACGTCAACTCCATGCAGGAGTTCCTTGAAACCTCGGTGCTTTCGGTCGGCGATATCGTCCTCCTGTTCGGCATTGTCGGGGTGCTGCTGTGGCTCGACCCGATGCTCGGGCTGATCACCATGGCGACCATGCCGATCCTGTTCATCGTGCGGCTGTTCTGGCTGCCGCCGGCCAAGGTCAGCTTCATGGCGGCGCACCACACCAACTCGTCGGCCAACGGCGCGCTGGCCGAAGGCATCAACGGCGTGCGCACGGTGCAGAGCCTCGATCGGCAGCAGGTCAATTTCGATCTCTACGAGGAAAAGGCCCGCGCCAATCTCAAGGCGCACCTGCGCGCCGCCAAGTTCGCCCAGGTGATGGTGCCGATCGTCGACACGCTCACCGGCATTTCCATGGCCTCGGTCATCGTGGTCGGCGGCCAGATGGTGCTGGGGCGCGAGCTCGATGTCGGCGTCATGGTGGCGTTCCTGTTCTACATCCAGCGCTTTTTCGATCCGATCCGCTCGCTCACCATGCAGTATTCGGTGTTCCAGCGCGCCATGTCGTCGGGCACCCGCATCGTCGAAGTGCTCGACGTGCCGGTCAGCATCGAGGACAAGCCCGATGCCTTCCCGTTGACCGCGCAGATGGATGGTTCGGTCGAGTTCAAGGATGTCACCTTCGGCTACCGCAAGGGCCTGCCGGTGCTGAAGAATGTCAGCTTCAGGGTCAACCCGGGCGAGACGGTTGCCATTGTCGGCCCCACCGGCTCGGGCAAATCGAGCTGCATGTCGCTGGTGCACCGCTTCTACGACGTGTGGGACGGCTCGGTGACCGTGGGCGGGTACGATGTGCGCGACGTCACCCAGGATTCGCTCGGCCAGCAGGTGGCGATGGTGCTGCAGGAGCCGTTCCTGTTCACCGGCTCGGTGATCGAGAACATCCGCTACAACAAGGAAGAGGCCACTCGCGAGCAGGTGATCGAGGCGGCCAAGGCCGTGGGCGCGCATGATTTCATCATGTCGCTGGCCGATGGCTACGACACCAAGCTCGAGCAGCGCGGCGGCAACCTGTCGCTGGGCCAAAGGCAGCTGATCAGCTTTGCCCGCGCCCTGGTGGCCGACGCCAAGATCCTCGTCCTCGACGAGGCGACGGCCAATATCGACAGCTATACCGAAATGCTGATCCAGAAGGCGCTGAAGCGGCTGTTGGAAGGCCGCACCGGCCTCGTCATCGCCCACCGCCTCGCCACCATCCGCGGCGCCGACCGGATCATCGTGTTGCAGAACGGCGAGCTCCTGGAGAGCGGCAACCACGAGCAGCTGATGGAAAAGCAGGGGCTCTATTCGAAGCTCTACACCATGAACTATTCGAGCTTCGATGATCTGCCGGAGAATGCGGAAGATCATGCCGCGGCGGCGGTGGGGAAGGCGACTTAGGGCAGGGGGCTTCCCAGAGAGCAATTGCATCGCCGGTGCGGGCTGACCCCCACCCCTGTCCCCTCCCCCTCAAACAGGGGGAGGGAGACGCCAGCCTCGATTTCAGCGTGAGGGTCTCCCTCCCCTTTCTTAGGGGGAGGGGACAGGGGTGGGGGTCAGCCCGCTCCGGCTGCGAGGTAAGACGGGAGCTACTCCCCCGCCACCGCCAGTATCGGCCCAAAGCCGCCGTGCCACGAGATATCGTTCCGCCCCAGCGCCGGATCGTATAGCCCGACCCCGCGCCCGCCATCGAGGAACAGCGCATTGGCGCAACCGAGCTGATCGCGGAACAGGCGGGCGAACTCGTGGAAGTTCACTCCGGCATCGGAAATGGCGAAGATCACCTCGCCCTGGTCGCACACGCCGACGCCGCTGCGGCGGGTGCGGTCGGTGGAGTTGGGGATCAGCGCCGGGTGGAGTTTCCCCGATATCACCAGTAACGGACCGGACTGGGTGGCGAGCCGGGGTTCCGGGGCGGTGGCGAGATAAGCCTCGGTGGGGACGATGCTCGCGGTGTCACCGGTGATGAAGAACACCCCGTTAGGCTTCTTGTAGAAGTTGGGAATCGGCTTCTTGCCGGCCGCCGGTTCGGCCGTGTTGAGCTTCACCCGCCGCTGTCCCTCCTCGACATAAAGGCCGATGGGGCGGAAATCGGTGTCGTACATGCCGGCATTGATGGCAAAGCGCAGTGGCCGGCCTTCGGCTTGCAGAGCGTCAGCCAGGGCGCCGAAACTGCGATAGGGTCGGTCTTCGCCATTGCGCCAGTGCAGTTCCAGCGCTGCCGGAGTGGTGTGGCACACGGTGTAGCGGGCGCCTTCGAACTCGGTCGGCTTGCAGATCGGGTCGGTGGCGGCCGCAACGGGGACGGCGCCAAGCAGCACAAAGGCGAGCGCAGCAGCCAAGCTCAGTGAATCAGGTCTGGTCATCGGCAGAGTCTGGTTGCCGGCGCGCCCGTTCGCAAGCGCAACACGCCTTTTTGGGGATGGCGTTATCGCGCCCAGTCCTCTCTTATGCGCTACCATACCAGAGCAGGGTTGCTTCTTTGAATCGCCTTCCTGCTCCAAGTCTTTGTTTTGTCGTGAGATCGGACCGAAAAGGTCTGCAACCTTTCCTGATCTCACTCTGGAGGAGAGTTTTATGCCCGCATTGCCCGATCACACCCTCAACGATGGCACGACGCTTCCGGCAGTCGGGCTCGGCACCTATGCGCTGCGTGGCATCCCCGGCGCCGAGGGCATGGCCGAAGCGCTGCGCGAGGGCTACCGGCTGCTCGATTCCGCCGTGAACTACGAGAACGAGGGCGCCGTCGGCAAAGCGGTGCGGATGTCCGGCGTGCCGCGGGAGCAGATCCGCGTCACCTCGAAGCTTCCCGGCCGGCACCACAAGAAGCCCAATGTCACCTGGGCGATCGAGGAATCGCTGCTGCGCTCGGGTCTCGACTATCTCGACCTCTACCTGATCCACTGGCCCAACCCGAGCCAGCAGCTGTTCGTCGAAGCCTGGGAGGGGATGATCGAAGCGCGCGAGCGCGGTCTCGTCCGCTCGATCGGGGTCTCGAACTTCTTGCCCGAACATCTCGACCAGTTGATCGCAAAGACCGGCGTTGCGCCGAGCGTCAACCAGATCGAGTTGCATCCCTATTTCAACCAGTCAGAGCAGCGCGCCGCCGACAAGGCACGCGGCATTCTCACCGAGGCCTGGACGCCGATCGGCAAGGGCACGGGGCTGCTGGCCGAGCCGGCCGTGGTCGCCGCGGCAAGCAAGCACAACCGCACCCCGGCCCAGGTGGTGCTGCGCTGGCACCTGCAAATGGGCGTGCTGCCGATCCCCAAATCCGCCACGCCGTCGCGGCGGAGGGAGAACCTCGAGCTCGCCGGTTTTGCGCTGGATGAGGCCGATATGGCCGCGATCAACGCGCTGTCGCGCCCGGATGGGCGGCTGTTCGACGGCGATCCGCGCACGCATGAGGAGTTTTGAGGGCAGGCGCTCGCTGCCCCACCCCACCCAGCTCCGCTAAGCCCGCTACGCGGACAAGCTCCGCTGCCCTCCCCATCAAGGGGAGGGAGACCCGACTGTTAGCTTCGGATCTGTCGTCTCCCTCCCCCTTGTGGGGAGGGTAGCGCAGCTAGGCGAAGCCGTGGCGGAGCTGGGTGGGGGAGGCCACACGCGCCGCTCGTGCCCGCCGGCGCCTACCCCTGATACGGTCCGCCCGGCGGACCCCAGCCCCAGACCGGCATAGGCGGATTGCCCTTGGGCGCCGCCACGCCCGGCTGCGAGTTGAGCACGGCGATCCGGCTTCCCCACTCGAGATAGCCGACGAAGGCGGCCCGGAACTCCGGGTCGGCAGGCAGACCGACCTCGTCGGCAGTGTCGAGCATGAGTTCGATCCAGCGCTTACGCTGCACTTCGGTCAGGGAGCGACCGAGATGGCGGGCGACCATGCTGCCATGCGAGTCGCCGTGATCGGTATAGGGCGTGCCACCGCCGAACACCTCGGCGATGAAGCTCGCGACATGGGCGGCGTGCTTTGGGTCCATGTTGGCGAAGACCGGGCCGAGCACGGGATCGGCCGGAACCTTGTCATAGAACCGGGCCGTCAGCGCTGCGATACGGTCCCTGCCGCCGGCCCATTGGCTGAGTGTCGGCACGTCTGCTGGTGGCGTCATTGAGTCCCCTCCGGTCCGCTGCACCGGGCGATAGTTCACGCCTCCAAGGTGGGTCGCAAGCTGATCATCCGGGCAGGGCCGGGTCGCTGAGGAGGCAGACAGGCGTGCACTCGGCGTCACCGGCGGCGCGGTGATCCCCCCCGCGGGGAAAGATCAAGGAGAGGCAGACGCAGATTCAGCGATCTCTTCGGCGAAATGGCACGCCGCCTGCCGCGTGGCACTGATGCTGCGCAGCTCGGGCACCTGCACCTTGCAGATGTCGCGGGCGAACCTGCAGCGCGGGTGGAAGTGGCAGCCGGAGGGCGGGTTGAGCGGGCTCGGGATCTCGCCTTCGAGGCGCTTGCGGGCGTGGCGCTTGCTCGGATGCGACACGGGCACCGAGCCGAGCAGCGCCTGGGCGTAGGGGTGGAGCGGGCGGCTGTAGAACTCGCGCTTGGGCGCCATTTCGACGATGCGGCCCAGATACATGATGGCCATGGTATCGGCGATGTGGCGCACCACGGCGAGGTCGTGGCCGATGAACAGGTAGCTCAGCCCCAGCTCGTCCTGCAGATCCTGCAAGAGGTTGATGACCTGCGCCTGCACCGAGACATCGAGCGCCGACACCGCCTCGTCGCAGACGATCAGCTGCGGTTTCGAAGCAATGGCGCGGGCGATGCCGATGCGCTGGCGCTGGCCGCCGGAGAACTCGTGCGAGAAGCGGCTCAGGTGCCGGCGCGACAGGCCGACCTTGTCGAGCAGCTCGCCGGCATAGTTGCTGAGTTTGGCGCCGGGCTTTTCGCCCTGGGCGTAAAGCGGCTCGAGGATCAGGTCCTCGACCCGGTGGCGCGGATTGAGCGAGGCCTGCGGATCCTGGAAGATGATCTGCATGGAGCTGCGCAGCTGCCGCAGCTCTTCTTTGGGCATCGTCGCGAGGTCGCGGCCGTTGAAGCGCACGCTGCCGGCTGTCGGCTCGATCAATTGCAGGATCAGCCGGCCGGTGGTGGATTTGCCGCAGCCGCTCTCGCCGACGAGGCCTAGGGTCTGGCGGCTGCCGAGTTTGAACGATACCGATTGCACCGCCCGCAAGGTTTGTCTGGGGGCGAGCCAGTTGTCGCCGGCCACCGGAAACTCCTTGGAGAGGCCCTCGACCGACAGCAGGGGAGTGGTCATCGCGCGCCCTCCGAGATGAGCCCTGGCGCCCGGATGCAGGCGGCGCTCTGGAGGGGAGTGATCGGGAGGAGCGGCGGCTGCAGGTCGAGGCAGGCGGCGATCGCCTTGGGGCAGCGCGGCGCAAACAGGCAGCCGGGCGGCAGCTCGGCCGGGTTGGGCATGGCGCCGGCAATGGTGCGGAGGCGGCGCGCCTCGCCGTCCAGCTCCGGGGTGCTGCCGAGGAGGCCCGAGGTGTAGGGGTGCTGCGGCCGGTCGAACAGGTCGAAGATCCCCGCCTGTTCGACGATGCGGCTCGCATACATCACCACGACGCGGTCGGCGACCTCGGCCATGACGCCCATATTGTGGGTGATCAGCAGGATGGCGGTGCCGAAATCCTGCCGCAGCTGGTTCAACAGGTCGAGCAATTGCGCCTGGATGGTGACGTCGAGCGCGGTGGTCGGCTCGTCGGCGATCAGCAGTTTTGGCGACGACGACAGGGCGATGGCAATCATCACGCGCTGCCGGAGGCCGCCCGAGAGCTGGTGCGGGTAATCGAGCAAGCGCCGGCGCGGAGCCGGCACGCCGACCTTTTCGAGCAGCTCGGTGGCGCGGTCCCAGGCCGCCTTCTTGCTCATCGGCGAATGCACGCGGATCGCCTCGGCGATCTGGTCGCCGATGGTGAAGACCGGGTTCAGCGAGGTCATCGGCTCCTGGAAGATGATGCCGATATCGCGGCCGCGGAGCTTGCGCAGTTCGCGGCGGGGCAGGGCGAGGAGGTTGCGACCCTCGAAGTGGATGGAGCCGGTGACGCTGGCGGTGGGGGGCAGCAGGCCCATCACGGCCAGCGCACTGACGCTCTTGCCCGAGCCGCTTTCGCCGACGACGCCGACCAGCTCGCCGGGATGGATATCGAAACTGGCTTCGCGTACCGCGGTGAAGCGGCTGTTGAACGACACGGTCAGGTCGCGGACGCTGAGCAGGGGGGCTGCGGTCATTGTTCTACTTTCATCCGCGGGTCGAGCACATCGCGCAGGCCGTCGCCGAGCAGGTTGAGGCCGAGCACGGTGGTGGCGATGGCGATGCCGGGGATGACGGTGAGCCAGGCCGCTTCGCGCAGATAGGTGCGGCCTTCGGCGATCAAGACGCCCCAGCTCGGCACGGTGGGCGGGGCGCTGAGGCCGAGAAAGCTCAGCACCGCTTCCGACAGCACGGCATAGGCGAAGACGAAGCTCAGCTGCACGATCAGCGGCGCCATGCAGTTGGGCATGATGTGGTGCCAGAGAATCCGCCCGTCGCGGGCGCCTGCCGCCCGCGCTGCCTGCACGTAATCGAGTTCGCGTGCGACGAGGATCGAAGCGCGGACGACGCGGGCGGTGCGTGGGATATAGACCACGGCGAGGGCGATGATGGCGGTCGCCGCCGAGGGCCCGAGCGCCGCGGCGATGCCGATGGCGAGCAGCACGGCGGGGAAGGCCATCAGCGCGTCGGCGATGCGCATCAAGAGGTCGTCGAGCCGGCGATAATAGCCGGCAATGGCGCCGAGCAGCACGCCGAACACCGCATTGAGGATCACCACGGCAAAGCCGATGCCGAGGCTGAGCCGGGCGCCGTTGAGCACGCGGGAAAGCATGTCGCGGCCGAGATTGTCGGTGCCGAACAGATAGACCTCGGATGGCGGCTTGAAACGGTTGCGGACCGACAGCGCGTTGGGGTCGACGCTGGTGATCAGCGGAGCCAGCACGGTAACGAGGCAGATGCTGCCGAAGAGGATGGCGCCGAGGAGGAACGACTTGTTGGCGGCGAGGCGCCTGAGCCAGTAGCGAGTGGTATCGAGGGCGAGCGCCAGCCGCGACGGTTCGTGGATGATGTCGGTCATCTCAGCGCCCCCGGACCCGGATTCGGGGATCGAGGCTGGTGTAGAGCAGGTCGATCACGATGTTGAGCAGCAGCAGGGCGGTGGTGACGAACAGCAGGCCGCCCTGGATCATCGGATAGTCGCGATTGGAGATGGCGCTGCCGAGGAGCGAGCCGATCCCCGGAACGCCGAAGATGGTTTCGATGACGATCGAGCCCGAGAGCAGCACCGAGAGCACGAGGCCGATCATGGTGACGATCGGCATCATGACATTGGCGAGGGCGTGCCGGCCGACCACGATCCATTCCGGCAGTCCCTTGGCGCGGGCGGTGCGGATATAATCCTGGTTCAAGACTTCGAGCATGGTGGAGCGGGTGATGCGCGTCAGGAGCCCCGCCTGCATCAGGGCGAGCGCCACGGCGGGAAGGGTGGCCGAGCGCAGCCAGCCTACGGGATCGGTGGTGAACGGCACATAGCCGCCGGTGGGCAGCCAGCCGAGATGCACCGAGAACAGCACGATCATCACCAGCGCCAGCCAGAAATTGGGCAGTGATACGCCGAGCAGCGCGAAGAGGGTGGCTGCCTGGTCGATCCAGCGATTGTGGTTGAGCGCCGCCAGCATGCCGGTGCCGAGCCCGATCAGGATGGTGAGGACGAGCGAATAGATGGCGATGCCGATGGTGATGGGCGAGCGGGCGAGCAGCGCATCGACCACCGGAATGCCGAGGGTCAGCGAACGGCCGAGATCGCCCTGGAACAGGTGGATGTAGAAGGTGAGGATCTGGATATACAGCGGCTGGTCGAGGCCAAGATTCTGCCGGATCTGGGCGAGTTCCTCGGGGGTGGCGGATGGCCCGCCGATCACAACGGCCGCATCGCCGGGGATCAGGTAGATGATGCCGAAGGCGATCAGGCTGACGAGGATCAGGATCGGGATCGCCTGCAGCAGGCGGGAGATGATGTAGCCGAACATCTGGGGCAGGCCCTCGGATAAGAATAAGCCGCCGGCCTCTCCTGATCCTCCCCCGCCACGCGGGGGAGGATCACGGAGAGGCCGGTGGAGGGGGACGGGTGAACCACCCGCCCCCAACCGATCAGTTCTCGAGCCAGACGTTCGAGACCCGCGTGTTGTAGAACGGGGTGAAGCCCTTCACGTTCGAGCGGGTGCCCTGGACGTTCGACATCACGCCGAACGGGATGGCGAGTACGTGCTCGAACACCACCTTCTGTGCATCGGCGAAGCCGGCGGCCCGCTCCTCGATGGTGGCGCCACCCTGTACGCGCTGGAACGCGGCGTTGTAGTCGGGGTCACCCGCCGGGTCCTCTGGCTTGTAGATGTTGGCCGGCGCCGCGAGGTTGCGCAGCGTCGTCGCGCCACCCTGGGCGGCCGAGCCGGTCCAGTGGGTGAAAAAGAAGTTCCAGCCGGTGGTTTCCTTCTCGCTGGTGGCGAGTGCGGTCGGCCAGTCGAACACCTTCAGTTCGGCATTGAAGCCGGCAGCCTGCAACTGCGCCTGCATCACCAGCGCGGTGTTGTACATGGTGGTGATCTGCTGGGTGGTCAGCAAGACGACCGGCTCGTTGTTGTAGCCGGCCTCGGCCAGCAGCGCCTTGGCCTTTTCGATATTGGCCTGGTTGTAGAGCTCGCCGCCGGCTTCGGAGAAATAGGCGGTGCCGGGGAATTGCAGGCTCGGGTTGAGCTTGTAGACGCCGTCGGTCGACGCCTCCATGATCTCATCCATGTTGAGCGCCGCGAGCATCGCCTGCCGCACCTTGAGGTTGTCGGTGGGCGGCGCCGACCAGTTCGGGTAACCGATATTGAGCCCATAGGCCTCGAGCGTCAGCAGCTTGACCCCTTCGACCGCGGCGAGGCGATCCATCGAGATCGCCGGCACCGATTCGACGATGTGGACTTCGCCGGTTTCGAGCGCCGCCATGCGGGCGGCGGTTTCGGTGAGCATGCGGAAGGTGACGGTATCGACGCAGGCCTGCTTGTAGCCGGCAAAACCGCTGAGCCCGCTCAACGTCGTGCCCGGGGTGTAGTCGGCGTAGCGGTCGAGCCGGACATGGCTGTCGGGCACGAACTCGCCGAGCTTGAACGGGCCGGTGCCGATGACATCGATCTGCCCCGCCGCTTTGCCGGCTTCTTCCGCCGGCATGATGACGACGGGAGCAGTCGACGAGGAGAGGTTCTCGAGGAAGTTCGGCTGCGGCGCCTTGAGCGTGATGACGAAGGTCGCATCGTCGGGGGCCGACCAGCCGGCCACCGCTTCGAGGATCGAGCGGCTGACGCCGACCGTCTTGTAGCGATCGAACGAGGCGACGACATCGGCTGAGGTCATCGGCTTGCCGTTGTGGAACTTCACCCCCTGGCGCAGCTTGAAGGTGTAGTTCAGCCCGTCGGCGCTGGTCTCGATCGCATCCGCGAGATCGGGCACGGGCCGCATGTTCTCGTCGCGGATGATCAGCGCTTCGAAGATGTTCATGGCGATGTTGCGCGTCGCCGACGAGGTGGCCGTCTGCTGGTCGAGCGTGCCGGCCGCGGCTTCGAGCCCGACCACCAGGTCGCCGCCCTGCTGCGGGCAGCTGAACCGCTCCTCTGCCATCGCGCCGAAACTGGCGAAAAGGCCCAGCGTCAGTGCCGAGCTGAAGAGAAGATGCTTCCTGTTACCCATTATCAGTCCCTCCTGAAAATAGACGTGCGTCAACGCGAGGACCGGCCCCCTTCGCTGAAGGGGTGGAACGCGCATCGCCTCAACGACTTGCGTTTCCGATCCTGACCTGTATCGTGGTCGACATGTATCGTTAAAGGTATTCAGTCAGCTTCAGGCGGGATCGTCAAGAGGGTGTGGGAATTTTCGTCGGGAAGGGCCGGCTGACCGGCTTCTCGGCGCACCAGGGAGGGAACAGGAATGCGGATAACCGAGGTCGAGACGCTCTATACCGAGGAGTTCTCGAACGTCATCTGGGTGCGGGTGCATACTGATGCCGGCCTGGTCGGGCTGGGGGAGACGTTCTTCGGGCCGGGCTCGGTGACGGCGCATGTGCACGAGGTGCTGGCGCACAAGCTGCTCGGCCGCGACCCCCTCGCCATCGAGGCGATCAACCGCGAGATGGTCTATGCGGCGCTCGGGTTCTCGTCGTCGGGCGCCGAGATGCGCGCCGCGTCGGCGGCCGACATTGCGCTGTGGGACCTGTTCGGCAAGGCCTGCAACCAGCCGGTACACCAGATGCTGGGGGGCGTGAGCCACGAGCGGCTGCGCATCTACAATACCTGCGCCAACCCGCGTTATGCGCAGGCGCGCAACTTCCGGCCGGTGGACAACTGGGCCTCGGGGCAGGGCGATGCCCGCTATGCCGATCTCGACGGTTTCATGCAGCGGGCGGGCGAACTGGCCGAGGACCTCCTGGCGTCGGGGATCACGGCGATGAAGATCTGGCCGTTCGATCCGCCGGCGATGGAGAATGACGGCCGCTACATCACCACCGAGCAGTTGAAGCTGGCGCTCGAGCCGTTCGACAAGATCCGCAAGACCGTGGGCGATCGTATCGAGATCATGGTGGAGCTGCATAGCCTGTGGAACCTGCCGACCGCCAAGCAGATCGCGCGGGCGCTGGAGCCCTACCAGCCGACCTGGTTCGAGGATCCGATCCGCATGAATTCGCCGCAGGCGCTGGCCGAGTTCGCCCGCTCGACCCCGATTTCGGTGTGCGCCAGCGAAGTGCTGGCGACGCGCTTTCCCTACAAGGACCTGCTCGATCGCGACGCGACGCACGTGGTGATGGTCGATATCGGCTGGTGCGGCGGGCTCACCGAGGCACGGAAGATCGCCGCGCTGGCCGACACCTACCACCGCCCGTTCGCGGCGCATGACTGCGTCGGCCCTGTGGCGTTCGCCGCGGGCGTCCATGCCTCGTTCAGCCAGCCCAACACGCTGATCCAGGAGAGCGTCAGGGCCTATTACAATGGCTGGTACAAGGACCTGGTGACGGCGACGCCGCGCATCGAAGGGGGCTACGTCTATCCGATGGACGGACCGGGGTTGGGGACGGAGCTCAGGCCGGAGGTGTTCGAGCGGGAGGATCTGGTGCGGCGGGTTTCGCGGGTCTAGAGGCACCGGCGGTGCGGTAATCCTCCCCCGCGGGGCGGGGGAGGGGGACCAGCGAAGCTGCTGGAGGGGGAAGCAAGAGTCGACTGTGGGTTTTGCCGCCCCCTCCACCGCCTTCGGCGGTCCCCCTCCCCCGCCCCGCGGGGGAGGATTGCAGAGAGACCGGTGCGCCCGCCCTCTCCCCCAATCGTCGTACCCCACACAATGCCCCTTGACGTCGTTTGTCCATGTAACGTTACATTGCGCAACGGCAAAACAGCCGCACGGATACGTGTCGAAAATGAGCATTGAGACCACCCCAGCCAATGCCGCCAAGCCCGGCGAGCCACGCGCCTATCGCAGCGCCGAATGGTTTGCGCGGGCCGGCAAATATGGCTTCGTGCCGCGCAGCTGGATGAAGAGCCAGGGGTTCTCGCCCGAGTTGCTCGATGGCCGGCCGGTGATCGGCATCTGCAATACCTGGTCGGAACTGACCAACTGCAACCGGCACCTGCGCGAACTCGCCGAACACGTGAAGCGCGGCGTGCTGATGGCGGGCGGTTTTCCGCTGGAGTTCCCGGTGACCAGCCTCGGCGAGCCGCTGATGCGGCCGACCACCATGATGTTCCGCAACCTCGTGGCCATGGATGTCGAGGAAACCATCCGCGCCAACCCGATCGACGGGGTGGTGCTGCTGGCCGGCTGCGACAAGACCACGCCGGCGGTGCTGATGGGGGCGGCGAGCTGTGATGTGCCCGCCGTGCTGGTGTCGGGCGGGCCGATGCTCAACGCCCGCTTCCGCGGCCGGGTGCTCGGTTCGGGCACCGACATCTTCAAGCTCGACGAGGAGTACCGGACCGGCAAGATCTCGAAGGCCGACCTCGATGCGGCCGAGGCGGCGATGAGCCGTTCGGCCGGCTCGTGCATGACCATGGGCACGGCCTCGACCATGGCGTCGCTGGGCGAGGCCATGGGGATCGGCTTTGCCATGAACGGCTCGATCCCGGCGCCGGACAGCCGGCGCGCCGTGCTAGCCGAGCAATCGGGCAAGCGCGCCGTCGAACTGGTACGGCAGAGCATTACCATCTCGAAAATCCTGACCCGGGCAGCGTTCGAGAACGCGGTGAAGGTCAATGGCGCAATCGGCGGTTCGACCAATGCGGTGGTGCACCTGCTCGCGCTCGCCGGGCGGCTGGGCGTCGATTTCAAGCTCGAGGATTGGGATGCGCTCGGCCGCGACGTGCCGACCATCGTCGATTTGAAGCCCTCGGGGCGCTTCCTGATGGAAGAGTTCTTCGATGCCGGCGGGCTGCCGGTGGTGATGCAGCGGATTTCGCACCTCATCAACCTCGATGCCGTCGCGGTGGAAGGCGGCACCATCGGCGAGCGCATCGCGGATGCCCAATGCTGGAACGACGAGGTGATCCGCCCGCTCGACAAGCCGCTGACGCCTCAGGGCGGCATGATGGTGCTGAAGGGCAACCTTGCCCCCAATGGCGCCATCATCAAGCCGTCGGCCGCCTCGCCGCGGCTGATGCAGCATCGCGGCCGGGCCATGGTGTTCGAGAACGCCGAGGATCTGCGCGCCCGCATCGACGATCCAGATCTCGATGTCGATGCTGACAGCATCCTGGTGCTGAAGAATGTCGGCCCGCGCGGCTACCCCGGCATGCCCGAAGCCGGCACCATGGCGCTGCCCAAGAAGCTGCTGGAGCAGGGCGTCACCGACATGGTGCGGGTTTCGGATGCGCGGATGAGCGGCACGGCGTTCGGCACCGTGGTGCTGCATGTAGCGCCGGAATCGGCGCTGGGTGGACCGCTGGCGCTGGTGAAGACCGGCGATTTCATCGTGCTCGATTGTGCGCAGCGGAAGCTGGAGCTCGAAATCTCTGCCGAGGAGTTTGCCCGGCGCCAGGCAGCGTTCGTGCCGCCGGAACCGGCCTATGAGCGCGGCTATGGCCGGCTCTTCATCGATCACGTGCAGCAGGCCGACAAGGGCGTCGATTTCGACTTTCTCGTCGGCGGCAGCGGCACGCCGCCGTCCAAGGTCTCGTTCTGACGGCACGCCCATTGCACTGCCGACGCCGCGGGATCAGCGGCGCATACATTGTCTGGAGGATATTTGAATGACTGCTCGTGCCTATTGCGACTGCCACGTCAACATCTACAACGAAGAGCACATCCTGCCGCTCTACTGGACGCTGCATGGCCGGGTGCGGAAGGGCGAGCTCAGCCACCAGTCCGATGCGGATTCGCTCTACAAGGCGATGGCGGACGTCGAGAAGGCGATCATCTTCACGCTGCGCTATGCCGACGCCATCGGCGTCGAGGGCAATGACGAGCTGACCGCCGCGGCAGTGAAGAAATACCCCGACAAGTTCGTCGGCTTCGCTTATTGCGACCCACGCCGCCCCGACTATATGGACATGCTGCACCACGCCATCGAGGATCTGGGCCTCAAGGGCGTGAAGTTCGGCCCGATCTATAACGGCGTGCACCTTTCCGACCCGCGGCTCGAGCCGGTCTACGAATACCTGCAGAAGCACAACATTCCGCTGACCATGCACATGGGCACCACCTATGCCCGCAATGCGCCGGTGGAACTGGGTCGCGCCATCCATGTCGAGCCGGTGGCGCTCAAATACCCCGACCTCACCATGATCCTCGCCCATATGGGGCACCCCTGGTACGACGAGGCGATCGTCGTGGCGCGCAAGCAACCCAATGTGTGGCTGGAACAGTCGGCGCTCTTCTACCGGCCCTGGCAGTATTACAACATGCTGGTGCTGGCCGAAGAGTACCGCACCGCCGACAAGATCTTCTTCGGCACCGATTTCCCGTTCGCGGGCGTGGCGGAATCGGCGGACGGGCTGATCAACATCAATAAGCAGGTCGAAGGCACCAGCCTGCCGCGGGTGAGCGAAGAAACCATCCAGTCGATCCTCTGGTCCAACCCGTTCAAGACCTGGTGGAAGGGCGACAACCCGCTGGAGTGAGGGCGTTGGTCCATCGTGCCCTCCAGCTTGGGAAGCTACCCGGCCGGTCGGGACGTTTAGGCGACGCTTGCCTCGGCGTCTGCGATGACCTGGCGGATTGCCACGCCCAACGCGGCGGGGTCGAGCGGTGCGGTTGTCGTTGCCCACGGCTCGCCCTCGACGATGTGGGCCCCGCGGGCCGAGAGGGCGATGCCTGTGGGAGTGGTTTCGAGCATCACTGAAATGGACGCGCTGGTGAAGGCGCGCACCGATTTGGCGCCGCTCAACTGGTAGACGGTCCAGTCGGTGAGCTTGCGCTCGCGCTGTGTGGATGGCCGGCGCTTCACCATCTGCGCCAAGTGCCACAGCGCGGCCTCGCCGATTGCGGCGTCGATCGTCGCAACCGGCAGCACCGAGGGGTTGCCGGTCTCGACCATCAGTTCACCCGGCGCCGTCATCACCGAGGTGACGATGTAGGTGCGGCCGGCATAACAGTAGAGCGTGGCCGATAGTTCCATGCCGAAGCGCTGCCGTTTCGCTATCACCGCCTCGAAGACCGAGCCATGCTGCTCGCCTCGCAGCGCTGCCAGCAACCTGCCGAACATCTGCTTCCCCCGTTTACGCGAGGCATATTAGACGCGGACAAGGTCGAGCCAATTGCGGCCTCGCTCCATCGTTTAGCGTCCCTTAAGCGCGACTTTTAGTCCTCCTAAAATTCCTGTTGCCGCCATCACATTTTCCCCACACAAATCAGCGACGCGTGCCACAGTTCAGGCACGGGGGCATAAATGGGCGATCTCAACGAACTCCGCGGCCGCATTCGGGCCGCCATCCTTGCCGACGAGGCTCAGACGATTGCGCGGCTCACTGCCGATGCGGCGCTGAGCGATGCCGACCGCGCTGCCATCGGGCAGCGGGCGCTGACGCTGGTGGAAAAGGTGCGTGCCGCACAGTCGAGCGGCATGCTCGAATCCTTCCTCGCCGAATATTCGCTGTCGACCGACGAGGGCATCGCGCTGATGTGCCTTGCCGAGGCGCTGCTGCGGGTGCCCGACAACCACACCATCGACGAACTGATCGAAGACAAGATCGCGCCGTCGCGCTGGGCCGAGCATCTCGACCGCGCCAACTCGGCGCTGGTCAACGTCTCCACCCTGGCGTTGACGCTCACCGGCTCGGTGCTGCGCGAGGGCGGGGCGGGGATTGCCGGCACCATCAAGACTTTCGTGCAGCGCATCGGCGAGCCGGTGATCCGCTCGGCCGTGATGCAGGCGATGAAGATCCTGGGGTCGCAGTTCGTGCTGGGGCGCGACATCGAGGAAGCGACCCGCATTGCGCGCAAGGCCGAACGCGACGGTTTCACCTATTCCTATGACATGCTGGGCGAAGCGGCCCGCACCGAGGTCGATGCCAAGCGTTATCGCGCCGCCTATGCCGAAGCGATTGCGGTGCTCGCCACGCGCTCCACTGCCGGCAGCGTACGCGACAACCCTGGCGTGTCGGTGAAACTTTCGGCGCTGCATCCGCGCTACGAATTCATGAAGCGCGAGCGGGTGATGGAAGAGCTGGTGGAGCGGACGCTCGCCCTCGCCATGATGGCGCGCGGCGCCAATATGGGCTTCAACATCGACGCCGAAGAGGCCGACCGGCTCGATCTCAGCCTTGATGTGATCGCCGCGGTGCTGGCCGACGAACGACTTGCCGGCTGGGACGGGTTCGGCGTCGTGGTGCAGGCCTATGGGCAGCGCGCCAGCCACGTCATCGACTGGCTCGAGGCCCTCGCCGAGCAGTTGGACCGTCGCATCATGGTGCGGCTGGTGAAGGGCGCTTATTGGGACAGCGAGATCAAGCGCGCCCAGGTCCTGGGCCTCTCGGGCTTTCCGGTGTTCACCAGGAAGCCCGCCACCGATGTCAGCTACATCGCCAACGCCAGGCGGCTGTTGTCGAAGACCGAGCGGATCTACCCGCAATTTGCCACACACAACGCCCACACCGTCGCTGCGGTGCTGGAGCTGGCCGAGCGCCAGGGCGTTTCCAATGACGCGTTCGAGTTCCAGCGCCTGCATGGCATGGGCGAGCGGCTGCACGATATCCTGCACGACGAACAGCACACCCGCACCCGCATCTATGCGCCGGTCGGGCGGCATGCGGACCTGCTCGCGTACCTGGTCCGCCGCCTGCTGGAGAACGGCGCCAATGGCTCGTTCGTCAACATGATCGCCGATCGCGACGTGCCGGCCGCCGCCGTGGTGCAGGATCCGTTCGAGGCGGTGGCGAGCGCCGTGGCCAAGGTGCGCGCGCCGGCCGAGCTGTTTGCGCCGCGCCGCCGCAACTCGAGGGGGCACGACCTCACCGATCCGTTGGCCGTACAGTACCTCCTCACCGATCGCGAACGCTTCCGGGCGAGCGAGAAGCGTTGGCATGCCGTGCCGGCCTCGCTGGTCGCGGGCAGCCAGGGCGAGCAGTTTTCGCTTCTCAGCCCCGCCACCGGCGAGCCGGTTGGCGACGCCATCGGGGCAGGGCCGGAGACGCTGGAACTGGCGATTGCCACAGCGCGCGACGCAGCGCCCGGCTGGGCGGCGCGCCCGGTGGCCGAACGCGCCCTGCTGCTGAGGCAGGTGGCCGATCTCTACGAGGACAATGCCGCCGAGTTCTTTGCGCTTTGCGCCCGCGAGGCGGGAAAAACCCTCACCGATGCGGTGAGCGAAGTGCGCGAAGCAGTGGACTTCCTGCGCTATTACGCCGCCGAGGCGGAGGCGAGCGAACCGCGCCAGCCGCTCGGGGTGTTCACCTGCATCTCGCCGTGGAATTTCCCGCTCGCCATCTTCACCGGCCAGATCGCCGCGGCCCTGGTTGCCGGCAACACGGTGCTGGCCAAGCCCGCCGAGACCACGCCGCTGATCGCGGCGCTCGCCGTGCGGCTGATGGTGCAGGCCGGCATTCCCGAGGACGTGGTGCAACTGGTGCCGGGTTCGGGCGCGGTGGTCGGCACGGCGCTCACCTCCGACCCGCGTATCGATGGGGTCTGCTTCACCGGTTCGCTGGCGACCGCCAAGGCGATCGACGTGAAGATGGCCGATAACCTCGCGGCGGGCGCGGCGCTCATCGCCGAGACCGGCGGGCTCAACGCCATGATCGTCGATTCCACCGCCTTGCCGGAACAGGCAGTGCGCGACATCCTCGCCTCGGCCTTCCAGTCGGCCGGGCAGCGCTGCTCGGCGCTCCGCATCCTCTATGTGCAGGAAGATGCGGCCGAGCGAACGCTCGAAATGCTCTATGGCGCGATGGACGAGCTGAAGCTCGGCGACCCCTGGGATCTGGCGACCGATATCGGCCCGGTGATCGATCACAAGGCCAAGGCGAAGATGGACGCCTATATCGCCGAGTTCGCCGCCCGCGGCGCGGTGCTGCACCAGCTGAGCGCACCGGAGCAGGGGACGTTCGTCGCCCCGACGGTGCTGAAAGTCTCGGGCATTGCCGAGATGAAGGAAGAAATCTTCGGCCCCGTCCTGCATGTCGCGACCTTCAGGGCCGAAGAGCTCGACGCGGTGGTCGCCGCGATCAACGCCTCGGGCTTCGGGCTGACTTTCGGGCTCCATACCCGCATCGACGGGCGGGTGGAGGAGCTCTCCGACCGGGTGCGGGCCGGCAATATCTATGTCAACCGCAACCAGATCGGCGCGGTGGTCGGCTCACAGCCCTTCGGCGGCGAGGGGCTTTCGGGCACCGGCCCGAAGGCCGGCGGGCCGAACTACCTGAAGCGCTTCTGGCGCCCGGCCGAAGCGTTCGAACCCTCCACCGGGGTCAACCCGCTTTCCGGTCTTTCCATCGGCTTTGCCATCGCGGCGGTCGACCAGGTGAAGATCGGCATCGAGCGGGTAGGGATCGAGCCGGCGCAGGAGCTGCTGCCCGGCCCGACCGGCGAATCCAACACGCTCTTTACCTGGCCGCGCGGCGTGGTGCTCTGCCTCGGGCCCGATACGCAGAGCGCATTGCAGCAGGCAACGCTCGCCCTCGAGCAGGGCAACGGCGTGCTGGTCGTCGCCCCTGGGGCCACCAAGATCGCCGAAGCACTGGGCGCCAATGGCGAGCCGATCGGCGGGCTGGACAAGAAGCTGAGCCCCGCCGCGATCGAAGCCGGGCTCAACGTCGACGCCATCATGCATTTCGGCACCGATGCGGATCTCAGGCCATGGCGCCAGGCGCTATCGCGCCGCGAGGGGATGATCATCCCGCTGGTCACCCGGCCGTCGGATGCCGAGCGGCTGATCACCGAACGGCACGTATGCATCGATACGACGGCGAGCGGGGGGAACGCGGAGTTGCTGGCGGGGCAGTAGGACTGAGGATGCCTGAGACCATCTTGATCAGGTTTACCGCGAGCCCTGGTGAGGAAGCCGAGTCGATGGCTCATCGACTTCGCAACTTTGGCGAGGATGTCTTTCGCCGGCTGCGCGACAACGAGTGGGGTGAGATCGACCTTGATGAGGTCGATCTCGCTACGTCGGAGCTCCTAATCACCGGGATCAAGCAGGCAAACCGGCGGCGCCTGGCGCGTTGGCTGGAAGAGGAGGCTGCTCGTCAGCACCTCATCGTCAGCATCGAAGAGCGTTGAAGCAGGGAGCATCCACAGGCAGACGACCCCCTCCCGGCCTCCCCCATAAAGGGGGAGATGAAAAGTCGGGGCTCTGTCTGCGATCGTGCCAGTTGAACCAGCGGGGCACCTCCCCCTTCATGGGGGAGGATGGGAGGGGGCCGTCTTTCTAAGTCAGCCACCCTAAATCGCCCGCCCATCCCGCGCGAACACGTGGTAGCGCGCCGGATCGACATAGGCCGTGAGCATCGAGCCCAGTTCCACCTGCCGTTGCCCGTCCACTGCGATGGTCATCGGCTGGCCATCGGCGGTGGTTGCGTACACCATGGTCTGGCCGCCCAGTTGCTCGACCAGGTCGACCTTCACATTGGCCAGTTGCACACCCGAGCCTTCGGTGATGCCGATATGCTCGGGGCGAACGCCGAAGGTCACCGCGTCGCCGGCGCCGACCTGGCGATCGACCACGATCTCGCTGCCGCCGGCGCGGAGCTTGGCCCCGGCGCCATCGGCGCTTTCCACCTTGGCCTCGAGGAAGTTCATCTTGGGTGAGCCGATGAAACCAGCCACGAAGCGGTTGCGCGGGTGATTGTAGAGTTCGAGCGGCGCACCGACCTGCTCGATGATGCCGGCCTGCAGCACGACGATCTTGTCGGCCATGGTCATCGCCTCGACCTGGTCGTGGGTCACATAGATCATGGTGTTGCCGAGGTCGTTGTGGAGCTTGGCGATCTCCACCCGCATCTGCACGCGCAGCTCCGCATCGAGGTTACTCAGCGGCTCGTCGAACAGGAAAATCCGCGGCTCGCGCACGATCGCCCGGCCGATGGCGACGCGCTGGCGCTGGCCGCCCGAGAGTTGTTTCGGCTTGCGTTTGAGCAGCGGCTCGATGCGGAGGATTTCCGCCGCCTTCTGCACCCGCTGCTGGATTTCCGGCTTCGGCACCCGCGCCGTCTCCAGCCCGAAGGCGAGGTTCTGGTAGACCGACATGTGCGGGTAGAGCGCGTAGCTCTGGAACACCATGGCGATGCCGCGCCTGGCCGCCGGCACCTCGTTCATCCGTTCGCCGTCGATCAACAGGCTGCCGCCCGAGATCGGCTCCAGCCCGGCGATCATTCGCAGCAGCGTGGATTTTCCGCAGCCGGAGGGGCCGACGAACACAGTGAATTCGCCCGGCTCGATGGTGAGGTCGATCCCGTGGATCACCTCCACATCGCCATAGCGCTTCTCGACCTGCTGCAGCACAACGCTGGTGGACATCTCAGATACTCCCTATGGGCCGATGCGAGCTGACCCCCACCCCTGTCCCGCAGGTGGGAGGGGAACCAAAACACCTACGCCAGTGTGAGCGTCTCCCTCCCGCTTGCGGGGAGGGGACAGGGGTGGTGGGGCACAGCCACCGGGTCGAGCGTGTGGTCATCTAAACCCCTCCGGCAGCCAACTGCGGTATTTCGGATGGCCCGCGGTCACCGGGAACTGCACTTCCTCGTGCGTTTCGGACGAGTGGTAGAATGCCGTGACGATCTCGAGCGCCCGGCGCGAGTCCCTTGAGGTCACCGGCATCGGCCCCAGCCCTTCGAGCGCATCCCAGAAGCGGCGCATCTGGGTCTGGAACCGCGACGGCACATCCTGCCAGTCGGCGAGCAGGGCGTCGATCCTGGCCTTGGTCTCGTCGTTGCGCGGCAGGATTTTCCAGGGGAGCTTGCCGGGGTTGTAGGCCTCGTGGTCGCTCTCGAAGGTGACGTGCTCGAAGGCCAGCCGGATCCGGCTGATCTCGTCGGCCGAGCCGAGCGTCGCGGTGAAGCTCGCGAGTGCCCCCGATTCCATCTCCAGCGACGCCGAAATGCAGTCTTCCACCTCGATCGCATTGACCCGCGTCGCCACCCGACCGAACAGGCTTTTCGGCTCGCCCATCAGGTAGGTGAAGATGTCATGCGGGTGGATGGCGTGGGTCATCAGCACGCCGCCGAGCTCGGTTTTCCATTTGCCGCGCCAGGGCACGGTGTAATAGTCCGGTCCGCGCCGCCACAGCGTCTCGACGGTGCCGACATAGGGCTTGCCGGCAATGCCCGCCTCGATGATGCGTTTCACCTGCTCGATGCCGTTGCCGTAGCGATACTGGAACACCGGCATCAGCTTGCCGCGGCTCACCTTTTCCAGCTCGATGATCTCGTCGACCTCGGCGAGCGAGCCGACCAGCGGCTTTTCGCAGATCACGTGCTTGCCCGCCTTCAGCGCTGCCGTGACCATCGGGTAGTGCACCATCGGCGGAGTGCAGACATCGATGATGTCGAGATCGTCCATTGCCAGGAGGTCGTCGAACTTCTCGACCCGCCGCTCGACGCCGAACTGGTCAGCGAGGCCATTGCGCCGCGCTGGGTCGAGATCGCAGATGGCGATGACCTTGAAGCGATCCTTGTTGGTCTCGTAGCCTTCGACGATGTGGCTCTTGCCGATGCCGCCGCCGACCACGGCGACCGTGTAAACCCTGCTCATTGCTGCCAAACCGTCCCGATCTCAGCCATTTTCTGCGCCGTCAGCGCCAGTTCCATCGCCTTGAAGGCGCGCACCTGCGGCATCGCCGTCTCGGTGCGGTTCAACACGTCCGCGATCAGCTGCCGGCCATAGGGCAGGTCCTGGCCGGAGCAGTCGATGTGCTGGGTGCCGTTCCTGTCGACGAGGAACAGGTGATCGGTCCCCGGCCGCCCGGCGATATCGATGTATTTGCGGCACTCGATATAGCCCTCGGTGCCGAGGATGGTAAGCCGTCCGTCGCCCCAGGTCGGCAGCCCTGCCGGCGTGAACCAATCCACCCGCACATAGCCGGTGGTGGCAGGCGTCCTCAGGTGCATGTCGCCGACATCCTGCAGCCCAGGCTTGCCCGGGTTGCCGCGGTTGTTCACCGATGCCGACACCACTTCGGCATTGGTGTCGGTGCCGGAAAAGAACAGGAACTGCTCGCACTGGTGGCTGCCGATATCGCAGAGAATGCCGCCATAGCGCTTGCGGTCGAAGAACCAGTCCGGTCGCTGGTTGTTGCGAATGGCGTGCGGCCCGAGCCCGACGGTGTTGATCACCTGGCCGATGGCGCCGGCCTGGACCAGCTCGCCCGCCTTCACCGTCGAGCGGGTCTCGAAATGCTCGGAATAGCAGACCGAATAGATCCGCCCGGTCTCGGCCTGGACGCGCTTGATTTCGGCCAGTTGCTCGAGGCTGGTCATCCCCGGCTTGTCACTCATCACATCCTTGCCGTGCTGCATCGCCGCAATGGAGATGGCGGCGCGCTCGGAGAGAATGGCGGCGGTCAGCACCAATGCGATGGATGGGTCTTCGAGGATGGCGCGCTGGTCGGCAACGCGTCTGGCCTGCGGGAACTTCTCGCTGAACTGCGCCGCGAGATCATCCTCGGGCGAATGGAAAGCCACAAGCTCCGCCCCCTCGCGCAGCAGGCAGTTCACCTGGCCGTAGATATGGGAATGGTTGAGGCCGATGGCGGCGAATTTGATGGGCATGGTCACTACTGCTGAGGTTGAGCTGATTGCGGCGGAGCCGCATCTTCACCTCCCCCTGCATGGGGGAGGCCGGGAGGGGGCCGTCTCGGGCTGCGGGTGGGTGTCTTTCCGGCAAGCGCGGAGCTCACGACGGTGAACACGCCATCTTCGTTCTGCAGCACATCGTCATTGGTGAAGCGCAGGACGGCATAACCCTCGTAGCGCAGGAACTCATCGCGCAAGGCGTCGGCTTGCTGGGTGTGGCCGTGCGTCTCGCCGTCGACCTCGATTACCAAGCGCGCCGCGTGGCAGGCAAAGTCGACGTAGTAGGGCCCGATCTGCTCTTGTCGACGGAAGTGATGTCCCGCCGCGCGAAACGGGTGCAGCAGCCGCCACATACGGCGCTCGGGCCCGGTAGAATTCGCGCGTAACTCCTTCTCGCGGTGGGTGCTCATGGGGTGAAGGAACCGCGGCAGACGGCCCCCTCCCGGCCTCCCCCATAAAGGGGGAGGTGAAGAGTCGAGGTTGTGGCTCGATCGTGCCAATAGCACCGGTGGGGCACCTCCCCCTTTATGGGGGAGGATGGGAGGGGGCCGTCTCTCTCAGTCAGCGCCACCGAAGCGAACCCCCTCACCGTTTCATCCCCGTCGTCGCGATCCCTTCGATCAGCAGGCGCTGGAAGAACAGGAAGAACAGGAAGATCGGCACGAGGCTGAGCACGCTCATGGCGAACAGGCCGCCGAAGTCGCTTTCGCCGGTCGAGTCGGTGAAGGTCCTGAGCCCCAGCATGACGGTGTATTGCTTCATCTCGTTGAGGTAGATCAGCGGGGCGAAGAAATCGTCCCAGGTCCAGATGAAGGTGAAGATGGCGGCGGTCGCCAGCACCGGGGTGGAGAGCGGCAGCATCACCTTCCAGTAGATGCGCCAGGCCGAGCAGCCGTCCATCATGGCGGCTTCATCGAGCTCGCGGGGGATGCCGCGGAAGAACTGCACCATCAGGAAGACGAAGAAGGCATCGACGGCGAGGAACTTGGGCGCCACCAGCGGCAGGATGGTGTTGACCCAGCCCAGTTCGCGGAACAGCACATATTGCGGGATCAGCGTCACCTGGCCGGGCAGCATCAGCGTCATCAACATCATGGCGAACCAGAAGTTGCGCCCCTTGAAGCGCAGCCGGGCGAAGGCGAAGGCCGCCATCGAGCAGGCGATCAGGTTGCCCACCACGCAGGTGATCGAGATCACCAGCGAGTTCCAGAAGAAGGTGCCGAAGCTGATGCGCAGGCCGTTCCAACCGCGGAAATAGCTGTCGAGGCTCCACTCGCTGGGGATCAGCGTGCCCGAAAAGATCTCGTTCTCCGGCCGGAAGCTCGCCGAGAGCATCCACAGCAGCGGATAAAGCATCAGGATCGAGGCGCCGATCAGCGCCACATGGGCGACGACGCTGAGGATGCGTTTGCGCAGCAACCTGGCCGGCGAGGCTTCGGTGACAACGGTCAGGCGCGGGGCGGGGGCGGTGACGGTCATCGGACGGCTCCCAGGGTCGGACGGCTCAGACCTGCTTCCCTCCCCTCTGAGGGGAGGGGAGCACTTCTGCCAGCGAAGCTCGCGGGTGCCTCAATCATCATAGTGCACCCAGTATTTGCTGGTGAGGAACGAGAAGGCGGTGAAGCCGGCGACCAGCAGCAGCAGGAACCAGGCCAGCGCCGAGGCGTAGCCCATGCGGAAGAAGCCGAACGCTTCCTGGTAGAGGTAGAGCGTGTAGAACAGCGTCGAGTTGATCGGGTTGCCGGTGCCGGCCGAAATGATGAAGGCCGGGGTGAAGCTCTTGAACGCTTCGATGGTCTGGATAATGGCGTTGAAGAACACCACCGGGGTGAGCAGCGGCAGGGTGATCTTCCAGAACTGCCGCCAGCGGCTGGCGCCATCGAGGCTGGCGGCCTCGTACATGTCCTGCGGAATCTGCCTCAGACCGGCGAGGAAGATGATCATCGGCGAGCCGAACTGCCAGATCGACAACACGATCAGCGTCCACAGCGAATAGCGCGGGTTGGAAATCCAGCTCGGCCCCTGGATGCCGAACACCGAGAGGAAATCGTTGACCAGCCCGTCGCCGGCAAACAGCTGGCGCCAGAGAATGGCGATCGCCACCGAGGCGCCGAGCAGGCTCGGCAGGTAGAACAGGGCGCGATAGAGCGGCAGGCCGCGCATGCCGCGGTTGAGCAGCAGCGCCACGCCGAGCGCGAAGGCGAGCTTCAGCGGCACCGAGAAGAGGACGAAGGTCAGCGTCACCTGCATCGAGGCGATGAATTTCGGATCCGCCGTGAACATGCGGATGTAGTTGGCCGCACCTACCCATTCGGGCGGCGTCAACAGGTCGAAATCGGTGAAGCTCAGGTAGAACGAGGTGATGATCGGCCCGATGGTCAGGCCGAGAAAGCCGATCAGCCAGGGGATCAGGAAGAGGTAGCCGGGGGCGTGGTTCTGCCACACCCTCGACCACCACGATTGGTACACCGCGCCCCCAGCATGGGGGACTCCGGCCTCCACGGCGGGCGCGGTCATGACGTCAGGCCGCGCGGTTCAGGATGTCGGTCGCGCCCTTGACGAGCTCGGGACCGGCCTGTTCCGGGGACTTGGCGCCAAAGCCCACTTCCTGCCCGAGCGTGCGGAACAGCGAAGCATCGATCTCGCCGGCGGCGGCCGGCGGGGACGGGGGCAGGGCGCCAAGCAGCGGGCCGAGATTGGCGACGAAGTTGAGCGCCACCTGGCTCTGCTCGTCGAGGGTCGGGGCGAGCGCGTCGCGTACGGCCTTCGAGCAGGGGATGCCGCGCTCGACGCCGAGCACCTTGCTGGCATCCTGGTCGTTGACGAAGAAGCTGAGGAACTTGGCCGCCTCTTCCTTGGCCCCGCTGGTGCCGCCGATCGAGAAGAACATCGAGGGTTTGCGGTAGTGGCCGCCAGGCGCGTCGGTGGCGGTGCGCGGGAAGTTGGAGATGGTGATCTTGTCCTTGTTGATCGCCTGGAAGGCCACCAGCTGGTTGGAGTTGGACGGGATCACCGCCGCCTTGCCGAGCGTAATCATGGTGGTCTCGAGCGGGCCGGTGTCGAGGGCCTGATCGTCGGGCGAAACGCAGACGCCGGCCGCGCGCAGATCGGCCCACAGCTTGTACCACTCGGTGGCATCGGCTTCGTCGAAGGCCACCTTGCCGTCGGCGGTGTAGAGCGCCTTGCCGCGCTGGCGCAGCCAGTTCTCGTACATCGGCTCGGACACCGAGCCGTCGGCGATCACCGCCTTGCCGACGCCCTTGGACTTGAAGGCCTCGCTGATCGTGGTCAGGTCCGCGTAGGTGGTGTTCGGGCCGAGCACTTCGACGCCGGCCTTCTCGAAGTCGGCGGTGTTGATCATCAGCGCCACCGAGTTGGCGCCGAGGCTGATGCCGTAGAGCTTGCCATCGACCTTGCCGCCATCGAGCTGGTCCTGGTCGAAATCGGCCAGGTTGAGGGCGCCGCCGACGAATTCGTCGAGCGGGGCGATGGCGTTGCGCTTGGCGTATTCGACGATGTAGCGGTAATCCATCTGGATGATGTCGGGCGCGTTGCCGCCGGCAGTCTGGGTGGCGAGCTTGGGCCAGTAGTCGTTCCAGGCGAGGAACTCGCCTTCGATCGCCGGGCCGCCGGCCTTGGTATAGAGATCGGTCACGCCGTAGGTGCGATCGGCGCGGGCCTGGCTGCCCCAGAAGATCAGGCGCAGGGCTTCCTGCGCAAAGGCCGGCGAAATGCCCGCCGCGGCGGCAAGCGCCGTCGTACCGAGCAGAAACTGACGGCGATCTAGCTTCATGGTCATGTATTCCTCCCGTTAGGTGTTTCAGGTCAGCGGCGCTGTCCCCGAACTGTGTCGCGCTCTTGCTGGCGCTAAATAACTAACTGGTTACAACCATGGGCCGGGACGTGCGGCCTGTCAAGCAGGTGCAGTTCCGCACCAAAGCCCAAGCAGAATCGCGCACGGGCCGAGCCCGGCGCCGGGCTCGGCCGGCGACGAGGGCGTTGCGGCGGGGGGGCGTGCAGCGGTTCAGCGGCGGGTGCGGAGGTAGTCGACGACCATCTGCACGGCCTGGGCTTCGCGATCCTGGATCAGCGCGAACTGGCTGAGGTCCTTGCCGAAAACCACCGACAGCGTCTGCATGTTGGAGACGTAGAAATAGCAGAGCGAAATGATCGAGATGTAGAGCTGCATCGGGTCCACATCGGTGCGGAAGGTGCCCTCGGCGTGGCCCCGCTTCACGATCTCCTGCAGCTCGCCGACAATGGGCGAGCGGATCTCGTCGAGATTCTTGATCTGCTTGACGAATTTGGCGTTCTGCAGGTTTTCCACAGAGAGCAGCCGCGGGAACCACGGGTTGGCGAGGAAGTGCCGAAATGTAAACCGGATAACCCGGTCGATAGCTTCCACCGGATCATACTGGCTGATGCGCAACTCGCGCTCGCCGCGGCGGATTTCCTGGTAGGCGTCGAGCAGGACGGCCTGATACAGGGCCTCCTTATTCCCGAAATAGTGGTAGAGCAGCCGCTTGTTGGCCTTGGCGCGGTCGGCAATGGCATCGACCCGGGCGCCGTTGAAGCCTTCTTCGCAGAACTCGTCGCGCGCCGCCTTGAGGATCGAGGCCTTGGTCTTTTCGGCATCGCGCGGGCGTACCGGGGCGGGTGTGGCGGCGCGCCGCCGAACCTTCACCGCTGCCACCTCGCTCGCCATCGATCTCACTCCCCGCGCCGTTGCGGCTATGCTGCCCGGTGTAACGGGACAGTTCATCAGCCGCGCTCCGAGCACACGAAAATCGTTCTTTCGTTCAAGCTCCGGCGGCCGCTCTTGACGGTCCATCCTAGCGACGTGTATCCAAGTAACCAAGTAGTTACAAAAGTGAGACTGGGAGAGAGGGATGGCCGAGCGTCGGCTGGGACTGATCATGCACGGCGTGACGGGCCGTATGGGGTATAACCAGCACCTGGTGCGCTCGATCCTCGCTATCCGCGAGCAGGGCGGGGTGGTGCTTTCGAACGGCGACCGGCTGGTGGTCGACCCGATCATCGTCGGCCGCGACCGCGAGAAGATTCAGCGGCTGGCCGACAAGCACCAGATCAAGCGCTGGTCGACCGACCTCGATGAAGTGCTCGCCAATTCCGAAGACGAAGTGTTCTTCGACGCCGGCACTACGCAGATGCGGGCCGAGCTGTTGAGCCGGGCGATCGATGCAGGCAAGCACGTCTATTGCGAGAAGCCGGTCTCCGACGACCTCGAGTCGGCTATCGCCCTGGCAAAGAAGGCCAAGGCCTCGGGCGTCAAGCATGGCGTGGTGCAGGACAAGCTGTTCCTGCCGGGGCTGCTGAAGCTCAAGATGCTGAAGGACGCCGGGTTCTTCGGCCGCATCCTCTCGGTGCGCGGCGAGTTCGGCTATTGGGTGTTCGAGGGCGACTGGGGCCAGCCGGCGCAGCGCCCGAGCTGGAACTATAGGAAGGCCGATGGCGGCGGCATCATCCTCGATATGCTGTGCCACTGGCGCTATGTGCTGGATAACCTGTTCGGCGAAGTCGAGGCGGTAAGCTGCCTCGGCGCCACGCATATTCCGTCCCGAGTGGATGAGCGCGGCAACACCTATGAAGCCGATGCGGACGATGCGGCCTATGCGACGTTCCAGCTCAAGGGCGGCGTGGTGGCCCATATCAATTCGAGCTGGGACGTGCGCGTGCGCCGCGACGACCTCGTCACCTTCCAGGTCGACGGCACGCATGGCTCGGCGGTGGCGGGCCTCCACAAATGCTTCAGCCAGCACCGGGTGAATACGCCGAAACCGGTATGGAACCCCGACCAGCCGCAGACCATCGATTTCTTCCAGAACTGGGAAGAAGTGCCCGACAACTGGCCGGCGCAGAACGGCTTCAAGGCGCAATGGGAAATGTTCCTGAAGCACGTCGCCGAGGACGCGCCGTGGCCCTATGGGCTGGAAGCCGGCGCCAAGGGCGTGCAGTTGGCAATGCTCGGACTGCAGAGCTGGAAGGAACGGCGCTGGCTGGATGTGCCGGCGCTGGGGATTTGAGGGATGCCGACTGAGAGAGACTCCCTCCTCCCATCCTCCCCCACAAGGGGGGAGGTGCCGCCCTGTGGATTTGGCCCTATCCAGCCACAGCCTCGACTCTTCACCTCCCCCCTTGTGGGGGAGGCCGGGAGGGGGGTGGCCACACGCTCGGAGGTAAACCGTGCCTGAACTCCTCCTCCCCAACCCAGATCGCAGCATCACGTCCTACCGCCTCACCGGCACGCCGATCCCGTTTGAACAACACGCCGCCAGCGATTTTCCGCGCGTTGCCTATGCCGCGGCGCATGTGGTTGCCGATCCGCTGGCCGCGAACGACCCCTGGCTGACGCCCGCCATCGACTGGGACACGACGCTGAAGTTCCGCCACCGGCTGTGGGACCTGGGGCTTGGCGTGGCCGAGGCCATGGATACGGCGCAGCGCGGCATGGGGCTTACCTGGAGTGACGCGCAGCAGCTGATCCGGCGGGCCCAGGCCGAGGCGCGGGGTCGGTCGGATGCGCTGATCGCCTATGGCGCTGGCACCGACCACCTGGCGCCCGGACCCGATGTCACCATCGACGACGTGATCCGCGCCTATGAGGAGCAGGTCGGGTTCGTCGAAGGCGAGGGCGGCCGCATCATCCTGATGGCGTCGCGGGCGCTCAAGGTCGCGGCGAAATCGCCCGACGATTATGCCCGGGTCTATGGCCGGATCCTCCGCCAGGTGAGGCAGCCGGTGATCCTCCACTGGCTGGGTGAGATGTTCGACCCGGCACTCGAGGGCTATTGGGGCAAGGCCGACCACAACGCGGCGATGGATGTCTGCCTCGAGGTGATCGCCGCGCATGCCGACAAGGTCGATGGCATCAAGATCTCGCTGCTGAGCAAAGAGAAAGAAATCGCCATGCGCCGCCGGCTGCCTGCGGGCGTGCGGATGTATACCGGCGACGATTTCAACTATGCCGAGCTGATCGCCGGCGACGAACGAGGCCACTCCGACGCGCTGCTCGGTATCTTCGACGCTATCGCTCCGGCCGCCTCGGCGGCGCTGGCGGCATTGGGGCGCGGCAGCGACAACGAGTTCTTCGAACTGCTGGAGCCCACCGTGCCGCTCAGCCGGCACATCTTTGCGGCGCCCACCCGCTTCTACAAGACCGGCGTGGTGTTCCTCGCCTATCTCAACGGCCTGCAGGAGCACTTTGCGATGATCGGCGGCCAGCAATCGACCCGCTCGCTGCAGCATCTGGCGGAGCTGTTCCGGCTGGCCGACAAGGCCCGCGTGCTGGCCGACCCGGCGCTCGCGGTCGAGCGGATGAAGCGGGTGATGGCTGTGCATGGGGTGGCTTGAGGTGGTGCTGACTGAGAGAGACGGCCCCCTCCCGGCCTCCCCCATGATGGGGGAGGTGAAGAGTCGAGGCTGTGACTCAATCGTGCCAAACACTCGACGCGGCACCTCCCCCCTTGTGGGGGAGGATGGGAGGGGGCCGTCTCTATCGGCTTTGCCTTTCTGATGACCCAGCAACTCTCGATGAACCTTGCGACCCTCCGCAACGGCTCCAGCTTCGCGCAGATGGTCGACGATTGCCTCCGGCATGGCGTCACCGCCATTTCGCCGTGGCGCGATCAGGTGGCCGCGGTCGGGCTCGGCGAAGCGGCCAGCATCGTCAAGGCCAATGGCCTGCGCGTCACCGGGCTCTGTCGGGGCGGCATGTTTCCGGCCGAGACCGCTGAGGGACGGCAGGCCAATATCGACGACAACCTTCGCGCCATCGACGAAGCGGCAGCATTGGGTGCCGATTGCCTGGTGCTGGTGGTCGGCGGGTTGCCCGGCGCGTCGCGCGACCTGCCGGGGGCCCGGCAGATGGTCAGCGACGGCATTGCGGCGATGCTGCCGCATGCCCGCGCCGCCGGTGTGCCGCTCGCCATCGAGCCGCTGCACCCGATGTATGCAGCCGACCGGGCGTGCGTGAACACCATCGACCAGGCGCTCGATATCGCGGCGGAGCTGGGTGGGGGGGTCGGCGTCGCCATCGACGTCTACCACGTCTGGTGGGACCCCAACCTTGCCGCCGCCGTCGCCCGGGCCGGGCGGGAAGGGCGCATCTTCGCCCATCACATCTGCGACTGGCTGGTGCCGACCACCGACATGCTGCTCGACCGCGGCATGATGGGCGACGGCGTCATCGACCTCAAAGCCCTCCGCACAATGATCGAAGCCGCCGGCTACCATGGCCCGCAGGAAGTCGAGATCTTCAGCCGCGACAACTGGTGGAAGCGGCCGGGCGACGAGGTGGTGCGGGTGTGCGTGGAGCGGCTGAGTACGGTGTGCTGAGGGGCCGGGGCGGCCGGAGTCGGCGCGTGGGGCTCCCCCCTCCCAACCTCCCCCACAAGGGGGGAGGTGCCGTTCAGTGTTTGCGGCACGATCCCGCCAAATCCACCGGCCCGACACCTCCCCCTTGATGGGGGAGGCCGGGAGGGGGTGGGGCCGCCCAAGGGATGTCGAGGTGGCGTAGGCGCGCCTGCCTCCCCCCAAAAGCATCGCTTGCACCCCGCGCTTCAGCCGCTAATCTCCCGGCAAAAATCCGAGGAGACTCCATGCATATCCTGATCATCGGGGCGGCCGGCATGATCGGCCGCAAGCTTACGTCTGCGCTGCTCAAGTCGGGGCAGGTGGGCGGCAAGGCCATCAGCAGGTTCACGCTCACCGACGTGGTCGAGCCGGCAAAGGTCGATTTCAACGGCGACGTGACCACCGTGGTCTCCGACGTGTCGCTGCCGGGCGAAGCCAGCAAGCTGATCGCCTCGCGTCCCGACCTGATCTTCCACCTCGCGGCGATCGTTTCGGGCGAGGCCGAGGCCGATTTCGACAAGGGCTATCGCATCAACATGGATGGCATGCGGTTCCTGCTCGAAGCCATCCGTCAGGAAGGGCTCAAGGCGCCGTACCTGCCGCGCCTCGTCTTCACCTCGTCGATCGCGGTGTTCGGCGCGCCGTTCCCGGAAGCCATCGGCGACGAGTTCTTCAACACACCGCTCACCAGCTACGGCACGCAGAAGGCAATCTGCGAGCTCTTGCTCAACGACTACTCGCGCAAGGGCTTTGTTGACGGCGTCGGCATTCGCCTCCCCACCATCACCATCCGGCCGGGCAAGCCTAATGCCGCGGCCTCGGGCTTCTTCTCCAACATCCTGCGCGAGCCGCTGGTTGGGCAGGAGGCGGTGCTGCCGGTATCGAAGGACGTGCGCCACTGGTTCGCCTCCCCGCGCGCCGCGATCGGTTTCCTGACCCATGCCGCCGAGCTCGATACGACCAAGCTCGGCTGGCGCCGTACTCTCTCGGTGCCGGGGCTCTCGACCACGGTCGGCGAAGAGATCGAGGCGCTGCGCCGGGTGGCTGGCGACAAGGCGGTGAGCCTGATCAAGGACGTGCCGGACCCCAAGATCATCTCGATGGTGGCGGGCTGGCCGCGGAATTTCGACGCCAAGCGGGCGATTGCGCTGGGCTTCAAGGCCGAGCAGAGCTTCGACGAGATCATCCGCATCCATATCGAGGACGAGCTGGGCGGCAAGATCGGCGGGTAGGATCGGCCATCCCCGCCCAGCTACGCTACGGGCCGTCGGCCTTGGCTGCGCTGCCCTCCCCCTCAGGGCGCCTACCGCGTCCCCTTGATGGGGAGGGATCAAGGATGGGGTGGGGCCACCAGCACTCTCGTCGCGATGCGAACCTCAGCCCGCGACCGCTGCAGGCTTTGGCGTCAGCCCGCGATAGCGGGCGGTCCGTAGCTCGTTGATGTAGTGCTCGAGGTCAGGCATGCCCGAGGCTTCGGCCTGCCGGATCGATGCCTCGATATCATAGGGCAGGCGGGCGAGGCTCACCGTCCAGGGCGCCGGCTCGGCGCTGTCGAAGCGGCCTTCGAGGATGGCGTAGCAGGCGAGGGGGACATCGAGCGGGTTGCCGACGCTGCCGGCGTTGAACAGGCATTTGTGCGCGAAGGTCTTCACATAGGCAGTGTGGACGTCGCCACAGCCGACAATGTCGGGCGCCGGGCCATGGCCGGTGAAGTCGGTGTTGTCGAACATCTGGAGGTGGTCGTCGCGGCTGTCATATTGGCGCACCCGGTGGTTGATGCCGCGCGCCGAGGCATGGAACAGCCGCACCATGCGGCCGCTGAGGCGAAAGTCGAGAGTTTCCGGCAGGTCGCGGAGGTAAGCGAGCCGCTCGGGGCCCAACTGCCGGCGGTGCCAGATCGAGATGGCATCTGCGTCGCCGTCGGCCAGCCCGGCGTCCCAGTTGCCCTTGACGGTGGCCACGCAGACCCGGCGCGAAATGTCGATGACTTCGGCGCCGCTTGGTCCCTTCCCGGCGAGGTCGCCCAGCCCGTAGATACGGCTGATGCCCCGCTCGGCGATATCGGCCAGCACCGCCTCGAGCGCCGGCAGGTTGCCGTGGATGTCGGAGATGATGGCGATACGATCGAGCGGCGGGGCCATGCTGGTGCTACTTCTGCGGCAGCCATTGCTTGGGGATCTTGCAGACCATGGTGTAGGCCGGGTCGTAGACGTTGCCGACCTCGTAGCGCACCACCTGGCCCATCAGGTGGCTGGCGGCGGTCTTTGAAAGCCCGTACTCGGTGCAGAGCCAGTTGAACATGTCGCTGGTGGCGTGCTGCAGCGCCTGGTCGAGCGGCCGGGCATTGCCGACCGAGTAGATCTCGGTGGCGTTTTCGCCGCGCGGCCAGACGAGCTTCCTGCCCTTTTCGACAGTCAGCCGCACCTCGACCTCGTAGCTGGTCTCGATGCCGGTGCCGACGATCTCGCCATCGCCCTGCACGGCGTGGCAATCGCCGAGGAAGAACAGCGCGCCATCGACCGCCACCGGGAACCACACGGTCGCTCCGGGGCCGAAGCCGCGATAATCCATGTTGCCGCCATTCTCGGCGCTGGTGGCGGTGGAGAAGGCCTGGCCGAGGCTCGGCGCCACCCCGAAGCAGCCGATCATCGGCTCGAGCGGCAGCACGAAATGTTCGAGCCCCTTCACCGGCGGCTGCAGCTGCGCGGTGCCGGCCTGGCGGTCGATCGACCAGTTGGCGGTTTCGCGCGAGGGCAGGTCGCGCACCGATTCCGGATCGACGACGTTCCCGGCCAGCGACGAGCGGGTCCAGCCGGTGGCGCGGTTCGGCGTCATTCGGAGGATTTCGACCTTCAGCGCGTCGCCCGGCGCGGCGCCCTCGATGAAGATCGGCCCGTTCATCGGGTTGGGGCCGGGCTGGCGTTGCACCCCGTCCTTGTCGAACCCCCAGGCATCGAGCGTCTCGGTGATCACCGTATCGCCCGAGGCGACGGTAAAGGCAGGGGGGCGCGTCCCCAGCACATTGTGCCACTCGGTAGCAACGAAGCGATGCGTGGTCATTGGGGTGGTTCCTCCTCGCGGGGGCATAGGGGTAGCGGGAGCGGGGAGGGTTGTCACGTGGGCCGAAAGGCTTGGGGGTGTGGGCTCCCGGCGGGAGAGAAAGCGAAAACTTGGGCTTAGCGCAGCTAAGTCCTTAAATTCCATTCTCCCCCGCAAGGGAGGAGATGTGCAGAGACCGGTGGTTTTGCCGCTCACAACCCCGCCAGCCACTCTGCATATTCCGCCTCGTGCCGCCCCTCGAAATTCGCCATCCCCTGTTTGGTCAGCACGCCGCGCCGCGGTGGGATGAAGGAGTGGATGCGGCGTTTGGGATGTTCGCGCCAGTTGACGTTCACCGCCGCGAATTTGGGAAAGAACTCGAGCTCGTCATAGGGCAGGTGGTCGTGGATCCACCAGGCAAGCGCCTCCCAGCGGCCGGTGGCTTCGTAGTAGGGAATCAGGGCGTGGACGATGATGCAGGCGGTGGCCCCGATACCGCCCGTGGCGTCGCGCCGATCCCAGATATGGCCGCCGAAATTGGTCTCGTTGCGCCCGCAGTTGAGGTCATGCTCGTTGCCGAACTGGTTGACCGCGGGCGAACGATAGGCCGAACGGATCGAGATGCGGCCGAAGCGCGCCATCAGTGGTTCGAGGCACTCCTCGCAGAGGCGTTTGCCGGCTGCGATGGCGAGGTCGGGGTCATCGGGAATGTTCGGGATGCCGTAGAAACTGGCGATCTCCGAATAGAGAAAGTCGCGCATGAAGAAGTTCTGGCTGAGCTGCACCCGGCCCAGTTCCTCGAGGCCCTTCATGCTCTGAGGTTTTCGCATCCTGGTAATCCTTCGACTGTACGGCCGGATACACCCTGCGCTATCAATCACTTGGCGGACCACCCGTTTCTTACAGGAGTTGCACGATGTTGAAGTTGCTAGCCGCGCTCGGCCTCGCATTTGCCCTGAGCGCATTCCCGGCCCTGGCGCAGACCGATGCCGACACCGATGCGGCGGTGGATAGTTCGCTGGGCGATCACACTGCCTATCGCGCTGCGTTCGACGCCATCCAGAAAGCCGTAGCCGAGGGCGACAAGGCCGGCTTTGCCGCCTGGGTGTCGTACCCGATCGCGGTCACTGCCGATGGCGAGGAGATGAAGCTCTCCGACGCCGCGCAGTTCGAGGAACACTACGACAATATCCTCACCGACGAGATCAAGGCGGCGATCACCGACCAGAAGTGGCAGGACCTGTTCGTCAACTACCAGGGCATCATGTTCGGCAACGGCCAGGTCTGGCTCAACGGCATCTGCAAGGATGACAAATGCGCCGAATTCGACGTGAAGATCATCACCATCCAGTCAACTGCCGATATCACCCCGAAGGCCAACTAGCCCGCGGGGCGATTCGTCTGCTTTAGTCCCCTTCGGGTCCCCTGCTGGGGAAACCCGGGGGGACGCCATGCTGCTGCAGATCATCTTTTATGTCGCGATCACCGCCGAGGCGATGACGGCCGCGCTGGCGGCGGGGCGGCGCAAGATGGATTGGTTCGGCGTCTGCGTGCTCGCCTGCGTCACGGCGCTGGGCGGCGGCACGGCGCGCGACCTGGTGCTCGGGCATTACCCGCTGATCTGGGTGGAGAACCCGTATCTGCTGATCATCTGCTGCGCCGCGGCGTTCGTCACCATCGCACTGGCCCGCTACATGGCGGCGTTGCGCTGGCCGTTCCTGCTGCTCGATGCGCTGGGGCTTGCGGCCTTCACCATCATCGGCTGCAATGTGGCGCTGGAAATGGGGCAGCAGCCGATCATCGTGGTAGTGGCGGGGATGATCACCGGCATTGCCGGCGGCATCATGCGCGATATCCTCTGCAACGAGGTGCCGCTGGTGTTCTCGTCCGAGCTCTATGCCACCGTCGCGATCATTTCGGGCACGCTCTACTATCTGGGCCGTGCCATGGAGGTGCCGCACGATATGCTGGTGCTGGGCACCATCGCCATCGGCTTCGCGCTGCGCGTCGCGGCAATCGTGTGGAAGCTCGAAATGCCGAAATTCGTCTACGACAAGGAACTTCGCTGATGGCTCGCCCGCAACGCATGCAGCTGTCGCGCAAGGCCGGCTTCAACCTGCAGGCGGCCTCGCTGGCGCTCAATGGCCTGCCGGCCAGGCTGATCACCCGGCCCGGGCGATGGGGCAACCCGTTCACCATCGACGACATGGCCAGGCAATATGGGCTCGATCGTGCCGCGGCGCAGGCCAAGGCGGTGGAGCTGTGTGCCCAGTGGCTGCGCGGCACGCTCGATCCGGCCTTGTCGCCGGGCGAGCCGCCGGCGCGGGCTGTCATCCGGGCTGAACTTCAAGGACATAATCTTGCCTGCTGGTGCAAGGCGGGAACGCCCTGTCACGCAGATACATTGATCGAACTGGCGAACGGATAGGCTGATGGCACGGATAAACTACCTCACAAGCATCGAGTTCGGCGCGGGCGCGCTCTCAACCCTTGCCGAGACGGTGGAGGAGTTCCGGCTCAACCGGCCGCTGCTGGTCGCCGATCGCGGCGTGCTCGCAGCCGGGCTGGTGGCCGAGGCGCTGGCGCATCTGCCGGCCGAGACGCCGGTGTTCCTCGATACGCCGCCCAACCCCACCGAGGGGGCGGTGATCGCGGCGCTGGAACAGTATCGCGGCGAGGGCTGCGACGGCATCGTCGCCATCGGCGGCGGCTCGCCCATCGACCTCGCCAAGGGCGTGGCGCTGCTTGCCACCCATCCGGGGCCGCTCGAACAATATGCGATGATCTATGGCGGGCTGGAGCGGATCGGGGCCAAGGTGGCGCCGCTGATCGCGGTGCCGACCACGGCGGGGACCGGCGCCGAGGTCGGCCGGGCGGCGCTCTTGACGCTCGACGATGGGCGAAAGCTCGGCTTCATCTCGCCACACCTGATCCCCAGGCGGGCCATCTGCGACCCGGCGCTGACCTATGGCCTGCCGGCCGGGCTCACCGCGGCGACCGGGCTCGACGCGCTCAGCCATTGTATCGAGACGCTCTGCTCGCCGCGGGTCAATCCGCCGGCCGAGGCGATCGCGCTCGATGGGGCAGGGCGGATCTGGCGCCATCTCGAGACCGCCTGTCGCGAGGGCCGCAACGCCACGGCCCGCTCGGAGATGATGATGGGCGCGCTGATGGGCGGGTTGGCCTTCCAGAAGGGATTGGGCGCGGTGCACGCGCTGAGCCATGCGCTGGGCGGCCTCAAGGATGTGTCGCTGCATCACGGCACGCTCAACGCCATCCTGATGCCGCCGGTGCTGCGCTTCAACGCGCCGGAGATCGGCGAGAAGCTGGGGCGGCTGAAGGCGGCGATGGGCTTCCCGCCGGCCGCGGACCTGGCGCGCGAACTCGATACGCTCAACCGCCGGCTCGGCATCCCCCAGGGGCTGCGCGGGCTGGGCGTGCGCGAGGATCACTTCGGCTGGGTGATCGAGCGGGCGCTGGCTGACCACAGCCACGCAACGAACCCGCGGGCGGCGACGGCGGAGGATTATCGGCAGCTGCTGGAAGCGGCGATGGATTGAGGGGGCTCGGACCCCTCTCCCCTCAGGGGAGAGGGTAGTGCAGCTAGGACCGTGAGGCCCGTAGCGGAACTAGGGTGAGGGGTTCAGCTTCTCAGCGAGCGCGTACTGCGCCGCTTCACCCCTCAACCGCCGCTTCGCGCCACCTTCTCCCCTGAGGGGAGAAGGGAAGGGAGACGAGGCCGGCGTCTCTTGCCGCCCCCTCCACCAGCTTCGCTGGTCCCCCTCCCCCGCCACGCGGGGGAGGATCACGGAGAGGCCGGTACTTCACTCGTCCGCAAACAGATCCGCGTGTTCTTCCGCCAGTTTGGGCAGAGACGGCGCCAGTTCGTTGAGATGCAGGTGCATCATGCTCACCGCGCCGTCCACGTCGTTGCGCTCGAGTGCGTCGACCACGGCGGTGTGCTGGGCGATTACCTGCGGACGGGGGGTGGCTTCGGGGAAGCCGAGGAAGCGGACGCGGTCGAGCTGCGCCTTGAGGCTGACGATGTGGCGCCAGGCATGCTCCACCCCGCCATGCGCGGCGATGGCGCAGTGGAAATCGTCGTCGAGCCGCATGAAGTCGATCAGCTTGCCGGCGAGCGCCACACGCTGCTCGGCCACCAGTTCGCGCAGCTCGGCGATGCCCGACGGCTTGATCTTTTCGGCGGCCTTGCGGATCACCGCCAGCTCGATCGCCTCGCGGATGAAGCGGGAGTTCTGCACCTCGCGGATCGAGATCAGCTTGACGAAGGTGCCGCGCTGCGGCCGCACCTCGACGAGGCCGGCTTCCGCCAGCTTGATGAAGGCCTCGCGCACCGGCTGGCGCGATACGCCCATATGCCGGGCGAGCTCGGCCTCCGAGAGCAGGTGCCCGGGCCTCAGCTGCAGCTGCACGATGGCATTGCGGACGGTGTCGTAGACCCGCTGGCTCATCGAAACCTGCCGCGTTCCGGCGATGACGGGCTGGTTTACCAGCTCCAGTTCAATGGTCATGTTGACTCCCCCAACGCTGCCATACTAGCACCGGTTGGCGCGGTTGGAAGCGCTAGAGCATTCGCCGGTTCAATGAAACGGCGAAATGCTCGAGGCCAGTAAGTTGTCGCGCTTTCGCGGCGGAAAAGTCTCAGAACTTTCCCTGCCAAGTGCTGGAGCACCACCGTTTCACGACGAAGTGCTCCAGGTTTTTGATTGTCACGCTTTCGAACCGGAAAAGTCTGCAACTTTTCCTGAAAGCGCTCGGAGGAGACGCCAAATGAGGCAGACGTGGCGCTGGTTCGGTCCGGCGGACCTGGCAAGCATCGATGACATCGTGCAGGCTGGCGCTGAGGGCGTGGTGACCGCGCTGCACCATGTGCCCAACGGGGTGGTGTGGAGCGCCGAGGAGATCGGCAAGCGGCAGCAGCAGATCAGGCAACGCAGGGACGGCACGCCCTCCGGCATCGCCTGGGACGTGATCGAAAGCCTGCCGGTGTCCGAGGACATCAAGAAGCAGAAGGGTGCGTGGCGCGAGCACATCGCCAACTACCAGCAGAGCCTGAGGCACGTTGCGGCGGCGGGGCTCAGGACCGTCTGCTACAATTTCATGCCGGTGCTCGACTGGACGCGCACGGACCTCCGCTACCAGGTGGCGCATGGCGGCACCTGCATGCGGTTCGACATCAACGATTTCGCGGTGTTCGAAATCCACATCCTCAAGCGCAACGGTGCGGCAGAGAGTTTCGCGCCGGAGGTGGTGGCCGAGGCGGCGCGCCGTTTCGCGAGCATGGACGACGCTGCGCAGCAGCAGCTGTCGCGTAACGTCACGATGGGTCTGCCCGGCTCGACCGAGAGCATGACGCTCGACGATGTCAGGGCCCACCTCGCGGAGTATCAAGGCATCTCGCCCGACCAGCTCCGCCGGCATTTCGTCGACTTCCTCTCCGAGGTCGTGCCGGTGGCCGAGGAGGTCGGGGTGCGGCTCTGCTGCCACCCGGACGATCCGCCGTTCCCGCTGCTTGGCCTGCCGCGCATCATGTCGACGGCCGCCGACTACCGGCACATTCTCGATGCTGTCGACAGCCCGGCCAACGGCATGACGTTCTGCTCGGGTTCGCTCGGCGCCCGTCCCGACAACGACCTGCCGGCGATGATGAAGGAGTTCGGGCCGAAGGTGCATTTCCTGCATTTGCGGAACGTCCGCCGCGAGAGCGACGCCATTTCCGGGTCGTTCTACGAGGATGAGCACCTGGCCGGCAGCACCGACATGGTGCCGCTGATCGCGGCGATCCTCACCGAGGAGGCTCGGCGCAAGCGCGAGGGCCGCGAGGACGCGCAGATCCCGATGCGCCCCGACCACGGGCAGGACATCCTCGACGATCTCGGCCGCCGGGCCCAGCCGGGCTATCCGACCATCGGCCGGCTCAAGGGTCTCGCGGAACTCCGCGGCGTGATGACGGCGCTCAGTCACCGCGAGTTCGGGCTGGGGGTTTGATGGCGCCGATCCGCTTCGGCCTCGTCGGCGGCGGCTGGCGCGCCGAGTTCTTCACGCGCATCGCGCGGGAACTACCGGAGCGGTTCCAACTGGTGGGCGTGGTACAGCGCGACCCCGCCAAGGCCGCGGCATTCGCAGCGCAATGGGGTGCGCCGGCCTTCGCAAGCTATGCGGAGCTTGCCGGCGCGGGTCCGGATTTCGTGGTGCTCTCGGTGAAAGCCGAGGCGCATCTCACTATCCTCACCGAACTGCACCAGCTCGGCCTAGCGGTGCTGTGCGAGACCCCGGCGGCGCTCGATGTCGAGACCATGGTCGCGATCTGGCGGTTGGTGGAGCAGGGTCTTCGGCTGCATATCGCCGAGCAATACCTGTTCCAGCCGCTGCACGCGGCGCGGCTGCAGCTCATCGCCAATGGCGGGCTCGGCCGGGTCAGCCTCGCCCGCGTTTCGGCGGCGCATGGCTACCATGGCGTCAGCCTGATGCGGCAGTTCCTCGGCATCGGCTTCGAGGATGCAACGATCCGCGGCAAGGCGTTCGAGGCCCGGGCGCTGGAAGGGCCGAACCGCTTCAACTGGCCCGACAGCGAACGCTTCGTCAGCACCACGCAGACGCTGGGCGAGTTCGATTTCGGCGACAGGCTGGGGCTGTTCGATTTCACCGACGTGCAATACCGCTCGCCGGTACACTCGCATCGCGTCGTCATCCGCGGCGACCGGGGCGAGATCGCCGATCTCGAGGCGCGGGTGATGCCGGTCTATGGCCAGCCGCTGAATCGAGCTTTCACCCGCAATGAATCCGGCCGCTACGGCAACCTGTTCGGTTACGCGCTCGAAGCGATGCTGTGCGGCGACGAGGTGGTGTGGACCATGCCGTATCCCAATGCGCGGCTGATGGACGACGAGATCGCCATCGCCGTGGCGATGGAGAAGATGGGGGCGCTGGCGCGCGGGCAGGGTGAGGGGCCGTATCCTTATGCCGAGGGTGCGCAGGACCAGTATCTGTCGCTGCTGATGCACGAAGCGGCACGGACGGGTGAGACGGTGCGGAGTGTGCGGCAACCCTGGGCAGGCTGAATTTCGGGCTTGCAGTCGGCGCCTTCGCTTCTCCCCTCCAAGGGGGCGCAATAGCGCCTCCCGAGGGAGAAGGTGGCGCGCAGCGCCGGATGAGGGGTGAAGCGGCGCAACACGCGCTCGTTGAGAAGCTGAACCCCTCACCCAGTTCCGCTACGGACCTGACGGTCCTAGCTGCACTACCCTCTCCCCTCAGGGGCGAGGGCCGCCGACTGCGGGCTCTATGACCCCTCCGGCAACCCCATCTCACTGCGAATGAACGCCGCCACCTTGCGCAGGTCCTGGCTTTCCCCCGCCTCGGAATACTGCCGCGACTTCAGCGCCAACTGGATCTTCCGACCATCGGTCAGCGTCAACCAAAGCACGTCGTTGCGGGGCCGCTCGGCGTGGTCTTCGGCCACCGTGAGCGCCGCGACTTCATCGAAGCCCAGCTCGAGCACCACATCCCTGCCGCGGTCGTGCTTCCGCTCGGAGCGGATGCGGCGGGTCTTGGGGTCGAAGGCGGTGACGATGCTGGTGGTGTGGGGCCTGAGGTACAGCACCGCCGCGGCGACGAAGGGAGCGGCGATGCAGATGGCGGCCGAGACCAGGCGAAAGGTCGGATCGGGGATCTGCTGGTCGAGCATGAAATAGAGCAGCGCTGACACCACGACGGCGCCGGCGAGCCACATGGCCCGCGGCGGCTGCTGGTGGGTGGCATAAAGGGTCAGCGCGCCGTTATTGCGCCTCAGGTCGATCATCTCGCAGCCTCGACTAGTCCTCGAGCAGGTAGGCGCCCTTGCGGCCGCTAAGCGGTGTCTTGCCGACGATCTTCATGATGCCGGAGCCGCGCGGCGCATATTTGGCCATGGCGCGCGACAGCACCAGGCCATCGGTACCGGCGAGGATCGGGGTGCGGGCCATGAAGGCTTCCGGCCCGTCGAGCGCGATCAGATCGGCCACCGGCTGGCCCTTGCTGACCCGTTGCCCGAGCTCGACGCGATAGGCGACGAGGCCGGGGCGCTCGGCCCGGACGATCTCGGTGGCATCGAACGGCGTTGCCTCCGACAGCGGCGCCGGGCGTGCGCCCGGGTCGGCGTCGATCAGGTTGCGTTCGCACAGAAACCCCCAGAGCCGGCGGGCATCGTCGGCGCCGAAATGATCGAACACGTCGGCCTGGCCGCGATACTCAAGCGTCGCGGTGGCGCTCGCCATCGGCACGGGTTTGCCCGGGTTGGCCAAAGCCACCTTGCGGTAGAGCTGCGGCAGCACCTCGTCGAACGAGCCGCCGCCGCTGTCGGCGGCAGTCAGCGTCGCTGCGGCGCCCATCCAGTCGCTCAGATCCTGCAGCTCCGGCATCAACTCGGGCGAGGTGAAGATGTGGATCAGCGAGTCGTCGTCGCAGTGAAGGTCGAAGACGAATTCGGCATCGTGGGCTTCCTTCAGCACCAATAGGCGCAACTGCTCGTTGGCGGTGCGCGGCTGCTGCGCATCGATCCAGTTCGAGACGGCCTTGCGGATCAGATTGACGTTGAAGCGCTCATTGTCGGACAGCCTGCCGTTGAGCTGCGAACGCACTGCGGCGAACAGGTCGGGCCAGCGGCGGTTGAAGTTGATGCCGGTATTGGCGTCGTAGCGGCCGATATGGCGGCGCAGCGAAAAGGTCGCCATGCCGAGCGGATTGACCAGCGGCATCACGGTGAAGCGGGCGCGCAGCAGCCCCTGGTCGTCGGCCTGGCGCAGCATCGGCAACAGGTGGTGCAGCACCATGGTGCCGGGGTGCTCGTCGGCGTGCAGGGCGGCCTGCAGGTGCACCTTTTCGGGCGCATCCCCGGGGCCGATGACGTAATAGGTGAACTCGGTCACCGCGCCGGGCGTATCGCCCCTGAGCGGCACGACCTTTCTCTCGAATGCCATCGGCTACCCCCGGATCCAGCGCGGCGAGAATCGGATCGCCGGCGTTTGCGGCAGGTGTCGCATGAGATGGCGATAGACGCGCCCGAAAACGAAGAAAATTATCATCGAGATGCCGAGGAAATAGAGCCCCGCCACCGGGAAGTGGAGGAAGGCGTTGTAGTCCCTTTCGAACAGCTCGCCGGCCTTGTTCATCAGGTCCTTCTCGTCGTTGATGACCGGCAGGGTGAAGTAGACCAAAGCCGTGGTGTGGAACAGCACCACCACCTCGTTGGTGTAGGCCGGCCAGGCGAGGCGGAGGACATTGGGCCAGGTGACGGCGCGGAACAGCTGCAGGCGGTTCATGCCGAAGGCGCGCGCCGCTTCGATCTCGCCCTTGGGCACGTTCATCATGGCGCCGTGGAGGATGTTGGCGGTGTAGGCGGTGGTGTTGAGCACCAGCACCGCCGGCCCGAGGATCAGCGGGTTGAGCACGATCCAGTCGATGCCGAGCGGCTTCCACAGGCTGAGGTTGAAGGCCAGCGCCAGCGAGTAGAACATGAACAGCTGGATGAAGAACGGTGAGCCGCGGAAGGCGTAGATGAAACCGCGGCTGAGGCTCGAGACCAGGCCGTTGGACGAGCCCTTGCCCAGCGCCACGAAGATCGCCAGCACGAAGCCGATGGGGATCGAGGCCGCGGCGAAATAGATGTTGAACAGCGCCGGCTTGGCGAGGATTACCAGGTCGTTGGCGATGGCGGTGATCAGCTCCATCAGCTTGCTCCCGCCGTGGCCATGCCGCGCCCGGCCCAGCGCTGCAGCACCGCAAACAGCTTTTCGGAGAGGAAGGTCAGGACGATGTAGAAGATCAACAGCACCAGGTAATAGGCCCAGCGCCAGTCGGGGTGGACGAGCCCGGCCGAGCGGGTGAAATTCGGCGATCCGAGCCGATCGGCCCACAGCACGATGTCGGAGATCTGCAGCAGCGACAGCAGCGAGGTCGCCTTGATGAGCAGCATCCAGATGTTGGAGAGGCCGGGCAGGGCATAGGCCCACATCTGCCGGATATGGACGCGCAGCAGCACCTGCAGCGGGCTCATGCCATAGGCCCGGGCGGCCTCGAGCTGGCCGCGCGGCACCGAGTTCATGGCGCCCGAAATGACATTGCCGGCAAAGGCGCCATAGACGATGCCGAGCGAGACGCCGGCAAGGATCAGGTACTCGAAACTGCCGAAGATCAGGTTTGCCTCGGGGCAGAGCGGCCAGCGGCCCTCCGCCAGCTGCTCGGGCGAGCAGACCGCCTGGGCGCGGATCCATTCCACCGCCTGCTCGAAGGCAAGCGGGAAGAACAGGAAGAACAGCACGTCGGGGATGCCGGGCAGCGAGTTGGTATAGGCCTTGCCGGCAAAGCGGAAGGCGGCGAAGCGCGAGTTGCGGCCGGCCGCCGAGAGCACGCCGAGCCCCAGCGCCACGGCCGCACCGATGGCGCCGGCGGCCAGCGTATACTGCACGCTCGCGTACCAGCTCAGATGCTTGCCGTTGGTGAAGTAGCCCAGCCAGAACAGCACGTTCTCGCCGAGAACGTCCCGGAGCCATAGGGGCAGGAGATCGACCATAGGGGTCCTGTAAAGCAACAGGGGCGGGAAAACCCCGCCCCCGCCAATACGTGAGGGTTCAGCCGCCTGCGAAGATCGGGCCCGGCGCCTTGTCCGGGAACCACTTGATGATCAGGGCGTCGAGCGAGCCGTCCTTCTTCATTTCGTCGATGACACCGGTCAGCTTGTCGCGCAGCTCCGTATCGGCCTTGCGCAGGCCCGCGCCGACGCCGTTGCCGAGCATCACTTCGGGGCCCACCACTTCGATGGCGCCGCTCGAACCGGCAACGATCTCCGAGATGTAGGAGCCGTCGGCGAGCACCACGTCGACATTGCCCGCATTGAGGTCAGCCAGCGCCTGGTCGGCGGTCTCGAACGACTTGATGGTGTTGTTGGCGCCGAAGGTGGTCTCGGCGAAGCCGGCCTGGATGGTGCCGCCCTGGACCCCGATATTCTTGCCCGAGAGCGCGTTGAAATCGAGCTGGGTGCCGGTGCGGACCATGTAGTTGGAGGGATCGGGCGGGAAGTAGTTGGTGGTGAAGTCGATGGTCTGCTTGCGCTCGTCGGTGATCGACATGCCGGCCATGATCAGGTCGTAGTTGCCGGCGACGAGGTTGGGGATGATCGAGTCCCACTCGTTGACCTGGAAGGTGCATTCGAGCGCGGCGCGCTTGCAGATCTCGTTGCCGAGGTCGATCTCGAAGCCGGCCGGCTTGCCGCTTTCATCGAGGAAGTTCCAAGGCGCATAGGCGCCTTCCGTGGCAATGCGGATGGCCTGCGCATTGGCGCCGGTCGCGAACATGGCGAGGGCTGCCGCCGCTGCCGCCAGAACGAGCTTGTTCATAGTCTCTCCTGTCACACCGCCGGTCTTGGCCGGCGTTCTGGCCGGTCCCACCACCGGCTGATTGGGTTGTGCCGCCCGTCGGGCGGCACATGAAGCGCAACGCTAGCGCTTTTTACCGTTCGGTCAATCGTTTGCGAATTGTTGCAATCAGCCGTGGCCGGCGGCGCTGAGGAACTGCTTGAGGCGGGCCGAGCGGGTGGCGCCGAACACTTCGGCCGCGGTGCCTTCCTCCTCGATCTTGCCCTGGTGCAGGAAGATGACGCGGTCGGCGATGGTCTTGGCGAACTGCATGTCGTGGGTGACGAGGATCATGGTGCGGCCTTCGTCGGCCAACAGCTTAATGACCCGCAGCACCTCCACTTCGAGCTCGGGGTCGAGCGCCGAGGTCGGCTCGTCGAACAGCATGACCTTCGGGTTGATGCAGAGCGCCCGGGCGATGGCGGCGCGCTGCTGCTGGCCACCCGAGAGCTGGCTGGGGTAGCTCGCGGCCTTCTCGCGGATGCCGACCTTGGCCAGCATTTCCAGCGCTTCGGCCTGAACTTCCGCCTTGTCGCGCTTCTGCACCCGCAGCGGCGCTTCCATGACATTGCCGAGAATGGTCATGTGGCTCCACAGGTTGAACGACTGGAACACCATACCGAGCTCGGAGCGGATGCGGCGGATCTGCTGCTCGTCGGCGGGCCTTCGGTGCGGCGGGTGGCCGGTGAGCGCGATCTCCTCGCCGCCGACCTTCACCGTGCCGCTCTCGGGCACTTCGAGCATGTTGATGCAGCGCAGCAGCGTCGATTTGCCCGAGCCGGAGGAGCCGATCAGCGCCACCACCTCGCCCTGGCGGGCGGTGAGGGAGACGCCCTTCAGCACCTCGAGCGGGCCGTAGGATTTATGGAGATCGACGATTTCGACGACGGGCGGGGCGAGGGGGTTCTGCATCCGCCGCACCAAAGCCAATGGCGGGGCGTGTGGCAAGGGTTTTGCGGAACCGAGCCCCCGGCGAAGCGTTAGTCCGACAGCAGCCACCCGGTACGGTGGCTGGTTTTCCTCAGCAGAAAAAGGAGATTGCAGATGAATTGGAACCAGATGGAAGGCAACTGGGAGCAGTTCAAAGGCAAGGTCCAGACCCAGTGGGGCAAGCTGACCGACAACGACCTTGATATCATCAAGGGCAACCGGAAGCAGCTCAGCGGCAAGATCCAGGAACGCTACGGCAAGGCCCAGGAAGAGGCCGAGCGCGAAGTCGACGACTGGTTCAACCGCCTGCACTAAGCGGTTCAGACAGCTATGAAAACTGAGCCCCGCCTCGGCGGGGCTTTTGTTTGTTTCAGTGCCCCTTGTCCCTATCCTCCAGCGTTCCGAAAGCGCGCACCTCGACCGGTGCCCGGCAGGCGACTGCCGCCCGTTTCCCCCAGTCGAGCGCTGCGTCCATGTCGGGAAGCTCCAGCACCCAGAAGCCGCCGATGTGCTCCTTAGTCTCGATATAGGGGCCGTCGGTGACGAGCAGGCCGCCCTCGGGCTTACGGCGTACGGCTTTGGCCGCGCCGGGGCGATCGAGGCCGCCGACGAACATCACGATACCCGCCGCCTGCATGGCGACGTTTAGGTCGGCGATGTCGTGGCGCGTCTCATCGCTCTCTGAGTTCGGTTCGAAATCATCGGGGTGATGGATGGCGACGAGGTACTGGGTCATGGCTGTCTCCTCAGGACGGGCAAGGCTTCTCTCCTAATCGAACCAGGCGGTCCGGATTCGACAGCGGGGCCACGAATTTCGCTTGCCGGGCGCGCAAAAGCTAGCGGCCCCGTCCACTTGGACGGAGCCGCTGCCACCTCAGACCGCGGACCCGGCTTGGGACGGTCTGAGTTTCTCGCGCGCTCTTACGAAGCGCGCCGGAACAGGCCGATGATCAGCGAGATCACCAGGAAGGCGAGGAACAGGAAGAACAGGATCTGCGCGATACCCGACGCGGTCCCCGCGATACCGCCAAAGCCGAGGACGCCAGCGACCAGCGCGATGACCAGGAAGAGCAGAGCGTATTGCAGCATTCTCGTTACTCCATCGATCCGTCAGGGGAGTAACGACCGGGCGTGGGTTGGGTTCCCGGTTGGCTTGCGCCGATCTTCAAGGCCCCCCTTCGAGGGGAGGGCTATCGCATATGAACAGCCGCCGGGCTCTCCGTGCTCCTCCCCTGCTACGCGGTGAAGGAGCACCGAGGGTGCAGTGGTTAACCCCCATATCGAGGGGAGGGAGCGAGAGCCCTGCGGCTCCGCGCAAAAAAGAGCCGGGCAGAGCCCGGCCCAAATCCGGAGGGGCGTCCGGAGTTCGTCAGGCCGCGGCGCGCGAGCCTTCGTCGAAGAACAGCGCCTGGCTGATCAGCGCCCGCACCATGTCGGGGTTGAACGGCTTGGTGACGAGGAAAGTCGGTTCCGGCCGTTCGCCGGTCAGCAGCCGCTCCGGGAAGGCGGTGATGAAGATCACCGGGATCGGATGGGCGTGCAGGATATCGTTGACGGCGTCGATGCCCGAGGAGCCGTCGGCGAGCTGGATATCGGCGAGGATCATCCGCGGCTGGGTCTTGTGGTAGAGCGCCACCGCCTCCTTGTGGGTGCGGGCAATGCCGACCACACGGTGGCCGAGGCCTTCGACCATCTGCTCGATATCCATGGCGATCAAAGGCTCGTCTTCGATGATCAGGATATCGGTCGCTACCTGGCGTGAGATATCTGCCGAGGCCTGAGCGAGGAGGTCAGCGAATTCGGCTGACGTGACACTGAGGATCTCGGATGCCTCATCGTGGCTGAAGCCCTCGACTGCCACCAGCAGGAAGGCCTGCCGCGGACGGGGTGCGAGGTTGGCAAGGTTTGCCGCTGCCCGCGACTCCCAGGGAAAGGTCGAGCTCGGCTCCGGCACTCGGATGGCTGAACTGGAGAACAGCGCCGAATAGAGCTTGTAGAGCGCAATCCGGTCGTTGCTGGCTTCAGGAAAGATGCTGAGATCGGCGATCAAAGCCTCAAGGGTCGCCGCTACATAAGCGTCCCCCGAAGTCTGCGAGCCGGTGACGGCGCGCGAAAACCGGCGCAAATAAGGAAGATGCGGTGCGATCCGCGTGGAAAGGGACATCGACAATCTACTCCCGTGACGCTTTTAGAGCCTACCATGCTGAAGAACGGGGATGCGGAAAACTTGGTTCCAGCATGTTCGGAACTTTTTTTGCCACCGCGCATTTAGTTTGCCGCGGCTGGAGTATGGGGCGTCAGATCCTGCTGTGGGGCGAAGGGTTTATGCGAGACAAGACAACAATGAATGATTTGGGCATGCTACGGCGGCGCCGCGACGATGGACTGGGGCCAAATTCCGACATCGGTAACAAGCTTCGAGCGCTCTATGGAGCGGTACAGAGCGAAGAAATCCCATCAAAGCTGATCGACCTGCTTGAGCAGCTCGATGCGGTGGAAAAGCAGTCCAAGCCCGCGAAGGGTAAATAGCGCCATGGAAGCCGAGAAGCCGAGCTTCAAGCGAGAACTGCTGTCCACACTGCCAAGTCTGCGCGCCTTTGCGGTGTCGCTGTCCGGGCGGCACGACAAGGCGGACGACCTGGTGCAGGACACGGTGATGAAGGCCTGGGCGAAGCAGGACAGCTTCGAGATGGGCACCAACATGAAGGCATGGCTGTTCACCATCCTTCGCAACGAGTTCTACAGCCAGATGCGCAAGCGTGGCCGCGAGGTGCAGGACACCGACGGCGCCTTCACAGAGCGCATGGCGGTGCATCCATCGCAATATGGCGTGATGGACCTGGGCGACTTTCGCCGGGCGCTCGACCAGTTGCCTGACGACCAGCGCGAAGCGATCATCCTGATCGGGGCCTCCGGGTTTTCCTACGAGGAGGCGGCCGAGATCTGCAAATGTGCGATCGGCACAATGAAAAGCCGAGTCAGCCGGGCTCGCACCAAACTGCAGGAACTGCTCAAGGTCACCGGCGAAGGCGATTACGGGCCAGACGCGGTGTCGGCGCAGGTCACCACCTTGCCGCGCTTCACATAGATCGCTCGGCCATCGGGCTCGACAGGCGATCCCTGTCGAGCTCGGCTTGAAAGCTCAGGGGCGACGCTGCCTCGCGGCCGCGCAGGCCGCTAACAACGCCTCAGTGTCGAACGGCTTAGCGAGTGGGGTCGCGCCGGTGAACATTGCCTGGACTGCCTGGTCAGCCGAAGTCACGACGACGGGAACGCGCGCGGCGCGCAGGGCGGCGCAGAGCGCCACGGCATCGGCGCTGCCGAACCGCGCCTCGATCACCGCAAGGGCAAAGGCCGAAAGGTCGAGGGTGCGAGCGGCGTCTGCGTCGCCTTTGATCGTGACGTCGGCGGCCCCCGCAGCGCGCAGCGTCTGTTCGATATCGGCGGCGACGAGATATTCGTCCTCAACGACGAGGGCATGCAATCCGTGCATTTATGGTTCCATGACGCGGTGGTTGGGCGCATCGTCCACAGCCCTCGCGCCTGGGTCATTTAACAAAGACATGCACCTTGGAAGTTTGGCCCGTTCCGGCAGTTGCGTTCCCCCGCCATTGGGGCATGCTGCCGCAACCATCCAGTCGTGAGCACTGCCCTGGCCACCGTCGCCCATGCCCGCCGCATCCCTTGTGAAGCGTGTCCCCTCAGGGATAACGAGCACTTTCGCGATTTCACGCCGGAAGAGCTGAAGTTCGTGTCCAGCTTCAAGCGCGGCGAACTGGTGAGCGAGCCCAGTTCCACCATCCTCGCGGAGGGGGCGCACAGCGCGCAACTGTTCACCTTGCTCTCGGGCTGGGCCTTCCGCTTCAAGACGCTGGAGGATGGGCGTCGGCAGATCCTCAACTACCTCTTGCCTGGGGACCTCGTTGGTCTGCAGGGTTCGGTGATCGGCGAGATGGAGCATTCGGTGGAGTCGTTGTCGCCGGTGGTGTTGTGCGTGTTCCAGCGCGATACCCTGCCGACGCTGTTCGAGAACCATCCCGGCCTCGCCTTCGACGTCACCTGGCTCGCCTCGCGCGAGGAGCGGATGCTCGACGAGAACCTGTTGAGCGTCGGGCGCCGCAGCGCCATGGAGCGGGCGGCGTACCTGATCGCATTCCTCTACCAGCGGTCCGAGCAGGTGGGGCAGGCCAAGGCCTCGAAACGCCTGATCCCGATCACCCAGCAGCACGTGGCCGACACGCTCGGGCTGTCGATCGTCCACACCAACAAGACGTTGCGCAAGCTGGCCGAGCGGCAGCTGATCCGCTGGCATGACCGGGCCTGCGAGGTGCTCGACCCCGAGGCGCTGGCCGACATCGCCGGCTGGAGCGGCCTCACCGACCGGAAGCGGCCGCTGATATGAAGGGTCGCATTGTTGCCACCGCCCGGAGCTAGGCATGTACCGATCATTGCTTGGTCCGGGGGGCAACGCCGGACTGTCCAGCACCATCCCCCGATGAGGACGGCGCCTTGATGCTTGATGTCAGCACTCAGCCCGTCGAAGCCGTTGCGCCGCGGCGCGGAATCGTGCGGCGCATCGCCATTTTGGCCTCGCTGACGCTGGTGCTGGTGGCGGTGGCGGCGTCGCTTTACATGGTGCGGACCGTCGACAGCCAACTCGCCGACATCGCCAAGACCTACGAGATCCGGCGGCAGGCGCGCGAGCTGGTGCTGGCGGTGGTCGATGCCGAAACCGGGCAGCGCGGTTATCTGATCACCCGGGACCAAGCCTATCTCGACCCCTACAATGTCGCCGTCGGCAAGCTGAGCCAGACCTATCAGAGCCTGTTATCGTTGATCAGCGACAACCCGACACAACTCAGTCGCATCGAGGGGCTGGTGCCCGATCTCGATGCGAAGCGGGCCGAAATGGCGCGCACCATCGAGCTGATGTCTTCGGGCCAGAGCGCCGAGGCGCTCGCCTTGCTGCGCTCCGACACCGGGCTCGAGCTGATGGAACGGATCCGCACCGTGCTGCGCCAGATGATCGGGGAAGAAGACGCCAAGCTGATCGAGCGCAACGGCCGAATGGAGTTCTACCGACAACTGCTGGTCGCCACCATTCTTGCTGCCCTCGCCGCGGCGGCCATTCTTGCCTATTCGCTGTTGTCGCGTTCGCAGCGCAAAGTGGCGGCCCTGGCGCAGCAGCAGAACCGGTTGCGCACGGTCAACGAGGAACTCGAGGCGCATGTTCGCGCCCGCACCGCCGAAGCCGAGGAAGCGCGCGGCCATGCCGAGCGCGAGCGGGCCCGGCTCGAGACGCTGCTGCAGGATACCAATCACCGGATCGGCAATTCGCTGGCGACGGTGTCGTCGCTGCTCGGCCTGCAGCTGGCGCGCACCTCGTCGGACGAAGTGCGCACCGCGCTGGAAGCGGCCCAACTCAGAGTGCAGGCGATTGCCTCGGGCCACCGGCGGCTGCGGCTCGGGCCCGACCTCGAAACCACCGACGCGGCCGAGTTTCTCACCGACGTGATCGATGACCTCGCCGCCGCCATGCCGCCCGACAAGGCCGTAACGTTCGAAAAGCACCTCGATCCGATGATCATCCCGGCGCGCGATGCGACGACGCTGGGGATCGTGGTCAGCGAGCTGGTCACCAATGCACTCAAGCACGCCTTTGCCGAAGGCCAGGCCGGCACGGTGCATATCCGCTTCGAGCGGGGCGAGGACGGGGTCACATCGCTCACCGTCGAGGATAACGGGCGCGGCATCGGCGCCAAGAATGGGCAGGAGGGGCTTGGCGCGCTGATCGTCAAGCAGCTGGCGCGGCAGTTCGGTGGGAGCGAGCCGGAATACCGGGCGCGGGAGGGCGGCGGGACCGCGATCACGGTGAAGCTGCCGCGACTGGATGTGCCGGCGGAGTAGGGTAAGGTCGATCGGAGCGATCGGCCTGTGCACTTCAGCTGCGGCGGAACCCGGGGCCAGGCGGGGCCGTTGCGCTGGAGACCGGCCAATCGTGGGGGCAACATGCATTTCGTCGGGGTGTTCAACAAGGATGGCGGCACCTTTCGCACCATGGACATGGCGGCGTTCGTCGCTTCGGCCGAACGGATCTTTGCCGAACACGGCCAGAGCATCGAATGCCGGGTGGTCGGCGGCGAGCAGTTGATTGCGGAGCTCGAGCGCGCGGCTGCCGATCCGGCCTCCGAAGTGGTGCTGGCGGGCGGCGGTGACGGCACGATCTCCGCTGCGGCAGGCATCTGCTTTGCCCACAAGATGGCGCTGGCGGTGCTCCCGGCCGGCACGATGAACCTGTTTGCCCGCTCGCTTGGCGTGCCACTGCAGCTTGAAGCCGCGCTCGGCGCGATAGCGCGGGGGCAGGTTGCGGCGGTCGATATCGCCACCGCCAACGGGCGGCCGTTCGTCCACCAGTTCTCGGTGGGGCTGCACTCGCGGCTGGTTCGTATCCGCAACGAGCTCACCTATCACAGCCGCTGGGGCAAGATGCTGGCCAGCCTCAGGGCGGTCGGGCTGGCGCTGTCGCGCCCACTGGTGTTCGACGCCGAAATCAGCACCCGGCAGGGCACCGAGCGGCGCAAGGCGACCGCGATCGCCGTCTCCAACAATGTGCTGGGGGAGGGCCACGTGCCCTACGCCGAGGCAGTCGATCGCGGCGTGCTCGGGGTCTATGTGGTCAAGCCCATGCCGCCGGCGGAGCTGGCGCGACTGGCGCTGTCGCTGGCCTTCGGCAACTGGAAGGCGCATCCGCTGGTGTCGGAGCGCGAGGTGGCGCAGGTGAGCCTCCGGTTCCCGCATCGCAAGGCGTCGGCGCTGGCGGTGATCGACGGCGAACTCATTCCGCTCGAAAGGCAGGTCGATTTGAGGATCCATGCCGGCGGGCTGAAGGTCATGCTGCCGGCAGTGGATGCAGCGCCGGAGCGCGAGGACCCGCAGATCGAAGCGGCTTGAAGACGCCGGCTGCACCACAGCGCCCCCTCGCCCCTGTGGGGAGAGAGGACGCACTGTGGACTGTCCGCGCAAACTACGACGCCCCAAATACGAACACCCCGCCACTTGGGCGGGGTGAGCAATCTACTCGAACTCTTGCACTCAGAGGCTTGCTGCCCCTGCTTCCACCGGCTCCTGGCCCAGCTTGCGCAGGGCGTTCTCGATGGCCTTCAGGTCTTCGCCATCGTCGCCGTCGACCGGGGTCATGCCTTCGGTGGCGCTACGCTCCTTGGAGAGGGAGTCCGCCTCGAGCTGACGCAGGATGGTGATCTTCTCAGCATCCGCAATGTGGTCGTCGGTCAGAATGGTCACGATCTTCCGTTTGATGTGGGTCATAGCTCACACTCCTGGAAATCTTTCGTTGGCCTCACCCGCAGTCAGTGCAGGTGCATCAGATAACGCGGGCCGTTGGACCCGGTTCCCGACAAATGACGGAAGTGATCAGTCCGGATCGTGGCCGTTGCTGTGGCCATGCGAGTTGCCGGGCTTGGACAGGAGATACGCCGCGGCCAGCGCGCCGCCGATCGGAATGCCGATCTTTCTCATCAGGTCCGACTTCATCACCAATGGCAAAGCGGTAAGGGCCGCGGTGGTGACCAAAGCGGTCTTTTCGGCGGCATTGCGGCGCTGCGCCGCACGTTTTTTGGCGATGCTGTCGATAATGGCGATAGCCGCATAGATACCCAATGAGATCATCAGCGCCCCGGCGGCGATCACCAGCGGCGCGATGATGGGGCCCCAAATCAGCGTGAACCCGGCATTGAGCGCCACCAGCACGAAGACCAGTGCGATCAACGCAAAGAGCGCCACGGCCGACCAGGCCATGGCGTTCCGCTTGAAATGCTCGAGCAACTCGTCGACCTCGATCCCGAGGACCGACGCCGCCAAAGCGAGGAGGTGCATGGGCCTACCTCGAAACGACGGCGAGAACGAAGCCCAGGGCGATTGCGCCGGCGACGGCGGTCAGCGGCTTTTCGCGGATGGTGTCCTTGATCTGCTTTTCGAGCTGGCCGAACTCGTCCTGTACATCCTCGATGGCGCTTTGGCCGCTGCTGGCAAGGTTCTTCACCTCGCGCTTGGCCAGCTTCTGGGCATCGTGAACCTTGTCCTCGGCGAGGCTCGCCAGTGTCGCCGCGATCGACTTCAGGTCGGATTGCAGCTGCTGCACCTGGGCCGAGAGGTCGTCCTCACGGCTTTGGCTTTGCCGTGCCGCAGCACGGCGTGGACCATTGGCGGCGCGGCGGGCCGGGGTTTTTGCAGCGGCAGTGCGGTTGGGGGCCATATCGGTGGTCGAAGCCATGTTCTGGACTCCTTTTGAGGACTGAAAGTCACAACGCGACCGGTCGTAATCAGGTTCCAGTCTAGCTGTGCCGGCGGATTGCTCGTTTGCGTTAGATCAAAACAAGTGCACCCCAGTCCGGGGGCGAACTGGGGTGCGATGGCGAGCCGCAAGGGGGGCGACCTTGGCTCGCAGAAGCCCGTCAGAATACGCGCATCAACACGAGGATGATGACGATGACGAGCACGACGCCGAGAATACCGGAGGGGTAAGCTCCCCAGGAGCGGGAGTAGGGCCAGGCCGGTATGGCGCCGATCAACAGCAGGATCAGCAGAATGATGATGATCGTGCTCAAGGTCATAGGGATTCTCCTAGAAGACTGACAGGAGGAGGGTCGCGGCTACGGCAAGGATGCCTGCGGCAGGGACGATCGCCGCAAGGACGGCACCGTAGTGCGTACGCCCGTCATATCCTTCAGGGATCCACGCGACGGCCGAGCGGGCGGCATGTTCCAGGTTGGCGATCTCAAGTTGGGTCATCGCTCTCGTTCCTCTGCATGGTGCTGCCGGAGGGAGGGCCGGCAGACACGCCGCTCGTTGGCGCGTCAGCCCAATAACGGAGCCCGCCACAATTGGTTCCGGGGCGGGTTGAAAAGTGTGATTGGGAGCGGTGGAGGTGCGGAATCCTCACCCGCCCCCCGGGGGCGGATCACGGAGAGAGCGGTGTGTGAAGCGCTCTATTCGACCCGCACCACGTCGACCGATTGCTTGGCCGTATGGCCGCCGCTGGTGCGGAGCACGCCGACGATCGGCGAGATGTCGGAATAGTCGCGGCCGTGCCCGATGGTGATGTGGTCGGGGCCGGCCAGCATGGCGTTGGTGGGGTCGAACTCGAGCCAGCCGGAATGTTGGCCGCACCAGACGCGCACCCAGGCGTGCATGGCGTCGGCGCCTTCTAGCCGTGGCTTGCCCTTGGGCGGAATGGTGCGGAGGAACCCCGAGACATAGCCGGCGGGGATGCCGAGGCCGCGCAGCCCCGCGATCATCACATGGGCAAAGTCCTGGCAGACGCCGCGCTTCAGCGCAAAAGCCTCGACCGGGCCGGTATCGACCTTGGTGGCGTCCTTGTCGTAGCGGAAATCGCGGTGGATCCTGAGGCAGAGATCCATCGCCGTGGCGTAGACCGATTGATCGCCGGCCGCCGAGTTCCGGGCGTAATCGGTGATCTCAGGGGCGAGCGGGATGCGCGGTGAGGCGGAAAGGAAATGCTGCGGCGAATCCGGCGCCACCGACCAAAGCGCCGCCAGTTCCTGCTTCAACCCGGCAAGGGTAGGGGAGAGATCGACCGGGGTCGCCAGATCCTCGACCTGCACCCGGGCCGTGAGCCGCACATCGAGATGATCGTGCCGGCCGGCGTAGGCGATGGTGGTGACGAGGTTGCCGAAATAATCGGAGAAGGTGGTTTCCTGCTCGGGGCGCGGTTCGAACGACAGCGACGAGGCGATGACCCGCTGCGCGTTGGGAATAGAGATCGGGGCGACACGGACCAGGTGGCGGTCGCCATGCACCGAGGCCTTGTAGTCGTAGTGCAGTTCGAGCCGGACGTCGTAGAGCACGGCTCGCCTCCTCAGACGAAATAGGCGTCGGCGATGAGCCCGGCGAGATTGCCGATCTCGATGCCCAGCCGGTTGATCTTCGACGTCGTCATGTCCTCGGGCTCGGTGACGCGCAGCTCGGTATCGAGCGTCAGCGCGGCCTTGGCCGCCATAGACAGATGCCCGTCCTCGAGGCCGCCGGGCAGCTGCTCGAGCTGCTGGTAGAGCTCGGCGATCTGAAACCGCACCGAGCGCGGGTTGAGCGGGTCGAGTACCAAGAGGTCGACATAGGAATTGACCCCGGCGCTCACCGCATAGCGGCGGCGATGCGTCATGACGCTGTCGCCGACTTCCAGCAGCAGGTCGAGCGCCCCCTCGGGCGCGCCCTTGCGCGTACACCAGGCGACACTGTGGGCGATCTGGATGCCGCGCTCGAGCCGGCGGCCGATCTCGAGGAAGCGCCAGCCGGCAAAACGGTACATGTTTTCGTGCACGAGGCCGGAAAAGCCGGCGAGCTTGCGCAGCAGCACGGTCATGGCGCGGGTCGCATCGTCGCCGGGCAGCACGCGCTGCGAGAAGCTTCGGGCGGTCTTGCGCAAATCGGTCAGGGCCAGCCAGCCATCGGGCGAAAAGCGGTCGCGGATCTGGCTGGCGCTGTGCACGGCGCTGTCGATGGCAGCGAGCAGGCCCGGCGGCAGCGGCACCGCCGCATCGACGCCGATGCCGTCGAGATAGGCCCGGGTATCGGTCAAGATCGCCTGGTCGGTGTTGGAGATCTCGGCCAGCCGAGCGTTGTAGGCGCGGAGAATCCGCACCATGGCCTCACAGCGTTCGGCGTAGCGGCCGAGCCAGATCAGGTTGTCGGCGGCGCGGCTGGGGAGGCTCCCCGAGGACATGCGGACCAGCTTTTCGCCTTCGGTCGGCAGCAGCGTGACCCGCTCGACGGGTTGCTTGCTCACCACCCAGACGTCGGCCGCCTGGCCGCCGCGTTGCATGGCGATGGCGGTCGAATCGTGGGTCGAGCCGACCCGGGCGAAGCCGCCGGGCATCACCGTCCAGCCCTCGCGGGTGCGGGCGGCATAGACGCGCAGCGTCATTGGCCTGGGCTCGAGCTTGCCGCCGACATAGACCGGAGCAGTGGAGAGCTGCACCTGCTCCTGGCCGACAAAGCGGCCGCCTTCGGTTTCGAGCCGGGCGCGCAGCGCCTGCCGCTCGGCTTCGGGCAGCGCACCGCCAACCACGGTGCCGCGCTGATCCTCGATGGCGAGGCCGGTGGCGAAGGCCGAGCCAACCATCATGGTGTCGAACTTGTCGATGACGTGCTGCCGTTCGGCCACACCACCGCACCACCAGGTGGCGATCGAGGGCAGCTCGAGCTCGCGCCCGGTCAGCGTCCGGCAGAGGTTGGGCATGAAGGCCGAAAAGGCGCGGGTCTCGAGGATGCCGGTGCCCAGTGCATTGACCATCGAGATGGTGCCCTGGCGCAGCGCCTCGGTGAGACCGGGCGTGCCGATATGGCTGTCATAGCGCAGCTCGAGCGGATCGACGAAGCTCGCATCCATGCGCCGCCACAACACGCTGATCGGCTGCAGGCCGGAGACGGTGCGCACCATCACCTGGCCGTTGTCGACCACCAGGTCCTCGCCCTCGAGCAGGGTGAAGCCGAGATAACGGGCGATATAGGCGTGCTCGAAATAGGTCTCGTTGTGCTGGCCCGGCGTCAGGATGCCGACCCGGCCATCGGTGGCGATGCCGGTCAGCGCGTCGCGGAAGCCTCGGAAGAAGCCGGCGAGCCGATGCACGTGCATCTCGCCATAGATATCGGAGAGGGCGCGGGTGGTGGCGACGCGGTTCTCGACGGCAAAGCCGGCGCCCGACGGCGCCTGGGTGCGATCGCCCAGCACCCACCAGCCGCCATCCGGGCCGCGGCCGAGCTCGAAGGCGCAGAAATGGAGGAAATGCCCGCTGGCCGGACGAACCCCGACCATCGGACGCAGAAACTCGTCATTGCGCGCGACCAGCTCGGGCGGCAGCAGGCCGCGCTGCACCAGTTGGTTATCGCCATAGATGTCGGCAACGATGGTTTCGAGCAGCTCGGCGCGCTGCGTCAGGCCGTGCGTGATGGTGAGCCACTCGCTCTCGTCGAGGATCAGCGGCACATGCGCCAGCGGCCAGGCGCGCTCCTTGCCCTCGGCGCCGTCATATTTGCGATAATAGACGCCGGCATCGCGCAGATATTGGTCGGCGCGCTCGAAGCGGCCCGCCAGTTCCTCGTGCCCGAGCTCGTCGAGCGCCGAGATCAGCGGCGCCCAGCTCGGGCGGATCTGCCCGGCAGCGTCGAGCATTTCGTCCGGAACACCCGGCAACAGCTTGTAGTCGGCAACAAGGCTCGGCGCCCCGCGCTTTCTAGCCTGCCGTTGATTCCGCTTATCCATGGGGAAATAGCGCTAGCGGATGCGGGTGGAATGGCAAGGGGGAATTGGCGGGAATGGGTAAGATTGGGGGAGAGTGTGCTGACTGAAGCAGACGGCCCCCTCCCGGCCTCCCCCATGAAGGGGGAGGTGAAGAGTTGAGGCTCTGTCTTCGATCGTGCCTAACGCGCGATGCGGCACCTCCCCCTTCAAGGGGGAGGATGGGAGGGGGCCGTCTCTATCAGTCAGCCCCTAGACCGGCACCCGCAAATCCAGCGTCAGCGGGAATTCCGCCGAGCGTTCCTCCGTCGGCGGCACGAACGCCCCCGGTGTATGGCCATTCGGCACGAACCGAGCCAGCCGCCGTGCCTCCGCTTCGTTGCCGTTGACCGGGAAGGTCTCGTAGTTGCGGCCGCCTGGGTGCGCCGTGTGGTAGGTGCAGCCGCCGATCGAGCGGGCCGACCAGGTGTCGTAGATATCGAAGTGCAGCGGCGCGTTGACCGGCAGCACCGGGTGCATGCCCGAAGCGGGGTGCCAGGCCTTGTAGCGGACGCCGGCCACGGCGACGCCAGCATCGCCGGCCGGGGTCAGCGGCACGGTGCGACCGTTGGCGGTCACCTGATAGCGGGCTGGGTTGAGGCCTTCGAGCTTTACTTGAAGACGTTCAACCGATGAATCAACAAAGCGCACCGTGCCGCCGATGGCACCCTGCTCGCCCATCACATGCCAAGGCTCGAGCGCCTGGGTTAAGGTGAGCTTCATCCCCTCGACCTCCACCTCGCCGCAGAACGGGAAGCGGAACTCGAGCTGTGCCGCGAACCATTCGGGGTCGAGCGCAAAGCCGTTGTCCCTGAGGTCGCCGAGCACATCGAGGAAATCGGCCCAGACGAAGTGCGGCAGCATGAAGCGATCATGCAGCGTAGTGCCCCAGCGGGTGAACTTGCCTTGCTTGGGCGCCTTCCAGAAGCGGGCGATCAGGGCGCGGACCAGCAGCTGCTGCGCGAGGTTCATCCTGGCATTGGGCGGCATCTCGAAGCCGCGGAACTCCACCAGCCCGAGCCGGCCGGTCGGGCCGTCGGGCGAATAGAGCTTGTCGATGCAGATTTCCGAGCGGTGGGTGTTGCCGGTGACATCGACGAGCAGGTTGCGGAACAGCCGGTCGACCAGCCAGGGGCGCGGCGCCGGGCCCTGGTCGGGGGCCGGCACCTGCTTCATGGCGATCTCCAGCTCATAGAGGCTGTCGTGCCGGGCTTCGTCGAGGCGCGGCGCCTGCGAGGTGGGACCGATGAACAGGCCGGAGAACAGGTAGCTCAGCGACGGATGCTGCTGCCATTGGAGGATCAGGCTCTTCAGGAGATCCGGGCGGCGAAGGAAGGGCGAATCCCCCGGGGTCGAGCCGCCGACCACCACGTGGTTGCCGCCGCCGGTGCCGGTATGCTTGCCGTCGATCATGAACTTGTCGGCGCCGAGCCGGGCCTGCCGGGCCTCCTCGTAAACGGCGGTGGTGGTGGCGACGCACTCCTCCCAGCTGGCGGCCGGGTGGATGTTCACTTCGATGACGCCGGGATCGGGCGCGACGCGGATGACATTGAGGCGTGGGTCGTAAGGCGGGGCGTAGCCTTCGACATGGATGGGGAGGCCGAGGGTCTTTGCCGCCTCCTCGGAGGCGGCGATCAGCTCGAGATAATCCTCGACGGTCGAGACCGGCGGCAGGAAGACGCAGAGCCGGCCCTCGCGCAGTTCCACGGTGATGGCGGTGCGGACGGTCGAGTCGATCTCGTCCAGCACCTGCTCGGTGATTTCCTGGGTGATCGTGGGGTCGGCGGTGAAGGTCGAGGGCTGGGCATGGTGGCCGACGCGCACTTCCACCGGCTGCTGCAGCAACTCCTCGACCTCAGGCAGGTCGAGGACGGCGACCAGCGGATCGCGCGGCACCACATGCGGATAGGCAGTGGGCGCGACATGCTTCAGCGAGCTCAGCGGCAGGCGGTAGCCGACCGGCGAGTCGCCGGCGGCGAGGAACAGTTTGCCGCGACGCGTCCGCCATTTCTCGGTGATCCAGCGGTTGGTGCGGTCGGGCAGGGCGTTCCAGCGCTGCACCGGCAGCACATAGCCGGTGGGGTTGTTGAGCCCGTTGTCGAACACCCGCGCCATGCGGGCCCGCGCCTCGGGGTCGGCGAGCTCGGAATTGGCCGGGTCGACATTGGGCGGCAGCCGGGCTTCCTTCACCAGCCAGTCGCCCGGATCCTCATAAGCGGCGTCGATGGTTTCGGTGCCGACACCGAGATTGGCGGCGATCTCGCTCAGGAGCCGCCGGTCGTCACCGGGCTTGGCCGCGGTGGGCACGCCCTCATGGGCGAACAGCGTCTCGTCGCGCCACACCGGCTTGTTGTCGCGGCGCCAGTAGAGCGAAAAAGTCCAGCGCGGCAACGTTTCGCCGGGGTACCATTTGCCCTGGCCGTAATGCAGCAACCCGCCTGGGGCGAAGCGCTCCCGCAGTCGCCGGATCAGCGCATCGGCCTTGGCCCGCTTGGTCGGCCCGACCGCATCGGCATTCCACTCACCGGCTTCGAAATCGTCGATCGAGACGAAGGTCGGCTCGCCGCCCATGGTGAGGCGGACATCGTGTTTGACCAGCTCGGCGTCGACTTCGCGGCCCAGCGTGTTGAGCCGGTCCCAGCTCTCGTCGGAGAACGGCTTGGTGATGCGCGGATGCTCGGCAACACGGCTCACCTTCATATCGAAGGCGAATTCGACATTGGCGAAGCTGGTGAAGCCGGAGATCGGCGCGGCATTGCGATAATGCGGCGTGGCGGCGAGCGGTACGTGGCTCTCGCCGGCGAGCAGGCCGGAGGTTGGGTCGAGCCCGACCCAGCCGGCGCCGGGCAGGTACACCTCGCACCAGGCGTGCAGATCGGTGAAATCGTGATCGGTGCCGGCGGGCCCGTCGAGCGACACCAGATCGGGCTTCAACTGGATCAGGTAGCCGGAGACGAAGCGCGCGGCGAGGCCGAGATGGCGCAGTGCCTGCACCAGCAGCCAGCTCGAATCGCGGCACGAGCCCTGGGCGCGGGTCAGCGTTTCCTCGGGCTCGAGCACGCCGGTTTCGAGCCGGACGATATAGCCGATCTCGCGCTGCACCCGGGCATTGAGCGCGGTGATGAAGTTGACCGTGTTCATCGGCGTGCGGTCGACGCCGCGGAGGAACTCGGTGAGCAGCGGGCCCGCCGGCTGCGGCTTCATATAGATGGAGAGATCGTCGCGCAGCTCTTCGGGATATTCGAACGGCCAGATCTCGGCCCGCTCCTCGACAAAGAAATCGAACGGGTTGTAGACCGTCATGTCGGCGACGAGGTCGACCTCGATCTTCAGCTCGGTGACCGGCTCGGGGAAGACGTGGCGGCTGAGATAATTGCCGTAGGGGTCCTGCTGCAGGTTGACGAAGTGGTTCGACGGCGACACCCGCAGTGAATGGCTCAGCACCTTGGTCTTGGATTGCGGCGCGGGCTGGAGCCGGATGATCTGGGGCTGGAGGACGACCGGACGGTCGTATTTGTAGTGCGTCAGGTGATAGATCGCGGCTTTGATCGACATACGGTCGGACGCTCGCTACTGAGGCACAGAAACTTCCCGACGCGACGATAGCATAGAAGCGCGGCGCGGCTAGATCGTTTCATTGAATCAACGAGGCGATCTAACTCTTTGATTTTGTCGCGCTTTCGACCCGGAAAGGCCTACAGCTTTTCCCGAAAGCGCTCCAGCCTTCGCGAACGGCAGAGGAAAACCATGGCATTACAGCGGGCGATCCGCGCCATCGGACGGGCGGTGGTGATGGTCGCGGTGGTGATCTACACGCTGCTCGACGAGTTGCTGTTTCCGCTGTTCCGGCCGCTGATTGGCTGGCTCAGTTCGCTCAGGCTGTTCCAGCGGCTTGGGGAATGGCTCGGGCGGTTGCCGCCCTATGCGGCGCTCCTCGCGCTGGGCGTGCCCTTCGTGGTGATCGAGCCGATGAAGGTGGTCGCCATCTGGTGGGCAGGGACGGGGCACGTCATCACCGGCACTGTCGGGCTATTGCTGGCGCATGCACTGTCGCTGCTGGTGGTCGAGCGGATTTTTCACGCAGTGTACCAGCCGCTGATGCGGATCGACTGGTTCGCACGGCTGTTGAGCTGGCTGTTCGCACTGCGCGACCGGGCCATAAGTTGGGCGAAAGCGACCGCGGCCTGGCGGGCGGCGGTGGTTTGGGTGCGCGGCGTGCGGGAGTGGGTGCGGGGGGTGTTGCGCTGAGGACGTCTGCGCACTGGGTCGCTCGTCGCTTCGCTCCGAGCGACCGCGAGGCAGACATCAGCGCTTCTTCTTGCCCTTGATCTCCTCGCGCATGGCGGTGCGCGACTCCAGCAGGAACTCCTCGATTTCCTCGAGGCTGGCGGAGAAATCGTAGCCGGCATTGCCGAAGACGATCTCGAACGTGTCGTCGTCGCGCAGCATGTAGCCGCCATGCGCCTCGATCTTGGGGTTGCGCTTTTCGGCGACCAGGAGGCTGACGCCGAACGGCCGGCCGATGCGGCGGACGCGGCGTTCGATGGCGGCGAGGGTGTTGGCGCGGCTGCCCATGATTTGCCTCCGAAGCTCGAGTTTTGCCCACCCATAGCGATTGAGCGGCCCCGCTGCCAATGCTTTAGTGCGACATGGCTTTCACCCTGCGGCAACTGCAGTATTTCATCTCGGTCGCCGAGGAGGGGACGGTGTCGGGGGCGGCGCAATCGCTTTCGATCAGCCAGTCGGCGGTGACCGATGCGATCAAGGAGCTGGAATCCGATCTCGGGGTGACGCTGTTCGAGCGGCATCGGCGCGGGCTGACCATCACCCACAAGGGCCACCAGTTCTACCGCCACGCCACCCGCATTCTCGCCAGCGTTTCGGATGCGCGGCGCAGCTTCGGCGAAGCCGAGGCGCCGGCCGGCGGCAGCCTGCAACTGGGGGTGACCTCGCTGGTCGCCGGCTATGTGCTGTCGGATCTGCTGGCGCGCTACCGGCGGGCCTATCCCACCGTCAATGTCACGGCGATCGAGGACAATGGCGATTATCTCGAGCACCTCTTGATCGGCGGCGAGCTCGACGTGGCGGTGATGGTGATCTCCAACCTGCGCGACCGCGTGGCGCTGCAGGCCGAGATCTTCGAGACCTCGCCTTATCGACTGTGGCTGCCCCTCGGCCACAGGCTGGCCGGCGCCGATATCATCTCGGTTTCGGACATCGTGCCGGAGCCGTTGATCATGCTGACGGTGGACGAGACCGAGGAGAACACCGGAAAACTTCTCGCCGCCTTCAGCGCCCGGCCCAATGTGGCGTTTCGTACCCGCTCGGTCGAGGCGGTGCGTAGCCTCGTCGCCACCGGCGCCGGCATCGCGCTGTTGCCGGACCTCGTCTACCGGCCGTGGTCGCTGGAAGGCGACCGGATCGAGAGTCGCGACATCTCGGGGGCGCTGCCGGTGGTGCAGGTGGGGATGGTCTGGCGGCGCGGCAGCCAGCTGACCCAGGCGGCGCGGGATTTCATCGGGCTGGCGCAACAACAGCACGCGCCACGGGGCAGGGCGGCGCAGGAGCGGTGAGGGTGGTGGCGGATGGAATGAACCACCGTCTCGCCTTCCCACCGGCTGTCATCCCAGCGAAAGCTGGGACCCATTTCACCACCCGCGCCAGCTGCGAGTTGGGTCCCAGCTTTCGCTGGGATGACATCGGGGCGGATTGCGAAGGTTGGTGCCCACTAACGTGAAGAGAACCAGGACTGCTCACGGCGTCATCGTGCTATCGGAAATTCCGAAAGCTCCCCCCGGACGAATGCATTTGCGCATAGCACAGCGCTCGATAAGCTCCCATCCAAGGGCATGAGGCGCATTTGGGAGCGTTGCCCGAGCAGGGAGAAATCGATGAAGTCCATCCTCAAGACGTGTACGGCCTTGACCATGGTTGCGACCTTCACCGGTCAGGTGGCTGCGCAGGAGATGCTGCAGTCGCTTGGCGCGGGGGAGGGCGAAGTCTCGATCGTCGCCTGGGCCGGTTACATCGAGCGCGGTGAGACCGATCCGAATTACGACTGGGTCACCAAGTTCGAAGCCGATAGCGGCTGCAAGGTGACGGTGAAAACCGCCAACACCTCGGACGAAATGGTGGCGCTGATGAACGAGGGCGGCTTCGACCTCGTCACCGCCTCGGGCGACGCCTCGCTGCGCCTGATCGCCGGCAAGCGCGTGCAACCGATCAACACGGCGCTGATCCCGTCGTGGTCGACCATCGACGAGCGCTTGCAGAACGCCGCCTGGCACACTGTCGACGGCACCCATTACGGCACCCCCTATGTCTGGGGCGCCAACGTCCTGATGTACAACACCGAAGTGTTTGGCGATAAGCCGCCGACCAGCTGGAACGTGGTGTTCGAAGAGCAGACGCTGCCCGACGGCAAGTCGAACAAGGGGCGCGTCCAGGCCTATGACGGCCCGATCTACGTGGCCGACGCGGCGCTCTACCTGATGAAGCACAAGCCCGAACTCGGCATCACCGACCCCTATGCGCTGAATGAGGACCAGTACAAGGCGGCGCTCGACCTGCTGCGCGTGCAGCGCACGCTGGTCGGCCGCTACTGGCACGATGCGTTCATCCAGATGGACGACTTCAAGAACGAAGGCGTCGTCGCCTCCTCGTCCTGGCCGTTCATGGTCAACGTGCTGAAGGCGGAAGGCGCCAAGGTCGCCTCGACCTTCCCGGAAGAAGGCATCACCGGCTGGGCCGATACGACGATGCTGCATGCCGAGAGCGCACACCCCAACTGCGCCTATATGTGGATGGAGCACTCGCTCTCGCCCAAGGTGCAGGGCGATGTGTCGGCCTGGTTCGGCACGGTGCCGTCGGTGCCGGCCGCCTGCAAGGGCAATGAACTCCTCACCGATGAGGGCTGCGCCACCAACGGCTACGAGAATTTCGACAAGATCCGCTTCTGGCGGACCCCGACCGCCAAGTGCGAGGCGGGCGAGTGCGTACCGTATTACCGCTGGGTCAGCGACTACGTCGGGGTTATCGGCGGCCGCTAGAAAGCCGGCCCGGGGAGACGGCGCGCTGCGCCATCTCTTCACCCCGCGATGGTCACTCCCGCGACGGCGGAGCCCAGCGCAACCTCGCGTCCACAGCGAGTGGGTTTCCGCCGTTGCGGGGGTGACACCTCCAAGGGGATTTTGCCTCTTGGCAAAATCCTCCGACCCCGGCGATTTGCCAACGGCAAATCGTCGGCCACAACCCGGGGATTTGCCTTGGCAAATCCTCCGGTTGATCTCAGCGCCTTGACGCGAAGGTTCTCTAGGCATGACCTCGGCCGTTTCCCTGCAGACCGTTTCCCGCCATTTCGGCGCGGTGAGAGCTCTCGACGAGGTCGATCTCGAGGTCGGGGAAGGGGAGTTCTTCGCCATGCTCGGCCCCTCGGGCTCGGGCAAGACCACCTGCTTGCGGTTGATCGCCGGCTTCGAGCAGCCGACGCTGGGGCAGATCCGCATTTTCGGCGAGGCGGTGGAAGGCGTGCCGCCCTACCGGCGCAACGTCAACACGGTGTTTCAGGATTACGCGCTGTTCCCCCACATGAACGTGCGCGAGAACGTCGAATTCTCGCTGATGCTGAAGAAGGTCGACAAGGCGACGCGGGCCCGCGAGGCCGAAGCGGCGCTGGAGCTGGTGAAGCTCGGCGGCTATGGCGACCGGCGGCCCGGCCAGCTCTCGGGCGGACAGCGACAACGGGTGGCGCTGGCCCGCGCCATCGTCAACCGGCCCAAGGTGTTGCTGCTCGACGAGCCGCTCGGGGCGCTCGATCTGAAGCTGCGCGAGCAGATGCAGGAAGAGCTGAAGGCGCTGCAGAAGACGCTCGGCATCACCTTTATCTTCGTCACCCACGACCAGGGCGAAGCGCTGTCGATGGCCGACCGGGTGGCGGTGTTCGATTTCGGCAAGCTGGTGCAGGTGGGAACGCCCGAAGATATCTACACCATGCCCAATTCGCGCTTCGTCGCCGATTTCGTCGGTTCGTCGAACGTGCTGGCGCCCGAATTCGTCGAGACTATTACCGGCCAGCGGCGCTGGGCTTCACTCAGGCCGGAGGCCATCCACCTGATCCGCAGCGAGGGCGGCCATTCGGCGCTCACCGGCACGGTGGTGTCACGCTCGTATCTGGGCGCCACGACCCGGCTCGGCATCGACGTCAATGGCACGCTGCTCCATGCGGTGGTGCCCTCCGGCGGCGACGTGCCCGCCGATGGTGACCGGGTGACGATCGGCTTTGCGCGCGAGGCGCTGCATCTGATGGAGGACGCCGGGTGAGCGCGATCGCCGCGAGCAGTTCCAGCGCCATCCTGCCGAACCAGCGCGGCTGGCTCGGGGCGCTCAGCGACCGCTTCTGGCGGCAGCCGAAACTGTTCGTGTTCCTCTTGCTGCTGCCGGCGCTGCTCTGGCTCGGCATCGTCTATGTCGGCTCGCTGTTCGCGCTGCTGCTGCAGAGCTTCTTCTCGATCGACGAGTTCTCCGGGCTGATCAATTACGAGTTCACGCTCAAGACTTATGCGGAGCTGTTACGGCCGCAGAACCTCGACGTGATCCTCCGCACGGTGATCATGGCGGGGGTGGTAACTCTGGCCTCGGCGCTGATCGCCTTTCCCATCGCCTATATGGCGGCGCGCTATGCGCGGGGGAAATGGAAGGCGCTGTTCTATCTGGGCATCATGCTGCCGCTCTGGGCCAGCTACCTGGTCAAGGTCTATGCCTGGAAGCTGATCCTCGCCAAGGAAGGCATCCTCAACTGGGTGTTCGAGCAGCTGCATCTGACCTGGCTGCTGGATGCCTGGCTTGCGCTGCCGGTGATCGGCGGCAACTCGCTGTCGATCAGTTACACCGGCACCTTCCTCGTCTTCCTCTATGTCTGGATGCCCTACATGATCCTGCCGATCCAGGCGGCGATCGAGCGGGTGCCGACCAACCTCATCGATGCGTCGTCGGATCTCGGCGCAACGCCGATGCAGACGTTCTGGAAGGTGATCTTCCCGCTGGCGCTGCCGGGCATCGTCGCGGGCTCGATCTTCACCTTCTCGCTGACGCTGGGCGATTACATCATCCCGCAGATCATCGGCACCTCGGCCTTCTTCATCGGCCAGGCGGTCTACGCGCACCAGGGCACGGCCGGGAACATCCCGCTGGCGGCGGCCTTCACCGTGGTGCCGATCGTCATCATGGGGCTGTACCTGTGGATGGCCAAGCGCATGGGGGCGTTCGATGCGTTGTGAGCTCCTGGCATCCGGGCTCCCCGCCCCCCTCCGCAACCCTCCCGGGGGACGCGGTTGCGCCCCGAAGGGGGAGGGTGCCCATCGAGGCTCGTTCTCCTATTTCGCCACATACACCGGCCGGCACCTCCCCCTCGACGGGGGAGGTTGGGAGGGGGTGAGCCCCGCACTCGATGTCGGAGGCCCCCATGCGCCCTGACACCCCCCGCGCCCCCTGGGGCCTGAAACTTGCCGCCGGCGCAGGCCTCTTCTTTATGCTGGCGCCGATTGCGCTGATCTTCCTCTATGCCTTCTCCTCGGAGGAGCGGACCTATCAGTGGCCGCCGCCCGGGCTGACGCTGAAATGGTTCGAGGTGACCTGGAACCGGCCCGACGTCTGGCAGGCGCTGACGCTCTCGGTGCAGGTGGCGGCGATTTCGACCGCCATCGCATTGGTGCTGGGAACGCTCTGCGCTGCGGCCGTTTCGGGCACGCGATTTTTCGGACGCGAGACCATTTCGCTGTTGGTGATCCTGCCAATCGCGCTGCCCGGCATCATCACCGGCATATCGCTCCGTTCGGCGTTCAGCCTGATGGAGATCCCGTTCTCGTTCTGGACGATTGTCCTCGGGCACGCGACCTTCTGTATCGTCGTCGTCTACAACAATGCGGTGGCGCGCTTCCGTCGTACCTCGGGCTCGATGATCGAGGCGGCGATGGACCTCGGCGCCAACAAGTTCCAGACCTTCCGCCATGTCATCCTGCCCAATATCGGCACGGCGCTGCTCGCGGGCGGCATGCTGGCCTTTGCGCTCAGCTTCGACGAAGTGATCGTCACCACCTTCACTGCCGGCCAGCAGCAGACGCTGCCGATCTGGATGCTCGAGGAACTGGTGCGGCCACGGCAACGTCCGGTGACCAATGTGGTCGCCATGGTGGTGGTGATCGTGACGCTGCTGCCGATCCTGCTGGCGTTCTACTTCAGCCGCGGTGGAGATCAGACGGTGGCGGGGATGGGGAAATGATGCTGGCTGCAGTTCACCTGGCCACCCCCCTCCCAACCTCCCCCCCACAAGGGGGGAGGTGCCGGTCGGGGTTTTGGCAGGTTTCTTGCTCCCCTCACCAGCCCGCACCTCCCCCCTTGTGGGGGAGGCTGGGAGGGGGGTGGCCACGTGCACTGAAAGTCGAGTTATGGGAGAGAGAAAATGCACACCGAAATGCTGATCGGCTCGCGCTTCGAGGCGGGGACGGAAACCGAGGAGCAGGTGCTCAATCCCCGGACCGGTGAGCTGATCCGCGGCATCCCCGAGGCGTCGCTCAGCCAGATCGATGCCGCCGTGCTCGCAGCGGAGAAGGCGTTCGCCAGTTGGTCGCGGACCACGCCGGGGCAGCGCTCCAACTACCTGCTCAGGATCGCGCAGGCGATCGAGGACGATGCCGATGGCTTTGCGGCGCTCGAGGCGCTGAACTGCGGCAAGCCGATCAATGCGGTCAAGAACGACGAGATCCCGGCAATCGTCGATTGCTGGCGCTTCTTTGCCGGCGCGGTGCGCAACATGCAGGGCTCGATCGCGGGGGAATACCTGCCGGGTCACACCTCGCTGGTGCGGCGCGACCCGATCGGCATCGTCGGCTCGATCGCGCCATGGAACTATCCGCTGATGATGATGGCGTGGAAGCTGGCGCCGGCCATCGCCGGCGGCAACACGGTGGTCTACAAGCCATCCGAGCAGACGCCGCTGACGGCGCTGAAGCTCGCCAAGGTGTTCGCCGAGGTGCTGCCCGAGGGGGTGGTCAATGTCATCCTCGGGCGCGGCGACAGCGTCGGCAACGCGCTGATCAACCACCCCAGGATCAACATGATCTCGATCACCGGCGACGTCGCCACCGGCAAGAAGGTGCTGCAGGCGGCGGCCAAATCGGTGAAGCGTACGCATCTCGAGCTCGGCGGCAAGGCGCCGGTGATCGTCTATGACGATGCCGACCTCGAGGCGGTGGTGAGCGGGCTCAAGGCCTTCGGCTACTACAATGCCGGGCAGGATTGCACCGCGGCCTGCCGCATCTATGCCGGCCCGAAGATCCACGACAGGCTGGTGGCCGACCTCAGTTCGGCGGTGAGTTCGATCAGGTACAATCAGGCCGACGACACGCTCAACGAGATCGGGCCGCTGATTTCGAAGCGCCAGCGCGACCGGGTGGCGAGCTTCGTCGAGCGGGCGTCGGAACTGCCGCATATCAAGATCACTGCCGGCGGTCATATGTCGGGCGACCGGGGCTTTTTCTACGAGCCGACGGTGATCGCCGGGGCGCTGCAGCAGGACGAGATCGTGCGCCGCGAAGTGTTCGGGCCGGTGGTGTCGGTCACCCGCTTCACCGACCCCGAGGATGCCATCGCCTGGGCCAATGACAGCGACTATGGCTTGGCATCATCGGTGTGGACCAAGGATGTGTCGAAGGCCATGCAGACGGCGGCGCGGCTGCAATATGGGTGCACCTGGATCAATACCCACTTCATGCTGGTCAACGAGATGCCGCATGGCGGGCTGAAGCAGTCGGGCTATGGCAAAGACATGTCCGTCTATGCGCTCGAGGACTATACTGCGGTCCGGCATGTGATGATCAATCACGGGTAGGGGGGCTGCACCGGCTGGGCCGCCTGTTCCCTTCTCCCCTTAGGGGAGAAGGTGGCGCATAGCGCCGGTTGAGGGGGGAAGCGCTGCCACATGCTGGATGAGTCAGCATGCTGAGAGGCTGAACCCCTCACCCCAGCTCCGCTAACTCGCTGACGCTCGCAAGCTGCGCTTGCCCTCTCCCCTCAGGGGCGAGGGGGGCGCAAGCTGTACCATCCGCTTCAGGCCGCCGCCACGCCGCTCGCCAGGTGCGAGCGAATATCCAGCTCCGTGCTTTTGAGGTGCGCGCGCATGGCGTCGACGGCGGCGCGTTGGTCGCCGGCGCGGATGGCGTCGAGGATGGCCTGGTGGGCTTCCACGGTTTCGGCGCGGCCGGCGCCGCGCAGCGTCTGGCCGCGGCGGCTCATCACGAAGCTTTCGCGCAGGGGCTTGGCCATGGCTTCGAAGATGAAGGCGATGACGCGGTTGCCGCTGGCCATGGCGATGGCCTCGTGGAACTGCAGGTCGCTTTCGTGGAAGCGCGCTTCGGCCTCGGGGTTCTCGCCATCGGCCGCCTCGGCCGCCGAGGCCCGCATGTCGCGCATAGCGGCGTCGATGGCCTGGACCCCGGCGCGGCTGGCGCGCTTGGCGGCGAGGCCCGACGACAGCGATTCCATCGCCATGCGCAGTTCGATCAGGTCGAACAGCCCCTTGGGGTCGTTGCGGACGATGGAGACCAGCAGCGCCGCGAACACCGAGCTGTCGGGCTCGCGCACCACGGCGCGGCGGCCGCGGCCGATATGCAGGAGGCCGCGCCCGACCAGCATCTTCACCGCCTCGCGCACCGTCAGGCGGCTGACCTCGAAGCGGCTAGCGATATCGGCCTCGCTCGGGATACTGGCGCCCGGAGAGAGTTCCCCCAGGATGATCTCGGCCAACTCGTTGGCCACCCTCTCGGCCGCCGTCAGTGGATAATCCTCCGGGCCGGCGTTCACGTCACTACGGGCCATTCCCCTCACACCTATCTGATATGTTTTATGGCACCGACGCGAATTTTATCGTCTGTCCGATGCCCTCCTCAGCGCTGAATTGTAATGCGCACATAGCAATTTGAGCAAGGATGAAAGCTCGGCAGACGCCTCGCCGACAGCTGATCTGGGGACATCTTTACAGCGATATCTGATTACTCTAGGTTCCGCCGGCGCGTTGGAGGACGCGCGAAATGCCCCGGCTACGGGGCGTTTGGGAGGCGTCGCCACCGGGTGCCCGGTTTGGCGACATGAACCGGCGCGGCGGCCAAGCTGCGATGGTTGGCTCCCATCACCTTTCCTCCCCGCGGGCGGCACGTCCCGATCGCGGTTCCGTCACCAAGGTTTACCCGGGAGGAAACCAGTGAAAGCCTTGAAGCTTCTTATGACCGCCGTCACCGTTGGCGCCATCGCGCTCTCCGGCCAGGCGTTTGCCCAGGACAAGGGCGCCATCGGCATTGCGATGCCGACCAAGTCGTCGCTCCGTTGGATTTCGGACGGTGACTCGCTGAAGGCCGCCCTCGAGGGCAAGGGCTACAGCGTCGACCTGCAGTATGCGGAGGACGACATCCCGAACCAGCTCGCCCAGATCGAGAACATGGTGACCAAGGGCGTGAAGGCCCTGGTGATCGCGTCGATCGACGGCACGACGCTGTCGGCCGTGCTGCAGCAGGCTGCAGACTCGGGCATCAAGGTCATCGCCTATGACCGCCTGATCCGCGAAAGCGGCAATGTCGACTACTACACCACCTTCGACAACTTCCAGGTCGGCGTGCTGCAGGCCAACTCGCTGGTCAAGGGCCTGAAGGAACGCTTCCCGAGCACCAAGCCGTGGAACGTCGAACTGTTCGGCGGCTCGCCCGACGACAACAACGCCTTCTTCTTCTACGACGGCGCGATGAGCGTCATCCAGCCGCTGATCGACTCGGGCGACGTGGTGATCAAGTCCGGCCAGACCGGTATGGACAAGGTCGGCACGCTCCGTTGGGACGGCGCCGTGGCGCAGGCCCGCATGGACAACATCCTCTCCGCCAACTACTCGGACGGCAGCCGCGTCGATGGCGTGCTGGCGCCGTATGACGGCCTCAGCCGCGGCATCATCTCGTCGCTGCGCGGCGTTGGTTACGGTTCGGCCGACCAGCCGTGGCCGATCATCACCGGGCAGGACGCCGAAGTCCCGTCGGTGAAGGCGATCATCGCCGGCGAGCAGTTCTCGACCGTCTACAAGGACACCCGTGAACTGGCCAAGACCACTGCCGACCTGGTCGACACCGTGGTTTCGGGCGGTACTCCGGAAGGTCTCGACACCGCGACCTACAATAACGGCGTCAAGGTTGTTCCCTCGATCCTGCTGACCCCGTACGAAGTCGATGCGACCAACTACAAGGCGCTGGTCGTCGACTCGGGCTACATCAAGGAATCCGACCTCCAGTAAGGTCGACGTCTTCGGAGGGGCCTCGCTCAACAGCGGGGCCCTTTCGGCATTTTACCCCCTCAAGTAGAATCGGCTCCGTGGCGCCGCAAGGCGACCGGGACCAACCAGAAGGCCGCCCATGACCGACACCATCGTGGAGATGCGCGACGCAATCTTAGAGATGCGTGACATCACCAAGACTTTCCCTGGTGTGAAGGCGCTGCAGAACGTCAACCTGGACGTCAAAGCCGGCGAAATTCACGCCATCGTCGGCGAGAACGGCGCCGGCAAGTCGACGCTGATGAAGGTACTCTCCGGCGTCTATCCACATGGCTCCTATGAGGGCCAGATCATCTACAATGGCGAGGAATGCCATTTCCGCTCGATCCGCGACAGCGAGCACAAAGGTATCGTCATCATCCACCAGGAGCTGGCGCTGGTGCCGCTGCTGTCGATTGCCGAGAACATCTATCTCGGCAACGAGCGCGCCAATGCGGGCATCGTCGATTGGGACGAGACGCGCGAGGGCGCCCGCGCCGTGCTGCGCAAGGTCGGGCTCAACGAAGACCCCGATACGCTGGTCACCAATATCGGCACCGGCAAGCAGCAACTGGTCGAGATCGCCAAGGCGCTGTCGAAGGAAGTGAAGCTGCTGATCCTCGATGAGCCGACCGCCAGCCTTTCCGAAAAGGACAGCGAGGCGCTGCTCAACCTGCTGCTCGGCTTCAAGGCGCAGGGCATTTCCTGCATCCTGATTTCGCACAAGCTCAACGAGGTCTCGAAGGTTTCCGACCGGATCACGGTGATCCGCGACGGCCATACCATCGAGACGCTCGACAAGGCCGACATCACCGAGGACCGGATCATCACCTCGATGGTCGGCCGCTCGCTCGAGGATCGCTACCCGGCCCGCACGCCTGATATCGGCGAGGTGGTGTTCGAGGTGAAGAACTGGTCGGTCTACCACCCGCAGCACCGCGACCGGCAGGTGATCAAGGGCATCGACCTCAACGTCAGGAAGGGCGAGGTCGTCGGCATCGCCGGGCTGATGGGCTCGGGCCGCACCGAATTCGCCATGAGCCTGTTCGGCAAATCCTATGGCGTCAAGGTGAGCGGCGACGTGCTGCTGCATGGCAAGAAGGTCGATACCTCGACGGTGGAAAAGGCCGTGTCGCACGGCATCGCCTATGCCACCGAAGACCGGAAGACCTTCGGGCTCAACCTGATCGACCACATCAAGCACAACACCACGCTCGCCAACCTCTGGGGCGTGTCGCGCTGGGGTGTCATCGACGACCTCGCCGAGCTCGACGTGGCGAACGACTATCGCAAGAAGACCAATATCCGGTCCTCGAGCGTCTACCAGACGGTGGGGAACCTGTCGGGCGGCAACCAGCAGAAAGTGGTGCTGTCCAAGTGGCTGTTCGCCAACCCCGAAGTGCTGATCCTCGATGAGCCGACCCGCGGCATCGATGTCGGCGCCAAGTACGAAATCTACAGCATCATCAACCAGCTCGCCGCGCAGGGCAAAGCCATCCTGGTCATCTCCTCGGAGATGCCGGAGCTGCTCGGCATCACCGACCGCGTCTACGTGATGAACGAGGGCCGGCTGGTCGGCGAAATGCCGACCGCCGAGGCGAGCCAGGAAAAGATCATGCGCGCCATCGTGCGCGCCGAAGGGAAACTTGCATCATGACGACCGAAACCGCACCGCAGGCTGCAACCCCGGCAGAAGCCGCTGCGCCGCTTTCGATCTGGGGCGCCCTGCAGGCGAACCTGCGCGAATACGGCCTGCTGCTGGTGCTGATCCTGATCATGCTGTTCTTCCAGTGGACGACCGGCGGCGTGCTGTTCAAGCCGCTGAACCTCACCAACATCGTCTTGCAGAACAGCTACATCATCGTGATGGCGCTGGGCATGCTGCTGGTGATCGTCGCCGGCCATATCGACCTCAGTGTCGGCTCGGTGTCGGGCTTTATCGGCGCGCTCGCGGCCATGCTGATGATCGGCTGGAAGTTCCCGCCGGAGCTGGCCTTCCTCGCCAATCCGATCGTTGCCGGGCTCATCTGCCTCGTGGTCGGGGCGGCGATCGGCGCGGCGCAAGGCTACCTGATCGCCTACTACCGCATCCCGAGCTTCATCGTGACGCTGGCCGGCATGCTGATCTTCAAGGGGCTGTCGCTCTCCATTCTCGCCGGCCAGTCGGTCGGCCCGTTCCCGGCCGAGTTCCAGTTGCTCTCGGCGGGGTTCATCCCGGACTTCATCGGGGCGATCACGCTGGTTCCGGCCAGCCAGGGCGTGCAGCCGCTGGTGCTGCACGGGGCAACGCTCGCCATCGGCATCGTCGCCGTGGTCGGCATGATCCTCCTGTCGATCCGCACCCGGGCCCGCCGCACGGCGCGCGGCTATGAGACTGAGCCGTTCGCGCTGTTTGCGGCCAAGAATATCGTGATCGCGGCGCTGGTGCTGTTCTTCACCTATATGCTGGCGTCCTACAAAGGCTTGCCGAACGTCCTGGTGGTGATGGGCATCCTGATCGCCGGCTTCGTCTTCCTCACCAAGCGGCTGACCTTCGGCCGCCGCATCTATGCCATCGGCGGCAATCCCAAGGCGGCGGCGCTGTCGGGCATCAAGACCGAGCGGCTGACCTTCTACATCTTCGCCATCATGGGGGCGCTCGCGGCGCTCGCCGGCATGATCTATGCCGCCCGCCTCAACTCGGCGACGCCGAAGGCGGGGCAGGGGCTCGAGCTCGACGTGATCGCCGCGGTGTTCATCGGCGGCGCCTCGGCGCTGGGCGGCGTCGGCCAGGTCGCCGGCGCGGTGATCGGCGCCTTCATCATGGGCGTCCTGAACAACGGCATGTCGATCATGGGCATCAACATCGACCTGCAGCAGATGATCAAGGGCGTGGTGCTGCTGGCCGCGGTGTTCTTCGATCTGTACAACAAGAACAAGGCCTAAGCGGCAGCAGCCGACGGACGAACGAGCCCGGGTTCCGCGATGGTGGGACCCGGGCTTTTTGCTGCGCTGTCGTATGCTCCCCTCCCCCTTGAGGGGAGGGGCTGGGGGTGGGGGTGGTGAGGCGGGCACGGTGGTGACTGCACCACCCCCTCCCTCAATCCCTCCCCTCAAGGGGGAGGGAGGCGACAACCCAAACATCTCGCCCGAAGCTGCAACTTTTCCCGCATCCCGCCCTAGCGAGCCGCGGCCAGTTATGGTTTTGTCCGCCGCGCATTGTAACGTTGCAACGAGGATATTTCGCATGGCTCTCTCCATCGAGCAGCGGCTGGACCGGATCAGGGTGCGGCTGGATGAGCTCACCTGGTGGCGGGAGCGCGAGACGGTACCGGTGGGCGGCTGGACGCTGAACGGCAAGCCGATCGAAGTCGGGGCGCCGTGGCCGAGCCGCGACGGGGTGCAGAGCTTTGCCGCCGGCGTTTCGGTGCCCTCGAGCTGGCCGATCGCCGAGACGCGGCTGTTCCTCGACCTGGGCGGTGAGGCGCTGGCGACACTGATCTATGGCGACGACAATGTCGGCTTCGGCAACGACCCGTACCACAAGGAATTCCCGGTGCGGGCGCATGATTTCCGCATCGAGGCGGAAGCGGTGGCGCGGCTGCCGTTCGGCGAACCGGTGCGCAAGCCGCATCTGAACGATGCCAGACTCTATTGGCTCGATGGCGCCATCGACGCGTTCCGCCTGCGCCTGCAGCAGGTGCATGAAGCGGCCAGCGAGCTTGAAGGGCACGAGGTGGTGCCGCACCTGGTCGCTGCAGCGGAAGAGGCCTTTTACGCGCTCGAATGGCCGTCGGGCACCGAGGATTATGTCGCGCGCTTTGCGCCGCAGCGCGGCCAGCAGAAGATCTGGCAATTGCCGCCGCTCAAGGATAACCCGGCGCCGCTCAGCGAAGAGCAGCGCCAGAGCGTCATCAAGGCGGATTTGAAGCTGATCGAGCGGCTGCGCGAGCTGCAGCAGCGCTTCCCGCAGCAGGGTGAGATTGCGCTCACCGGGCATGCCCATATCGATCTCGCCTGGCTCTGGCCCTATGCCGAGACCCGCCGCAAGATGCGCCGTACCTTCTCGACCGCGGTGACGCTGATGGAGGGGAGCAACGAGTACCTGGCGCAGTCGGGTTTCCGCTTCAACCAGTCGACGGCGCATTACTACGCGCAGATCGAGGAAGACGATCCGGCGCTGTTTTCGAAGATCAAGGCCAAGGTCGCGGCCGGCGGCTGGGAGACGGTGGGCGGCATGTGGGTCGAGCCCGACACCAATATGCCGACCGGCGAGAGCCTGACGCGGCAGATCCTCTACGGGCAGCGCTATTTCCAGCAGAAGTTCGGGGTCAAGCACCGGGTGTGCTGGCTGCCCGATTGCTTCGGCTTTTCCGGCGGGCTGCCGCAGCTGTTGAAACAAGGCGGTATCGACTCGTTCTTCACCATCAAGGTGAACTGGAACGACACCAACACCATCCCGGCCGACCTGTTCTGGTGGGAGGGGATCGACGGTTCGCGGGTGCTGACCCACACCTTCAACAACCCCTGGCACGGCTATAACGGCGCGGTGAACCCGCTCAGCATCCTGAAGACCTGGCGCAACTTCATGCAGAAGCCGCAGCACCAGACCTCGCTGCTCGCCGTGGGTTATGGCGATGGCGGCGGCGGGGTGACGCCGGAATATGTCGAGCGCGAAATGCAGCTGCGGGATTTCCCGGCGCTGCCCAAGGCGCGCTGGAGCCGGGTCGAGGACTTTTTCGCCGCGGCGCACGAGACCGGCAAGAAGACCGAGCTGCCGGTGTGGCAGGGCGATATCTATCTCGAGCTGCACCGCGCCACGCTCACCACGCAGAGCGCCACCAAGAAGGCGCACCGGCAGGCCGAGCGGGCGCTGATCACCGCCGAGACGCTGGCCTCGCTGGCGGCACTGCTCGGCGGCGAGCAGCCGGAGAGCCTCGAGCATATCTGGCGCGTGGTGCTGAAGAACGAGTTCCACGACATCCTGCCCGGCTCGTCGATCGCCGAAGTCTATGAGGATGCCGAGCGCGAGCTGAACGACGCGGTCGGCCGGGCGCTGGCGCGCCAGCAGATGGCGATGTCGGTGATCGTCAACCGCATCCCCAACGGCGATGTGCATGACGCTGTGATCGTGGTGAACCCCTCGCTCAGCCGCCGGCCGGTACGGGTGACGCTGTCGGACGGCACGCATTTCTCGAGCGCCGACGTGATGGCGCCGCTCGGCATCAAGGTGTTCACCCGTGCAACGCTCGAGCCGTTGACCGGCCTGTCGGTGAGCGAGAGCCATCTCGAGAATGCGCACCTCCGCGCCACTATCGGGCTCGACGGCACGGTCACCAGCCTCATCCACAAGGCGACCGGGCGCGAGGCGCTCGCCGGTCGCGGCAATCAGCTCTGGGTCTATCCGGCCGACAAGCCGCGCGACTGGGACGCCTGGGACATCGAAGAGGATTACGCCAAGAAGGGCATCGAGCTGAACCGACCCGAGAGCATCAAGGTGGTCGAGGACACGCCGGCGCGCGCCGCGATCCGCATCGTCCGCCGCTTCCGCGCCTCGACGGTGACGCAGACCTATAGCCTCGACGCCAACGGGGTGCGGCTCGATATCGCGACCGAGATCGACTGGCATGACCGGCATTGCCTGCTCAGGACGCAGACCCCGGTGGCGGTGCGGGCGACGCACGCCACGTTCGAGCACGCCAACGGGGTGGTGCAGCGCACCACGCACAACAATACCAGCTGGGACCAGGCGCAGTTCGAAGTGCCGGGCCATCGCTTCCTCGACATGAGCGAGCCGGGCTTTGGCGTGGCGCTGCTCAACGATGCCAAGTACGGCCACAGCGCCAAGGGCAATGTGCTGGGCCTCAGCCTCGTGCGTTCGCCGGTCTATCCGGATCCGCTGGCCGATGAAGGCGGGCAGCGCTTCACCTATGCGCTCCATCCGCATGCCGGCGAGTGGCACGAGGGCCGGGTGCGCGAGGAAGCCGAGGACCTGAACCAGCCGATGCTGGCCGCCGTCGCCAGCGGTGTCGCCGCGGTGCATTACGAGCCGATCGGGACCGAGGGGATTCCGGCGGCGCTGTCGGGTCTGAAGCCGGCCGAGGACGGCAATGGCCTGGTGCTGCGGGTGTATGAACCATCAGGCCGGCGCGGCGATTTCGCCGTAGAGGTGCCGGAGGGCTGGAAGCTCGGCGAGAGCCTCAATATTCTCGAGGAGCCGATGGAGCGCGGCGAGGGGGCGGGGCTCAGGCCGTTCGAGGTCAGGAGCTGGCGGGTTTCGCGGGGGTAGGGCGCGCCGACTGATAGAGACGGCCCCCTCCCGGCCTCCCCCATAAAGGGGGAGGTGAAGAGTCGAGCCTCTATCTTCGATCGTGCCAAACACTGGGTGCGGCACCTCCCCCTTTATGGGGGAGGATGGGAGGAGGCCGTCTGCCTGCAGTCAGCCCGCCTCAGCCCTTCTCCACCGGCGCATCGGCCCTACCACCCCATTCCGTCCACGAGCCGTCATAGACCGCAACATCCCTGGCCCCGGCAATGGCCAGCGCCAGCGCCACAGTCGACGCCGTCACACCCGAGCCGCAACTGGTGACGATCGGCCTCGTCACATCCACCCCGGCCTTCGCGAACAGTGCCTGCAACTCCGCCGCCGATTTCAGCTGCCCGTTTGCCGTGACCTCGCTCGCCGGCACGCTCAGGCTGCCGGGAATGTGGCCGGAGGCGAGGCCGGGGCGCGGTTCGGGGACTTCGCCGCGGAAGCGGTCGCCGGGGCGGGCGTCGACGATGGTTTTGGCTTTCGAGCTGGTGAGCCCCAGCACGGCGTCGAAATCCTGCACGAGCGCCGGCTGGTAGTGCGGCACGAAGCTTCGCGCTGTCGGCTGTTCCTCGCCGGAGGCGGTGGCACGCCCTTCGGCGCGCCATTTCGGGCCGCCGCCATCGAGCACGCGCACGTGCCTGGCGCCCATGGCGCGGAAGCTCCACCAGACGCGCGGCGCGGCGAAGACGCCGGCTTCGTCGTAGACGACGATGGTGTCGGTGTTGGCGATGCCGAGCTTCCCCACTGCTTCGGCAAAGGCCGCCGGGGTGGGCAGCATATGGGGCAGGGTGGTGGTCTTGTCGGCGATATCGTCGATGCCGAAGAACACCGCGCCCGGCAGGTGGCTCTTGAGGTACTCGGCGTGTCCGCTGCGGTTGGCGGCCGGCATGTACCAGCTGGCATCGACGAGGACGACATTGGGGTCGTCGATGTGTTCGGCAAGCCAGTCGGTGGTGACGAGAGGGGTGGTCATGGGTGCTCCGCTATTTGCGGGCACCTTAGTGCAGGATGGCGCGCGGGTGAATCGGCTTGCGGGTCAAAGTGTTGCTGGTTGGGGGGAGGGGGGAGAAGGATTTTGCGCATGCCGGTGCGCCCATCGGTCGGCGATCGCATTGGCATCCGATGTTGATGCGATCGCCTTCTCCCCTTGTGGGAGAAGGCACTCACTGAGACCACTGTGAAGGAGGAGATTACCGCTCCAGCACCAGCACATCGCTCGAGGCGATGCCGATGCGCACTGGCGCGCCGTGCGCGGGTGGCGGGGTGCGTTGGTCGTTGAAGGTGTCGAGGTTCACCGCGTTGTCGCCGAGATCGACCTTCAGGCGGATCACCGAGCCGAGGAAACTGACTTCGGCCACCTTGCCATCGAGCACGATGTCGCGCGTTGCGCCGTTGGCGAGCGACACCGCTTCGGGCCGCATGGTCAGCGCCACCGCTTCGCCGTTGCGCGCCGTGGAGGGCAGCGCCGGGATGGTGACGGTGGTGCCGCCCAGTGTCACGGTCTTGGCGCCGGCGTCGGCGACGGTGGCGTTGAGGGTGTTGAGCGTGCCGACAAAGGTCGCGACGAACCTGGTCTGCGGCCGGTTGTAGATCTCGAACGGTTGGCCGAACTGCTCGACATTGCCGGCGTTGAGCACGACGATCCGGTCGGAGATCGACAGCGCCTCTTCCTGGTCGTGCGTCACGAACACCGTGGTGATCCCCAGTTCGCGCTGGATCTGGCGGATCTGCTCGCGCAGCGAGACGCGGATCTTGGCGTCGAGCGCCGAGAGCGGCTCGTCGAGCAGCAGCATGCGGGGGCTGGGGGCGAGCGCGCGAGCCAGCGCCACGCGCTGCTGCTGGCCGCCCGAAAGCTCGAACGGGTAGCGCTTGCCATAACCCGAGAGGCCGATCAGCTGCAGCATCTCTTCGACCCGCGCTTCGCGCTGCGGCTTTGGCATGCCGGCGATCTTCAGCCCGAAGCCGATATTGTCGGCGACATTCATGTTAGGGAACAGCGCATAGGCCTGGAACACCATGCCGATCTTGCGCTGGTTCGGCGCGAGGCCGGAAATGTCCTTACCCTCGACCAGGATGCGCCCGGAATCAGGGCGCTCGAAGCCGGCGATCATCCTGAGGATGGTGGTCTTGCCGCAGCCCGAGGGGCCCAAGAGGCTGACGAACTCGCCCTTATTGAAGCTGAGGTCGACGCCTTTGACGACCTGGTTGCCGCCGAAGGCTTTGACCAGCTTGTCTATGCGCAGGAATTCTTGGCGCAGGAATTCTTCGGCCATGGTCTAGTCCCTACGGGCGGTTTTGGGGGCGAAACGCGCGAGCAGCTGGATCATGCCCATGGCGCCCCAGGTGATGACGAAGGAGATGACGGCGAGCGCGGCGGGCTCGAACGCCCGGTTGGCGCCGACATTCTGCATGTAGACGCCGAACACCTGCCGGTTGAGGAGGCTCGCGATGGTGAACTCGCCGATGACGATCGCGAGGGTCAGGAAGGCGCCCGATAGCACCGCGACGATGATGTTGGGAAAGATCACCTGGGCGATGATGGTCGCCTGGTTGGCGCCGAGGATATTGGCGGCCTCGGTGAGGGTCTGCACGTCGATGGTGCGCAGCCCCGTATCGACCGCCCGGTACATGTAGGGCAGCGCCAGCGCCACATAGGCGAGCGTCAACAGGATGTCGGTGCCGAGGTTGGTGCCGAGCAGCGGCAGCGGCGACGACGTGTTGTACATGCGGATATAGCCGAACACCAAGATGATGGCCGGGATCACCAGCGGCAAGAGTGTGATGAACTCGATGATCGGCCGCAGATGCGGGGCGCGCAGCCGCACGTAATAGGCGGCGGGCACGACGATCAGCAGCCCGGCGATGATGGCGCAGATGCCGATGAGCAGCGAGTAGCTGAACGAGGCCTGGAAGCGCCCGTCGGAGAACACCGAGGTATAGGCATCGAAGGTGTAGCCCTCGCGGCGGATGCGCAGCGAGAACTCGAAGGTGGCGAGCAGCGGCACGACGAAATAGGCCGCGCCGAGGGCAAAGATGACCCAGCTCCAAAGCTTGGCGGGCTTCACTTGAGCCACCTCTCGGCGCGTGTGCGGATCACCAGGTAGACGATGTTGGCGAGCGCCGTGATGACGATCATGCCGAGCGCCAGCGCGGCGCCGAGGCCGGGATTGTGCAGCACGTCGCCGCGGATCTGCGCATAGAGCAGGATCGGCACGATGTTGAGCGACGAGCCGGTGAGCGCATAAGCCGTCGCAATGGCGCCGAACGCGTTGGCGAACAGCAGCGACAGCGTGCCGAGCAGGTTCGGCCACAGCACCGGCAGCCCGATATAGCGCCAGAACTGGCCATTGGTGGCGCCGAGCGTCGCGGCGGCCTCGCCCCATTCCTTCTTCAACCCATCGATCGCCGGCGCGATGATCAGGATCATCAGCGGGATCTGGAAGTAGAGATAGGTGATGGTGAGGCCCCAGAAACTGAGGAGGTTAAAGCCGGATTTGTAGAGATCGAACCCGGCGAACTTCAGCAGCACGGTGACCAGCCCGAGCCGGCCGAGCGTGGCGAGAAAGGCGAAGGACAGCGGGATGCCGGCGAACTGCGAGGCGACGCCGGAAAAGGTCATCACCGTCGAGCGGATGCCGGAGGGGAGCTTGCCGCGGATGATGGCGAGCGCAATGGCGAGCCCGATGGCGGCGCCGAGCACGGCGGATGTCACCGAAACCCGGATCGAAATCCAGAACGAGGCGGCGATCTGCGGCGTCGCCAGATCCATGACGTTCTGCAGGGTGAAGTTTCCGTCGCCATCCTGAAAGGCGCCGACCACGAGGCCGAGCGTCGGGATCAACAGGAACAGCAAAGCGAAGATGATGAACGGCGCGATGGCGATGATATCGCCCAGGCGGAGCCTCAAGAAGAACCGGAACGGGTTACCACCGACGCGCACGGCCGGCCCGGTGGAAACCGGGCCGGCCGAGGTGTCAGCCGCAGAGCTGACATTGGTCATATTACTGGACGTTGGCGCCGACGACGGCGTCCCACTGGCCGGTGATCACTTCCTTGGCGGCAGCCTGCTCGTCGAGGGTCGGGAACACGGCCTTGGCATAGGCCTCGGCCGGCGGCAGCTTGTCGAGCAGAGCCTGCGGGATCGAACCCTTGGCGGCGAGGTCGTTGAAGCGGATCGGGTGGCAATAGCCAGCCAGCCAGCCGAGCTGACCTTCGTCGGAGTAGAGGTATTCCATCCACAGCTTGGCCGCGTTCGGGTGCGGCGCGAAAGCCGAGATCGCCTGGATGTAGACACCGGCGACGACGCTGTCGGACGGCACGACCACTTCGGCCTTGGGGTTGCCGGCAAAGCCATCGCGCCAGGCCAGAGCATTATAGTCCCACGCCACGACGATCGGGGTGGTGCCCTGGGCGGTGGAGGCGGCCTTGCCGATCACCGGCACGAAGTTGCCGGATTTGTTGAGCTCGGCGAAGTAGGCGAGACCAGCGTCGGCCGCGGCCTTGGCATCGGCAGCACCGGTCGAGAGGCCGGCGCCATAGACGCCCTGGATGGCCTGGTTGGCAGCGCGCGGATCACCGGCCAGCGCCACGGCGTTGGCATAGTCAGCGGCCTTGAGGTCGGCCCACGAGGTCGGGACCTTCGAAACGAGGTCGGTGTTCACGAGGAACGACAGCACGCCGTAATAGTCGCCGTACCAGTAGCCTTCGGCGTCCTTGGCCGAATCCGGGATCGAGTCCCAGGTCGAGACCTTGTACGGCTGGATCAGGCCTTCGGCCTTGGCCGCCGGGCCGAAGCTGAGACCGACGTCGATCACGTCGGGCGCCTGCGGGCCGGTATTGCCCTTGTTCGCCTTGATGGCTTCGATTTCATCGGCCGAGCCGGCATCCGGGTTCAGCTCGTTGATGGTGATGCCCGGATACTTGGCCTTGAAGCCTTCGATCACGGCGCCATAACCGCACCAGTCGTGCGGCAGGGCGATGGTGGTCAACTGGCCTTCGGTTTTCGCGGCTTCGTACAGCGCGGCGAGGTCGGTCTGCGCCGAAACGGTGAAGGTCGAAGCGGCGAGGGCCGCGACCGATACCGAAGCGACGAGCGCATTCTTGACGATCATTCTCAAGTCTCCCTGGAATTTTGGCTTCTTGTCCTGACTCGGGAGGAGCCCCTAAAGCCGCGTTTCACCTATTTTGGCCGTATGACAGCCACGTGACACCCCCAAGGTGTCCGGTGGAAGGCGAGGCGATCCATTGCCCCGACAAAGTCAGGCGGCGCAGGCGAGACAGCGTTCGGACCCCCTCCGAAGTCAATTGTGACAATTGTGACAGTGCCCGTTTTGCTTGGACGAGTCGAGATGGGGCCAAGAGGCAGTTTAGAGCCGTTCCAAGCTGGGTCGATATTTCTTGAAGCTGACTATCCACTTTGATAGGCCGCGCTGAGCAACGGGCCCGCAGGGGCCTGCCCCAGGAGATTTCCCGTAATGAAGATCAGCACGCTTGCCCTCTCGATCGGCATGGCGGCGATGGGCGCCGGCCTCGCCAATGCAGCCGAACCCAATGCCGATGCCATCCTCAAGACCTACGCGGATATCGCGCTGGCCGGTTATGAGGATGCACTCGTGACGGCCAAGGCGCTCGACGTCGCGACCGACGCGCTGATCGCCAATCCGAGCGAGGAGACGCTGGCCGCAGCGCGCGAGGCCTGGAAGGCCTCGCGCCCCTCGTACCAGCAGACCGAGGCGTTCCGTTTCGGCAACCCGATCGTCGACGAATGGGAAGGCAAGGTGAACGCCTGGCCGCTGGATGAAGGCCTGATCGACTATGTCGACGCCTCCTATGGCACCGAGAGCGACGAGAACGGGCTCTACACCGCCAACATCATCGCCAACTCCAAGATCACCATCGACGGCACCGAGGTCGATGCGGCCGAGATTACCCCGGCGTTTTTGCAGGACACGCTGCAGGAAGCCGGCGGTATCGAAGCGAACGTGGCGACCGGCTACCACGCCATCGAGTTCCTGCTGTGGGGCCAGGACCTCCACGGCACCGAGGCGGGCGCCGGTGAGCGGCCGTTCACCGACTATTCGACCGAGGCCAATGCCAAGCGGCGGGGGCAGTATCTCGATGCGGCGACCGACCTCCTCGTCACCGACCTCGAGGAAATGGTCGCCAACTGGCAGGAAGGCGGCGCGGCGCGCACGGCGCTGGCCGGGCAGGGGCTCGCCACCATCCTCACCGGCATGGGGTCGCTGTCGTTCGGCGAGCTGGCGGGCGAGCGCATGAAGCTCGGCCTGTTGCTGCACGATCCGGAAGAGGAGCACGACTGCTTCTCGGACAACACCTACATCTCGCATCTCAACGACGCGATCGGCATCCAGAACGTCTATCTCGGCAAGTACACCCGGGTTGACGGCTCGGTGGTCGAGGGGCCGTCCATCTCGGAACTGATTGCCTCGAAGGATGCGGCAGTCGATACCGAACTCAAGGCGCTTCTGGCCGACACGGTCGCCAAGATGGAGCTGATGAAGACCCGCGGCGACACGGTCGAAAAATACGACCAGATGATCGCCGAGGGGAATGCCGAAGGTAACGCGGTTGTACAGGCGGCGATCGATGGCCTGATCGCCCAGACCCGTGGTATCGAGCGCGCCGTGGCGCTGCTGGAGCTGGGCGACACGGTGACCATCGAGCAGTCGGACAGCCTGACCAACCCGGACGCCGTGTTCCAGTAGACACGGTTTTCCAGAGCTTTATCGGCGTTGCGGGTTGCCAGAATCCGCGATGCTGCGTTTCATCCCGGTCCATGGCCGGGAAGCCAAGAGTGCGAGACATGCACAAGCGCTTGACCGTTTTCCTGGTCATAACCCTTATCGCGGGTCTCGCCGTCGCCAGCGACGGCGGGACCCGTTCCGATTTGACCCCCAAGGACCTGAAGCGGGTTCAGGCGGTCACCGCGCCCACCACGGATTTTTCGAAGCCCGAGAATTTCGAGCAGCTGCCCGGCGGGGCCGGCACGGTGAAGAAGCGCGTCAACCAGGACATCTTCTCGTTCTCGTCGGCCAATATCAGCTTCGAGCAGGAAGCCGAGTTCAAGCTCGGCAACGCGCTGTTCCGCAAGCTCTGGGTCTCGGCGCCGGCCTCGACCGAGGCGTCGGACGGGCTGGGGCCGCTGTTCAATGCGCGCGGTTGCCAGAACTGCCATCTGAAGGATGGCCGCGGCCATACGCCCTCGGGCAATGGCGACGATGCCGTCTCGATGTTCCTGCGACTGTCGATCCCGCCGCGCGACGCGGCCGACCACGCGGCGCTGGCTGACGGCGCCAAGGTGATCGAGGAGCCGACCTATGGCGGCCAGCTGCAGGATTTCGCCATCCAGGGGATCAAGCCCGAAGGCAAGATGGTGATCAGTTACACCGACGACCCGGTGACGCTGGGCGATGGCACGGTGGTGACGCTGCGCCGCCCGAGCTACTCGGTCGCCGACCTCGCCTATGGCCCGATGGCCGACGATGTGCTGCTGAGCCCGCGCGTCGCGCCGCAGATGATCGGGCTCGGGCTGCTCGAGCAGGTGCCCCAGGAGGACATTCTCAGCAAGGTCGACCCCGACGATCGCGATGGCGACGGCATTTCGGGCCGGCCAAATATGGTGCTCGATGCGGTGAGCGGGCAGCGCGCGCTTGGCCGCTTCGGCTGGAAGGCCGGCGCTGCCAGCATCCGGGCGCAATCGGCTGATGCCTTTGCCGGCGATATCGGTATTTCGACGCCGCTGGTGATGAAGCCGCATGGCGATTGCACCGTGGCGGAGGCCGAGTGTCTCGCCGCGCCCACCGGCGAGCAGCAGCGGCTCGGCCCGTCCGAGGCGCCCGATCCGGTGCTCGACCTCGTCACCTTCTACTCGCAGAACCTGGGCGTGCCGCAGCGGCGCAATGTCGGCGACGCCGCAGTGCTGCGCGGCAAGCAGGCGTTCTACGACGCCAATTGCACCGCCTGTCACACGCCGAAATATGTAACCTCGCGCGAGGCGCCGATCGAGGCGCACAAGTTCCAGCTGATCTGGCCCTATACCGATCTGCTGCTGCACGACATGGGCGAGGGCCTTGCAGATAACCGCCCCGAGGGCGATGCCGACGGCTATGAGTGGAAGACCCCGCCGCTATGGGGGATAGGCCTCACCGAGACGGTCTCGGGCCATACTGAATTCCTCCACGACGGACGGGCCCGCAACCTCACCGAGGCGATCCTATGGCATGGCGGGGAGGCACAGAAATCGCGCGATGCGTTCGCAAACATGCCGAAATCCGAGCGCGATGATCTGATCGCCTTCCTGGAGTCGCTGTGATGCGCCTGTTGCTTGCCGTTGTCCTGGCGCTGCTCGCGATGCCTGTCGCAGCTGAGGAGCAGAAGCTTACGGCGGAACAGGTGGTGTCACTGGCGATCACCGAGGCGATCCGGCCCGGTTTTGCGCAGTATGCCGAGGCGACGGCGGCGCTGCAGCTCAACGTCGCTGCGCTCTGCGACGACCCGTCCGCGACAACGCTTGAGGGGGCCCGAACCCAGTTCAAGGCCGCCGTCACCGCCTGGTCGCGGGTCGAGCTCTATCGGCTCGGGCCGCTGATGGTGGAGAACCGCTACGACAGGATCCTGTTCTGGCCCGACCGCAAGGGGATTGCGCTGAAGCAGGTGCAGGGCGTGCTCGCCGATGCCGACCCCGATGCGACCGACCCGGCAAAGCTCGGCGGCAAAAGCGTCGCCATGCAGGGACTGGGAGCGCTGGAGTTCCTGCTGTTCGGCACCGGCGCCGAACAGTTGGCCAGTGCTGAAGGCGATTTCCGCTGCCGCTACGCCCATGCCATCACCACGCTGCAGGCCGAGACCGCGGCGACGCTGTCGGCCGAGTGGAACGACCCGGCGGGAATTTCGAAGCGGCTGCTCGAGCCGTCCGAAAGCGACCCGGACTATCGCAGTTTCCGCGAGGTGGCCGAGGCGCTGACCGGGTTGCTGGCGCACGGCACCGAGGCGATCCGCGACCAGCGGCTGTTGCCGTTCCTCGGCCGCGACGGCGCGGCGCCGAAGCCGAAATCGGCTTTGTTCTGGCGCTCGGGCATGACGGTGCCCTCGATCACCGCCAATTTCGAGGGGCTCGAGGTGCTGCTCGAAAAATCGCGCATCGCCGAGGCGACGACGGCCGACAATCTCTGGGTCGGCAACAGCGCGGCGTTCGAGTTCGGCAATGCCGAGCGCGCCGGCAAGGTGGTGACCGAGCCGGTCGAGCAGGCGCTTGATGACCCCAAGCAGAAAAAGGCGCTCGATTACCTGGTGATCGTCACCCAGTCGCTCGACACCATCCTGGGCGAAAACCTCGCGGCGGCGCTCGGCCTGTCGGTCGGCTTCTCGTCACTCGACGGAGACTGACGATGTGGCAGCGGCGGGCATTCCTCAAGGCAGCAGGCGTTGGCTTTGCCGCGGCGCTGCTGCCGCGGCGTGCCGAAGCGCTGGAGCGGGCCGAACTGATCTTCGCCTCGTCGATCCAGAAGCGCGAAGGCGGGTTCGGCGCGGCGCTGGTGAACGAGGCCGGATCGGTGATCTCGACCGTCGAGCTGCCGGATCGCGGGCATGACATCACCTTTTCGCCGACCACCGGGCAGGGGGTGGTGTTCGCCCGCCAGCCCGGGACCTTCGCGGTGATCTTCGACCCCAAGGGCGGGACGAAGCCGCAGACGCTGACCAGCATCGAGGGGCGGCATTTCTTCGGCCACGGCGCCTTCTCGCCCGATGGCAAGCTTCTCTACGCCACCGAGAACGACTTCGATAATGCGCGCGGGGTGATCGGCATCTATGACGTCGCCGGCGGCTACAAGCGGATCGGCGAATTCGACACCTTCGGCACCGGCCCGCACGAAATGCTGCTGATGCCGGATGGTGAAACCTTCGTCGTCGCCAATGGCGGGATCGAGACGCACCCCGATTACGGACGCACGGAACTCAACCTCGACAGCATGGATCCCTCGATCGCCTTCGTCGACCGGCGCTCGGGCAAGCTGATCGGACAGCTGCGGCTCGATGGCGGGCTGCACCAGCTGTCGATCCGCCACATGGCGTTCGATCACAAGGGTCGTGTCTGGTTCGGTTGCCAGTTCCGCGGGCCTTCGGGCGATCGCCCGCAACTGGTCGGTTATGCCACACGTGACGGCGAAATCCGGTTGATCGAGCTGCCCGACGCGACGCTCGGGGAGCTCCGCAACTATATCGGCTCGGTCGCCGCCTCGGCCGATGGCGGGCTGATCGGCGTCTCCTCGCCCGAAGGCAACACCATTCTCGCCATCGACCCTGATACCGCGATGGTGGTCGCCAGCCTCGGACTCGAAAACGGCTGCGGTATTGCGCCCGACAGTGTCGGGTTGCTGGCTTCGAGCGGAGAAGGGGCGCTGGGCGGGCTCGCCGGCTCGCCGGCGCCGCTGACGACGTTCGAGCTGAATTTCGACAACCATCTGAGGTTGCTGAAGGCGGTTTGAGGAGGCCGCGGAAGGCGCTTCAATGTCGGGCCGCGGTGACGGCTGCCCTTGGCTGGAGCCGTGGTGCGAGCAGCAGGACGCCGAGGGCGAAGGGGATGAGGCAGGCTAGCGCGCCGCGCAGGCCGATGAGGCCAGCAATGAAACCGACGACCGGTGGGCCAATGACGTAGCCGGAAAAGCAGATCAGCGAAGTGACGCGATGTTCATGGCAGCGGAACGGCCGGGTTGACGGGCCGCGGCGGTAACGGAAATCGGGAAGATCAGCGACGCGGCAAAGCCCATCAGCGCAAATCCGACCAACGCCGGCCACACGCCGGGCGCAAGCCAGATTACCAGCAGGCCCAGGAGGCCCGAGACACCGCAGCAGCGCGCGATGAAGACCGGCCCGACACGATCGATGAGCCGGTCGCCGGCCAGCCGTGTTCCGGCCATGACGGCCGCGAAGACGCCGAAGCCGGCGCCGGTAAGCGCAGCCTGGGCGCCATGTTCGAGCCGCAGGTACACCGCTGCCCAGTCGGCCATAGCGCCTTCCAGCACGCAGGCGCAGAACGGCAGCAGGCACAGGACCAGCAGCGGGAAATCCGGCAGGGCCAGGGCCGGTCCCGGCGCCGAAGAAATCGGGCTGTTGCCGAGCCGGCCGGTCGAGGCGTAGGCCGCCGCCAGCAGAATCGGAGCCGCGACGGTGAGGGTGACTGCGGCGTCCAGATGCAGCGACAGCGCGAGGCTGCCCAGTGCTGCACCGGTGAGGTTGCCGACGCTCCACAGGCCGTGGCAGCTCGACATGATCCGCCGCCCGACACGGGCCTCGACGGCATCGGCGGTGGCGTTCATGGCGACTTCGACGCCAGCAATGCCGGACCCGTAGAAAAACAGTGCCACCGCAAAACTCGGCAAATCCCAGGCGAGGCCGGGAAGGATCGAGGTCAGGGCCAGCCAGAAGAAGGTGATGCGGATGGTGGCCCGCTCCGAGAAGCGCGAGATGATGAAGGTGCCGACCAGCGGAAGCGATGACATGATGCCGAGCGGCAGCGCGGCAAGCGCCAACCCGAGTTGGCCGACGTCGAGGCCCAGATCCGCCTGGATGTCCGGGAGGTGCGGCAACCACTTGGCGATGATCAGCCCATCCAGAAAAAAGATCAGGCGAATGGCAGCTACCGGCGACATTCCCAGAACCCTCCAGGTAACACGCCGCGTCTTTGGAACAGGCAGGTTGTGATGGTCCGCAGCTCCCAACGCGTCAGCCCGGACCGTGGCAAACGATTGTTGTAGCAATATTGGCCCCGCCTTCCTGCGGCCCCCGCCCGGGCATTGAAGCTGTTGCTGTGACTTGCTTTTTGCTGGTTCAGCTGGGTCGCTGCGCTGGCAGTGGGCGAACCCTCCCCGCAAGCGGGAGAGGGGCCGCCGACTGCGGGCTAAAACGCTGGCCTCGCCTCACGCAGGCTGTCATAGGCCCAGTTGTAAACAAACGCGTAGGGCAGGAAGAACAGGAAGAAGCCGATATCGAGCAGGAAGGCCTCAACCAGCGAGATGTTCAGTAGCCATGCCGCAAGCGGCACCCCGGCCAGCACCAGGCCGCCTTCGAAGCCGAGCGCGTGTAACGCCCGGACGCCTAGGGTGCGCGGCACCCGAGCCACCGGCCAGAGCCGGTCGAAGCCGAAATTGTAGACGACGTTCCAGCCCATGGCGGTGGTCGAAAGCAGGATTGCCAGCAGCCCGACATGGCTGAGCGGCCGGTCGAGCAGCCAGGCGGCAATCGGCGTGCAGACGAGCAGCGCGATGACCTCGAAGCCGACGGCGTGGCCGATGCGTTCGATGAAGGACCGGTTCTGGAGTTGCATGGTGTTCTCACACTTCAAGAAGTGAACTTGGTGAGCTGGACCTATCATCGATTTTTCCGGTATACCAAGATGGGTACCATCGAGAATATCGATAGATGCAATATTCCCCCGAAGCCATGGAAGCCTTCGCCGCGGCTGCAGCGCTCGGCTCGTTCTCGGCCGCCGCCCGGCAGTTGCACAAGAGCCAGTCGACCATCAGCACGGCGATCGCCAATCTCGAGGCCGATCTCGACCTGACGCTGTTCGATCGTTCGAACCGCCTGCCGGTGCTGACGGCGGCGGGGCGACGGGTACTGGCGCATGTGCAGGAGATTCTCGCTGCCGGCGACAGGCTCGAAGCGCTGAGCCTCAGGCTTTCCGACAAGGTGGAGCCGCGGCTGACCGTCGTCCTTTCCGACACCTATGGGCAGAGCGACCATCTCGAGCTGATGCAGGAATTCGAGCGACGCTATCGCGATATCGAGCTCGAATGCCTGATCGCCGAAGGCCCCGACGTCATCGACCTGCTGCAATCGGGCCGGGCGCATCTGGCGGTCACCGCGGCCGAGACGTTCTATCCCAGCGGCATTGCCTCGGCGCGGCTGGCCGAGCCAACCCGCATGGGGGTGTTCGTGGCGCGCGGCCACCCGCTCGCTTCCATCGGCAGCCCGAGCGTCGAGCAGCTTGCGGCGACCCGGCAGATCTACCTCAACAGCTATGTCGGCGGCGGCGCCCGGCCGCTCGGCCTCGCCTGGTCGGCGCCGAGCTACCTGATGCTGCTGGAGCTGACGCAGCAGGGTTTTGGCTGGGCCGAACTACCCGACTGGCTGGTGCGCCAATATGCCGGCGACACGCTCAAGGAGCTGGCACCGCGCGGCTGGCCGCGGCTCCTGCCGGTCGATGCGCTGTGGTCACGGAGTAACCCGCCAGGGCCGGCGGGGCAGTGGTTGCTCGATGGTTTGCTGGGGGAGAGGCGGAGGTAGGGCTTCACGTTGAGGCCGACTGCCCCATCGGTGCACTACTCCCCCACCTTTCGGCCCAGTTGCCCAACTCCCTCAACCCCAATAAGCTGACCAACAAGGAAAACGTTTTCCCAATTCTACTTTGCAAATTGAAATTCGCCGCAAACCGGCGATCCGAGGGGGACAGATTGAGATTGAAACTTCTGGCTGCGCTGGGAGCGGCTGCGATGGTGTTTGCCAGTTCGATGGCGCTGGCGGCGGGGATCGTCGAGTTCGGGCTAAAGGCCGAAAGCCCGACCTTGGGCCGGCCGATCCCTTATGCGGTCTACACGCCGTTTCCGGCGCCGGCCGAGGGGGAGCGCTGGCCGGTAGTCTATCTGCTGCACGGGCTGACCGGTGCGGATGGCGACTGGTTCACCTGGGGCAATCTCGGCCCGATCCTCGATCGGGCACTGGCCGATGGCCGCATTCCGCCGTTGATGGTGGTGGCGCCGGGGGCAGGGGACAGCTGGTATGTCGACAACCCCGATGCTGGAGGTTTTGGGCTGATCGACACGGCCTTCGCCGCCGACCTCGTCAAGGCGATCGATGCGAAGTACCCGACGGCGAAATGCCGCCAGGGTCGGGCGATCGGCGGGGTGTCGATGGGCGGGGTCGGCGCCGTGCTGCAGGCGATCAACCACCCCGACACCTATGGCGCGGCGATGAGTTTTGCCGGGGCGCTGCACAAGCCGCTGGAAAGCAACGACCAGCGCAGCGGCTGGATTCCCGGGCTCTACCAGAACGTTTTCGGCGCGCCGTTCGACCGCGCCCGCTTCAACGCCGCCAACCCCTTCACGCTGATGCCAAAGCTCAGGCGCGCCGCCGACAAGCCGGCCTTCTACTTCGCCATCGGCGATGCCGATTTCCCCGACCTGATCCTCGCCTCGGTCGAGTACCACAACGGGTTGACGCAGCTCGGCATCGACACCACGCTGCGGGTGACGCATGGCCGGCACTACTGGGACACCTGGCAGCAGCAGATCATCCCGGCGCTGGAGTGGCTGGTGCCGAAGCTGGATCCGAACTGCGGGCGGTAGAGTATTACCTGTGGCGGGCCGAGGGGCGGGAGTCGTCGATGCAGGAGTTCGTCTGGAGCGGCAGCGTCGAGCCGTACCTCGACGGGCCGCGTATCCACACGGCGGGTCGGGTCGCCATTGGGCTTTGCGGCGGTAACGCCGCATTTGGCGCGAAGAAGAACGAGGATGCGGCTTTGGTGTGGGCCGGTGAAGACTGGGTCTTCGCCGTCATCCTCGATGCGCATGCCGGCTCGGAGAGCGCCGATGCCGTGCTTGAGCTGTTCGCGGCCGGTAAGGCGGAGCTGCTGGCGCTGATCGAGCGGCTGGAGCCCTCACATGTCGAGGTGCAGGCCGCGGTGACGCGCCTGCTGCTCGGTAGCGGTGAGCGCATGGCGCGGGTGCGCGGCGAGACGGCGTGCCTCGTCTGCTACCAGGCGGGCGGCTACCTGATGTGGCTGTCGATCGGCGACAACCAGCTTTATCTGCTGCACCCCGAGCTGCAGCGGCTGGGGCAGTTCACCCTCACGGTGCGCAGCTATTTCGAGTGGATCGGCGAGCGCAGCAGCCTCGGGCTCGAGGTGCCCTGCTTTTCCTCCGGCATCCGGCAGCTGCGGCAGGGGATCAACACCGTCGCCCTGGTGACCGACGGGTTGCTCGAGGTCGGCGACCGACCGTTCGAGGATCCGGCGCGGGTCAGCCGCGAGCTGTTGTCGCCGGCGGGCGTGTCGGGCGCGGTTTCCTCGATGCTGGCGGAAGTGCACCGGCTGGGCGGCGCCGACAGCGCCACGGTGATTGCGTGGCAGGTGGAGAGTTCGGTGATGGGGCTGATGCCGTCGGGGTGAGGGGGATTGGCACGGGACTCTCGGTCCTCCTCCCCCACCACGCGGGGGAGGATCTGGAGGCCGGTGTCTCTACTTCGGCGCCGGCCCTGTCGATTCCCGCAGCACCAGCTCAACCGGCCAGAGTTCGTGGATCGAACCTGGGGGTTTGCCGTCCTGCATCTGCAGCAGCAGCTCGGCGATGCGGGCGCCGGCAGCGCGGATCGAGGAGCGGGTGGTCGACATGGAGGGGACCATGTTGTCGGCGTTGAGATAAGGGAAGACGTCGTCGTGAGCGATCATCGAGACGTCCTTGCCCAGCTCCAGCCCGGCCAGCCGGATGGCGCGGAAGACACCCAGCGCCGTCATCATCGAGCCGGCGAGGAAGGCCGTGGGGCGTGGACGACGTTCGAGAAAGGCCTGCGCCAGGCGAAAGCCATTCTCGTCGGTGAAGCGACCGCCGCCGATCAGTTGCGGATCTGGCGTAATGCCGCGCGCCTCCATGGCGCTGCGAAAACCGCGGAGGCGATGGATGGCGAAGGTTTGGTCCTCGGGGCCATTGATCATCGCGATCCTGACGTGACCGAGGTCGAGCAGGTGGCTAGTGGCGCGGCGGAAGGCGCCTTCGTTATCGATATCGAGCCAGGCATGCGGAATCTTCACGTTGTCGGCGCGCCCATGCAACAGGAAGGGCATGCCGAGTTCGGTGAGCGCCGCGATGCGTTCGTCGTTCGGCGTCGGGGCCGAGAGCACCAGGGCGTCGACGCGCTTGCTGGCGACCAGACGGCGGAACACCGGCACTTCGTCGTCGGCGTCGATCGGCGTCACCACGATGTCGATGTCGTGCTGCGCCATGCGTTCGCTGATGCCGGAGAGAAACTCCGAGGTGTGCGGACCGAAATGCAGCGAGCGCTGCAGCGGCAGGGTCACGCCGATGGCGCCGGAGCGGCCGGTGGCGAGGCGGCGGGCGCTGACATTGGCCCGATAGCCGAGCCGGCGCGCCGCCTCGCTGACGCGCTGGCGGGTCGCCTCGTTGACCTCCGGAAAGCCGTTGAGAGCACGACTGACCGTCGTCTGCGACAGCCCCAGCTCCGCGGCCAAGTCTTTGAGTTTCATCACCAAATTCGTCTGCGCCCGTCAACGGCGCGCGGTGGTGTTCCACTCGCGAACCAAGCCCCGAAGTGGAGCCTACAGCCGGACGCCCTCCTCACCAAGTGCCGCATTCAAAGCGATTTGGAAAGCAAACGCAAGGGGCACGGAAGGGGCGGGGCGGCACTAACATTTCTGACGTTCGTACCTCAGGCCGAACTGCAGTGGTTTGCCGGCGTTAACAGATTGTCGCCCGTAAAGCATTGATAGTTAAAGATGATCTGGAACGCCAATTGTGGCGTTAAGGAATGGGCGGCGAATCCCGCTTGACAGTATTTCATGGCTCTGGCTAGTTTCGATCCAAAGCGCTTTGGATGACTTTTGCGGGGCGGATCGCCCTCGGTCCTGGCGTTTTGGTGGGAGGAACTGACTGCCGATCTGCGCCGAGAGGCGTCGATCGCGTTTGGCTGCCTCCCGGTCATGTCTGTCCTTTGGGAGGAAGAATAATGAGAATGAAGTCCCTGATCGCCGCCCTGCTCGCCAGCGCCACGCTCGGCGTCATGGCCGCGCAGGCCGCCGATCTCTCGATCGTTTCGGGCGATACCGGTAACGGTCTCGAGTTCCTGCGCTCGCAGCTCGACCGCTTCGAGGCAGAGACCGGCAACAAGGTGACCGTGGTCCCGATGCCGTCCTCGACCACCGACCAGTTCGGCCAGTACAAGCTGTGGCTCGCCGCCGGCAACTCCGACATCGACGTCTACCAGACCGACGTGATCTGGGCCCCGCAGCTGGCGGACCAGTTCCTCGACCTGACCGACGCGGCCAAGGACGTGGTGGCGAACCACTTCCCCTCGATCATCGAGTCGCAGACCGTGAACGGCAAGCTCGTCGCGCTGCCGGCCTTCACCGACGCTCCGGCGCTCTACTACCGCAAGGACCTGCTCGAGAAGTACGGCAAGACTCCGCCCAAGACCTGGGCCGAGCTGACTGCCACCGCGCAGGAGATCCAGGACAAGGAGCGCGCTGCCGGCAACCCCGACATGCAGGGCTTCGTGTTCCAGGGCAACGCCTATGAAGGCCTGACCTGTAATGCGCTCGAGTGGGTGATGTCGAACGGCGGCGGCCAGATCGTCGAGCCCGATGGCACCATCTCGATCAACAACGAGAAGGCCGCTGCGGCCATCGACATGGTCAAGGGCTGGGTCGGCACGATCTCGCCGGCGGGCGTGCTCGCCTACCAGGAAGAAGAGAGCCGCGGCGTGTGGCAGCTCGGCAATGCCGTGTTCATGCGCAACTGGCCGTATGCCTACCAGCTCGGCAATGGCGACGACTCCGCCGTGAAGGGCAAGTTCGACGTGGTGCCGCTGCCGATGGGCGACGGCGAGGGCGCTCGCTCGGCCGCGACGCTCGGTGGCTGGAACGTTGCCGTGTCGAAGTACTCCAAGGCTCCGGAAGAGGCGATCAAGCTCGCCTTGTTCCTGTCGTCCACCGAAGTGCAGAAGGAACGCGCGATCAAGCAGTCCAACCTGCCGACGATCGTTTCGCTCTATGACGACGCCGACGTGGCGGCTGCCCAGCCGATCATCCCGAACTGGAAGGAAGTGTTCCAGAACGCCGTGCCGCGTCCTTCGGCTCCGACCAAGGTGAAGTACAACGAGGTCTCCTCGCTGTTCTGGTCGGCCGTGCACGACACGCTGTCGGGTAACGGCACCGCTGCCGAGAACCTCGAGCTGCTCGAAGCCAAGCTGACCGAGCTCAAGGGCGACGCCTGGTAAGCCTTAGCTGACGTCTTGGCGCGGGCGACCCCTGGGGTTGTCCGCGCCGCCTAGTTTCTGCAGCAGGGGAAGCGCCAGATGACTGTTGAAGCCACGGCAGGGCAAGCCGTCCGAACCCAACCCAAGATCGAGTCCGAACTGCTCAAGTCGCGCGTCGGCGCGGCAATGTGGTTCCTGCTCCCGATGCTCGCGGCGCTCGCCGTGGTGGCCGGGTGGCCATTGCTTCGGACGATCTACTTCTCCTTGACCAATGCCTCGCTGACCAACCTCTATGAGGCTGAGTTCGTCGGCTTCAAGAATTACCTGAGCTGGACCACGCTGAAGAGCGGCCGCACCGTGTTCTCAGGCCTCCTGGTCGATCCGGCCTGGTGGAATGCCGTCGGCAACACGCTGCGCTTCGCCGTCATTTCGGTGACGCTCGAGACCGTGCTCGGCATGGTCGTGGCGCTGGTGCTCAATGCCGAATTCAAGGGCCGCGGCATCGTCCGCGCCGCCATCCTGATCCCGTGGGCCATCCCCACGATCGTCTCGGCCAAGATGTGGTCGTGGATGCTGAACGACCAGTTCGGCATCATCAACGACCTGTTCATGAAGCTGGGGCTGATCAGCCACAAGATCGCCTGGACCGCGTCCGCCGATACGGCGATGACCGCCGTACTGATCGTCGATATCTGGAAGACCACGCCGTTCATGGCGCTGCTGATCCTCGCCGGCCTGCAGATGATCCCCAAGGACATCTACGAGGCGGCGGAGATTGACGGCGTGCATCCGGTGAAGGTGTTCTTCAAGGTGACGCTGCCGCTGGTGCGGCCGGCCCTGATGGTGGCGGTGATTTTCCGCCTGCTCGATGCGATGCGCATCTTCGATTTGATCTATGTGCTGACGCCCAACAGCGCGGCCACCAAGACCATGTCGGTGATCTCACGCGAGAACCTGTTCGACTTCGACAAGTTCGCCTACGGCTCGGCGCAATCGACGTTCCTGTTCCTGATGATCGCCGTGATGACGGGGCTCTATATCTGGCTGGGCAAGGTCCGGTTCGACGGGGGAGATCGCTGATGACTCTGGACCTCTGGCACATCACCAAGCGGGTGGCGTTCTACGCGCTGGTGATCTTCATCGTCGTGGTGTCGATCTTCCCGTTCTACTACGCGATCCTCACCAGCTTCAAATCGGGCACCGACCTGTTCCGGGTCACCTACTGGCCGACCTCGTTCTCGCTCGACAACTACATGTCGGTGCTGACCACCGGCAGCTTCCCGCGGAACCTGCTCAACTCGGTGTTCGTCGCCGCGGTGACGGTGCTGGCGGCCCTGTTCCTCGCCATCACCGCCTCGTTCGCCCTGAGCCGCGTGCGGTTCCGGGGCAGGGGGCTGCTGCTGATGACCATCCTCGCGGTGTCGATGTTCCCGCAGATCGCGGTGCTCGCCGGCCTGTTCGAGGTGATCCGGTTCCTCGGCATCTACAACACGCCGTGGGCGCTGATCTTCAGCTACACCATCTTCACGCTGCCGTTCACCGTGTGGGTGCTGACCACCTTCATGCGCGACCTGCCGATCGAGATCGAAGAGGCGGCCATCGTCGACGGGGCGACCCCGTGGATCATCATCTGGCGCGTCTTCCTGCCGCTGCTCTGGCCGGCGCTGGTGACGACGGGTCTGCTCGCCTTCATCGCGGCCTGGAACGAGTTCCTGTTCGCCTTGACCTTCACCTCGTCGAACGCGACCCGTACCGTGCCGGTGGCCATCGCGCTGCTGTCGGGCGGCAGCCAGTACGAAATCCCGTGGGGCAACATCATGGCGGCATCGGTGATCGTCACCGTCCCGCTGGTCGTCCTCGTCCTCATCTTCCAGCGCAAGATCATTTCCGGCCTGACCGCCGGCGGCGTAAAGGGCTAAATCCATGGCGCATATCGAACTCAAGAACATCAAGAAGTCCTTTGGCCTCGTCGATGTGATCAAGGGCGTCGATCTCGAGATCTTCTCGGGCGAGTTCATGGTCTTCGTCGGCCCGTCCGGCTGCGGCAAGTCCACCTTGCTGCGCCTGATGGCCGGCCTCGAGGACATCACCTCGGGCGAGATGACCTTCGACGGCACGCTGGTGAACGCACTGGCGCCGTCCAAGCGCGGCATCGCCATGGTGTTCCAATCCTACGCGCTCTACCCGCACATGACGGTGTACGAGAACATGGCGTTCGGCCTGGAACTGGCCAAGTCGAGCAAGGAAACGATCAAGGAGCGGGTGGAGAAGGCGGCCGAACTGCTGCAGATCACCCCGTATCTGGGTCGTCTGCCCAAGCAGCTGTCGGGTGGTCAGCGCCAGCGCGTCGCCATCGGCCGCGCCATCGTGCGCGACCCCAAGGTGTTTCTGTTCGACGAACCGCTCTCCAACCTCGACGCGGCTTTGCGCGTGGCGACCCGGCTGGAAATCGCCAAGCTGCATCATGCGATGAACAGCTCGACGATGGTTTACGTGACGCATGACCAGGTGGAAGCGATGACGCTTGCCGACCGCATCTGCGTGCTGCGCGACGGGCTCGTCGAGCAGGTGGGCACGCCGCTCGAGCTTTACGAGAACCCGCAATCGCTGTTCGTCGCCGGCTTTATCGGTTCGCCCAAGATGAACTTCCTCAATGGCGAGATCGCTTCGAAGTTCGGCGCCAACACCATTGGCGTGCGCTCCGAGCATATCGAGATCGCCGACCGCGACGGCGCCTGGAAGGGCAAGGTGGTGCACTCCGAAAGCCTCGGCTCGGACAGCTATGTCTATGTCGATATCGGCGCCGGCGGCGATCCGATCATCGTGCGGCAGGAAGGCACCCACATGCACCAGCCGGATGCCGCGATCTCGATCGCGCCGATCCCCGGCAAGGTCTACCGTTTCGACAAGGCCGGCAAGCCGGTCAAGAACTGACAAAATTACCGCAGGCGCACGGATTTTCGCTGCGCCTGCCTCGATTTTCGCCGCACTTGCTTGCCAATTGCAGGGCCGCAATGCAGTGAATCCCGCCGACGATCAAACCGCTTTGGAGGCCGAGCGTTTTCAGAAAAGGTTGCAGACCTTTTCGGTTCGAAAGCGCGACAAAATCAAAGCCAGTTTGGATAGCTTGGGCCGGAGCCATCATCCGGCCCTTTCCACGATTACCAAGGAGACCCGCCATGCCGATCCGCGTCACCGTCTGGGGTGAGAATGTCCACGAGCAGAAGAACAAGGCCGTGGCCGAGAACTACCCCAAGGGCATGCACGGCCAGATCGCCGCGCTGATCGGCGAGGACAAGAACCTCGTTGCGACCACCGTGACCCTGCAGGATGCCGAGCACGGCATGACGGTTGAAAAGCTCGCCAATACCGACGTCCTCGTCTGGTGGGGCCATGCCGCCCATGGCGAAGTGAAGGACGAGATCGTCGAGCGCGTGGTGCAGCGCGTCTGGGAAGGCATGGGGCTGATCGTGCTCCATTCCGGCCACCATTCGAAGGTGTTCAAGCGCCTGATGGGCACGCCGGCGAACCTGCACTGGCGCGAAGCCGGCGAGCGCGAGCGCATCTGGGTGGTGAACCCGGGTCACCCGATCGCCAAGGGCCTCGGCCCCTATTTCGAGCTCGAGAACGAAGAGATGTACGGCGAGCCCTTCTCGGTGCCGGAGCCGCTCGAGACGGTGTTCGTCTCGTGGTTCCAGGGCGGCGAAGTGTTTCGCTCGGGCCTCACCTATCGTCGCGGCGCCGGCAACATCTTCTACTTCCGTCCGGGCCACGAAACCTACCCGACCTACCACGACGCCAATGTCGGCAAGGTGCTGCGCAACGCGGTGAACTGGGCCTACAACCCGGACAACCACGCGCACCTGTTGAAGGCGCCGAACACCCCGGTGGACAAGGCGATCGAGCACATCGTCGAGCGCGGCGCCAAGCTGACGCATCACCCCAAGTGACGCGCCGCTGATCTCTGCAGGGCCGCCTCCGGGCGGCCCTGATCCCGTCTCGACCTCCAACCCCGACAGAGCGATGCGCCTTCTTATTCTCGGTACCGGCCGGATGGCCAACAGCCACGCCAAGGCATTCCAGACCATCGAAGGTGTTCAGATGGTCGGCGCCGTCGACACCATCCCGGAGAACCTGGCGACGTTCTGCGACACCTACGGCATCGCCAACCGATTTTCCTCGCTCGACGATGCGCTGGCCTGGGGCGATTTCGATGCGGTCGACAACATCACGCCGGATTCGATCCACCACCCGACGACGCTGAAGGTGTTGGCCGCCGGCAAGCACGTATTCTGCGAAAAGCCGCTGGCGCCGAACTATGGGCTGGCGATGGAAATGGTCGAGGCGGCCGAAAAGTCCGGCCTCATCAATATGGTGAACCTCACCTATCGCAACGTCGCCGAACTCCACAAGGCGCGCGAGATCATCGCCTCTGGCGCCATCGGCGAGGTCAAGCATATCGAGGCGAGCTACCTGCAGCACTGGCTGGCGCTGCGCGATTTCAACGATGCGGCCAATCTCGCCGGCACCTGGCTGTGGCGGTTGTCGAAGGGCCACGGCTCGAACGGCACGGTCGGCGATATCGGCATCCATATTCTCGATTTCACCACCTTTGCCATCGGCCAGCCGATCGTGGCGATGAACAGCCGGCTGCAGACCTTCCAGAAGGTGCCGGGCGACCGGATCGGCGAATATGTGCTCGATGCCAATGACAGCTTCATCATCTCGGCCGAGTTCGCCAATGGCGCCATCGGCACCATCCACTCGTCGCGCTTGGCCTCGGGGCACTCGAACGACCAGCGGCTGCGCGTCTACGGCAACAAGGGCGGGCTGGAGCTGAGCCACGGTCACTGGGGCTCGCTGCTCAGGCTCTGTGCCGGCGAAGACGTCGCCACTTCGACCTGGCGCGAGGTGAAGGCTGAACCGGTGAAGACCAATTACCAGCGCTTCGTCGAAGCGGTGCGGACGGGGGTGCAGGCCGACCCGGATTTCCGCCACGCCGCCGAGCTGCAGAAGATCCTCGATCTGGCGCTCGTCGCCGATCTCGACCGGAAAGAACATCGGGTTTGACCCGACCGTAACGCATACGGGCGAAACCGCCCCATCTCGAAGGAATACACTATGCGCATGCTCATCCTCGGCACCGGCGGCATGGCCGCCCAGCACGCCAAGCACTTTGCCGCCATTGACGGAGTCAGCGTCGTCGCCGGCGTCGATGTCGATCCGAACCGGCTCGAGAAGTTCAACACCACGCACAATATCCCGAACGGCTTTGCCTCGCTCGACGCGGCGATCGCCTGGGGCGAGTTCGACGCGGTGGCCAACGTCACGCCGGATTCGATCCACCACGCCACCTCGATCGCGGCGCTGAAGGCCGGCAAGCACGTGTTCTGCGAGAAGCCGCTGGCGACCGACGCCACCAAGGCGTTCGAGATGGTCGACGTGGCCGAAAAGTCCGGGCTGATCAACATGGTCAACCTGACTTACCGGAATGTGGCGCAGCTGCAGAAGGCGCGCGAGATCGTGCTGTCGGGCGCCATCGGCGCGGTCAAGCATGTGGAATCGAGCTACCTGCAGAGCTGGCTGGTATCAAAGGCCTGGGGCGACTGGCGCACCGAGAGCCAGTGGCTGTGGCGGCTGTCGAAGAAGCACGGTTCGAACGGCGTGCTCGGCGATATCGGCGTCCACATCCTCGATTTCGCCTCGTATGGCTCGGGCCTCGAGATCGAGCATGTGTTCGCGCGGCTCAAAACCTTCGACAAGGCCGAGGGCAACAAGATTGGCGAGTACGAACTCGATGCCAATGACAGCTTCACCATGGCGGTGGATTTCGACAATGGCGCGCTCGGCGTGATCCATGCCAGCCGCTGGGCCACCGGCCACATGAACGAGCTGCGCCTGCGCGTCTATGGCGAAAAGGGCGGCGTCGAAGTGCAGCACCGCCACGACGGCTCGCGCCTGCGCGTCTGCCTGGGCGACAATGTCGAGAGCGGCACCTGGGAAGAAATGGAAGTGCCGCCGGTGCCGACCAACTACCAGCGCTTCGCCGAGGCCGTGAAGACCGGCAAGATGCAGGAGCCGAGCTTCCGCCACGCCGCCGAGCTGCAGAAGGTGCTGGATCTCGCGACGGTGTCCGAGCAGCAGCGCAAGGAACTGCCGACGCATTGAGGGGGGGCAGGGGTGTCCGAAGCATCTGTGCGCGCTGACCCCCACCCTTGATCCCTCCCCGCAAGGGGAGGGAGACGCCTGCACTGAAGCCGGTGTTTTGGTCTCCCTCCCCCTTGCGGGGAGGGGACAGAGGTGGGGGCCACAACCACCGGACTGTCGTTCCACCCGCATCGGGTGTTCAGCGAATGACGCGGCTCCACCCCATTGCAACCCATTGGCCGCGGGTCCATTTATGCGGCGGGCAGGGAGGGTTACATGGAAGTTGTCGGCGTCATTCTCATCGGTCTGGTCGTTGGCTTTCTGGCCAAGCTGATCACGCCGGGCGATCCAAAGCCGCGTGGTTTCATCCTGACGGCCGTGCTCGGCATCGTCGGCGCGTTCGTTGCGACCTGGCTTGGCCAGCAGATCGGCTGGCTGCACACTGGCGAGCCGGCAAACTTCCTCGGCGCCATTGTCGGCTCGGTCATCGTGCTGCTGATCTGGCGGCAACTGGCCAACCCGCGCTGACGCAATGGACATTCCAACCATCGAAACCGAGCGGCTGATCCTCCGCGCCTACACGCCCCAGGATTTCGACGCCTTCGCCGCCATGTGGGCCGACCCCGACGTGGTGCATTTCATCGGCGGCCGGGTATTCACCCGCGAGCAGAGCTGGCAGCGCTTCCTGACCCGGGCAGGGGGCTGGCAGCATCTGGGCTTCGGGTTCTTCGCGACCTTCGAGAAGGAATCCGGCCAGCTGGTCGGCGAGGCGGGCTTTCACGAAGCGCGCCGCATCATCGAGCCGCCGCTCGAGGGGACGCTCGAAGCCGGCTGGGCACTGATGCCTTCGGCGCAGGGCTGGGGCTATGCCACCGAAGCGATGCAGGCGGCGATCGGCTGGGCGGAGAAGACGTTTCCCGGGCGGCGGATGACCTGCCTGATCAATGTCGACAACCTCGCCTCGATGCGCGTCGCCGGCCGCCTGGGGTTCAAGGAATTCGCGCGCACCATCTATGGCGACGACAAGGTGGTGCTGTTTCAGCGCTGAACATTGCTCCGCGCCTGCGAGGCCACCGGATCGAGCCCCAGACTCGATGCCCACCTCCCCCTTGACGGGGGAGGCAAGCGAAGCTTGGGAGCGTGAGCGACCTGGCGCAGCTCGGAGGGGGTGTGCGGAGGGTACTGTGCGCGCGGCTTCGCGCGCCTCCAGCCATCATCCAGCGTGTGGCACACCCCACCCCATCCCTCCCCGTCAAGGGGAGGGGGGCCGCGGGTGTTTGTGGCACCCCCCTCCCACCAGCCTTTCGGCTGGCTCCCTCCCCCGCGAGCGGGAGAGGGAGCGCCGACTGCGCGGTCTTGTGCTTACTGCTTCGGTGCTTCCGTAGCAGGGGCCATGGCGGGAGCCTCCATCGCCGGAGCCTCCATGGCGGGAGTCTCGGCAGGCGCCGCCGCCGGTGCTTCGGCAGGAGGTGCCGCCGCAGGAGCTTCGGTCGCAGCCGGAGCCGCCGGGGCCTCGGCCGGCGCGGGTTCGGCCGCCGGAGCGGGCGAGGCGTCGGTGATGCGGCCGTCGGTGTACGGCGTGTAGTCGCCGCCGAGCTTGGCGATGTAGTCGGCGACCACCTTCTCGAGCGGCGGGCCGAAGTCGTAGGCATTCACCGCCTTGGTGCCGAACAGCTCATAGCCGTCGCCGCCGCCGCGGACGTAGTTGTTGGTGACGAGGCCGTAGGTCTTGGCCGGGTCGATAGGCACCCAGTTGTCGCCGTCCTTGACCAGCACATCGGAGATGCGCGAGCCCACGGGCTTGGACTTGTCGAAGGTGTATTTGAGGCCGGCAACCTGCGGGAAGCGCCCGGCGATCTCTTCGATCTGGCTCACGCCGTTTTCCAGCGAGGCGACGAGGTCGGCGCCGGTGAGCTGGAAGGTGGCGAGGGTGTTGGAGAACGGCAGCACCGTCAGCACTTCGCCCATGGTGATCTCGCCGGCATCGATCGACGCACGCAGGCCACCGGAGTTGGCGATCGAGATGGTGACGCCCTGGTCGGCGACGCGGTCGAGCTGTGCGTCGGCGACGAGGTTGCCCATCGAGCATTCCATGACGCGGCAGACGTTGCGGTCGCCCTGGATCGCCTCGGTGGCGTTGCCGATCACTTCGGCCTTCAGCGCTTCGAGCGGCTTGCCGAGTTCGGCGACGCGATCGAGGAAGCCCTGGTCGGGGGTTACCGAAGCGTCGAGCAGGATCGGCGCGCCCACCGCGGAGATCACCTTGCCGGCATCGTCCCAGGTGACCTTGATGTCGCCGAGCACCTTGCCGTACTGGCCGGCCTGGACGATCGGCACGTCGACGCCATCGGGGTTCTTGACCAGAGTGGGGTAGGGGCCGGCTTCGCCCTTGCCGGTGCCGAGGAAGGTGTGGGTGTGGCCGCCGACGATCAGGTCGATGCCGGAGACGGCCTTGGCCAGGTCCTGGTCGACACTGTAGCCGATATGGCTGACGACGATGATCTTGTTGATCCCCGCCGCTTCCAGCGCGCCGACGGCGCCCTTCACATATTCGGTGACGCTCTCGAACGCCACGTTCGGGCCGGGCGAGGCGATATCGGGGGTATCCTCGGTGGTGGCGCCGATGACGCCGACCTTCTCGCCGCCGATGTTGAGGACGATCACGCCCTTGGGCAGGCCCTTGAGGTCTGCATCCTTGGTGGTGTCGAAGTTGCCGCCGATGATCGGGAACTTGGCCGAGGCGATGAACTTGGCGAACTCGGCCGGGCCATCGTCGAACTCGTGGTTGCCGGTGGCGACCACGTCGAAGCCCATGTCGTTCATGAAGTCGGCGACGATCTCGGACTTGTACTGGGTGTAGAACAGCGACCCTTGGAACTCGTCACCCGCCGAGAACAGCACGCTGTTCTCGCCTGCCGCCGTGGCCTTGGCGCGCTCGGCGTCGATGGCGGTCTTCAGGCGCGCAATGCCGCCGAAGCACTCGCCCTTGGTTTCGCCTTCGGCGTTACAGGTCGAGTCGGTGCCGGTGATGGATTCGAAGCGCGAGTGGAAATCATTGATGTGGAGGATTTTGAGCGAGAACTCGGCCTGCGCCGCGCCGGTCAATCCGGCCGATAGCGCCAGCGCCGCGGCGCCGAACAACAGCTTCTTCATATCCCTGTTCCTTTGCGTGGAATCCGGTTGGTCCGGACTCTTCTCGCACTGCATTGCAACGCCGGTGTAACAAGCATCAGGCATGCCGCTGGCCGTCATCCGCAACCCCAGTGGAAGTGCAAGTTAACTATAGAACGGACGGCAGCGGAAGGGCGTGGAGCGACGCTTTTGGGCTTCCATGGACGGCCGGTTCGGTTACTCTCCGCGCGCTTTCGATCAGCGGTTGTCGCGTGATCGGACCGGAAGAGTCAGCAGCTTTTCCTGACCACGCTTTTAGGAGTCGACTATGCGGAGTGCCTTGATCGTCTGGGGTGGGTGGAACGGGCACGACCCCGAGGAATGCGCGGCAATCTACCGGCGCTGGCTGCATGAAGACGGCTATTCGGTGCGGGTCGAAACCGACCTCCAGGTGTTCGCCGATCCGGCGATCCACGAACTCAGCCTGATCATTCCAATCTACACCATGAGCAAGATCGACAAGGATCCGCTGGCGAATCTGGTCAAAGCCATCGAAGGCGGCGTTGGCCTCGCCGGCCACCATGGCGGGATGAGCGATGCGTTCCGCGACGCGGTCGACTACCAGTTCGTGGTCGGTGGGCAGTGGGTGGCCCACCCGGGCAACATCATCGACTACACGGTGGATGTGACCAAGCCCGAAGACCCGATTATGCAGGGGATCCCCGCCTCATTCCCCTACACCTCCGAGCAGTATTACATGCACATGGACCCCTCGGTCGAAGTGCTGGCGACCACGACGTTTTCGGGCCAGCACGCTCCATGGACCAAGGGCGTGGTGATGCCGGTGGTGTGGAAGCGGCTCTATGGCGCCGGCAAGGTGTTCCACTCGACCCTCGGCCACCAGGCCAAGGAGTTCGAGAACCCGCACATGGCGACCATCCTCCGCCGCGGCATCAACTGGGCGGCGAGGGCTGAGGCTTAGGGGGCACGCGCCGCCCTCTCCGTTATCCTCCCCCCACGCGGGGGAGGATTAAGGAGAGGCCGGTGAACGGTAGCGTCTACCACCGCAGCGCGAACCGGCCGATCACTGCCCCAAGCAGCGCCGTGGCGAGCACACCTGCGGTGTACCAGATGGCGATGAAGGGCATGCCGCTTTCGGTGCAATGAAACGCATAGACCCAGACGCCGGCGCCGCCCGCGAACAGCCCGGCGGCGAAGCCGGCGAGGGTCGGGTTGGTGGGCGCGGCGCTGCGCATGGCGAAGACGATTGCGGCATAGATCGGGGCCGAGAGGGCGACGATGTAGAATGGGCAGCGCAAGGCTGTGCTGCCCATCACCAGGCGGCCCATCTGGTCGGGTCCCATGAGCACCAGTTGCAACAGGCCGCCGGCGCCGACCAGCAGCACCAGGATGGCGAGGCCGATCACCTGCCGGTGCAGTGTGCCGCCCGGACGCGCCAGGTTGAGCGCCGCGATGCCGCCGATAATGGCGAAGCCCGCCGTGTAGGCGAACTTGGTCCAGAACATCATGGTGCCGGGCGCTTCCATCATGTCCGGCCTGGGGCCGAGCCAGGCGAGCATGATGATTGCCGACAGCACGATGCCGAGGCCGGCCCAGCCGAACAGGCGGGCCTGCAGCGCCCGACGCGGGGTCGGTTGCAGCTCGGTGGTCAGCCGGTCGAGCAAGTCGTCACTCATCGGAGCGCCTCCCGAAGCGGTCGGCGAGCGATTTGAGCCCGCGGTGGATCGAGACTTTCACCGCCGATTCCGACATGCCGCTGCGCGCCGCGGCTTCGGCGATCGAGGCGCCCTCGAGCCGCACCTGGCGGATCAGGTCGGCCCGGCGGGCGGGAAGGCTCGACAGCACCGTATCGACATCCATGCGGGCGCTGGCATCGCCGGTATCGTCGCGGGCGAACAGAGCGGCGTCGTCCTCCAGCGGCACCGTGGCGCGGACCTTGCTGCGACGGAAATGGTCGATCAGCTTGTAGCGCGCGATGGCGTGCACCCAGGCGGTCAGCGGCTGGTTGCGGTCATAGGTCAGCCGTCGCGTGTGGATGGCCATCAGGGTGTCCTGCACGAGGTCGTCGCTGTTGGCAGCGAGCCCGGGGGTTAGGCGGCGGGCGAAGTATGGCCGCAGGGTGCGACGCAGTTCCTCGAGCAGCATGCGATAGGCGCCCGCATCGCCGTCGAGCGCCTTCAGCATCAGCGCGCGAAGCCGCGCTTCCATGTCCGAGGTGACGCTCATTGAATCCTGAATTCGGCAGAGGTGCAGGAAAGGTTACACCTCGCCGCGAACTCTGTCGCGCTGTCACGAACGCGTGACGGTGGTAACCGCGTGTCTGTCGGCCGCGAACTCCTTCCCGTAACCGCCGCATCAGCGGCCAACGGGAGACTTAGATGAAAGCCGTTCTTTCCACCCTTGCCCCCACTCTCGCCCTTTTGGCCGCGCTCGGCTTTGCGGGCCATGTCGCCGCCGAGGATGCGATGGCGACGCCGATGGCTGGCGATGCTATGGCCGCCGAGCCGATGGCGGGCGATGCGATGATGAGTCCGGAGGACATGCTGAAAGCCTGCCTCGACAAGGCCGGCATGGAGGCTGACGCGATGAAGAATGACGAGGCGAGCAAGGCCTGCCACACGGCGCCGATGGCCGCGATGGGCGGCGACGCCATGTCCGCAGCGCCGATGGCCGACGGCGCCATGGCTCCGGCGCAATAAACTATCCGTGATAGGCTGCAATCGCTCACCGATCTGCCGTTCCTACGGGGCAGGCGGGGAGCGACGCCGGAACAATCGGGGGAACAATGACCGATCAGGCAATCGACAGAGTTGAGGTCGAACGAGAGGCGAAGCCGCAGGGGCCGCTGATCTATCGGCAGGCGATCCTGACCCGCGTCACCCACTGGGTGTGGGCGATCGCCATGTTCTTCCTCCTGCTCAGCGGCCTGCAGATCTGGAACGCCCATCCGGCGCTCTATGTCGGCGCCCAGTCGGGCTTCGAGTTCAACAATGAGATCCTGAGGATCGGCGCCGAGAACACCGATGCGGGGCCGCGCGGCTTCACCACGGTGTTCGGGCAGAAGTTCGATACCACTGGTATCCTGGGAATGAGCGAACTGCGCGGCAACCCGAACTTCGTCGGCTTCCCCGGCTGGGCCACCATCCCCTCGTTCCGCGACCTCGCGACGGGCCGGGTGGTGCATTTCTTCTTTGCCTGGATCCTTGTGGGCGCTCTCGCCATCTGGCTGATCTCGAGCCTCTTCAATGGTCACCTGTGGCGCGACGTGATCCTCAAGCCGCGCGATTTCCGCGAGCTGCCCAAGGATATCTGGGAGCACATCCGGTTCCGCTTCCACCATCGCCGAACCTATTCGCCGCTGCAGAAAGTCGCCTATTTCGGGGTGTTCTTCATCCTGTTCCCGCTGATCATCCTCACCGGGCTGTCGATGTCGCCGACGATGAATGCCGGCTGGCCATGGCTGGTCGAAGTGTTCGGCGGGCGGCAGACGGCGCGCACCATCCACTTCATCGTCATGATGCTGCTGGTGCTGTTCTTCGTGGTCCATATCGCCATGGTGGTGCTGGCGGGGCCGATCAACGAGCTGCGCTCGATGATCACGGGGTACTACCGCACCAGCCCCGGCACTGAGCCGGATGCGCCCCAGAGGGAGAAGTCGAAATGAGCCGGCTGATCTTAACCCGCCGCAGGCTGCTCGGGCTTGGCGTGGCTTCCGCCGGTTCGCTTGTGCTGGCCGGCTGCGACCAGTTCGATTTTCTCGGGGCGCGCAACGACCCGGTGCGGAATTTCCTCGAGCGGGCCAACCAGCTGACCTACAGCGCGCAGCGGGCGCTGGTCGGCGAGCAGGCGCTCAGCAGAGAATTCTCCGAGAGCGAGATCCGCCAGGGGCAGCGCCCGAACGGCTCGACCGATCCGCGCAATATCGAGCTCTACCGCGATCTCGAGGCCAGTGGCTTTGCCGCCTACAAGCTCAGGATCATCGGGCTGGTGGAAACGCCGAAGGAATATTCGCTCGCCGAGTTGCAGAACATGCCGGCGCGCACCCAGATCACCCGGCACGACTGCGTCGAGGGCTGGAGCTGCATCGCCAAATGGACCGGCGTGCCGTTGAGCCGGCTGCTCGACGAGGCCAAGGTGAAACCGACGGCGAAGTTCGTCGTCTACCATTGCTACGACCAGATGGGCGGCGGGCTCTCGGCGCCCGAGGCCTACTACACCAGCTCCGACCTGATCGACGCCTTCCACCCGCAGACCATCGCGGCGTTCGGCCTCAACGGCGGCGCGCTGCCGGTCGCCAACGGCGCGCCGGTCCGCATCCGGATCGAGCGGGCGCTCGGCTACAAGCAGCCCAAATATGTCCACACCATCGAGCTGGTCGACAGCTTCGCCAAGTTCGGCCTGGGGCAGGGCGGGTACTGGGAAGATCACGGCTACGATTGGTATGGGGGGATTTGAACGGGCCGACTGAGAGAGACGGCCCCCTTCCATCCTCCCCCATGAAGGGGGAGGTGCAGCATCCAGTTGTTGGCACCATCGAGCCACAGCCTCGACCCTTCACCTCCCCCTTCATGGGGGAGGATGGGAGGAGGCCGTCTGCCTGCAGTCAGCCTCTCCGCATAGCTCCCCTGCGGCGCAGTTCCACGAAATCCCTTGCTAATCCGGCACATATCGCCCATATGGCCAGCATTCGCCCCGCGCACCTGTCCCGTTTATCGGGAAACACGCGCGATGACGGCGATGGACTTCTCTTCTTACTGGCCAAGAACGGTGAGCGGCGAAGTGCCCCGGAATGTCCCCCCGCAAGAGTAGCGGGAACACCGGGAGACAGCGCAACCGTGCGGCAATCCCGTCGCCATTGCATCTATTGACCACGCCGAGCCCGCAGTGGGCCTTCGGCGACCCACGCGCACCGATTGGCCCGGAGCGCGCCAATGAAAGTTTGACCATTGACCACTTCATTTTCCGAACTCGGCCTTTCAGCGCAGCTCGTCAGCGCGCTCACCGCAGCCGGGTTCACCACTCCGACCCCGATCCAGGCGAAAGCCATTCCGCCGCAGCTCGAGCGCCGTGACATCATGGGCATCGCCCAGACCGGCTCGGGCAAGACCGCGGCGTTCGGCCTGCCGATCCTGGCCGGCCTCGCCGAGCTCGGCGGTCGTGCCAACCCGATGACAACTAGAGCACTGATCCTCGCGCCGACCCGCGAACTGGCGGTGCAGATCGACGAAGTGCTGCACAAGCTGGCGGGCGCCAAGCTCTCGACCGTGCTGGTGCTCGGCGGCGCCTCGCGCGGCGGGCAGATCCAGAAGATCGCCCGCGGCGTCGACGTGGTGATCGCCACCCCGGGCCGCCTCAAGGACCTGGTCGACGACCGCAAGCTCAAGCTCACCGAGACGCGCTGGCTGGTGCTCGACGAGGCCGACCGCATGCTCGACATGGGCTTCATCAACGCCGTCAAGGAGATCGCCCGGGCCATCGGCCCGCGTCGCCAGACCGCGATGTTCTCGGCCACCATGGCGCCCGAGATTGCCGAGCTCGCCAAAGGCCTCCTGAACGATCCGGTGCGCGTCGAAGCCAACCCGGCGGCGCAGACAGTCGGCACCATCGACCAGCGGGTGATCCTCGCCGGCTCCAAGGAAAAGCGCGGCGTGCTTAACAAGCTGCTCGAGGACGAGAGCCTCAGCCGCGTCATCATCTTTTCGCGCACCAAGCATGGCGCCGACCGCGTGGCCAAGAACCTCGCGATCGACGGCCATGGGGCCGCGGCGATCCACGGCAACAAATCCAACAATGCCCGCCAGGCAGCGCTCAAGGGCTTTGCCAACGGTTCGGTGCGCATCCTCGTTGCCACCGATATCGCGGCGCGCGGCATCGACGTGCAGAACATCACGCATGTGATCAACTTCGAGCTGCCGGACGATCCGGAGAACTACGTGCACCGCATCGGCCGCACGGCGCGCAACGGCGCCTCGGGCTTTGCGATCACGCTGTGCGACGGGACCGAGCGCGGCAAGCTGCGGGATGTCGAGCGGCTGATCCGCAAGACCCTGCCGGTGACCGGCGAGCTCAAGGGTAATGGCGGCGAAGTGATCGACGCGGCGCAGGTTCGCGCCCAGCGCCAGCCGCCGCGGCCACAGGCCCCGCGTCCGGATGGCCAGCGCAAGCACGCCAATGCCGGCCGGCATTTCTCGGGCGCCAAGAAGGCGGCGATCGTCGACGGCCGCAAGCGCGGCCATGGCGAGGGCCAGGCGGCTCCTGCCAATAACGGCCAGCTGCAGCGCGGCAACGCGCAGCAGGTGCGCGGCGGTGCGGCCAAAGGCAGCAACATCTCGCAGAACGGCGGCGCAGCGCCGACCACTCCCGGCTGGTGGGAAAAGCCGACCGGGCAGGGTACGCCCGCGCCCAAGCAGCGCTGGAACAAGAAGCAGAAGGACGCCGGCCGGCAGCGCCGCACGGAGTCCGAGCGCGCGGCGGGATAAGGCTAGATCGCGCCACCTCGCATCTCCCCCGCATGGGGGAGATGGGCGAGAGGCCGGTGTGAAGAACAATGACAGGGCGGTCCATTGGGCCGCCCTTTGCTTATCGGATGCCCTTGATCCCCGGCACCAGGCTGACGCTGGTCTCGGTCGAGGGGGCGCTCATGGCGCCGTCCGGCGGTGGGCCACTCGGGGGCTCGCCACCATCGGCAGCGCCGCTGAAGCCGGTGGCGGACTCGGCCGCGGGGTCGACGCCGACGATCATGGCGACGAGGTAGCGCTCCTCGAGTTCCTTCACATAGGCGAACGAGGCGCGGGTCGCCTGGCTCGCGATGTTGTCGTTGGCGTTGAGCACGTCGCGATCGTGGCCGTGCGCGGTGTAGGGCGGCACGTTCTGGTAGATGAACTGGCTCAGCGCGTCGGGAAAGAACAGTTGCCCGGTCAGGACGGTCTTCTCGTCGAGGAACACCTTGAAATGGATGTGGGTGGTCCGGCCGGCATACCAGCCCGGATAGATGGTCTGGAACTCGACGATGCCGGTGGCGCCGGCGAATTGGGTGCCGCGCAGGAACGTCTGGCCCGTGGTGTCGAGCCCGCCGGTCTGGTTGGCATAGCCCGAATAGAGCCCTTCGGCATTGCAGTGCCAGATATCGACGCGAGCGCCTTCGATCGGCTTGCAGCTGCCATCGACGATCTGCAGCCGCACGGTGGTCGCGACCCCGGTCTGCGTGCCCTCGGTGATATCGGCGCGCTCCAGCGACGGATCGAAGTAATAGGGGCCTTCGGTCACCTCGGGGGTGAGCACGCAGACATCGGCGCCGGGCATCAGGCCGGTGGTGGTTTCGGCGCTGGCTTCCTGGGCAAAGGCCTTTTGAGTCATCAGCGCGCCGCCGGCGGCGGTGACGGCGACGAGGCGCAGGGCGTCGCGGCGATTCACTGGGCTGGGCATGGGGCGTCTCCATTTTCTGAAGCGTTTTCAGGAAAGGTTGCAGACCTTTCCGGTTCGAAAGCGCGACTACTAAGGCTGGCACATTTCGCCGAAACGGCGAAATGCCTGGGGTACCAGCCCGATGTAGGAAGGGATCGGGCGATCCCTCAGTTACAAGTTGGAGAGCTGCATTACGTCTTGGACAGAGGAAACCTGGAAATATGGCGGAACCGGACGTTCCTGAACGGCAGATAAACGCCGGATTCCAGGAACGTTCAAACGCCGTGCCGCATTATTGCCCTCAAGATGAACCGCTGGCCCGTGCCGGCCTCGCCCTTGGGGGCCCAAATGCTGAAGCTCACTCTCGTTGCCCTGTTCGTGATGTCGATGGCCACCCTCACCATCGCGGCGTCTGCCCTGCCGGTGGAAACCGCGCCGGCCACCCAGCTCGCCGATCTCGGCTGAGGCGAAACGTGAACCGTGACCACCAGCACGGCCACCGGCCGGCCGGCATGAACAGCGGCACTCAGATCCTGTTGCTCGTCCTCTTCGCCACAGCGCTCGCCGTGCTGGCGTTCGCCGCCGCGAGCGTGGTGCTGGTCTAGAGCCCTTTACCATTCAACCCCGAGATGACACCTTCCGGCCGCCTGGGATCGGGAGGAGAGCGTCATGGTCGAAACGAAGGCGCCGCACCTGACGCCACAGAGCCTGGTCGGCCAGCGCTTCGGCAGAAACGTGTTCGGCGGCATCCGGGTGGCGCTCATCGGCTATTGCCCGCCGCCGTCGCGGCTCGAGCGCTATAGCCCGCAACGGGTCAGCGACCAGCATTTCATCCATGTCAGCCCGGACAGCGTGCGCATCCTTCAGCACGCGGGTCAGCGCTATCTGTCGCTGGCGCATGTCTATGGTGGCCCGGTCTCGGCTTCGACGGTCGAAGAGCTGGCCTATTACGGGATCGAGGCGATCCTCGCCTATGGTCTTGCCGGCGGGCTCGGCACCAAGGGCCTCAGGATGGGCGATTTCTACCTGGTCGAGGATGCCTTCGCCGCCGACGGCACGACGCGGCACTACACGGGCGATCCGGTGGTTGCCGCCGATGCCGGGCTCAAGACACTGATCCTCGAGAAATGGCCGGGTGCCATCACCGCGGTGCGGGCGGCGACCGGCGACGCGATCTATCGCGAGAACGATGCCATGCTCGAGGGTTTTCGGGGTGAGGGTTGCGACATCGTCAACCTCGATTCGAGCCACCTGTTCGCCGCCTCGCTTACCAATGCCGAAGGAAGGCGGATGCGGACCATCCAATGCGGGGTGATTTCCGACGTGGTGAGTGCGGAGCCGGGCGCCGGTTCCGAAAGCACGCTATCGACCATGCTGTCGGGCGCCGCCGATGGCTTCAACCCGCTGGAGCGGACCGGCGACATCGTCTCGTTCTACGTCGAACAGCTGGCGCCAAGGCTCTGAGCCGGATCACTGGCTGCTGGGCTGCACGATCTGTCACCCCGCTCGGTGTCATCCCTGCGAAAGCAGGGACCCATCTCGCAACCCGCGCCCGTTGATAGTTGGGTCCCGGCTTTCGCTGGGATGACATCCGGTGGGGAGGCGGGCTTTGTGCATAAGCAGATGAGCTTTGGCCCAGAGCCGCCTCAGCTCAGCGGGATGCCCTTCTTGCCCTTGTCTTTCTGGTAGGCGGCCGACAGGTCGTTGTAGGCGGCGTTGAGCTCGTCGACCCGCGCCACCAGCAGCTCGCGCGACGAGCGGTCGATGCCGGCGATCATCTGCTGGATATCGTGGCTCTGAAAGAACGCGTTCCTGCGGTTGTAGAGCGGCCGATCCTCGGGGACGAAATCGCGATCCGGGTCGGGCACGGCATAGACTTCCCGGAGGATGCGGATGTCGTGCGGGATGCCAAAACTGTCGCGCGTGTCCTCGTAGCTGAACAGGTAGTAGAAATTGTCGAAGCCCGACCAGGTGATGCCGGAGAGGCAGAGCGAGCAGGGCTCGTGCGTGGCGAGGAACAGGCAATCCTTGGGCGCCGGGCGCTCGTCAGCCGGGAGTTCGTAGAACCGCTTGATGGCGTGCATTTCGCCGTGCCAGAGCGGGTTCTCGGTCTCGTTATTGGTCTCGCCGACGACCAGCGACAGGTCGGACTTCCTGAGGATCGCCGCCCCGAACAGCTTGTTGCCGCCACCGACACCGCGCTTGGTCAAGGGCAGCAGGTCGAGCTCGATGACATCGAGCAGGCGGGAAATCAGGTCGGGCGTATGCATAGGGGGCTCCGGTTGGGGTGCGCAGAGCCTGTCGGGCGGCGCGGGCAACGTCAACCGGGTTTGCGGATTGTTGGCCGTGCTCATCGCAGGCCGCTCTGTCCCTTCTCCCCTCAGGGGAACTGGACGAGGGCATAGCCCTCGCCGGGAGGTGGCGCGAAGCGCCGGTTGAGGGGGGAAGTGGCGCAACGAGCGTTCGCTGTGAAGCTGAACCCCTCACCCTAGTTTCGCTACGGACCCGACGGTCCTAGCTACACCACCCTCTCCCTCAGGAGAGGGGACGGCGACCGCTGCGCCCGCCTAGAACTGCGACTTGCCGAGGTTGGCGAGTTCGACGCCGCCGGCGTCGAGGAGGATCAGGTGGTCCTTGTCGAGGCGCCAGAAACGGGTGGCGGCGAGGGCGGCGAAGAAACTGTCTTCCTGCTTGGTGGCTTCGTCCGAGACGCAGGCCATGCGGGTTGCGGCGACGGCGCTGAAGATCAGCCGCTCGGCGTTGACCTCGGCCTGGGCGAACCACGAGTTGCAGCCGCCGCGGCCGCCGGCGCGCATGTCCGACGCGATGGAGAGCGAGGAAACGATGCCGCGAGCGACTGGAGCGCCGCCGATGGTCGCAGCCTGCCAGGTGATATCGAGGATCGGCGAGGGCGCCGGCGCGACCACCGGCTCGGGCGTCGGGACCGGTGCTTCCTGCGGCACGATGTTGACGATGATCAGGATCGGGGCGGCCGGAGCCAGTGGGTCGAGCGCGTAGGGCTCGGCATTGCGGAACCACACGGCATCCGGGCCGGCGATCTCGGCGATCAGCGCATAACTGTGGCCGGCGACGATGACGGCGTCATCGAAGTTGAGGGTGAAGGTCAGCGGCACCTGGCCGGGGCTGGAGATCGGCGCCTTGGCGGAAACGCGTGGCTGGTCGGGCGCGGCAAGGTCGATCAGCGAGACCGACAGCGTGCCGCCGGGGGGGAGCGCGATGCGTTCGCGATAGGTCACGTCGCCCTTCAGCGTCACTTTGGCGGCGAGCGCCGGGCTCGCCAATGCCAGCAACAGTGCCACCATCGCTATTACGATACGCATGTCATGCCTCCACCTTCTGCCCGCGCCGCCAGATTATGCAGCAATTGCAACGCGGTTGCGACGCCCTGGCGTCAAGTCAGTAAAGAATTGAGCCGGTTGCCACTACCAAATACGGCTCGTCAAAGAAGTATTCCTCCAGATTGTTGCCGTCGCCGCCGCGGTCGATGATCAGGAAATCGGAGGTTTCACCCAGCGGCGTGAGCACCGCATGCCAGGTGTTCATCGCCATATTGATGCCTTGACCGGGGGCGGCAAGGAAGGCGCGCGGCAGCCCGGGAGTGCCACCTTCATCGGGCGCGACGATGGAGAGGAACGGGCGCTGCGACAGCGGATAGAACGCCTGGCTGCCGAGCGGGTGGCGCTCCACCATCTTCAGCGTCAGCGGCAGCTCATAGGGCTGGCCGCGCGCGATGGAGACCAGCGGGCGGGCATGCACGCCGCCCAGTTCGACCCTCGCGAGGTCGTGGTAGCGCTCCGTCATGCCGCCATTAATGGGATAATGGTGCGCGCCCTCGGTTTCGATCACCTGCCCGAAGGGGGCATAGGCCTCACGCGTCAGCGGCTCGATGTGGATGGTCCGGCTGGCTGTCATTTCGACTCCCGTTCACTGATCCGAGTCTAGAGCGTCTCGGCGTTTCAATGAACGCCGAAACGCTGCAGGTCATTGATTCTGTCACGCTTTCGAGGAGGAAAGTCAGCAATCCCCGCCTTCGCTAGAACAGGCCTTTCTCAAAGCGCTCTCGCCGATGTGACATGTCGGAGAAGCCGCACGGGTAGCTGGCGTTTCCCGGATGAGTGCGCCATGTTGCCGTTCGGAGAAATACTGAAGGCGATAATGGCAGAGTATCAGTTCAACAGTTTTGTCTTCCACGAGGACTTGCTTTCGGCCCGAGACCTGGGGGGCAGGGAGATCACCTTCACCCGCGCGGAACGCACGGTGCTCTCGACGTTCATGGCGCACCCGCAGCGGCTCCTGACGCGGAATGCGCTGCTCGATGCCATCTCGGGTGTCGGCTCGGACGCGTCCGACCGCAATGTGGATTTCCTGATCAATCGGCTGCGCGCCAAGCTGGGCGATCCGGCCCGGTCGCCGCGCTTCATCGCCACGCGCTACGGCGAAGGCTATGTCTGGGTGGCCGAGCCTGCCGAGCCGGCCGATGCCCTGGTGGTGGTCGGGCCGGTGCATGGCATGGGGCGCGCCGGAGCATTCGCCCCGGTGGCCGCGAGGATGCTGAGTGAGCTGGTGCAGCAGCTCGATGCCGCGACATCGCCGGACGAGGCAGTACGCCTCGATGAACAGTTCTCTCCGAAAAGCCCGACCCGGACGCGCTTCAGCCTTGAAGTCAGCGTGTTTCCGACGGCCGAGGCGCTGCAATGCGCCCTGGTGCTGCGGCAGATGCCGGGCGGCGGCGTCATCGGCATGTCGCGGCTGGCCGTTGCAGCGCCCGATGAGGTCACGGCGCTGGTGGCCGGCGTGGTGCAGCAGTTCCGCTCGCTGATCTGGCATCGGCAGGCGCTCGGGATGATGGACGCACCGGCCGCAGCAACGCCGCCACTCTATGTGGCGATGCACGAAGCCGGGCGGCTGTTGACCGCGGACACGCGCAGCTGGCTCGAGGGCATCGAGCAGGTGCGGGCGAGCCTCGCCGCCAATCCGGACGATCCGGTAGTGCGGTTGATGTGGGGGCTCAGCCTTTACGTGCAGGCGATCATGGGATCGGACGGCCAGAGTTCGCCGGGCGCCGAGCGGAACGCGATCGAAGACGAGATCGAGGCCGCGGCGCTGAGTGCATTGCCCGCGGTCGCCGATAACCCGATGCTGAAGCTATCGGTGGCAAAGCTGCTGCTGTTCGTCGCCCGCGGACATACGGCGATGGCGGAGCGGCTGGCCGAGGAGGCGTTCGAGGCCAGCACAGCGTTCGCCGCTTCGTTCGCCATTCTGGGGCAGGCGCGGCTGATGCGCGGCCGGCTCGCGGAGGGGATCGACCTGCTCGAACGTGCTGCCGAAATGGCCGAATATGGCACCGAGTTCTGGATCTATACCCTCGTGGTGCTCTGCGGCGGCAAGCTTGCGGCAGAGGATCGCAAAGGCCTCCGCGCCACGCTGCAGAAGTTGCACGAGGCTTCGCCGCAAACTCTGATCACGGTGGCGCCGTTCTGCGTTCCGGCAGATGAGCCGCTGTCCCCCCCGGGCCAGGCCTTCATCAGCAGCCTCGGGCCGGAGGGGGCGACCCGGACGCTCGAGTATATCTTCATGACCTCGGTCCGGCAGTACGAGGATCTGCGCCATCAGGGCAATGTGTTGCGCGCGTTGGCGCAGCGCCTGCAGCAGACCTACGGGCCGGATGTGGTGCCGCCGCGCATCAGGGCGCTGCTGGAGCTTGCAGCAGGGGGCTGACGACCGCCGCCACCGGGATCGTCAGCTGTGCGAGGTCGACCCGTGGACCTGCGCCCTGTGCACTGCAGGCCGACAGGGTCACGAGTGCTGCCATTGCGGGGCCAGTGCCGACGCCGGGGCGTCGGGCTGGAGGCACGGGTGGCAACCGGTCGGCCATGGCGTTCTCCCTGAGGCGAATTGCTTCGCGGGGCAAACCGTAGGCGACGACTGTTGCTGGATTATTTGCTGGCCGCGGCGTCGACCTTGATGGTGTTGGCGGCAGTGCCGCCGCCCATATAGACCGCCACCAGCTTCATCGGCACGGTGCCGGTATTGACGCCGTTATGCGGCCAGCCGACCGCTTCGAGCACGGCTTCGCCGGTGCGGTAAGTCTTCTTGCCTTTGCTGCCATAATCCACGGTCAGCTCGCCTTCGAGGATATAGGCGAAGAGCGGCACCTCGTGCTCATGCCAACCGGTCTCGCCGCCCGGCGGTACGGTGACGATCGCCGAAGTGACGTTCGGCGTCCCCGCGGGGTAGGCGAGCGGCGCGCCGAGCACATCGCTGCCGCCCTGCACCAGCGGGGTGAGCAGGTTCTGGTAGCTCTGCGGCGTCAGGTCTTCGGCCAGCGCCGGTGAGGCCAGCATGGCCAGTACGGCCAGCATTCTCAATCGTGTCATCTGAATCGCGTTCTCCCTGTCGCGAGGATGCCGATGACGATGGCCGCCGCTACCGATGGCCGCAAGCAAATTTCTGCGTGCTGTCGTGAACCAAGCTGCGACGAAAGCGTTGTCGGGCTCGCGACTTAGGTATGAAAATGCACAATCAGATTCAACTTGCCCCAGCCGGCCTCACCGATGCGCTGTTTCGAAATGCGATCTCCGAGATCACCCAGCCATTTCAGCGTTACATCGAAGGCTGGCACCTGCGTGCCACCTACCTCGTGGCGCAGTTGGCCGTGCATCCCGTTGGCTCGGACGAGCACGACCTAGCGCTGAAGCGACTTGGAGAGCTGAAGGGTGAGGTCGGTGCAGGCCGAGATTACCTTCTATCAGCGACAAGCCGGCTGGCGCCCGATTATCGAGTCGATGCAACGCTCGACGAACTCGACGAAGTGCTTGCCGCGATCAACGTAACGGGGCCGCGCGACCTATAGGTCGAGCTTGGCGTGCCGGTTGACGTCCTTGTAGAGCAGGTAGCGGAAGCGGTTGGGGCCGGCGTAGCAGGCTTGCGGGCAGAAGGCGCGCAGCCACATGAAATCGCCGGCTTCGACTTCGACCCAGTCGCGGTTGAGCCGGTACACTGCCTTGCCCTCGAGCACGTAGAGGCCGTGCTCCATGACATGGGTTTCCTCGAACGGGATCACCGCCCCGGGCTCGAGCGTCACGATGTTGACGTGCATGTCGTGACTGATATCGGTGGGGTCGACGAAGCGCGTGGTGCCCCAGCGGCTATCGGTGCCGGGCATCCAGATGATCGGCTCGTCCTGCTCATTGGCAACGAACGCAGCCGGCACGTCGACGCCCTCGACCGCCTCGTAGCGCTTGCGCACCCAGTGAAAGCGCACGGGGGCGGTGGACTTGTTGTTGAGCGCCCAGCGCGTGCCGGGCGGCAGGAAGGCGTAGCCGCCGGTCTTCAGCAGGTGGGTCTTGCCATCAAGGGTGAGCGTCGCCTGTCCGTCGACGACAAACAGCACGCCCTCGGCGCCGGCATCGGGCTCCGGCTTGTCGCTGCCGCCGCCGGGAAACACCTCGACGATGTACTGCGAGAAGGTCTCCGAGAAGCCGGTCATCGGACGGGCGATGACCCAGGCCCGGGTATCCTTCCAGTGCGGCAGGTAGCTGGTCACGATGTCCCGCATGACGCCACGCGGAATCACCGCATAGGTCTCGGTGAACACGGCGCGGCCGGTATGGAGGGCGGTCTGGTCGGGCAGGCCGGCAATCGGGCCGGCATAGGTGGTGGGGGCCATCGGACTTCAGTGAACGTGAGAGGTCAGTGCTCTTAGCGCGAAAGCCGATGCAGGCACAGTGGGTGTCAGCGCCGGCTGCCCTCGATGCGGAAGCGCTCGCGATAGCCTTCGGGCGTGGTGCCGAGGTGCTTGCGGAAGGCCCGCGACAGCGTTGAAGCGCTGCCGAGCCCGGCGCGCTCGGCGATGCGGGCCAGCGGCCAGCGCGTCGATTCCAGCAGTTGCTTGGCGCGATCGAGCCGGACCAGCTCGACATAGCGGGCCGGGGTCATGCCGGTCTCAGCGCGGAAGCTGCGGGCGAAGGTGCGCTCGCTCATGATGGCGCGATCGGCCAGCACGGCGACGCTGAGGTTGGCCTCGGGGTTGCCGGCGATCCAGGTGATCAGCGACTGCAACCCGTCGCCGGTGTTCGCCTGTGCCGCAAGGCTGCTGGAAAACTGCGACTGGCCACCGACGCGGCGCAGGTAGAGCACCAGCTCGCGGGCGGTCCTCAGCGCCACCTGCGGCCCGCAATCGTATTCGACGAAGGCGAGCGCCAGGTCGATGCCGGCGGTGACGCCGGCCGAGGTGAAGATGTGGCCATCGCCGACAAAGATCGCATCGGGCACCACTTCGGTGCGCGGCAGCAGGGTTTCGAGCAGGCGGGTGGAGGACCAGTGCGTAGTGGCGCGCCGCCCGTCGAGCAGGCTGCAGGCGCCGAGCAGGAAGGCGCCGGTGCAGATGCTGGCGACGCGCCGGATGCCAGGCGCATGGGCGGCGAGCCAGGGGAGCAGGGCGGTGTCTTCGGCAGCGCGGCGCACCGGGCCCTCGGGGCCGCCTGAGATCAACAGGGTATCGATATCGGGCCCGATCGCCTCGAGCGGCACGGTGCCGGCGAGCGAGAGGCCGGAGCTCGAGGTGATGGTGCCGCCGGCCGGGCTCGCCACCACGATCTCGTAGCGCAGCGGGCTCGCGGCGAGATCGGGCATGAAGTCATTGGCCTTGGCGAACACTTCTGCAGGGCCGGTCACGTCGAGCAGCTGGAAGCCGTCGAAGCCGACGATGGCGATGCGGCGGATGGTGCTGTGGTTCGGGGGCAAAGGTGCGGGTGGCGGCATGGGTTCATCCTAGTGCGCGACAGGGATGGTTGGAAACGCGGGTAAGAGGGCAGACGGTCCGCTGCCGACCACGGGCTCACCTCCCCCACCGGTGTCATCCCAGCGAAAGCTGGGACCCAACTCGCCACCTGCACCAGCGGACAGATGGATCCCAGCTTTCGCTGGGATGACACCCGGTGGGTGGGGAGAGTTGCGCAGCCCCCCTAACGCCCCCCGCCAGCCCAGGGGTACTCCATCACCAGGGCGACGATCTTCGCCGTCGGCAGATCGTAGCGTGCTGCGACCACCGGCAGCTCGTTCTCCAGCGTCTGAGCCGGCGCCTCGGTGGGGGGCGGCGGCAGCATGTGATCGACGCGGGCGCTCTCGCTGGGCTGGTCGGGGAGGATCATCAGGCCATGGCGGCTCCTGACCGGCGCGCCGCCGGCCCCAAGCGTCACGACGCTCGCGAGGTTGGTGCGGGCATAGGCGTCGACGAGTAACCCCAGCGCTACCTCGTCGACGCCCTGCTCGAGCGGAAGGCCGACGGTTTCGCGCCGCCAGAAGGTCAGGGCATTGCGAATGAAGGTCTTCTTGTGCTCGAGAGTGAGTTCGAACCCAGCCGAGCGGTGCCGGGCGTCCCAGCTGGCGACGCCAAGTTCGGCAGCGGTGCGCTCGGCGACGGCTCGCCCGCCAATGGCCTCGACCAAAGCCAGCATGATCGGGATGTTGGCGGTGATGCCGGTGGAGGTGGCAACGCCGTCGTCGACCACATAGCGGCGATCGGGGACGAAGGTCATGGTCGGGTGCTTCTGGCGCAGCTCGGCGACGGCGCTCCAGTGCCCGGTGGCGCGGCGGCCATCGAGCAGGCCGGCAAAGCCGATCATGCGCGAGCCGTTGCAGATCGAGATGATTTTGGCGCCCTTGCTATGCTGGGCGACCAGCCAATCGGCGATCACCTGGTCGGTGCCGGGGTCCATGGCGGGAACGACGACGTAGTCGGCGCCCTCGGGGTGTTGGGCATCGAAATCGGCGATGGTCGCTTCCGGGGTGATCTTCGGCCCGGGGTAGAGCTGCACCGGTTCGGCCCGCTCGGCTACCACGGTGACCTCGGCAACATCGGCTCGCTTCAGCACGCCATAGGCCGAAAAGAAGTCGGAGAGCTCGGTCGCCTGGTTCCAGGCGATGATGGCGATCACCGGCCGGTCGGTGGCGCGGGCGGGGCGCATGGCGGCAATGGTTGCGGCCTGCTCATCCGCCGCTATCGGTTCGGCCGGCGGTGGGGCCGCGGCGGGCGCGCCCGGGGCCAGCACGATCGGGGTGACGATCAGTGCCGCCAGCAGGACGGCGCTGATACCGATGAAGATGGCTCGCTTACGCATGTCGGTCCTCCATTCTGGTGCTGGAGGCTAACGGCAGGCGGGCGACGGCGTTTGCCAAATGGCGTGCAGTTCCTGCCAAACTGGGCAGGGCCGTTCAGCCCTCCAACCCCTGCTTCAGCTTCAGCAAGCCCTGCGCTGCGTAGGCGGCGTAGCCGCCGATCCAGCGCTCGTGCAGCTGCTGGATCGGAATGGCGTTGAGGTGGTTCCAGCGCTCGCGACCGTCGCGTCTCGATATCACCAGGTCGGCCTCTTCCAGCACCTTGAGGTGCTGCATCACCGTGCAGCGGTCGAGCTCGGGGAAGGCGTCGCAGAGCGCCCCGGTTGTCGCAGGGTTATCCTTCAAGCGGTCGAGCATATTGCGGCGCACCCGGTTCCCCAGAGCCTTGAAGATCCTGTCGTTTTCGTCGTCGCTTGACATGTTACATTTTTATAACATAATGGCCGGGAACACAAGGGAGAAACGTCATGGATGTGAAGCTGAAAGTGTCGGGGCGGATCGCCAGGCCCGTGCACGAAGTGTTCGAGGCGGTGGCCGATCCGGCAAAGCTCTCCGGCTACTTCACCACTGGTGGCGCCAAGGGCCGGCTCACCACCGGCGCGACCGTCACCTGGGACTTTGCCGATTTCCCCGGAGCCTTCCCCGTGCATGTGGTCGAAGTCGTCGACGACAAGCGCATCGTCCTCAGGTGGGGCGCCGCGGAAGGGGCGGGCGCCGACCCGAGCGGCGAGACGACCGTGACCATGAGCTTCGACCCACTCGATGATGGCCGCACCCTCGTGACCATTACCGAGGCGGGCTGGACTGAGACGCAGCAGGGGCTCGATGCCTGTGTCGGCAATACCGAGGGCTGGACCGGCATGCTGTGCGCGATGAAGGTCTATCTCGAGCACGGCTTCAACCTGCGCGAGGGCTTCTACAAGTAGACAGCAGCCGCCTTGCGGGGCACCCGCCGACTGTCAGAAAAAGTTTAGGAATCGGGCGCAGATTCGGGGCATGGCAAGGCAACCGCACCATAACCCGCGCCCCCTGATCGACCCGCTCCAGATGGAACAGGCCGGACGGGCACTGCGCCAGTGGATCGATCGCCTGCTCGGCCATGCCGAGCCCCAGTTGAATACCGATATCGACTGGGAAGATGGCGAGCCCCACCACGAGCAGCGCGACGGCAGCTACCCGGGGCACTGAGCGATGGATTGGCTCCGCGACTTTCAGCAGTCGTTCCGTGAGCCGGTCTACGGATTTCTTGCGACGTTCTGGCCTGTCCTCGCGGTCATCGCGATGATCGGCCTCGGCTGGCTGTTCGGCAGCATGGTGACGCGCGCCCGTCGAGGTGACAGCGACAGCAGCGGCAGTGGCGCGTTCTCGTTTGGGGATTCCGACGGGGATGGCGGTGGCGGCGACTGACGATTGGGTCGTTGCGCTACCCGTGGCGTGGGTGCCCACTGCAAGCACCAAAAACTCGGTGTCATCCCTGCGAAAGCAGGGACCCAACTACCCACAGGCGCAGGCTGCGAGTTGGGTCCCTGCTTTCGCAGGGATGACAGCCGGTGGGTGTGGAGAGGATACAGTTATTCCAAACGTGCTTCCCCTCAGCCCAACTCAGCCAGTAGATCCTCAAGCCGGTCGTAATGGGCCACCGACTCGTCGTTCATTCCGGCCTTCACCAGCAGCTCGCGCACGTCGCCACTGGGGAATTCCGAGAGCACGTCGAGGGTGGTCACCCCGGCATCCTCGGTCAGTGCGGTGGTGACCAGTACCTCACCCGGGTCCCAATCCTCCCAATGTTCGGTCTGCACCAGGCGGCTCGGCGCCTCGATGTCGCGGAACGTGCCGCGTTGGCCGATCTCGCGTCCATCGGGGCGGCGGGTGACGATGCGCCAGCCTCCGCCGGCGCGGACGTCGAATTCGCAACTGACCAGTTCGGCATACCAGCGCCGCAGCAGGGCGGGGGTGGTGAGAGCGGCGAACACCAGATCGCGCGGCGCCTTGAAGCGGCGGACCATGCGGATGGCGCGTTCGCCCTCGAGCGTGATGTGCAGCGGTTTGCGGGTCACTTGGCTTTGCCCATGGCGAGGTAGCGGGCCCGTTCGTCCGGCGCGTAGTGCTCGAGCGCGTTGCGCAGCATGATGCGCGGCATGCGCGCCGCGTGCCTGTCGAGGAAAGCGTTGAGTGCCGGGCGGTTGCCGTCGGTGGTGCGCAGCATCCAGCCCACGGCCTTGTGCACCAGATCCTCTGGGTCATCGAGCAGCAGCTCGGCAATGGCGAAAGCGTCGTCGAGCTGGCCGCGGCGAATGAACGAGAAGGTGGCAAGGGTGGCGGTGCGCCGCTCCCAGGGGCTTTCCGACTTCGCCAGCTGGTAGAGCACATCGCGCGGACGATCGACGAGATGCGGGCCGATCACGTAATAGGCGGCGAGATCGACGAGGTCCCAGTTGTTGATGCGATCGTGGCGGCGCAGGTAGAGGTCGAACAGCTCCTGTTTGCGCTCGGGCGTGGTCTTCTTGGCCTGATATTGCTTGGCCATGATGCTCATCGCGGCGGCGCGGGCCTCGTGGATGTCGGACTCCATAAGCCTTTCGATCTCGGCAGGCGGGGTCAGCACGCACTGTTTGGCGAGGGCGAAAACCTCGCCCATGCGCACGCCGATGAAGGTGTCGGCCGCATCGTCCTCGAAGGCGAAGTAGCGGTGGTATTTCCGCCGCTCCTCGTCCGACCGCATGGCCTGCAGCCGGGCGAGGATGGCTTCGGCTATGAGTTCCATGCCCTTCCCCCCAGAAGACCTTGCCCCCTCAGAAGGTCTGGCCCATCTGATCCATAACCTGCTCGAGGCCCCGCTGCGAGTAATCCATCATCTGCCTGGACGTGGTGGTGTGCTCGGTGATGGTGACCTCGGTAACGTCGCCCTTGGGCGTCAGCGTCACCACGGTCGCAACATCGCGCGGGAATTCCGCCGGCATGCCGACGCTGGTCGGATCGATCGGGTTGCCGTCCTTGTCGGAGAGGTTCTGGACGTATTCGAGCCGCTTGTTGGGGATCACCATGGAGTATTGCCAGCGCATCCACAGGTCGTGCCCCTCGGGCGAGCGCATCAGCACCACCGAGTAGCCGCCCTCGCGCACGTCCATGCGGGCCTCCGGGCTGGTCCAGGGGCGCGGGCCCCACCACTTCATTACCTCGGCATCTTCAGTCCAGGCGCGCCAGGCGCGTTCGGGGGATGCCTTGAAGCTGCGGGTCACTGAAACGTCGTGGGTGATGAGCTCGGGCACGTCGGACACTCCCTTGGTTTCGGCGCCGATGGCGGTGAACGCGCCGCGCCAGAAGTCGCGGAACTGGTTGGAGGCGATGTAGTACTGCACCGACTGGGTGAACATCAGCCCGATCAGTCCAGTGGCCGGGTCGTTGGCCCAACTGGTGCCGTAGCCGCCATCCCAGCCATAGCGGCCGGGCGTGGGCGTGATGTCATCGGGCGTATCGTAGGTCAGAACGCCATAGCCCCAGCCGACCTTGTCGAAGAAGCCGGGGACGAAGCCGGCGCCTTCCTTCTGTTCCGACGTCAGCTGGTTACGGGTCATCTCGGCCACCGAGGCTTCGCTCAGGAGGCGGGTGCCCTTGTACTCGCCCCGGTTGAGCAGCATGCGGGCGAAGGCGAGATAGTCGTCGAGCGTCGAGACCAGCCCGCCGGCCGCAGAGGGAAAGCTCGGCGGCTTGCTCCAGATGCCCTCGACGGGGTCCTCGAGAAACTGCTCGTTGGTGGCGAAGTTCACCGAATAGGCCGGCTGGAAGCGGTCGAGCTTTTCTGCCGGCACGAAGAAGCCGGTATCGACCATGCCGAGTGGGGCGAAGATGCGGCTCTCGAGGAAGTCTTCGAGCGGCATGCCGGAGGCGCGGGCGATCAGCACGCCGAGCAGGAGCGAACCGGTATTGTACATCCAGGTCTCGCCCGGCTGGTGCATCAGCGGCAGTTCGGCGAACTTGGTCATCCACTCGTCCGGCGTCCACGGCGTCGCCGGCACGGGCTGGCCGTTGACCAGCTGGCGCTCGTCGATCGCCTGCTGGATCGGCAAAGTCGGATCGAACAGCACGCCGAAGCCGAGCGTGAAATTCATCAGGTCGCGCACCAGGATCGGGCGGCTTGAAGGCACCGTGTCGGTGATCGGGCCCTTCAGGTCCTTCAGCACCTGGCGGTTGGCGAGTTCGGGCAGCAGCCGATCGACCGGTTCGTCGAGGGCGAGCTTCTTGTCCTCGACCAGCATCATTACTGCCGCGGTGCCGACGGCCTTGCCGACCGAGGCGATGCGGAAGATCGTGTCGCGGCGCATCGGCACGCCGCCCTCATAGGCGGTATTCCCCGCGGTATCGACGATCACCTCGTCGCCCTTGGCGAGCAGCCAGACGGCGCCGGGCATGTCGCCCTTGGCGATCGAGGCTTCGATCTTGCCCTTGAGCGTGGCGAGGGCGGCGGGGTCGAAGGTCGGTTGCTGGCTGATGGCCGGCAGGGCCGAGGCCAGCACCAGCGAACTGACGGTGAGGAGGAAGGTTCGGCGGCGCATTTGCGATCTCCAGGTTTGCGGCAAGCCGCTCCCGGCCGCGCGCCGGTGGCGCACGGGGGAAGGCCTTGCGATGTGAGGGTGGGAGGTCTCCGGCTTAGCTGCCGGCGTAGGCCTTCTGGATGTCGGCCACGATGATCTTCTTCATCTGCAGCATGGCCTGCATGGCGCGGCCGGCGCCGGCGCGATCGCTGCCGGCCAGCGCTTCGCCCAACTGCTTGGGGACGATCTGCCAGCTGAGGCCGAACTTGTCCTTCAGCCAGCCACACTGGCTCTCCTCGCCGCCATCGGCGGTCAGCGTGTTCCAGTAATGGTCGACCTCCTGCTGGCCATCGCAATCGACGGTGAAGGAGATCGCCTCGGTGAACTTGAACTCGGGGCCGCCGTTGAGCGCCATGAACTCCTGGTCCTTGAGGCGGAAGGTGATGGTGATGATGCGGCCGTCCGGATAGTGGTCGACGGTGTGGATTTCGCCGTCCTTGAAGGTCGCGATGTAGAAGTTGACCATCTCTTCGATGCGGTCGTCGATCCACAGGCAGGGCATGATCTTGGGCATTTCAGTCTCCTTGTTTGGGTTGAGTTCTCCCGGTCCGTGAAGCGGAACGCTTCAGCGGCAGGGTGGTCGCAGTGAAAGTCGGTCTGGCCTTGGGCGGTCGGCGCCCCGGGCGTCTAGTGGGCCGGCATGTCGGCCAGCAATTCTTCCAGGCGCTTGAAGCCCATCTCCATGCCCTCGGCCATCGGGGTGGCCCGGGCGCCGTCGCGCGCTTCCTTGTTGGCGTAGAGGATGGTCACCACCGAGGTGGCGATGCCGTTGGCTTCGGTGATGCGGTTGGTGACGATGGTCTGCCCGCCGGTCCAATCCATGTCGTAGATCTCGTTGGTCTTGATCCAGTCGGGGCGGTTGATCTCCAGCACCTCGCCGGACGAACCCATCTCGAAACCGCCGGGTCCCTTGGTGACGAAGCGCCACTTGCCGCCGACGCGCGCATCGAACTCGCAGGTGACGAACACCCAGTCGGCCGGCCCGAGCCAGCGGCGGATCAGCGCCGGGACGGTCCAGCAGTCGAACACCAGGTCGGCCGACGCCCTGAAGGTGCGGGTGACGACGATCTCGCGGTCCGAAGGCAGGGTGATGGTCAAAGGCGGCTGCATGGGCGTCTCCTCTGGTCTTCTTGTCGATCAGTTCTTCTTGTCGCTAGTTTTTCTTGTCGCCCTTGGGGGCGAAGCGCTGCAACTCGTCGAGCAGGTTGTCGAGGCGCTGGTAGCTCTGTTCCCAGAACTTGCGGTAGTTCTCGAGCCAGCCCACCGCATCGGCCAGCGGCAGCGCCTCGATCTTCACCGGGCGACGCTGCGCATCCTTGCCGCGGGAGACGAGGCCTGCGTTTTCCAGCACCTTGATGTGCTTGGAAATGGCCGGCTGGCTCATCTCGAACGGCGCCGCCAGCTCATTCACCGACGCCTCGCCCTCGGCCAGCCGCGCCAGGATCGCCCGCCGGGTCGGATCGGCGAGGGCGGCAAAGGTGAGATCGAGCTGGGTCTGGGTCGCGTGCATTTCATAACCTGTTCGCTATATAACGATATGGTTATGATTGATGTTGTGCGGGATGTCAAGCGGGGTGTGCAGAGATGGCACACTGATAGAGACGGCCCCCTCCCGGCCTCCCCCATGAAGGGGGAGGTGAAGAGTCGAGGCTCTGTCTTCGATCGTGCCAAATACACCGGCGGGGCACCTCCCCCTTCATGGGGAGGATGGGAGGGGGCCGTCTGCTTGGGCTTAGCCGCCCAGAATCTGCCGGATCCGCAGTTCCGCGATCCGCTCCACCTGCCGGCAGGCCGCGGCGAATTCGGTGTCGCGGTCATTGGCGAGGCGCTTTTCGAACGCTGCCATGATCTGGGCTTTGGTGTTGTCGCGCACCGCGATGATGAAGGGGAAGCCGAACTTCTCGACATAGGCGGCGTTCATTTCGCCGAAGCTCGTGCGCTCGGCATCGGTCAGCGCATCGAGCCCGGCCGAGGCCTGCTCGGACTCCGATTCCGAGGTGAGGCGCTTCGCCGCCGCAAGCTTGCCGGCGAGATCGGGGTGGGCATTGAGCACGGCCAGCCGCTCGGCATCCGTGGCGGCGCGGAACACCTGGCTCATCAGGGCATGCAGGCCCGTCGCGGTATCGTGAGCCGGGCCCATTTCGCGCTTGTGGGCGCGTTCGGCCACCCACTCGGAGTGCTCGAACACATTGCCGAACAGCTGGGTGAAATCGTCGAGCGCCAGCTCCGAGGGGACGATCTCCGGCTTCACATAGGGGTGCGTCTTCAGCCAGTGCTCGGCGATATCGATCCGCTTGGCGATCCAGACCTTCTCCTTCTCCATGATGTAATCGACGAAGCGCTTCAACCCGGCAAAGCGCCCGGGCATGCCGACGAGCCGGCAGTGCAGCCCCAGCGACATCATCTTGGGTGCGCCGGCCTTACCCTCCTCGTAGAGCACGTCGAACGTGTCCTTGAGCAGCTGGAAATACTCCTCGCCATTGGCGAAGCCCGAGGCGGTGGTGAAGCGCATGTCGTTGGTGGCGAGCGAATAGGGGATGATCAGCTGCGGGCTGCCGAAATGCTCGCGGTAGTAGGGCAGGTCGTCGTCATAGGTGTCCGAGACATAGGTGAAGCCGCCTTCCTCGCTGGCGAGATCGACGGTGTTCACCGAGGTGCGGCCGCAATACCAGCCGGTGGGGCGGGTGCCGGTGACCTCGGTATGCACTTGGATCGCGGCGTGCAGATCCTCGCGCTCATGCTCGATGTCGTAATCCCTGTAGTCGATCCACTTGAGCCCGTGGCTGGCGATCTCCCAGTCGGCATCGAGCATGGCCTTGACCTGCTCGGGCGAGCGCTGCAGTGCGGTGGCGACGCCATAGACGGTGACCGGCAGGTTCAAGCCGGTGAACAGCCGGTGCAGGCGCCAGAAGCCGGCGCGGGCCCCGTACTCGTACATCGACTCGACGTTCCAGTGGCGCTTGCCGGGCCACGGCACGGCGCCGATCACGTCGACGAGGAAGGCCTCGGAGGCCGCGTCGCCATGCAGAACATTGTTCTCGCCGCCTTCCTCGTAGTTGAGGACGAACTGCACCGCGACATGCGCGCCACCGGGCCATTGCGCATCCGGCGGATTCGGGCCGTAGCCCTGCAAGTTCCGGGGATAACGCATCGTGGGCACCTCATAGTTGGTCACCGATTTATCACGAGCCCTGCGCCGGTACGCAAGGCCGGCAAAAGTGGACCAGTTGGTAAAAAACTGCCGCGCACCCCCTTGGAACGGAGGCGAATATGCTCAATAGTCGGGCAATCTTGAGGTTGTGCCTTAACGGCAAGCGGTAGCCGTGGGGGCGATCCGGCGGGCAGGGCGAAGGGACTTAGACTATGGCGGGTTCAGCACGCCTGACGACGCACGTACTCGATACCACACATGGCAAGCCGGCAGCCGGCATGCGGCTCGACTTGCTCATGGTACATGGCGACCATACGCACCATATATGGTCCGGACACACCAATGCCGACGGGCGGGTGGACCAACCGCTGCTGGAAGGCGACCGCTTCCACCTGGGCAGCTATGAGCTGATCTTCCATGTGGGGCAGTATTTCGAGCGGATTGGCGTGGAGCTCGAAAACCCGTTCCTCGACACGGTGCCGGTGCGGTTCACGATGAGCGAGGCGGCGCATTACCACGTGCCGCTGCTCGTCTCGCCGTACGGATATTCGACTTACCGGGGAAGCTAGCAAATGAACGCAGCCACTCTGGAGCAGTCCTTCACCGGCGTCATTCCCGCGCAGGCGGGAACCCAGCGCCGGGCGAGTCCCATACTCGGCGCTACAGGCGCTATCCCACTAGTTTCCCGCCTGCGCGGGAATGACGGCGGTGTGAGTGGAGAGTTTCGGTGACTGAGGTTCGCAACCAGCTGCGCTTCATCCTCAACGACCAGGACGTCGTGCTGGAAGAGATTTCGGCGACCCGTACGCTGCTCGATTTCCTCCGCCTCGACCGGCGCATGACCGGCTCGAAAGAGGGCTGCGCCGAGGGCGATTGCGGCGCCTGCACGGTGCTTGTGGGACGAGTGACTTCGGGCGAGCTGGTCTATGAATCCGTCAATGCCTGCATCTGTTTCGTCGGCTCGCTTGATGCGACGCATGTGGTTACGGTCGAGCACCTGTCGGCTGCCAATGGTCCGCTGCACCCGGTGCAGCAGGCGATGGTCGAGCATCACGGCAGCCAGTGCGGCTTCTGCACCCCGGGCATCGTGATGTCGCTCTACGGCATGTGGATGCGGAACCCCGACCCCTCGGTGAACGACATCGAGGTGGCGCTGCAGGGGAACCTCTGCCGCTGCACCGGCTACACCCCCATCATCAAGGCCGGCAGGTCGATCTCGGCCTATGGCAAGGTCGTGGCCGACCCGCTGGTCAGCGAGCGGCAGCGCATCAAGGCGCGGCTCGAGGCAATGCGCGACGGGCGGCGGGTGGAGCTGGGCGAAGGCAAGGACCGGCTGATCGTGCCGGCTTCGGCCGACGATCTCGCCGAAGTCTACTCTGCAAACCCGGGGGGCACGCTGGTCTCCGGCGCTACCGATGTCGGCCTTTGGGTCACCAAGTTCATGCGCGATATCGGGCCGATGATCTTCATCGGCGATATCGCCGAGCTGCACGGCATCGAAGAAACCGGCGATGCACTGAAGCTCGGGGCAGGGGTGACCTATTCGGACGCCACCGCGGCGGTGACCGGGCGCTTCCCACAGCTGAGCGAACTCTGGATGCGCATCGGCGGCCAGCAGGTGCGCAACATGGGCACCATCGGCGCCAATATCGCCAATGGCTCGCCGATCGGCGACACGCCGCCGCCGCTGCTAGCGCTCGGCGCTTCGATCACACTGAGGAAAGGCGAGACGCGCCGCGAGGTGAAGCTCGAGGATTTCTTCATTGCCTATGGCAAGCAGGATCGGCAGCCCGGCGAGTTCGTCGAGAGCGTCACCATCCCGTCGCTGCCTGAAGGCGAACAGTTCGCCTGCTACAAGATCACCAAGCGCAAGGACGAGGACATCTCGGCGCTGTGCGGGGCGTTCCGGCTGAAGCTGGAGGGCGGCACGGTTGCCGCCATCACCATCGCCTATGGCGGCATGGCGGCGACGCCGAAGCGGGCCAAGGCGGTGGAAGCGGCGCTGTTGGGCAAGGTCTGGAACGTCGCGACGGTCGAGGCGGCGATCCCGGTGTTCGCCGAGGATTACCAGCCGCTCACCGATATGCGCGCCTCGGCCGAGTACCGGCTGCTGGTGGCGCAGAACCTGCTGCGGCGGTTCTTCCTCGAGACCACGGGCGAGGGCGAGCGGCTGACGAGGGAGGTGGCATGATGCGTGCCTTACTGCTGGCAGACGGCCCCCTCCCATCCTCCCCCACAAGGGGGGAGGTGCCGCATCGAGTATTGGGCACGATCGAGCCACAGGCTCGACTCTTCACCTCCCCCTTCATGGGGGAGGCCGGGAGGGGGCCGTCTGCTGATGGTGGGCACCGATGAACAAGCAATCCCCCATCACCACCTCGCCGTTGCACGTTTCGGTCAAGCATGACTCCGCCATCAAGCAGGTGGCCGGCCGCGCCGACTATATCGATGACCTGGTCGAGCCCGAGGGCACGCTGCACGCCTATCTGGGCCTGTCGAACAAGGCGCATGCCGATATCGCGTCGATGAACCTCGATGCGGTGCGGGCGGCGCCTGGTGTCGTCGGGGTGCTGACGGCCGAGGACATTCCGGCCGAGAACGACGTGAGCTCGGTGCACAAGCATGACGAGCCGGTGTTCGCTACCACCCGGGTGGTCACCTGGGGCCAGCCGCTGTTCGCAGTGATCGGCGAAACGCGTGAAGCAGCGCGGCGGGCGGCGAAGCTCGCCAAGATCGAGTATCGCGAGCTGCCGCATGTCACTGACGTCGACGCGGCGGTGGCGGCCGGCGGCAAGCTCGTTACCGAGCCGCTGAAGCTCGAGCGCGGCGATGTCGAGGCCGGCTTTGCGGCTTCGCAGCACCGGGCCAAGGGCCGGGTGCGGATTGGTGGGCAGGAGCATTTTTACCTCGAAAGCCAGGCGTCGCTCGCCATTCCGGGCGAGGACGACGAGATCACGCTGCAGGTCTCGAGCCAGCACCCGACCGAAATCCAGGTGATGGTGGCGCAGGTGCTCGGCGTGCCGCATGCCGCGGTGACGGTGAACATGCGCCGCATGGGCGGCGGCTTCGGCGGCAAGGAAACCCAGGGGAACCTGTTCGCCGTGGTGGCTGCCGTCGCGGCGAAGAAGTTCAACAAGGCGGTGAAGATCCGCCCGGACCGCGACGACGATTTCCAGATCACCGGCAAGCGCCACGATTTCGTCGTCGACTACGATGTCGGCTACAATAGCGACGGCAAGATCCAGGCGGTGACCGCCACTTATGCAGCGCGCTCGGGCTACTCGGCCGACCTCTCCGGCCCGGTGACCGACCGGGCGCTGTTCCACTGCGACAATGCCTATTGGTATCCGACAGTCAAAGTGAACTCGCTGCCGCTGTTCACCAATACCGTGTCGAACACCGCCTTCCGCGGCTTTGGCGGCCCGCAGGGGATCATCGCGGCCGAGCGCTGGATCGAGGACATTGCCTATGCGCTGGGCAAGGACCCGCTCGAGATCCGCAAGGCCAATTTCTACGGCACCGACAGCAACAACGTGACGCCCTACCACCAGGTGGTGGAAGACAATGTCATCCACCGGGTGATCGAGGATCTCGAAGAGAGCTCGGACTACCAGGCGCGGCGCGCTGCCATTCTCGAATTCAACAAGACCAGCAAGGTCTTGAAGAAGGGCATCGCCATGGTGCCGGTGAAGTTCGGCATCTCGTTCACCGCCACCTGGCACAACCAGGCCGGGGCGCTGGTGCATGTCTATCGCGACGGCTCGATCCACCTGAGCCATGGCGGCACCGAGATGGGGCAGGGGCTGCACATCAAGGTGATGCAGGTGGTGGCGGACGCCTTCGGCGTGCCGGTCGAGCGGGTGCAGATCACTGCCAGCAATACCGGCAAGGTGCCCAACACCTCGGCGACCGCGGCCTCCTCCGGCACCGATCTCAACGGCATGGCGGCGCTCGACGCGGCCAACCAGATCAAGGCGCGGATGGCGGCGCATGCGGCGTTCATCTACGAGGTCGAACCCAAGGACGTGCAGTGGGAGTTCGGCGGTATCCGCGCCGGCCAGCAGTTCGTGCCGTTCGATGAGTTGGCGACGTCCTGTTGGATGAACCGGGTCCAACTCTCTGCCGCCGGGTTCTACAAGACGCCGAAAATCCACTGGGATCGCAGCACCGGGCGCGGCCACCCGTTCTATTATTTTGCCTATGGCGCGGCGGCGTCGGAAGTGACCGTCGACACGCTGACCGGCGAGTATCAGGTCGATCGCTCCGACGTGCTCGAGGATGTCGGCCGCTCGCTCAACCCGGCGATCGATATCGGCCAGGTGGAAGGCGGCTTCATCCAGGGCATGGGCTGGCTCACCACCGAGGAATTGTGGTGGGACCAAAAGGGCCAGCTCCGCACCCACGCGCCCTCGACCTACAAGATCCCGCTCGCCTCGGACGTACCGCGCATTTTCAACGTGCGGCTGGCGGAGTGGAGCATCAACAAGGAACCGGCCATCGGGCGGAGCAAGGCCGTCGGCGAGCCGCCGCTGGTGCTCGGCTATTCGGTGGTCGAGGCGCTGTCGATGGCGGTGGCCTCGGTGGCGGATTACAAGGTCGCCCCGCAGTTGGACATGCCGGCAACGCCCGAGCGGGTGCTGATGGGGGTCGAGCGGATGCGGCGGGCGAGGCAGGGGTGATGACGGTGCGGGAAATATACCCCCCACCCTGTCCCTCCCCCGCAAGGGGGGAGGAGACCCTCCCGATCAGCCTTCGTATCTTGTCATCGACGCTCGCCGTGAGCGTCTCCCTCCCCCTTGCGGGGAGGGGACAGGGGTGGGGGTGCTCTTTCCGATGACACTCTCCCCCGTAACACTCCGCACCTTCCTTACCGCCCACCCCGCGACCATCGTCGCTGAACTCACCGCCGTGCGCGGCTCGTCCCCCCGCGAAGCCGGCACGTTCATGCTGATCTCCGAGGACGCGCAGGTTGGGACCATCGGGGGCGGGGCGCTTGAGTATATGGTGATCGACCGGGCGCGGCAGGTGCTGCGGGCCGGTGAGCATGAGGACAGCCTCGATATTCCGCTCGGGCCCGAGATCGGCCAGTGCTGCGGCGGGCGGGTGGATGTGGCGCTGAAGCGGGTGACACCGGCCGAGACGCGGCGGATGGTTGAAAAGCTCGAGGCCGAGGCGGCGGCGCGGCCGCATGTCTATCTGTTCGGCTCCGGCCATGTCGGGCATGCCCTGGCCCGTGCGCTTTCGGCGCTGCCGCTCAAGGTGCACGTGGTCGATACCAGGCCGGGCGAGCTCACCAACCTGCCCGAGAACGTCGAAACCCACGCCGTGGCGATGCCCGAAGCAGTGGTGCGCTCGGCCCCCGCGGGCAGCGCTTTCGTCATCCTGACGCATGACCATGCGCTCGATTTCCTGATCGCTGCCGAGGCGCTGCAGCGCGCCGATGCGCCCTATATCGGCATGGTCGGCTCGAAGACGAAGAAGTCGCGGTTCCGCTCCTGGTACCTGGGTGAAGGTTATCCGGCGGCGCCGCTCGACCGGCTGGTGCTGCCGATCGGCGGCCAGGCCTTTCCGCGGGGGATTGGGGACAAGCGGCCCGAGGTCATCGCGGCGCTGGCGGCAGCCGAGATTCTGGTCCACATTAGCCGGCGGGAAGTCGAAGATCTGAAGGCGCGGCCGGCCACCGTAACGAAGTCGGGAGCCGCTGTTGGACAGTAGCATCGCGCCGCGTCTGCAATTGACCGGTATCACCAAGCGCTTTCCCGGCGTCCTCGCCAATGACAGCGTTTCGTTTTCCGTCCTGCCCGGCGAAATCCACGCGCTGCTCGGCGAAAACGGCGCCGGCAAGTCGACGCTGGTCAAGATGATCTACGGGATCATGCAGCCCGATGCGGGCGAAATCCGCTGGAACGGCCAAGCGCTCACCATCAGCAACCCCAAGGCGGCTCGCAAGCTCGGCATCGGCATGGTGTTCCAGCATTTCTCGCTGTTCGAAGCGATGACCGTGCTCGAGAACATTGCGCTGGGCATGGACGCCAAGATTCACGCCCGTGACCTCGAAGCGAGGATCCGCGAGGTGATGGACCAGTATGGGCTGAAGCTCGATCCGCACCGCACCGTCTCCACCCTGTCGGTGGGCGAGCGCCAGCGCATCGAAATCGTGCGGGCGCTGCTGCTCAACCCCAAGCTGCTGATCATGGACGAGCCGACCTCGGTGCTCACGCCGCAGGAGGTGGAGCAACTGTTCGTGGTGCTGCGCCAACTGGCGTCGGAAGGGTGTTCGATCCTCTACATTTCCCACAAGCTGCACGAGATCAAAGCGCTGTGCGATACGGCGACGATCCTGCGCGGCGGCAAGCTGGTCGATACCTGCGATCCCAAGGTCGAGACTTCGCGCTCGATGGCCGAAAAGATGATCGGCGCCGGGTTGAAGGAGATCACCAAGCCGGCCGGCCGGTCGCTGGGCCGGGAGAAGCTGGTGGTCAACCGGCTATCGGTCCCCGGCGCCGGGCCGTTCGGCATCTCGCTCAAGGACATCACCTTCACTGTCAGGGGAGGCGAGATCTTCGGCATCGCCGGCGTCGCCGGGAACGGCCAGAACGCCCTGTTGCTGGCGCTATCGGGCGAAGTGCTGTCGGGCGACCCCGAATCCATCACCATCGACGGCGCGCCGGTCGGCCAGCTGCAGGCGAAGTCGCGGCGGCTCAAGGGGCTGGCCAGCGTGCCGGAAGAGCGCAACGGCCATGCCGCGGTGCCGGAGTTCAGCCTCGCCGACAATACCATCCTCACCGCCCGTGACCGGCTCGGCATGGTCAGTGCCGGGCTGATCAAGGCCGGTGCGGCGAGGACCTATGCCGGTGAGGTGATCACCGCGTTTGCCGTCAAGGCGCTGGGACCCGGCGCCACGGCGGGTTCGCTCTCCGGCGGGAACCTGCAGAAATACATCATGGGCCGGGAAATCCTGCAGAAGCCCGCGGTGCTGGTGGTCAGCCAGCCGACCTGGGGCGTCGATGCCGGGGCGGCGGCGGCGATCCACCAGGCGATCGTCGATCTCGCGGTTGCGGGTTCCGCGGTGGTGGTGATCAGCCAGGATCTCGATGAGCTGCTGTCGCTGTGCGACACGCTGGCGGTGATCAACGAGGGGCGGTTGTCGCGGCCGATAGAGGTCGCCGGCGCCGATATCGAGGAGATCGGCTTGTTGATGGGCGGCATCCACGGCGAGGCGCCGGCGACCCCGACTGCGGAGCTGGAGCTGGCCGATGCGCATTAAACTCGAAAAGCGTCAGGAGCCGAGCAAGCTGATGCAGGTGGTGACGCCGATCGCCTCGGTGCTGCTCACCATGCTGGTCGGCGTCGTGGTGTTCGACCTGCTCGGCATCGACGGCCAGCGGGCGGTGATCGATATCTTCCTCACCCCGCTGCTCGCCTCCTACAAGTGGCAGGACGTGGCGGTCAAAGCCGCACCGCTGATCATCATCGCTCTCGGCCTGTCCATCGGCAACCGCGCCAATGTCTGGAATATCGGCGCTGAGGGGCAGTACATCATCGGCGCGCTCTGCGCCGCCGGCGTCGGTCTCGCCGCGGGCACGGCCGGCGGGCCGATCGTCATCGTCATCATGATTCTTGCCGGCATGGTCGGCGGCAGCGCCTGGGCTGCGGTTCCGGCGGCGCTCAGGACCCGCTTCGGGGTCAACGAGATCCTCTCGAGCCTGATGCTCACCTACGTTGCGTTACAGGTATTGAGCTACCTGGTCGGCGGCCCCTGGAAGGACCCCAATGGCCGCAATTTCCCGGCCACCGCGCCGCTGCAACCGGACCAGACGTTGCCGATTCTGTTTTCCGGCACCACCGTCCATCTCGGTTTCGCCATCGCCGTTGTGCTGCCGTTCGTGTTCTGGCTGCTGATGTCGCGCTCGGTGTTCGGTTACCAGATCCGCGTCGTCGGTTCGGCGCCCAATGCCGCGCGCCATGGCGGGTTCGACGGCAACCAGACGGTCTGGCTCGCCATGCTGATCGGCGGCGGCATGGCCGGGCTCGCCGGTGCACTGGAGTTCGCGGGGGCGCTGAAGGCGATCAATCTCGGCTTTCCCTCCGGCTACGGCTTCACGGCCATCATCGTGTCGTTCCTCGGCCGTTTGCATCCCATCGGCTGCCTGATCGCCGGCATCGTGCTTGCCGTCACCTATGTGGGCGGGCAGGTGGCGCAGACCACGGTGCACATTCCCAACGCCACGGCCGGCATCTTCCAGGCGATGATGCTGTTCTTCATCCTCGCGAGCGACATTTTCGTGCGCTATCGCGTGCGCTTCATCCGGTCGGCCAAGGCCGTCGTGCAGCCGGCACCGGGGGAATAGGCCATGGATTTCCTCATCGCGGCCATCATCACCATCGTCGGCATTTCCACTCCGATCCTGTTGGCCGGGCTTGGCGAGCTGGTGGTCGAAAAGTCCGGTGTGCTCAACCTCGGCGTCGAAGGCATGATGCTGGTCGGGGCCATCGCCGGCTTTGCCGCCACTGTGCTCACCGGCAACCCGTGGCTGGGGGTGATCGGCGCCGCCGTTGCCGGCGCGCTTGCCGCGTCGCTGTTCGGCTTTTTCGTCCTGACGCTCAATTCGAACCAGGTGGCGACGGGGCTGGCGCTCACCATTTTCGGCACCGGGCTCAGCTCGCTGATCGGGCTCAGCTTCGTCGGCCGGATCGTGCCGCAGTTCGGCTCGGTGTTTCCGCCGGAGCTGGCGCGCGACCCGTTCCTCAAGGTGCTCTTCGGCTATTCGCCGGTGGTGTATTTCGCGCTGATCATGGTGTTCGCGGTCGGCTGGTTCCTCAAGTCGACGCGTGCCGGGCTGATCCTCAGGGCCGTCGGCGAGAACGACCTCAGCGCCCATTCGATCGGCTATTCGGTGATCGGCGTGCGCTACGCCGCGGTGGCCTTCGGTGGAGCCATGGCAGGGATCGGCGGGGCGTATTTCTCCATGGTGATCACCCCGATGTGGGCTGAGCGGATGACCGCGGGGCGGGGCTGGATCGCGCTGGCGCTGGTGGTGTTCGCCGGTTGGCGGGCCGGGCGGCTGCTGGTCGGCGCGATCTTTTTCGGCGTGCTGATGTGGATGGAGCTCAACGCCAAGGCCGGCGGGCTCTCGTTCCTGTCGTTCGCCCAGTACATCCCTTCGCAATTCTGGGCGGCCATGCCCTACCTGATGACCGTTGTGGTGCTGACGCTGATCTCCATGCGGGATCGGGTCGGCCTCAACGCGCCTGCTTGCCTCGGCAAGCCCTTTCTTCCCGCAACGTAGAAACGCCAACAACGTAACAGGAGACGTCCATGGCAAATCTCAATCGCCGCCACTTCATCGCTGCCGCAGGTGCGGCCGCCGCGGCCGTGCCGCTCGCCGGCAGCGCCGCCTTCGCGCAGGAAAAGATCAAGATCGGCTTCATCTTCCTCGGGCCGATCGGCGACTATGGCTGGACCTGGGCGCACAACAAGGGCCGCGAGGCGGTCGATGCGGCGCTCGGTGACAAGGTCGAGACGATCTACGTCGAGAACGTCGCCGAGGATGCTTCGGCCATTCCGCTGATCCGCGACCTGGCCCAGCAGGGCTGCAAGCTGATCTTCACCACCTCCTACGGCTACATGGACCAGACCATTGCGGTCGCGGCCGAGTTCCCGGACGTGAAGTTCGAGCACTGCACGGGCTTCAAGCGCGCCGATAACGTCGCGACCTACAACTCCAAGTTCCACGAAGGGCGCGCCGTGCTCGGCACCATCTCGGGCAAGATGAGCAAGTCGGGCACGCTCGGCTATCTCGGCTCGTACAAGGTGCCGGAAGTGGTGCTGGGCGTGAACTCGTTCCTGCTCTCGGCGCAGAAGCAGAACCCGGATGCCAAGCTGAAGCTGGTGTTCATCGACAGCTGGTTCGATCCCCCGAAGGAGGCTGCGGCCACCGAGACGCTGATCAACCTCGGCTGCGATATCGTCACCACCCACACCGACAGCCCGGCAGCGCTGCAGATTCTCGAGCAGAAGGGTCTCTATGGCTTCGGCCAGGGCGCCGACATGTCATCGTTCGCGCCGAACGCCCACCTCACCGCGATCGAGGACATCTGGGGGCCGTACTATATCGAGCGCGTGCAGGCGATCATCGACGGCACCTGGGCGTCGGCCGACACCTGGGACGGCATGAAGGAAGGCACCGTGGTGATCTCGCCCTATAACAAGGCGGTTCCTGCCGACGTTGTGGCGCTCGCCGATGGCGTGCAGGCCGGCTACAAGGACGGTACCTTCGACATCTTCACCGGCCCGATCTACGACCAGGATGGCAACCTCAAGGTCGAGGAAGGCAAGGTCATGACCATGGCCGAGCTCGCCGTGATCGACTGGTTCGTCAAGGGCGTCGAAAGCGCCGCGTAAGCAGACTATGAATCGGGAAGGGGCGGGCGCGAGTCCGCCTCTTTTCACGCGGACTGGGCACCAGCCGCGATACAACCACAGGCGTCATTCCCGCGCAGGCGGGAACCTCGTGCGGACTAACCTCCCCGCCGGCGCCTGTCGCACGATCCCACTGGGTTCCCGCCTGCGCGGGAATGACGCTGGTGGGTGTGGCAAGAAGCTAGGGCTACTGAAGCGATGACCGACTACGCAATCTTCTGGGAATGGCTGAGTTTCGCGGTGCGCTGGACGCATGTGATCACCGCCATCGCCTGGATCGGTTCCAGCTTCTACTTCATCGCGCTGGACCTGGGGTTGCGGAAGACGCCGAGCCTGCCGCCACTTGCCCATGGCGAGGAGTGGCAGGTGCATGGCGGCGGCTTCTACCACATCCAGAAATACCTGGTGGCGCCGGAGTTCCTCCCCGAGCACCTGACCTGGTTCAAGTGGGAGAGCTATTTCACCTGGATTTCCGGGTTCATGCTGCTGGTGGTCGTCTACTATTTCGGCGCCGACCTGTTCCTCGTCGACCGGCATGTGCTCGATCTGCAGGCCTGGCAGGCGATCCTGATCTCGCTGGGCTCGATCGTGCTGGGCTGGGTGCTTTACGACACGCTCTGCAAATCGCCGATCGGCAACTCGACCGGCGGGCTGATGGTGGTGCTGTTCGCCATCCTCACCGCGATGAGCTGGGCCTATACGCAGGTGTTCACCGGCCGCGCTGCGATGCTACATATGGGCGCTTTCACCGCGACGATCATGGCGGCAAACGTCGCGATGATCATCATCCCCAACCAGAAGATCGTGGTGGCGGATCTGAAGGCGGGGAGGGTGCCCGACGCCAAGTACGGCAAGATCGCGAAGCAACGCTCGCTGCACAATAACTACCTCACCCTGCCGGTGATCTTCTTCATGCTCAGTAGCCACTACCCGCTGGCCTTCGCCACGCCGTGGAACTGGCTGATCGCCTCGCTGATCTTCCTCGAGGGCGTGCTGATCCGGCACTTCTTCAACACAAGGCACGGCCGCAAGGGCAACCCGACCTGGGTGTGGCCGCTGGTGATCGTGATCTTCCTCCTCTGTGCCTGGCTGTCGAGCGGCCCAAAGCTGCCGACCGGGGCCGAGACCGTGGCCTCGCCGCAGGCAACGCTCCTGATGCAGTCGCCGCATTTCAAGGCTGCGTCCGAGGTGGTGCAGGGCCGTTGCAGCATGTGCCATACCGCCGAGCCGGTGTGGGAGGGCATCGCCGAGGCGCCCAGGAATGTCATTCTCGACAATGACATCGCCATCGCCAACCACGCCGAGCAGGTGGCGATCCAGGCCGGCTACTCACACGCCATGCCGCCGGGCAACGTCACCGACATGACCGACGAGGAGCGGGCGCTGCTGGTGGCATGGTTCCGCGGGGACGCGCAGTGATTATCCCGTCTGACGAGGTGGGCTTTCGTATCCTGCGCGGCCGCGTGCTGACATTTGTCAGTGAGCCCCAGGGACGTGATGACCACAGCAGCTATCGCTATATCGAGAACGGCTTCGTGGTCATCGATGCCCATAGTGGCAAGATCCTGATGGTGGACGAGTGGGGAGACGACCAGCCTCCTCCGCGGTCCGACGCCAAAATCGAGATCATCGATCATCGCCCGAACCTGATCCTGCCCGGTTTCATCGATCCGCATATCCATTTCCCGCAGATGCAGGTGATCGGCGCCTATGCGGCGGCGCTGCTCGAATGGCTCAACACCTACACCTTCGTCGAGGAGCAGCGCTTCGGCGACGAGGCGCATGCCACCCGCATCGCCTCGCGCTTCTTCGACGAACTGGTCCGGCACGGCACCACCACGGCCGCCGCCTATTGCTCGGTGCACCCGCAATCGGTCGATGCATTTTTCGGCGAGGCCGAAAAGCGCAACATGCTGATGGTGGGCGGCAAGGTGATGATGGACCGCAACGCGCCGCCCGGGCTCTGCGATACGCCGCAATCCGGCTACGACGACACCAAGGCCGGCATCGCCAGGTGGCATGGGCGGGGCAGGGCGCATTACGCCATCACGCCGCGCTTCGCCATCACCTCGACGCATGAGCAGATGGCGATGGCCGAGGCGCTGGCGCGGGAATTCCCCGACCTCCATATCCAGACCCATGTCTCGGAAAACCTCGCCGAGATCGCCTATGCCAACGAGCTCTACCCGAACTATGGCGACTATGTCGGGATCTACGAGAAGTTCCATCTCCTCGGCCCCAAGACGCTGCTCGGCCACTGCATTCATCTCAGCCATCGCGAAACCGAGGTGATCTCGGAGACCCGTTCGGTGGCGGTGTTCTGCCCGACCTCGAACCTGTTCATCGGCTCGGGCCTGTTCGACTATGAGCGCCAGCACGAGCGCGGCGTGCGCATCGCCACGGCCACCGATGTCGGCGGCGGCAGCTCCTATTCGATGCTCAGGACCATGGACGAGGGCTACAAGGTGATGCAGTTGCGCGGCCAGCGGCTCACCCCGTTCCGCTCGTTCTTCCACATGACGCTGGGCAACGCGCGGGCGATGAGCCTCGATGGCCGCATCGGCTCGCTCGAGCCGGGCAAGGAAGCCGATATCGTGGTGCTCAACTCCGGCGCCACGCCGCAGATGGCGCTGCGCATGGAGACCTGCGGCTCGCTCGAGCAGGAACTGTTCCTGTTACAGACCTGCGGCGATGACCGGGCGGTGGTCGAAACCTACGTGATGGGCAAGCCGATGAAGTCGGCACTCGCGGCGTGAGCCGAAGGTGACGCCGATTGCGCTGTTTGGGGGATTGCGCTGGGTCGGAAAAACGGTGATGCCGTTCCTGAAGAGGGGCATATCCACTGCCGTCATTCCCGCGAAGGCGGGACCTAGTGCGGGGTCGCCACCCGCTCGGCGCTTGGATATATCCCACTGGGTTCCCGCCTTCGCGGGAATGACGCCGGTGGATGAACGAAGGAACTGACATGGCTGACTACATCGAGAAATCCGGCCTGAAGGTCGATAGGCTGCTGGTGGATTTCGTCGAGCAGGAAGCCATTCCCGGCACTGCCGTATCGGCCGAGCAGTTCTGGAATGGGCTCGCCGGGCTGGTGCGGGATTTCGCGCCGCGCAACCGCGAGCTCCTGGCTATCCGCGACCGGATCCAGACGCAGATCGACGATTGGCACAAGGCCAATGGGCCGGTCGGCGCTGATCCCGCGAAGTATCAGGCCTTCCTCAAGGAGATCGGCTACCTCGTTGCCGAACCGGCCGATTTCACCATCGAGACCAGTGGGCTCGACCCCGAGATTTCCTCGATCTGCGGGCCGCAGCTGGTGGTGCCGGTGTCGAACGCGCGCTACGCGCTGAACGCCGCCAATGCCCGCTGGGGCAGCCTTTACGATGCGCTCTATGGCACCGACGCGATCTCGCGCGACGGCGAACTGGCGCCCGGCAAGGGGCTGAACCCGGCCCGTGCCGAGGCCGTTGTCGCCCGCGCGGCGGAGTTCCTCGATGCCTCGTTCCCGCTGGCTTCGGGCAGCCATCGCGATGTTACCGGCTATCATGTGATCAAGGATGGCGAGCGTCGCGTGTTCGTCGCCGACACCGCGGCCGGCCGTGTGAACCTCAAGGACCCCGCGCAGTTCGTCGGCTATGGCGGCACGCAGGAGCGCGGCGAGCTGGTGCTGCGCCACAATGGCCTGCATGTCATCCTGATCATCGATCCCGCAAGCCGGATCGGGGCGACGCACAGGGCTGGGCTCAGCGATCTGATCGTCGAGTCGGCCCTGACCACCATCCAGGACTGCGAGGATTCGGTCGCGGCGGTCGATGCCGAGGATAAGGTCGGGGTCTATCGCAACTGGCTCGGGCTGATGAACGGCACCCTGAGCGAGACTTTTGAAAAGGGCGGCAAGCCGCTCACCCGCAAGCTCAATGCCGACCGGCAGTACAAGGATGCCACCGGCCAGCCGCTCACGCTGAAGGGCAGGGCGCTGCTGCTGGTGCGCAATGTCGGCCACTTGATGACCAGCAAAGCCGTGCTCGACCCTCAGGGGCAGCCGATCGGCGAAGGACTGATGGATGCCGCCGTGACGGCACTCTGCGCGCTCAGCGACAAGGTCAACTCGACTACCGGCGCCATCTACGTGGTGAAGCCCAAGATGCACGGGCCGGACGAGGTCGCCTTCGCCTGCGAGATCTTTGCCGCGGTCGAAAAGCTGCTCGGACTGAAGCCCGAGACCATCAAGATCGGCATCATGGATGAGGAGCGGCGCACCTCCGCCAATCTCAAGGCCGCCATCCATGCCGCCCGCAAGCGGGTGTTCTTCATCAATACCGGCTTCCTCGATCGCACCGGCGACGAGATCCACACCTCGATGCTGGCAGGCCCGGTGCTGCGCAAGGACGACGTCAAGGCGGAGAAATGGATCCAGTCCTATGAGGATCGGAACGTACTGATCGGGCTTGCTGCGGGCTTCTCGGGCAAGGCGCAGATCGGCAAGGGCATGTGGGCGCGGCCCGACGACATGGCAGCGATGCTGGCGTCGAAGGCCGCGCATCCCAATGCCGGCGCCAACACCGCCTGGGTGCCGTCGCCGACCGCGGCGACGCTGCATGCACTGCACTACCACCAGATCGATGTGTTCGAAGCGCAGAAGCGCCGGCACAACCAGGCGACGCCGGGGCTCGGTGAGTTGTTCTCGATGCCGGTGCTGGATGCCTCGACGCTCGACAAGGCGGCGGTGCTGCGCGAACTCGACAACAATGCGCAGGGTATTCTCGGCTATGTGGTGCGCTGGGTCGATCAGGGCGTCGGCTGCTCCAAGGTGCCCGATATCAACAATGTCGGGCTGATGGAGGACCGCGCCACCTGCCGCATCTCCTCGCAGGCCGTGGCCAACTGGCTGAAGCACGGGCTGGTCAGCGCAGCCGAGGTGAAGGCCTCGTTCGAGAAGATGGCGGCGGTGGTCGACGGGCAGAACGCCGACGACCCGCTGTACAGGCCGATGGCGGGGAATTTCGGGACGTCGATCGCGTATCAGGCGGCGCTCGACCTGGCGCTCGAGGGCGCGGTGCAGCCGTCGGGGTATACCGAGCCGATCCTCCATGCGGCGCGGGAGCGGGTTAAGGCGGCTGGGTGAGCCGTCGTGCCCTCTAAAACCCCCTCTCTTGCAAAATCTAAGGCTTAGCCAAACGGCTAAACCTAAGATTTTGCTTTCTCCCCCGCCAAGGGGGAGATGATCCGTGCCTTCCATTTGCACCTGAGTATCAGTCGGGACTCTCCCCCTTGGCGGGGGAGAAAGCGAAAACTTGGGCTTAGCGCAGCTAAGTCCTTAGTTTTCGCAAGAGAGGGGGGGCGCGGAGAGCCACCGGTTACGCCCGATCCAACTCCACCACCGGCAGATGAATGGCGCTCGGATGCGCCGGGTCGTGGAAGATTTCGATATCCGCCGACGCCAGGTGCGAGGCCTCTCCCAGCGCCTCATCAGTCCCGGTGTTCCTCGCGTAGCGGGGGTGGGCGCCGCTGGCGACGATAACGCGCAGCCGGTGGTTGCGGTTGAAGCGGTGGGCGGTGGCGTGCATGCGGAAGTTCAGCTTCCAGATGTCGTCGGGCACCGCCGGGTCGGCCGAGGTCTTGCGGATGATGCCGTCGCAGATATTGATCGACAGGCCCTTCTCGTCGACATCGCAGAGCCGCACGAAGAAATCGGTGTTGGGCAGGCTCGAGCGCGCGTGGAGCGCGATCCGCACCTGACCGAGGATGGTGATGGGGTTGAACAGCGGCTCGGAGGTATAGACCAGCACGTCGTCGCGCTTTTCGAGCGGCGCGTTGTCGACCGGCCCGGCGCCGTTGAAGGCGAACATGGCGCCGCCGATCGAAGGCGTCGGGAGGGCCGGATCGTAGGTGTAGGTATCGGGCGCCGAGGCGCGGACCGGGCGCTGCGACAGCACCTTGTCGGGGTGGATGTGCCAGATCTGGTTCTCCGCCTGCACCGGCGGATAGCTGTCGAACTCGCGCCACTCATTGAGCCCGCCGATGTAGAGCCGCACCGGCTTGGCCCTGAGGCCCGTGGCGTCGCCGAGCAGCTTGGCGTTCATCCACTCGAGCGTCTGCTTGACGCTTTCCATCTGCAGGTCCGAGCTGACGTGGAACCACGGCCCGATGGTGAGTTGCGGCGTGTGGCCGGCATCCACCAGCGTCGCGTAATCGCGCAATAGCTGGTCGAGCATGAAATCGTACCAGCCCGAGGTGAAGCTCACCGGCGGGGTGCGGGCGCCGATGCGATGGGTGTGATCGAGCGGCTGCCAGAAGGCGTCGTTGCCGATCGCCTCATCCATCCAGCGCCGCCAGAACGGCACCTCGCGGCCGGTGACGCGCTTGTCGGCATCACGCAACGGCAGCTTCATGGTGGCGCGCAGCGTCGTGCGTTCGATGCCGCCGGTGAACATGCGCTGCGCCGTGCGCATCGGGTTGCCCCGCAGGCCCTCGACCGTCTGGATCCAGCTCAGCCACAGGCCGACCGCCAGCCCGCCACCGGGAAAGACGATGGAGCGGAACTCGGCGCTGGTCACCTTGATCGCCATGGCGGATTGTTTGGGCAGCGCATCGCAGATCGCCCATTGCGCGTAGCCGAGATAGCTCGGGCCCGAGGTGCCGAGCCGGCCATCGAACCAGGGCTGCGCCTTGATCCAGTCGATGGTGGCGAGCCCGTCGTCGCGCTCATGCCCGAACGGATCGAATTCGCCTTCCGACTTGTCGGTGCCGCGGCAGGCCTGCAGCACGACGTGAAAGCCGCGCTCGGCATAGACTTCGCCGATGGTCGCAAAGCCTGAGAGCCCATAGGGCTCGCGCATCAGGATGGTCGGGTGCTTGCCGGGCAGCTTGGGCGCGAAATGCTCGGTCGCCAGCGTCACGCCGTCATACATCGGCACCCGGATATTGCGGGTGCGGACGATCCCGCACTTGCGTCTGGGCAGCTTATAGAGGTCGGCAAGAAACCGGCTGGCAAAGCTCATCGGACGAAGTCGAACTTGTCCACGTCGAACAGCCCCCGGTCGGTCATCTTCAGGTGCGGGATCACCGGCAGGGCGAGGAACGCCACCTGCAGGAACGGCTCGGGCAGGGTGCAGCCGAGGTCGTAGGCGGCCTGGCGCAGGTGATGCAGCTTATCGGCAACCGTCTCGAAGCTGAGCAGACTCATCAACCCGGCGATCGGCAGCGCCAGTTCGGCGGTAACCCGGCCGCCATCGGCGACGGCGAAGCCACCACCGAGCTCGATCAGCCGGTTGACCGCCACAGCCATGTCCTCGTCGTCGACGCCGACCACGGTGATGTTGTGGCTGTCATGGCCGACCGACGAGGCGATGGCGCCGCGCTTCAATCCGAACCCCTTGGTGAAGCTCAGCGCGACATTACCGTTGATGCCGTGCCTTTCGATCACCCCGATCTTGATCACGTCGTTGTCGATATCGGGCAGGGTGCCCTTGTCGGAAACTTCCAGCGTCGCCGTCTCGCGATAGGTGAGGATCAGCCCCGGCCGCACCCCGATGACGGGCGTTTCGTTCTGTCTGGGGTTGGGCGGCACGATGAAGGTCGAGGAGCCGACGCGCCGCGCCTTCATCGAGGCCAGGCCGACGGGCGGCACCGGCTGGCGGGCCTCGAACAGCTCGGGCCGCACCAGTCGCCCGGCGGTGATCACCTCGGCGACGCGGCAGCCTTCGAGATCGTCGAGCAGCGCGATGTCGGCGCGATAGCCGGGGGCGACAAGGCCGCGATCCTTCAACCCGAAGATGCGGGCGGCGGAATGCGAGGCGGCGCGATAGACGTGATGCAGCGGCCGGCCGCGGCCGATCAGCCGGCGGATCGAGGAATCGAGGTGGCCTTCCTCGAGCGTGTCGAGCGGGTTGCGGTCGTCGGTGCAGAGCGCGACATAGGCCGAGGTGTTGGCATCGAGGATTTCGGCCAAGGCCTCGAGGTCCTTCGACACCGACCCCTCGCGGATCAGGATTGCCATGCCCTTCGAGAGTTTCTCGCGCGCTTCGACGGCGGTGGTCGACTCGTGGTCGGTGCGGATGCCGGCGGCGAGATAGCCGTTGAGCGCGAGGTCGGTGACCAGCGGGGCGTGGCCATCGATGTGCTCCCCCTGGAACGCCACGAGCTTGGCGATAATCCCCGGATCGCCCGCGAGGACTCCCGGATAATTCATCATCTCGGCAAGGCCGATGACCTGGCGGTGGTGGCGGAATTTTTCGAGGTCGGCGATTTCGAGCCGCGCCCCTGAGGTCTCATGCGGCGTTGCCGGCACGCAGGACGAGAGGTTGACCCGGATATCCATCACCGTGCGCTCGGCGCACTCGAGGAAATAGCGGATGCCGTCGGCGCCCAGCACGTTGGCGATCTCGTGCGGGTCGCAGATCACCGTGGTGACGCCGTGCGGCAGCACGCAGCGATCGAACTCGAACGGGGTCACCAGCGAAGATTCGATGTGGAGGTGCGTATCGATGAAGCCGGGCACCGCGAAGCGGTTCTCGCCTTCGATCAGCGTCTTGCCGTTGTAATAGCCGTAGGTGCCGACGATGCGGTCGGCGACGATGGCGATGTCGGTGTGGGTGACCGAACCGGAGATGACGTCCAGGAGGCGGACGTTCTTGATCACCACATCGGCCGGAACCTCGCCGGCGCCCGCCTTGATCATGCGGGTGAGGAGCTCTGGTGAAATGGTCATGACGCGGCCGTGATCTGCATGTCCCAACGTCTTCGTTCAGCCGGTCACGGTCAAGTGGGGACGGAACTGCTCGGCGCCGGGGGCGTTGGTTTTCACATTCATCTGCAAGCGAGTAGCACCATGCGAACCTATGATGCCGAGAAGTCGACGAACGAAGTTCGCCAAGGGAGCGGGCGGCTGATGAATTTCCGGGTGCTGATCTGGTCGGTGCTCGGCATCATCCTCGCCTTCGGCCTGATCTACCTGGTGTTCTATGCCATGGCCCCGCCGCCCAACACCACGACGGGCGTGTGAGCGAGGGTGGTTAGGCTGAGGCGGGTCAGCCGCGATGAGCTGACGATACGCCGACGCCGGCATGGCCGCACCTTCGGCTATGTCGATGAGAAGGGCGAGCTGATCCGTGAGGAAGAGATTCGTGAACGGGCTCGTAGCCTCGGCATCCCGCCGGCCTGGACTGAGGTGCGGATTGCCACTGACCCGCGCGCCCATATCCAGGCCTGTGGCACCGATGCCGCCGGGCGGCTGCAATATATCTATCACCCGGATTGGGAAGCCCGCCGGCTTAGACACAAGCACGAACAACTCGGGTTGTTGACTGCGGCCTTGCCGCGCATCCGGCGACGGGTGCGTGACGACATCGAGGCGGAAGCCGGCAGCAAGCAACTGGCGCTGGCGCTTGGCGTGGCGCTGATTGATCGGACCGCCATGCGGGTGGGGCGCGAACGCTACCTCGATGCGCATGGCACGCGCGGCGCCGGCACGCTCTATAGCCGCGACGTGGTTGTCGCGGGTGACGAGGTGCAGGTGAAGTTTCCGGCCAAGAGCGGCAAGAAGGCGAGCTACAGTTTTGTCGATCAACGGATCGCGACGGCGATCGACAAGGTGAAGTCGATCCCGGGGCGTAGGCTGCTGATGTACCGCGACGAGGCTGGCAGGCCGAAGGCGCTGCGCACCGACGATATCAACCGCTACCTGCGCGAGGTGGCCGGCGTGTCGGTGACGGCCAAGGACTTTCGTACTCTGCATGCCAGCGCCATGGCGGCAGAGGCACTGGCCAAGCTCGAGCCGGGGGAGTCGGTGACGGCGCGGAAGCGCCAGATGGCCGAGGTGACGAAGCAGGTCGCGGCGTTCCTGCAGAACACGCCGGCGATCAGCCGGGCAAGCTATGTGGCACCATGTCTCTACGCGCTGTTCGACAAGGGACGGCTGGCCGAGCTCTGGGCCGCGGGCGGCGACGGCACAAACGGCGTCCGGCAGCGCGAGGTACGGCTGGCGGCAGTGCTGGAGGCCGCGGGGTAGGGGCACTTTATTCGGCGCGAGCGGCTCCCCTCCCCCTTGAGGGGAGGGGTTGGGGGTGGGGGTCCATCGGTGATCACCGCACCACCCCCTCCCTCAATCCCTCCCCTCAAGGGGGAGGGAGGCGACGGTGGTCAAAGTCTTCTTCAGCGCTCTTGGCCAAGTGCCCCCTCACGCCACCCGCGGCAACGGCTCAGCGAAGCGAGCGTCGATGTCGTCGAGCGTCAGCGGCTGGGAGAACAGGTAGCCCTGGAAGGTGTTGCAGCCCATGCCGAGCAGCGCGCGGAACTGCTCCACGGTCTCGACGCCTTCAGCGGTGACCTCGATATCCAGCGCATGGGCCAGCGTCACCATGGCCTGGACGATGGCGTCGGAGGCGTTGGCGGTCGACAGCTGGGCGACGAAGGAGCGGTCGATCTTGATGCGGTCGACCGGGTAGCGCTTCAGGTAACTGAGCGAGGAATAGCCGGTGCCGAAATCGTCGAGCGCGATGCGGATGCCGGCGGCGCGGAAGCTGCGGATGGTGTTGGCGGCGGTCGACTCGTCGTCGAGCAGGATGCCTTCGGTGATCTCGATCTCGAGATCGGCCGGCCGCATGCCGGTTTCCTTGAGCAGCGCGAAGACGCGCTCGGCAAAAGTCGGGTTGCGCAACTGCGCCGGCGAGATGTTGACCGCGATGGTGCGGCCGGGCCAGCGCGCGCCGAACTCGGCGGCGCGGCGCAGCACGAACTCGCCCAGTTGCTCGATCAGCCCGGTGCTCTCGGCAATGGCGATGAAGCGCGAGGGCGGAATCACCCCGATCTGCGGGTGGGTCCAGCGCAGCAGGGCCTCGGCGCCGACGATCTCCTCGGCATCGCCGCAAAGCGGCTGGAACGCCACCCAGAGCTGGCCGGGGCTGCGCAGCGCCTCGCGCAGCTCGGCCTCGATGACGTGCCGGTTCTGCACCTGCTCGTCCATCGCCTCCTCGTAGAAGGCGGCGCGGTTGCGTCCGGCGGATTTGGCTTCATAAAGCGCGATATCGGCCTTGCGGCTCAGCTCGTGACTGTCGCGCTGGCCCGAGGTGGCCACCACGATGCCGATGGAAACGCCGACGAAGGCGTCGCTGCCCTGTACCCTGAAGGGTTTGGCGATGGTGTCGACGATGCGCTGCGCCAGCGCGGCGACCTCGACCGTGCCGGCATAGCAGGTGTGGAGGATGGCGAATTCGTCGCCGCCAAGCCGGGCCAGCACATCGGTGGGGCCGAGCACGGCGCGCAACCGGTCGGCCACGGCGCGGATCAGCTCGTCGCCGGCATGGTGCCCCAGCGTATCGTTGACCTGCTTGAAGCGGTCGAGGTCGAGCATCAGCAGGGCAGTCGGCGGATCGCGGAGCTTGATGGTCTCGAGCCGGCCGTTGAACTGGCGATCGAAGCTCAACCGGTTGGGCAGTCCGGTCAGCGTATCTTCGGTGGCCTGCCGTTCGGCATCGATACGCTTGTACTCGAGGGCCCTGAGCGCCCGCTGCAGGCGATAGATCAGCAACGAGACCAGCAGCGAGACGAAGGTGAAGGCAAGAATCAAGGCCGGCGCGGTGCGCTGCAACAGTTCCTGGCCGGGCCGGAACGGCAGCCATTCGAAGAAGGCGACGATCCGACCGGCGCGGTTGGTGACCGGGAAGGCCTCGATGTCAGCGGCGGCGGAGGTGACGGTGGTGAAGCGGCCCACCTCAGTCATGTAGCGGTCGATCATCCTGAGCTCGAAATCGATGTCGAGCCTGACGATGGTGACAAGGATCGCCTCGCGACCGGCCGGCTGCGTCAGGTTGCCGGAATCCGAGACCAGCGGCATGACGCTGGCGATGGCTGGCCGGCCGTCGACCAGCACATAGTCGGCGACATGCGGCGGGACATCGAGGTAGCCGGCGGCGGTGAGCTTCCTCAGATCATCGACCAGCGGCAACAGCGCGGCGCGCCGGCTGTCAAAGCTGGCGGCGCCGCGAGTCCGTCCATCGATCGCGGCATAGATCGGAGCATCGTCGGGGGCGAGCACATAGCTCTCGTCGTGCCCGAAATACTCGAACATCCACTTGCCGATATTGCTCTCAAGCCAACTCTTGTCGTGGTCCCGCGCGGCCACCACCGCGTCGTCCCAGATCGCAACGCTCTCCTGTTCGCGGGGCGTGAAGGTGCGCTGCGCCTGAACGGCGTGAATGACGCGCTGTGCCTGGCGGCTGATCGCATTGTCGTCGATCTGGCCCGCTGACCACAAGAGGAAGCCGCCCAGCAGTATCGCGGCAATGGCGAAAACCACGACGAACGCGGCCAGCACCAGCATCGAGAATGTGCGTCGGAACTTGGCGCGGCGAGTACTGAGCATCGGATCATGCGGGACAGGAACTATGTCACTGTGCCCGGCAAGCTTTTCGAACTCGTTACCCGTTCGGGGCCGCGGCGAGATTTGATCGGATCAAGTCACCGCTGGCGTCGCTAAAGCGCGTCGCGCCCCCAGGGGCCGTTCTATGCGCTTTAGCTCTTTGTTTTCGCGCATGTCTTTGTCCCGAACCGGCGCCCACTTTCGGGAAACATGCTGTATTTTCAGGCATTGTCCTTGAACAGCACTTCGCGATCCTGGGTGAAGTTGGCGAGCAGCGGCAGCGAGGCGCCGCCCATGGCGCGCGCCGCATTGCCGATGCTGCCCGGCAGCAGCTTGAAAGGCGACAGGCCCTGCCGGTTGATCCGCGCCACTGCCGCATCGGTGCGCTCGATGATGCGGCTGCGCACATGGGTCGGGAAGGCGCCGTCGATCAGCACAGTCTCGACATCGATCACCGCGATGGCGGCGACGATCGAATAGGCGAGGCTTTCGGCCACCTCATCGATCCAGCGGTCGAGCACTTCGCCGAGGTCATCGCCCCAATCATCGGGCGATTGCCAGAGGATCTCCGGGTTGCGGCCGATGGCCAGCAGCTCGCGCTCCAGCACGTAGATCGAGGCGACGTTCATCAGCTGTGGAGTGCGCCCTGCCGGCACCATATGGCCCGGATCGGGTGACGGCATCGAGCCGAGTGCCGCCGCATTCTGGGTGCGGCCGGGAAACAGGTGGCCGTTCAGCACCAGGCCGCCGCCGATGAACGAGCCGATGAAGACGTAGAGATAGTCGATGTGATCCGCCCCGGTGCCGAACATCAGTTCGGCGGCGCAGGCGGCGGTGATGTCGTTGGCGAAATACACCGGCCAGGGGCAGATTTCCGCCATCATGGCCCGCACGTCGACCTGCCGCCAGGCATCGATTTCGGCCTTGGGCGCGCCGATCTCCTCGTGCCAGGTCCACATCTCATAGGGGGCGGCGATGCCGAGCCCGGCGATGCGGGCGGTCAGCGCCGCCGGCAGCCCGCCGAGCAGTTCGTCGATGCCGGCGCGGGCGAACTCGCGGACGCCGTCGGGGGTGGGGTAGGGATAGGTCTTGTGCAGGAGCTTGAGGATCTGGCCGGTGAAGTTGATCAGGTAGAGATCGACGCTGCGCCGCCCGATCTTCAGTCCGAAGCTCAGTGCGCCCTCGGGATTCAGCGAGTAGGGCACCAGCGGCTGGCCCACCTTGCCGCGCAACGGCTTGCCGCGCAGCAGCAGCCCGTCGGCCTCGAGCGCATTGGTGATGATCGAAATGGTCTGCGGCGACAGCCCGGTCATGCGGGCGATATCGGCCTTGGGCAGGTCGCCGTGGCGGCGGATCAGCGACAGCACCAGGCGTTCGTTATAAAGCCGGACGCCGGTCTGGTTGGTGCCGCGGCTGGCGGCTCCCGGCTTGCGGCTGGCTTCCCTGCTTGTCGGCCCGGTGACCACTACTCCCGACCTCGCGCCTGCATTTATTGACAACTCTTCCGTTCTCCGTCGTGCGGCACTGAAGCCACGCCGGAGGCAAAACGGCAATCGATTACATGGGGTTCTCACCCCCTCCCGAACCAAAGGATTATCCGTCGCGGACCGGCTGTCAATTAATAAATCAAGTGGATTAATTTATTGACAGGCCGCGAGGGTTGCGCTGAATATCGGCTCAGGTTCGGGGAGGAGTGCCTCGTGAATGGCGGCTCCGCGACCCTGATCCAACGGTCCTGAGGAGCGGCGAAACGCCGGCGGACCGGATCACAACTTGTGGGAGGACTACATGGGACTTAGCTATCTGAAGATGGCGCTCGCCAGCGCTGTCGTCGCCGGCGGCCTGATGAGTGGCGTCGCCTTGGCGCAGGAGATCACCGTCGGCCTGATCACCAAGACCGAAACCAACCCGTTCTTCGTGAAGATGCGCGAAGGCGCCGAAGCCAAGGCCAAGGAGCTCGGCCTCAAGCTGATCACCGCCGCGGGCAAGTTCGACGGCGACAATGACGCCCAGGTCGCGGCGATCGAGAACCTGATCTCGGCCGGCGCCAAGGGCTTCGCGATCGTGCCGTCGGATAGTAAGGCGATCGTACCGACCATCCAGAAGGCCAAGGATGCCGGCCTGATGGTGATCGTGCTCGATACGCCGCTCGATCCGATGGATGCGGCGACCGCGACCTTCGCCACCGACAACCGGAAGGCCGGCGACCTGATCGGCAAATGGGCGGCCGGCACGCTGGGCGACAAGGCCAAGGACGCCTCGATCGTGCTGCTCGACCTCGCGACCAACCAGCCGACCGTCGACTATCTGCGCGACCAGGGCTTCATGGCCGGCTTCGGCATCGACGTGAAGGACCCCAACAAGTACGGCGACGAGGACGATCCGCGCATCTGCACGCACGAAATCAGCCAGGGCGACCAGGAAAAGGGCCGCACGGCGATGGAGAACGCACTGCAGAAGTGCCCGAACGTCAACGTGGTCTACACCATCAACGAGCCTGCCGCGGCGGGTGCCTGGGAAGCACTGAAGGCCGTGGGCAAGGATGATGGCTCGGTGCTGATCGTCTCGGTCGATGGCGGCTGCCCGGGCGTCGCCAACGTCAAGGCCGGCGTCATCGGCGCGACCAGCCAGCAGTATCCGCTGAAGATGGCGTCGATGGCGCTCGAGGCAATCGCCTCGGGTAAGCTCCCCGACATCGATCCCAAGATGGGCTTCCTCGATACCGGCGCGACGCTGGTCACCGACAAGCCGGTCGCGGGCGTCGACTCGATCGACACCACCAAGGGCGCAGAGCTCTGCTGGGGTTGATGTGACTGTTTGCGGCGCGGGCGTTGCTCGCGCCGCAAACGTGACAGGTGACGACAAAGTCCTAGGGGAGAGGGGACACGATGAGTGACGACGCCGCCGGCTCGACGGCCGCTGAAACTGGCCTCAAGGGCGCCGCCAGCGACGTGGCGAGCTTCGAGGAAGACCGCAAGGGGATCGTCCGGACCATTCAGGGCATCCTGCACGAGTACCCAACGCTCATCCCGCTGATCGTGCTCGTCGTCGGCACGGTGATCTTCACCGTCGCCGCGCCCGGCAAGTTCCTGTCGCCATTGAACCTGTCGGTGGTCTTGCAGCAGGTGACCATCGTCGCCATCCTCGGCATGGCGCAGACCCTGGTGATCCTGACCGCCGGCATCGACCTCAGCGTCGGGCTGATCATGATCCTCTGTTCGGTGGTGATGGGGCGCACAGCCGTCGCCTATGGCGTGCCGGTCTGGATCGCCTTTCCGCTCGGCCTTCTTGCCGGGCTTGCCTGCGGCTTTCTCAATGGCCTGCTGGTCACGGCACTACGGCTGCCGCCGTTCATCGTGACGCTCGGCACCTGGAGCATTTTCGGAGCGCTCAACACCTTCTATTCCAACAGCGAGACCATCCGCTCCCAGGACATGGAGGCGGCGGCGCCGTTCCTGCTCTGGCTGGGCAAGCTGTTCAAGCTCTACGATATCGGGCTGTTCTTCGGGCTCGACCTGCCATGGCTGCGCGGCTGGGTGGTCACCTATGGCTCGGTGCTGATGATCGTCCTCGCCATCGTCCTCAGCTACATTCTCGGGCGCACCGCCTTCGGCCGCCATGTCTACGCCACCGGCGACGACCCCGACGCGGCGCGGCTCTCCGGCATCAACACCAATCGGGTGCTGCTCGCGGTCTATGCGCTGGCCGGGCTGATCTGCGCCATCGCGGCCTGGGTGCTGATCGGCCGCATCGGCGGGGTCAGCCCGCAGGCCGGGCAGACCGCCAACCTCGACTCGATCACCGCCGTGGTGATCGGTGGCACGAGCCTGTTCGGTGGACGCGGCTCGATCATCGGCACGCTGTTCGGCGCCCTGATCGTGGGCGTGTTCCGCAACGGCCTTGCGCTCTCGGGCCTCGCCTTGCTGTGGCAGGATTTCGCTGTCGGCGTCTTGATCATCGTCGCCGTCACCATCGACCAGTGGATCAGGAAGATTTCGGCATGAGCGAACTGAGCAATAAGGGCCTGCCCACCGGCGATGCCGGAGACATCGTGCTCGAGGGCAGGGGCCTCCACAAGCGCTATGGCCGGGTGGTGGCGCTCGACAACGCCGATTTCGATCTTCGCCGCAACGAGATCCTGGCGGTGATCGGCGATAACGGCGCCGGCAAATCGACGCTGATCAAGGCCTTGTGCGGCGCAGTGATCCCGGATGGCGGCGAGATCCTGCTCGACGGCCAGCCGGTGCATTTCAAATCGCCGATGGACGCCCGCAATGCCGGTATCGAGACGGTGTACCAGAACCTGGCGCTCAGCCCGGCGCTGTCGATCGCCGACAACATGTTCCTCGGCCGCGAACTGAGGAGGCCCGGCTGGACCGGATCGCTGTTCCGCCGGCTCGACCGAACAAAGATGGCCAAGATCGCCCGCGAAAAGCTGAACGAACTGGGCCTGCTCACCATCCAGAACATCCACCAGTCGGTCGAAACCCTGTCCGGCGGTCAGCGCCAGGGGGTGGCCGTGGCGCGTGCCGCCGCGTTCGGTTCGCGCGTGGTGATCATGGATGAGCCGACTGCGGCGCTGGGGGTCAAGGAGAGCCGGCGCGTGCTCGAATTGATGCTCGACGTCAAAAAGCGCGGCTTGCCGATCGTCCTCATCTCGCACAACATGCCGCATGTGTTCGAGGTCGCCGACCGCATCCACATCCACCGGCTCGGTAAGCGCATCGCGATCATCAACCCCAAGCAGTTTTCGATGTCGGATGCGGTGGCGATCATGACCGGGGCGATGAAGCCGCCGGTCGAAGGCGCCACCGGCCCGACGCATCACTATAAAGTCGGCGAGGAAGTCTCTCAGGTCCAATGACGAAAATGCGCGCACTCGTGCTCGAAAAGCAGCACGAACTGAAACTCCGTGACATCGAGCTGCCGACCGAGGTCGGCCCGGGCGAGGTGAAGATCAAGCTCCACACAGTGGGCGTCTGCGGCTCCGACGTGCACTACTACACCCATGGCCGCATCGGTCCCTTCGTGGTCAACGCGCCGATGGTACTGGGGCACGAAGCGGCGGGAACCATTGTCGAGGTCGGGGCGGGAGTTACCAACCTCAAGGTGGGCGATCGCGTCTGCATGGAGCCCGGCGTCCCGGATCCGAACTCCAAGGCCTCGCGGCTCGGCATGTACAATATCGATCCGGCGGTGACGTTCTGGGCGACGCCGCCGATCCACGGCGTGCTGACCCCGTTCGTGGTGCATCCGGCCAACTACACCTTCAAGCTGCCCGACAATGTGAGTTTCGCCGAAGGCGCCATGGTCGAGCCGTTCGCCGTCGGCATGCAGGCGGCGACCAAGGCGAAGATCACCCCGGGCGATACCGGCATCGTCATGGGCGCCGGCCCGATCGGCACCATGGTGGCGCTGGCGGCACTGGCCGGCGGCTGTTCGCGGGTGATCATCACCGACCTGGCTCAGCCCAAGCTCGATATTGCCGCACAGTACCAGGGCATCATCCCCGTCAACATCAAGGACAAGAACCTCCTTGAGGAGGTGAACCGGCTCACCGAGAACTGGGGCGCCGATGTGGTGTTCGAGTGCTCGGGCAGCCCGCGCGCCTGGAAGGGCATCGTCGATGTGGTCCGCCCCGGCGGCACCATCGTGGTGGTCGGCCTGCCGGTCGAGCCGGTCGATTTCGACATCGCCTCGCTGTCGGTGAAGGAAATCACCATCGCTTCGGTGTTCCGCTACGCCCACCAGTACGAGCGCGCCATCGCGCTGATGGCCTCGGGGCGGGTGGATCTCAAACCGCTGATCTCCGAGACGTTCAGCTTCGAGGACTCGATCAAGGCGTTCGATCGGGCAGTCGAAGCGCGGCCGACGGATGTGAAGCTGCAGATCTTGATGGACGCTTAGGGCGCGGTGAGTGCCACAGCGTCCCCTCTCCCACGGGGGCGCTATTGCGCTCCCCAGGAGGGGAGAGGGTAGCGTCGCCAGGAGCGTAGCGACGCAGCAAAGCTAGGGTGAGGGGTTCAGCGAGCGCGCGTTGCACCAGCTCACCCCTCATCCGGCGCTTCGCGCCACCTTCTCCCCTGAGCGAGAAGGCACTGCAGACATCTGGAAGGGTTGCCATGGACCTCGGTCTGAAATCCAAACTCGCCGTCATCACCGGCGGCAGCGTCGGCATCGGCCTTGCGGTGGCCGAGGGCTTTGCGGCCGAGGGGGCCAATGTGCTGATCACGGCGCGTGGCTCGGAGCGGCTGCATGCCGAGGCGTCGCGGATCGGGGCGAAGTACCATGTCGAGGCGCATGGAGTGGCCGCCGACGTCGCCACCGCCGAGGGCTGCGCCAAGGTGGTTGCCGCGGCGGCCCAGCTCGGCGGCGCCGATATTCTCGTCAACAATGCCGGCACCGGCTCGAACGAGACTATCGCCGAAGCCGACGACGCCAAGTGGCAATATTACTGGGATCTGCACGTGATGGCCGCGGTGCGGCTGGGCCGCGGGCTGGTGCCGCAGATGAAGGCGCGGGGCGGTGGCGCCATCCTCCACAATGCCTCGATCTGCGCGGTGCAACCCTTGTGGTACGAGCCGATCTACAACACCACCAAGGCGGCGCTGATGATGTTTTCCAAGACCCTCGCCAACGAGGTGGTCGGCGACAACATCCGCGTCAACACGGTGAACCCGGGGCTGGTGCGCACGCCGGACTGGGTGAAGACCGCCAAGCAACTGGCGGGCGAAGACGGTTTCGAAGCGCACCTCCAAAGCGTCGCCGGCGAGGCCGGCGGTATGAAGCGCTTCGCCACCCCCGAGGAGATGGCGAACTTCTTCGTGTTCCTGTGTTCGGAAAAGGCGAGTTATTCGACCGGGTCGACGTATTTCGTCGATGGGGGCTGGTTGAAGACGGTATGAGTATCCTCAGGCCGTGGCAGCCCTAACTGAGGGTTGGCCTCAGTCTAGCCTATCCACCGGTTGTCATCCCAGCGAAAGCTGGGACCCATCTATCCACTGGTGCAGGCTGCGAGTTGGGTCCCAGCTTTCGCTGGGATGACACCGAGTAGGGGGCAATTGCAGGGGGTCAACTGGGCCCATAGACCGTCGGCCATGAGTCCCGAATAGTTTTCGCGGTGCCGGTCGATCACGCCCAGCGCGATGATCGCCGGCACCGCGAGTCCGACCGGGAGCGCAGGCAGCATCGCGCCCTCGGCCAGTCGGGATGCCGCGGGGCCTGGGCCCCGCGGCAAATTCCTTATTCCGCCGGCTGCGCCGCGGGAAGGCGGGCCTCGGTTCGGGCGATGCTGAAGCCGATCGGCACCACCAGGATCGCGACGATGATGAACAGGCCATAGAGCCAGTTCGCCGCGGCAATCGGGGTCGGCGTCGCGGCGGCAAGGCCGGCGAGGTTGACGATCAGGCCGCCGAGCGCCGCGCCGAGGCCGGAAGCGAACAGCTGGATGGTGCTCAGCGCCGCCGAGGTCACGTCGTGCTCGCCATCGGGCGCCGCCTGCATCACCCGCGGCGTCAGCTGCGTCCAGGCGGTGCCGATGCCGACGCCCATGATCAGCAGCGACAGCCCGATCGGGATGATGAAGCCGAGGCTCGAAGTCGGGTTCTGATGGCCGACGAACAGCGCCAGACCGATCGCCGCGATCAGCACCAGCACGGGGCCGCCGGCGATGATCGTGCGGGCGCGACCTTCGGTCCAGCCGGCGGTCAGCATCGAGCTCGAGCTCCAGCCAACGGCGACCAGCGCCACCATGTAGCCGGCGGTGAGCGGGCCGAGGCCGTGCAGGGTCTGCATGAACAGCGGGATGAAGATGTCGCTGGTGATTGCCATCTGCAGCAGCACCATGGTGCCGAACAGCGAAGCGAGGAGCGTCCCGTAGCGGAAGGTGCCGGTCGGGAACAGCTTCTGCGGCGCGCTCCGCTCGATCAGCCCGAACACCACCAGCGCCAGGATGGCGACAGCGGTCAGGCTGCCGGCGATGACGATATCATGCGACAGCGCACCGGCGGTGGAGAGCGCCAGCACGGCGACGATCATCAGCCCGATCTGCCGAAGCGGCAGGCTGGTCATCCCGGCCTCGCTGCTCTTGGCCGGCACCACCTTGACGGCGAGGAGGCCAACCAGAGCCGCGAACGGCACGAGGATGAAGAAGGCCCAGCGCCAGATGCCGAGCTCGGCGAAGATGCCCCCGATCGAAGGGCCGACCAGCGTGGCGATGCCCCAGATGCCCGAGGCGAGCGCAAAGGCGCGGGCCCAGAGATGCTCGGGGAACACCAGCCGCACCATCATGAAAGTGAGCGCCGCGAGGAGGCCGCCGCCAAAACCCTGCAGCGCGCGGCCGAGCAGCAGGATCGGCATCGAGGGCGCCAGCCCGCAGATCAGGCTGCCCAGCGCGAACATGGTGGCGGCGATCAGGTAGTTCTGCCGCGGGCCGAGCCCGAACGGCCGCACCGCCGCAAAGATCGAGGCGACGATAGAGGCGACGATGAACACCGTCGTCACCCAGGCGAACAGGTCAAGCCCGCCGATTTCGGCCACCACCGAGGGCATCAGCGTCGAGCCGATATAGACTTCGATGGCGTTCATGCCGACGCCGCCGGCGAACACCACCACGGGCAGGGCGTTGCCGCCGCTGAAAATCTCGCCCCAACCGCTCTTCGTCGCCGCCATCACGTCACCTGCCGAGTTCATCGCCCTGCGAGCCCTCTGGCCGCATCGGGACGCCACTGCTACAACCTCAACCTTACTTCAGGTAAAGAGGAAATCGCGATGTCGCGCGAACTTTCTGTGGGGCAGGTGGCCGAGCGCAGCGGTTTTGCCGTGTCGGCCCTGCATTTCTACGAAAAGAAGGGGCTGATCCGCAGCCACCGCACCTCCGGCAACCAGCGGCGCTACGATCGTGACGTGCTGCGCCGGCTGGCCATCGTCCGGATGGGCACGGAACTGGGCATCCCGCTCGCCGAAGTGGCCGAGGCCCTCGGGCACGTGCCGGTGGGCCACACGCCCTCGGCGGCAGATTGGCGTTTGATGTCAGAGCTCTGGCACGAAAAGCTCGACAGGAGAATCGTGCTGATGACGCGCATGCGCGACGAGCTCAATGGCTGCATCGGCTGCGGGTGCCTGTCGACGATCAGCTGCCCGCTGATGAATTCCGGCGATCACCTGGCCGAGGAGGGCAGTGGCCCGCGCCGGCTGATGCGCGAGGGCAGCGACAGCTACAGGAGCTGACGGGAACCGCGGATGAGGCAAGCCGTTGAGGGGAAGCGTCAACAGGACCCCAACACATGGACCTCGTCACCAGCCTCGGCTACGAGCCGACTCACACGCCGCACCACATCATCCTCATCCGACTGCTGATCGCTTCCGTACTGGGCGGGCTGATCGGCTGGGAGCGCGGTTCGCAATCCGGCACGGCGGGACTGCGTACCCATATCCTTGTGGCGCTGGCCGCAGCGCTGTTCACGACCCTGGCGTTCGAAATCTACCAGGAGGCGGTGGAGGGCGGCAGCAGCAATTCCGACCCGATCCGCGCCATCGAAGCGGTGACCGCCGGCATCGCGTTTCTCGGTGCCGGCGCCATCTTCCAGCAGCGCGGCAGCGTACAAGGGCTGACCACCGGGGCCGGGATGTGGCTGGCCGGGGCGGTCGGGGTCTGCGCGGCGCTTGGCTATTATCTCATCGCCATAGTGGTAGCGGTGTTCGCGGTGATCGTTCTCGCTGCGATGCGGGCTTTCTCACATCGGGTGGTCAGCGCTGGCAACGGCAAGCTGGGCGCGGGAACGGAGCCGGAAAAGGATCGTTGAATCCTTCACCAACCAAGGAGGCTCAAAAATGCCTGCAACATCGAAAGCCCAGCAGAAAGCCGCTGGCGCGGCACTTTCGGCCAAGCGTGGCGACACCAGGGTCAAGGACCTCAAGGGCGCTTCCAAGTCGATGTACAAATCGATGAGCGAGAGCCAGCTCGAAGAGTTCGCCGAGACGAAGCGCAAGGGTCTGCCGGAGCACAAGGGCAAGACCAAGCATTAACGCACTTGCACGTTGTCCGGTGCGGGCTGACCCCCACCCCTGTCCCCTCCCCGCAAGGGGGAGGGCGACCCTCACACAACGATCTCAGTCTGCGTCTCCCTCCCCCTTGCGGGGAGGGATTAAGGGTGGGGGTCCACAGCCACCGGGCAGTGAGTAGTGCCAAACTACTCTATCGCCGTAGGCGGCGGCGGCAGTTGTGGGTCGGCGCCTTCGCCGAAGACCTGCTGGCCCTCGTTGTCCCAGATGCGGACCACCTCGCAACTGGCCAGGAAATCCTTGGCGCACTCGAGCTTGACGATGGCTTCGAGGCTCGCTTGATCCTGCTGGTCGCAGACGAACTTGTGCCAGTGCGGGCCTTCGTTGTGCTGCATGAAGATGTCGGCGACCCAGCCATGCGGATAGCACCAGAGGTTGGGCGTGCAATCCTCAGGGCCGAGACCGCTCTGCTGGACGCACTGCGCGACGGCGCAATCCATGGCATCGGCAGCGAACGGGCCAAAGCAGACGCCGAGACCGGCCTCCGGCGCCTGCGATACGGCAACACCATTGAAGGCCGGCAGCACGAAGCTGTCGACGGCTTCCTCCTGGGCGAGGACCGGGGTTGCGAGAAGGCCCAGCACGGCGGCCGCAAACATCGACATTTTCAGCATGGGATGGCCTCCGGTGGGGAAGCTGCGAGAGTGCGGTGATCCGGGTTAGGCGGTCAAGACTTGCGAGGAGAAGCGCGGTTGCGGTGGGAGAAGTATCCGCAACCGCGCCTTCGCCTGCTGGCCCCAGTGGCCCGCCGCAACTGGGTGCACACCGAAGGGTCGGAACGCACCGAGGGGCGGTGCGTCCAACCCACGAACGGGAAGGCGGGGCAGCGTCAGGAGGGTCGCGCCCCGTCTTTCCGTCGTCGTATGGCGGCCGCCGCGTGAGGGAACGCGACGGGCCGCCGGGTTGGGTCGGAGCTTGGGGTCTCCGGCCCAGAGCCGCCCGGGTCGCCGCAGGGATATCGGCGGTCGGGCGGTAGCTCAGTCATGGGACAGTTGTGGCCCATGCGTTAGAAGAGACGGAGAGCGCATTTGGGAATGCAATCGGCAGTGGCCTGCCTCAATGCAACGCGCTCTCCGCCCGGCACGTAACCTGTGGACGCAGTGATTACGTGCCAACCGCATCCAGGTGCTGATTACGCACCCAGAAACTGACGATGGCCGCCGCTTCGCGGCGGTAGGAATTGATGTCGGCGTGCCGCTCGAACACGGCGTCGGCGCCGGCAGACAGAAGCGCCTCTCGCGGCTCGCGGTCGAGCGTCGGGGCAATCGCGGCAATCAGCAGCGAATGGCCGTCACGCATGGCGCGGAGCTTCGCGATAAAGTCCAGGGTGGCACTGGACGAGGCTTTGAGATCGACGACCACGAGACCAGGAATGGTCGCGAGTTCGTTCTCCAGCAGCTGCTGAATCTCAGCAGTCGCCAGGGCTTCGCCGTTGAGCCAGCTCACGGAAGGCGCGCCATGGGCGAGCAGCATCCGGATCATCAGCCGGGCGGAATGTGAGTCGTCGTCGACCAGTGCCATAAAGGGCTGGCCGGTACCAATCGCGTCCATAATGGTTCCTTCTTGCCGCGTCGCCGCGGCAATGGCCGAAAACTCTATACGTAGTCGGTAACCCGTCGGTAGCGCCGGAGCGCCGGGGGAGCTTCGTTGCGTCCCCTCACCGCCACGAGACATGCTCGCAGCGACTGCGTCGTGCAGTGACAGGGCGGATATGATGGTTCGATGACCGTGCGCATAGGCAAAGGCATGTAACAACGCCGTAACGAGGCTTGCGATTAACATGTAAATCGCCCAGATACGGAGGGGGAGGTACTCGCGTGGGCGAACCGTTGTCGCAGACAATGCCGCCCCGAGCGGAAGTCGAGGCTGCCCTGGCACGGATCCAGGAGTGGCCCGGGCTGGCGCGTTCGCCGCAACTTGCCAAGTTTCTCAACTACATAGTCAGTGCGCGGCTCGATGGAAACGAGGCTGGGATCAAGGCCTACTCCATCGCCGTCGACGTGTTCGGGCGGCCCCAGAGCTTCGATGCGCAGAACGATCCGATCGTGCGAGTACAGGCCCGCCGGCTGCGCGCCGTGCTCGAGGAATACTATGCCGGAGAAGGGGCCTCCGAGCCTGTCATATTTTACCTGCCGGTGGGACGTTACATCCCCGAATTCCGCGCTCGGGAGGGCGAACCGGCCCCGGCGACGGCTGAATCGGCTGTAACCGGTTTCAGTCCGCCGAACCTCCCGATGGGCGCCGAGCGCTCGTGGCTGGCGCGGCTCGACGACATCGTGCTGCTGGTCGTCCTGGTGTTCGTAGCGCTCGGCATTGCCATGGTGATGACCCAGGTGCTGGCGCCGCGTCAGGTCCGCATGGCGGTGCCGCAGCCTCCCGTCGTTTCGGTCAGTGAGTTCACCTCGGTGGCGGCAGGCGCCACGCCGAGCCCCAGCGTCGCCGGGCTGGCGGTGGAGCTGGTCACCGACCTCGGGCTGTTCCCGTTCATCGACGCGGTCTACCTGCAACGCAACGGGCAGGCGGCGCGCCCGGCCACGGCGGCCAATTTCGAGCTTTCGGGAATCTCGAGGACCGAGGGCGGCGAGATGCAGATCACCGCCAGCCTGAAGCGTTCGGGAACCGATACTGCGGTCTGGAGCCTGACCGAGAAAGTGGAGGCGGCGGATTTCCCGAACAGCATCGACCGGCTGTCGCAGGCCTTTGCCGACCAGCTCGGCGCCGCCGATGGTCCGCTGTACACCGACGCGATGCAGTGGCTGGCGACCAACGCGGACCTTGGCGGCAACGAGACGGACTATCTGTGCGGGCTGCTGTTCGCTCGGTATCGGGAGAGTGCCCGGCCGGATGACAACGAGCGGGCGCGGGCCTGCGTAAACGGGCTGCTGCGCATCCAGTCGGAATCGCCGTTCGGGCTGGCGATGAGCAGCACGCTGCTGCTCGATGCCGCCCGCCGAACGCAGCCGCCATCGGCGCGCGACCCCGAGCCGATCGCCCAGGCCGAACGACAGATCGAAGAGGCGCTGGCGTTGGCGCCGACCTCGAGCCCGGTTTGGCGAGAATATGCCTATTTCCTCGAGCAGGTCGGGCGGCTCGGTGAAGCCGAGGCGGCGTTCACCTCCGCGCTGCAGCTCAACCCGTCCAACGTCGATGCCTTTGCCGGATATGCGCGGCTATTGTCGCTCAGGAGCAAGTCGGAGAAGGGCGAGACGATGGCCGCCGAAGCCCTGCGCCGGGCGCCGACGCCGCCCTACTGGTATCACGAGGCGCCGGCGGTCAACGCGCTGCGCAACGGCGACAACGCCGAAGCGCTGATCCAGGCCGAGGCGCTGGCGGTGGGTGATGCGGAGCTGGCCTCGGCCATCGCCGTCACGGCGGCGTACCGGCTCAAGTCGGAAGATGCGCTCAATCGGTCGATTGCGCAGTTGCTCGACGTGACGCGCTTCCGTCGCTTCGGTATTCTGCCGGTGCTTCGCCAGCGGCTGGGCGATCCGGAACTGCGTGCCGCGATCGGCAACGAACTGGCCGCGGCGGGCATTGATCAGGCGGCTCTCAACGGGCCGTACTGATCGATATCGTGGTTGGTAGAGTATTGAGTTGTCGCGCCTTCGAGCCGGAAAGGTCTCGCCGCTTTTCCTGAGGGCGCTCTAGCCTGGAGTTTTCATGTCTTTTCGCGCCCTGGTCACCGAGCGCCTTGCTGACGGTGAATTGCGCAGCAGTCTCAAGGAGATCACCGATCAGCAGCTGCCGGCCGGAAACGTGCTGGTGGCGATCGAGTGGGCCGGGCTGAACTACAAGGATGCGCTGTGCCTCAGCGGGCAGGGCGGGCTGGTGCGGACCTATCCGCATGTTGCCGGCATCGATTTTGCCGGTCGCGTGGTGGAAAGCGGTGACGCGCGCTACCATCCCGGCCAGGCGGTGATCCTCACCGGCTGGCGGGTGGGGGAACTCTACTGGGGCGGCTACGCGCAGCGGGCGCGGGTCAATGCCGACTGGCTGGTGCCGCTGCCGAAGCGATTTTCGACCCGAACCGCGATGATGATCGGCACGGCCGGGCTCGCGGCGATGCTGGCGGTCAACCGGCTGCAGGCCGAGGGGGTCAGGGCCGGCGAGGGCGAGGTGCTGGTCACCGGCGCCGGCGGCGGGGTCGGTAGTGTCGCCGTGCTGCTATTGAGCCGGCTCGGCTATGACGTTGCCGCGGTGACCGGGCGAGCCGAACTGGCCGAACGCCTGACCAAGCTCGGCGCCAGCCGGATCGTCTCGCGCGATGAGGTGCTGAAGCCGACCGGCAAGGTGCTCGACAAGGAGCAATGGTCGGGCGCCATCGACTCGGTCGGCGGGCCGATGCTCGGCGAAGTGCTCAAGAAGATCCGTTATGGTGGGGCGGTGGCGGCGATCGGCAATGCCGGCGGCCGCGGCTGGGATGCCAGCGTCATCCCGTTCATCCTGCGCAACATTTCGCTCTGCGGCATCGACACGGTGATGCAGCCCTTCGAAGCGCGGCGTTCGGCTTGGGACCGGCTGACGACCCTGTTCGTGCCGGCGGCGTTCGAGCCGATGCTGACCGAGGCGCGGCTCGAAGATCTGCCCGGGCTGGCGGCCCTGATGCTGGAGGGGAAGATTGCCGGGCGGGTGGTGGTGAATCCAAGGGATCCGCCGACGTGAGGGGGTGTCACTGACAGTGCCACAGCGCCCCCTCGCCCCTCTGGGAAGAGGGCGGCGGATGAGGCCAACGGCCTTATCCGGGGGGTGAGGGGCGCCAAGCGCGCCAGCTTTGACCGGTCGCCTGGTCGTCGATCGGCGCGACCTGCCGACGTGAAGGCTGCCGCCGGTGTGCTTGGCGCCCCTCACCCTGACCCTCTCCCCAGAGGGGCGAGGGGCGTGCGTGGCACGGTCGGTGCACATCGTTCGCGCGCCCTACAGGGGAGCCGTTCAGTGCACAGCCGTCTTCGAGAACAGGTTGATGACGATCACCCCGGCCATGATCAGGCCCATGCCGAGCAGCGCCGGCAGGTCGAGCAGCTGTTTGTAGATCAGCCAGCCGGCGAGCGAGATCAGGACGATGCCGACGCCCGACCAGATGGCGTAGGCGATGCCGACCGGCATGCTGCGCAAGGTCAGCGACAGGAAGTAGAAGGCGACGACATAGCCGACGATGGAGATCAGCGACGGCCAGAGCTGGGTGAAACCGTCAGCGGCGCGCAGCGCCGTGGTGGCAATGACTTCGGCGACGATGGCAACCGCCAGATAGACGTAGGCGATCACGCCCCGGCCCCAAAATACTGACCGGCGAGCCGCACGAAGGCGGCGCCGCGTTCCTCGAAATTCTTGAACACCTTGCCCGCGGTTTCGAGCTGGCCATAGCTCGGAGCACCGGGCGAGAGGATCACCGTCTCGAACTTCGACTGCCGTCCGGCCAGCGCCTTGACCGCATCCTCGAGCGTCCCGGCTTCGATTACCTCGATCTCGGGAGCGGCGGCATAGGTGAGGGTGGCGAGGCGGTCGCCGGTCACCGGCAGGCAGACCAGCACGGTGACGCCGCGGGGCGCGAGGAGCTGCGAGAGCTCGGAATAATCCTGGTGGCGCTCGTGACCGCCGGCGATCAGCGCGATGCGGCTGCCTTCATAGGCGGCGAGGGCCGCCTTGGTGGCTTCCGGCGTGGTCGAGATCGAATCGTTGACGAAGGTGATGTCGCCGACCTGATGCTCTTCGAGCCGGTGCGGCAGCGGGGTGAACTTGGCGATGCCACGGACCACGCCTTCGAGGTCGGCGCCGGCCTTCATGGCAATGGCGGCGGCGAGCAGGGCGTTGTTCAGGTTGTGCTCGCCCTTGAGGCGGGAGCGGGTGGCGGCGCCGGCGATGCGGTCGTGGATGAACGGCGCCAGCGGCGGGATCAGCCGTTTCGGGTCGCGCAGCGCTTCCATCACCAGCGGGTTGCCCAGCGCCCCGACGCCCAGCGCCACCGGGAAAGGCGCGTCACGGTCGATCAGGTTGAGCTTGTCCTGGTAGTAGCGCTCGACGCTGCGGTGCCAGTCGGTGTGCTCGGGCGAGAGGTTGGTGATCGCCGCGATATCGGGGGTGAACGCCATGTCAGCGGTCTGGTAGCTCGAAAGCTCGAACACCACGATCGGGTGCTTGTCGGCGATTTCCAGTGGCGCGAGGCCGACATTGCCGGCGAGCCCGGCATCGAGGCCGGATTCAACCAGCATCAGGTGCACCAGGGTGGCGGTGGTGGATTTGCCCTTGGTGCCGGAGATGGCGATGACCTTGCGCCCGTCGCGATAGGCCTCGCCCCAGAGGTTGAGGTTGGAGGTGACGGCGATGCCGGCTTCGCGCGCCATGGCAAACACCGGGCGGTAGCGCGACACGCCGGGGCTCTTGACGATGGTCGCAAACAGCCGCGCTTCGATGGCCTGTGTCAGGTCGGCGGGGGCGATGAAGGTCGCGTCCTCGATATCGGCTTCGCCGCTGTCGACGGTGACGTACACCTTGGTGTGCGGCGAGCGGGCCCGGATGAAGGCGCGGGTGGAGCGGGCCTCGCGGCCGGCGCCGTAGAGCAGCACGGGTTCGTCAAAGCGCATGCGGGGCGACTCGCTCGAAGATGTCCTTCGGGATGAGGTGTTCTGGGCTATCGATCATGAGTTCGGCAAGTGCGTCTTCGAGGCGCTGTCTGCCATATTGAGTCAACAGGTCGGGCTTGAGCATTGAAACGATTGGCTCATCTGCCCATTCCGGCAGCTTGGTCAGCGACCAGAGGCAGGCGGCGGCCTCTTCGATTTCGCCAACGCATTCCCATGGCTTCTGGCCGGCAAGGCCGGTGAGCTCGCGGAACGAGCGCTCATGGCTGGGCTGGCCCAGGAGGTTCTGGCCGAAAATGCCGACCAGCCGGTGCTTGTCCATGATCGGCGCGAAGATCAGGAACACGAAGTGGCACTTGGGGCACTTGCCGCACCAGAGCGGGCCGTCGTGGCCGGCGAGCTTGAAGTTCTCGTTGCAGCTCGAAAACACGTGGTCGAAGCGGCTCACCCGGGCGAACAGCGCGGCGATCTTCGCCTCGGAGTACGGCCGCAGCAGCGAGAAATAGCTGAGGCTGCCGCCGGTGGCGTGCTCGAGCACTCTCGCGATCAGGTTCTCGAAATCGATCGACTTGGAATGCTGGTGGTTGGCCTCGCGCCCATCGAACTCGACATTGCCCTCGCTGGCCGAGCGCTCGTTGGAGAGAACGATCCGGTTGTAGGAAAACAGCAGCGCGGTGAGCGCCGCGATCATCGAGTTGATGGCGGTCGAGGGCACGTGGCCGTTGTAATAGCCGGGCTCCTTGCCGAGCCGGATCATCTCGGGGTCGAGCTTGCGCGCGACATAGAGCGGGGTGCGGCCGATCTTGTCGACGCTGCCGATGATCGGCCCCTTGGGGTTGACGGCGAAGGGGGTGAAATCCAGCTCGGCGGCCTCGAACAGCTGCACGCTGACCAGCGAGTCCTTGCCGCCGCCGATCGGCAGCAGGGCGCGGTCGCGCAGCGTGGGGGCGGCAGGGGCAGGGCCGTGATCCTCGGGATCGTCGATCTCGATCTCGCCGAAGCGCTTCAGGTTGTTGCGGGCGTAGAACTCGCCGAGGCCGTTCTCGTAGACATCGAGGGCGAAATCGTGCTCGCGCACCGTCAGCGGGAACGGCACGACGATGCGATAGGGGGCGCGCAGCTTGAAGTAGCTGACGCCGAGGACGACCGCGGTCAGCTGCAGCAGCTTCAGGAAAGCCGGCGTCGCCGCCATACTGGCATTGCTGCCAGAGGGGAAAGTCAGGATTTCGGAAAAGCTCAGCTCGCCCAGCGTATAGCGGAAGGTCGCCACACCCGTCACGGCGTCGAAGGCGGGCTGCTCGATGGTGAAGGCTTCGGTCACGCTCAATAGATCCTGAGGCTCAGTCTCAGCACAATATCGGTCGAAAGACGCTGAAAGCCAAACTCACGCAAGGTGCACTGCCAGGCGGTGCCGAGGCGCTGGATCGAGAACAGGTTGTAGCGGGCCGGATCGTGCCCGCCGGTATCGCCCTGTGCGGCGCCGGCCGCCGCGACGCCAACCACCGGCACATCGCCGCGCGGGCCGGGGATGGCATAGATCGAGGATTGGTGGGTATGCCCGTGCAGCACCAGCTCGGCGCCGTGCTCGGCAATGACGCGGCGAAAGGACTTGGCGCCGTAGAGCCCGAGGCGCGGATGCGCCTGTTCCTGGTTCGGCGGATGGTGGATCAGCACGACGCGGAAATAGCCGCCATCGCCGAGCAGCTTCAGGCAGCGGGCGAGGCGCGCCGCCTGGTCTTGTTCGAAGCGGCCGGCGGCGATCCAGGGGGCGGTGGGCACGGCGCTGTTGCACGAGACCACGGCGACGTCGCCGACGCGGCGGACGAACGGAAAGGCATTGTCGTCGACCGTCTCGCCCATGACGTAGCCGTCCCAGCGATCCATCGCCTTCTGCAACTGGCCCTTGAGATAGGCATCGTGGTTGCCGGGCGAGATGCAGACCTGCTCGGGCGGGCCGAGGGTCTCGAGCCAGTTATGGGCGGTGTTGATCTCGGCATCGAGCGCCAGGTTCACCAGGTCGCCGGTGACGACGGTGAAATCCGGGTTCTGCTCGCGCATGTGGCGCACCAGCTTGGTCAGCCCGTCGCCGGCCATGGTGTGCTCGCGCTTGATCTTCCAGTTGAGGAAACCAGTGATCCGCTTGTTCATCAGGTCGCGCGCCCGGACGGGCGGCAGCGGGGCCAGGTGAACGTCGGACAGATGGGCGAGCGTGATCATTGCCCGGCGTAATGCCATGCGGCGCGTGGCAAGAAAATGCCCTAAATGGCTCCGGCGCCAATTGAACGTCAGCGAGAGCATCCCCATGAGCCCAACCACCAGCAGAACCATGAGCCGCTGGCAGCGCGTCAGAACCTCGGCACACCTGTTCATCGTCGGGGTGCGCCGGCGCATGGTGCTGGGCACCAGGGCGGTGCTGCTCGATGCCGACCGGGTGCTGCTGCTCCGGCACACCTACATGCCGGGCTGGCACTTTCCCGGCGGCGGGGTCGAACCGGGCGAAACCGCCGAGCAGGCGGCGCGCCGGGAAGCCGAAGAGGAAACCGGCCTCAGGGTCGAGGGTTCGATGCGGCTGCTCGGGCTCTATCTGCAGAAACACGAGGCGACCAACCGCGACCACGTGGCGGTTTATGTCGGGCGCAACTTCCGCGAAGTGAAGCCGTTCCGCCCGAACAGCGAGATCGCCGAGATCGGCTGGTTCGAAATGGATGCTCTGCCCGAGGGGGTAAACCCCGGCACCGCCCGGCGCATCGCCGAGATTGCCTCGGGGACGGAGAATCTGCCGGGGCTGTGGTAGGGGGCTGCCGGGCTCTGGACGAACCGGGTAGGGCGCCCAAAGCCAACCCACCCGCGGTGTCACCCGGCGCAGCCGGTGGGTGGTGGAAGCAGGCAGTCCGCCAGCGAGCAGCCCCTAATCAAACACCGACCAGCAAATCGCGTTGCGCTGTTCCTGGTCGTCGAGCACCAGCGCGCGGATCGCCTCGGGCAGTTGGGCGCGCTGCCAGGCGCATTCGGCGCGGCGGGCCTGCTCCCGCCCGGCTTCAGCCGCTGCGGCCTCAGCCGCGCGGATCGCATAGGCGGCGGCCCCGAGGTCATGCGCCGCCACATGCGCCACGGCGACGGCCTGGCCGGCTGAAAGCGCCGCGTATTTTGCAGCGCCGGTGAGCTCACGGGCGGCGGCGTTGGCGACGAAGGCCATGCTGTGCGCCTGTTTCATCGGCACTTCGCCGCGAATCCAGGCGTGGGTCATCTCGATCGCCTGGCGGGGCCGGTCGTCATCGGGGCAGGCAGCTTCGAAGTGGTGCAGCACATGGCTGGCGCAATCGGCCGCCCAGCGGGCGAGCAACTGGTGATCGGCATCGGTCAGCGTGCCGCCCCGCCGGATGGTGACCAGCCGTGGGTCACGTTGCTTGCTGAGGATCATCCGCTTCGCTCTTTCTGGTGCAGGTGGGGGTAGGACGCGCCTCAGCGCTCGGGCAGTCCGAGCTCTACCAGCACGGACATCACCCCCGCCGAGGCCTCCAGGAAAGCCGGGCTGACGTTGCGCACCGGTGGCTCGACGTTGGTTGCGGTCGAGCCAAGCCGCAACAGCATGCCTGCCGCGAACGCCGCCCTGGCGTCGGCGGTGCGGCCGAGACGCTGGTAGGCGGTGGCGAGCATCAGGTGCGTGCGGCCGGAGGCGGGCGTGACGGCGATCGAGCGCTCGAGCCAAGCCACCGCTTCGGCGTCCCGACCGAGCAGCACGTTGACCCAGCCGATGCCCAGCAGCCAGGTCCAGCGCGATACTGTCGGCGTGTCGTAGCGATACGCTTCTTCAAAGCTCATGAGCGCATCCTCGAAGCGTCCGAGAAACACCTGCGCGAGGCCGGCCTGATAGAGAGCCGAGCCATTCCACGGGTCGAAGCTGGTGGCTCGGGCGCAGGCGATCAGGCTTTCGACGAACTCGTTGGTGGCCGCGAGGAACCGGCACTGCGCTTCGAGTACGGCAATGGAGCGCGGGCGCAGCGCTACGGCGCGCTTGAGCATCGCCTCACCGTTCGCCCGCGCCGCGGCGGCTTCGGCTTCGTCGTACCAGACCATCTGGATGCCCCGGGTCTGCAGCCCCGCAAGCGCCACCTGCAAGTCGACATTATCGGGCGCCGCGGCGAGGGCGGTCGTCAGCATCAGCTGCGCCACACCGAAGCGCTCGCGCGAAGTCTGGTTGATCGAGGCCGAGGCCTGTTCGATGGCAACTCGCACGCCCGGCGGCGGCTCGACTGCGCCGACGCTGCCGCCCTCGAGCAGATCATTCAGCCAGCGGGCGAGGCGGTCGCCAGCGCCGGCGGCCAGGCGGATCTCCTGCAACTCGGGCTCGAGCGCAGCATCGACGCTGGCAGTGGCGACGGACTCGACCACGCCGGTCGCAGTGCGGACGGCACGGAGCTTCAGCGTCCAGGAGTTGGCAGTCCTGAGCAGTTCGCCGCGCACCTCGAACCGGGCGGGAGTGCCGGCGCCGGGCGCCAGCACCTGCAGGTTGTCGATGCGGGCGAGGCCGTCGACCAACTCATCGGTCACCGCTGCCGCCAATGCGCCGCCGTCGCCGGCGGCGCTGGCATCGACGATCGGCACCACGGCAATGGTCGGGGGTTGCATCGCTATCAGGGTCGCCAGGGCAAATCCCCCGATGCCGATGACGGCAGCGACGGCCGCGATCAGCGCAAGGCGGCCGCGCGACAGCCGGCTGCGCGCGATGGGCTGAAGCGTCGGCGTTGAGCCTTCCTCTGCCGAGGGCACGAACAGGTAGCCGCGACCGGAGACCAGCTTGATGATCTGGCGCTGCTCGTCGCCGAGCGCGGCGCGGATCTCGCGTATGCACTGGAACAGCCCGTCCTCGCCGACATGGACGTTCGGCCAGACCGCTTCCATCAGTTCCTGCTTGCTCAGCACCCGGCCGGGGTTGGCGGCGAACAGGCGAAGCATTTCGAAGGTCTTGGGACGCAGCCTTGTGGGCGCACAGTCGGGACCGCGCAGCTCAGCGCGTTCGTCATCTAGCTCAAATCCGGCAAACCGGGTCGTCGCCATGCCCCAAACTCCCGGCGCACTCGATGCCTTGCCGGTCTCGAGATTTCAAGCACGGTGGGCAAAAGAGATGAATTTCAGAAAAATTTCAGAATGCTACGCGGGCGGTTTCAGGACTCGACCGCCCCGCAATGAGATGAAGGGACGCGGCCTCGCGACAGGGGCAGGGGGCGATTCATGGTCAATCAGTCAGTGAGCACCGGAATGGCGCGCGCTTCGTTTGCGTGGCTTGGCCACACCATCGAGGCGACCGAGGCCTTCGAAGAGACCGGCAATGGCGCCCGTGCAGCGCTGCTGGGCGAGGCCGACGTGGCCAATCAATCCTTCGCCACGCTGGGTCCACGTGGCGCGTATCAATTCGTGGTGGGCCAGGGTGGTCTTGCGACATTCAGCGGTGGCATCGGCTGGCGTCGTGGTTTTGGTGAGGCGCCCACCGCGCATCTTGGGTTCAACGGCGGCTCGCCATTCCTTATCGCAGCCACCCCCGCCGCCGCGGACTCGTTACTGCTCGAGGCGGAGTTCGACTTCGCCCTGGATGTTTCCGCGAGCTATGCCGGCGATCTCACGGTCGACGGCCAGTCGCATGCTCTGAGGGCCGGGCTGGGCGGGCAGTTCTGAGGCTAGTTGCTGCCGATGCCCTCGACGACGAGGCGGATGATGCGGCGGATATCCGCCTCGCTGAACCTGCCGGTGGCGAGTGCAGTGAGCATGGCCTGCCCGTAAATGCCGAGCAGGACGAGCGCCATGAAGTCCGGATCCTCGTCTGGGCGGATGACGCCCTGCTGCTGGCCGAGCACGAGTATGTCGCGGACGAGGCGCTGGAACGAGGGACGATCGGGCGGCGGCGCCACCGACGGGCGCTCGGCGGGGCTCAGCGCCAGCCGCGCCAGCGAAGGGTTGGCAAGGCACCAGCCAGCGCTGTCGAGGAACACGGCGACCAGCAGCGGCAGCACGTCCTCATGGGCGGCGATGCGGGCCCGGTAGCCGGCGTCGGCCGCTTCGACGCGGGCGATCAGCGTCAGGGCGATCTCATCCTTGGAGCTGAACAGGTTGTAGAGCGTCTTGCGGGTGAGGCCGGCCTGCACGGCGATCTCCTCCATCGAGGTGTTGGCAAAGCCCAGCGCGCGAAACGCCTGGTCGGCGGCTTCGAGGATCAGGGCACGGGAGCGGTCGGTTCGTTTCAGGGTTGTCATAAGTACACAGTAGTGTAATTTTATACGGGTGTGAAGATGCGGGACTATGAGATGTGGGAAGCTTTCGGTCCGGAGATCTGGATTGTCGATGGGCCGGTGGTCACCGCCGCGGCCGGTTTTCACTATCCCACCCGCATGACCATCATCCGGCTCGGCGGCGGCGACCTGGTGATCTGGTCGCCGGTCGCGCTGACGGCACAACTGCGCGGTGAAGTGGAGGTGCTGGGCAATGTCCGTTACCTCGTGGCGCCCAACTCGCTGCATGACAGCTTCATTGCCGACTGGCATCGCGCCTTTCCGGTGGCCCAGGTGCTGGCGGCGCCGGGGGTGAGGGAGAAACGGGCAGACCTCAGGTTTGGCGCCGATCTCGGCAATGCGCCGGTGCCTGGCTGGACCGGCGAGATCGAGGTCGTGCTGGTGCGCGGCAACCGGATCACCACCGAGGCGGTGGCCTTCCACCGGCCGAGCGGTACGGTGATCTTCACTGACCTCCTGCAACAGTTCCCGCCCGGCTGGTTCAAGGGCTGGCGGGAGCTGGTGGCGCGGCTCGACCTGATGCTGGCGGACGAGCCCTCGGTGCCGCGGAAGTTCCGCGTTGCCTTCACCGACAAGCGCGCCGCCCGGGCGGCGCTGCGCCACATCCTCGCCTGGCGCGCCGACAAGGTGATCATGGCGCACGGCACACCAGTCACCAGGGGCGGTCATGCCTTCCTCAAGCGGGCCTTCGCCTGGCTGGTGAAGTGGTGAGGACAGGGCCCTGAACTGATCCTCGAATGGTCCATTCAGCGCCAAACCAGGGACACAAATCCGATCCTAGATAGCGGCTGAACCGATAGCGCTTCCAAGGCGTTGCGTCGCGGGCGGGCAAAATCTGAGGAGGCGGTCTTGAAATTTGACTGCAGGTCCATAATTTTGCGTGGACGCGTTGGCCGACACGATGCTAATGCGCTTTTCAGACGTCAGGAGGCGTCCAGGATGGAGAAGGCTTTTCAGGTGACCCGACGACCGTAATCGGTCGGCAGCCGGCTTAAGTGGGCCGGCCACGTTTGTCCTCGTCTTCTTTGCTCCTGGACCAGTCACATGATCGCGCCTTCCGTCTCCGTCGCTGCTGAAGCAGCGCCTCCGCAACTTGGCCTGCCCACCATTCGCTTCGCTACTCCGGCCGACGACCAGTTCGTCGAGGACCTGCAGGCGCTTGCGTTCGGCCCGGGCCGCTTTGCCCGTACGGCGTTCCGGGTGCGCGAGCGCTTCCCGATCGACACGACGCTCAGCCTCATCGCCGAGGTGAACGGGCAATCCTGCGGTTCGGTGTGGATGACCCCGATCAGCGTCGGCGGCATTGACGGCTATATGCTTGGCCCGCTGGCGACGCACCCGGATTTCAGGAAGCGCGGCGCCGGCAAGCTGCTCGCCAAGGAAGTCACCCGCATCGCGCTCGAGCGTGGCAAGGGCAGCTTCGTGCTGCTGGTGGGTGACCGCGACTATTATTGCCCGCTCGGCTGGGTGCCGACGCAACTGGGCGCCATCGAGTTCCCCGGGCCGGTTGATCCGAGCCGGGTGCTGGTCTACTCCAACGACCCCACGATGGCCGTGCGGCTCGCGGGCCCGATCAAGGCGTTCGGCGCCGGCAAGCGCTCTTAGCAGCTCTTGCCTGCCGGCCGATCCGCCATCACTTTCAGGCGGATCATGCAGGCGGTTATGGACGACGACATCATCGACAGAATCAGCGGTCGGCTGCTGCGCGAACCGGAAGCGTTCGACGCAGCGGCCGACATGCTGCCCGATTGGGTGCCCGATACACCGCCCGGCCGCCCGCCGGTGCCGGCGGCGGTGCTGATCGCGCTGGTCAGGCGCCCCGAGGGGCTGTCGATCCTCTATACCGAGCGCTCGCCCGAGTTGCGCTCCCATTCGGGGCAGATCGCTTTTCCAGGCGGCAAGGTGGATCCGACCGACAAGGACGCGGCCGATGCGGCGCTGCGCGAGGCCTGGGAAGAGGTGCAACTCGACCGCAGCGAAGCGAGGGTCTTGGGCTTCATGCCGCTTTACTACACCGGCACCAACTACCTGATCACCCCGGTCGTGGCGGTGGTGGAGCCGACCCGGCCCTTCATTCCTAACCCGGGCGAGGTGCGCTCGGTGTTCGAGGTGCCGCTCGACTATCTGATGACGCCCGGCAGCTATTCGACCTTCCACATCAAACGGGGCGGCCGCGAGCACTCGACCTGGCAAATCGAGCATAGCGGGCTTGTCATCTGGGGCATAACAGCGAACCTTACGCGACGTTTCCACGATCTGGCCCTGAGCCCTGAAGGGGATTGGAGCCCAGAGCAGGATCTGAGCCCGGAGGGCGGTTGAACAAGCTGGGGGACATCGACGAACGCCTCAAGCGCGCCGACTGGCTGATGCGGCCGGAAACGCAGCGCATGCTGGCATTGCTCGATGGCGCCGAGGGCCGGACCCGGGTGGTAGGCGGCATCGTGCGCGATACGCTGCTGGAGCTGCCGCGCGCGAATTCCGACATCGACATGGCCACTGAGCTCAAGCCCGAAGAGGTGATCCTCAGGGCCGAGCGGGCGCGGCTCTCAGCCTATCCGACCGGCATCGAGCACGGCACGGTGACGCTGCGGCTCGATCGGCTCACTGCCGAAGTGACGACATTGCGCGAAGATGTCGAGACCGACGGACGGCACGCCGTGGTGCGCTTCGGCACCGATTGGCGGCAGGATGCGCTGAGACGCGATTTCACCCTCAATGCGCTCTATGCCGGCATGGACGGCACGCTGTTCGATCCGCTGCACGGGGTGGAGGATTGCCTCGCCCGCAAGGTGCGGTTCATCGGCAAGCCGGCCGAGCGGATCGCCGAGGACCGGTTGCGGGTCTATCGCTTTTTCCGCTTCTCGGCGAGCCATGCCGGCGAGCAGTTCGACCCGGAGGGGCTTGCCGCCTGTGCCGCGGCGGCGGGGACGCTGGGGCGGCTGGCGGCGGAGCGGGTCGGCGCCGAGATGCGCCGGATGCTGGCGCTGCCGCGCATCGCCAATACCCTGAGGGCGATGCGGGAGGCCGAGGTTCTGCCGCTGCCCGAGGCGATGACCAGGCTGCTGCACGGTTATGAGCGGCGGGCGCGGAAGCCGGAATATGCGGCGCGACTGGCGATCCTGATGTCGGAGATCGGCGCTGAGCGGTTGCAGGCGATGTGGCGGCTGTCGAACGACGACATCGGCACTGCCGAAGCGATCCTTTCGGCGGCGCGGCTGATCGCCGAATTCAAGCTGAACGAGGCGGCCTATCGTCATCCCGGTGCACTGGCGGACGGCATCGACGTTGCGGCGACGCTGTCGAACTGGGGCGATGCCGGCAAGCTCGCCGTGGTCGAACAGCTGCAGCGGCTCGACGTGCCGCATTTCCCGATCCGCGGCAACGACCTCATCAGCCTCGGCATGCCGCCCGGGCGTGAACTGGGCGTAGAGCTCGAGCGGCTCGAACGGGCCTGGATTGCCAGCGGTTTTGCGCTCGACCGTGCGGCGCTGCTGGCAATGGTGGGGCGCTAGTAGGCAGTCGGGAATCCCTCCCCCGCAAGCGGGAGAGGGGGCGCCGACTGCAGGCTTAATGCACCGCCTCACCCTTTTCGTGCACGCGGGCCTTTATCTCGTCGACCATGTTGGGACGGATCAGCTCTTCGCCGTGCGCGCTGCGCAGGTGCTCGGCTGCGCGGCGGACGACTTCCGCGGTGTCTTCGGCCTGGGTGTGCCAGGTGCAGCCGGGAACCAGGGTGCCACATTCGAACGATTTCATGATCTTGCTCCATCGTTGGTGGCAGAACATGAGACGCCAGGAATGCGGCAAGGGCGGGGCCGCCGCTTCGGCGAGGATACACGCTCAATTGCATTCAAAGATTCATGAAACAGCTACGAATGTGCGGCGTAGATGATGGCAGCCAGCCATGATTAGCGCCGACGATGGGCAAAGTGCCGCAAAGATCAGAGCCCGGGGACCGAGGTACGGTCGTGTTCGTGTGCGACCCCCATTGGGAAGGGCATGGCAAGGCCATGGCGGGACAGCTTGGGGCGCCGGTACATCTGCTGGCGGACCTGACCCTTGGTGATCTGGCGGATGCGGAGCAGGTGGTCGTCGATGTCGACCTGCGCGACATGAACTCGGTCGGCCGGCTGAAGCATGCGCTCGACCGGGTGCCGGCGATCAAGGCCCGGACCTTCCTTATCGATGCCGGCGGCAGCGAGCGGCTGCTGCGGGTGCAGGCCAACGCGCTGGGGGCGACCCGCCACATGGTGCGGAAGTTCGCGCTGGCCGAACTGCGCCGCGAGTATTCGGTGACCGGACGGGCCCGCCGCAGCCCGGCGGCCGAGGCGGCATTGCGGGCCGAACCCGGCGGCGTGTCGATCGCCGAGGCCGAACGCTCGCTTGAAGTGCTGTTCGAGGGGATGCTCAACGACGCGCCGATGTCCATGGCAGGCGTGTCGCAGGCGGCGGCAGGCGTCCTGGCCAGCGTCAAGGCGGTTGGCGCCGATGCCTGGCTCGCCTCGGTGCGCAAGCACCACGAGGGTACCTTCCAGCATTGCCTGCTGGTCACCGGCGTTGCCGCGGGGTTCGCCAAGGGGGCAAAGCTCGGCGGTGGGCAGGCGTCGGCGCTGATGAATGCGGCGCTGCTGCACGATGTCGGCAAGGCGGTGATCCCGCGCCATATCCTCGACAAGCCGGGCAAGCTCACCGCGGAAGAGTTCGAGGCGGTGAAACTCCATCCCGGCGCCGGGTTCGACTATCTGAGCAAGCAGGGCGACGTGTCGCCGCTGGTGCTCGATGCGGTGCGGCACCACCACGAGGCGCTCGACGGCAGCGGCTATCCGGACCAATTGCGCGGGGCTGAGATCGGGCCGCTGACGCGCATCCTCACCGTGTGCGATATCTTCGCGGCGCTGATCGAGACCCGTCCCTACAAGCAGACGCGGACGCCGCAAGAGGCGATCAGCATGCTGGTGGACATGAGCATCAGCAGCAAGGTCGACTATGCCGCGGTGCGGACGCTCGGCGGCAGTTTCGGGATACCGCTGCCGACGCAGTTCGGCGACGTGGTGCGCGGCTTCACCGTCACCCGGCCATACGGCTGATCACTCATCGTCGAACACGCCGAGCGGCGTGAGGCCACGGATGGCGGTGCCGTCCTCGGTGCGGATCACTTCGCGCGGCACGATGCCGCTCTCCTCGGCAATTGCATCGGCGAGGGGCTGCGAATGGGTGACCACCCAGATCTGCGCGCGCTCGGCGGCCTTGACGATGGTGCGGGCGAGGGCAGGCAGGAGGCTCGGGTGGAGGCTCGCTTCGGGTTCGTTGAGGGCGATGAAGGGCGGCAGCCGGTAAGAGAGCAGGGCGCCCATCAGGGCGAGGAACTGCAGCGTGCCGTCCGAGAGTTCGTGCGCCCAGAAGGTGCGCTTGGGCGCTTCGGGGAAGATCATGCCGAAGCGCGCGAACTCTTCAGGCGGCGGCACGACCAGTTCCGCGCCGGGGAAGGCGGCGCCGATCGTCGCATCGAGGTCGATGGTCTCGCCTCGGACATGGCGCAGGGTGGCCAGCACCGATGCGAGGTTCCCGCCGCTGGATGCCAGCATCGGCGAAGTGATGGCGCGCGACGGCCGCCGCAGCGCCGAGTCGGGATCGGTGCGGAAGCCGTGGAAGAAGCGCCAGTTGCTCAACTCCTGTCGCACCACGGCGATCTCCGGGTAGCCGCCGCGTACGGTCGACAGCGCCGTCTCGCTGGCCAGCGCCCGCTCGTCGATCAGCTCGCGCTGACCGCCCGGGGCGCGGGCAAACACCGCGTTGTTCTTCCGCTCGAGCAGGCCGACGGGGCGCTTGCCCTGCCGAAGCTCGACCGTCTCCTCCTTGATCTGCGCTTCGGTTGGAAAGGCGGCGGAATCGGGGGTGGGGAAACCCAGCTCGATCCGATAGGTGGGCAGAAACTCGTCGAGCTCCAGCCGAGCTTCCAGCGTCAGGCGGTTGCGACCCTCGTGCGCGCGATACCCGTCGGTGCGGTACATCGGATCGAAGCTGCCATCGGCGGAGAGGTTTCTGCCGCCGGCCCAGAAGATCGAGCCAAGGCCGCCTTCGCGGGCGATTTCATCTGCCAGCGTGCCCTTGGCGGCAGCGTGCAGCAGTTCGAGCGAGCGGTAGAGGTTGGTCTTGCCGACGCCGTTGCCGCCGGTGAGGACGGTGAGCTGGCGCAATGGCAGGCGGAGCCTGCGGACCGAGCGAAAACCCTTGATCTCGACATCGGTCAGCGTCATCGGCCGGCTTTACTCCTCAGAGGTCGCAGAGGTTTAGCCCGACTGGCAGACAGATAGAAGCGGCCCGCCACCTTACTCGGCGGGCCGTTTGGTAGTTTCCGGCGGCCTAAGCTTCGGCAAGGTTGGTAAGGCGGAGAGCCCTCTTGCTTCCGGGCTACGGCCAGCGCACTTCCGGCGGCATGGAGGAGAGAATCGAGGTGACGTTGCCGCCGGTCTTCAGCCCGAACGTGGTGCCGCGGTCGTAGAGCAGGTTGAACTCGACATAGCGGCCGCGGCGGATCAGCTGCTCGTTGCGGTCGGCTTCCGTCCACGGTGTCTCGAAGTTGCGGCGAACCAGGGCTGGGTAGACGCGGTCGAAGGCCCGGCCGACATCCTGGGTGAAGGCGAAGTCGGCGTCCCAGTTCCCCGAATTGTGCTGGTCATAGAAGATGCCGCCGATGCCGCGCGGCTCCTTGCGGTGGGGCAGGTAGAAATACTCGTCGCACCACTTCTTGTACGCCGCATAGTCGACGCCGTGCGCTTCGCAGGCGGCCCGGTAGGCGGCGTGGAAATCGATGCTGTCGGGGTCGTCCTGGGTGCGCCGGCGATCCAGCACCGGGGTCAGGTCGCCGCCGCCGCCGAACCACCATTTGCCGGTGACGATCATGCGGGTGTTCATGTGCGCGGCGGGAACATGCGGGTTCCAGGGGTGGATGATCACCGAAACGCCGGCGCTCCAGAACTCGGCGCCCGCCTCGGTATGCGGCATCTGGCGGGCGAATTCCTCGGAGAAGTGGCCGTGGACGGTGGAGATATGGACCCCCGCCTTCTCGAACACCCGGCCGTGAAGCAGGCCCATCTCGCCGCCGCCACCCGCTTCGCGGCTCCAGGGCTCGATCTCGAACTTGCCGGCAGGCCGGTCGGCGTGCGGCCCCTTCACCTCGGCTTCAACAGCCTCGAGGCTGGCGCAGAGCTGGTCGCGGAAACTCCTGAACCAGGCCGTGGCCACTTGCTTTCTTGATTCAATATCGGCGGGTAATGTCATGAGAGAGCTGCAAAACCGTTGGTCTGTCGCAGCGCCTCCCCTAGCACGAGGCTGCCGGCCACGGCCACGTTGAGCGAGCGCATATCTTGTCGCATGGGGATGCGGACCTTGAGGTCGGCGTCGGCTGCCACCGCATCGGGCACTCCGGCCGACTCGCGGCCGAGCAGCAGGACATCGTCGGGCCGGTAGCTTGCGGCATAGGCCGAGCCGCTGGCCTTGGTGGTGAGCAGCGCCAGCCGGCGGCCTTCGGCGCGGCGCCAGGCATCGAAATGGGCGTAGCTGTCATGCTCGGTGAACAGCGCGTGCTCGAGGTAATCCAGCGCGCCGCGCCGGATCGAGCGCGGCGAGAACTGAAAGCCCGTCGGATGGATGACGTGCACCATGACACCGAGGCAGGCGCCGAGGCGGAGCAGGGTGCCGGCGTTCTGCGCGATATCGGGTTGGTAGAGGGCCAGATCGATCATCGGGTTTTCTGCATCAGAATTCTTGAGCAAGATGGTTAGGTTTTAGGCGGTTGCTATAGTGTCGCATCGGGGGAAAGTCACCCTGACTCCGGCTGGACAAGCCCCATTCATAGTGTCAAAAGAACGCCCAAATCACGCGCTGTTGAGGGCGGGGGTTGGCTCTGGCTATGTGGCCGCATGCCAACGGGCACCGAGGCGCTGATCAAGACACAACAGACGGAAGCTTACCTTGGCGACGCAATCCAATCTGGCACATCAGGACGCCCCTAAACCGGGCCGGCGCGATTTCCTCTACATCGCGGCAGGCGCCGTGGGCGCGGTGGGCGTTGCCGGGGTGACCTGGCCGCTGATCAACCAGCTCAATCCCGATGCGTCCGTGCTGGCGCTGGCCAGCATCGAGTTCGACCTTTCCGGCATTGAAGAGGGCCAGTCGGTCACCATCAAGTGGCGTGGCCTGCCGGTGTTTGTGCGTCACCGCACCGCCGAAGAGATTGCCGAGGCCAAGGCCGTCCCGATGTCGGACCTCAAGGATCCGGCGACCGACGAACAGCGCACCAAGCCGGGCCACGAGCAGTGGCTGATCATGATCGCCAACTGCACCCATCTCGGCTGCATTCCGGTGGGCGATTCCGGTGACTATAACGGCTGGGCCTGCCCCTGCCACGGCTCGCAGTTCGACACTGCCGGCCGTATCCGCAAGGGCCCAGCGCCGACCAACCTGGTGCTGCCGCCCTATGAATTCATTTCCGACACGCTCGTGAAGATCGGTTAAGGGGACGCGTCAGAATGGCTCACGAATCCAGCTACGTCCCCGGTAACGTCGTCGAGAAGTGGATCGACGATCGCCTGCCGATCATCCGGTGGTCTAAAGAACACCTGATGGACTACCCCACGCCGAAGAACCTCAACTACTGGTGGACCTTCGGCGCCATCCTCGCGTTCATGCTCGGCGTGCAGATCGTCACCGGCATCATCCTCGCGATGCATTACACCCCGCATGTCAGCCTCGCCTTCGACTCGGTTGAGCACATCCGCCGCGACGTGAATGGCGGCCGCATCATCCAGGCCGTGCATGCCACGGGCGCCTCGATGTTCTTCGCGGCGGTCTATATCCACATGTTCCGCGGCCTGTATTTCGGCTCGTACAAGGCGCCGCGCGAGATCCTCTGGATCCTCGGCGTGCTGCTGTTCGTCCTGATGGTGACCACCGCCTTCATGGGCTACGTGCTGCCGTGGGGCCAGATGAGCTTCTGGGCCGCGACCGTGATCACCAATATCCTGGGCGCCATCCCGGTGCTCGGCACCCCGATCCTCGAGCTGCTGCGCGGCGGTTTCGCCGTCGACAACGCGACGCTCAACCGCTTCTTCTCGCTGCACTACCTGCTGCCGTTCATCATCGCGGCGGTGGTGGCGCTCCACATCTGGGCGCTGCACGTGCCGGGCAACAACAACCCGATCGGCGTGGAAGTGAAGTCGAGCCGCGAGACGGTGCCGTTCCACCCCTACTACACGATGAAGGATCTGTTCGCGATCATCGTGTTCTGCATCCCGTTCGCCTGGTTCGTGTTCTTTGCGCCCGATATCCTCGGCCACCCCGACAACTACATCATGGCGAACAGCCAGGTGACGCCGGCCCATATCGTGCCCGAATGGTACTTCCTGCCGTTCTACGCGATCCTGCGCGCCATCGACTTCAACATCCTGTTCATCGATAGCAAGCTGGGCGGCGTGATCTTCTTCGCCGGCGCGATCCTCGTGCTGTTCTTCGTGCCGTGGCTCGATACGTCGAAGGTCCGCTCGGGCACCTTCCGCCCGATCTTCAAGTGGTTCTACTGGCTGTTCGTGGCGAACTTCGTGTTCCTGACCTGGCTCGGTTCGGCGCCGGCCGAGGGCATCTACGTGCTGCTCTCCAAGATCGCCACCGCCTACTACTTCATCTACTTCATCATCGTGCTTCCGCTGCTCGGACGCTTTGAGACGCCGCGGCCCCTGCCGACGTCGATCACTGAGTCCGTGCTGGCCAAGCACAAGGCGCCGGCGGCCGCTCAGCCTGCCGCTGCGTCGACGTCGCACTGACCCGGGGCCCAACGCCAATGATCAAGACCAAAAGCATTATCGGCGCCCTGCTGGTGAGCATCCTGTTCGCCGCGGCCCCGGCCGCGGCGCAGGAGGGGCACGCCACTCCGGAGATCAAGAAGGAAGCCTGGAGCTTCGCGGGGCCGTTCGGCACCTACGATCGCAACCAGCTGCAGCGCGGCTTCCAGGTGTTCAAGGAAGTCTGCTCGAGCTGTCACTCGGCGCGCCTGTTGGCGTTCCGTAACCTAGGCGAGCCGGGTGGTCCCGAGTTCACCGAGGGTCAGGTGAAGGCGCTGGCGGCCGAATACGAGATCAACGATCCCGAGGCCGAGGGTGGCAAGCGTCCGGGCATCGCGGCCGATCGCTGGCCGTCGCCGTTCGCCAATGACCAGGAAGCCCGCGACGCCAATGGCGGTGCGCTGCCGCCGGACTTCTCGGTGCTGGCCAAGGCCCGCGGAACGACGCAGCCGTTCCCGTGGTGGATCCTCAACTACTTCACGGCCTACTCGGAAGGCGGCCCGGATTATATCCACGCGCTGCTCAACGGCTATGTCGACCCGCCGCCGCACGGCGCCGAGGTGCCGGAAGGCAAGCATTACAACACCTACTTCCCGGGCCACGCGCTCGGCATGGCGCCGCCGCTCAGCGATGGGCTCATCACCTACGAGGAAGGCGAGACCGGCAGCGTGCCGCTGACCGTCGACCAGTACTCGCGCGACGTCGCCGCGTACATGATGTGGATGGCCGAGCCGCACCTCGTGGCGCGCAAGGAGGCCGGCTTCCAGGTGATCGCGTTCCTGCTGGTGTTCGCCGGGCTGATGTACCTGGTCAAGCGCAAGCTCTGGTCGCGCGTCGAGCACTAAGCCGACACTACCGTGAACAACTCAAAGGGCCCCGTGGGGCCCTTTGTCGTTTCTGCGCCCCTTGCGATCCGGGGCGGCATCGTCGATATTCGCGGGCGAAGCAGTTCCTGGCGAAAGCATCCGGAGGCCCACATGTCGATCATTCGCGGCGCCATCACGGCGGCAGCCCTGGCCCGGACCGTGATCGCCCATCCGATGGTGCGTGCCGGCATCGCTGCTGCGCCGTTGCTGCTGACGCCCAAGGTCAAAGCCGCCGCCAAGGATGCGACGCTCAACACCGCCTACAAGGCCGGCCAGCTGGCGCGGAAGATCGTCGACGCCACCAAGCGCTGACCGGCGCCAGCCCCCTCCACCGTTTCCCAACAGCCGAAGCACACTCATGCTCGACCTCAAGTCGCTCGTCCGCTCGATCCCTGACTACCCCAAGAAGGGCATCCTGTTCCGTGACATCACCACGCTGATCGAGAACCCTGCCGGGTTCCGTGAGAGCGTCGACCGGCTGGCCGGACTGCACCGCGACCTGGGGATCACGCACGTCGCGGGGATCGAGGCGCGCGGCTTCATTTTCGGCGCCGGCGTCGCCATCGCGCTCGGCGTCGGGTTCATCCCGGTGCGGAAGAAGGGCAAGCTCCCCGGCGAAACCATCGGCCAGAACTACGCGCTCGAGTACGGCGTCGATACCATCGAGATCCACGCCGATGTGATCGGCGAGGGCGACAAGGTGCTGCTGGTCGACGACCTGATCGCTACCGGCGGTACGGCGGTGGCAGCGGTATCGCTGCTGCGGCGGACGGGAGCGGACGTATCGCATTCGGGCTTCGTCATCGACCTGTTCGACCTGGGCGGCGCGGACAAGCTCAGGGCAAACGGCGTCAAGGTCGAGGCGTTGATCCCGTTCGAGGGGCACTAGACATAGCGACCTGACGTCGTGCCCTCCAGGACCCCCTCTCTTGCAAAATCTAAGGGTTAGCCAAACGGCTAAACCTAAGATTTTGCTTTCTCCCCCGCCAAGGGGGAGATGTTCGGTGGCTTCCATTTGCATCGGAGCATCAGTCGGGACTCTCCCCCTTGGCGGGGAGAAAGCGAAAGCTTGGGCTTAGCGGAGCTAAGTCCTTAGCTTTCGCAAGAGAGGGGGCAGGGGAGCCACCGGGGGTCATCCCTTGTCCAGCGGTTACCTACTTGTGACAGCGCTGTCCCAGCGCCGACTTAATGCACCACGCGCAAGCTGCGGGGCAGCACGTTGAAGCGGCGGCGCCAGCCGCTGACCTGGTCGCGGCCGCCGCTCTTGGCGGCGTAGAGCGCCTCGTCGGCGCGGCCGACGAGGTCGGCGGCGTTGCGGTCGGTCTGGCCCGGCGCATAAGCGGCAATACCGAGGCTGACGGTGACGCGGCCGAACTCGCTGGCCTGGTGCGGTAGCGCCAGCGCCGCGAGCATGTCGCGATAGTCGCTGGCCAGGCGGTAGGCGGACTCGGCATCTACCTCGGGCAGCACCACGAGAAACTCCTCGCCGCCATAGCGGGCGATGAGATCAGCGGGGCGGCGGAACACCTGGCCGAGGCACTGGCTCACCGCCTTCAGGCAGGCGTCACCGGCGAGGTGGCCATAGGTGTCGTTGTAGGCCTTGAAGTGATCGATATCGAGCAGGATGACGCTCAGCGCCGTGTCGGAGCGCAGGCTCCGGGCGATCTCGATCTCGAGCCGCTGATCCAGCGCGCGGCGATTGACGAGGCCCGTCAGCGCGTCGGTGGTGGCTTCTTCGCGCAGCCGCTCGGCGACGTTGAGCAGCTCGAGCTCGGTGCGCTTCAACCGGGTGATGTCGGAAACCACCACCATCGACACGCCGTCGGGCGAGGGGCGGGTGGAGACTCTGAGCCAGGTGCCGTCGAACAGATGCACCTCCTCCTCGGCATCGTGGTGCAGCGACTCGGCGATCTCGTCGATCCATTCGGCGACATCGGCGGGCGACGAGCCGACCTGCTGTTCGCGCCGCTCTGCCGCAGCGGCGAGAATATCGCGGATATTGGCGCCGGGGACGCGCACGTCGGAGGTCAGCGGGAAGAGCTTCTGGTAACGGGCATTGCAGAACAACAGCCGTCCACCCGGATCGAACATGGCGACGCCATCGGTCATCTGCGCCATGGCGAAGGCGAGGACGCGTTGCCGCTCGTCGAGCTCAAGTTCCAGGTGCTTCTGGTCAGTGATGTCACGGTTATGGGCGATGAGGCCCACCGGGCGTCCCGCCTCGTCGTTGAGCTGCACCTCGAGCGTCTGCAGCCAACTGGTGCTGCCATCGGGACGCTGGACGGCCTGCTGGAAGGTCGTAGGCCTCCGGTCGGCATCTGGCGGCGCGGCCGGTCGCGTGATGCCGAGCTCGTCACCGGGGCGGCCGATCAGCGCTTTCGGCGAGCTCACGCCGAGCAGCTTCGCTGTCGCCGGGTTGGCGATGACGAAGCGGCCCTCCGGATCGCGGACGCTGATGCTGTCGGGCAGCTCGTCGATCACTTGGCGATAGATCTGGTTCTCACGCCTGATGGCGCGCAACTCCTCGTCATGGGTGAGCGCCAGGCCAGAGAGCATCACCGCAAGGAACAGCAGCACCGTCCGTGCGGCCATCACCGGCACCCAGTCGCCGGTGCCGGTGTCGATCGGGACGAAGGCGATGGCCGCGAGGCCGATGGCACAGGTGGCAAGCGCCAGCGCCGGCGAATGCCAGCGGGCGATCGTGAGCCCGCGACGGCGCAGCAGCAGGTGACCGAAAGAGGCGGTGAGGGTGACCAGCGTCATCGACACCATGCCCGCCGGCGCCCCGGCGCCACCGATCCACAGGCGATAGACGATAGCCGGGATCAGTGCCACCAGCGCCGCAAGCGGGCCGCCGAAGAAGGCGGCGAGGGCCAGCAGGCAAATGCGCAGGTCGAAGAAGACGCCAGGCGCGAACTGCACGGGAAATAGCATAGTGGCGATGGCGCCGAGCCCCATCACCACGCCGAATGCGGCCTCGACCGCCCGCGGCCCGAAGCGCTCGAACACGTCGCGCAACTGGGTCCAGACGCTGACGACGAACGCGACGACCGAGACGTTGGTCATCAGGCTGTACCAGGGCGACTCCATAACCGGCGGACCTCGTGGCGCGGGGTAGGCAAAGGCTGTCGTCGCATGATTGTGCTCCGGTGCGCATAACGAAGCCCTAAATCGTTGAATAGAAAGCATCTGGGCCGGTACGTGTTTGTTGCCGCTGGGGGCCCATGCGATGGGGCGCCCCGGCTGGAGTTGCCGAGGCGCCCTTTGCTCATCGCGATTTAGGCCCACCGAGCAATGGCGGCAGGGCGGGCTTCTGCAGTTCGGGCACCGGGTGCCCGGGTGACCGGCGGACCGGCTGATAGGGATTGGCGCCGGGGCGGCCGGCCCAGCTCTGCTTGTTGATCGGGGTAGGGCGCTGGTAGGTCATGAACTTGGGCATAAGCAATCTCCTTGCCCGTCGCGGCGTAATAACGCCAGGAACGAGCTCAAGTAGCGGCGCGGCGCGAAGCAGTGCTGCGCCCGAGCCGCGGTTGGTGATGAAGTGCAGGTGGAGATTGGACGCCCGAGGCGCCGGACAGAGTCAGCCCGTCATCTGGAACATTGCTGTGGCCGGCATCCGTGCATCAGCTGCCACTCGCAGGGCGAGGGAAGCAATGGCTCGGGCGTCCGCAACAGTGCTCAGATCATTTTCGGGCGATACTCCTCTGGAAGGCGCGTTGTTTAGCGCCGGAGGATGGGGAGGTCAAGATGGATGTGGAGCGGGACCTCGGTGGGAGCGACACACGCGCCGTGCCTCCGCACACCCCCTCCGAGCTGCGCCAGGTCGCTCTCGCTCCCAAGCTTCGCTTGCCTCCCCCGTCGAGTGGGAGGTGGGCACCGAGGGTGTGGCGGCCGTCTGCGCCTACCCCCGGGGTGTGCAGGTGAGGACGTTCTTTTCCGCGGTGTAGAGCTGCAGCACGTCGCGGCCGGAATCGTCGAAGCCGAGGATGGCGCTGGTGATGCCGGCGCCGGCGACGAGGTTGCCATCGAGGAAGGTGACGCCGTTCGAGGCCATCTCGACGGTGCCGCTGCCCGAAGCGGTGCTGCCGAAATTGGCGGAGGCATAGCCGTAGGAGCCGGCATAAATGGTGAGGAGCCCGGCGCGGGTGCCGTCGACATTAGCGCGGCAGCCCCAGTTGCCCTCGACGCCGACGCCGGTGAGCGACTGCGCGGTGGCGGGCACGGCGACCAGCAGCAGGGCAGCGATAGCAAGGGCAAGGCGCATGGCGTGACTCAACTCCGTTGGGCCAGCAACTTCCCTAATCCGGGGATTTTGGTCAACGCCTCAAGAACCCGTAAGCGCAGCGGCATCCGATAGTCGCGCAGCTTGGAGAATCCGACCAGCTCGGCATGGTAGACCTTCTCGCCGTGCTGGTTCACCGCATCGAGGCTGTTGAACAGCAAGCCCCAGCCGGGAATCGAGTTGGAGGGGCGCTTGCCGGTAACGGTCAGCGTGTAGGTGACGGTGTCGCCGGGCCGAACCGGCGCCTTGAATTCCATCTTGTTGACGCCGGGGGAGGGGCCGGAAACGCCTGGCTCCTGGCCGAGGTCGCGCAGCCGCACCTCTTCGGCATCGAGCGCGTCGACCATCTTGCGGTGCCCCATCAGCACGGTGTGCCATCCCGAGGCGATGATGCCGCCGAAATGGCTATGCGCGGCGGCCGCGGGATCGAGATGGAAATATTGCGGGTCGTACTCGCGGCCGAAGGCGAGGATCTCGGCTTCGCTGAAGGTGTGACTGCCGAGCGGGAACGGCTCGTCGATGGTGATGTCCTCGAACCAGCGGGTCATGCGGCACCGCCCTGTTCGACATCATAGGGCTGCTCGGGCTGCGCCTGCATGCCGGCTTCGGGCTCGCGGCTCTCGACCAGGTTGGCGAGCCGCATGCTCATCACCGGCTGGCCCTTCTGGTTCTTCACGTCGAGATCGATGCCGACGATGCCCCACTGCGGATGGTGGCGGGAGCGGCGCAGTTCGGCGATGGTGGCGGTGGCCCAGATGGTATCGCCCTTCATCACCGGCTTCTTCCATTTGAGGTCGGAAAAGCCGAGCCCGCCAGCCGAGGCGATCTTCGAAAGGAAGCTGTCGCCGAGCAGGCGCAAGGTGAGCGCCGCTGTCTGCCAGCCGGAGGAGGCGAGCCCACCGAGCAGCGAGCGCTTGGCGGCGGCTTCATCGAGATGGAAGGGCAGGGGATCGAACTCGCGCGCGAAGGAGAGGATCATCTCCCTGGTCACCAAAGTCGAGCCAAGGTTGATGGTCTCGCCGACGACGAGATCCTCGAAATGACGGCGGTCGGCGGTGACGGCGTTCATGGCGGGTTGACGTATACGTCAACCGGTGGGCGGCAGGCAAGGTGGTGGGTGTGGGCGGCTGATGCGAGCCTTTACGCCAAGCCCCAGATGATCGCGACGCTGACGGCGGTGCAGTAGACCACGAAGTTCACCGCGAAGAGGCCGAGCAGCCAGACCGGCAGGCGTCGGGTGGCGTCGCCGGAGATGATGCCGATCCAGAGCAGGAGACCCACCGCGCCGATGACCAGCGCGAACATCACCACGAACCAGCCGCCGAGGATGTTGCCGATGGCAAGGATCACCGGGGTCAGCGCGGCGGCGACGACCGGGCCGACAACCCAGAGCGCCTGCTTCTCGCGCCAGGCGAGGGCGGCGATGACGCCGAGCAGCAGCAGCGCGAAGCCGACTGTCGGGATGACGGTAAAGGGGCTGACAGCGCCGCTGGCGAGCGCCAGCGGCCCCGCGAGGTAGGACGACACCGTCGGCCACCACGAGCCGAAGATCTGGTCGAGCATGATTAGGCCCAGAGGTTATAAGTTAAGGCGCTGAAATAACTATGAATTGCTAAGCATCGGGAAGGCCGCGCGGCCTTCCCGACTAACACTCAGGTATTGAACTTGAACAACATCACGTCGCCGTCCTTGACGACATATTCCTTGCCCTCGTCGCGGGCCTTGCCGGCTTCCTTGGCGGCGACTTCGCCGCCCAGCGTGACGAAGTCCTCGTAGCCGATGGTCTGGGCGCGGATGAAGCCGCGCTCGAAATCGGTATGGATCACGCCGGCCGCCTGCGGGGCGCGGTCGCCCTTGTGGATGGTCCAGGCGCGCGTCTCTTTCGGGCCGACGGTGAAATAGGTCTGCAGCCCGAGCAGTTGGTAGGCCTCGCGGATCAGGCGGTTGAGGCCCGGCTCGTGCAGCCCGAGGCTTTCGAGATATTCGGCCTGCTCCGCGTCGGGGAGTTGCGCCAGCTGCGACTCGATCTCGGCGGAGATGACGATGACGGCGGCGTTGTGCTGCTTGGCATATTCCTCGACCTGCCTAGTCATGGCGTTGCCGGATGCGGCCGAGGCCTCGTCGACATTGCAGACGTAGAGCGCGGGCTTGGAGGTCAGCAGCTGCAGCTCGGTGAAGGCCTTTTCTTCCTCGGCCGAACGCTGCACCAGGCGCGCCGACTTGCCGTCGCGCAGCAGCACCAGCGAGCGATCGATCAGGTCGAGCGTCGCCTTGGCGTCCTTGTCGCCGCCCTTGGCCTTCTTCTCGACGCCGGCACGGCGCTTCTCGAGGCTCTCGAGGTCGGCGAGCATCAGCTCGGTCTCGACCACTTCGGCATCGGCGAGCGGATCGACCTTGTTGGCGACGTGGATGATGTTGCCGTCTTCGAAGCAGCGCAGCACATAGGCGATGGCATCGCATTCGCGGATATTGGCAAGGAACTGGTTGCCGAGGCCTTCGCCCTTCGATGCGCCCTTCACCAGGCCCGCGATATCGACGAAGCTCATCTTGGCCGGCAGGATCTGCGCCGATTTGCCGACCGCGGCGAGCTTATCGAGGCGCGCATCGGGAACAGCGACTTCACCGGTATTGGGCTCGATCGTGCAGAACGGGAAGTTGGCGGCCTGCGCGTTGGCAGTGCGGGTCAGCGCATTGAAAAGCGTCGACTTGCCCACGTTGGGCAGGCCGACGATGCCCATCTTGAAACCCATGACAGTCTCCGGAAATCGTCGTTGGCGGCGCGAAGAAAGTCGCGCCAATCGTTGCGCCTCACATCGGGTGATCGGGCGCGGAAGTCAATTGGTTTGGTGTGCTTGGCGCCCCTCACCCTAGCCCTCTCCCCAGTGGGGCGAGGGGGACGCACTCTGCACGGACGTGCCACAACGCCTCCTCGCCCCTCCTGGGGGAGCGCGATAGCGCCCCCGGGGGGAGGGGCCGGGGTGAGGGGCGCCAAGCGCACTAGTCTTTCTTGAACAGCTTCTTCAGCATATCCGCCATCGGACCGGTCTCGGGGACCTTGGCCTGCGGTGCAGCCGGACGTGCCGCGCGGATGTGGCTTTGGGCCGGGGCCTTCTTGCGAGTCGGGTCGGCGGTTTCCGGGCGCTGGGCGCGCTCGGCGCCGTCGCCCTGCACAGCAATAGCGAGCTTGTTCATCAGCCCGTTATCGTCGCCCTTGACGATCATTGCGGCATTGTCGGCGATGGCGTCGAGCAGGGGGATCAGCCAGGCCTGCTGTTCGGCCTTCGAAAAATCGCCGAGCACGTGCGGCATCACCAGGTCCTTGTGACCGGGATGGCCGACGCCGAGGCGGACGCGGCGATAGCCGAGCCCGATCTGCGGATCGATGGAGCGCAGGCCATTGTGCCCGCCATTGCCGCCGCCGACCTTGACGCGGGTCTTGCCCGGGGCAAGGTCGATCTCGTCATAGAGTACGGAAACGTCGGCGGGGCCGAGCTTGTAGAACGTGGTGACCTTCTGGACGCTGTCACCCGAGGAATTCATGTAGGTCTGCGGCTTCAGCAGCAGCACCTTTTCGCCGTCGATCGCGCCTTCGGAAATCAGCCCCTGGAACTTCTCGCGGAACGCCGGGAAGTTGTGGCGGCGCGCGATGGCATCGACCGCGAGGAAGCCGATATTGTGGCGATTGTTGCGGTATTTGTCCCCGGGATTGCCGAGGCCGACGATGAGATGCATCGGCTAACTTCCAGGCAGGGGAGGGTGGGAGGGGCCCAGCGGCCCGCTCCCGGTGTCTATGCGCGTCGGATTTGTCCGAAAAGTCTGCAACTTTTCGGTCCGACGCTGCAGCTTATTCCTTGGCGGCGTCGGCAGCCGGAGCGGCCTCGGCAGCGCCTTCCTCGGCTTCTTCGGCGCGCAGGCCCGACGGAGCGACGATGGTGGCGATCGTGAGGTCAGTCTCGTGGCTGTGATCGGACGCGCCGGTCGGCAGCTTGATCGACGAGATATGGACGCTGTCGCCCACATCGAGACCGGCGAGATCGACGACGACCTCCTCAGGGATGTGATCGGCATCGACGGTCAAGTCGAGCGTGTGGTGGACGATGTTGAGCACACCACCGCGCTTGATGCCCGGGGACTGGTCGTCGTTGATGAACTTCACGTGCACCTGGACATTGAGCTTGGTGCCCTTGCCGACGCGCAGGAAGTCGACGTGCAGCGCCTTGTCCTTGACGGGATCGAGCTGGTAGTCGCGCGGAATGACGCGGTGCTTCTCGCCATCAACATCGACAGTGATGATGTGGGAGAGGAAACCACCGGCGTAGATCGACTTCATCGCCTCGTTGTACGAGATCGAGATCGGCAGGGGAGCCTTCTTGTCACCATAGATGACGGCGGGAATGAGCCCCTCACGACGCAGTGCACGAGCGGCCCCCTTGCCCACCCCGCTCCGCGCCTGAGCCTTGAGCTCCTTAGCAGCAGTAGCCATTGAATGATCCATTCATGGGTTGGTGTGAACTCTGAGACATCAAAGCTCACGCACCCGTCCTCCAGGGGTGACGGGCGCTTCATGGGCGGTGGCTATAGTGGAAGACGCCCCGGCGGGCAAGGGGAGTCGGGCGGTGACGGTCATCAACGGCCGGTGGCTGTGGCCCCCCACCCCTGTCCCCTCCCCGCAAGGGGGAGGGAGACCCTTACATCAACGTCTCAGTTTGCGTCTCCCTCCCCCTTGCGGGGAGGGATCAAGGGTTGGGGGGGCGGCTTGCGCTGGCCCCGGTGGTTTCACCCGTCCGTCAGCGCCGCGATCTGCCCTCGCAGATAGTGCCGCACCGCAGCGTCGGTGGCGAGGCCGCTGGCGAGGGTGAGGGCCTCGTGTGCCTCGCCCTTCAACCCGGCCCGCGCCATCAGGTGGCCGCGCGCCGCCCAATAGGGCTGGTAGTCGGCCATGCGTCGGTCGTCGCCGAGCGGTGCGATGGCGGCGAGCGCGGCTTCCGGACCTTCGAGTTCAGCGAGCGCCATGGCGCGGTTGAGCGCCACGACCGGCGAGGCGCTGAGCGCCAACAGGTGATCGTAGAGCGCGAGGATCGCGGGCCAGGTATTGGCGCCCAGCGTGCGGCGGGCGACATGGGCCGACTGGATCGCCGCCTCGATCTGGTAGCGGCCGGAGGGGCCAGCGGCGTTGGCGGCTTTCAGCAGCGCCTCGGCAAGGCCGATCTGCGAGTCGTCCCAGAGGCTTGTATCCTGCTGTTCGAGCGGCACATACGCCCCGTCGGCCGAGCGGCGGGCAGCGCGGCGCGCTTCGGTATAGAGCATCAGCGCCAGCATGCCCTTGGCCTCGGGCTCGTCGGGCAGGAGGCCGACGACCAGATGGCCGAGCCAGATGGCTTCCTCGGCCAGCGCGATGGAGGCGGCATCGCCGATCTCGGCCCAGCCCTTGGTGTAGGCGGCGTAGATGGCCTCGAGCACCGCGTCGAGCCGCTCGGGCAGCAACTCCTTGTCGGGGATGCCGAAGGGAATGCCGGCATCCTTGATACGGGCCTTGGCGCGGACCAGGCGCTGGCCCATGGTTGCCGGCGGGATCAGGAAGGCGGCGGCGATATCGATAGCGGTGAGCCCGAGAATGGTCTGCAGGATCAGCGGCGCGCGCATGCCGCGCTCGATCGCCGGGTGGGCGCAGGCGAACATCAGCGCCAGGCGCCGGTCGGGAATTTCATCGGCGGCAACGGCCGCGGCTTCGATTTCGTCGGCGATCATCTTCAGATGCTCCTCGCCCGCCTGCCGGGTGGTGCGACGGCGCAGCGCGTCGGTCTGCCGCCGGCGGGCGACCGTCAGCAGCCAGGCATCGGGATTGTGCGGCACGCCCTCCGCCGGCCAGCTGTGGAGTGCCGCCGCAAAGGCCTCTGCCAGCGCGTCCTCGGCGCCGGCGACATCGCGGGTGCGGGCGGCGAGGAAGGCAACGAGGCGACCATAGCTTTCACGCGCCACCCGTTCGGCGACGCCAGAGGCGCGCTGGGCGGCGCGGGCGGCCTCGTTGTCCTCGATCCGCATGGTCAGCCGCAGCTCCGCATGTCAGTCATCTTTGCGTCGGAGGCTCAGGTCGGGCCGCGGGTAGCTCTCGGCCAGGGGCCGGATCTCGATCGAGCCGTAACGCGAACTGGGGCAGCGCTTGGCCCAGGCAATGGCCTCATCGAGGTTATCGACCTCGATCATGAAGTAGCCGGCCAGTTGTTCCCTCGTATCGGCATAGGGGCCGTCGAGCACGTCGGTCCGGCCATCGCCGGCCCGCACCGTGGTCGCCGCCGAGGCCGGCTGCAGGCGTTCGCCCGCCGCCATGCCGCCGCCCGCCTTGGCCAGCGCCTCGTTGAAGGCGGCGTAATCGGCCCAGAGCTCCTTTTGCGGAGCATTGGCGAGGGCGACTTCGTCGTGATGGATCAGCATCATGTAACGCATCGTGGACAGTCCTCAGCGGGTGGCTTGCTTGACGAGGTCGGTGATGCGCCGCTCGTCGGCAGGGGTGAGCTTGAGCAGGGCGAAGCTCGACGGCCACATGTTGCCGTCGTCGAGCTTTGCCGCCTCGTTGAAGCCGAAGGTGGCGTAGCGCGCCTTGAACTTGGCCGCATCCTGGAAAAAACAGATGCTCTTGCCGTCCTTGTAGTAGGCGGGCATGCCGTACCAGAGCTTGCTGGTCAGATCGGGCGCCGCAGCCTTGACGAGGGCGTGGATGCGCTCGGCGAGGTGGCGGTCGGCCTCCGGCATCGAGGCGATCTTGTCGAGCACGGCCTGCTCGTCCTCGGCGGCGCTAGCGTTGCGCTTCAGCTCCTTGGCGCGCTCCTTCATCGCCGCCTTTTCCTCGGCGGTGAAGCTGTCGGTACCCTTCACAGTCTTTTTCGCGGTGGCCATTTTCGGTTCTCCTTGGTGTCCGCTTACCAGTTCAACTGCACGAACTGAATGATGTTGCCGCAGGTATCCTTCACCTGGGCGATGATCGAGGCGGTGACGTCGGTCGGCGGCATGATGAAGTCGCCGCCATTGGCTTTGACGCGTTCGTAGTCGGCCTTCACGTCCTTGGTATGGAGCAGCAGCGCGGGCTGGCCCTCGGCAAACATCGCCTCCTGGTAGGCCTTGGCGGCCGGGTTGCTGTTCAGCTCGAGCTGCAGCTCGGTGCCATCCGGATCGTCGGGGGAGTTGACGGTCAGCCAGCGGTAGCCGCTGTTGCCGACGTCGGCCCTCTTCTGGAGGCCCAGCACCTCGGTATAGAATTTCAGCGCCTTGTCGTGCTCATCGACATACACCTTGGTCAGCTTGATCTGCATGGGTCGTTCCCCTGTCATTTGGCTTGCGGCAGTAGCCGCGTCAGCGTCAGGACACCGTGCCCTGATACGACAATGACGGGGGTGCTCAGACCATTTCGACTCCCGGGCAGAAAAACTTCAGGAAAAATCGGTGGCGCTCAGAATCCGGGGATCAGGGCGCGGACTTCCACCGGTCCCCACTGCGCCGCGGGGCACTTCTTCGCCCAGGCGAGGGCTTCGTCCATGTCGGCAGCCTCGATGATGTAGAAGCCGCCGAACTGCTCGCGCGTCTCGGCGTAGGGGCCGTCATGCACCTTGAGTTCGCCGCTATCGTTGACGAAGGCGGCGCCGCCCTTGCCGTCCTCGCGATAGCTGGCGTCGCCGCCTTCCATGACGAGGGTCTTGGCGTCGCGGGTGCGGGCGAGGGGGGCGGTCATGACGAAGGCGCCGGCCTTGGTCAGCGCCTCCTGATAGGCGTAGAGCGTCTCCATCGCCTTCCGCATCTGGTCGGGCGGGATCTGGGCCCCGGCCTTCTCGTCGGCATAGAGCATCAGCATGTAGCGCATCGGTGTCTCCTCGTCCGGCAGCATAGCCCCTCAGGGCAATGTCGGGCGAGGGGAGACGATTTCGACAGGGGAGAGGGATTTTGTGGGGCTCGTGCTCACCTACGCACCGGCCGGTGGTGGGGGCGACACGGTGCAGTCCCGGAGTTCCCGGATGACATCGGGGACGAGGAGAGAGCGGTGCCTCAGTCCAGCAGGCTCGAGACGCTCTGTTCGCTGGCGGTGCGGGCGATGGCCTCGCCCATCAGCGGGGCGATCGAGATGATGCGGATGTTCTTGGCGGCCTTGGCGGCGTCGGTGGCGATGATCGAGTCGGTGATCACCAGCTCCTTGAGCTTGGACTTGGCGATGCGCTCGGCGGCGCCGTCGGACAGCACGCCGTGGGTGATATAGGCAGAAACCTCGGTGGCGCCGTGCTTCAGCAGGGCCTCGGCGGCATTCACCAGCGTGCCGCCGGAATCGACGATGTCGTCGATCAGGATGCAGGCATGGCCGGCCACGTCGCCGATGATGTTCATCACTTCAGAAACGCCGGCCTTGGGGCGGCGCTTATCGACAATGGCGAGGTCGGCGCCGATGCGCTGCGCGGTGGCGCGGGCCCGGGCCACGCCGCCGACATCGGGCGAAACGATCATGACGTTACCGTTGGTGTAGCGCTCCTGGATGTCGCGCACCATGACGGGTGCGCCATAGAGGTTGTCGGTCGGGATATCGAAGAATCCCTGGATCTGCGCGGCATGCAGATCGAGCGTGATGACGCGGTTGACGCCGGCCTCGGTGATCAGGTTGGCCACCAGCTTGGCCGAGATCGGGGTGCGCGAGGCGGACTTGCGGTCCTGCCGGGCATAGCCGAAATAGGGAATCACCGCAGTGATGCGACGGGCCGAGGAGCGGCGCAGCGCATCCGACAGGATCAACAGCTCCATCAGGTTGTCGTTGGCCGGATACGAGGTCGACTGCAGGATGAACACATCCTCGCCGCGGACGTTCTCGTGGATTTCGACGAAGATCTCTTTGTCGTTGAAGCGCTTGACCGTGCAGTCGGTCAGCGGGACTTCGAGGTAGCTCGCGACGGCTTCAGCGAGCGCGCGGTTGGAATTGCCGGTGACAAGTTTCACGAGCGCGCTCCGGTATCGGGCCGGTCCGGGGAGTTGCCGGCTCCTGATGGGCGGGTCTTTAGCTTGGGGCGCGACAAGGCGCAATGCGCCTTGTGACGGAGTGATGAAGGAATCTGGGCGGTGTGACCGGAGCCACCCGCTGACTGCGATCTTGGTGTCGGGCACGGAGTCATTCCCGCGAAAGCGGGAAACTCTGTTTTCTGAGGCTTACCGCGAACCCCGCAAACGGAGGTTCCCGCTTTCGCGGGAATGACCCGGTGGGGAGTGGCGAGATTGAGGGACCTCTCTACAACCCACCCAGCCCAATCACGCTGAGCTGCCGGCCGGTGGTGATTGCTTTGTGCGTCGCATAGCGGTGGGAAAAGTACTTCTTGGGCTCGGCATATGTGCAGATGCCAAGGTCGTCGACGAGGCCGACGCCGGCGGCGATCAGGTGGTCGAAGACGAAGCCGGGGAGGTCGAAATGTTCGCGCCCGCCATTCGGCCTGGTGATGCGGTTCTCGGCGTCGCGGTGATCGCGGATCAGTTCGGCGGCGAAGTCGGGGCCGACTTCATAGTTCGGGCCGGAAATGGTCGGGCCGATGGCGGCGACGATGCGGTCGGGGCGGGCGCCGAGATCGACCATGGCGGCGACGGTCGCCTCGGCAATGCCGCCGGTGGCGCCTTTCCAGCCGGCATGCGCCGCCCCGATGACCCGGGCCTCGGGATCGGCAAACAGGATCGGGGTGCAGTCGGCGGTGAGGATGCCGAGCGCCAGGCCGTGGACGCGGGTGACGAATGCATCGGCCTCGGGGATATCGTCGGGGTCGGGTTGGCGCGTGACCTCGAGCACGGTGACTGAGTGCACCTGCTTCAGCGTCACCAGCTGGTTCAATGAAAAGCCAAGGATACCAGCGATCTGCGCGCGGTTCTCGATGACATGATTCAGCTTGTCGCCCGCCGACAGCGAGACATTGAGCGAGGAGAACTCGCCGGTCGAGACGCCGCCGCGCCGGCCGAAAAAACCGTGCCGGATGCCGGGGATGCGCTCGAGGGCGCGGCTTACTTCGAAAGGCATGCTCATTTCGGGAAACCGATTGGCTCGATGTTGCCGGAATGGGCGCAGAACACCTTGAACAGGGTGCCCATTTCGGTGCTGTCGACGAGGCGCTTCAGCGCTGCAGCAATGGTGTCGATCTGGCCCGGATTGGCCTTGGCCAGTTGCGTGGCGCGCTCGACGATGCCGAGCCCGCCGAGGAAGTCGCGCTGCGTCGAGAGCTTTTCGACGGTGAGGCCGAGTTCGGTTGCGACCTTGCCGAGGCCGCCGAAATCGACATGTGCGCTCAAGTCGATCTCGCCTGGCGCATCGAGCGGATCGGCGAAGGCATGGTTACTCACGGCCTGCAGCGTCTCGCCGGTGCGGGTGGTCGCGTATCCATAGTCGATGGCGAGGATGGCCCCCTTGTTTGCGGCGATGCGGCTGCCGAGCTTCTCCATGATGTCGGCGGCAGCGAGGCTGACCTCGTAGATTTCGCCGGGTTCGGCGTTCGCCACCTCGATCGGCATGGCGGTAGAGGGGATCGGCGTCGGGTTGAGCCCGAAGGCGCGCTTGCCGTCGCGCAGCCCGATCTGGCGTTCGTGCCAGCCGTCGGCCGCCTTGACGAACTGGCGGATCGGCAGGGCGTCGAAGAACTCGTTGGCGACGACGAAGAGCGGATCGTCGGCGACCGCGTCGACCTCGCTGGCCCAGTACGGGTTGTATTTGCCGAGCCGTTCGGCCTGCTGCGCCTTCAGCGCCGGGTTGGTTTCGAACAGCTGCAGGTGGCAGGCATCGAGGAAACCCTCGGCCTTGGCGGCGACCCGCAGCGCATCCTGCATCAGCGTGCCGCGGCCGGGGCCGAGCTCCAGCAGGGTGAAGCTCTTGGGCTGATCCAGCTGTTGCCAGAGGTTGACGATGAAGAAGCCGACCAGTTCGCCGAACATCTGGCTGATCTCGGGGGCGGTGATGAAGTCGCCCTTGGCCCCAAGCGGATCGGCGCCGGTGTAATAGCCGGAACGCGGGTGGGTCAGCGCCAGGCTCATGTAGGTGGCGAGCGACATCGGGCCGGTCTGGCTCAGCTGCATGTCGATGATTTCGCCGAGGGAACGGGTGTCAGCCACGGGCAGGCCTCATGGCGTAGACGATGAGGCCGATGCCGGCGATGAGGATGGGGAGGCTCAGCACCATGCCCATAGTGAGCCAGCCGGCATAGAGATAGCCGAGCTGCGCGTCGGGCAGGCGGAAGAACTCGACGAAGATGCGGGATAGCGCATAGCCGATACCGAAAATGCCGGCGACGAGGCCGGGCTTTCTCAGTGCCCCGAGATGGTTGGTGGCGATGCGGATGACGATGAACAGCAGCACGCCCTCGAGCAGCGCTTCGTAGAGCTGGCTCGGATGGCGCGGCAGTTGGTCGGGATCGGTGGGGAACACCACGGCCCAGGGCAGGGTGGTCGGCGCGCCGTAGAGCTCGGCATTGACGAAGTTGGCGACGCGACCGAGGAACAGCCCGATGGTGCCGATGGCGCCGAGCAGGTCCATGCCGGAAAGGATGTTGCCACCCTTCGAACGGGTGAACAACGCCATGGCCAGCATGATGCCGACCAGGCCGCCGTGGAAGCTCATGCCGCCATCCCACAGCGCGATGATCTCGCCCGGGTTCGATGCGTAGTAGCTCAGGTTGTAGAACAGCACATAGCCGATGCGGCCGCCGATGATGATGCCGACCACCGCCCAGAAGGCGAAGTCCCAGATCGCAGAGGGCTCAAAGGGTGGGCGGTTGTCCTTCCACAGCCTATGCCGGCGCAAGAGCGTCGTGGCATAAGCCGCGCCGCCCAGCACGCCGATGAGATAGGCCAGCGCATACCAGCGGACGACGAGCGGTCCGACGGCAAAGGCGATGGGATCGATATTGGGGAAGGGCACGAAACGCGCTCCGGGTCGAGGAAATCCACTCCCATGTGCATTGCCCGGGAGTGCGGGCAGATTGCGGCGAGGAGGCTGAGACCTTTTAGCCACCGCTATGGTCTGGTCAAGGCACGGGCGGCAGCCTAGATATCGAGCGAGAAACTGTGAAGGCGAGGACGGACGATGACCCAGGGTGGCAAGATATTCGACGAGCTGGGCAAGTTGATGAACAACGCCGCGGGCGTCGCCGACGGTGTGCGCCGCGAGATCGAGACGGCGGTGAAATCGCAGCTCGAGCGGCTGGTCGCCGACATGGACCTGGTCAAGCGCGAGGACTACGACGCGCTGCGCGAACTGGTGCAGGCCCAGAGCGCCGAGCTCAAGGAACTCAAAGCAGCGGTCGAGAGCCTGAAGTCCAAGTGAGGATCGCGGTTCTTTCCGACGTCCACGGCAACCTCGAAGCACTGGATGCCGTGCTGGACGATATTGCCCGGGAGAATGTCGAGGCGACGGTGGCGCTCGGCGATTTCCTGAGCGGGCCGAGCGATCCGCTGGGGGTGGCCGATCGCTTCATCGAGCTCGGGCTGCCCTCGGTGCGCGGCAACCATGACCGCTACATCACCGACGGGCGCGACAAGGACTGGCACATCGACGCGCTGGTGCGCGGCATGCTCGACGCGCGCCAGCATCAGTGGCTTGCTGCGGTGCCGGCGACACTGCTGCTCGACGAAGACGTGTTCCTCTGCCACGGCACGCCGCGCGACGACAACACCTCGTTCATGGACACCATGGTCGGCAAGATCCCGACCATGCATCCACGCGACTATATCGAGGCGGAGGCAGCTGGCTTCGACCACGAGGTGCTGCTGTGCGGCCACACCCACGTGCCGCGCAGCCTCAGGCTCGCCGACGGGCGGCTGGTGGTGAACCCGGGCAGCGTCGGCCTGCCGATGGAGATCGGCTCGCCCGATGCGCGCTACGCCATCATCGAAAAGCGCCGCGCCGGGTGGAATACGGAGTTGCGCGCGGTTGCCTATGATCATGTGGCCGCGGCAAAGCAGGCGCTGGACCGGGGCTATCCGTACTGGGCCGAAACGCTAACCTGGGGATGGGCCAGCCCGAAGGGGCTGTAAGACTGGGCCGAAGCGCTAACCTGGGGATGGGCCAGCCCCAGGGGACTGTAGGGACGTTCAAAGGACTTTTGGTCGCCGCATTTGCTGGGAACGGTGCAGCCATGAGAATCGCGGTTATTTCCGACGTCCACGGCAACCGGCTGGCGCTGGAGGCGGTCGAAGCCAGTATCGCCATGGTCGGGGTCGATGCCACGATCAACCTGGGCGACTTGTTCGCCGGGCCGCTGGATCCGGTGGGCACGGCCGAACTGTTGATCGAGCGCAACTATCCCACCGTGATCGGCAACCACGACCGCTACATCGCCGAGGGCTTGCCGCCCTCGAAGCAGCCGGTCGACCGGTTCGTCAGCGAGCGGTTGCGACCGGTGCACTACGACTATCTTAGGAGCCTGCCGGCCACCCGCGACATCGAGGGCGAGGTGTTCCTCTGCCACGGCACCCCGACAAGCGATGAAGAGCCCTGGCTCGACGCCTGGTGGACCGACCGGACAGTGACCATGCCGGGCGAAGCGAGCGTGACGGCGAAGGCCGATGGGCTGGATTTCCCGGTACTGCTCTGCGGCCACACCCATGTGTCGCGCATTGTGCGGCTGAGGGACGGGCGGCTGGTGGTCAACCCGGGCTCGGTGGGCCTGCAGTTCAACTATGGGGCGCCCGATGCGCGCTATGCAGTGCTCGAGCGGCATGGCGGGCAATGGTCGGCCAGCATCCGGGCCGTGCCCTATGATTTCGAGGCCGCGGCACAGCAGGTGATCGCCAATGGCTTCCCGAACTGGGCCGAAGCGATCCGCACGGGCTGGGCCAGCGCGATTGGGCTGTTCTGAGGTGCCGACCGCTTCTCGCGAGCCTTACGGCGGATGATCCGGGCTCACCCCTCACCCGTCTCGGCCTTTGGCCGATCCACCCTCTCCCCGACGGGGAGAGGAACAAGAGGGGACCGCTACACTCTCGGTATTCTTCTCCCCGTCGTGGAGAAGGTGGCGCGTAGCGCCGGATGAGGGGTCCGCGCACTGCTGCCTGAATGGAGCGAACGATTTGGCGCACACCCACTGTCGTCATCTATGACAGCTTCGTCATGCAGCGCCGCGCATTCTATGCCGAGTCGGGCCTTTGGCGATGTGCCAAAATCGCGCAAATCGGGTGGGGACAGACTCGGCCGGTTAAGACCCTGTTAACCCTTCGCGCCGGATCATCCACAGAAGAAAGCCTTGGATGGCTCTGGCGGCACAATCCCCGGAATCGGGCCGTCAGTGTAGCGTTCCCTAATAGGGACGATTCGTAGGCTTCCTGCGTGCGAGTTCTTGCAAGTAACGCGTAGGACCGGGCAACCGGCCGGCCTTCAAACGTTTCGCCCAATGGGACGCTCAGCCAATGGCACACCTTCTGGAACTGGAACCGGACCGCACGGTGCATCCGGTCGACATCATCGAGCATATTGCTTCGATCAACGACTGGAACTTCGAGCGGCAGGACGCCGACGAGATCTCCATTTCGGTGCGCGGGAACTGGGCCGACTACCACGTTTCTTTCAACTGGATGGAAGATCTGGAGTCGCTGCACATCGCGGCGGCGTTCGACCTGAAGGTGCCGGACACCCGCCGAACCGAAGTTAAGCAGTTGATCTCGCTGATCAACGAGCAGTTGTGGATCGGCCATTTCGACATGTGGAACCACGAAGGCGTGGTGCTGTTCCGCAACTCGCATCTGCTCACCGGCGGCGCCGAAGTAAGCCCGCAGCAATGCGAGGCGCTGCTGCGCTCGGCCACCGACAGCTGCGATCTCTACTACCAGGCGTTCCAGTTCGTGATATGGGCTGGAAAGGGCGCGGCTGACGCGCTCAGCCAGGTGATGTTCGAAACGGTAGGCGAAGCTTGAATTTATCAGATATCGGCCCCGTCGTTCTGGTCGGGGCCGGCAAGATGGGCCTCGCGCTGGCCCGCGGCTGGATCGCCGGCGGTCTGCCGGCCGATCGGCTGGTGCTATGCGATCCGCAGCCCTCCGAGTTCGCGATACAGTTCGCCACCGAGCACGGCATTCGCTTGCAGGCGAGCCCGCTCGGCGTCTTGACGCATGTGCTGGTGCTCGCGGTGAAGCCGCAGGTGATCTACGAGGTGATGGCCGAGATCCAGCCGATCGTCGGCAGCTACACGCTGGTGCTGTCGATTGCCGCCGGCATCTCGCTGGTCGGGTTGTCCGAGGGGCTGCAGACCGAGCGCGTCATCCGCACCATGCCCAATACGCCGGCGCAGGTCGGCCGCGGCATTACCGGGGCAGTGGGACTTTCGATCACCGAAGAGGATCGCGAAACCGCCAATGCGCTGCTCAGCGCCGCCGGCCAGGTGATGTGGTTCGACGACGAGAGCAAGATCGACGGCGTCACCGCGGTTTCGGGCTCCGGCCCGGCCTATGTGTTCTACATGGTCGAGGCACTCGCCGCCGCGGCGCGTCGCCAGGGCTTCGACGACGAGCAGGCAATGCAGCTGGCGCGGGCGACCGTTACCGGCGCCGCGGCGCTGATGGATGCCGATCCGTCGCCGGCCGGCACGCTGCGCGAGAACGTCACCTCGCCCAAGGGCACCACCTACGCGGCGCTGCAGGTGCTGATGGCACCGGATGGGCTCGAGCCGCTGCTCGACCGGGCGGTGCGCGCCGCGCGGCAGCGCTCGGAAGAACTCGGGCGGGCCTGAGGGTCGGTGCGGGCTGATGGCTGAGATCACCTATGCCGAGTTCGAGCAGGTCGATATCCGCGTCGGTACAGTGGTCGAGGCCCGGGTGTTTCCCGAGGCGCGGAAGCCCGCCTACATCCTCCTGATCGATTTCGGGCCCGAGCTCGGGATCAAGAAGAGCTCGGCACAGATCACCGTGCATTACACGCCGGAAACGCTGCTCGGCCGCCAGGTGATGGCGGTGGTCAACTTCCCGCCACGCCAGATCGGCCCGGTCCGCAGCGAAGTGCTGACACTGGGCTATGAGGACGCGGATGGTGCGATTGTGCTGGCGGCGGTGGAGCGCGATGTGCCCAACGGCAAGAAGCTGATGTGACGAGGGATTGAGATGAAACGCATTCTCCCGGCCATGCTGGCCTTCGGCCTGCTGAGCGCGATGACCGCCCAGGCCCTGGCAGAGTCGTGCTTCGACCTCTGGATGGCGCGCAACACCATCTACGACGACAATGGCTACTGCTTCTCGACCGAGCTGGCGCAGGAGTATTTCGACAACGACGATTGCTGGACTAAGAAGCCGAAATTCTCCAAGGCCGAGCGGCGCGAGATCGAGGCGATCAAGGCAGAGGAAGACGACCGCGGCTGCAAGGTGAACTGACGGCGTCCCTCCAGTGGTGGACCGCGACGTGTCGAGCGGCAAGCGGCACCCTGAGTTCGCCAATACCCTCGGCCCGCCAACCGTGTAGGATTGGGTGTTCTGCGAAGAGCGGAGGAGCTCAGCCATGGCACTCTATCTGACACGCTTCAGCTACACGCCCGAGACTTGGGCGCGCCTAAGCAAAAATCCCGAAGATCGCCGCGAGGCCGCACGCAAGTACATCGAGTCCGTCGGCGGTAAGCTGCACGGCTTCTGGTACGGGTTCGGGGAGCATGACGGCTACAACCTGTGGGAGGCGCCCGACAACGTCGCCATGGCGGCGGTGGCCATTGCGATCGGGAGCGGCGGCGCGTGCTCCAAGTTCGAGACGACGCCGTTGCTGACGGTCGAAGAGACCCTCGCCGCTCTCGGGCGTGCTCAAACGGTCGGCTACCGGCAGCCGGGAGCTTAGTAGGGCTACAGCTCTTCGGTGAGCTTCAGCCGATCCAGCAGGCCGCGATCTTCCGGCTCGACCATGCCGACGAAGAACTTGAGCACGGTGCGCTTGCCTTCAGGGGGCAGGGCGGCGATGGCGGCTTCGATGCGGCTGGTCTGGGTGGCGGAGAGGGTCTCGAACAGGCCGCGGCCTTTCTCGGTGGCATAGAGCAGGCGCTGGCGACGATCGGTTTCGCCGGTCTTTTGTTCGACATAGCCATTGTCGACCAGCTGGCGCAGCACCCGAGCCAGGCTCTGCTTGGTGATCTTCAGGATATCGAGCAGGTCGGCGACGGGCATGCCGGGCCGGAGATTGACGAAATACAGCACGCGGTGGTGGGCGCGGCCGAAACCCTGCCGTTCAAGCAGTGCATCAGCGTCGCCGACGAAGTCCCGGTAGGCGAAGAAGAACAGGCCCATGACGTCGAGCGGCATGGCAGGCCCGCCGGCCTGCGCCAAATTTATGTCAGCCTTGTTGACATTTATTTTGCCCGATGCCATCATCACCCCATCGAAAACACAGCTCTTTGCCTTATCCCAAAGCCGTTCCGGTTTGCCAATAGCAAGCCGGTGGGGCAGGATCACAGGCAACAACACGGCGGACCCCAAGGGCCGCACCAGACGAATGGGAGATTGAGATGGCAGGCTTGCCGATGGACCAGCGCGAAGGCTGGATCTGGTTCGATGGTCAGATGGTTCCCTGGAAGGATGCCAAGATCCACGTGCTGACGCACGGGCTGCACTATGCCAGCGCGGTGTTCGAGGGCGAGCGCGCCTATGGCGGCGAGATCTTCAAGTCGCGCCAGCACACCGAGCGCCTGATCCAGAGCGGCAAGACGCTGGATTTCACCATTCCCTATTCGGTCGATGAGATCGAAGCGGCCAAGCGCCTGGTGCTCGAAAAGAACGGCCTCGTCGACGCCTATGTCCGGCCGATCGCCTGGCGCGGCTCGGAGGAACTGTCGGTTCCCGGTCGCAACAACAAGGTGCACCTCGCCATCGCCTCGTGGGTCTGGCCGAGCTACTTCTCGGTCGAGGAGAAGCTGAAAGGCATCCGCCTCGAGTGGAGCCGCTGGAAGCGCCCGAGCCCGGAGACCATCCCGTCCTCGGCCAAGGCGGCCGGCCTCTACATGATCTGCACGCTCAGCAAGGACGCGGCGATGGCCAACGGCTATGCCGACGCGCTGATGCTCGACTATCGCGGGCTTGTTGCCGAAGCCACCGGCGCCAACGTGTTCTTCGTCAAGGGCGACGAGATCCACACCCCGACTGCCGACTGCTTCCTCAACGGCATCACGCGGCAGACGCTGATCCAGCTGGCGCGCGAGAACGGCTACAAGGTGGTCGAGCGCCACATCAAGCCGGAAGAACTGGCGGATTTCGAGGAGTGCTTCCTCACCGGCACCGCGGCGGAAGTGACGCCGGTCAGCGAGATCGGCCAGTACAAGTTCAAGCCGGCCAAGGCCTGCACCACGCTGATCAACGCCTATACCGAAGCCGTGACCCCGAAGAAGGTCGCAGCGGAGTAAGCTCCGGCGCATTTGGAGTTCGAAGGCCCGTTGCTGCTGCAGCGGGCCTTTTCGTTTTGGGCGAAGGGGTCGAACATTCAGCCCCATGGCGTGGGCTCGCACCACCGCGTGTCCATCGGTGAGATTGCCAGCTGACAGTGCCACAAACGCGATGTCATCCCGGCGAAGGCCGGGACCCATCCTGAGATGTTTCGGCTCGCCCGCGTAGCCGCACCACCTCAGGATGGGCCCCGGCCTGCGCCGGGGTGACACCGTGGGTGAGGGGATATCTGTGGCCGAGCCGCTCGCTCCATCTTGGCGAATATGAGCGAAGCCGCCGACGGCTCGATCACACCGCGGGCGGATCGAGCCGCGCGAAGCCGGCTTGCCGATAGTAGGGGAAGCGCGGGTAGGACGGGGTGACGGCGCTGGCCGCGTCGAGCCGGGCGATCTGGCCGGCATCGAGGGCCCAGCCGATGGCGCCGAGGTTCTGGCGCAGCTGCTGTTCGTTGCGGGCGCCGATGATCACCGACGACACGGTGGGGCGCTGCAGCAGCCAGTTGAGGGCGATCTGCGGGATGGTCTTGCCGGTCTCGGCGGCGAGTTCGTCGAGCACGTCGACGATGGCATAGAGCCTTTCGTCATCGACGGGCGGGCCGAACTCCGCGGTGTTGTGCAGCCGGCTGCCTTCGGGCAGCGGCTGGCCGCGGCGCAGCTTGCCGGTGAGGCGGCCCCAGCCGAGCGGGCTCCAGACCAGCGCGCCGACGCCCTGGTCGAGCCCGAGCGGCATCAGCTCCCATTCGTAATCGCGGCCGAGCAGCGAGTAGTAGACCTGATGGGCGACATAGCGCGACCAGCCGTACCGCTCGGAGAGATCGAGCGACTTCATCAGTTGCCAGCCGGCGAAGTTGGAGACGCCGACATGGCGGAGCTTGCCGGCCCGCACGAGGTCATCGAGCGTGCCGAGGGTTTCCGCCACCGGTGTCGCCGCGTCGAAGGCGTGCAGTTGCAGCAGGTCGATATAGTCGGTGCCGAGGCGGGTGAGGGCGGCATCGACGCTCTGGATCAACCTGATACGAGACGTGCCGGCTTCGGCCGGACTATCGCCCATCGGCAGGCCCGTCTTGGTGGAGATCAGCGCGGCGTGGCGGCGCCCCTTGAGGGCGGCGCCGAGGACACGTTCGGAGGCGCCGTCGGAATAGACGTCGGCGGTGTCGAACAGCGTGACGCCGGCCTCGAGGCAGATATCGACAAGGCGCCGGGCCTCTGCTTCGTCGGACGTGCCCCAATGGCTGAACAGCGGACCGGAGCCGCCAAACGTGCCGGCGCCGAAGCTGAGGGCAGGGACCGTTAAGGCGGAGGCCCCGAGCGTGCGATAATCCATGATGTCGACTTTCAGTTGGAGGTGGCGAGCGGTGCGTGGCGGCGGAGCAGCAGGCTGACCAGCAGCAGCGCCAGCGCGAGCAGCGGCAGCACGGCGCCGACCAGCGGCAGGGCGGTGAGCCCAAAACCCTGTTCGAGGGCGACGCCGCCGAGCCAGGCGCCGAGCGCGTTGCCGAGGTTGAAGGCGGCGATGTTGAGCGAGGAGGCGAGGCTGGTGCCCGCGCCGCCGGCCTTTTCCAGCACCCAGAGCTGCAGCGGCGCGACGGTGGCGAAGCCGGCCGCACCGAGCAGGCCAACCGCGATAACGGCAGCGATCGGGTTGGGCAGGGCGAAGCTCATCGCCAGCATGACGATGCCGAGGGCGGCGAGGGTGCCGAGGACGCTCCAGGCCAGATTCCGGTCGGCGAGCTTGCCGCCCAAGAGATTGCCGACGACGAGGCCGCCGCCGAACACCAGGAGGATCGGCGAGACCATGGCTTCGGGGAAGCCGCTGACCTCGGTGAGGGCGGGCGCGATGTAGGTGAAGACGGTGAACACGCCGCCGAAGCCAAGCACGGTGAGGAGGAGGCCGAACAGCACCGGCCCACGCAGCATGGCGCGAAGGTCGGCCCGCCAGTCGGCAGCCTCCGGGGCGGCCTTGTCCCTGGGGACGAGGGCGGTGATCACCAGCATGGCGACGATGCCGATAACGGCGACGGCCCAGAAGGTGGTGCGCCACGAGGTCAGCTGGCCCAGCCAGGTGCCGAACGGCACGCCGAGGATGTTGGCGACGGTCAGGCCGGTGAACATCACCGCGATGGCGGAGGCCCGGCGATCCGGCGCGACGAGGCTGGTGGCGACCACCGAGCCGACGCCGAAGAAGGTGCCGTGAGCGAGCGAAGTCAGCACACGCGCCGCCATCAGCGTCTCATAGCTCGGGGCGATGGCGCAGGCGATGTTGCCGAGGGTGAAGATCGCCATCAGCACCAGCAGCGTGGTCTTTCGCGGCCAGCGGGCAGTGAGCGAGGTGAGGAGCGGGGCGCCGACGACGACGCCGAGGGCATAGCCGGAGATCAGCAGGCCCGCCGTGGCGACGCTGACGCCGAGATCGGCGCCGACTTCAAGCAGGAGGCCCATGATGACGAATTCAGTGACGCCGATGCCGAAGGCACCGGCGGTCAGCGCATAGAGAGCGAGTGGCATGATACACCCTGAAAAACTGGTCAGGGCGCAGAAATGGACCTCGCTCGCTCGATGAACTAGACTGCCTCACGGAACAGCTTTTGTGAGTTGAGTTCACATGTCACGCACTGAGGTGAACCGCTTCGGCGAGATGGACGTGTTCGTGCGGGTGGTCGACATGGGCGGCTTCTCGGCGGCGGCGCGGACGCTGCGGATGACGCCATCGGCGGTGAGCAAGCTGATGGCGCGGCTCGAGACCCGGCTCGGCACGCGGCTGCTGAGCCGCTCGACCCGCACGCTGCAGCTGACGCCGGAGGGCACCGCCTTCTACGAGTCGAGCCTCAGGATCCTGGCCGATCTCGAGGAGGCGGAGCGTGGCGCCGGGGCGGCCGAGCAGCCGGCGGGGCGCATCCGGCTCAACACCAGCGCTTCATACGGCACCCATATCCTGACGCCGTTGTTGCCGGAGTTCCTGGCACTTTACCCCGGCATCAGCCTCAACGTGGTGCAGACCGACGCGATCGTCGATCTCTATGCCGAGCGCACCGATGTGGCGGTGCGGGCCGGCCCGCTGAAGAACTCGAGCCTGATGGCGCGAAAACTCGGTACGACGCGCATGGTGATCGTCGCGGCGCCCGCCTATCTCGAGCGCCACGGTACGCCGGCGAGCGCTGCCGAGCTGGAAGCGCACAACCGGCTGAACTTCTGCTACCGGCGGACGGTCGAGGGCTGGCCGCTGCTGGAGGGTAACAAGTTGATCTCGGTGCCGGTGGCGGGGAACCTGCAGGCCAGCGATGGCGAGGCGCTGCGGCAGATGGCGGTGGCCGGCGTCGGCATCACCCGGCTCGCCGCCTTCACGGTGCGCGACGACCTCGCCGCCGGGCGGCTGCTACCGGTGCTGGAGGAGCAGAACCCCGGCGATCTCGAGGATTTCCACGCCGTGTTCAGCGGGCAGGGCGGGTACCTCCCGGCGCGCGTCCGGGTGCTGCTGGATTTTCTGGCGGAGCGGGGGCGGGTGGGGTGAGGGGCGGCGGTGTAAGGCGCGTCGCCTCGCCTGCCGCCCCACCCCCTCCCAGCCTCCCCCATCAAGGGGGAGGTGCCGTCCAGTGTGTGTGGCGCGATCTGGTCCATCCACTGACCCCACCTCCCCCTTGATGGGGGAGGCAAGCGCAGCTTGTGAGCGCAAGCGAATTAGCGAAGCTCGGAGGGGGTGGTGCCACGCCCTCGATCTGAGTGCGAGGGGCCAGGGAGCAGTCTGTTCCGGCCGGCGTCAAGACCCCCGCGACCGCATCGTATGCCGACGCCGGTGCAGCTCATGCATCCGCTCCTCAAGCGCCGGATCCGGGCCCTCCACCGGCAGGCCTGGGGCAATGGCATTGATCGGTAGTCCGTTGACCGGGGACGGGCCATCGCCCATGGCGGTGCGCCACTCGGTCAGTTGCGCCGATGAGACGGCGTAGACGATGCGGCCCAACCCGACCCAGGCATGGGCTGCGGCGCACATCGGGCAGTGCTCACCCGAGGTATAGACGGTGGCGACGGCGCGCTCGGCGGAGCTCATGTTGGCTGCCGCCCATTTGGCGATATCGATCTCGGGATGCCGCGTCGCATCGCCGGTCGATTCCCAGTTGTGCTCCTCGAACAGCACTTCGCCGGAGGCAGAAACGAGGATCGAACCGAAGGGGTCGTTGTTGGTGCCGAGCGCGGCTTCCGCCAGTTCGGCACAGCGCAGCAGGTGCTTGTGGTCGGTCTCGTTCATCATCAGCTCCAGGTGGCGAGGCGGGCGGTTTCGGCGGTCAGTGTGTCGAGCAGGACGGCCCGCGCTTCCGGCGTCGAGGGCCGCTCGTTGCCGTTGAAGACGTGGCCATGCTCGCTCATCAGGTCGAGCAGGAAGAGCGCGACATAGAGGCTGAAGATGTGGTCGTTGCGGTGGCCTGCCGCGTCCATCCAGTAGTCGACATAGTGTTTGGGGCCGCGCATCGAGGTGAGCGCGGCAAGGGTGAGCGCCGGGGCGTAGCGCGGGTCGCCGAAGCAGAGATCGTCGACATCGACGATGCCGGAGAAGCCGCCTTCGGGGCCGACGATGACGTTGCGGGTGGTGGTATCGTGGAGGAACGGCGTTGCGGTGATGGCGTCGAGTTCGGCCCGATGGCGGTCGATCGCCGCGCCAACCGGCGCGAGCACTGCCGGGTCGAACAAGGCCGCGGCGGTGAGGCGCTGCACCGAGCGGGCGAAGTTCGAGTCGAGTTCGTTCGACCAGCGGTCGTGCGGCGCGGCTTCGGGGGTGGCGGCATAGCCATAGCGGTTGCCGCCAGGGGATCTGGCCGCGGCGGTCTGCGCTGCCGCGACGCGTTCGGCAATGGCGCGCAGTTGCGGGTCGGTGAGCTCGGTCACGACATTGCCGAGATCGGTGCCCGGCAGCCGCTCGATCAGCATGTAGGGAAAGCCATCGATGCTGCCATGCGCGAAAACCCGGGGCAGCGGCACGCCGAGTTCGTGGAGCTCTGCCATCAGGCGAGTGCCCTCGGCGAGACCCGCGGCGCGGTAGGGGTGGCCGAGGCGCGCCACGACCGGTTCACGCCCCACGGACGAGATATCGAAGACGTAATGCGCGGCGCCGGTAGCGAAGCGCTCGATGTGCTCAGGGGACCAGCCGAGTCGCTCCTCGACGGCGCGGGCCGCGAGGACGGCGAAATCCGGCTCGTCGCTCATCGGCCGTCCGGATAGACCGCCGGCCCCTTGAGTTCGAGTTTGTTGCCCCAGGGGTCGAGTACATAGAACGAGTTGCCCATGCCGCGGGCACCCCCGTGCAGCGCTTCGCGCTCGATGCGGACATCGTGCGCCGCGAGATGGGCGCGCATCGCGCCTTCATCGAAGGGGCTCAGCGCGATGCAGACATGGTCGACATTGCGGCCGCCCTTGACGGGCGGGACGGCAGAGGCGGCGCCCGGATGGGTGATGTCCCAGAGGACGATCAGCGCTGCGCCGCACCAGACCTGCTCCATGCCGAGCGCCGGATAGGAATAGCCCGGCTGGCAGCCGAGCACGTCGGCATACCAGTTGGTGGCTTTGGAGAGATCGTCGACGAGGAAGACGACGTGGTCGATGCCCACGAGCGAGAAGGGTGGGCGGGTGTCGGTCATCGCTTGTTCCATTTGGCGCGGGCGTCGTCGTCTTCGGGCTTGGCCTCGACCCAGCGCTCGCCTTCGGGCGTCGCTTCCTTCTTCCAGAACGGGGCGTCGGTCTTCAAGTAGTCCATCAGGAAGGATGCGCCATCGAAGGCGGCCTGGCGGTGCGGGGCCAGCGTCATCACCTGGACGATCGGCTCGCCCACGGCGAGGCGGCCATAGCGGTGGATGACCGATGCCTTGATGAGGCCGAAGCGCACGACCGCCTCGGCGATGGCCTTGCCGATCTGCGCTTCCGCCAGTTCGGGGTAACTCTCGAGCGTCAGCGTGCTGACCGGATCATCGGGGCGCGAGCGGACGAGGCCGGTAAAGGTGACCGCCGCGCCGGCGCCGGCCGATGCGGCAAGGAAGGCATTGGTCTCGGCGCCGGGATCGAAGGGCGCCTGCTGCAGGCGGACCGACACGGTCAGCCGCCGGTCATCGGCGGAAACAGGGCGACGACCTTGGCGTTGCCGATCGGGGTCGAGTGCGGGACGATTTCAGTATCGAGCGCTGCCTTGATCAGGCTGGGCTTTTGCATCGCCAGATCAGCGGCTTCGTCGCGATCCCTCAGCCACTGAATCAGGTCGCCGACGGTGACCACGTCAGGCGGAGGTGAGACGTCTTCCTCACCGCGGTTGAGGCGCTCGCGCAGCCAGGCGAAATAGCGGATCTTCATAGTTCAGGTCCCGACAGATGCGGCCAGGTGGAGCGCAGGTATTCCCAGCCGGTCCAGACGGTGAGCCCGCCGGCGATCCACAGGAACACATGGCTGATGAAGCCGAGCCCGAGCAGCATCGGCGCGGCGATGATCAGGCCGAGCGCCACGAGCTGTACGGTGGTCTTCCACTTGGCGAGGAAGGTGACCGGCACGCTGATCGAGCGGTTGCCGAGATATTCGCGGAGGCCGGAAACGAAGATCTCGCGCAGCATGATCGCGATGGCCGGGATCAGGTCCCAGCCGTTGAGGTCGCGCGTCCAGGCGAAGGTGATGAGTAGCGCCCCGACCAGCAGCTTGTCGGCGATCGGATCGAGCATCTTGCCCAGCGCCGAGTTGAGATTCATCTGCCGGGCGAGGAAGCCATCGAGCCAGTCGGTGACGGCGGCGGCGATGTAGAGCAGCAGCGCCAGCCAGCGCAGCCATTCCCAGCCGCTGACGAGGAACAGGCAGATCACCGGAATCGCAAGGATGCGGCCGATGGTCAGCTGGTTGGGAAGCGTCATCAATTGCGGAGGGATTTGCATGCCGGGAGAAGACGCTATCGCCGTGGCGCGGTCAAGGCAGGGTGGGGCGGCAGGGTTGGTTGAGTGTTACTGATAGAGACGGCCCCCTCCCATCCTCCCCCATGAAGGGGGAGGTGCCCCGCCGGTGTGTTTGGCACGGCCCTGCCATAGCCCCGACTCTTCACCTCCCCCTTTAAGGGGGGAGGCCGGGAGGGGGCCGTCTGTTTCAGTCTGCTACGCCACCAACTGCCCCGTCACCCGGCGCCGCTCTTCCACGGCTTCGGCCAGCTTTTCCAGCACCTCGACCGTCGAGTCCCAGTCGATGCAGCCGTCGGTGATCGACTGGCCGTAGACCAGCTCCTTGCCGGGCACCAGATCCTGGCGGCCGGCGACGAGGTTGGATTCGGCCATGATGCCGATGATGCGCTTGTCGCCGGCGGCGATCTGGGCGCCGACGTCGGCCAGCACCATCGGCTGGTTCTCGGGCTTTTTCGACGAGTTGGCGTGGCTGGCGTCGATCATCACTGCCGGGCGGATGCCGGACTTTTCGGCTTCCTTGCAGGCGGCATCGACGCTGAGCGCATCGTAGTTGGTCGCCTTGCTGCCGCCGCGGAGGATAATGTGGCAGTCGTCATTGCCGGTGGTTGCCGCGATGGCGGAGTGGCCGGACTTGGTCACTGCCAGGAAATGGTGCGGCTGGCTGGCGGATTTCACCGCGTCGAGCGCGATGCGGACATTGCCGTCGGTGCCGTTCTTGAAGCCGACCGGGCAGCTCAGCCCCGAGGCGAGCTCGCGGTGCACCTGGCTTTCCGTGGTGCGCGCCCCGATAGCGCCCCAGGACACCAGATCTGCAAAATACTGCGGGGTGGTCATGTCGAGGAACTCGGAGCCGGCGGGCAGGCCGAGATTGTTGATCTCGAGCAGCAGCGAGCGGGCGAGCCGCAGCCCGTTATCGATATCGAAGCTGCCATCGAGATTGGGGTCGTTGATCAGGCCCTTCCAGCCGACGGTGGTGCGGGGTTTCTCGAAATAGACCCGCATGACGATCTCGAGGCTGCCGGCAAGGCGCTCACGGACCGAGGCGAGGCGACGGGCATAGTCGAGCGCCGCCTTGGGATCGTGGATGGAGCAGGGGCCGACAACGACGGCGAGGCGGTCGTCGACGCCGTGCAGGATGTTGTGCAGCGCATGGCGTGAGCTGATCACGGTGCGGGTTGCCGCGTCGGTGCGCGGGAACTCGCTGATCACCTCTTCGGGGGTTCGGAGTTCGCGGATCTGTTTGATGCGCAGGTCGTCGGTGGATTTCAGCATTTCGTCGGCTCCTCGGGGGTTCTGGGGCACCGGCGACAAAAAAGCCGCCAGGTGGTCTGGCGGCTTTTTGGGTATTTTCGGTTTGGTGTTTTACGTCAAACGCGCCCCTTCGGCTGCCAGCGGCTTCCGGTGGTAAAATACCAATACGAATAGGCGGCGCGAAGGTTCATGGCCGGGTTTGTAGCCGAGCTTTACTGACTTGTCACGGGGCTCAATTCATCCGTTCGTCGAATAACGAAGCACTCTCCTAATCGCCACCATCCTTGGCGGCCGCCGTCTTGATGGCGGCGAAGACGCGGAGCGCCGCTTCGAAATCGGCGGGGTCGAGCGCTCCGAGCACTTGGCGGCGGAGCGCCATGACGTCCTCGTTCACCTCGGCGACGACCTCGCGGCCACGCTCGGTGAGGGAGACGGCGTTGGCGCGGCGGTCGGTGGGGTCGGGCTCGCGGGTAACGAGGCCGGAGGCCTGCAGCTCATCGATCAGCCGGACCAGCGAGGCGCCTTCGATGCCGATGGCGTCGGCGAGGGCGTTCTGGCGCACATTCTCGCCCAACCGGTCGATCCAGATCAGCGGCGCCGAGGCGGCTTCCGACACGCCGTGCTTGGCGGCGACGGCCCGCGCCATCTTGCGCCACAGCCGCCCGGTGAGCAGCAGGTCCCGGGTGAGATCGCGCATCAGGTGTGCAGGATCGCTTGTTGCCATTAATTAGTATCCTAATTATACGAAGCCAAATTGTATAGCTCCGATGTCGGAATACGCCACCGGGGCAGGGCCCCGAGGACGCAACGAATGAGTTCGCAACCGAACAACCACAAATGGATGGTGCTGAGCAACACCACGCTGGGGATGCTGGCGGCAACGATCAACGCGTCGATTGTGTTGATCAGCCTGCCAGCGATCTTCCGCGGCATCGGATTGAAACCGCTCGACCCCGGCAACACCAACGTCCTGCTCTGGACCATCATGGGCTATATGGTCGTCACCTCGGTGCTGGTGGTGACCTTCGGCAAGCTCGGCGACATGTTCGGGCGCGCCAAGGTCTACAATCTCGGCTTCCTGATCTTCACGCTGGCCTCGATTGCGCTGAGCTTCATGCCGACCGGCGACGGCGCGGCGTATTACCTGGTCGGGCTCAGGATCGTGCAGGGGATCGGCGGGGCGATGCTGACCTCGACCGCCACGGCCATCCTGATCGACGTGTTCCCGACCCAGCAACGCGGGCTGGCGCTGGGGATCAACACCATGGCGGCGATCGCGGGGCAGTTCATCGGGCTGATCCTGGGGGGATTGCTGGCCGATATCGACTGGCGCTGGATCTTCTGGATCAATGTGCCAATCGGCCTCGTTGGGACCATCTGGGCCTATGTGAGCATGAAGGACTATGTGCCGACGCGGCATAGCAGGATCGACTGGTGGGGCAACATCACCTTCGCGGTTGGCCTGGTGCTGCTGCTGATCGGGGTCAATGACGGCATCCAGCCCTACCATAACGACCTGATGGCCTGGGGCAGCCCGCAGGTGCTGGCCGAACTCGGGCTCGGGCTGGTGTTCCTCGCCTTCTTCTTCTTCATCGAGACCAAGGCAAAGCCGCCGATGATCGACCTGAAGCTGTTCCGCATCAGGCCGTTCTTCGCCGGCATCTCGGCCAACCTGATGACCTCGGTAGCGCGTGGCGGGCTGCAGTTCATGCTGATCATCTGGTTGCAGGGGATCTGGCTGCCGCTGCATGGCTACAGCTTCGAATCGACGCCGCTCTGGGCCGGCATCTTCATGATCCCGCTGACCTTGGGCGTGCTGATAGCAGGGCCGGTCGCCGGCATGCTCGCCGACCGCTTCGGGCAGCGGGCCTTCGCCAGCCTTGGCATGCTGCTGGGCGCTTCGACCTTCCTCGGGCTGATGCTGCTCAATGCCGATTTCGACTACCCGGTCTTTGCGACGCTGCTGTTCCTGAACGGGGTGGCCTCGGGGCTGTTCTCGGCGCCCAATGCGACGCAGACCATGAACGCCGTGCCGGCTTCCGAGCGCGGGCAGGCAGCGGGCATCCGCGCCACGGCGATGAATGCCGGGCAGGTGCTGTCGATCGGCATCTTCTTCACGCTGATGATCGTCGGCCTCGCCATCAGCCTGCCGCAGAGCATGGAGAGCAACCTCGTCGCCGAAGGCCTGAGCGCGGATGTGGCAGCGCAGGTTGCCGCGGCGCCGCCGGTGGCGAGCCTGTTCGCGGCCTTCCTCGGCTACAACCCGATGGGCGAACTGATCCCGGCGGGCGCGCTGCATGCGCTGAGCGCGGCGCAGCAGGCGGTGATCACCGGCAAGGAGTTCTTCCCGCACCTCTTGGCGGCGCCGTTCATGGTGGGGATCAAGATCGCCTTCACCATCTCGCTGCTGCTGTATCTGCTGGCGGCGCTGGCCTCGTGGCTGGGCGGCTCGGCCGGCGGCAAGGCTCCGGAGCGGATGCCGGATGGGGTTGAGCAGGCGGCTTGAGGGGATTTCCGCTGTCCCTCGCTGAGGAAGAGAGGAGAGCTTACTCACTCGTCATCTTGCACGGCATTTTCCACACCCACCGGGTCTCATCCCTGCGAAAGCAGGGACCCGACGTGCCCCCGCGCCGGCTGATGGCTGGGTCCCAGCTTTCGCTGGGATGACATCGGGCTGGGGGGATTGCAGTGGGTCGGCTCGACCACGCTGGAGTGCCCGGCCGGCGCACCGCCCCGTTGATCTCCCGCAACTGAAGCCGCATAAGCCGCGGGCGATGGCCAAGGCGCTGAAGAGAAGACGCGACAACCGTGCGGCGCTGCCTTTGGTGGCGCCGTTCGTAATCGTCTACGCGGCCTTGTTCCTCTATCCGACACTGCAGATGCTGGCGATGAGCCTGACCGACGGGCAGTTGATCCTGCCGGGCGAATGGGTGGGACTGAACAACTACCTGAAACTGTTCCGCGACTGGCGCTTCGGCAACTCGGTGGCCAATACCGCGTATTTCGTCGCGCTGACGGTGGTGCCGGGAACGCTGCTGGGGCTGGGCTTCGCCATGCTGGTGGTGCGGCTCAAGGGGTTCTGGCAGGCAGTGGTGCTGGCGGTGTTCTTCCTGCCCTACATCCTGCCGGTCACCACGGTGACCTCGATATGGACCTGGTTCGTCTATGGACCAGGGCAGGTTGTGCTGCCCGACCGGGTGCTGGGGCGGCCGCCTTTCGTGTTGCCGATCGCGGCTGTTATCACCGTGTGGTGGACGGTCGGCTTCAACGTGCTGCTGTTCATGGCCGGGCTGAAGAACATTCCGGCCGAACTCTATGAGGCGGCAAAGCTCGACGGGGCAGGGCGGTGGACGCAGTTTCGCGCCATCACCTGGCCGCTGATCTGGCCGGTGACGGTTTTGGTGCTGACCATCCAGTTGATCATGCAGATCAAGGTGTTCGACCAGGTGTACCTCCTGGTGCAGGGCGGACGGGTCGATGCCTCGATGGTGCTGGTGCAGTACATCTACACGCTGGCCTTCCAGCGCAACCAGGGCGGCTATGCCGCGACCGTGGCGGTGGCGCTGTTCGTCATCGTTGCCGCCGTGTCGGTGCTGCAGTTCCAACTGCTGCGGGCGCGTAAATGATCCGCAGGTTGAACTTCGCCGGGCTGGTGCTGGCGCTGGTGACGGTGGTTGCGTCGGTCGCCTGGGCGTTTCCATTGGTATGGGCGATCCTCACGACGGTGGCGCCGCAGGCGGATGGAACGCCGCTCGACGGGCTGGCGGTTTATGCCAAGGCGCTGTTCGGTACGCCAATCGGGCTGTGGTATCTCAACTCGCTGGTGACTTCGGGCACTGTGACACTGGTGGTGATCGCGATCAGCTCCGCGGCCGGCTACGCCATTTCGCAGCTCGAATTCTGGGGGCGGAAGGCGCTCTGGTACCTGATCCTTGCGAGCTTCATGATCCCGGTGCAGGCGCTGATCGTGAACCACTTCCTGCTGATGAACAGCTGGAAGCTGATCAACACCTGGGCCGGGGTGATCCTGCCGCAGCTGATCGCGCCCATTGCGGTGATCGTCTACAAGCAGTTCTTCGACAGCGTTCCCAGGGAACTGAGCGAAGCCGCCAAGGTTGATGGGGCCAGCCACGCGCGGCTGCTGTGGAGCATCTACCTGCCGGTCAACTGGGGGGTGACGGCGGCGCTGGCGATCATCGTGTTCATCGGCGCTTGGAACGCCTTCCTGTGGCCGTTCCTCGTGGTGACGAAAGAGCCGCTGATGAATGTCACGGTGGCGATCGGCCAGGTGGAGCAATATCTCGGCGTCGGCGGGCTGGCGGCTGCGCTGCTTGCCGGGTTGCCGGTGGCGCTGGTTTATCTGGTGTTCCAGAAGAAGGTGACCGAGGCGATCATGCTGTCGAGCGGTATCAAGGGCTAGCCATACATCCGTCGCGGGTTTGCCCCGAACTGGCCGCGCAGATGAATGTATTATGAACGAAAACGCATGGCTCTGACGGCGGGCCGGGCTCCAGCCCCCACAATCCTGAACGCAAACTTAACTTGAGTTCACGCGGCATGCGCAGAGCGCATATCTCAGGTGCGTAATACCCTACTGGTTGGGTCGGGTTGGCGGCCTTATATCAGCGTCACCAAACAGAAGGGGAAACCAAATGAACATTCGTCAGAAACTCTCGCAGTTCGCCGCCTACAACCGCACCGTCCGTGAGCTCTCGCAGCTGAGCAACACCCAGCTTCGCGACCTCGGCATCACCCGCGACGACATCAAGTCGGTCGCCCGTACTGCGGTCAACTAAGCAGCTTTCTCAGCGATGAGATGAACGAAGGCGCCCAGCGGGCGCCTTTTGTTTTTGGGGCGGTGGGTTTACTTGCTGCGCGCCCAGAAGATCTTCATGCGGCCTCTACCTCCGGCGCGCTAGGAGTGGCCGGGCCAGTGCGGGAAGGGTACCCCCCAGTGTTGGCGTCTCCTCCCCCCTTGCGGGGGAGGGACAGGGTGGTGGGGACTCTGTGCGCTATAGCTTACGCCGCCTTGGCGTAGGGGCGGGTGTCGATGATCTGGCCGGTGGCGGTGCCTTCGACGGCTTCGAGGTAGCCCTTGGCGGTGTCCTCGGGAGTCATGCGGGCGACCTTGCCGGCGTTCCACTCGGGCGCGCCGACCAGCGGCGGGCTGACCAGGTTGATGCGGATGCCGCGCGGCAGTTCGAGCGCGGCGGCGCGGGTAAAGCCCTCGAGCCCGGCATTGACGGTGGCGATGGCGGCGACATTGGGGATGGGCTCGCGGGCCCACCAGCCGGCGGTGAGGGTGATCGAGCCGTTGTCGCGCAGATAGGCCGGGGCGATGCGGGCGAGGTTGATCTGGCCCATCAGTTTGTAATCGAAGCTCATCTGGAAATCGGCGGGCGTCAGGTCGGCGAGCGCCTTATAGGCGGCGCCGCCGGCGGCGCTGATGATGGCATCGACCGGGCCGACGGATTTGAGCAGCGCTTCGAGGCTGGCGCTATCCTGGATATCGGCCTTGTGTGGGCCGTTGCGCGAGGCGGAAATCACCTCGTGGCGGGGCGACAGGGCGGCGACGACGGCCTTGCCGATGGTGCCGGTGGCACCAATGACGATGATCTTCATAGCAATGTCCTTGAGAGAGTATCTGCGCGTCCGGGGCTGGGATCCGGCGGGTGTTGCGCTGTCTAGCTGCCGTTGAAGTGGTCGTAGATCTGTTGTGCGAGCTGGGTCGACACACCCGGCACTGAGGCCAGGTCCGCGAGCGCCGCTCGGCCAACCGCTTTGGCTGAGCCAAAGCGTTGCAGCAACGCACGTTTTCGTGTTGGCCCGATGCCCTCGATCTCGTCGAGCGGGTTCTTGATCACGTCCTTCTTGCGCTTGGCGCGGTGGGTGCCGATGGCGAAGCGGTGGGCTTCGTCGCGCAGCCGCTGGACGTAGTAGAGCACGGGATCGCGGTGCGGCAGCATGAAGGCCTCGCGGCCTTCCATGAAGAACTTCTCGCGGCCGGCGTCGCGCTCCTCGCCCTTGGCGATGCCGATGAAGGTCACTTCCTTCTGGAGGTTCAGTTCGGCGATGACCTGGCGCACCGCATTGAGCTGGCCGGCGCCGCCGTCGATGAAGACGACGTCGGGCCAATCCGGCATGCCGGTATTCTCGTCTTCGGCTTCCGGCTCGCTCTCGTTGGCTAGGCGGGTGAAGCGGCGGGTCAGCACTTCGCGCATCATGCCGAAATCGTCACCCGGGGTGATGTCGGTCGAGCGGATGTTGAAGGTGCGATAGTACTTCTTGTTCAGCCCCTCTTCGCCGGCGACGATCATGGCGCCGACGGCATTGGTGCCGGAGATGTGCGAGTTGTCGTAGACCTCGATACGGCGCGGCGGCTCGTCGAGGCCGAACAGCGTGGCGACGCCTTCGAGCAAGGTCTTCTGCGTCGCGCCTTCGGCCAGTTGGCGGCCGAGCGCTTCGCGGGCATTGTTGAGGGCGTGCTGGACCAGGTCCTTCTTTTCGCCGCGCTGCGGCGTCTGGATCGAGACCTTCGAGCCGGCGCGGGCCGACAGAGCCTCCTCCATCAACTCCTTCTCGCTCAGCTCATGCGACAGCAGGATCTGCTTGGGCGGCGTGCGATCCTCGTAGAACTGGCTGATGAAGGCCTCGAGCACTTCGGCATCGGAGAGCGAGGCGTCGGCGCGCGGCCGGAAGGCGTGGTTGCCCCAGTTCTGGTAGGCGCGGAAGAAGAACACCTGGACGCAGAACTGCCCGGCCTCGTGGCCGATGGCGAAGACGTCGGCTTCCTCGACCGATTTCGAGGCGACATCGCCCTGCGACTGCACCAGGGCAAGCGCCGAGAGGCGATCGCGCAGCAGCGCGGCGCGTTCGAAGTCGAGGTTTTCCGCCGCGACGTTCATATCGGCGGCGAGGTGATCCTGCACCGACTTGGACTTGCCGGAGAGGAACTGGCGGGCTTCCTCGACCAGTTCGTTATAGTCGGCCATCGAGATTTCGCCGGTGCAGGGGGCCGAGCAGCGCTTGATCTGGTGCAGCATGCAGGGCCGGGTGCGGGCCTTGTAAAAGCTGTCCGAACAGGTGCGGAGCAGGAAGGCGCGCTGCAGCGCGGTGATGGTGCGCTTCACCGCCAGGGCCGAGGCGAAGGGACCGAAATAGTGGCCCTTGATGCGGCGCGAGCCGCGGTGCTTCTTCAGCTCGGCGGCTTCATGCTCGGTGGCGATCAGGATGTAGGGGAAGCTCTTGTCGTCGCGCAGCAGCACGTTGAAGCGCGGCTTCAGGCGCTTGATCAGGTTGGCTTCGAGCAGCAGCGCTTCGGCTTCCGTCTCGGTGCGCACGAACTCCATGTTGCGCGTTGCTTCGATCATCCGGCGGATGCGGATATCGAGGCCTTCTGGGCGCGTGTAGTTGGTGACGCGCGCCTTGAGGTTGCGCGCCTTGCCGACATAGACGACCTCGCCGGCCTCGTCGAACATCCGGTAGACGCCGGGCGAGGGGGGCAGGGTCTTGACGAACGCCTTGATGACCTCGGCGCCGTGAATAGGAGGCGTCTCGGTCATTTGCGCCTCGGGGTCGGGCCGCGGCGGGTCGGCCATTCGATATGCTCGCCGCCATCGAGGACGATCATCTGGCCGGTCATCGCATCGAGGCCGAGGATGGCGACGACGCCATCGGCGATGCCCTCGGCATCGGCGCTGCGGCCGAGCGGCAGCTCGGTCAGGCGGCGGGCATGCGCTTCGGGCGAGACATGCGGCGGCGGCACGGTGGGGCCGGGGCCGACGGCGTTGACCCGGATGCGCGGCGCCAGCGACTGCGCCAGGGTGCGCGTCATGGTCCAGAGCACGGCCTTGGACAGGGTGTAGCTGAAATAGGCCGGCGACAGGTCGAGCACCCGTTCATCGATAATGTTGATGATATTGCCCTTGGCATCGGCCGGCAGCTGGGTGGCGAAATCGCGCGCGAGGAAAGCCGGCGCTTCGGCGTGCACGGCGAAATGCGCGTCCCACAGCGCTTCGTCGAGATCGGCGACGGCGTCGCGCTCGAACAGCGAGGCGTTGTTGACGAGGAGGGTGAGCGGGCCGAAGCGCGTTGCGGCATCGGCGATGAGCCGGGCGCGCTGCGTGCGGTCGGCGAGATCGGCGCCGACGGTGGCGGCATTGCCGCCGGAGCCACGGATTTCGGCCGCCACCGCCTCGGCCTTCTCGGCTGAGGCGCGGTAATGGACGACGACTGCCCAGCCATCGTCGGCCAGCCGGCGCGCAATGGCGGCGCCGACGCGGTCGGCGGCGCCGGTGACAAGGGCGACACGGCTGGAATCGGCCGGGATATGTTCGGGTGCGGATGTCATGAGTCGAGCCGGAAGATAGGGCTTCGCGCGCGGGGGTTCAATTGACCGCTGTGTGCGCTGCGAACCGCAAGTCATGCGATGCCGGATACGCCGATCGGCAAGCAGACTGGGGGAGGGGCGACAGGCAACAATTGCCGGTCCACCCGGATTTCCCCCGCTGCTTCAAGTACGTGCAAGCTTATGACTACCGACTCTCTGCAATCGGGCGTAACGTCGCACTTGCGAGTTGGGGGCCACTCGGCTTCCACAAAGCTGGATCTGAGGAGCGTCCAATGGAAGCAATTATTCCGATTCTCGTTCAACTGATTGGCGGCGGCGTCGGGGGTAACGGCATTGCGGCCGTGCTCAAACAGGTCAATCTCGGACCGGTCGGTAACACCATCGCCGGCGCGATTGGCGGCTGGCTCGGCACCTGGCTGGCGGGCATGATCCCGGGACTTTCCGGACTGGTCGGTACCGCGGCGACAGCAGCCGGCACCGGCGGCATGGATATCGGCGCGCTAGCCGGGCAGGGCCTGACCGGCCTCGTCGGCGGCGGCATCCTGACCACCATTGCCGGGCTGATCAAGAACGCCACGATGAAGAGCAGCTGATACTGATCTAGTTTCCGCTATTTGCCCCGGGCGCCAGGCCCGGGGCTTTCGACTGCATAGAGTAGTATCCATGGCTGAGCCCCCCGCCGGGCAACCCCGCCGCCGGGCCGACGATGTCGCGCTCGGCATTGGCCTGACCCTCCTGGCCATCGTCATCTTCGGCATCCAGGACGCCCTTACCAAATCGCTGGTGCAGACGCACTCGCCGTACCAACTCGCCATGCTGCGGTTCTGGGCGTTCGCGGCGTTTTCCCTGGTGCTGGTGAGCCGGCAGGGACCGCTGAGAGAGGCGTTCCGCTCGAAATATCCCTTGCTGCAATGGCTCCGGGCCATCCTCCTGGTGGTCGATATCTGGTTCTTCGCCATGGCGCTGAAGACCGTACCGCTGGCGGAGCTGCAGGCGGTGGTGCTGGTCTATCCGCTGATGGCGACGCTGGTGGCGATCCCGATCCTCGGCGAGCGGGTCGGGCTGTTCCGGCTGGTCGCGGTGTTCATCGGCTTCTGCGGGGCGCTGGTCATCGTCAGGCCGGGTGGCTTGCCGATCGATGGCGGGGTGATTTTCGCCATCCTCTCGGCCGCGAGCTATGCCGTCTACATCGCGCTGACCCGAAAAGTGTCGAGCGCCGACACCACGGCGACCAGCATGGTCTATGTCGGGGTGGGCGGGCTGCTGCTGACGACGGCGGTCGGGGTGTTCTTCTGGCAGCCGATGGACCTTGCCGCCATGTTGCAGATGGGGCTGGTGATGATCACCTCCACGGCGGCGCATGGGCTGATGATGGTGGCGCTGTCGCGAGCCCCGGCCAGCACCTTGCAGCCGTTCAACTATTTCGCGCTGCCCTGGGGCATTTTCCTCAGCTACCAGGTGTTCGGGCACCTGATCGACCCGGTGGCGCTGATCGGCGGCGGCATCATCGTCGGCGCCGGGTTGGTGGTGATGGCGCGCGAGCGGTATTTGAGCCGGGTCGGGCGGCGGGGTGAGATGACGGCGGCGGAGGAAGAGACGCTGCCGCATTGAGGGGGGCGGTTGGCGGTCATCGGATGCAATTAAGCGCGTGGCCCCACCCCTTTCCATTCTCCCCCATCAAGGGGGAGGTGTCTGCGGTGCTTGGGGGCAGGGGCGCGCCAAAAGCACAAGACCCACCTCCCCCTTGATGGGGGAGGCAAGCGAAGCTTGGGAGCGTAGCGACCTAGCGCAGCTCGGAGGGGGGCCACACGCGCGAGCCCTTGAATCCCCACCCGCTCAGGGACATCTGATTGACAACGGGCACTGGTGCTCGGGGAAGGGGATTGGCCGATGGTTGTGCTGCTGGAAGTCGTGCTGGTGCTGGGGCTGATCGGCGTCGTCGGCAGCTATTTCTTCCGCGGCAAGCGCGATGCCGAGCGGCAGGAAGTGCTCGAGCGGCGGGTCGAGGCCTATATGCAGACGATCCGGCGCGAAGGCGGCAATTCCGAGCTCGCGGCAATGGGCGATCTCGAGCTCAGGGACCTGCTGCTGTCGAGCGCCCGCAACCTTCGGGTGCAGGCCGAGCGCAGGTGGTACATCCTGCTTGGTGGCGGCGCGGCCGCGGTGCTGGCGGCGATCGCCATCGGCACCGAAGAGGGGACGCGCGGCTTCGGCATCGTGCTGCTGGTGGCGGCGCTGGCGCTCTACGGCATCAACGAATTCATGGGCCGGCGCATGCGCGAGCCGCTCGTGGCGCGCGGCATCGACGTCGAACGGCTGCGGGTGGAGTAAGGGACGGCGTTCTTCGGGAACTGCGCCGTTGGGGGGTGGGGGCAATGCCCAATCCAATCACCGAGTGTCATCCCTGCGAAAGCAGGGACCCAACTATCAGTTCGTGCCGGCGGTGAAATGGGTCCCTGCTTTCGCAGGGATGACATCGCAGGTCGGGTGAGCCCGGCGGATCAATTCGGCTACGCTACAGCCGCCGCATCTTGCCGACCATGAAGACCACTGCGCCGGCGATCACCAATACGATCGGCGCCAGCACCATGATCGAGAGAATCGTCCCGTCGATGTGGATGCTGCCGTTCTTCTGCAGCTCGGACAGTCCGAAGCGCTCGATGAAGAAAATGCCAAGCCCCACGCTGGCGAGCGTGGAGGCGAGCTTCACATATGGCTTCATCTGCGGCGTGGACATGGGGCACCGGGCGCTGTGTCTTTGCGTGACTCGAGATTGTCGCGCTTTCGAACCGGAAAAGTCTGCAACTTTTCCTGAAAACGCTCCCTAGATAGGCCGCGTCACAGCGCCCGGCAAGCAGGTCAGTTGCTGAAGCAGAACGACACGTTGGGCCGGCCGAAGCAGGCCTGGCTGCGATAGAACGGATAGATCGGGCGGGCGCGGTAGCGCGGGCGCTCCAGGTAGAAGCCGTCATCGTAGTCGTCGTAATAGTCGTCGTCGTAATAGTCGCGGTCGCGGTAGCGATCGGCATTGAGGTAGTTGGCGTTCACCCAGCCATCGGGCCCGCGCTGCTCGATGAGGCACCAGGCGCCCTTGCAATAGTCGATCTCGACCCGCTGGCCGGGGCGCAGCACGCCCACGACGGCATAGCCGGTGCTGGGGCCGGAGCGGACGTTGACGGTCGAGGAGGCATAGGCGGTGGCGGCGCTGGCCGCAGTGGCGCCGGCGACGAGCGCGAACAGCGCGCTGGCGAGGCCGATGGCGATGTGACGGAGGGGCATGGCGGGTCCTTTCGGGAGGTAACGTAGTCTCTACGGGAGCGTTTCACCGAAACGCTCCAGGTCCTTTTTTGTCGCGCTTTCGAACCGGAAAAGTCTGCAACCTTTCCTGAAAGCGCTCTCTATCCCCAAACGGCGCCAACCTGCTCCGGGTTTCCTGAACCGAAAATGAACAGTTGCGCCCCGGTTTACTGCCTCACCGGCGGGGGCAGACCTGCGCGTAGTCGCCGCGAATGCAGATGATGTCGCCGTAGAAATCATACTCGCGGTAGCGCTGATGCGGCCGCTCGAGGAACTGATAGTCGTCATAGTGCCGCTCGCCGCCGTAGAAGCCGCCGGCATAGCTGCCGCTGGCGTGATCGACCGCGGCGACGAAGCCATGCTTGCTGTAGTGGCGCTGTGTGGTCAGGTAGTTGGCGTCGACCCAGCCATCCGGGCCGGATTGGCGGATCAGGCACCAGGGACCGCGGCAGTGATCGATGCGGACCCGCTCGCCGGGCGCCAGCACCGCGACGATCGGATGGCTGCCGCCGGGGCCGGCGCGGACATTGACCACCGTGGAGGCCACGGCGCCGCCTGCGCTGGCCGGCGCGCTGCCGAGGCCGAAGCCGGCGAGGGTGATGAGGACCGAGAGGACGACGCGGGCAGCGGACATGCCGGGCTCCTTTGCTGCATGAAGCGCTGGAAGTAACGCACGACAGGGCTGGAACGCTGCGTTGCCGCGGGCCGGGACGTTAACGGCTGGTAAACGAAAGCGCTCCCGGGGGGAGGTCCCGGAAGCGCTTCAAGGTCGGCTGGAGAGGACGGCGAAGCCGCCTCTGACACCGGATCGTTTCGCCGTTCCGGCGAAGCCGACCGGTTAGTAGCCAGTGCCACCGCCGATGCAGAACTGGGCGCCCTTGCCATCGACGCAGAAGCTGCCGAAGCCGTAGCCGGGCTTGCTCGGGTAGACCGGGTAGGACGGACCATCATCATAATAGTCGAAATCGAGCACGCCGGCCTTCACCCAGCCATCCGGGCCGGGGATCTGCACCTTGTACCAGTTCTTCCACTGGCCGATGACCTTCACCTTGTCGCCTTCGTAGACGGTGTTGATCGGCTGCGAGCCGTTCTGGTGGTTCTTGCGGACGTTGGCGTCCTGATCGACATAGGCCCAGGTGGCGGCCATGGAGGCGCCAGCGGTGGCGAGGACGATAGCGGTGGCGAGAGCCGCAGTCTTGATGCTGGTGATGAACATGACGGGATCCTTTTTGGAGTCGTTGAAGTCGTTAGCGGCATTTCTGCCTTGTCATGAGGTGTAACAGGGCCAACCTGAACGCAGCCTGAAACCCCTGTAAATCTGCGGTAAACCGAGAAATTGAAAGCGCCCCCGGGAGGCAGATCCCGGAGGCGCGATGGTGAGCCTTGATGGGGGCGAGGCCGCCCCAAGACTTAATAGCCGCCGCTCAGGCAGAACGAGGCGCTCTGGCCGTTGATGCAGAACGAGCCGCCATAGCCATAGCCGTAGCCGGGGAACGGGCCCGGGAACTGCGGGGCGAAATCGAGCACGTTGCCCTTCACCCAGCCGTCCTGGCCCGGGATCTGCAGCTTGTACCAGTTGTTCCACTGGCCGACGATCTTCACCTTCTGGCCGGCCTGGACCCAGTTCACATTGGCAGAGTTCTGCTTGTGCCACTGCTTGACCTTGGTGTTGTTCTCAACCCAGGCGTACTGGGAAGCCATCGAAACGCCGGCGGTGGCGATGACGACGAGGGTGGCGAGCGCGGCGGTTTTCAGAGTGTGGAAAGACATCTTCGGTTTCCTTCGTTTCAGGGTTGGGTAGGAGGATTTGCCGTTGGCAAAGTCCCCTTGGCGTTGCTGCCTTGACCGTGAAGTTAGAAGGATGTGCCTGAACCGAAGCTGAAACCCTTGTTTAGGTAGAATGATTTAGCGCGTCGCGCCAAATCTGTTCATCATTGTGGCGGCGCTTACCAGCAGAAGAAGCTGGGGTCGTCATCGTCGTCGCAGGTCTTGATCGGGTCGAGCGGATCGAAGCCTTCGAACTTGTATGGAGTGACTTCGAGCTTGGCGCCGGAGCCCACCAGGTAGGAGCCGCGCACCCAGCCGGCCGGCTCGCCATCCTTGCCGAGGAACAGGCACCAGTTGGACTCCCTGGTGCAGCGCTGCAGGTGCACCTGGCTGCCCTTGGGAAGCGTGCCGATGGTGCGGTAGCCGGCCCCCGGGCCGCTGCGCACCGGAATATCGGCCGAGGCGCGCGCCGTACCGCGCGACGCGGCCTCGGCAGGCAGCGCCGCCAGGCTGGCGGCCACGAGGCTGAGGGCGAGAAGGGCGATGCGCATCGGGGGCTCCGGTCGTGTTGTTGCTCTTGTTGTAACTCAGCAACGCCGGAAAGCGGGCGAAATCGGGGCAGGTGACTTTGGGGGGCGGGCCCCGATCGTGTCGTGGCACCCCCTTGGACGTGAGACCAGCGTCGCACATTCTCCGCTCCATTGAGGAGCGTGGAGGGAGGGCACCAAGCTTCCACAAATTCGATGTCAATCCAGCGAAAGCTGGGACCCACTGTCCACCGGCTCAGGCTTCGATGGTCCCAGCTTTCGCTGGGATGGCGGCCGGTGGGGAGGCAAGAGCCGGGGCATGCTCTTGCCCGACACCTGACCCGCTTCCAGTGCCAGCCTACATCCGCACCGCGCCATGGTCGCCGATCGGCGGCCTCGCTCCGGTGATGGCGGCGGTGAGCATCAGGGCGGTGGCGACGAGCTGGTCGGGGCCTTCCCAGATCTCGGCATTCTCCGGGGTGACCGTCAGCAGGCGGATTTCCGGATCGTCGGCGCTGTCCCACCAGGCTCTCGCGAAGGGCGTCCATAGCTCCTTGATCTGGGCGCGATCGTTACTGACTGCCGCCTGGCCGGTGATGGCGACATAGTCCTGCGCGTCGTGATCGGCGAAGGCGAGGGTGACAGTCGGGAACTTCTCGAGCTGCTCGACCAGGGTGAGGGCCGGGGCGCCGGTGGCCTCGGCTAAGGTGGTGCCGCCATGTACGCCGATGAGGAACTGGATCACGTCGCCATCGCGATCGACATGGGCCGCGAGCGGGCGGGTGCGCTGCTGCGCCCCATCCCAGGTGGTGACGAGGGCGATGCGGATCTTCTCGGCGAGCTGCCACGCCTTGTCGGTGAGCTCAGTCGGGGAAAGGCGATGTGCTTCGTTGGCCATACTCAGCTCCTGTCGTTGCTGCGTCTAGCAACGGACGAGCAGGCTTGGCGGTTGCCTTGGCGACCGATCGCCGTTGGAGGTATGGCGGCCCCCTCTCCCCCAGGGGGAGAAGGGACGGTGGCGCTCAGAGCCCTGGTCGAGCCCCTACATCTGCACCGCGCCATGGTCGCCGACGGCCGGCTTGGCGCCGGTGACGGCCGCGGTGAGCATGAGGGCGGTGGCGACCAACTGGTTGGGGCCTTCCCAGATCTCGGCATTCTCCGGCGTCACCGTCAGCAGGCGGATTTCGGGGTCGTCGGCGCCGTCCCACCAGGCTTTGGCGAAGGGCGTCCAAAGCTCCTTGATGCGCGCGCGATCGTTGCTGACCGTGGCCTGGCCGGTGATGGTGACATAGTCATGCGAGCCGTGATCGGCGAAGGCGAGGGTGACGGTCGGAAACTTTTCCACCTGCTGCACCAAGGTGAGGGCCGGGGCGCCAGTGGCGTCGGCCAGCGTGGTGCCGCCATTCGCACCGATGAGGAACTGGATGACGTCGCGGTCGCGATCGACCGTCGCCGCAAGCGGGCGGATGCGCTGCTGCTCGCCATCCCAGCTGGTCAGAAGGGCGATACGGATCTTTTCGGCGAGGTGCCACGCCTTGTCGGTGAGCTCATCCGGAGTGAGGCGGTGTTCTTCATTGGCCATGGTCGGCTCCTGTTGCTTGTGATGAGGCAACGAGCCAATGGGGCAGGGGTTGCCGCCTGGCGGCGAAGTGATCAGTAGCGGATCGGGCGGCGGCGCTTGATCTCGGCGATGCGCTCGGCATCGGCCTCGGCGCTGAGGTAGCGGCCGCGCTCGAGGATTTCTAGGGTGTATTCGCGGTAGGTGAGCCCCATCGCCTCGGCGCGGCGGGCGCGCATCACGGCGATATCGTAGGGCACATCGTTGAAGGCCTTTTCGCTGGCAGCCTTCCACTCGAAATAGTTGCCGATGCCGTTATCGCCCCAGGGACGCGGGGAATCGTTCAGCGGCGGGCCGCCGTTCGAGAGCGGGGCGACAGGTGCCACCGTCTCGTTGCTATCGTCCATGTCCTGCTGGTCGAGGGTGTGGCGTTTCAACATGACGCCATGTTCCGGCGGCGCGGCGGCAAGATCAATGCAGTCGGCGTTATGGCTGCCATCAATCCTGCCGATGGCTCAGGCGCGGGTTTCGGCTCCGGTGATGGTGCCGAACAGCCGCTCGAGCAAGCCCTGGTCGCGGTGGCCCTCGCTCTCTTTCTTCAGCTGCACCAGCAGCGCGCTGGTGGCGTCGAGGCGCTGGCAGGCGAGGGTGGCGACGTGCAGCGCGGCGATCGGGCTCTGTTCGAACCAGCGCAGCCCATCCTCGATGTGGCGCACTTCCACCGGGGTGAGGGCGGTGACATTGGCCGAGTGATCGGCGCCGAGCAGGATGCTCATCTCGCCGACCAGCGTGCCCGGTTCGGAAATGCGCGCCACTTCGACGCCGTCGCGCTCGACCACCAGCCGGCCGGAGACGAGCACGTACAGCTCGCCGCGCGACTCGCCGGCTTCGATCAGCCGCTCGCCGCGCGCGAGGCTCAAGGTCGGATAGGCATTGGTCAGCGCCAGCAGATTGGCCATGGTCGATCCCCCGTCTGGCAGCAGGCTAGCCGCACAATGCGTGGCCGTCGAGTCGGCGCGGCCCGGCGCCGTTGGGCGGCTAGTGCACGGTCACGGTGCCCTTCATCGACGGGTGGATCTTGCAGATATAGGCGTGCGCACCGGCGGCGCTGACGGTGACGGTGGCGCGCGCGCCGGTCGACAACCGGCCGGTGTCGAAGGCGCCGTCATTGGCGGTGGCGGTGTGGGGGGCGCTGTCCTTGTTGATGAAGGTGATGGTGTCGCCCTTCGCGACGGTGAGCTTGGCGGGTTTGAACTTGTGTCCCTGGATGGTGACGGTGTGCCCGGCCGCCTCGGCGGGCAGCACGCCGAGGGCGAAGCCGCCGATGATCAGCGGCACCGCCAGGGCAACGGCGAGGAACGGATTGCGCATGCGAGCCTCCTCCGGGATGGCCCAGTAAGGCTAGGAGCCGGCAGGCGGGGGCGCAATGCGGGGTCACGGAGTGGTGAAGGGGTGAGGGCAGGGGTAGGGCTTGGCGCAGCGGCCCGCAGCCGGGCGCCCTCTCCCGCTTGCGGGGAAAGGCAATCGCACGCAATGAGAGGGGAGCGCTGATAAACGATTGCTCCACAACCACGGGGCTCCCAAAACCCCCTCTCTGGCGAAAACTAAGGACTTAGCTGTGCTAAGCCCAAGTTTTCGCTTTCTCCCCCGCCAAGGGGGAGAGCCCCGACTGATCCTCCGGCGCAAGTGGAAGGCACGGATCATCTCCCCCTCGGCGGGGGAGAAAGCAAAATCTCAGGTTCAGCCGTTTGGCTAAGCCTTAGATTTTGCCAGAGAGGGGGCTCTGGCGGGCACGACGGCTTGAGGCCTGCGGGAGAGGGCCGCCGACTGCGGGTTCGGAAGCTCACCGCTGGCGCAGCAGCGCGAACCAGATTCCTGCAGCGCCCACCACCAGCAACCCCAACCCAAGCACCGCCCACAGCAGCGACGGCCCCTCGAGCGCCTCGCATTCTGCGATGCAGAGGATCGGCCCGAGGGTGACGAGGCCGGTGCCCTGCAGGAACCACAGGCCACCGAGCAGCACTGCAATGGCGCCAAGAACGGCTCCGATCCACTTCATGAGGTCCTCGCTGCGAGTGTTGCAGGCATGGCAGGGCAAATGCCCCTGCGCCAGCAGGTTCTACCGTATCGCCGCACGCTGAAAAACCAGTGGAAGGGAGTGGACTCGGCAAAAGCCTCGCGCCTAGAACGAAGCGAGAACATACGCCGGAGACGACCCATGCCCAGACACACCATCCCGCTCAACGGCCGCACTGCGCGGCACACCAAGTTCACCCAGGACGAGGTGGAAGCGCTGCTGCAGAAAGGCTTTCGCTTCGCCATCTACCACCCCGCCGGCGACGAGTTCCGCCTGAGCCTGCCGCTGCAGACCATCGAGGATCGGGCGCACGGCACGCTGACCATCGAGCAGGGGTGAGGTCCGCTCAGTTGAGCCGCTCGGTCAGCGTCACGCTGATCGCGTCGCCGACGCGCTTGCCCAGCTCGGCGCGGAGTTTGGCGGCGACCGGCAGCTTATGCGTGCCGTTGCCGAGCGCCATGAAGCTCGAGCGGAACGGTCTGCCATCCATGGTGCCGGCGACCTTGACCAGGCCGCGCGTGCCGAAGAAGGCGACGGACTCGGGCCAGACCAGGTAGGTCCAGCCGCCCTTGGCGGAACTCTGCACCAGGGTGGCCTCGAAGCTGGTGGGGAGAGTTGCTGACATGATCGGCTCCTTTTCTCTTGCCTGACCTGATGTCGCGCGAGCAGGGGCGATTTCGACAGGGGAAGACGCAACGCCAGCTCGTTGCCACGAAGCCGGTCCTGCTGTTTTGTTTGTCTCGTGCGCGGCAAGGGGAGCGGGCATGGACGGTGACTTTGGGGGAGGAGTGCCAGCCGCGAAGCCGGGCTGGTGGTGGAAAAAGGAACGGCTTCGGCGCAAGCGCGACAGCCAAGGGACCAAGTTCAAGCTCGCCGAGATCAAGGCCCACCTGCGGCAGCACCACCCGCATTGCCCGGAATGGATCCGACATGAGCTGTACCGACTGATACGCGGACGGCACTGGCCGGGGCCGCTTGGGCAGGCAGTCGGAATCACCATGGAGAACTTCGTCCGCCACGAGATGACGGACTACGAGATGCTCTTCAACCTCCACGGGATGACCAGTGAGGAAGCGCGAAAGCTGGTTCGACCAGAGGTCAGTGACATCATCGCCAGTTGGGGACCGGACAACCCGCCTCCCACGGAGCGCGTGATGATCGTCCTGAGGGGGCGGCCGCAAGGGGACGAGGAGTCTGTCGGCGAGTGAGCTCTTGAAGTATCGGCAGCCAGCGCCCGCTCGGGAGCCGTGTCGCTGGAGGATGATGGCCCTCGTCACATCGGGGCTCCAATCAGCGCGGACGGCGCTGAGTCAGGCCGCTGCCCTTACGGGTCGCCCAGCTTCACCGTGCGCCAGGTCTGCGTCACCCGCACCGGGCCGGGGCGGCGGATCAGCATGCGGCCGTAGTCCTCACCATAGGGCGAGTTGAGGGTGACGCGGATGCACTCGTCGGTGCCGCAGCGCGGGCAGGGGAAGGGCGGCCACAGCGCCGGCCGCTCGGGATCGAGCAGTTCGATAAGGTCGCTGGCGAGATAGGTGGCGCCGCGGCGGCAGCGATTGCAGCGGACGATCACCAGCTGGCCCCACTCGGCGGCATGCTTCAGCAGGTGGGTCTTGCCGGGATACTTCTTCTGCAGGTGGCCGGGCGGCGGCATAGGGGACTCGACTTGGTTCCTTATTTGTTCTGGTGACCGGTGGTCGAGACGTCAATATGCCCGGCGATGACGTTACGGTGCGTGAGGGGCAAGGGGCTACCGCACAGGGCGCGGGGACGCCCCGGTGCGCACAGAGTACCCCCCACCCTGTCCCTCCCCCGCAAGGGGGGAGGAGACGCCCACACCGGCGTCAGTGTTTTGGTCTCCCTCCCCCTTGCGGGGAGGGGACAGGGGTGGGGGTGCTCTTCCCGCGCCGGCCCGTCAGTTCCGCAAGAGAGTGGCGCTGCGGATCATCTGGTGGTGACGACGCCGTCCAGCGCCTCGGAGTTGACCCAGCCGGTCAGGCGGCGGCCGAGCTGGCGCAGTGAGACCTGGCAGTAGCCTGATAGTTCGGTGCATTCGTGCAGCATCACCCGTTCACCCTTGGCCAGCTGGCCGAACGGCCGGTGACCGGGGTTGCGGAAGATCGGCGTCGACCGCAGCACGGTGACTTCAGGGAAATCCTGCGCCAAAGCAGGGGTGGCGAACGAGCCGGGCGCGACGAGCGTGGCGATCAGGGCGAGCGCGGCGGCGTGGCGTTTGCTGAGCATGGTGTTGGGTCCCGTCACTTGGTGGAGACGGCGCCGTCGAGCGCATCGGCCGCGACCCAGCCGTTGAAGGGATGTGGGCCCTGGAGCTGCCCGACCCGGCACCAGGTCGGCTTGCCCACGCATTCGTACAGCCTGAGCCGCTCGCCTTTGGCGATGCCGGTGACCCGCCGGCCATCGGGCGGCGGCGCCCGCAGCAGGTCGGTGGCGCGAACTGCCGTGATTTCCGGGAAGGTTTGAGCGAAGGACGGAGCAGTCAAACAGGCGGCCGCAACGGCAAAAGCCGTGACGCTAAGCTTTGGCAGCATTTGATGTTTTACCTCGCGTTGCGGGATGCAACGGGGCGAACATGAAAGTCATATGATGAATTGAGGATGAACCGGATGTCGCGGGGGCGGGTCGCTCCATCGCTTGATGCGCTGCGGGTCTTAGGGCGAGTTGTAACGGCAAGTTCAAGCGCGGCAGGCCACCAAGGATTTGAGTGTCTGGGATGCCAGAAAATTGGGCCATCTTGCCCCGCTGTTCTCGTCCGTATTATGAGTCGGACTACTGGGGGCAACAAATTGACATTAATCACCGCAAAGAACGTGCGGCGGATGAGAGCAAAGCTCGAGGGGAGTACCGTACCTATCTCCCTTGGCACGCCGAAATCGCAACAAGAATACGACAGCCTGTCAAATAAATTGAATGAGGCCGTCACGTCAAATAACTACATGCCAAGTAACGGTCACGGGTATCTTGGGTATCCGAAGAAGGACGGCTGCACTCGGTTCGTTCCGATACTCACAACGATAGACACCATCATCTACTATTCTATCGTTTGGGCGCTGGAAGACGATCTAATCGAACCAATGGACGGGGTTTTTGGAGCTTGGCACACGAAGCCTGAAAAGATCGTCCTTGGCAACAATGTAGGTGTCGGGGATATCGATGAGTACTCCAGCAATACGTTCAACAAATTGGCGTGGTTCAATGAATGGAAATCGTACAGTGACCTCCTTAGAGATGTGTTAACTGATAGTAGTTTCGGCAACTACGTTCTTACTACCGACATCGCCAATTTTTACGATACAATCGACATTGGCAGACTATGTGATGAGATAAGAAACAAGGTGGAATCGTCGCACGATGTCGTGTCGCTTCTACGCCTCTTTCTTCAGTACTGGGATCGACGTGTTAAGGGATACTCGCCTTCATCAAAAGGTATTCCTCAGGAACTAATATCTGACGCATCGCGTACGTTGGCTAATTTCTACCTTCAGAAATTTGACGCTCGATTCAAAATAATCTGCGCTCAAAGGGGGGTGACCTACGTTCGGTGGGCGGACGACATAATGCTGATTGGGAAATCCAGAAAGTCCCTCGAATACACGTTGCATGAGGCGTCTCGCGCTTTGCTCTCGATCGGACTAAACTTCAATGCATCAAAGACCAATCATTACACTAGAAGCGAGTACTACCGATACCGTGGACTTGAAGTGTTGTCTCTGATTAAGGCTGGCAGCGTAATGAAATTGGAGAAGGCAGTTAAGTCGTTTGAGCTCAGCTTTAAGAAGAGTGGCGGCCGCATCGACTCGGTTTTTCGAGCCTGCATATCGAAATTGCACGGCAACGCAAAGTATCGAACGCCCTATATGTTAAACTTCATTCTAGACAAGAAAAATGACTACTACCTCGTTGGGACGTTGGATGAGAAGCAGATGTTCAGGTTCTGCGCCTTGAATCCAAATCCCAAGGATGGGTTGGTCGGTCTAGGCAACCTCATTACTAGGTACCCTTACGCCTCTGCAAAGGCAACTTTGTTAGAGAGTATGAGAAAGCATCGACTGCAGTACAATGGCGTAGGGGTTAGTGACAAAATAATGAAGGCTGTAGGCGACAAAATAAGAGAATCCTCAGGAGATAGCGAGATCGTGATGGATATCTGCCTTCCATCGTTCCTTGCTACGATTGGTTAGCCCGTTGATGAGCAGAATCTTCCTACTAATGGTCATTCTCGGCTTGCGAATGACTGTGCGCGTTGGGCCAAGAAATGCTTGAAATCGGGGTGAGCGCTGAGGCGTCTGACGAATTCGATACCGCTCCGTGCCTCAATCTTCTGAACGAGGGCGTCGTAGATGGTATCTGGTGTCCTGTTTCTAAGTACCTTGCTGTTTGCTTGGGCTAGGAGTCCAGAGAGGCTACGCCAGTGCTGCTCGCGTTCTTCTAGTCCGATGTCTTCCATGATCTGGTTCAGGGTTTCGCGCCAGTCATCGCTTTCGGGCACCACCTCTGGCCTTTGACCGCCGAACTGCCACCAGACGTACTTTTCTTGGCCGTGGCGAAGCTCCCAGCGGTGCTCGGCATGACGAAGCACGTTCTCCGGTGCTTCGGTCGTGCCGATTGGCGGCGGTTCGCCAATGGTGCCGCGTGTTCTAGCGACGATATCTACCTTTCCGCCGTTGTACCTCGCAAACGCAAGGCCTGAAGGCAGAGTATCCTTGAGCTTAATAGAGATGGCGTGAGGAGAGACACCCGTCGTATCCATCAACTCCTTCATTAGTGCCACAGGATTCCCGCTCTTGTTGAAAAGCGTCTCAATCCAGTCGGTAGGCAAAAGAATCTCAGAAGCGAACCGGTTAGCTTCGGCTTCTTGCTCTACGTACAAAATGGATTCGATTGCTGGGTCGGCGTTGTAGACGTCTGTGTCAATAATAGACCCGACGTGCCAAGGAATGATGATGTGCGCCAGTTCGTGGGCAGCGGTAAATTTCTGGCGTGAGAGCGCTCGACCACTGTTTATGATGACGCGAGTGCGACCAGGTACTTTCAAGTCCAGACACAGTCCGTCGACATCAAAAGGAATGTGTGCGTACTCCAGCGCGGCGTACCAACGGATTACCGATGGAACATCGATCGGAGGCTTAAGGCTCTTGACCGCCATAAGGCGCCGAGCGCAGGCAATCTCAGGTCGTTCCTGCATTCCGTCGCGCTAGCCACGTTGCAATGTTTCGGACCCGGTCCGATTTCTCCGCTCGAGCGGCGAGCTTGAATTCCGTATGGTGCGAGTTGAACTCTGCCACCGATGTGCCGGCCCGGCGCGCCGCTATGATGTATGGTAGATTGGCAGTGCTTTCCACCCACAGAACGTACTCTTCGGGAGTCATTCCGAGATACACATCAAGTGGGGGAACAGGGGTTGTTGAATCGTGCCAGCGATCCACATAGTCGTTGATCTCTTCAACTAATGCATTCCCCGAAAGGGCCAGGTCAATAAAGCTAGACATCTATCTTCCTCCCTTTGACTGCATCTTTAATAAGGTCGCCAGTCACAGCATCGATCGCGCCGAGATGCCTGCCACGTACGTTGAAAACTTCAATCTCGCCGTGTAGCGAGTCCCACGTGTAGAGGCGATCACCGTCACGATTTCTCCAACGCTTTTGGCCTCCAATGGCTCCAAGGCTGTCCATGTTGTCCAGGTAACAGGGGCGTGGGAGTGGTTTGGACATCAGCACAGAATCAACACCAGAGCGCTAATATAACGTGTAACGTGTCTCAGGTAGACTGAGGTACGTCCACATTCGATGCCTCGTGAGCCGACTTAGTCCGCTTGCTCAGTTCCTGCCATCCAACCCACGTCCCCTCATCTTGCAACCGCCCCTCCGCCATTCTGATGGGTGTTTCACCTAGGTTTGCTCCATCGGAGTGATTTCGCCGTTGGGACGGTTCGACGTCTCCAGTGAACCGAGCACGCTAATCTACCCCACCCTCCAACACATCCAACTCCATCTCCCGCAGCCGTTTCACCTCGTCCCGCAGCCGTGCCGCCTTCTCGAACTCCAGGTTCGTGGCAGCCTCGCGCATCTCGCGTTCCAAATCCTTGATGACCGCGGCGAGGTTTGCCCCGGCCTGCACCTTCTCTTTGCCGCTCTTGTCTTTGCCGATCGAGACGGTGACGTGGTCCTGTTCGTAGATGCTGTCGACGATTTCCTTGATGTTGGATTTCACCGATTGCGGGGTGATGCCGTTGGCGACGTTGTAGGCGGTCTGCTTTTCGCGGCGGCGGCTGGTTTCGGCCATGGCGCGTTCCATGGAGCCGGTGATGTTGTCGGCGTAGAGGATGACCTTGCCGTCGACGTTACGGGCGGCGCGGCCGATGGTCTGGATCAGTGAGGTCTCGGAGCGGAGGAACCCCTCCTTGTCGGCATCGAGGATGGCGACGAGGGCGCATTCGGGGATGTCGAGGCCTTCACGCAACAGGTTGATGCCGACCAGCACGTCGAAGGCGCCGAGGCGGAGATCGCGGATGATCTCGATGCGCTCGATGGTGTCGATATCGGAGTGCATGTAGCGCACGCGAATACCCTGCTCGTGCATGTATTCGGTGAGGTCTTCGGCCATGCGCTTGGTGAGTACGGTGACGAGGGTGCGGTAGCCGGCCTTCGACACCTGGCGGATCTCGTCGACCACGTCATCGACCTGGGTTTTGGCCGGCCGGATCTCGACCGGCGGATCGATCAGGCCGGTGGGGCGGATGACCTGCTCGGCAAACACGCCGTTGGCCTGCTCCATTTCCCAGGCGCCGGGGGTGGCCGAGACATAGATGGTCTGCGGGCGCATGGCGTTCCACTCCTCGAAGCGGAGCGGGCGGTTATCCATGGCCGAGGGCAGGCGGAAGCCGTATTCGGCGAGCGTCGCCTTGCGACGAAGATCGCCGCGATACATGGCGCCGAGCTGGCCGACGGTGACGTGGCTTTCGTCGATGAACACCAAAGCATTGTCGGGCAGGTATTCGAACAGCGTCGGTGGCGGCTCGCCCGGCTTGCGGCCGGAGAAGTAGCGCGAATAGTTCTCGATGCCGGCGCAGGAGCCGGTGGCTTCCATCATTTCGAGATCGAACAGGGTGCGCTGCTCCAGGCGCTGCGCTTCTAGGAAGCGGCCGGCGCCGTTCAGCTCCTGCAGGCGGGCGGCGAGCTCCTTGCGGATCTCCTTGATGGCGCCGGTGAGGGTAGCGCGCGGCGTCACATAGTGGCTGTTGGCGAAGATGCGGACGCTGAGCAGGTCGGACGATTTCTTGCCGGTGAGCGGATCGAACTCGGCGATCGACTCGATCTCGTTGCCGAACAGGGTGATGCGCCAGGCGGCATCCTCATAGTGGGCCGGGAACAGTTCGACCGTATCGCCGCGCACCCGAAAAGTCCCACGGACGAAGCCGGTGTCGCCGCGCTTGTATTGCAGCTGGCTGAGCGAGCGCAGCAGCTCCTGGTGGTCGACCTTCTGGCCCTTCCTGAGATCGAAGGTCATGGCGGTGTAATCTTCCACCGAGCCGATACCGTAGATGCAGGAGACCGAGGCGACGATGATGACGTCGTCGCGTTCGAGCAGGGCGCGCGTCGCCGAGTGGCGCATGCGGTCGATCTGCTCGTTGATGGTCGATTCCTTCTCGATATAGGTGTCGGTCCGCGGCACATAGGCCTCGGGCTGGTAGTAGTCGTAGTAGGAGACGAAATACTCGACGGCGTTGTCGGGGAAGAACGACTTCATCTCGCCATAGAGCTGGGCCGCCAGCGTCTTGTTGGGCGCGAGGATCAGCGCAGGGCGCTGGGTGCGCATGATGGTCTGCGCCGCGGTAAAGGTCTTGCCGGAGCCGGTGACGCCGAGCAGCACCTGGTCGGTCTCGCCGTTCTCGACGCCTTCGACCAGGTCAGCGATGGCGGTGGGCTGGTCGCCGCGCGGCTCATAGCTGGTGACCAGCTTGAACGGCACGCCGCCTTCGGATTTTTCGCGCGGAGCCGGGCGGTGCGGCTTCCACTCCTTGTTGCCCTCAACCTCCTTGCGGCCATGCAGGATGATGTCCTCGAGCGCCTTCACCGTCGCCGAGATGCCGACGGTCTGGGCGCCGGCCAGCGACTGGCCGGGCATGTTCTTGGCCTTGACCTTCTTCTTCGAAGTCTCGAGCGCCTCGCGCAGCTGCTCCATCACCTCGGGGTCTTTCGCCGCCTGGCGCGAGATATCGCGCGCCGTCACACGGCCGGAAGGTAAATGTCCGAAGCCGGCCTGGTCCGACTCGCCCATGCCGCCGAAATCCGGACGGTCGACCGAATTGGCCTTCGACTTGGGCGCCTTGAGCTGCATGCCGGTGGCGGCGGAGCGGGCGGTCTTCTTCGGCTTTTCCTGCGCCAGCGGGCCATCGGCCTTCTTGATCAGAGGCTGCGGCGTCAGCGGCTGGATGCCGGTGCCGGCGGCTTCGGCGGCGCGGCGGGCGGCGTTGTCGAGGGCGCGCTTGTTCTTCAGCCGCTCCTGCGGCAGCCGCTTGTTCAGGCGCTCGTCCTCGGCCTTCTCGATCTCGCCGAGGAAGTCATCGATGGAGAAGTCGGAAACCGGCTTTTTCGGGGGCATGGCGGACTCTCGGCGTTTGGTTCACTTGGCGCCCGGCGGCGGCGGCGCGGGCAGTGCGCAGCGGACACCATAGATAGGTGTGCTGTCAGAATCTGTCAGTGTTGTCGTGGTTCACGTCAATATAGGGCGCGGCGAACGGAATGTGAACGGGGGCGTGCTTTGGGGGGGCACAATCCAGCCACAGCCGCGATGCCCACCTCCCCCGTCAAGGGGAGGTGGGGGCCGGTGCTTGTGGCCGGATCCAGCCTGAGCAATGTGATTGGGACCGCTACCATTGGATGTGCCGCTGTGGACGTTTTGCCCTTCCCCCCGGCGGTTGGGGCCGACAAGAATGGTAGTTGAGGGAGAAACATGGATTCGCGGCTGTATTGGCTGGCGCTGGCGGCATTTGTCGGGGCCATTGAAGGAGGCCTGATCGCCGGATTGCTGCCGCTGATCGGCGCCGATCTCGGGGTGAGCCTGGGGCAGGCGGGTCTCGTCGTGCTGTTCTACTCGCTGGCCTATGCGTTCGGCCCGCCGCTGCTGGCGCTGCTGCTCGGCGGGGTGGGGCGGCGGCGCATTCTTGCCGGGGCCGAGTTCGGCTTTGCGGTCTGCGCGCTGCTGATCGTGCTGTCGACTACGTTCGAGGCGCTGGTCGTGGTGCGCACGGCGCTGGCGGTGGTGGCCGGCACCTATACCGGCACCGCGATGGCGACGGCGGCGATGATCGCGCCCTATGGCAAGCGCGGCCGCTACATGCAGGTGATCAGCATGGGGCAGGCGATCGCGGCGCTGGCCGGCGTGCCGCTCGGGGCGTGGATCGCGGCGCAGTTCGGCTGGCGCGTCGTCTATGTGATGCTGGCGATCATGGCCGGGCTGGCGGCGACGGCGCTGTATGTGCGGCTGCCGCGCGGCATGCTGGGCGATACGCTGAGCATTCGCGACCGGCTGCGGGTGCTGCGCAACCCCGGCGTTGGCCGTGCGCTGCTCTCGACCCTGTTGTTCATGATCGGCTCGTCGCCGCTGATCGTCTATATCGGCGCGCTGATGGCGGCGGTGGGCGTCGGCTACGAAACGCTGCCGCTGGTGCTGCTGGCCGGCGGCATCGGCGCCATCGCCTGCAGCGCCACCGCCGGCCGAATGTCGGATCGGTTCGGCAGCGGCAGGACGGCGACGATTGCCGGGCTGGCGGTGATCGTGGTGATGGCGGTGTTCTTCGGCCTCGCCTATGTGCCGAAGGACCTGGCTTTGCCGGCGCTGATGCTGACGGTCGGGGCGCAGGGCTTTGTCGGCCGCACCTATTCGATCGCGGTGGCCAGCCACATGGCGCAGATCGCGCCGGGCGCCGTGCCGGTGGCGATCTCGCTCAACATGTCGGCCTTCATGATCGGCATGGCGGTGGCGGCGGCTTTGGGCGGCATCGTGCTCGACAGCTGGGGCGCCACAGCCCTGCCGCTGATCGGCATCCCGCTGGTCGCCCTGGCGCTGCTGGTCTGGCGCTCGGTGCCGGAAGGGTCGGGCGACCGCGAGGAGGGCTGACGGCTAGGCGGGTGCGGCGGCACCGAGACAGGCCGCGAGCAGCGCTGCGGTGGCCTTGATCTGCGGCGCGCCCCTGAGATCGCGATGGTAGGCGATCCAGGCGTCGCGGCGGAAGCTGCCGGGTTCGGCTTCGACCAGCCCGGGGGCGGTGATGCGGGCCAGGAAGTCGGGGAGCACGGCGATGCCCAGGCCGGCGCCGGCAGCGGCGCACTGGGTGACCAGGTCATTGCTGCGGAGCACCATCGGACGATGGCCGGCCAGTTGCTTCAGCCAGAGCTGGTTGGGTGTGCCGTCGAGATCGGCGCTGAGCCCGATGAAGACGCGTTCGGCCACCGGATGGGCCGCCAGATAGGCGGGGGTGGCATAGGCGCGGTAGGTGACGGCGCCGGCGCGACGGACCACCAGGGTATTATCTTCGGGCCGGGACAGGCGGAGCACGATATCGGCCTCGCGCCGCGTCAGCGAGGCGGCGTGGCTTTCGCCCAGCAGCTGCAGCTGGATGGCCGGATGCTCGCGGTGGAACTCAGCCAGCCGCGGGGCGACCAGGTGCGAGGCGATCACCGGCGGGGTGCTGATGGCCACCTCGACGGCGGTAGAGCGGGAGCCGGCCAGCAGCGTGCGTTCGAGCGACAGGGTTTCGGCCAGCATGCGGCGCGCCGTGGCGGCGACATCTTCGCCGGCCGGGGTGAGCAGGTAGCGGCCGGAGCGGCGATCGACCAGGCGCTGGCCGAGCTCGGTTTCGAGCGCGGCGACGCGCCGCGCCACGGTGGCATGTTCGACGCCGAGCGAGCGGGCGGCGCCGAGCAGAGTTCCGGCGTCGGCCAGGGCGACGAAGTGGCGAAGGTCCTGCCAGTCCAGCATGTCAAAATTCTCACAGTCGGTGTGCTTGATTGGGGAATTTCGCACACCTGAGCGGGCATGCAAGTTTCGCGTTCATCAACAACGGAGAATGTGATGAACAAGCGACGCGTGGTGAGGATAGAGGCAAAGCCGGGGCAGGCAGTGGCAGCGCGCGACGCGCTGCTGGAGTTGCAGCGGGCCACCGTGACGGAACCCGGCTGCGCCGAGTTCGGCTTCTTCCAGGGACTCGGGGACGAACACAGGTTCCTGCTGGTCGAGGATTTCGTCGACCAGGCAGCGCTCGACCTGCATATGGCGGCGCCCTACACCCAGACATTCTTCAGCCGGGAGCTTGTGGCCGGCATCGCGCCGATCCAGAAAGACTGGATGGGCTGACGCGCGGGGGCTTGTCCGGCGCGCCGTTCGGGGGCGGGGGGACAATGAAGAAGTTCAGCGGCGACATGGGGCCGGTGCTGTTCGAGCCATGGGGCGCGTTGCATCGGGGCTGCCACGGCCTCCCGCGGCTGCAGCGAGCGGTGATGTGGCTGGGCCGCCGGCTGCAGCCGCGGCAGATCGAGATGGGTGCCGGGCGGTTCGCCGAAGATCCATTCGCCAGTGTGTGGGAGCCTGCGCCGCTGGCGCAGGCCCGGGACCTGCTGTCGCGGATCGCCGCGGTCGGCGTTGCGGTGGAGGCGCCGCTCTACCTGTTCTGGGGCACGCTGCTGGGGCATGTGCGCGAGGGCCGCATCCTGCCGTGGGATGACGATGTCGACCTGGCGTTGTTCGAGGCGCGGCGCGTGCCGGCGCTCAAGGCGGCGCTCGAGGCAGCGGGGCTGCGGGTGCTGCAGCTCTCCTCGATGCTGAAGGTGTTCGACCCGGCCCGGCCGCCGATACCCGGCATGGACTGGAGCTTTCCGTTCATCGACATCTTCGTCTACCAGCCCGGCGCGACGGGTGGTCCCTGGGAGGCGCCACCGTTCGAGCCGGCGCTGCTGCTGCCGGGGCGGCTGGTGAGGTTCGAAGGTGTAGAGCTACGGGAGCCGGAGCAGCCTCTGGCGGTGCTCGACCAGTACTACCGCGGCTGGCGCAGCAAGGAGAAATCGACCTGGTGGAACCACCGGGAGGAGCGGATGATGCGGATCATCGCGGTGCGCAGGATCCGCACGGATGCGCGTGGGCGGAAGGTGGGGTAGGTGTGCCGGCGGAGCCATCGTGCCCTCCAAGGCCCCCTCTCTGGCAAAATCTAAGGCTTAGCCAAACGGCTAAACCTAAGATTTTGCTTTCTCCCCCGCCAAGGGGGAGATGAACGGTGGCTTCCATTTGCATCTGGGTATCAGTCGGGACTCTCCCCCTTGGCGGGGGAGAAAGCGAAAACTTGGGCTTAGCGCAGCTAAGTCCTTAGTTTTCGCCAGAGAGGGGGTGTGGGGAGCCACTGCGATGGCGCGGCAGGTTCTAACCATCCCGCAAGGTGCCGGCCTTGTACCTCTCAACCACCCGGCTGACGATCTGACGCGAGGAAATCGTGGTGGTGTAGGGCACCTGGCGCAAGCCGCCGGTGCGGGCGAGGTCGCCGTACCAGAACAGCAACTGCTCCTCGCTCATGTCGTCGCCGTGGCAGACAAAATGCGCGCCGATCTCGTTCAGGAAGGCGCGGGTGCAGTGCAGCGGCGCCGGCGTAGCGAGCACGCGATCGACATGGCGGCAGCTCTGCACCACGGCGCGGCGTTCTTCGAAGCTGAGGATGGGCGGCGGCTTGTAGCTGGCGACATCGGCATCGCCGACGAGGCCGACCACCAGCCGGTCGCCGAGCGCGCGGGCGCGGCGGAAGAACTCGACGTGACCGTGGTGGAACAGGTCGCACACCACATCGACATAGATCCATACCGGCTGCGCCGGTTCCGCTTCGCTCACCTCATTCCTCCCCCAAGGAATAATCCCAGACCGCTTAGCTGGTCGGGACTTCGACGAACTTCGCCAGTTGCTCGATGACGGTGCCCCAACCGTCATAGAAGCCGAGTTCGGCATGCTTGTCGCGCGTGGCGCGGTCGGAATGCATGACGCGGGCCGTGTATTGCGTGCCGCCATTCACCTCGTCGAGGGCGATCTCGGCGGTGATGAAGCTATTGGGCGCCGGGCGAAAGCCGGCGAGCAGCGCGTCGGTGAAGATCAGGCGGTGCTGCGGTTCGACCAGCAGGAAGCAGGCGTTCATGTGCGGCGCAAAGGGTTTTCCGTCTTCGCTGATCTCGGTGACCAGCGCACCGCCGGCCACCGGCTCGAAGCGGACGGCGCGGCATTTGGCCGGCGCGGGCACCCACCATTGTTCGAACTGCCGCGGCTCGGTCCAGGCGTTCCAGACGGCGGTGCGGGACGCGCGGATGAAGCGCTCGATGGTGAGGTCGCGCTCGGGGTCGAATATCTGGGTCACGTCTTGTCCCTGGTAACGAAGGCCTCGAGCCGGTCGGTGCGCTCGTTCCACAGCCGGCGCTGCTGGCTCAGCCAGCCGTCGACCAGCTCGAACGTGCCCGTCTCGATGGTGCAGGTGCGCACCCGGCCGGTTTTCGAGGTGCGGATCAGGCCGCTCTGCTCGAGCGCGGTGATGTGCTTCATGAAGGAGGGCAGGGCCATGTCGAACGGTTTTGCCAGTTCGCCCACGCCGGCCGGGCCGCCGCCGAGGCGGGTCAGGATGGCCCGCCGCGTCGGATCGGCAAGAGCCTGGAAAATCCCGTCGAGTTGCTCGGTGCCCGCATGCATGGGCGACGACTAGCATCGGATAATGCTTAGCGCAATGGCTAAGTGTTTGGTGTGGGCATCACTTAGCCGTTGCGCTAAGTGTCTGCCGTTGATAGTTAGCCAAAAGGCATAGTATTGGAGCTTGAAAATGAAACTCGTGGTCATGACCTTCGTCTCGCTGGATGGTGTTTATCAGGGGCCGGGCAGCCCGGACGAGGACCGCAGCGACGGCTTTTCTAGGGGCGGGTGGTTCGTGCCCTATCTCGAGCAGGGCTTTCTCGACCAGGCGCGCCGCTGGCTGGAGCAGGCCGATGGCCTGCTGCTCGGGCGACGGACCTATGAGAGTTTTGCGCGCGACTGGCCGGAGATGAACAAGCCGGATGACGCCATCGGGCTGATGATGAACCGGCTGCCGAAATACGTGGCGTCGGCGACGCTCGAGGCAACCAGCTGGGGACCGGCGACGGTGCTGGGTGCCGATGTGCTGAAGCAGGTCGAGGCGCTGAAGGCGCGGGATGGCGGCGAGCTGCAGGTGCATGGCAGCGGCAGCCTTGCCGGATCGCTGCTGGCGGCGGGGCTGCTCGACGAGTTGCGCCTGGTGGTGGCGCCGGTGATCGTCGGGGCCGGGCACAAGCTGTTCAAGGACAACGGCGCAGCGACGGCGATGCGGGCGCTGCGCAACGACACCACGCCGGGCGGGCTCAACATCCAGATATTCGAGCGGGTGGGGGAGGCGAAGTACGAGACGTTCCAGCGGCCTTAGGGTTTGCGAAGTGAATGCACCCGCGAAGCGGCGGAACACACACGGACGTCATTCCCGCGCAGGCGGGAACCTAGTGGGAAGCTGCAGCACCCGCTGAGGCTGAAAGATCCCACTGGGTCCCCGCCTGCGCGGGGATGACGCCGGTGGGTGGGGCCCAATGTTGCCCCATCACTGGACCGATCCGCCCCAATCGCGAGTGCTAGGCCATCGCCCTTGCCGGTTCGACATTGCCGCCAAATTCGACATTGCCGCCAAAGCTGCGCACGCGCGTGCCATACTCGGCCAATGCGGTGTCGAACTCGGCGGGGCCGAAATCGGGCCATTTCACCCGGGTGAAGTAGAGCTCGGCCTGGGCGCATTCCCACAGCATGAAATCGGAGAGCCGCTGGTCGCCGCCGGTGCGGATGAGGAAATCGACATCCTCGGTGCCGAGCTCGGCGGCAATCGCCTCGGGTCCCGCCGCCGCGGCGGCCAGGATAGCGTCGCGGGCGGAGTAATCGATGGCGACGCGCAGATGCAGGCCGGTGCAGGCGGCGGTGCTGCGTTCGGCGGCGGCGATGGCCTTCACCAGGCCGAGCGGCAGGCGATCGCGGCGGCCGAGAATGGAAATGCGGACATTGGCGTCGCGCAGCTGCCGGGCCTCGACCAGCAGGAAATGGCGGAGCAGCGCCATCATGCCGGCGACCTCGGCCTCGGAGCGGCGCCAGTTATAGGTGGAGAAGGCGTAGAGCGACAACGCGCCGATATCGTGCCCGATGGCCGAGCGGACGATGGCGCGCACGGTATCGGCGCCGACCTGATGGCCGGCCGGACGAGGCAGGCCGCGCGCCTCGGCCCAGCGGCCATTGCCGTCCATGATGATGGCGACATGGAGTTTGTGGTCGAGAGTGGTTTGCATTGTAAACCTCGTGAGCGTCGATGCGGAAATGAATTGGTCAGTCTTTGGTTACGAGTTGACGGTGATCAACCGATAGAGACGGCCCCCTCCCATCCTCCCCCATGAAGGGGGAGGTGCCCCTCCGGTGCGTTTGGCACCATCGACGACAGAGCCTCGACTCTTCACCTCCCCCTTCATGGGGGAGGATGGGAGGGGGCCGTCTCTATCAGTCTGCACTTCAAGCCACCTGCGGCTTCCCCGGCGCAGCCTGTTCGGCCCTGGCCGAGGCGTCGCGGACGACGCGTTCGAGCACCGACAGATAGTCGAGAAAACGCTGGCGGCCGGCGGCTGTGAGGCGGATTTCGGTCAGCGGTCGGTTACCGATATAGCCCTTGTGGATGTCGACCAGGCCGGCCTCCTGCAGCACGGCGAGGTGGCGGCTGAGGTTGCCCTGGGTGAGGCCGCAGAGGCGCAGCAGGTCGTTGAAGGCGAGGCCGTCGGGCCGGCTGACCAGCGAGGTGAGGATGCCGAGGCGGGCCTTCTCGTGGATGACGCGATCGAGCCCGTCATAGGCAAAGTACGCGTCGGGCTCAGCGGACATTGGCGGCCTCCGAGGCGCGGCGGACGATGCCAGCGACCAGCAGCTGGCCGATGGCGAAGGGCAGGCCCATATGCCAGGGCGAGAGGCTATGGTCCCCGGCGGCGAAGAGCAGCACGGTGAAGCCCGACAGCAGGTACCAGGCGCCGGCCAGCGCAATGGCGCGCGGCAGCGAGCGGGCGGCGGCGAAGATGCCGAGGCTGACGAGGATCAGCCACAGGCCGGGCACCAGCCACAGCTGCTCGGGGGCGAAGAGGGCGAAGAAGGCGAGCAGCGCCGCCCCGGCGACGCCTGCCGGCACGAAGTTCAGCACCGCTTCGCGGATCATCTGGTCGGCGAGGCCAGCATGGTGGCGCTGCGCCCGGCGCAGCATCTCGGCGCCGATCAGCGCGACGGCGACGATGGCGGTGAGCACCCAGCCGGCGAAGTAGGCCATGGGGTCGGCGGCGCCCGGCAGCACCGACTGCAGCGCTGCAACGGCGAAGGCGAGGACGCCCGAGCTCGCAAGGGCGGCCGGGCCGAGGCCCAGGAACTCGCTCGACTGAGCAAGGCGCGACTTGATTTCGACGATATCGGCGAGGGCTTTGTCGAGGTCGGACATGGCCGGCGACTCTGGTTTGTGACGCAAACCAGATTGGGGTGCAAATTACGGCAGGTGTATGGCGTGCACCACCGGGAACCGGCGCCGCTGGGAAGTGAAGCGCATTCATGCTAATTTGTCGGGTGCCTCAGGGCTCCCCGCCTCGAGGCACGGCGCCAGGAGCTTCCCAGCTGCCGGCGTTTTAGGTGACTGCTCGGACCCCGATGCCGCCATGCGTCGGGGTCCACCTGTTCATAGCGGATCGTTCCGGCAATTTTGCTGACAGGACGGACGGCAAGAGGCCGCCGCGGGACCGCAAACGGCCGCCGCGGGACGGCAAGAGGCCGCCGCGGGACGGCAAGGGTAGATCCTCCCACCGCAGGTCTGACCGAGCGTCAGTCCCAGCTCTTGACGCTGCGCAGCTTCTTGGTGGCGCCGCGCTGGGATTTGCCTTCGAGGCGGCGTTGCTTCGAGCCGAGGGTCGGCCGGGTCGGGCGCCGGGGTTTTGGCGGCACCAGGGCCTCGCGCAGGATGGCGACGAGGCGGTCGATGGCGTCGTCGCGATTCATCGGCTGGCTGCGCAGGCGGTTGGCGGTGATGACGATGACGCCGTCGGTGGTGAGCCGGCTGCCGGCGAGAACGGCGGCGCGGTGCTTCAGCGGCTCGGGCAGCGACGGCGAACCCATCAGGTCGAAGCGGAGCTGCGCCGCGCTCGACACCTTGTTGACGTTCTGCCCTCCAGGGCCGGGGCTGCGGATATAGTCGATCGAGATCTCCGACAGCGGGAGATGTACGGCGCCACCGATGTGGAGAGAGTCGGGAATGGGGAAGGGCTCCGCCGGTTGGAGGCGGAGGCTAGCATGAAGCTTTGCCCCTGTGGCCACCCCTAATCTCCCCGGAAGCGAGCCGGATGGCTCCCCGCACCCCCCTCTCTGGCGAAAACTAAGGACTTAGCTGCGCTAAGCCCAAGTTTTCGCTTTCCTCCCCCGCCAGGGGGGAGAGTCCAGACTGATACTCCGACGCAAGTGGAAGGCACGGATCATCTCCCCCTTGGCGGGGGAGAAAGCAAAATCTTAGGTTTAGCCGTTTGGCTAAGCCTTAGATTTTGCAAGAGAGGGGGTTTTGGAGGGCACGACGGCTCGGCCGCTTCCCTCACCGCCGCCCATTCTGACTTCAGTCCGCGTCCATCACCGAGCCGCAGGTCAGGTTCATGATGGCGCCGCTGATGGCGGTGGCGCGGTCGGAGGCGGCGAAGGCGGTGGCGCTGGCGACTTCGGCGAGGGTGGGCATGCGGCCGAGGATGGTGCCGGCTGTCATGTAGGCCTTGATCTCGCTGACGAGTTCGGCGTGCTCGGGGGCAGTGGGCCAGGTCTCGGGGATGGCCTCGGAGCGAAGGCAGACGACGCGGATACCCTTGGGGCCGAGTTCGGCGGCGAGGGTGCGCGACAGCGCTTCGATGGCGGTGCAGGCGATGCCGAAGCCGCCGGCGCTGTGCTCCATCTGATCGCGGCCGGAGAGGTGGGCGCCGGTGGATGACAGGGTGAGGATGACGCCAGAGCCTTGCCTGACCATGTGGCGGGCAGCGGCGAGGCCGGTGAACAGGTGCGTGCGGACGCCGGCGGTGATCGGCGTGAGCACGTCAGCGCTGTTCATGTCGATCAGGCGCGTGCCCTGCAGGTGGCCGAAGATCGAGATGGCATTGAAGGTGATGTCGATGCGGCCCGCTTTGGCGGCGATGGCGTCAGCATGGGCGCCAACCGCGGCTTCATCGAGAGCATCGACTTCGGCGGCCTCGGCTTTGCCACCCGCGGCGTTGATGGCGTCGGCGACGGCCTGGACCTTGGCGAGCGTGCGGCCGGTGAGGAACAGGCGGGCGCCATCGGCGGCGAACTGCCGGGCAGTGGTGGAGCCGATCTTGCCGGCGGCACCGTGGATGATGGCGGTCTTGTTGGCGAGCAGCATGGGTTTCTCGTGGCTTGAAGGGGGCGCTGAAGACAAATCCCCACCCTGTCCGCGCCCCCGGAAGGGGACGCGGGACCAGACGATGCTGTCCTGTGGGTGGGGCCGGGGCCGGCTAGGTCAGCTGCGGCAGCTGGATGCCCTTGGCCAATGCCGCGGCGTATTGCTGTTCTTTGTTGAAGAGCGAGTTCCAGCCGCCGACATGGCTGTCGCGCGAGGCCACGGAGGTGAAGGGGGCCTGGTGGAAGTGCTGCGTGGTGCGGCCGGCGCGTTCCTCGAACTGCACGGTAATGGTGGTGGGGACAGTGTCGCCGGCCCCTTCGTCCCAGGCGAAGCTGAGGACGATCCGCTGCTGCGGCTCGATCTCGAGATATTCGCCGCCCGACCAGCTCTTGGGGAACAGCGACGAGGTCATGCCGACCCGCCAGGCGCCGCCGGGGCGGAAGTCGGAACTGAGGTCGGTGACGGTGAAGCCTTCCGGGCCCCACCAGCGGATCATGTGCTGGGGCTCCTGCCACATGCGCCAGACGATCGACAGCGGCGCATCGAAGCTGCGGGTGATGAACAGCTCGTCGTCGCGCAGCTTCAGGGCCTCAGTGCGCATTTCAGTTCTTTGAGCCATTGTCATCTCCCTTGGTGATCTCGTCGAGATAGGCGCCCATCTTGTCGAAACTGCCTTCCCAGAACATGCGGTAGCGGGCGAGCCAGCCATCGACCTCTTGCAGCCGGGCGGTCTCGAGCTTGCAGGGCCGCCACTGCGCCTCGCGGCCGCGGCTGATCAGGCCGGCGGTCTCGAGCACCTTGAGGTGGCGCGACACAGCCTGCAGGGTAATGTCGAACGGTTCGGCCAGCTCGTTCACCGTTGCCTCGCCTTCGCTCAACCGGGCCAGCAGGGCCCGGCGGGTCGGATCGGCGAGGGCCGAGAGCGTGGTGCTGAGTGGGTCGGTGGAAGAGTACATATTCAACACTTTCGTTGATCAACGTTTGTGTTGAATACGCTTCGCCTGGCTCGCTGTCAAGCGGCACGGCTGCGGCGGCGGAGCAGCAGGATGAAGAAGCCGCCACCAACCAACCCGGTGATGATGCCGATGGGCAGGTCCTGCGGGGGGATGATGGTGCGGGCCAGCATATCGGCGATGACGAGGAAGATGGCGCCGAGCAGAGCCGAGAGCGGCAGCACGCGGCGATAGTCGCCGCCGACCACCAGCCGGACGATGTGCGGGATCATCAGCCCGACAAAGGCGATGACGCCGGAAAAGGCGACGGCGGCGCCGGTCAGCAGGGCCGAGACGATGAATACCACCATGCGGAAGCGCCCGGCCGGAATGCCGAGCGTGGTGGCGCTTTCGTCGCCGAGCGTCATGGCATTGAGGTTGCGGGCATTGGCGATGAGGTAGGCGCCGCAGCCAAGGAGCGCCACGAGCGGGTAGGGCAGTTGCGCCCAGGTCGAGAGCCCGAGGCCGCCCAGCATCCAGAAGATCACGGTATGGGCGGCGCGCGGATCGCCAAGGAAGATGGCGAGGCTGCCGCCCGAGGTGATGATGAAGCTGACGGCGACGCCGGCGAGGATCAGCCGGCTGGCATCGATGGAGCGGGTGAGATTGGCGACGCCGACGACGATGGCGGTACTCAGGAGCGCGCCGCCGAAGGCGAAGATCGGCACGGTGGCGAGGCCGAGGAACATGCCGGTATGCAGCAGCACGATGATGGCGCCGAGCGCCGCGCCCGAGGAAATGCCGAGCAGGTGCGGATCGGCGAGCGGGTTGCGGGTCACCGATTGCAGCGCCGCACCGACCAGCGCCAGGCTGGCGCCGACGACGGCGCCGAGGATGACACGGGGCAGGCGGACCTCCCAGACGATGTTGTCGCGCCCGGCCGACCAACTCCCCTCGACGCTGCCGGGGGCGAGGTGGTGGGCGACGACCGACCAGACGGTATCGAGCGGCATGGCGATGGCGCCGACGCTGACGGCGACCAGCGCGGTGACGACGAGGATTGCGGCGAGCGCCAGCACCAGCGCCGGAGTGGCGTGGATCAGGGCGTGGCGCGGGCCGGAGAGGTGGCGGTGGGACATGGGGACTAGTCTCGACGTTTGAGCGTGTGGCTCCCCCCTCCCGGCCTCCCCCACAAGGGGGGAGGTGAAGAGGAGCTTGTGGCTCGATCGAGCCAGGCGCACCGGCAAGGCACCTCCCCCCTTGTGGGGGAGGATGGGAGGGGGGAGCCGCTTGCGCCGGCTTCGACTACTCCGCGAACGCCGCGGCCAGGTGCTTGATCGCCGCGATGTTGCGCGGGCCTGGGGTGGCTTCGACATATTGAAGCGTAACGAAGCGGTTATGCTTTACCGCCGGAATATCCTTGAAAGCCGGGTTGTTGCGCATGAAGTCGGCCTTCTGCTCGGCGGTGACTTCGCCGTAGTTGATGATGACGATGATGTCGGGGTTGCGCTCGATCACCGGCTCCCAGCCGATCTCGACCCAGCTGGAAGCCACGTCGTCCATGATGTTGGCGCCGCCGGCGGCTTCGATCAGCGCGGTGGGGATGGCATAGCGGCCGGCGGTGAAGGACTTTTCCTCGCCCGAGTCGTAGATGAACACCTTTGGTGGGGTGTCGCGCTGCGGCAGCGTCGCGGTGAAGGCGGCGAGCTCGGATCGGTAACCGGCAACGAGCGCTTCGGCGCGTTCGGAGACGCCGAAGATCCTGCCCAGATTGAGCAGGTCGACATAGAGGTCGTCGATCGAAGCCTTGGGCCTGTCCATGATGTGGATGCAGCTTTCGGTCAGCTCGTAGACCTTGATGCCGAATGCGCTGAGGGTGTCGGGCGTGATCTCGCCGCCCACCTTCATGCCGTAGTTCCAGCCGGCGAAATAGAAGTCGGCATCGGCGCCGAGCAGCACTTCCTTGGTGGGATAGTCGGGCGACAGTTCGGGCAGTTCGGCGACGCCGGCGCGCAGCGTTTCGTCGAGGGTCTTCCATTCCGACACGCCGGTATAGCCGGCCATAGAGCCGGTGAGGCCGAGGGCCAGCATCATCTCGGTGAGGTTCACATCGTTCGAGACGGCGCGGGCCGGAGCGGCCTCAAAGGTAACGTTACGGTTACAGCTTTTGACCGTGACCGGGAAGCCGGAGGCGAAGGCGCTGGTCGCGGCGAGCGCGAGAAGCGGAGCGGCAAGGAGGCTGAGGCGCATGGAATTCTCCCTTAGCGACGTGGTTCGAGATGGAAGGAAAAGCGGGGGCGGCCGGTCGCCGGATGGCTGTCGATGGCGGTCTCGACGGCGAAGGTCTGGCGGATGGCATCGGGCGTCAGGATGTCGAGCGGCGGGCCGAGCGCCGCCTGCCGGCCATCGGCGATGACCAGCACGCGATCGGCATGGGCGGACGCGAGCGCCAGGTCGTGCAGCGAGACGATGATGGTGGTGGGCAGCGCCGCCAGCAGCGCCAGCACCTCGAGCTGATGGCGGATGTCGAGGTGGTTGGTGGGCTCGTCGAGGATCAAGAGGTCCGGTTTCTGCACCAGGGCGCGGGCAAGCATGACGCGCTGCTTCTCGCCACCGGAGAGCGAGGCGAAGTCGCGGGCGGCCAGCGGCGCGAGCCCGAGCAGCTCGAGGGCAGTTTCGACCGATGCGTAACTGTGTGGTGACCGGTCGTGCTGGTGCGGGGTGAGGCCGAGCTCGATGATCTCGGCGACGCTGAGGCCGAAATCCGAGGCCGGCTCTTGCAACACAGTGGCGATGCGGCGGGCCGTGGCGCGGGGCGGCAGCGACCACAGGTCGACACCATCGAGGCGGACCGTGCCGGCGGTCGGACGGTGGTAGCGGTAGAGGCAGCGCAGCAGGCTGGATTTGCCCGCGCCGTTGGGGCCGACCAGCGCCAGCATTTCGCCGGGCGCGACGGCAAAACTCAGATCTTGGACGATCGGGGCGCGATGCGACGGGCCCCAGCTCAGGCCTTCGACCGCGAGGGCAGCCGGGCTAGAGCCGACCAGGGATCGGGCAAGCTCCATCGGAGGCCTCCGCGCATAGGCGAGGGCTGACGGGCGAACCGATCAAAATGCGAGCTGCGATGCGTAGTCGTAGCGCCATCGACGTTCCCCTCGGCACACCCCGGCCGGGTTACAGTGAGCTGTCGAGGCAGGTCTCCTGGCTCGCGGGTCATAGCGCTTCCGAACCTTCCCAACCTCCCGGAGGAGATCAGTGGCGTTTACGGAAGAGCTCGCCGCTTACAGTTGCGGGGGCAGCCACGGTTTTGCGCCCTGATGGGTACGTCGCACCGTGTTCCCTTTTAATCCCCGTTGGCTGGCGGCCGCCGAGGAACCTTGAACGGGGCGATAGGGGCGTGACTCGGGGGCGATGTCAACAGAGGGGGAGGGCGATGGAGCCCCAGGGGTCGCGGACCCGGCACCGTGCGGCGGGCCGGGTCCGCGTCGTGAGGGAGGGGAGGCGCCCCGCCTCACGGGCTATCGAGCGTCGCAGCCCGATTGGAGAAATGAACTGAGTTGCCCCCTCAGTGCCGCGCTTGGTGGAGGTCAATCCTGGCGCAGCGTGGTGTCACTCGATCACAGGCAAGCTGACAGGGCGCTGAATGCGGGTTGCAGAAACCGTTCATAAACCCGAAAGACGCCGGGGCGAGGAGTCGCCCGGGGACGAGGAGTCGCCCCGGGGACGAGGAGTCGCCCCGGGGACGAGGAGTCGCCCCGGGGACGAGGAGTCGCCCCGGGGACGAGGTATCGCCCCGGGGACGAGGTATCGAGGGGACGACAAAGATGTCGCCCCGTTCCGGCGGACGACAAAGATGTCGCCGCTGCTTAGCGGACGCGGATCGAGCTGATATTGTCGTTGGCGCCGCGCAGGTTCGGCACGCTGCGCGAGATCACGATGCAGCGGCCGTTGAAGTTGGCGCGCTCGCAGACCAGGGCTTGCGCATCGCCGCGCACTTCGATCGAGCGGATGGTGTCGTCCCAGCGGCCGAGACGGGCGAGCCGCTCACCCGGACGGGCACAGAAGCTGTCGCCGCGGAAATTGGTGTTCTCGTAGAAGCAGACGCGGTCGCGGTTGCCGCCCGGACGGCCGGGGCGGATGTCGAAGCCGCCGGAGCCGATCTGGAAGCTGAAGCCGGGGACGTTGAAGCCGATGTTCACATCGACATCCGGCCGGCTCGGGCCGGGGCGATCGGGAACGATGACGCGGGTATCGACGTCGTCCTCATCGTCAAAGCCGGAATCGTCGTCGCTGAGGTAGCTGGCGGAGACCCAGCCATCCGGACCCGGTTTGATCACATAGCACCAGCCGCCGGAGCAGCGGTCGATCTCGACCTCTTGGCCGGCGCGCAGCACGTCGACCACGGCGCCGCTCACCGGCGCGGCGCGGACATTGACGGTGCTGGTGGCGACGGCGGCATTGGCGGCACCGGCGAAAAACAGCGAGCCGAGCAGCACGGTGGCGGCTCCTGCCAGTTTGATGGGATGCATAAGTAGTCCTCTCTTTGTGACGCTTCGGGGCATTTGGGTTGTCGCCGCGAGGCCGAAACGGCCGGAACGCAAGGGAGTTCCATGCATTCGTGTCGATTGCGCCCAAAATGCAAACGCCGCCTTCGAGGGGACCCGAAGGCGGCGTTCAGCTCTCAGTATGGTGAAGCGTCAGTTAACTTCGTAGGACGAGATGGCGTTGTTGAGCTGCTTGGGCAGCGAGGCCTTGGACGAGCTGATATCGGCGCAGATGCCTTCGAGGTCGAAATCGCGGCAGACCAGCACGTCGGCATCGCCGAACACCTCGATCGAGGAGATCGAGTCGTTCCAGCTGCCGCCCAGCGCATCGTCGCTGTCGCCGGGCTCGACGCAGAAGCTCGGGCCATTGAAGTTGGCGTTCTTGTAGAAGCAGACCTGGTCTTCTTCTTCGGGCTCGGGCAGCGGCTGCGGCTTGGGCTGGTTGCCGATGCCGATGGAGATCGACGGCTTGCCGTCGCCGCCGACGCCGAAGCTGAAGCTGAACGGCACGTTGGATGCGGGCTTGCCCTTGTTGAGGCCGCCGAGGCGGTTCTGGCGCACCCAACCGTCGGGGCCGGGGATCTGGATCAGGCAGACGGTGCCCTGGCAATCGAGCACGGTGACGAGCTGGCCGGCTGCAACCGAATTGACCACCGGCGAGTTCGGATTGGCGGTCTTGCGGACGTTGGAGTCCTGCAGCATGTGGGCATTGGGTGCGGCGAAGGCAGGCGCGACGGCAAGGCCGACAAGCGCGGCCAGCGCTGCGGCGGCGACGAGGTGGAGACGCTTCATGAGGATGTTCCCTGATTGGCGGCACCGGGACCGGTGCCGCGGCGCGAGGTCAGCGCGGCGTTTGGGTGCCGCGCGCTGATGCTGCCGGGAAACAGCAATATTCGCGATTCGAGATGAAATCGACTGAATTGCAAGAAAACGGCCCGCGCCGGGGAGGCAGCGGGCCGGTCGTTACTGAGCGTGGCAAGCGAAACTCAATAGACCCGCATCGAACTCACGTTGTTGTCGAGGAAGCCGTGCAGGCTGGTCTGGCTGGCGTTGACGCGCTCGCAGTAGCTGTGGAACTCGCGATCGCGGCAGAGGTCGACCGAGACGTTGCCCTCGATGCGGACCGACGAGTAGCGGTTGTCGGTGTCGAGCAGCAGGAAATCGCGGACGCGGGTGCCAGGCTTGGCGCAGAACGAGGCGCCGGTGAAGTTGTGGCCTTCGTAGAGGCAGACAATGCCGGGGCCGCCCCAGTTGTAGGGGATGGGGGCGAGTTGCCAGGGGTGGCGGATCACCTTGCCGAAGGCGATGTCGTAGAGGCTGGTCCAGCCCGCGGCGCGTCCGGCATGGACATGGCACCAGCGCTTGGAGCAGCGATCGACATAGATGCGGACTTTGCCGTCGATCTCACCGGTGACATCGTAGGCCTTGCCCGGGCCCTCGAACAGGATGAGCGGACGGACCGACCAGGCGGGCGTGCCCACCGGCGCCGCCATTGTCGTGGTCGTGCCGAGAACGAGAAGGGTCAGCAGAGACAGGCAGGCAAGTAACTGCTTCATCGAAATGCCCCGTACCAAATAATCAGAGGCGAAGCGTAGCGCCACAGCATGACGGTTGGAAGGGTGCGCCGGCAACAGGGTGGGGAAAGTTGGCGGGGCACCGGCCGCGCAGCGATCCTGCCCCGCGTGGGACCGCCGAAGGCGGTGGAGGGTAGGGAGTAAGCATCGAGGCTCCGCGCACCCCCTCCGAGCTGCGCTAGGCTCGCTTCGCTCGCAAGCTCCGCTTGCCTCCCCCGTCCAGGGGGAGGTGGGCATCGCGTGTGCGGCTGGAGTGGCGGAAATGGAGAAGGGGGATGAGCGTCAAAGCTCGCACCGCGGGTGAAAGGCGCCGCGCGGAATCCCTCGCGCAGCGCCTCCCCCATCGTCCCGGGGAAGAGGCCACCCATCCCGGGACGGGATGGGACAAGCTTTGCGAGTTTGGCGCTGAACGGGTGCTGAACGGCGTCGGTTCAGCGCGGGATAACGCGCTTCTGGCCCTTGTCGTCGAGGGCGACATAGACGAAGCGCCCCTCGGTGACCTTCACCCGGTCGGCGAGCCGGTTGCGGCGGGCCCAGGCCTCCATGGCGATGGTGATCGAGGTGTTCCCGACCCGCTCGATCGTGGTGTAGACGCACAGCACATCGCCGACCTTGACCGGCGCAATGAAGGTCATGGCTTCGACCGCCACAGTGGCGACGCGACCCTGCACCCGTTCGACGGCGCAGATCGAGCCGGCAATATCCATCTGGCTCAGCACCCAGCCGCCAAAGATGTCGCCCGCCGGATTGGTGTCGGCCGGCATGGCGAGGGTGCGGATGGTCAGCGCGCCATTGGGCTCGGTGGTGGCGGTTGCGTCAGTCATGAGAGCGGTCCCGATTTCGAGATTGAAGCGTACATATGCCGCTGCGCCTCGTTAAGGGCGCGCTCATCCCAATCGCGCTCGCGCTTACTGACGGGGAAGTAGCGGCGCTTCTTTTCGAACTCGTAGAACACCGTACCATGGATCCCGACGACATCTGCCTTGCGGATCGGCCGATCCCACAGTTCAGCAAGCGTGTGCCCAGCGGGGACAACTATATCTTCGGCGAACTGAATGTCTTGCCCCGGCTCGGGAAAGAGCCAGCCAAACTCCTCGTCCGTGGCCTGAAAGATGCTGAAGGTGCAGTTGTCGGCGCCGTCGATGATCTGAACGTTCTTTACGCGCGAGGTCCTTTCGGCGGCCAGCGGCCGATTTCTTCTTCCCAATGGCGGCGGCAGAGCGACACATAGACCGATTTCTCGATCGACACTTGGTTGCCCTCGGTGAGCGCGCCGCCTTCGGTATCGCGTCGCACCACCATGGTGGCCTTGCGGCCGCAAAAGCAGATGGTGCGGACTTCGCGCAGTTCGTCGGCGACGGCAAGCAGCTCGGACGAGCCGGGAAACAGCTTGCCCTGGAAATCGGTCCTGAGGCCATAGCACATCACCGGCACGTCGAGCCGGTCGGCGACGCGGGCAAGCTGCCAGACCTGATCGGCCGTGAGGAACTGCGCTTCGTCGACGAAGACGCAATCGACCTTCGATTCCTGGATGTGATCGTTGACGCGCTGGAACAGGTCGTCCTCGCCATCGAACATTTCGGCATCGGCGGAGATGCCGAGACGCGAAGTGATGCGGCCGACATCGCCTTCGGCATAGAGCGAGGAAGTGAACAGCAGCGTGCGCATGCCGCGCTCGACATAGTTGTAGGACGCCTGCAGCAGCAGGGTCGACTTGCCGGCGTTCATCGCCGAGTAGGAGAAGTAGAGCTTGGCCATGCGGCTGTTCATGCCGCAGGTGAGGGGCGGCGGCGAGGCCAATCGGTCGCTCTCAACAAAAAATCGGCCGCCTGGCGGGGGCGGCCGATAAGAATGCCGAATTGGGGCTCGGCGCAGGACATACGAATTGGCGGCGATGTCCTGCTCATAAGGACCGTCCGGCTGCCGATAGTGGCGGGTGCAACCGGGTCTAGGCCGGAACAATGGGGGACGTTCCGGACACCCGCAAGCTATTGAGCCGACGTGACAAGCAGATGACGAACGGTTTCATATTGGCGACATTATCGCACCGTAGCGGAGTGCTGCGGGCAGGGCTGCTGGAGAGGCATATGAAGACCTTCTGGAAGGCTGGATTGGGTTTGGCGATGGCGGCGGCGGCGATGGCCGCGCCGAGCATGGCGCAGGCTGTCGATGTCACCGGCATGTGGCGCCCGGACAAGAACTCGGACTACGAGATGAGCATGTGCGGCAAGGACAATGCCCAGCTCTGCATCAAGGTCGTGGCGCTGCGCGGTAACATGGATTCCGACAAGAACCGGCCGTACCTCAACACCTACCTGATCGACAAGGCGAAGCCGAGCGGCGAGGGGCGCTGGAAGGGCAAGCTGAGCCTGTTCGGCCAGACCGGCGATGCGACGCTGACGCTCAACGGCGCCAACACCATGAACGTCAAGGCCTGCGCCTATATCGTGGTGTGCCGCGAGATCACCCTGACGCGGGTGCAGTAGTCGCCAGACATCGGTTAGTCATCGGAACTCGGCAACCCGCGCCCCTCTCCCCTGAGGGGAGAGGGTGGTCCAGCTAGGACCGTCAGGTCCGTAGCGAAACCAGGGTGAGGGGTTCAGCTTCTCAGCGAGCGCGTGTTGCGCCGCCTCACCCCTCAACCGGCCTTCGGCCACCTTCTCCCCTGAGGGGAGAAGGGGAAGAACTGCCTGCGCCGAGAGAATAGGCGGTCGAACGTAATTGCCGCTTTTGCGGCGACGAGGGGTGCAGCCGGGTTACTACGCGGCAGCGCTACGGCGCTGCTGCAGTGCCGGGATCGCCTCCACCAGGATGATGGCGAAGAAGATGAGCGCCGCACCGGCATAGCCGACGGGGGGCAGGCGCTCGTCCAGCAGCAGGGCGCCGCCCAGCGCGGCGAACAGGCTTTCGGCCGACAGCACGATCGCGGCGTTGGCGGCCGGCACGTGCTGCTGGGCGATGGCCTGCAGCGTGAAGGCCAGCGCAGTGGACATCAGCCCGACATAGAGGATCTGCACCCAACCGGCGGCGATATCGGCGATATCGGGCGTCTCGAAGCCGAAGGCGAGCGCCAGGCAAACGAGGCCGACGCTGATGAAGGTGATGGCGGAGAGCACCACCGGCAGGCCGGTCTCACGGCTCAATAGCCCGAGCATGAAGACGTGGCCGCCCCAGAACACGGCGCTGATCACCACCAGCATATCGCCGAAGTTGAAGCTCTCGAGCCGTCCGCCGTTCAGGTAGAAAATGCCGATCAGCGCCAGCGGGGCGCCGAGATAGATGATTGGGTGCGGTTTGGCCCGGATCACCAGGAAGGCGATCAGCGGGACGAACAGCACGTAGAGCGCGGTGAGGAAGCCCGAATTGGTGACGCTGGTCTGCGCCAGGCCATATTGCTGCAGCAGCGAGCCGGCCAGGAAGGCGATGCAGAGCACGGCGATCAACAGCCAAAGACGCGGGGTGAACTGCGTGGCTGCCGGGGCCTTGCGGCGGAGCTCGATGAACGCGAAGGGCAAGAGCGCGACGCCGCCGAGCAGGAACCGCGTGCCGCTGAACGTGAGCGGCCCCATATGCGCCATGGCGGCCTTCTGCGCGACGAACGCCAGACCCCAGATAGCGGTGGCAATGAGCAGCAGCAGGACGGCGAGCGGGCGGGACATCGGCGCTGTGTAGCCGGAGCGACGGGCCCGCGTCGAACGGATTTTGGCGATGGGACCGATCAGCCGGTGTGATGGCTGGTGGGTGAGTGAATCGAGCGTCGCTCCCTCGGTCCTGGATTTATGTCAGCATTGCTGACATAATGAGTCGGAACCAGTGCATGGAGGAATGAGCAGTGGACACCGATGACAGAGGTTTCGCCGAGGAGTGGGTCGATGCCTGGAATGCAAGGGATCTCGAACGGATACTGAGCCACTATGCACCGGACATCGTGTTCCTCTCGCCAGTCGCGGCGCAGCGGCTTGGTGATGGTCGCGTCAGTGGGATTTCAGCGCTGCGCGCGTACTGGCAGGCCGCGCTGGCGGCGCTACCGGACCTACGATTTGAGCTCGAGGCCGTGCTGTCCGGCTACCGGTGCCTCACCATCCTCTACCGCAACCAGCATCGGCAGCTGGTGGCTGAAACCGTCGAGTTCAACGCCGTTCGGCAGGTCGTGCGTTCGTCCGCCTGCTATGGCGCATCGGCCTGATCGCTCGGATTGCACGAATCGGCTAGCCTCCAGTCTTGGCGCACGGCCCGCGCCGCCCCCCTCCGACGGGAAAGTAGATCGCATACAGGGCTGGTTGAACAATCGAACCGACTGATCGGGCGAAGGCAAAAGGAGGGATTGCTTGTTGGACCCGTACCAGGAGGTTTTTGATGAAACTATCTGTACCGATCTATCAGTTGAAGCGTGACGCCAAGCGGCGGGCGCGTGAGGAGGGTATCCCCCTCCACACGGCGCTCGATCGTGTGGCGGAGGCCGAAGGCTATTCCGGGTGGAGCCTGCTGGCCGCCCGCTATGCCCAGAGTTCTCCGGTGGCCAAGCTCCATGGCCGGTTGCAGGCGGGCGAACTGGTGCTCGTCGGGGCGCGGCCGGGGCAGGGCAAGACCTTGCTGGCGCTGGAGCTGGCCGCCGAGGCGGCCAAGGCCGGCGGACAGAGCATGTTCTTCACGCTCGAATACACCGACAAGGAAGTGCTGGAGCGCCTGCGGGCGATCGGGCAAGAGCCGGAAAAGCTCGGTAGCCGGTTCGGCTTCGATTGCTCCGACCGGATCTCGGCCGACTACATGATCGACAAGCTGGGGCAGGCGGCGCGCGGCACGCTGGTTGTCGTCGACTACCTGCAACTGCTCGACCAGCGGCGGGAGAACCCGCCCCTGGCAGTGCAGGTCAAAGCGCTGAAGGCCTTCGCCGAGGCGCGTGGGCTGGTGATCGTGTTCATCTCGCAGATCGACCGGTCATATGACCCGGCCGAGAAGCCGCATCCCGATCTCAGCGATGTGCGGCTGCCCAACCCGCTGGATCTCGGTCTGTTCAGCAAGAGCTGGTTCCTCAACAACGGCGAGCTCAGCCTGCAAGCTGCCGGGTGAGTTCCCATGTCCAGCGCCTCGGTGAGGCGCTGGATTCCCGCTCGGCCGACCGGGCCCGGGCGAATTACTTCAGTTCGGCATCCAGCGCTTCGATCAGCCGCTGCACTTCGGCTTCGGAGGTGTAGTGGGTGAACGAGACGCGCAGCACGCCGTGACCGGGGTTGAGGCCGAGGGCTTCGAGCAGGCGGTAGGCGTAGAAATGGCCGCCTGAAGCCATGATCTTGTGGCGGGCGAGACGGTCGGCAGCTTCGACGGCGAGCTCGCCCAGCGCCAGCGAAATGGTTGGCGCACGCTTCGCAGGATCGGTAGGTCCGATGAGGCGGACATTGTTCTTGGAACGCAGGAACTCCATCAGCGGAGCGAGGAGGATTTCCTCCTGCTGCCGCATGGCGGCGTGCGCCTTGCGGAAGGGGTTGGTTCCCTCGACGCGATCACCGGCGAGCTCAGCGACCCGCTCGAGATAGTCGGCGACACCGGCGCTCGCCGCGATCTGGGCGTGGTCGGGGCCGGCCGGCGTCAGACGCTTGCGCGGCTGGGTATCGTTGAAGAAGTGCCCCTGGTTGGGGAGCTCCGAGGCCAGCGAGGGGCGGATCGCCATGACGCCCTGGTGCGGGCCGTACACCTTGTAGGCGGAGAACAGGTAGACGTCGCAGCCGAGCTCGAGCAGGTCGGGCAGGCCGTGCGGCGCGTAGGAGACGCCATCGACTACGGTGACGGCGCCAAAACTCTTGGCCTTCTGGACGATCTCGTGGACCGGGTTGATCTCGCCGACAATGTTGGAAGCGTGCGGGAAGCAGACGGCGCGGACCTTCGAATCGAGCAGCTTGTCGAGCGCGGCAGGATCGAGATGGCCGGTAACCGGATCGACCTGCCACTCGCGGATGACGATGCCCCGATCGGCCAGCCGGCGCCACGCGCCGCCATTGGCCTCATGGTCCTGGTTGGTGACGATAACCGCGTCACCGGGCTTCAGCCAGCCGGCAAAGGCATGGCCCAGGGTATAGGTGTTGCCGGAGGTAGACGGGCCGAAATGGATCCAGTCCATGCCGACATTGAGCGCCTGCGCCATGCGGCGATGCGCCAGGTCCATGGCGGCGCCGGCCTCGCGCGAGGCCGGGTAGAAGCCATAGGGCTGCACCTTGGTGGCGCGATAGAAGTGATCGAGCCGGCCGAGCACCTGCTGGGAGGTATAGGAGCCGCCGGCATTCTCGAAGAAGGCCCAGCCATCGAGGCTCGGTTCGCGAAAAGCCGGGAACTCGGCGCGGATCAGGTCGGTGTCGAGGGGCAGGGCGGTCATGAGTGGCGCTCGGGACAAGAGATGTCCGATGGTTAGCGGAGCGATGTGATCGCGGCAATGCGGCGTGTGGATAACGGGGGATGGGGACGGCGAGGCCGGTGGCTGTGGACCCCCACCCCTGTCAGCTCCCCGCAAGGGGTACAGGGGTGGGGGGCGGAGTTCACCGGCCGCCGAGAGAGGGAAGAAGCCCCCGACGGGAGGGACGCCGGGGGCTTCTCTGGGGACGGCGTCGCGGCCGGTCGCGTTGGGGACTTCGACCGGCGGCGACTGGGGTCAGCCGTCCAAACCGGGGGTGGCGGGGCGCTGGGGCAGGTGCTTGCCGGGATGCTGCAGCTTGCCCTGCATGTGGCCGCGCGGGGCGAGTTCGCGCTTCTGGGTGTCGGTGAGGCTTTCGTAGAAGCTCCTGAACTGCGGCAGCAGGTCGCTCATCGCGGCAAGGCGGGCTTCGTCGAACTTGAGGCGCTGCTCGAGGCGCTGGATCAGGTCCGAGCGCTCGGTCTTGTTGGCGGCCTGGCCGGGGCGGATGGTGGCGCACTGGTCGGCGAAATCGGTCTGCGCGGTCAGTGCCGAGGTACGGAAATCCTCGAACAGCTTTTCCTGGTCCGCGGTCAGCTGAAGCCTGTTGGCCATGCGGTCGAGGCGGCGCTCCAGCCGATCGGCGGCGCGGCTGTTGCAGGAGAACTCGGCGAAGCGGAAGGCGCCGCCGGCGGCGTCGCGGCGGAACTCGAGGGTGCGGTTGTCATTGCGCGGGCGATCGGGACCGGCGGCGAAAGCCGGGCTCATGGCGGTGAGGCCAAGGGCGGCGACGAGGGCGGCGAGGATGGTGGCGCGGGTCGGGGTCATCGGGGTCTCCCATCGATTGAGTGGCAACGGGAGGAGGATGTGCTGCGTCGGCTTGCCGGCGTGTTGCGGCAAGGTGAAATCGCGGCAAGGTTGGAAAGGTGGGGCGGTTCGCCCAACGGCGACATCGTGGCGGTGGCGCACCCCCTCTGAGCTACGCTAGGTCGCTTCGCTCCCAAGCTGCGCTTGCCTCCCCCGTCAAGGGGGAGGTGGGCATCGAGCTTGTGGCTATGAGGCGATGTATTCTTTCAGCGCCAGGGCTTCCTGTTCGGCTTCTTCGATCTTGCGCTTCACCACGTCGCCGATCGAAACGATGCCGGTGAGCTTGCCGGCTTCGACGATGGGGATGTGGCGGATGCGGTGGCGGGTCATGGTTTCCATGAGATCCGAGACCGAGCTGGCAGAGGTGCAGGTGATGACCTTGCTGGTCATGACGTTGCGCACCGGGCCGGCGAGAACCGCAACAGGGTCCTTTTCGAGGTGACGGACGACGTCGCGCTCGCTGAGGATGCCCGCGACCTTGCCTTTGGCGTCGACGACGACCACGGCACCGATCTTTTTGGAGTTGAGAATGCGGACGGCTTCGGAGAGCGGCGCGCCGGCTTCCACCGTGAAGACGGTGTGGCCCTTGGATTGAAGGATAGTCTCGACTTGCATCGTTGTTCCTCCTCTCAGGCGGCCATAGTGCGCCAAAGGTGAGGAACGGACAAGAGTTCGGGTCGGCGTACCGTTATGGCGGCGTTTGGAGGCACCATTCAGCCAAATCCACCGGCCCGACACCTCCCCCACAAGGGGGAGGTGCCTGAGAGTGCAGTGGTTACTGCGCAGCCGGGGCCTTGAGATCGCGCTTTTCGTCCTGGCTGGACGAGGCCGGCGTGTCGAGCACGGGGAGCTCGACCGGCTCGCCGCTGGCTTCGGCGACGACATTGAGCTTGCCGGCGAGCGCTGCCGGGTTGGTCTCGGCGGCGGCGAGGTCGGCGAGGCCGATGCCCGCTTCATCCTTGGCAGTGATGGTCAGCTTCAGGTGCGAAGCGCCGCTGAGGAAGGTGCCGAGTTGCTGGGCAGCGGTGAGCGCCTCGGTGGTGTTGCCGAGGAAGGCGAGCGTCATGCCCTGGGCCATACCGGCGACGGCGGTGCGGAAGGCAGCCTCGGACTGGCCGGCATCCTTGGCGCCGGCGGCGAAGGCGAGCGAGCCGATGCCGCGGTCTTCGACCTCGATGGTGACGTCGCGCAGGGTGAGCAGCATGGCGGCCATGGTGGCTTCATCGGTGTTGTCGGCGAACAGCGATTGAGTCGCGTTGCCGAAGGTGCCCGAGAGGTTGACGCGGCCGAGTGCGCCCATGTCGATCAGCACGTCATCGACCTTGATGGTCGACGACGCCTGATCCCAGGCGAGCTTGGTGCCGAGCGAGATGTCGAGCTTGTCGACGCCGCGAGCCAGCAGATCGGCGACCGGCAGGTCGGTCATGTCGGCGGTGATCGGCAGGATGAAGTTGGAAAGGTTCAGCGCGATGTCGGCCGGAATGCCGTTGACATAGTTGCCGAGCGTCGCGTCGAAGGTGCCGAGCGTGCCGGTAATGCGCTTACCCGAGGCTTCCGGATCGGGGACGTCGATCGAGAAATCGGCGAGGCTCATGCCGTCGAGCGCCGGAACGAGCTTGCGCCAATTGGCGGCGAAGTAGGCTTCGTCGAGCTTGGTGGCCGCTTCGATGGCCGCGATGGCGGCGGTGAAGTCCATCTTCTTCCAGGTGAAGTTGCCGAACTTCAGGAAGCCGTCGTTCTCGACCGTCATGTCGAAATCGTCGAGCGAGATCGCCGGATAGATGGCCGGCTCGAAGCCGCCGACGGTGATCGGGCCCGAGGCGACGGTGAGCGGGTTGCTCTTGTCGTCCTTGCCGGAGCAGGTGAAGCCGTTGAAGGTCATCGGCGTCGAGGAGAAGGCAGTGAACATGTCGGCGTAGAAGCGAACGAGCTTGTCGACAGTCTCGGGCGCCACCTCGGTGCCGGCCTTCTGCGCCGCATCGGCTTGGACGATCAGTGCGTTGATCTCGGTGAAGTTCTGCTTGAGCGGCCGGGCGCTGAAGCTGCCGAGCTCGCCGGTGCCGAACTCGCAGCTGAAGGCGTCGCCGCCCTTCAGCGAGCCGCCGGAAAACTTGAAATCGGCATAGACTTCTTTCATCTCGGTGCCGGATGCAGGGGCCGCGGCGAGACCGTAGAAGCCGAGCAGGGCGGCGAGATCGAAGCGGCCGACCGACATTTCGCCGAAGGTGCCGGTGACGCTTTCGGCGCCGCTGAAATCGGCGCTGCCGACATGGGCGGAGGCAGCGACGCCATCGGCGACATCGGTGAGGGTGATGTCGTGATAGGTGATCACCGACGGGCCGGTGCCATCGACATAGCTGGGGTAGCTGACCTTGATCTCGGGGATGGTGACCGACTTGGCATCAAGGGTGGCCAGCGCATCGAGCGCGCCCGGTGCACCGGTGAACAGGCCACGCACCGCGCCTTCATTGATATTGCCGTCGACCACTTCGACGCTGGGGACCGAGAGCTCGTAGGGGCCGGTGGCCGCGCCCTGGGTGATGCCGGTGATCGAAAGGGTTTCGGCGGAGGCGCCGGTAACGGCAAAGCCGGCAAATACGCTGCCGAGCAGAAGGGCGCGCATCGGACGCAGGCGGCCGAGCGGAGCAGAAGCGGTACGGGTCATGTCGGTTTCCTCAGTCGCAAAATCATGAGACGCCGCGGCCCGCGCTCACCTTGGGGTGAGGAAGGACACGGCGCGGGGAACGGCCCGAAGCGAGCGTCACCGGCTTCTAGACTACCCTAGCTAACGGGAAGATGAACGGCGGAGCGCGAAACGCGCGGAATTATGCCGCTTTCAGCCTTCGCCGTGGCCGGGCTTCCAGGCGGAAAGCGGATTGGACTGCCGGGCCTTGGGCGGCTGCAGGCCTTCGCGCAGAATGGCGCGGACCACTTCGACGAGGATGGCCAAGAGCAGGGCGCAGAGCGGCACGAACAGCAGCACCACGGCAGTGTCGATCTCGCCGGCGCCGATGATGGCGCGAGGCGGGATGATGCCGAGCAGCAGCGCGATGCCGGCGCCGACGAAGGTGAGCGAGAACGAGATGGCGGTCGCAGCACTCAGGGCATTGCGGAACAACGGCCGCCGCAATGACGGTCGCTTCGGCTGGGGAAGCTTGGTGGGAGACATGAGGACTCGCTGACTCGGCAGATCACAACGCAGTGATAAGGCCCACTGAATGCGCGGATGTTTCGTTGCTAAAGGGGTGAAGCGGGTACGATTTGAAGGCAATCGTGTGGCGAAAACCCGTCAGGCGACATTGGGAGATGGGAGCATGGGACTGTTCGCGGCGGGGAGCCGGTTGGTGCTGGCCGGGCTGTTGGCCGCATTTCTGGTGATTGGAACGCAGGCGCGAGCCCAGGATCAGGCCGGCGAGGTCGCGGCGCTCGAGCCGTGGCAGAGCGTGATCACCAGCCAGATCGAGGCGTTCCGTACGAGGGATGCGGCCGCGGCGTTCAGCTATGCCGGGGCGGGCTTCCAGGTGACGTTCCCCAGCGCCGAGGCGTTCTTCAACGCCATCGTGGCCGCGGGGTACGCGCCGATCATGGAGTCGCGCTCGCACAGCTTTGGCAGGTTCCAGAAGCTTGGCGACAAGGCGGTGGTGCAGGAAGTGAAGTTCGTCGGCAACGACCAGAGCCTTTACGGCGCCATCTACATGCTGGCCGAAGAGGCCAATGGCTGGCGGGTGCAGGGTGTGCAGCTCGCCAAGCAGGCGGGCGTCGGAATCTGAGCCTTCCTGAGCCGAGGATGAACGGCGGTATCAGTGAGCGTTCAACGGGTTGGAGCGAGAAGCGGGCATTCCAACGCCGCGTTGTCCAGGATTGTTCCGTTGAAGCTTCTCGTTCTTTCCGCCGTCCTTGCCGCCATTCTCGTCAGCCTGATGCCCGATGGCGAACAGGCGATGGGCAGCAGCAAGAGCACCGTGCGGGCCGACGGGACCGAAATCGTGCTGCCTGCGCACCAACCGGTGCCCGCTCGCGCCGTGTAAGCGCGGCATCTGACCACCGCCATCTGACCAAACGTCCCGGTTGTCTCTGGGCAATCGAAGCCGTAGAGCTTTCCCGCCATTTTTCGGGAGATGATCTTGGCTTTCCTGTCCGACGCCCTCAGCCGTATCCAGCCATCCGCCACCGTGGCGATCAACTCCAAAGCCGTGGAGATGAAGCGGCAGGGGCAGGACGTGATCTCGCTGGCCGCAGGCGAGCCGGATTTCGATACCCCCGAGCATGTGCGCGAGGCGGCGATCCGGGCGATCAATTCGGGCAAGACCCGCTATACCGCGGTCGACGGCATCCCCGAGCTCAAGGAAGCGGTGGCGCAAAAGTTCAAGCGCGACAACGGGCTCGATGTCACGGCGGCGGATTGCTTCGTTTCGTCGGGCGGCAAGCAGATCATCTTCAACGCGCTGATGGCGACGCTGAATCCCGGCGACGAGGTGGTGATCCCCGTGCCGTACTGGGTCAGCTACCCCGAGATCGTGCGGCTCTGCGATGCCGATCCGGTGTTTGCGGTGGCCGATGCCTCGACCGGCTTCAAGCTGAAGCCCGAAGTGCTGGAAGCGGCGATTACGCCGAGGACCAAGTGGCTGATCCTCAACACGCCGTCGAACCCGACGGGCGCTGCCTATACGCGCGAGGAACTGCGGGGGCTGGCCGACGTGCTGCTGCGGCATCCGCACGTTCACATCCTGACCGACGATATCTACGAGGTGCTGGTCTATGACGGCGGCACGTTCGCCACCATCGCCGGGGTGGAGCCGAGGCTCATGGAGCGGACGCTGACCATGAATGGCGTGTCGAAGTCGCACGCCATGACCGGCTGGCGCATCGGCTATTGCACCGGCCCGCGGCCGTTGCTCGGGGCGATGAACAAGCTGCAGAGCCAATCGACCACCAACCCCTCCTCGATCTCGCAATGGGCGGCGGTGGAAGCGCTGAACGGTCCGCAGGAATTCCTGAAGGGCTGGCGCGACGTGTTCCAGGGGCGGCGCGATCTGGTGGTTGCCGGGCTCAACGCCAATACCGGGCTCGACTGCCTGACCCCGGAGGGGGCGTTCTACGTGTTCCCGTCGGTGAAGCGCCTGCTCGGCAAGACCTCGGGCGGTGGCCGGGCGCTGACCGATGACGCGGCGTTCGTGCTGGCGCTGCTCGAAGAGACCGGCGTGGCGCTGGTGCATGGCACGGCGTTCGGCCTCGCCGGGCATATGCGGCTGAGCTATGCCGCCTCGAACACGCAGCTCGAGGATGCGGTGAGCCGGATCCAGGATTTCTGCGCCAAGGTGAGCTGATGGCATACCCGATCACCGAGCCGGTCGCGAGCGGCTGGCTCGAGGTCGGGGATGGCAATGCGCTCTGGTGGGAAGAAGCCGGCAGCCCCGACGGGGTGCCGGCGCTGATCCTGCATGGCGGGCCGGGTTCGGGGTTTTCGGCCTCGATGCGGCGGTTCTTCGATCCCGAGCGCTATCGGATCATCGGCTTCGACCAGCGCGGCTGCGGCAGGAGTACGCCGCATGCGGCGGATAAGGGTGTCGACTTCTCCGTCATCACCACGGCGCACCTCGTCGCCGATATCGAGCGGCTGCGCGTACATTTCGGCGTCGACAAATGGGTGATCTATGGCGGCTCGTGGGGCACCACGCTCGGGCTCGCCTATGCCGAGGCGCACCCAGCGCATGTCGCGGCCATGGTGTTCGGCGGGGTGACGACGACCCGGCGCCGCGAAATCGACTGGCTCTACCGCGGCATCGCGCCGCTTTACCCCGAGGAGTGGGAGCGGTTCGTCGCCGGCGCGCCCTCGGGAACGCCCGAGGATGGGCTGATCGTGGCCTATAACGAGCTGCTGTTCGACCCCGATCGGGCGGTACGCGACAAGGCGGCGCGGGACTTTCACGATTGGGACAATGCGGCGGTCTCGGTCACGGCGCAGGTCGGCCGTCCGTCCGATGGAGTGGATCCCAAGCGGCTCCTGGCGCGTAGCCGGATCGTTACGCATGTGTTCCGCCACGCGGCGTGGATGGAAGAGGGCAGGCTCCTGGCCAATGCGCATCGGCTGCGGGGTATTCCCGGTGTGCTGGTGCAGGGACGGCTCGACCTGCAGGGCCCGCTGGTGACCGCCTGGGAGCTGGCGCGGGCGTGGCCGGAAGCGAAGCTGGTGGTGATCGACGGGGCGGGGCACTCGGCCGGTGATGCCGGAATGGCCGAGGCGATCACCGCGGCGCTGGATGGGTTTGCTGGGGGTGACCACTGATAGAGACGGCCCCCTCCCGGCCTCCCCCATGAAGGGGGAGGTGAAGAGGGGCCGGTGCTCTTGATCAGATCGAGCCCCAAACTCGATGCGGCACCTCCCCCTTCATGGGGGAGGATGGGAGGGGGCCGTCTGCTTCGGCTCTGCTCACAAATAATCCATCAAGCTCATCGATTTGCCGTCGCTGCCGCCGCCGAAGGCGGATGAGCCGGTGACCTGGCTGAGCAGTGAACCCAGCTTGCTGGCAGTCTGGTAGTTCGATACCGCGGCGGCGTAGAGGTTTTCCGACCAGCCAGCGGCGGCGCGTTCTTCGCTGCTCATCGCGCCATACAGCGAGATGACGTTCTGGGCAAAGCCGGCAGGGTTGCCGTTGCCGGCTGATTTGAGGCTCTGCAGCAGCGCCGCGCCGGAGCGCGAGCGCATCTCCATCGAGGCGGTGCGAACTTCGGTGGCCGAGAACTTGCCGTTGGAATTGAGCGCCACCGAGGCCAGCGAGCGGCTGTCGAACTCCGAATAGTCAGGCTTCGAACTGCCGCTGGCCTTGTACTGCGCATCGAGCGTGGTGCGGGCGTCGCCGGCGACATCCTTGATGTCGCGCGGCTTGCCGGTTTCGCCGCCGGCGAGGCGCTCCATATAGGCGTTGACCGGGTCGTTGGGCACGGCGCCCGGCAGGGTCGAGGGATTGGCCTCGATCTGCTTCAGCATCTCCTCGAGTGCGGCGCGCTGGTCGGCATAGGCGGCCGAGGCTTTCTCCTCTGGGCCCATGGTGTCGAAATAGGCGAGGGCGGCGACATAGAGGCCTTTGACGCTGCCGGTGACGCGGCCGACCGCGGTAGGTCCGGCCATCGCCTGGTCGAAGCGATTTTGCAGTTCGATGGCGGCGGCCTTTTGCTCGTCGGCGGTGAACAGCTGGTTGGAGTTGGTGCTCATCGCATAGAGCTCGCGGCGATCGACCTTGCTGAGATCGAGGGCGAGCTTGCCATCCTTCAGCGGGGTGGTGAGCTTGGCGTCGGCGAGCAGCTTGTCGAGGGTGGCGCGGGCCTCGGTCGTGACGGTGGCGAAGTCCTTGATAGTGGTCAGCGCCGCTTTGGCGGCATCCGACAGGGTGACGTTGGTGGCGCCGGGCTCGCTGGAACTGGCCGCGGGCGGATTGGTCAGCGCCTGTTGCTGGGCCTTCTGCGCATTGGCGATGATCTGCGCGTAGGTCAGGGAACTGGTGCTGGTCGCGGTGCCGACGCTGGTCATGGGTGCCTCCGGGCGGTCACGGTTCACCATGCAGGCAGCGTGCCAGCGAGAAGGCGCGGGAATCCGGGCGTTCGGATGGAGCGAGAACGGGCAGGCGGCAGGAAATGCCGGGCAAGGATTGCGCGTGGGGGCACTGACCTATCCCCACTCTCGGTGTCACCCCGGCGAAAGCCGCGGTGACACGTGGTTGGGGTGACTTGGGTGCCTTCACCCAAAGCTTACGACCTCAGATCATCTCCAGCGCCTGTTTGCGGCGTGGCGGTGGGAAGGCGGCGTCGAGGGCGGCGTGTTCTTCGGCGGTCAGCATGAGGTCGGCGGCGGCGCGGTTTTCGGCGACGTGGTCGAGGCCGGTGGCCTTGGGGATGGCAATGACGCCGGGTCGAGCCAGCACGAAGGCGAGCGCGACCTGGGCGGCGGTGACGCCACGGGCGTTGGCGATGCGCTGCAGTTCGGGGTGGCGAAGCATGCGGTTGTCGTTGCCGAGCGGCGAATAGGCCATGATCGGCATGGCGTGGGCAGCGGACCATGCCAGCAAGTCGTATTCGATGCCGCGGGCGGTGAGGTTGTAGAGCACCTGGTTGGTGGCGCAGGCCTTGCCGCCGGGGACAGCGAGCAGCTCGTCCATATCGTCGACATCGAAATTGGAAACGCCCCAACCGCCAATGGCGCCGGAGCGCTGCAGGGTTTCTAAGGCCTCGACGGTTTCGGCGAGCGGATGCCGACCGCGCCAGTGCAGCAGGTAGAGCTCGATATGATCAGTGCCGAGGCGCTTCAGGCTCCGCTCGCAGGCGGCGATGGTGCCGCTGCGGCTGGCATTCCCGGGCAGCACCTTGCTGACCAGCTGCACCTCGCTGCGGCGGCCCCTGATCGCTTCGGCGACCACCAGCTCGGCGCCGCCATCGCCATACATCTCGGCGGTATCGATCAGCGTCATGCCAAGTTCGATGCCGCGGCGCAGCGCCATGACCTCGTCAGCATGACGGCGGCGATCCTCGCCCATGCGCCAGGTGCCCTGGCCCAGAGCGGGCACGGACTTGCCGGAGGGAAGGGCGACAGCAGGAAGAGTCATGAGCGGCCTCGCGTTGGGTGAGCAGCCTAGCGCGGCCGGCGCGCCGGGCAACCGGAGAGCCAAAAGAAAAAGGCTCCGCTCGAGGGGATGAGCGGAGCCTTCAAAGGCCGGCTCGCCGAAGCGGGCGACCCATCGAAGCGCAGCCAGGGAGGAGGAGCGGCTGCAATTCGTTCAGATGACTATCGGGTGATGCGGCGAAATGAACAATCGCCAAGTCGGAACGTCAGCCATGCGCTGGGCGCGAGGCGCCCGGACAACCAAGATGAGGTGAAGCAAAAAAAGAGGCCCCATCCGAAGATGGGGCCCAATGAAAAGGACCGAGGTCCAAATCTGAAGTGGTGGCAAATGGACGAGGGAGGAGGATACGCCATTTGCCGATGGCCCTAAGTCGAGGGAGGAGGATACGACTTCGGACCGGTGTCGCAGAGCAGGACCGAGGGAGGAGGATACGGTGCGGCTCACATCGACAGTCACAATATGCACTTTGACCGTTTGGTCCACAATGCAGACCTCAACATGCCAGCTATGCAGTTTGTGCAGGGAAAGGTCAGTCATGCTGCCGTGACGCATGCGTCAATTACCTGCCGCTTGAGCGGCTGGCTCGGACGGTTCGTGCGGGGAGAAAAAACAAGGCCCCGCTCGAGGGGAGAGCGGGGCCGAGTAGCAGCCGTTGCCGGCTACAGGGAGGAACAAACAACGAGCGCGAGGAGGAGGAGGGAGATGCGCTCAGCTGCTGTCGAGCGGGGATATATGGGGTGAGTGCCGACCCAGCAACCGAAGAGTATCGAATGAGGGGCATGCGTTTTTCGCATGGCTGTTAAGTCGATGAGTTTGCTCGTGTATTACGGTTTTCGGTCTGCGTCGTGGCGTCGCACTGCGATGTGAATGCGACGCCAAGTGCTTGATTGTGACGGTTTTTTGTCAGATTCGACGCCCGAATCCCGTTGCCTCAGAGCCAGCCGCTGCGCTTGAAGAACAGGTAGGGCACTGCCGCGGACAGGACCATGAGCCCCAGCGCGAATGGATAGCCCAGAGGCCAGCTCAGTTCGGGCATGAACTCGAAGTTCATGCCGTAGATCGAGGCCACCAGGGTGGGCGGCAGGAACACCACCGCGGCGACGGAGAAGATCTTGATGATCTGGTTCTGCTCGAGGTTGATCAGCCCAAGCGTCGCATCGAGCAGGAAGGTGATCTTGTCCGAGAGGAAAGCCGCGTGGTCGCTGAGCGCGGCGGCGTCGCGCTGCAGTACCTTGATCTCCTGCTTGCGGTCACGCGCTGCTTTCTGGTCTTCGGCACCGCTCGACTGGTGGAAGCTGACGAGGCGGCTGATCGAGACCAGACTTTCGCGGGCGAGGGTGAGGACATCACCCTTCTTGCCGATGCGCTCGATCAGCGACTGCAGGTCACGGGTCTTGCGGGTGGGTTTGGTGGATTTGTTGCCGAACACCTCGCGGGAAATCTGGTCGATGCCGTCGCCGGTATTTTCGAGCAACTGCGCCAGGCGATCGATGAAGGATTCGAGCAGTCCGATCATCACGCGCTCGCCGCCGATCTCGCCGGTGGTGGGGCGGGAAACCAGGCGCTCGTAGAGGCGGAAAGGTTTTGGATCGGCATAGCGCACGGTGACCAGCTGGTCGTTGCGCAACACGAAGGTGATCGGGGTTTTTACCACCTGATCCGCCTCATCCTCGATCAGCGCGGTGATGGTCATGAACTCGGCGCCTCCCTCGCTGTAGAGGCGGGCGGAGGGTTCGATGTCCTGCATCTCGCGACGGGTGGGAATGTCGATGCCGAGACAGGCCTCGACGAACTTATCCTCCTCGCGCGTCGGGTCGGTGAGCGAGTACCAGACGGCGCCGGTCAGCTGGGTGCCGGCGGCAGGATCGAAATCGGTGGGAACGAGGCGGTCGCCTTCGCGGATATAGGCACGCAGCATGACGGGGCTCCAATAGATAGCCAGGCCGGCGCGCCCGGCCCACCTGTTTGTCGCGAGATCGAACCGGAAAAGTCTGCAACTTTTCCTGATCTCGCTTCAGGAGCCTAGAGCGCCGGCAAGATCGAAGGTCGACTTCGACTGTCGGGGTTCATTTTCAGTCCTTGATGAAGGTCCTGACGCAAGCGCCCGGAACAGAGCCGCAATGCGCCTTTGCGCTGTGGGCGTCAAGGCCGAAGCAATGGGTGGCGAGACACTAGTTCGCGAAGGCGGAGACCAGCACCGAGCGCAGGTCACCTTCGGTGGCGTAACCGAGGTTCTCGATGCGCCACAGCGGTTCGGGAAGGTTGGGTTGCGCCACGAGGATCAGCTGCAGGTGATCGGTGAAGTTGGCGTCCGGATAATCGGGGAAGCCGTAGGCGATATCGACGACAGCGCGATCGGCCTCGAGCGTGACGGCGCCGACCTTGCACTCGGCCGCGTAGTCGGGGAAGGCCTGCCAGGGGATGCCGTCGCCGAGCGGCGGTTTCTCGTCCGGGTGGGCCTGCTGGATGGCGTCGTTCTTCGCCTCCGCATCGGCAATCGCCGCGGTGAGCTCGGCGGTGAGCAGGCCGTCGACCGGCGCCATGTCGTTGCCGAGGCGCGAGATGCAGAAGATCTCGCCGATCTGCTCGGGGCTGATGGTGACCATCTGGGCAAAGGACGGCGTAGCGAAGAGGCAGAGCGCGGCGGCGACGGCGAAGCGATGCATGAGAGGTTCCCCGGGGTTCCGCCCGTTCTAGCCGAGGTGACTGAATTGCCGATGAACACCGGGAGTTGGGAACTCACCGGTGCGGTGGTAGAGGCCAGGCGTGATTACCAAGGACACTTAGCAATGACCGACTTCTCCGGGCTCGACGATCCGGCGTGGCACGCCCTGACCACCGACCATGCGGCGCTGGGCCAGCGCAATGGCGCCGCGGCACGCTACCGGACCGAGCTGTCGCCAATCGGCGGCCTGGCGCGGTACGACGCCGAAGCGTTTGCCGAGTTGCGGCCGCTGGTCGCGCCGGAGGAGGCGGTGGGGCTGGTGTCGGCAACCCAATACGACGTGCCCGCGGACTGGGAAGTGCTACAGGCAGTGCCGGTGTTCCAGATGGTGTGTGAAACGCTCTCTGCGCCGCTTGAGGTCGTACCGGTGCAACTGACAGCGGCCGATGCCGAGGCGGCGCTGGAGCTGGCGACGGCGACCGAGCCGGGGCCGTTTCGCGCCGGCACGCTCGGCATGGGGCGTTATTTCGGGCTGCGCTCGGCGGATGGGCACCTGATGGCGATGACCGGCGAGCGGATGCGGCTGGGGCAACTGACCGAGGTGAGCGCGGTCTGTACCTGGCCGGAGTTCCGGGGCAGGGGGCTGGCCAAGGCGTTGGTGTCCTATGTGTCGGCGCTGATCGCCTCGGAAGGACGGGTGCCGTTCCTGCACGTGAAGACCGAGAATGCGGCGGCGATCGCGCTGTACGAGAAGCTCGGGTTCACCGTGCGGAAAGAGCTGACATTCACCGTGGTGCGGCCGCGCTGAAGGTGGCTTCGGTTATCTACCGGCGGGACAAGCTACGGATGGACTGTCCCACATACTCGATGTCATCCCGGCGAAAGCTGGGACCCATCTCGCCGCCCGCGCCAGCTGACAGTTGGGTCCCTGCTTCCGCAGGGATGACACCCGGTGGGGGCGCAAAGCAACGGGCCATACCCAGCAGCCGGTGCGAACTCATCGGCGAAGCGCTCGAACTAGAACGACCACTCCCGCGCCTTGCCGACGAGGAAGTCGCGGAAGACGCCGACGCGCTTGGAGTTCTTCAGCGCGGGGGGATAGACGAAATAGGCTTCGTAGGCGGGCAGCTCTATGCCTTCGAGCACGCGCCGCAAATTGGTTTCGCCCTCGGTGACGTAGTCCGGCAGCATGGCGATGCCGATGCCGGCGCGGGCGGCCTGCATCATGCCGTAGATGGCATTGACCTTCATCGAGGCGCGGCGCGGCGAGGAATCCGGGCGGCCGAGACGCTCGAGATAGTTGATGTCGCCGAGATAGGACGGCACCGGCTCGCCGAACGAGATGACGCGATGGTTGTCGATATCCTCGACCGCCTGCGGCTCGCCGAACTCCTTGAGGTACTGCTCGGAGGCGTAGAAATGGTTGTGCACGGTGAACAGCTTGCGCTGGATCATCTCGGACTGGTTCGGCCGGTGCAGCCGGATGGCGACGTCGGCCTCGCGCATGGCGAGATCGAGTTCGGCGTCGTTGAGCTTAATCTCGATCTGGATTTCCGGATAAAGGATCAGGAACTCGTGGATGCGCGAGGATAGCCAAGTCGAGCCAATACCCACGGTGGTGGTGACGAGCAGGGGGCCGGTGGGCACCTCCTGGCTCTCGGACATCTGGGTCTCGACCTGCTGCAGTTCCCAGTGCATGCGGTGCGCAGTGCGGAACAGCTGCTCGCCCACTTCGGTCAGCACCAGCCCGCGCGCGTGGCGGATGAAGAGCTTCAGCCCCAGATCCTCCTCGAGCGCCGAAATCTGCCGCGATACGGCAGACTGGCTCATGTTGAGCTTTTCAGCGGCGTGGGTGAAGGACCCGGATTCGGCGGCGGTGTGGAAGATGCGGAGCTTGTCCCAATCCAGCATCGGCTATTCCGCCGCTTCTGCGAGCTCGAGCGATGCCAGATATTCTTCTGCGTCCAAGGCTGCCATGCACCCCATCCCCGCGGCTGTCACCGCCTGCCGATAGACGTCGTCGGTGACGTCGCCGGCCGCGAACACACCGGGCACGTTGGTGGCTGTGCTGCCTGGCTGAACCTCGAGGTAGCCGCCCGGCTTCATGTCGAGCTTGCCCGAAAAGATCGAGGTCGCCGGCGAGTGGCCGATGGCGATGAACACGCCGTCGACCGACTTCTCGGTGACGTGGCCGGTCTTGGTGTCGCGGATCTTCACGCCCTCAACCGAGCGCGGCATGTGCTGGCCGTAAACTTCCTCGATCTCGGCGTTCCAGATCACCTCGACCTTGGGGTTCTTGAACAGCCGCTGCTGCAGGATGCGCTCGGCGCGGAACTCGCCGCGGCGGTGGACCACGGTGACCTTGGATGCGAAGTTGGTGAGGAACAGCGCCTCTTCGACTGCGGTGTTGCCGCCGCCGACAACGATCACTTCCTTGCCGCGATAAAAGAAGCCGTCGCAGGTGGCGCAGGCCGAGACGCCGAAACCCTGGAACTTCTCTTCGGATTCGAGGCCCAGCCAGCGCGCCTGCGCGCCGGTGGCGACGATCACCGCATCGGCAGTGTAGCGGGTGCCGCCGTCACCGATGAGCACGAACGGGCGCCTGTCGAAATCCACCTCGACGATGATGTCGTTGATCATCTTGGTGCCGACATGCTCGGCCTGCGCCTTCATCTGCTCCATGAGCCAGGGGCCCTGGATGACGTCGGCGAAGCCGGGATAGTTCTCGACATCGGTGGTGATGGTGAGCTGACCGCCGGGCTGGATGCCGGAGATCATGACCGGCTCGAGCATGGCGCGCGCCGCATAGATGGCCGCCGTGTAGCCGGCAGGACCCGATCCGATGATGACGACTTTGGCGTGCACCTTACGCTCCACTTACTCTGAGACCTAAGCCCAAGACAAATAGCTATGGACCAAAATAGGAGGTTCGGCGCGCACCTTTCAAGGGCACTACCATCGCCCTGAGGCGATGGAGCGCACGGACTCACCGAAAAGTCACAGCCGGCAGGCGCTGCAGAGCGCCTGCAGGGGGCCTAGACGAACTTCACGTCGAGGATTTCGTAGGTCTTGGCGCCACCGGGGGCAGCCACTTCGACCGAATCGCCGGCTTCCTTGCCGATCATGGCGCGGGCGATGGGCGACGAGATCGAGATGCGACCCTTCGAAAGGTCGGCCTCGGCGTCGCCGACGATCTGGTACTGCTTTTCGGCCTCGGTATCCTCGTCGACCAGCTTCACGGTGGCGCCGAACTTGATGGTCGAGCCGCTGAGCTTGGTGACATCGATGATATCGGCGAGCGCCAGCAGCGACTCGAGTTCCTTGATGCGGCCTTCGTTCAGGCTCTGCTGCTCCTTGGCGGCATGATACTCGGCGTTTTCGCTGAGGTCGCCATGGGCGCGGGCTTCGGAAATGGCGGCAATGATGTTCGGCCGGTCCTCTGAGGTGCGGCGACGATATTCCTCCGACAGGGTCTTGTGACCGCTCGGTGTCATCGGAATTTTGTCCATGGCCGTCTCCAACGCAAAGAAAGGCTCCCTTGCCAAAGTCATTCGGCGTCGTCAGCATGCTGACCTGAGGGGGAGCGTGTATGTAAACTGCCTTCGGCGAAGGCTTCGGTCAAGCGGGGCGTATCCGCACTGCGCGAGCGGTGCATATCGTTGCGGGAGGGGAGCGGGTCAAGGGGGCGCTTGTTAGCGCGCGATAGCGGCGCGTGCCGCGCGGTCCGGTGGCCCTGACCGAGGCCACCGGACACGACTGGTGGGTTTAGTAGTAGATGTCGCGGAAGCGGGTCGGTACATCGCCGTCGCCGGGCGTCAGCAGCGAATGCGGAGTTTCGGGCGTCTCCGCGGGTGCCGCGCCGGTGTTTGCGTCGGACGCGCAGAGGCGCGGCCGGACCTTTCGGTTGTCGGCGGTAAGGTAGACCTTACCCAGCACGACCCCCTTGGCCTCGTACCAGGGCTTCTCGGCGACGACGAGACAACAGCGTTGGTGGTGCGGGCCGGAACTGACGGTGAAATTCTCGCCCAGGGCGGCGCGGCAGGTTCGATCGCCGTTGGACTGCGCTACGACGGGCGTGGCAAGCGTTGCGCCGGCCAGCAGCACAGAGCAGGCAAGCAATTGTGCGCCAGCGGCCAGGCGGGAGGGCAGGTATCTCATGAAGCTATGTCCTCAGATCGTTTCCCCCGCGGGATCAAGACTATGAGGGGGATCGATCCGGCGCTTCACCCATATGGATGAACTGGGGCCAGGCCCGGCAGATCGCGCAAAACAGAAGGCGCAGCCCGGGGGCTGCGCCTTCTGCAGATCTGACGCCGACCAGAAGCTGGACGCCCTCGCGTCCAGCCGGGGATCAGGACGCCTGGAGGTTGTCGGCGGCGTTCTTGCCGGTCCGCTTGTCCTTGACGATCTCGTACGTCACCTTCTGGCCTTCATCGAGGCCCGAAAGCCCCGAGCGCTGGACAGCGGAGATATGCACGAACACATCAGCCCCACCCTCGTCGGGCTGAATGAAGCCATAGCCCTTCTGGCCATTGAACCATTTCACAGTGCCGGTAGCCATAAGTAGTCCCTTTCGCAGTCTGCCGTGGCAGTTCCCACCCCAATGGAAACTCCGCCAATCGAATTCTTGGTATGACCTCAGCAGGCGCGTTTGAGACGCCAGGCACGAAGTGTCGGCCGCAATATTCGACTGTTAACTTGTAGACCGAAAAATTCCGCCTATCAATACGGCGTTGTGAACTGCTTTTGCCCGGCGTGCGGGCTGCACGTCGGGTTGAAATTCGATCTGACTAGCAAGCCATCGAGCCCGGGAGCGGGGCGCCGAAGGCGTAGAGATACCGGGCGACTCGGCCCGATGGACGGGGCTGCACTCGCGCAGCACGCCCATAGCTCAGTCTATGCCTCGCCAATGTGACAGCAAAGTGGAAATTCCGGCTCTTGCCCATCTTCCCCACGGCCGGCCGACGCGCTAAAGGCGTCTCGTTCCAGCCCGGTGCCAAACAACCTTGCGCGAAATACAGTATTCGTCCGGCGACCTCGTCGCCGATCGTCGTGCGTCCTACGCCGCGGCGCTCGCCGCCGAGCGCGCTTTTGCGGAAGCTGCCGATCTCATGGTGCAGACGCTGGAAATGGTGCCGCAATGGGTGGCCGGCTGGAACCTGCTCGGCGGCTATCGCGAGGCGGCGGGAGATATCGCGGGCGCAGTGGCGGCATGGACGCAGTTGCTGCAGCTCGACGCCAAGGGGCTGTTCGGCGCGGCGCTGAAGCTGGCGGCGCATGGCGCCGGCGGGTCGTCGGAGGCAGCGCCGGCCTATGTCGAGGCGCTGTTCGACGACTACGCACCGCGCTTCGAGGACGCGTTGGTGGCGCGCCTGGGCTACCGGACGCCGGAAGCACTGGAGCAGGCGATCCGTACGGCGATGGCGGCCCGCAACATCGGACGGTTTGGGCGGGCGCTGGATCTGGGCTGCGGCACGGGCCTGATGGGGGAGCGGCTGCGGGCGCTGGTCGATCGGCTCGAGGGCATCGACCTGTCGGCGAACATGCTGGGCGAGGCGCGGCGCAAGGGGATCTACGACCGGCTGGAGAAGGCCGACCTCAAGGCAGTGCTCGACACAGAGCAGGCAAGCGCCGACCTGATCGTCGCGGCTGACGTGCTGAACTATGTCGGCACGCTCGAGGCGCCACTCGCGTCGGCCAGCCGCGCGTTGCGGCGGGGCGGGATCATCGCCTTCTCGCTCGAGACCCATGGTGGAAGCGAGCCGGTGCGGCTCGGGACCTCGCTGCGGTTCCAGCATGCGGTGGAGCCAACGCTGCGGATTTGCCGCGCCGTGGGGTTCGAGGTGGTGAATGCCGAGACGCTGGTGATCCGGATGGAGCGAGGGGCGCCGGTGGACGGGGTGATCGTGCTGGCGGAACGGCTCTAGATCAGTCCTGAACGCGCCTTCGAACCGGAAAAGCCTGCAACTTCCTCTGAAAGCACTCTAGGCCAGCAGCAGTCGCACGCCGACGACACTCAGCACGGCGGCGAGCAGCATCCGTACCAGGCTTTCCGGGACTTTGGGGGCGAAGAAGCTGGCAATCAGGATGCCGGGGATCGAGCCGATCAGCAGCGAGATCAGCATGGCCCATTCGACGTTGCCGATGGCCCAGTGGCCGAGCCCGGCGACGAGGGTCAACGGCACGGCGTGAGCGATGTCGCTGGCGACGACGCGAACCAGCGACAGGCGCGGATAAAGCAGCATCAGCACGGTGACGCCGATGGCGCCGGCCCCGACCGAGGAAATGGAGACCAGCACACCGAGCAACGCGCCGAAGCCGATGGTGACGGCGGTCTGCACGGGCGGTGGAAGCTCACGATGGCTGCGGGCGAAGCCGAACAGGCGCTTCCGGAAAACCAGCGACAGCGCGGTGAGCACCAACATGACGCCGAGCACGACGGCGAGGCTATGCGCAACAGTCGGGTTGGAGCCGCCGAGCTGAGACAGGACCCATAGCGTGATGGTGGCCGAGGTGACGCTGCCTAGCGCCAGCTTGCCGACGATGTGCCAATCGACATGACGGTTGAAACCATGGACGGCAGTGCCGGCGGTCTTGGTGGCGGCCGCGAACAGCAGGTCGGTGCCGACGGCCGTGGCCGGGTGGACATTGAAGAGCAGGATCAGCAGTGGGGTCATCAGGGAGCCGCCGCCGACGCCGGTGAACCCGACGATCAGGCCCACGAAAAAGCCCGACAGCGAGTAAAGCGGATCGATGCCCCAGATCAAATGCGCGCCCCCGGCTTGATGGTAGCGCAAGCTAACGGCGCGGCCACGGCACCGCCAGCAGCGGTGCGGGCAGAATCTGGCGTGTCCGGCGCTGCCTCGGCAAAATGAGTCTAGCAGAGGCAGGGGAGACGCAAGCGTGACCGGGAGGGCCGGACAAAGCCGGCCCTCCCGACCCGTCAGGCGATAGCCTGGCGGATGGCAAGCTCCACCGGCGAGGAGTCGCCGTCGGCGCGGTCGAGGCGCAGCGGCTCACGCGGCAGCAGTGGCGGCTGGGCCATGAAGCGCGGCTCGGTGCCATGGTGCGGCTGGGCGGCGTGCACCAGGAACGGATGGCAGAGATAGACCGTACCGGGGCTGCCGGTGGCGAGAACTTCCGGCCGATGCGCCGAGGCGGCAAAGTTGTCGGCGGCAAGCTCGCGCAGCGTCAGCCCGGCCTCACCCGCCGGCGCCAGTTGCCGCGCGATATCGAGGTGCGAGCCGACGCGGATGCGGGTCGGCGCATCCTGTTCACCGACCTCCGAGAACAGGAACAGCATCAAGAGGGCGCGGCCGCGGGAGCTGACATTGGCGCGCCAACTCAGGAAATCGGTCGGGTTCTCTTCCCAGCCGAAACTCACATCGATGTGCCAGCCGGCATCGCCCGGATCCTCGGGCGAGGGGAAGCGGACCGGGAAGGTGCCGAGGTTGCCCTGCGGCAGCCAGCGGCCGAGGCCGACCAGCTGATCGAAGGCGGCGCGGAGCAGCGGCGTATTCGCCGCAGCGACAAATGGCGGCTGGCTGTAGTTGCCGAGGCGGATGACGGGTTTGGTCCAGGTTGTGGGGTCGTTGGGGTCGCATCCTGTGTCGGCCCAGAGGATGGCACGGCCTTGCGCCGCGAGATCCGCGGAGAAGGCATTGTCGATGCGGACGAAGCCGTCGGTGATGAAGGCGTGGATTTGCGCTGCGGTGAGCGCGGGAGTGGTTACAGGCATTGTGGTTTCCGAATTCGCATAAACTCGCAACGCCCCGACCGACAAAGCCGGCGACGGACGAGCAGGGCGCCCTCAGGCGCGGTGGTGTTGCCTCATGGCTCGCTCAGGCGAGGAGGAACACCGATGCGAAATTGCGGATCATCATCATGATGTGGGGAACATAGCGGACCAAGCGGCGAGGTCAACCCGTTGCCTCGTTCAGCCCGCCGCTCTGGCTCGGCGACGACGATCGGCGGCGATGAGGGCGAGCGCCACGCCACCCAGGATGCCGATGGAGGCGATGATGAGGCGCGGCGTGAGCGGTTCGGCAATCAGCAGCACGCCGCCGACGGCAGCGATGGCCGGGACGGTGAGCTGGACAATGGCCGCCTGGGTGCGGGCAAGGCTGGGAAGTACGGCATACCAGACGGCGTAGCCGAGGCCGGAGGCCAGGGCGCCAGAAGCAGCGGCGTACGCCGCAGCGCCGGGATCGATCGGATGGAGCAACAGCCCCGCAGCGATGATGACCAAGGCGATGGGCAGGCAGCGGATGAAGTTGCCGGCGGTATCGACCAGCGGGGCCTTCGAGCCGCGGCCGAGCAGGGTGTAGGCGGCCCAGCAGAGGCCGGAGCCGATCATCAGGAGCGTGCCGAGCGGGTGCGGGGCGACGAGGCCGGGGGAGACGAGGTAAGCGAAGGCCGCGAGCGCTACGGCGAGGCCGAGCCATTCGAGCGCGCCCGGCCGATCGCCCTTCAGCACAGCCCAGCCGAGCATGCCGATCTGCACGCTGGCAAACAGGATCAGCGCTCCGGTGCCGGCGCCGACGAGGATATAGGCGACCGAGAAGGCGAGGGCGTAGCCGAACAGCGCCGCGGCAGCGCGCCAACTGCCGCCGACGGCAACGGGCGCTCCCGGTGAACGGCGGAGGAGGAGCAGCGCCGCAAGCACGATGGCGCCTGCGGCGAGGCGGATGCCGGTGTAGCTCAGCGGTTCGGCATTCGCCGTCGCAAAGGCGAGACGCGCCAGCACCGAGTTGGCGGCGAAGGCGAGCATGGCGATGGCGGTGAGGACGACGATCTTCACGCGTGGTGCTTCCGCGGGCAGTGTCGTCACTATGCGCCGGTTGCGATCACCAGTCGATGCCGCGGCCGGGGAGGGCGCGCTGCAGGTTGCGCCGGGTGGCGGCTTCGAAGGCCGTTGGCCACTCGACACCGAGCGACGCGCACAGGGCCTTGGCGCGCGGGATGTAGACACGGGCGAGAGCGAGGTTCGACTCGATGGCGGCGTCGGCATTGAGTTGCGGCAGGGGCACCGAGGCCAGCACGGCCATGCGCTCGGCATCGAGCACGCGGCTCAGATGCAGCATGCCGCCGGGAATGCGCGGATTGACCTCAATGATCAGGAGGTCAGTGAGGAAGCGGCGGAGGAAGGTGTTGCCGACGGTCATCAGTTCGACTTCGCCGCGACCGATCGCCACCGGCGTCAGGCCGAGGATGCGGATGAACTCGCCGACCATCCAGCCCAGGCGCCCTGGATTGCGGGCGGGCTCGGGCGTCTCGGCGCGAAGCGTCGCGTAGAGGTTGTCGCGATCGACCAGTGGCTTCAGGCAGTCCTGCGCCGTGCTCGCGAGATGCTCGCGGCTGGCGATATGGAGGTCGACGCGCAGCCAGTCGTCGGTGATGGCATTGAGCACCAGCGCGTGCGGCAGGCGGATGTAGTGGACGATCGGGGCAATGGTCTCGAGCGTCCTGCGCCAGTCCGCGGCGAGCGCTTCGTGCTCGGCAGCATCGGCGATGGCAAGGAAATCGACATCGCTGAACGCATCGGCGGTGCCGGCTCCGAAGCTGCCCGAGAGGAACAGCGCCGCGACGCGCGGATCGCCGCCAAAGCTGTCGGCGACCCGCGCAATCAAGGTTTTCTGGTCCATGACGTCCTCTCCCACTGGCTTTCACAGTATTGGGAGTGGGGTGTCGCGCGGTCCAGAAGACCTATGTTTATCTTGTCAGTACTGTTGACTGCCAATATGCATGAAGATCCGCGATGCGGTTCGAGGTGAACAGCGGCATCGCCCCGGCGAGCTGTTCGTCGGTCCAATCCCACCAGTTCATTTCGAGCAGCATGGCGATTTCAGCCTCGGCGAAGCGCTTGCGGATGGGCTTGGCCGGATTGCCACCGACGATGGTGTATGGCTCGACGTCCCGTGTCACCAGGGCGCGGGTGCCGATGAGGGCGCCGTGGCCGACACTGATACCGGGCATGACGATGGCCTCCGAGCCGATCCACACATCGTTGCCGATGACGGTGTCACCAGCCGGTGCGAAGCCGTCGGCGGCGCCGGCAAAGGCTGTCACCTCCGGCATGTAGTGGAACGGGAAGGTGCTGACCCAGTCGTTCCGGTGGCCCTGGTTGCCAGCCATGATGAAGGCGGCGCCCGAGCCGATGGAGCAGAAGCTGCCGATGATCAGGCGGTCGACATCGGTGCGGTCCGGCATCAGGTAGCGGGCGCAATCGTCGAAGCTGTGGCCGTGGTAGTAGCCGGAATAGTAGCTGAAGCGGCCAACGATGATGTTGGGGTTGGTCACCTGCTCGTCGAGCCGGATGCCCTTGAACGGGCTTTCAAAATAGTTGGTCATGATGCTGTCTCGATAGATGGCCGGCGCCGCATGAGCGGACGCTTCAAGCCATGTGGTTGTTGAGAATGGGCAGCCGCACTCGCCCGGCGCGGCGCGCCGGGGGCAGCAGCATCGCCACGCCGATCAGGCGCGCGACGCGATGCAGGTGGTTCGGTCTGCCAGCTTCATGATGCGGGGCTTTTAGGGGGGACCGGGCGAGGTGTCAAACCCGCCAGTAAAGAAGCACCGTCCGTCGGGCTCGAGTCAGAAATCGCCGGCCAGCCGGCCCCCAACGATGCTATGCTGGCATTCGCTCCGAAGACGAGAATGGGGACGATTCTGGCGCCCCCATTCTATTCGCCGATCCACTGCCTGGTTCACCCCGGAGAGTGACCCGCGATCAGGCGGCGAAGTAGCTCTGCAGCGGACGGACCTGCAGGTTGCCCTCGCGGTAGGCGATGATGCCTTCGACGGCAGCCACGGCGCCCGGGATAGTGGTGTAATAGGGGATCTTGCCCATCAGCGCGGTGCGGCGGATATCGCGGCTGTCGGAAATCGATTTGGCGCCATCGGTGGTGTTGATCACCAGCTGTACGCCGCCGTTCTTCATCGAGTCGACGATATGCGGGCGGCCTTCCAGCACCTTGTTGACCTTGGTCGCGGCGATGCCGTTCTCGACCAGGTATTTGTGGGTGCCGGAGGTGGCGACGAGCTTGAAGCCGGCATGCTCGAGATGGCGGCAGAACTCGAGGATCAGCGGCTTGTCGTCATCGCGGACCGAGACGAATACCGTGCCCTCGCGCGGCACCTTGGAGCCGGCGCCGAGCTGCGACTTGGCGAAGGCGATCGGGTAGCTGGTATCGAGGCCGATGACCTCGCCGGTCGACTTCATCTCCGGGCCGAGCACGGTGTCGACGCCAGGGAAGCGGTTGAACGGAAAAACCGCTTCCTTCACCGCCACGTGGTTCAGTTTCTTCTCAACCAGGTTGAAGCTCTCGAGGCTTTCGCCGGCCATGACGCGCGAGGCGATCTTGGCGATCGGTTCGCCGATCACCTTGGCGACGAAGGGCACCGTGCGCGAGGCGCGCGGATTCACTTCGAGAATGTAGATGGTGCCGTCCTTGAGCGCATACTGGACGTTCATCAGGCCACCGACCTTGAGGGCGAGCGCCAGTTCGCGGGTCTGGCGCTTCAGTTCGGTGATGATCTCGTCCGACAGGTGCTGCGGCGGCAGTGAGCAGGCCGAGTCGCCGGAGTGAATGCCGGCTTCCTCGATGTGCTCCATGATGCCGCAGACGAACACGTCCTTGCCGTCACTGAGGCAATCGACGTCGATCTCGATGGCACGGCTCAGATAGCCGTCGAACAGCAGCGGATTGTCGGAGAGCACCGAGTTGATCTGGCCGGTCTTGTCGTTCGGGTAGCGGATCAGGATATCGGGCGGCACAAGGCCGGTGAGGGTATCCTGCACATAGCGCTCGAACTCGTTGGGCGAGTGGACGATCGCCATGGCGCGGCCGCCCAGCACGTAGGACGGACGGATCACCAGCGGATAGCCCAGACGCTCGGCGACGAGGCGAGCCTGTTCGAGCGAGTAGGCGATGCCGTTCTTGGGCTGGGCCAGGTCGAGACGGCTGATCAGCTTCGAGAACAGGTCGCGGTCTTCGGCCAGATCGATCGAGCTGGGCTGAGTACCGAGGATCGGAACACCGGCCTTCTCGACCGCATCGGCGAGGTTCAACGGGGTCTGGCCGCCGAACTGCACGATGACGCCATGCAAGGTGCCGTTCTGCTTTTCGGTCTCGAGGATCTCGATAACGTCTTCCTCGGTGAGCGGCTCGAAATACAGGCGATCGGAGGTGTCGTAGTCGGTCGAAACGGTTTCCGGATTGCAGTTGACCATGATGGTCTCGTAGCCGGCATCGGCCAGCGCGAAGGCGGCATGGCAGCAGCAGTAATCGAACTCGATACCCTGGCCGATACGGTTCGGGCCGCCGCCCAGGATCACCACTTTCTTGCGGGCCGAGGGACGCGCTTCGTCGTCGGGCTGGCCGTTGAACGGCGCTTCATAGGTCGAATACATATAGGCGGTGGGCGAGGCGAACTCGGCCGCCGAGGTGTCGATGCGCTTATAGACCGGGCGAACGCCCAGTGATTTGCGCAGCGCCCGCACATCCTTGGCCTGCTTGCCGGCGAGATCGGCGAGGCGCCGATCGGAAAAACCCATCGCCTTGAGGCTGCGCAGCGCACCGGCGGTGTCGGGCAGGCCAAGCTCGCGGACCTTTTTCTCGGTCTCGATCAGGCCGTGGATCTCTTCGAGGAACCACGGGTCAATCTTCGATGCATCGTGGATGTCTTCGAGGCTGTAGCCGAGCCGCATGGCTTCGGCGACGTGCAGCAAGCGCTGCGGTGTCGGGGTGGAGATGGCGGCGAACACCGCGTTCTCGTTGTCGTCCTCCGGGGCGCCGGTAGCAAAGCCGGGGATGCCGATTTCGTTGAGACCGGTGAGGCCGGTTTCGAGCGAGCGCAGCGCCTTCTGCAGCGATTCCTGGAAGGTGCGGCCGATGGCCATGGCCTCGCCGACCGACTTCATCGAGGTGGTCAGGCGGTTGTCGGCGCCCGGGAACTTCTCGAAAGCGAAGCGCGGGATCTTGGTGACGACGTAGTCGATGGTCGGCTCGAACGAGGCCGGGGTGGCGCCGCCGGTGATGTCGTTTTCGAGCTCATCGAGCGTGTAGCCGACGGCGAGGCGGGCAGCGACCTTGGCGATCGGGAAGCCGGTGGCCTTCGAAGCCAGCGCCGACGAACGCGAGACTCGCGGGTTCATCTCGATGACGATCATCCGGCCATCAGCCGGGTTGATGGCGAACTGCACGTTCGAACCACCCGTCTCGACGCCGATCTCGCGCAGCACGGCGATCGAGGCGTCACGCATGATCTGGTATTCTTTGTCGGTCAGCGTAAGCGCCGGCGCGACGGTGATGGAATCGCCGGTATGGACGCCCATCGGATCGAGGTTCTCGATCGAGCAGATGATGATGCAGTTGTCGTTGCGGTCGCGGACAACCTCCATCTCGTACTCTTTCCAGCCGAGCACGGATTCTTCGATCAGCACTTCATCGGTGGGCGAGGCATCGATGCCGCTCTCGACGATGGTGAGGTATTCTTCCTTGTTGTAGGCGATGCCGCCGCCGGTGCCGCCGAGGGTGAAGCTGGGGCGGATGATGCAGGGCAGGCCAATCACCTCGAGCGCCTGCAGCGCCTCGATGGTGTTGTGGGCGAGCATGGAGCGCGGGGTCTCAAGCCCGATCTTCTTCATGGCGTCGCGGAACAGTTCGCGGTCCTCGGCCTTATCGATGGCCTCGGCATCGGCGCCGATCATCTCGACGTTGAACTTGTCGAGGATACCCATCTTCTTGAGGCTGAGCGCGCAGTTGAGCGCCGTCTGGCCGCCCATGGTCGGGAGCAGCGCGTCGGGGCGCTCCTTCTCGATGATTTTGGCGACGATCTCGGGGGTGATCGGCTCGACGTAAGTGGCGTCGGCCAGATCCGGATCGGTCATGATGGTCGCCGGATTGGAGTTCACCAGGATGATCCGGTAGCCCTCGTCCTTCAGCGCCTTGCACGCCTGGGTGCCGGAGTAATCGAACTCGCAGGCCTGGCCGATGATGATCGGACCCGCACCGATGATGAGGATCGATTTGATGTCGGTGCGTTTTGGCATCTCTGGTCGCTCTTAGTTGGTCGGTTGCGCTGCGGCTTGTCCGGAAGTCTCGCGACTTTCGGGCCTCAGCGTTTGGCGCGCGCGGAAAGACGCGCGTTGGCGCGGACTTGGGCGGCAGACTCTGTGGGCTAGGCGCGTCCTGTAACCGAAGCGGTGGGGGAAGGGAACCCCCAGCGCGAACGAAGCGTGTGCAAGTTGTCGCGGGGGCAGGCGTGCCCACGCGATCAGGCGTCGACCGGCCAGCGCTTCAGCGCTTCGGCGCCGGCAGCGGTGAGCCCATAGATGCCGCGGTCGATGCGGTCGAACCAGCCATAGACATTGTCGAGCAGGATCCGCGCGGCGATCGGGGTGGTGGCCTTGAGGTCGCGAGGACGCAGCGGGCCGGCCTGCAGCGCCGCTGCGCAGGCGAGGGCCTGCTGCCGGTAGGCGGTCATGATCGGCTGCCGCGTGCTGCCGCCGGAGGTGGGGTCGCCCCTGCGGCGGCGATGTTCCTCGACCAGCCGGTTGCGCTTGCGCGTATTCTTTTTCGGCATTGGCGCGAGCGGGGTGACGATGATCTCGACATGGTCGCCAGCGCTGACGCCGAGCATGCCGAGGCCGAGCCGGCGGCAGAGATCGCGAAAGCGGCGATCGCGCTCGCGGCCCTTGCCGGTCGGCGACATGCGCGCGGCGATCCAGACCTCGTCGCTCTGCGCCTGCCGATCCACCGCCTGCAGCACCAGCTCGAGGTTGAAGGCCTGTTTCAGCTCGCAGATCACCACCAGCGGCGGCTCGCCCTCGAGCAGCCCGACAAGATCGCAGCCGCCGACTTCGCCTTTGACAGCGTAGCCGGCGGCCTCGAGGAAGCTCTTCACAGGCGGGTAGAGGGTGGTTTCCAGTTGAGGGCGTCCGAATATGATTCTCGGCGCCGATGTTAGCTCAATGGCGGGCTTCGAGCGCGTCCCTGACCGTATCGATGCTGATGCCGAGATCGTCGAGGCGCCAGGCGTCCATTTCCAGCAGGCTGAGCATGGCCAGCCGGCGGGCGCGCTGCGCGCGCCAGGCGATGAAGCTCGAGGCCAGGGCGCGCAGTGCAACAGCGAGGCTGGAACGCGGGGCGTCTTGGTGGGCGACAGACAGCAGGCTCATTTCGATCTCTCCTCGGTTTCGACATCCGGCACAACGCGGCCGTTCGACTTCATGACGAGCGAGCTAGCTGCGGATCGACAGCGCCGGATGAAAAGGTGAGGCGGGGAGGCGGGTGTCGAACTTGTCGGGGCCAAAGCGACTACTTGGTTGCCTGGGGCGGGTAATGCCTTGTCGAGGCGCGCCTGAGGTGCGAGTTTTTCGGCTCGCGATTGCATCCGGAGATCATTGCCATGTGCCGCAACATCAAGCCGCTGTTCAACTTCGAGCCACCGGCCAGCAAGAACGAGATGCATGACGCGGCGCTGCAGTTCGTGCGCAAGATTTCGGGCTACACGCATCCTTCGAAAACCAACGAGGACGCCTTCAACGACGCCGTTGCCGACATCGAGCGCGTGGTGAAGCGGCTCCTGAAGGAGCTCGAAACCGACGCACCCAAGCGCGACCGCGAGGTGCTGATCGCGCGGGCGCGGGAGAAGGCGAAGCTCAGGTATGCGCCGCGCGTCGAGGCGTAAGCCCTATCCGACCGCCGGACTGTGCGGCCGCGGGATCGCGGTGTAGACGCGTCCGATGAAGCCGTAGAATTCGGCCATGTAGTTGCGCAGGAACTCCGCCGTGCCTTCGTTGGTGACGTCGCCATCGTCGGTAATCAGGCCGGGTTTGAACTGGATGTAGGCTTCGATCGAGTTCATCAGCGGCGAGTTGCAGAAGGCCATCACGCTCCTCAGGCTCTGCTGAGCCACTGCGGTGCCGATGGCGCCAGTCGAAGCGCCGATAATGGCCGTGGGTTTGCGGGCGAAGGAATTCTGGCCCCAGGGGCGGCTGGCCCAGTCGATGGCGTTCTTCAGCCCGCCCGGGATCGAGCGGTTGTATTCGGGGGTGACGAACAGCACGGCCTCGGCCTCGGCCAACGCCGCCTTGAAGGCGCGCGCGGCCGGCGGAAAGTTGGCGTCATAATCGTAGCTGTAGAGCGGGAGATCGGCGAAGCTGATCTCGCTGAGCTGCATTTCAGTGGGCGCAAGGCGCACCAGCGCCTTGGCCAGTTTGCGGTTGATCGACGCCTTGGCGAGGCTGCCGATCAGGTATCCGACCTTCACGTCACGCATGTGCTGCTCCTCGGTGAAACCAAGGACAACGCATGGCGTGACAGGCGGTTTCAGTCGCCGGAGCGGCTCAGCTCTTCTTGAAGCTGATGGCCGAGGCGGTGGTCTGGCCCTTCTTGTCGACCAGGGTGAAGCCCAGCTTGATGCTGCTGCCGCTGAGCGTCATCACCGAGGAGGCGAGGCCGTAGCTGGTTTTGACGCCGGCGGAGGCAAAGACGATGCTGTTGCCGGCCCGCTTGCCGATGGTGGTGGTGGAGGCGCCCTGCGCCGAGGACGAAGCCTCGAAGCGCTTGGTCGCATCGTTATAGACCATGCTGCCGCGGAAACTGGCCGCGCCCGAGCCGCCGAACGAGCAGCGGCCGGAATAGGTGAGCTTGCCGGCGCTGGCTGCCTTGAAGGTCAGGCGACAGACCACCGTGCCGGGATCGGGACCGGTAACCTTGCCGGAACCGCGCCAGTTTCCTTCGTACTTGGCGAGGAGCGCATTCTCGGCCGGACCGGCGACAGCCGGCAGGGCAACGGGCAGGGCGAGGGCGGATGCGAGGGCGAGGACCTTGAGGCTCGTCGGCAGGCGCAACATTAAGCATCTCCGGAATCGGGCGTTTCGGTGGGAGCAACGGTAGCGCGGGGGCCAAGGTTGCGGGAGGGGCTCGCGGAGTTTTGCGAGAACGCGATGAAGCTGCGATGAACGGCCCGAAACATCAGCATTCACGGCGGGTTCAGCCGCCGGGACGCTTATCCTGCCCCCGTATGCAGGGAAACGCTTTCCCCGCAGAGGAGAGGGATGAGGGAAATGACCATCAAACGGGCTATGGCTGCCGCCGCCATGATTGCGGCAGGCCTGCTGATCTGCAGCATCGCGGCGCTTGCCGTAGAGGCCGCAGCCAAATCACCGGTCAATGTGCGCACCGGACCGGGCAAGACCTTCGGCATCGTCGATCAGTTGACCGCCGGCGAGGTGGTCAACGTCACCGAGTGCGCGCCATCGAATTTCTGCTTCGTCGAGCATGACGGCCCCGACGGCTGGGTGAGCGCCAATTTCCTCACCAGCGTCGAGGACGACGAGGAGGAGCCTGCCGAAGAGGGCACAGGCTCCAATCCGGATTGCAGCTTCGGCTTCACCATGACGCCGAGCGGCCCGACCATGTCGATCAACTGCGGCGACGAGGCGGGTCCGGGACCGGGACCGGGGCCTGCGCCGGAGCCCGAGCCCGAAGAGGACCCCGGCGCCTGCTTCTATGTCGGCAACAATTTCGGCGGCGATGACCTCTGCGTCGCGCTGGGCACCCGCAACGCGCTCAACGCCACCTTCAACAACAAGATCTCGTCGGTGCAGCTGTTCGGCGGCGCCAAGGCGAAGCTGTGCGAGGATCCCAACCTCGGCGGCTACTGCCGGACCATCACCGGCGATACCGATGTGCTGCACACCTCGATCAACAACAAGGCCTCGTCGCTCGCCGTCTATGTCGGCGCGCCGCCGATGCCGGAGCCGCCCGAGCCGCCGGAAGTGCCGGACACCTTCTCGACCGGCCCGATCGAACTGATGCAGACCTATACGGCCAACCTCGACAACGGCAGTGTCGGCGGGGCAGGCACCGACATCTGGTATGAAGCCGAGACGGCAGTGGAGAAATACATCACACCGCAGAACGGCGCCTCGATCGCCGTCGGCGACGGTTCGAACCGCGGCTATGAGGGGTGTTTCGAGGAGAGCTTCTCGACCGCACGCGTGCCGCTCGCCGATATCCCGCCAGGCACCTATGTGTGCGCGAAGACCAACCAGGGCCGCATCTCGCAGTTCCGCGTCAACGGCTTTGTCGGCACCACGATGAAGCTTGGCTACACCACCTGGTCGAACTGAACGGCCGACAATGAAAGCAAGGGGCCCGGAGGCATCTCCGGGCCCCTCGCTTTTTCTGAGGTTTTTTCGTCGGGACTGTCGATTCCGGCTCGCGTGCTTCGTCGTGAAGTCGAACAGGCAGTTCGAACCGAGGAAACCAAGATGACCACGAAGCTCGATATCACTCCCGACAACGACAACCAGCTGGTGCTGGCCCGCATCATCGATGCGCCGGTGGAGCAGGTCTATCGCGGCTGGACCGACCCGGTGCTGATGAAGAAGTGGTTCGCGCCACGGCCGTGGACGACGCCGAAAGTGGTGACCGATGTACGGCCGGGTGGCAGCACGCTGGTGGTGATGGCCGACGAGAACGGCACCGAGTATCCCAACCCGGGCCAGTATCTCGAGGTGGTGCCGAACCGGAAGCTGGTGTTCACCGATGCCTATATCGGCGACTGGCAGGCCAGCGACAAGCCGTTTATGACGGTGACCCTGACCTTCGAGGATATCGGCGGCAAGACCCGTTACATCGCCCGCTGCCAGCACTGGAACGCCGAGGACAAGGCGGCCCACGAGCAGATGGGCTTTCACGAGGGTTGGGGCCTGGTGACCGAGCAGCTCGAGCAAGTGCTGAAGGCGCACTGAGGCAAAGCGAACAGCGAATAGCGAATAGGAGGGGTTGCCGGGACCACATGCCCGGCAGCCCCTTTCGCTACTCGCTACTCGCTACTCGCTACTCGCTACTCGCTACTCGCCAGGGCCGGCAACCGGAACAACGCGTCGGCGATGTTGGCCTCGCGCAGGGGATCGAACGGCCCGTCGGTGGGCAGCGCGATGGCGACGCGGTCGATGCCGAGATCGGCCAGCTGGTAGGGCGTGCCATAACCATATTCGAGGTGGCCGCGGCCGATAATGCCGATGACCAGCGGCGCGGCCGGGCCATCGAGGGCGCGGGCGATATTGCAGGCAAAGGCGCGGTCCCAGGTCTGCTGGGCGCGGACGAACCGGTCGGAGGCCATCGCGTCGCGCGGGCGGTTCGACGGCCCGGCAAAGCCGCTCAGGTAGTCGCGGTAGGCGGGGAGGGCCGCGCGTGCCGGGGTGAGGCCGTCGCGTTCGTCGACCGGGATCGCCTCCCAGCCTTCCTTGCCGACGCGGGTGACCAGCGGGCGGTGACAGTTGAGCGCCAGCATGGGCAGGCGGAACTGCCGGCAGAACTGGAACAGCGGCAGGTAGAGCGTCGGATCAAAACGCCACACCTCGCTCCATTCGGCGGCCTCGAGGAAATCGGCGGTGGTGGCGAAGGCGCCGGCGATGAAGGCGTCGAGCGCCGGCTGCAGGCGGCGCGGAAACATCTCGAAGCCGAGCGCGATATCGGAGCGGTGCGCCATGATGCCGGCGGCGACGTGCAGCTGCCAGCGATGCACGTCGAAGCGATCGTGGGTCTCGCCGAGCAGCACGACCTGCTGCAGCGCCAGGTGGCGCATCAGTTGCGGGTGCGCGACGGGTTCGGCAGTGCGCGGATCGAGCCAGGTGCCCGGAGCGATGGAAATCGTGGGGGCGGCGGTGTCGGTCATGCCAGCTCTCGTGGGGTTCGGGGGCGCTGGCTGGCAGATGCTGGCTTGCTGAGCGGGTGGTAGCGGCTGGCGGACGACCGGTCAATCGGTCGGCTATTCTTCCGGCTCGGTGGTGAAGAGCAGCGGGTAGCCTTCGTTGCGGGCCATCTCGGTGGCGCGCGTCGCCTTGGTCTCGGCGATCTCCTGGGTGAACACGGCGACGACGCACGAGCCCTTGGTGTGGGCCGTTATCATGATGCGATGCGCCTGATCCTCGGTGATGCGGAACTCGGCCTTGAGCACGCGGACCACGAAGTCCCGTGGCGTGAAATCGTCGTTGAGCAGGATGACCTTGTGCAGCGGCGGACGCGCTACCTTGGGTGCGGTCCTGGTACGCGGCTTGGTATCGGTGTCGTTGGCCATGGTGCTGACAATATAGTGCAGCCTAACCGGCACCGCATCCTTTCGGTTGGACGATAGCCGAAGCCGATGCAATGAAGGACGTCGGATTTCATCAGGATCATATTGCATGCGCGTTATTGGGTTGGTTCTGGCCGCTGCCTGGCTTGTGCTGGGTGGTGCTGCGGTTGTTGCCGGCGATGAACTGCCGCCGGTGGTGAAATACCGGCTCGATAATGGGCTCGAAGTGCTGCTGTCGCCCGACAGCAAGGTACCCAAGGTCGGGCTGGCGCTGGTCTATCGCGTGGGCGGGATGAACGAGCCGGCCGGGCGCTCGGGTTTTGCGCACCTGTTCGAGCACCTGATGTTCTCGGGCACGACGAAATACCCCAAATTCGACGATACCTACTCGGCGCTCGGGGTGGAGAACAACGCCTTCACCGAGGAAGATCGCACCATCTATGTGGCCGATGCCTTGGCTTCGGCGCTGCCGGTGCTGCTGTCGGTGGAAGCCGACCGGATGGCCAATCTGGGTGGCGAAGTCGACCAGCACGAGCTGGATGTGCAGCGCGACGTGGTCAAGAACGAGATGCGGCAGACGGTGCTCGACAGCGCCGGCCAGCCGGGCATGCAGGCGCTGCGCTCGGCGCTGTTTCCGGCGCCGCACCCCTATGCCGAAGCGGTGATCGGCTCGATCGCCGATCTCGATGCGGCAAAGCTCGACGACGTGAAGGCGTTCTTCGACCGCTACTACGTGCCGAACAATGCGGTGCTGGCATTGGCCGGAGATTTCGACGTCGAGGCGGTGAAGGCGCTGATTGCCGACACTTTCGGCCGCGTCGCGCGCGGCGCCGATGTAGCGCTTCCTGAGGCCCAGGAGCCCAAGCCGGTGACGTTGCGCATGGAGGTCACCGACCGGTTGCCGTCGCCGACCGTGGTGCTGGCGAGCGCGGGGCCGGCCATCGGCACCATGGACAGCGCGGCCCTGATGGTGGCGGGCGACCTGCTCGGCAATTACGAGTATGGCGTGCTGCGGCGCGAGCTGGTGAACAAGGGGCTGGCCATCAACGCCACCGCGGGTTGGGACCCAGGCCGGCTCGGCGGGCGGTTCATGATTTCGGCCACGGCGGCGCCGGGCGTGACGCCGGATGCGCTCGAGGCGGCGTTGCGCAAGGCTGTGGCGGAGTTCGTCGCGGCGCCGCAGGACGTAGCGGGGGTCGAGCGGGCGCGCCAGACACTGCGGCTGGGCCGGGCGCTGAGCGGCGAAGCGATGCTGGACCGGGCGCGGTCGCTGGCGACGCGCTACGATCTCTATGGCGAGGCCTCACCCGGGCTGGCGGACGATCCGAAACTGCTGGCGCTGACCGCTGCGGATGTCGAGGCGGCGGTGCGCAAGCGCCTGGCGCCGGAGGCGCTGAGCGTCCTGACCATGCTGCCGGGGGCGGCGCGGAGCGAGTATCCGGCGGTGCTGCAGGCGAGTTCGGGCACGGCGGTGCCGATCGCCGCCGCGCCGCGCCCGGTGGTCGATGTGCCGGTGCTGGCTGCGGGAGAGCCCGGACGGGCGGCGCTGCCGCCGATGGAGACGGCGACGCTGTCGAACGGCATCCGGGTGGTGCATTATGAGACCGCCGGCTCGCCTCTGGTGCTGCTTGCCGCCTCGGTCAGCGGTGGGGCGGGCAGCGATGTGCCGGGTGAGGAAGGACTGATCGAGCTCACCACGATGATGATGTCCCGCGGCGCCGGCGAGCGAGGGTTCGAAGCGTTCAGCAAGGCGGCCAAGGATATCGGCGCCGATATTTCTGGGCAGACCGGGATGGAGCAGTCGGCGGTCGTCCTGGGCGTGCCTCCGGAGAATTTCGCTGCCGGCGTCGACCTGATGGCCGACGCGGTGCAGCGTCCGCGCTTCGAGCAGCCGGAGTGGGATGCGTTGCGGGGCGAGGTGCAGCAGGGGCTGGCTTATCGCAAGATGGATCCGGGCGCGCTGGCCTATTACGCGATGGAGCAACTGGCGTTCCCGATCTCGGCGGGCAGGGCGGCGCTGGAGCCGACGCCGTCGGGGGTGGCGGCGCTGACCGTTGCGCAGGCTCAGGCGACGCATCTGAAGCTGTTCACGCCCAGGACCATGACGATCTACAGCGTCGGCTCGGTGAGCCTCGCCGTGGTCAAGGCGGAGCTGGAGCGGGCCTTCGGCGGATGGAGCAATGACAGCCCCGGCATCACCTCGGTGCCGCATCCGTCGGCAGTACTGCCGGAGGGGCTGAAAGTGTATGTGACGCCGAGTGCCGGCAACAGCCAGGCGATCATCAACCTGTCGCGGCCGGCTCCGGCATTCAACGATCCCGGCGTGCTCGAGGCGATCGCGGTGGCGCGGCTATTGGGCGGCGATTTCACCAGCCGGCTCAACCAGGTGATGCGCGAGGCGAAGGGCTACTCTTACGGCGTCGGCGCCTCGGTGTGGACCAATATCCCCACGGGCGGCATGCTGACGGTGTCGTCGGCGGTGGCCGCGGACCAGGTGGGGACGGCGATTGCCGATATCCGCGCCGGCTTCGAGGGACTGGCATCGATCCCGGTGGCGCAGGCGGAGCTCGACCGTACGGTGATGGCCACGGCATCGGGCACGGCCGGGACGGTCGAGACCTCGAGCGGGCTGTTCGGGCTGGTGATGAGTGCCGCCAGCGCCGGGATGACGGCTGAGGAGATGAACGGCAAGCTCGACGAGATCGTCGCGCTGCAGCTGCCGGCGGTGGAGGCCGCGGCGCAGTCGCTGGCTTCGCTCGACCGGGCGCTGGTGGTGATCTCCGGCGACCCGCAGTCGATCCTGCCGCAACTGCAGGCGGTGGGCATCACCGACGTCACCGTGATCCCGCCTGAGGAGTAATCAGCCTGCAGGCAGGCCAAGGCGGACGAGGAGGGCGGTGAAGCGTGGATCGCGACGCAGGCTTCTGAACTCCGGTTCAACGAGGAGGCCAATGGTCTCGGCTCGCTCCACCGAGGTTTCGAGGTAGGTAAGAGCAAGCTGCTTGTCGCCGAGCAGGGCGGCAGTGGCGGCGACCTTGTAGGCTTTTTCCCGCTCGGCCAGGAACTGGCGCTGTTGCTCGTCGAGCATGGCGCGCAGCATGGCCTCACCACCTTGCGGCAGGGCGGCGCGGGCGGCCTTGGCGATCAGCTGGCGGCCGACGCTGCCCTCGACACTGGCGGCGATCTCGTAGCTGTCGAGGAACTCGGCATAGCGGCGCTGGTCGAGGTAAATGGTGGCGAGATAGGCCGGGACGGCGAGATAGTCGGGGTTAGCCTGCCGCAGCTGCTCGAGCATCGCGATCGCGGTCTGCGTGTCACCGGAATAGTAGTGGATCAGCGCCGCATTGGCGCGGATGGAGCGCGAGTCCGGCTGCAGCACCAGGGCGCGGTCGATCAGCGCGAGGGGGCGCTCGAACTTGCCCATCTGCATCGAGGTCAGGGCATACCAGTGTAAGGCCTGGGCGTTGTCGGGGTCGAGTGCCAGTGCCTTGTCGAACAGCTCGGCGGAGTGGGCGAACTCATGGCTGCCGTAGAAGGCGTTGAAGCCGAGTGCGGCATAGGCCTCGCCCGATCGGGGATCGAGGACGAGGGCCCGCTCGGCAGCCTGCCTGGCCTTGGCGTAAGACTCGGCGGCGGGGCTAAGCGTGTATTGGCTGATCAGGTTGTAGACATTGGCGCGGCCGACTTCGGCGCGGGCGTAGTCCGGTGCGATGGCGAGAGCGGCATCGAACTTCTCGAGGGCGGTGGCGAAGCCCGAAGCGGTGCGGCTGGTCCAGGCAATGACGCCCTCGTCGTAGAGCGCCTCGGCTCCGGCGGGGATGGTGGGGCCAGGCCTCCCCGGCGGCTGGGCGGTGGCGATGAGGCCAATGATGAGTACGGCGAGGATGGCGATGGCCGCCGCGAGCGGCAGCAGCAACGGGCGGCTCGCGGACGCGGCCAGCTCGGCTGCGGGCGCGGCAGCTACCGGGCGCGGCGCGCTGAGCCAGGCCTCGAGCTCGCTGACATAGGCGAAAACCGAGGTGCGTGTGCCCCCGGGGACGCGCCGCACCGGCAGGCCGCGGATGCTCTCCCAGCGCTTCACCGTGCGCTCGTCCTTGCCGAAGAAGGCGGCGATTTCCTTCCAGCTGTTGAGGCGCTGGCTCACCCCTGCGGGGCCAGTCTGGTCAGGCATCTGCAAGCCCCGAACTCCGTCGTCCACAGCGGTCGCTCCTCCCGATTACGGTCGAAGGCGCAGGGGGAGTCAACTGCGTCGCGGGGCATTGATCGGGGGCCTTCTTTGATTTCCGGAAGCATCGGCAGATGACGCTGGAGCCAATATCGGCTATCAACGATGAAGGCGGACGCGTGGCATGAGCCGGCGGCGCCTGAACCTTTCCCCCGCCGGCGGCATTGTCCTGCCGGATACCAGACATCCCGGTCTATCCCTCAGCGTCGCCGGCGACGCCCGGGTCGTCTCATCGTTGAGCTTCGGAGGCAGTAAATGGCAGCGGTTCCATCCATCAAACTTCGCGACGGCAATTCCATTCCGCAACTGGGACTGGGCGTCTGGCAGGTCGATCCGGCCATTACGGCGCGAGTGGTCTCCAACGCGATCGAGGTCGGTTATCGCTCGATCGATACCGCCGAGGGCTATCAGAACGAGGAAGGCGTCGGCGAGGCGATCAAGCGCGCCAGTGTGCCGCGCAGCGAATTGTTCATCACTTCGAAGCTGCGCAATGGCGGGCACGCCCGTGACCTGGCGCTCGCGAGCTTCGATGCGACGATGAAGGCGCTCGGGCTCGAGCAGCTCGATCTGTTCCTGATCCACTGGCCGGTGCCGAGCCAGGGCAAGTTCGTCGAAGCGTGGAAGACGCTGGTAGAGCTGAAGACGCAGGGCCGGATCCGCTCGATCGGCGTGTCGAACTTCAACCAGGATCATCTTGAGCGGATCATCGGCGAGACCGGTGAAACGCCGGTGGTCAACCAGATCGAACTGCACCCGCGGTTCCAGCAGCGCGACAAGCGCGACTTCCACAAGACCAACAACATCATCATCGAGAGCTGGAGCCCACTCGGCTCGGGCCGGATGCTCGACGATGCGACCGTCGCCACGCTTGCCAGAAAGCACGGCAAGTCGATCGCGCAGATCATCATCCGCTGGCACCTGCAGCAGGGGCTGATCGTCATTCCCAAGACCACGCATCGCGAGCGCATGGTGGAGAACTTCGACGTCTTCGGCTTCGAGCTCGACACGGATGACATGGCCAAGATCAGCGGGCTGGACCAGCGCGACGGGCGTGTCGGCGCCAACCCGGCAACGGCGTCATTCCTGTTCTGAGGTCTGTGCCCTGACGATGGTGTGCCTTCGAAAGGCCGGGAGCGATCCCGGCCTTTTTCTATTCCGCGGCAGCGGCTGTGGAACGACGCCGGAACAACAGGTCCTTGGCGGCGAGCACGGCGCCGGCGGTGATCAACAGGCAGGCGATCAGGATCACGTGGCTGTAGCTGGCATAACCGGTGAGGATGAGGATCAGCGTCGAGAGCAGCGGGGCCGAATAGGAGGCAGCGCCGAGCACCTGGATATCGCCGCGCTTCACCCCGATGTCCCACACGTAGAAGGCGAGGCCGACCGGCCCAAGCCCGAGCCCGATCAGGGCGGCCCATTGCCAGAGGTCGCTGGGCCACACCGTCTGTTCGAGCAGCAGGTGGCAGATCGCGGCGAGCACGGCAGTGACGAGGCAGAAGCCGGCGATGGCATCGCTGCTCACCGCGGCGAAGCGGCGCGACAGCACCGAATAGGCCGCCCAGATGACGGCGGCGCACAGTGCGGTGGCGTAGCCGAGGCTGAATTGTGCATCAAAGCCAAAGCCCTGGCCGCGGGTGACGACGAGAACGGCGCCGGTGAGCGCCAGGGCGCAACCGGCAACGTGCTGCCAGCGCAGCCGTTCGCCGGGGAGCAGGGCGGAGAACACCACGATCAGCAGCGGCCAGAGGTAGTTGATCAGCCCGGCTTCGACCGGTGGGGCGTTCCTGAGTGCGAAGAAATAGCAGAAGTGGTAGCCGAACAGCCCGCCGACGCCGAGCAGCCAGACCGGCAGCGGCTGGCGCATCGCCTTGATGGCGCCCGGCCGGATCAGCAGCAACGACAGCCCGCCGGTGGCGAAGGTGATGGCGGTAAGCTGGAAGGCCGGCATGGTGCCGCTGGCGGCGGTGAGGAAGGCAAGCAGCGACCACAGCAGCACCGCCGTGAAGCCGATGAAGGTAGCGGTGGAGCGGGAGAGGTGGCTGGCCATGCCACGCTTCTAGCGTGCTGCCGCAAGCTGGAAAAGGGCAGGGGTTGCAGGCGCACATGCTCACACCTAGCTTTGCGCCATGAGCTTGAGCATCGCCGATCTCGCCGAACTCCGCCAACGCCTGACCAGCGGTTTCGGGCCCATCGAAAGCGAGGTGATGGCCGAAAAAGCCTCCTCGCTCGGGTATCACGGGCGGCAGGTGGAGAAGGCGATGGCGGCGCTCAAGGCGTTCGACGCGGCGCCTGGCTTGGCCGATGAGCGTTTGATCCTGGTCAAGGCGGCGGCCCGCGACGTGTGGAAGTTCTTCGTGCAGCGGGAAGCCTGCGGAATGCGCGACCAGCGCGATGCCATCCGGCATTACGGCATTCCGCCCGAAGTGCTGGCGCGGCTGGGGGCAATCGAGAAATGACGCAAGGCCTCAGTGCAAGTCGATTGATCCGGCCGGGCGATTTCCCTAGAATTCGTGAGATCGATTACATGCCTGATCTGTGCGGGGGCGTCGCGCACGGTTTGGGTCAGCCGTTTCGAGTTCGATTGATTCGGCCGGGGAAAGCCGATGCTGGCCGATAAGGTTCGCAAGTCCCTCGGGGACCTCGACAGGCCGCTTTCGGCGCCGCGTCCGGCTGCCGACATGGCGCCGCCCTTCCACAAGCTTGCCGTCGACGTGATCTGGGCGGGGTTCCGGATCGATCCCGATGCGGTGAGGCCGTTCCTGCCCGATGGCCTGGTGCTGTCGCCGGCCAGCATCGGGGTGCTCGGCATCTACCAGGCGCCCACCGGCTACGGCATCGCGCCCTATATGCGCGGGCTGGTCGGGGTATCGGTCGAGGGGGTGCGCGGCTCCGACGTCGGCGAGGGCATGTTCGTGATGGGCAACATCATGGATGAGCCGGGCGCCGCGACGATGCGGAAGTTCTATTCCGGTGCGACGGTCGAGGGCGTGGCGCGCACCTGGCGCGACGGTGACTTGCTGCACGGCGTCGCCTCGGTCGGCGGGGTCGACTGGCTGCGGGCGACAATCCGGCCGGGCGAGTTGCGGCCGGCGCTTTCGGGGGTCGACAACTTCCTCGGGCTGACCGATGCCGGGCTGATCAAGCACGCGGACTCGACCGTGGCGGACCTGGCGGATGCAGACATCGTGACGCTGGAGATCACTGACGCGGCGCCCGACTACATGCGGGCGCTGCGGCCGGTCGAGCACGTGTTCGCGCTTGATGCGGTGCGGGTCAACTCGATCTGGAGCGAACCGCGCGTGGTCGGGCGCACCGCCTCGGGCAATGCGGCCTCGGTGTTTCTCGGGCTGATCGAGGATACCGGCCGGGCCGCCGCCGTGGTGCGGCAGGACGGGACGCTGATTGAGGCCAATGCCAGCGGCCGGGCCCTGCTCGGACCGGATGGCCCAAAGGCGGGCGAGCCGCTGCTGAGTGGCGTGCCGGCCGAAAAGCACGCGCTTTGCCAGGCGCTGAAGATGAGCTGCGCGCGCAAGGGGCCGCGCGTGTCGGAACCGATTGCGCTGACCCGCCCGGGCGGCGGGCATCTGCTTGCCTATGTGTTGCCGCTCGAGCATGGCGAGCATGGCGGCGATGCCGCGCTCGTGCTGCTGGCCGATCCGCGCGGTCCGGAGCGGCGCGATGCCGCACAGATGCTGCAACTGTTCGGCCTAACCGGGGCGGAGGCCAGGCTCGCCGCGCTGGTGGGCGTGGGCCATGCGCCGCGCGGGGCAGCGGCGGAGCTCAGGATTTCCGAGCATACGGCGCGCTCGACGCTGAAGACGGTGTACGACAAGCTCGGGATCAACAAGCAGTCCGAACTCGGCCACCTGGTGGCGCGGCTGCAGTATCTCTAGCGCTTCTCGAAAGCGCGTTGAGACCAATGCTGCCCATAGGCACCTGAACCCCTCATTTGTGGGGTGCGGCTTTTGCCGGGTGCTGCGCATTGTCCGGTCGGGAATGCATCTCAGGACAGACAGCCGTGCTCGACCTTCTCGAAAGACGCCCCGCAGCCAGGGCCCCGCAACTCAGCGGACTGACCGTGGGCGATGTGATCGCCATGCTCGAGACGTTCGATCCTGCGGCGCCGCTGATGGTGCAGGGCGAGAGCGGCGGCTTCGAGGAAGTGCTGGGCTTCCGCACCACCGGCGTGGTGCTGAACGTCAACACCGCCGAGGGTTTTGGGCCGCACGACCTACCTGATGACGGCGCCCGGGCCGATCTGGTCGCGGTGGTGCTGCGGTCTGCCGAGCGGTAGGGCGCTATCGGGTTGGCGGAGTGCATCAACCTCCACCGCCGTCATTCCCGCGCAGGCGGGAACCCGGTGGGATGCTGCAGCGCCCGCTGAAGCCGAGGGATCGCACTGGGTCCCCGCCCACGCGGGGATGACGCCGGTGGGTGGGCCAATCAGCCACCCGCCGCTCAAGCATCGGCCCCTCGTCAATGTTGTGGCTCCTAAAGCGCCAGCTTGAAGCCTTCGTGACTCTTCTTGAAGCCCAGCCGCTCGTAGAAGCGGTGGGCATCCAGCCGCTGCTTGTTCGAGGTGAGCTGGACGAGGCCGCAGCCGCGGCTGCGGGCCTCTGCAACGGCCCAGCCGATCATCTCCCCGCCAAAACCCTTGTTGCGATGCGCGGGGGCGATGTGCACCGCCTCGATCAGGCAGCGCCATTCGCCGAGCCGGTTGATGCCGGGGATGAAGCTGAGTTGCTCCGTGCCGACGACCTCGCCGTCGAACTCGGCAATGATCAGCCGCTGGTTGGGGTCTGCGGCGATCGCCTCGAAAGCGGCAAGGTAGCGTGGGTGTTGCGGCTCGTCGGGGCGGTCGTCCGTGGCGACGACGCTGTCATCGACGATCAGCCGGACGATGAAGCCGAGATCGTCAGGGGTCGCGTCGCGGTAGGTCAGCCGGCTCATGCGGTTCGTCCTCGAATCCATCGATGTGGAGATCACGCGTACTGGTGATGATCGAGTCGAGGAAGCCGGGGAAGCGATTGTCGAGATCTTCGCGCCGCAGGGTGACCCGGCGGCGGGTGCCTTCAGGCGTAACATTGACCACGCCGGCCTCGCGCAGCTTGCTTACGTGGTAGGTAATCGACGTCTTGCTGGCGAGATCGGTAAACTGCCCGCAGGTCATGCCGGTGCCCTCGCAGCGCGACAACTGCCCGATGATCGCCAACCGCGTCGCATCCCCGAGCGCGGTGAGCACGTTAGGCAGGGTGATCTGGTCGGCGTCCGGATGGGGCAGGGCAGGCTGTGTGTTCATGGCTCTCACCTAAGCCATTTCCTTTCAAAGTTCAATGATCGTTGAACTAGGGCTTGACGGACGCGTCGACGAGGTTCATTTGTTCAATAATCATTGAACTAAGGATCTTCACATGGACACGCGGCTCATCTGGCTCGCGCTCGGCACGTTTGCCGTCGGCGTCGAGGGGTTCGTCATCGCCACGCTCCTGCCGGCCGTTGCGGCCGATAGCGGCGTGACGATCACCCAGGCCGGCTATCTGGTTTTCGCCTATGCCATCGCCTATGCGGTGGGCGCACCGGTGCTTTCGGCGCTGACCGGCAGGTTCGACCGGCGGCCGCTGCTGGCAGTAGTGGCGCTGGTATTTGCCGCCGGCGCGCTGCTGGCCGCGCTCTCGCAGGGCTATGTGGTGCTGCTGGTGGCGCGGCTGATCATTGCCGCGTCGGCCGGGCTCTATGCGGCAACGGCGCAGGCAGCGGCGGTGACGCTGGCGCCGGCCGAGCGGCGGGCGCGGGCCGTGGCCACGGTGGTCGCCGGCACCACCATGGCAGTGGCGCTGGGCGCTCCGATCGGGGCGTTCCTCTCGGGCTTCGCCGGGTGGCGCGGTACCTACTTCGCCATCGCCGGGGTCGGCGTGCTGACCGCGGCGGCGATCTGGCTGATGTTGCCCAGGGGCATCCAGGGCGACCGGCGTGGATTGGGCGAGCGGTTGGGCGTGCTCAGCGTGCCCGGCCTGCTGCCGGCGCTGCTGACGATCCTGCTCTACATGACCGGACCGTTCGCGGCGTTCATCTATCTGGGGCCGGTGACCACCAGGCTGATGGGGCTCGATGCCGGGCTGCTGCCCTTCGTCATGCTGGCCTATGGGTTCGGCGCGGCGCTCGGTAACCCGCTGGGCGGGCAACTGTCGGACCGGATCGGAGCGCAGGCGACCGTCACCATCGCGGCGGTGCTCAACATCGGCTTCCTGCTGCTGCTCGGCGCCATTCCGCTGCTGCCGCAGGCGGCGATCACCCCGGCCTACTTCGCCTTCATGGTGGCCTGGGGCATTGCCGGCTGGATGTTCGTGCCGGGGCAGGTGAGCCGCGTCGTGGCACTGTCGCCAAGTTCGGCGCCACTGGCATTGTCGCTCAATGCTTCGTTCCTCTATCTCGGCACGGCGCTTGGCGCGCTGGTCGGCGGCCTGGTGCTGGAGCATCTGCCGATCAACGAGCTCGGGCTGGTGGCGGCGATCTTCCCGGCGCTGGCGCTCGGGGTGCTGCTCCTCAGCCGCCCGCGCGCCGTCGTCATGCCCCGGCTTGGGTGAAGCCGACGCGGCGTGGCTCGGCTGAAAGGCTTAGTCTCCGGCGGCTTGACCGCCGTCGGGGGCTCTCCATCGTCGGGCGAGGAGTTTTCCGACGATGTACGTACGATTGCTGTGGTTGGCGCTGGGGGCATTTGCCGGCAGCGTCGAGAGTTTGGTCATCGTCGGCCTGCTGCCCGCCATTGCGGCTGAAACCGGCGTCAGCCTGGCCGCAGGCCGGCTAGTGAAGCGCTCTATACCCGTTTGCCCTTGGGGCTGAGGACCCAGGCGACGACCAGGACGATGACGGCGAGTGCCGCCGGCAGTACGGCGAGCAGCTGGTTGCCGGCGACCAGCACGGCGGTGCCGGCCCACATGATCGAACTCAGCGCCTCGGAAATCGTTGCGGTGCGCGAAGCGACCTGGCGGCGGCGGAACATGGCGCGGCGCATCGGCACACGGAACCAGAGCTGGATGGCAGTGGCCGAGCCGGTCGAGACGGCGACGAAGATGGCGGTGGTCCACGCCAGGTCCCACGAGGCGATCGCGACGAACAGCAGGATCGGCGCGAACACCACTGATATCGAGCAGAGCACCGCCTCGATCTTGGCGATCAGCACGGCGCGGGGGTGGATCGGCGCGGTGACGACGAGATCGTGCGCGTCTTCGCCAGAGATGGCGAGCCAGGAGAGGCCGCCGGCGAGCTGGCCGGCCGCCATGACGATCACCGGGATCACCACGACATAGGTGCCGGCGCTCTGGCCATAGGAAACCCACAGGAACAGCGCCGGCGGAAACAGATAGAGGATCTGCATCAGCGTCTGGCTGAGCAGCCATGGATCGCGCAGCAGCAGACGCCATTCCTTGACCCGCAGCGCATGGCGCTGTGAGGCCTTGCGGAAGGGCCGCGTCGAAGTCGTCTGTTGCACCCGGGTGGCGGAGACGCCGGCTGCAGCAATCGCGTGCTGCGCGAAGCCGCCGGAGGTGAGACGGATCACCAGCGCCAGGGCGCCGAGGCCAAGAGCCAGGACGATTAGCATGGCGCTCAGGTCGCCCATGGCGGCGCGCGCCGGTAGCCAGAGCGGGTTGGTGAGGTCGGGTGCCCCAGCGATGAACTCCGGAGATTGCAGCACCGAGAAGCGGTCCATGTTGCCGAAGCTGAGGATGGCGACGGCCTGGATGCCGATGACGAAGCCGGCGCCGACGACGCCGGCGATGATCTGGGCGATCAGCCGCGTGCGGGCCGGTCCGATGGTGCGGAACAGGCCGACCGTCACCAGCACCGAGATCGCCGCCGCAAGGGCGCCGAAGCCGGCGAGCACGGCGTAGGCGGCGAGCCATTTCGGCCCCTCATAGGCGATCAGCACGTTGATGATCGGGCTCGCCAGCAGGCAGGCGAGCAGCACCGTCGCCAAGGCGGTGGCGCCGGTGCGTACGGCGAAGACGCTGGCCGACGAAGCTGGAGAGCTCAGGATCAGATCGAGGTCGGAGCGCGCGTAATAGGCGCGGGTGACCGATTCCAGCGCCTGGCTCAGCATCACCGTCCAGAACAGGAAGCCGGTGCCGGTGACCATCACCAGCGTCGCCTTGTCGACAACGATGCCCTGGCTGATCCACGGCGCCAGCAGCACGTTGGCGAGCAGATGCAAGCCCAGGTAGAACAGCCCGAGCACAAGGACCAGCACGACGCCGCGGACCTTGCGGCCGCCGGTGGTCATGGCGAGCCAGTCGCGCCAGGCGAGGCGGAACTCGTGGGCGGCGAACCAGGGAAGCGTGGCGGGCGTGCTCATCAGGCCACTGCCGCCAGGTCGGCTTCTTGCTGAGCCACCAGGTCGAGGAAGATCTCCTCGAGCGTGGTTTCGCGGCCGACGCGGGCGCGCAGTTCGGCGAGCGTGCCTTCGGCGACGAGGCGGCCGTGGTTGATGACACCGATCCGCTCGGCCATGCGCTCGGCCACTTCGAGGATGTGGGTGGTCATGATGACGGTGACGCCGGACGCCACCTTCTGCTTCAGCACATCCTTGACCTGCCGGGCGGAGCCGGCATCGAGGCCGGTCAGCGGCTCATCGAGGATGATCAGCCGTGGGTTGTGGACCAGCGCCCCGGCCAGGGCGACCTTTTGCAGCATGCCCTTGGAAAAGCCGCCGCAACGCTCGTTGGCATGCGGACGGAGACCGAGCCAGTCGATAAGTTCGTTGGACTGGCGTTCGGCCTCGCCCGCCTCGATGCGCCAGAGGCCAGCGACGAACTCGAGATATTCGAGCGGGGTCAGCCGGTCGTAGACCATGGGCTCATCGGAAACCCAGGCAACGATGGATTTGGCGGCGATCGGGTCCGTTGCCGTGTCGATGCCGTAGACCGAGATCGCCCCGGCGTCGGGTTTCAGCAACCCCGCCACCATGCGGAGAATGGTGGTCTTGCCGGCGCCGTTCGGTCCGAGCAGGGCGTAGAATTCGCCGGCCTTCACCGTTAACTCGAGATCGACGACGACAGGACGGTCGAAACTCCTCCGGAGCCCGGAAATGGCGAGGGCGAAATCGGGGGACGGCATGCGAGGCTCCGCTGGGTCTGCTCAAAGACTAGCGTCGAGCCGTTGAGAGGCGCTGAACTGGGCCGGTAAACAAAGAGTAGTTCTCGCTGGGTCGCGTGATCGAACCGGAAAAGTCTGCAACTCTTCCTGATTACGCTCCTATTGCAGCCCCACCGCATCGACTATGCCACCGATGCAGCCGCCATCGGTGGGGCGGGCGGCGCGGATCAGCTTGCCCAGATTGGGCGGGTCGGCGGGCGCGCCCCAGAGGCCGATGGTGATCTCGCTGATGATGCGGCGCTTGCCGTCGTCGTCGCAGGCGATGCGGACGCGCTGGCCGGCGCCCCGGCCGAAAGCGTCGTCGAAGGATTCGCGAATCTGGTCGCGGGTCAGGGTCTTGCCGATACTGTCGGCGAAGAGGTCACGCACCTTGGAGGCGTTGAGGGCGGCCAGCAACTGGGTGGCGGTGGCGTAGTAGCGCGCCTCGTCAGCGCCGAAGCAGCTGCCGTGCTTGATCCACTCGTGCCGCTCGAGTTGCGAGCGCGTGCCGGGCATCACCTCGTCGAGCGTCTTCTGCAGCGCGGTTGGAAGCTCGACCGGGGGCAGGGCCGACCAGCGGCCGTCGCGATCGAGCTGTTCGAGCTTCGTCGATACCTCGCAATACTCCCCGGTTGGCCAGAGCCCGTGCAGCGAGAAGTGGTTGGCATCGAACCGGGTGCGGCTCTGCTGGCGACATTCCGGCTTGCCGGCAGCGCCTTCGCAGAAGGCGGGCTGCCAGCTCGCAGCCAGAATCAGGAACTGCTCGGAAGCCCTGGAAGGCGTTGTGGGTTCCGGCTTTGGCGCGGGCTCGGCCGGGGCAGGGGCTGTGGCGACCACCGGCGGGGGATCCGTCGGCTTCAACCAGAGGTAGACCGCCCCGCCGATGAGGAAAGCCAGCAGCAGGGCGGTAATGAACCTCGGATTCATCCGCTCAGCGCTGCGTCACGTAGCCGTCGGGCACGCCCCTTGTGGCGAGCACGAACTGCCAGACCTGCAGCACCTTGGCGCGGAAGCCGCCGGCGCAGCAGAGCAGGTAGTATTTCCACAGGCGGTAGAACCGCTCCTCCTCGGGGTTCCGATCCTTCTTCCAGTTGCGGTCGAAGTTCTCGTACCAGGCGACCAGCGTCTTGTCGTAGTGCGGCCCGATATTGTGGACGTCGATGACGCTGAACAGCCCGTCGATGGCCTTGCCGATCTGCGCCATCGAGGGGATGACGCCTCCCGGAAAGATGTACTTTTCCAGCCATGCTTCGATGGTCTCGGTCGACCACTGGCTGCCGATGGTGTGCATCATGAACAGCCCGTCATCCTTGATGACGCTGCGCGCCTTCTCGAAATAGGTGCGGTAGTTCTTGTGCCCGACATGCTCGAACATGCCCATCGAGACGGCGTGGTCGGTCTTGCCCTCGAACTGGCGGTAGTCCTGCACGCGGAACTCGATCGGCAGGCCTTTGTAGCGCTCACGGCCATAGGCCGCCTGGTCAGGTGAGACGGTGACCCCCACACAGTTGGCGCCATACTTTTCCGCCGCAAAGCCCATGAAGGCGCCCCAGCCGCAGCCGATGTCCCACACAGTCTGCCCTGGTTGCACGCCGATCTTGCGACAGACCATGTCGAGCTTGGCTTCCTGTGCGTCATCGAGATTGGTGACGCCCTCGGGCCAGTAGCCGCAGGAGCCGGTCATGCGCTTGTCGAGCGAGGCCTTGTAGGCCTCGGTTTCGTTGTAGTGCATGGCGGCGACGCGTCGCGAACGCGTGATGTTCTGCATGTTCATGATGCGGGCCTGGACGATCTGCCAGACCAGGTTGGTGGTGACGCGCACGCCTTCGGGGACGCGTGAGCGCAGCACCCGGTTGAAGAACTCCGCCATGTCGGCAACGTCCCAGATGCCGTCCATATAGGCTTCGCCGAGGCCAAGGGTGCCCTGGCCGTACAATCGCTTCCAGAACTCTTCGGAGTGGATCTGAGGGTCCCACGGGTTGGAACCGTTCAACGTGATATCTGCCTCCTTGAGGAGGACTTCCATCTGTGGGGTGGCTCCCATCGAATCCCTGCTCGCTAAATAGACAAACGCGGCAGAGCCAATGCCCCTCGGGGAGGCAAGTCAAGGGCGGCAGGGGGGCCTGCCGCCCTTGGTGGTCAGAGCGTGATGCGGTACTCGCCGAAGCCGTTTTCGCTGGTCTTGCCAGTCGCTTCGATCTTCACCGCGGTGACGTCGGCGAGGTGTTCGGCGGCTTTTGGGCCGGTCTCGAACAGCACGGTGCCGCCGATCGGGGCGAGCGACCAGTTGCTGTCCGCCTTGGGCTCGATGGTCTTCTGCTCGATGATGTAGCGCACGATGATATCGCGGTTGGTATCGGGGCCCTTGAAGATGATCTTGTCGGGCCCGATGCCGGGGAAGGTGCCGCCACCACCGGCGCGATAGTTGTTGGTGGCGACCACGAACTTCTGCGCTGGATCGATCGGCTTGCCGTCGAATTGCAGGTCGATGATGCGACTCTCGGTGTTGCCGAGGTCCTCGCCCTTGGGGCCGTATTTCGACGGCTTGGTGACGTCGATCTTGTAGGTGACGCCGTCGATGACGTCGAAGTTGTAGGCCGGGAAATCGAGGTTGATCAGCGGCTGGTCGGCGCCGCCTGCTGCCACCTGATTGAAGATGCCGGCCGACCTATCGAGCCAGTTCTGCACATCCTGGCCGGTGATCACCACAGCCTGGATGGTGTTGGGGTAGAGGTAGAGATCGGCGACATTCTTGATCGCCACCGGCCCCACCGGCACATCGGTGTAATAGTCCGGGCCGCCACGGCCACCGGCCTTGAACGGCGCCGCGGCGCTCAGCAGGGGCAGGGCCTCGTACTCGGTGCCCTTGAGCATCTGCGTGAGGTACCACTTCTGGGCGATGTTGACGATCTGCACGCTTGGATCGTCGGCGACGAGCGCGAAGTAGGAGTGGAGCGGGGCGGCCGTCTCGCCGACCGGGCGGCGAATATAGGCGAGGGTCTCGTCGTGGTCGTCCTGCGCTGCGGCGAGGATGCCGGCGACGCTTTCGACCAGCGGCTTCACCTTGCCCTCGACGCGCTCGAAGATCGGGCGGGCCTCGGCAGTATGCGAGACGACGCTCCACTTGCCGTCATCGGCCTTTTCGAGCAACAGGTCGATCAGGCCCATATGCGAACCCCAGAAGCCGGCCATCACGGCGGGCTTGCCGGCGAGCGTCCCGGCGGTGAGGTCGGCGCCTTCGAGGCCTTCAAAGTCCTTGGAGTTGGGGAACACCAGGTGCTGGTGGCCGGTGACGATGACGTCGAGGCCCTCGACCGCAGCCAACTGCAGGGCGGCGTTCTCGGCCTTGGGCTGACCGGTGTCGGCGGCGATGCCGGTATGGGCGAGGGCAATGACCAGGTCGGCGCCTTCCGCACGCATCTTCGGGATATAGGCCTTCGCCGTCTCGACGATGTCGCGGGTGTCGACCTTGCCGGCGAGGTGGGTGTTGTCCCAGGTCATGATCTGCGGCGGCAGGAAGCCGATGAAGCCGAGCTTGATGGTCTGCTTGGCGCCGGCGCCGTCAACCAGTTCCTTCTCGACGATCTTGTAGGGCGCAACATAGGTGGTGTCGGCCAGCGGATCGGCGCCGAGTTCGCCCTTGGCGAGGTTGGCCGAAACGATCGGGAAATTGGCGGCAGCGATGGCGGCATCGAGGAACTCGAGGCCGTAGTTGAACTCGTGGTTGCCGAGTGTGCCGACCTCGTAGCCGAGGGTGTTCATGGCGGCGATGATCGGGTGCGGCTCGTTGGTCAGGCCCTTTTCGTAGGCGATGTAGTCGCCCATCGGGTTGCCCTGGATGACGTCGCCATTGTCGATGAGGATCGAGTTGCCGGCTTCGGCGCGGATCGAATCGATGATCGACGCGGTGCGGGCGAGGCCGAGCGTGTCGTTGGGCGCATCGGCGTAATAATCATAGGGAAACACCGCGACGTGCAGGTCAGTGGTTTCCATCAGGCGGAGGTGGGCCTGGCCGGCGGCTGCCTGCACCGCGAAGGGGTGCAGCACCACGGCGGCGCCCAGCGTCGCCGAGCCGGCGAGGAAGGCGCGGCGGGAAATTGAGTAATTGTAGTTCATTGACGTCTCCCACAACATTTGAACAAAGCGCGACCAGACGGAACGTCGGCTCTCCTGGCCGGTTATCCCGCATGGCGATCTGGGCTTCAGATGCCGCCGCGACGTGACGTTGGAATGACGACGGCAATTGTGACAGTGGCCTTTCTGGACCGTTTGGTCAAATTTGCTGTCGCAAGGCGAATGGCAGTATTGTTACTGGGCTGGTCCCATGGAGATTCCGGATGAAGTGGCAAGGGCGTGAGCGCAGTTCGAACATCGAGGACCGGCGCGGCCAGGGTGGCGGCAACATGGGCGGCCTTGGCGGCGGCCGCATTCCGATCCCGATGGGACGCGCCGGCGGCGGTGGCCTGGGGCTCGTCGGCATCATAGTCGTCTTGGGGATCATCTGGTTCGCCACAGGGCAGAACCCGATCGACATTCTTACGGGCGGTGGTGGGGGGACGACGACCTCGCAGAACCAGCAATGGGCGCCGCCCCCGACAAATGCCGGCGAGGATGAACTCGCCAACTTCGTCGGCGTGGTGGTCAAGGATACCGAGAACCTGTGGGGTGAGGTGTTCCAGCAGAACAACCTGACCTACCAGCCGCCCAAGGTGGTGCTGTTCTCGGGCGCCACGCAATCGGCTTGCGGCACGGCGCAGTCGGCCTCGGGGCCGTTCTATTGCCCCAACGACAAGAAGGTCTATATCGACCTCAGCTTCTACGATCAGTTGCGCCGCCAGTTCGGCGCGCCGGGCGACTTCGCCCAGGCCTATGTGATCGCGCACGAGATCGGCCATGCGGTACAGGACCAGACCGGGGTGCTGCCGGAGTTCAATCGCCAGCGGGCTTCGATGAGCCAGGAACAGCAGAACGCCTACTCGGTGCGAGTCGAACTCCAGGCCGACTGCTATGCCGGAGTGTGGGCGAACTACGTCAACCGCGAGAACCTCTTGGAGCAGGGCGACACCGAAGAGGCGATCACCGCGGCCAACGCTATCGGTGACGACACGCTGACCCGCGGGCAGGTGGCCGAGCGCAATTTCACGCACGGCACCTCGGCCCAGCGCATGGCGTGGCTCAAGAAAGGCATGCAGACTGGCGATGTGAGCCAGTGCGATACGTTCAAGGGTTCGATCTAGGACAACAGAAAATGGGGCTGATCCCCGCGGGTGCACTGCCGCATGTGAAGCGGTTCGGCTGGTCCGGCGTCCTGGCGCTGGGCGTGGTGATCGTGATGTTGGCGGGGATCAATCCCATCACGCTGATCAGCGGCAAGGTTTCGCCGCCGCCGCCGCCGACCTCGATCACCGGCGTGCCGGCGAGTTCGGCCAGCATCGAGCAGATCGCCGCCTATCCGCCGATCGTCGGCAGCGAGGCGGAGCTGATGTGGCGGCGCTTCTTCTGGCAGACGGCGATCCGCTTTCCGCGCGTGACGATAAGCGTGGTCGAAAGCCCGAGCGCGTTTGGCTGCGGCATGGCGGGCAAGAACCTGACGGTGTTCTACTGTCCCGACAACCGGCTGGTGTACGTGGATAGCGGCGCCTACGAGCGGCTGCGGGCGAAATTCCCGCTCGGGGCCGACTACGCCATGGCCTACCTCGTGGCCGAAGCCTATGGGCACCACGTGCAGTGGGCGCTCGGGGTGTTCACCGATCTGGTGGCGCTGCAATCGCTGAGGGATGTGGACCGGATCGCTGCGCTGGAGCGGCAGATCGACCAGCAGGCGGCGTGCTACGCGGCGATGTGGACGATCACCGCGGGGATCGATGAGTTGAACAAGAACGCTGCGGTAATGGCGGCGGTCGGCGCGGTGGAGGCCAATCGCGGCAACGCCATCATCAACCTGCCGCTCGGCCGGGTGGTGCCCGAGGTACTGACGGCGGCGAGCCCTGAGGCGCGGGCCTTCTGGTACGACAAGGGCTATGCCATCCCGGCGCCGGGCAGTTGCAAGCTCGAAAAGATCGCTGCCGAAGGGCTGGTGTGAGATGAGCGGCCGGCTCGATGGATTGCGGATCGAACGCTTCTTCGACGACGGCACCTATCCCAACAGCGCGCTGCCCCTGTTGTTCTACGAGGAGGCGTTGCCGCGCGACCAAGCCGATGCCGAGGCGATGGAGGCGCTGTTCGCGGCCAATGGCTGGCCGCCGGCCTGGCGCGCTTCGGTGTTCACCTACCACCACTATCACTCGACCGCGCATGAGACGCTCGGTGCCGTCCGGGGCTCGGCGCGGCTGCTGCTCGGCGGGCCCGAGGGCCGCGAGTTCGATGTCGAACCGGGCGACGTGATTGTCATTCCCGCCGGCGTGGCGCATCGGCGGCTCGATTCGAGCGGTGATTTCCTCGTGGTCGGCTGCTATCCGCCAGGACAAAACTGGGACCTGTTGCGCGGCGAGGCCGGTAATCGACCAGCCGCCGACCGCAATATCGAACGGGTGCCGCTGCCGCGCACCGATCCGGTGGGTGGTCCAGGCGGGCCGCTGGCGAAGCACTGGCGAGTGGGAACTCGTTAATCGGCCTCGGAATAGGGTGCGCGCCGACACGCTCGGGGCTTATTCGATGTCGCTCGATCTCACCACGCTCTATCTGGTTTCCGCCATGGTGACCGGCATGTCGGGGCTGCTGTTCCTGCTCGACATGCGCGGCCGACCCGATCCGGCGCTGCGCTGGTGGGGGCTGGCCTTCCTGTTCGCCATCACTCCGGCAGTGATCTATGCGCTGGCCGGGCAGGCGCCCGAGTTCGTGGTGCTCAACCCGATCGGCAACGGCCTTGTGGTCGCCGGCAGCGCGCTGCTCTGGGTGGGGGCCCGCGCCTTCAGCCACAAACGCACGCCGGTGCTGGCCTGGGTGGGGCCGGCAGTGCTGGCCGCCGTGCTGCCCTTCGCGCTCGAGCAGCCGCTGGTGACCTGGAGCGGTTTTCCGCTGCTCGCCGGTGGGGTGGTGATGTTCAACATGCTGGCGGCGCTCGAGTGCTGGCGACCGGCAGGGCCGCGGATGCGCAACCACGTCGTGCTGGCTATCGCCTGGGCCGGCGGCTCGGTGTTCTACCTGTTCCGGCTGATCGCTTTCGTGGCGTTCGGGCCCGACGATCCGCGTTTTGCCGTCGCGTTCGGTTCCGAGGCGGCGACAATCTGCGTGCTGCTGCTGATCGTCATCTCCAGCTTCTCGATGGTGGCCCTGGGCAAGGAGGTCTCCGAGGCTGCACTGAAACAGGCGGCGACACGCGATGGCCTAACCGGGGTGCTGAACCGGTCGGAGTTCACGCGGCTGGCTGAGCCGAGGATCCGCGGCGCAGCCGAGCAGGGGGAAGGCTATGCCCTGCTGTTGCTCGATCTCGACCACTTCAAGCGGATCAACGATACGCATGGCCACGCGATCGGCGACGAGGTGCTGGCCAGCGTCGCGGCAGCGGTGAGCCGCTGCCTTGGGCCGCGCGACCTGTTCTGCCGCTATGGCGGGGAAGAGTTCGCGGCCCTGCTGCCCGGCGCGAGCCCTGATGTCGCCGGCGTGGTGGCAGAACGGGTATTGCGGGCGGTGCGTGGCGTCATGGTCTGGACCCCGGCCGGTCCGTTGCGGCCGACCACCAGCATCGGCATTGCAGCAGCGAACATCGAATCGATGGATCTGGGGGCGCTGATGCGAGTCGCCGATATCGCGCTTTATCGCGCCAAGCGAAGCGGCAGGGACCGCGTCGAGGGCGCAGCGGCAGCGCCGGAAGCGCCGCCAAAAACCCTGCTAAACGCGTGAATCTCCGATCGGTTCCCCGTTCTCGTTGGGTTCCCACCGACCCTCAAAATGACCAGCAAATGATCGCCACGACGCCGCGATCCAGCCGGTTTGCGAGCACAATCAGGCTTAGGCTCTGTCCTCGCCGACAGCGTTGAGGCTGTGGGCCGGACCTGGGCCACCGGGTACCGTTTTGAACCTCACATGGAAGGACAAAACTCCATGAAGAAGCTCCTGATCACCATCGCAGCCATTGGCCTTTCCTCGGCGGCTTTCGCCCAGGCGGCGGCAGTCACCTTCACGTCGGTCGATGCCGACACCAGTGGCGGTGTGAGCCTTGCCGAGGCACAGGTTGCCTGGCCTGATCTGACCCAGGAGGCGTTCGACGCCGCCGATACGAGCAAGGACGGTTCGCTCGACCAGGCCGAGTTCGATGCCTACGTAGCGACGCTTCCGGCTCCGGCCGCGCAGTAATTCGGCCAGCCATGGCTGAGAGGGGTCGCCCGGCCACCGGCGGCCCCTTTTTCTTTGGGCCCGGCGATTACTCGCCGGCCTTCACCTGCTCGGGCACCTGCGCCATGCCCTTCTGGGCTCGTACCAGGTTGAGGAACCGAGTGAACAGGTAGTGGCTGTCGTGCGGGCCCGGGCTGGCTTCCGGGTGATACTGCACCGAAAAGATCGGCTTGCCCTCGACTTCGAGGCCGGCGTTGGAGCCGTCGAACAGCGAGACATGGGTCTGCTTGACGTTGCCGGGGAGGCTCTCGGTATCCACGGCAAAGCCGTGGTTCATCGAGGTGATCTCGACCTTGCCGGTGGTCAGGTCCTTGACCGGGTGGTTCGCGCCGTGGTGGCCCTGATGCATCTTCTGGGTCTTGCCGCCGACAGCGAGGCCGAGCAACTGGTGGCCGAGGCAGATGCCGAACATCGGCTTGCCGGTTTCCATCAGCGTCTTGATCGTCGGCACGGCATACTTGCCGGTCGCCGCCGGATCGCCCGGGCCGTTGGAGAGGAAGATGGCGTCGGGATTGTGCGACATCACATCCTTGGCGGTGGCGGTGGCGGGAACGACGGTTACCCGCGCGCCCTGGTCGGCAAGTTGGCGCAGGATGTTGCGCTTGGCGCCGTAGTCGATGGCGACGACGTGGAATTCCGGGTTATCGAGCCGGCCATAGCCTTCGGTCCGGGTCCACGAGGTCTGGTCCCAGTGGTAGGTCTGCGCCGTGGTGACCTCGCGGGCGAGATCGAGCCCTTCGAGGCCGGGGAAGTTCTTCAGCTCAGCCTGCATCGAAGGCTCGTGGAAGTAGCCGTCGGGGGCGTGCGCGATGACGCCGTTCGGCATGCCGTTCTCACGGATGCGGGCGGTGAGCGCCCGGGTGTCGACGCCGGCAATGCCGATGATGTTGCGCTTCTTCAGCCAGGCATCGAGCTTCTCGACCGCCCGGTAGTTCGACGGGTTGGTGATGTCGGCGCGCAGCACGCAGCCGCGGATGCCCGAGAGCGCGGCCATGTTGACCGTCTCGATATCCTCGTCGTTGGTGCCGACATTGCCGATATGCGGGAAGGTGAAGGTGATGATCTGCCCGGCATAGGAGGGATCGGTGAGGATCTCCTGGTAGCCGGTCATCGCAGTATTGAAGCAGACCTCGCCTGCCGCATGGCCAACGGCGCCGATGCCGTGCCCTTCGAGGCGGGTGCCGTCCTCGAGCAGCAGGAGGGCGGTCGCAGGTTTTTGCTGCCAGCCGGTCATGGCGGGGCTCCAAGGGTTCGGGTCAGTGTCGGTTGAGGGCTCTCCTTAGAAGGGGCCCGGCCCAAGCGCAAGTGGCGCTCGGGTATTATTGCGCTATATGGGGTGCGGCATAGAGGGGACAAGCGCGGTGCGTGCGATCGAGCGTGAGATCGGTGGAGTGTTCGTTCCGGTGAGCGACATCGAACGAGCCAGGGACTGGTATCGTGGCTTGCTCGGGCTGCAGCCGGGCGGCGAAATCTTCTTCGGGCACATCCACGTGCTGCCGATGACGGAAGGCAGCGGGCTGGTGCTCGACAGCAAGGGCTTCGCTGGACCGCATGACAAGAAGCCGGCGTTTCACTTCAACACGTCCGATGTGCACGCCGCCCGCGAACAGGCGGTCGCCGCCGGCGCCACCGAGGTGGGCCCGGTGACCGACGGGGTGTTCTTCACCTTCAAGGACCCGGACGGAAATCTGTTGATGGTGGCCGACGTGCCGCCTACACCAAGGAGCTAATGAATGCGTGAAGCGATCAGCGAAGGCTACAAGACGGCGCTGAAGGCGGGCGACAAGCGGCGCACCGCGACGCTGCGTGCCGTGAACGCGGCGATCAAGGATAAGGACATCGACGCGCGCGGGCAGGGCAAGGGCCCGCTCGGCGACGAGGACGTGCTGGCGTTGCTGCAGAAGATGGTGAAGCAGCGCGAGGAATCGCTCGGCATCTACGAGAAGGCCGGCCGTGAGGACCTGGCGATGGTCGAGCGTGAAGAGATCGCCATTCTCAGCGAGTTCCTGCCCCAGGGGTTGAGCGAGGCTGAGGTCGAAGCCGCCATCATCGACGCGATCAAGAAGACCGGCGCCGCGGGCGCCAAGGACATGGGCAAGGTCGTCGCTTCGCTGAAGGCGGATTTTCCTGGCCGTATCGACTTCGGCAAGGCGTCCGCCAAGATCAGGACAGCCCTCGCAGGCTAGAGCGCCCTAGGCGGCGAGCCGCAGCTCCGGGCCGTGGACGCGGTTGCGGCCGGCGTCCTTGGCCCGATAGAGCAGTTCATCGGCGGCGTGCAGCAGCGCGTCGAAGGTCTCCGGGCGCGGGGAGGCGATGGCGATGCCGGCGCTGACGGTGGGCGGACCGAAATCGCCCGGCAGCGGATCGGTGCCGGCGAATTCCAGCCGGATAGCCTCGGCGAGGGCGTGCACCGCGGCTGCACTGGTGGAGTGCACCAGCAGGCAGAACTCTTCGCCGCCCAACCGGGCAGCCACGTCCTCGGGACCGAGGGCGCGCGACAGGATGGAGGCGAAACGCACCAGCACCTCGTCGCCTATGGCGTGGCCGAAACGATCGTTGATGGTCTTGAAGTCGTCGAGATCGAGCATGACCACGGCGGTAGCCGGCGCCACCGGCGCGTCGCCGGCGAAGCTGAACAGGGCGCGGCGGTTGAGCAGGCCGGTCAGCGCATCGGTCATGGCCAGGCGGCGATGCGCCTCGGTGATGCGGAACTGATGCAGCGCCATGGTCACGGCGCCGGCGGCGGCGAGCGCTGCGAGCAGCGCGATCGAGTTGAGGTCTTCGGCCCAGTTATGCGGGCGGGCGGTCAGCACCCACTCCCCCCCGGCGAACAGAACCACGGCGCAGAGCGCGAAGGTCACCGCAGTGGCCCCGTAGAGGGCGGACTTCGCCAGCATGGCCAGCGGTGTGTTGGCACGGGCCACCCAATGCTCGCGGCCGGCTGCGAGGAAGAAGCCCGCTGCCGCAATGTTCATCACCATGGTGCCTACGCCACTGAGACCGACGGCAAACAGGGCCGTCATGAGCGTAGTTGCCCCCGCCCAGGCAACCAGCGCCGAGCGCCACGGCGTGCGGCCGGCCGAGAACTGGGTACAACCAATAGAGATGAAGGCAAAGCCGGCGAGCAGCAGTGCAAAGGCTATGCACTGCACTGCCGGATCGTAGGCCTCGAACCAGCCATAAAGCATCGAACCGGGCGCCACGAAGCCGAGGCCCAGGCCCCAGCTCAACAAATAGTAATCCCGCTGCGAACCCAGCCAGGTGATGACCAGGGTCAGCATCAGGGCGGTGGCGGAAAAGCCGATGGCGATGAGCAGCGATGTCTGGTCGAGCACTGGTGGAGTTTGGGTCGAACGCGGGCGTAGAGGCATCGTACCGGAGTGGCGCCATCGGCGGGGAAATGCGCCCGCCGATGGTAAAGAATATCCTGCGTCTCAGGCCTCGCTGGTCGCCGCGGCGGAGCCACGGCGTTCGAGCCACCAGGAGAGGCTGGCGGTGCCTGCAGCACAGAGGCTGGTGACGACGCCAACCGCCGGGATATCGGCATAGCTGACGCCAGCGCTGAGCAGCATGGCGCCGATGAAGGCGCCGCCGGCGATACCGATGTTGAAGGCAGTCGAGATCAGCGACGAGGCCAGGTTGGGCGCCGAATGAGCGGCGGCGATGACGCGCGCCTGCAGCGGGGTGGAGAACGCAAATCCGAGGATCGAGGTGCCGAGCAGGTTCACCGTCATCCACACCTTATCATGCATGGCGAACAGCATGGTGAAGTAGAGCAGGGCTTGCAGCAGCAATACGGTCAGCAGCGTCGGCATCGGCTTCCAGTCGGTGCCGCGGCCCCCCAGAAAGATGCCCAGCATCGAGCCGATACCGCCGACCAGGAGGTAGATCGGGATGATGTCGGGGTGGAGTTTGGTGACGTTGAGCATGATCGGCACCTGGAAGGTGCCGAAGGCGAGGGCGCCGATCATCACGAAGGTGATGGTCAGATAGGACAGCCAGACCTCTTGATGGCGCAGTTCGCGCACCTGCTCGCCGAAGGTGGCGTGACGGTCACCCTCCTGGCGCTTGTCGCGCGGCAGCTTCAGGAAAAGCACGATCGCGGCAATGGCGCCGAGCGCTGCGACGGCAAGGAAGGGGACGCGCCAGCCGAAATGCAGCCCGATGGCGCTGCCGCCGGGGAGCCCGAGCAGGTTGGCGACAGTGATGCCGGAGATGAACAGCGAGAAGGCGGCGCCGCGGCGCTCGGGTGGCACGAGGCCGACGACGACGACGTTGCCGGCGCCGAAGAACACGCCGTGGGCGCAGGCCGAGAGCAGCCGCGCCGCCAACAGCAGGCCGTAGTCGGGGGCGATGGCGCACAGGACTTGGGCGAGCGAAAACACGATCATCAGGCTGATCAGCACGTTGCGCTGCGAGAAGCGCGAGGTGAAGACGGTCAGCACCGGCCCGCCGACGGCGACGCCGATGGCATAGGCGCTGACCAGGAGGCCGGCGACCGGAATGGTCACCGCCAGATCCTCGGCCAGCGGCGGCAGGATGCCGGAGATGACGAACTCGGCCGAGCCGACTGCGAACGCAGCCAGCGCCAGGGCGTAAATGGCGATCGGCATGACTATCCTCAAAGTATCCGGGCCGGGTCAGACCATGCCGCGCCACAGGAAGCAAGCCGGATAAGCAGCGGTGCCTAACCCCGATACAAGGCTTGGCGGGGCGGCAAAAACAGCTAACCTTCGATGAGGCAACAACATTGGAGGCGGACCGATGGCTGTATCAAGTGACACGAGGAAACGCTGGGCGTGGATCACCGGGCTGAGAGGCCTGCTGATGTTGCTGGCGGGGCTCTATGCAGTGTTCTTCCCGGCGCAGGCCTTGGCGATACTGGTGATCGCCGGCGGTGCATTGTTGCTGGCGGATGGCGTGCTGGGGCTGTGGAGCCTGACCTTCGGTGGCGCCAAGACCGGCAATTTCTGGTTCGACGTGGTGCGCAACGTACTGGCCATCATTACCGGCGTGCTGATCCTGCTGTCGCCGTTCCTTGCGACTTTGCTGACAGCGACGCTTCTCGTCTACCTCGTCGCGTTCCAGTCGATTTTCGTCGGCGTCATGGAGATTTGGGTAATCATCCGGGAGCGCGAGCAATATGCGCGGATCTGGCCGGTGCTACTGTCGGGGGCGCTCTACGTGCTGTTCGGCATCGCGCTGCTGTTCTGGCCAGTGTTCAGCGCCCTGGTGTTCGTGACGCTGGCGGGCATCCTCGCCATCATCTTCGCGATCGGCTTGTTCGGGCTGGCGTGGCGGATGTTCAAATCGGCGGGTGATACCGCGGGCACCAAGTCCGTGAGCTGAGGAGGGAAGAATGGCTACCGATAGCGCCTTACCCTGGCCGAGCATTTTCGCAGGCGTGCGCGGCGTATTGATGCTGGCAGGCGGAATTTTCGCATTGATCTCGCCGCAGCTGGCGCTGGCGACCCTGGTGTGGGTCGGTGGCGTGATCGTCATCATCGATGGAGCGCTGGGGCTGTGGGGGCTGCTGTTCGGCGGCCGCACCAGCTCGCGGCTCGGCGTCGCCATCGCCCGGCATATCCTCGCGATTCTCGCCGGCATTCTGATCGTGGCGTTCCCGGCGATGGCGGCGGCGATCGGTATCTCGACGCTGGTGATCCTGGTGGGGATCATGATGATCCTGATCGGGGCGTTCGCGCTCTATGTCACCGTCGTCGGTCGGGCGCTGCTGCGGCAGGGGACGTTCTGGCCGGAAGTGCTCAGCGCCTCAGCCTACCTGCTGTTCGGCGTGCTGCTGCTGGTGATGCCGCTGAGCAGCGCGCTGGTGCTGGTGAGCATCGTCGGCGTGCTGATGATCCTCTACGGGTTGTTCCAGCTCTACATCGCCTGGCAACTGAGGAGCATCGACGTGAAGGTCGCTTGACTGCCGAGGTTGACAGGATCAGCGCGGGCGCTGTTGGGATCGGGGAGCCGGGGTGACCGCATCCCGCTCGCCCGCGGCGCGTTCGATCTCGGTGTTGAAGGCAGCTCCCAGTACCAGGATCTGGGCGGAATTGTACAACCACAGCAGCAGCACCACTGCGGCGGAAACCGAGCCGAAGGTGGCTTCATAGTTGCCCCAGTTCTCGACATAGATCGAGAAGATCGCCCCGGCGAGCAGCCAGAGCAGCGAGGCCAGGATGGCGCCGGGCCAGATATGACTGAACTTGCGCGGGTGGCGGTCGGGGCCCCAGCGGTAGAGTGCGGCAAGAACGAGGATACTGAGCAGCAGCAGTACGGGCCAGCGCAGCGCCAGCGCCATGACTTCTTCGCCCGAGGGCCACGGGATCAGGGCTGGCAGGCCGGCCAGCGCGAGCAAGGCGAGAGCGACGAAGATGGCGCCGCCGATACTGAGCCCAACCGCGTAGGCCAGCGATGTGAAGAAGCCGCGCCGGGGCGCCTCGTTGCGGATGCGCGACATGGCATAGAGCAGGGAATCGACCCCACGCGAGCCGCTCCACAGGGCAAACGGCACGGTGACCAGCAGCCCCAGGCCCAGCGCCACCGGCGGCTGACTGGCGAGCATGTTCAACTGCTCGGCAATGATCCCCTGGGCCATCTGCGGGACGACATCGCCGACGCCCTCGATGGTGTCGGCGACCATCTGGCGGTTGGCGACAATGCCGTAGATCAGCGCCACCGTGGCGATGGCGGGAAAGAACGACAGGAAGCCGAAGAAGGCCACGGCTGCACAACGTGGAGCGTTGTCGCGCTCGAAGAAGAACGATCGCAGCGTTGCCAGAACGATGGCGCGCCAGCGTCCGAACCAGTTGCTCTCAGCTGTTGCGCGGCTTGCTGTCATCTGTGTCATCCGCCTCCAAACGACGTCCGGTCACCAAGGGTTGCGTAGCGGACAGCGGAGATTGCATTCACCGGAGTGGCGGCGAAGGATGGAAACGCCTACTTATCGCCCATGCGCTTTTCCGACGGCTTCCTCGATGAGATCCGGCAGCGCCTGCCGATCTCGCAGGTGGTGGGCGAGCACGTCATCTGGGACAAGCGCAAGAGCCAGCCGCAGCGCGGCGACATGTGGGCCTGCTGCCCCTTCCATGGTGAGAAAAGCCCGAGCTTTCACGCCGATGACCGGCGCGGCATCTACCATTGTTTCGGCTGCGGGGTATCGGGGGATCACTTCCGCTTCCTGACCGAGAAGGCCGGGATGAGCTTTCCCGAGGCGGTGGAAAAGCTCGCCGGGATGGCCGGGGTGCCGATGCCGGCGCGCGACGAGCGCGACGAGGCGCGCCAGGAAAGCCGGCGCTCGCTTTACGACGTGATGGAAGTCGCCACCCAGTATTTCGAGGCGGCGCTGAGCCACAATATCGGGGCGCGGGCCCGCGGCTATCTCAATGAGCGTGGGGTGAGCGCGGCGGCGCAGACGAAATTCCGGCTCGGCTATTCGCCCGACAGCGCCAACGGATTGAAAGAGCACCTCGCCGCCAACGGTGTCTCGGCCCAGGAGATGGTGGATGCCGGGCTGGTGGTGGTGCGCGAGGACTCCCCGCTGCCCTATGACCGGTTCCGTAACCGGGTGATGTTTCCGATCACCGACCTGCGCGGCAAGGTCATTGCCTTTGGTGGCCGAGCGATGTCGGCGGATGTGCCGGCCAAGTATCTGAACTCGCCCGAGACCGAGCTCTTCAAGAAGCGGATGACGCTCTATAACGGCCAGACCGCTCGCGAGGCGGCGCGCTCCGGCAAGTCGGTGATCGTGGTCGAAGGCTATCTCGATGTGATCGCGGCGGTGACGGCGGGCTTCGAGGGCACGGTGGCGCCGCTCGGCACGGCGCTGACCGAAGAGCACCTGCAGATGCTGTGGCGGATGAGCGACGAGCCGGTGCTGTGTTTCGACGGCGATGGCGCCGGCCAGCGCGCGGCGGCACGGGCGACCGAGATCGTCTTGCCGCACCTCCAGCCGGGGCGGACGGTGCGGATCGCCACGCTGCCCGAGGGGCAGGACCCCGACGACCTGATCAAGGCACAGGGGCGCGGCGCCTTCGCCGACGTGATCGACCGGGCGCGCTCGCTGTCGGACGTGATCTGGAGCATCGAGACCGGCGGCATCGTGCCGGAGACACCCGAAGCGCGGGCAGCGCTCGAGGCGCGTCTGCGCGCGCGGGCCAATGCCATCGGCGAGGCCTCGGTGAAGCGGCACTACATGCAGGCCTTCGACGAAAAGCTCCAGGCGTTCTTCGCACCGGTGCGCAACCAGCGCTGGGAGCGACGCGATGGCGGCGGACAGCGCGGCGGCTTCGACCGGCGCAATTCGCGCGGCGGCAATGCCAGCCCGGTCGGCAGCCGGGGCAGCCCGCGGGTAGTGGTGTCCGATACGCTGAGGAACTCGCGCCTGTTGAAGCCGGGCAGGGCGGTGGACGCCACGCCGCGCGAGGCGGCGATCCTCGTGACGCTGGTGAATCATCCGGCGCTGGCGGACAGCCGGCTCGAATCACTTGCATCGCTGGAGCTCAGCTCGCCGACCTCGCGGAACCTGTTGGGCACCATGCTCGACCTGGTGACCAGGGATCACGACATCAGCGCCGAGGCGCTGAATGCCGCACTTGGAGCCCGCGGCTTCGGAGAACAGCTCGACAAAATGCGGGATTTGCTGGCCCGCCAAGGGGTTTGGCAGAGCGGGGCGGAAATCGCCGATCCGGACGCCGAGATCGGATTACGTCATGCCCTGGCCTTGCATTACAAATCCGTTGAGCTAAATAAGGCCCTGAAGGCAGCCGAATTGGCGCTGGGCGACGACCCGAGCGAGGAAACATTCGAACGGCTGCGGGACATCCAGAACCAGATCACCACCGTCGATGGCACAGAGGCATTGATCGAAGGGTTTGGTTCGTTATCGGGGCGCGCGACACGGAGCTTCTAGTGCAGGCTGCGGGTACGCGCGATTTCGCTTTTGGGCGAATCAGCACCGGTGACGAACAAGTGACGGCATATCGGAAACCGTCGCGCCAGCCCGTCCCTTTACGATGTCTCAAGCCGTGACCACTTAACGACTATCGGCGCCCTCCCGATCGGGCACCCGGAGCAGCAAGCTAGATGGCCACCAAGGCAGCGACACAGACCAAGACCAAAGACGCAGAGAAGCCGGAGGTTGCCGGTGCAGCCGCGGGGGCAGAGGCCCCCGATAGCCCGCTGCTCGACCTATCCGATGCCGCCGTAAAAAAGCTGATCAAGACCGCCAAGAAGCGCGGTTACGTCACCTATGAAGAACTGAACGCCGTTCTGCCCTCGGAGGAGGTCAACTCCGAGCAGATCGAGGACATCATGGCGATGTTCTCCGATATGGGCATCAACGTCGTCGACGAGGACGAGGTCGAAGAGGCCGAGCCCGATACCCCGGAAGAGGAATCGACCGAGCTCGCCGAACGGACCGGCACCGCCGTCGCCTCCAAGTCCAACACCCGCGAAGGCAGCGACCGCACCGATGATCCGGTGCGCATGTATCTGCGCGAAATGGGCTCGGTGGAACTGCTCAGCCGCGAGGGCGAAATCGCCATCGCCAAGCGCATCGAGGCCGGTCGCGAGACCATGATCGAGGGCCTGTGCGAGAGCCCGCTGACCTTCCAGGCCATCATTATCTGGCGCGACCAGCTGGCTAACGCCGAAATTCTGCTGCGCGACATTATCGACCTCGAGGCCACCTATGCCGGCCCCGACGCCAAGCAGGCCGCCCCGGTGATGCCGTCCGAGATCGAGCGTCCGGCCTCGGTCAAGGAGGAGCCCAAGGCCGCCGCCAAGAAGCCGGCGCCGCGCGCCGCTTCGGGCGACGACGAGGACGACTACGTTCCCGACGAGCCGCAGGCACCGCAGGATCCGGTCGAAGAAGAAGACGACGACTTCGAGAACTCGCTGTCGCTTTCGGCGATGGAAGCCGAGCTGAAGCCGCAGGTGGTCGAGACCTTCGACCGCATCGCCGAAGCCTACGGCAAGATGCGCAAGATGCAGGACCGGCATGCCGAGGACCGCATGGCGGGCAACGCCCCGGCGACCGCTGCAGACTTGAAGAAACTCGAGGGCCTGCGCTCCGAAGTGATCACCGACGTGAAGTCGCTGTCGCTGAACCAGAGCCGTATCGAAAGCCTGGTCGAGCAGCTCTACGACATCAACAAGCGCCTGGTGCGTCTCGAGGGGCGCCTGCTGCGCCTCGCCGAGAGCTATGGCGTCAAGCGCGAGAACTTCCTCGAGGCCTATTACGGCAGCGAGCTCGAGCAGAACTGGATCGAAACCGTCGCAACGCTTTCGGGCAAGGGCTGGGCGGAATTCGCCAAGCGCGAGGCCGATACGGCGAACGAACTGCGCGGCGACATCCAGACGCTGGCGACGGAAACTGGCCTCGATATCGCCGAGTACCGCCGGATCGTCCACAAGGTGCAGAAGGGCGAGCGCGAAGCGGCGATCGCCAAGAAGGAAATGGTGGAAGCCAACCTTCGCCTGGTGATCTCGATCGCCAAGAAATACACCAACCGCGGCCTGCAGTTCCTCGATCTGATCCAGGAAGGCAATATCGGCCTGATGAAGGCGGTCGATAAGTTCGAGTATCGCCGCGGCTACAAATTCTCGACCTATGCCACCTGGTGGATCCGCCAGGCGATCACCCGTTCGATCGCCGACCAGGCCCGCACCATCCGTATTCCGGTGCACATGATCGAGACGATCAACAAGATCGTCCGTACCTCGCGCCAGATGCTGCACGAGATCGGCCGCGAGCCGACCCCGGAAGAGCTGAGCGAAAAGCTGCAGATGCCGCTCGACAAGGTCCGCAAGGTCCTGAAGATCGCCAAGGAGCCGATCAGCCTGGAGACGCCGATCGGCGACGAGGAGGATTCGAACCTCGGCGATTTCATCCCGGATGTGAACGCCATCCAGCCGATCGATGCGGCGATCCAGAGCAACCTGCGCGAAACCACGACCCGCGTGCTGGCGTCGCTGACGCCGCGCGAGGAACGCGTGCTGCGCATGCGCTTCGGCATCGGCATGAACACCGACCACACGCTCGAGGAAGTGGGCCAGCAGTTCAGCGTGACGCGCGAGCGTATCCGCCAGATCGAGGCCAAGGCGCTGCGCAAGCTGAAGCACCCGAGCCGCAGCCGGAAGCTCCGCAGCTTCCTCGACAACTAGGAGAGGGCGAACCCATGTCGTTCTGGAGGAACCTCTTCGGTGGTGGTGGCAGCGGGTCGGCGGGCAAGTCGATCGAGCCGGCGGTGGTGGCGGAGGAGGCCTACAAGGGCTTCACCGTTAAGTCGCTGATCATGCCGGTGGGGAGCGAATACCAGCTCGCCGGGCTGATCGAAAAAGAGATCGACGGCGAGCTCAAGAGCTACAAGTTCGTGCGCGCCGACCGCTTCTCGTCCAAGGAGGACGTGGTCAGCTTCGCGCTCGCCAAGGGCCGGCAGATCATCGACGAACAGGGCGACGGTATCTACCGCCCGTAACGGCCGCTACGCAAACAACAATGGCGCCCTGGGGGATGCGGTCGCACCTCCGGGGCGCTCATACGTTACCCCAAGAGATTGCCGCGAGCGCTGAATTGCGCCGCCAACAGGAGTTCCCAGAGATGGCAAAGAAGCCAACCGCCCGCACCGAGTTCGTGCTGTTCGACATCGTTTATGAGGACGGCAGCCAGCGTTCCAACCGCAAGGTGGATGCGAGCCTGCTCGGCGGCCTCGATGGCGATGAGGCGGCCCGCACCGCCATCATGGAGCAGGATCAGGCCATTGCCGAGAAATCCGGCCTGCCGCCGCTGCAGATCAAGAGCATCAGGCGCAGCGGCAAGTAGGGACTCGAGCGCTTCGGGAAAAGTTGCAGACTTTCCTCCTCGGACCTGATCCGAGGATCGAAAGCGCGACAAAATCAATAACCTGGATCTTTCGCGTTCACTCGGACGGTGAAAGGACCTAGACGTCGCCCTCGTAAGGCACTTCCCGCCGCTTCTGCCGGCGCGCCTCGGCATCGGGCAGGATGTGAGCGATGAGCCGCAGGGTGTAGCCCACCCGGCCGAGGGAATCGCGCCAGCGATGCCCCAGCGGCCTGGGCATTGCGGCGTGGCCGTCACGATCCCGCTTGAGGTCGCTCCGCTCCGCGTCGGCGGGCTTGTCGCCCCGATAGTGCTCCAGTTGCACCACCGGCGCAGGATCGACCTGAAAGAGTCCGCGGTGCGGAATGACCGGACCACCGCGCGAGAACAGGTACCGATCCACCGACATGTGCGGCAGACTCGGATCGGCGAGGGCGCGCCGCGCCATGCTTGCCGAGATGATGTAGGCGGCGGCTCCCATATGCGAGGCCAGCAACTGGTGCACGCCGAAGCGGCCAGCGACAGTGCGCAGCGCGCGGCCGAGCCGCACGCGTTCGTACATCGTCTCGAGTTTCACCAGATCGGGTCGCAGGCCGCTCGTGAAGGCGGGGTCCAGAAACGCCTTCAGGCCGTCGCCCATGACGGCGTCGTCCTCGAGGATCAGGGCGAACCCATGGCCGGCGTCGAGCATACGGCGCCAGGCCTTCTCGTGGCTCATGACGCAGGCCACTTCGACCTTTGTCATCGCCCATGGATTGCGTGGGTCGGCGTGCGGAACCATGCGCGCTTCGCCCACATCGGCAATGGTCACTGCGTCCACCCGATCGGCCACGATGCCGAGCCGCGTGAACTGCTCTTCCATGAACCGGCGACGATCGAGGCGGGTGCCCAAGTTGATGTAGTAGGCCGGGATCTGGCCGGCGGGAAACTCGGTCATCGGGGCGTCGACGCGCCGGCGAAGGGAACGACGACGCGGGGTCCGCGCAGCGCGGGGAGGTCGCGGCCTGCCAGCCGCACGAGGCGCGCGATATGATCGAGGTGCAAGCCGAGCACGGCGGTCAGGTCGCGCGCCGGGCGAGCGGCGGAGGGCACCCGAGTAACCGCGATATTGCTCTCGCCGACATGATCGGCGGCGTCGAGCTTGTCGAGCTGGATGCAGGGGCTGGGAACGGCCTGCAGCACGCGGCTGCGCAGCAGGTGATAGCCGCCGCGTCCGAACAGGAAGCGGTCGATGCCCATCTGATTGCGCAGCGGACTGGCCAGCGAGTGCCGGGCCGCGCCGCGGGTGAGGATGTAGGCAGCGCCCCCCATCTGCGAGGAGCACAATTCTCGCACATCGCTGGTGCCGACGCGCTGCGACGCGCTGCCCAGCTTCACCGGACTGTGGAACGTCTCGAGCTTCAGCAGGTCGGCCCCCAGCCGCTCGGGCAGGTCTGGATCGAGAAAATCGCGCACCGGGGTGGCGATCCGCACATCATCTTCGAGGACCAGGGCCGCCGGTGCGCCGCTTTGCAGCAAGCGTTCCCAGCTGCGCTGGTGGCTGAGCCCGCACGCGAGGTCGCCCTCGGCCAGCCGCCACAGGCTGTGCGTCGTGCCATGCCACTCGACGAGGCGGCGCGGCACTTCGTCCATGCGCACCGCCTCGATGCGCTCGGCAGCGATGCCAAGCTCAGCGAATTGTCGCTCCATGAATGCCCGGCGATCCGGACGGGAGGCCAGGTTGATGTAGTAGACGGGGATGGTCTGCATCCGTATCGAGATGCCCCAGATCGATCGCAGATGTCCAGACCTAGTCTAGAGCAGGCTTTGCAGGTCGGGCGTCACCGGCAGGCGCAGGTGCCGGGCGCCCCACAAGTCGCCGCTGATGCCGAAGGTGGTAACGACGCGCAGGTGGTTGCCCCAGTGCCTGGCAGCCCGCGCAAGACGCGCGGCAAGCGGCCGAGACCTCCCTTCATGGCGCGAGGATGCGCGCTGGGGCGTCAAGTCGCTGCGCCCCGCCTCTTGTCGCCCCGCAGCGGTGTGATCGAGCTGGATGGCAAGGGCCGGGACGGCCTGGAGGATGCGAGCCTCATAGAAGACGCCGCCTTGACGGCCGAACAGCAGGCTGTCCAGCGGCACGGCGTCGAGGTCGCCGCGCACCAGCAGTCTGGCGGCGAGGCGGCTGGTCATTACATAGGCGGCCGAGCCCAGGCTTGATGACATCAGGCGGTTGAGCGTCACGCCGGCAAGGGCCGTTTGCCTCGGTCGTCCGACCAGCGCCGCCGTGGCATGAGCCTCCAGTTGAATGGCATCCGTATCGTGATCGAGCAGGTGCGGATCGCTCAGGACGGTCCCGATATCGCTTGCCAGCACGACGTCATCCTCGAGGATCAGCGCTGCCGGCATCGCCTGATCGAGCATGAGACGCCAGATTTTGCGATGGCTGAGGCTACAGGCAAGTTCGCCGTCGGCGAGTGAGGGCGTGCTGCGCTCGCGTTGGCCTTTCAGTTCGGGCGGGAAATCCCGCGGCGTCACGGCTTCAACGCGCGTTCCGGCGAGCCCGCAGGTGCTGAGCTGACGCTCGACATGCAGCAATCGATCCGGGCGCGACCCCATGTTTATGAAGAAGACGGGCAGCATCTTGCCTCCTGGTCCGCAGGCGTCACGCCGAGACGCGCTCTCGCTCCGACGGATCTCCGGCGAATGGAACGGTCACGCGGCGGCTGAAGGCGGCCTGGGGATCACGCCGCGCCAGGCGAAGGAGGCGGGCAACGTGATCGAGCTGCAACTGTGTCCGCCCGGCCCAGTCGCGCAGGTATTTTCGAGAGGGAGCTGCCATCCTGGTGACGTGAATATCGCTGGAGGCGGCGCTCACCATCTCGTCGACGCGGTTGAGCTGGATGCTCGGGCTCGGCGACGCCTGCAGGATGCGGCTGCGCAGCAAGTGCGCGCCGCCGCGGCCGAACAGCAGGCGATCGACGCTGACCTCGCGCCGCAGCGGGGAGTTGAGGGACTTCAGCACCGCGTCGAGGCTGATCAGGTAGGCTGCCGAGCCCATGTGCGACGAGCACAGTTCGCGCAGGGTGGTGCCACCGACCTGCACGCAAGAGGTCCCGAGCTGGATGCTCTCGCGGGTGGTTTCCAGCTTGATCAGGTCGGCACCGACGCGCTCGAGTACACCCGGCGCCAGGAAATCCAGGAAGGCCGGCGTCAGCACCGCGTCGTCTTCGAGGATCATGACCTCGCGATGCGCGGCGCCGGCGATCAGTGACCACATGCGCTGGTGGCTGAGGCCGCACGCCAGGTCGCCGGGATTGCTGCGCCACATGCTATCCGGGCTGGCGTGGTAGGCAACGAGTTCGGCTGGAACTTCGTCCATCGTCACCGCATCGACACGTGTGGCCACGATGCCTAGCTGGTCGAACTGCTCTTCCATGAAGGCGCGGCGATCCGGCCGAGAGGCTAGGTTGATGTAGTAGATGGGGACTTGAGGCGGAGTTGTCATCGCTGTGACATGCCGCAAGACTGTTGTTCTGTCTACAGCTAGCCGCCCAGCGCCTTGTTAACTGCCGGCTTTACCACAGTTCCGAAGAGTTCGATGGCCTTCATGACCTTGGCGTGGGGCAGGGTGCCGACGCTCAGCTGCAGGCCGAAACGATCGTGCTTGAACCACTCGTGCTGCATCAGGATCTTGTCGATGACCTGCTGTGGCGAGCCCATGAAGTAGGCGCCGGACGGGCTGGCGCCGGCTTCGAACTGCGCGCGGGTGGTCGGCGGCCAGCCACGCTCGCGGCCGATGCGGCTCATGGCTTCGTGGTGGGCGGGGAAGGCGGTGTCCAGCGCGTCCTGCGAGTTCTCGGCGATGAAGCCGTGCGAGGAGATGCCGATGGGGAGCTTTGCCAGGTCGTGGCCGACCTTTTCGGCAGTGCGGCGGTAGAGCTCTGTGAACTGGGTGAACGCCTCGGGGTTGCCGCCGATGATGGCGAGCATCAAAGGCAGCCCATAATAGGCAGCGCGGGCGACCGAGTTCGGCGTGCCGCCGACGGCGATCCAGAGCGGCAGCGGGTCCTGCACGGGCTTGGGGTAGATGGCGATGCCGGGGATCGGCCTGGTGTGCTCTGAGCCCTCCCACTGCACCTTGCCGCCTTCGCGGATCTTCAGGAGTTCGGCGAGCTTTTCCTCGAACAGCGTGTCGTAGTCGTCGAGCTCGTAGCCGAACAGCGGGAAGCTTTCGATGAACGAGCCGCGGCCGGCCATGATCTCGGCACGGCCGTTGGAGAGCAGGTCGAGCGTCGCGAACTGCTGCCAGACGCGGATCGGATCGTCCGAGCTCAGCACGGTTACGGCGGTCGACAGGCGGATGCGCTTGGTAATGGCGGCTGCGGCCGCGAGGATAGTCACCGGAGCCGAGGCGACGAAATCGGGACGGTGGTGTTCGCCCAGCCCGTAGAAATCAAGCCCGACCTCGTCGGCAAGCTTGATCTCCTCGAGCAGATCCTTGAGCCGCTCGGCCGGCGACTGCAGGTGGCCGCCGTTCAGCGGATCGGGAGTGTTCTCGGCGAAAGAATAGAGACCGATTTCCATGGCGCAATCCTCGTGTGGTGCGCCCCTGCAGCGCTTCACCGTTTCATTGAAACGTCGAAGCGCTCAAGATTTTTGATTGTTTGGCGCTTTCGAACCTGAGAAGTCTGCGATCCCGCGTTTGCGGAGACAGGCTCTTCCTGATGCGCTCTACATGGCTGTGCGTTTCGAGCCGCGCAAGAACGCACAGCCTTGTAACTCAGACGCTGCTGGTTGGCACGTAGGACGCGGCCGAGGAGGAGACCGGAGCCGGTGGGGTATGCCCGGCCTGGCGGTGAATCTCGGCGACGAGGCCGGTGGGCAGCTTCAGCTTGAAGGCCAGCGCCTCGAGATAGGTGCGCTCGGCAGGTGTGTCGGGGTGCATGGCGACGAGCGACGCGGCGTAGATTTCCGAGGCGTGCTCGGGGGTGTCGGCGCGCGCGACGACGGCATCGATATCGAGCGGGCTCGCCAGTTCGTCAAAGACGAATGCCTTTTCCTCGGGCGAGAGGGGCATCGTCTCGAGGCGCTTGAAGATGCGGTCCTTCTCCTCGGCGTCGATCTGGCCGTCGGCCTTGGCCGCGGCGATCATGGCCCGCACCAGGGTCTTGCCCAGCTCTTCGCTCTGGTAGGCGGCCTGCGGCGGCGGCACGAAGGCATCCTGCGTTGGGGCGGGAGCGCCATCCGAGGCGGCGCCTGCCTGCTGCTGATTCTTCTGGTAGGTCTGCCAGGCGGAGTAGGCGAGACCGCCCACCGCCGCGACCGCGCCCACTTTGGCCACGTTGCCGACGAGCTTGCCCAGCCCGCCGCCCGAGAGCAGCATGCCCGCGGCGAGGCCGGCGGCGCCCGTCATCGCGGTACGCTGGGCGTTGGGGTCCGTCTGCAGGGCCTTGATGATACCGTCGATGTTGAACATGGCTTTCTCCCGATTTTTGTGTTTCCCAACGGGAGTTAGGTAGCGCCGCCGGGCGGCGCAAGGATGACAAGTTCGCGCAGGGCCGATGGTTGCCTTTCTCCCCTCCGCGGGTAGGTTGAGGCGGCGTTCAGTTGGGGAGGGCCAAGAGCCGATGGCGAGCGGTCTCGACGATATCGATCACAGGCTGCTGGCCCTTCTGCAGGAAGACGACCGCGTGCCGGTGGCGGAGCTGGGCAAGGCGCTCGGCGTCGCGCCCTCCACCCTCAACGACCGGATCCGCCGGCTGATCAAGCTGGGCGTGATCAGCGGTTTCCATGCGCATGTCGATCCCGAGAAAGTGGGGCTGGACCTGCTCGCCTACGTGTTCGTCGGCTGGAGCGATCCGGCTACCGAGAAGCTGTTCCTCGCCGCCATCGCCAGGTCGCCGGAGGTGCTCGAGGCGCATCACGTCACGGGGTCGTGGAACTACCTGATGAAGGTGCGGCTCAGGACGACGCGTGATCTCGAGGGGTTCTTCGCCCAGGTGGTGAAGGAAGTGCCCGGGGTGCAGCGCACCGAGACGCTCATCGTCTTGTCGTCGCCCAAGGAAACGACGCTGATCGTGCCGCCCCAGCTCAAGGCGTAAAATGGAAAAGCTCGACCTGAAGAAGCATCACAAGGCGCTCTACAACCCGCCCAAGGGCAAGTTCGAGATCGTCGAGGTGCCGCCGCTGCATTATCTGCAGATGGATGGGGCGGGCGATCCCAACACCGCGGAGGCCTACAAGACAGGTGTCGCCTGGCTCTATTCGGTGAGCTACGCGATGAAGTTCGCGGCGAAGGCCGAACTGGGTCGCGACTATGTCGTCGGGCCGCTGGAGGCATTGTGGTGGGCCGACGACATGTCGACCTTTCTCACCCGCAAGAAGAGCGACTGGCAGTGGACCATCATGATCCTGCAGCCTGATTTCGTGACGTCGGCACTGTTCGTGAGGGCCGTGGACAAGGCGAGCAAGAAGCTTGGCGCGCCACCGGCGAGCCTGAGACTCGAGACCTATCACGAGGGGCTGTCGGTGCAGAAGCTGCATATCGGCAGTTACGACGACGAGGCGCCGACGCTTGCCCGGCTGCACCAGGAATTCTTGCCGGCAAACGGGCTCAAGGAAACCGGCCACCACCACGAGATCTATCTCAGCGATCCGCGCAAGGTGGCGCCTCAGAAGCTGAAGACCATTCTCAGGCAGCCGGTGAAGCGGCTGTAGACGTTTCACTTGAACGGCGAAAGGGCTTGGCGTCTGCGCAAAGAAATACCCCGGCAGGGGACCTGCCGGGGTTGAGGGAGCTTCGGGGGAGTATCCGAAGCGCAAGCTCTGTTGGTTAGCCGAGCTTACTGAGCGGCCGGGGCCTCTGTCGCCGGGGCCGGAGCCTCGGTCGCGGGGGCCGCCGGAGCTTCAGTCGCCGGAGCGGCGTCAGCAGGGGCAGGGGTAGCCGGCTCGGCAGCCGGAGCCATCGGCGTGGCCTCAGTGCCCGTGGCCGGAGCCTCGGTCATCGGAGCCGGGGCCGGAGTGGCCGGAGCTTCAACCGCCGGGGTGTTGTTCACGGTCGTCGAGGTGGTCGACGGGCCGGAGTTGGCCGAGAAGACCAGGTAGCCAATGGCGAGCAACGCAAGGGCAACGATGATGCCTACGAACCAGCCAGTCGCGCTCGACTCGCGGGTGTAGACGGTGCGGTTGTCGTCGCTCGAGTAAACGGTATCGCGTTCGGGGACAGCCATAATCAAGCTCCTTTGTTTGAGTACCGTATGGCGGCAATAACTCGGGAGCCGCGGGAATTGTTCCCGCAAACTTGATCAATTGCGGAATTGATTCAGCGCCACGTCGTAACCCGCTGACGTTTATCGGTATTTTGCTCCGGGAGATGAAGAAAAGCTGGCGCGGACCGCTCAGCTTTCTGCCGATTTCAGTGCTTTTTCGTCGCCGCGGTTCGTCTTGCCGATCGATTTGGTCTGGGCCGAGACGCGATCGATGAAGGCGAGGAACAGCGCCGAGACGACGAAGGCGAGGTGGATCAGGGTAAACCACATCAGCTTGTCGGCGGTGTAGCTCGATACGTTCAGGAACACCTGCAGCAGGTGGATCGAGGAGATGGCGACGATGGTCGAGGCCACCTTGATCTTGAGCGAGCCGGCGTCGATCTCGCCCAGCCAGTGCACGGCATCGCCGTCGTCGAAGCGCGAGACGTAATTCTCGTAGCCCGAGATGATCACCATGACCACCAGGCTCGCCACCAGCGCGGCGTCGATCAGGGCCAGCATCTTCAGGATGGCGTCGGCTTCGTCGATGGTGAAGACGTGGCTGATGAAGTCCCAGAGCTTCACCCCGAAGGTCGCCGCATACACTGCCAGTGCCACCGCCAGCCCGAGATAGAACAGCACCAGCAGCCAGCGCGAGGCGAGAATCACCGCTTCGATGACGAGTTCGAGACGCTTGGGCATACTGGCTCCGGCAAGGTTTAGCGAACGAGGGATAGCGGATTTTCGGGGGGAGGCAAGGGGCAGGGATGACGCAGTGGGAGCGGCGTGAGCGAGGATGGATCGAGTTCCAAGATACCCCCCACCCTGTCCCTCCCCCGCAAGGGGGGAGGAGACCAAAACACTGGCGCCGGTGATGGCGTCTCCCTCCCCCTTGCGGGGAGGGGACAGGGGTGGGGGTACGTTTCCCGCACCGGCTTGTCGACGGATCGGGGTCGGGGAAAACCAAACGGGCCGGGCATTGCTCCCCGGCCCGTCGCATCAGTTCAGTCGCTCGTCTCAGTTGCGCTTGTCGGCAACCGTGATCAGCGAGGTGATGCGCTTGATCGAGACGCGGCGGTTGAGTTTTTCGGCCTTCTCGGTCTTCACCTTGAGGTAGCGCTCGCCATAGCCCTGGGTGACCAGGTTCTCGGGCGGCACGTCGTAGAAGTCGGTCAGGATGCGGGCGACGGTCGAGGCGCGCTGGTCCGAGAGGATCAGGTTGGCCTGGTCACCACCCACGGCGTCGGTGTGGCCTTCGATCAGGAAGGTCTCGCCCGGGTTGTCCTCGAGGATCGCCAGCATGGCGTTGGCGACCTTGCTGAGCGCGCCGACCTGGCTGCGGGCGATGGTCGCCGCACCCGAGTCGAAGGTCAGCCCGCCGACTTCGACGCGACGCACCGAGTCACGGATACGAGCCGAACGCTTCACTTCCTCGATGGTGTAGATCTTGCGGACCTGCTCCACCGGCGGTTCACGGAAGAAGAGCTCGACCTCTTCCTCGTCGGCGTCGCCGGCATCGAGGATGTAGTCACGGATCGGGATGGTCAGACGCAGCGGCGGCAGGTCGTCGCCGGGGTCACGCCAGTTGCCGAAGTAGTCGTCATCCTGCTCGAAATCGTCCTCGTCCTGGTAGGCGAGGATGTACTCGCGGCCGTCCGGCATGATGCGCGAACGCTTCAGCACGTTGCCCCATCTGTCGCGGATGGTGACGATCTGCACGCCGTTCGGGCGCTCGATGGTCTCCTTCACGCGGCCGCCCGGCAGGCGTTCGTAGTAGACCTCGTCCTCATCGCTGTCGCGGATGCGGTCGAAATCCTGGGCCGGGTTCGAGATCACCAGGTTGACGCCGATCTGGAAGATAAAGCCCGAGTTGGTGAAGTTGTTGCCGGGCTTGCCGCCACCCTGGCCGCCGCCACCGTTATTGTTGATGACGGTGTTGTTGTTGTTCGTCACGTTGGTCGTGTTGTTCGTGATGTTGGTCACGTTCGTCACGTTGGTGACATTGTTGATGATGGTGACGTTCTGCGGCACCTCCACCATCGGCAGGGCGTCGACGGCGATCTTCTCGCCTTCCATCTTGGCCAGCGACTGAACCTCGACCGGCGCGATGTCGGCCTGAGCGGCCTTGTCGTCGGTCGGCGGCGGAGCGGCCGGTTCTTCGGCAGCAGCCGGCTGTTCGGCCGGTGCCTGGCCATCGACCACCTGGGTGGCGAAGTCCTTGGCGCTGTCGAGCACCGGAGCGGCTTCCTCGGGAGCGACGGTTTCAGGCAGCACTTCGACGGCCTGCGGGGTTACCGCTTCCTGGGCGCCGGGCAGCTCGGAGATCGGCGGGGTGGTTTCCGCCGCCGGTTGCACCTCGGGAACCGGGGGCAGGGTGATGCCATACTGCGTGAGGCACTGGGCCACATCGGCAACGCCAAGCGCGGCGCAGATATCGGCGAATTGCTTGTTGGCAGCGTCGATGGTCGACTGGCCGGAGGCGTCGCCGGCCTCGAGCTGGCCGATGCCGACATTGTAGAGCTCGACGGCAACGCCCAACTGGTCCTGCGCCGCGGCGACCGGATCTGTGGCGTTGGCGTCGGCCGGCTGGTCGGCCGGGCCGGCCTCTGCGGGCTGTTCGGCTGCCGGCTGTTCGGCAGGCTGCTCGACTGCAGGCTGCTCAGCCGCCGGCTGTTCGGCGGGCTGCTCGACTGCAGGCTGCTCAGCCGCCGGCTGTTCGGCGGGCTGTTCGGCCGCAGGCTGCTCGGCCGGCTGCTCAGCTGCCGGCTGTTCGGCGGGCTGTTCAGCCGCGGGCTGCTCGGCCGGGGGCTCGGGCAGCGGGGGCAGATCCTGGCCGATGCAGGACTTGATGTCCTGATAGCCGTTGGCGGTGCAGAGCTCCTGGATGCGCGCCGCGGCGGCATCGGCGATGGGCTTGGCGCCGGCATAGTCGCCGGCAGCGGCCTGGTTGAGGGCCGCCTGGTACTGGTCGAGCGCCGCCTGCAGGTCGGCCACGAACTGGGCCTGTGCATCCTCGGAGGCCTTCGCGTCCTCGGCAGCCTTGGCATCGGCCTCGGCCTGTGCGGCCGCGGCGGCTGCGTCTTCAGCAGCCTTGGCATCCTCAGCGGCCTTGGCGTCGGCCTCAGCCTGCGCTGCTGCTGCTGCGGCGGCTTCAGCGGCCTTGGCATCCTCGGCGGCCTTGGCGTCGGCCTCAGCCTGTGCTGCCGCGGCGGCTGCATCTTCAGCTGCCTTTGCCTCTTCAGCGGCCTTGGCGTCGGCCTCGGCCTGTGCCGCTGCGGCGGCGGCCTCTTCGGCAGCCTTGGCTTCTTCAGCGGCCTTGGCGTCGGCCTCGGCCTGTGCTGCTGCGGCGGCGGCCTCTTCGGCAGCCTTGGCTTCTTCGGCCGCCCTGGCGTCCGCCTCGGCCTGCGCGGCTGCTGCCGCTGCTTCCTCTGCGGCCTTTGCCTCTTCGGCGGCGCGAGCTTCCTCAGCCGCCTGGGCATCCGCATCGGCCTGTGGGTCAGCCGCTGGCTGGCCGCCACCGGTGATGGCCGCGATGCATTCCTCGACACTGGAATAGCCGTTCACGATGCAGGTGTCGGTCAGCGCCTGCCGCGCATTATTGATCGCGTCTGCGTCGCCGGAAGCCTGCGCCTGCTGCAGGGCCTCATACTCGGCCTGCTGCGCGTGCGCGGCGCCCGGCACCAATGCGAGAACGGCGAGACTGGTGCCGGTTAGGAGCCAGTTTCGAAAGCGCATGGGTTTTATCCTTGTTTTGGAGTCAGTTGTTCGAGAAGTGACGCAGACCTGCTGAACCGAACCTGAACGTCCGGGAAACCCGCTGCGATGTGAGTTAGCCCCATCAATTGCCGAACGCCCGGTGTGCGCGGGCGGTTCCGTACCGCGACAGGACCGGCCAATCATGGCACCAGTTGGGCCGCTGCGCCCTTGCGAGCAATGGACGGATTCGGCAGCGATAGCCTAGGGTTGCTGCCCTGTTTCGTGCGATCCCGTTGAACTTCCCATCGCTGGAGTCGATCTTGGGCGACCTTCTGAGCTACTGGCCATTTGTCCTCGGGCTGCTCGCCACCGGCGTGATTTCCGGTATCGCGGCGGGGCTGCTGGGAATCGGTGGCGGCGCCATCATCGTGCCGGCGCTGGCCTCGGCCCTGGCGCTGCTCGGCTATGACAGCGATGTGGTGCAGCACGTTGCGGTCGGCACTTCGCTCGCCATCATCATCCCAACCGGCATCGCCAGTGCCCGGGCGCACGACAAGCGCGGCGCGGTGGACCGTCGCATTCTCAAGCTCTGGGCGCCGGTGGTGGTGGTTGCCACCTTCGTCGGCGGGCTGATGGCCGGCCTCTATACCGGGGATGTGCTGCGAATCGTGTTCGGCGTGGTGGCGCTGTTCATCGCCGCCAATATCGTCTTGCCCTTCCAGGAGCGGCTGATGGGGCATCTCAGGGACTCGGCTCTGACGCATCGGATCTCGGCAGCAGTGGTCGGCTACATCTCGGCGCTGATGGGAGTAGGGGGCGGCTCGCTGAGCGTCCCGACCATCCACGCCTTCGGCGCCTCGATGCACAAGGCCGTCGGCACCGGCGCGGCGATCGGGGTGTTCATCGCGCTGTCGGGCACGCTCGGCTTCATCATCTCGGGCTGGAGCGTCGAGGGACGCCCACCACTGAGCCTTGGCTATATCAATATCGTGGCGCTGGTGCTGATCGGGCTGACGGCGGCCCTGTGCGCGCCATGGGGCGCGGCGCTGGCGCACAAGCTGCAACAGCGGACGCTGAAGCTGGCGTTCGCGGCGTTCCTGACGTTGGTCGGGCTCAACATGATCTGGAAGGCGATTGCGGGGTAGCGGATCCCAGATAAGAGATGGGCGCCCGAAGGCGCCCATCCGAAGCCGTTACTTGCCGGCAAAGTCCCAGGTGACCTGGACGTTGATCGAGTAGCTGAGTTCGCCTCCCTCGATCGGCACGGCGCCGGCCGCGACGGAATCGGCCGAGGCTTTCATCATGTAGGGCTGCGGTGTGCCCATGCCCTGCACTTCGCTGATGTTGCGGATGCTGCCGAGATCCTCACCGGCAACGCCGGCATAGAGCTCGGCCTTGCTCTTGGCGTCGGCGAAGGCGGCCTTGCGGGCTTCGTCGTAAAGCTTGCTCGGATCGGCGACCGAGAAGCTGACGCCGTTGATGGTGTTGGCGCCGACGGTCACGGCCTTGTCGAGCACCGAGCCGAGCGTCGCCAGCTCGCGCACCCGGACGTTGACGTTGTTGTAGACCTGGTAGCCGGTGATCTTGGGCGGCAGCTGGTAACCATTGGCGTCGCGCGCATCGGAATAGACGTAGTTCGGGCTGACCGAGAAGCCCGAGGTCTGGATGTCGCGCGCTTCGATGCCGGCGGCCTTCAGCGTCTCGATCAGTTCGCCCATTGCTTTGGTGTTGGCATCGAGTGCCTCGCGGGCGGTGGCGCCCTGGCTGGTGACGCCGGAATTGACGAAGGCGGTGTCGGGCGCCGCGGTTACTTCACCGATGCCGCTGATCGAAAGGGTGCCGTTCACGGGTGTCTCCTGCGCGAATACGGGGGTGGCAGTCAGCGCGGTGGCAAGGAACAGGGGAATGAGGGCGGCAGTAATGGGACGCATGCGTCTCTCCTATGTGGCCTTCGGTTGGGAAATATGTCCCAGCCGATCGGGGTGTTAGTGCGGCGAACCTGAACGGGATTTGAACGCCGCTTCCGAGAGATAAGACGCCGGAGGTTGCGTGAACCTTGGGTCGCGAACCGACGAAAGTTTGAGTTACGTGCCTCGACCCCTGCTGGACAGGCTTTGGGGCGGCGGGTTAGGTAGCCCGTCCGAAAAACCGGGGGAGTGCCGTGGCCAACCGACAAGTTCCAAGCGAAGGCGTGCTTCTCGGGCGGGCCAGGGTGCCGGGATACGAGCATCCACGCATCATCACGGTGCGCGGCGAGGACATCGTCGACATCACCTCGAAAACCGCGCCGACCTCGCGCGATATCGCCGAGCAGGGCGACCCCGCAGCCTACGTGGCTTCGGCCAAGGGCCCGGTGATCGGGAACCTCCATCAACTCCTCGCCAACTCGTGGTCGGGCAAGACCGACCTCAAGGCGCCGTCGCTGCTGTCGCCGATCGACCTGCAGGCGGTGAAGGCGGCGGGCGTAACGTTCGTGGTGTCGCTGCTCGAGCGCGTCATCGAGGAGCAGGCGCGCGGCGACAAGGCCAAGGCCGACGAACTGCGCAAGGATATCCTGGGGCTGGTGGGCACGGATCTCAGCCAGCTCGAGCCGGGTTCGCCCGCCGCGATGGAGGTGAAAAAGACGCTGATCGCGCGCGGCGTGTGGAGCCAGTATCTCGAAGTCGGCATTGGGCCCGACGCCGAGATCTTCACCAAGTGCCAGCCGATGGCCTCCGTGGGGTTTGGCGCCGATGTCGGCATCCTGCCGATTTCGGAGTGGAACAATCCCGAGCCGGAAGTGGCGATGGTGGTGAACTCGAAGGGCACGATCGTCGGCGCGACGCTCGGCAACGACGTGAACCTGCGCGATGTCGAGGGCCGCTCGGCGCTGCTGCTCGGCAAGGCCAAGGACAATAATGCCTCGGCTTCGCTCGGCCCGTTCATCCGGCTGTTCGACGGCAAGTTCACCATCGAGACCGTGAAGGCCGCCGACATCGCGCTCAGCGTCACCGGCGAGGATGGGTTCGAACTGACAGGCGTTTCCAACATGAGCCAGATTTCGCGCTCGCCCGAGGCGATCGTCGGCGCGACGGTCGGCCGGCATCATCAGTATCCGGATGGGCTGGTGGTCTATCTGGGCACGATGTTCGCGCCGGTGAAGGATCGCGGCGGCGCGGGCAAGGGCTTTACCCACAAGCTCGGCGACGTGGTATCGATCTCGACGCCGTCGCTCGGCACCCTATCTAACACTGTGCGCCTCGCCACCGAGGCCGCCCCCTGGACCTATGGCACCAGCCATTTGCTCAGGGACCTGGCAAAGGCTGGGCTGTTGTAATTACTCGATGTCATCCCTCGCGAAAGCAGGGACCCAACTCGCCGTCAACGCCGGCGGGGAAATGGATCCCGGCCTTCGCCGGGATGACACCGGGGTTGGTTGAAACGAGGTGCTCCATGGCACCTATGAAGAGGAACTCCCCATGACCGAACTGCACAAGAATCTCATCAACGGCGAATGGGTCGGCGGGGACGGGGTGAACAACATCAACCCCTCCAACACCAATGAAGTGGTGGGCGTCTATGCGCGCGCTTCCCAGCAGGACACGCTCGACGCCATCGCGGCAGCCAAGGCGGCGTTCCCGGCCTGGTCGCGCTCGGGCATCCTGCAGCGCTGGGAAATCCTCTCGAAAACCGCCCATGAGATCTTCGCCCGCAAGGCGGAGCTTGGTGAGCTGCTGAGCCGCGAAGAGGGCAAGACCCTTGCCGAGGGCATCGGCGAAGTCACCCGCGCCGGCCAGATCTTCGAGTTCTTCGCCGGTGAGGCGCTGCGCCTCTCGGGTGAGAGCGTGCCGTCGGTGCGCCCGGGCGTCGGCGTCGAGATGACGCGCGAAGCGATGGGCGTCGTCGGCATCATCACGCCGTGGAATTTTCCGATCGCCATCCCGGCCTGGAAGATCGCGCCGGCGCTCTGCTACGGAAACACCGTGGTGTTCAAGCCGGCCGACCTGGTGCCGGGCTGCTCGTGGGCCATCGTCGACATCCTCCACCGCAACGGGCTGCCTAAGGGCGTGCTGAACCTGGTGATGGGCAAGGGCTCGGTGGTCGGCCAGACTATGCTGGATAGCAAGGATATCGTGGCGCAGACCTTCACCGGCTCGGTGAATACCGGCCGCCGCGTGGCCGAAGCCAGCGTCAAGGTGATGCGCAAGTTCCAGCTCGAGATGGGCGGCAAGAACCCGACCATCGTGCTCGACGACGCCGACCTCAAGGTGGCGGTCGAAACCACGGCGCAGAGCGCCTTCTACTCGACCGGCCAGCGCTGCACCGCCTCGTCGCGCCTCATCGTCACCGAAGGCATCCACGACGCGTTCGTCGCGGCCCTCACCGAGCGCATCCGCAACCTCAAGGTTGGCGACGCCATCGCCAAGGACACCGAGATCGGCCCGGTGGTTGATCCCGGTCAGCTCAAGCAGGACACCGATTACATCGAGATCGGCAAAGGCGAGGGCGCGAAGCTGGTCGTCGGCGGCGAGCTGGTGAAGCATGACAACCCCGGCTACTTCCTGCAGCCGGCGCTGTTCACCGAGGTGCACAACCAGATGCGCATCGCGCGCGAGGAGATCTTCGGGCCGGTGGCCGCGGTGATCCGCGTGAAGGATTACGACGAGGCGCTGGCCGTCGCCAACGATACCGAGTTCGGCCTCTCGGCCGGTATCGTCACCACGTCGCTGAAATACGCCACGCACTTCAAGCGCAATGCCGAAGCCGGCATGGTGATGGTGAACGTGCCGACCGCCGGCGTCGATTTCCACGTGCCGTTCGGTGGCCGCAAGGGCTCGAGCTACGGTCCCAAGGAGCAGGGCAAGTATGCCGCCGAGTTCTTCACCCAGGTGAAGACGGCCTATACGGCCGCCGGCTGAGGCCTTTCAGCAGACATCAGGGGGCCCGTGCGCTGGCAGCGTGCGGGCCCCTTTGCTTGTTGGTCGCGTGAAGCGCTGAAACGGTTCAGCAAATCGCGCTCTGTTGCGCGTTTGCTATGGCGCGCGCGCTGCGGTTGTGGCACCAGCCGCGGGCGGGGGCTGCTACGTTTTTGGGATACACTATGCGTTCTATCTTGTTGGCCAGCGCCGTTTTGCTGGTCGGTGCCGTTGGGGCCCAGGCTGCTGATCTGATTGTCGAAGACGCTCCGGTTGCCGCTGACACCAGCTTCGTTAACAGCAACATCTATGTGCAACTGCTCGGCGGCTTCGTGCAGAACCTGCCGGTCAACTATTTCGAAGACGGTCAGGACGACGGCGACGCCGATACCGACTTCGGCTTTGGGGTTGCCGGCACCGTCGGTGTCGTGGTGATGGATGGCCTGTCGCTGGAAGCCGACATCCTCTACACCAAGCGAGACTACGCCGATGCCGACGACTTGACCTATTCCACGCTCAGCCTGATGGCGAATGCCAAGTACACCATCGCACTGAACGACACCTTCAGTGTCTACGGCGCGGTGGGGCTGGGGCATGTGTGGGGCGAAGAGGTCTGGACCGGCCACTCGAACGAGTATGCGAGCTTCGGCTACCAGGTCATCGCGGGTGTCGGCGCCAAGCTGACTGACAATATCTCGGCCGTGGCCGAGTACCGCTTCCAGGATACCTTCGACAAGAGCAATTACCAGGGCTCGGGCGATTACGGCCTGAGCATTCCGGCGAGCACGGTGCTCGCGGGGTTGAAGCTCAGCTTCTGACCTCAGCTAGGGAATAACCCGGGCCCGCGCATCGAGAGGATGCGCGGGCCTACGCTTATTCTGCCTTCAGCCCATAGACCGACACCACGTTGCCCTTGCTGGTGGTCGTGGACTTCTTGAGCTCGAGCCGGGTGACCGGGTCGGTGGCTTCGAACATCCGCTTGCCCTTGCCGGCCACCACCGGGTGGGTGATCAGCGTCAGTTCCTCGAGCAGGCCGGCAAAGAACAGCTGCCGGGCCAGCGAGATGCCGCCCATGACGGCGATGTCGCCGCCATCCCTGGCCTTGAGCTCACGGGCGAACTCGATCACGTCGCCTTCGATCAGCGTCGAGTTCTGCCACTTGAGGTCGCCCTGCTTGAGGGTGCGGGAAGCGACGAACTTGGGCATGTTGTTGATGAATTGGGCGAAGTCCTGATCGGCCTCGGCATTCGGCCAGTAGCCGGCCCATTCTTCAAAGCCAACGCGCCCCAGCAGCACGGTATCGATCTTGGGCATGGTTTCTCCGAGCAGGGCGCCCAGCTCGTCATCGAAAGCATCGAACTGCCACAGATTGGGCGACTCGACGACGCCGTCGACCGAGTGAAAGAAGCCTGCAGTGATCTTGCGCATGTCATTCTCCTGGTTTCGCCGGCCCGCCAATGGGGCCGTTCATCAACACGACGAACGGCTTTCGACGCGATCGACACGAGCCTGCAGAAAAATCGTGACGAGAGGGAGAATGGCGGGCGGCGGCAACGCGTTACCAGCTTTGGCTTTGCTTCGTAACCGCAGCTTGCTAAGGAGGCGGCGCGCCGTTTTCGGGGCAGGGGCCCATAGCTCAATGGTTAGAGCCGACCGCTCATAACGGTCTGGTTCCAGGTTCGAGTCCTGGTGGGCCCACCAATCTTTTCAGTCAGGGTGCCTACGCCAGTTGCGGCAAGGTGCCTCCAGGGCATCTCGGGTCGCTACCGTGAGGTTCCGGAGTACTCCATCGCCCCAGGATCATCCGCACGATGAGGCCGGTGATGAGGACGGCGCAGTGTCCTGATGACCTAGCTTCTGGGTTCGAGCGACTTCAGATAGGCAATTATGGCCGCGGCTTGTTCGGGGTCGAACTCGAACTGCGGCATTTCCGGGTGCGCGGTCACGATGCCTTCCACCAATGCCTCGCTGAGCAGCTCGACGTCATAGCGCAGGTAGAGCTGGCGAAGTGGCGGCGCAACTGCAAGCGGGCTGTCGCCCGTCGCATCTGTTGCATGGCAATCGCTGCAGTACGTCGTTACCAGGGCATGCCCGTCTTGGACCGGGTCATATTCCTGAGCACCGATATGCGCGACGAAGCCCCCCAGGCCGAACAGCCCGGCTGCGCTTAGCAAGGCGATTGCCGCCCTCATGCTGCCCGTATTGCGGTCTCGACATCCGCGATTGGGTGACCGGTAAGATCCTTGGCAATCTCACCCAGGAGTTTGGCGGTCAGGGCCTTGTGATAGTGCTTGCGCATTTCTCCCAGGGCACGCGGAGCGGCGATGACAATGAGATCGTCAATCTTGCCTTCAAGCACGCCCTTGTTCAGCAACGCCACGATGCCGGCCGAGAAGTCATCCTCGCTCGCCTGGCTCTCGTCGGGATTGCTCGAGCTGGTCTGACGCGAGCCGTTTCCCCTGGTATCCTCGTTGATCTCGGAATGTTCCGCCGGCGTCAACTTCAGTCCGGCCTCATCGCCGGCGTTGCGGAAGAGATTGAGCTTCTCGCCATCAGCGACCGCAATCGTCGTGCCCTTAGGTAGCATCATTGGCAATTCTCCGAATGGTGAGTTGGGATGAAGGAAGCTTAGGTCGGGCCGGTCACCCGACATTTGATCTGCATCAACGGACATAGCTCTGTCGCGCTACGAGATGTCGGGCACGATGCGGCACCCGCTATGCAGAAATCCGGCTCGAGCGCTGCATCGAGAACATTGCCCGGAAGGCATGCTTCGTGTCCTGCGGCGGTACCGGACCGTCACACAACTAGAGGCGCGGCCGGGCGATATGACGTTCCTCGTGCGTCACCAGGCGGTAGCCCCCCTATTCCGCCCGCACCACCTCGAACAGCTTGCCCTCGATCGTCGTGATGTAGAGCTCGCCTGCGCTGTCGACACCGAACGAGGTGATGCCGCCGATGCCGCCCAGTTGCTGGGTCCAGTCGAACAGGTCGCCGGCCTCGCCGTCGGCATAGGCAAACGAGTTGACGCGACTGTCGCAGAAATCGGCGAAGAAATACTGGCCCGAGATCTCGGGAATGGCCTTGCCGCGGTAGACATAGCCGCCGGTGATCGAGCAGCCGCCGGTGTCGTGCGAATAGCTATAGCTCGGCGGCACCAGACCCGTCTGCTCGCAGCTCTGGGCTCCGAAACACACCGGGCCCTCCATGATCTTCCAGCCGAGATTGGCGCCGGCGGATTCGGCCGTGATGACGGTGATCTCCTCGTGGGCGTTCTGACCGACATCGGCGACATAGAAGTCGTCGCTGTCGAAAGACGGTCGCCAGGGATTGCGGACGCCAAGGGCGAAGATCTCGGGGCGGCCACCGCCTTCGGCGAAGGGGTTGCCCTCAGGAATGGCGTATGGCGCGTCGCCATCGACATCGAGTCGCAGGATCTTGCCGAGCAGTTCGTCCGGGTTCTGGGCCCGGTTTTCGGGGTCGCCGCCCGAGCCGCCGTCGCCCATGCCGATATAGAGATAGCCATCCGGGCCGAAGCCCAGCCAGCCGCCATTGTGGTTGGCATAGGGCTGCTCGATGCGTAGCAGCTCGGCAGCCGAGGCCGGATCGGCCACGGCAGGGTCGGCCGAGACCTTGTAGCCGACGATATGGGTGTCGCCGTCCTTGTCGGTGTAGTTGACGAAGAAGCGGCCGTTCTCGGCATAACGGGGGTGGAAGGCAAGGCCCAGGAGCCCCTGTTCTCCGCCGCTGCTGATGCTGCCACTCAGGTCGAGGAACGGTGTGGCGGTCAGCTTGCCGTCGACGAGAATGCGAATTCGGCCGGTCTGCTCCACCACGAACAGCCGTGGATCGGCCGATGGCGCGATGGCGTAGACCGGCTGATCCAGCGCATCGCTGATGAGCCGGGTGGTCAGCGCCACCGGTTGGGCGAGGGCCGATCCCAAGCCCAGGGTGAGGCCCAGGGCGAAGCTGGTGAGGAACAGGCGCATCCACGAATCTCCGATCGAATCCACTCACTCGGAACGGCGCGGCGGTATCCCGGGATCCATCGAGAAATGACTGTGGGTACAGACGAGCCCCCGGCCGCGACGCTCCAGCACCAGTGTGCAGCGGCCACGCCGTTCATACCAGCCGCCATCTTCGGTCTTGCCCTGGGAGTGCCAGCGCAGTGCGAACGTAGAGCTGCTGTCGCCGGCAGCGAACTGCACCGGCGCTTCAAAGGCAAAGTCGCGGATGGTGCCCCAGATCCGGCGCCATTGCTCCTGTTCCAGTGCATCGAGCCCGTTCATCGTCTGGGCCAGGGAGCCGAAGGCGAGGACGTCGGGCGCGAACAGGTGGCGCGCCGATTCGTAGTCACCGGCGTTGATCAGCCTCTCCCATGTCCTCAGCCAGGTCGCGGCGTCGGCGGGCGGCACGTCGGCAAGGTCGGGATCGCGGAAATCCTCGAACATGGCGTAGTCGGTCTCGCCGGCCCACAGCCGGCCCAGCTTCTCGTCGAGCTCGGGGGAACGCCAATGGGCCAATCCGCCCCAGGAGTAGGGCGTAAGCTCGCCGACCCTCAAGCCATCGCCAGTGAGGTAGAAATCGACGCGTAGATGATCGAGGCCGTCGGACAGTGCCTCGGCCACCTCGATGAGCTCGATGCGCAGGGCATCGGGCAGCTCCATGCGGACGCTGGAGATGGAAGCAACGCCGATCTCGACCTGGCGGCCGGCGGCGTCGAACCAGGCGTCGCGCCGTTCCGGCAGGGTCTTTCGGCCGGCAAAGCGGCGGATCAGTCTGGCCTGGCCGCCGAAGGTGAAGACGTTGATCTCGGGCGGCGTGCCGCCGTCGGGACCGATGAGCAAGGGCTCGGCGAGCAATTGTCGGGGTACACCGCGATAGCCCCATTCAGGATGGCCGCGGCCGGCACGGCGCGCTCGCAGCCAGCTCCAGGCGATGGCACGCAGATGGTCGGTGTTGCGCTCGGCAGGGCCACGTACCAGCACGAACTTGCCGCTGTCGCCACTGGGCTTCAGCACGAAGCGCTCCGGCAGGGCGGACCAATCGATCCGGCGCGGCGTGCGCCATTTGCCGAGCAGCGGCACGTTGTAGCCGGGGCCGACACGGCGAGCGATATAGTCCTTGGCGGCGATCTTGTCGCTGAGCAGCGTGAAGTGCGGATCGCGGTCGTAGACCAGCCGGTGCAGTATGCGCTCGTTGAAGGTGCGTGGGTTCGAGAGGTTGGGAAGGCGGCCGAAGTCGCGGTGGAACCTGCGCTCCATGCTGCGCCGGGTAGAGGCAATCTCCAGCATGCGCAACAGCTTAGGCTGTCGAACGCGCCACAGGCTTGTAGTCATTACCAATTCCGTACAAACGCGCCCCCGCGCAGGGCGGCTTCTACGGGGAGCCTGACGCGGCGGTCAAGCGCTGGTGGTGCTGACGCTGTCCTTGAGGGCGGCGAGTTCGCTCTCGGCGCGCAAAGCACGGTCGCGCCAGTCCTCGATGGTGAGGCCGTCGATGCGGGGCGGCTCGGTGGGAGCAGCGACTTCGACTTCAGGCAGCGGGGCGCCGGTGAGCTTGGCGTGCAGGGCCTCGATATAGGCCGCGTCGTCGGCATGCAGCGTGCCTTCGGCGAACTCCGCCTGCCAGCGGTTCAGGTCGGCGGTGGTTTCCTCGTTCATGCTGCCGGTTGCCAGCAATTCCTTGATCAGCGCATCGACCGCCACGGGCATCTCCTGTTCAGTTCGGGCGCAACCTATCCAAAGCGGCCGCAAAGGGGAACCCGGTCCCGGTGCGACAACCCCGCGCAAAGCGTCGCTTCGTGCCGAGTCGGCCTTCACGTCGAGGGCGGGCGGAACGCCTTGCTGAGAAAGGCCGATCCGGCGACGCCGAAGCGCCAGGGCAGGTCGGCTGCCTTGGTGATGCCGATGCGCGGGCCGATGACCACGGCAGGTGGCGTCTCGGCTGGTCGGAAACTGAAGGGCGGAGCGTCGACCATCAGGCCGTCATGGGCCACTCGGGTGACGCCTAGCGCCTGGCCAAGCTTGCCGGGGCCGGAGCAGAGGTCGCGCAGGTTCACGAGGCCACGGCGCTCCGACATTGTCTCGATACCGTCCGTTGGTTCGATGGCGCGGATGAGAATGGCCGAGGCATCGGCACAGACGAAGTTGAAGCACCAGTGGATGCCGTACGAGCGGTAGACATAAACCCGGCCGGGACCGAGGAACATCGAAGCGTTCCGCTCGGTCTTGCCACGGTGCGAGTGCGACGCCGGCTCGGTCGGGTGGTAGGCCTCGGTCTCGGCGATGAGGCCGCCGACGCCATCGACGAGGAACTTCGCGCCCAGCAGTTCGCGGGCAACGAGGGTGACTTCGCGGTTGAAGAAGGCGATCGGATCGAAGGAGGTCATGCGCGAGAAACTGGGGAGTTACTCGAGCCGATGCAACTCCCTAGACCTTCTTGGTGGTGCCGTTCTGCAAGCGCGACGCAGCGATGCGGAGGGTAAGGTTGATCGATTCGCCGACATTCGAGGTGCCGCTGGCGATCAACGCAGCGTTGTTGTTGGAGGAGGTGGCGAGGGCGGACTGCGCATTCGCCTTGCGCTTCAGGCGCGCTGACTCCGCCTCGGAGTAGAGCGAGGCGCGCGGCAGCCAGTTCATGGAGCGCTTCTGAATCTGCATGGTCGTCAGACTGCTGGCGTGCGGTGAACGAAACGTTAACGGGCGGGTGAACGCTTGCCGAAGCTGGCGAGCGCATGACAAAGCTCGGGGGATAGGAGTGCGGTATGGCGGATTCACTGAAGTTTGGCACCAGCGGCCTGCGTGGCCTCGCGGTCGATCTCACCGGCGGCGCGGCCCGACGCTACGCGGCGGCGTTCCTCAAGCACATCGGTAGTGTGACCGGTGGACGGGTCTATCTGGGGCGAGACCTCCGCGCCTCGAGCCCTGCTGTCGTTGCCGACTGTGCGGCAGCGATCCGCGCCGCCGGGCTGGTGCCGGTCGATTGCGGTGTGTTGCCGACCCCGGCGCTGGCGCTGCACGCCATGGCGCTGGGCGGACCGGCGATCATGGTGACCGGCAGCCACATCCCGGCCGACCGCAACGGACTCAAGTTCTACGTGGCGGCGGGTGAGATCAGCAAGGCGGATGAGACGGGGATCGCCGCGGCACTGACCGATGCGGTCCCGGCAGGCGAGGGGGCGGCCGAAGACGGCAGCATAGCCGCCGGCGATCGCTACCGGCAGCGCTATCGCGGCCTGCTCGATCCGGCAGCGCTGAAGGGCTGGCGCATCGGCGTGTTCGAGCACTCATCGGTGGCGCGCGACCTCTTGGTGTCGTTCCTCACCCGCGCCGGCGCCGACGTGGTGCGGCTCGGCCGTTCGGACAGCTTTGTTGCCGTCGACACCGAGGCCTTCTCCGATCCGCTGTTCGAGCCGCGGCTGAGCTGGATCCGACTGCATCGGCTCGATGCGATCGTCTCGACCGATGGCGACGGTGATCGGCCGCTGCTGATCGACAGCGAGGGCAATTTCGTGCGCGGCGACGTGCTGGGCATGCTGGCGGCGCGCTTTCTCGGCGCCGACCGGGTGGTGACCCCGGTCACTTCCAATTCGGCCATCGAGGGCGTCGGCTGGTTCGGCCGGGTCGACCGCACCAAGGTCGGCTCGCCCTATGTCATTTCCGGCATGGAAGAAGCGGCGATTGGCTCGCCAGGCGCAGTGGTCGGGTTCGAGGCCAATGGCGGGTTGCTGCTGGGCAGCGAGACGACGATCAACGGCCGCGTGCTGAGCCCGCTGCCGACGCGCGACGCGGTGCTGCCGATACTGGCAGTGCTGGGGACGGCGGCCAAGCTCGGCGAGAGCGTCGCCGGGCTGGTGCGGACGCTGCCGGTGCGCGCCGCGCTCAGCGACCGGCTGGCGCATGTGGCGAGCGAGCGCAGCGCCGCGTTGCTGAAGGGGCTGGTCGAGCAGCCCGGCTACGCCAAGGAATTCTTCGCGCCGGTGGGCGAGGTGCAATCGGTCTCAACGATCGATGGCCCGCGCTTCTCGCTGGCTTCCGGCGACACCATCCATTACCGCGCCTCCGGCAACGCGCCGGAGCTGCGCTGCTATGTCGAGGGCGTGACGCCGGAACGGGCGAAGGAGTTGCTCGACTGGGGGCTGGCGGCGGCGAGCGCGGTGGTGCGGTAATACGTTACTGCTGGCCGAGACGGCCCCCTCCCGGCCTCCCCCATGAAGGGGGAGGTGCCGCATCGAGGGTTTGGCACGATCCGGTCAAGAGCACAGCCGCCTCTTCACCTCCCCCTTCATGGGGGAGGCCGGGAGGGGGCCGTCTGCTTCAGTCGGAGTGTTACTCCCGCGCCACCACGAATGCCGCCGCACTCGCCATGATCACCCCCGCCGTGCGGTTGAGGATGCGGAGCGCCTTGCTGGACCTGAAGAAGTCGCGGGCCGCCGCCGCGAGGCCGGCATAGGCGCAGCCGATGGCGAGCAGTACCACCACCACGATGCCGGTGAGTTCGGCGAAGCCCAGCGCGGTGATCGGCTTATCGAGCGGGATGACGGTCGGGAGCAGCGCCAGGTAGAAGACGATGGTCTTGGGGTTGCCCATGGTGAGGGCGAAACCGGAGAGGAAGGTCTTCCAGGCGCTGGCGTCCTTTTTGGCGCCGATCTGCTCGGAGCCGGGCTTGGCGCTCCAGAACTGCCAGGCGACATAGAGCAGGTAGAGCGCGCCGGCCCACTTCACCACGAAGAACACCGGGCCGAACCAGGTGGCGATCGCGGCGAGGCCGAACAGCGCGAACACCAGGTAGACGAGATCGCCGGCGAGAATACCCAGCACCATCGGAAAGGCCGAGCGGAAGCCGCCCCCCAGCGCCCGCGCGACCACCGCCGCAACGCCAGGCCCCGGCACGATCACCGCGATGGCATAGGCGATGGTGAAGGCGGCGAGGGTGACGATGTCCATGGCGGGCTCCCAAACAGTGGAGGGGTTCTAGCGCCGGCACGAACGGGCGACAAGCTGAGCCGATGTACGGGGCGCGGCAGCGCCTCGATGGCAGCTGAAAACCCCGCAAGGTGCAGTGCAGCCGGTGATTTCATGGGTTCAGTCGCGGCGGCGCGGCCAGTGACAGTAGCTCCAGAGCAGGATCAGCGTCGCCGCTGGCGCAACCGCCGCCACGAGCGGCTGCAGCGGATCGGCAAACCAGGCGGCGGCCAGCGTCCAGGGCAGGCCGATAACGACGAGGAAGACACCGGCCAGCGGCGCCCGGGCGAAATCGAACCAACCTGTCGCGCTGATGCCGGTAAAGGCGAGCGCGGCCAGATAGAGCAGCCCGAAGGCGCGCACCACCATCCGGCAGAGCCAGCGCGCAGCCTCTTGCCGGTAGAGTCGGCCCATTTGGCCAACGGAGGGCGGGGCGGCGTCAACGGCCACGACCTCGGGAGCCGCGGGCGGTTCGCGCCGGCGGCGGCGCAGTGCGGGGTCGGTGCTGTGTGCTCGGCTGTCCCTCATCACATCGATGAGGGTAAGAAAGGCTGGTTATGGATTTGCTTAACCGGGGCCAGACGGGCAGGGGTCATGCCTGACATGGTTTCCCATGTCACAACATGGCGCTTGATTGCCTACCTACTAATAGATAGATAGAGCGAATGGAACGGCAGACAGCAGAACGGATACTGGCCGCAGCGCGCGAGCTCGTCATCGCCGGCGGCTACAATGGCTTCAGCTATGCCGATATCGCCGCGGTGGTCGGCATCCGCAAGCCGAGCATCCACCATCACTTCCCGGCCAAGGCCGACCTGGTGCGGGTGCTGGTCGCCGGCTATCGGGACGATCTCGCCGCTGGTCTTGCCCATTTCGAGAGCCTGTCGCCCGACGCTTCGGTGCAGTTGCAGAACTATATCGACACCTGGGAAGCCTGCATCGCCGATGGCAGCATGCCGTTCTGCCTCGGAGCGCAGCTCGCCGCCGAGCTGCCGGCGCTGCCGCCGGACGTCGCGGTGGAGGTCAAGGCGCATTTCCGCCTGCTTGCCGCCTGGCTGGCCGAAGTCCTCACGCGCGGTGTGCGGCAGGGCCAGTTCAAGCTCCAGCACAGTGCTGAAGTCGAAGCGGAGACGATCATGGCGACCGTGCATGGCGCCATGCTGTCGGCCCGCGCCTACGGCACGCCGGCGACGTTCGGGGTGATCGTCGGTCCACTGCTCGAACGGCTCGTCGCCTGAAAACGACTGCCTGCCGAACACCGGCAAAATACGTCTCCACAGCCTACCTACTAGAAGGTAAATCGATGAACGCTTCGCTCCCCACTGCACCGGCCGGCTGGCTGAAAACTTATGCCTTCATGCGTTTCGGTGTTTCCGCCGCCTGGGTGGTTGCGGCGCTGCTGCTGGCGCCGCTCAACCCTGCCATAGCGGCGGTGCTGCTGGTGCTCTACCCGGCCTGGGACGCGCTGGCCAACTTCGTCGACGCGCAGCGCAACGGCGGGCTCAAGCGCAACATGTCGCATCTGCTCAATGTCATCGTCAGCGTGATCACGACGATCGCCGTTGTCGTGGCGCTCGGGCAGGGGATGGCAGCAGTGATCGTCGTGTTCGGTGTCTGGGCCATCCTCTCAGGCCTGCTGCAACTGGCGACGGCGGTGCGGCACTGGGCATCGGGTGGGCAGTGGGCGATGGTGCTGAGCGGAGCGCAGTCGGCGCTGGCCGGCGGCTTCTTCGTCTTCTCCGCCGGCACGATGCCGAATCCCGGCATCGCGCTGATCGCTGGGTATGCGGCGTTCGGCGCCGTCTACTTCCTGGTCAGCGCGATCTGGCTCACCCTGCGCGGGATCCGCGAGGCCAAGGCCGCCGGCTGAGCCGTTCGCCGGGCGCAAAAAGACGCCGGCTGTCGGCGTCAGAACCTGTAGTTGACCGATGTTCTGAGGGCGTGCGCGGACAGATCAAGCTCATTCTCGAATAGGGTGTCGATCGGTGCGCCATACGTGACGCGCCGGGTTTCCGAAATGCTGCCCAAATCCGTGTAAAGATACTCGGCGCCAAGCGACCAGTTCTCATCCAGGGCGTACTCGATACCAGCACCGACCACCCATCCGGCGCGTACATAGCTCTCCGAGAAGCCCTCGGTTATGACGCCTGCAAAATTCGACAGATATTCGTGGCTGAACTCGATACTCGACAGGGCTAGACCGCCGCTCGCATAGATCAGCAGGTTATCAGACGCCCGAAGCCCAACGCGTGGCCGCAGCGTGAGCAGCCAGTCAGCGTTGAAAGAACTGCGAACGACAAAGTTCACGCCGAGGACGGAGCCGGATGCTTCGGCGGAGCCGTTGAGATTGAGCGCCCCAAGGTCCGCCTGGACCCCCAACACGATATTGTCCAACTGGACGTTGTAGCCGGCCTGAATTCCATACCCAGCCATTGTATCGGTGAATGGGAAATCGTTGAGGGCGTTGACCTCCGCGAGAAGCTCGGGACCGTGCCCCGCCGGGCCATCATTGTAGATCGTTCCGTCGATATTGGCTTGGCCTGCCGCAACGCTGCCGAAGACGCCGAGATAGAAGCCGGACCAGTCATGCGCCGACGCGGCGACATCGTCCGCGGCCAGCGCGGCACTCGTAACCAGCGCTGCCGCGGCGGTTGACAGTGAAAGCTTCGAAAACCTCAAGACCGCAAAGCACAAACCGACCGTACGCACCGATATCTCCCGCATCTTCTCGCCCTTAGGATTCAAGGCGCTAGACTTGGCAGGAGATTCTTGGGGAATTATTTGAAGTCTGCCCCAACCGGCGAGCGTCCTGCCTAGGGCAGGCGGCTGAGCCGTTCGGTCAGGAGCTCGTAGAAGCCCTCTGCATCGCCAGACCGCAGATAGGTGACGTTCTTGGCCCGGCCGGTGACGCCCCAGTAGTCGGCGACGGTCATGCCGATAGTGAGTTCGCTCGATGTCTCGATGACCACGTTGATGTGGCGGCCGTGGAACAGGTCGGGCTTGAGCATGTAGGCGATGACGCAGGGGTCGTGCAGCGGCGCGCCGGTCGAGCCGTATTTGTAGAGGTCGAAGCGCTCGGAAAAGCTCAGCATCTGGTAAACGGCTTCGCCAGCCTTGTTGCCAAGCGCACGGATTTTTGCCAGCCGGTCGGAGGTCGAGAGGATCATGTGGGTGACGTCGAGCGGCAGCATGGCGATCGGCACGCCGGAGCGCAGCACCACATCGGCGGCATCGGGATCGACATAGATGTTGAACTCGGCCGCCGGGGTGATGTTGCCTCCCTCGAAATAGCCGCCGCCCATCATGACGATCTCCTGGATGCGGCCGATGATCCGCGGCTCCTTGACCATCGCCATGGCGACATTGGTCAGCGGCCCGAGGGTCGCGAGTGTCACAGTGCCGGCCTCATGCGCCATCAGCGTGTCGATGATGAAATCGACGCCATGCTGGTCTTCGATCTGCAGCTTGGGCAGCGGCAGGTCTGGGCCATCGAGGCCGGTTTCGCCATGCACGTGCTCGGCGGTAACGAGAGTGCGGCGCATCGGCCGCTCGCAGCCGGCATAGACCGCGATATCCTTGCGGCCGGCGAGTTCGACCACCTTCAGGGCGTTGCGGGCGTTCTGGGCGAGGCTGACATTGCCCGCCACCGCGACGATACCGAGGATGTCGAAATCGGCCGGCGAGGCGAGCGCCATGAGGATGGCGACGGCGTCGTCCTGGCCCGGGTCAGTGTCGATAATGATCTTGCGTGCCATAGGTTTAGCGCGAGCCCCTGAGAAACTGATTCCGGCGGCATGTTAGAGCGAGATCAGGAAAAGTTGCAGACTTTTGCGGTTCGATCTCGCGTGGGAACGCGTACTTGGAGCAGGATGGCGATTCAACGAAACGCCATCCTGCTCAAGTCGCCGGCACACCGCTCGTCGACCGGCGGAACGTCGGGGTTGGCAGTGCGTTTAGGCTGGCCGAGAGAGGGACATTTACTTGCGCAAACCAGCGGCGTCGCGCCCCCGCCAGGGGCTTATCAAGGACATCCAGCGGACCAATTTCGAGCGGGTGCTGGGCAACGCGGCGCAGTTCGCCATCGTCACCATCGGCATTGTGGTTGCCTTTGTCGCCGTGCGCGAGGCCCAGGTGGTCCTGGCGCCGCTGTTCCTCGCCATCACCGTAGGGCTGATGTTTGGCCCGGTGGCCGACATGCTGGAGCAGCGCGGCGTGCCGGAGGCGCTGTCGGCCGGGCTGGTGGTGCTGCTGTTCCTCGTCATCATCATCGTCGGTGGGGCGCTGTTCTACGGGCCGCTGAGCGAATGGGCGGAGCGCATCCCCATGGTGTGGGAGCGCATCCAGTCCGAGCTCGCCAACTGGCAGGAGCCGATCGCTGCGATCGGGGCGCTGCAGGAACAGATCAAGGGCGTGCTGGGCGGCGGCGCAACGATGGAGGTGCGGGTCGAGGACGGCAGTACCGTAACCGGCATCGCCATGCTGGCGCCGGCGATCCTGGCGCAAGTCGGCGTCTTCCTCGTCTCGCTCTACTTCTTCCTCGCGACGCGCGACAATATCCGCGTCGCGACGCTGTCCCTCTGCGTCAGCCGCCGGATGCGCTGGCGCACCGCGCATGTGTTCCGCGACGTCGAGCAGAAGGTCTCGAAATACCTGCTCACCATCTCCAGCGTGAACCTCGGAGTCGGAGCGGTGGTGACACTGATGACCTGGGCGGTGGGGCTGCCTTCGCCGCTGCTCTGGGGCGCCATGGCGGCAGTGCTCAACTACATTCCGTTCATCGGGCAGGCCTTCATGGCGCTGGTGCTGTTCCTTGTCGGGCTCGGAACGAGCGGTGAGCTGTTCGGCGGGCTGCTGCCGATGGCGCTGTACTTCGGCATCAACTTCATCGAGGGCAATTTCGTTACCCCGAACCTCTTGGGCCGGACGATGACGATCAACCCATTCATGATCTTTCTGTCGCTGACCTTCTGGATCTGGGCCTGGGGCCCAGTCGGCGGCCTGATCGCCGTGCCGTCGCTGCTGGTGCTCTACTCGATTGTTACCCACATCCTGCCCACCCGCACGGTGGCGCCGCGCAAGGTGCGGCGGCTGGTGACGCAGAAGGCGAGCCGCGACGCCGATGCGGCGGAGCCGAAGGTGGCGCCGCCGGAGCCGGCGAAGGTTACGACGCGGCGGACACGTGCGGCGAAGCCGGCGTCGGCGGCTTAGACCGCGAGGCCGGTACGGGCTGACCGCTCACCCTCCCCATAAAGCCAGCCTTGACGCTGTCACGCGCAGGCTTCACGCTTTGTCTCTTCCGATTTCTGATTGAGGTGAGCGATGGCCGGCGAAGTGGTGGCGCATGCAGCAGAGGTGGCTTCGCACGGCGGGGTCGACCTGGTGCAGGTGGTGGCGCTGCTTGGAGCCGGGGTCATCGCGGTGCCGCTGTTCCGCCGGCTGGGGCTCGGCTCGGTGCTCGGCTATCTCGCCGCGGGCCTCGCCATCGGGCCATTCGGCTTCGGGCTGGTCGGCGATCCGCAGGCGGTGCTGCACGCGGCCGAACTGGGCGTGGTGCTGTTCCTGTTCATCGTCGGGCTGGAAATGGAGCCGGCCAAGCTCTGGGGCCTGCGCAAGGAAATCTTCGGGCTCGGCATATTGCAGGTCGGTCTCTGCGGCCTGCTGCTGACGCTGGCGGGCATCTTTCTGCTCGGGCTCGCGCCGTCGGTGGCGTTCGTTGCCGGCATGGGGTTTGTCCTCACCTCGACAGCCATCGTCATGCAGATCCTCTCGGAGCGGGGCGAGCTGCAGACGCCGGCGGGGCAGAAGATCGTGTCGGTGCTGCTGCTCGAAGATCTCGCCATCGTGCCGTTGCTGGCGGTGGTGGCGTTCTTGTCGCCCGGCATCGATACCGACGCGAGCATGACGCAGCGCTGGATCAGCGTCGGCGTTGCGGTGGCTTCGATCGTCGCGGTGATCTTCGCCGGCCGCTGGGTACTGAACCCGGTGTTCAAGATCCTCGCCGAATCCAAGGCTCGCGAGGTGATGACGGCGGCGGCGCTGCTGGTGGTGCTGGGCGCGGCACTGATCATGGAAGCGGGCGGTCTGTCGATGGCGATGGGCGCCTTCATGGCCGGCGTGCTACTCTCGACCTCGACCTTCCGGCACCAGCTCGAGGCCGATGTCGAACCGTTCCGCGGGCTGCTGCTCGGGCTGTTCTTCCTTGCCGTGGGAATGTCGCTCGACCTCACGGTGGTGGCGGCCAACTGGCAGTTCATCGCGCTCTCGGTGCTCACCTACATGGTGCTGAAGGGCGGCGCGATCTATGGGCTGGCGCGCGCGCTGGGCGGCGGCAACGCGCTGGCGCTGGAGCGCGCCGTGCTGATGGCGCAGGGCGGCGAATTTGCCTTCGTGCTGTTCACCACCGCCACCGCAGGCGGGCTGCTGACCGGCCAGCTCAATGCCATCTTCACCGCGACAGTCATCATCTCGATGGTGCTGACGCCGTTCTCGACCATGCTGCTGAAGCTGGTGCCCAAGCCGGTGCAGTCGCTCGCGGGCGTCGAGAAACCCGAAGGCCTGACCGGCAACGTGCTGCTGATCGGCTTCGGCCGGTTCGGACAGATCGCCAGCCAGCCGCTGATCGCCAAGGGGCAGCACTCGATCTCGATCATCGACAACGATGTCGAGATGATCGAGGTGGCGCAGACCTTCGGCTTCAAGATCTACTACGGCGATGGCACCAGGCTCGACATCCTGCATGCCGCAGGGGCAGGGACGGCCGACCTGATCCTGATCTGCGTCGACAAGAAGGAGTCGGCGACCCGCATCACCGAGCTGGTGAAATCGGAGTTCCCGCTGGCCAAGGTGATGGCGCGCGCCTTCGACCGCGGCCACGCGCTCGAGCTGGTGAAGGCCGGGGCGGATTATCAGCTGCGCGAGGTGTTCGAGAGCGCGCTCGAGTTTGGCGCCGAAACGCTGCGGCAGCTCGATGTCGACATGGTCGAGGTGGGGGAGATCATCGAAGGCGTGCGCGAACGCGACCGCCAGCGCTTCGCGGCGCAGATGGTCGGCGGGCTGATGGCGGGCAGGGACCTGCTCAGGTCGAACGCCGAGGACCAGGCCCGCGAAAGCGGCACCGTCGCCGGCCCGTCGACGCCGATCATTGCGCCTGAGGAAGAGGCGAAGGCTTAGCCAGGGGGCAGCGGATGAGCGAGGCAACGGCAGCCGAAGTCGTCCGCACTGGCGGCTGTCTATGCGGCGCGGTCAGGTATGAGGTCCGGGGCGAACCGTACGTGTCCGGCCTCTGCCACTGTATGACCTGCCGGAAGCTGACGGGCTCGACCTTCTCCGCCACCGCCAACTGGCATCGCGCGCAATTTCGGATGACCGGGGAACTGGCGACTCACCAGCGCCGTCAGTTCTGCCCAACCTGCGGTTCCCGGCTGTTCTTCCTGTCCGACGAGGAAGTCGAGATCTTCCTTGGCACCCTGGATCAAGGCCCTAACGACATCGCGCCGACGCTTGAGGTCTGGACGATCCGCCGCGAGCACTGGCTTCCGCCCGTCGTTGGGGCTGCGCAACATGAAGGCAATCCGCCCAAGGCGTCGTGACGCGGGCGTGCGAGCAATAATCGTCTACCGATTAGGCAGCGTGCCTTAGAAGCGTTCTCAACAGGCCTTCCCAGGCGTGCGATTCAGTGCAAAGGTGGTGTTCTAGAGGGGAATACATCGCCATGATGCTGGATTGCGACAATGCCGCAAAAGCCCCTCGTATTGGATGCCCCGGTCCCGGAACGGCGCGCGCTTACCACTGAAGCGCTGCAATCGGAGATCCTCGAAAAACTTACCTATTCGGTCGGCAAGGACCCGATCGTCGCGCGGCCGCACGACTGGCTGAAGGCGACGATCCTGACGGTTCGCGACCGGATCATCGACCAGTGGATGGAGTCGAGCCGCGAGACCTGGCGGACCTCCAACAAACGCGTCTACTACCTCAGCCTCGAGTTCCTCATCGGCCGCCTGATGCGCGATGCGATGAGCAATATCGGGGTGATGGAGCCGGTGCGCGCCGCGCTCAAGAACTTCAATGTCGATCTCGGCGACCTGATCAACCTCGAGCCGGATGCGGCGTTGGGCAATGGCGGCCTCGGCCGTCTCGCCGCCTGCTTCATGGAGTCGATGGCGACGGTCAATATCCCTGCCTACGGCTACGGCATCCGCTATGTGCACGGGCTGTTCCGGCAGGAAATGAGCGAAGGCTGGCAGGTCGAACTGCCCGAGGATTGGCTGGCGCACGGCAACCCCTGGGAGTTCGAGCGGCGTGAGTCGAGCTACGAGATCGGCTTTGGCGGGCATGTCGAGCCGGTGCAGGAGCCCGATGGCACCACCCGGCTCGAATGGCGGCCGGCCGAGCACCTGCTCGCCGTGGCGTTCGATACCCCGATCGTCGGCTGGCGCGGCAAGCGGGTGAATACGCTCCGGCTCTGGTCGGCGCAGCCGATCGATCCGATCCTGCTCGACAAGTTCAACGCCGGCGACCATATCGGCGCGCTCGAGGAAAGCTCCCGTGCCGCGGCGGTGACGCGGGTGCTCTATCCGGCCGACTCGACGCCCTCGGGGCAGGAGCTGCGGCTCAGGCAGGAGTTCTTCTTCTCCTCCGCCTCGCTGCAGGACATCGTCCGCCGCCACATGCAGGCCTATGGCGATCTCGGCTCGCTCTCGGACAAGGTGGCGATCCAGCTCAACGACACCCACCCGGCGATCTCGATTGCCGAGCTGATGCGGATCCTGATCGATATCCACGGCATGGCGTGGGCGCCGGCCTGGAAGCTGACCAAGGCGACGTTCGGCTATACCAACCATACGCTCTTGCCCGAAGCGCTGGAGACCTGGCCGGTCGGGCTGCTCGAGCGGATGCTGCCGCGCCAGATGCAGATCATCTACGCCATCAATGCCGAAGTGCTCGGCGAAGCGCGCAAGATGGGGGGCTTTACCGACAACCAGATCGCCAACCTGTCGCTGATCGACGAGCATGGCAGCCGCCGCGTCCGCATGGGGCAACTGGCCTTCGTCGGTTCGCACTCGATCAATGGCGTCTCGGCGCTGCACTCGGAGCTCCTGAAGAAGACGCTGTTCGCCGATCTCGATCGGCTCTACCCGGAGCGGATCAACAACAAGACCAACGGGGTGACGCCGCGGCGCTGGCTGCTGCAGTGCAACCCCGGCCTGACGCGGTTGATCAGCGATCGGATCGGGCCGGAATTCCAGGACGATTTCTCGCTGCTCGCGCAGCTCGACAAGCACGCCGACGATCCGAGCTTCCAGGATCAGTTCAAGGCGGTGAAGCGCGCCAACAAGGTGGCGCTGGCGCAGGTGATCAAGGACCGGCTGGGCATCGTGGTGTCGCCCGACGCCCTGTTCGACGTGCAGGTGAAGCGCATCCACGAATATAAGCGGCAACTGCTCAACGTCATCGAGGCGGTGGCGCAGTATTCGATGATGCGCTCACACCCTGAGAAGGACTGGGTGCCGCGGGTAAAAGTGTTCGCCGGCAAGGCGGCGCCGGGCTACTGGAACGCCAAACTAATCATCAAGCTGATCAACGACGTCGCCAAGGTGATCAACAACGATCCAGCGGTGCGCGGCCTGCTCAAGGTGGTGTTCCTGCCCAACTACAATGTCAGCCTCGCCGAGCAGATCATCCCGGCAGCCGATCTCAGCGAGCAGATCTCGACCGCCGGCATGGAAGCGTCGGGCACCGGCAACATGAAGTTCATGGCCAATGGCGCGCTCACCATCGGCACGCTCGACGGCGCCAATGTCGAGATGCTCGAGCAGGTCGGGCCGGAGAACATGGTGATCTTCGGGCTCACCGCCGACAAGGTGGCCGAGAAGCGGAGCCGCAGCGAAGTGCCGCGCACCGCCATCGACGCCTCGCCGGCGTTGCGCGAGGCGCTGGAGGCGATTTCATCGGGAGTGTTCTCGCCCGATGACCCGAACCGCTACCGCGATCTGATCGGCGGTCTGTATGACCACGACTGGTTCATGGTGGCGCGCGATTTCGACGCCTACGCGGCGGCGCAGCGGGACATCGATGAGCTCTGGAACAAGCCTCGCAAATGGTATTCGATGGCTATCCGGAACACTGCTCATGTCAGCTGGTTTTCCTCGGATCGTACGATTTCGCAGTACGCCAAGGAAATCTGGGGTGTCCCGGTTGTCGGGGGGTAGTGGGGTTTGACCAAGTCCAAGTGGCAGGCGGCTGACAGCGACGTCCGTTCGATCGTTGCGGGCCGTCATTCCGATCCGTTCGGTATCCTCGGCCTGCATGAAGTCGATGGCGCCTGGGTCGCGCGCACCTTCATTCCGCACGCGGAGTCGGTATCGGCGCGCACCCTGGACAACCGCATCCTCGGGGAGCTCGAGCCGCGCGGCGACGGCTTCTTCGAGGGTATCGTCAAGCTCAACAAGCTGCAGCCGGTGAACTACCACGCCCGCAACGAGGGCGGGGAGTGGAACGTCCTCGACCCCTACAGCTTCGGGCCAGTGCTCGGGCCGATGGACGATTATTATATCGGCGAGGGCTCGCACCTCAGGCTGTTCGACAAGCTCGGCGCCCACGCGATGGAGTTCGAGGGCGTCAACGGCACGCATTTCGCGGTCTGGGCGCCCAACGCCAGGCGCGTCAGCGTGGTCGGACCGTTCAACCAGTGGGACGGCCGGCGGCATCCGATGCGGGTGCGGGTCAATACCGGCGTGTGGGAAGTGTTCGTGCCCAATGTCGGGGCGGGCGAGGTCTACAAGTTCGAGATCGTCGGGCCGGACGGCAAGCTCATGCCGCTGAAGGCCGATCCGTTCGCGCGGCAGTCGGAACTGAGGCCCAAGACCGCCTCGGTGATCGCCGACCCCAAGCCGTTCGAATGGACCGACGCCAAGTACATGAAGGAGCGCGCCAAGATCGACTGGCGGCGCAAGCCGGTGTCGATCTACGAGGTGCACCTGGGCTCCTGGCGGCGCCGCGCCGATGGCTCGTTCATGAGCTACGAGCAACTGGCCGAGCAGTTGATCCCCTATGCCGCCGATAGCGGCTTCACCCATATCGAGCTGTTGCCGATCACCGAGCATCCGTTCGATCCGAGCTGGGGCTACCAGCCGACCGGGCTCTACGCGCCGACGGCGCGGTTCGGCGATCCCAAGGGTTTTGCGCATTTCGTCGACAAGGCGCATGCGGCGGGGCTCGGAGTGATCCTCGACTGGGTGCCGGCGCATTTCCCCACCGACGAGCACGGGCTGGCGCGTTTCGACGGCACGGCGCTCTACGAGCATCTCGATCCGCGCAAGGGCTACCACCCCGACTGGAACACCGCGATCTACAATTTCGGGCGCAAGGAAGTGGTGAGCTTCCTCGTCAACAACGCGCTCTATTGGCTGGAGGTGTTCCACCTCGACGGGTTGCGCGTCGATGCGGTGGCCTCGATGCTCTACCTCGATTACTCGCGCCAGGCGGGGCAGTGGATCCCCAACCAGTTCGGCGGCAACCACAATCTCGAGGCCGTGGAGTTCCTCAAGCGGGTGAATGCCGAGGCCTATCGGCTGCATCCAGGCGTGATGATGATCGCCGAGGAGTCGACCTCATGGAGCGGCGTCAGCGCGCCGGTCGACAAAGGCGGACTGGGCTTCGGCTTCAAGTGGAACATGGGGTTCATGAACGACACCCTGCGCTACATGAGCCGCAATCCGGTGCACCGGAAATACCACCACAACGATATGACCTTCGCGGCGCTCTATGGTTACGCCGAGAACTTCATCCTGCCGCTGAGCCATGACGAAGTGGTGCATGGCAAGGGCTCGCTGCTCAACAAAATGGGTGGCGATGACTGGGGACAGTTCGCGGGCCTGCGCGCCTATTACGGCTTCATGTGGGGCTGGCCGGGCAAGAAGCTGCTGTTCATGGGCCAGGAATATGCGCAGCGCGAGGAATGGAACGAGGCCAAGGGGCTCGATTGGTGGTTGCTCGAAGCACCCGCACACGAGGGCATCCGCCGGCTGATCACCGACCTCAACGCGCTCTACCGCGAGATGCCGTCGCTCTATGCCCGCGACAACGAGCCGGAAGGCTTTGAGTGGCTGATCGGCAATGACCAGAACAACTCGGTGTTCGCCTGGACGCGCAAGGCGCCGGGCGAGCACCCGGTGGTAGTGATCTCGAACATGACGCCGACGCCGCGCGAGAGCTACCGGGTGCCGATGCCGCTGGCCGGGCGGTGGGTCGAACGGCTCAATACCGATGCCGGCTGGTACGGCGGAACCAACAAGGGGAACCAGGGCCGGGTGCTGGCCAAGGCAAGCGAGGTGGAAGGGCTGGGGCCGTATGCCGACCTCTACCTGCCGCCGATGTCGACGCTCTATCTGAAGTATGACCCCGCATGATCATGTCGCGCTTTCGAACCGGAAAAGACCTGCAGCTTTTCCTGAAAGCGCTTCGGGCGGGGTGACTGGATACGATCCCGCATAAGCGGGACGTAAGAGTGCTTTGTGTGTGTCGCGTGATCGGAACAGCTGATCACGCCCCGAGGGGAGGGAAGCATGGCAGACTACCGGACACCATCGCCGCTGGCGCGTGAGGCGATGGCATATGTGCTGGCGGGTGGACGAGGAACCCGCCTGTTCGAGTTGACCGACCGGCGCGCCAAGCCGGCGGTATATTTCGGCGGCAAGTCCCGCATCATCGATTTCGCGCTCAGTAACGCGCTGAATTCCGGCATCCGACGTATCTCGGTGGCGACGCAGTATCAGGCGCATTCGCTGATCCGGCATCTGCAGCGCGGCTGGAACTTCCTCAGGACCGAGCGAAACGAGAGCTTCGACGTGCTGCCGGCGTCGCAGCGGGTGTCGGAGACGCAGTGGTACGAGGGCACCGCCGATGCCGTGTACCAGAACATGGACATCATCGAGGATTACGGCCCGCGCTACATCGTGCTGCTGGCCGGCGACCACATCTACAAGATGGACTACGAAATCATGCTCCGGCAGCATGTGGACACCGGGGCCGACGTGACCATCGGCTGCCTCGAGGTGCCGCGCATGGAGGCCACCGGCTTCGGCGTGATGGCGGTGGACGGGCGCGACCGGATCGTCGATTTCGTCGAAAAACCGAAGGACCCGCCGGGGATCCCCGACAAACCGGATTACGCGCTGGCCTCGATGGGCATCTATGTGTTCGAGACGCGCTTCCTGATGGAGCAGTTGCGCCGTGACGCCGCGACCGAGGGCTCGTCGCGCGACTTCGGCAAGGACATCATCCCCTATATCGTCAAGAACGGCTCGGCCTGGGCGCATCGCTTCCCGCGCTCCTGCGTCCGCTCGGCCAACGAGGATGTGGCCTACTGGCGCGATGTCGGTACGGTCGATGCCTACTGGAAGGCCAATATCGACCTGTGCGACGTGACCCCGCAGCTCGATCTCTATGATCGCGACTGGCCGATCTGGACCTTTGCCGAGATCACCCCGCCGGCCAAGTTCGTGCACGATTTCGATGGCCGTCGCGGCTCGGCGGTGAACTCGCTGGTCTCGGGCGATTGCATCATCTCGGGTGGAGCGCTGGATCGCACGCTGCTCTCGACCGGCAGCCGGGTGCACTCCTATTCGGAACTGCACGAGGCGGTGGTGCTGCCTTACTGCACCATCGGACGCGGCGCGCGGCTGAAGAAGGTGGTGGTGGATCGCGGCGTGCATGTGCCCGAGGGCCTGGTGGTCGGCGAGGATCCGGCGTTCGACGCGCAATGGTTCCGGCGCACTGCCGACGGGGTGACGCTGATCACCCAGCCGATGATCGACAAGTACCTGGCGAGCAAGTAACTGGCGGAGCAGATGATCGAAGTCCTCTCCGTCGCCTCGGAGGCCTACCCGTTGATCAAGACGGGAGGCCTGGCGGATGTCGTTGGCGCGCTGCCGGCGGCATTGGCGCCGCATGGCGTATCGATGCGCGTGCTGCTGCCGGGCTATCCCAAGGTGATGACCGGGCTGGCGGATGGACGCCAGGTGCTGTGGCTCGACGATTTCTTCGGCGGCACGGCACGGCTGGTGGCTGGGCGGGCGAACGGTCTCGATGTGATCGCCATCGATGCCCCGCATCTCTACGACCGGCCGGGCAACCCCTATGTCGGCCCCGACGGCAAGGACTGGCCGGACAACTGGCAGCGCTTCGCGGCGCTGAGCTTTGTCGCCTACGAGTTGTCGCGTGGCGCCATCGAGGGCTACAAGCCGGACATTCTCCACTGCCACGACTGGCAGTCGGGGCTGGCGCCGGCCTATGTGGCATTCAACGCGCCGACCCAGGTGAAGACGGTGATGACCGTCCACAACATCGCCTTCCAGGGGGTGTTCGGCTGGGAGGTGTTCAACGGGCTGAGGCTCGACTTCCAGGCCGCCAATAGCGGGGCGATCGAGTATTTCGGCAATATCGGCTACCTCAAGGCCGGGTTGCAGGTGGCCGATGCCGTGACCACGGTGAGCCCCACCTACGCGCACGAGATACGGACAGCAGCCTACGGCATGGGCCTCGAGGGGCTGCTGCAGAACCGGGCCGATACGGTCAGCGGCATCCTCAACGGCATCGACGCCAATGAGTGGAACCCCGGCACCGACGAGGCGCTGGCGCAGGTCTACAACCCGAGCAACATCTTCGAACGGGCCGCCAACAAGCGGGCGCTGGAGGAGCGGTTCGGGCTCGAGGTGGGCGAAGGGCCGATCTTCTCGGTGGTCAGCCGCCTGACCTGGCAGAAGGGCCTCGACATGCTGCCGGGCGAGATCGACCGCCTCGTCGCGCATGGCGGGCGGCTGATCGTCCTCGGCTCGGGTGATGCGGAGATCGAGAACGGCCTTGCCGGTGCGGCGCTCCGGCACCCCGGCAAGGTCGGGGTAGTGATCGGCTATGACGAAAAGCTCAGCCACCTGATTCAGGGCGGCGCCGACGCCATCCTCATTCCGTCACGGTTCGAGCCCTGCGGGCTGACCCAGCTCTATGGCCTGCGCTATGGCTGTATCCCGGTGGTGAGCCGGGTGGGCGGGCTCGCCGACACGGTGATCGATGCCAACGAGGCAGCGGTTGAGGCCGGGGTCGCGACCGGGGTAGTATTCTCACCGGCCACCGAGGAGGCGCTTGGCGAAGCCATCCGCCGGACCATCGCGCTCTACGCGCGGCCGAAGGTGTGGCACAAGATGCAGCGCCGGGGGATGAAGTCGGACGTCTCCTGGGAACTCAGCGCCGAAAAATACGCCGACCTTTACGCGTCACTCCTGGGGCACAAACTCGATGACGATTCTGACGATTGAGACGAAGCCGTTCGCGGACCAGAAACCCGGCACTTCCGGGCTCCGCAAGCGGGTAACCGTCTTCAGCCAGCCCAACTATGTCGAGAACTTCGTGCAGTCGATCTTCGACAGCCTCGAAGGGATCAAGGGCAAGACGCTGGTGCTGGGCGGCGACGGCCGCTTCTACAACGACGTCGCGATCCAGAAGATCATCAGGATCGCCTCGGCCAACGGGTTCGGGGCGGTGCTGGTGGGGCAGGGCGGGATTTTGTCGACGCCGGCCGCCAGCCATGTCATCCGTCACCATAGGGCATTTGGCGGGCTGATCCTGTCGGCCAGCCACAATCCGGGCGGTCCGGACGGCGATTTCGGCATCAAGTACAACGTGTCGAACGGTGGGCCGGCACCCGAGAAGATCACCGACGCGGTGTTCGCGCGCTCCAAGGAGATCGATCGTTACCTGATCGTCGATGCGCCGGATGTCGACCTCTCGCGTATCGGCACGCAGCATTCCGCCGGCATGGTGGTCGAGGTGATCGATCCGGTGGCCGACTATGCGGCGCTGATGGAGACGCTGTTCGATTTCGACAAGATCCGCGCCATGTTCGCGGCGGGCTTCACCATGCGGTTCGACGCCATGCACGCGGTCACCGGGCCCTATGCGCACAAGATCCTCGAGGGCATCCTCGGCGCGCCCGCCGGCACCGTGGTGAACGGCACGCCGTCGCCGGATTTCGGTGGCGGGCACCCCGACCCGAACCTGGTCTACGCGAGGGAACTCTACGACCTGATGATGAGCGACAAGGCGCCGGATTTCGGCGCGGCCTCGGATGGCGATGGCGACCGCAACCTGATCATCGGCCGCAACCGCTTCGTCACGCCGTCGGATTCGCTCGCCATCCTCGCCGCCAATGCGCCGCATGCGCCGGGCTATGCCGCCGGGATCGCCGGCATCGCCCGTTCGATGCCGACCAGCGCAGCGGCCGATCGCGTCGCCGAGAAGCTCGGCATCGAGATGCACGAAACGCCGACCGGCTGGAAGTTCTTCGGCAACCTGCTCGATGCCGGCCGGGTCACCATCTGTGGCGAGGAATCGGCCGGTACGGGCTCGAACCACGTGCGTGAGAAGGATGGACTGTGGGCCGTGCTGCTGTGGCTCAACGTGCTGGCGGCGCGGCAGCAGAGCGTCGACATGATCGTGCAGGATCACTGGGCTACCTATGGCCGCAATTATTACACCCGGCACGACTACGAAGAGGTGGAGGCGGCGCCGGCCAATGCGCTGATGGACGACCTCAGGGCCAAGCTCCCAAGTCTGGTCGGACAGTCGCTCGAGGGCCGTCCGGTGACCTATGCCGACGACTTCACCTACCATGACCCGGTGGATGGCTCGACCAGCGGCAAGCAGGGTGTGCGGATCGGCTTTGCCGACGGCAGCCGGATCGTCGTCCGGCTCAGTGGAACCGGGACGGTCGGCGCCACGTTGCGCTTGTACCTTGAACGGTATGAGCCCCCGCATGGACAGCACGATCTCGACACCCAGTCCGCCCTTTCGCCCCTCATCTCCATCGCCGACAGCGTTGCTGGCATCAAGGCTCGCACCGGCCGTGACACGCCCAGCGTTATCACTTGAAGGCCCGGTAGCAGTGAAACCAGTATTGGTGCCGGGCGCTGGCAGCCCGGAGAGACTTGGCGCGACCATCACCGCCGAGGGCGTGAACTTCGCCGTCTATTCAGAGACGGCGACGGTGATCTGGGTGTCGATCTACGACGAACTCGACCAGGAAACGGCGCGCATCGCACTCGACGGGCACGAGGACCACATCTGGTTCGGGCTGATCGGCAATATCGGGGCAGGGGCCAAATACGGGCTGCGCGCCGATGGTCGCTACGATCCAGACCAGGGCTATTTCTTCGATCCCAACAAGCTGCTGGTCGATCCCTACGCCCGACGCCTCGACCGCCCCTTTGTGCGGTCGCCGCGGCTCCGCCTCAATCGCGACGAGGCGGTGGATACGGCGCCGCTGATCCCCAAGGCGATCGTGCTGGCCGCCGACAACAAGAATGCGGCGCCGCGTCGCAAAGCGCCAGGGCTGTTCTACGAGCTCAACGTGCGCGGCTACACCATGCGCCACCCCTCGGTGCAGGGACCGTTGCGCGGCACGATTGCCGGTCTCACCACCAAGCGGGTGGTGGATCACCTGCGCTATCTCGGGGTCGACACGGTCGAGCTGATGCCGATCGCGGCCTTCATCGACGATGGCCACCTGCCGGCGATGGGGCTCACCAATGCCTGGGGCTATAACCCGGTCAGCTATTTCGCGGTCGATCCGCGGCTGGCGCCGCGCGGCCCGCAGGAGCTGCGCAACATGACCGATGTGTACCGCAAGGCGGGCATCTCGGTGATCCTCGACGTGGTCTACAACCACACCGGCGAGGGCGACGCCAACGGGCCGATGCTGAGCCTGATGGGGCTCGACGCCATGACCTATTACCGGTTCGTCGACGCCGGCGGGAAGAAGGTGCTGGTGAACGATGCCGGCACCGGCAACACGCTGCGCGCCGACCATCCGGCGACACAGCGGCTGGTGATCGAGAGCCTCCGCTACTGGGTGGAGGAGATGGGCGTTTCCGGTTTCCGCTTCGACCTCGCGCCCATCCTCGGGCGCGAGCCGGGGTTCAATCCGAACGCCCGGATGCTGCAACTGATCAAGGCCGATCCGGTGCTCAGCAAGTCGATCCTCGTGGCCGAACCGTGGGACCCGGGTCCGGGCGGCTACCAGCTCGGGCAGTTCGGCAAGGAATTCCGTGAGTGGAACGACAGCTATCGCGACGATGTCCGCTCGTTCTGGCGCGGCGACCAGGGCAAGATCGGGGCGCTCGCCGGCAAGGTTGCCGGTTCGGCCGAGATCTTCGATTTCGCCGGCCGCAAGCCCAGCGCCGGCGTCAACATGCTGGCGGTGCATGACGGCTTTACGCTGGCCGATCTCGTCTCCTATCTCGACAAGCACAATGAGGCGAATGGCGAAGGCAACCGCGACGGGCACAACAACAACCATTCATGGAACTGCGGGCACGAAGGCCCCACCGACGACGAGAAGATCAACGCCGCGCGCCGCCGCGACGTGCGCGCGCTGCTGGCGACGCTGTTCCTGAGCCGCGGCCTGCCGCTGATCCAGCAGGGCGACGAGTTCGGCCGCACCCAAAGGGGCAACAACAATGCCTATGCGCAGGACAACGAGATCACCTGGGTCGACTGGGAGAACGCCGACGGCACGCTGGTGGATTTCGTTTCGGCGTTGAGCGAATTCCGCCGCATGCATCCGGCGCTGACCCACGATCATTTCCTCACCGGACAAACCAAGCATGGCGTGCGCGATGTCGCGTGGCTGCATCCGGATGGGCGCGAGATGAACGAGGGCGACTGGAACGATGCCGGCGCATCGGTGCTGGGGATGCGGCTGCAGACCGCCGAGGAGGACCTGATCGTGTGGTTCAACCGCCGGATCGACCCGGTGCTGGCGCGCCTGCCCGAGGGCTACTGGACAGTTGGCCTCGTCTCCGACGATCAGGCCGTGCTGCCGCTCGCCGACCACGCGGCAACGCTGCCGCCGCGCTCGGTCGTGGTGCTGCTCAAGGGCCAGATTCCGCCGAGCAAACCGGAAGTGCCGCCGCCGCCGCAGGAGATTCCGGTCCAGCCGGAAACGCCGCAACCGGCCCCGCAGCCCGACAACGTGCCGGGTGTGCCGCCGCAGGAGTTGCCGGACGACGAGCCGCCCGAGGAAACGCCGAAAGAGTAGCGGTGGCGGTTTGGCCGCGGGCCGCTGATGTGACATTGATGGGTCGTTCCAGCATGTTGCACGAGGTTCCGCATGTCACCGTTGCTCGGGCTCATCCTGCTGGCGCTGCTGGTGGGCGCCAGTTCCATCATCTCGATGTCGGAGATCGCGTTTGCCGCGGCGCGCGAGGTACGGATCCGGGCGCTGGCCGAGGGCGGTGACGGCCGGGCCATCCGCTTCACAGCGTTGCGCGCTGATGCAGGCAACATCATCACGGCGTTCCAGATCGCCATCAACTCGATCTCGATCCTTGCCGGCGTGATCGGCGACGGGCTGGTCGGGCCGATGTTCGCCGATGCCCTGGCGGGCGCCGGGGCGGGGAGCTTTGCCGGACCTGTCGGCTCGATCCTCGCCTTCTGCCTCACCACCACGCTGTTTATCCTGTTCGCCGACCTGATCCCCAAGCGCATCGGCATGCTGATCCCCGAGCGGGTGGCGCTGGCGCTGGTGTGGTTCCCTGAGGGAGCAGTCGCTGTACTGCGACCGCTGGTCTGGCTGTTCAGCGGCATCTCCAACTGGCTGATCGCCCGGCTGCACCTGGCTCCCTCGGGCCCTGCCGACGAGGTGACCACCGAGGATTTCCGTATGATCCTCGCCGGCGGCGAGAAATCCGGCGCCTTGATGAAGAAGGAGCGCCGGTTGATCGAGAATGTGCTCGGGCTGGAACTGCGCAGCGTCACCTCGGTGATGACGGTGCGCGACGAGATCGTCTATCTCGACCTCAGCGATCCGCTGGAGGTGCAGCAGGAGAAGGTTCGCCGCCGGCCGTTCTCGCATTATCCGATCTGTGACGGCGGCATCGACGAGGTGATCGGCTGCGTGCGGGCCGAGGACGTGCTGGCGACAGTGATGGACCGCGACGCGCCGGTGGATTTCGCCAAGGCGCGGCGCGATGTGCTGTCGGTGCCGGACACGCTCAACGTCTGGGAGGTGCTGGCCGAATTCCAGGCCAAGGGCACCGGGTTCGCCGTGGTGGTCAGCGAATATGCGCACGTCGTCGGCGTCGTCACCTTCAAGGATCTGATGAGCGCGCTGATGCAGGGGCTGGCCAATCCGTTCGAGGAAGAGGCGATCATGCGCCGCGACGACGGCAGTTGGCTGGTCGACGGTGTCGCCCCAGTGGTGGACGTGGTGCGTGCCCTCAACATGAAGAGCTTTCCGCATGACGGCGCCTACGAGACCATCGGCGGCTTCATCGTCCACAACCTCCGCCGCGCCGCCCGCAAGGGCGACAAGGTGGAAGCCGGCGGTTACCTGTTCGAGGTGGTCGATGCCGACAAGCTGCGCCTCAACCAGTTGCTGGTGACCAGGATCAGCTCGAAGTCGGCCCCTCGGGCGTCCTAGAGGGTTGGCTCAGGCGACGAAACCCAGACGTTCGTAGAGTCGCCGTGCTCCTGCGTTGGCCGTCACCACCTTCAGTTGCACGAGGCTCGCCCCGCGCTCCCGTAGCGCCGTCATTGCCGTCGCCAGCAGCGCCGCGCCCAGCCCGCGCCCCTGCCACTCCGGCGCCACCACCAGGTCCTTGACGAAGCTCGAGGTCCAGCAGAGGCAGAAGCCGACAATGGCATCGCCGGCCTTGGCGACAAAGCACAGCGCCGGATCGAACTCGCTGTCGGCGCGCAACGCTTCCCACCAGTTCAGCCAGTCCGGCGCGACGCTGCCGAAGCCGTTCGCATAGGCGCGCTGCAGCAGGGCGTGGATGGCCTTGAGGTCGGCGACGTCGAAGGCGGCAAGGCCTGCGCCATCGGGCCAGGCCGGAGCAGGGATCGTTGCGGTGAGGTCGCGCCGCAGCGCGACGAAATCCGGGGTCGCCAAGCTCGCCAAAATGACACTCCGTCCGTCGTAATTACCAGTTGGTTCGGGCACTTGCTTGTCTTGGCAACGGCCGCACGTCAAGCTCAGTCCCCCACCGCCAAAGCGAGCGCCACCCTATGTTGATCGCCCAACTCAGTGACATCCACCTCGACGGCGTCTCCTCGCTGCAGCGCCTCGACCGGGTGTTGCAGTGGGTCACCGAGCTACGGCCGGATGCCGTGGCAGTCAGCGGCGACCTCGCCAACAACTTGCACGCCGACAACTACGCCGTGCTGAAGACGCGTCTCGAGGCGCTCGGCGCGCCGATGCTGGTGGTGCCGGGCAATGTCGACAGCCGCGAGGCAATGCGCGAAGTGTTCGGCGGGCCGGGCGAGGGGCACCTAAGCCGGGTGGTCGAGGTCGGCGAGGTGCGGCTGATCGGGCTCGATGTGATCGTTCCCGGCGCTGTGCATGGCGACGCTGCGCCGGTGCTCGGCTGGCTCACGGCAGAACTCAATTCGGGCGGTGCGCCGGCGTTGATCTTTCTCCACCAACATCCATTCGATTGCGGCATGGACCAGTACGAGACCATCGACTGTCGCAACAAGGAGGGGCTGGCCGCAGTGATCGAGGCGGCCGGCGACAGGGTGCTCGGCATCAGCTGCGGGCACCTGCACCGGCCGATGTTCACCCGCTTTGCGGGGGTGCCGGCGACCCTCGCGCCGGCAGTTGCGCCGATGGGCGGGCTCGCCGCAGACGGCCGCAAGATGCCGGCGACGGATCCGCCGGGCCTGTTGGTGCATCACATCAAGGGCAACAACCTCGTCACCCACGTGATCTCGGTCGGTGGGTAGAGCGCTGCACCGTTGAACTGCAGTGACCTGCCCCTCACCCCGCTGGGAAGAGGGGCAAGGTGAGGGGCAGTTCATCAGCGATTGACCGCTCGAGCTGTTACTCGGCCGCCTGTGCTGCGACGAGCCCACCCTGTTGCTCGATGAAGCCGATGATTTGGTCGAGGTTCTCGCGGCGCAGCAGGTCGGCGAAAACGTAAGGACGGCCTTCGCGCACCTTGATGGTGTCGGCCTCCATCACCTCGAGGCTGGCGTTCACATACTGTGCGATATCAGTGTGGGTGACGATCAGGAGGTCCGAGCGGGTGATGGCCGGGCCGCCCTTGCGGGGGATCTTTTCGCCCTGCGCGACCGAGATGACGTAGAGCGTGATGTCGGCCAGATCAGGCGAGAAGGTCGCGGCGAGATTGTCGCCGCCGGACTCGATCAGGATGATGTCCAGGTCGGGGAATTTGCGGTTGAGGTCGGCGATGGCCGCGAGGTTCAGCGAGGCGTCCTCGCGGATAGCGGTGTGCGGGCAGCCACCGGTTTCGACGCCGACGATGCGGTCCTCGGAAATCGCCTGCACCCGGTTGAGGATCAGCGCGTCTTCCTTGGTGTAGATGTCGTTGGTGACCACCGCCATCGAGTAGCGGTCACGCATGGCTTTCAGCAGCATTTCGCAGAGCGTGGTCTTGCCGGAGCCGACGGGGCCACCGATGCCGACGCGGAGGGGACCGTTGAGCGATTTCATATGAGCCTCATGATGACGAGGAGGAGGTAGCCGACGCCGAGCGCCAGGCAGAGCGGCGAGTAGTTCTTGCGGTCGAGCGTGGCGAACGGCTCGACCGAGAAGGTGGCGCGCCAGCGCTCGGTGTAGCCGATGGCGCCACGGCCGAGGAACACGGCGGCGAGCAGGACGCCGATCAGCGTCAGCCACCAGCCGCCAGCGGTATGATCGGCGAGCGAAAGCGCCAGCACGCCGGCGGCGAGCACCAGTAGCGAGATGATGAACGAGGCGAGCTTGGGTACCCTGACAACGCCGGGCTTGCCGATCACGGTGCGCGCCAGCAGTTCCGGATCGCGGATCGGCCAGCGGCTGCCGATCGACCACAGGAAGTGGGCAATTGCCACCGCCAGCAGCACGACGAAGATCAGGGCGGCAATCAGCATGCTCATGAACGGAAAATCCTCGGTTCCAGCGTCTCGTGGCGCATCTGCGCGATATCGGCGGCGTAGGCGATTGCGCCGAGGTCGGCAAGCGTCGCTTTAGCCGCGGAAGCCGCGAGCGCGGCGACGCGCGGCTCGAGCGCCGCGAGGACGCTGAGGCCGTCCGATTGGCCGAGCGGCACCAGACGGACGGCGACCGAGATCTGGCTGTGCACGGTGGCGGTCAGCCAGGCGAGGAGGGTGTCGATGAGCTCGATATCGTGCGCGGCGGCGATGGCGCCGACGGCGACGGGGTAGGGGCAGGGCTGTGGCAGGCGGGCGAGGATGCCGGCCGGCCAATGCTTGGCGGCGAGCACGTAATTGTCGCCGGTGATGGTGGCTTCCAGCCAGCGCTCGCGGCTGGCGGTCAGCGCGAGACTGAGGTCGGCGAGGCCGGCGAGCTCGGTACGTGTGGCCTCCTCCCTCCCGGCCTCCCCCACAAGGGGGGAGGTGTCTGTCAGTGCTTGTGGCACGGCAGCAGCCAGAGCCTCGAACTGCACCTCCCCCCTTGTGGGGGAGGTTGAGAGGGGGGAGGCCCCAGACTCGGTTTCCCGAACCACCCGCCATGCATGCGCCAGCAGGATCGCGTCCGTACGAATACCGCCATGGGCCAGCGCGCCTTCGATCCAGTTCTGCAAGCGTTCGGAATCGGTTACGCGACGATCTGCAATCGCCGTCTCAAGTCCGGCCGACCAGGCGAACGCCCCCACCGGAAAGGCGGGTGAGAGCCAGGTGATGAGCTTCTGCAGCGCAGCGGGATCGGTCATCGGTTGAGCAAGGCGTGCGCCGGCTCGCCATGGCTGTGCGCATAGGCGCCCTCCTCGGGATGGAACGGCTCCGAGATGTCGGTGACGCTGGCGCCAAGGCCGCGCAGCATGTCGCCGATCACGTGGTCGCGCAGGATCAGCACCCGATCGTCCTCGATCTGGGTTTTGAGGTGGCGGTTGCCGAGGTGCCAGCAGAGCCGCATCAGGTGGATGCGGTCGCGGCCGCGAACCTCGTAAAGTGGCTCCTCGCCGGCGATGATTTCGATCAGGCGACCATCATCAAGCTCGAGCATCGAGCGGTCGGCGAGGGTGACGGGCTCGGGAAAATCGACCAGCACGTTGTCGCCGTGCACCAGGGTCAGCATGCGGCGGCGCACGCGGCGCTCGTCATGCAGCAAAATGGCGAGATCGAAGGGGGTACCGGCTGCGCCTGTTGGCAAATAGCCAACCGCGCGAAAGGTCTGCGGCATCGTCAAAACTACCAAGTCTTCGAGGCTTCCCAACCTTGCGGTCAGCTTAGCCGGTCAGCCGCGGGTTTCAAAGTAGAAGCCGATCGACCAGGCCTGATAAATCAGGTGCGTCACCACGAAGGCGAGGTGAAAGCGCCGGTTCGGCGTCCAGATGGCGATGGCCGAGAGCACCAACCCGAAGGGGATCTGCGCGATGTAGAGCAGGTCCATCGCCTGGAAGTACGGCGCGCCCTTGATCAGCGTGTCGGTCAGGTCGAGCAGAAAGGTCAGCCCGAAGATGCCGAAGAACCAGTGCCGGCGCTTGATGAAGAAATCTTCGTAGCCGTCATATTCGCTGAGGTTGTCCGGGAACAGCAGGGCGGCGAGCGCGAACAGCGTCACCGCGTAGCCGATCAGGAAGATGAAGATGCCAAAATTCCAGCTCGGCAGACGCGCCAAGTCGTATTCCCACCACCAGAACAGGATCAGCTCGACGCTCATCGATACCACCCAGAGCAGGTGGATGAGCGACAGCCTGGCGCGCTTGGGGTGCTGGATCAGGCCCGCCGCGCCCATCAGCAGGCGGGTCAGGCCCAGGCCGATGACCGTACCCATGACGATTCGCACATGGACGAACACATCGTGGGCGGTGCCTGTGTCCATCGCGACCTCAGGGGGTGTTGCTGACTTCCGAGCAGCTGACCGGGGTTTGCGGATCGGCCATCAGGTCGGTGAGGGTGGCCTCGCTGCCCTTGGTCCAGAACTCGTACTGGCCGGCGACATACTTGGCGCCCGAGGCGGCCATGACGTTGACGAACACCAGCTTTTCCGGGCCCACCGGCACGATGGCGATGAAGTTCGGCTTGGCGTTGATGAAATCCACCGCGAAGGGCTCAAGGCCCTCGCACTGATACTGGTGGGTGGTGCGCTCGAAATCGCCGGCGAGGTTCAGCACCACCTGGGCCGAGACATCGACGTTCTGCATCATGGCGGCAGTGGCTAGAGCTTCCATCGTCTGGTCCTCCTCGGAACTAGCTGAGCCTACCCGATTCGCTGTGGCGGATTTCAGTCGGCTTCGGCCGGGACTGGAAGGGCCGAGGTCCGGCGATGCCGCAGCACCAGCAGGGCGAGGCTCAGCAGCGCGCTGAGCGACAGCCCGGCCGCTACCCACAGCGCCGCATCGCTGCCCGGGCCGGCGAGGATCGCGGCAAACAGCGGTGGCGCACAGGCGAAGCTGAGGTTGAGCGGCAGCGCCAGCATCGAGGAAGCGCGGGCGTAAGCGGCAGGCGGGAAGAGATCGAGCGGCATGGTCGAACGGGCGACGGCCAAGACGCCGCTCGAAAGCCCATAGACCGCGACGAAGGCAATAGCCGCCGGCGCGCCTGTTCCAACGATCAGCACGGCAAAGCTGAGCGGCAGCGCGGCGGCGGCGAGCAGCCCGGTGGCGAGGCTGTTCCAGCGTTTGCCGACGGCGAAATCGACCAGCCGCGCCAGCAGCGCCGTGACCCCGATGAACGAGGCGACCAGCACCGCCGTACCCTGTTCGAGGCCGCGCCCTTCGAACAGGGTGATGATGGTGAGCGAAAAGCCCCAGGTGACGATGCCGTTGGTGGCGCTGGCGAAGGCGAGGAGTGCGAAGGCGACGCGGTCGAGCGGCGGGACGGGACCGGTGGCTGGCCGCTTCGCCGCTCCGCCCGGCCGCTTCGCCAGCAGCAGCCAGTAGATCGGCGCCGCAATGACGAGCAGCAGAGCCGCGCCGACCAGTGTCGCCATCCGCCAGCCGAACGCGGCCTGCAGCGCGCCGAGTAGCGGCCAGGACAGCGTTGTCGAAAGCCCGCCGAAGATCAGCAGCGCGCCGATGGCTTGCCGAGCCCGGACACCGGCCCATTCGGAGATACCGATCTGCATAGCTGTAGTCAGCGCGCCTGCGCCAGCGAGCCCGACCAGCATCCAGCCGGCGAAATAGCTCCATGGCGCGGTCGCGCTGGCGATCGTCGCCAGACCAAGCGCCGCAACGGCGGTGCTCGAGGTCATCACCAGCCGCGCCCCGAAGCGCTCGAACAGGCGAAGGAAGGGCACCGCCGCAGCCGCCATCACCACCAGCATTACCGTCGGGCCGGCCATCACCGCCGGGTAGGGCAGGCCCAGCGTCTCGGCCATGGCGCTGCCGGTGATCGCCGGCAGGTTGAAGGTCATGCCCCAGCACACCGCCTGGGCGAGGGCAAAGGCGGCAATCGCCAGCGGCAGGCGAGGAGGAGACTCGGACATCATTGGCTCAGCGGAAATCGGCCACCAATCACGGCGAGATTTCAGCCGTGTGACAGGAGCCTAGGCCGTCTCCAGCGTATTGGGGCGGGGCTGGTAGCCATCGATATCGGCGTAGCCATATTCGAGGGCGAGGTCGGCGCTGGTGAAGACGCGCCCGGATTTCTGCAGCAGCGCTGGGTCGGCGGCGAGGTGAGCGACGGCGCGGCCCTGGAACTCCGGACTTTCGGAGTTCGACATATCGAAATACTGGGCGTTCTTCAGCACCTCCTCGGTGCGAACGAGGCCGGGATAGAGCGCGATGGCGGCGACGTCGAACTCGCGCATCTGGTGGGCGACATCGGCTGCCAGCTTGTCCATGGCAGCCTTGGAGACGCCGTAGACGACGTTCTGCATGAACTTCTGCGCCGCCCAGAACGAGATGTTGACGATCAGGCCCGAGCGCTGCCGCGCCATCGCCTCGGTGGCGACCCGGATGGCGCACCAGGAGGAGCGCACCCCGACGCCGATCATGGCGTCCCAGCGCCACATCGGCTGCTGCCAGATCGGATCGACCCAGGTGAAGCGGTTATCCTCCTCCATGCGCTCGTAGCCGGGCCAGGCGGAGTTGACGAGAATATCGAGCCGGCCCTCATCGGCCAGCACGCGATGCACCACCGCCTCGGTTTCGACGTCATAGGCATGGTCGACCCGGTGGGCGACGCAGCGGCCGGGGTACTTGCCGGATTCATCGAGCACCGAGGCCAGCGAGCCAGCCCGGTCGAGCCCCTCAGGATGCTCGCCGTTTCGCACCGTACGACCGGTGATGTGCACCGTCGCCCCGGCCTCGAGCAGCCCCAGCGCCACGCCGCGTCCAACCCCGCGGCTGGCCCCTGTAACGAGGCAGACCTTGCCCGTGAGATCGACCGCCATGCTGTTCTCCCCGACTCAACAAGGAGAACGTAGCATGAACAAGAGTAAGCGGCGTTAGAACAGAAAATACCGCTGTGCCATCGGCAGCACGGTGGCCGGTTCGCAGGTCAGCAGCTCGCCATCTGCCCGCACTTCATAGGTCTCGGGGTCGACGTCGATATGCGGAGTGGCCGAATTGTGGATCATCGAGGCTTTGCTGATGCCGCCTCGGGTGTTTTCGACCGGCAGCATGCCCTTGGCGACGCCGAGTGTCTTTTGCAGGCCGTTGTCGTAGGCGGCCTGGCTGATGAAGGTGACCGAGGAGTTGGTCCTCAGTTTGCCATAGGCGCCGAACATCGGGCGGTAGTGCATCGGCTGCGGGGTGGGGATCGAGGCGTTCGGGTCGCCCATCGGGGCGGCGGCGATTGAGCCACCCATGATCACCATTTCGGGCTTCACGCCGAAGAAGGCCGGCGTCCACATCACCAGGTCGGCGCGCTTGCCCACTTCCACCGAGCCGATATGGCGGCTCAGGCCCTGCGCGATGGCCGGGTTGATAGTGTATTTGGCGATGAAGCGTTTGACCCGGAAATTGTCGTTGTCGCCGGTCTCCTCGGGGAGCCGCCCGCGCTGGCGCTTCATCTTGTCGGCGGTCTGCCAGGTGCGGATGATCACTTCGCCAACGCGGCCCATGGCCTGGCTGTCGGACGAGATCATCGAGAAGGCGCCGATATCGTGGAGGATATCTTCCGCCGCGATGGTCTCCTTGCGGATGCGGCTCTCGGCGAAGGCGACGTCCTCGGCAATGGCGGGGCTCAGATGGTGGCAGACCATCAGCATGTCGAGATGCTCGGCCAGCGTGTTGACCGTGTAGGGACGCGTCGGGTTGGTTGAGGAGGGGAGCACGTTGGGCAGGCTCGCCACCTTGATGATATCGGGAGCATGGCCGCCGCCGGCGCCCTCGGTGTGGAAGGCGTGGATGGTGCGACCCTTGAAGGCGCGCACGGTGTCTTCGACAAAGCCGGATTCGTTCAGCGTGTCGGTGTGGATCATCACCTGCACGTCGTAGGCATCGGCGACGGCGAGGCAGTTGTCGATCGTCGCAGGTGTGGTGCCCCAATCCTCATGCAGCTTCAGCGACGAAGCGCCGGCGAGGATCATCTCTTCGAGCGGTGCCGGCAGCGAGGCGTTGCCTTTGCCGGCAAGCCCAAGGTTCATCGGGAAGGCGTCAAAACTCTCGATCATCCGGTGGATGTGCCAGGCGCCGGTGCAGGTGGTGGCCAGCGTGCCATGCGCCGGGCCGGTGCCGCCGCCGATCATCGTGGTGATGCCCGACATCAGGGCTTCTTCGATCTGCTGCGGGGCGATGAAATGGATATGCGCATCCATGCCTCCGGCAGTGATGATGCGGCCTTCCGAGGCGATCACCTCGGTCGATGGCCCGATGATGATGTCGACATTGGGCTGGGTGTCGGGGTTCCCAGCCTTGCCGATGGCGTGGATCCGCCCGTCACGCAGGCCGATATCGGCCTTGTAGATTCCGGTGTGGTCGATGATCAGCGCATTGGTGATCACCGTATCGACGGCGCCGGCGGCGCGGGTGATCTGGCTTTGGCCCATGCCGTCGCGGATCACCTTGCCGCCGCCGAACTTCACCTCTTCACCATAGGTGGTGAGGTCCTTTTCGACCTCGATGAACAGCTCCGTATCGGCCAGCCGCACCCGGTCACCGGTGGTCGGCCCATACATCTGGGCGTAGGTCGAGCGGGAGATGCGAGCGGGCATGATGGTCCTTCCAGGCGAAGCAGAGGACGCATTTGAACCGCCTAATAGTTAGGCTGTCCAGCCGTGTGACGCGAAAATCGGCAGGAATGATGCTCTCAGCTTCGTCTTATGAGCCTGACCGTCATCAGCGGGTGCCATGCACCGCCGTCGCGTTGCTCCCAGCGTCCAGTCAGCGTGTGCCTGTCGGCGCTGAAACTGCCATCAAAGCGCTGATCGCGGCCGATGATGCGCCACCGGTCACCGTTCAACTCGGCGGTGAAGTCGTTGATGCTGCCGTCGGCGTCGTAGCTACGGGTGACATAGCCCGGCCTGTCCGCGTCCAGCGAGATGATTTCCATCGACAGGATGTGCTGGTCGTCGATCTCGGCGTCGACGTCGTGCAGCAGGAAATGGCCGTTCGCCATCCAGCCGTAGGTGTCGGTCGCGTTCGAGATAGCGCCCTCTACCCCGTCCTGGTCGAGCAGCGTGATTGTGGTGTCCCAGGTGCCGACGAACACGTCGAGGAGGCGCAGGCGCTCCTGCTTGGCCTTCTGCATATCACTGTCTCCGTACCATTTAACATATCTGTTATTTAACGTTAGCGTTAAATGGTGTTCGAGCGGAGTTGTCAAGGCACCGTACCTGGCGGGTCGGGCGTCCTGGATCAGTGCGGCTTGGGTGTTGCCGCCTGGGCCTTGCGGTAGGCGGCGATGAGGAAGCCGAGCATCTCGTCGAGCAGGCCATCGCCGGCGCGGATTTCGGGGTCGGCCTGGGTGCGGGCGATCAGCGAGATGGCGAGCACCTGGATGGCGTAGGCATGCTTGGCCTTGCCTTCACGATGGAAGTCGTTGCCCTGCTTCTGGAAATCGCCGAGCAGCTTGTCATAGACCTGGCGCGCCATACTGGCCTTGTAGGCGGCCCAGCTGGGCTGGCTGGCGCGATCGACGAGGCGTGCCGCGAGGCTGCCGATCAGGAACATCGCCTCGGGATCTTTGCCGCCATTGCTGCGCAAGTCCTCCAGCACGGCCACGAAGCGCTCCTTGAAATCTTGTTCTTTGCTGGCCATCGCCGTCCTGCCCATTGAAAACGGCGCATCCCTAGCCGAAATCTCTGGCGATTGCCAAAGCTCTGTGGCGGTCTGTCCGGATTTTGCCACAGCCCGCTGTCTTATTGGCGCTACCTGTTTGGAGGCTCACATGAAATCCCGATTCGTCGCCGCGCTCGCCGTCACCTTGGCTGTGGCCGCGCCCCAGCTCGCCCATGCGCAGAACATGGATATCGTCCAGATCATCTCGGGGATCGGCGGAAGCGAATTCCTGCACGATGCCGGTCGGGCCGACAGCGCCGCGGGTCTGCGCGTCGTGCGTCTCTCCAGCCTCGCCGGGGCGGAGATGAATGCGGACCTGCTGGCCCGGTCGCTCGAGATCAAGCAGCGCGACGTGGGGTACCTGCAGGGCAACCTGGTGATCAACCCGCTGGCGATGAGCGCCATCCGCAATTCCGGCGTTAGCCTCGGCCAGATCGTTTCGATCGATCTCGCGGGCGACGGCGGCGGGGTCCTCTACGCCGACGATCTCTGATCGTAAGGATTCGCACGATCTCTGAGGGCGGGTTCCCGTCCAAGACGCGCAAAATAGTGTGAACGGGCAAAGGGAAACCTCTGCCCGCTTCATGCGTCTCTCCAGTGTGGTTTTATGACCAATGGAGATAAAAGATGTTGAATCTCAAGGCTATTGCTGTTGCCGCTGCTCTCACGCTTTCGACTGCCGGCTTGGCCATGGCAGCGGAAGGGAGCGCGATGGACGCGTTGACCTCGGCGACGACGGTCAGCTTCAAGGCCGTGACCGCTGCCGAGCTCAATCCTCTGAGCCCGGGCTATCAGGAGGTCGATCTCGACTCGCTGAAGGCCCGTATCCAGGGCAGCCCGGCGCTGCTCGCCCAGCTCGAGAGCTTCGGCGCGTCGCTTGACGATGTGGTGGGCATCACCGGTACCGATGCGACCGACGTGACCATCCTGGTCCAGGGCTAACCACTCCCTGTTCCAGACGAAAAGGCCGGGCTCAATGCCCGGCCTTTTCGTCTGGAAGCGCCCGCGCTAGAGCTTGCCCATCACCTTCTGCTGGAAGCCGTAGACGATGCGGTTGCCCGAGAGCGGCACCAGCCGCACCTCGCGAGCCTGGCCCGGCTCGAAGCGCACCGCGGTGCCGGCGGCGATATCGAGCCGCATGCCGCGGGCCTTTTCGCGTTCAAAGCTGAGGCCGGCATTGGTTTCGTAGAAGTGGTAATGCGAGCCGACCTGGATCGGGCGGTCGCCGGTATTGGCGACTTCGATGGTGATCTGCGGCGCGCCGACATTGAGCTCGATGTCGCCGGGGACGGTGGTGATTTCGCCTGGGATGAGAGCCATGTCGCTTACCGGATCGGTTCGTGGACGGTGACGAGCTTGGTGCCGTCGGGGAAGGTGGCTTCGACCTGCACGTCGTGGATCATCTCGGCAATGCCTTCCATCACCTGGGCGCGGCTCACCACATGGGCGCCCGCTTCCATCAGGTCGGCGACCGAGCGGCCATCGCGGGCGCCTTCGACGACGTAGTCGGTGATCAGCGCGATGGCCTCGGGGTGGTTGAGCTTCACGCCGCGCTCGAGGCGCTTGCGGGCCACGATGGCAGCCATGGCGATGAGCAGCTTGTCTTTCTCGCGGGGCGTCAGGTTCATGCGGGAGTTCCTACAGGAGTGTCGTGCGTGGGGCACTGGATCCCCGCTTTCGCGGGGATGACGGCGGTGGTGTTGGCACAGGCTCGTGCCACAACCGCGGTGTCATTCCCGCGAAAGCGGGAATCCATGGCGCCGCTGGCGCAGGCGGAGAGATGGATTCCGGCCTGCGCCGGGATGACATCGGTGGAGAAGGAAGCCATGCGATTCATGCTCACAAATGCCACAGGCGGGGCAGGGTACCGGCGCCGGAGAGCTTTGCGATTATTGGGGTGATGATGCGCCGCAGCGCAAGCCCTGAGGGCGCCATGGCCCGGACGACGAGGCGTTCGCCGATGACGCTGGCCGCGGTCTCGCCGGTGATGAGGGCGCGGACCGGATCGAGCTTGCGTTCCGCATCGGCGCCGACATAGAGCAGGGTGGCGAAGGCGCCGGCGCCGGCCAGCAGCGACAGGCCATCGCGCTCGAGCGGATCTGTGCTCAGCCGCGTCGCTTCGGCATGGAGCAGCCGGCCGCCGCGGCGGATGCGCCAGTTATCCGAAAGCCGGGCGCCGCGGGCGGTTTCGCCCATGGCCTCACGGCCGAGAATGATCGCCTCGATGGCGAAGAAACTGGCATCGGGAGCGAGGTCGACCTCGAGGCTGCGGTTGAGCCGGCCGCTTTCGTAAAGGATCGTTTCCTGCGGCAGCCAGTCGAGATGCGCGCCGGCGCCGACCTCGAGCCTGGTGCTGACGCGGGCGTCGTCACCGAGCGAGCGATAGACCCGCTCGCAGGCCTGGGTGGTGAGCACCATCCTGGCGCCGGGCGCTGCCTTGGCTTCCCAACTCACCTCATCGCCGCCGGTCAGCCCGCCTGCGGTATTGATCAGTACCGCCTGGAGGCTCGGGTCATGCGTGTGCGGCAGGCGGATCTTGGCGCAACCCTCCTGGTACAGGGTGGTCAGCCGGGTGCGGCCGTCGAGCACCTGGGTGGCGATGCGGCCGGTGCCGCGAGCGCGCTGGTGGCGGATGGTCGGGGAGATGGCGTTCATGGACTAGCCCATGAGGACAGGCCAGTGCGGGAAGAGCACCCCCACCCCTGTCCCCTCCCCGCAAGGGGGAGGGAGACGCCAACACAGCGATCTGTGAGAGACGAAGACTTGCGAGCGCACGTCTCCTCCCCCCTTGCGGGGGAGGGACAGGGTGGGGGGTACTCTTCCCGCACCAAACTCTCAGACAGCCCCACGCTCACACCATCAGATGCCGGCGCACTTCGGGCAGGTCGAGGTCGGCGGCGGGGCCGGAATGCATGATTTCACCGCGGTCCATGATGTAGATGTCGTCGGCGATCTCGCGGCAGAAGTCCAGGTATTGCTCGACCAGCAGGATGGTCATGCCCTTCTGGTCGCGCAGGAACTGCAGCGCCCGGCCGATATCCTTGATGATCGAGGGCTGGATGCCCTCCGTCGGCTCGTCGAGCACCAGCACCTTGGGTCGCGTCACCAGGGCGCGACCAATGGCGAGTTGCTGCTGCTGCCCGCCCGAGAGGTCGCCGCCGCGGCGGCCGAGCATGGATTTGAGGATCGGGAACAGCTCGTAGATGTAGTCCGGCACGTTGCGTTCGGCCGCCTTCAGCGGCGCGTAGCCGGTTTCGAGGTTCTCCTTCACCGTCAGCAGCGGGAAGATTTCGCGGCCCTGCGGCACGTAGCCGATGCCGAGCCGGGCCCGCTTGTAGGGAGGCGCCTTCTTCAGCACCTCGTCGTTGAAGACGATCTCGCCCGAGGAGATGTTGTTGATGCCGGTGACGGCGCGCAGCGTCGAAGATTTGCCGACGCCGTTGCGGCCGAGCACGGCGGTGATCCGTCCGGGTTTCACCTCGATCGAGATGCCGCGCAACGCCTGCGCCGCACCGTAATGGAGGCCGATGTCACGGATCGAGAGGGCGGTGGTCATCTGTTCTGCTCCGGGCCCAGTGCCGTGCGCAGCGTCACGAGGGTCAGCTTCTGGTTGTGGTCGCCGGCTTCGCCGAGGCTGGCGATGGTCTCTGCCATGGCAACGAGATCGGCGCGCTCTTCGCGCGTCAGCTTCTGCCGCCACAGCGGCTTGAAGCGGCGGACGACATCGCGGGCGTCGGCGACGTCGCGGGCCGCCCATTGCGCATAGGAGACTACTTCGTCGAGGTCGGCATCCGCGACGATCCGGCTGATTTCCTCGCGAATCCTGGGTTCGGCAAGATGCAGGGCATCACGCTTCTCATTGGCGAGCGCGTGGAGGAACACCGCTGCAGCAAGCGCTGGGTCTTCGATCGAGGCGAGCGCCGAACCCTCGGCCTTCTTCCTGAAGTTGTTCATCCGGATGCGGCCCTGGACCCGCCCGACCACGCTTCCGACGTCGTCGACCACCTCCTTGGCCGCCTTGACGCGCCAGTACCAAACACCCGCGGCAGCAATGATGCCGACAACAATTGCCAGAATATGCATTCCACTATCCCCAAGCCGCACGTTTGGTCGCGCGATCGCCGGGGATATTGAATAGGTGCGGAGGTTACTGCAACTGACCATCATCGCCCGAGATAACGTTCGATGACGACCGGATTGGCGCTCACCTGGTCGAGCGAGCCTTCGGCCAGCACCGAGCCTTCGGCGAGGCAGGTGACGCGCGTGCCGAGTTCGCGCACGAAGCTCATGTCGTGTTCGACCACCACCACCGAGCGAGTCTTGGCGATCTCCTTCAGCAGCTTGGCCGTTTCGACGGTTTCGGCGTCGGTCATGCCGGCGACCGGCTCGTCGACCAGCAGCAGCTTTGGGTCCTGCGCCAACAGCATGCCGATCTCCAGCCACTGCTTCTGGCCGTGGCTGAGGTCGGCGGCGAGTTCGTCCTTGCGCCCGGTGAGGCGGACGGTTTCGAGGATTTCCTCGATGCGGGCCTTGTCTTCGGCGCTCTCGGAATAGAGCAAGGCGGCGAGCACGCTGCGCGGCTTCTTCAGCGCCAGCACCAGGTTGTCCCAGATGGTGTGGCTCTCGAACACGGTCGGCTTCTGGAACTTGCGGCCGATGCCGAGATTGGCGATCGACGCTTCGTCGAGCTTGGTGAGGTCGGTTCGGCCGTCGAAATACACCTCGCCATCATCGGGCCGGGTCTTGCCGGTGATAATGTCCATCATGGTGGTCTTGCCGGCGCCGTTCGGGCCGATGATCGCCAGCATCTCGCCCGGGTGGACGATGATCGAGAGATGGTTCAACGCCTTGAAGCCGTCGAAGGAGACGGAGACGCCGTTGAGATAGAGCATGGTGCCGGATTTGTCGGTCATTCGGCGGGCTCCGGCACAGGCTTGGGCTGCGGCAGGGTGGATGGATCCTCGCCGGCTTCGGCTGCCGAGCTCGCCTCCTTACCCTTGCGGGGGCGAAGCTTCTGGAACAGCCCGACAATGCCCTTGGGCATGAAGAGGGTGACGAAGATGAACAGGCCACCGAGGCAGTAGAGCCAGAAATCGGGGAAGGCGCCGGTGAACACCGATTTGCCGGCATTGACCAGCACCGCGCCGATGATCGGGCCGATCAGCGTGCCGCGGCCACCGACGGCGACCCAGATCACCGCTTCGATCGAATTGGCAGGGTCGAACTCGCCCGGGTTGATGATGCCGACCTGCGGCGTGTAGAGCGCGCCGGCGATACCGGCCAGCACGGCCGACACCACGAAGGCGAAGAGTTTGACGTTCTCCGGGCGCCAGCCGAGGAAGCGGGTGCGGCTTTCGCCATCGCGCACCGCCACCATCACCTTGCCCAGCTTCGAGTTGACGATGGCCGAGCAGATGATCACCGCCAACGCCAGGGCCAGCGCCGAGGCGGCGAACAGCGCGGCGCGGGTGGTCGCGGCCTGGACGTTGAAGCCCAGGATGTCCTTGAAGTCGGTGAGCCCGTTATTGCCGCCGAGCCCCAGATCGTTGCGGAAGAAAGCCAGCAGCAAGGCATAGGTCATCGCCTGGGTGATGATCGAGAGGTAGACGCCGGTGACGCGGCTGCGGAAGGCGAACCAGCCGAAGGCGAAGGCCAGCAGGCCCGGCACGAACAGCACCATCAGGAAGGCGAACCACCACAGGTCAAAGCCGTGCCAGAACCATGGGAGGTCCTTGTAGTTGAGGAACACCATGAAATCGGGCAGCACCGGATTGGCGTAGACGCCGCGCGCCCCGATCTGGCGCATCAGGTACATGCCCATGGCATAGGCGCCGAGCGCAAAGAACGCGGCGTGGCCAAGCGAGAGAATGCCGCAATAGCCCCAGACCAGATCGAGCGCGAGCGCCAGGAGCGCATAGTTCAGGTACTTGCCGAGCAGCGGCACCATGTAGTTGGGCAAATGCAGCGGGTTGCCTTCGGGGATCGCCAGGTTGGCGACCGGAATGGCGATGGCGATGAAAACCAGCGCCACGACCAGCCAGATGGCCTTCTTGTCGAGGGCGCGGAACAGCATTTGGGTCAGCATGAATACGCTCCAGGGCCGCGCTCCCCTCCCCCTTGAGGGGAGGGGCTGGGGGTGGGGGTGGTGCGGTGATCACCGATGGACCCCCACCCTCGGTCCCTCCCCTCAAGGGGGAGGGAGGCGACGACGGATGGATCGGAAGCGTGCCTCCTCATGATTCAATCGCCCGGCCCTTGAGCGCGAACAGCCCTCTTGGTCGCCGCTGGATGAACAGGATGATGAGGATCAGGATGGCGATCTTGGCCAGCACCGCCCCGGCATAGGGCTCGAGGAACTTGTTGGCGACGCCGAGCGACAGCGCGCCGATCAGCGTGCCCCACAGGTTTCCGACGCCGCCGAACACCACCACCATGAAGCTGTCGATGATGTAGCCCTGGCCGAGATTGGGCGAGACGTTGTCGATCTGGCTCAGCGCCACGCCCGCCATGCCGGCAATGCCGGAGCCCAGTCCGAAGGTCATGGCATCGACGAACGGCGTGCGGATGCCCATGGCCGAGGCCATGCGGCGGTTCTGCGTCACTGCCCGCATCTGCAGGCCCAGCGGCGTACGGTTGAGGATGATCTGCAGCGCAATGAACACCGCGATGGCAAAGACGATGATCCAGAGCCGGTTCCAGGTGAAGCTCAGGTTCCACAGTTCGAACGTGCCGCTCATCCACGCCGGCGGCTGCACCAGCTTGTTGGTCGGGCCGAAAATGGTGCGGACCAGCTGCTGCAGCACCAGGGAAAGACCCCAGGTGGCGAGCAGGGTTTCGAGCGGCCGGCCGTAAAGCCAGCGGATGATGCCGCGTTCGATGCCGATGCCGACCAGCGCAGTAATCAGGAAGGCGGCGGGGACGGCGAAGGCGAGGGAGTACTCCATCAGCCCCGGCGCCACCGACTGGATCACCAGCTGCGTGACATAGGTGGTGTAGGCCCCCAGCATCACCATCTCGCCATGCGCCATGTTGATGACGCCCATGACGCCGAAGGTGATGGCGAGGCCGATGGCGGCGAGCAGCAGTACCGAGCTCAGCGAGAGACCGTAGAGCAGGTTCTGGCCGACGTCCCAGACGGCGAGGGTGCGGCCGATCGAGTCGATGCCGGTCTGGATCGTCGGCTTCAGCTCGTCGGGCGCAGTGTCGAGCGTGTTGCGCAGCACGGTCTGGGCGGCGCGGTTGTTCTGCGCCACGACCAGATCGACGGCGGCGCGCTTGTCTTCCAGCGAGGCATCGGTCTTCAAGACGATGACGGCGCGGGCCATCTGCATGGTGCTCTTGATGCCGGTATCCGCCTCGGTTGATATCGCCTGGTCGAGCAGTTCGAGCATTGCCGGATCGGCGTTCTTCAACACGCTCTGCGCTGCCGACAGCCGGGTCGGCTGGTCGGGACTCAGGAGCGTCAGCTTGCCGATGGCGGTGCGGATCTTGCCGCGCAGGCCATTGTTGGTCTTGATCTTTTCGAGCTCACCGCTCGGCAGGACGCCGAGATCGGCGCCATCGACCGGGTCCGTCGCCGCCAGCCCGTCGGCGGCCTTGGCGGCGATCACCACTTTGCCGTCGGATTCGCGGATGTAGAGGTTGCCGTCGCTCAGTGCCTGCAGCACCGGCGGCACGCGTTCGTCGCCGGTGGCGACAAGTACATCCATCGCCTTGGTGCGGTCGGCAAAGCTGCCGGGGCCAAGCGCATTGATTTGCGCGGCAAGGTCCGACTGTGCCAGCGCGGGCAGGGGGGCGAGAGCTACAGCGAGCAGGAAGGCAATCAGAGTAAGGAATCGGGTGGCCATCGTGGTCGCTCTATCGCCTGGGAAACTGGGGCGTCATCGAGTGGGAGGCGACGGCGGGGAGCCGCCGTCGCCGGATCGTCGCGGACTACATGGCTGCCGGAGCAGCGCCGCAGGTCTTGGTGGCGGTGTCGAAATGGCCGCAACCGGTCAGCGGATCGGTCCAGTCGGCCTCGATGCCCTTGTCTTCCGGCAAGACGTCCGACCAGGCATCGCCCGGCACGTCGCCTTCGGTCTGCCACACGGTTTCGAACTGGCCGTCCGCCTGGATTTCGCCGATCAGCACTGGCTTGGTCAGGTGGTGATTCGGCAGGACCTTGGCAGTGCCACCGGTGAGGTTCGGCACTTCGAGCCCGACGATGGCCTTGAGCACCGCATCGGTATCGGTGGTGCCGGCCTTCTCGACCGCCTGCACCCAGAGCTGGAAGCCGAGATAGGCCGCTTCCATCGGATCGTTGGTGGTGCGCTTGTCGTTGCCGATATAGGCGTGCCAGTTCTTGATGAACTCGGCATTGGCCTCGTTCTCCACCGACTGGAAGTAGTTCCAGGCGGCGAGGTGACCGACGAGGGCCGAGGTGTCCATGCCGGCGAGTTCTTCTTCACCGACCGAGAAGGCGACGACCGGGATGTCCTCGGCCGAGATGCCCTGGTTGCCCAGTTCCTTGTAGAACGGCACGTTGGCGTCGCCGTTGATGGTCGAGACCACGGCGGTCTTCTTGCCGGCGGAGCCGAATTCCTTGATGGCGGCGACTTCGGTCTGCCAGTCGGAGAAGCCGAACGGGGTGTAGTTGATCTTGATGTCTTCAGGCGCCACGCCCTTGTCCTTGAGGTACTGCTCGAGGATCTTGTTGGTGGTGCGCGGGTAGACGTAGTCGGTGGCTTCGAGCACCCAGCGCTTCACCGAGCCGCCTTCCTCGCTCATCAGGTAGTCGACGGCGGGGATGGCCTGCTGGTTCGGCGCGGCACCGGTGTAAATGACGTTCTTCTCGGACTCTTCGCCCTCGTACTGCACGGGGTAGAAGAGGATCGAGTTCAGTTCCTTGAACACCGGCAGGACCGATTTGCGCGACGACGAGGTCCAGCAGCCGAACACGGCGGCGACGCCGTTGACGGCGATCAACTCGCGGGCCTTCTCGGCGAACAGCGGCCAGTCGGACGCAGGGTCGACGACGACGGCCTCGAGCTTCTTGCCCAGCACGCCGCCCTTCTTGTTCTGCTCATCGATGAGGAAGAGCATGGTGTCCTTCAGGGTGGTCTCCGAGATCGCCATGGTTCCCGACAGCGAGTGGAGAACGCCCACCTTGATGGTGTCCTGCGCATAAGCAGTAAGAGGCGCGAGCGCCCCGGCAGTCATCGCGACCCCCAGGCCGATACCGGCCATCATGCGACTAATACCTGTCATACTTACCTCCGACAGTTTGGTTGTTTGCACCGGAGAGGAAGTTGCAATCGCCGTGCCAGCGCCGAAAACCGCTGCCAAGCCTCTGACTCTGCTGCGCTCTTTCGACGCCCGGCGGTTTCGCGCGACGGAACGGATGCATACCGGTCGGCTTGCTCTGCCGGTTCTCTGGGCAGCCTCATTAGTGGTTGCTTAAGAATTGTGCAGCGCTTCGGGCTGCATCGGAACTGGCCGCCGCCCGGCGCCGCTCCTGGGATGACCGCGGGTTGCAGTCCTGCTAAAAAGTGGCCACCGGAAGTTCGCTTCCGGCAGAGGTTGTTTGCACCAACACCTTGGCCCCGCCCCGGCAACGGCGCGGGGCTTTGCATTTCTGCTACGCCTGATCGTGTCGTCCGTCGCAACCATCCGCCCAGTTCGCCGTTAAGCCAGCAAGTCGCCGTCGAACAGTTCGCGGTGCACAGATATCGGCCGATATTGCGAGGGCTGACGCTCCCTCGTGGTTGACGCCGGTGGGGCGCGGAGCTTCGGCTTCGCGCCTTCTTTGTCTGCGGGGCCGGCAGATTGGCCCGCATCTACGTGTTTGTCGTGATGGCGATAGGTGGCGATACAGTACCGTGTCGCAACCAGTCGTTTTGCCTGAATCAAACGGGCGTGCGCGGACGGTTTGGGCGCGCCGACGAGCAGGCCGCGTATCGCGCGCCGAGGCGGCGATCGCGCTTGTTCATAAGTTGCGGAAAGCTGTCAGCCTGCTGTCATCTTGTGCCGGCAAGTTCCCGTGCCGCCGCTCCGACCGTCACCAAAACACTTCCAAGCATCGAGATATCCGCGCTGCCTGCGGTTTTCGTCCGCCGCACTATCCGCGGCAAGCGCAGGGGTCGGAGTCGATGACTCCCGGCCTACGCGCTGGTGCGTAGGCCGGACCGCAGCTTCCGGTGACATTTTGCATTGGACTCAAGCTTCTCGAAAATTGTCTGCGCCATAAGTATCACCACGTATAAGTATACGCAAACGTTCGTCGTAAGTGTCATTGCGTAATCGACGCAATTGACGAAGATGCGGAATATATTGGCCAACCACTCACAAATTGATCAGCTTCCGTTCCCAAGCTTTACAACGGCCTCATACATGCATATTCATCAGCCGACGGGCGGCGGATGAGCGGAGAATGGTCATGAGGAACAATGCATTTGCGGCTCTGGCGACGCTCGCAATCGTCGCAGGTCTGAGTGCAGGCCCCGCTAGTGCAGGGGGCTTGCTAGGTGGGCTCACCGAAACAGTTGGCGGCGTCGTGGGTGGTGTGACCGAAACTGTCGGCGGAGTGGTCGGCGGCGTCACCGGCGGTGGCGGCGGCGGTGGCGGTGGCGGTGGTGGCGGCACTAACGTCGGCGGCCTGCTGTCGCTCAACGACGACGACAACGATGCGCTGGTCAATCTCGACCTCGGCGGCGGCAATAACAACCTGCTGAATGCCGCTGTGGGCAAGGGCAACGACCCGCTGGTCAACGCCAACGTGTCGACCACCGGCCTGCTCAAGAATACGTCGGTTTCGCTTGATCTCGCCGGGCTCGGGCTCGACCTTGATATCGACCTGGGGATTCTCGACCCCGACAATCCGAACAACCCCGGTGGTCCGAACAATCCGGGTGGTCGTCCCGTGCTGGTCGGCAGCCTCGGCGGCGGCGGCACCTTTGTGATCAACTGCACGGTCAACAACACCAAGCAGCTGCTGCAGGTGGCAGCGGCCGGCAAGATCAGCGGCGCCGAGATCAAAGCCTGGATGCGCGCCGCCAATGTGCAGGTGGTGCCGATCAAGCTCTGCCCTGCGGCCAAGAAGCAGGTCGCGGCGCTGCTTGCCAAGAGCAAAAAGATCAACCTGCTGCGCCGGGCGGTAATGTCGGATGCGCTGATCACGGCCTCGCTTGGCCGTACCCGCTATGACGCGGGCGACGTGGTCGCGGTGCAGCGCAAAGGGGGCCAGCTGGTAGTCTACGTCTACTGACGCCTGACGCATCGCTGAACTGAGTAAGGGGCGTGACCTTCAGGTCGCGCCCCTTCAGATTCCGTCATTACGTATTCGATCTCCTGCGTCTAAGTGTAAGTTGCTATTATCTGCAGAATGATGGAATCGCGGAATGTGTTCGATAACTGAGCATTCCATCGCGAAAGCAACGGCATACTAGTTGACAGCGTCCTGTCAGGTTGCCGGGAGCAATGTTGCATCATGTTTCGCAGAGGAGAAGCGTGATGCAATCCAAAAAGATTACAGTACTCGCGGCGATTGTGCTGATGGCCAGTACCAGTCTGGTTCCAGCAAATGCCGCCGGGCTGCTCGGTGGCCTTCTAGGAGGCGACGATAGTGGTGATTCGGCCGGCGTCGACGTCGGCGGCATTGTGAGCATCGGCGGCGACGGCGGTTCGCTGGTCAATGTCGACCTCGGTGCCGGCGTCGATGGCGGCAGCGACGGCCTGCTCGGTGACCTCGGCGTAACCGGAGACGATGGTGTACTCGACGATCTCACCGGCGATGAGGGAGTGGTCGGGGGGCTGACCGGTGATGACGGCCTGCTCGGCGACATAACGGGCGACGATGGTCTGCTCGGCGACGTGACAGGCGAGAGCGGCCTGCTCGGTGACCTCGGCGTCACTGGCGAAGAAGGGGTGCTCGGTGACCTCGGCCTGACCGGCGGTGACGGTCTGCTCGACGATCTTGGACTCGGCGGTGGCGATGATGGCCTCGTCGGTGGGCTGATCGACGACCTCGACCTTGGCGGTGACGATGGCCTGTTGGGTGATCTCGACCTCGGTCTCGGCGGTGACGATGGCCTGCTTGGCGATCTCGACCTCGGCCTCGGCGGCGACGATGGGCTGCTGGGTGATCTCGACCTCGGTCTCGGCGGCGACGATGGCCTGCTGGGCGACCTCGACCTCGGTCTCGGCGGCGATGATGGCCTGCTTGGCGATCTCGACCTCGGGCTCGGCGGCGATGATGGCCTGCTGGGCGATCTCGACCTCGGGCTCGGCGGCGACGATGGCCTGCTGGCCGATCTCGACCTCGGGCTCGGCGGCGACGACGGCCTGCTGGGCAATCTCGACCTCGGTCTCGGCGGCGACGATGGCCTGCTGGGCGACCTCGACCTCGGTCTCGGCGGCGATGATGGCCTGCTGGGCAACCTCGACCTCGGTCTGGGCGGCGACGACGGCCTGCTGGGCAACCTCGACCTCGGGCTCGGCGGCGACGACGGCCTGTTGGGGAACCTCGACCTCGGCCTCGGTGGTGGTGAAGGGTTGCTCGACGGCCTGAATCTCGCCGATCTGGGACTCGGCGATATCACCGGTGACGTTCTTGGTGGTGACATTCTCGGAGGCGACCTGCTGGGCGGCGACCTGCTTGGCGGCGGCGTGCTGGGCGACGACCTGCTCGACCTGGGCGATCTTGACCTGTTGGGCCTTGGTGACGTCACCGATCTGGTCGGTGATATCGGACTGGGTGTCACCGATCTGGTCGGTGATATCGGACTGGGTGGTGTCACCGACCTCGTCGGTGATATCGGACTGGGCGGCGTCACCGATCTCGTCGGTGATATCGGGCTCGGTGATATCGGGCTGGGTGGCGTGACCGACCTGGTTGGCGATGTCGATCTCCTGGATGCGCTCGAGTTGAACGACATCCTGAGCGGTACGGACCTCAGCGGCCTGCTCTCCGATCTCGACCTGAGCAACCTGCTCGACCTCAGCAGCCTGCTCAATATCGGTGACATCAACATCGACCTGGGCGGCGGCAACGGTCCTGGTGGCCCTGGTGGTCCCGGCGGCCCTGGTGGTCCTGGCGGCCCTGGTGGCCCCGGCGGTCCTGGCGGTCGCGTGATCGTGGCCGGTGGCGGCGGTGGTGGGTTCGGCATGAACCGCGCCTGCAACACGAACGATGCCAAGCAGGTGATCGCGCAGGTCAAGCAGATGCAGCTGAACCGCGCGCTGCTGAGCAACGTCAACGGCGTCAAGGTGGTCAAGGTCCGTCTCTGCGCTGATCTCAAGGACAAGGTGGTGAACGCCGTCACAGCCAGCAAGAAGGTGCAGGTCCTGCAGCGCGTGCTGGGTGGCAGTGGCAAGCTGGTCGCCGAACTGCAGCGCTCCGGCGCCGGCGTCAGCGACGTCTATGCCATCGGCCGCAGCGGTGGACAGCTGACCGTGTACGCGTTCTGATCTCGCCCCGATCAGGACCCGAAGAAGGGCGCGGCCTGGATGGCTCCACCGCGCCCTTCAACTTGTCCGGTCACCACAGAGAGAGGTGGGCGTGCGGAGCTACCGTGCTGTCTGCCTACTCCGCCGGGGCAGGGTGGGCGTCGGCCTCTGCCGCATCCGCGGCCGCCAGCTCCTGTCGCAGCCGTTCTTCCTCGAGCGCCTTGGGCTTCGAAAACCGCGCCAGCAACAGGTAGGCGACCGGCGTCAGGTAGAGCGTAGCGACAGCCGCAAGGCTCAGCCCGCCCACCATGATCCAGCCGAGCGCCGCACGGGCTTCCGAACCGGCGCCGCCGGCGATGATCAGCGGCACGCCGCCAAGCACGGTGGCGATCATGGTCATCACCACTGGCCTCAGCCGGATATTGGCGGAGTTCTCCACCGCCTCGCGCACCGATTGGCCGCGGTCGCGCAACTGGTTGGCGAACTCGACGATCAGGATGCCGTTCTTGGCCATGATGCCGACCACCAGGACCAGCCCGATCTGGCTGTAGACATTGAGCGTCACCCCGGTGAGCAGCATGGCGAACACCGCGCAGGCGAGGCCGAACGGCACTGTCGCCATGACGATGATGGCGCTCCAGACGCTCTCGAACTGCGCCGCCAATACCAGCAGGATGACGATCAGCGCGAAACCGAAGGTGATCAGCAACCCGTTATTGCTCTCGCCGAGGGTCTTCGCCTCGGCCATCGGCATGATGGTCGCGCCATCAGGCAAGAGCGGCTGGGCCAGCGCCACGGCCTCGTTGTAGGCGTCGCCGAGGGCGAAGCCGTCGGTGAGTGCGGCCGTCACCGTGACGGCGCGGCGCTGCTGTTCGCGGCCGAGCGAGGGGGCGATCGGCGCCTCGGTGAGCGAGGCGATGGTCGACATCGGCACATAGCGGCCGTCGGTGGTCTTGATGAAGATCGACTCGAGGTCGCCCGGATCGTTCACCGGGCTCGAAGTCGAGGTCATGCGGACCGAGTAGCTGGAATCGTTGATGAACACGGTGCCGACGTCGGAACCGTCGATCATCGCCTGCATGGTAGCGCCCAGCCCATTGATGTCGATGCCCAGCTGCGCCGCCTTCTCGCGGTCGATGGTCAGCGTCATCTGCGGTTGCGTCGTCTCGTAGTTGACCGAGACGCGGCCCCATTTCTCGTCCTTTTCCAGCTCCGCCTTCACCTTGTTGGCGGCATCGGAGAGCGTGGCATAGTTGTCGCCGAGCAGCGCGAACTGCAGGCCCGAACCGCCGCCGCGCACGCCCAGGCTATTGCCCTGGCGGATATTGGCGCGGACGCCCGGCACCTGCACCAGTTGCTGGGTGATCTCGGCGGCGATCTGCTGCTGGGAACGGGTGCGGTGCTCCCAGTCGGCCAGCGTCATGATGATGAAGCCGGAATTGGTGTTCGAGCCGAAGCCGGAGATCGAGAAGATGCTCGTCGCTTCGCCGCTGTCCTTATAGGGCTGCAGCATGTCCTCGATCTTCTGCATCTGGGTGCGCGTGAAATCGAGGCTTACCGTCGCCGGGGCGCTGACATTGATGGCGACCTGTGCCCGGTCCTCGGGTGGGGTGAGCTCCTGCTTCAGGGTACCGAACACCGCCCAGGCGGCGCCGGCGAACAGCACAGCGATGACGATCACCACCAGCGAATTGTCGAGCGCCAGCTTGAGCGTGTGCCGATAGATCCCGGCCAGCACGCCGCCGAAGCGTTCGAGCATGTTAGGCGGCCGCTCGACATGCGGCTTCAGCATCCGCGACGCCATCATCGGCGCCAGTGACAGCGCGACGACTGCCGAGAGCCCGACCGAGATAGCGAGGGTGAAGCCGAACTCGCGGAACAACAGGCCGGTCTGGCCGGGCAGGAACGAGATCGGAATGAACACGGCGGCCAGCGTCAGCGTGGTCGCGACCACGGCGAAGAACACTTCTTGCGTACCCAGCACCGCGGCGGCACGCGGACCGAGGCCCATGCCACGCCGTCGGGTGATGTTCTCCAGCACCACGATGGCATCGTCGACGACGAGCCCGGTGGCGATCACCAGCGCCAGCAAAGTCAGGATGTTGAGCGAGAATCCGAAGGCATAGATTCCGGCAACGGTGCCGATCAGCGCCACCGGCATGGTGACGGCCGGAATGATGGTGGCTCGCCAATCGAGCAGGAACAGGAAGATGATGACGATGACGCCGACCACGGCGATCAGCAGCGAGCGCTCGACCTCGTGCACGGCGCCGGCGATGAACACCGACTCGTCGGAGGATATCCTGATGTCGACGCCCGGGGGCAGGGTGGTCTTCAGCTCGGCGACGGCGGCCTTCACGCCCTCGGAGATCTGCATGGTGTTGGATTGCGCCTGCCGCACGATGCCGAGCCCGATGCCCGATTTGCCGTCGCTGCGGAGGCCGGAATTGGCGGCCGCGGGCGAGAACACCACGCTTGCGACGTCGCCGAGCCGGGTCGTGCCCTTGATGACGATGTTCTCGAACGCCTCGGGGGTGTTGACCTCGGCGATGGCGCGGATGGCGATGTTCTGGTTGGTGCCATTGAGCGAGCCGGCGGGGCTGTCGAAGGCGATGGTCGAGAGCGCGTTGCGGATATCGCCCACGGTCAGCCCGAGGCTGGCGAGCTTCACCTGATCGACATCGATCTCGAAACTGCGGTTCTGCGTGCCGTTGACCTGCACGTCGGCGACGCCGGTCACCGCAGCGAGCCGCTCGGAGATGGTGTTCTCGACCAGTTCGGTCAGCTCGTCCTTGCTCAGCGTGTCCGAGGTCACCGCCAGCTGGATGATCGCCTGGGCGTTGGCGTCGGCTTTGACGATGGTCGGGGTTTCGGCGCCATCGGGCAGCCGGTTGGTGATCCGGCCGAGCGCATCGCGGATGTCGGAGGTGGCGTTATCGAGGTTGGTGCCGTCGTTGAAGGTCATCGAGACGCGGCTGCGGCCATAGGACGAATCCGACGAGATCGAGGCAACGCCCTGGACGCGCGCCACGACGCCCTCGATGGCCGAAGTGATCTCGCGGTCGACCGTCTCGGCAGCCGCGCCCGGGAAGCTGGTGGAGATGGAGAGCGTCGGCCGCTCGACGCTGGGCAGTTCGCGGATCTCGACGCCGAAAAAGGCGGCGAGGCCGGCGACGATGATCAGGCAACTGACGACGATCGCCAGCACCGGCCGCCGAACGAACAGCCCGGCAATAGCGCCACCGCGCTCGTTCTGGGTCTGGATGCTCATGCGGTGGCTCCCAGGTGGTCAACTGAGAGAGACGGCCCCCTCCCGGCCTCCCCCACGAGGGGGGAGGTGAAGAGTCGAGCTTGTGGTCTGATCGTGCCAAGCACGCGATGCGGCACCTCCCCCCTTGTGGGGGAGGACGGGAGGGGGTCGTCTCTATCAGTCATCCTCATGACGGATTCCCCGCGCCCTCTGCCGGCCGCTTCCGGCCTTCACCGCCCTGGCCGCCCGCTGGATCGTCCAGCAACCGCACGCTCGCCCCGGCGGTGAGCTGCTGCACGCCCTGCGTCACCACCTGGTCGCCTTCGCTGAGCTCGGCCTTCACCAGCACGCCATCGGAGTTGCGCTGGATGATCTCGACCGGCACGCGCTCGACTTTGCCCTCGACGAACTTCCACAAATAGCTGCCGGCGCTCGACCACTGGATGGCGAGCGGATCGACCGAGGGGAACTGTTCGCCCGCAAAGCTCATCGAAACCGAGAACGACATGCCGGGCTTGAGCCGGCCTTCGTCATTGGGGATGGCGGCTTCGACCTTCAGGGTGCGGCTCGCCGGATCGATGCGGTTGTCGACGGCGCTGACTTCGCCGGAGATGGTCTGGCCGGGCAGCGCCACGGCCGCCGCGGTCAGCGGCATGCCGGTGCTGATGGCCGAGGCATAGCGCTCAGGCACCCAGAAGCTGACGAGGATATGCGAGGTATCCTCGATGGTGGTGACGACGCTCTGCGAGGTCACGGTATTACCGGCGCTGACCTGGAACAGGCCCACCGTCCCGGCGATCGGCGTCGAGATGGTGCGCTTGGCGAGCGCCAGGTCGGCGTTCTGCAGCTCCAGCCGGGCGTTGTTGAACGCCAGTTGCGCCGCCGCGACCTGCACGGTGGTGGTGTTATTGGCCTTGGCCAGTTCGTTGGTGCGATCGAGCGCCGTCTGCGCGTCGTCGAAGGCAAGCTTGGCGCGCTCCTGGGCGATCTGCTCGGCATCGGCGTCGAGCCGGCCGATCACGGCGCCCGCTTTGACCGTGTCGCCGGGGCGCACCGCCAGCTCGGCCAAGGTGCCGCTGGCCGGCGACACCACGGTCACCGAGTGCGCCGCCGCGCCTTCGCCGATCGAGGTCAGCTTGTCGTTGATGGTGGCGAGCAGCACCGGAGCGGTGACCACCACCATGGTGCGGCTGCCGGCGCGGCCGCCGCCCTGGCCGCCGCCAGGGCCGCGCTGTCCGGTTGCCTGCTGCTGGCCCGTAGCGCCGGTCGGGCCGTTCGCGGATTCGGCCGGTTCGCCAAAGGGCAGGGTGATGCCGAAGCGAGCCAATGTCTCGGTGGCGCCGGGCACGAAGAAGACGTAAGCGACCGCGGCCGCTCCTATGACGACGAGCGAAAGCAGCAATTGCCTGAACAAGCGACCGAATCCTAAACGAGATGTGCCCCAGCCGGATCAGGGGCAGAATGGCGCGAACGATAGCATCGGCACCCGGCGCTTCACATTAAATCGCCGTAACGTTGGGGTGAGCGGAATGCTCCCGCGCGGCGGGTCACGGACGAGCGCCGAAGGGCGCTCGCCTTGGGATGAGCGCCAGAGGCGCTCACCGTTGGGGGTGAGCGGTTCAGTGAGAAGCGAGTTGTTCCAGCCGCGCCGCCAGCCATTCGTGCCCGCCTTCGCGGGCATAGCTCGCCGCCGAACGGTTCTTGGCGCTCAGCTGCCCCGGGTCAGCGCCGAACAGCAGCAGCAGCCCGACGATCGCCGCGTCGCCATGCATGGCGGCGGCATGCAGCGGGGTGAAGCCGTCGGCCTGGACCTGGTTAGGGTCGGCGCCGGCGCGCAGCAGCTTCTCGACCATGACCGCGTTGCGTTTGGCGGTAGCGGCGTGGATGGCGGCGACCCGCTGCGGGTTCTTCGCTGCTTCGTTGACGTTACGGGTCAGTGGCAGCAGCAGCTCGAACGCATCGGCATTGTCGAAGAAGGCGGCGAGCCCGAGCGGAGTAAAGCCATCGGCGGAGAGGGCATTGGCGTCCCAGCCACCGGCCAGCGCCACTTCCAGCCGCTCGGCATCGTTGAGGATGATCGCCTCATGCGGATCGAGTTCCGAGATGCAGGCCCGCACCGCCGAGATGGCGCCGACATTGCCCATGTACGCCGCCCAGGCCACCAGCGAGGCGCCGCTCGGATGCCGCGCATGCGCCAGCTCCGGGTCATGCGCCAGTTCGGCGCGAAGGCCGTCGAGATCGTTGCTGGTGATGAGAACGAAGGGATCGCTCATCGGGGTAGCATAACGCCGCTTGCCGGGCGGTTGAAGCCACCCGGTGGCGAGCGCAATCGGCGGAGGCAGTGGCGTCACGCTGGCCCAAGGATTCATCGGCGCTCTCCTGCAGCGACCCGGGGGTAACGCCGAAGGGGCTTGCGTGTTCCCTTAGCTAGTGCGAGCGCGCGGCGCTCGGCGGGGTCGGGTTGATGCGGCCCCAGGCGCGGCGGAGCTGGCGGGAGGAGGCGAAGCCGGTGCGTTCGGCGATCCGCTCCATATCGAGGCGGGTTTCGCTGAGAAGTTGCTGGGCCAGCGCGACCCGCAGCCGGTTGACGTAATCGGGGATGCTCATTCCGGCATGTTCGTTGAACAGGCGCGAGACGTGGCGGGGGCTGGCGAAGGCGATCTCGGCCAGGGTCTCGAGCGACCAGTCACGTGCCGGGTCGGCGGTGATGGCATCCTGCACGCGATGGATCGCCGGGTGAATGTGGTTGCGGCCTTCGAGCCAGGGCGAGAGCTGCGGGTCGGTGCCGGCGCGGCGCAGGTAGACGACGAGGAAGCGCGCCACCGCAGCGGCGGTCGACGGGCTTACCAACTGGCCGATGATGTGCAGCATCAGGTCGATGCCGGCGGTGATGCCGGCGCTGGTATAGCGCTCGCCATCCTCGACATAGAGCCGGTTCTCCAGCACGCGGGCGGTGGGAGCGGTTTCGGCGAGCAGCGCGCAATCGGTGAAATGCGTGGTGCAGGCGTGGTCGTCGAGCAGGCCGGCGCGGGCGGCGAGCAGGGCGCCCGAGCAGATCGACACCAGGCGGACACCGGGCCGAATGTTCCGACGCAGCCAGGCGACGATTTCGTCCGAGCCGTGGAGCGGCGCTTCGATCAGCCCCAGCCGCTCGGCGCCGAGGATCAGCTCGGTATCGCCTGACAGTACCACCATGGCGTGGTCCTCGATCGCCTCGGGCAGCGGCGCGATGCCGCTGACGGTGAGGCCGATCGAGCTGGTGACCTCGGGCAGGGCGCCGACATATCGGACATCGAACAGGACTTCCGACTGCAGCTGGTTGGCCTTGCGCAGGGCCTCCATCGGCCCCGCGACGTCGAGCAGCAGCGTCCGCGCCGGCAGCACGACATAGACCGGGATTTTCCGCAGGGCAGGGTTCACGCCGCGGCCGACTTTGGTGCGCCAGCCAGTGCCTCGGCGATGCTGCAGACGCGGGCGAAGCGGCCATCGAGCACCGCGGCGGTGCGGGCCTTCAGTTCCTCGACGCTCCAGGTGCGGCCGGTCTTGTCGGTCAGCGCCATGGTGTGGGTCGCCTCGGTGACATAGTCGACCTGCCAGCCGAGATCGGAGGCGTGCCGGGTGGTGGTCTCGCAGCACTGCTCGGTGCGGATGCCCGAGACGATCAGCCGGCGGATGCCGTTCTCGGTGAGCCAGACATCGAGCCCCGAGCCGACCAATGCCGAGTGCCGGGTCTTCAAGAACTCGGCATCGGGCGTCAGCTGCAGTTCGGCGAGCGGGCGGACAAAGCCGGAGGCGAGCGAGAAGATGCCCTCGGGTTCGACATGCAGCACGCGGATGACGGCATGGCCCTTGGCCCGCGCCCCATCGATCAGCGCCTGCTGGTTCCTCAGGTAGGTGGCGTAATCGGTCTCGAACCAGTTCTGGCGCTGCCGGAACGATTCCTGGGCATCGATGACGAGCACGGCGGTATCGGACATTTCTGGACCTCATGGGCTGGATGATGGCCGGAGGGTAGGTCGCTGCAAGGATGCCCGAAAGGCCGGGGCGGGACAAGGAGCGGACAGAAAAGGACATCGATGGACGTCGCGTTCTGCCCCCCACCGGATGTCATCGCTCTCGAAAGCAGGGACCCATTTCGCCGCCTGCACCAACGTGGCGGACGAGGGCAAGGCCCTCGCCGCGGAGTTGGGTCCCCGCTTTCGCAGGGATGACACCGAGTTTGGGCGGGCCATCGATGGCTCTCACGTCCGCCGTCGTAGATGACGACGGCAGGAGATGGATGCTAACCTCTGCGCAACGAGGATACTTCATGACTATCGACGACAGGCCGCGCATCGTTGGCGGCGGCCCCAAAAAGCTGCTCTACACGGTCGACACCATCCGCCGGATGGGCGTCGGCAAGGCCGCCAAGGCGCTGACTGCGCACAATACCTGCAAGGCCTGCGCCTATGGCATGGGCGGGCAGAAGGGCGGGATGACCAATGAACTCGGCGAGTTTCCGTCGGTCTGCAACAAATCGGTGCAGGCGCAATCGACCGATATCCAGCCGGCCATTCCGAACGAGGCGTTCCTCCATCCGCTGAGCGATTTGCAGCAGCTCTCGGGCCGCGAGATGGAAAAGCTCGGGCGGCTCAATACGCCGCTGTTCAAGGCAGCGGGCGCCGACCGGTACGAGCCGGTGAACTGGGATTTCGCCATCGCCCATGCCGCGGCGCAGCTGAAGGTGACCGATCCCAACCGCAGCTTCTTTTATTCCTCCGGCCGTTCGTCCAACGAGGCCGGCTTCGTGTTCCAGCTGCTGGCGCGGGTCTGGGGCACCAACAACGTCAACAACTGCTCGTATTACTGCCACCAGGCGACCAGCGAGGGGCTGGCCACCACCATCGGCAAGGGCACGGCGACGGTCGAGCTCGAGGACCTGACCGGGGCGGACCTGATCTTCGTCATCGGCGCCAACCCGTCGTCGAACCACCCGCGCTTCATCCACATGCTGAAGCATTGCCGCGACCGCGGCGGCGACGTGATCGTCATCAACCCGGCCAAGGAGCCGGGGCTGGTGAAGTTCGCCGTGCCGAAATCGCCGACTTCGATGCTGTCGGGCGGCACCGAGATCGCCTCGGACTACCTGCAGCCGCGGATCGGCTCCGACATCGCGCTGTTCAAGGGGCTGATGAAGGCGGTGCTGACGATCGGCGCGGAAGACCAGAGCTTCATCGCGCAGCACACCGCGGATTTCGGGGCGCTGCGGGCCGACCTCGAGGCGGTTTCATGGGCGGAGATCGAGGCCATCACCGGCCTGCCGCAGGCCGCGATCGAGCGCGTCGCCACGCGCTACGCCAACCGGCAGAACGTGGTGTTCGCCTGGGGCATGGGGATGACGCACCACCTGCATGGGGTGGAGAATGTCGAGGCCATCGCCAACCTGGCGCTGCTGAGAGGAATGATCGGCAAGCGCTATTCCGGCCTCCTGCCGCTGCGCGGCCATTCGAACGTCCAGGGCATCGGCACTATCGGGGTGAAGCCGGTGGTCTCCGAGCAGGTGTTCGTTGCCATGGAGCAGGCGTTCGGGGTGAAGCTCGGCCGGGCCAAGGGGCTCGACACGATGGCCGGGCTCGAAGCCGCCGCGCGCGGCGAGATCGACAGTGCGGTGATCATGGGCGGGAACCTCTGGGGCGCCACGCCCGACACCGCGTTCGCCAGCCGCGCCATGGAAGCGATCGGCTTCAAGCTGTTCCTCACCACCACGCTGAACCGCGGCCATGTCCATGGCCTGGGGGAGGGCGAGGTGCTGATCCTCCCCGTCACCGCCCGCGACGAGGAGTGGTCGCCGACCACGCAGGAATCGATGTTCAACTTCGTCCGCCTGTCGGATGGCGGCATCGAGCGACTGGACAATGTGCGGCCGGAAACGGTGATCCTCTGCGATCTCGCCAAGCTCCTGGTGCCCGATACCCCGGTGCCCTTCGAGCGATTCAAGGAACACCGGCAAGTCCGTGAAGTTATTGCGAAAGTCGTGCCCGGGCTGGAGCAGCTGGCCGACATCGACGTGGCGAAGCGCGAGTTCCACATCAAGCACCGGGTGATGCACGCGCCGGAGTTCGGCACGGCGGACGGCAAGGCGCATTTCGTCGTCACGCCGCTGCCCAAAGCCGCCGCGCCGCTGACCCTCGCCACGGTGCGCTCCGAAGGGCAGTTCAACACCATCATCTATGAAGAGCAGGACAGCTACCGGCTGAAGGCCGGGCGCGACGCCATCTTCCTCAACCGCGAGGATATGGCGGCGTTCGGGGTGCGCGACGGGCAGCGGCTCACCATCGCCTCGGATACCGGGCGGATGGAGGGCACCGCGATGGCGTTCGACCTGCCGCGCGGCTCGGCGCTGGCCTATTATCCCGAGGCCAATGTGCTCTGCGGCACGGCAGTCGATCCCCGCTCGAAGACCCCGGCCTTCAAGTCGGTGCCGGTGTGGATCGAGGGCTGAGCGGCCTGGGGTGAGTTGAGCATCGCCCGGAGGAGATGATGCACTTCCTCGCCTCTCCACCGACGTCATTCCCGCGAAGGCGGGAACCTAGTGGGATGCCTCAACGCATGTGGAGGCTGAGAGATCGCACTGGGTCCCCGCCTGCGCGGGGATGACGCCGAGTTGGTGAAAGGGGTCATGCAAAAAAGGCTCCCACAGTCAGGATTGCCGGCCCACCGAACTCGGATAATCTGCGCCTCGGGGTTCGGGAACGAAACGATGACGAACGATAAGCAGCCGGCGCCGGAAGTGGATCGCCCCGGCGAACGGGCGAAGGCGTTCAACGCCGCCATGGCGACGCTGGGCATTGCGATCGTCGTCTTCATAGTCGGTGTCGTCGTCGGCTTCCCGCTGGCGACGTTCGGGGTGGAGTTCGTCACCGACAATGGTGGTCTGGTGTTCGGGCTGCTGTTCGGTTTCCTCGTGCTGGTGCTGGTCGTCACGGCGGTGCTGATGATCTTCCGGCGGCAGATCTGGGAGAGCCTGTTCAAGCGCGGCGAAGTGGAGATGGAGCGCTTTGCCCGGCCGCTATCGGAAGTCGCGCGCTTTGCCGCTTTGCAGAAGGTCGCCGAGGCGACGGAGTCGGCGCGTGACCTCGCCGAGCTGGTGCTGGCGCGCTACGCCTGGGTCTCGACCCGGCGCTGGCTGATGGCAACGATCACTGCCTTCATCGCGGCCATCGCCGCGCTGGCGGGGTCGGCGCTGCTGTTCCAGCAGAACCAGCTGCTGCGCACGCAGATCGGGCTGATGCAGGACCAGAACGGGCGCATCGCCGAGCAGAACCGCTTCATCCAGAGCCAGATCGAGCTGGGCGAGGCGCAGCGCTCCACTTCGATCGTGCCGGAGATTCTCGAGATCGGGGCGCAGGTGGCGCAAGAGGTGGCAGGGTTCAACACCTTTGCCGGCGACCAGCCCGCCATTGCGCTGCTCAGCCCGGGTTTACGGGCGCGCATCATCGCGGCGACCACGGCAGCGCGGCCCTACCGCTACCTCCGCAATCCGCTGACCGATCTCGATGAGAACCTTCTGATGTCGTCGGGCCTGCTCCGCCGCACCGACCTTGCCGCCTCGGCGACGGTGCGCCAGCAGCTCGACGCGGCGAATGGCGCGGTGCAGTTCGCCGGTGAGCAGACGGGCGTAATGTCGGATCGGCCGCTGTCGCCGGAGCGCGGGCAGATAATCGGGTTGCTGATCTCCAACGGGCTCACGGATTTCTCGACCCTGAACGGCGCCGATTTCAGCTTCGCCGAAGTCCGTTCGGCCAGCACCGGCAGCAATATCCGGTTCCACTTCGCCGCGCTGCGCTTTGCCAATTTCGATCGGCAACTGCTGGTTGGGGCGGAGTTCGACGGGGCCTATCTGGAGCATGCGCGGTTCCGCAACGCCAACATCAACTACACACGCTTCACCGCCGGCGAGCTGCCCTCGATCAGCGGCGCGGCGGCGTTGCAGCAGGGGGCGCAGCTCTCGGGCGCGGATTTCTCCGGGGCCATCCTGAAGCACGCCTCGTTCGACGGCAGCCGCGGCTTCGGCGTCAACTTCGATGGTGGTGTGGTGCACAACACCACGTTTGCCGGCACCTCGATGGCGGGCAGCACGTTCCGCAACACCATCTTCGGGGTGGTGGACTTTTCTGGCGCCGACCTCAAGAGCGTCGATTTCGACGGCGCCATCGTGTTCGATGCCGGCTTCCTCGATACCGTCGCCCAGCAGGCGGTGCCCGAGAGCTTTGTGCGCGACCGGTTCGAGATCGCGCCGCTCGCCGCCGAGGAATTTGCCCGCCACCCCCGCTGGTCCGATGCGTGGCTGGATGGGCTCGAGGCCAAGCAGGCCTATCGGATCACACGTGTAGGAGCATTCGAGTGAGCGGCTTCCCAAAACAGACTTTCGAGTTCCTCGCGGGGATCGCTGCGCATAACGAGAAGGCGTGGTTCGACGCCAACCGGCCGCTTTACGAGGCCGGCTATATCGAGCCGGGCAAGGCGTTCGTCGCCGAGATCGGCCCCAGGCTCAAGGCGATTTCGCCCGAGGTGCAGTTCGATCCCAAGGTCAACGGCTCGATCTCGCGCATCAACCGCGACATCCGGTTTTCGAAGGACAAGCGGCCCTACAAGCAGCACCTGGCGCTGTGGTTCTGGCATGGCGACAAGCGCGGCTGGGACCGGCCGGGCTTCTACATACACATCGAGGCCGAGCGGGTGTTCCTCGGCACCGGCATGTACGGCTTCGACAAGGATACGCTCGACAGTTTTCGCCAATCGATCATCCACCCGCGCTCCGGCAAGGCGCTGGTTGCGGCGGTGGCCGAAGTGAAGGCCAAGGGTGCGTACAACATCGGCGAAAAGACGCGAAAACTCATGCCGCGCGGCTTCGAGACCGATCCTGACCGGGCCGAGTTCCTGCTCTATGAGGGGCTGACCGCCGGCATCGAGTTGCCGGCGAGCGCCGCGGCCAGGCCGGATTTCGCCGAGATCTGCCTCGAGCATTTCGCCAACACCGCACCGATCACGCGTTGGCTGATCGCCGAGGTAGCGGGGTAGGGCGTTTCCTGCGAGTCAGCAGTAAGGCACGCGCGGTGGTGGCTCAACCATTGCGGAATGCGTACCCATACCCGTTGAGCGCAGGGGCGCCGCCGAGATGGGCGTAGAGCACCTTGCTTCCATTAGGGAAGAAGCCCTTCTGCACCAGGTCGATCATCCCTTGCATGGATTTGCCCTCGTAGACCGGGTCGGTGATCATGCCCTCGAGCCGGCCAACGAGGCGGATCGCCGCCTTGGTCTCCTCCGACGGCACGCCATAGATCGGGTAGGCGTATTCCTCGCGCAGCACCACGTCCTCGGCCCCGATGGGCTGGCCGAGTTCGACCAGCTCGGCGGTGCGCTGGGCGATCTCCAGCACCTGGGCGCGGGTCTGCTGCGGGGTGCACGAGGCATCGATGCCGATGACGTTTTGGGCGCGGCCGTCGGCGGCAAAGCCCACCAGCATGCCGGCATGGGTGGAGCCGGTGACAGTGCAGACGACGATGTAGTCGAACTTGAAGCCGAGCTCGGCTTCCTGCATGCGCACTTCCTCGGCAAAGCCGACATAGCCGAGACCGCCGAACTTGTGCACCGAGGCGCCAGCGGGAATAGGGTAGGGCTTGCCGCCGGCCGCTTCGACTTCGGCAATGGCGTTCTTCCAGCTGTCGCGGATGCCGATATCGAAGCCGTCATCGACCAGCCGCACGTCGGCGCCCATGATGCGGCTCAGCATGATGTTGCCGACCCGGTCATAGACCGCATCCTCGTGCGGTACCCAGGCCTCCTGTACCAGCCGGCACTTGAAGCCGATCTTGGCGGCCACCGCCGCGACCATGCGGGTGTGATTGGACTGCACGCCGCCGATCGACACCAGCGTGTCGGCGCCCGAGGCGATGGCATCGGGGACGATGTATTCGAGCTTGCGCAGCTTGTTGCCGCCGAAGGCAAGGCCGGAATTGCAGTCCTCACGCTTGGCATAGAGCTCGACATTGCCGCCGAGATGGGCGCCGAGGCGTTCGAGCTTTTCGATTGGCGTGGGGCCGAAAGTCAGCGGGTAGCGGGGGAATTTCGCGAGGTTCATGGTAGGGCTCCTTGAGCTCTGATCTGACTCAAGGCTAGCAATTACCGCGTGAGGGGTGCTTTCAATGTTGGCGCCAAAGCTGTGCGAAGCGGCCGTCTGGGCGTCAGCCGGACATGTGTTCTACCGAGCACGGGAGCCAATATGAAAGAATCTTCCGACCACGATCTCGATCGCATCGACCTCAAGATGCTGCGGGCGCTGCAGCGCGATGGCCGGATCAGCAATGCCGATCTCGCGGCGGAAGTTGGGGTCAGCGCCGCGACCTGCCACCGGCGAACGCAGCAGCTGATCGAGGCCGGCTACATCTCGGGCTTCCGGGCCATGGTGGCGCCGCACCAAGTCGAGCTCGGCACGCTCGTGCTGGTCGGGGTGGTGCTCGACCGCTCGACACCCGAGAGTTTTGCCGCCTTCGAGAGCGCCGCTGCGAAGCTGAAATTCGTGCTCGATTGCCACCTGGTGGCCGGCGACTTCGACTATTTCCTGAAGATCCGGGTGCGCGACATGGCCGATTTCAACCGCCTGCACGGCACGCAACTGATCGGGTTGCCCGGCGTACGGCAGACCCGAACCTTCTTCGTGATGAAGGAAGTGGTGGATGGGCGGGCGCTGGAGTTTTGAGTGGGACACCGGCGTCATTCCCGCTGGCCTGATACCGGTGAGGTTCACCACCAGAGCGCCCCAAACGCGATGGCGAAGGCCGGGACCCATCCTGAGATGCTTCGGCTCGTCCGTGTAACCACCCCATCTCAGGATGGGCCCCGGCCTGCGCCGGGGTGACACCGTGGGTTGGGCGACATCGGGGATAGAGCCCGGGCTGGTGTCACACCCGTGTGGAGCTAAGCGTCCATCGGATACGCCACATAGGCAAACCGCCGGCTGTCGGGCGCCCAGGAGTTGACGTTGATCGTCCCCTGGCCGCCGTTGAAGCCGATGATGTCGCGGGTGCCGGTGCCGTCGGGGCGCATGAAGCGGAGGATCACGTCCTTGTCGGCGGGGTGACCCTTGGTGCCGGGCGGGTAGCTGAGATAGGCGATCGACTGGCCGTCGGGCGCGAAGTGGGGGAACCAGTTCACCCGCTCGTCGAACGTGACCTGGGTCAGCTCCGAGCCGTCGGTGCGCATCTTGAAGATCTGGGCGTGGCCGGCCGAGCCCTGCTCGGAGTTGAACCAGATCCACTGGCCGTCGGGCGAATACTCGGCCCCGTCATTGGGCACCAGCACGTCGGTCAGCTGCGTATCCGCGCCGCCGGCGGCGGGGATGGTCCAGATGTTGACCTTGGCCCACTGGTTATCGCCGACGGCGTTGATGCCGACATAGGATAGCGTCTTGCCGTCCGGCGAGATGCCGTGGAGGTAATAGTGGTGGCGGTGCGGGTAGCTGTTCGACACCCGCCGCGGCGCGCCGCCGGCGATCGGCAGGGCATAGAGGTGTCCGTCGTCGGAACTCACATAGACCGTGGTGCCATCGGGCGACAGCACATGGTCGTTGTTGAGGTCGTTGAGGTGACCGGTATCGAGCTTTGCGATCTCCCCAATGCCGTCGGCGGCGATGGTCCAGAGCTCGCCGCCGGCGTTGAACACCAGGGTCTTGCCGTCGGGCGTCCAGTTCGGCGCCTCGATGATCTCGTCGGCGGTGAACAGCACCTGCCGGTTGCCGCCGTCGATATCGATGATGGTCAGTTCCGAAACCTGGCCCGGCAAGAGGCTGCGGCCGCGGCGGGCAAAGTTGGGCTTCTGCGGCACGTCGAATCCTCCCGGTCAGTCGGCTGATACTGCCAGCGGAACGAACAGCAGCGGAACGGCCCCTGCTGCGATTTTCTTCTTTCGTGATGTTCGACGACGGCGCGAAGCACGTTATGCATCTGGCAGCTGGAGGCCCGACCGCATGACATTGCCGCAGATGCTGTCCTTTGCCGTGGTCGGCCTGATGATGGTGGCGTTCGTTTGGGGCAGGCTGCGCTACGATCTTGTGGCGGCGCTGGCTTTGCTGGTTGCGGTTCTCGTCGGCGTCGTGCCGGCGGACAAGGCGTTCTCGGGCCTCTCGGATGACATTGTCATTATCGTGGGCAGCGCGCTGGTGGTGAGCGCGGCGGTGTCGCGCTCCGGCATCATGGACATTGCCCTGGCGCGTGTCGCGCCGAACGTCTCGGCCCCGCGCATGCAACTCCTGATCCTCGTGATGGTGGTGGCTGTGCTGTCGGCCTTCGTCAAGAATATCGGGGCGCTGGCGATCATGATTCCGATCGCCTTCCAGATGGCGCGGCGCTCGGGCGTTTCGCCCTCGCGCTTCCTGATGCCAATGTCGTTTGCTGCGCTGCTCGGCGGGCTGATGACGCAGATCGGCACCTCGCCCAACATCATCGTGTCGCGGGTCCGCGAGGACCTGACCGGGACGAGTTTCCAAATGTTCGACTTCACTCCGGTCGGGTTGGCGCTCGCCGTCGCCGGGGTGATCTTCCTCGCCTTCTTCTACTGGCTGCTTCCGGAGCGGAAGCGCGAGGGGCTGGCGGTGGGCGAGGCGATCGAGATCAAGAACTACACCACCGAGGCTACGGTAAGCGCCAACTCCGCGGCGCTGGAGAAGACCGTCAGCGACCTGCACAAGATGTCGGGCGGCAAGGCGATGGTGACTGCCATCGTCTCGGCGAAAGGCGGTCGGCGCACGCCGTTCCCCGATGCGGTGTTGCGCGAAGGCGACCGGGTGCTTGTCGAGGGCGAGCCCGAGGCGCTGGATCGGATGATCGAGCGGGGTGGGTTGTCGCTCTCCGATCGCACCCACGCGCCGGGCCTCGATCTGGTCACCATCGAAGCGATCATCGGCCCCAACTCGCCGCTCGAAGGCACCACAGCGCGCGACTTTGCGCTGTTCGAGCGGACCGGTCTCAACCTGTTGGCGGTCAGCCGGCGTGAGCGGCGATTCTCCGAACGGCTGGGGCAGATCCAGCTGGAGGAGGGCGACGTGGTGCTGTTGCGCGGCAGCCGGGCACAGATGGGTGAACAACTGCGCGATCTCGACGCACTACCGCTGGCGGAGCGTAACCTGCAACTTGGGAGCGTCCGCAACCGGCTGCTGCCGATCGGCATTCTCGGCGTTGCGATGCTGGCGACGGCGTTGGGCTGGGCGCCGGTGCCGATCGCCTTCTTCGCCGCGGCCGTGCTGATCGTCGCCAGCGGGGCACTGCCGCTGCGCGATATCTATCGCCAGCTCGACGGGCCGATCCTGATCATGCTGGCAGCGCTGATCCCGGTGAGCGACTCTCTGCGTGAGACAGGCGCGACCGACCTGATCGCGGCGTGGCTGGGGCAGGTGTCGGTGGGGCTGCCGCCAATCGGGGCACTGGCGGTGATCCTCGTCGCGGCGATGGCGGTGACGCCGTTCCTCAACAACGCCGCGACGGTGCTGGTGATGGCGCCGATCGCCGCGACCTTTGCCACCGACCTGGGGCTCAGGCCGGAGGCGTTCCTGATGGCCGTCGCCATCGGCGCCGGCTGCGACTTCCTGACGCCGATCGGGCACCAGTGCAACACCCTGGTGATGGGGCCGGGCGGCTACCGCTTCGGAGATTACTGGCGGCTCGGCTTACCGCTCTCGATCCTCGTCATCGTCATAGCGGTGCCTCTCTTGCAGCTGGTCTGGCCGTTAGCCTGAGGTGGTGTTGCCCCGGGCGGCGGGTTCCCCTACATACGGCGCTCGATCTCAAGGTTTAGCGGCGGGAGCAGTGCCCTTATGGCGCGCCAGTTCATCTATCACATGCACGGAATGTCCAAGGCCTATGCCAGCGGCAAGAAGGTGCTCGACAACATCCACCTGAGTTTCTACCCCGACGCCAAGATCGGCGTGCTGGGTCCGAACGGCTCGGGTAAGTCGACGCTGCTCCGCATCATGGCCGGCATCGACACCGAGTTCACCGGCGAAGCCTGGGTGGCCGACGGCGCCAAGGTGGGCTACCTGGCGCAGGAGCCGCAGCTCGATCCGGCGCTCGACGTCAAGGGCAACGTCATGACCGGCGTCAAGGAGAAGAAGGACGTCATCGATCGCTACAACGAGCTGATGATGAACTACTCCGACGAGACCGCCGACGAGGCGACGAAGCTCCAGGACATCATCGATAGCCAGAACCTCTGGGATCTCGACAGCCAGGTCGAAGTCGCCATGGAGGCGCTGGGCTGCCCGCCGGGCGATGCCGACGTCAACAATCTCTCGGGCGGCGAGAAGCGGCGTGTGGCGCTTTGTGCTCTCCTCTTGTCGAAGCCCGACCTGCTGCTGCTGGACGAACCGACCAACCATCTCGATGCTGAGACCACGGCGTGGCTCGAAAACCACCTGCGCGAATTCCCCGGCGCGGTGCTGATCATCACCCACGATCGCTACTTCCTCGACAATGTCACCGGCTGGATTCTCGAGCTCGATCGCGGCCGCGGCGTGCCCTATGAGGGCAACTACTCGGCCTACCTCAACGCCAAGTCGAAGCGCTTCGCCCAGGAGCAGTCGGAAGACGCCGCCCGCGCCAAGGTGCTGGAGCGCGAACGCGAATGGATGGGCCAGAGCCCACAGGCCCGCATGGCCAAATCGAAGGCGCGTATCCGGGCCTATGACGAGCTGGTGAAGGTCAACGAGGCCCGCACCCAGTCGTCGACGGCGCAGATCATCATCCCGCCGGGCGAGCGGCTGGGCCAGAACGTCATCGACATCAACGGCGTCACAAAATCCTATGGCGACCGGGTGCTGATCGACAACCTGACCTTCAAGCTGCCGCCGGGCGGCATTGTCGGCGTCATCGGCCCGAACGGCGTCGGCAAGTCGACGCTGTTCCGTATGATCACCGGGCAGGAGAAGCCGGATTCCGGCGAGATCACCGTCGCCGACAACGTCAACCTCGGTTACGTCGACCAGAGCCGCGACACGCTCGCACCGAACAAGACGGTGTGGGAGGAGATCTCCGGCGGCAACGAAATCCTGATGCTGGGCAAGCGCGAAATGAACTCGCGCGCCTATACCTCGGCGTTCAACTTCAAGGGCGCCGACCAGCAGCAGAAGGTGGGTAATCTCTCAGGCGGCCAGCGCAACCGTGTGCACCTCGCCAAGATGCTGAAATCGGGCGCCAACGTGCTGCTGCTCGACGAGCCGACCAACGACCTCGACACCGAAACCCTCGCGGCGCTCGAAGAGGCGCTGGAAGAATTCGCCGGCTGCGCCGTGATCATCAGCCACGATCGCATGTTCCTTGACCGCCTCGCGACCCACATGCTGGCCTATGAAGGCGACAGCCACTTCGAGTGGTTCGAAGGCAACTTCCAGGATTACGAGCAGGACAAGATCCGCCGCCTCGGCGCGGACTCGGTGAATAACCACCGGGTGACGTACAAGAAGCTGACGCGGTAAGCCTCGCTGCAGTTACAAAAAGGGCGGCGTCGGTGACGCCGCCCTTTTTGCTTTGTGGGCTGGTCGCTGGGGCAGGGGATCGGCTTCTCGTCCGCGAGGCAGAGCGGCGGACTGCGGCTACCCGACATCCTGGCCCAGCCGGGTCAGTCCTTCTCCCCCTCGAGCCGAAGCATGTCCCCGCCTTCGCCCAGCGAGATCAGCCCTGTCTTGGCGTAGAGGTCCAGCTTGGCGCGGGTGTCGGCGATGTCGAGGTTGCGCATGGTGAGCTGGCCGATGCGGTCGGCAGGCGTGAACGGCGCGTCCTCGACCTTCTCCATGCTCAGCCGCTCCGGCGCATAGGTCAGGTTCGGGCTTTCGGTGTTGAGGATCGAGTAGTCGTTGCCGCGGCGCAGTTCGAGCGTCACCTCGCCGGTGATGGCGTTGGCCACCCAGCGCTGCGCCGTCTCGCGCAGCATCAGGGCCTGCGAGTCGAACCAGCGGCCCTGGTAGAGCAGGCGCCCCAGACGCATGCCGCTGATGCGGTACTGCTCGATGGTGTCCTCGTTGTGGATGCCGGTGACCAGGCGCTCGTAGGCAATGTGCAGCAGCGCCATGCCCGGCGCCTCGTAGATGCCGCGGCTCTTGGCTTCGATGATACGGTTCTCGATCTGGTCGCTCATGCCGAGGCCGTGGCGGCCGCCGATGGCATTGGCTTCGAGGAACAGCGCGACGGGATCGGCGAAGCTCTGGCCGTTCAGCGCGACCGGCTGTCCCTCGGCGAAGCGCACCACCACCTTCTCGGCCGGAACGTTCACGTCGTCGCGCCAGAACGGCACGCCCATGATCGGGCTGACGATCTTGATGCCGCTGTCGAGGCTCTCGAGGTCCTTGGCCTCATGCGTGGCGCCGAGGATGTTGCTGTCGGTGGAGTAGGCCTTCTCGGCGCTCATCTTGTAGGCGAAGCCGTGCGCGGTGAGGAAGGCCGACATCTCGGAGCGGCCACCCAGCTCGTCGATGAACTGCTGGTCGAGCCAGGGCTTGTAGATGCGCAGGTTCGGGTTGGTCAGCAAGCCGTAGCGGTAGAAGCGCTCGATATCGTTGCCCTTGAAGGTCGAGCCGTCGCCCCAGACGTTGACCCCGTCCTCCTGCATGGCCGAGACCAGCATGGTGCCGGTGACGGCGCGCCCGAGCGGCGTGGTGTTGAAGTAGGTGATGCCGCCGGTCGAGATGTGGAAGGCGCCGGACTGGATGGCAGCGATGCCTTCGTGCACGAGTTGGGTGCGGCAATCGACGAGGCGCGCGTTCTCGGCGCCGAAATCCATGGCCTTCTTCGGGATCTCGTCATAGTCGGCCTCGTCGGGCTGGCCGAGATTGGCGGTGTAGGCATAGACCTTGGCGCCCTTCTGCTTCATCCACAGCAGGGCGGCACTGGTGTCGAGGCCGCCGGAGAAGGCGATGCCGACTTTTTCCCCCTTGGGCAGGCTCTTCAGGATCGTGGTCATGGGGGGCTCCAGTCGGCTCGAAAGGTTGGCTAGGACGCAACTGCCGGGGCGAATAACAAATTTCGCATCGCTCGCATAGGAGCGGGCTGCATCGATTCTGCCGCCGGCTGGGCGTTGCGGACGTGCGACTTGACGGCGGCAACGCTGGGATCGAGAAGTCCGGGCAACAATACGGGGTGTACGCCATGGCCGACTGGTCGCCTTCCACTTACCTGAGGTTCGAGGACGAGCGGACGCGGCCGGCGCGGGACCTGCTGGCGCAGGTGCCACTGGTGGCGCCGGCACGGGTGGTCGATATGGGGTGCGGGCCGGGCAATTCGACCGAGCTGCTGGTGGAGCGGTTTCCTGATGCGCAGGTGATCGGGCTCGACAGTTCGCCCAACATGCTGGCCGAGGCGCGGCAGCGCGTGCCGCAAGCGAGGTTCGACGAGGCCGATGCGAACACCTGGGTGCCGGAGCCGGAGACCGACCTCGTTTTCGCCAACGCCATCTACCAGTGGGTGCCCAAGCATCTGGTGTCGCTGACCCGCGTCGCAGCCGCCCAACCGGAGGGCGGTGTGCTGGCGGTGCAGATGCCCGACAATGTGGCTGAGCCCTCGCACCAACTGATGCGGCAACTGGCCGCCGATGGCCCGTGGAGCGAGCGCTTGAAGCAGGCAGCCCGGGCGCCGCTGCTGCCGGTCCGCGTCTACTACGACGCCCTCCGTCCCACTGCGCGCCGCCTCGATATGTGGCACACCAACTACAACCACGTGCTCGACGGTCCCGAGGCGATCGTCGAGTGGGTCAAGGCCACCGGCCTCCGCCCCTTCATCGATCCGCTGGAGCCAGCCGAGCGCGAGGCGTTCCTCGCCCGCTACCTCGAGCTGATCGCCGAGGCCTATCCGAGGGCGGTCGATGGCAAGGTGCTGCTACGCTTCCCGCGGCTGTTTATCGTGGCGGTGAAGTAGGGGCGGCACGGAGGCCGCCCCCTGAAGCGGCTCAGGGGCTCCTGCGCCAGACGATCACCGGGCCGTCTTCCGGGTCGACGCGCTCGCCGGCGCGGACAAAGCCGTTGGCGGTGAGCACCTTCTGGGAGGCGAGATTATCGAGCGCGGTCTCGGCCACGACAGTGCCGACGCGCGGGTCGGCCCTGGCCCAGGCGAGCAGGTCGGTCACGGCGCGGGTGGCAATGCCGCGGCCCTGGCTGGCCGGAGCGATGCCGTAGCCGATGGTGACGGCGTCCTCGTCCGGGGGGCGGATCAGCGAGAGGAGGCCGACGACGGTGTCGTCTTCGACCACCAGCCAGGCGGCAGGCGCAAAACTCGCGCGTATGGTGGCAGCAAGGTCGCCCAGCATGGCCAGCACCTCCGGCGGGGCGATGTCGGCGACAAGGCGCAGGTTTCGGGGGCCGCGGCCTTCAATGAGGGCGGCGAAGTCGGAAGCAGTTGCTTCGATCAGCATGTTGGTTCTCGGCAATGAGATGGGGTGGCGCCAGCAAGCTGGCGCGGCACGAGCCGAGCGACGGAAATCAGGCGTCAGCGAACACGTTCAGCTAAGGCCATCCTGCCGCGCGGCGGGGATGGGAAGCGTGGTCAAAGGCATTCTCCTCTGAGCTTGCTGGTGACTAGCAGCCTGGGCGCATGGCAGCAATCGGCCTTACGACGGCGCCGCGTTGATCTCGACGATGTTGCGGTCGGGATCGAGCACGTATAGCTGCGCAAAACCTGCCGCGCCGGTTCTTTTGACGAGGAGACGGCGCGGATCACCGTCCGCGGCATGCTCGCTGAACCCGCTCGCGGCCAGCACGCTGACGACAGCGTCGAAGTCGTCGGTGTTGAGCGCGAAGTGCCCGTCATTGTTGTCGACGCTATCGCTGTCGCGAAACGTCTGTCCGTCGTGGACGACGAGATGAACCTGCCGGTCGCCGCAGGACAGCCATGCACCGCGCACCGGGAAGTCCGGCCGGGGCAAAGGGTGCAGGCCGAGGATGTCGCGATAGAAGGCCAGCGAGCGGTCGAGGTCGCGGACAACGATGGAGACGTGATGCAGGCGAAGGTTCAGCATGATAGACCCCCAGTGCAGGAGCCGAGCCTAACGGCTCAGCCAATTTCAGGCTAGCTCGCGGTCTGGCCTAAGCGCAGCAGTGGTGCTAAGTGCCGCGCTTTCCTTTCGAGGTGCCTGCCATGACCTCTCCCTTTGAAATCGACTTCGATGGTGCGCTGATCCGCGGCGAGGCTGCCGGCTTCGGCATTCCGGTGGTGTTCCTCCACTCCGGCGTCACCGACCGGCGCATGTGGGCCGAGCAGATGCGTCAGCTGGCGGCCGAGGGCTATCACGTCATCAGCTATGACCGGCGTGGCTATGGCGAGACCGAGACGGCCGATGTGCCGTTCAACCACCTGGTGGATCTCGAGACGGTGCTCGACCGGCTCAGCGTCCACGCGGCGATCCTGGTGGGTTCGTCGATGGGCGGTGCTTTGGCTGTCGATTTCGCGCTGGAGCATCCGAACCGGACGATCGCGCTGGCGCTGATGGGTACCGGGGTAACCGGCGCCGAGGGCTACGAGGTCGACGAGGAAGTCGAGCAGCTCGAAGAGGCGTTCGAATATGCTAGAGAGCGCGGCAATATCAGCACCGCCAACCGCATCCAGGCGCATCAGTGGCTCGATGGGCCGTATGGCGAAGCGGGGCGGGTGACCGGACCGGTGCGTGACCTGTTCCTCGCGATGAACGAGATCCACCTCAACCATGCCCCGCTGACCCAGGAGGAACGGCCGGAGCCGGCGTTCCACAACCTGTCGGTGATCACCGCGCCGACGCTGTTGGTGGTGGGCGAGCTCGATTGCTCGGACGTTGTCGCGATCCACGAGGACCTCAGCGAGGAGCTGGAGAACGCCTTTGCGGTGGTGCTCGAGGACACGGCGCATTTCCCCAGCCTCGAGCGGCCCGACCTGTTCGACCCGATCCTGTTCGAGTTCCTTGAAGCGGTGACCGGGCAGGGCGAGGACGACGGGGACGAGAGCGAGGACTGACGGCCACGCTGGCTCGCGCTTTCGAACCGCCGCCGCTCGTTGTGCGAGCATCGTGGCTTACCCCTCATCCGGCGCTACGCGCCACCTTCTCCCGACGGGGAGAAGAATCCTGCGACACCGGTGATGGGCACCATTCCTCTCCCCGTCGGGGAGAGGGTGGATCGGCCGTAAGGCCGAGACGGGTGAGGGGTTGGCGGCCACCGAGCGAGCCGATGGGTATCAACGACTCGAAGGGCGTTACTCCGCCGCCACTCGCCCGAAGCTGCGTCTGAACGCGCTCGGGCTGACACCGGTTCGATTGCGGAAGTGATGGCGCAGCGTTTCCTGGCTGCGGAAGCCACTGGCTTCGGCGATGGCGTCGAGGCCGAAATCCGTGGTTTCCAGTAGTTCCTTGCTGCGCTCGACCCGTTCGGCGATCAGCCAGGTGAGCGGGCTCAACCCGGTCGCGTCGTTGAAGTGACGAATCAAGGTGCGCTCGGAAAGCCTTGCCAGCTCAGCCATCCGGGCAATGCTCCAATCCTCGTTCAGGCGCTGGCGCAGCGCATCGAGCAGCGGGCCGATGCGGCCGCGGCGTTCTCTCGCCACCGGCCGCGCGACGAACTGTGCCTGACCGCCGTCGCGATGCGCCGGCAGCACCAGCCGGCGCGCCACGGTGTTGGCGACCTCGGCGCCGAAATCCTGGCGGACGATGTGAAGACAGAGATCGATGCCGGCGGCTGAACCGGCCGCTGTGAGGAGGTTTCCGTCCTCGGAATAGAGGATATCGGGCAGAACCTCGATCGAGGGAAACTCCGAGCGGAGGATGTCGGCGTAGCGCCAGTGGGTGGTGGCGCGCCGCCCCTCCAGCAGCCCGGATCGGGCGGGGACGAACACCCCAGAGCAGAGCGTGGCGATACGGGCGCCGCGGGCGTGGGCGGCGCAAAGCGCCGAGATCAGCGGCTCCGGCACCGGGGTCATGGCGCCGCGCCAGCCCGGCACCACGATCAGCCCGGCCTGTTCGAGCCGGCCGAGGTCGTGGTTGGCTTCGACACTGATGCCGCCACCGGCGCGATAGGGGCCGGGCTCGATGCCGACGATCTCGTGTGTGTACCAGTCGAGATGCGCGAACTCCGGCCGCGCGAGGCCGAAGACTTCGACGGCGATGCCGAACTCGAACATGCAGAGCTGATCGTAGGCGAGGATGGCGACGTGACGGTTGGGCTTATCCATGATGGCGGTATCTTACCGCATATTGGCATTCCCGCCACTCGCCGATCGCGCCGCCTTCCGGCAAGTTCTCGCCATTCCAAAGCAGGCCTCGCTCGATCGCGCTTCGAAGCGAGAAGCCTGCAGCTCGTTTCAAGGAGGCCAAAATGCCGAGTAACGTTGCCCTCGTTCCAGCCGCTGCGCCCGCGGAGGCGCTGCAGCACTTTTCCCGCAAGCTCGGTTTTGAGACCGATTGCTGGGACGTTCACGACGCCTTGAGCCGCGACGTCGCGGATTTCGTTCTGCTCGATGTGCGGAGCCCGACGCTATATGCCGAGGGGCACGTGCCCGGGGCGATCAGCCTGCCGCACGGCAAGATCACGGCGCGCAAGATGGCGGAGTGGCCGCAAGGGACGCTGTTCGTCACCTACTGCGCCGGGCCGCATTGCAACGGTGCCGACAAGGGAGCGCTGCGGCTTGCGCAACTCGGGCTTCCGGTCAAGCTGATGATCGGCGGTGTCACCGGGTGGCTGGACGAGGGTTTCGTGCTGGCGACAGGCGAGGCGGTTATCCGGCAGGCGGCAGAATAAGTTCCACGACCGCCCAAATGAGCTTGCCAGCCGCGCGACTCCGACGACAAGCTCCGGCCCGAACGAATGCTTGAAAGGGCTCGAAGAATGAACCGGATACTCCTTGGCGCCATCGTGTCGGCGGTGGTGCTCATCACGCCGGCGCTGGCGTGCGAAACCATCACCAGCACCAAGGTGAAGCTCAATGCATGTGTCGATACTACCGGCTGGGCGACGCAGACACCGTCCGGCGACCAGGAGTTTCTTTATTTCTCCAGCGACGAGACGATGGGCTTCGCGGTGATCAGTGAGAATGCTGCCTGGCCGGTCGCGAAGTATCGTGAGGCGATCCTCAGCAACGCGGCAGCGGCGGCGCTCGATGCCAAGCCCGAGAACGTCACGATCGTCGGCGAGCGGCTGGAGAATATCGGCGGCAAGGCCTGGAACGTCATCGAGTACCAGGTGCAGATCCCCGACGGGGCGCTGCTGTTCCAGAATTTCTACTATGTCCAGCCGGGCTTCGGCTCGAGCCAGTTCGTCTACTGGAGCGCCCCCGAAGGCGGCACGTCCACGGCGTTCCGCGCCGGGCAGATGCTGGCGACGGTGCAGTTTACCGAATAAGCGAAAGGGCGGCTCGAGGCCGCCCTTTCTTTTTTCAGGAATCCGCCAGGCATTCAGATGGCCAGCAGGCCGTCGAAGTGCTGACCGAGTTGGGCGGTCGGCAAGTTGGTCAGGTCCTTGGGTAGCTCGGCGACGATGCTGTCGCGCAGTCCCTTGCTGAACACCGGGCGCAGGTCGCCCAATGCAGTCGGCGCAGCAGCGACGATCAACTGGTCGAAGGCATGCTGCTGGTGCTTGCGCTCGAGCTCTTCGGCGACATTCTCGACGAAGCGCCGCTCGCGCACTGCCACCGGGTCAGACGATGGCTCCATGGCGCTGCGACCATGGCCGACCGATGAGAAGCTCCGCCCGGGTCGATCCGCCATGATCTCGCCGGCCTTGAGCGGCGTCTGCTCGAACATCAGGTCGTCCACGGCCTGCAGTCCCTTGCCGGGGCCAGTGTGTTCAAACACCTTGGCCGTCGCTCCATCGGCGATGAGGATCCAGGTGACCTTGGCTTTCATGGCGTGCTCCTTTGGTGGGTACGAGAAGGCTAACGCAGGACGTGGCGATTGGTTTGATCACCATCAAGTTGGGTTGTCCTGGCAATCACAAACTCTGATTTGTTCGGGAACCGGGGCACTGCTAGAAGGCGGCCCTCAGACGGCCGCCTCCGGCCGGGAAGGACACGCATTGGCGTCCGTCACCAGCACTGACACTCAGGGCAGCGAAAGCGGCCTTGCCGCAGGCGTCGCAACCTATGTGCTGTGGGGCTTCCTGCCGCTGTTGTTCAACCTGCTGCATCATGTCGGCGCAGCGACGGTGGTCGCCAACCGGACGCTGTGGTCGCTCCTGGTGCTGGGTATCATCATGATCCTCGGCGGGCGGATGGCCGAGGTGCGGGCGGCGCTGCGCGACCCGCGTACCGTGACCTCCATGGCACTGGCGGCGCTGATCCTGGGCGGCAATTGGCTGATCTACGTTTATGCGGTCGAGACCGGGCAGGTGCTCGAGGCGAGCTTCGGTTACTTCATCCTGCCGCTGGTGAATGTGGCGACCGGCGTGCTGCTGCTCGGCGAGCGGCTCAACCGCTGGCAGATGGTGTCCATCGCCATTGCGGCGGTGGCCATCGGCATCCAGGCGGTCGCCATCGGCGGCGTCCCTTATGTGGCGCTCAGCCTGGCGCTGACCTTCGCGGTTTATGGATATCTCCGGAAGACCGCCAAAGTCGGTTCTGCCCCCGGCCTGTTCGTCGAAACCACCGTGCTGGCGCCGATCGCCCTGGCATATCTGGGTTACACGTTCGTGCGCGACGGCGGCATCGGCTGGCACGGCGATCCTCACTCGCTGCTGCTGCTGGCGCTGACCGGACCGGCGACGGTGCTGCCCCTGCTGCTGTTTGCTTACGCGGTACAGCGCCTGAAGATGACCACCGTCGGCATGCTGCAATACATTGCCCCGTCGATCACCTTCCTCCTCGCCATTACGCTGTTCGGCGAGCACCTCGATGCGGTGCGGCTGGGCAGCTTCGCGCTGATCTGGGTGTCGCTGGTGGTCTACACGGCGGATTCCGTGGTGCGCCGCCGGCGGGCAATGGCATGACGGAGGCGATGCCGGCGCTGACGCTGAGCGGCCGGGTCGACAGCACGTTCGTCGTCGAGGCGGCAGCAGTCGAATCGACGGCGCGCCCGGAGCTGATGTTGACCTATGCCGGCGTTGTCGGCGATCGGCACGAAGGGCTGGTGCGGCCTAGTGGAGCACGTGAGCCGTGGTATCCTCGCGGCACGCCGATGCGCAACGAGCGGCAGCTCTCGATCCTCAGCGCCGAGGAACTGGCTGAGGTCGCAGCGACGCTCGACCTGCCGCAGATTCTCGGGCAATGGGTCGGCGCCAACCTGGTTCTCTCCGGCATCCCGCATCTGACGCAGCTGCCGCCGCGCAGCCTGATGCTGTTCCCCTCCGGCGCCACCATCCGCATCGACGGCGACAACGACCCGTGCCGCAAGACCGGCAAGACCATCGCGGCGCAGCATGAGGGCAGGGCGGATCTGGAGTTCGGCTTCGTCAAGGCAGCGATGGGGAAGCGCGGGCTGGTCGGCTGGGTCGAACGCGAGGGCGCGATCCGGGCCGGCGATGCGGTGAAGGTGCGGACCTGGCGGCAGGCGGCCTATCCGGGGTAGGCCCTGTGCACGATGATCTGCTGGCGCAGGGTGAGCTGCACGTGCTCCAAACTCGGTGTCATCGGTGAGTGGTGCAGGATCGAGCCCAACCACTATCCCGACCAATCACCACTCGGGGCGCCCTCCCTACACCGTCGGTCTCGCCCGCCGGATCGTTTCCGCCACCTGCTCGAACACGGCGCCGAACGGCGTTGCCTCGCGCCACACCAGTGACAGCAGGCGGCGCGCGCCGGGTGATTGCAGCCGGTGGATGCGGATACGGTCGCCGGTGGCTTCCTTCTTCAGTGCGATCTCAGGCAGCAGCGTGATGCCCTGGCCGTTGGCGACGAACTCGACGATGGTCGAGAGCGAGGTGGCGGCGAAGGTGCGTCTGGCCATGTCCGGATCGAGGGCGCAGGCAGCAATCGCCTGATCACGGAAGCAATGCCCCTCGTCGAGCAGCAGCATCCGGTCGCCGTCGATCGCCGCCAACGGCACCGGATCTTCTGCATTGTCGCCCGAGCCGGTGGCCAGCACGAACTCGTCGGCGAACAGCGGGGCGGTAGCGAGGCGTGGGCCGCCCGCCTTTGGCTCGCTGGCGATCAGCGCGAGGTCGAGGCTGCCGTCGGCGAGGCCATCGACCAGCGCGTCGGTGCGGCTCTCTGAGACGGTGAAGCCCAGATCAGGCAGGTCGCGCTGCAGCGCCGGGAACACGTGCGGCAGCAGGTAGGGCGCCACGGTGGGGATGACGCCCAGGCGCAACGGCCGCGCCGGGTTGCCGCGCTGGCCGCCGACGAAGGACAGCAGCCCCTCGGTCTGCTCGAGAATCGGCCGAGCCCGCTCGATGAACTCACGGCCGAGCGGGGTGAGTCGCACTGACTTGCCCAGCCGGTCGAACAGGGGACCGCCACACAGGGCTTCGAGCTGCCGGATCTGCTGGCTCAGGCCAGGCTGGGTGACATGGTTACGCTCGGCCGCGCGGCCGAAATGGCCGGTTTCCGCCAGCGCGACGGCATATTGCAGCTGTCGGAGAGTGATCATAACCTTGAGTTATCACAGCCAGAAGCGCAATCAATTGGTATTATGTACATGGCCCGAGGCACAATGGAACTATTCCAAAGTGTGGTGCGGGAACTCATCGCGACAAAGCGCGCGGTCACCGTCGCGTCACCCGGAAGCCCTATCGCAACGAACAACTCGAGACGGACGGAGACGACCATGGACGCAGCGAACGAAGGTGGTGCGGGCAAGTGCCCGGTGCCGCATGGCAGCGCGGGCCGCAGCAATCGTGACTGGTGGCCGAACCAGTTGGACCTGTCGGTGCTGCACCAGCACACGGCGCTGTCCAACCCGATGGGCTCGGCTTTCGACTACGCCCAGGCGTTCAAGACGCTCGATCTCAAGGCGCTGAAGGCCGATCTCACCGCGTTGATGACCGATTCGCAGGATTGGTGGCCGGCCGATTTCGGGCACTACGGTCCGCTGTTCATCCGCATGGCCTGGCACAGCGCCGGCACCTATCGCACGGCCGATGGCCGCGGCGGCGGCGGTGGCGGGCAGCAGCGCTTCGCCCCGCTCAACAGCTGGCCCGACAACGTCAACCTCGACAAGGCGCGGCGCCTGCTGTGGCCGATCAAGCAGAAATACGGCTCGGCCATCTCCTGGGCCGACCTGATGATCCTCACCGGCAACGTCGCGCTGGAATCGATGGGCTTCAAGACCTTCGGCTTCGGCGGCGGCCGTGCCGACACCTGGGAGCCCGAGCTCGATATCTACTGGGGCAAGGAAGGCCAGTGGCTCTCCGACGAGGAGCGCTATGGCGGGGAGCGTGATCTCGAAAGCCCGCTGGCCGCGGTGCAGATGGGTCTCATCTACGTCAATCCCGAGGGTCCGGCCGGCAATCCGGATCCGCTCGCTTCGGCGCGCGATATCCGCGACACCTTTGCCCGCATGGCGATGAACGACGAAGAAACGGTGGCGCTGATCGCCGGCGGCCACACCTTCGGCAAAACCCATGGCGCGGGTGACGCCAAGCTCGTCGGCGTCGAGCCGGAAGCGGCGGGGATCGAAGAGCAAGGGCTCGGCTGGGTCAACAGCTTCGGCACCGGCAAGGGCGGCGACGCCATCGGCTCCGGGCTCGAAGTCACCTGGACCTCGACCCCGACCAAATGGAGCAACAACTTCTTCTGGAACCTGTTCGGTTACGAGTGGGAGCTGACCAAGAGCCCGGCCGGCGCCCACCAGTGGACGCCCAAGCACGGCATGGGGGCCAACTCGGTGCCGGACGCGCATAACCCGGAAAAGCGGCATGCCCCGTCGATGCTGACCTCCGACCTGGCGCTGCGCGTCGACCCGATCTACGAGAAGATCTCGCGCCGGTTCTTCGAGAACCCGGATCAATTCGCCGACGCCTTCGCCCGCGCCTGGTTCAAGCTGACGCACCGCGACATGGGCCCGAAGGTTCGCTACCTCGGCCCGGAAGTGCCGGCGGAAGATCTGATCTGGCAGGACCCGATCCCGGCGGTTACGCATCCGCTGGTCGACGATGCCGACATCGCGGCGCTCAAGGCGAAGATCCTCGCGGCCGGCCTCACGGTCTCCGAGCTGGTGAGCACGGCCTGGGCCTCGGCCTCGACCTATCGCGGTTCGGACATGCGCGGCGGCGCCAACGGCGCCCGCATCCGGTTGGCGCCGCAGAAGGATTGGGCGGTCAACCAGCCCGAGCAGCTGGGCAAGGTGCTCGGCCATCTCGAAGCGATCCAGTCGGAGTTCGGTAAGCCGGTGTCGCTGGCCGACCTGATCGTCCTCGCCGGCTCGGTTGGGATCGAGAAGGCGGCCAGGGATGCCGGGCTCGATCTCACGGTGCCGTTCACCCCGGGTCGGGCCGATGCGACGGCCGAACAGACCGATGCGGCCTCGTTCGCGCCGCTCGAGCCGACCGCTGACGGGTTCCGCAACTATTCGAACGGTCGCCAGCGGCTGTCGCCCGAGGAAAACCTGGTCGATCGCGCCCAGCTGCTGGGCCTCACCGCGCCGGAAATGACCGTGCTGGTAGGCGGGCTCCGCGCCCTTAGGGCGGGCCAGCCGCAGCATGGTGTGCTGACCAACCGGCCGGAAACACTGAGCAACGACTTCTTCGTCAACCTGCTCGATATGGGGACGAAGTGGCGGCCGGCGTCCGAGGATCACAGCGTCTACCAGGGCGTCGATCGCGTCACCGGCGAACCCAAATGGACCGCCACGCGCGTCGATCTGATCTTCGGCTCGCACTCGCAGCTGCGGGCGATTGCCGAAGTCTACGGCCAGTCCGATGCGAGCGAGAAGTTCGCGAAGGATTTCGTCGCCGCCTGGGTCAAGGTGATGAACGCCGATCGGTTTGATCTGGCCTGAGGTCGCAAGAGGGAAGCCATCACAGCGATGGCTTCCCATCCAGAAGGGTAGGGGTCCTGACCCTCCCCAATCACCGGTGTCATCCCAGCGAAAGCTGGGACCCAACCATCGGCTGTCACGGGCCGCGAGCGGACGAGGGCAAGAGCCCTCGCCGCGGGGTCCCTGCGTTCGCAGGGATGACATGCGTTGGGTTGGCGAGCGACTGCCTCCGACGCACCTCCGTCTGGCTCATTTCTGCAAAGGGGGGAGATGGCCGAGAGGCCGGTGGTCAACGACACCTCACCAAACTCCCTGCAATTTGAATCAAATGTCCGCTCTTACCTTCAGCGCGCGCACTTAACTGGCGAGCCAAATTGCTCCGGTACGGCAGAAGCCGGAGGGAAGTGACATGACTGAGATGGAAGAAGGCACCACCCGAGCGTTCTCGACGTTCAGGGTCCTCAACGGTGACTCCAACATCGTGGAACGCGATCAGCTGTTCCGAAACATGGCCCAGCTCTACTCCTACGTGTCCGATCGCTGCGATGACGAGCAGGTCGCGCAGTACGACGAGGTGTTGTGCCAGCTGGCCGAATTGGTTGAATCCGAGGCGCGGGCCCATGTGGCCAAGCTCCTCGCTCCGCTCGACCGCGCGCCGGGCAACGTGGTGGTCAAGCTCGCCAATGACGAGATCGAGGTAGCGCAGCCGCTGCTCGAATTCTCCAATGTGCTGAGCGATGACGACCTGATCGAGATCATCGCCAACCAGACCGAAGCGCATCGTGTCGCCATTGCCGGCCGCACCCAGGTTCCGGAGCGGGTGGGCGAAGCGATCGTCGAGCACGGCGAGACCGCCTCGGTGATCAAGCTGGTGCGCAACGCCAATGCCGAGATCGGCCAGCAGGCGCTGGAGCGCCTGGCCGAGCGCGCCGCGTCGGATGCGGCGATCGCCGCTGACCTCAGGGGCCGCGAAGATCTCGACTGGAAGAGCCTCGGCGGCAAGATCGAAGCGGTCGGCGACCGGGTCCGCGAGACCATGTCGCGCATCGATCCGCGCGTCGATCCGGTCACCGTCGGCAAGGTGCAGGCAGTGGTCTACAACCGCATGCGCAACCGCGCCGGCTTCTCCAGCCAGGAGTGGAAGGTCGCCTACAACCAGGTGAAGGCGCTTTCGGATCGGAAACAGCTCGACGAGCGCGCCCTGATCCGCTTCGCCCGGTTTGGTTACGGCCATCACACCGCTGCGGCGCTCACCATGCTGCTGCGCGTCGGCCCGGAAGTTTTCGTCAAGTGGCTCGCCATGCAGGATTACGTGGCGATCACCGTGGCGCTCCGCGCCCTGGGCATCCAGCCCGACCTGTTCGAGGCGATGATCGCCTCGATGCCGTGGCGAGATCTGCCGAGCCAGACCGACCTGCAGAATGTCCGCCGGCGCTTCGAAGCGCTGAGCAAGGACGAAGCAGTCGGTATCTTCGAGCTCTGGCGCACCCACGCCTTCCGTCGCCGGCTTCCCAACGAGGATGTCGTCGGCGCTGCCTGAATACGCCGAACTCTGTCCAACTTCCTCAAGGGCGATCCCGCAACGGATCGCCCTCTTTTCGTTCCGTCATTGCTTGAGTTCGGCGAGTACGGATTCGGGTTCAGGCGGAACGATCTCCACCGGAGCATTCCAGTACTGCGCGAACTCCAGCATGTCGAAATACTGGTTGGCGACCGTCCCGGTTGCGGTGGCCTTGTCGAGGAAGGCCTCCATCATTTCGACGCTGAGTTCGAGCCGGCCGAGGTACCAGCCGAACAGCGCAGTGCCCTCGGCATCGGGCATCCCCTGGCCGGCGCCATAGCGCGCCACCGGCAGGTGGTTCAGGATCTTTGCGCCCTCGTCGGCCTGCATGTGCAGCCCGGCGATCCAGATGTAGGCGCAGGCTGAGCGGCATTCGCCGACGGCGCGCGTCCACATGTATCGCTCGTGGATGATCACGCCGATGCGCACGGCGCTCAGCAGGTCGCCGCCGGGGCCGCTGAGCTCGACGATGCGGGGCTGATTGCGGTTGACCTCGGCGAGGAAGATGCCGCCATCGACCGGGGTGATCGGGCCGGAGAGGCGCAGCACCAAGTCGCCGTTGGCATTGGTGCGGTAGTCATAGTCGGCGGCGAGTGCGGGCAGGGCCAGGCCGAAAAGCGCAGTTGCGGCGCCGGCGAGCAGTCGAAGGGCATACATTTCTTGTCTCCTTGTCGCCCCGCAGGGCAAGGAGTGCCTCAGGTCGGTCCGCGCCGTCCTTTGGGCGCGATGAAAAGTTCTTAAATGCAGTGCGTGGACGTCCCGGGGTGCCCGGACGTTCCCACATCTCCGGTGTCACCCCGGCGAAGGCCGGGGCCCAACCTGAGATGGTGAGGTACTTGCGCAGTAGCCGCCAAATCTCAGGGTGGGTCCCGGCCTTCGCGGGGGTGACATCGCGTGAGGCGCTGCTGGTGACGAACTCGGCAGAAAGGCCCTAGCCCTCCCGCAGTCCGGCGAGACGCAATCCCTCGACCAGTACCCGGTCGCGGCCGTCCGGCTGGCCGGTTCGTCCGAGCAGGCTCGATATCGTGAGGTTCGGCCAAATGGCGTGGGCGCGCGCAAGTTGCGCCTGCGCCGCATCGATGCGGCCGAGGTGCGCATAGGCGGCCGCGACGATGCAGTGGGAGAAGTCGACGCCTTCCGAGGCCTCGAGGCCGCGTAGCCCCCAGGCCAGTGCCTCTTCGATCCGACCCGCAGCGAGGTGGGCGCGGGCGATGCCGTTGAGACTCCAGAAGGTTTCGGCGAGGCCTGGCGACAGCTGCAGGAAGCGCTCGTGGCTGGCGATCGCTGCGTCATAGTCGCCCATGAAGAAGTGGGCATAGCCAGCGACATTGGCGATCAACAGGCTGTTGGGGTTGGCCGCCTGGGCTCGCCGGATCAAAGCGAGCCCGGTTGCATGCTCGCCAGAAATGGTCAGGCGGACGATGCCGGCGACCAGCACCACATTGGGATCGTTGTTGTCGGCGGCTAGTCCGCGCGCCGCCAGCAGCAGCGCCTCCGCAGCGTCATCGACGCCTGGCGGCGCCGGGCCGCCGCGGGTCAGCCGCATCTCGTGCGCCCAGGCGGCGAGGGCCAGGGCAGGGGCGAAATCCGGGTCGAGCGCAATGGCACGCTCCAGCACCTCGATCGCCCGGTCGAAGTCTTCGAGCTGCACGATCCGGACGCCCTGCATGAGGGGCAGCGCCTGCAGGTAGAGGTCGTAGGCGTCGAGGTTTTCGGGCCGCTTGCGGCGGGCCCGCTCGATTTCAACGCGGCGAAGCTGCGGCTCGATCAGGCCGATCACCGCCTCGGTGATGCTGTCCTGGAAATCGAGGATATCGCCGCGCGCACCGTCGAAGTTCTCGGCCCACAGATGTGCGCCGGAGGCGCCGTCGACGAGCTGCGCCGTCACCCGTACGCGCGATCCGGCAAGGCGAACGCTGCCCTCGAGCAGGTAGCGGGCGCCCAGGATGCGCGCCACCTCGCGCACGTCCACCGCACGGTGCTTGAAGGCAAAGGAGGAATTGCGGGCAATGACGGCGAAGGTCTTGAAGCGCGACAGCGCCGCGATCAGCTCCTCGACGATGCCGTCGACGAAATAGTCCTCGGCGCGGTCGCCGCTCAGGTTGGCGAAGGGCAGCACCGCAATGGCGGGAATGCCGGATGTGGCGCCGCCGGTTTCGCGCACCAGCCGGTAGCCGACACGCGCCACATTGCCGATCCACTCGGCGCCGTCGGGACGGGTGCCGAGGGTCTTGCGCAACGTCGCGACCTGAACGGCGAGATTACCTTCCTCGACGATGGTGTCGGGCCAGGCCCGGTCCAGCAGCTGCGATTTGGCAACGACCTCGCCATCGGCTTCGAGCAGGGCCTTGAGCACGGCTGCGGCGCGGCCGCCGAGCGCAACGACATCGTCTCCGCGCAGCAGCGTCGCGCTGGTGGTGTCGAACAGATAAGGGCCGAAGGCGATGCGCTCTCCCATGGCGTGAATGAGCCGTTTTGCGGCCGATTGAGTCAAGCTCCGCCATGGGGCTGGACCTAGCGTTGCAAGGGATATAAAGATATCTTTATATCTCGCGAGGCGGAATGAACGACACGGCGGATTTGGTTGGGGTGCTGCGCGCGGCGGGGGAAACCACCCGGCTGCGACTCCTGGCATTGCTGGCCGATGGCGAGCAGTCGGTCAAGGATCTCACTGAGATTCTCGGCCAGAGCCAGCCGCGGGTTTCGCGTCATCTCAAACTGCTTGCCGATGCCGGGCTGATCACCCGCAATGCCGAGGGCGCCTGGGCCTATTACGGGCTCGCGCCGGATGGCCCAGGCGGCGATCTGGCGCGCTGGCTGATCGGCAGGCTGTCGGCCGATGATGCCGAGCGGCTGCGCGACCGACAGCGGCTCGAGGCAGTGCGGCTCAACCAGGCCGAGCAGGCTGCGGCCTATTTCGCCAAGGTCGCCGACAGCTGGGACCTGCTGCGCTCGCTACACGTGCCCGAAGAGGCGGTTGAAGCTGCCATCGTCGAGGCGATGCAGGGCAGGGTGGTCGACACCCTGATCGACCTGGGGACCGGCACCGGCAGGATGCTGGAGCTGCTCGCCGGGCACTACCGGCGCGGCATCGGCATCGATGCGAGCCGCGAGATGATCGCGGTGGCGCGGGCCAAGCTCGCCTCGTGCTCGATCGGCCATGCCCAGGTGCGGCTCGGCGATATTGCCGATCTCGACGCCGGCGCCGGCCGGGCCGACGTGATCGTGATCCACCAGGTGCTGCACTATTTCGACGACCCGGGCCGGGTGCTAGCGCAGGCGCGCCGGGCCCTGAAGCCGGGCGGCGAGATGCTGATCGTCGACTTCGCGCCGCACGGGCTCGAGTTCCTGCGCTCGCACCACGCGCATCGCCGGCTCGGGCTCAGCGAGGCGCAGATGGCCGGCTGGGCGCGCGCCGCCGATCTCTCGGTCAGCGAACTCAAATCCTTCCCACCCACCAATCCGACCGAGGGGCTCACCGTGTGCCTCTGGCGGCTCACCGACGAGACGGACAACCCGATATGAGTACTGACTACACCGACCGCCCGAGCCGCATGCGCCCGGACGAGCGGCCCAAATTCCAGGTCTCGTTCGAATTTTTCCCGCCCAAGACCGACGTCATGGAGGAGCGGTTCTGGGAGTCGATCCATAAGCTCGCGCCGCTGCACCCGCGCTTCGTCTCGGTCACCTATGGCGCCGGCGGATCGACGCGGGAACGGACGCTCAGGATGGTGAGCCGGGTGAAGGCCGAGACCGGCGTCGATGCGGCGGCGCACCTCACCTGCGTCGGGGCGACGCGGGATGAGGTCGATGCGGTGGTGCGCGGCTACCAGGAGGCGGGGATCAGCCGCATCGTGGCACTGCGCGGGGACCCGGCCGAGGGCATCGGCAAGCCGTTCACCCCGCATCCCGACGGCTACCGGAACGCCGCGGACCTGGTCGCCGGCATCCGGGAGATCGGCGAGTTCGACATCTCGGTGGCGGCCTATCCCGAAAAGCATCCGCAGAGCCCGAGCTGGCAAGCGGACATCGACAACCTGAAGCGCAAGCTCGATGCCGGCGCCAGCCGCGCCATCACCCAGATGTTCTTCGACAATGACGACTATTTCCGCTTCGTCGAGCGGGCGCGGGCGGCGGGTATCAGCGCGCCGATCGTGCCGGGCATCCAGCCGATCCACTCATTCAAGCAGATCTCCGGCTTTGCGGCGCGCTGCGGTGCCTCGATCCCCGGTTGGGTTGCAGAGCGGTTCGAGGGGCTGGAGGAGGACCCCGAGACCCATGCGCTGGTTGCATCGGCGGTCGCCGCCGAACAAGTCTTGGAACTGGTCGACAATGGGATTACCGAGTTCCACTTCTATACGCTGAACCGCTCGAACCTGGTTCTGGCACTGGCGCGCCTGCTCGGAGCGAGACCCGACTGAGTCTTGATTGCCTGGGCTGCCGGTAACGTGTTCAGCGTCCGTTCAGGTGGAGTCAGGCAGCTTCCAAAGTGGGGCGATGCCCCGGCCATCCACAAAATGGCCACGTTAATTGGCTTCCGTCGGGCAGTGGGGACGGGGGTAAGTTGAAGGACAGCAGCCTATGAAACTCGATGGCAAGGTGAAGGGCGGACTGGCTTGGGCCGGTCTAGTCGTCATCCTCGCGGTGCCCGCCGCGAACATGGTCGTCGGCAACCAGAACAGCGGCGCGGCCAATAGTGCCGTGACGACGTCTGACGCCAGCACCACCAAGCCTCTGTTGAAGGTTCCTGCTGCGGCCAAGCCTGCCGCGACCGACCCGATCCAGACGGCGAGCGCCACGACGACCGAGGATCCGGTCGACAAGCTGCTGTCGAAGGGCAAGAAGTTGCCCTCTTACATTTCCGACGGCGACAGCGCCACGCCGACCAAGCCGAGCGCGTCGACGACGGACAAGCCGGCCGCTCCGGTGAAGCTGAAGCCGATTTCGCCGACCACCCCGATCAAGGCGCCGACTGAGGTGGCCACCGTTGCCCCGACAGAGACCCCGCCGGTGCCGTTGCCGCGTGATGCGCGGCCCAAGGCCACGGCAGTCGCTTCGCTGCCCGCGGCCGAGAAGCCGCTGATCGTCGACGAGAACAAGGTGCGCCAGCAGGAGAACGCCGCTGTCGAGCCGTTTCCGCTGAGCGACGACGAGGTCGTCACCGGCGACCAGCTCGAGGAATGGGATTCCGGTTCGCTCGCCGACTACCTCGAGCGCAAGGGCCTGTTGTCGCAGACCTCGGCTGAAGACGGCTACGATCCCGACGGGTTCTTCCTCGATGAGGGACCGAACAAGAAGAAGAAGCCAGTACAGGACGACGACTTCTTCTTTTTCTAATTTCCTGCGGCCGCCTCACGAGGCGGCCGATTTCTCTAGGGGCCGACGATGCAATCCGCCGCATGTCTCATGGCTATGAAATTCCCGTTCGGCGGCTATTGTGCGCCGAGATCGGAGAGGCATATGTCGGTCTGGCAACGTCTTAGTGCCTTCATTGGGTCGCCCTCGGAACGCACGGGGCTGGTGGGCTCGATCATCAACGCCCTCGATCCCGACACCTGGCTGCCGGGTGGCCGCGACGCCGCGTTCACGCTGGCGCTGATTGCGCTCTCGGCCAAGATGGCGGTGTCGGACGGCGTGGTGACCGCCTCGGAACTGCGCGCCTTCCAGCGCACCGTGGAGATTCCACCGGGAATCGAAGAGCAGGTCGACAAGCTGTTCAAGCTCGCCCAGCAGGATGTGGCCGGCTACGAAGCCTATGCCAAGAAAGTGCGCCGCTTCTTCATCGACAGCCCGGATACGCTGGAGCACGTGCTCGACAGCCTGTTCTTCATCGCCTCGGCCGACGGCATGATCCACGAAGCCGAGCTCGATTACCTCAAGAACGTCAGCGACATTTTCGGCTTCGACGATGCGCGGTTCGAGCAACTAACCTCGCAGCACGTGCTGTTCGACAAGGGCGCCGACCCTTATATCGTCCTGGGCCTGGCGCCGACGGCTGAGCGCGACGAGGTGAAGCGGGTCTACCGCCTGCTGGTGGCCGAGCACCACCCGGACCGGCTGATCGCCAAGGGCGTGCCCGAGGAGCTGATCGATGTGGCGACCGCCCGCATGGCGGCGATCAACAACGCCTACAACCAGATCATGAAGCGCGCCGCCTGACGGCGCGCAACCTGACTGTGCGCTTGACTGGACCCTGCTGCACCCCCCATATGCGCCTCGCCAGTTGACCGGGTGGCCGCTCCTGTTTCCGTGGGAGAGGAAAGTCCGGGCTCCATCGAAATACGGTGACGGCTAACGGCCGCCGGGGGCGACCCCAGGGAAAGTGCCACAGAAAGCAAACCGCCTGTGCTCCGGCACGGGTAAGGATGAAAGGGTGCGGTAAGAGCGCACCGCGGACCTGGCAACAGGGACGGCACGGCAAACCCCACCGGGAGCAAGACCAAATAGGGATGACACGGGGATAGGGCGAAAGCCCTTTGCCCCAGCCGGTTTTCGAGGCCTGTCATCCGGGTTGGTTGCATAAGGCCGGCAGTAATGCCGGTCAAAGATGAATGGTCACCACGTCAGCGCCGTGAGGCGCCGGCCCTACAGAACCCGGCTTATAGGTCAACTGGCATTTCCTTTCCGGGGCGCGTGGGGCCCAGATCGTGTGACTTCTGGTGGTGTCAGAGGGCACGAAGGCCACCTTATCCACGGTGTCACCCCGGCGAAGGCCGGGGCCCATCCTGAGCGCTTTCAGTGGATCACCGCTGGCCCGTCTCTCGCGTGCCTCACTTTGCCCGCCGACGGGGCTCTCAAACGCCGCAGCTCGCTCGTAGCATCTCAGGATGGGCCCCGGCCTTCGCCGGGGTGACACCGTGGGTGGGAGAAGTCGGTGCTAACAGCGCTGTCCCATGAAGTCCTATATTTGCGACATTGTGTATGAAAAACTTGACACCATGTCGTACTCACCTTACATGCCTCGCACATTGAACCGAGCTGGGAGGCCGCGATGAGCTACAAGGAATGGGAAGCCGTGGTGAACATCATCGCGGCGATTGTGATCGGCGCCTGGGTGATCTTCGAGGCGCTGGCCAACCCGTCGGCGACGGTCGCGGCCGTGGCCGGCCGGCTGCTGTGGGCGATCCTCTACGGGGTGCTGTTCACCATCGCGGCGATGATCGTGATGTCGATCCTCGTCTCCATCGCGCGGCGCGAGGGGTTCAGGGATGAGAAGGCGGATGAACGCGACAAGCTGGTGGGCCTGCGCGCCATGCGCAATGGCTACGTCATTGCCTCGATCGCCGGTGTCGCCAGCTTGTTCACCCTCACGTTCAGCGCCAATCCGGCCGAGGCCGCCTACGTCCTGTTCTTCGGGCTGATGCTGGCCGGCGTCGTCGATGCCGCCTCCCGGCTCGTCTACTACCGGATCGGCTGATCGCCATGGGCAAGGGACAGGCGCGGATCGACAACACCATCCGCACGCTGCGCTTCAACGCCGGCGAGATGACCCAGGCGGCGCTCGCCGAGAAGGTGGGCGTTACCCGCCAGACCATCGTCGCCATGGAGCAGGGGCGCTACTCGCCCTCGCTCGAAGTCGCCTTCCGGGTGGCGCGCGCCTTTGGCGTGCCGCTCGAAGAGGTGTTCCAGTATCGCGGGGAGGGCGAGTGATGCTTGCGGCGATTGTCGACCGCTATGGTCCGCCCCAAGCCCTTGCCATCCGCGAGGTGCCGAGGCCTGAGCCCGGACTGGAGCAGGTGCTGGTGCAGATCCATGCCAGCGTCGTGACGCCCTCCGATGTGGCGTTCCGCAACGGCGAACTCTGGATCGCCCGGCTGTTCTCCGGCCCGTTCAAGCCGCGCCTGCCGATCCTCGGCGATGCCCTTGCCGGCGTGGTCGTTCGCATCGGCGCCGGCGTCACGCGCTTTGCGGTCGGGGATCGCGTTGCCGGCTCGACCGGCCCCGAGCTCGGCGCGCACGCCCAGTTCGCCGTCGTCGACGAGGCCGGCGCCATCGTCAGACTGCCAGAGGACGTGGCGTTCGGCGCTGCGGCCGGACTATGCGATGGCGGGCTGACGGCGCTGCCGTTCCTGCGTGACCACGGACAGCTCAAGTCAGGCCAGCACGTGCTGATCAACGGCGCCTCGGGCAGTATCGGCACCTCGGCGGTGCAACTGGCGCGGGCCATGGGCGCCGTGGTGACCGGGGTCACCAGTACGCGCAACGTTGAACTGGTCCGCGCCCTCGGAGCAGATCGGGTGATCGACTACACCAAGGAGGATTTCACTGCTGCCGACGCGGCCTATGACGTGATCTTCGACACGGTCGGCAAATCCAGCTTCGGCCGCTGCCTAGCGGCGCTGAAGCCGGAGGGCATCTACCTGTCGCCGACGCCGATGCTGTCGCCCTCGATGCTGAGAAAAACCGGCCGCCGGGCCCGTTTCGCCGCGACCGGCCTCAGGCGGCCGGCCGACAAGGCGAAGGACCTGGTCCAGCTGTTCGACTGGGTACGGGAGGAGAAACTCCGTACCGTCGTCGAGCGCGAGTACGCCCTGGCCGATATCGCGGCGGCCCATGCCCTGGTCGAGACTGGGCACAAGGTCGGGTCCATCGTGGTGAACATCCCGTAACCTCAATGGAACCTTAACCTAACCACCGCAAAGTGCGCCGATACCCAGTATGGGTGATTTCTTTGTACCGGCGGCGCCGGCGTGGAGTTCGAGCGGGAATGAGTGAGCCCAAGGGCAGCGACAGCCAGGCGCCGCATGTGCCGGTGCTGCTGGCCGAGGTGCTCGATGCGCTGGCCCCGCTGAAGGGGGCGCGTATCCTCGATGGTACGTTCGGGGCAGGGGGCTACTCCCGCGCTTTGCTGGAAGCCGGAGCCTCCGTGGTAGCCCTCGATCGCGACCCCTCCGTGCTGCCGCATGCCGAACGGCTCAGCGCCGATTTCCCGAGTCGTTTCAAATTCGTAGCCGGCACCTTTTCCAACCTGGATGAGCTGGCCGACGGGCCGGTCGAAGGCGTGGTGCTCGATATCGGCGTTTCGTCGATGCAGCTCGATCAGGCGCAGCGCGGTTTCTCGTTCATGCAGGAAGGCCCGCTCGACATGCGGATGTCGTCGGATGGCGTGTCGGCTGCCGACCTGGTGAACACGCTCGATGAGGCGGAACTCGCCAACCTGTTGTTCGCCTTTGGCGAAGAGCGTAAGTCGCGCCGCATCGCCAGCGCGGTCGTCGCGGCGCGCGCCACGGCGCCGATCTCGACCACGACGCAGCTGGCGCGGCTGATCGAAAAGACCATTGGCCGCAAGCCCGGTGACGCGCATCCTGCGACACGCAGCTTCCAGGCGCTCCGCATCGCGGTGAACGGCGAGTTCGACCAGCTGGTCGAGGGGCTGTTCGCCAGCGAGCGGCTCTTGGCCGAGGGCGGGCGGCTCGCTGTTGTCACCTTCCATTCGCTCGAAGACCGGATCGTCAAACGCTTCTTCGACCCGGAAAAGGGGGCGCCGACGCAATCCCGCCACCTGCCGCAAGTTGTCCTCGAGGCGCCGCGCTGGGCCCGGGCCGGCAAGGCACTGAAGGCTTCCGCCGCCGAACTCGGGCGCAACCCCCGTTCCCGCTCGGCCACGCTGCGTGCTGGCGTCAGGACCGCCGCTCCGGCGCGGGCCGTGAGTTATGCCGGGCTGGGCGTGCCGCTGTCGCGAGGTGCCGCATGATCAAGATGCTTAACGCCGTGATGGTCTGTACCAGCCTCGTCGGGCTGGTCGGCGTCTATGCGCTCAAATACTCGGTCGAGGACATTGCCAGCGACAAGGTGGCGCTGGAGCGCAAGATCGATCGGCAGGAGGGTGACCTCAGCCTGCTCAAGGCCGACTGGTCCTATCTCAACCAGCCCGCCCACGTCGCGCCGATCGTTGCTCGCCACCAGGAGGCGCTGGCTCTGGTGCCGACGGCGCAGGATCAGTTCGGGCGCCTGGACAACCTGCCGATGCGCCCGGCCGCACCCGATCCCGCGGCGCTCGACGCGCTGCTTTCCTCGCTCGATGCGGGTATCGACCCGATCGAACAGCTGATCGAGGCCAACTAGATGGCGATCATCACCGAAGGCGCTGAGACCATCTCGCTCGACGGCGGGCGGAAGTCGCGCGGCAATCTCACCAAGGCGCGGATCCGCTGGGTCATCGTGGCGCTGGTGCTGGTGTTCGGCACGGTCGGCGGCCGGCTGATCCAGCTCGGCGCTACCGTCACCGATTCCACCATCGAAGGCATCGAGCGCGACGTCATCACCGCCAGCCGCCCGCCGGTGCTCGATCGCAACGGGCTCGAGATGGCGGTCGATATCCGCGTCCCCTCGCTGTTCGCCGAGCCGCGCCGCATCATCGACGTAGAGGAGGCGGTGCAGAAGCTCAGGACCGTGTTGCCCGACCTCGACGAGGATTGGCTGCGCAAGCGGCTCAGCGGCGACAAGGGTTTCGTCTGGGTGAAACGCGAGCTGACCCCGGCGATCGAGGAGAAGATTTTCCAGCTCGGTATCCCCGGGCTCGACTTCGTCACCGAAAGCAAGCGCTTCTACCCCTCGGGGCAGGAGGCATCGCACATCCTTGGCTCGGTCAATATCGACAACCAGGGCACCATGGGCATCGAAAAGCACATGGACGACGACAGCCTGGCGTTGCTGCAATCGATCGGGCTGGCGCGCGGCAACGAGATGACGCCGGTGAACCTCGCTATCGACCTGCGTGTGCAGCACGTCATGTACGAGCAGTTGCAGGATGCGCTGGTCCGCTACAAGGCGATCGCCGCCGCCGGCGTGATGATGGACGTGAAGACCGGCGAGATCGTCGCCCTCGCGTCACTGCCGGATTTCGACCCGAACAACCCCTCGACCCTGTTCCAGGACTATAACGGGGTAAAGAACGACCGTTTCAACCGCATCACCTCGGGCATCTACGAGCTCGGCTCGACCTTCAAGACGGTGACGCTGGCCGGGGCGCTCGACAGCGGCAAGGTGCGGATCACCGATCAGTTCGACGCCCGTTTCGGGGTACGCTTCGGCCGCTTCACCATCGACGATTTCCACGGCAAGCACCGCGTGCTGAGCGTGCCCGAGGTCTACAAGTACTCGTCCAACATCGGCACCATCAAGATCATGCAGCAGCTGGGCAAGGACGACTTCCGCGCCTTCCTCAGCAGGATCGGCATGGACAAGCCGGTGCCGTTCGAGCTGCCCGAGATGCGCAAGCCCAAGGTGCCGGACAAGTTCTCCGAGATCGTCGCGGCGACCTCGAGCTTCGGGCACGGCCTGTCGGTATCGCCGCTGCATATGGTTCGTGCCGTCGCGGCCTTCGTCAACGACGGCAACATGGTGCCGCCGACGCTCTACAAGCGCAGCGAAGCCGAAGCGCGCCAGCTCTATGAACGAGTGATTTCGCCCTCGACCAGCGCCGAGGTCCGCTACCTGATGCGGCTCAATGCCCTCGAGGGGTCGGGCACGCAGATGAACAAGCTGGCCAACGGCTACCGGGTCGGCGGCAAGACCGGTACCGCCGAAAAGGTCGTCGGAAGGTCATACTCTTCCGACAAGACCTTCGCGGTGTTCGCTTCCGCCTTCCCGCTCGACAACCCGCGTTACGCCATGGTGGTGATCGTCGACGAGCCACAGGATGAGAACGCTCAGTCGGGCCATACCGCCGGCTGGAATGCCGGCCAGGTAACCGGCCGCGTGGTGCAGAGAGTTGCGCCGATGCTTGGAATCGCACCGGACTTCAGCGAAATGTTGGATACAAGCCTTGTCCCAGTCGAACTCCGCTGAAGCCATTCGAGAAGAAAGCGTGGACGTGCCTTTCGCGCTCACAGAACTACTGAAAGGGGCAGGAGCCCCTACGGTCCCGGCCATTGAGGTCGAGGGCATCAATGCCGACAGCCGCGCTGTCGGACGCGGCGAGGCCTTCTTCGCGTTGCCCGGGACCCGCGTGCATGGCGATGGCTTTGCGGCGCAGGCCGTCGGGCGCGGCGCCAGCGTGATGATCAGCGATCGCCAGCCGGAGGCCGATCCAGGCATTCCGGTGGTGCTGGTCGAGGATGTGCGCGCCGCCTATGCGCAGGCCGCCGCCCGCCAGTTCGCGCCGCAGCCCGAAGTTTCGGTCGCCGTGACCGGCACCAACGGCAAATCCTCGATCGTTTCGTTCGTACGCCAGATCTGGGACGCTTGCGGCATCGCGGCGGCCAGCCTCGGTACGGTCGGGGTCGAGACCCGCGCCGGCATCCGGCCGCGCGAGCTCACCACCTCGGACCCGCTGTCGCTGCATCGCGACCTTGGCGAACTCCGGGCCGAGGGGATCGGCCACATCGCCATGGAGGCTTCCAGCCAGGGGCTCGACCAGCGCCGGGTCGACGGCATCCGCTTCAATGCGGTCGCCTTCACCAATCTGAGCCGCGACCATCTCGACTATCACCGCGACATGGACACGTACCGGGATGCGAAGCTGCGGCTGTTCACCGACCTGATCGCCGAGGGCGGCGCGGCGGTGGTCAATGCCGATGACCCCGAGCACATGCCGTTCCTGTTCGCGGCGCTCGATCGCGGTGCGACGTTGATGACGGTGGGCAAGGAAGGCGCGTTCCTCGAGCTCACCGAGATCCGCAACGAGGGCTATGGCCAGCGGGTCACCGCCCGCATGGTCGGGGAGCCCGTCAGCTTCCTGCTGCCGCTGACCGGCGCGTTCCAGGTCAACAATGCCGCCGTGGCGCTGGCCCTCGCTGTCGCCACCGGCGCGCCCGCCGACAAGGCGGTGAAGGCGCTGGAGCATCTCAAGGGCGCCAAGGGCCGGCTCGAGCTGGTGGCCGAGCACAATGGAGCGGCGATCTTCGTCGACTACTCGCACAAGCCGGTGGCGCTGGAGACAGCGCTCGAGTCGCTCCGGCCATATGCCAGGAACCAACTGCGCCTGGTGTTCGGCTGCGGCGGCGACCGCGACAAGGGTAAGCGCCCGATCATGGGTGACGTGGCCGAACGGCTCGCCGACGATGTCATCGTCACCGACGACAACCCGCGCACCGAGGATGCAGCGAGCATTCGCGCCGAGGTCCTCGCCGCAGTGCCCAAGGCGCTGGAGGTGGGCGACCGCCGCAAGGCCATCGAGACCGCCATTTCACGTCTACAGCCGGGTGACGTGCTGCTGATTGCGGGCAAGGGCCACGAGGACTATCAGATCATCGGCACCACCAAGCACCATTTCTCCGACCACGAAGTGGTGCTGGAGACGCTGAAAGGACTCTAGCGCCGATGCGACCGCTCTGGACCGTCGCCGAGGTCGTCAAAGCCACCGGCGGCCGGCCCGAAGGCCTGTCGGACGGCCCGATCTCCTCGATCTCGATCGATTCCCGCGAAATCGCCGCCGAGGCGCTGTTCGTCGCCATCCGCGGCGATACGCATGACGGGCACGATTTCGTGGAGAAGGCGATCGAAGCCGGCGCCACCGCGGCGCTGGTCTCGGAGGCCTATCACGCTGCCCATGGCGGCAAGAACCTGATCGTCGTGCTCGATACGCTCAAGGCGCTGGAGCAACTCGGCATCGCGGCGCGGGCCCGCAATCGCGGCCAGATCATCGCGGTGACCGGCAGCGCCGGCAAGACCACCACCAAGGAAGCGATCCGCACCGTGCTCGCCGCCTCGGGCGAGACGCACTACTCGATCAAGAGCTTCAACAACCATTGGGGCGTGCCGCTGATGCTGGCGCGCCTGCCGCGCGAAGCGCAGTTCGGCGTGTTCGAGATCGGCATGAACCATGCGGGCGAGATCACGCCGCTGGTGCAGATGGTTCGGCCGCATGTCGCCGTCATCACCACGGTGGCGGCGGCGCATCTTGAGTTCTTCACCTCGGTCGCAGACATCGCCGCCGCCAAGGCCGAGATATTCCTCGGGCTCGAGCCCGGCGGCACGGCGCTGCTCAACGCCGACCACGACCACCTGCATATCCTGTTCGCCCACGCGCGGGCGGCGGGTGTCGCCAATGTGGTGACCTATGGTTTCGACGACAGCGCCGACTGGCATATCGGACGCGTCGACACGTCGGCCTCGACGACGCTGGCCGAGGTGACACACGGCGCCGACCGTTATGATCTGCGGCTGCAGGTGCCGGGGCGCCATATGGTGGCGAACGCGGTGGCAGCACTGGCGGTGGCGCAGATTTCGGGCGAGGGCACCCGCTCGGCCGTCGCCGCGCTCGCCAGGTTCGGGGCGCCTGAGGGCAGGGGGCTCACCCTGCGACTCGGTCCCAATGCCAAGCCGCTGCTGCTGGTCGACGAGAGCTACAACGCCAATGTCGCCTCAATGACTGCTGCGATGGACCTCTATAGCTCGGTGCGTCCGCCCGATGGCCGGAAGTTCCTGGTGCTCGGCGACATGCTGGAAATGGGGCCGCAAGGCCCGCAACTCCATGCCGGGCTTGCCACTGCGGTGCTGAAGACGGGCGCGACCGAGATCTACCTCGTCGGCGCGGCGATGCGTTCGCTGGCCGATGAACTCAGGCATCGCGCCGAAAACGACCGCGATATCCCCGCTGTGACGCATATGCCGACCGCCGAGGAGATCAGTGATACCGTTCTCTCGGCGCTTGCCTATGGCGACGCAGTTATGGTCAAAGGGTCGAAAGGCGTCCGCCTCTCACCTCTGGTGCAGAAGATCCGCGAGCGCTTCCAGTAAGACGCTCCAGTCCGACGGGTGGGACACCAACAGCATGCTGTATTTCCTCGGGCAGTTGGGCGATAGCCTCGCCGCCTTCAATGTGTTCCGTTACATCACCTTCAGGACGGCCGGCGCGGTGATGACCGCGCTGTTCTTCGTGTTTCTCTTCGGCCCCGGCATGATCGCGGCGCTCCGTATCCGGCAGGGTAAGGGCCAGCCGATCCGCGAGGATGGCCCGGCCGGGCACCTGCTCACCAAGAAGGGCACGCCCACCATGGGCGGGCTGATGATCCTGTCGGCGACGGTGATCTCGATCCTGTTCTGGTCGAACCTCTCCAACGGCTATGTCTGGGTGGTGCTCGGCGTCACGGTTTCGTTCGGCGCTATCGGGCTTTACGACGATTACCTGAAGGTCAAACGCATGTCGCATGCCGGCTTTTCCGGCCGGCAGCGGCTGATCCTCGAGGCGATCATCGGTGCCGTGGCCTGTTACTTCATCTCGGTGCTTGGCGACCCCGCGACCTCGACCTCGCTGTTCTTCCCGTTCGTCAAGGGGCTGGCGGTCAACCTGGGCTGGTTCTTCGTGCTGTTCGGCGCCTTCGTCGTCGTCGCCGCCGGTAACTCGGTGAACCTCACCGACGGTCTCGACGGCCTTGCGATCGTGCCGGTGATGGTTGCGGCCGCCTGCTTCGGGCTCATCGCCTACCTCGTCGGCTCGGCCACTTTTTCGGAATATCTGTTCCTCAACCCCGTTCCCGGCACCGCCGAGCTCTCGGTGGTCTGCGGCGCCTTGATCGGCGCCGGCCTCGGCTTTTTGTGGTTCAATGCGCCGCCGGCGCAGATCTTCATGGGCGATACCGGCTCGCTGGCGCTGGGCGGCGCGCTCGGCACCATCGCGGTGGCCACCAAGCACGAAATCGTGCTGGCCATCATCGGCGGCCTGTTCGTCCTCGAGGCCGTCTCGGTGATCGTGCAGGTCGTGTCGTTCAAGCTCACCGGCAAGCGCGTCTTCAAGATGGCGCCGATCCACCACCATTTCGAAATGATGGGCTGGACCGAAAGCCAGGTGGTGATCCGCTTCTGGATCATCAGCTTCGTCCTCGCCCTGATCGGGTTGAGCTCACTGAAGCTGCGCTAGGGCGTTGTCGCTATCGAAGTGGACGCGAAGCGCAGTTGAGTCGCGAAGCGGCAACGCGATCAGGCGAAGCGCAGGTGCAGCACACGCGGACGTCATTCCCGCGTAGGCGGGAACCCCGTGGGATGCTGTGGCGTCCGCTGAGGTCGAGAGACCCCACTGGGTCCCCGCATTCGCGGGGATGACGCCGGCGGACGGAGCCGGGATCGAGCCCAACGGCGCGGCTAGTGCAGCTCGGTTGTGAACACTCCAGTGCGCGTGCAACGAAAGGTGCGGACCTTCTTTCGCGAGAGCGACATCACCGGAACTCCGGCCTCTTGAAGCGCTGTAGTTTGCCGTCTGCCCGCGACTCGCAAAACGCGAGGGTCGTTGCGAAGTTGGTAACCAACCGGGCGCTACAATTTGCATCTAGTTGTGCGTACGGGAGGCCGTCCCGATCCGGCGGCGTCAAAGCATGTTTTCACGCGAGCGTAAGACCCCCATCGCCGAGTGGTGGTGGACGATCGACAAGTCATTGCTTGCGGCGTTGATTCTGCTGCTGCTGGTCGGGGTGCTGCTGAGCTTTGCGGCGAGCCCGCCGGTGGCTGAGCGGCTGGGCCTCGGGCCGTGGCACTTCATCATCCGTCAGGCGATCTTCGCGGCGCTGGCCGTGCCGGTGATGATCGCGGCGTCCATGCTGCCGCATCGGGCCGCGCGCATCGCGGCGCTGGCGGTGCTGGTCGTTTCCATCATCATGCTATGGCTGACCTTGCGGTTCGGCGTCGAGGTCAAGGGCGCCAAGCGCTGGATTTCGATCGCCGGCAACACCGTGCAGCCGTCGGAATTCGTCAAGCCGGCCTTCGCCGTCATTGGCGCCTGGCTGTTCTCCGAGAGCATGAAACGGCCGGGTGTGCCTGCCCGTATCATCGCCACCGGCATCATGCTGATGATCGTCGGGGGGTTGCTGCTGCAGCCTGATATCGGGCAGACGGCGCTGGTGCTCGCCACCTGGGGTGTGCTGCTGTTCCTCTCCGGCATCTCGTGGTTCGTGATCATCGGGCTGGGGGCAGCCGGCATTGGCCTGCTGTTCGCCGCCTACATGTTCTTCCCGCACTTCGCCAAGCGCATCGACAGCTTCGTCAACCCTGAAGGCGGCAATACCTACCAGGTCGACAAGGCGCTGAGCTCGTTGCTCGAAGGCGGCTGGTTCGGGCGCGGCCCGGGCGAGTCGCTGGCCAATAAAGTGATCCCCGACGCCCACGCCGACTACGTGTTCTCGGCCGCGGCAGGGGAGTTCGGCATCCTGTTCTGCCTGTTCATCGTGGCGCTGGTCGGCTTCATCGTGATCAAGGCGCTGATCGGGGCGCAGCAGCAATCGAGCCTGTTCTCGCGGCTCGCGGCCTCGACCCTGGCGATCCAGTTCGGGTTGCAGTGCGCCATCAACCTCGCGGTCAATCTCAGCCTGATCCCGCCCAAGGGCATGACCCTGCCGTTCGTCTCCTACGGCGGTACCTCGATGCTCGCCATCGCCTTCGCCATGGGCCTGATGCTGGCCCTGACCCGCAAGAAGCCGGAAGAGCGCCTTGCGACCGGGCTTCCCGTCTATCGCAGCGGAGTGCTATCCCCCGCCGAATGAGCAGATTCGTCCTAATGGCCGGCGGTACGGGAGGCCATCTCTTCCCGGCAATGGCGTTGGCGCAGGAACTGCGCCGGCGCGGTCATGACATCCAGTTGATGACCGATCATCGCGTTGCCTCCTATGGCGACGGCTTTCCGGCGAGCGCGACGCATATCGTGCCGTCGGCGACGCCGTCGGTCAGCAACCCGATCAAGTTCGTCACCGCCGGGTTCAAGATCCTCGGCGGCATCGGTGTGGCCCATGGCGCGCTGGGGCGGATCAAGCCCGATGCGGTGATCGGCTTTGGCGGCTATCCGGTGTTCCCGCCCTTCGTCGCAGCAAGCCTGCGCGGTATTCCCGGCATCCTGCATGAGCAGAACGCGGTGATGGGGCGGGCCAACCGGGCGCTGGCCAAGATGGCCAGGCTGATCGCGCTGAGCTTTGCGCGCACCCTCAAGGCCGAGGCCTTTGCCGACAAGTCGGTGCTGGTCGGCAACCCGGTGCGCGATCGCGTCCGTAACGTCGCCAAGGTGCCCTATCCCGACCTCGAGGCCGGCGGTTCGATCCGGCTCCTGGTGTTCGGCGGTAGCCAGGGCGCCCGCGTGTTCGCCGATCTGGTGCCGCCGGCCATCGCCGAGCTGCCGCACGAGATCCGCTCGCGGTTGCGCGTGGTGCAGCAGTGCCGGGCCGAGGATCTTGACCGGGTCGCCGAGACCTACCGGCAGGCCAAGGTCAATGTCGAACTCGCCTCGTTCTTCGACGACCTGCCGGAGCGGATGGCCGCTTCGCACCTCGTCGTCTCGCGCTCGGGCGCTTCGACCATTGCCGAACTTACGGCCATCGGCCGGCCCGCCATCCTCGTGCCGCTGCCCGGCGCGATCGATGCCGACCAGAAGAACAATGCGCTGGTGATGGAGGCCGCCGGCGGCGGCTGGATCGCCGAGCAAGCCACGCTTACGCCACTATCGCTTGGCACTCGCTTGGCATCACTTCTGGGTGACCGGGATGTGCTGCAGCGGGCCGCAGCTGCGGCCAGATTGCTGGGTCAGCCCGACGCCGTCACCAAGCTCGCCGACGCGGCAGAACGCCTCGCGGCCAAGGGGAACAAACCACAATGAAGATGCCGCGCAATATCGGACCGGTGCACTTTGTCGGCATCGGCGGCATCGGCATGAGCGGCATAGCCGAAATCCTGCACAACCAGGGCTACAAGGTCCGCGGCTCCGACAGCGCCGAGAACCCGAACGTGCAGCGGCTCAGGAAAATGGGCATCGAGGTGGAGATCGGCCAGAGCGCCGAGAACCTCAAGGATGCCGCCGTGGTCGTCATCTCTTCGGCGATCAAGAAGGGCAACCCGGAACTGGCCGCTGCCCGGGCGCGCGGCCTGCCGGTGGTGCGCCGCGCCGAAATGCTGGCCGAGATCATGCGGTTCAAGAACGCCATCGCCATCGGCGGCACCCACGGCAAGACCACCACCACGACGCTGGTGGCGACGCTGCTCGACGCGGCGAATTACGACCCCACTGTCATCAATGGCGGCATCATCAACGCCTATGGCACCAATGCGCGCCTCGGCGACGGCGAGTGGATGGTGGTCGAAGCGGACGAGTCCGACGGCACCTTCGTCAAGCTGCCGGCCGATGTCGCCATCGTCACCAATGTCGATCCCGAGCACCTCGACTATTACGGCGACTTCGACAAGGTGAAGCAGGCCTTCATCAACTTCGTCGAGAACGTGCCGTTCTACGGCTTTGCCGTGATGTGTCTCGATCACCCCGAGGTGCAGGCGCTGGTCGGGCAGATCCGCGATCGCCGGGTCATCACCTATGGCCGCAACCCGCAGGCCGATGTGCGGCTGGTGGATCTCGAGAACCATGATGGCGTGCAGCATTTCTCGGTCGAGATCCGCGACCGTATCCGCATGACGCATTTGCGCATCGACGGGCTCGAACTGCCGATGCCGGGGGAGCACAATGCGCTCAACGCCACGGCGGCCATTGCCGTTGCCGACCAGCTGAAGGTGCCGGCAGAGGCGATCCGCAAGGGGCTGAAGAATTTCTCTGGCGTGAAACGCCGCTTCACCAAGACCGGCACGGTTGGCGGCATCACCGTCATCGACGATTATGGCCACCACCCGGTGGAGATCGGCGCGGTGCTGAAGGCGGCGCGGCAATCGAGCCGGCGCGACGTCATCGCGGTGGTGCAGCCGCACCGCTATTCGCGCGTCCACGACCTGTTCAACGAGTTCGCCACCTGCTTCAACGACGCCGATACGGTGATCGTCGCGCCGATCTATGCGGCCGGCGAGACGCCGATCGACGGGGTGACGCATGAAGAGCTGGTCGCCCGCATCCGGGCCCGCGGCCATCGCGATGCGCGGGTCATCGACCGGCCGGAAGCATTGGCGCCGCTGATCGCCTCGCGTGCTGCCGAGGGCGACTATGTCGTCCTGCTCGGCGCCGGCAACATCACGCAGTGGGCGGCCTCGTTGCCCGCCGAACTTGGCGCCCTGATCGGCAAGGAGCCTGAGCTCACATGAACATCCATGTTCCCCAGTGGCCTGACCTGATCCCGACGCTCGGCAGCTGGACCGCCGAGATCCGCGGGCAGCTGATCCCGAACCAGCCGCTCGACGAAATGACGACGCTGAGGGTAGGGGGGCCGGCGCAGCTGTTCTTCCGCCCGGTCGACGAAGACGACCTGGCGTTCTTCCTCAAGCACCTGCCGGCCGAAATCCGTGTCACGGTGATCGGGCTCGGCTCGAACCTGCTGATCCGCGATGGCGGGCTCGACGGCGTGGTGATCCGGCTGCCGGCCAAGGGCTTTGGCGCCATCGACATTCTCGAGGGCCACCGCGTGCGGGCCGGCGCTGCCGTACCAGACGTGAAGGTTGCGACCGCTTCGGCCGAAGCGGGCATCGATGGGCTGTGGTTCTATCGCGGCATTCCCGGCGGTATCGGCGGAGCGCTCTACATGAATGCCGGCTGCTACGGCACCGAGACGCGCAACCGCATGGTCGAGCTGCGCGCCGTGACCCGGCAAGGCGAGATCATCACGCTCACGAACGAGCAGATGGGCTACCTCTACCGCAAGTCGAACGGCCCGCGCGGCGCGGTGTTCACTTCCGCCACCTACCAGGGTTTTGCCGGCGATCCCGAGAAGATCCTCACCGAGATGCGCACCGTCACCGAGCGGCGCGAAAGCACGCAGCCGACCCGCGCCAAGACTGCCGGCTCGACCTTCAAGAACCCCGAGGGGCATTCGAGCTGGAAGGTGATCGACGAGGCCGGCGGCCGCGGCTTCACCTTCGGGCGAGCGCAGATGAGCGAGATGCATTCCAACTTCCTCATCAACATGGGTGAAGCGGATGCGTTCGAGGTCGAGACCGTCGGCGAGAGCATTCGCCAGAAGGTGCGCGACAAGCACGGCATCGAGCTGAAATGGGAAGTCCGCCGCATGGGACATTTCGTGCCCGGCCGCGAAGTTCGCGAGTTCATGGACGGCGCGCCGTTCACGGGAGCGGTCTGATTGGACATGCCGCAACCTATCGGTGATCGCCTTCTCCCCTTGTGGGAGAAGGTGCCCGAAGGGCGGATGAGGGGCGTCTCTCCTCCGCACGAGCCGTTCCTCACTTCGCTCGGACCGCGCAACCTGCGGTTGCGTACCCCTCATCCGGCCGTTGGCCACCTTCTCCCACAAGGGGAGAAGGCGATCGCAGCGCGCTCGGGGCGTGCGGACAGGACCAAACAATGACCAAGCACGTCGCCGTCCTGATGGGCGGCATTTCGAACGAGCGGCCGGTGTCGATCTCGTCGGGCACCGAGTGCGCGCGGGCGCTGCGCAATGCCGGCTATGCCGTCACCGAAGTCGACGTCGGCTACGACATTGCCGAAGTGCTGCGCGAGCTGAAGCCCGATGTCGCCTTCAACGCGCTGCACGGCCGGTACGGCGAGGATGGCACTATCCAGGGTGTGCTCGAGTTCCTGCGTATCCCCTACACCCATTCGGGCGTGCTCGCCTCGGCGCTGGCGATGGACAAGCACCAGGCCAAGATCATGTTCAAGGCGGCGGGTATCCCGGTCACCGATCACACCATTGCCAACCGCGCCGAAGTCGCCCGCGCCCATGTGATGGCGCCGCCTTATGTGGTGAAGCCGATTTCGGATGGCTCGAGCTTCGGCGTGTTCATCGTCAAGGCCGATCAGTCGCACCCGCCGCAGGAGTTGCTGCGCGAGGATTGGAACTCGGGCGAAGAGGTGATGGTCGAGCGCTATATCCCTGGTCGCGAGCTGACCTGCGCCGTAATGGGCGACGTGGCGCTCGGGGTGACCGAGATCGTGACCGACCTCAGCTTCTACAATTATGAGGCAAAGTACGCTCACGGCGGGTCGCGCCACGTCATTCCGGCTGAAATTCAACCGAAAATTTACGACAAAGTGCAGAAGATGGCGCTTAAGGCGCATGCTGCGCTTGGGTGCCGGGGCGTGTCGCGGAGTGACTTCCGCTACAACGACCAGGCAGGGCCGGACGGCGAGCTCGTCTGCCTCGAGATCAACACCCAACCAGGCATGACCGAAACGTCACTGGTTCCCGAACAGGCCCGCCATGCTGGCCACTCGTTCGAGGAATTGGTTGCCTGGATGGTGGAGGATGCGAGTTGCAACAGGTAGGGGCAAAGAGTTTCGCCAACGCCCAGCCTGTCGATCCCTATCATTTCCCCGTTCCACTTCCCCGCACCGGCCGGCGCGCCCTGGTCAAGGCCAGCCATGTGTGGGTGCTGCACAAGCAGGTCATCACCCGCATCGTCGCGGCGATCCTCGCGCTGCTCGTGGCCTTCGGCCTCTATGAGGCGCGCGATGTCATCGGCTCGGTTGGTCTCACTGCCTACCGCTTCGTCCAGGGCGAGTTCGCCCAGGCCGGCTTCGGCATCGATGCGATCGAGATCACCGGGCAGACGCTGACCGACGACAAGGACATCATCACGCTGTTGACCGTCGGCACCGGCAATTCGACGCTGACCTTCGATGCGCAGAAGGCGCAGGCGCGGCTCGAGTGGCTGCGCGCGGTGAAATCCGCCACGGTCCGCAAGGTCTATCCCAACCGCGTCATCGTCTCGATTGTCGAGAAGGTGCCGGTGGCGCGCTGGCGCATCGACGACACGACCTGGCTGATCGACGAGACCGGCAAGAAGATCGGCACCGACATCAGCTCCTATACCGATTTGCCGCTCTTGATCGGGGAGGGGGCCGGCGATGACGGCGTCGCCATGGTTCGCGTGCTCGCCCGTCATGAAGGGCTCGACGACCAGTTGGCCGCGCTCAGCCGCATCGGCGATCGCCGCTGGGATCTGATCTATCGCAATGGCTTGCGCGTGCAATTGCCCGAAAGCGGCGTGGCGCAGGCGCTCGACCAGCTCGAAATGTACCAGACCGACTATGCGCTGCTCGAGCGCGACGTATCGGTAATCGACCTGCGCGTTCCCGGCATCGTCACCCTGAAGCCCGGCGAGATCGCTGCGGCGCAGATCGCCGAGGCCAAGGGCAGCAAGGGCAAGAAGCCCGCCAAGAAACTCTCCGGCGCCCCTGCGGCGACCGCTCCTGCCGCGACGCCTCAGGCCGCGGCTCCCGTCGTGCCTGTAACTCGGACTCAGTAAGACCATGATGACCGATGCCCTGACCGCGCGGCTCAAGCCCGTACAGCCCGGCCGCACTTCGCTGGTGACGGTGCTCGATATCGGCTCGACCAAGATCTGCTGCGTCATCGCGCGGCTGGTGCCGCGCCCCGAGGGCAAGTCGCTCAGGGGCCGGACCCACAATGTCGAAGTCATCGGCTTCGGCTACGGGCCCTCGTCCGGCATCAAGAGCGGCGTCATCACCGACCTCGACAAGGCCGAGCAGGCCGTGCGCACCGTCGTCGGCATCGCCGAGCGTGCGGCCGGCGTCACCGTGCAGTCGGTGATCGTCAACGTCACGGCCGGTCGGCTCGGCTCGGAAACTTTCTCGGCCGGCGTCAACCTTGGCGGACAGGAAGTGGAACGCGCCGACATCCAGCGCGTGCTGCGCGCGGTCAACGAGCGGTCGGTCCGCCCCGAGCGCTCGATCGTCCATGCACTGCCGATCGGCTACGCGCTCGATGGTCAGAAGGGCATCAAGGATCCCAAGAACATGGTCGGCGAGAAGCTGTCGATCGATGTCGCGGTGATCTCGGCCGAAACCCTCGCCATGCGCAATATCGAGCTGGTGCTGCACCGCTGCCACCTGCAGATCGAAGCACTGATGGCGACCCCGTATGCCTCGGGCCTTGCAACCCTCGTCGATGACGAGAGCTCGCTCGGCGTCGCCTGCATCGACTTTGGTGGCGCGACCACCACGGTCTCGGTGTTCTCCGAGGGGCAACTCGTCTATGCCGACGCCATCGCGATCGGCGGGCATCATCTGACGCTCGACATTGCTCGCCAGCTCTCGGTCGGCATCGCCGACGCAGAGCGACTCAAGACCATGTATGGTTCGGTGCTGCCGGGGCAGGCCGACGAGCGCGACATGATCGCGATTACGCCGGTCGGGGCGACTCGCGACGAAGCACCGGGGCAGATTCCGCGCTCGCACATCACCCGCATCATCCGTCCGCGCGTCGAGGAAGTCCTTACCGCCATCAAGGACCGCATGCAGGCGACCGGCATGATGGATATCTGCGGCCGCCGATTCGTCCTGACCGGCGGCGCCAGCGAGCTCACCGGCCTGCCGGAAGTGGCGCGGCGCGTCTTGGCCCGCAACGTCCGCAACGGCCGCCCGATGGGTATCTCCGGCCTGCCCGAGATGGCCAAGGGCCCGGGATTCGCGACGGTTGCGGGGATGCTCATCTACCCGCAGGTCTGCGCCCAGGAGTTCGTCGAGCCGCTTCGCTCGGCCCGGCTCACCGGCACCGACGGCTATTTCGCCCGCGTCGGTAACTGGCTTCGCACCAGCTTCTGAGTCTCGGCGCTCCCGGTCCGGGACGCCACCCGACGCCCTCAACTTCATGCTTAACGTAACGTATCCAAACGCTTAGGCTGCCTTGCAAATTGCCATCACGTTAACGGTTTTGAGGGCATTGTTAGGGTCTGGTTAACGAATTGGCGACTAATACTGGTCTCACACGCCACTCATGGGGCCATCATGACCATCAACCTCACCATCCCGGATATTCAAGAACTGAAGCCGCGCATCACCGTGTTCGGTGTGGGCGGGGCTGGCGGCAACGCGGTCAATAACATGATCGCGTCGGGCCTTTCCGGAGTGGACTTCGTCTGCGCCAATACCGACGCACAAGCCCTGGCGCTCTCGAGCGCGCAGCGGATCATCCAGCTGGGCGTCTCGGTCACCGAGGGTCTCGGTGCCGGCTCCCACCCGGAAGTGGGCAGGGCGGCGGCTGAAGAGAGCTTCGACGAGATCAACGATCACCTGAGCGGCGCGCATATGGTGTTCATCACCGCGGGCATGGGTGGCGGCACCGGTACCGGCGCGGCTCCGGTGGTGGCTCGCGCAGCCCGCGAGCAGGGTATCCTGACCGTTGGCGTCGTGACCAAGCCGTTCCAGTTCGAAGGCAACCGCCGCTCGCGTCTGGCCGAGGACGGCATCGACGAGTTGCACCGGCATGTCGATACGCTGATCGTCATTCCGAACCAGAACCTCTTCCGCGTTGCCAACGAGAAGACCACCTTCGCAGACGCCTTCAAGATGGCGGACCAGGTGCTCTACTCGGGTGTCGCCTGCATCACCGACCTGATGGTCAAGGAAGGCCTTATCAACCTCGACTTCGCCGACGTGCGCGCCGTGATGCGCGGCATGGGCAAGGCGATGATGGGGACGGGCGAAGCGTCCGGCGAGGATCGGGCGCGGCACGCCGCCGAGGCGGCGATCGCCAACCCGCTGCTCGACGATGTGTCGATGCAGGGGGCGCGTGGCCTCTTGATCTCGATCACCGGCGGTCCTGACCTCACCCTTTACGAAGTCGACGAGGCGGCGAGCCGCATCCGCGAGGAAGTCGACTCGGATGCCAACATCATCCTCGGCGCCACGTTCGATCCGGATATGACCGGTACGATCCGCGTCTCCGTCGTTGCCACCGGCACCGACGCGACGATGGTCCAGGCGCTTGAGCCGATGAAGGCCAACCCGGCCCGCGTGCCGCTGCAGGCCGCGGTGATGCGTCAGGCGATGCCGGAGCGTACTCCGGTGGTCGCTGAAGCTCAGCCTGAGCCTGAATTCGAGACTCAGGTGGAGCAGGCGGTCGCCGAGGCGATCTCCTACGCCGAGCCGGCCTACCAGGAGTATCAGGAAGACGACGGCATCACCGTCGAGCCGTATATCCCGCAGGCCAGCCACACGCACCTCGAGGAAGCGCCGCGACTCATCGAGGCGCCGATTCCCAGCGCTTATGTGCCCTCCAGCGCCGAGCGCCCCGACGGACAGCGCCGGATGCCGCGCACCGAGGAGTTCCCGGCTGTTGCAAGGCAGTCACTCGCAGCGCAAGAAAAGCAGGAGCCGGAGCCGCGTAACGCACGTGCGCTGTTCAAGCGCCTGGCCTCCAATGTCGGCATTAGCCTTAAGTCGAATGAACCGACGCGGGACGAGCCAGCGGTCGAGCCGAGTGCCGACGACGCCGCGGCTCGCAGCGCCATCGAGGCCGGAGGAGCCCGGAATGCGAGGGTTTCCGGTGGTGCTGAGGGCGCTCGCGGCAATGCCGACCAGTACGGTCGCGTACAGCCGCAGCCGGCTCAGAAAGAGCACATCGAGATCCCTGCCTTCCTCCGCAAACACGGCTAATAGCCGCGGGGGAAAGCCCGAATACATGGCCCCGGCGCGGCTTCCGCGCCGGGATTTTATTGTCTATGACTGCACCGGGTCGCAGACGGGGCTGGAGTCCTTAGAGCATGCATAAACTTTCGGCGCGGCAGCGGACTTTGGCCGATGCGCTCGAATTCAGCGGTTTCGGTGTTCATTCCGGCGCCCCTGTTACCCTCACGCTTGAGCCTGCTGCGCCCGATAGCGGCTACACTATCACGCGCCTGCTCGATGACGGTCGCCGTCACGGGCCGGTGCCGGTGCACTTCTCCCGCGTAACCCGGACCACGTTGTGCACCACGCTCGACCTCGGCGACAGCGTGTCCGTTGCCACCGTCGAGCATGTGGTTTCGGCGCTTTCCGGCATGGGCGTCGACAATGCCCACATGGTGCTGACCGGCGGCGAATGCCCGATCCTCGACGGCAGCGCTTGGCCGTTCGTCGAGGCCATCCAGCAGGTCGGGCTGATGGTGCAGCCGGCGCCGCGCCGCTACATCAAGATCATGCGCCAGGTGCTGGTGCGCAACAACGAGGCCTCCGCTGCGCTGGAGCCGTATAACGGCCGGCTGCTGGACCTCGAGATCGATTTCGACAGCCGCGTCATCGGCCGTCAGCGGATGATCTTCGACTGGACGCCGCGCAAGTATTACGAGGACGTGTCGCGGGCCCGCACCTTCGGGTTCGTGCGCGACGCCAAGATTCTCCGCCAGGCGGGCTATGCGCTCGGCTCCTCGATGGAGAATTCGATCACCGTGCACGAGGATCGGATTCTCAATCCGGGTGGCCTGCGTTACGAGGACGAGTTCGTCCGGCACAAGCTGCTCGACGCCATCGGTGACCTGGCGCTGTGCGGTCTGCCGATCTACGGCCGGTTCCGTTCCTACAAGGGTGGCCACGCCCTCAATGCCCTTGTGCTCCACGGCCTTTTCGCCAGCGAAGCCAATTATGAGATCGTCACGGCGGACCAGTTGCCGGCGGCGTTCGATGCGCTGGATGACATGCCCGAAGGGCTCAACGTACAATCGTACCTGCGGTCGGTTGGCTGACCGCCCGCGCCACAGTTTTGATTTTTTTTGTCAGTAGTTCGCCTGCCACGTTAGGGTAGTGCGTTAAGGGATGGGGCAGGTCGTGACGATCTCTCAGCATGCAGGTGTTTCGAGCCGGTTCGCACGTTTCGTGCTGATGGGCGCTGTCGTGGTGCTGCTCGCCGGCTGCAACCTGTTCGGCCAGCCCAAGATCAAGGAAGAGGCGATCGTTCCGCCCGAGACCCTGTACCAGCAGGCGCTCGATGAAATGGACAAGCAGCGCTACGTCACTGCCGTCAAGACGCTGGAGAAGCTCGAGCGTCAGCATCCGTTCTCGGAGTTCAACGAGAAGGCCAAGCTGATGCAGGTCTACGGCAACTATCGCATCGGCAAGTTCGAGGAAGCGATTCTCGCTGCCGACCGCTATATGGCGCTCTACCCGGGCTCCAAGGAGCTGCCCTACGTGCTCTACCTCAAGGGCAATTCGTATTTCGGGCAGATCAAGGACATCACCCGCGACCAGCAGATCTCGAAGAATGCCATCGAGACCTACAGCATGATCATCGCCAACTATCCTGACAGCAAGTACGCCAAGGATGCGCAGGAAAAGATGGTGGTCGGTGTCGATCAGATCGCCGGCAAGGAGATGTCCGTCGGTCGCTACTATCTGGGCAACGGCAACTATCCGGCGGCGATCAACCGCTTCCGCGTGGTGGCCGAGCAGTTCCAGACCTCGACCCACATCGAAGAGGCGCTGTATCGCCTGACCGAGGCGAACCTGGCGCTCGGCCTGGTCTCCGAGGCGCAGACCGCTGCGGCCGTGCTAGGCCACAACTATCCGCAGAGCAGCTGGTACAAGCAGGCGTTCGACCTGCTCGCCAAGCAGGGCATCTCGCCGCAGGTGAACGCCGGCAGCAGCCTCGCGCAGCTCAAGAAGAGCTGAGGTGATTGCCTGTCGCGCTTTCGAGGGGAAAAGTCTGTGACTTTTCCTGAAAGCGCGCCGGGCGGGCTACAAGTCTGTTGCCTGTTTGTTCCCCTTTGAGCTAAGCTGCAAAGCGCGAGTTTGTTCGGCCCCGTTCGGCCGGTCGACCACCGAGGGGCCACTCCCGAATGCTCAATGCGCTTTCGGTTCGAAACATCGTCCTGATCGATCAACTCGATCTCACGCTCGAAGACGGCCTCACCGCGCTCACCGGTGAGACCGGTGCGGGCAAATCCATCCTGCTCGATGCGCTGACGCTGGCCCTGGGCGGCCGCGGCGACGCCTCGCTGGTCAGGGCAGGGGCCGAGAGCGGGCAGGTGGTGGCCGTGCTGCAGCTGCCCCGCAATCACCCGGCACGCGAGGCGCTGCGCGAGAACGCCATCGCCGACGACGAGGATATTATCCTGCGCCGCGTGCAGCTGGCCGACGGTCGCACTCGCGCCTTCATCAATGACCAGCCGGTTTCTGCCGGGCTGCTGCAGGCCGTCGGCCGGCTGATCGTCGAAATCCATGGGCAGCATGACGATCGGGCGCTGATCGACGTTGCGACGCACCGCTCGGCGCTCGACGCGTTCGGCGGCCACGAGTCGATGGTCAGCGCGGTGTGGAGCACCTACGAAGCTCTGGTTGAGGCAGACGCCGCCGTCGCCGGCCAGCGCGCCGTGATCGCCGAGGCGATGGCGCGCGAGGAATATGCCCGTCATGTCGTCACCGAACTGGGCGAGATGCATCTCGAGGCAGGCGAGGAGGAGGTCCTCGCCGAGCGCCGGCAGCGGCTAATGACGCTGGAAAAGGCCGCCGAGGAAGTCCGCGACGCCGATGAAATCCTCAACGGCCCGACGGCGCCGGGGCCGGTACTGGCCGGCTTGATGCGGCGGCTGGTGCGCAAGGCCGATGCCGGCGCCGCGGTGTTCCAGCCGATCGTCGAGGCGCTCGATACGGCGCTCGTCTCGCTCGACGCCACCTCCGATGCACTCGAAGTCCTGAAGCGCGACATGGCGTTCGATCCGGCCGATCTTGAAAAGGTCGAGGAGCGGCTGTTCGCGTTGCGCGCTGCCGCCCGCAAGCATCACACCACCTGCGACGGGCTCACCGAGGTGCTGGCTAAGTACCAGAACGATCTCGACATGCTGCAGAGCGGCGAGCAATCGCTGAAGGCGCTGGAGGTCGCAGCCGAGGCCGCGCGCGGCGCCTATTCGGCCGCCGCCTCCGCCCTCAGCGCGGCACGCGAGAAGGCCGCCAGCGCCCTCAGCAAGGCCGTGGAAACCGAATTGCCGGATCTGAAGCTGGGGGCCGCCAGGTTTATCGTCGACCGGCAGGTCGATCCGGCGCGTGTCGCCGCCTCCGGCTACGATCAGATCGCCTTCCACGTGCAGACCAATCCGGGCACCCAGCCGGGGCCGATCCTCAAGGTCGCCTCAGGTGGCGAGCTCAGCCGGTTCCTGCTGGCGCTCAAGGTGGTGCTGGCCGATCGTGGCTCGGCGCCGGTGCTGATCTTCGACGAAATCGACACCGGGGTGGGTGGCGCCGTCGCCGACGCCATCGGTCGCCGGCTGGCGCGACTCGCCGGCAAGGTGCAGGTGCTCACCGTTACCCACGCCCCGCAGGTCGCGGCGCGGGCGCAGAGCCACCTGTTGATCGAAAAGCAGGCGATCGAAGAGGGGGCGTTCGTGCGCACGCATGTGCGCCGCCTCGACGGCAAGGCGCGGCAGGAAGAGGTGGCGCGCATGCTGGCGGGTGCCAAGGTCACCGACGAGGCGCGCGCCGCAGCCGGGAAGTTGATTTCGGAGGTATCGTGAGCGAGGCGGAACGTGAGATCGAGAGCTTCTCCGAGGCGGAGGCCAAGGCGGAGCTCGACCGGCTGCACGAGGTGCTGAGCGAGGCCGACAGGGCCTATTTCGAGAACGACGCGCCCGAGATCACCGACGCCGAGTATGACGGGCTGAAGCGCCGCTACCAGGCGTTCGAGATTGCCTTCCCCCAGCTCAAGCGAGCGGACAGCCTCAGCGACAAGGTCGCCGGTGCGCCGGTCGAGGGCTTCAGCAAGGTCCGGCACGCGGTGCCGATGCTCAGCCTTGCCAAGGCTTATAGCGACGAGGACGTGGTCGATTTCATCGAGCGCGGCCGCCGCTTCTTCGAGCGCGACAAGGATCTGAAGCTGGTGTTCACCGCCGAGCCGAAGATCGATGGGCTGTCGGCATCGCTGCGCTATGAGAACGGGGTGTTCGTGCAGGGCGCGACCCGCGGCGACGGCACGGTGGGCGAGGACATTACTGCTAATCTCCGCACCATCTCGGACATCCCGCACAAGCTCAAAGGCTCGGGCTGGCCGCAGACCATCGAGATCCGCGGCGAGGTCTATATGACCATGGCCGAGTTCGAGGCGCTGAAGGCACGGTCGGCAGCAGTCGGCGGGCAGGAATACGTCAACCCGCGCAACACCGCGGCCGGCTCGCTCCGGCAGAAGGATCCGTCGGTCACCGCCAGCCGCAACCTCAAGTTCTTTGCCTATGCCTGGGGCGCCAGCTCGGCAGAGCCGGCGGCCACGCAGTACGAGGCGGTGCAGAAGTTCGGCGAGTGGGGCTTTGCCATCAGCCCGCTGATGGTGCGCGCCAGCTCGGTCGAAGAGCTGATCGCCCAGTACAGGAAGATCGAGGAACTGCGCTCCTCGCTCGGCTACGACATCGATGGCGTGGTCTACAAGGTCGACAACCTCGAACTGCAGCGGCGCTGGGGCTTTTCGAGCGGCGAGCCGCGCTGGGCCGTGGCTCACAAGTTCGCCGCCGAGCAGGCAACGACCACAATCCGCGCCATCGACATCCAGGTCGGCCGCACCGGCACGCTGGCACCGGTGGCGCGGCTCGCACCGGTCGGCGTGGGCGGCGTGGTGGTGGAGAACGTGACGCTCCACAACGAGGACTATATCGCCGGCATCGACTCGACCGGGGCGCCGATTCGCGGCGACGAGCCGATCGACGTGCGCATCGGCGACACGGTGGTGATCCAGCGCGCCGGCGACGTGATCCCGCAGATCGTGCGCGTGGTGCTGGAAAAGCGCCCGGCGGACGCCGTGCCCTATGTGTTCCCGCATGTCTGCCCGGTCTGCGGTTCGCCGGCGACGCGCGAGCTCAACGAGAAGACCGGCAAGGAAGATTCGCGCCGCCGCTGCACCGGCGAGTTGATCTGCGCGGCGCAGGCGGTCGAGCGGCTGCGCCATTTCGTGTCGCGCGGCGCGATGGATATCGAAGGGCTGGGGTCGGAGAATATCGACCTGTTCTTCAACTCGGGCCTGGTCAAGACCGCCGCCGACATCTTCACCCTGCGCGATCGTCGGCCGGAAGTGCAGCAGGCATTTGCGGCGCGGCGTGACGAGCAGGCGCGGCTCCGCGAGGCAGCGTCGGGCAAGACGCGCAAGAATGCCCGCAGCGTCGAGGACCGGAGCTTTGAAGGACTGGAAAAGCTGTTCGCCGCCATCGACGCCAGGCGCGAGCCGGAGCTCGATCGGTTCATCTTCGCGCTCGGCATCCGCCATATTGGGGAGACGACGGCGGCGGTGCTGGCCAAGACGTTCTCGACCATCGACGAACTGATCCGCGTCGGCAAGGAGACAGCTGCTCATGCCGACGATCCGCATTCGGTGTTCCCATCGGTCGATGGCATCGGTGATACCGTCATCGAGGCGCTGATCGATTTCTTTGGCAACGAGCGCAATGACGATGTGCTGGATGCGCTGCTGCGGCAGGTGCGACCCAGGCCCTATGTGGTCACCGTCTCCGCCACCAGCGAAGTTGCCGGCAAGACCATCGTGTTCACCGGCAGCCTCGAGAAGCTGACCCGCGGCGAAGCCAAGGCGATGGCGGAGCGGCTTGGCGCCAAGGTGGCGGGCTCGGTGTCCAAGAACACCGACATCCTTGTCGCCGGCCCCGGCGCCGGCTCCAAACTGAAGGATGCTCAGGCGCTCGGCATCCTTATTCTCGACGAAGATCAATGGCTTGAGTTGGCGGCCAAGTAGTCGACCTTCGGGCATGCCACTGTTTCGCTGAACCGGTGACATGCTAGGAGTCTTTGTTTTGTCGCGCTTTCGGGGCGGAAGAGCCTGCAACTTTTCCTGATAGCGCTCTAAGGGAGAACCGGGATGCTGAAACTGGCGACTGTCGTGTTGTGCGCGGCGCTGTCCGTCCCTGTGCTGTCTTGCCCGGTGCTCGCCGGCGAGGCGGGGGACCTGGCGCGCAAGCACCTCTATGAGGGAACGATCGGGCAGGGCCTTACCGAGCTGAAGCCGTTCTATGAGCGGCAGGACCTCGAGGGGCGGTTCGGCGTCGGGCTGCTGAGCTTCATCCAGGGTGTCGAGCATTTTGGACAGGGGCTCTACCGCCACGGCTTCGCTTCGCCCGATGCCGGGCCGATCATGGGGGCGCCACTGGCCATGCCGGTGCCGGTCAACCCCAACCCCGAACCGCTCGACTACGACAAGTTCCGCGCCATCCTGCAACTGCTGGTCGACGACATGGACGCGGCCCGCGATGCTCTGCTGACGGCGGGCGAGACCGGCGACTACGTCGTTCCGGTCGAAGTGCTGAAGGTGCGGATCGATCTCGACGGCGATGGCAAGGGCAGCGAAACCGAGACCATCGGCAACGTCCTCAACGCCATGTTCGGCGCGGCAACCGTGCCGGGTCCGACCGACCAAGGCGCGCCGGCGCCGACGCCGCCCGCCCCACCCGATTCCACCATCGGCTTCGACCGGGCCGATGCGATCTGGCTTGCCGGGTATTCGCAGGTGCTCGCCGCGCAGGCGGATTTCCTCCTCGCACACGATTTCCGGGCGTTGTTCGACACCACCTTCCACCGGCTGTTCCCGCGCGCCGGGCTGCCGATGCAGGAATATACCCGCTCCACCGGCACGCTGATGCTCGATCCGGAATCGGACAACGCCATTGCCGATGCGCTGGCGGCGATCCACCACCTCAACTGGCCGGTCACCGATGCGGACCGGCTGAAGCGCGTGCTGGCCCGCTTCAAGGCGATCACCGGGCTCTCCCGTCGCAACTGGGAGGCGATCCTCGCCGAGACCGACGATAATCGCGAGCTGCTGCCGAGCCCGAAGCAGACCGGCATCACGCCGGATGCCAAGATCACCGATGCGCAGGTGAAGGCCTGGATGGCGACGCTCGACACCGCCGACCTGATCCTCGACGGCAAGCTGCTGGTGCCGCACTGGCGTTTCCAGAAGGGTTTTGATCTCAAAGCCTATTTCGAGAGCGCCAAGAAGACCGACCTGGTGATGCTGATCACCGGGTATGACGCGCTGCCGTTCCTCAAGGACGGCCCGATCGCCAGCGCCGAGTCGTTCGCCGAGGCCAATGCGGTGTTCGGCGATGCGCTGATCGGCTATGCCTTCTGGTTCAACTGAGGTCTGTTATGCGCCTGCTGATCGCTGCCGCCGCGCTGCTGCTCCTGGGACAACCCGTCCTCGCGCAATCGTTCTCCGACCCCAAGGCGCTGCTTGAGGCGCTTTATGCGGGCTACATGCCCCCCAATGCCTATCCGCCCGATGAGACGCCGCTGCAGAGCGAGCGGCTCAACGGGTTGTTCGAGAAGGATCAGCAGGAAGCGAATGGCGAGATCGGCCGCATCGATTTCGGTCCCTACATCAACGGGCAGGACTATCAGGTCAGCGACCTTGTTATCGGCGAACCCTACCTGGCCGGCGGCAAGGCCGTGGTGAAGGTGACCTTCCGGAACTTCGACACCCCGCAGGAGCTTGGCTTCCTGCTGGTGGACGAGGATGGCTGGAAGATCGACGACGTTTGGGGCGGCAGCCCTGACTACAGCTACGACCTGCTGGATATCCTGCAGTCGCCGCTGCCTTGATTGCAGCACGGCGCAGCCCTCAATGCGCCCAAAGCCCTTGCTAGCCGGGTGCAATCGAAACCGGGCACGACGGGGCGGTCATGCGTCGCATCATAGCAAGTCTCCTGCTGATCATCGGCTTTACCGGCGCGGCGAGCGCCTATGACAATCCGAAGTCGCTGGTCGAGGCGATCTACCAGCCTTACAGCGCCGGCCAGAAGCACGACGGCGGGCTCGAGCAGTTCTACTCGGCGCGGCTCAAGGACCTCTACGCCACCAATATCGAACGGCAGAGCGTCGACAAGAAGGGCGCGGCGGTCGATCCGGATGCGCCCGACATGCTGGCGTTCGACCCGTTCATCGAGGGACAGAATTCCTTGCTGCTCGACGTGGTGATCGGCGAGCCGGTGCTGAACGGCGATCGCGCCGTTTCCACCGTGAGCTTCCACAATTTCGACCACCTGAGCCTGATCAGCGTCGCCATGGTGCGCGAGGCCGACGGCTGGAAGGTCGACGACGTTGCCTCCCTCGCCGGCAGCCAGAACTGGCTGCTGTCCTGGCTGCTGCAATATGATCCGTTCGGCGTGAACTGAGGGGCGGGGCGGTACCCGCCAAGCGCTGAGGAATCGTAGATGCGGCCACTTGCGCCGGTCGGCCTTCTCCCCATGAGGGAGAAGGTGGCGCGCAGCGCCGGATGAGGGGTATCGCATCGCTTGCGATGCGCGATCCGAGCGGAGCGAGGAGCGAGTTACGGGCGGCAGGCTGCCCCTCACCCGTCTCGGCTTCGCCGAGCCACCCTCTCCCTCAAGGGGAGAGGGAAGGAAGGATCAAATCTCCCGCGTCGCTTCCTTCAGCCAGGCTTTGGCGTCGCCCTTCAGCTGCGGGCCGATCTCCTTGAAGACGCGCTTGTGGTAGGCGTTGAGCCAGGCCTTCTCCGGGCCGCTGAGCTGCGTTTCGTCGATCAGGCGCAGGTCGATCGGGGCGAGCGTCAGCGTTTCGAACTCGAGGAACTTGCCCTCGCCGCCGACAGCGCTCTCCTGCACGACGAGCAGGTTCTCGATGCGGATGCCATAGGCGCCGGCCTTGTAGTAGCCGGGCTCGTTCGAAGTGATCATCCCCGGCTCGAACGGCACCGAGTAGCGGCTGGAAATCCCGATCGGGCCTTCATGCACCGAGAGGAAGGCGCCGACGCCGTGCCCGGTGCCGTGGTTGTAGTTGATCCCGTCTTCCCACAGGAACTGCCGCGCCAGAACGTCGAGCTGGGCGCCGGTCGTGCCCCTGGGGAAGCGCGTCATCGAGATGGCCATCATACCGCGCAGCACGCGGGTGAAACGATCCTTCTGCTCGGCCGTGGCCTTGCCAGTGAACATGGTGCGGGTGATGTCGGTGGTGCCCGACAGGTATTGCGCGCCGGAATCGACCAGCATCAGCTCGCCCGGCTTCAGCTGTCGGTTGGTCTTCTCGTCGACCCGGTAGTGGATCACCGCGCCGTTCGGGCCGGCGCCCGAGATGGTGTCGAAGCTGATATCGACTAGGCCGGATTCCTCGCGCCTGAAACTCTCGAGCGCGGTGGCGACACCGATCTCGTCGAGCTTGCCCTTGGGCGCCTCCTGGTCGAACCAGTGGAGGAAGCGCGCCATCGCCACGCCGTCGATCTTGTGCGCCTCGCGCATGCCGGCGAGCTCGGCGTCGTTCTTCCGGGCCTTGGGCAGCAGCACGGGGTCGCGCCGCTCGATCAGCGTCGCCTCGCTGACGCCACCGATCGCCTGCGCTACCGCGACCGGCACCGTTGCCGGGTCGAGCATCACTCGCTTGTCGCCGGCGCCGAGCTTGCGCAGCGCGGCGACCATGGTGGCGACATCGGCGACCTTGGCCAGCCCCTCGAGGCCGTGGCGCAACTCGGGCGTGATCTTCTCCTTGTTGAAGAACAGCGTCGGCATGCCGGATTTCGGCACCAGCGCGAAGCACAGCACCACGGGCACATGCGGCACGTCGCGGCCGCGCAGATTGAACAGCCAGTTGATCGATTCCGGCACTGTCAACACCAGGGCGTCGGCATTGTCCTCGCCCATGGTGGCGCGAATCTCGGCCAGCTTGTCGGGCGCGGTCTTGCCGGCTCGGTTATGGCCGAGGAACTCGATCGCGGCGTTCGGCGGGGAAGGGCGGTCCGTCCAGGTCTGGTCGACGAGATTGGCGACCGGCACCAGCGTCGCCTTGCCGCTCAGCTTCTTCTCGAGGTCGGCGATCTCGCTCGGCGTATGCAGCCATGGGTCGAACCCAAGCTTGCCGTTCTTGGGCACGAAATCAGCGAGTTTTGGCGATAGCCCGCCCTGGCTGGCCTCCAGCACGGTGATCAGTTTGGTGTCGGTCTCCGCCGGCGCCTGCAGGGTGTAGCGGCCATCCACGAACAGTGCGGCCTTCTTGGCCCCGATAATGGCGAGGCCGGCCGAACCGGTGAAGCTTGTGACATAGGCGAGGCGCGCCTCGCTCTCGGGCACCATCTCGCCGCGATGCGCATCGGTGCGCGGCACCAGGAAAGCGTCCACGCCGGCATCCCGCATGGCGGCGCGCAGCGCCTTGAGACGTGGCGCCACGGTCTTGGGGTCGGTGCGGATGTCGAAGCTCTGGTAGACGGTCGGGGCGAAGTCGCTGTCGGTCATGATGTTTTTGCCGGGGAGAAGAATGGCGCGGACCCTAACAGAGGAGGGTGGCCCGCAAAAGCCGCGCCGGCCCATTCATTCCCGGTTCAGCGGCCTCGTGGCATTTGGCACGCCGGGGCTCCCTCAGGGAGAACGAGATGACTGAACGAAAGACCCTATTCCGTCGCGTGTTCGAATCGATGATCGAAGGTCGCACCAGACAGGCGCAGCGCCACGTCACCGAATACCTCCGGGCCAACCCGGTGCGGAGCAAGTGGCGGCCTTGAGGCGATTCACCCGTTGTTAAGCCGCCCTGCACAATTGGCATGGCTGCCTTTCGCAACAAGGACTTACCCGCGGGCTCTGTCCGCACTACATACCGAACGTCGAGAGAAGCTCGACCTAGTGAAGGAACCGGGAGAACAAGATGCCCGAGAGCAAGAACGATTTCCGCAAGGCGCTCGGCAGCGTCATCGAAGCGCGGGGCCGCGAGGCCACCCGCAGCGTCGGTCGCAGCCGTGAACACCTGCTGCTCGGCGCGCTGACCAAGCGCCCGAACTAAAACCGACGCGCGCCAGCGCGGGGTTGGACTATGCGTTTTGACGAGTCCCCGGATCGTGAGGTCCGGGGACTTTGCTTCTGGTGCGTTGGCGAGATGCCACCACAACCACAGCGCCACCCCGGCGAAGGTGAAGGCCGGGGCCCATCCTGAGGTATATCCACCGATCGTGCCCACCCACCGGCTGTCATCCCTGCGAAAGCAGGGACCCATCCATCCACCTGCGCTGCGGCAAGTTGGGTCCCTGCTTTCGCAGGGATGACACCGAGCTTGGGGCGCGCATGGCGCATATGACACCGAGTTTTGGGCAGTCAGTAGCGGCCTAGACCCGCTCCAGCACCAGCGTCGTCCATTCCTTCTTGACGATGCGCTGGCGCAGTACGATGCCCTGCTGCGAATAGGCTGAAATCACCCGGTTGGCCTGGGTGTTGAGAATGCCCGAGAGGATGACGGTGGCGCCGATGCCGGTGATTCTGCGCATGCCAGGGGCCAGCGCCACCAGCGGGCCGGCGAGGATGTTGGCGACGATCATGTCATAGGGCGCGCCGGCGGCGATCTGCCGGTGGTCGAGCCCCGTCGCCTCGAAGGCGATGATGTAGCGGCCGACGCCATTATCGCGCGCGTTTTCCACCGTGGTGGTCACGGCGATCGGGTCGATGTCGCTGGCCAGCACCGGCAGGTGGGTGCGCTTGGCCAGGGCGATCGCCAGCACGCCGGTGCCGGTGCCCACATCGAGCATCGAGCGATAACGCTTGCGCTTCAGCGCCCGGTCGATCGCTTCGAGGCAACCGGTGGTGGTTTCGTGGTGGCCGGTGCCGAACGCCTGCGCGGCGTCGATGCGGATGGCGGTGAGGCCGGCAGGGGGCGGGCCCTCCTCGTGGCTGCCATGCACGTAGAACCCGCCGGCGACCACCGGCTGCAGCCCCTCGAGCGATTTCGCCACCCAGTTGACCGTCGGGTCGATCGCCTCGACGGCAAAGCTCACATTGCCGCCCAGCGTCTCGCGCGCGATCTGGTTGAACGCCTCGACATCCGGCTCGCTGTCGCAGGTCGCCTCGAACACCCACTCACCGGTGTCTTCGTTCTCGTGCGCCGAAGCGGTGATGGCGATGGGAGAGATGTCCTGGCGGGCCATGACGGCGTCGACCAGCGCATAGGCCTGGTCCTTGGTCAGCGGCACTGAGAGTTGCGAGAGCGTCATGCGAAATGTCCTGTTCGCCGCTGTTTCGGGGCAGCGGCGCGCTAAGTCAATGGTCCGCCGTGCCCAGCGTTAAGCGGCAGCTTCGGCGCGCTCAAGCGACAGGCTGGCCCAGACCGGCAGATGATCGGAGCCGGTGCGCGCCAGCGCGGTGCGGTGCACCCCCGCCGATTCCAGCTTGAAATCGCGGCTGGTGATGATGCGGTCGAGCTGCAGCATCGGTCGGCGCGAATGAAAGCTCGGCCCCAGCGGGATCACGTCGTGGTGCCTCGCGAAGGCGACGAGGCACTTGCCGTCCTCGGCCCACTGGTTGAGGTCGCCCATGATCACGGTCGGCATATGCTGCTCGAGCCTTTCGAGATGGGCGACGATGGCGTCGGCCTGCTTCATGCGCGAATTGCCGAGCAATCCCAGGTGCATGCCGACGACGCGCATGGCGATGCCGCCGATCATCACGTCGGCCATCACCGCGCCGCGGGGTTCGAACGCCGGCAGCTCGATGCGTTGCGGGTTGCGCACTTCGATGCCCTTCTTCACCAGCAGCACGTTGCCGTGCCAGCCGAGGCTCTGTTCACGGATGCCGAAGCGCACCGGCATGTAGTTGGTGTAGTCGACGATCAGGTCGGGCGAGAGCGTGGTGGCGCGCTCGCCGAAGCGGCGGTCCACTTCCTGCAGCGCCACGATATCGGCATCGACCTCGGCGAGGATCTTCATGATACGCTCGGGCTGACGGCGCCGGTCGGTGCCGATGCTTTTTCGGATGTTGTATGAGGCGACTTTGATCATTGGTCCCAGGGGCGTGAGCTAAATGGTCGGCGTGAGCTAAAGGATGGGTGAGAGCAGCCGGGCGGCCTGCGAGATGAATCGGGGGATCGGGTGGCGCTTCAGCACCTCATCCTTTGTCACCAGGCGGCAGTTGGCAAAATCGGTTTCCAGCATTTTCTCCACGGCAGTGACCACGCCGGGGTCCGGCATCCACACCGTCATCTCGAAATTGATGGCGAACGAGCGATTGTCGAAGTTCACCGTACCGACCGTGGCGATCTTGTCGTCCATCAGCAGCACCTTCTGGTGCAGGAAACCCTTCTGGTAGCGGTAGATGGCGATATCGTGTTCCACCATGGCGTCGGCATGGGCGTTGCTGGCGAGCCAGACGAGCAGATGGTCGGGCTTGGCCGGCAGCATGATGCGCACGTCGACGCCGCGCAGGATCGCCGCGTAGAGCGCGGTCCGCATGTCGGTATCCGGCACGAAATAGGGGCTGACGATCCAGAGCCGCTGCTGCGCCTGGCCGATCACGTCGGCGAAGGCGATGGCGCAGGCCTCGAGCTTGTCGGCGGGACCAGTCGCCATCACCAGCGCCGAAACGTGTCCCGGCTCGTCCACCGGAACGGGCGGCGGCAGGTTGAGGATCTCGCCGGTAGCCCAGAGCCAATCCTCCTGAAAGATCAGCGCCACCGACGAGGCAGCCGGCCCCTCTAGCTTCAGCTGGGTATCGCGCCAGGGCCCGAAGCGCTTGTCCTCACCCAGATACTCGACGCCGATATTGGCGCCGCCGGTCCAGGCGACCTTGCCGTCCACCACCACGGATTTCCTGTGGTTGCGGTAATTGATCCGCATCGGACCGAACAGTCTCAGAAACCTGTGCCGGTGATTGAAGCCGAAGATCTTGATGCCCTCGGCCCACAACCGGTCCTTATACTCGCGAGACAGGCCGCTGCTGCCGACATCGTCGTAGAGCACGTAGACGGCCACCCCAGCGCGCGCCCGCTCCATCAACGCGGCAGCCAGCCGCTGGCCCAGTGCATCGGCCTTCAGAATGTAGAACTGCACCAGGATGTAGGTTTTGGCGGCGGCGATGCCCTCGAAGATCGATTCAAACGTCGCCTCGCCATCCACCAATAGCTCCGCCGTGTTGCCGGCGAGGAACGGCATGCCGGCGGCGCGGCGCTGCACCGGCCAGCTCGCGCCGGCGTCCCGGTCGATCACCGCCAGGTCTTCGCTGCGGATCAGCCGCGAGGCGCGCACCTGCATGCGGGTCTGGGCATAGCTGTCAAAATGCTTCCAGCCGAACACCAGGTAGATGATCGTGGTGGGGAAGGGGAGGAAGGCCAGCGACACCAGCCAGGCGATCGAGCCCTGCGAGGTCCGCGAGGCGCTGATCTCGCGCGCTGCGCAGATAATGGCCAGGGCGTAGAAGCCGGCGAGGACCATCGCGATGATGGGGATGCTCTCGACGACGGTTTCGACTGCCTCAGTCATGTCGGCCATTGGCGTTCCTAGCTCGTTGATTTCCAGCGCATTCGAGACGGAAGAGTCTGCAACTTTTCCTTGAAGCGCTCCCTACGACTAATATCCAACGCGGCGTAAAGGCAGTTCGGAGGCCTCAGCTGCGATCAAGTGTTGCACGGGGCGTCGAAGCCCGCGAATGTAGCGGCGGATCGTTATCGTCCGCTTTCCCGCCTGTCGAAAGATTGCCCTCGTGTCGTCGCCCATGCACTCGTCCCCCAATAACGCCATGGCGGGGATCGGGTTCAAGCTCAGCTCGGTCTGTGTCTTCCTGGGCATGTCGAGCCTGCTCAAGGCGTCGGACGAGATCCCGACGGGCGAGCTGGTGTTCTTTCGCTCCTTCTTCGCCATCCTGCCGATCATCGTCTACCTGATTGCGCGCGGCGAGCTCGGGGTGGGACTCAAGACCAGCCATCCGCTCAGCCACCTGTGGCGCGGTCTCGTCGGTACCGGCGGCATGGTGTTCGGCTTTTATGCACTGACGCAGCTGCCGCTGCCCGAGTCGATCGCCATCAGCTACGCGACGCCGCTGCTGATCGTGGTGTTCAGTGCGCTGTTCTACCACGAGCAGGTGCGGCTCTATCGCTGGAGCGCCGTCATCGTCGGGCTGGTCGGCGTGATCATCATCATCTGGCCGCGCTTCACCGTGTTCTCTGATGGCTTCGAGGACATGAGCGGGGCGACGCTGGGCGCCATCTCGGCGCTGATCGCCTGCTGTTTTGCCGCCACTGCGATGATGCTGGTGCGCAAGCTCGTGCAGACCGAGCGTTCCGCCACCATCGTCCTCTACTTCTCGGTCGCTTCGTCGCTGATCGGCCTGTGCACGCTGCCGCTCGGCTGGGTGATGCCGACGCTCGAGCAGTTCGCCATGCTGGCGACGGCCGGCATCCTGGGCGGCATCGCGCAGATCCTGCTCACCGAGTCCTACCGCCATGCCGACATGTCGGTGGTGGCGCCGTTCGAATACGCCTCGCTGATCCTCTCGATCATCGTCGGCTACTTCTTTTTCAAGGATATCCCGACCATCGAAATGCTGGTCGGCGGGCTGATCGTCGTCGGCTCCGGCCTGTTCATCATCTACCGCGAACACCGGCTGGGCCTCGAGCGGAAGCGCTCGAGCGAAGTGACGCCGCCGCAGTGAGGAGCCAGCAAATGGACATCGTCGCCCTCGATCGCTTCATCGTGCTCGCCAAGCGCCAGACCTATGTCGGCGACGGCGTCAAGGCCGCGGCAGGCCGCCCCGGCGCGCACGACCTTACCTTTGCCCAGGGCGACTGGTCCTATCGCGACAGCTATTTCGGCGGCACCGACTTCCTCGGACAGGAAACCGTGTGGTTACGGGGTGAGCCGGTCTGGGCGATGAACTACTATGGCTACGTCCTTCGCCCCGACCTGATCGATGCCAGCCGCGCCGGCGCGACGATCAAGGCAGCGCTCTCCGCCATGTACGCCGAAGGCCGCTTCCTCGGTGGCTTCGAGTGGAGCGGTCCGCATGGCATCTATCGCGACACCTCGACCGGCGACGCAGCGCATTTTCATGGACGGGAAGCGATCGAGGTCGGCGGCGTCGAGGCCTACGCGCTCGATTATTTCGGCGGACTGGTGAAGCCCTAGCCGCTGCAGCAAAACGCCAATCGCAACACCATATCATCGGCAAACAGGAGAGCGCCGATGTACCATGCAATCGTCCGACGGGTTGTCGCGGGGCTGTTCGACGCCGTCAACCGCGGCGATGCAGGGCCCGTTCTCGATGGCTTCGCGCCGACCTTCGAGCACATCTTCCTCGGCATGAGCGCACTCGGCGGGCGCCGCACTACGCTCAACCAGACCAGCAACTGGTACGCGCGGCTCTATCGGCTGCTGCCCGATATCCACTTCGATATCGACCGCATCACCGTCAGCGGTACGCCATGGAACACCCTCGCGGTGGTCGAGTGGCGGGAGCGTAACTCCGGCACCGACGGGGTGGTGACCACCAACCAGGGGATCCATGCCGTCCACATCCGATGGGGCAAGATGACCCGCCTGATCATCTGCCCCGACACGACGCTGCTCGCCGCCACGCTCGACCGTCTCGCTCGCGCCGGCGTGGAGGAGGCCCATGCGCCGATGATCGAGGGCTAGGCGACAACCGGGCTCAGATCTGCACCGCGAAATCCGATAGCCGCCATTGGCCGCTGCTGAGCGTCAGGGTGATGACCAGGCTCGCCTCGCCGCTCTCGAACACGGCTGGACACTTCCACCGGCTCCAGCCGCTCCAGTTCTCGATCTGCATCCCCTCCATCATGCAGGCCTGAGTGGATTGCATCGCGCCCAGGATCTGCAGGTAGCGGGTGCTGTCGTACTGCCCCTTGGCATGGGCGGTGACGAACTCTGCGGATGCCAGTGGGTCGAAGGTCGCGCGCCCCCAATCTGCCGATACCGCAGCCACAACCTTGTCAGCCGCCGCGCGGGACTGGCCGACTTGCTGGTCCATGGATGAAAAGAGGCTGACCGCCGCCCAGATGAGACCGACGATCACGACAGCGGCGATGACGATGATGACCGTCCTGAGGCCGCTCGAGGTCTTGCTTTTCGTTGGCCCGGCCCACGGCATCGTCCACGCCCCCTCCAGCGAAACTCACCACCTGCTTAGCCGCCTTCTGCCCTAACGGCTAGGCGAGGAAACGGTCGCGCTCGTCGGGCGCCGGCAGGTGTCGCGAATTTCAAGCGATGGCGGGCGGTCCAGAAGTAGATGCCATCGAGCGAACAGGGCGGAGCAGGGCGCTGGCTGCTGTGCCAGCCCGCCGCAGTAAGGCTCAGGCCGTTTCATTTTTCCTCGACGGTGCCATCGGTAACGACAAAGCGAAACTCATCGGGAATGCACTTGCCTTCCGACATGGGTTCGCCTGCCTTGGCCGGAGTGTCGCCTGCGTCGCAATGTGTGTCGATATTGGCGGCAGTAGCGGCTAGCGCTTCCATCTCGTGGGCTGTGCGGTTCAGGTTGTCAAATACGTACCAACCGCTCCAACCGAGGAGCCCGACCGCGATAGCCGCCCCGATAGCAAGCGCTATTATGACGAGCCCCCTTGGCGGCGGCTTCAACGCCGCCCGGTTCCAGTTACTCCCCCCAGCGGGCGGTGGCCCCTCCGAACTCAAAGCTCGCCCTCCAAAACCGCGGTCGGCTCGCGTCCGACGCGACCTCCATCGATGAACCGCGCACGCTGACCAGCCGTCGGCAGGTAGCAGGCTTCGGTGCGACCAAAGAAGCGCATCCGATGGCTGGCAACAAGGCGATAGAGCCAATCCCGCAGCGGGAGTGGCAGGATGCGAGCCAGCCGGAGATAGGACCACGGCGCGCCGAGCCGAGCCAGCACGCTGAGCACAGCGTCCGACCCGGTGTAGAGCTTGCCGTCGACCAGCAGAATCAGCGTCTCGTAGTTGTCCGTGGCCAGCCCGTAGTGTTGGTAGATCGTGGTGCCCAATGCACTCTGGGCCTGTAGGAAGCGGAACTCACCGGCCTTGTCCTGCCGCAGGATGAACTGCACCGAGCGTGAGCAGAGTCCACAGTACCCGTCGAAGATCACCAGCGGCCGATCATCGGGGAAACTGCCGACGGCTGGGTCCCCGCTATAGCTGTAGGGGACCGCGGACATCGCCATCAGGCCTTCTGCACGAAGCTCTCGAGCACTTTCTTGCGGCCGGCCTTCTCGAACTCGATGGTCAGCTTGTTGCCTTCGATCTGATCGATCCGGCCATAGCCGAATTTCAGATGGAAGACGCGCTCGCCGACATCGTATTTCGAGCCGCGGCCGTCATCGACCGAGCGGGCGACGAGGTCGCCGTCGATGGTCACCGGGCCGGCCGATTTGCGGGACGACGCCTGGGCGCGGGCGCGCTGCCAGCCGGGGGTCTCGTAAAGGGAATCGAACGGGTCGCGGGTATCGAAGCGGCCGCCCGCGGTGCGTCCGCCATAGCCATAGCCGCCATAGGCCGAGCCGGTATCCTTCACCTCGACTGCTGCCGCCGGCAGTTCGTCGAGGAAGCGCGACGGGATCGCCGATTGCCAGAGGCCATGCGTCAGCCGGTTCTGCGCCACCGAGACGCGCAGGCGCTTGCGGGCCCGGGTCAGGCCGACATAGGCGAGCCGGCGCTCTTCCTCGAGCCCGGCGCGGCCACTCTCATCGAGGGTGCGCTGGCTGGGGAACAAGCCTTCCTCCCAACCGGGGAGGAACACGGTTTCGAACTCCAGCCCCTTGGCCGAATGCAGCGTCATGATTGACACGGCGTCGTCGGCCTCGCCGGTGTCGCGGTCCATCACCAGCGAGACGTGCTCGAGGAAACCGCCGAGCGAGTCGAACTCGCCCATCGAATTCACCAGTTCCTTCAGGTTCTCGAGGCGACCTTCGGATTCGGCGGATTTGTCGTTCTGCCACATCTCGGTGTAGCCGGACTCGTCGAGCACCTGCTGGGCCAGCGCCACATGTGGCGGGTCCCTGCGCGCCGGCGATCCCACCTCGTCCTCCAGCGAATCGTCCGAGGGCAGGGCGCGGGCGCGCTGGGACCAGTCGTCGAACTGATCCATCAATTGCCGCAGCGTGGTGCGCTGCTTCGGCTTCAGTTCCTCGGTCTGGATCAATGCCCGCACCGCGCCGGTCAACGAAGACCCCTGGTGGCGGGCCGCATCGTGAAGGATCTGCAACGTCGAGTCGCCCAGCCCACGTTTGGGCGTGTTGATGATGCGCTCGAAGGCGAGGTCGTCGGTCGGATTGAATACCAGCCTGAGATAGGCCAGCGCATCGCGGATTTCCTTGCGCTCGTAAAAGCGCGGACCGCCGATGACCCGGTAGTTGAGGCCGAGGGTGATGAAGCGCTCTTCGAAGGCGCGCATCTGGTGCGACGCGCGCACCAGGATGGCCATCGAATTCAGCGCCTCGCCCTGGCGCTGGAACTGCTCGATCTCCTCGCCGACCTGGCGGGCTTCTTCGTCGGAATCCCACACCGAGGTGACCATCACCAGCTCGCCCGGCTCGCCGACATCGGTCTGCAGCGTCTTGCCCAACCGGCTCTCATTGTTGGCGATGAGGTGCGAGGCGGCCTTCAGGATGTTGCTGGTCGAGCGGTAGTTGCGCTCGAGCCGGATCACCTTGGCGCCCGGAAAATCCTTCTCGAAGCGGAGGATGTTGTCGACCTCGGCGCCGCGCCAGCCATAGATCGACTGGTCGTCGTCGCCCACCACGCAGAGGTTCGCCTCCGAGGCGGGCTTGCCCTGCGCGAGGAGGCGCAGCCACAGGTACTGCGCGATGTTCGAATCCTGGTACTCGTCGACGAGGATGTATTTGAAGCGCCGGTGATACTCAGCCAGCACGTCGGGGTACTCGCGGAACAGCTTGATGCAGAGCAGCAGCAGGTCGCCGAAATCGGTGGCGTTCAGCGTCTTCAGCCGATCCTGGTACTGCTGGTAGAGGTCGGGGATCCGGCCATTGGCAAATGCCGCACGGTCGGCCATCGACACGTCGGCGGGCAGCTGGCCGCGGTTCTTCCAGTTGTCCATCATCCCGGCGAACTGCTTGGCCGGCCAGCGCTTCTCGTCGATGTTGGCGGCTTCCAGCAACTGCTTGATCAGCCGGATCTGGTCGTCGGTATCGAGGATGGTGAAATCCGAGCGCAGCCCTACCAGCTCCGCGTGACGCCGCAGCAGGCGCGCGCCGATCGAGTGGAAGGTGCCGAGCCAGGGCATGCCCTCGACCCCCGAGCCGACCAGCGCACCGATGCGCTCCTTCATTTCGCGCGCGGCCTTGTTGGTGAACGTCACCGACAGGATCTCGGACGGCCAGGCTTTCCTGGAGTTCAGGATGTGAGCGATGCGGGTGGTCAGCACCCGGGTCTTGCCGGTGCCGGCGCCGGCGAGCACCAGCAGCGGGCCCTCGGTGGTCAGCACGGCGTCGCGCTGCTCCTCGTTGAGGCCCTTCAGGTAGTCGGGCGTCGCCGCTCCCCGGCCAAACTGGCTGGTGATCGAGCCCGCCTGCGGGCGGTCGAGGCGCTGCGGTTCTGCTGCCATAAGGGAAACGACGAATCCTGTTTCGTTCTCATTGGCGAATATAGGGAGTGCAAGCCCTGATGTATATGCGGCGAGGGGCTGTCACAGATCTGTCACCGCATTGTCATGTGGCCGTTGTGCGGCGTGCCTAAGCCGAAGCCCTCGATTTTCAGGGGCGCCAACAATGCAGTTCAAATCCATTCTCCTCGGCCTCACCGCTGGCCTTCTCGCCACCTCGGCCTATGCCGCTCCGGTGTTCAACCGGATCGCCAGCTTCCCGGTCGAGCTGAACAACCCCGAGGCCGAGGCGACCTCGTCGGAAATCATCACCGCCTCGGAAGACGGCCTGACGCTCGTCTATTCCGACAGCCCGGCCGGCGGCATCGGCTTCATCGATATCACCGACGCCAAGGCCCCGAAGGCGGCAGGCTTCCTGGCGCTCGACGGCGAGCCCACCTCGGTGACCATCGTCGGCAACAAGGTCTACGCCGCGGTCAATACCTCCGAGAGCAAGGCCAATCCGTCGGGCAAGCTGGTCGTTGTCGACCTCGGCACCAAGGCCATCGAAAGCACTGTCGAGCTCGGCGGCCAGCCCGACTCGATCGCCCACAATGCCGCCGGGACGATCCTTGCCATTGCCATCGAGAACGAGCGCGACGAGGACGTGAACGACGGCGCCATCCCGCAGGCGCCGGGCGGCTACCTGGTGCTGCTGTCGATCAACGGCGGCGCGCTCGATCCCGAGAGCCTTTCCAAGGTTGAACTGACCGGCCTCGCGGCTATCGCGCCGGAGGATCCGGAAGTCGAGTATGTGAGCTTCAATGGCCTCGACGAAGTCGCGGTGACGCTGCAGGAGAACAACGAGATCGTCATCGTCGACGGCAAGACCGGCGCGGTGAAGTCGCATTTCTCGGCCGGCACCGTCAGCCTCGATGGCATCGACACCAAGAAGGATGGCGCGCTCAAGTTCACCGGCAAGCTGGAAGACGTCGCCCGTGAGCCGGACGCGGTGAAGTGGCTCGACGACAACCGCCTGGTCGTCGCCAATGAAGGCGACTGGAAGGGCGGCTCGCGCAGCTTCACCATCTTCAACAAGGACGGTACTGTCGCCTACGAGAGCGGCCCGTCGATGGAGTATGAGGCGGCCCGCCTCGGCCACTATCCGGATGCGCGCAACAAGAAGGGCGTCGAGCCCGAGGGCCTCGAGGCCGCCACCTACGGCGATACCTCCTACCTGTTCGTCGCAGAGGAACGCGCGTCGCTGGTCGCGGTGTACAAGGACACCGGGGCCCAGCCGGAATACCTGCAGTCGCTGCCCTCCGGCATCGGCCCGGAAGGGTCGGTCGCCATCCCCCAGCGTAACCTGTTCGTTACGGCGAACGAGACGGACCTCCGCGCTGATGGCCTCGCCGGCTCGCACGTCATGCTCTACGAGCTCGGCGAAGGCGAAGCGGCCTATCCGCAGCTGATCTCCGACCTCGATGCCGACGGCAAGCCGATCGGCTGGACCGCCATCTCGGGCGCCGTGGGCGACGCCGAGAAGGCGGGGATCCTCTACGCCGTCAGCGACAGTGTGCTCTCGGCCCAGCCGGCGATCTATGAGATCGACGCCACCGCCAAGCCGGCGAAGATCGTCAAGAAAACCGTCATCACCCGCGGTGGCGACGCGGCGCAGAAGCTCGATCTCGAGGGCATCACGCTCGACGGTGAGGGCGGTTTCTGGATGGCCTCGGAAGGCCGCAGCGACAAGCTGACGCCGCATGCGCTGTATCGCGTCGATGCCGAGGGCAAGATCACCGAGGAGGTGGCGTTCCCCGAGGCGCTGCTGCCGAACGAGATCCGCTATGGCGCCGAGGGCGTCACCAAGGTTGGCGACACCCTGTGGGTGGCGATCCAGCGCGAGTGGAAGGATGATCCGAAGGGCCAGGTGAAGCTCCTGGGCTACAACACCAAGGACAAGACCTGGTCGGCCGTCCGCTACCCGCTCGAAGCAGCGGCCGAAGGCGCCTGGAACGGTCTCTCCGAAATCACCGCGCATGGCGACTACGTCTACATCGTCGAGCGCGACAACCAGATCGCGCTCAAGGCCGCGCTGAAGAAGCTCTACCGCGTTCCGGTCTCGGCGCTGGTTGGCGCCGAAATCGGCGGCGAGCTGCCGGTGGTCACCAAGCAAGAAGTTCGCGACTTCATCCCCGACCTCGCTTCCAACAACGGCTACGTCGTCGACAAGGTCGAAAGCTTCGCCATCGGCGCCGACGGCACCGGCTACGTCATCACCGACAATGACGGCGTCGCCGACTCCTCGGGCGAGACGGTCTTCTGGTCGGTCGGCACGATCCAGTAACCGAACAGCCTCCTGCTCGCGGGGCTCAGGGGCCGGTCCGAAAGGGCCGGCTCCGCTTCGTTTTTGGGGGGGCGGGGCCGCATTGGCCTCACTCACTGGCGTCATCGCCGCGACGGGGACCTACTGCTCGAACCGTTCACCAAGCGCGAACCGTGCCGGTCCATCACGGACGGGTCGGTGAGGTTGGAGGTGATGGAGCCGGCGGAACACTGGGTCCCGACTTTCGTCGGGATGACGGCCGGTGGAGGATTGAAAGGCGAGCGCAAGCCGCCGCCTAGCCCCCATCCTGAACGCCCAATGAATCGCACGTGACGTTTTTGCAACAGCAAGGTCGAATCCCGATTTGGCCGCCTGGCGGTCAACGTTTTGCTGAGGATCGCCGCCACAATGTGACCCTAAAAGAAGCAGAGGACAAATCTCGGACGGGCAGCGAGGAATGTGGAAGCCATTTGCTTTCGCAGCGAACCATTCGTGTGCTCCCCGCCCTTGTGGCTTGTCAGGCCGAAACCCCATAAACGGCGCCTTGCGAGGGGCGCCGGAGAACAGCGGCCGGGCAAGCGGGACCAAGAAATGGCATCGAACTACGTCGATAAATCGCGTCTTCCCAGCAGGCATGTGACAGAGGGTCCGGAGCGCGCTCCGCATCGCTCCTATCTCTACGCCATGGGCTTGACCACCGAGCAGATTCACCAGCCGCTGGTCGGCGTGGCGACGGCGTGGAACGAGGCGGCACCGTGCAATATTTCGCTCGGTCGCCAGGCACAGGCGGTCAAGAAGGGCGTTGCCGCCAACCGCGGTACGCCGCGTGAGTTCACCACCATCACCGTCACTGACGGCATCGCCATGGGGCATGCCGGCATGAAGTCGTCGCTGGCTTCGCGCGACGTCATCGCCGACTCGGTCGAGCTGACGATGCGCGGTCACTCCTATGACGCGCTGGTCGCCATGGCCGGCTGCGACAAGTCGCTGCCCGGCATGATGATGGCGATGATCCGGCTCAACGTGCCGTCGATCTTCATCTATGGCGGCTCGATCCTGCCGGGCCGCTTCCGTGGCCGCGACGTCGTGGTGCAGGATCTGTTCGAGGCGGTGGGCCTGCACTCGGTCGGCAAGATGGACGACGAGACCCTCGACGAGCTCGAGCGCGTCGCCTGTCCGTCGGCCGGCTCCTGCGGCGGCCAGTACACCGCCAACACCATGGCCATGGTGGCGGAAGCTATCGGGCTTGCATTGCCGTATAGTTGCGGCGCTCCGGCCCCGTACGAAATTCGTGACGCGCTCTGCGCCGCCGCCGGCGAGCAGGTGATGGAACTGCTCAAGGTGCAGCTCCGTCCGCGCGACATCGTCACCCGCAAGGCATTCGAGAATGCCGCCATGACCGTCGCCGCTACCGGCGGTTCGACCAACGCCGCACTGCACCTGCCGGCGATGGCGCATGAGGCGGGCATCGATTTCGACCTGTTCGACGTCGGCGAGATCTTCAAGAAGACCCCCTATATCGGCGACCTGAAGCCGGGCGGCAAATATGTCGCCAAGGACCTGTTCGAGGCCGGCGGCATCCCGCTGGTGATGAAGGCGCTGCTCGATGGCGGGTATCTGCACGGCGACTGCATGACGGTCACCGGCAAGACGGTTGCCGAGAACCTCGCGAAGGTGAAGTTCAACACCGAGCAGGACGTGATCCGCACCACCTCGAACCCGATCTCGCCGACCGGCGGCGTGGTGTCGCTGCGTGGCAACCTCGCGCCGGACGGCGCCATCGTGAAGGTGGCGGGCCTCAAGAACCTGCGTTTCGTCGGGCCGGCCCGCGTCTTCGACACCGAAGAGAAGTGCTTCGAGGCAGTCGAGAAGCGGACCTACAAGGAAGGCGACGTGCTCGTCATCCGCTACGAGGGCCCGAAGGGCGGCCCCGGCATGCGCGAGATGCTGTCGACCACGGCAGCGCTCTATGGCCAGGGCATGGGCGACAAGGTTGCGCTCATCACCGACGGCCGCTTCTCCGGTGCCACCCGCGGCTTCTGCGTCGGCCATGTCGGCCCCGAAGCCGCCATAGGCGGCCCCATCGCCCATATTCAGGACGGTGACATCATCACCTTGGACGCCACGACCGGCGAGATTTCGGTCAACGTGTCGGAGGAAGAGTTTGCCCGGCGCAAGACGAGCTGGGCCCCGCGCGAAACCGAGTATGGCTCGGGCGCGATCTGGAAGTATGCCCAGCTGGTGGGGCCGGCGCGTTACGGCGCGCTGACCAACCCCGGCGCCAAGGGCGAGAAGGAGCAGTATGCGGACATTTAGGGCAGGAGCCCTTGTTTCCGTTGCGTTTTGGGCTGCGCTCGCGATTGCGGGCGTAGCCACCCCGGCTGCCGCCCAGGTAAGTGGCGTGCTGCCGTCGCTGCCGGCTGCGCCCGAGACGGCCGCCGATGCGGCGCTTGCCATGGCCAACCAGCTCGACGGGGCAGGGGGCGGCATTTCCAGCGCCGATTTGATCGCCGCGCTCGAGGATGCGGCGCTGGCCGGCCAGCCGATGGCGCTGTTCCAGCTGGGACTGATGTACGAGAGCGGCGAGGGCGTCGACAAGGACCCGGTCAAGGCGTTCGGCTATTTCAGTCAGATCGCCGACGAGCATGCCGATACCGCCCCCAAGGGCGTCGAAGCCGATATCGTGGCGCAGTCGTTCCTCAAGATCGGCGAGTATTACCGCCAGGGCCTGCCGGAAGCCGGCATCCCCAAGAACGAGGCCTATTCCAACAAGCTGATCATGCACGCCGCCTCCTATTTCGGCGACGCCGACGCGCAGTACAAGGTTGGCGAGCTCTATCTCGACGACGCCGAGCTTGGCGACAATCCGCTGCAGAGCGCCCGCTGGCTCAACCTCGCGGCCCGCAAGGGCCATGCCGGGGCACAGGCCAAGCTCGGCAGCATGCTGTTCAACGGCGAGGGGATCGAGGCCGATCCGATCGAAGGCCTGATGTGGCTCACCGTCGCCTCGCGCCGCGCTGCGGGCACTGTCGACGACAGCTGGATCCACGACCTGCTCACCAACGCGATGTCCGTCGCGACGCCCGAGCAGCGCAAGCAGGCCGTCGAACTGGCCGACTCGCTCGGCACCCGTTTCGGCGGGCTGTAAGCCGTTCACGACGTGAGGGGCATCAGCCCTCACGCGGGCTAACTGACAGCCTCGTTCAGCAGCAGTTCAGCCGCGAGGTGGCAACCATCGGGACAGTTAGCCCGTTGGTGTCCATCATGCGTTTGCCGATCATTCTTGCTCTTATCGTCGTCATCACGCTGCCCAAGGATGTCCGTGGGTTCGTGGATGATGTGTCGGCCCAGGCCCGCGTGGCGACGGCCTCGATCAGCCATTTCCTCGATCGCAACAAGGATGACGGCACCGTCAAGGTCGCCGAGGCGAGCGTCAGCAACGTGCTGAAGACGAAGCACGACACCGCCAAGAACTCGGTCGGCAATATCCGCTAGCTCGCTGTTACCAAGCTTCCTCCCCTCGAGGGTAGGTCATGCTCCCGGTGGCTCCCAGGCCCCCCTCTCTTGCGAAAACTAAGGACTTAGCTGCGCTAAGCCCAAGTTTTCGCTTTCTCCCCCGCCAAGGGGGAGATGATCGGTGGCCTCCATCTGCATCGGAGCATCAGTCGGGACTCTCCCCCTTGGCGGGGGAGAAAGCGATTTCTTAGGTTTAGCCGTTTGGCTAAGCCTTAGAAATCGCAAGAGAGGGGGTCCTGGAGGGCACAATTGTACGGCCACCCCCTCACAATAGCGACGCGGTGAAGGAGCGCCGAGCAGCTTTGCTTTCACCTCAGAACGCGAAATAACCCACAACCGGCACATGGTCGCTCGGCTTGTCCTTGCCGCGCTCGGCCGAATGCACCACTGCGTCCTCCAGCCGATCTGCGGCCTGCGGCGAGAGCAACAGGTGGTCGATGCGGATGCCGTCCTTGCGCTCCCAGCCGAACGTACGGAAATCCCAGAACGTCAGGGACGGCTCGTCGGTGATGGCGCGCACCGCATCGGTGAGCCCGAGATTGAGCAAGGCCCGCCACCTCTCGGCGCTCTCGGGGCGGAACGCGGCATCACCCACCCACTTCTCGGGCACGGTCGCGTCGACATTGGCCGGGATGATGTTGAAGTCACCAAGCAGGATGAACGGCTCTTCCAGGGCCAGGCGGGATTCGACGAAGGTGTGCAGCCGATCCATCCAGCTCAGCTTGTAGGTGAACTTGTCGGTGCCGACGGGATTGCCGTTGGGCAGGTAGATGCAGCACACCCGCACCACCCCGCCTTCGACCGAAAACAGCCCCTCGATAAGGCGCGACTGCTCGTCGCCGTCATCGCCCGGCAGACCGCGCGTCACTTCGTCGAAACGATGTTTGGAGAGGATGGCGACGCCATTCCAGCTCTTTTGTCCAAACGTCTCGACATTGTAGCCCATCGCCTCGATCTCCATGCGAGGGAAGGCCTCGTCGACCGATTTGATCTCCTGGAGGCAGACGATATCGGGCGATTCTTCTTCAAGCCATTTGAGAAGAGCGCCCTGCCGAGCCTTGACGCCATTGATGTTCCAGGTCGCGATGCGCATGAGTAGGCTCCCGTTCGAGACGGCAGGTTAGAGCAATTCGCCGCTTCGTTGAAACGCCGAATTGTTCCGGTCCTTTCTGGTCGCGCTTCCGGACCGGAAAAGTCTGCAACTCTTCCTGGAAGCGCTCCGCTAGCTCAGAGCGCCGAGTAAACCGCGTCGCGGATGTCCTCGCGGAACGGCCCGTTGCAGCCCTCGGGTGCGACATTGGTGCACACCACGATCGACAGCTTGTTGGTGCGGTCGATGATCCAGTTGTGCCCCCAGGCGCCACCCCAGTCGAGCGTGCCGACCGGGCAGGGGCTGCGTGCCGCCTTGGGATCATCGATCACGGCGCCAAGCAGGGTGAAGCGCTTGCCGGCGTCGGTGTCGCGCCGCGGCAGCGTGCCGATCTGGTTGCGGAACGCTTCGTCGACGGTCGCGGCTGAGAGGTGCGTGCCGCCATTGTAGACCTCGAGCATCTTCATGATGTCGTCGGCGGTGCCGCACGAGCCGCCGCCACCCGATTGCGGGGCATCGGCGCGGAAGATGCGATCGACCTGCCAGCCGGTGCCCTGCGAGTTTTCCTCGGTGATCCGCGCCGGCGGCGTCACCGGCGCTTCCGGCGGATTGCCATTGGCGTAGTTGGCGGCCACACGGGTGGCATCGGTCGGGGTGAAGCGCCAATCGACCATGCCGAGCGGGCCGGCGGCATACTTGACCACGGCGGCCTCGAGCGTCGAGCCGTTGATGGCGGCGATCACGCCGCCCAGCACGTCGATGCTGGTGCCGTAGCCCCAGGCGGTGCCCGGTGCGAAGGCGAGCGGGGCGCGCGCCAGCCGGCGAAGGTTCTCCTCGAGCGAGATGTAGGGACCGGACATTCCGGGCGCGACATCGGCCGGCGTGGTCTCGTAGGTCAGACCTGAGCTGTGGGCGAACAGCTGCCGCAGCGTGATCGGCCGGACCACGCCGTCGGGGCTCGCCGGGGTGAAATAGGGCAGGTATTTGCTGACCGGATCGTCGAGCTGAAGCAGGCCCGCTTCCATCATCTTGAGCGCCGCGGTGGCGACGATCGGCTTAGTCACCGAGGCGAGGCGGAAGATGGCGTTGCGCTCGAGCTTACGGTTGGCCTCGCGATCGGCCAGCCCGGCGGTGCGGGCGTAAATCTCCTTGCCGCCCTGGTTGACCAGGACGACGCAACCGACAATGCGGCTCACCAGCGCGGCGTCGATTGCCGCGTCAATTTTCGACTGCAAACTCATGAATCCTCCCCAGATTAGGAAGGACGCTAACGGTTTGGCGCGGCAAAATGCAAGGCGCCGAAATGCCTAACCGACCAGTGGATCAGGCGGGAGAGTCACGGTAAACGGCTTGCAGAATGTCGTCCCGGAACCGGCCGTCCGATCCCTCGAGCCCGGTATTGCTCATGGAAACGACGCTGAGACCTGCGGCGGGATCTATGAACCAGTTGTGCCCATAGATGCCGCCCCACCGCACCATGCCGCGGGGAGCCGGGACGCCGGCGGCCGAGGGATCGTCGAGCCAGGCGCCGAACAGGCAGAATTGCCAGCCGGGTGAGACCGCCTGGGTCAACTGAGGGGTCTGGTTGGAAAGAGCAAGCTTCGCTGTCTCGGGCCGCAGGATCGCCCCGCCAGTGCGCAATGCCTCCAGCAGCCGCATGAAGTCGGGGCCGCTGCCGGCCGCTCCGCCACCGCCCGACTGAAAGGCCGCTGCATCGAAGATCCGATCGGGGTCGTAGCTTGTTGTGCTGCCCCAGGGATTGGGGATGGTGTGCAGCGGGCCCATCAGCTCGGGGCCATCGGCTCCGTCGGCGTAGGGGGCTGCCAGCCGCGATAGGTCGCGCACGGTGAAGCCCGTGTCGATCATGCCCAATGGGCCGGTCACATAGTGCTGGATTGCGTCTTCCAGCCGTCCGCCGACCAGGCGCCTGGCGACGTGGCCGAGAATGTCGATGGATGGCCCGTAAGCCCAGCCGGCGCCAGGGGCAAACAGCAGGGGCAGCGCGCCGATGCGCGCGATGATGGCGTTGTCGCCAAGCCGCCAGCGGTTCACGCCGGCTGCCGCCTCCGCCGGGGTGAGTATCGACGCGGTGGAGAGGCCGGAAGTGTGCGTGAGCAACTGCCGGATGGTGATGGTCGGCTGGGTCCCGTCGGCGAGGCGCGGCCGAAAGTCCGGCAGGTGATCGGTGATCGGCGCGTCGAGATCGAGCTTCCCGTCCTCGATCAGCGCGAGGATGGTCGCCGCCACGACCGGCTTGGTGAGGGACGAGAAACGGAAGATCGTGTCGAGCGTCATCGGACGCTGGCTTTCGCGATCCGCGAGGCCATGCGGGGCCTGGTAGACGAGTTCGCCGTGCCGGCAGACGATGATGACCGAGCCGACGATGCGCCGTGCATCGATCGCACCCATCGCCGCCGCGTCCAGCCGCTCAGACAAGTTCATGGTCTGCCTCCCCAATTCGGGGCGGACGCTAGCGACGCGATGCTAGCGAGGCAAGGCCGGCAACGCCTCCAATGATGGGTTCAGGCGACGGCGAAGCTGGTGCCGCAACCGCAGCCGGCGACAGCGTTGGGGTTCTTGATCTGGAAGCTCTGGCCGATCAGGTCATCGACATAGTCGATCTCGGCCCCGCCCATGAACTCGAGGCTGAGGGAATCGATCAGCACCGTGGCGTTGTCCTTGGTCAGCACCAGGTCGTCGTTGGCCGGGGTTTCCTTGCCCAGCTTGTACTCGTACTGGAAGCCGGAACAGCCGCCTCCCGCCACCACGATGCGCAGCACCGTGCCTTCGCCCTGTTTGGCGAGGATGCGGCCGATCTTCTTGGCGGCGCGGTCTGTCAAAATGACATTGTTCGGTGCTAGAGCAGCTTCAGACATCAGGTACCTTTCGGCCGCCCGGCATGGGGCAGCGCTGGAAAGCAAATCTAATATCGTTAGACGACGATGAAAAGGGTCTTGGCTGCATAATGGGTGAACGCGCCGCCTATGCTTCCGATCCCTCCGAGAGCCGTGGCCGGCTGTTTGCGCCGGGTTCGAGCCCGACGCGCTCGGAATTCCAACGGGATCGCGACCGGATCGTGCACTCCGCGGCGTTCCGCCGGCTGCAGCACAAGACCCAGGTATTCCTGCATCACGAGGGCCAGCACTACCGCACCCGGCTGACCCACACGCTGGAAGTCAGCCAGATGGCCCGCTCGATCGCCCGCGCCCTGGCGCTGGATGAGGATCTGGCCGAAGCGGTGGCGCTGGCGCATGACCTCGGCCATACCCCGTTCGGCCATGCCGGCGAGCGGGTGTTGCATGACAAGATGGCCGAGTGGGGCGGGTTCGACCACAACATGCAGGCGATCCGCGTCGTCACTCGCCTCGAGAACCGCTATGCCGAGCATGACGGGCTGAACCTCAGCTGGGAAGCGCTCGAGGGTATCCTCAAGCATAATGGTCCGCTGACGGATCGGCAGGGCCGGCCGTCGCGCGCCGACAAGCCGTTGCCGCCGGGGCTCAACGACATCCCCGCCAGCGCCGACCTGATGGCCTGGAGCTATGCCAGCCTCGAGGCGCAGTCGGCCGCCATCGCCGACGACATCGCCTACAACTCGCACGATATCGACGATGCGCTGCGGGCCGGGCTGATCCGGCTGCCGGACCTCACGGATGTGCCGCTGGTCGGCCCGCTGGTGCGCGAGGTGCTGGATCGCTGGCCAGACATCGAGCGAAGCCGGCAGGCGCATGAGGTGCAGCGCCGGCTGATCACGGTGCAGATCGAGGATGTGATCGCCGAGAGCAGTCGCGCCATCGCCGAGGTTGCCCCGCAATCGGCCGACGACGTCCGCAATGCCGGGCGCACGCTGATCCGCTTCTCGCGACCGGTGCACGACGCCGAGCAGGGGCTGAAGCGCTTCCTGTTCGAACGGGTCTATCGCAGCGAACAGGTGATGGGCCCGGTGCGACATAGCCAGACGGTGGTGGGCATGCTGTTCGACCACTATCTGGTCACCGGCGCCATGCCGGGGCGGTGGGGCGATGCAGTCCGCCATACCGCCGATCGCGCCGCACGGGCCCGTGTGGTCGCCGACTTCATTGCCGGGATGACCGACCCCTATGCGCTGGAGCAGCATGCCCGGCTGTTTGACGGTGCGGGCCAGTTGCGGTAGGGGCAGCGCAGCCCGCCATATGCACCGGGTCATTCCCGCGAAAGCGGGAACCTCCGTTTCGGATGTTGCCGAGCCACCGCAAACAGAGTTTCCCGCTTTCGCGGGAATGACCTGGTGGGTAAGCCGACCCCGCCAATCATGGCACCCAAGAGACCAACATGAACGTCTTCGCGTTGTTTGCCGCCCGTGTCGCCGACGCCCTTACCGGGCTCTATCCCTCGATCAGCGAGGAAGCTCTGTCGCGCATCGTGGTCGAGCCGCCGCGAGATGCCGCGCATGGGGACCTCTCGACCAACGCCGCCATGGTGGTAGCCAAACCCCTCGGCAAGAACCCGCGCGAGGTGGCGACAGCGCTCGCCGAGCATTTCAAGGCAGACAAGGACGTGACCTCGGTGGAGGTCGCGGGCCCCGGTTTCATCAACTTCCGGCTCGCCACCCCGGTGTGGCACGAGGTGCTGAAGTCGATCGGCACACAGGGTGGCGACTTCGGCAAGTCGAACGTCGGCGGCGGCGAGCGGGTGAATGTCGAGTACGTCTCGGCCAACCCGACCGGGCCTATGCATGTGGGCCATACCCGCGGCGCCGTGTTCGGTGATGCGCTGGCCTCGCTGATGGCCTACTCGGGCTACGAGGTGACGCGCGAGTACTATATCAACGACGCCGGCAGCCAGATCGACACGCTGGCCAAATCCACCATGCTCCGCTACCGCGAGGCGCTGGGCGAGACGATCGAGATCCCGTCCGGCTTCTATCCCGGCGATTACCTGATCCCGGTGGGAGAGGCGCTGAAGGCCGAGTTCGGCGATGGCCTGCTCAAGAAGCCGGAGCCGGAAGCGCTGGCGCTCGTCAAGGATCGGGTGCTGGCGGCGATGATGGACCTGATCCGGGCCGATCTCGCCAAGCTCAACATCCACCACAACGTGTTCTTCTCGGAGCGCCAACTGCACGGGCAGGGCGGCGACATCGACACCACGCTCGACTGGCTGCGTTCGGAAGACATGATCTACCAGGGCCGGCTCGAGCCCCCCAAGGGCAAGACGCCGGAGGACTGGGAGGATCGCGAGCAGACGCTGTTCCGCGCCACCAATTATGGCGACGATGTCGATCGGCCGCTGGTCAAGTCGAACGGCGCCTACACCTATTTCGCGGCCGATATCGCCTACCACCGCAACAAGTACCTGCGCGGCTTCAAGCACATGGTCAACGTGCTGGGCGCCGACCACTCGGGCTACGTGTCGCGGCTGAAGGCAGCGGTGAAGGCGGTGTCGCATGGCGCGGCCGATATCGACGTGCGCATCTGCCAACTGGTGCGGCTGATGAAGAACGGCGAGCCGTTCAAGATGTCGAAGCGCTCGGGCGACCTGGTGCTGCTGTCGGATGTGGTGGAGGAGGTGGGCTCCGATGCTACCCGCTTCATGCTGCTCTACCGGCGAAATGACGCGGCGATGGATTTCGACTTCGCGGTGGTCAAGGAACAGACCCGCGACAACCCGGTGTTCTACGTGCAGTACGCGCACGCCCGGACGTACTCGGTGTTCCGCAAGGTCGCCGAGGAAATGCCTGAGCTCGACATATCGGTCGAAGCGCTGGCCAAGGCAGATATTTCCCTTTTGGCTTCTGAGGCTGATCTAGAACTGATCAAGGCGCTGGCGCAGTGGCCGCGTATTGTTGCTTCGGCCGCAAGTGCCCATGAGCCGCACCGCGTCGCGTTCTACCTCTATGAACTTGCGGCGGCGTTTCACGGCTTCTGGGCGAGGGGTAACCAGGATGTTGCCTTACGCTTTGTTAACGCCGATGATTCAATGCTGACTTCGGCCCGACTCGCCCTTGTCGGTGCCGTGCGTCAGGTGCTCGTTAACGGCTTGACCCTGCTTGGTGTTAGTGCGCCGGAGGAGCTTTCATAATTCCGGCGCATTGGTTGCTAGAGTGGCCGGCTTGCTCGGCGGGGGTCAAGGCGAGCACCGGGACCACGAGTTTAGGGGGCGCTGCTTTCAATGACAGCGAGACCGCAGCAGATGCCTGATGGCCAGGATAAATCCGACGACCTGATCGCCGAACTCGCCAAACTTATGGCGAACAACGCGCAGGGCGCCGAGCCGGAGGCCAAATCTGCGCCCAAGCTCGTCACGCTTGCCGATGCGCCCAAGCCCGAAGGGCAAGGGCCCGCAATGGTTCGCATTCCCGGTATGGATGCGCCGGTTGCCGCAACGCCCACGCCGGCGCCGGTCGTCAGCGCACCAGTGCCGCCGCCGGCCGATCGGCCCGCGCCGGTCTCGCCGGGGGTGCTGCGGATTCCCGGCATGGATCAACCCGTCGCTGCCACGCCGGCGCCTGTTGTGACATCGCCGGTACCGTCGGTGGAACCCAAGCCCGCCGCGTCTTTCGATTTCGGCACGCTTCCCGCGGCTTCGACCAGCTTCAAGCCTGAGCCGATGGCCAATTGGCAGGATCGCGAGATTCCGAAGCCCGTGCCGATGCGGCCTGCGCCCACGGTAGCCGCTGCGCCGATGGCGCCCCCGGTCGTGGATGTGCCGGCTCCGGCACGCTCGCCGTCGTTCGAGCCGACCAGGCCCGCTTCGTCGCAGCCTGATCCGATGGCTGAACTCGAAGCCGATCTGGCGCCCCCCATGAAAGCCGAAACAACGGTCGAACCGGAAGTGAAGGCGCCCGCGCCGCGGGTCGAGCCAAGCTTTGCTGCGCCGCGTCCGTCGGCGTCCGCGCCCGCGGCCACGTCCGTACCTCCGGCGTCGCCGATGGTTGCCGCCGCCAAGGCATCGGCTACCGATGACAGCTTCGATTTCGATTTCGGCTTCGCTTCCGAGCCGCCCGCACCGATTCCGGCTGCCGAGTCGCGCCCACAAGTCCGCGCTGCAGTCCCGTCGCCGGCGGCTGCCGTTCCGGCCCCTGCGGTTGCCGCTCCGGTGGTTCCCGCGGCATCGACCGGCGACCCGATCGCCGACCTGATCGCGGCGGAACTGGATTCCGTCGAGGCCGAAGTCGTCGAGGAGGCTAAGGTAGAGCAGCGGCCCGCGCCGGTGCAGCCGGCCGCCCGCAGTTTCCCGCTGCCGGGCAGCATGCCCGCGCCGCGTCCGCCATCCGGCCCGTCGCAGTTCCGCCCGCAATCGACGCCGCTTTCCGCAGCGCCGGCCACCCCGGCGCCGGTCTCGCGTCCCGAGGACCGCTTCGGAGTTGCTCCGGTGTTCGGGCCGACCAGCAAGGTGCAGGCGCCGCGCCCGCAGCCGCAGCCGGCCGCCGAGCGCGATCCGATGGACGAGATCGAAAGCCTGATCGGCGAAGCCGTTCGGGTGGAACTCACCAGCGACAAGCCCGCCGCCCCGACGCCGCAGGCTGCCGTGCCACAGTCCGCCCCGATCGTGCCGCCGCTGACCACCGGGTTTGCGCCGCGTCGCGCCGCGATCAAGGATACCGAACCGCAGGTGCCGTCGGCCGAGGCCGCCATCCTTGCGGCCGCCGCTGCCAGCGGCGCCGAGGTTGGCCGCATCGACGGCGGCATGTCCGCCGAACAGCGGCAGAGCCCATACAAGCGTCCGAAGGCCAAGCCCGAGCGCCGCTCGGGTGGCATGCGCCAATATGTCGGCATGGCCGTCGCCGGCACGCTGCTGCTGGCTGCCGGCTTCGGCCTCTATTGGGTGCTCGGCATGGGCCGCGGTACCGATGCCGATGCGCCGGTGCTGCAGGCTGATGCGACCCCGGTGAAGCAGACACCGCCGCCGACCACCAGCACGACCAACCAGCAGGGTTCGGTGGTGTTCAACGAGCTCGACGGCAAATCCGCCGCGGCCGCTGCCAACGAGCAGCTGGTATCACGCGACGATACCGCCGAAACCAGCGTCGCCGATGTGGCGCGCCCGGTGGGCGAGGGCGACGACGCGGCCAGCGAGAGCGAACTCGCCAACCGCAAGGTTCGCACCGTGACGGTTCGGCCTGATGGCACGATCGTCTCGGGCGACGAAGCCGTTGCCGGCAATGAGGAACTGCCAGTCGATCGTCCGGCCGTTCCGGATTTGCCGGGCGCCGACGTGCAACCTTCCGAGCTGCTCGCGGCTGTTCCCGACGCCGCCGCGGATCCGATTGCCGCCGCGATCGACACCGGCACCGCTCCGGCGGTCGATCCGACGCAGGTCTCGGCGCTCACGCCGACCGGCCCGGCGCCGACCATCGACCCCAACATCGTGGCGCCGGTCCCGGTGGCCCGCCCGTCGGATCGCTCGGTGCTTGGCGGCGGCTCGAACCAGCGGGTTGCCGATACCCAGCCGGCGCAGCCGGTTGAGCTGGTCGAGGCTCCGGCGGCCCAGGCGCCACAGGCCGGCGGCAGTGGTCCCTATGTGCAGCTCAGCTCGCAGCCGACCGAAGGCGACGCGGCGTCGTCGCTGCGTTCGACACAGAACCGGCTCTCCGGTCTGCTGAATGGTCGCAGCCTCGCCGTTCGGCAGGTCAATCTTGGCGCCAAAGGCACGTGGTACCGCGTGGTGCTGCCGGTCGATTCCTTCCAGGAAGCGACCCAGACCTGCGCCAGCCTCAAGGCCAACGGTGTCGATTGCGTACCGATCGGCGGTTGATCGACGCCCGCTGTTCCTTGACCTCGGTCTCGGTTAGGGACCAAGCTCGCGCGAGCTAGAGCATGTTAGCGTTCGTCGAAGCGACAACATGCTCCAGCCTTGATTTGTCGCGCTATCGAACCGGAAGAGTCCGCAGCTCTTCCTGATAGCGCTCTGGCGGGCAGGCGACGGTATGAGCGACACATCCTCCGATTGGTTCGCGGCGCCGGACGCGCCGCGCGACGACGAAGTGATGTATGTCGACGTCGCCGGTTATGAAGGCCCGCTGGACCTGCTGCTCGACCTGGCGCGCCGGCAGAAGGTCGATCTCTCCCGCATCTCGGTCCTGGCGCTCGCCGAGCAGTATCTCGGCTTCATCGAGACGGTGCGTGAGAAGCGCATCGAGATCGCCGCCGATTACCTGGTGATGGCGGCGTGGCTGGCCTATCTCAAGAGCCGGCTGATGGTGCCGCAGGCGCCCAGCGACGACGAGCCCTCCGGCGAGATGATGGCGGCCTTGCTGCAGTTTCGGCTGAAGCGGCTCGAAGCGATGCGCAAGGCAGCGATGCAGCTGATCAACCGCCCGCGGCTCGGCCGGCAGGTGCATGCACGGGGACAGCCCGAGCCTGTGCTGGTGGAGCGGCGGAACCTCTGGGAAGCCTCGCTCTACGATCTGCTCAAGGCTTACGCGACCGGCCGCGAGCGCACCGTGCCGCAGGATTATCACCTGTTCGAGCGCAATGTGTGGTCGCTGCAGGAGGCGCGCGAGATATTGACGCGGCTGATCGGCGAAAGCATGGACTGGGTGCCGCTTGACGCCTATCTGGATCAGTATCTGAGCAACCCCGAACAGCGGAAGACCGCGACGGCATCGAGCTTTGCTTCGAGCCTTGAACTTGCCCGGCAGGGGCAAATAGAACTGCGCCAGACCCTGACCTTCGGCCCGCTGTTCATGCGGCGACGCCAGGATCCCAAGAAGCCCGCCGACGGAAAGAAGGCTGAATGACCGACGACGACCAGTTCGACGAGCATGGCGAGATCGCCGAGCGGAACCTTCGGGTGCTCGAGGCGATCCTGTTTGCGTCGGCAGAGCCGTTGTCGCCGGCCGACATCGCCCCCTATCTGGGCGAGGACGCCGATGTGCCGGTGCTGCTCGAACGGCTGGCGCAGCGTTACACCCGCCATGGCGTGCAACTGGTGCGTCGCGGCGACAAATGGGCCTTCCGCACCGCCGACGATCTGTCGTTCCTGCTGCGCCGCGAGGAGACCGAGAGTCGCCAGCTGTCGCGGGCCGCGCTCGAAACCCTTGCCATCATCGCTTACCACCAGCCGGCCACCCGGGCCGAGGTCGAGGAGGTGCGCGGCGTTGCCAGCGGCGGCGGTACCTTCGACGTGCTGATGCAGACCGGCTGGGTGCGCATGCGCGGCCGCCGCCGCACGCCGGGCCGGCCGGTGACCTATGGCACCACCGAAGCCTTCCTCGATCATTTCGGGCTCGAGAGCCTTGCCGACCTGCCGGGGCTGGAAGAGCTGAAGGGCTCGGGGCTGCTGTCGAGCCGTCTGCCGCCGGCGTTCCAGGTGCCGCTGCCCTTCGATGGGCCGCTGCGCGACGACGAGGATCCGCTGGAGCCGGACGACCAGGGCGAGAGCGACCCGATTCAATGACCAATACCGAAGCAGTCGAGGACTGGGGCCCGCGCGGCACCGCCGGCGTTGCCTTTGCCGCGGCCCTGCGGTTCGACGGCGTCGATGTGACGCTGGGTGGGCGCCCGGTGCTGAGGAACTTCACGCTGGCGCTGGTGCCGGGCGAGATCGTGTGCCTGTTGGGCGAGAGCGGCTCGGGTAAATCGACCATCCTCAGGGTGGCGGCCGGCATTCAGCGTATCGATGGCGGCACCGTGAAGATCAACGACCAGATCGTCTCGGGGCCCGGCGTCCACGCCAAGCCGGACCGACGTGGCATCGGGTTGATGTTCCAGGATTTCGCTCTCTTTCCGCACCTGACGCTCTTGCAGAACGTAACTTTCGGGCTACGCAAGCTGGGGCGAACGGCGGCGCTGGCACAGGCGCGGCAGGCGTTGAAGCGCGTGGGCCTGGACGACCGTGAGGCGGATTATCCGCACCAGCTCTCCGGCGGGCAGCAACAGCGACTGGCGCTGGCACGATCGATTGCGCCGCGTCCGGGCATCCTGATGCTGGACGAGCCGTTCTCGAGCCTCGATGCGCGACTGCGCGAGACGGTGCGCAACGAGACGCTGGCGGTGCTGCGGGAAACGCACGCGACGACGATCATCGTGACGCACGATCCCGAGGAGGCGATGCTGCTGGGCGACCGCATTGCGCTGCTCCGCCACGGCAAGCTGGCGCAGATCGATACCGCGTCGGAGATCTACAACCGGCCGGTCGACCTCAACGCCGCCCGCTTCTTTTCGCCGCTGAGCGAGATCGAGGCGCGAGTCCAGGCGGGCAGGGTGGAGACGCCGCTGGGCCCGGTTCCGGCACCCCGCCATGCCGATGGTACGGTCGTGACGGTGGCGATCCGGCCGATCGGCTCGCTCGATGTGGCGACCGAAGGCCCCGGTGTTCCGGGCCGTGTGCTGGCCAAGCGCGATGCCATCGGTATCGACCTTTGTGAGGTCAGTGTCGCCGGGCTCGACCGGCCGATCCAGATCCGTCGCCGCGCCGATCGCAACCTTGTTGTCGGATCGGACGTATTCCTGACCCTTAACCCGGAACACGTCCTTGTGTTCGCCAAGGATTGAACCTATTTCTCTGCGCTAGTGTAAGCGTAGAGCATTCTTTCGGAGACCATCCATATGCACGCGCCAGGGATTTGGGGCATCATCGTCGTCGCCATCGTGGTGATCCTGCTGTTCGGACGCGGCAAGATCGCCGGGCTGATGGGCGAGGTTGCCTCCGGCATCAAGTCCTTCCAGAAGGGCATGCGCGACGAAGAGCAGAAGCCTGCTGCACAGATCGACGCTTCGACCACGGTCGAGCCGGCCCGCGAGACCGAAAAGGCCAAGGACGCCTGATCGTCTGACGGCCGCTCCCAGGAGCCAAAACTATGCTCGGCGTCGGCTGGACCGAAATGCTTGTGATCGGGGTCGTGGCCCTGATCGTCATCGGACCTAAAGAGCTTCCCGCTCTGATGCATCGGGTCGGCAAGTTTGCCGGAACGATCCGTCGCATGGGCTCGGACTTTCAGCGTGAGCTGAACAAGACCACCGGGCTCAACGAGATCGCCAATCTCCGCCAGTCGGTGACGCAGCCGCTGAAGGCGACGGCCGATGCTATCCGCAAGGAATTCAATACGACGACGGCAACCGGCGAGGTGAAGCCCTCCGGCGCGATCAAGCCGGCCGACCCCAGGGTCGAAAGCGTGGTCGACGAAATCAAGGCCGCCGCCGGCATCGCCACACCTGTAGCGGCCGCAGCCCCGGTCATGACGCCGATCGCGCAGCCAGCCGAAGCGCCCAAGGCGCCGGTGAAGGCTGCTCGTCCGGCCACGATCAAGGCGCCAACTGAGAGCAAGGTCGCCACTGCCGACATTGCACCGGTGAAGAAGGCTGCACCGAAGACGAAGAAGCCAATCGACTCGCCGGCTCCGGTCGAGGCTATCGCGCCGGCCAAGGCCTCGCCTGCGAAGCAGGCCAGGGTCGAAGCGATTACGCCGGCCCAGGCCGCGCCTGGCAAGAAGGCGACCGTCAAGGCGGCCAAACCCGTTGCCAAGGCCGAGAGCATTGCCGCCAAGCCAGCCGCGAAAGCTGCGCCGGCCAAGGCCGTCAAGCCCACCGCCGCTGAACCCGCCGCGACCAAGAGGCCCGCAGCCAAGAAACCGGCTGCCGCCGCCAAGAAGCCGTGACCATGGCCGAACAGACCAAGCTCGAAGCCCCCAAAGACGCCGCCGCGGTCGAACAGGATGAGCTCGCCGGCAGCGAAGCGCCGCTGCTCGACCATCTGATCGAGCTGCGCAAGCGGTTGATCCGCTCGCTGCTGGTGATCTTCGCGCTGCTGATCGTCTGCTTCTTTTTTGCCGGCACCATTTTCGACGTACTGGTGCAGCCCTATCGCGAGGCGGTCGCCCCGGCTCCGGTGGAACTGATCTACACCGCGCCGCAGGAATTCTTCTTCACCCAGCTCAGCCTCGCCTTCTTCGGCGCGCTGTTCCTGGGCTTCCCCTACCTTGCCACCGAGGTCTACGGCTTCGTGGCGCCGGGGCTCTACAAGAAAGAGCGCCGGGCGTTCATCCCGTACCTGGTGGCGACGCCGGTGTTCTTCGTCCTGGGCGCGGCGATGGTGTACTTTGCGGTGCTGCCGCTTGCCATGCGCTTCTTCCACGCCATGGAGACCACCGAGATCACCATGCTGGTGAAGGTCTCGGAGTATCTGGGCCTGGCGATGACGCTGATCCTCGCCTTCGGCATCTGCTTCCAGTTGCCAGTGGTGCTGACGCTGCTGGCGCAGATCGACCTCGTCTCCTCGGCGACGCTGAAGAAGGGGCGCCGCTACGCCATTGTCGGCATCCTGGTGTTCGCCGCGTTCATCACGCCGCCTGATCCGGTCTCGCAGATCGGCCTCGCGCTGCCGATGTACCTGCTTTACGAGATTTCGATCCTCTCCGTTCGCTGGATCGAGAAGCGCCGGGCCGCGGCGCTGGCTGCTGCCGGAGCCGAAGGCGAAGCGACCGAGGTCGAGAAGACCGAGTAGGGTGCTGCCGATCGGGCAGGGCGTCCTGTCAGGGACTTGCGCTCGCACCCCAATCCGGTAAAGCAGAGCCCTTCTCCCGCCGCAGGTCTCTCCATGCTCGATATCAACTGGATCAAAGCCAATCCCGCCGCGTTCGACGCTGCGCTCAGTGAGCGCAAGAATGTGCCGTTCAAGGCCTCCGAGCTGATCGCCATGGACGAGGCCCGCCGCAGCGCGATCGCCGCGGTCGAGGATGCACAGGCCAGGCGCAATGCGCTATCGAAGTTGATCGGGCAGGCCAAGGCGCAGAAGGATGAGGCCAAGGCCAACGAGCTGATGGCCGAAGTCGCGAGCCTGAAGGACGCGATCCAGGCCGGCGAAGCCACCCGCAAGGAAGCAGAGGAGGGGCTGCGCAACGCGCTGCTGGTGATCCCCAACCTGCCGCTCGACGAAGTGCCGCGCGGCGCCGACGAGGCCGACAACAAAGAGTACTTTGGCCTCAACGGCTCGCCGACTACCGCGGCCAAGGCGCGACCGGCGAAGCCGAGCTTCAGCTACAAGCCAAAGGAGCACTTCGAAACCGGCGAGGCCATGGGCCAGATGGATTTCGAAGTCGCCGCCAAGATCAGCGGCAGCCGCTTCGTCGTGCTGAAGAGCCACTTGGCGCGTCTCGAACGCTCGATCGGGCAGTTCATGCTCGACCTGCATGTCGACCAGCACGGCTATACCGAGGTGCAGCCGCCGCTGCTGGTGAAGGACGATGCGCTTTACGGCACCAACCAGTTGCCGAAGTTCGCCGACGACCTGTTCTTCACCCCGCATGGCGAGAGCCGGCTGGCGCTGATCCCGACGGCGGAAGTGCCGCTGACCAATTTCGTACGTGAGACGATCCTCGCGGAAGACGAATTGCCGCTGCGGCTGACCGCGCTGACCCCGTGCTTCCGCTCCGAGGCCGGCTCGGCCGGGCGGGACACGCGCGGCATGCTGCGCCAGCACCAGTTCAACAAGGTCGAGATGGTGGCGATCACCACGCCGGAAACGTCGGGAGACGAGCATGAGAAGATGCTGTCGGATGCCGAGGATGTGCTGAAGCAGCTCGGGATCCATTACCGGGTGATGATGCTGTCGACCGGCGACATGGGCTTTGGAGCGCAGAAGACCTACGACCTCGAAGCCTGGCTGCCGGGGCAGGACACCTATCGCGAGATTTCATCGGTCTCGGTGTGCGGGGATTTCCAGGCGCGCCGCATGGATGCGCGGGTGAAGGGCAAGGACGGAAAAATCCGTCATGTTCACACGCTGAACGGCTCGGGTGTTGCCGTGGGCCGGGCGTTGATCGCGGTGATGGAAAACTACCAGCAGGAGGATGGCTCGATCGCCATCCCCGACGTGCTGCAGCCCTATATGAAGGGCCTTAAGTCGATCGGTGCGCGCTCGTGAGAATTCTCATCACCAACGATGACGGCGTGGACGCTCCCGGCATCGCGGTGATGCGCGAGATTGCGCTGACGCTCAGCGACGACGTGTGGGTGGTGGCGCCCGATGGCAACCAGTCGGGCGCGGCGCACCGCTTCACCTTCGGGCGCGAGCTCGGGGTCGACAAGCGGGAGGACCGGGTGTTCTCGATCGTCGGCGGCTCGCCCGCCGACTGCGTGGTCGCTGGGATGACGCATATCTGTAAGGATCTGAGGCCCGATCTGGTGCTCTCGGGCATCAACAACGGCCAGAACCTTGGCGATATCCTCAACTGCTCCGGCACGGTGGCCGGGGCGCGCGAGGGCGCGCTGCACGGGGCGCTCGGCATCGGCATCAGCCAGGGCGTCGACTATGAGCGCGGCACCGAAATCGACTGGACCAACTCGCGCACCTATGCGGCGCGCGTGGTGAGTCAGCTGCTCCGCGAGGTGAAGAGCCGCGGCGAGGTGTATTTCAACGTCAACATCCCGTTCTGCGCACCCGAGGACGTAGCCGGCATCCGGGTGGTGCCGTTCCAGCGCTTTGCCCGTTCGCCGATGGCCTATTATCCGAGCGACAATGCCGGGAAGTTCTTCATCGCCATCCCCGAGACGCCCAAGCCGCTCGACGAAGAGCACGACTTCCGCCTCGCCATGCACGGCAATGCCATCACGGTGACCCCGCTGATGCTGCAGCACACGCATTATGAGATGGCTGGCCAACTGGATGGGAAGCTGGGGCTGTAGGGCACCGCTCCTCGCTCCGCTCGGATCGCGCAACCTGCGGTTGCGATACCCCTCATCCGCCCTTCGGGCACCTTCTCCCTCAAGGGGAGAAGGCGATCACCTCCACAATCGCAGTCGGGACTCCCTTCTCCCCTTGAGGGAGAAGGTGGCGCGCAGCGCCGGATGAGGGGTATCGCATCGCTGGCGATGCGCGCTTCAAGCGTTAGCGAGGAGCGATGTTGGTGTGGTCGCTCCCTTAACCCTACCGACTCCTGAATCCCCCGCCCAACGATTTGAGCAAATTGCTTCGCATTTAAATCACTCTTTACCTTAACGCCCTAATCTCACGTCCATTGAGTACCTGCGTAGAGTGGACTGATGAGTAACCGCGTGACCGGTAAGACGTTTAGAACCGCCGCGATTGTGGGCCTGTTTGCAGGCGCCACTGCGCTCTCGGGGTGTAGCTCGCTGGGCGGCCTCGGCTTCGACAGGACGACGACCGGCTCGGTCAACGCCGCGGCGCCGATGTCTACAGCCCAGGCGATGCCCAAGACGCTCGTTCCTCCAGAAAACATTGGCGGTGGGTCCGGTCCTATGCTGGTCGGCTCCAACAATATGGGCGCTCGGCCCATGGCCAGCCAGCCGCTTGGCTCAGTATCGACCGAAGACTTGCCTGTGCTCACTTCATCAGCCAACGGAAGCAATCAGATGATGCCCGCTGCCCAGCCCCTGAGCCCGGTTCCGGCCACTACCACTCTGGCGTCCGCCCCGGCCTCGAACACCCTCGTCTCCGTCCCCTCCGACGCCTACGTACACGTCATCGAAAGCGGCGAAAGCCTCTATACCGTCGCCCGCCGCTACAACGTCACGGCACAGGCGATCATCCAGGCCAACGGTTTCTCGTCGCCCGACAAGATCTATGTCGGCCAGAAGATCGTTATCCCCGGCAAGGCCTCGACGCTGATGGCGCTGGGCCCCAAGGGCGGCGCCAAGCCGGAAACGACGCTCGGCGCGCTGCCGTCGAACCTTGCCGCGCCGAAGCCGGTTGCCGTAGCGTCGATCGAGCCCGAGACCAAGATTCCGGCCGCGACCGTCAAGCCGCTGGCGCCGACCAACGCAGCCCCTGCCGCCGTGGCCGATGCGCAGCCGTTGCAGCAGCCCAAGACCGAACCGGTGCTCTCGGGCGCCGACAAGTTCCGCTGGCCGATCTCGGGCCGCGTGATCACCGACTTCGCCAATTCCAAGGGCACCGGCATCAATATCGAGGCGCCGGAAGGCGCAGCGGTCCGCTCGGCCGAGAATGGTCAGGTGATCTATGCCGGTTCGGGCGTCGAGGGTTACGGCAACCTGATCCTGATCCGCCACCCGAACGGTTATGTCTCGGCCTACGCTCACCTCAAGGACATGAATGTCGCCAAGGGCACCGTGGTGAACCGCGGTGACAATATCGGCACCGCCGGCAAGACTGGCTCGGTATCGAAGTCGCAGCTGCACTTCGAACTGCGCAAGGGCGCTACCCCGGTCGACCCGCTGCCGTTGCTGGCGAGCTGAGACCAGGCACAGAATTGACCAAGGCCCTGGAGCGATCCGGGGCCTTGTGTTTTTGAGCGACAGCCTGGAGGCCGGCGTGGGGGCGCTTGAGCCGGCGCTTCAGTCAGGCCGCGAACGCCCTGATCGAGTGCCGGATCTCCAGCGGCTTGGCTGGGTCGAGATCGACCCAGGTCTTGATGCCGCGCTGGTTGATCGGGTTGGGGCCGGTCGAGACGTCGGTGTGGAGGTCGAAGGCGGAGGCGAGGGGTTCGAGGCCGACGGCGCGGAACTGGCCGTTCCAGGGCTCACCCTTGATGCCGCCATCGGTGTGCCAGATCATCAGTGTGGGCAACAGCTCGCGGTCCCAGTCGAGCTCGAAGCCCATGCCTTCGTCGAGATAGGTGCCGGTGAGGGGCCCGCGGGCGCCGCAGAGCTGCACGTTCTTGTCGGTGCGGGGCGACAGCGGAACGTGGGCCATGTCCACCCTGGCGCCGTTCTTTGGCACCGAGCTCAGGCTCTCAAACTCCTGCGGATCGCCCTCGGCGGTTTGGCCGGGGTGGGTGAGGCCGAAGTCGAAATCGAGCTTCAGCTCCAGCCGTCCGGGATTTTCCGGCATGCGGAAATTGGGGTGGAGGCCAGCCGAGACCGGCGCCTTGTGGCGAGCGAAGATGCGCATGACGAAATCGAGGGCCGGTGCGTCCTTACGGGCAGTGATGACGCGCTCCACCTTGCGCACGACGGAGTCCGGGTCGTAGTCGAGCGACAGCGTGACGGTCTCATCGTCGCCGCCGACGATAGTCCACTCGCGATGCGCCACAGGACCGTGGATGGTGCCGGTGGCCGGCTGGCCGAGCAGGCTCCCCCATTCGGGCAGGTTCGGGCCGGCGGTGCGCCCGCCAGTGCCGAAGGGGAGACCGACGAAATCGCCGGCCAGCACGCGCAGGTGCCCTACTATCGCAGGATCGTCGACGGTGCCGAGCCACGGCGCCCGGGCGAACGGTTTGAACGGCTTGCCGTCAACCAGGAAGGTGGCGTCGGCCAGCATGGCAGCCGTACTCAGGATGGTCGCCTCGCCGTGCGACCATCTCAACTTATGCGACAGGCTCATTATTCCCCTCAGTCCTCGTCGTCGAAACGCGGGCGCATTCGTTGCAGCTACGAGGCTGCGCCGCAAGCCGCGGGAACAGGGAAATAGGTATCAGCCGACCAGCACCGGGCGGCTGCAGGTGGCGCTGTAGACCCGGACATCGGCCTCACCGATACCGACGCCGAGGACGTCGAGCACGCCGAAGATGGTGCTGTCGAGCACCGGCGCCAACGGCGCCACCAGGGCGCGCACCGCGGTCTCGATGACGGCGTCGGTGGAGAGGCCGATCCCCAGCACGTCGACATCGATATCGAGCCCGTCGAGCAGCGATTTCGACAGGCTGCCGACGATGGTGTGGTTGGTGGCGGTCTTCAGCGTCCCCTGCTTCACATCCTCGCTGGAGAAATTGAGCAGGATCGGCGAGGTCTCTCCGATGACGACGGCGGCGCGCGCCTTGATCTTCAGCAGCAACGGGACAGAGAGGATGGTGGCCTGGTCGACCACCGGGAAGGCGCTGAAATCGGTGAAGCTGGCGCCCGAGAGGTTGCCGATGGCGAGGCGCGCCGCTCCCGGCAGCACCTCCACCACGGCGGTGCCGGTCGGTTTCCCGAAGGCGGGGCAGGAGACTGAGCGGATCCGCGCTTCGGCATAGGCGACTTCGACATAGATCGGCAGGGTGACGCCGGCGCCGAGCAGCACGGCACTGCCGAGCAGCTTGACCGTCAGCTTGAGGCGGGTCTGTGCGGTGCGGGCGACGGCGCCTTTTTCCCCGACCCGATACCAGGCGTGCTGCGGCGGCTCGCCGATGGCGACACTGAGGGCGATGCTGGTGAGGCCGGGCAGGGTGGCGCCGACATTGAGATCGATCTGCTTGCCCTTGCCGGCGATCACTGCGGCAGCGTTGAGCAGTTCGAGCGCCGAGAGGCCGGCGAAGTAACCGGCCTCGCTGCCCACCGGTTGCGTCGACAGTGAACCGATATCGAGCAGCTTGAGCAGCGGGATCGCGCCGGTGTCGGCGATGGTGGTCGAGAGCGTAGTGGCGGCGGTCTTGGCGGTGCCGGTAAGCACCCTCGCCAATGCGCCGGCAATGGCGCCGCGGGAGGCCGAGGCCTTCAGCACGTCGCCATAGGTGACCGCCGAAAGGTTGAGCTGCTGGTTCAGCGCATCGAGGAAATCGAGAAGGTCCACCTTGGCATCGAGCAGGGCGTTGTAGCTCATCACATCGAGTGTGGCGGAGGTGCCGAGCAGACTTTTGAGTAAGGCGTTGGCGACGCCGCCGTTGAGTGAGGCGAGGCGGGAGCCCACCGAGAACGCCGCCTGTGGGTTGGCTGCTGCCAGTGCAGCGACCGAGATTTCGGGCGGCGACTGCCAGGGCCGAGCGAGCAGCAGCGTACCGATCTTGCGATAGGTCACCTGCACGGCGTTGGGCGGCGAGCCGCCGGGCGAAAAGCGCGCCGATACCGACAGCTCCGGCGCTGCCTTGTAGTGCCCGGTGACCACGTGCACCGGTCGCGACGAGCGGATCTGGATCGTGGGGTCGTCGATGCTGAGGGTGCGGCCGATCAGCCCGTTCGCCTGGAAGGTCCTGAAGGCGGTATCGAGTGCCTTGCTGGGGTCGGTTGCCGCGGCGATGGCGGCGAGGTCCGCCACCGATTGCGCCTGCCGCCGTTCGAGGTAGAGCGAGCCTTCGTCCACGGCAAAGGCCCCGGCGAGCATCACGACCGGCAGGAGCAGCGCGAACATCACCGCGATGTTGCCACGCTCCTCGCTTCGGAAGCGGCGGAAGGACTTCATATGCCACCGAGCCGGATGGTCGAGGTATAGCTGATGATCTTGTCCGGCAGCGGCACCGGCAGCACCCAGATCGGTAGTTGCGAGGCGTCGTAGGTGACGGTGACCTTGTACTGGTTGGGATCGCTGGCATCGTCGCCAATAGTGAAATCCACCTCGTCCGGATCGATGAAGAGGTAGCCGCCGGCATTGTTCTCGATGAATTCCGTAACCAGGGTGTTACGCTCGGTGGCGCTGAGACCGGCAATCGAGGTGCGGGCGGCGTCGGCGGCGATCTGCTGCACCGAGTTGGCGGCGCCGAAATAGATGCCGTAGGCGAGGACGCCGACGATCATCAGGATGAAGACCGGAGCAATGATCGCAAACTCTACCGCCGAGGCGCCCCGGTGGTCGTCGGCGAAAGCTTGAGGCCACGAAGTGGCGACACGCCATGCAACTGGCCGTCTCGATGCCCTGGCATTCGGGTACCCCACAAATGGCCGCCACCCTCCTGGGTGGGACGCTCGGCCGGTCATCTCAGGCGTTCGAAAACCTGGGCCCGAGGTGACGAAATACGAGATTAGTCAAATAGAGATAAGTATAGGCAAGATAAGTGGAATTCCCGTGAGCAATGCGCAAACGCCGTACTGGCAACATCTGCGCGTGGGGTGGCGCGGAGTCGCTTAGCGAAGTACGCGATAGTGCTTATGGCGGGCCGCGAAGGCGAGTAGCGAATGGAGGTTGCGAGCGGGGAGCTGGCCCACTCGCTACTCGCTCGGGTTCTAGATCGCCTTACCCTGTTCGCCGGCCAGCGCGCGGACGAACTGGATGGCGACGCGGCCGGAGCGCGCGCCGCGGGTCATCGACCATTCGACGGCGCGGGCACGCAGCGTCTCGTCGTCGATCACGAGGCCATATTCGTCGCAATAGCCGCGGATCATTGCCAGATAGGTCGGCTGGTCGCAGTTGTGGAAGCCCAGCCACAGGCCGAAGCGATCCGACAGCGACACTTTTTCGTCGACGGCTTCGCCCGGGGTAATGGCGGTGGAGCGCTCGTTTTCCACCATGTCGCGCGGCATCAGGTGACGGCGGTTGGAGGTGGCGTAGAACAGCACGTTTTCGGGCCGGCCCTCGAGGCCGCCATCGAGGATGGTCTTCAGCGACTTATAGCTGGTCTCGTCCTTGTCGAAGCTCAGGTCATCGCAGAACACGATGAAGCGGACGCTCTCCTCCTTCGAGATGAGCCGCATCAGCCGGGGCAGGGCCTCGATATCCTCGCGGGCGATCTCGATGAGGATCAGCCGCTTGATGGCGGAGCCGCCAAGCCTGTTGATGTGGGCGTGCACGGCCTTGACCAGCGAGCTTTTGCCCATGCCGCGGGCGCCCCAGAGCAGCGCGTTGTTGGCGGCATAGCCGCGCGCAAACTGCAGGCTGTTCTGCAGCAGGATCTCGCGCACGTCGTCGATGCCCTTGAGCATGGCGAGCGGCACACGCGACACCTTGGGTACCGGGATGAGCGCATCTGCCGTAGCGTCCCAGTGATAGGCGTTGGCGTCGGTGAGGGCGGGGGCTGGAGCGCCGGCGCCGGGCTTCATGGCTTCGAGCGTATTGGCGATGCGGGCGAGGGCCGCCGCGATGTCGGCGGAATAGTCGGTGGTCATATGGGCGAACTCCCGGGTACGCCCCCGTTTTGACGCAGCCCGATTGGCTTTGCAATCCTTGTGCACGGCCTCTATATTCCGGCCGATTTTTGCCGGGTTGGACTGTCCAGCGCCGGAGACCGGCCCTATATGGGTCAACAACGGCCATCCGTCGTGCCGACAGCCACTATGCAAGGAGCTTCTTAATGTTCGTGACCCCCGCCTTCGCGCAAGCCGCAGGCGCTGCCCCCTCGATGGGCGCCGGTGATCTGCTGATCCAGTTCGCCCCGATCCTGCTGCTGGTCGTGATCTTCTGGCTGCTGATCTTCCGTCCGCAGCAGAAGCGCATGAAGGCGCATCAGGCGATGCTGTCGTCGATCAGCCGCGGCGATACCGTGGTCACCTCGGGCGGCCTGGTGGGCAAGGTCACCAAGGCGGTCGATGGCGAAGACCTCGAGGTCGAGATCGCCCAGGGTACCCGCGTCAAGGTCACGCGCGGTGGTATCTCGGACGTCCGCTCCAAGTCGACGCCAGTCAACGACAACAAGGCTTCCTGAGCCGTCTCCATTTCAGCCGGCCCACCAAGTGGGCCGGCTGACGCATTTCTGACATAGACGCGGAGCCACTGGGCTCCGTTTGCCCTGACGCAGCTTGCTGCTCCCACGGGCACCATACAGGACCCAAGTTCCGACCATGCAGTCATCGCCAATCCGGTCAGCCATCATCGTCATCGTTGCGATACTTGGCATCCTGTTCACCATCCCGAGCTTCCTGCCCAAGGATATCCTCGCCAACTGGCCGGGCTTCCTGCCCAAGCAGACCGTGGTGCTCGGTCTCGACCTGCAGGGCGGCTCGCACCTGTTGCTGCAGGTGAACCGTGAGTCGATCATCACCGAGCGGATCAAGACGCTGCGCCGCGACGTGCGCTCGGCGCTGGCCAATGACAACGGCATCGGCAACCTGATCACCACCGGCCCGGACTCGATCACCATCGAACTGACCGATCCGACGCAGAAAGCCGCCGCGATGACGGCGGTGCAGAAGCTGCAGAACAACGTGTCGAGCAGTTTCGGCGTCGGCGGCGTGCCGGAACTGGCGTTCTCCGAGACGCCGGATGGCAAGATCGTGGTGTCGCTGACACCCGAGGGCGTCAAGGAGCGGATGTCGTCGCTCGTGGCGCAGTCGATGGAAGTGATCCGCAACCGCGTCGACGAAGTGGGCACCACCGAGCCGACGATCCAGCGCCAGGGGCAGGACCGCGTGCTGCTGCAGGTCCCTGGCTTCGAGGACTCCGAGCGGCTGAAGAAGATTGTCCAGCAGACGGCGCGCCTCACCTTCCACCTGGTCCACCCTTCGATGACCGCGGCGCAGGCCGAGGCGCAGGGCATCCCGTCGGGCTATTTCATCCTGCCGAGCGCCGATGGCGGCAGCGAGTTGCTGAACGAGAACATCGAGCTCGGCGGTGAATCGCTGACCAACGCACAGCCCGGTTTCGACCAGCAGACCTCGCGTTCGGTGGTGAGCTTCCAGTTCGACACCCGTGGCGCCATCACCTTCGGCGAAATCACCTCGAAGAACGTCGGCAAGCGCTTCGCCATCGTGCTCGACAACCAGGTGATCACCGCGCCGGTCATCCAGCAGCCGATCACCGGCGGCTCCGGCCAGATCAGCGGCAACTTCACCCCGCAATCGGCCAACGATCTCGCCGTGCTGCTGCGCGCCGGCGCGCTGCCGGCCAGCCTCGACGTGGTCGAGGAGCGCTCGGTCGGCCCCAGCCTCGGCGCGGACTCGATCCGCGCCGGCATCACCGCCGGCGCGGTGGCCTCGGTGCTGGTACTGGCCTTCATGGTCATCGCCTACGGCATGTTCGGCGTGTTCGCCAACGTAGCGCTGATCCTCAACATCTTCCTGATCCTCGGCTCGCTGTCGGCCATCGGCGCTACCCTGACGCTGCCCGGTATTGCCGGTATCGTCCTGACGATCGGCGTCGCGGTCGACGCCAACGTCCTGATCTACGAGCGCATGCGCGAGGAGCAACGGGCCGGCAAATCGATCCTTGCCTCACTGGACGCGGGCTTCCACCGCGCCTGGGGCACCATCATCGACTCCCACCTGACGCAGCTGATTGCGGCGATCGTGTTGTACTTCCTCGGCTCGGGCCCGATCCAGGGCTTCGCCGTGACGCTGGCGCTGGGCATCCTGACCTCGCTGTTCACCGCCTACACGGTGACCCGCTTCTTCATCGGCATCTGGTACCACTGGAAGCGCCCCAAGACGCTGCGGATCCAGCATTTCCGCTTCATCCCCGACGGCACCAAGATCGACTTCATGAAGATGTCGCGCAATGCGATCATCCTCTCGATCGTCCTGACGGTGCTTGCCATCGGCACCGCCTATTTCAAGGGCTTCAACCTGGGCATCGACTTTGTCGGCGGCTCGGCCATCGAAGTGCAGCACACGGCTGAAGGCGACGCCGACCCGGCGCGGGTGCGAGAATTGCTCGATCCGCTGAACCTCGGCGAAGTGCAGGTGCAGAGCTTCGGCACGACGCAGGACCTGCTGGTCCGCATCCAGCTGCAGGAGGGCGGCGACGCTGCCCAGCAGGCGGCGGTGCAGGAAGTCACCAAGACGCTGGCCACCGAAAACTACGAGGTCCGCCGCACCGAAGCGGTGAGCGGAACGGTGTCAGGCGAACTGGCTTTCAACGGCACTATTGCGGTGCTGGTGACGCTGGTGGCGATCCTGATCTACGTGTGGTTCCGGTTCGAGTGGCAGTTCGGCCTCGCGGCGGTGACGACGACGCTGCACGACGTGATCATGACCGTCGGGTTGTTTTCGATAACCGGGTTGGAGTTCAACCTCAGTTCGATTGCGGCGGTGCTGACACTGGTCGGTCTATCGCTCAACGAAACGGTGGTGATATCCGACCGCGTTCGAGAGAACTTACGAAAATACAAGAAGATGTCGGTGGCCGAGATCATCAACCTCTCGATCAACCAGACGATCGTCCGCACCTCGCTGACGCAGTTCACCGTGCTTCTGGCGCTGTTCCCGCTGGTGTTCTTCGGCGGCGAGTCGATCCGTGGCTTCACCATCGCCATGACCTTCGGCTCGATCTTCGGCATGTATTCCTCGATCTTCATCGGCGGCCCGATCCTGATCCATTTCGGGCTCAAGCCGCGCAGCGAGATGGAAGAAGAGAAGGAAAAGAAGGCCAAGGCGAACAAGCGCGCCGACGGCGCCGCGGTTTGATCCGTGGTTGAGCGCGGGGAGGGGTTCTATCCCCGGCAAGTCCCCATCGACGCCTACGGCAATGGCGGTTTCCGCTTTGCCGGGCTGTCGCATCGCGGCTCGCTGCTCTGCCTCCCCGGCGGCATGTTCGCCTGGGAGGCGACGCTTCCCACTGAGGTGACGCTCCAGAGCCTTCAGGCCGTGCTGGAGGCCGCCGATCAGCTCGATGTGCTGCTGATTGGGCTCGGCGGCGATATCGCCGGGCTCGACCCCGCGGTGCGTGCCGCGCTGAAGGAGCGCCGGGTGATCGTCGAGGCGATCGCCACCGGGGGAGCAGTCCGCACCTACAACGTGCTGCTGGCCGAAGACCGCGCTGTGGGCGCGGCGCTGCTGGCGGTCGAGAGCGCCCGATGAGCGAAGATGCCGGGTATGTCGCGAGCTTCCTGCGCAACGCCGACCGCGACCGCTACTTCGCGACGCTGCTGCTGAAGGAGCCGGAGCGGACGGCGATCCAGTCGCTCTATGCGTTCAGTGCCGATGTGGCGTCGATCCGTGACCGGGCCCGCGAGCCGACGGCCGGAGAAATCCGACTGCAATGGTGGGCCGATGCGCTGAAGGGGACGGGGCACGGCAATGTGCGCCAGAACCCGCTGGCGGCGGCGCTGCTCGACGCGATGTCGCGCTATGGGCTGCCGAGCGGACCGTTGCTCCGGCTGGTGGCGGCACGGCGCTTCGACCTCTACCAGGACCCGATGCCCGATGTGGCGAGTTTCGAAGGCTATGCCGGCGAGACCGTCTCGGTGCTCTACCAGCTCGCGGCGATGGCGCTGAACGGTGGCACCGAAATCGAGACCGGCGATGCGGCCGGGCATCTCGGCGTGGCGCAGGCGCTGGCGGGCCACCTGCGTGCCTTCGGCTTCAACGCTTCGCATGGCCGGATATTCCTGCCGATGAACATCTTTGCCGCCAACGGTGTGACTGACGGCGAGATACTCGCCGGGCAGGAAAGCGAGGGGCTGTTCGCGGCGCTGGGGCAGGTGAGCGATCTGGCGGCAGAACATCTGGGCAAGGCCGAGACGGCCATATCGGCGCTGCCGGCACACCTGCGGCCGGCCTTCGCGCCCGCGGCGTTGATCGGGCGGGACCTGCGCCAGGCCGCGCGCAACCGCACGCCATTTGCGGCGACAACCGCGATAGCCGACTGGCGCAAGATCCTTGCTATGTGGTGGTGGTCGGCGCGTCGCGCGTGACGGCGCTGGTAGCCGGCCGGAGAATCGCCATCATGGCCCGTCAGGCATAGCCTCAGGGGATGAGGGCGCGATGGGCTTCAGGGCGTGGTTGGAGAAGCAGGCTCCGGATTTCCTGCTGACTTGGCAGCGGTTCTGGTTTGCCATCCTCCTGGCGCTCGCCAATACGCTTGTTGTCATCGGGGCGCTCAATCAGGTCGCTTGGCTCCAGCATGAGCAGTGGATGCGCGCCGCAGCCGGGCTGGCGACCGGCGCCGTGCTTGCCGTGGCCGGCGTCTATTTCTCCGAAAGTCGTCGGACGGCGCGGATCGCTGGGCTGCTGCTGAGCTATGCGCTGCCGCTGGCGGCGATCGGTGCGTTCCAGGTAACGGATACGGCCTGGATCGTGCCGTGGGCGCTGCCGGCGATTTCGCTGCTCTGGCTTTCGGTGTCGCCGTTCACGCGGATCGAGCGCGGGGCGCCGCGGGCCGAGCAGCAGGATCGTTTCTGGTGGGTGAACCAGCAAGCCATCGCCACCGCGGTGATCGCAGCGGCTGCGGCGCTGATCATCGGGCTCGGCATCGCGGCGATCGAGCGCTCGCTGTCCATCCTGTTCGGCCTCGAGACCGGGCAGATCTTCTACAACACGGTGCTGCCGTTCGTCGGGCTGTTCCTCGCCCCGGTGTACTGGCTGGCGACGCTGCCCAGGCTGTCGGCCTATCGGGCCGGCGAGCTCGACCGGGTCGACTTCCTGCCGTTGTCGATCGGCTTCATCGGCCAGTTCATCCTGGTGCCGTTGCTGGTGATCTATGCGCTGATCCTCGTCGCCTACGCGGCACAGATCGCCATCACCCAGAAGCTGCCGCAGGGGATGATCGGCTGGATGGTGCTGGGGTTCGTGGTCACCGGGGCTGCGACCTGGCTGATCGTCCATCCGGCCTTCATGCGATCGCGACCGCTGGTGCGATTGTTCCGCGCCTGGTGGTTCTGGCTGACGCTGGCCCCGCTGGTGCTGTTCTTCATCGCGGTGTGGGTGCGGGTGGATGCCTATGGACTCACCGCCGAACGCATCCTGCTGCTGGCCGGCGGCGTCTGGGCTGCGCTGCTGGCGCTGGTGTTCATCGTCGGGCGGGGCGACATCCGGCTGATCCCGGCGCTGGCCGGAGCAATCCTCCTGCTGCTCTCGGTGGGGCCCTGGAACTACAGCTATCTGGCGCAGAGCACCCAGGCGCTGCGGCTCGAGGCGCTGGTGATGAATGCCGGCGCCGACAAATCCGCCAGCCCGCCGCGCGGCGACTGGAGCGCCGAGGAGATCGCCGAGGCGCGCGGGATCATCGACTACCTCACCGGCTCGCGCGAAGGGCAGCGCGCAGTGCGCGAGGTGATGGGCAAGTATGGCGTAACCTGGGACGCCGCGCAGGACGGCTCTTACGTGGTGCTTGAGGCGCTGGGGATCAGTCAGCCGTCAACGGATGGGGACCCGCGCCTCGCGACCCTATTCCGCGATTTCGACGGTGCGCCGGTGGACGTGACGGCGACTCCGTACCTGATCCGCCCGGTCGGGCTCTACGGCGACACCGCGGTTGCCTTGCCACCGCTGCGCTTCGTCATGTCCGGCGGCGCAGTTCGGGTCGGCCCGGCAGGCAGCACCGACGAGGATCTGCAACCGCTCGACCTTACGGCCTGGCTGGCCCGGCAGAGCAGCGGCTTCCTCGTCACGCCGTGGATCGACTTCACCGTCGCAGGCCGGGGCTACCGGCTGGTGCTGCAGTCGGCAAGCTTCGATCGCGGCGAGAGCAATGCAGGCCCCTACGTGCTGAACGGTCTCGAGGGCCAGTTGTTCTCGGCCGTGGTCCAATAGGATTGGCCCCGGCCCTGCGCCGGGGTGACCCTGTGGTTGGGGACGAATTCTGTCAGGCCCACGCCATGATGTCGTCGAGCGCCCGGGAGGTGATCGCTTCTTTCTTGGCGATGGTCTTCTCGGTCGATTTCCAGCGGCCGACATGGCCTTCGGGCTTGGTGATCGATACCGGCGGGAACAGGCCGAAATTGACGTTCATCGGCTGGAAGCTGCGGGCGCCGGAATAGGCTTCGGCCTCGAGGTGGCCGCCGGTGATATGGTTGATCAGCGCGCCCATTGCCGTGGTCGCCGGCGGGATCGTCAGCTGTTCGCCGCGTGCGTCGGCGGCGGCCATGCGGCCGGCCATCAGGCCGACGGCGGCGCTCTCGACATAGCCCTCGACGCCAGTGACCTGGCCGGCAAAGCGCAGCCGCGGCATCGCCTTGAGCTTGAGGTCCGGCCCCAGCACCTTGGGGGAGTTGAGGAAGGTGTTGCGGTGCAGCCCGCCGAGCCGGGCGAACTGCGCGTTCTCGAGGCCGGGGATCATGCGGAAGATTTCGGCCTGGATGCCGTAGCGCATCTTGGTCTGGAAGCCGACCATGTTCCAGAGCGTCCCCAGCGCATTGTCCTGGCGGAGCTGCACGATGGCATGGGCCTTGACCATCGGGTTGCGCGGGTTGGTGAGGCCGACCGGCTTCATCGGGCCCCAGCGCAGGGTGTCGCGGCCGCGTTCCGCCATCACCTCGATGGGCAGGCAGCCATCGAAATACGGCACCTTCTCCCAGTCCTTGAACTCATGCAGCGGGGCGCTGATCAGCGCATCGACGAAGGCATTGTACTGCGCTTCGTCCATCGGGCAGTTGAGGTAATCCTGGCCGTTGCCCATCGGGCCGACCTTGTCGTAGCGCGACTGCGCCCAGACGATGTCGTGGTTGATCGACTCGTAGTGGACGATCGGCGCGATGGCGTCGAAGAAGGCGAGAGAGTCCTCGCCGGTCAGCTGCTGGATCGCCTCGGCGAGGGCAGGGGAGGTCAGCGGCCCGGTGGCGACGACGACGTTCTGCCATTCCGCAGGCGGCAGCCCGGCGATTTCACCGCGCTCGATCGAGATGTTCGGGTGGTTGTGGATGGCGGCGGTGACCGCATCGGAGAACGCATCGCGATCGACCGCCAGCGCACCGCCGGCCGGCAGCTTGTGCGCATCGGCGGCACGCATGATCAGCGAGTTACAGCGGCGCATTTCTTCATGTAGCAGGCCGACGGCATTGTGCTGGTGATCGTCGGACCGGAAGCTGTTGGAGCAGACCAATTCGGCAAAGCCTTCGGTCTGGTGCGCGTCGGTCTTCTGGGTGGGCCGCATCTCGTGCAGCACCACCTTGGCGCCGGCCTCGGCGGCTTGCCAGGCGGCTTCCGAGCCGGCGAGCCCGCCGCCGATCACATGAATGGGTTCGAGGTGTTTTGACATGGGCGCCAGATAGCAATTGGGGCGGGGCTGCGCAACGTTCGGGGCAGCACCTTCGCCATCACGCGTCGGCGACCATCGGCGCGACGGAGCGAGCCGGACGACACGGGGACGTGTGTTACCCGCCACATTCCTCGGTGCTAGAACTTGGAGCGGCCGGGTCGCCCCCCTCGGCGACGCGTTTTCCCACTCTGTCACGGTCCGGTCCCGGACAGCGTGCACCAAGCTTAGGGAGGCCCACATGAAGAGATTGTTCGTTGGTTTTGTCGCCCTCGGAGCGCTCGCCCTGGCAGTCTGGCCAACGCTGGCGGATGACGCCGCAAACGAGGCGCTCGCCCGGCGGTTCTACACCGAGTTCAACGCTCGAAACTTCGATGCCTTTCCGGAGTTCATCGCGGCCGACATCGTTGATCACACCGGCGGTCCCGAGATGGCTGCGGGTGTCGAGGCGCTGACCAAGGAGCTTCAGGGGTTCGCTACGGCGTTCTCCGACATGAAGATCGAGAACGAACTGGTGCTGGTGAGCGGCGACTACGTGACCGTGGTTTCCAGCGCCAAGGGCACCAATGACGGGATGATGATGGAGATGGCCGCCACCAACAAGCCGGTGGACTTCAAGGCGATCGATGTCTGGCTGGTCCGCGACGGGAAGCTCGCCGAAGTCTGGCACGTCGAACAACTCCTGCAGATGATGACCCAGATGGGTGCCATGAAGCCCCCGGCGGCCAACTGAGGCTGTACCGCAAGGCCACGGGCCCGCGAATGACGGCTTGCGGGCCCGGTCGGTCTGCCCTTGTTTTGTCATTACGCGCCAGATAGCTAGCGAGCGGGAGCCACGCAACTTTCTGGAGATGCCATGACCATTACGCTTTGGGGACGCTTGAGTTCGGGGAACGTCCAGAAAGTGGTGTGGGCGCTGGAAGAGCTCGAGCTGCCTTACGAGCATGTGCCGTTGGGCGGCGGCTTCAAGGGCAACGACACCCCCGAGTATCTGGCGATGAACCCCAACGGCCTGGTGCCGACGCTGCGCGACCGCGGCCTCACCGTCTGGGAGAGCCACGCCATCGTCCGCTATCTGAGCGCCGAGTACGGCAGCGGGCTGCTGTTTCCGATGGAAGCACGCGATCGCGCGGTAGTGGACCAGTGGACCGACTGGACGGCGACGACGTTCCAGTCGGCCTGGATCGGGCTGTTCTGGCTGAAGGTGCGGACGCCGGTGGCGCAGCAGGATGCGACAGCGATCGACAAGGCGCTCGCGGCTTCGATTAGGTGCTTCCGCATGCTGGACGCGCGACTGGCTGAGGCGCCATATCTGGGCGGCAGCGAGCTGAGCTATGCCGACATCGTCGCGGGCGCGTCGCTGTTCCGTTGGTCGACCATGCCGATCGAGCGGCCTTCGCTGCCGCATGTCGAGGCGTGGCATTCCCGGCTCAACGAGCGCGCGGCGTTCCGCAAGGCGATCAACGTGTCCTATGAGGAACTGGTGGGGCGGCTGGCGTTCTGAGGCCACCGATGGAGCCCGGGAAGTGAAGTACTTGATGTCGAGCGTAGTCGTCGCTGTTCTCTGCCAGCCCGCCTGGGCCGCGGCCAAGAATGAGATGCCTTTTCCTCACTACGACTGGCAGGTGGTGCAGTCCGATCGCGGAAACAGCGGCTGCGACCTCGTCAAGGTGGGCGATCGAGATCGCGCGCTGATCGTGCATGCCGATGCCGACAACCCGTTCGACGTCTCGGTGCTATTTGGTCGCGACAGATTCGATCTCGGCCAAGCGGTCGATGCCCGCATCACCATCGATGGCTTGCCCGTGACCGGTACGCCGGTCGTACAGGGCCCTCGACAACTGGCGTTTCCTGCTGTGCCCGAGCACGCGCTGGCGTTTCTCGCTGGATTCGCGAGGGGCAAGCTGTTGGTCGTAGAGGTGGGCGAAGAAGTCTATAGCGTCGGGTTGGAAGCGTCGTCCGAGGCACTGCATTCACTATGGCGATGCAGTGAGCATCGACAGGAACGAGCAGCCCAAAAAGGCTGAACGCCCGCTTCTATCAGGAAGCGAGCGTTCTATGATACCGGCGTCAGGCACGAACCAGAGAGCGAACCGTTAGATGGTGCGCGCATGGTCGCGGGCGATGCGCTGGATGTCGGTGCGAGTGATGCCGAGATCGCTCAGCTGACGGGTGTCGAGAGCGTTGAGCTCACGGACGGTCTGCTGGTAGGCGGCCCACTTCTTCAGCGTAGTGCGAATACCCATTTGGAAGTCTCCTTTCGTTTACGAGAACATAGATAGTCTCGTTCGAGGGGAACGAGCAGATGGAGATGCATCAGAACCGTTATGCGTCTGGTGCATGGCATTAACCGCTCACGTTCATTTGCGATTCAGACTGACGGCGAGGCCCCGGCAAGAAAATGGCCGCCGGGCACACGGCGGCCATTCTCGAATGGTTAGCGACAGATGAAGGGTCAGCGGTCGAACAGCCCGCGGGTCATCTTCTGGAAGTCTGGGCCCACAATCCCCAGAGCATCACGGGTTGTGGGGACGTCCAGTTCCCGCAAGGTCTGCCTGATGTCGACCAGTCGCTTATGGCGCCAGACGGCACGAACAAACATGGCGTTCTCCTTTTGCGGATCACCACACCATCAGCATGAGCCGATTTGCGCCGACGCACATGCAGTGAGTTCTCAGTGCCGACATGCGTCCGGCGCATGGCAATTTCACGCGACTGTCACAGATTGCGCGCAAAGGCGCCGACCGCCCGGCCGGCGCGACGGTTGCCACGATGCGGGCCAAGAGCAGGTCATTCGACCGCGCTTTCGAACCGGAAAAAGCGATCCCCGCCTTCGCGGGGACAGGCTTTTTCCTGAAGGCGGCCTGGTTCAGCCGATGGTGCGTTCGAGCAGCGCCAGCCAGTTGCCGGTGCCCAGACGCTCGAGCAGCGGGCGGTCATAGCCATGGCGCTCGAGTGCTTCGACCAGCACGGGCAGGTCGGCGGCTGAGCCGATGGTCGAGGGGATCATGGCGCCGTCGAAATCCGAGCCGATGCCGACACAGGTGTCGCCGGCGATTTCAATCAGGTGGTCGAGGTGGCGGACCATCAGCTCGATATCGGTCTCGGGGTTCATCTGGCCGTCGGGCCTGAGGAAGCCGGTGGCGAAGTTGAGCCCGACCATGCCGTTGCTGTCGCGGATGGCGCGCAACTGGTCGTCGGTGAGGTTGCGCGGCGTCGGGCACAGGGCGTGGGCGTTGGAATGGGTGGCGACCAGCGGGGCGCTCGACAGTTCCGCCACATCCCAGAAGCCGCGCTCGTTGAGGTGCGACAGGTCGATCAGCACGCCCAGGCGATTGCAGGCCGCGACCAGGCGCTTGCCGGCCTCGGTGAGGCCAGGGCCGATATCGGGCGAGCCGGGGAAGCGGAACGGCACCCCATAGCCGAAGGCATTGTTGCGGCTCCACACCGGGCCGAGCGAACGCAGCCCGGCGGCGTAGAGCACTTCAAGGAAATCGAGCTCGGGATCGATGCACTCGACGCCTTCGATATGGAGGACTGCCGCCATTGCTCCACGGCCCATGGCGCTGCGGATATCGGCAGCGCTGCGGCACACCGCGAACTGGCCGCCGGAGGCGCGCTCGAGCTGGAACAGCAGCGAGATCATCCTGACAGCGCTGGCGCGGGCGGCATCCATGGGGAGCGGCGGCGGCATCGGCACTTCGCCGCCGGCGGCGCGCAGGGCGCCGAAATCGATCTTCTCGGGCGATGGGCAGAACACTGCGAACAGGCCACCGGCGAGGTGGCCGGCGCGGGCCTTGGGCAGGTCGATATGCCCCTCTTCGCCGCCGGCAAGAAAGCCGGCGACCGGGTCGGCAGCGGTGGAATTGAACAGGCGCAGCAGCGCGTCGTTATGGCCGTCGAAAATGGGGAGGGGCTGAGACACGGAATAGTCCTGGTGGGCCGAGCAATGGCTCAGCAGATCAGGCGGGGCGGAGCGCCGCAAGGCTGCATCCGCCCCATCCTGTGAGCTACTCCGCCGCAGTCCGCTGCGGGCGACGTTCCATGACTTCCTTGAGGAAGCGGCCGGTGTGGGAGCGTGGGTTGGCCGCAATGTCCTCGGGGGTGCCGATGCCGACCACCTCGCCGCCGCCATCGCCGCCTTCGGGGCCCATGTCGATGACCCAGTCGGCGGTCTTGATGACTTCGAGGTTGTGCTCGATCACCACCACGGTGTTGCCGGTGTCGACCAGCTCGTGCAGCACTTCAAGGAGCTTGGCTATGTCGTGGAAATGCAACCCGGTTGTCGGCTCGTCGAGCATGTAGAGCGTGCGCCCGGTGGCGCGGCGGCTGAGTTCCTTGCTGAGCTTGACGCGCTGCGCCTCGCCGCCCGAGAGCGTGGTCGCCGGCTGGCCGACCTTGACGTAGCCGAGGCCGACACGCTGCAGGGTGAGGAATTTCTCGCGGATCGAGGGCACCGCGGCGAAGAAATCCACGGCTTCGTCGATGGTCATGTCGAGCACGTCGGCGATCGACTTGCCCTTGAACTGCACCTCGAGGGTCTCGCGATTGTAGCGGTGGCCCTTGCACACTTCGCAGGTCACATAGACATCGGGCAGGAAGTGCATCTCGATCTTGATGACGCCGTCGCCTTCGCACTTCTCGCAGCGGCCGCCCTTGACGTTGAACGAGAAACGCCCTGGGCCATAGCCGCGCGCCTTGGCTTCCGGCAGGCCGGCGAACCATTCACGCATCGGGCCGAAGGCGCCGGTATAGGTGGCGGGGTTCGAGCGCGGCGTGCGGCCGATCGGCGACTGGTCGATGTCGATCACCTTGTCGAGGTGCTCGAGGCCGGTGAGGTGGTTATGCGGCGCCGGGTTGACGCGCGCGCCGTTCAGCCGGCGGGCGATCGCCTGGTACATCGTGTCGATCATCAGCGTCGACTTGCCGCCGCCCGAGACGCCGGTGATGGCAACGAAATTGCCGAGCGGCACGTCGACCGAGACGTTCTTCAGGTTGTTGCCGGTCGCCCCGTCGATGTGGAGCTTCTTGGTCTTGGATTGCTTGCGCCGTTCCACCGGCATCGGGATGCTCAGCGCGCCCGACAGGTACTGGCCGGTGATGCTCTTGGGATTGCGGATGATGTCCTGCGGCGATCCCTCGGCGACGATGTGCCCGCCATTGACGCCGGCGCCCGGGCCGATGTCGACGACATAGTCGGCGAGCAGGATGGCGTCCTCGTCGTGCTCGACGACGATCACCGTGTTGCCGATGTCGCGCAGGCGTTGCAGCGTTTCGAGCAGGCGGGCATTGTCGCGCTGGTGCAGGCCGATGGAGGGCTCGTCGAGCACGTAGAGCACGCCGGTGAGGCCGGAGCCGATCTGGCTGGCAAGGCGGATGCGCTGGCTTTCGCCGCCTGACAGCGAGCCGGAATTGCGGGCAAGCGTCAGGTAGTCGAGGCCGACATCGTTGAGGAAGCCGAGGCGCTCGCGGATCTCCTTGAAGATGCGCTCGCCGATCTTGTTCTGCTGCTCGGTCAGCTTGGCCGGCAGGGCAGTGAACCACTCGGCCGCGGCCTTGATCGACTTCTCGCTGACCTGCGCAATGTGCAGGCCATCGATCTTTACCGCCAAAGCTTCGGGCTTCAGGCGGTAGCCGTTACAGGCGACGCAGGGCGCCTGCGACATGTACTTCTCGATTTCCTCGCGCATGCCGGCGCTCTCGGTCTCCTTGTAGCGCCGCTCGAGGTTGCCGATCACGCCTTCGAAGGGCTTGGTCGACTTGTAGGTGCGAAGGCCATCGTCATAGACGAAGTTGATCGGCGTCGAGCCGGTGCCGAAGAGGATGGCGTGCTGCACCTCGAAGGAGAGCTCCTCCCAGGCGGTGCCGGTCGATGCGCCATAGTGCTTGGCCACCGCCTGCAGGGTCTGCAGGTAGTAGGGCGCGCTGGTCTTGGACCATGGCAGGATAGCCCCGTCGCGCAGCGAAAGGCTGACATCGGGGACGATCAGGTTCGGATCGATCTTCTGCTCGGTGCCGAGGCCATCGCAGACCGGGCAGGCGCCGAACGGGTTGTTGAACGAGAACAGCCGCGGCTCGATCTCGGGGATGGTGAAGCCGGAAATGGGATCGGCGAACTTCTCGGAAAAGATCAGCCGCTTGGGGGCGCCGTTCTCATCGAGCTCGTCGGCGAACTCGGCGAAGGCGATGCCGTCGGCGAGCTTCAGCGCCGTTTCGAAGCTTTCGGCGAGGCGCGTGGCGATGTCGGGGCCGACGACCAGGCGGTCGACCACCACTTCGACATCGTGCTTGATCTTCTTGTCGAGGTTGGGCGCGTCCTCGATGTCGTGGAACTCGCCGTCGATCTTGACGCGCTGAAAGCCCTTGCGCATCAGGTCGTTGAGCTCGCGCTTGTACTCGCCCTTGCGGCCACGGGCGATCGGCGCCAGCAGGTAGAGCCGGGTTTCCGGCGGCTGCGACATGACGATGTCGACCATCTGGCTGACAGTCTGGCTCTGGATCGGCAGGCCGGTGACCGGCGAGTAGGGGATGCCGACGCGTGCGAACAGCAGGCGCAGGTAATCGTAGATCTCGGTGACCGTGCCGACGGTCGAGCGCGGGTTACGCGAGGTGGTCTTCTGCTCGATCGAGATGGCGGGCGAGAGGCCGTCGATCTGCTCGACATCGGGCTTCTGCATCATCTCGAGGAACTGGCGCGCATAGGCGCTCAGCGACTCGACATAGCGGCGCTGGCCCTCGGCATAGATGGTATCGAACGCCAGCGACGACTTGCCCGAGCCACTCAACCCGGTCATCACGATGAGGCTGTCGCGCGGCAACCTCAGATCGATATTCTTGAGGTTGTGTTCCTTGGCGCCCCTGATGACGAGATCGCGGTTCGGGTTCGGTTTGTCGGCCATCAAAGACTTCCACTTGACGAGGGCGCGCGACCATAGTGCCGCTTTGTGCCAAATCGTGTCAGGGTTTCAAAAAAGAGGGGCTCGGCCGCACATCTGGGGATCCGGCGCCCGACTTGCAACTTAACCACGCCGCAACGGCTCCTGTCACCACGGCGGTTCATGGCTCTCTTCAAAACTTCACGTGAACATAAGAGGAACAACTTAGAGTCGGTCAAGGGCTGTCATGCGCCGGCGCTGTGCAGCCCACGCTTGACAAACCGCGGCGCGAGGAGAACATAAGTGGAACGACGGCGCGCCGACGAAGCTGTGGGCTAAGGCCCTTTGGCGCGCGCGCCGGGCGGACGATAGCGGTAGGATACGCGCCGGAGTTTCTCCCGGGCGCGTTTCCGGGAACGTTGGAAAGGAAAGTGCCATGGCTGGCAGCGTGAACAAGGTCATCCTGGTGGGCAATCTCGGCAATGACCCCGAGGTGCGGAACCTGCCGAGCGGCGGCAAGGTGGTGAACCTGAGCGTCGCGACCTCCGAACAGTGGCGCGACAAGAATTCCGGCGAGCGCAAGGAACGGACCGAGTGGCACCGCGTGGTGATCTTCTCGGAAGGCTTGGTGCGCGTCGCCGAGCAGTACCTGCGCAAGGGGTCCAAGGTTTACATCGAAGGCCAGTTGCAGACCCGCAAGTGGCAGGATCAGTCCGGCCAGGACAAGTACTCGACCGAAGTCGTGCTGCAGGGGTTCAACTCGAACCTGACCATGCTCGATGGCCGCGGTGATGGTGAAGGCGCCGGCGCCTCGGGCGGCGGTGGCTTCTCGAGCCCGCGCGAATCCAGCGGTTTCGGCGGTCCGCCGGCTCGGCAGGAGCGTCGCCCGAGCTCTGCTCCGGCCTTCGAGTCCGGCTCGATGGACGACGACATCCCGTTCTGAGGCGGCTCTCGCATCGGACAACTGGTTAGACGGGTCGCGCAAGCGGCCCGTTTTCGTTTCTGGCACCCAAAGTCCCCCAACCACGGCGTCACCCCGGCGAATGGGGGTAAGGTCGGTGCCTAGTAATACCCTTCTGGTAATGCCTTACCTCGGAACGACGGTGCCCCAGGTCACCAGCGTCCTCACCGTGTAGCTCAACTGGCCCGCTACGGCGTGAGGCGCCAGGAGCTCAGCGAGTTCGGCATCGAACGCGGCGGTGCGACCGCCCAGCTTCGAGTAGGCCCAGGTGTCGCGCGAGTGCTGGCACTTGATGAAATCGGCGACGCTCTGGCTGAAGGGGGCGGTGAAGAACTCCCGTCCGGCCACAGCGACGTGGCCGCGGAAATCGCCGGCAATCGCATCCGGCCGGCGGGGTTCGAACGGCCTGCCGGTGACTTCCATCACCCATTTGGCGAGGAAGCGCTGCCAGTCGGCCTGCCAGGGCGGCTCGAAGGCATCGTCACCGGAGACTGCCGCAAACACGTGGCCGGGCGCCGCGTGCGCCAGCAGGTGCGGGAACAGCCGGTCGTGATCCATCCAGTGGATACTGGCCGCGGCGACGGTAAGGTCGAAGCGCCAGCCGTCGAGCGGCGCTTCCTCGGCGAGGCCGCGCACCCAGTGAAGGTTCGGCGCCCGGCCGTCCGGGAGGCTTTGTCCGAGCGCGATCATGTGCTGCGAGGGATCCACGGCAACCACCTGGGCGAAGCTCTGCGCCAGCGGGCGCGATACTTTGCCGGGACCGCAGCCGATATCCAGCATCGCGTCGTGCCGGGTCGCCAGTTCGCGCAGCTTCTCGAGCACCGCTTCGGGGTAGGGCGGGCGGAAGGGATAGAGGTCGACGACCTCGCTTTCCTCAAAGGATGCCCCAGGACGATCGTTCATCGGTTTGGCTCCAGCCGGCCGGTTTCCATAGCAGGAGGTGGTGCTGGTTTGACGACGATCAACCAACCAGCCGCGGCGTGCGGAGCTTGCCGGGGGCAGCGACGCTCTGGTTTCGGCCTTGCGCCTTGGCGTCGTAGAGGGCGAGGTCGGCGGTGCTGATCAGCCAGGAGCCGTCATGCACGGCATCCTCGTCACGCGGATCGATCGAGGCGATGCCGATGCTGATGGTCGCGACACGCCAGGGCAGGTTGCGGGCGTGCGGGATGGCAAGGGCCTGCACCTGCCGACACAGATCGGTGGCGATGGCGCGGGCGGCGTCGATGTCGGTATCGGGCAGCAGCAGGGCGAGTTCCTCGCCGCCATAGCGGGCCGCAAGGTCGGTGGGGCGGCGCGCTGCCATGGCCACGACGGCGGCGATCGATTTGAGACAGGCGTCGCCGGCGAGGTGACCGTGATCGTCGTTGAAGCGCTTGAAGCGGTCGGCGTCGACCATCAGCAGCGACAGCGGAGTGGAGAGGCGGCGGGCGCGGGCGATTTCGCGCGTCAGGGCCTCATCGAAGGCGCGGCGGTTGGCGATACCTGTGAGGCCATCGCGCATGGCGAGGCTCTCGAGCTTGAGTTCGAGGCGCTTGCGCTCGGAAATGTCGCGGGTGACGCCGACGACGGACAGCTGATCGGAACGTTCGGCAGCGATGCGCAACGAGGTTTCGAGCCAGATCTCGCGGCCATCCTTGTGCTGGACGCGGAACGACACCGTCTCCTGCTCGGTGTCTCCCCGGCGCAGCCGCTCGGCAGCTGCCTCGACCGCCGGACGGTCCATCGGGTTCACCACCTCGAAGGCGCTCTTGCCGAGCATCTCCTCGGGCCGGTGGCCGGTCAGGCGCTCGAGGGCAGGGGAGATGTAGGTGCGCATGCCGTCGGTGTCGAAGCGTTCGACGAGGTCGCTGGCGCTTTCGGCCAATAGCCGGAACTCGGCTTCCTTCTGCTCGAGCACCGTTTCGCTGCGGTGCCGGCGGCGAATCTGGTCGACCAACCGCAGGCCGAGCAGCGCCGCGGCGAGCGTCAGCGCCAAGGTGATGGCGCCGCGCTGCAGGGCGCCGCGGCCCCAGCTGGCCAGCGCCTCGGCGTGCGACACAGCGACGACCGAGACGATGGGGTAGCGCGCGCCACGATCATAGCCTCCGATGCGACGGTGGCCGTCAACGGCGGAATCGTAGTGGTAGGCGCCCGAGGCCTGGGCGAGGTCCGGCCGGGCGAACAGCTCGCCCTCGCCGAGATCTTCGTTGACGAGGTCGGGGTGATAGGGCTTGCGACTGAGCAGCAGGCCGTTGCTGTCATAAAGGCTGATGGTGCCGAGCGCGCCCACGTCGATGCCGTCATAGACATCGGCGAAGTAGCGGGTGTCGATCGCCGCGACCACCACGCCGCCGAAGCTGCCATCGGACCGGTCGAAGCGGCGGCTGACTGTGGTCACCATCGCCTCGTCGTCAGCGGCGCGAATTGGCGCGCCGAAGGACGGCGCGTCGCTCGGCGAGTTCATGTGATCGCGGAAGTAGCTGTAGGCGGCCTGGTTGCCGCCCGGCGGCATGTTCGCGGCGGTGGTGACCATCCAGTTGCCGTCGGCATTGTAGACATAGATGCCGCGCAGCCGCTGGGCGCTCTCCATGGTGCGCAGCATGAAGGCTTCGGTCTGCTTCAGTGCTTCGGGCTCGATACCGGCGGTCTCGAGCTGGAAACTCACCAGGGAGACGGCCTGATCGGCGATCTCATAGGTGTCCTCGGCGTGCTGGCGCATCGAGCGGGCGAGATTCTGCGTCTCGAGTTCGGCCTTCTGCACGGCGGCGTCATAGGCAACCCATTCCCGCCAGCCTTCCAGCGCCACGATCGCCGCGCAGATGGCGACGACAAACAGCGCCGCGCGCCTGGTCAGCGATTTGGGGGCCGGGCGGGCCATGAGGCAGGGTTTCCGGAACGGATTCTGTCCCGGAGCTTGTCGCATGCTCTCGTTAACATGGGCGAAAGCGGGAACTTAGCATCGTCCCTCATCTGTTCATCAAAACGCAAACGGACGGCCATGGGCCGTCCGTCCGTCGAAACGCGTAGAGCGGAGTATTCAGGCTTACTTGCTGAACGGCACCGAGGCCTTCAGCATCTCGCCGGTGGCGTTGAACACCACCTGGAAATCGACGCCGATCGACTTGCCCGAACCCTTGAGGACGATCGCAGCAGTAACCGTGAGGTCGTTGCCTTCCTCGTCCTTGTTCCGCTCCTTGAGGTTGAACACGATGCTGTCGCCCGACTTCTTGCCGACGGCGAGGCCGGAGAAAGTGACGTTCGAGGTCATCGCCGCCTCATAGCGCCGGTTCTGGTCGCTATAGGCGAGCGTGCCGTTGACGGCGAGGCTGGTGCCGGCCAGCGTGCAGCGGCCCGAATAGTTGACCTTGTCGGAGTTGCCTTCGCTGAGCGACAGGCGGCAGACCACCGACTCGCTCTCGGCGCCCACCAGGGTGCCGCGGCCCTTCCAGCTGCCGACATAGGACTTCAGCAGCGCCACGTCGGCCGGTGCGGCCATCACGGGCGCAGCGGCCATGGGGGTGACGGCCAGCAGACCAGCGAGCGCGACGATGCGCGGCAGGGGTCCGAAGAGCTTCATTTCTTAACGCCTCCAAGCGGATGAAAGAATCGCCCCCCGGCGACCAGCAGAGCCGGCAGAATGAACACATCGCCGATCAATGCAAAGCCGAGAGTTATCACAAACAGGGTGCCAAACAAGGCAACTTGCGGCAGGGCCGAGAACATGACGATGGCCATGCCGGAGCACAGGATCAGCGTGGCTGCAATAATGGCGCCGCCGATACGCTCCATCGTGTGATGAATAGCATCGAGGTGCGAGCGTCCTTCTTCGCGCCGCGAGTGCAGATAGTGCGACAGGAAGTGAGTGGTGTCGTCGACGGCTATACCGAACGCGATGGTCAGCGCCAGCACGGTGGTCAGTTGCAGCCCCGAACCACTGAAGTAGAGCCAGGCCTCGGTGCCGAGCACCGGGAAGAGGTTGGGGATGGCCGCCGCGACGGCGACGCGCAGCGAGCGGAAGGCCCAGCCGATCAGGAACAGGTTGACGATCACCGACAGGGTCAGGTCGAGCTGCAGGCCGCGCACAATATTGTCGGTGGCATAGGTGGTCATCACCCGGAAGCCGCCGACTTCGGCGCCTTCGATGCCGGCTGCCTTGATGTCGGCCTCGATACCTTCCTTGAGCCGGACCAGCTCTTCGGACGAAATGATCGTCGGCATGAACCCGGTGACGAGGGCGCGAGTGCCGTCGGGTGTGACGAAGCGGCCGCGAAGGTCGCCGACGGCGTTGAAGATCTGCTCCCGCGTAAAGCCGGACTCGGCATAGTGCGTGAAAGCGGCAGCCGAAATTACCTTGTTCTGGCCAAGGTGCTTCTCGACGATCTGGTGGACCTTCTTGACCTTCTCGAAGTCCTTGTCGCCGACATCGGCGATGCCTTCGTCGAGCGGTACGTTGACGTAGAGCGGTGCAACGCCGCCGACGCCCTGGTCGATCTGCTCGGCGGCGGTTAGCGCTGTCGAGTTCTTGGCCATGAAGTCCTCGAACGAGAACCGCGGCTGGATCAGTGCATAGGGGATGAGCAGCAGGCCGGTGAGGACGATGGCGATGACTGCCAGTGGCCGGCCGAGCTTCGAAGCAACGAACCAGGCGAGGGGGATCGGCGCGGTAATGGCGTAGCTCGGCTTGGGCGCCTTGAAGCCCAGCCGGACAGCGAGCTTCAGGATCAGCGGCAGGAACGTCATCAGGCAGATGAAGTTGATCAACGAAGCCAGCGTGCCGGCCATCGAGAATTCCTGGATGCCCTGGCCGGCGGTCAGCGACAGCGAGGCGAAGGACACCAGCGTCGTCAGCATGGTGAGCGCACTGGCCGGGCCAACGACGCGTACCGTCTCATCGACGGCCTTGTACGGGTCCATGCCTTCCCGCCAATAGGCGAGCCAATTGAAGATGAAGAACAGGCTCTCCGCGAAGGCGATCACCAAAACGATCGTGGTGACGATGATGGTGAGGAAGGAGAACGACCCGAACAGCGCGATGATCGATCCCATCACCCAGACCACGGCGATGAACGGCGTGGCGGCGACCAGCACCGCGCCCCAGAAGGAGCGCAGCGAGAACAGGGCGATCAGGGCACCCAGCGCGAAGCCGTAGACCGTGAAGGTGATCTGGTCGTCGACTGCGGCATTGAGCATCTCGCTGGTCCAGATCGGCGGACCGGTGAGCTCGACCTGGACCTGATCCGACTCGTAGTCGGCGACCAGCGAGCGCAGGTCGTCGATCATGGCGCGGGTGCCGCCGCCCTTGGTCATCTCGGGATTGGGGAACACGATGATGACCACGCCGGACAGGTCCGGGTTGATCAGGTTCTTCATCATCGGGTCGTTATTGTAGAGGTCGGTCAGCGCCTTGCTGACTTCCTCGGGGGTCTGCATGCCCTCGGGAACGGCGGGCAGGGTGGTGCCGTCGGGGGCCGGAACGCGCAGCGTGAACGCCGACATGGTGCCGGTGATGTATTCGCTGTTGGAGATATCCAGCGCCATGGCGCGGATCGTCTCGATGGTCTCGGGATTGGTCAGGCTGGGCGAATTGACCAGCAGATAAATGTCGTTTTCGAACGTGCCGAAGGTATTGGCCAGGTGTTCGTAGTTGTCGTACTCCTCGCCGGAGTGCGCGAAGACGCGCAGCATGTCGCCGTCGACGCTGGCGCGCGGCACCTGTACGACGCAGAACACCGTCATAAGCAACACAAAGGCGGTGATGATCCGCGGATGCTTCAGCGTGATGTGGCCGAGCGTTTCAAGCCCGAAGCCGATGGAACGATCATGCCCGAAGGCCCAGTTCCACAGACGGCCAAGCAGAGTATTATTCGACAATAGACTCGTCCCCTAGACGGTGGCGCCCCGCGTCAGGCGCGGATTACTACGGATTCACGGTCGACGCGTCCAGCCGTTTGAGCGGCGCGTCACCTCCCGAATGTGGCGCAGTGCGGCGATTCCGGCCCAAAGTTGCCGCAAACCCACGTCACTATGCTCGGACGCGCAGCGCGACGCCTGTTGCCAATACCGTGGACATCCTTGCCGGCAGCCCCGCGCCGGTTGGTCTTCGGAACGGGAATCGCCTAAAGCTTCCCTCAGGTTTCATAGTTCGAAAACGGCCCCGTGGCAGACAAGACCGACGACCCGAACGGCTCAGCGCCGCTCCCCTCCGACATCGCCCCGATTTCGATCAGCGACGAGATGCGCGAGTCCTATCTCAGTTACGCGATGAGCGTGATTGTGAGCCGGGCTCTGCCTGATGTGCGCGACGGGCTGAAGCCGGTGCACCGGCGCATCCTCTATTCCATGCACGAGCAGGGCTATGTGTGGAACCGCCCGCACCGCAAGTCGGCCCGCGTGGTTGGCGACGTGATCGGTAAGTACCACCCGCACTCGAACGACGCGGTGTATTTCTCGTTGGTGCGCATGGCGCAGGAGTTCTCGCTCCGCGTGACGCTGATCGACGGGCAGGGCAATTTCGGCTCGGTCGATGGCGATATGCCGGCCGCCATGCGCTACACCGAAGTGCGCATGGAGAAGGTGACCGACAGCCTGCTCGATGACATCGACAAGGACACGGTCGACTTCAAGGACAACTACGACGCGTCCGAGCGCGAGCCGACGGTGCTGCCGGCGCGGTTCCCGAACCTGCTGGTCAATGGCGGCAGCGGTATTGCCGTCGGCATGGCGACCAACATCCCGACCCACAACCTGGGTGAGGTGATCGATGCCGTCCTGATGCTGATGGACAGCCCCGGTGCGATTACCGAGGAGCTGATGACGGTGCTGCCGGGACCGGACTTCCCGACCGGCGCCATCATTCTTGGTCGTTCCGGTATCCGCCAGGCCTATGAGACCGGTCGCGGCGCCATCCTCATTCGGGGCAAGGCCCATACCGAGGAGATGCGCAAGGAGCGCGAGGCGATCATCATCACCGAGATTCCGTATCAGGTGAACAAGGCGACGATGATCGAGAAGATGGCCGAGCTGGTGCGCGACAAGCGCATCGAGGGCATCTCCGACATCCGCGATGAATCCGATCGCAACGGCATGCGCGTGGTCATCGAGCTGAAGCGCGATGCGGTGCCCGATGTGGTGCTGAACCAGCTCTATCGCTTCACCCCGCTGCAGGGCTCGTTCGGCTGCAACTTCGTGGCGCTGAACGGTGGCAAGCCGGAGCTGATGAGCCTCAAGCAGATGCTCGCGGCCTTCCTCGAGTTCCGCGAGGAAGTGGTCACCCGACGCACCCGGTTCCTGCTGAACAAGGCGCGCGACCGCGCTCATATCCTCGTCGGCCTCGCGGTTGCGGTAGCCAACGTGGACGAGGTCATTGCGCTTATCCGCACCTCGCCTGACCCGGGCACGGCCCGCGAGCGCCTGATGGCGCGGGACTGGCCGGCGCGTGACGTGGCGCCGCTGATTGCGCTGATCGACGACCCGCGCCACCGGATGAACGAGGACGGCACCTTCAAGCTGAGCGACGAGCAGGCCCGCGCCATCCTGGCGCTGACGCTGAGCCGGCTCACGGCGCTGGGCGTCAACGAAATCGGCGACGAACTCAACGGGCTAGGTACCGATATCTCCGAGTACCTGAGCATCCTGCGCTCGCGCGAGCGGGTGATGGAGATCGTCCGCAACGAGCTGACCGAGATCAAGGAGCAGTTCAACACGCCGCGTCTGACCGTCATCGACGAGGCGGCCGGCGACTTCGAGGACGAGGACCTGATCGCCCGCGAGGACATGGTGGTGACCGTGACCCATGGCGGCTACATCAAGCGGGTGCCGCTGACCTCGTATCGAGCACAGCGCCGCGGCGGCAAGGGCCGCTCCGGCATGGCGACGCGCGACGAGGATTTCGTCAGCCGGCTGTTCATCGCCAACACCCATACCCCGGTGCTGTTCTTCTCGTCGGCCGGGCAGGTCTACAAGATGAAGGTGTGGCGCCTGCCGATCGGCGAGCCGCAGGCCCGCGGCAAGGCGCTGATCAACATGCTGCCGCTCGATCCGGGCGAGCGCATCACCTCGATCATGCCGCTGCCTGAGGACGAAAGCAGCTGGCAGCAGCTCGACGTGATGTTCTCGACGATACGCGGCACGGTGCGCCGCAACTCGCTGGCCGACTTCGTCGAGATCAACAAGAACGGCAAGATCGCCATGAAGCTCGATGAAGGCGACGGCATCGTTGATGTCGCCACCTGCACGGCCAATGACGACGTGCTGCTGACCACGGCGCTGGGGCAGGCGATCCGCTTCCAGGTCGATGAGGTCCGCGTGTTCAAGGGCCGCGACTCGACCGGCGTGCGCGGCATCAGTCTCGCCGAGGGCGATCGCATCATCTCGATGGCGATCATCCACCACTTCGACGCCGAGTCTTCGGAGCGCTCCGCGTATCTGAAGATGAGCCGCGCCGTGCGCGGCGAGGGCGAGACCGAGGAGGTTTCCGACGACGCCGAGGATGCGGTGCCGGCGGGCGAGCTGAGCCAGGAGCGCTATGCGGCGATGTCAGCCGCCGAGCAGTTCATCCTGACCATCTCGGAGAACGGCTACGGCAAGCGCACCTCGAGCCACGAGTACCGGATCACCGGGCGCGGCGGCAAAGGCATCGTCGCCATGGCGGTGAACAAGCGCAACGGCCCGCTGGTCGGCTCGTTCCCGGTGGAAGATGGCGACCAGATCATGCTGGTGACCAATGGCGGCCAGGTGATCCGCGTGCCGGTGGACGCCGGCCCGGACAACCGGATCCGTATTGTCGGCCGCTCCTCGCAGGGTGTCACGGTGTTCAACACCGCAGATGGCGAGAAGGTGGTTTCGGTGGAGCGGATCAGCGAGCCGGAAGGCGAGGATGCCGAACCGGAGGCCGATGAGCCCGGCGATGGCACCGCCGCCTGACGGCGACATAGTTTCGATCAAACAGCGGGCGGCAATTGCCGCCCGTTTGCGTTCAGCCATCGAGCAGAGCTTCGCGCATTGGGAAGCGGTGCCCGATCTCGACTTCGACGCGGCGTTCGACACCTATCTGGACGAGGCGCTGGCGGCCGAGACGCGGCTGGGCTTCGTTCTGGCCAATCAGCGGCTGATGGCGCAACTGCGCAATGGGCACAGCGGCTTTCACGACGACTGGGTGATGCAGCGGCATGGGCGGTCGTTCGGGCTGATGCTGCGGCCGCTCGACGGGCGGTGGACCGTGACGAGCAGCCGACATGCCAAGCTGCCGGTGGGCAGCGTGGTCGAGACCCTTGATGGCGTGCCGATGGCCGAGCTGTTCGAGCGGGTGCGTCCCTACCTCGCAGCCTCAAGCGACAGGGCGGCGGCCGACAGGCTGTTCTATCGACGGCACCTGTTGCCGGAGGCGATCACGCTGGGGCTTGCGGACGATGGGAGGTTTGCTGTCGCCAAGGCGGATTGGCCGGCGGTCGAGGTGCCCCTGCCGCGGGTGCGGTATGAAGGCGGCGTCGCGGTGCTGCCGATCCTCAGCTTCGACGATCCGCGCTTCGAAGCCGCGGCGGTCGAGGCCGTTCAAGGGCTGGATGGTGACGCGCCGCTGATCATCGATCTGCGCGGCAACGGGGGCGGTAACACGCCGCTTAGCCTGCTCGCGGCGCTGATGGATCGGCCGTATCGGCGCTGGCGGTCCACGGTGCTGAGCACCACGACGTTGCGGCGCGCCCACGGGGAAACACCTGAGCCGGTGACCTACGATGCGCCCCGGCACGAACCCATTGCCGGTGCGCATCGCGGGCCGTTGGCCATCCTCATCGACGGCACAGTCGGATCGGCAGCCGAGGATTTCGCCATGCCGTTCAAGGACAATGGGCGCGGTGTGCTGGTGGGTGAGGCAACCGCGGGGAGCAGCGGGCAGCCGCACTACATCGATCTCGGCGGCGGGTTTCACGCCTGGGTTGGGGCCAAACGCGAAAGCTTCCCGGATGGCGGCGTGTTCGAAGGCGTCGGAATTGCTCCGGACATCGCAATTGTCCAGCAGGCTGCGGATTTAGGCGAACAACGCGACCGTGTTCTCAACGGCTGTTTGATGAGAATGGCGCAAAAATAGCGGAAAATATCGACAATACGCGTCGGAATTGCGGAAACGAATTGACATATCCGGCGTAGGAGCGGAAAGTCCTGCTGCTCGCCGCGGGTCGCTGACCCTGCTTGCGGCGCAGCGATAGTTATGGCTGGCTCGTTGGAGCGAGCCAGCCTAACGACCCGGAGCCCCCGATGATCGATTCCGCCATCCTTCTTCCGTATGTTCTCGCCTGCCTGTTGTTCGCCATCGTGCCCGGACCGTCGGTCACCGTGGTGGTCGCCAATTCGCTGGCGCGCGGCACCAAAGCGGGCCTGCTGACCATCCTCGGCACCGAGATCGCCATGCTCACCATGGTGTTCATCGTTGCGGTCGGGCTCGATGCGGTGATGACACTGGTGTCGGAGGCCTTCACCATCATCAAGTTCGCCGGAGCGGCCTATCTGGTGTGGATCGGCTTCAAGATGTTCACCTCGTCGGGCAAGCTCGAGATGGGCACGCCGGGCGAAAAACTGCCCCTCGGCCGTTACATCTGGCAGGGGGCGCTGATCAACTGGTCCAACCCCAAGACGCTGCTGTTCCTCGGGGCGTTCCTGCCGCAGTTCATCGACATGAGCCGGCCGGCCTTCGAGCAGATCATGGTGCTGGGGCTGATCGTCATGGCCGTCGCCACCGCTTCTGACTGCGTCTACGCGGTGATCGCCGGCAGCGCCCGGCAGTTGTTGACCACGGCGCGGGTGCGGATGATGAACCGGGTGTCCGGCGTGATCCTGATGATCGGCGGCGTCTGGCTGGCGTTCCAGAAGCGCAGCTAGGACACGATGGATGGTGCGGCATGACAAACCCCTCTATCGCCGCGTGAACACTACTGCCCACGGCGTGCATCACGGTCGTGGTGGGGACTACAGCTCGTCACGAGGCAAGGACGATCGCTTCGACCGGGGGGCGATGCGCGGCAAGATGCAGCGCGGGCTCGACTATACCCCGTTGTTCAAATTCCTGCTTTCTCGAATAGGTGACGACTGGGACGAAGTGCACCGGGTCGCCGCGAGCCGCCTCGACCGAGAGGAGCCTATCTACTGGCTGGTAGCTCGATCAATCAGCGACCGCCAGCCGCGGGTGCGGATCGGAGAGAGTACGTACTACAGCGGTCTCTACGTCGATGAAGACAACCGACTTGCGATTGTCGACCCGTCGTTGCGGGTGGAAGAGATGCAGCCGTCATGCGCCTGTTGCACGCACACCTTCAATGGCGTGACGTTCACCAGGAAATACGAGGCCTCCAACATCTGAGCCTGAACCCGGATCGGATCGACGTTGTCGGCAGGCTAGAGAGACCGCCGCCATCGCCGGGACTGTCACCGTTTGCATGGCGGTGCTAGGTGAGCGCCGCCATGCCTGATCTACCGATCCTCGTCTCCTTCGTCATCGCCGCGTTCGTCGTGGTGATCGTTCCCGGTGTCACCGTGTCGGCGCTGGTCAGCACCTCGCTGGCCCGCGGCCTGGCGGCCGGATTGTGGATGGAAGCGGGCGTGCAGGCGGGGCGCTTCACCATGGTGCTGGTGGTGGCGCTGGCGCTCGAGGCAGTGACCGGGTTCGTCGGGGCGGCGTTCGATATCATCAAATATGTCGGCGCGGCCTACCTGATCTGGATCGGCTGGGGTTACATCACCAGCCGGCACGGCATCGCCACCGACCGGCCGATCGCGGCGCGCTCGCCATTGCAACAGGCGGCAGCCGGTTTCTTCGTCTTGTGGAGCAACCCCAAGGCGCTGATCTTCTTCGGGGCATTCCTGCCGCAGTTCGTCAACCCGGCTCACCCCGCCTGGCCGCAGGTGATCGTGCTCGGGCTGATCGAAATGGCGGCGGGCCTCATCACCGACTGCGTCTACATCTATCTCGCCGCCCGGGCCCGTGGGGCGCTGGGCGACGACCGGATGCTGCTGGTCAACCGCACCGCCGGGGTGATTCTGATCGGCGCCGCGCTCTGGCTGGCGCTGCAGCATCACTAGAGCGCCTTGAGAAAAGGGCCTGTCCCCGAGAAGGCGGGGATCACGAGCTGTTCCGGCTCGAAAACGCCACAAAATCAATGACGTACAGATGTGATCGAACAACCCGGTTTCCGGGCTGCCCAACCCGATACATTCCGGTTACGCACGATGCGGAAGGAATGAGGGGACGGATTCGCATGGTCGTTGCAGCGGCCTCCGCCAAGGTGCAATTGGCGTCGGAGGTAGCCTACGCGCGGGCAATGGAGGCGCTGGCCGCCGACCTCGCCATCTATTTTGCTTCAGGCATCCACCTGCCCATCGAGAATGCACGGCAAGCGGTGGTGCGCATGCTGGAGCGGACGCTGGAACTGCCGCTCTCGGACTATATCGACGAGTTCGAGCTCTCGGCGCGCGAGATGGATGAGGCACTGGAGCACGCCCTCGAGTGCATCGGCAACTCCATCGGGCTGATCCGGGCCGCCGCGCTGCCGCAGGCGTGACAAGGGCGCGGTCTCAGCTGTCACTGAGGCGGAACTCAGGAAGCGCTGGCCGGCGTGGTCCAGTTGGCCGGGTCCCTGGCGCGCCCAAGCGGCGGCGCTCTCCACGTCCCAGTCATTGCCGGCGAGCGGCATGTGGCGGCGGACCTCGGGATTGGTGAGCAGCGCGAGCAGCTCCGTCGCCGGGATTTCGGACGCGGATGAAAGGAGAGCTCGGCCATCATTGTCCCTCGGCGCCGGGATCGACAGTATATCGCGGCCGCGCGGCTGTCTGTCTGCCCGGCTTGCCAGAATTGCCTTGCCGTGACAAAACCCGCCGCAACATCAACGGGGAGGGCGCTCCGCCATGGCCAGACTTGTCGGCTTTTATCCCGGCTCTTTCGATCCCTTGACCAATGGCCATCTCGACGTCATCGAGCGCGCCTGCAAGCTGGTCGATACGCTGGTGATCGCGGTGGGGACCCACCATTCCAAGAAGCCGCTGTTCAGCCATGAGGATCGAGTGGCGCTGCTGCGCGCCGTGCTCGAGCCGATCGGCAAGCGTACCGAGACCGAATTCCAGTTCGTCGACTTCTCCGGCCTGATGGTCAATGCCGCCCGCGCCGCCGGCGCCAAGCTGATCATCCGAGGCCTGCGCGACACCACCGACTACAATTTCGAGATGCAGATGGTGGGCATGAATGCCCAGATGGCGCCGGACCTGCAGACTGTCTTCCTGCCATCCAGCCCGCATGTCCGCCACATCTCGGCCACGCTCGTGCGTCAGATCGCCGAGCTCGGAGGCGACATCAGCGCCTTTGTTCCGCCCATCGTTCTGAAGGCACTGAAGAAATAATGACCGATCCCATCAAGCGCGCCGGCATCATCCTCGGCATTCTCCTCGCCGCGGTCGCCGCCTTCTTCACCGTCTCGATCGCTGCTCCGCAGGCCGCCAAGGCCCAGGAGGGCAAGCCTCACTGGATCCTCGAGCTCAAGGACGGCATCGTCGATATCGAGCTTCGGCCCGACCTCGCGCCTGGCCATGTGAAGCGGGTGATCGAGCTCACTGAGAAGGGCTTTTACAACGGCATCGTCTTCCATCGCGTCATCGACGGCTTCATGGCGCAGGGCGGTGACCCGACCGGTACCGGCATGGGCGGCTCGGACCTGCCGGACCTCGCCGCAGAATTCACCACTGCCGAGCATTTTACCCGCGGCGTCGTTGCCGCTGCCCGTTCAAGTGACCCGAACAGCGCCAACTCGCAGTTCTTCATCATGTTCGCCGACGCGCCGCATCTCGATGGTCAGTACACCATCTGGGGCAAGGTCGTTTCGGGCATGGAGTTCGTCGACAAGATCAAGAAGGGCAACGGCGACCAGCCGGTCCAGGACCCCGACAAGATCATCTCCGCCAAGATCGAATACAAGTAAGCAAGGCCCGCGGAAGCGTGGGCGGCCGGAGTGCTCTTGCAGTCCCGCGGTTCGCGAGCCTGACAACATAAGGAAACTACCATGGCTTATGCCGATCCCGAGAACACCCTCGTCATCGAGACCACCAAGGGCAAGGTGGTTATCGCCATGCGCCCTGACCTGGCCCCGAACCATGTCGCGCACATCAAGAAGCTGGCGCGCGAAGGCTTTTACGACGGCATCGTCTTCCACCGCGTGATCGACGGCTTCATGGCGCAGACGGGCGATCCGACCGGCACCGGCACGGGGTCGTCGAAGTATCCGAACCTGAAGCAGGAGTTCAACGCCGAGCCGCACGTCCGCGGTGTCGCGTCGATGGCCCGCGCCCAGAACCCGGACAGCGCCAACTCGCAGTTCTTCATCGTGTTCAACGATGCGCGCTTCCTCGACCGCCAGTACACGGTGTGGGGCAAGGTGATCGAAGGCATGGAAAACGTCGACCAGATCAAGCGCGGCGAGCCGGTGCGTGATCCGGACTCGATGATCACCGTCAAGGTCGCGGCGGACATCGCCGAATGATCCGGCTGGCCGCAATCGCATCGATCGTGAGCCTTTGCGGCCTTGCCACTCCGTCGCTGGCGACGGAGTGGGTGAACTGCGTCGCGCCGGATGGCGCGGCGACGTTCGACTTCCTCGTCGGCTCCTCCGACTTCCTGTCGATCGCCGGCCTCAATGTCTCGACCGGCGAGAAGGTGTGGGCCAGCAGCGCTGCCTATGGTCCGGGCGATCCGGTTGCGGTGGGGCAGGCCTTCGAGACTGCCGATACCATCCTGATCGACGCGGTCGATGAGAACATGGCCGCCAAGGTCGCCGAGTTGCGCCTGTTCAAGGCGAACGAAGCCGACGCCATGGTCTATGGCGGCACGCTCCGCATTCCGGGCTATGGCGCCTGGGCGGTGAGCTGCACCGGCCCCTGATGCGCGTCGACGACTTCGATTTCGAACTTCCCGGCGAGAGCATCGCGCTCCACCCCGCTGAGCCCAGGGATTCTGCCCGCATGCTCATCGTGCGGCCGGGCGAGCCGCTGGAGGATGGCCGGGTAACCGACCTGTTGCGCCTGCTGCGCGCCGGTGACGTGCTGGTCGTGAATGACACCCGCGTGCTGCCGGCCGAACTCACCGGCACCCGGATCCGCGGCGAGCTCAGCGCCAATGTCAGCTTCAACCTGCATAAGCGGGTGGACGCAAACACCTGGCGGGCGTTTGCCCGTCCGGCGAAGAAACTGCACCTGCTCGACCGACTGGAGCTGGGCGACAATGGCTCGATTACCGCCACGGTCACCGGCAAGGGGGAGACCGGCGAGATCACGCTGGCGTTCGACCTCGGCGGGGCGCAACTCGACGAGGCGATCAAGGCGCACGGCGCGATGCCGCTGCCGCCCTATATCGAGGCCAAGCGCCACACCGAAGAGCGTGACAAGTCGGACTACCAGACGGTCTATGCGGCTCGCGACGGGGCGGTGGCGGCGCCGACCGCTGGGCTGCATTTCACCGAAAGCCTGCTGCAGCAACTGGCGGATCTGGGCGTCAGCGTCGAGCGGGTAACGCTGCATGTGGGGGCAGGGACGTTCCTGCCGGTAAAGGTCGATGACACCGACGACCACGTGATGCACGCCGAGTGGGGCGATATCCCCGCGGCGGTGGTGGAGCGCATCCTCGCCGCCAAGGCGAAGGGCGGGCGAGTGGTTGCGGTGGGGACGACGAGCCTCAGGCTGCTCGAGACCGCAGCGCGGGCGACCGGCACGCTGCAGCCGTTCGTCGGCGACACCGACATCTTCATCACGCCGGGCTATCGCTTCAACGCGGTGGACATGCTGATGACCAACTTCCACCTGCCACGCTCGACGCTGTTCATGCTGGTCAGCGCGTTTGCCGGGCTCGACACGATGCGCGCCGCTTACACGCATGCCATTGCCGACGGCTACCGGTTCTACTCCTACGGCGACGCCAGTCTGCTGTTCCGGGCAGATTGATCTTGTTCCGACGAGCAGGAAGTTGCTCGCGGGGATAGCCCCCCGCGAGCACTGGCGGCGTCAAAGTCCCGCAGCGTCGTGCAGCAAGGTGCCGGTGAAACCGCACGCCGCACCGTGATAGCCGACGCAGCCGTTGCGTTCCTCGATCTTGAGACCGCCCTGTCCATCGAACTCCAGTCCGATCTCGCAGTAGCGCTCGGCAGCGAGTGGCCCGCCTGCTGGATCATAGTACTCGTTCTCGACGAAGAAATTCCCGCCTTGCTGGGAGAGAAGAACCTCGCCCTCGATACCGCCGCCGCAGCCCGGAATGTCGTTCTCCATGGGGGTCACGGTGTTGATCGAGATGGCGTAACGATCATCCTCGATATTTGAGAGATCGACCGTCAGCTCCCCTTCGCCATGACCGGAGTAGTGTCCCTCGATGGGATCCACGTCCTGCGCCAGTGCAGGCACGATGGCGGACAGGGTGAGGGCAACCAGAAAAGCACGCAGCATCAATAACCTCGGAATCAGAAACACCCGAGGGGTGGCGGCTGAGCATGGCGAAAATCGGACAGGGCCTTGTCGGGTAGGGATAGCAGTTGCGGGGGCCGGGCGGTGAGGTCTGCGCCACTCCCGCTCCAATGCGGCTGCCAGCCGGCATCCGCGAACACCATGCATGGGCTTGGCTGGCACCACCCGCAACTCCGGGACTTGTTGCCGGAGCGGACCGACCCGAAGATCATGGTGCCGGACTGGCCGCAATTCATGCGCGGCTGCATCCGCTATCGGCAGTCGTTGGACGAGCAGCGCCCCGACGTACCGCGAAGCGGCAAGGCGTTCGGCCAGTAGCCAGAGACATCGTTCGGTTTGCTGCCTGTCGCCGGTAGGGATATTCTGTCGGCGCGAGGGGATGTTCTCCTCGACAACAGGGAGGAGCGAAGATGTCAAAATATATCCTGCTGCTCAACTGGACCGAGCAAGGCGTCAAGACCGTCAAGGAGTCGACCAAGCGTTATGATGCCGCCAAGGAGGCGGCCAAGGCCGTCGGTGGGACTCTCGAAACCATCTACATGACCTTCGGCGCCTATGACCTGGTGGGCATCCTCGATGCACCCAATGACGAGGCTGCCGCCACGTTCGTGCTGCGCACGGGCATGGCCGGCAATATCCGGGCGACGACGCTCAAGGCCTTCCCCGAGGCCGACTATCGCAAGGTCATCGGAGGCATCTGACCGGCGGGCGGACGAGGGCAGCCCTCGCCGCGGGGTGACAGGCGCGCGCCGTCCCGCTAATAGGCGCGCATGACCGACTTCTCCTTCACCCTTCAGGCTACCGACGGCATGGCGCGCCGCGGGCGGATCGACACTTCCCGCGGCGACGTGCAGACTCCGGCTTTCATGCCGGTGGGCACCGTCGGCACGGTCAAGGCGATGTACCCCGAACAGGTGCGCGAAACAGGCGCGGATATCCTGCTCGGCAACACCTATCACCTCATGCTGCGCCCCGGCGCTGAACGCGTCGCCGCGCTCGGCGGGCTGCATGACTTCATGGACTGGCAGCGGCCGATCCTGACCGATAGCGGCGGGTTCCAGGTGATGTCGCTGGCCAAGCTCCGGAAGCTCACCGAGAAGGGCGTGACCTTCCGCTCGCACATTGACGGCACGGCCTATGAGCTGACGCCAGAGCGTTCGATCGAGATCCAGACCCTGCTCGACAGCGACATCATCATGCAGCTCGACGAGTGCATCCCGCTTCCGTCCGAGCATAAGGAAATGCTGCGCGCCATGGAGCTGTCGCTCCGCTGGGCGCAGCGAAGCAAGGACGCCTTCGGGCATGAGCCGCACCGCGCGCTGTTCGGCATCGTGCAGGGCGGCGACGATGCGGAGCTCAGGGCGAAGTCGGCGGCGGGGCTGAAGTCGATCGGCTTCAGCGGCTACTCGATCGGGGGCCTCGCGGTGGGCGAGCCGCAGGAAGTGATGTTCCGGGTGCTGAGCGAGATCACGCCGGAGCTGCCAACCGACAAGCCGCGCTACCTGATGGGCGTGGGCAAGCCCGACGACATCCTCGGCGGCATCGAGCGCGGCGTCGACATGTTCGACTGCGTGCATCCGACCCGCGCCGGACGGCACGGGCACGCCTATACGCGCTTCGGTGTCATCAACCTGAAGAACGCCCGGCATAAGGACGATCCGCGTCCGCTCGACGAAACCTCGCCCAATCCGAACTGCCGCCGCTTCAGCCGCGCCTACCTGCACCACCTGATCCGCACCGAGGAGATGCTCGGGGCGATGATCCTGAGCCAGATCAACCTGAGCTACTACCAGCAGCTCTGCATAGGGGCCCGTGCGGCGATCGAGGCTGGTACGTTCGCCGATTATGCGGCACAAACCCGAGCGACATGGGCGGCGGGCGACATCGCCGCCGTCTGATATGGAGCGTGGTCAGGAAAAGTTGCAGACTTTTCCGGTTCGACCGCGTGACCAACTAAAGAACCGGAGAACAGCGTCATGGCCACCCCCCGCAAGTCCCTCCTCAACCCGCTGATGAAGTCGCGCAAGCGTCTCGACGAGACGACCATGCGCGAACTGTTCGCCGGCGACCCCAACCGCTTCAAGACCTTTTCCGCCAAGGCCGGCGACCTGCTGCTCGATTACTCGAAGAACCGCATCGACGAGAAGGCGATGGCGGCTTTGTTCGAGCTGGCGCGTGCTGCCGGCGTCGAAGAACGGCGGGACGCGATGTGGAAGGGCGAGCACATCAACATCACCGAGGATCGCGCGGTGCAGCACATGGCGCTGCGCTACATGGGCGACAAGAAGGTGATGGTCGACGGCAAGGACGTGATGCCGGACGTGCGTGGCGTCCTCGCAGCGATGAAGGGCTTTTCCGACGCAGTGCGCAATGGTGCGATCAAGGGCTCGAGCGGCGACAGCTTCACCGATGTGGTCAATATCGGCATCGGCGGCTCGGACCTCGGCCCGGCCATGGTCACGCTGGCGCTGGCGCCCTACACCCGGGCCGACCTCAGGGCGCACTATGTGTCGAACGTCGACGGCGCCCATATCCATGACGTGCTCAGGGGGCTCGACCCGAAGCGGACGATGTTCATCGTCGCCTCGAAGACCTTCACCACCGACGAGACGATGACCAACGCGGCAACCGCCCGCGCCTGGATCGCATCGGCGCTGGGTGAGGCGGCAGTGCCGGATCACTTCGCCGCGCTTTCGACCAACTTAGCGGCCTGCGCCGATTTCGGCATCAAGTCCGACCGCATCTTCGGTTTCTGGGACTGGGTCGGCGGGCGCTATTCGGTGTGGTCGGCGATCGGGCTGCCGGTGGCGATTGCCGTCGGCTACGAGAATTTCGAGGCGTTCCTGCGCGGCGCCTACGAGATGGACCAGCACTTCCTCAAAACCAAGCTGGAAAAGAACCTGCCGGTGATCATGGGCGTGCTCGGCGTCTGGTACCGGAACGCCTGGGGCTTTTCGACCCACGCCGTGCTGCCCTACGATCAGCGGCTCAGCCGCTTCGCCGCCTACCTGCAGCAGCAGGACATGGAATCGAACGGCAAGTCGGTGACGCTCGCGGGCAAGGCCGTGGACTACCCGACCGGACCGATCATCTGGGGCGAACCGGGCACCAACGGTCAGCACGCCTTCTACCAGCTGATCCACCAGGGCACCGACGTGATCCCGGTGGATTTCCTGATCGCCGCGCAGCCGCATGAGCAGCTGCCGCCGCATCACGACAAGCTGGTGGCGAACGTGTTGGCGCAGTCCGAGGCGCTGATGCTGGGCAAGACCAAGGACGAGGTGGTGGCGGAACTCAGCGCGCAGGGCCTCGACAAGGCGCGGATCAAGGAACTGACCCCGCACAAGATGTTCCCGGGCAACCGGCCGTCGAACACGCTGATGTACCCCAAGTTGACGCCGGAGCGGCTCGGCAGCCTGATCGCGCTCTACGAGCACAAGGTGTTCGTGCAGGGCACCATCTGGGGCGTCAACTCGTACGACCAGTGGGGCGTCGAGCTGGGCAAGCAGCTCGCCAGGGCGCTGCTGCCCAAGGTGCAGGGCGCGGAGAAGGCAACGGCCCATGACAGCTCCACCAAGGGGCTGGTCGAGGCGTACCTCAAGCTCAAGCAATGACCGAGGCGGTGGAAGAGCAAGGGGTGAAGAAAGCAGCGCCGGTCGGGATCGATCCCGATCGGCTCGCGGCCACGTTTGCCGATTTCGGCCTTGGTGTTCCTGCGGCGGTCACCGAACTCCTTGGTGGCGGCGCACGCTCGTTCCGCATCGACCGCGAGGACGGCCAGCCGGTCGTGCTCAAGGTATTCAACGACGCGCTGCCGTACGCGACCGGCAAAGAGACTTATGCGTCGCAGTTGCTACGCGACCTCGATGTGCCGATGACTCGCTTCCTCGCCTCGGACGAGACCCGCACCCGGATGCCGTTCCGTTACACCATCGCCAACTACCTGCCTGGCAGGCAAGTGATGACCTTCAAGGACGCGCCGGACGTCGGCGACCTCTACCGGCAGATGGGTGAGATGCTGCGCAAGCTGCACACCGTGCCGGTGCCCGGCTACGGCGCCTTCGATGCGGACGGCCTCCACGATCCGGTGTCGACCAATACCGAATATCTCGAGCGCCGCTTCGCCCACAGCATCGGCCAGTTCCGCCACTACGGCGGTGGCGAGGCGCTGGCGCAGCGGCTCGAGGCGATCTTCGCCGCCCATGCGGATGTCATCGCCGAAAGCCGTGGCGCGGTATTCGCGCACGACGATTTCCAGCCGCACAACGTGCTGGGCGACCGCGGCACGGATGGCCGCCTGCACCTCACCGGCCTCCTGGATTTCGGCAATGCGCGGGCCTCCGACCCGATCTGCGACCTCGCCAAGGCGCTGTTCTGTTCGGAGCACGATGCGCCGGGCTCTACCCGGCATATCCGCGCCGGCTACGGCGCCATCGATCATCCCGATCCCGAAGCTGCCCTGTGGATCTACACCCTCGTGCACCGGGTCACGATGTGGATGTGGCTGCGGCATGTCGGGGTGATCCTCGAGGGCGAGCGGCATGACCTGATGGCCGATCTCGAAGCAATGGCGGAAGCCGGGACCTCGGACGCCGGGAGGCGGTGACCTGACTGTGAAACTCGTGGCCGCCGACATGTCCTGGCCGCTTCAGGTTCTTGCCATCGGTGCGACCCTCGTCATGGTTGCGAGCGGCCTGTCTGTCTTTCTAGGGGTCGCGCTGGCCGTCTTTCGTGGAGGGCTTGCGGTTGATCCCGCAGAAGACGCAAAGCTGCCCGCAATTGAACGGGCCTATCGTCGCAACGCTCGCACAGGACTTATCTTCACTAGCGATCTTTTCCGAATGGTACGACGGCTGATCGGATTTGGCGGTGTGGGGCTCGTTGGTTCGTTCGCAATCATGGGCGTGCTGACCCTGCTGTTCGGCAGATAGACCGCTCCGAAGCGCAACTCAAACGGGCGCAGCGACCGCGCAGATATCGTGCGCGCCACACGCGCCGTTGACGTCGAGGCCGTTGCCAGAGCAGAAGCAAGCATGACCATCACCACCGAAGCCGAACTCGAAAAGCTCAAGACCATCGGCCGCATCTGTGCCGTAGCGCGCGATGCGATGGCGGCGGCACTGGCGCCGGGGATCACCACGCAGGAGCTGGACGATATCGGCCGGCGCATTCTCGATGCTGCCGGGGCGCGTTCGGCGCCCGAGATCACCTATGACTTTCCCGGCGCCACCTGTATTTCGGTGAACGAGGAGATCGCCCACGGCATCCCGGGGGCGCGCGTCATCCAGCCGGGCGATCTGGTGAATATCGACGTGTCGGCGGAGCTCGACGGCGTGTTCGCCGATACCGGTGCGTCGTTCCTCGTGCCGGAGGCAGATCCACGTCTCGTGACGCTCTGCCGAGACGGAAAGCGGGCGATGTGGGAGGGCATCCGTGCGGTGAAGACCGGGGCGCCGTTGAACGGCATCGGCCTCGCCATCGGCGCCTTCGCCAAGAAGCACCGCTACACCTTGATCGAGAATCTCGCGAGCCACGGTGTCGGCGACAGCCTGCATGACGAGCCCGGCGAGATCGCGACCTGGCCCGACAAGTCCGATCGCCGGGTGATCACCGAGGGGCTGGTATTCACGGTGGAGCCGTTCCTGTCGCTGGGCGGCCGCATGGCCGAACAACGCGACGAGGACGATGAATGGACGCTGGTGGCCGATCCGCCGGCCCCTTGCGTGCAGTACGAGCACACCATCGTCGCGACGCGGCGTGGCGCGATTGTGGTGACCGCGGCATAAGTGCGGCGCTGCGCTGAATGGTTTCTGAAGGGGTGGTTCCAAACGCGTTCAAAATCAGTGCGCTAAGGTGAATTCAACGCTGCAGATGCAGCACTGACCTAACCCAAGGACTACCGAAATGACCGTTCTCAACACCCTTCGGCAAACCGGCCGCGCCGCGGTTCTTGCCGTCGTCCTCGCCGGCACCGCCCTGAGTGCGGTCCCGGTCCAGGCAGCCCCCAACATGGGTGGCTTCTCGCTCGACGTGAAGCCGCAGGGCGGCGACCAGAAGCAGCTGCAGCAGTTCAAGAAGAAGAACTTCGGCCCGAACGATTTCTTCAACTGGTGCCTGACCGACAAGCAGATCCGCAAAGGCCTCAAGGCCTACGGCTTCTTCGATGTCGAGATCGTCGATTACCTGAGCAAGAACCGCGTCCGCGTCCAGGCCGGCTATGACGACTGGTACTACTCGATGCGCATCAACCGCTGCTCGGGGATGGTCGACCGGATCAAGAAGCTCTACCCGGTCGATGACGAAGACGACTGGGGTGATGACGACGACTGGTACCCGTCGCCGTACTGATCGAGTTCAGGGCAGGGGCCGGAAACGGCCCCTGTTCTTTTGCGGCCGGGATGCTTTGGGGGCACCGGCTCTTCCCACCTCCGGTGTCATCCCAGCGAAAGCTGGGAGCCAACCATCCTCCAGCATGGGCAGAGAAATGGGCCCCAGCTTTCGCTGGGGTGACACCGATCCCCCGCGGGCTCAGAGATCGATGCGGCGGAACAGCCACCACGGCATTTCGCGCACGAGGCGCATGATCAGCCGCCAGCGGCGCGGGGCGTATTGCACCGGTCCGCCGTGATCGGCGGCCCGCCGCACCAGCCGCGCTACCTCTTCGGCCGAAGCCAGCCGGCGCCCCGGTGGGCTGTTTGCTGTCATCGCCGTGGCCGTCGGGCCCGGCTTCACCACCACGGCGCGCGGACCTTTGCCGGCGAAGCGGTGGGCGATGCCTTCGACCAGCGTCTCGATGCCGGCTTTGCTCGAGGCGTAGATGAAGTTCTTGCGCCGGCCGCGGTCGCCGGCAACAGAGCCGAGCACCACCAGCGAGCCGTGGCCCTGGGCTTCCAGCAGGTTGGCGGCGGCGAGCGACCACAGCGCAGTCGACGTGTAGTTGGTGGTCATCATCGCCGCGGCGGTTCCGAGGTCAGTTGCAGCGACAGACTGCTCCGGCATGATCGCGTAGGCGATGTGCAGATGGTCGACACCGCCGAGGCGGGCGGCGAGCAGCGGCAGTTCGGTTGCCGGATCGGTTGCGACCAGATCGAGCAGGGTGGTCTCACAGCGGCTGGCGCCGAGCTTTCGCAACTCGTCGGCCAGTGCCTCGAGTCGGCCGGCATGGCGGCCGACCAGCAGCAGCGCCGCGCCTTCGGCGGCGTAGAGCCGCGCGATAGCTTCGGCGATACCCGAATTGGCGCCGAGGAGCAGCACGTGCAGCGGCCCGGCGCCCGGGCTTTTCGATTCGAGTTGGGCCATGTTCCATGGCTTAGCAGCCATAATGAAACATGGCGTTACGGCGACCTCAGTCACAATTGGAACCGCGAGGTGACGCCGCGGATGGAACAGAGGCTCGTCTGCCGTTTCGTTGGCCAAGGCGGGAAACCGGAAAAACCGCAATGTTCCCCGTGCCCATCGCGTCCGGTTGACACGCGGCGCCACCAACAAATCAACGCGTGCGCCGGGTACCGGTTGCGGGGATGGCTGCAAATTTAGCGACCGTGTTTCCGCCCCATTGCGGTCCCGTCACGGACACACTGAACCCCTAGCGTTTGCAGGTATCCGCAGCAGATCGGGGGGCAATCCGATGACTGCCTTGACCATCCGTCCACCCTCGCTGGACGACGATATCGCCAGCGCCTTCGAGCGCGAGAAGAGCCAGTTCATGGCGCGTAACCGGGAGCGGTGCAGCCACCTGCTGGTCCGGTTCGGGCCGGACGCGGCCGACGAGAACTTCGCCATTTCGGCGGCGTTCACGCTCGACGAGGCGCGCAATTGGCATCAGGTGGAAGTCGCGGTGCCGTTCAAGGAACTGCGCCGCGAGGATGGGCCGGACCGTGGGCTCATTTCAGCCTTTGGCGAACTCGATGAGGGAATCAGCGCGGCGCGCATCGCCCGGCTGTTTGCCCCGCTTTCGATAGCCCAGCGCATGGCGGGCGGGCGTCGCGACTAGAGCATTCGATCTGTCGCGCTTTCGAACGGGAAGGGCCAGCAGCTCTTTCTGAAGGCGCATAGCTGCAACCGATGGTGGCCGTTGCCGCGGCCGGGGAGCATCAATGAAAACCTGCTGGTTCATCGTCATCGAGAGCATGGGCTCGTGGTGGGTCGACTGCGAGGGCAAGGCCTATGGGCCGTTCGAAAGCCGAGACGAGGCTCAAAGCCAGGCGCGGCGTATCGCCATCACCTATGGCGATGAAGGCCGCCGCTCCGAGGTGTTCGCCCCCACCGACCAGGGATCGCATCGGCTGATCTGGAAGGGCCCGGTGCCGACGGCTTCCTGAAAGCGCTCTAGCGCTGATCGTTGTAGGGTTCCTTGACGGTGCCGACGCGGCGCGCCAGTGCCGAGAATGACAGGGCGCCGTCATCCGAGACGGTGGCATTGGCCATGCGCAGCAGGCGTGCCGGAAAGGCAAGGGCATCGCGTTCCGCCGGACGGAGGTTCTCGATCGAGCGATGGTCGTTGATGGCGGTCTGCTCGGCGGCCCGCATGGCGTCGTCGACATCCTGCCGAGAGACCAGGCCCTTGGCGATCATCGTCTCATGCATGGCGGCGATTGCGAGGTAGAGGCCCTCAAGCTGCAGGTTGGCGCTATTCATCACACGCGTCCTTTTCTCGCACGGAAGAGGCGGGCCGTAGCCCGCCTCCATGCTGCGCTCATCGTCAGCGGATGAACAGCAGGATGATGATGATCAGCCAGATGGGCACGCCCAGCAGCCAGAGCCCAAGTCCTCTCAGCATTAGCCTTCTCCTCTAGCGTGCGCGCCGGAACACGGTGCGGAACACCGTGCCGTTGTCGCGATGGTTGCCACCCATCTGAGCCGCCCAGTAAGCGCCGGCCGCACTGACCAGCAGGGAGGCTGCAGTCAGGAAGGCGGCAAGCACGGCGGTCTTGCGGGCGGTTTCAGCAGCTGCGGCCGCGTCGGCCTTAGCCTTGTCGACAGCCGCCAGCACCTCGGTCACGCGGGCATTGGCTTCGTCCGCGCTGAGGCCGGTGTTGGTGGCGACGAGCTGGGCCAGATAGGCCTTGTCGGGATCGCTCACGCCATCGCCGAGCGCACCCTCAGCCAGGATCCGGCCGGTTTCGGCGCGCACCGCGGTGGTATCGGCCACCGGTGCCGTCGTCGCGGTGGGCGAGGGGCGGAACAACTGATCGACGAAATAGACATTCGGATCGATCGCGCTGCCGGCATCGTCGGCGACGGTCGCCGCGGCGTTGGTGATGGTCGAGGCTGCGGCGCCGACGGCGTTCGCCGCGGCACCGATGCCGCCGACGGCGATCAAACCGCCGATCACCAATGCGCCAGCCCAGACGAGCAGTCCGTGTGCACCGTCGCGCACGTCTGCTTCATCTTCGGTAGCGTCATGATGGCGGCGGCGCATCCGACCGGTGACATAGGCGCCCGCCATGAAGCTCGAGACTTCCACCCACAGCAGCCAGATCCCGGCCGCAATGGCGATCCAGATTACCGGCACATCCGGGCCGGCGTGGAAGTTGACGAAGCTCAGTCCGATCGCAGAGCCGAAGCTCAGCAGGACCAGCGAAATCGCTGAGGCGATCACAATACCGGCGATGATCGCCGGCCAGTCGACATAGGAACTGTTGTCCGTCGCGGCCGGGGTTGAGGCAACGACGACGTCTACTTCGGAGGGAATGGTCATGGTGTGGTCCTTACCTCAGGCCGAAGAAGGACAGGACGGCGAGGATTACGACCACCAGGCCGACGAGGTAGATGATCCCGTTCATTTTTCTTGTTCTCCTATGACGCGGTTCGTCACAGAAAAGTGCGGAAACGAACGATTGGTTGCCTTGATCGGCAAATAATCCTAGCGGGCGCCGGTGCTGCGGCCGTCCGTTTCTTCCTCGTTCTCAACGCGCTCGGCGATCATCTTGCGGAGTCTGTGGAGCTCGTGTCCGGTGAGTTCCTCGGCGCCGATGAGCCGGTTATCGGCACGGCGCAGCGCCAGGATCAGATCGTCGAGCTTGGCCTGCACCGCCTCGCCGTCGCGATTTTGGGTATGCTGCACCACGAACACCATCAGAAAGGTGATGATGGTGGTGGCTGTATTGATCACCAGCTGCCAGGTCTCTGAGAACCCGAACAGCGGTCCACTCACCGCCCATAGCACGATCAGCCCGCACGCTGCGGCGAAGGTCGCCGGCTTGCCGGCGCCGAGTGACACGAGGTTGGAGAATTGGTGGAAGAAACCTGCGGCCATGATGACACCTGCTGTGCAAAGTGTCGGATTCAATCGCGCAAGCGGCGGGGGGTTCCCGGTGCGGCGCCTTCAGACAAGCAGCAGCCCTGAAACGGTGAAGCGCCCTAAAGCCAGAAGCCGAGCGCGGTCGCTACCGTCACCGCGGCGACGAGGAGCAGGAAAGCGGCGAGCCAGCTCAGCAAACCGGGGACTCGTCGGGGTGAGGTCGTTGGTGACATCGGGGCAACCCACAATGGAGGAGATTGCGTGCTCAACGCCCGGTTGCAGCGTCCCAAATGTCGCCCGCGGGGCGGCGGCTCAACCGGTCTGAGGGGAGACTAGACCCTTGCCGGGCAGGGCCATACTCACAAAGACACATGTCGGCGAAAAAGGGGGAAGTGGTACGCCCGGATGGATTCGAACCATCGACCATCCGATTAAAAGTCGGATGCTCTACCACTGAGCTACGGGCGCTCCTGCCGCTCACGCGGATCGGCGCGGAACATAGGCATTGTGCCCCTGCTGTCAATCGCTAACGGAGAATGGCCCTCAGTTGAGTAGCGGTACCGGCTGACCGGCATAGCTCGTGGGCTCACACGGGACGCCTGCACGGTCGAGCCGGGCGCACAGTTCGATTGCCGAGGCGCGATCGACCATCGGGCCGGCAACGATGATCTTGCCGTCGGTGCCGTCCTGCTCGGCGAGCACCGGGGTGAGGCCCACCAGCATGGTGCCGACCTGCGCCAGCAGCTCTTGCCACTGCGCTTCGGCAGTATCGGCACGCACCGGGAAGCCGAGCGCGATGCCGGGGGCGGAACCATCGGGAATAGCCAGCGGCATGGTGTTGGCGGAGAGCGGCACGGCCTTGAGCTTCACTTCGTTGGAGCCTGGCAGCAGCGGGCGCTGCTGCACGGCGACCGTGCCGCCTTCGGTCTCGAAGGTCAGGGTCTTGCCTGAGGTGATCGAACCGGTAGTGGTGGTGTCGATGGCCGCGGCAGCGGTGCGGGCCTTGGTCTGCACCTCCTCGAGGATCTTGGGCACGCTGACCTCGAGGGCGCCGACACGCCTGGTCACGGCGCCGGCGGCTTCCTCGTTCATGGCGAAGCGCTGCAGCAGTTGGGTGTTCTCGCGCTGCATGCGCGTCGATTCCTCTTCGAGCGTCGTGACCTGGGTGCGCAACTGGTTGATGGTGGAGCCTTCGAGGCGTGAGGCATGGAGCGCGCCATAGACGCTGGGCGGGATCAGGCCCGAGAGGTTGGCGCCAAGAATGGCCACGGACCAGATGCCGAGCGCCGTGATGCCCCACATCGTCACATCCGCCGGACGAAACTGGTCTGCTGCCTTCGCCAAAGGTCCTGTCTCCCGAGAGCCCTACGAATCAGGCCGATTTTCGAGTTTACCACTCCGTAACCGCGTTATCGGATTCCCAACAACTTGCTGCCATAAACACGGGGGAAACGATGACCCCTGACGAGGGCCTCCCATGACTGAATTGCTGTCGATCATCTTGGCCGCGGGCGAAGGCACCCGCATGCGCTCGGCCACGCCGAAAGTGCTGCATCAGGTGGGCGGGTTGCCGCTGGTCGGGCACGTGGTGCGGACGGTCGCGGCCAGCTCTTCGGCTATCTCGGTGGTGATCGGGCCGGGGCACGACGCGGTCCAGGCAATGGTCGCGGGGCTGGCCCCGGCGGCAACATTCTCGACGCAGGCCGACCGCAGGGGCACTGCCCACGCAGTGAAACAGGCCGAAGCCGCCTACAGCAGCGCCAAGGGGAACGTGATCGTGCTTTATGCCGACACGCCGCTCGTGTCGGCTGAAACTTTGGCGGGCATCACCACGCGGCTCGATGGTGGTGCCGACATCGTGGTGGTGGGCTTCCGGCCCGAGGATACCACCGGTTACGGCCGGTTGATCACTGACAACGGACAGTTGCTGGCAATCCGCGAGCACAAGGATGCGACCGAGACCGAGCGGGCGATCGGGCTGTGCAACTCCGGTATCATGGGGTTTCGCGCCGAGACGCTGCGTTCGGTGATCGACCGGATCGGCAACGCCAATGCCAAGGGCGAATTCTACCTCACCGACGCGGTGGAACTGGCGAGCGGCGACGGGCGACGGATCGAGGTGGTAGAGGCCGACGCGAACGAGGTGATCGGGGTCGACGACCGGCGGAAGCTGTCGCAGGCCGAGGCGCAGTTCCAGGAGCTGCGGCGCGACGACTTCATGCGCGCCGGGGTGACGTTGAAAGACCCGTCGACGGTGTATTTCTCTTATGACACCGAGATCGGCCGCGACGTGACGATCTTCCCCAACGTGGTGTTCGGGCCCGGGGTGAAGATCGCCGATGGGGTCGAGATCCGGGCGTTCTGCGATATCGAGGATGTGACGATCGGCGAGGGCTCCAGCATCGGGCCGTTCGCCCGCATCCGCGGCGGCGCCGAGTTGGGCAAGGACGTGCACCTCGGCAACTTCGTCGAGGTGAAGAAGTCGGTGATCCATGATGGCGTGAAGGCCGGGCACCTGAGCTACCTCGGCGACAGCGAAGTGGGCGCCAGGACCAACATCGGGGCAGGGACCATCACCTGCAACTACGATGGCGTGAACAAATCCAAGACCACCATCGGCGCGAATGCTTTCATCGGCTCGAACTCGTCGCTGGTGGCGCCGGTGACTATCGGCGACGGGGCGTATATCGCTTCGGGCAGCGTCATCACCAAGGACGTCGAAGCGGATGCGCTGGCCATTGGCCGCGCCCGGCAGGAGAACAAGCTCGGTTACGCGCCCAAGCTGAAGGCGCGGGCCGAAGCCATCAAACGCGCCAGATCTGGCAAGTAGGGGACCCACACCATGTGCGGTATCGTCGGGATTATCGGGACTGAACCGGTCGCGCCTCGGCTGGTCGATGCGCTGAAGCGGCTGGAGTATCGCGGCTATGACAGCGCCGGAGTCGCGACGCTGGAGGGTGGGCAGATCGGCCGCCGCCGCGCCGAGGGCAAGCTGGGTAATCTTGCCGCCAAGCTGAGCTTCGAGCCGCTCAGCGGCAATATCGGCATTGGTCACACCCGCTGGGCGACGCATGGCGCGCCAACCGAGGGCAACGCCCACCCACATGCCACCGACAAGGTGGCGGTGGTCCATAACGGCATCATCGAGAATTTCCGCGAGCTGCTCGCCGACCTCGCCAAGGACGGCTACCTGCCCAGGACGCAGACCGATACGGAATCAGTGGCGCTGTGGGTGACCCGCGAGATCGATCGCGGGCTCGACCCCGAGATGGCGGTGGCGCGGACGCTCAAAGAGCTGCGCGGTGCTTTCGCGCTGGCCTTCATGTTCAAGGGTGAGGATGCCTTGCTGATCGCCGCCCGCTCCGGTGCGCCGCTGGCTATCGGCTATGGCGCCGCCGAGATGTATCTGGGCTCCGACGCTATGGCGCTGGCGCCGTTCACTTCGCGCCTGAGCTACCTGCTCGATGGCGACTGGGCGGTGCTGACCAAGAACGGCGTCACCATCCGCGACGGCTCCGACGCCATCGTACAGCGTGAGATGCTGGTGTCGGCCGCCTCGGCGCTGCTGGTCGACAAGGGCAACCACCGCCATTTCATGGCCAAGGAAATCTACGAGCAGCCAGAGACGGTATCGCACACGCTCAGCCACTATGTGGATATGAGCAGCGACCGGGTGGCGCTGCGCGAGGCGCTGCCGTTCGATTTCGCCACGCTCAAGCGGCTGACCATCTCAGCCTGCGGCACCGCGTCCTATGCCGGCATCGTCGCCAAGTACTGGTTCGAACGCTATGCGCGGCTGCCGGTGGATGTCGATGTTGCTTCGGAGTTCCGCTATCGCGAGCCGCCGCTGGAGCAGGGCGGCCTCAGCCTCTTCATCTCGCAATCGGGCGAAACCGCCGACACCCTCGCGGCCCTGCGCTATTGCGCCGGGCAGGGCCAGCATATCGCCTCGCTGCTGAACTCGCCGGAATCGACGATGGCGCGCGAGAGCCAGGTGGTGTTCCCGACGCTGTGCGGGCCGGAAATCGGCGTCGCCTCGACCAAGGCGTTCACCGCGCAGCTGACCGCACTGGCGAGCCTTGCCGTCGCGGCGGGCGTCGCCCGCGGCACGATCTCGGCGGCGCAGGAAGCCGAGCTGGTGCACGGCCTCACGACGCTGCCGACCGCCATCTCCGCGGCGCTGGCGCTCGAGGGGCAGGTCGAGGATATCGCCAAGCGGTTGAGCAAGGCCAAGAATGTGCTGTATCTCGGTCGCGGCCAGATGTACCCGATCGCCATGGAAGGCGCGCTGAAGCTCAAGGAACTGAGCTACATCCACGCCGAGGCCTATCCGGCCGGCGAGCTGAAGCACGGGCCGATCGCGCTGGTGGACGAGCTGATGCCGGTGATCGTGGTGGCGCCCTCGGACGAGCTGATGAGCAAGACCCTCTCCAACATGCAGGAAGTGGCGGCGCGCGGCGGCAAGATCATTCTGATCACCGACGAGGTGGGCAAGGAGGCGGTGGGCGAAGGGGTGGCGGAAGTGCTGGTGCTGCCCAAGGTCGCGAGCTTCGTGGCGCCGATCCTCGCGACCATCCCGGTGCAGCTCTTGGCCTATCACACCGCCTCGTTCATGGGCACCGACGTCGACCAGCCGCGCAACCTCGCCAAGAGCGTGACGGTCGAGTAGCTCGTGCTCTCGGGCAGCCTGCCGGATGAACTGACGACCGCGATCCGCGAGCGCTATGAGCCAGCCGGCCTGGTGCTGACCGACCGGCCGCGGCGCGAGGCCGAAAGCGCTGAGTACGGCGCCTGCCGGTTCGGCCTGAACGGCCATCAGGTGGCGTTCCGCATGGCGCGGACCACTCCGACCAAGATCGGGCAATTCGTCACCATCTGGAAGCGCGAGGCTCCCGACGCTGAGATCGCGCCGCTCGATGTCGCCGATGGCGTCGATCTGGTGATCGTCAGCGTCGCCGATGCCGGACATCGCGGCCAATTCGTCTTCGATCGTCAGGCGCTGATCGGGCACGGCGTGTTTTCGGTCGATGGCAAAGGTGGCAAACGCGCTCTGCGGGTCTACCCGCCCTGGAGCAAACCCATTGCCAAAGACGCCATACGCACGCAGCAATGGCAGCTGCGGTACTTCTTGCCGTTCGATGCGCGCGATTGCAGCGCGGAGCTACGACGGCTGATGGCGGTGACCAAGTGAACAAGCCCTTCTTCGAGCAGGAACCGGAGCTCAACGTCCTCGGTGAGAAGCTGGTGCTGTGTTCGATGCACCCGCTGACCGGGTTCTTTCGCAACGGCAACTGCATCACCGGCCCGCTCGACGAGGGCCGGCACACGGTGTGCGCCGAGATGACCGATGCGTTCCTGGCGTTCTCGAAATCGCGTGGCAACGACCTTTCGACCCCGATGCCGGAATATGCGTTCCCAGGCCTCAAGGCGGGCGACCGCTGGTGCCTCGTGGCGCTGCGCTGGGTCGAGGCTCTGGAGGCCGGCATGGCGCCGCGCGTCGTGCTTAGGGCGACCCACCAATCGGTGCTGAACTATGTCGAGATCGACGTGCTCAGGACGTACGCGGTGGAGTGAGGTTGGTGCTCCCCTACGAGGGAGCTACGGGGGATGGTGGGGTGACCTTCCATGGACCCCCAAACTCGGTGTCACCCCAGCGAAAGCTGGGGCCCATTTATCGGTTCGCGCCAGCGGATAGTTGGCTCCCAGCTTTCGCTGGGATGACAGCCGGTGGGTGGGCAAGGTGCTCTGGCTAACTTCCAACCGCCGACCGCCTAGTCCTCGATCAGCCGCTTCCCCAGACTCAGAGAGTCATGTCGCTCGTAACCTTGCGCGTCGTAGAACTTCAGCACGCCGTCATTCTCGCCCCGCACCAGCAGGTTGATCTTCGGGCAGCCCATCGCCGTGAGGCGGTGTTCGAGTTCGGCCAGCAGCGCAGCGCCATAGCCTTTGCCGGCATGCTCCTCGGCAGCCGCGAGGTAGTAAACCGAGCCGCGGTGGCCGTCATAGCCGCCCATGGCGGTGGCGATGACCTCGCCGTCGCGCTCGCCAACGAGGAAAAGTTCGGGTTGCACCGCGAGCTTGCGCTCGATGTCCTTCAGCGGATCGTTCCATGGCCGGGTCAGGCCACGGGCCTGCCAGAGGGCGACGACCGCGTCGGTGTCGCGGCGTTCGAAGGGGCGGATATGCATGGAGGTCAGCCGGCTCGGAGCAGGGGAATGGCGAGGTCTTTGCGGAACAGATAGAGCAGCGTGCGCAGGGCGTCGCCGTCACGTCCGGTCAGGCCGGGGTTACGGGTCAGTGCGTCCTTGGCGTCCTCGTGCGCCCACTCAAGCAGGTGCCGGTGCACATCGGGGACGGCGAGATGGTAGCCGGGCATGCCGGATTGCCGGGTGCCGAGCACATCGCCCTGGCCGCGCAGTTCCAGGTCCTTCTCGGCGATGACGAAGCCATCCTCGGTGCCCTTGATAGTCTCGAGCCGGGCCTTGGCGGTTTCGCTCAGCGGTTCCTTGTAGAGCAGCAGGCAGGCGGAGCGCTGGCTGCCGCGACCGACCCGACCGCGGAGCTGGTGGAGCTGCGCCAGGCCGAAACGCTCGGCATGCTCGATGATCATGATGGTGGCGTTGGGCACGTCGACGCCGACCTCGATGACGGTGGTGGCGACCAGAATCTTGGCCTCGTTGCGCTGGAAGCGGTCCATCGCCTCGGCCTTGGCGGCAGCGCTCATGCGGCCATGGATCAGGACCACTTGCTCACCGAACACCTTCTTCAGCTCGGCGAACCGATCTTCGGCCGCAACCACTTCGAGATGCTCGCTTTCCTCGACCAGCGGGCAGACCCAGAAGGCCTGCGCCCCCTCGGCGATGCGGCTCTCCAGGCGCTGGATGACGCGGGCGTACTCGCCGATGGAGAGCACGGCGGTATCGATCGGCTGTCGACCGCGCGGCTTTTCGCGAAGGATGCTGACCGCCATGTCACCGAAATGGGTGAGCACCAGGGTGCGCGGGATCGGCGTGGCCGTCATCACCAGCAGGTCGGCATGCAGGCCTTTTTCGCTGAGCGCCAGGCGCTGGTGGACGCCGAAGCGGTGCTGCTCGTCAACCACGGTGAGGCCGAGATTGTGAAAGTCGACGCCGGTCTGGAACAGCGCGTGGGTGCCGACGACGATATCGGTCGAGCCGTCGGCGATGCCTGACAGCACGACGCGGCGCTCGGCGGCAGTCATCTTGCCGGTGAGCAGCACAATGCCGAGGCCGACCTGGTCGCAGAGCGGTTTCAGCGTCTTGTGGTGCTGGCTGGCGAGGATTTCGGTCGGCGTCATCAGCGCCGACTGCGCGCCGCTCTCGGCCATCGCCGACATCGCCATCAGCGCGACGACGGTCTTGCCGGCGCCGACATCGCCCTGCAGCAGGCGCGACATGCGCTCCGGTGCAGCGAGGTCGCGGCGGATGTCCTCGACGGCGAGCCGCTGGCCCTCGGTGAGGGTGTAGGGCAGGGCGGCCTCGACCCTGGCGGAGATCTCACCGGTGAAGCTGCGGGCAATGCCGCGCGGGGCGATGAGCTGTGAGCGGACGATCAGCAAGGCGAGCTGGCCGGCCAGATACTCGTCATAGGCGAGCCGCATGCGGTTCTTCGACCAGAGCTGCGCCTCGTCAGGGGTTTCGGGGGCGTGCGAGGCCTGCATCGCGGCGCGAAAGCTGGGCCAGCCGAACTCGGCGATGCGCTCGGCCGGCATCCATTCCGGCAGGTCGGGCAGCGTCTCCAGCACCTGCCGGGTGAGCTTGATCAGGGCGCGGGAGCTGAGGCCGTGAGTGAGCGGATAGACCGGCTCGACCAGCGGCATGTCCTCGAACTTGTCGGCTTCGACGACATAGTCCGGATGGGTAATCTGCTTCTCGCCCTGGAAGAAGCCGATGGTGCCGGAGACGTAACGCGTCTCGCCGACCGGCAGGAGCTTTTCCACCCAGCCGCCCTGGGCGCGGAAATACACCAGCTGGATCTCGCCGGTTTCGTCGTGCGCGAACACCCGATGCGGGATATGCGGCCGGCCGCGCGGCGGCGGCTGGTGGCGGTCGATGTGGAGCTTCAGCGTCGCGATGTTGTTGTGCACGGCGTTGGCGATGCCATCCATGCGGCGGCGGTCGACGATGCCGGTGGGCATGTGCATCAACAGGTCGAGCGCGATGGCGTCCTGCCCCTCGGGCGCGCCGAAGAAGCGGGTCAGCAGCGCGCTGAGCTGCGGCCCCACCCCCTTGATGGAGTGGAGCGAGCGAAACAGCGGATCGAGGGCAGGCGGACGGGACATGCAACTGGGGTCGGAGAAATTTGCCGATGAGTTGTGGCAAAATCGGCTGCCGATTGCCACCGGCTTGCAGGTGTCCGTTGCGGCGGAGACATCACGTGGCCGCGACGGGCATGCTTGCTGACCACGTGACACGGGGGCGATATCCGCGTAAACACGCCATCCACATTCCCCGAGACCTCCCGATCATGGCCCTTCAAAAAGACGCCGGTGAAGATTCTGCTATGCGGTTGCGCCGGTTGCGCTATCGCGCCTGGCACCGCGGCACCAAGGAGATGGACCTGCTGCTCGGGCCCTATGCGGATGCGCGGCTGGAGGTCATGGACGGGGGGGAACTCGATCGCTTCGAGACGCTGCTCGAGGAGCTGGATACGGACCTCCTCGCCTGGCTGATGGGACAGGAGCCGGCGCCCGCCGACGCCGACCACGACCTGCTCGCCGACCTGCTCAGATTCCGGACTGCCAAATGACCGACCAGCGCGCCGATCGCACCCTTTCGAACGTCCCCGACGGCATGCAGCCGGTGGTGCTGGCGCGCCTCATCGAGGAGCGGCTGAAGGCGGCGCCGGATGCAGCGGTGAGCGCGGTGTTCGTGGCACGTGACGGGCGGCGCCTGCAGCGCATGGTGGAAATCCTCGAGCAGCTGATGCCGGGACACCAGTTGCTGACCCTGCCGGCTTGGGACTGCCTGCCCTATGATCGGGTATCGCCTAACGGCGTGACCATCGCGGCGCGGATGACGACGCTCTCGAGCCTCGCCAGCGGCGCGGCCAAGGGGGCGATCGTCCTCACCACGGTCAATGCGCTGGTGCAGAAGCTGCCGCCGCGCGAGGTGGTCGCCGGGATGAGCTTTGCCGCAGCGGCAGGGCAGGTGGTGGATAGCGAGAAGCTCATCGCCTGGGCGGCCGGCAATGGCTACCTGCGTGTGCCGACGGTGCGCGAGACCGGCGAATATGCCGTCCGCGGCGGGCTGGTCGACCTCTATCCGGCGGGCGTCGAATCGCCGCTGCGCTTCGATTTCTTCGGCAAGCAGCTGGAGACGATCCGCACCTTCGATCCGGACAGCCAGCGTACCACCGGCAGTCTGAAGCGCATCGCGCTGGCGCCGATGAGCGAGGTGCTGCTGAGCGAGGAGGCGATCCGCCGCTTCCGGGCGCGCTACACCACGATGTTCGGCGGCAATACCGTCGACGATCCGCTCTATGCGGCGGTAAGCGCCGGCCAGCGTTATCCGGGTGTCGAGCACTGGACGCCGTTCTTCTACGACGAGCTGGACCACCTCGCTGCCTACACCGAGGATGCGCCGTTCGTCTTCGACGACCAGGCACGGGAGGCTTTCGCCGACCGGCAGACGCAGATCTCGGACTATTACCAGGCGCGCGAGGATGCGCGGCACGAGAAGCAGTCGCAGGGCGCGGCGCCCTACAAGCCGGTGCCGCCGGCGCAGCTCTACGAGATGGAGCGCGCGCCCTACACGCTGGCGCCGGACAAGGGCGTGGTGCAGCTGTCGCCGTTCGCGACGCCCGACACCAGGAAGGTCGACGATGCCGGCGGGCGCGTAGCGCCGAGCTTTGCCGCCGAGCGGCAGGCACAGGACGTCAACCTGTTCGAGGCGGTGGTCAAACTGTTCCGCGCCGAGCGCAAGAAAGCGCGCAAGACCATCATCGCCTGCTGGTCGGAAGGCTCGCGCGATCGCATGGCGCAGGTGCTGGCCGACCACGGGTTGGCGCATCCGCGCCTCGCCGAGAACTGGCGCGATGCCGAGACAACCTCGCCGGAAACCACCGCGCTGGTGGTGCTGGGGCTCGAGACCGGGTTCCAAACCGACGACATGCTGGTGCTGAGCGAGCAGGACATTCTCGGCGAGCGGCTGCTGCGCCCGCAGAAGCGGCGCAAGGCTTCCGACGCGCTGACCGAGGCTGCCGGCCTCGCGGCGGGCGACCTCGTCGTGCATGTCGACCACGGTATTGGCCGGTTCCTGGGCCTCAAGACCATCGAGGTTCAGGGCGCGCCGCACGATTGCGTCGAGATCGAATATGCCGGCAACACCAAGCTCTACCTGCCGGTCGAGAATATCGAACTGTTGTCGCGCTATGGCGCCGACGCGATCATCGAGCTCGACAAGCTCGGTGGCGTCGCCTGGCAGGCCAAGAAGAGCAAGCTGAAGAAGCGCATCCGCGACATGGCGGAGCAGCTGATCAAGATCGCGGCGCTGCGGCAGTTGTCGACGGTGCCGCCGATGGAGGTGCAGCCGGGGCTCTACGAGGAGTTCGCGGCGCGTTTCCCCTATGACGAGACCGAAGACCAGCTGGTCGCCATCAACGCGGTGTTCGAGGATCTGGCGTCGGGCCGGGTGATGGACCGGCTGGTGTGCGGCGATGTCGGCTTCGGCAAGACCGAGGTGGCGCTGCGCGCGGCGTTCGCCGTGGCGATGTCGGGGCGGCAGGTGGCGGTGGTGGTGCCGACGACACTGTTGTCGCGCCAGCACTTCAAGACCTTCAGCGAGCGCTTCTCCGGCCTGCCGCTGCGGATCAGGCAGGCCTCGCGGCTGGTGTCGTCGACCGAACTCAAGGCGACCAGGGAAGAGCTGGAAAAGGGCACCGTCGATATCGTCGTCGGCACGCATGCGCTGCTGGCGAAATCCATCCAGTTCAAGGACCTGGGCCTGCTGATCATCGACGAGGAGCAGCATTTCGGCGTTGCTCACAAGGAGCGGCTGAAGGAGCTGAAGGGCAACGTCCACGTGCTGACGCTGACCGCAACGCCGATTCCGCGCACGCTGCAACTGGCGCTGACCGGGGTGCGGGACCTGTCGCTCTTGGCGACGCCGCCGATCGATCGCCTCGCTATCCGTACGTTCGTCTCGCCATTCGATCCGCTCAGCGTGCGCGAGGCGCTGCTGCGCGAGAAGTATCGCGGCGGTCAGGCCTTTTACGTGGTACCCAAGATCAAGGATCAGCCCGATATCGCCGAGTTCCTGCGCGAGCAGGTGCCGGAGGTGAGCTATGTCGTCGCCAATGGCCAGATGCCGCCGAGCGAGCTCGACGACATCATGAACAATTTTTACGATGGCAAGTTCGACGTGCTGGTCGCCACCACGATCGTCGAATCCGGGCTCGATATCCCCAATGCCAATACGCTGGTGGTGCACCGGGCCGACAATTTCGGCCTCGCGCAACTCTACCAGATCCGCGGCCGCATCGGGCGGGCCAAGCAGCGCGCCTATGCGCTGTTCACCATTCCGCCTGACCGCAAGCTCAATGACACCGCCGAGCGGCGACTGACGGTGCTGCAGTCGCTCGAAACGCTGGGGGCAGGGTTCCAGCTGGCGAGCCATGACCTCGATATCCGCGGCGCCGGTAACCTGCTCGGCGACGAGCAGTCGGGCCACATCCGCGAAGTCGGGTTCGAGCTCTACCAGGCGATGCTGGAAGAGGCGGTGGCGGCGCTGCGCGACGGCGACGCCGACTACGAGGAACGCAATGAGTGGAGCCCGACGATCTCGCTGGGCATGCCGGTGATGATCCCCGAATACTACGTGCCCGACCTGCAGCTCAGGATGCAGCTCTACCGCCGGCTCGGCGACCTCTCGGATGCGCGCGAGATCGATGCGGCAGGGGCCGAGCTGATCGATCGCTTCGGGCCGCTGCCGGAAGAGGTGGAGGCGCTGCTCAAGGTGATCCTGGTGAAGGCGCTTTGCCGCACCGCCAATGTCGAGAAGGTGGATGCCGGCCCCAAGGGCGCAGTCGTTACGCTGCGGAACAAGACGTTCCCCAACCCTGCCGGGCTGGTGCGGATGGTCTCCGATCCGCAGATGCAGGTGCGGATCAAACCTGATCAGAAACTCGTGTTCAGCCGTGACTGGCCGACGGCCGAGGCGCGACTGAAGGGGACCGCCGCGATACTGTCGAGAATGGCCCGTCTGGCAACGGAAACGAGCGCTGCGGCAACACTCGCAGGTTAAAGCTTTCGGAAGTCATCTCGGTCATGTTATTGCCGCGTTTCGTGCCTTGAAGAGCGCACGAAGAAGGGTGGCCGGGAGAGTCACCGATGGTAGGACACCACAAGGAAATTCAATGACCCTCAAAAAGCTCGTCGTTGCTGGTTTCGCGGTTGCCGCGCTGATGATGCCCTCGTTCGGGGCGCTCGCGCAGGACGCCACCACGCCGGCAGCCCCCGCCGAGGGTGGGGCAGCACCGGCGGCGCCTGCTGCCGACGCTGCTGCTGCGCCTGCGGCAGCTGCCAATCCCGCTCAGAACTGGCTCAAGGTCTGCGACCCCATCGATGGCGGCAAGCAGGCCTGCATCATGCGCCAGGTCGTCGTTGCCAACGGCCAGTTCCTCGGCTCGTTCCTCTTGCGTGACGATCCGGGCCAGGAGAGCCGCCTGCTCGCCGTCGCCGCGGTGCCGCTTGGGGTGCTGCTGCCGTTCGGCCTCACCTGGCAGATCGACGGCGGCAAGCCGATCCGCGTGCCGTTCATGCTGTGCGACCCGCAGAGCTGCGCCACCCAGCTGGTGATCAACGAGGCTTACGTGAACAGCCTCAAGAAGGGCGGCGTGCTGAAGCTCACCGCCAAGAACCGCCAGAACAAGGACCTGGTGATCGACATCACGCTGGCCGGCTTCACCTCGGTCTATGATGGCGCCGCCGCGATGACCTTCGACGAGTTCAACAAGCAGTCGACCGCTCCGTCGGCGCTGGAAAAGCAGCTGCAGGATCGCGCCGAAGAGCTGCGCAAGCAGCTCGGCACCGAGGGTGCAGCGCCGCCGGCCACGCCGGCTGCCCCGCAGTAAGCGGATCGAAAGAGCGAGAATCGAAAGGGCGCCTCCGGGCGCCCTTTTGTTTTTGGTGGCGATACGCCGGTGAGTCCGTCACCAGACACGCCGCCAACTCGATGTCATCCCGGCGTAGGCCGGGACCCATCCTGAGATGCTTCAGCTTACGTGCTTGACCGCGCCACCCCAGGATGGGCCCCGGCCTTCGCCGGGGTGACACCGTGGGTGTGGGAAAGCCAGCGGCAACGCCCCTCACTCAGGCCCAACGCCGCCCCACCGGCGTCATCCCCGCGAAGGCGGGGACCCAGTGGGATCTCTCAGGCTCAGCGGGCGTTGCAGCATCCCACTAGGTTCCCGCCTGCGCGGGAATGACGCCGGTGGGTGCTGGGACGCTCTGCATCACCTGTTGCGCAGTCCTTTATCTCACCCCTGGCCCATGCCGAGCCCGAAGGCTCGCTTGCGCAGCGGCGGCAGCAGGCGCAGCGCCCAGAGGCCTCCGGCGCGCAGCGCCTGGGCCGGCAGGAAGTCGCTGAGCAGCGAACGGAACAGCGCGTCGACCATGCCGCCGGTGCGCTCGAGATCGTCGGCGCGGCGCTGGGCGTAGTCGGTGCTCACGGCATTGGCCCAGCCGGCGGCGGTTCGGTCGGCGGCAGCGAGCGACGCGGCGAGATCGGCGACGTCGCGCAGCCCCAGGTTGAGGCCCTGCGCGCCGATCGGCGGAAAGGCGTGCGCGGCCTCGCCGGCGAGCACGATGCCATCCATGCCGGCGCGCTCGACGGTGAGGGTCGAGAGCAGGAACATGTGCGCCGGGGTCAGCAGCTGGATATCGCCGAACAGGCGCTGCGACTTCGCGAGGAAAGTGGTGCGGAGGCCATCCTGGCCGGTGGCCTGGGCGGCTTTCAGCACCTCGCGGTCGTCGATCCAGACGAGGTTGGCGCGCGATCCGCCCGCGGGAACCAGGGTGAACGGACCCTGCTCGTAGTGGAATTCGACCGAGGCGCCGCCGAGCGGACGGCCGAGCTCCAGGTCGCAGACCAGCGCCGACTGGGTGAAGCCGTGTTCGCGAGCACGGAAATCGGTGGCAACGCGGACCAAGGACTTCTTGCCGTCCGAGCCGACGACCAGTGGCGCCTCGACGACGCTGCCATCGGCGAGCGTCAGCACCCAGCCGGCGGTGCCGCGCTCGATCGAGGCGAGCGCCAGTTCACGGGTCTCGAGGTTGTCGAGCGAGGCGCGGGCCGCTTCGAAAGCTTCGAGCAGCTTGATGTTGGGAAAGTTCCAGCCGAACGCTTCGAGGCCGGCATCCTTGCTGTCGAACAGCGTCTCGGGCGCACGCAGCAGCCGATCGGTGGCGTCGATGATGCGGATCTGGGTCAGCGGGTGGCCGAGCGCTGCAGGGTCGCCGATCAGGCCGGCTGCGCGCAGGTAGTCGACGCTCGGGCCCATCAGTGCCGAGGTACGCCGGTCGGGCGGGCCTTTGGGCGCAAGGTGCAGGGTGCGAAAACCGGCGCGGGCGACGGCAACCGCCGCCGCCACGCCGGCAAGGCCCCCACCCACGACGACCGCTTCGAGCGCGCCGCTCATCGGGCCAGCGCCAGCCGCTTGTCGCGGCCGCTCGGAATGACCAGCGCGCCGGCGTAGGAGCCGGCGAACATGGCGAGGAGGAAGATCAGCAGATTGTCGGGCCAGAAAGCGATCAGCGAGATCGCCGGGCCCGGGCAGATGCCCGACATGCCCCAGCCGATGCCGAACAGTGCGGCGCCGCCGACCAGCGGCGCATCGATGTGGTGGAATTCCGGCTCATGGAACTGGGCGTCGAACAGCGGCGCCGGGCGGGCGCGGCTGATGCGGACAGCGATGAACATCACGGCGATGGCGGCGACGATGACGAAGGCGAGGCTCGGATCCCAGCCGCCGGTGGGGATGGCGGCGAAATCGAGGAAGCGCAGCACCTTCAGTGGATCGACCATCTGCGAGATGTAGAGACCGGCGCCGAACAACAGGCCGCTGACGGCAGCAGTGGCGAGATAGGGGAGGCGAAGGTTCATGTCAGACGATCCCGGTGACGGCGACAGTGAGGATGGCGACCGAAAAGAACACCCCGACCGCAACGAACGAGCGCCGGGAGAGGCGGGCGATGCCGCAGACGCCATGGCCTGAGGTGCAGCCATTGCCGATCTTGGTGCCGAAACCGATCAACAGCCCCGAAATGGCGACCCAGAGCGGGGCAGGGACGTTCCAGCCCGGCGGAGGTGATGCCAGCTGTGCCGGTGCTCCGCCAGGGCCGCCGACGCCGAGGCCGGGGATCAGCCACGCGGCCACGAGGGCCCCGAGCACCAGCGCCACGAGAAATATCAGCCGCCACACCACGGTGCGTGCCGGCGGCAGCAACTGCCCGAAGATTCCCGAGATGCCGGCGATGCGGCCGTTGCCGAGCCAGAGCAGTGCCGAGGCGAGCCCGATGAGCACTCCGCCAATCAGGGCGGGGATGGGAGAGAACGCGTCCATGGGGGAACCTTCGAGTGGAGCCGAGCCATTACAATAGCAGCGGCAGCATTGACGGGCCAGCTTCGGCACGATGCGATCGTGCCACCGGCCGGGGGCGCGATGAAAAACCGCACCCTGTGTGGAGCCGTGCGCGCACTCTTCCAACAATCGCGCCGCGGCCCTAAGTATGTCGCCATCTGATTAACCTGACCGGAGCTGTCGATGCTGGAACTCCTCTACGATCCCAACGTGTGGGCTGCCTTCCTGACCCTCACAGCGATGGAGATCGTGCTCGGCATCGACAACATCGTCTTCATCTCGGTGCTAGTGTCGCGTCTGCCCAAGGAGCAGGCAGATCGCGCCCGCAAGCTCGGCCTGGCGCTGGCGCTGGTCTTCCGCATCCTCCTGCTGCTGGTGATCTCCTGGATCATCAGCCTTACGCAGCCGGCCTTCGACATCATGGGCTTTGCCCCCTCGTGGAAGGATTTGATCCTGATCGCCGGTGGCGCCTTCCTCGTCTACAAGGCGACGCACGAGATGCATGCCGAGATCGAGGAACCGCACGAAGAGGAAGACAACCTCAAGAAGCAGGCCTCGATGGCGTTCGCTGCGATCATCAGCCAGATCATAGTCATCGACCTGGTGTTCTCGATCGACTCGATCGTCACCGCCGTGGGGATGGCAGACCAGGTCGAGGTGATGATTGCCGCGGTGATCGTCGCCGTGGGCGTGATGTTCATCGCATCGGGCCCGGTAGCCGACTTCGTCGCCAAGCACCCGACCACCAAGATGCTGGCGCTGGCCTTCCTCCTGCTGATCGGCACCTCGCTCGTGGCCGACGGCCTCGGCTTCCATATCCCCAAGGGCTACATCTACTCGGCCATGGGCTTCTCGGTGCTGGTCGAGGCGATCAACATCATCGCCAAGGAGCGCAAGTTGCGCGCCCGGGCGGCCTCGGGGCGTCCGGTGTCTGCCGTGGGGCACGCCCCGGCAGCGGCTGCCTCGACAGCGCCAGCCAAGCCAAAGACCAAGTCGACTTCGACGGCGCGCGCTCAGGCCAAGCCGAAATCGGCGCCGCGGAAGTAGGCTCTCGTCCGGCCCCAGCGCCCCCTCTCCCTTTGGGGGAGAGGGGCGGGGTGAGGGGGCCTTACGCAAGCGCCGAAGCTGAAGAAGGCCCGCTCACCCGGCCCTGTGGGCCGTCCTTTCCGCAAGGGAGAGGTTGAAGCTGGTGACCCGCGCCCTGAAATGCAAAAGCCCGCGGAAACCGCGGGCTTTCTCTATTCCGAACATGACGGGCTCGATCAGCTCTGGCCGGCGCGCAGGCCTGCGGCGATCTCACGGTTGATGTTGATCAGCACGGTGAGCTTGTTGGCCGAGGGCTCGGCCTGGATGGTCATGGTCTGCTTCATCACGAACAGGCCGAGATTGGCGATGTTCTCGCGCAGCGCCTTGGGCAGCTGGCTTTCTTCGCCGGTCACCGAGCCGAGAAACACCGTCCACAGCTTGCGGTTGAACATCAGGGCGGCGGTCAGTTCGTGACGCTCGTTGTCCCAGTCGTCTCGGACCCGCTGCATCTGACCGGCAGCTCTGGAGAGGAGGTTGGCCTCGAGGAGACGAGGATTGACCGTCTGCCTGCCTACCTGCTGGTAGGCGAGCGCCGCACTATTCTGCATTGCCGAGGAGTTCCTGTTCGTACTGGATCAGCTTTTTCGCAGCCTTGAGTGCTTTGTACAGGGAGCCGGTTAATATCTCGTTATTGATTTCGTCAACAATGCGGATTGTTGATGGCGCTGCTGTGATGATGTCATTGACCAGCTGAAAGTAGTCTTGTGTAAGTCGTTCGACGTTCTCGTGAATGTACATGAGCTGTACAGCCAAGTAGATGCGCTTGGCCGGACTGGTCGCGGTTTCGAAGGTAAGGATGTCCTTCTCGCGCAGGATTGGCGCCTTGCCGTCAATGAACAGCCGGGTCCGCTGATCCGAGTTCGTAATGACACAGTTGCCGACGATCAGGCGTTCGCCCGGCTTCAACTCGACCTTTAGCGACATGTCGGTGGTTCAACCCCGTGATTCCGTGGTGCAGCATACTGCATGCGCCGCGTCACCAAAACGCTACCGGCGCACGGCGAATGCGGGGGCTCCGAGCCCGAACAGGACGATCAGAGTGAGAAGGCGTCGGGAGGCGATCAGAACAGCCGCAGCACCGCCTGGTCGGCCTGCGAGGCCATCGACAGTGCGGTCGAACTCAGCTGCTGGCGCGTCTGTAGGGCGAGGAGGTTGGCCGCTTCCTGGTTGGTGTCGGCGAGGGTGAGGTTCGCCGCGCCGGTCTCGAGCGTGTTGATCATCGACTTGGTGAAGTCGTTGCGGTTCTCGACGATCGACAGGTTCGAGCCGAAGGCCGAGGCCTGCGATCGGAGTTTTCCGAGCGCGTCGCTGAGTTTGCCGAGGCGCGCGTCGAGCGAGGCGTCATTGTCGAAGTCGGCGAAGATGGCCGAGGTAATGTCCAGCGTGGTGTTGTTGATTGAGGTCGGGCCGCCATCGGCATCCTTGGCCTGAATGTCGATGGTCGAGGTGCCGGTTTCGTTGAACGTGAGCTTCAGCTTGTCGCCGCGCAACAGGTTGATGCCGTTGAACGAGGCATCGTCAGCGAGCTTGTCGAGCTGGTCGCGCAGCTCGTTGAACTGTTTGACAAGGTTCTTGCGCACCTCGTTGCCGCCGATATCCCCGGTGCCCGTGGTGCCGTCGATCTCTCCGTCCGTGCCGACGCCATGGACCGTCAGCTCTTCGGTCGAGAGGTTCTCGATGCGGAGCTTGCCGTTGTCGTTGGAGGCGCGGACCTTGTCTTTGAGGGACGCGTAGGTGTTGATCGACTGAACGAGCTGGTCGACCGAGTAGGTTCCGGCCGTTGCGCCGGCAGTCACCCCGGGCGAGGCCCCGAATACCGAGACGGCGTCCGGACCACCCACGCTGATGTTGTTCGAGCCATCCGCCGCACCGGCCAGGTCGATCCGGTTGCCCGACCCACCGACGGTCACTCCCGCCACCCCTTGAGCGGTCAGCTGCGCCTGAATGTAGTTGCGCGCATCGGTGACGGTGCCGGCGTTGGCACTCGTAAGGTTGATTGTGGCCGTGTCTGTGCCGTTGGAGATGGTGACCTGTTTGGATGCGCCATCTGTGCCGGGGGTGCCGGGAGTAGGTGCCGCGCCGAGAAAGTCCGCGTACACATACGCCACATCGATCGACACCCCCGAGCTTGATCCGGTTGTCGCTGACGTAAAGCGAATGGAGGTGCCGTCGTGGCTTGCTGTGAGAAGGCTATCCTGTCCGGTGCGCTGCAGCGTGTAGTTGATGGCGGCAGTGAACTCCCCGATGCTGTTCACGACGCCGTCGTTGTTCCCCACTGCGGCGATATCTGTGTCGGCTACCTCAAGTTGTATCGCTGCACCGTCGACGGTCAGATCGAAGATGGGGTTCCACCCTCCCGTGTGATCCATGCCACTGTCTTGGGTCGTGTCAAAGACGAACTCGGCATATCCCGCCGTGGCCACGGGAGCCTGATAGTCAGCGCTTGCCACAACTGCTGCCGGGACTGCGCCGGAGCTCCCCAGCGACACGCCGGCGGCGCTCGGTCCGACTGCTCCGCCCGTGAACTCCAGCAAACCTGTGGCTCCGGCGTCGACCGTGAAGCTCTGCGTCCTGAACGACTTGTCCTGTCGCGCCTGGCGCAGGGTCGACTGCATCGATTCCACCGTCCTGGTGATCGAGCTCAAACCGTTATCGGCGGCTTCGATGGTCTTGATGCCGTTCGACATCGAGTCGAGCAGGTTCGACATGTCGCCGGCGCGGCTGTTGAGCGACGCTGCAGTGAAGAAATTGGTGGGGTTATCGAGCGCCGAGTTGACCTTGAGGCCGGTGGCGAGGCGCTCCTGGGTCTTGGCCATCGAGGCCGCGGTCGACTGGAGCGAAAGCAGGTTCGAGCGAACCGCCTTGGAGAGGTTTACATCAGCCACGTCACAAACCTTCTGGTCTGTCTAAAATGCCCGCGTCCTGGGGCCCGGCCCGTCAATGCTGTATCTATCGGGCCATAATCGAAAACAGCCGGTTAATCGGCGTACCAAAACAGTCTGGCGCAAAGAAAAAGGCGGGCCGGAGCCCGCCTTCGTCTTGTCTTGCGACTGGCGTCTTAGAACAGACGCAGCACGGCCTGGTCGGACTGCGAGGCCATCGACAGCGCCGTCGAAGACAGCTGCTGGCGGGTCTGCAGGGCAAGCAGGTTTGCCGCTTCCTCGTTGGTATCGGCAAGCGTGAGGTTCGCCGCACCGGTCTCGAGGGTGTTGATCATGTTCTTGGTGAAGTCCTGGCGGTTCTGCACGATCGACAGGTTCGAGCCGAAGGCCGAAGACTGCGAACGCAGGGTCCCCAAGGCGTCGCCGAGCTTGCCCAGCTTGGCGTCGATCGACGCGTCGCTGTCGAGGTCCTTGTCAGCGACCGAGGTGATGCCAAGCGTGGTGTTGTTGATCGAGGTCGCGTCGCCATCGGAATCCTTAGCCTGGATGTCGATGGTCGAAGTGCCCGTCTCGTTGAACGTCAGCTTGAGCTTGTCGCCGCGGAGCAGGTTGATGCCGTTGAAAGAGGCGTCATCAGCCAGCTTGTCGAGCTGGTCACGCAGTTCGTTGAACTGCTTGGCCAGGTTCTTGCGGACCTCGTTGCCACCGATGGCGGTCTCGGCGGTCGAACCGTCGATCTCACCGTCCGAAGCCACACCGGTCACGGTCAGCTCTTCGGTCGAGAGGTTCTCGATGCGGAGCTTGCCGTTGTCGTTGGAAGCGCGGACCTTGTCCTTCAGCGAGGTGTTGCCGTTGATCTCGGAAACCAGAGCGTCAACAGTCTTCACTGCACCGGGAGCCACCGCCGCAACGCCAGCCGCCGAAGCGCCGGCGTCGAGGCCGATACCGGTGATGGTGGTGTTGGTGTTGGCGTCGGTCTCGGCGAAGTTGGTCACTGCAACCGAGGATGTGGTGCCGGTGGTGCCCGAGGTCAGCACCAGCTTGCCGCCGCCGATCGAGGCTGTCACGCCAGTGACGCCCTGAGCCGTCAGCACAGCGTTCAGTTCGGCAACGTCGTCGAGGGTGCCGTCATTGTTGCCGACCGTGGCCAGAGCGGCCTGGTCGATGGTGACCGAGGTTGCGGCACCGCCGTCAACGGCGATGTCGAAGCTCACGCTATCGGCTGCGTCGGTGAAGGTCACGGCCGCGAAATTGGCGGTCGAGGTGAACGTACCAGCCGTAGCGGCAGAGCCGGCGCCGGTGGTGTTCAGGTTGACGCTGACCGGGGTTGCGCCGACAGCACCGCCCTCGAACGACAGGGTCTTCACCGAGGCGGTACCGACAGCAGCCGTATCGATCGCGAACGAACCGGTCTTGAACGACTTGTCCTGGCGCGCCTGGCGGAGCGTGGACTGCATCGACTCGACAGTCTTGGTGATCGACGAAAGGCCGTTGTCCGCCGCTTCAATGGTCTTGATGCCGTTGGACATGGAGTCGAGCAGGCTCGCCATATCCGAAGCACGAGAGTTGAGCGAAGCGGCAGTGAAGAAGTTAGTCGGGTTGTCGAGCGCCGAGTTCACCTTCAGTCCGGTGGCGAGACGCTCCTGCGTCTTGGCCATGGATGAAGCGGTGGACTGCAGGCTCAGCAGGTTCGAGCGAACTGCCTTTGACAGATTTACATCAGCCATTTTGGAGGCCCTTTCTGGGTCCGTACTCAGTTACTAACCGTCTCTCCTGAGACGCGGCTGGATCATCGGTCGCGACCGGCAAAAGAAGTCTTAAGTTCGATCGGTGAATTGAAGTTTGAGTGCGGCATTCGAGGCAAAGTTAATGAGCAGTTTGCTCAATGCTTCGAAGTGGTACGCAAAGCTGCTTAGGCAACAAAAAAGGCGGGCCGAAGCCCGCCTTTGGTATTCCCTGGGTGTCTACCTTAGAACAGGCGCAGCACGGCCTGGTCGGCCTGCGAGGCCATCGACAGCGCCGTCGAAGACAGCTGCTGGCGGGTCTGCAGGGCGAGGAGGTTCGCCGCTTCCTCGTTGGTGTCGGCCAAGGTCAGGTTCGCTGCGCCGGTTTCCAGCGTGTTGATCATGTTCTTGGTGAAGTCGGTGCGGTTCTGCACGATCGACAGGTTCGAACCGAAGGACGAGGCCTGCGAACGGAGCTTGCCGAGCGCCGTGCCGAGGATTTCCAGCTTCGCATCGAGCTTGGAGTCGAGGTCGAAGTCGGAGTTGACGACGTGATCGATGCCAAGGGTGGTGTTGTTGATGGCGATCGGGTCGCCATTCTCGTTCTTGGCCTGGATGTCGATGGTCGAGGTGCCGGTCTCGTTGAACGTCAGCTTGAGCTTGTCGCCGCGGAGCAGGTTGATGCCGTTGAAGGACGCGTCGTCGGCGAACTTGTCGAGCTGGTCGCGCAGTTCGTTGAACTGGGTGACAAGGTTCTTGCGGACGGTGTTGCCGCCGATCTCGCCTGTACCGGTGGTGCCGTCGACCTCGCCGTCCGAACCTATACCGGTCACGGTCAACTCTTCGGTCGAGAGGTTCTCGATGCGGAGCTTGCCGTTGTCATTGGAGGCGCGGATCTTGTCCTTCAGCGACGTGTTGGTGTTGATTTCCTGAACCAGGGCGTCAACGGTCTTCACTGCACCGGGAGCCACCGCCGCAACGCCAGCCGCAGAAGCGCCGGCGTCGAGGCCGATACCGGTGATGGTGGTGTTGGTGTTGGCGTCGGTCTCGGCGAAATTGGTCACCGCAACCGAAGATGTGGTGCCGGTGGTGCCCGAGGTCAGCACCAGCTTGCCGCCGCCGATCGAGGCTGTCACGCCAGTGACGCCCTGAGCCGTCAGCACAGCGTTCAGTTCGGCAACGTCGTCGAGGGTGTCGTCGTTGTTGCCGACCGTGGCCAGAGCGGCCTGGTCGATGGTGACCGAGGTTGCGGCACCGCCGTCAACGGCGATGTCGAAGCTCACGCTATCGGCTGCGTCGGTGAAGGTCACGGCCGCGAAATTGGCGGTCGAGGTGAACGTACCAGCCGTAGCGGCAGAGCCGGCGCCGGTGGTGTTCAGGTTGATGCTCACCGGCGTGGTGCCGATGGCGCCGTCCTCGAACGACAGCGTCTTCACCGAGGCTGTGCCGATGGCGGTGGCGTCGAGCGCATAGGACATCGTCTTGAACGACTTGTCCTGCCGCGCCTGACGCAGGGCCGACTGCATCGACTCGACGGTCTTGGTGATGGAGGTGACGCCGTTATCGGCGGCCTCGATGGTCTTGATGCCGTTCGACATCGAGTCCAGCAGGTTTGCCATGTCGGACGCACGACTATTCAGCGACGCGGCAGTGAAGAAGTTGGTCGGGTTGTCGAGCGCAGTGTTCACCTTGAGACCGGTGGCGAGACGCTCCTGCGTCTTGGCCATCGAGGCTGCAGTGGACTGAAGGCTCAGCAGGTTCGAGCGAACCGCCTTTGACAGGTTAACTTCCGGCATGGGTGGAATCCCTTCTGGCTAAATCGATAATCTCGTCCTGAGATTGATGCTGATCGTAGCCTCGGCCGGCTTAAGAATGGTTAACAGGATGCTGCCAGACGCAGTTAATTTTGTGTTCCATGACGTACCGACGTCGACCGTAAAGCCTTGCCAAGGCTCATGAATGTGCCTTTCCGGCAGTTCTTGCCGAGCGACCGACCCATGGTGTCGGGTTAGGGAATCAGACCGCAGCAGCGCAGAATCGTGAGAGGTCAGACGAGCCGGTCGTGCAGCGCGAGCGAGCCCTGCGCCGGCAGGTCGGCGCTCCCCAGCCTGAGGATGATCTCGCGATCGCTTGTGGGCTTGGGCGGCAGTTGCCCGGAGAGGAGGGCGGCGGCAAAGGCCGAGCCTGGCGGAGGCGGCGGTGCGGGCAGCGGCGGCAGTAACTGAGCGGCGCTGTTCTGCGGGGGCGGCGGCGGAGTGTCCGGCTGGTCAGAACCGTTCCGGGAATCCCCAAGCAGCGTGCGTGACCGATAGTCCGCGACGGCTCCGAGTCCCGTGTTTATCGGTTCGGGCGCTATTCTGGCGCTCATGACCGGCATTCCCAATTGCCAATAAGCTGGCGAGCATGCAGGTCCGGGCTTTCACCACGCTTTCGCGGTTCGAGGCAATTTGCCGAAAACTGTAGTGATCTAGAGCGCGCGGTTGATCGACACGCCGCTGGCGGCCTGCGGCGGCTGGCCGGCAATTTCGCCATTGGCGCCGTAGGTCCTGGGACGGGCCTTGGCGCTTATCGCCTTGGCCACGTCGGTGAGGAGCTCCTCGGTGACCGAGCGGGCGGTGGCGATGACGCGCAGGTTCTCAGCCATCTGCGTTGCGAGCCGATCATGACCGCCGAGCAAGGCGTCGACCAGCGCCGGGGCCTCGGCGCGCAGCCGCGACGACTGGCGCTGCACCGAGCGGGCAAAGCCCATATAGTCCTGGGCGAGGCGGGTCTTTTCGGCGGTCAGCTGGCCGGCATCCTTGGCGCGGCCGGCGCGGAGCAGGGTGGTCTCCTGGTTCAGCACCACGACCAGGTTTTCGAGCGTTTCCATGGCGAGGCCGCAGAGTTCGGCGGCAGGAAGGGAGTCGAGGGCCGCGAGGCGTTCGGCAGCAGCATTCATCATTTCAGCGCTCCGCTGGTTCTTGGCGTTGTTGTGTTCTTGGGGATGGAGTTCTGCGTGGCTTCCTGCGCCGCGATGAGATCAGGCAGCAACGCATCGGCGAGGCCGACGCCGCCCGAGCGGGCCAGCACATCGGCCATCTGCTCGGCCTGCATGCCGCGCCAGGTTTCTTCGGCAAAACCGCCGCCCATGGCGCTTTCGTCGGTCTTGAGCGAGGCGAACATTTCCTTCATCAAGGTGTTGAGGAAAACACCCTCAAGGTCCTTTGCCTGCTCGCGAAGATGTCCAACCTGGGCAGGCGACAGCGTCGTCGCCTTGTTCTGGCTAGTGAAGCCAAGACCGGAGGCGGAGCTCAGCATCACAGCACCTCGATTTCGGCTTGCAGAGCGCCGGAGGCTTTTACCGCCTGGAGGATGGCGATGAGGTCGCGCGGGCTGATGCCCAGCGCATTGAGGCCATCGACCAGTTCCTGCAGGCTCACCGATTCCGGCACCACCGCGAGGTTGGTTTCGGTGGTGTTCACCGAGAGGTCGGTGCGTGGCTCCACCGCAGTCTGGCCGAGGCTCAGCGGGTTCGGCTGCACCACGGTGGGGCTCTCGGCGATGGTGACCGTCAGGTTCGACTGGGCGACCGCGACGGTCGAGACCCGCACATCCTTGCCCATGACAATGATGCCGGAGTTCTCGTCGATGACGATCTTGGCGGGCAGATCCGTCTCGATCACCAGTTGCTCGATATCGGTCAAGAGGTCGACGATGTTGCCGTTGAAATTGCGCGGCAGGTTGAGCCGGATGGTCGCCGGATCCTCGGGCGTGGCGCAGGGCACGCCGATGAAATCGTTGATCGCCAGCGCGATGCGGCGCGAGGTGGTAAGGTCGGGGTTGCGCAGTGCCAGCCGCAACGTGCGCTGGGCGCCGAGCACGAAGCCGATCTCGCGCTCGATCAGGCCACCGGAAGAAATACGGCCGGTGGTGGGGACGCCCGACACCACCGAGGCGGCGTCGCCTTCGGCCGAGAAACCGTTGATGGTCACCGAGCCCTGGGCGATAGCGTAGACCTCGCCGTCGGCGCCGAGCAGCGGGGTGACCAGCAAGGTGCCGCCTTGCAGGCTCTTGGCATCGCCCAGCGAGGCGACATTGACGTCGAGCCGCGAGCCCTGGGTGGAGAAGGCCGGCAGGTTTGCCGTCACCATCACCGCCGCGACGTTGCCGGTTCGCATGTTCTCGCCGCGGGTATTGACGCCCAGCCGTTCGAGCATGGCCTGCAGGCTCTGCTTGGTGAAGGGTGAGTTGTTGAGCCCATCGCCGGTGCCGTTGAGGCCGACCACGAGGCCGTAGCCGACCAACTGGTTGTCGCGGACGCCCTCGATATTGACGACGTCCTTGATGCGGGCGGCGGCAGCGTAGGTCGCGCTCGGCTGCGGCAGCAGCAGCAAGGCGGTCATAAGACCAAGCAGTGCGCGTTTGAGGTTGAATTTGGCCATCTGGCAGTCCCCGGAGTGCGGCACATCCCCATGCGCCGCGATTGCCAGAGGTGTTGCGAGAACCGTGCCAGTTTCGCCAATGTATTGAAAATGCAGGAGATTGGTACTCGGCTGGCGGGGCGCGGAGAGTGCCGGACGGCAAGTCCTGCCGGGTGCATTAACGTTTGCTTAACTGTTGGCGGCAGATTTTGCCGAGTAGTCGTCAAGGCGGGTGAGTCCAGTGCGGATCGAGAACAATGCGCGGGTAGGCAATGTGGCAGGGCGCTCAGTCGCCGGTCACAGCTCGTCCGGCGTGGCGTTCGAGATCGGTCAGGGGCCGCAGGCGCAGCAGGCGCGGCCGACCGCCACGATCGCCGCCGCCACTTCGCTGGATGCGCTGCTGGCGCTGCAGGCGGTCGAAGATCCGCTGCTCAAGCGCAAGAAGGTGGTGCGCCGCGGCAACCAGCTCATTGATACTCTCGAGGGGCTGCGCGGCGACCTGCTGGTCGGCCGGATGGCCGAGGGACGCCTCAACCAGCTCATGGCTGTATTGAGCCAGGCGCGGGAGCAGAGCGACCCCCGATTGGACGCATTACTCGACGATATCGAGCTGCGCGCCAGGGTCGAACTGGCCAAGCGCGGACTGTACCCCGCCTGACACACTCGGCGCCTCTCCACTCACGGATTAATCACCAAGCTTTTGAAAGCTTGCGAAGCATGCCCTTGCGCCACTATAAGGCCCGCCATTAGGGGCGTTTTGGAATCGAGTCAGAATGTCGACTGAAGTTCTTGAATACCGACCTACTCAGGACGAACCGTTTATGAACCCGCGGCAGCGGGAGTACTTCCGGCAGAAGCTGGAGCGGTGGAAGAGCGAGATCCTCGCAGAAAGCCGCGAAACGCTCGAGAACCTGCAGGAAGAAAGCCAGAACCATCCGGACATGGCCGACCGCGCCTCCTCGGAAAGCGATCGGGCACTTGAGTTGCGCACCCGTGATCGGCAGCGCAAGCTGATCTCGAAGATCGACGCGGCGCTCAAGCGGATCGAGGATGGCACCTACGGCTATTGCGAAGAGACCGGCGACCCGATCGGGATCGCCCGGCTAGACGCCCGGCCGATCGCCACGCTCTCCCTGGAAGCCCAGGAAATGCACGAGCGGCGCGAGAAGGTGTACCGCGACGAATGACAACGAGGCCCGCAGCGATGCGGGCCTTGTTGTTTGTGGTGCACCCGGTTCAGTTCGTAGGCGCGACACCGGAGACGTGGCCTTTTCGCCATGTGCCGGGCGGAAGGCCGACGACCTTCTTGAAGGCGCGGTTGAAAGCGGCCTCGGAGTCGTAGCCGACCTGTGCGCCGGCCTGGGCGACGCTGACACCCGGACTCTCAAGCAGCCGTGCGGCCAGTTGCATACGCCAGCGGGCCAGATATTGCATGGGCGGATCGCCGGCATAGTGGCTGAAGCGGTTGGCGAAGACCGTCCGCGACAGTCCGACGGCGCGAGCCAGCCCTTCCAGGGTCCACTCGGCTGCAGGTTGGCCATGGATCAGGCGCAGCGCCTGACCGATATGGGGATCCTTCAGGCCCGACAACCAACCGCGGGCATCCTGGGGCAGGCCTTCGACATACTCCCGGATAACCTGAACGAACATCAACTCGGCGAGTTTCGCCAGCACGGTCTCGCCACCTGGCCGCCCCCTGTCGGTTTCTGAAACCGCTTGGTGGACCAGGCCCGCCAGCCAGCCCTGGCTGGCCGTGCCGCGGCCGTGCAGCACCTGAGGCAGCGACTTGATGAAAGGGTTGTACGGCCGGACATCGCAACCGAGATAGCCGCAGACGAACCGGCATGAGCCGGTGCCGGAACCTTCGTTGACCACATAGGGCAACTGGCGGTCGATCGGGTGGTGGTAGGCCGCGAGATCCGGCTTCGCCCGCATGCCAATGGCAGAGCACAGGGCGTGGGCGTCATCCATTGGGAAAGCGACGATGTCGCCGGCTTCGAGCCGGAGCGGCTCGGTGGAACCGTCGGTCATCTCCACCCAGCATGAACCCTCGATCAACGTGTGGAAGAAGAACACGTATTGCGAGTTCGGCATCACCTTGCTGGCGATCACCGAGGCACGCGGCGCCTCAGCGACCCAGGGCTCGCGGAAAGTGCTGTCAAAGAATATCGCGCCCGTCAACCGTACGGCGGTAAGCACGTCTGAAAGAACGTCCATTCGCAGGCACTCCGCGCGGCAGAAATTTCCGCGACACGGGTCAAAATACCGTTTCGATATGCCTCGACTATCACCGATACGACTGTCAGAGGCAAGGACAGGTAGACTGACGGACTTGGGTCTGCCGGTCAGGACGTCTGAGCAACGAAACAGGACGATCGGATATTCGTGCCGGCGGAGAGGGTGGGTAGCTTTTGCCGGCTGATCTATTTCAGGGAGGACAGCATGCACGACGAAACCGTCAACACGTTCGCCGGCAACCTTCGGGGAACACTCATCCGTGCCACCGACACGGGCTATGAGGGCGCTCGCAAGCTCTACAACGGGATGATCGATCGGCGGCCGATGCTGATCGCGCAGTGCGTCGACGCCGGCGATGTCATCACTGCAGTGAACTTCGGCCGCGAGCAGGGGCTCGCCATCGCGGTCCGCGGCGGCGGCCATAACGGGCCGGGCTTTGCCAGCGTCGACAATGGCCTTGTCATCGATCTGCAGATGATGAAGGGGGTGAGGGTCGATCCCAAGGCGCAGACAGTGCGGGTGGGTCCGGGGTGCACCACGGGTGATGTCGATCACGCCACGCACGCCTTTGGGCAGGCGGTTCCATTCGGCATCATCTCCACCACCGGCGTCGGCGGGCTCACGCTGTCGGGCGGGCACGGCTACCTGAGCCGGCAATACGGGCTCGCCATCGACAGCCTGATCGAGGCCGATGTGGTGCTTGCGGACGGCAGCTTTGTCACCGCCAGCGAGACCGAGAACAGTGACCTGATGTGGGCCTTGCGCGGTGGCGGCGGCAATTTCGGGGTGGTGACGAGCTTCCTGTTCCGAACCCATCCGGCGAAGATGCTGTATGGCGGCCCGATCATCTTCGAGCTCAGCGACGCCGAGACGGTGATGCGGTGGTACCGGGCGTTCCAGGAGGGGGCGCCGCAGGATTTCTACATCTGGCTCGGGCTGCAGTCGGTGCCGCCGGGCGACCCGTTCCCGAGGGAACACTGGGGCAAGAAGATGTGCGTCCTGCTGGTCGCGCATAATGGCGAGAATGCCGAGGCGGCGGTAAATCGTATACGCGCCGAGCTTCCGGCGCCGATCATCGACTGGGCGGGCCCGATTGCCTATCCGGCGCTACAGAGCATGTTCGATGCGCTCTACCCGACGGGCCTGCAGTGGTACTGGAAGGGCGATTTCGTCGAGACGCTGTCGGACGAGGCGATTGCGGAACACCTGAAGCATGCCGCCAAAGTGCCGACCCCGATCTCGGCGATGCACCTCTATCCGATCGACGGCGCGGTGCATGATCGGGCCAGCGGCGACACCGCGTGGAACTGCCGCAACGCGCGCTGGTCAATGGTCATCGTCGGCGTCGATTCGGATTCGGCGAAGGCGCCGGCGCTGAAAGAGTGGGCCAACGGCTACTGGAACGCGGTCCACCCCTACGACCTCAGCGGCGCCTATCCGAACTTCATGATGGAGGAGGGTGAGGCGCGCGTTCGGGCGACCTATGGCGACAACTACCCCCGCCTTGCCGGCCTCAAAGCCAAGTACGACCCGAGCAACCTGTTCCACGTCAACCAGAACATCCAGCCGTCGGCTTAGGCCGACCATCCTAACTTCGTGATGACGCTACAGCCGGAGCGTCATCGCGACCCGAGCCGCGATCAGCCGGGTGAAAAATCGCAGCGGCACGCCCCTGAAGCTCGGCAGGTCCGCCGGCACGGCGACGTCGGTGGGCACGAACCTGGTCTGGATGCGCATCTCCAGCGGCGGCGCCGGTGGCACGATGCGGTCGCAATAAACCGGGGTCCAGTGCAGGATCGGATCGAGCCGCACCAGCATGGCCGAGTTGCAGCAGCTGGCGACCATGCGGTGAGTGGTCGAGTCCGGCTTCAGAGTATGACCCTCGAGCAGTTCGGCGCCCTTGGTGCAATCCAGTCGGTCGTTGCGATAGAGCGCATAGGGCGTGCCATGGCCGGCATCCAGAATCGTCGGTGCGCGAGGCAGGGCCTCGATCATGCGGGCGCCGGCCTGACAGTCGTCGCAGTGGCAGACGACACTGATCACCGGCGCTCCGGTCAGCTCGAGCTCGACATTGCCGCAGGCACAGCGTGCCACGTACCGCGTCGTCATCGTTGCGGACTGCCATAGGCCGCGAGGAACACCCGCACGCCCGCCTCGGCGTTGCGGCGCAGTTCGGTTTGCGACGGGATAGCGTCGTCACCGAGCAGCATGGCCCGGTTCAGCGGGGCCGACATGATCAGCCAGTTGAAGTGCTCTGCAGCGATTGCCAGGTCGTCGATATCAAGTAGGCCGCGCCTGGCCAGATCTTCGAACACGGCGGCCAGCATCTTCATGGCGCGCGCCGGTCCGCGCTCGTAGAGCACCCGGGCGAGTTCGGGGAAGCGCGTCACTTCGCCGATCACCAGACGCCGTAACTGCATGATGCGCGGCGTCAGCACGACCGTCAGCTGCCGCAGCGCATATTCGACGAGGTAGTCGGAAAGGTCCTCGTCCTGGCCGAGCTTCGCCACGTCGTTATGCACGGTGTCGCCGGCGCCGGTGGTCATACCGCCGACGATCTCGACGAACAGCGCCTCCTTCGAAGAAAAGTGCTTGTAGACAGTCTGCTTGGACACGGCGGAGAGGGCGGCAATCTCATCCATGTTGGTGCCGAGATAGCCGCTTTTCAGGAACACCTCGGTGGCGGCGTCGAGGATGGCTCGGCGCTTGCGGGCAGAACGGCCATCGCCTTCCCCATCCGCGTGTTCGTTCACTTCCGAGCCCATCGACCTGCCACTTTCCAAAACCTCACAGCCCTGATTGACAGCACAGTACTGGACAGTCTAGTTTCTGACAACAGCTAAGAACTGGACGGTCCAGTTCCATATGGGTCGTCGACGGCAGTAGCCGTCACACGAGAAGCAGGGAGAGCTTGAATGTCGAACCGAAGCTTCGTGCTGGCTGCCACGGTGGTTGGGGCGCTTGCCCTGCTGATCCCCGGCACGCTGGCAGAAACCGCAACGCAATCGCCCGAAGATCACACCGCAGGAGACGTTTCGATGACCAATGCCACCAGATCCGCCACCCTCAAGGTTCCTGGCGCGACGCTCTATTACGAGGTGCAGGGCAGTGGCCCGACGCTGCTGATCATCCCCGGCGGTCCGCAGGATGCGGGCGTGTTCGCCGAGCTGTCGCAGCGCCTCGCCGACCGCTACACCGTGGTCGCCTACGATCCGCGCGGCAACTCGCGGTCAGTGTTTGACGGCGAGATCAAGCCGCTGCTGATGGACCAGCAGGCGGATGACGCCGCGGCGCTGATCGAGGCGCTGGGCAACGGCCCGGCCTACGTGTTCGGCACCAGCGGCGGCGCGCAGATCGGGCTCAATCTCGCGGCACGGTACCCAAAGCTGGTTCAGGCGCTGGTGGCGCATGAGCCGCCGTCGATGATGCTGATGGACGATCCGAGCGAGGCAGTCGCAGCCGACAAGGCGCTCTACGACACCTACGTCAAGGACGGCGTCGACGCGGCGATGGGGATGTTCTTCTCGATGAACGGGCTCGATGGCGGCGGCGACGCCGCCGAAGCCCCGCCGGAATTCGAGATGCCGCCGGAAGAGGCCGAAACCTTTGCCCGGGTCAGCGGCAATTTCGAGTACTGGCTGGCCCATGGCATGCTGCCGCTGTCGCTCTATGCGCCGGATGTGGCGACACTGAAGGCTGGCGGCCCGAACATCGTCGTCGCCATCGGCGAGGCGTCGGCCGGCCAGCCGATCGAGGCAATGAGCCTGGCGCTGACCAACAAGCTCGGCATCGCGCCGACGAAGTTCCCTGGCGACCACATGGGCTTTGGACCCCAGGCCGCCGAGTTTGCGGAAGCGCTGCACAGCTCGTTCGCCAACTGACCGGAGGGCGTTAGCATGCATATCCAGTTCGCCGAACTGCCGGTGTTCGACCAGGACCGGGCCATCGCCTTCTATGTCGACAATCTCGGCTGCGAGGTTGCCGCCGACGCCCCGATGGGCGAAGACGGTTGGCGCTGGGTCGAGGTCAGGTTCCCCGGCGCCCGCACCGCGCTGCACTTCCTCCGCCGCCCGGACGACAAGCCAGCGGCCGAGCCGGTGCTGGTGCTGGTCGAGGCCGACGTGGCGGGAGCGATCGAACGGCTCCGCGCCAAGGGCGTCGAGATCATCACCGAGCCCGGCGAGGCGCCGTGGCAGCCGGGCCGGGTGGTGGCGGAGTTCCGCGACAGCGAGGGCAACCGGATGGTGATCGGCAGCTACTGAATCTGGAGGTCCCGGCGTGAGTCGGGACCTCCGGTTTTCAGTCAGCGGAAAGTGCGGAACGACGAGATGTTGCCGTCCAGCCACCAGGGCAGGGTGGCGACATCGCGGTTGAAGTCCTCGCAGCGGCGGAAGTTGCGATCCTCGCAGACCTCAACCGTCATTGAGCCGCTGATGCTGATCGAGGCGATGCGGTTGTTCCAGGAGCCGAGATCCCTGTTGCTGTCGCCGACGCCGACGCAGAAGCTGCGGCCACGGAAACGGATGTCGTCGTAAAAGCAGGCCCGCCGCCGGACGTTCGAGTCGCCGCCGCCACTGCCGGTCCGTGACAGGAAGTTCTGCGACACCCAACCGCTCGGGCCGCCGTGGTTGACCCAGCACCAGCCGCCGTTGCAATTGCTGATGCGCACGCTCTGGCCGGCGCGCAGCACGTCGACAACAGCATAACTGGTGCCCGGACCACGACGGACGTTGACGTTGGAGGTCGCCACGGCGTTGCCCACGCCACTGCCGCCCCCGGGGTTGTCGGGAACGATGACAAACGTCTCCTGCGCCAGTACCTGGGGCACTGCTCCTAGGCCAGCAGCCAGTATCGCCGCAATGAGTAGTGCTCTTATCATAACGATCTCCTCAACCCGGCTGGGAAACAGACGCGCGTACTGTGCGGTTTCGTACAGAACGCGAGAAGTGTTGGCCGCCCGTTACGCAAGTACTACCGTTCAAAGCGGCGAATTGATGCGCATAGCGCGCTGTTCAGTTCAAAATCGTTGAACCGGTCGCGTAAATAGTTGCATCTTATTTGATGCCACATGGCCATCCGGCGCAAGCGGAAGCTTAGGCAATAGCTGCGATGGCTGCTGGTGTTCGTTGAACGCGGAGAGCCGACATGGCCCGCAAGAAGCCGCTTGGCCGGCCAAAGGCGAGGAGGCGGCGTTGAGCGCCGCGCCGCGGCCGATCCGCGAACCCTCCTATTTCGACGCGGTGGCGCCCCTCGTGGTGCTGGCGGTGCTGATCGCCGGCGCGGTGATGCTGTTCGGGCTTAAGGCAACAGATGGGCCGCTACAGGTGGCGATCATCCTCGCCGCGATGTTCACATCCTTCATCGTACTGAAGAACGGGCACAGCTGGGAAGAGGTGGCCGAGGCGGGGCGCAAGGGTGTGTCCTCGGTCGTCGGCGCCATCTTCATCCTGTTCGCGGTCGGGGCGCTGATCGGTACCTGGAACATGGCGGGGACCATCCCGACGCTGGTCTATTACGGCATCCAGGTGATCAATCCGGACTGGTTCTACCTCGCGTCGCTCCTGGTCTGTGCCGCCATCGCGATGGGCATCGGAAGCTCCTGGACCACTGCCGGAACCATCGGCGTCGGGCTTGTAGGGCTCTCGTTCCTCGCCGGCGTCTCGCCGGCGATCACGGCGGGGGCGGTGATCTCTGGCGCCTATGTCGGCGAAAAGCTGTCGCCCTTGTCCGAGACCGCCATCCTCGCCGCGCAACTGACCGGCACGACCATCTATGCGCATTTGCGGGCGCAGGTCTGGAGCTCATTGCCGGCGCTGCTCGTTGCCGCCATCGGTTTTTCTATCCTCGGGTGGGCCGACAACTCGAGCGGCGCCGGCGACAGCGTGATCGCTTCGGAGCTTTCGGCGCTGTCGAAGCTGTTCAACATCACGCCGCTGACGCTGCTGCCGCTGGTGCTGCTGATCGTGCTGTCGATCTTCAAGGTGCCACCATCGCTCGCCATCATCGGTTCGGCGCTGTCCGCCGCGCTGCTGGCGCCGTTCCTCCAGTCCGAGGCGGTGCTGCGTTTCGTCAACGACCCCGGCCTCGTGCCGGCCGCCGCCTATCTCAAGGCCGGCTGGCAGGCGATGGGCACCGGGTTCGAGGCGAACTCGGGCATCGAGGTGGTCGACAGCCTGCTGTCGCGCGGCGGCATGGCGAGCATGCTGCTCACCATCTGGCTGATCCTCGGGGCGCTGGTCTATGGCACGCTGCTCGACGAGTTCGGGCTGCTGCTGAAACTGGTGACACCGGTGCTGATGCGGGCCCGCAGCACCGGCTCACTGATCGCAACCGTGGTCGGCACGGCGTTCGGGCTCAATATCGTGGCTGGGGACCAGTACGTGGCGGTGGTGCTGCCGGCGCGCATCTTCCGCGCCGAGTTCAACAAGCGCGGGCTGGCCGCGACCAACCTGTCACGAGCGGTGGCGGATGGCGGCAGCGTCACCTCGCCGCTGATCCCGTGGAACTCCTGCGGCGCCTACATGGCGGCGGTGCTGGGCGTGCCGACACTGGTCTACCTGCCGTTCTGCCTGTTCAACATCGCCAGCCCGCTGGTCACGCTGCTGCTGGGGTTCAGCGGGTTCAGGATCGAGCGGGTGGAGCCGGGGGTGGAAGGTGCGGATTCAGTCTCGCCTTAGGGTGTTCGACTTCTCAGCCCGCGCAGGTGGTGAGTTGGGTCCCAGCTTTCGCTGGGATGACAGCCGGTGGGTGAGGCGGCCATCGAGCCTAACCGCGGCGCGGCTGCAGCCAAATGGCGCAATATCCTAGGCCGCTGCCTCGCGGTTGTCGTCCAGCGCGCCCACCATGTACTGCACCAGTTCGGACGCGTTGGTCTCGCCGGTCGGCTTCTCGGTGACCTTGCGCCCGCGATGCATCACCACGATGCGGTCGGCGACGGCGAAGACGTCGGGCATGGTGTGGGTGATGAGGATCACCGGCACGCTCTGGTCGCGCAGCCGGCGGATCAACTCCAGCACCTTCTGCTGCTCGGGAACGCCGAGATTGTTGGTCGGCTCGTCCATGATCATCAGCCGCGCCTTCCAGTAGATGGCGCGGGCGATGGCGACGGCCTGCCGCTGGCCGCCCGAGAGGCTCTCGATCGGCTGAGTGAGGCTGGGGAACTGGATGTCGAGTGTGGCGAGGCTCTGCTCGGATTCGGCCAGCATCAGCTTGTCGTTCAGCGTGTTGATCAGCCCGCCGAAATAGCGGTGCTTCACCTCGCGCCCGAGGAAGATGTTGGCGGGCACGTCGAGATTGTTGGCCAGCGCCAGATCCTGGTAGATCGTCTCGATGCCGGCGCTACGCGCGTCGATCGGCTTGGGGAAGCTCACCGGCTTGCCCTCGAAGCGGATTTCGCCCTCATCGGGCAGGTGGACGCCGGAGACGCACTTGATCAGCGTCGATTTGCCGGCGCCATTGTCGCCGAGCAGCGCCACGACCTCGCCGGGGTTGATGTCGAGGCTGACATCGTTGACCGCGGTGAGGCCGCCAAAGCGCTTCACCAGGTTGCGGATCGACAGCACCGGTTCGCTCATGATCCCCTCCCGCGGCGGCCGAGGATCAGGTCGCGCGACTGGTCGATCAGCACGGCGATGATCACCACCGCCCCGACGACGATGAATTGCCAGAACGCCTGGACGTTCATCATCACCAGCCCGGTGGTCAGCACGGCGATGATGAGGGCGCCGATCACCGTGCCGATGATCGAGCCGGCGCCGCCGAACAGGCTGACGCCGCCGATGATCACCGCGGCGATGGAACTGAGGAGCAGCGGATCGCCGATCACCGCCGAGCCGGCGGTGAAGCGCAGCGTCGAGAGGAATCCGGCAATGCCGGCGGTCGCCGAGCTCAGCATGTAGAGCTTGACGATGTGGCGATCGACCGGGATGCCGGTGCGCAGCGCTGCCTGCATATTGCCGCCGATGGCGTAGGTATGGCGGCCGAATTGGGTGCGGTTGAGAATGAACATGCAGATGATCACCACGATGGCGGTGATCACTACCGGCCAGGTGAAGATGCGGTCCATCTGACGCAGCATGGCGCCGGTCACATCAGGGCGGAAGAAGGCATAGAAGCCGCCGCCCTCGCCATTGACGACGTAGAACAGCGATTCATTGCCATAGTCGCGGATGTCGGCGGGGAGGCCGATCACCGTGGTGTTCTCGGAGAACAGCAGCGCCATGCCGCGCACGATGAAGGACGAGCCGAGCGTCACGATGAAGGCCGGCACCTTGAGCTTGGCGATGATCAGGCCGTTGACCAGGCCGATGCCGGCCGAGGCGCCCACGGCCGCTAGGAAGCCCAGGGTTGCGGCGAGGAACAGTGGTGCGCCGGCATTGAACGAGGCGCGGATGGCGTGGGCGGATACCACGGAGGCCAGGCTCATCACCCAGCCGACGCTGAGGTCGATGCCTGCCGAGATGATGACGAAGGTCTGTCCCAGGCCCAGCAGCAGCACCGGGGTGATGGCGACGAGGATGTTCATCGCATTGCGCAGCGTCAGAAAGGTGGCGCCACCGGCGAGCGGCACCGCGATGATGAAGAAGGCGATCATCAACCCGAGAAAGACCCAGGCCCATAGCCGGCTGGCCAGGAGGATGAAACGCTTGTCGGGCGAGAGCCGGGGCTCCGCTGGAATTGCCTTGCTGTCGGTCACGGCTGCCCCGGCTTGGTGAGAGACGGCGGTGGCCGGAGACCCGAGGCCTCCGGCCGTTCGTGCGGTATGGTCAGTTGACCTTGTAGATGAAGCGCGCGTACTCGGGGTCAGCGACATTGTCCTTGTCGATGATCGCGAAGCCGGTTTCGACGCGGCGCGGCAGGCTGGTGACGCCGGCGGCATCGGCGACGGCGAACTGCACCGCCATGTAGCCCATGTCGAACGGCTTCTGCGCCAGGACCAGCGACACCACGCCCTTGCCCATCAGTTCGATGGCTTCGGCGGTGGCGTCATAGGCCACCACCTGCACATGCCCGCCGAGGCCGGCATTGACCACCGCGTTACCGGCGCCGCCGGCGCTGAACACGTTGGTGCCGAACACGCCGGCGAGGTCGGGGTTCTGCTCGATCACCGCAGCGGTCTGCTGCGCGGCCTTGTTCTGGTCGTCGAGGTTGTAGTCGGGCCCGAGCACCTTGATGTCGGGGAACTCGTTCTTCATCACCTCGGCAAAGCCCTGCTCGCGGCCTTCGACCGACGAGACGTTGGGGTTGGTGGAGTTGATGTAGACGGTGCCTTTGCCGCCGATCGCCTTGGCGAGGCCGCGGGCCGAGATCCGGCCGCCCTCGACGTTATCCGAGCCGATATAGCTGATTGGGAACTTGACCGGGCCGTTGGCGTAATCGCCATCGCCGAGGAAGGTGTCGACGGTGATCACCTTGATGCCGGCATCGAGCGCCGCCTGCAGCGGCGCCACCATCTGATCCTTATCGGTGGGGGCGGTGATGATGTAGTTGAGGTCGCCGCGCGCCACCATCGCATCGAGGATCGGCGTTTGCGCCTCGACGCCCCAGGTCGGCGGCACCTGGGTCACCACCTCGACGCCGAGATCCTTGGCCGCGGCTTCGACGCCCAGTTGCATGACCTGGTAGAACGGATCGACCACGCCCGGCAGGAAGCCGATCTTGATGTCGGCGGCGGAAACGGTCGCAGTAGAGAGTAATAGCGTGCCCAGCAGGGCAGCAGTCATCGTCGACGCTTTGCGCATCGAAACCTCCCCTCATTGTTGTGGTCCGGCGGCTCCATTGAACTCCTCCGCCAGATCAACAACGATAGGCCTGTGCGCTCACATTTGTAAACTGGGCGGATATATTCAAACCGCGCTAGGGCAACACGATTTCGCGCTCGATGCCGATCGCCGCGAGGAAGTCGCGGTCGTGGCTGACCACCAGCAAGGCGCCGTCATAGGCGCCGAGTCCAGCCTCCACTGCCTCGATGGCGTGGATGTCGAGATGGTTGGTCGGCTCATCGAGGATCAGCAGCTCCGGCGGCCGGCCGCTGCCAATGGTGCAGGCGAGCCCGGCGCGCAGCATCTCGCCGCCGCTCAGTTGGCCGACCGGCTTCAGCGCGGCGTCGGCGCGGAACATGAAGCGGGCGAGGGCGGAGCGAGCGGTGGTCTCGCCGTCCTCGGGGTTGAGCCGAAGGTAGTTCTCGCGGATGGTCTGGCGTGGATCGAGCAGGCTCACCTCCTGGTCCAGCAGGGCATGCCGGCGGGCGATGCGGACGGCGCCGCTCAGCGGGGCAAGAGCGCCGGTGATCAACCGGAGCAGGGTGGTCTTGCCGGAGCCATTCGGGCCAGTGATCGCCACCCGCTCGGGGCCGGTAATGGCAAAGCTCAGGTTCCTGATCACCGGCTGTTCGGGGATCGGGCCGCCGGTCAGTCGATCGAGCTGCAGCACCGTGGTGCCGTTGGCGAGGCCGCTCGGCTCCAGCTTCACCGCCATCGGCTGCAGCACCTCGATCTCGGCCTTGGCGGCGGCGAGCGCGGTGCTGGCCGTGGCGCGTCGCCGTTCACTGAGCTTCATCTGCTCGCCGCTGGTGTTTTCCGCGTTCATCTTCATGCCGCCCAGCATGATGCGCGGGATATCGCCCTTGGCGGCCTTGCGGGCCCCGGCGCCGTCCTTCTTGGCCTTCCGCTCGCGCATCAGTTGCGTCTTGCGGTCGAGTTCGCCCAGCGTGCGCTCTGCAGTTGCCAGCCCCTGTTCGGCGGCGGCGAGTTCGATGGCCTTGCGCTCCTGGTAGAGATCCCAGTTGCCGCCATAGGTGCGGGCGCCAATCGTAGTCAGCTCGACGATGGCATCCATCTCACGCAGCAGGGCGCGATCATGGCTGACCACGATGGCGCCGCCGCGCCAGCGCTTCAGCAACTCGGTCACGGCGGCGCGGCCGTCGCGATCGAGATTGTTGGTGGGCTCGTCGAGCAGCAGCATGTCGGGCTGCTCGATCAAGAGCGCCGCCAGCGACAGCCGGGTCCGTTGGCCGCCGCTCAGCGTGGCGGTGGGGCGATCGAGGGCGAGCGACGGCAGGCCGACATCGGCGAGGGCCGTCTCGATCTTTGCCGGCAACAGCCAGTCGGCCTCTTCGGCATCCTCGAGGGAGCCGGTGCCAGCCTCGAGCCGGTCGAGCCGCGCCAACTGCTCGGCGCAGCCCAGCGCATCGGCGACGCTCGCATCGGAGCGCTGCACCGTCTGCCGCAGCACGCCGAGCGTGCCGGAGACGACGATCTCGCCGCTGGCGGGCGTGAGTTCGCCCAGCAGCAGCTTGAGCAGCGTGGTCTTGCCGGTGCCGTTACGGCCGATCAGGCCGGTGCGAACCGGGCCAAAGGAAAGATCGAGATCTGAGAAGAGGGTGACGCCATCAGGCGTCTTGTAGCTCACCGCTTTGAGCGAAATAGAACCGGGCATGGTCGGACTCCGGGTGACGGATCAGGGTGGTTTGATCGGTCATGCGGATATCCATGGGGACCTGCCGGTTGGTGCTGCGGATGGGCGGAAAATAGGGAGGTTCGCCCAGATGTCAACCTCAGGGCGGGTGAAAGGGGACGAGATCTGCCGAGCTCCCACCGGCGTCATTCCCGCGAAAGCGGGAACCTCTGTTTTCTTGCCTGCCGCAGCATCGCAAACGGAGATCCCCGCTTTCGCGGGGATGACACCGAGTAAAAGGCGACGACGTGGACGTTTACGTCCCTCTCACGGCGGATCGATCGTCCGGTTGGCGGCAATCGCCGCGAACCAGTTCGGCGGACGCTCGATCATCCGGCGCACCACCGGGCGCTCCGGGCCCTGGTGCAGGTTGCGCAGTTTCTCGCCGATCACCTCGTCGGCATGGGTCAGGCGCTGGTTGTGCCGGGCGTATTCGGTCCAGGTCGGGCTCTTGTAGCTTTCGACCCAGACATCGGTCTCCGAGAGGTCGCGGCGCAGCACCCATTCGCGGGCGCCATCGCGCATCCGCACCCGCTTGCGCTCGGCCATGACGCGCAGGAACTCGCGCACATCCTGCGGGCGGATCTTGTACTCGATGCTGATGACGATCGGCCCGGAACGCGGCTCGATCGGCAGCGAGATCTGTGGCTCCTGCCACCGGTTGGCGGGGTCGAGATCGAGCATGACGCGGGGCGGGATCGACAGCACCAGCCCGACCGCCGCGCCGATGACGAGGGCAATGGCCGAGGCGATCAGGGCGTTGCCGACGCCGAACTGCTCACCAGCAACGCCCCAGAGCCAGCTGCCGGCGGCGAGGCCGGCAAAGGTCGCCGTCTGGTAGAGCGACAGCGAGCGGCCGACCACCCAGCGCGGGGTCGAGAGCTGCACCGTGACGTTGAACAGCGTCAGCGCCAGCACCCAGCAGGCGCCGCCGAGCAGCAGGGCAAGGCCGGTCAGCCAGGGCGACGGGCTGAGCCCAGTGATAGCGGCGCAGATGGCGAAGCCGACAAAGGCCAGGCGGACGATGGCCTCGCTGGAGAACTGCTCGGCGAGCCGGGCGCTGATCAGAGCCCCGCCGACCGCGCCGAGGCCGAAGGCGCCGAGCAGCAGACCGTAGACCAGCGGTCCGCCCCCGGGGATCTGGCTTGCTACCACCGGCAGCAGCGCCAGCACCGAACTGGCGCTGAGGCCGAAGATGAAGCTTCGCACCAGCACTTTGCCGAGCTGCGGCGACAGCGCCATGTAGCGAATGCCGGCGAACATCGCCGCGCCCACTGCCTCGCGCGGCAGGCCGGCGGGAGCAGGGGCCGGCTTCCAGCGCAGCAGCACGAACAGCAACCCGAGATAGCTCACGAGGTTGACCGCGAAGGCCGCGGCAGCGCCGGCCACCGCGACGATGATGCCGCCCACCGCTGGCCCCAGGCTACGCGACAGGTTGAAGCCGATGGAGTTGAGCGCCACCGCCGAGCCGACGCTGGAGCGCGGCACCAGATCGCCCACCGAAGCCTGCCAGGACGGGTTGTTGAGCGCCGTGCCGCAGCCGATGAGGAAGGTGAAGGTCAGCAGCAGCCACGGGGTGACCAGCCCGAGCAGCGCGCTGAGGGTCAGCAGCGCCGACACCGCCAGCATGAAGAACTGCGCCACCAGCATCACCCGGCGGCGCGGAAAGTTGTCGGCAATGGCCCCGCCGAGCAGCGAGAACAGCATGATCGGCAACGAGGTAGAGGCCTGGACCAGCGCCACCAGGTCGACCGAGTTGGTCAGCGCCGTCATCATCCACGCCGCACCGACGCCCTGGATCAAGGCGCCGAAGCTCGAGACGAGGTTGGCAACCCAGATGTTGCGGAAGGTCGTGTGCTGCAGCGGCTGCAGGACCGATGGTCGATCCTTGGCCATGGTCACCCCCCGATCAGCTCAGGTAGCGGTGCGTCAGGTGCTCCTGGAAGTGGCGCGAGTTGAGTTTCTCGCCGGTGGCGCGCTGCAGCAACTCGGGCGTGGAGTATTTGCTCGCCTGGCTCCAGATCTTCTCGCGCCGCCAGTCGTTGATGCCGACGAAGCGGCCGTTGCGCATGTCCTCGCGGGCGTTCGGCTGATCGCGCTCGATGGCGCTCCACAGCTGCGCCGCGATGATGGCGCCGAGGGTGTAGCTCGGGAAATAGCCGATGGCGCCCGACGGCCAATGGACATCCTGCATCGGGCCATCTTTCATGTTGTCGATGGTCGAGAGCCCCAGATACTCGCGCATCTTGGCGTCCCAGGCCTCGGGCACATCCTTGGGCGCCAGCTTGCCGCTGATCAGATCCTGCTCGATCTCGAAGCGAAGGATGACGTGCAGCGGGTAGGTGGCTTCGTCGGCATCGACACGGATCAGGCCGCGTTCGATGAAGTGGACGTGGGCCAGTACATCTTCGAGGTCCCAGCCGGCAATGGCCTCGGCGCCGAGCTTTTCGCGCACATGCGGGATGGCCCACTCCCAGAACTCCGGCGAACGGGCGATCTGCTTTTCGACGAACAGGCTCTGGCTTTCGTGCATGGCCATGCCGCGGGCCCGGCCGACCGGCCAGTGCGTCCACTCCTTGGGCAGGCCCTGCTCATAGAGGCCGTGGCCAGTCTCGTGCAGGATACCCATCAGCGAGGTGAGGAACTCGCCCTCGGTGTAGCGGGTGGTCATGCGGATATCGGTCGGCACGCCACCGCAGAACGGGTGGTGCGAGACGTCGAGCCGGCCGTGTTCGAAATCGAAGCCGACCGCCTCCATCATCACGAGGCCCAGCGCCTTCTGCTTGTCGATGGCGAACGGCGCGTTCAGCGGCTTCAGCGGGCGCTTTGCGAGCTTTTCTTCCTGGTGCGCCAGGGCCGCCGGAACGAAATCCTTGAGGAAGGTCTTGAGCTCATTGAGCACCGGCGCCACCTCGGCGACGCGGTTGCCGGGGTCGTACTGCTCCATCAGCGCGTCATAGGGCGAAAGGCCCAGCACGTCGGCGCGCAGCTGCGCCTCTTCGCGTGCTGTGGCGACGAGGCCCTCGAAGGCCGGCAGGAAACCGGCCCAGTCGCCGGTGGGCCTGAGTTCACGCCACAGCTGCTCGGCGCGGATGCGGGCGTTGACCTGCTTGCGGACGAAATCGGCCGAGAGGCAGGTCATATTGGTATGGACGCGGCGGAACTCGCGAATGGCGAGGCCCTGCATCTCGTCGAGCGGCTCGGCTTCGGCGTCGCCGAGCCAGTCGCCGACTTCCGGCGCGGTGGCCATCTCGTGGTACATGCCGGCCAGTGTCGCCATGGTTTCGGCGCGCTTTTCGCCGCCGCCCACCGGCATCATCACCGCCTCGTCGACGCCCAGCATAGACTGCGCGTGCTCGATGGCCTCGAGCTTGCGGCTCAGCGCATCGAGTTTGGAGAAGGCGGAATTGGGAGAAGGCATCAGGGACTCCAACAAGCGAGTGGCGAATAGTGAGTAGCGAATAGGGCGGGACGGCGAAACCCCATTCGCTACTCGCCATTCCCCATTGGCTAACGAATGGGGAAAGGGCGCAGCCGGGGAGACTGCGCCCTCTGGGGCGGGTTCTGTTCTGGAACCGGCCGAGGCTGACGGCACCAATGGGGGATTGTGCCGTCAGCGATGGGGGGAGCCTGGCGGAAGCGCCACTGGCGCATCCGCCAGGGGGTTAGAAGGGGAGGATCGCGTCGGCGATCTGCTGGCCGTAGCGGGGTTGCTGGACCTGGGTGATCTGCCCGCGGCCGCCGTAGGAGATGCGGGCTTCGGCGATCTTGGACGAGGGGATGGTGTTGTCGGCGTGGATGTCCTCGGGGCGGACGATGCCGGCGACGATCAGCTCGCGCACTTCGAAGTTGACGCGCACTTCCTGCCGGCCCTCGATCACCAGGTTGCCGTTGGGCAGCACCTGCACCACGACGGCTGCGACCTGGGTGGCAAGGCTCTCCTTGCGGTTCACCGAGCCCGAGCCGCCATCGGCCATATCGCCCGAAGTGGTGATCTTGCCCGAGGCCTGCACGTCGGCCAGCGGCACCTTGCCGCCGAAGATCGAGCCGAGCACGCCGCCGACGCTGCCTTCCGACGACGAGGTGCGCTCGCGATCGGTGGAGTTCGAGATCTTGGCGCTGTCGTCGATGGTGACCATCACGGTCAGGATGTCGCCGATCTTGTGGGCGCGCTGATCCTTGAAGAAGCCGCGGGCTTCGTTCGAGAACAGCGAGTTGGGCTGATACGAGGCGACCACCGGCTCCGGCATCGGCATCTGCACCGGGCGATAGCCGGCCTGGGCCGTGGGATCGGAGATGGCGGTCAGGCGCGGCTGCTGGCCGACCGAGGCCAATTGATCCATGGTCGAGCACCCGGCGAGGAGGGCGGTGAGCGCGAGGGCGGCGAAGAGTTTCATCGGGTTCATTTTCATTGTCCTTTCGCCCATCACAGCCCGGCGACCTGAAGCTTGGCGGCGGCGGTGGTGATCTCCACCGCGCCATTGGCGGTCGCGACGCCGGTTAGGATCTTGCGCGTTACGCTGTTCATCACCTGTACCGGCTGGCCCGAGGCGGCGTCGCCGAGCGACTGGCCGATCACGGTGAGGGTCATCGGGCCGGTGCGGAGCAGCACAGTGACCTCGGTATTGCGGCGCACGGCCAGAGGCTCGGTCACATCGGCAGCCTTCAGCATGACGCCGGCGCGCGAGTTGCGACGCAATTGCTTGCCGACGAGATCGTCGAAGTTCTCGACGCCCGACTGGTCGGCGAAGGCGAGCGGGACGCGTTTCATCTCGATATCGGCAGGGGTCAGCACGGCGCCGGCCTTCAGCGAGGCGGCGAGGTGCGGCACCTCCACCAGCAGGTCGATGCTGCCGGCGACGTCAACCGGCAGTTCCATGCCGGCGACCTGGAAGCGGGCGGAAAAGCTCGCCGAGCCGGGCTGGTAACGCAGCGCCAGCAGCGTCACCGGGGTCTCGACCGCCTCGGCATTGTAGCTGAGCCCCGGATTGTCGAAGCGGGTATGAAGCTCGGCGCCTTGCGGGAGCAGGCCGCGGACGGCGAGATCGGCAGAGATGAGCCCGGAGAGCACGGTCGCGTCGACCACCGTCGCTCGGCGTTCGACGCGGACGCTGAGCAGGCCATCCTGGGCGTAGTCGGAGAGCCCGGCCTTGGCGGCGGCGGCGCGCACGGCCTCAAGGCTGACGATGCCGGTGGTGCCGGGCTCGGGCGCGCGGAACAGGGCGCGCTCGGCGAGGAGGCCGGCGTCCTCGAACATGTCTCCGACAGTGATGACCGGATGGTTGACCGATACCTCGGCCTTGAGCACCGGCGCCGCCAGTGCGGTGGAGCCGGTGAAGGCCAGGAACAGGGCAGGGAGGATGAACTTGTGCATCTAGTTTCTCCCGATCAGCGCAACTGGCTGGCCGACTGCATCATCTCATCGGCGCCGGAGATGACGCGGGCGTTCATCTCGTAGGCGCGCTGAGCGGCGATCAGGTCGGCGATTTCGGTGACGGAGTTGACGTTGCTGGCTTCGAGATATTCCTGCAGCAGGTCGCCCATGCCGTCCTGGTTCGGCGTGCCGACCTGCGCCGGGCCGCTCGAGGCGGTTTCGACGAACAGGTTGTTGCCGGCCGAGGCCAGGCCAGCCTTGTTGACGAACCGCGCCAGTTGCAGCTGGCCGACCGTAGTCGGGGTGGTGTCGTTGTCGAGGAACACTTCGACCGTGCCGTCAGGGCTGATCGACACCGAGTTGGCGTTACCGGGAATGGTGATGCCGGGCTGGATCTCGTAGCCGTCGACATTGACCAGTTGTCCCTCGGGACTGCGCTCGAACGAGCCGTCGCGAGTATAGCCGGTGCGGCCGTCGGGCATCTGCACCACGAAGAAGCCTTCGCCGCGGATCGCGACGTCGAGTTCCTTCTCGGTCGGGGCGACGCTGCCCTGGCTCATGACGCGCGGCGTCGCGGCGGTGCGCACACCGGAGCCGACCTCGACGCCAACCGGGGCCATGGTGCCCGTCTCGGAGGTGGTGCTGCCCGCCTGGCGCTGGACCTGGTAGAGCAGATCCTGGAACTCCGCACGCGCCCGCTTGTAGCCGGTGGTGCGCATGTTGGCGATGTTATTGGAAATGACTTCGACGTTGCGTTCCTGGGCGGCCATGCCGGTCGAAGCGATGTAGAGGGCTTTCATCTTGTCTGCTCCGATCAGCCGTTGAGGTTGCCGAGTTTCTGGATCGCCGTGCGGCGCTGGTCGTCCTGCTTGGAGATCAGCGAGGCGACGCTCTCGTAGGCGCGCTGGACGCGGATCATCTCGGTCATCTCGCCGACGCCGTTGACGTTGGATTTTTCGATCGAGCCCTGCAGCACCCGGGTCTCTGTCGCCTCGATCGGGTTGGTGCCGGCCCACAGGTTGCTGCCCTCGCGGGTGGTCGACTGGGGGTCGGCGAACTCGACAATGCGGAGGCGCCCCTTCTGGCCGGCGCTGGAGGAAACGGAACCATCCTCGCCGATCATGATGTCGGTCTCGCCGGCTGCGAACTGGATCGGCCCGCCATTGCCGAGTACCGGGTTGCCGTTGATGTCGACCAGGGTGCCGGTGGTGTCGATGGCGAGTGAGCCGGACCGGGTGTAGCGCTCGCCGGCGGCGGTCTCGACGGCGAGGAAGCCGTCGCCCTGCAGCACCACATCCAACGGGTTGCCGGTCTCTACCAGTGCGCCACCGGACATATCGTGAATGGTGGTCCAGTCGTCGGTGTAGCTGAGGGGCTGGTCCAGGGCCGGGAAGTCGCGATCCCGGGCAACCGGCATCAGGTACTCCTCGAACAGCAGCTGTTCGGATTTGAATCCGGTCGTGTTGATGTTGGCGATGTTGTTCGCCACCACATCCATCTGCCGCTGCAAGGCGATCTGCCGCGACAATCCGATGAGCTGCGCATTTTCCATGGCGCCGAAGTCCCCGTTACGTCCCCGAACCGTCCGACCTCCCCAGGCCGTCAGGCTCGCCATTAACACTGCAGCAACCATGCCAAGTCGCGATACCTAGCAAAATCAATTAGTTAGACAGGTGGAGAGCCCGGCATGACGTGCCGCATGGCAGGGCACATGGCAAAATCTGCCCGGCAATTTGTGCCGGGTTGATGCGGTTCGTAACCAATCGTTAACCCTCGGGCGATTAGCTCGATCCTGACTGGAATCGTCCGGTGGGGCAGGGGTTTGGGGCATGGCGGCTGAAGCCGATATCGAGGGTGGCGAGGTCGCCGCACCCGCGAAGAAGAAGCTGCCCATCATGCTGATCGCCATGGTCGTGGCGGTGGTCGTGCTGCTCGGCGGTGGCGCCGCGGCCTACTTCCTGTTCTTCTCCGCGCCCAAAACGGACGAGACGCATCTCGCGGCAGTGCCCGAGACCTTCATCTTCAACCTGCCGACCATGACGGTGAACCTGCGCGGCGATGGCGAGCGCGAGCAGTTCATGAAGCTCACCGTGGCGCTCGAAGTCGCCAATGAAGAGGTGATGACAGAGATCCAGCCACGCATGGCCAAGGTGGTCGATGCGTTCCAGGTCTATCTGCGCGAGCTGCGCAAGAGCGACCTCGAGGGCTCTGCCGGTATCTACCGCCTCAAGGAAGAGCTGCGCCGGCGCGTCAACATCGCGATCTTCCCGGCGCAGGTGGATTCGATCCTGTTCAAGGAAATCCTGGTGCAGTGATGGCGGGTCCCGGCGAACAGGACAAACTCAGCGACGAATGGGGACTGGATCCGGCCACGAGCGGCGCATCAGTGCCAGGCAAGGCGGCCGAGGACGACATGGGCGCCGAGTGGGCCGCCATGCTCGAGGCCGACAGCGTTGAAGCCGGCGCCGCCGACCGGGTGCTGAACCAGGACGAAATCGACAGCCTTCTCGGCTTTGATCCCAATGCCGGCGGCGGTGCCGAGCTGACCGGGGTGCAGGCGCTGATCAACTCGGCGCTGGTCTCCTACGAGCGCCTGCCGATGCTCGAAATCGTCTTCGACCGGCTGGTCCGGCTGGCGACGACCTCGCTGCGCAACTTCACCTCCGACAATGTCGAAGTGGCGCTGGACTCGATCTCCTCGGTGCGCTTCGGCGACTATCTCAATTCCATTCCGCTGCCGGCCATCTTGTCGGTGATCAAGGCGGAGGAATGGGAGAACTATGGGCTGCTGACCGTCGACTCCTCGCTGATCTACTCGATGATCGACGTGCTGCTCGGCGGTCGCCGCGTCGGCGGGCAGATCCGGGTCGAGGGGCGGCCCTACACCACCATCGAGATGGCGCTGGCGCGGCGGATGATCGAGGTGATCCTTGAGGATACGCATCGCGCCTTCGAGCCGGTGACCGAGGTCAACTTCCGGGTCGAGCGGCTGGAGACTAACCCGCGCTTCGCCGCGATCTCGCGCCCGGCCAATGCAGCGATCCTGATCGAACTCAGGATCGAGATGGACGATCGCGGCGGCAAGATCGAGATTTTGCTGCCCTACGCGACGATCGAGCCGATCCGCGAGCAGCTGCTGCAGATGTATATGGGCGAGAAGTTCGGCCGCGACCCGATCTGGGAAGGCCACCTCGCCACCGAGATCTTCGCTGCGGATGTCGAGGTCGACGCGATCCTGCATGAGATGGATCTGCCGCTCAGCCGGGTGTTGTCGATGCAGCCGGGCGACACGGTGATGTTCGACCGCACGCCGAGCGACCCGATCGGGTTGAGGTGCGGCAATGTCGATCTCACCGAAGCGATCATGGGGCATATCGGCAATCACGTGTCGGTGCGCGTCTCGCGCCCGCTGAACGCGCCGAAGGTAACGATGGCGGCCTTCGAAGCCATCGATGAAAACAAGCAGGAGGGCCGCTGATGTTCGGTTTGCCGTTGGGAATCGTGATCGAAACGCTGGTCGCGATTTTGCTCGCCACGACAATCGGCTATTGCGTGGTCCTCAACCAGCGTCTGAAGCGGCTGCATGCCGATCGCGGCGAGCTGAAGCAGATGGTGGCCGACCTGGTGCAGGCCACCGGCCTCGCCAATGCGGCGATCCAGGAGTTGAAGCACACGGCACAGGAAGCCGAAACGGTGCTCGAGACGCGGCTGGGTGAAGCCGAACGCTTCGGCGTCGAGCTCGCCAATCACGTCAATGCCGGCCAGCAGATCATGGACCGGCTGGCGCGGATCACCAGCGCGGCGCGCGGCACGCAGCCGTTCGACGATCGGCTGGATGAGCCCAACAAGGTGCAGTCGGCGCTGCAGCAACTCTCCATGCGCCCGCGCATCCGGGGTAACGCCGCCTGATGAAAGCGCCGCGCCTGCTCCCGGTCGTCATAGCTGCCGCCACCGCACTCCTGCTCTTCAAGGGCATCGGGCTGGTGACGACCGGCGGCTATGTGCTGACCGGCGCGGGCAGCGCGGTGGCTGCCGGCGGTGGTGGCGATCACGCGGCCCCGGCTGCGGCGAATGGGGCCGGGGTCGACCCGACAATGGCGCTGCCGCCCGATACGACGATGGCCGATACCAGCCCGACGCTGAGCGATGGTGCTCCGGTGCTGCCGCTGGAACCCGAGGGGGTAGCCGAGGCCGGTGGGCATGGTGCGGAGTCGGCGGCGGAAGCGCCCTCCGAAGCAGCACCGGCGGAAGAGCAGGCGCCTGCACCGATCGAAGTGGCGTGCGCCCCCCAAGCAGCCGCGGAGCCGGCGGCCGGGCATGGTGAGGCGCCTGCTGCAGCTGATGTGGCCCCGCTGGTCGATTGTCCGCCCTCGGTCAACGAGCATGGCGATGCCCTGCCGATGGAGCTGAACAGCGCAGGCGTCTTGGCGCCGATGGAGGGCGAGGGCGGCAGCGAGAGCGAGCTGCTCGGTCGCCTCGGCGAGCGCCGCGACTCGCTCGATGCGCGCGAGAAGGAACTCGAGATGCGCATGGCCCTGGTCGAGGCGGCGGAGAAGCGGCTCGACGAGCGGACCGCAACGCTGAAGGCGATCGAGGCCAAGATCAACGCGCTGGTCGACGAGAAGAAGGCAGCCGAGAACGAGCAGTTCGCCTCGATCGTCGCCATGTACGAGACGATGAAGGCCAAGGAAGCGGCGACCATCTTCAACCAGCTCGACATGCCGGTGCTGATGCGGGTGGCGCGGGCCATGAACCCGCGCAAGATGGCGCCGGTGCTGGCCCGGATGGACCCGATGAAGGCCAAATCGCTGACTGCGGGGCTGGCCACCGAGCAGCCCGAGCCGTCTCTCGATACGCCAGTCGAGGACCTCGCCAGCCTGCCGCAGATCGTCGGCCAGTAGCCTCTCGTATCCCACATTTCCATGGCGTTTCTGCAGGTGCCGGTTAGGCCCCCGTTAAGCCCGTCTGCCTATGCTCGCCGCACCAGAAGAGTGTAGGGCGGGCAGAAGCCGGCATGACATCGCGGGTCGCATATCGGCGAGGGGCGTTCGCGTTCCCGTGGCGCTTGGTTGCTTTGGCGTTGCTCTTCGCCTGCAGCCTCATGCCCAGCCTCGCTTCGGCACAGGAAAAGGCGCAGATCTTTGCCACGCCCGAGAACGGGTTTGGACGGCTAGTTATCGCCTTTCCCGAGCGGATGGATCTCCCCAAGTACAAGGTGAAGTACGAGAACGGGGTGCTCGCCATTGAATTCGAGCAGCCGATCTCGATCCTCTTGCCGGATATCTCACTCGCCATGCCGGACTACGCCACCATTGCGCGCGTCGATCCGGACCAGCGCGGCATCCGCATCGGGCTTCGCACCACCTTCAATATCAACCGCATGGATGCGGGCGAGAAACTGTACATCGACCTGCTGCCGACCAGTTGGGTCGGCCTGCCGCCGGCACTTCCCGCCGAGGTGGTGAAGGCGCTGGCCGATCGCTCAGAGAAGCTGGCGAAGATCGCCGAGCAGAAACGCAAGGAAGAAGAGGCCAAGGTCCTGCAGCCGGTGGCCACCGTGCGGGTCGGCCGCAACCCGACGTTCCTGCGCATCCAGTTCGACTGGAATGTGGACACCAAGGCCAAGTTCGCGCTGAAGGGGAGCAAGGGAACGCTGGCCTTCGACTGGCCAGTGCCGATCGATCTCTATGCGCTGAAGGCGGATCTGCCGCCCGAGTTCAAGAGCGCCAGCAACGCCGTCAGCCCAGCCGGATCGGCGGTCGATTTCAACGTAGCCGAGGGCGTGGTGCCGCGCTTTTACGAGCTGTCGCCGCGGCAGTTCGTGGTCGATGTCGATATTGCGCCGGAAGAGGGCCTGAAGGCCGCGCTGGTAGCCGAGGAAAAGGCCAAGCAGGCACGGCTCGACCTCGAGGTCGCCGCAGCCGAGCAGGAGCAGCGCCGCGCTGCCCGCCTCGGGCTCGAAACCGGGCATGATGACACCGCCGAGCTCTACCCAACGACACGGGGCGTGGTGACGCCAACCGTGACCACGGTCGGCAAGACCGTGCGCATCGCCTTCCCGTTCGATGCCGATACGCCGGCGGCGGTGTTCCGGCGTGGCGATACCGTCTGGATGGTGTTCGACACGCCGCAGTCGGTGGTGGCTCCGCCGCCGTCCGATGCGCTGGCCAGCATCGCCAGCAATTTCGAGATGGTGGCAGCCGGCGAGACCAAGGTGCTTCGCATGGACCTGTCGGCCGACGGGCTGGCGACACTGGGGTCGGAGGGCAGGGCCTGGGTGCTGTCGCTCGGCGATGCGCTGCTCAGCGCCACCGAGCCGATGACGCTGGACCGCGAGCGCGACGAGGACGGCCGGTTCGAGATGACCGCCGATATCGAGCGGCCGGGCAAGGTGCATGTGCTGCGCGACCCGGTGGTTGGCGACAGCCTCAGGGTGGTGACGGTGATGCCGCCGGCGCGCGGCCTGACTCGCAGCCTGCAGTTCGTCGATTTCGATGCGCTCCGCTCAGCCCATGGCCTGGTGATAAAGCCGCGCAACGACGGCCTCGATGTCGAGGTGGAGGATAAGGTCGCAATCATTTCCGCGGCGAACGGCCTGACGCTGTCGACGCTCGAAACGTCGCGAAAACTCGATGCCGGCAACTCGCCGGAGTTTCGCCAGAGCTATCTCGATCTGGGTGTGTGGCGCGAGGATAACCCCGCGACGTTCACGGCGCGCAAGGAAGAGACGATGGCGCGGGCGGCAGCGGCGGAAGGGCAGTTGCGCGACGTGGCGCGGCTCGACCTGGCGCAGCTCTATGTCGCCAACGACCTCTCCTATGAGGCGATCGGTGTGCTCGGCATTCTCGACGAGGAGCTGAAGAGCGAGGACCTGCGCAAGAAGACCCGGCTGGTTCGCGCCATTGCCGATACGCTGGCCGGGCGCTGGCGCGATGCGCTGATGACGCTCAACGGCGGCACCTTCCCCGAGGAAAGCGACGCGCTGATGTGGCGGACCATCGCCCGTACCGACAGCGGCGATTTCCGCGGCGCGCGGCTCGATGCAATCGCCGCCGAGGGGATCGTCGGGACCTATCCGATCTGGATCCAGACCAGGTTCCTGTTTGCGGCGCTGCGCGCGGCGGTCGAAACCAACGATGCCCAGATGGCATTGCGGCTGCTCGGCGAGGTGGATTTCCCCAAGCTCGATCCGGAACAGACCAGCTACTTCCAGCTGATGCAGGGGCGGGTCGCCGAACTCGAGGGGCACGACCAGGATGCGGTCGACACCTATGGGCAGGTGATCGCCTATGACTTCCGCCCGACCCGGGCCGAGGCGGTGTATCGCACGCTGCTGCTGCTCAGAAAGGCGGGCAAGGTCGACCTCGCCAAGGCCACTGAAACGCTGTCGGCCGAGTCGCTGATGTGGCGCGGCACCGCGCTCGAAGCCGATATGCAGAAGCTGCTGGCCGAGCTTTATTTCGCCAATCACGACTATCGCGACGGGTTCGATGCGGTGAAACAGGCTGCCGCCAGCTTCCCCGAGAGCGAATCCACGGATGCGCTGCTGGGCGAGGCGCAGCAGACCTTCGAGGATCTTTACCTCAACGGCGCGGCCGATAACCTGAGCGACCTCGATGCGCTGGCCCTCTACTACGATTTCCGCCAGCTCACGCCGCCGGGAACGCGCGGCGACGAGATGATCCGCAACCTGGCGCGCCGATTGGTGAAGGTCGACCTCCTGACCCAGGCGGCAGACCTGCTCGAGTACCAGATCGACAGCCGGCTCACCGGCGTGGCGCAGTCGCAGGTGGCGGCCGACCTGGCGCTGATCCGCATCGCCGACCGCAACCCCGAGGGGGCGCTGCGGGCGCTCAACCGTACCCGGCTGGCTGATTTGCCGCCGCAGCTGGAGCGGCAGCGGCGCATCCTCGAGTCGCGGGCGCTGATCGATGCCGGCCGGCAGGAACTGGCGCTCGACCTGATCTCCAAGCTGACCGGCAAGGATGCCGACATTCTCAGGGTCGACGGCTACTGGAAGTCGAAGAACTACGCCATGGCGTCGGAGTTGCTCGAAATCCTCAACCCGCCGACCGATGGCAAGCTGTCGCAGCCGGCCCGCATGAGCGTGGTCAAGGCGGCGGTCGGGTTCGTGCTGGCAGGCGATGAGCTCGGGCTATCGCGCATCCGCTCGAAATTCTCCGAGCAGATGGCGAACTCGGCTGAATGGCCGCTGTTCGAGTACGTGACTCGCGACATCGCCCCGCAATCGGTGGAGTTCCGCAAGGTGGCGCGCGAAGTCGCCAGCGCCGACTCGCTCGATGCGTTCCTCGCGTCCTATCGCGAACTCTATGGCAGCGCCGAGATGGTGCCGGACAAATCGGCGCCGGGGGCGGCGTAACACCGACGGGAACGTTCCTCAAACTCGGTGTCATCCCCGCGAAAGCGGGGACCTCTGTTTGCGATGGTGCGCGTGGCGCGAAAACGGAGGTTCCCGCTTTCGCGGGAATGACACCGTGGGCGATTGCAGCTTCGTGAAGCGGCGGCCGCTCTAGGTACTCACAAAACTCCTGATCAGCGAACCGGCGACCAGGTGCCAGCCGTCGACCAAGACGAAGAAGATCAGCTTGAACGGCAGCGAGATCACCACCGGTGGCAGCATCATCATGCCCATCGACATCAGCACCGACGCCACCACCATGTCGATGATGACGAAGGGCAGGAACAGCAGGAAGCCGATTTCGAAGGCGCGCCTGAGTTCCGAGATCATGAAGGCCGGGATCAGCACCTGCAGCGGGATCGCCGTGCGATCGGCGGGGGCCGGGGTCGACGACATGTCGAAGAACAGCTGCAGGTCGGCGGGCCGGACATTGGCCGCCATGAAGTCATGCACCGGCGCCGAGGCCCGGGTGAAGGCTTCCTCGACCTGGATCTGGCCGGCAACCAGCGGCGCGATGCCGTTGTCGTAGCTTTGCTGCAGGGTCGGGCCCATGACGAAGAGGGTGAGGAACAGCGCGAGGCTGACCATCACCGAGTTGGGCGGCGCGGTCTGGAGGCCAATGGCGGTGCGCAGCAGCGACAGCACCACGACGATGCGGGTGAAGCTCGTCACCATGACGAGGATCGATGGCGCCAACGACAGCAGGGTGATCAGGCCGACGAGCTGGACCGCCCGCTCGGTAATCGTCGCGTCGTTGCCGAAGTCGATAGAAATGTCCTGCCCAAAGGCGAGGCCCGGCAGGATCAGCGCGGCCAGAAAGGCCAGTAGTGTAAGGACCCGCCGGAGGGCAGGCGGGTTAGCGGGTGTCCGCCTTGGGTTCGTCCCCGAGATTGCGTTGAGCGCCAAGCGCAGCCCGCCCGTTGTCCTTGCCTGCGGGCGTTGTAGCTGAGTCGGCTTTGCCACGGCCGGAGTTATCCCCAGTCATCGCCGGCATCGGGATAATGGCGGGCTCCATGGTGCTCACCGGGCGCAACAGGCCGGTGTGACGGAGCGAGGTAGATTTGCGCGCGCCGGGTCGCACGAACTCGCGCAGCCGCTCGATCTCGGACGTGCTGAGCGTCGGGTTGGCGGGCGGCGGCACTTCCTGTTCGACGCTGCGGCGCGTCGGCAGCGGCGGGCGTTCCACCGGAATGCCGGTCTCGACGATCACGTCCTGCGGGCCGCCGGTGAGGATCAGGTGTTCGACATTGTCGCGCCGGACGATCAGCAGCTGGCGCTTGGCGTCGACCTGCATATGGTCGATGACGCTGAGCCGCCGGTTGCGGCCGCGGCCGACGACCGTGGTGCCACGGGTCAGCAGTTTCAGCGCCCACAGGCCGAGGACGATCAGCACCAGGACGATGCCCAATGCGAGCACCGAGGTGACGATGGTTCCGGCCGACTCGCCCAGCAAACTCGTGATGAACTGCATCGCCGCGCACTCCCTGACGCTCGGGGTGGCCATCCGAACGCAAATCAGTGGAACTTATTGCCGAGTAATGCGCCCAGATTATGCAAAATGCGAGACAACTCGGCGTGCGAAGCCGCGTGGTTAATGTCTCGTTAACGCTTGCTAGGCAGGATTTGCCCAGTTCCTCAGGGGATTCTGGACCCGGCTCACCATGAAATTAGGACTGCTCGACGCCATCGGCGAGAAGATGCGCTGGCACCAGACGCGCCAGACCTTGCTCGCGGAAAATGTCGCCAATGCCGATACGCCCGGCTACCGCGGTCGTGACCTCAAGGCTTACGGCTTCGAGGAGCACATGAAGAGCCTGTCGACGGCCAAAATCGCGACGGTGACGACGCAGCCGGGGCACATCGCGATTTCCGGCACCGATGCCGATGGGTTCGGGGCGCGCACGATGAACAGCTTCGAGATCACCCCGGAAGGCAACGGCGTCACGCTCGAGGACGAGATGATGAAGGTTGCCGGCAACCAGATGGACTACCAGGCGATCACGACGCTCTACACCCGCTCGGTCAAGCTGATCAAAACCGCCCTCGGCAAACAGGCATAAGCGATGAACGACTTTCTTTCGTCCCTGAAGATCGCGGCGACGGGCCTGCATGCCCAGTCGGCCCGCATGCGGGTTATCGCCGAGAACCTCGCCAACGCCGACTCCGCCGGCAAGACGCCGGGGGAGGATCCGTACCGGCGCAAGATCCCGACCTTCAAGGCGGTGATGGACAACGAACTGGGCGCCACCAAGGTGGAAATCGGGCGCATCGCCTACGACCAGTCCGACTTCACCTCGCGCTTCGAGCCCGGCCACCCGGCCGCCGACGCCACCGGCTATGTGCGCTACCCCAACGTCAACTCGCTGATCGAGACGATGGATATGCGCGAGGCGCAGCGCAGTTACGAGGCCAACCTCAACGTCGTCACCGTCACCCGGCAGATGCTGGGTTCCACCCTCGACATCCTGCGCGGCTGACGCGCCGGTCCCCTTAATCGTCGCGGGATCGAACCGGAAAAGTCTCGCAACCTTTCCCGATCCCGCTCCAGCCGGAACTGATCATGGCCCTTCCAATCAACGCCGCCACGGCGGCCTATTCGAATGCCGCCAAGCTCCTGGGGCAGGCGCAGAAGCCGCAGCTCAACCAGGTCGCCGATTTCGGCGGCGGGCAGGACTTTGCCAAGATGCTCGGCCAGGCCGTGCAGGGGGTGGTCGACAGCGGCAAGGTGGCCGATACCAAGGCGATGGACATGGTCAACGGACGTGGCGACATGGTCGACGTGGTGACTGCCATCAGCCAGACCGAGCTTGCCATGGACACCATGGTGACGGTCCGCGACCGGGTGATCTCGGCCTATGAGGAAATCATGCGGATGCCGATCTGACGGTTCGCGACTCGCGATATCGTGCAGCAGGCAGGGCCGCTCATGAACCACTCTCACCCACCCACCGATGTCATCCCAGCGAAAGCTGGCACCCATGTCTCCGCCGGCGCAAGCGGCGGAATGGATTCCCGCTTTCGCGGGGATGACACCGAGTGGGAGGCGGGTGCCGGCGGACCAGCGGCCTTCAGGAACGCCACCCTATGACCGGCGCCGCGGTTCTCGATCTTGCCCGTGAGGGCATCTGGGTGATGATCCTCGTTGCGGCGCCGATGATGATCGTCGGGCTGGTGGTCGGCGTGGTCATCGCGCTGTTCCAGGCGCTGACGCAGATCCAGGAAATGACGCTGGTGTTCGTGCCGAAAATCCTCGCGATCTTCGTCACCATGCTGCTGTCGCTGCCGTTCATGGGTGCCATCCTGGGCGGTTACATGACCAAGCTCGCCGACATGATCATGTCCGGCGGCTGACGATGATCTCGCTCAACTGGCTGCCTGAGACCGCCTATTTCTATGTGCTGATCTTTGCCCGCGTCGGCGCCATGCTGATGCTGATCCCGGCGCTGGGCGAAACCGCCATCCCGGCGCGGATGCGGCTGAGTTTCGCGCTGGTCTTCGCGGCGGTGCTTTATCCGATCGTCTCGCCGCAACTGCCGACGCTGCCGACCAACCTGCCCGAGATGGTGGTGGTGGTGTTGCACGAGGTGATCGTCGGGCTGATCCTGGGCGCCATCGCCCGGCTGGCGGTTTCCGGCACGCAGGCCGCCGGCGCCATCATCGCTTCGTCATCCGGCCTCTCGGTGGCGCAGGCGGCCGATCCGACCAATGGCGGCGTGCAGGGCGCGCTGATCGGCGCGTTCCTGAGCTTTCTCGGCATCACGCTGATCTTTGCGACCGATCTCCACCACGTGGCGTTGTCGGCAATCCATGACAGCTACATGATCTTCACGCCCAAGGAACCGCTGATGTTCGGCGACGCGGCGCAGACGGTGGTGGATACCGTCGCCGGCGCCTTCGTCATCGGCGTGCAGATGTCGGCGCCGTTCATCGTATTCGGGCTGGTGTTCAACCTCGGCATGGGCATTCTCAGCCGGCTGATGCCGCAATTGCAGGTGTTCTTCATCGCCATGCCGGCGACGGTCGGCGTCGGGCTGATCCTGATGGCGCTGCTGCTGGCCATGATGATGGGCCTCTACCTGATGCATTTCGAGGGCGTGCTCGCCATGCTGCGCGGCGTTCGCTAATGCGCGTCGCGATCTTCAGAGTCGCTCCGTGCGCCTTAGCCCTTTGTTTTTGCGCATGTCTTTGTCCCGAAACCGGTGCCCGCTTTCGGGAGACATGCTGTAAATGAGCGACGAGGCCCCGGAACAGTCATCAAAAACCGAAGACCCTTCGGAAAAGAAGCTTCGCGACGCCCATGAGAAGGGCGACGTGGTCAAGAGCCAGGAGGTCAACACCTGGTTCATCCTGTCGGGCTCGGCGCTGGTGTTCGCCATGATGGCCGGACCGACCAGCGCCAGCCTCGTCGAACAGCTCAAGGTGCTGCTCGGCAATGCGGAGAAGTTCGAGGTCGGCAGCCAGGCGTTGACCGCCTTCTGGAGCAACCTTGCGGGCTCGATCCTGATGGTGGCGATCCTGCCGTCGATCGTCCTGGCTGCGTTCGGCATCGCCGCGAACCTGGTGCAGCACCGGCCGCTGCTGTCGCTCGACCCGATCAAGCCGAAATTCTCCAAGATCAACCCGATCGAGGGGGCCAAGCGGTTGTTCTCGACCGAGGCGCTGGTCAACTTCGTCAAGGGGCTGATCAAGCTGGCCGTGGTTTCGGCGGTGCTGTGGTTCGTGCTGGCGCCCAAGATCGACAGCCTCGAGATGATGATCCAGCTCGAGCCGGCGATGATCGCTGCCGAGTTCATGGATTTGAGCCTCAACATCTTCGGGGCGGTGCTGGCGGTGGTCACCATCGTCGCCATCGCCGATTACGTCTACCAACGCAGCCGCTGGTGGAACCGGCTGAAGATGACGGTCCAGGAAACCCGCGACGAGTACAAGCAGCAGGAAGGCGACCCGAAGGTCAAAGGCCGCATCCGGCAGGTGCGCATGGAGCGCAGCCGCAGGCGCATGATGGCGGCAGTGCCCGAGGCGACGGTGGTGATCACCAACCCGACCCACTTCGCCGTGGCGCTCAAATACGATCGCGACATGGCGGCGCCGCAATGCGTCGCCAAGGGCGCCGACGCTATCGCGTTCCGCATCCGCGAGCTCGCCAAAGCGAACAACGTGCCGATCGTCGAGAACCCGCCGCTGGCGCGGGCGCTCTATGCCAGCGTCGATATCGACCAGACCATCCCGACCGAGCACTTCAAGGCCGTGGCCGAAGTCATCGGCTTCGTGATGCGGTTGAAGCAGAAGCGCGGGTGGACGGCGGGGTAGGGGGAGCGTTGGCGGGTGCAACGCCTCCCAAAACCCCCTCTCTGGCGAAAACTAAGGACTTAGCTGCGCTAAGTCCAAGTTTTCGCTTTCTCCCCCACCAAGGGGGAGAGTCCCGACTGATGCTCCGGCGCAAGTAGAGACCACCGATCATCTCCCCCCTTGCGGGGGAGAAAGCGATTTCTTGGGCTTAGCTTCTTGGCTAAGCCTTAGAAATCGCAAGAGAGGAGATTTTGGAGGGCACGGTGGTTCCTAAACCCCCTCACAAATCCGCCCCACGCGACGGGGATAACGCCATTGCGGCTACCCAACCGACTTATGCCTTTGCTAGACCTTGAGAAGGCCGATTCGGCGTGACTTTTCCCCGGGGCACCCCCAGCGCATGGCACCTCTGCCGCTCGACGAGGATAACTATCCCAACCCGCTGCTGAACCGTGGGCGCAGCAGCGCCGGGCTCTGGCGGGTGGTGGCGCTGGCGGCCTTCTTCATTGCGGGCGCCGTGCTGCTGGCGACGCTGGGCGATCGCATCCCGGCCGACCTGATACTGGTTTTCCTCGGGCTGCTCGCCGTGGTCGGTGTATTCTGCCTGTTCGCCGTGGCGGCGGGACTGTTCCGCTTTTCGGCCAGCGAGGACACCCAGACGCTGAGCCGCGCCGTGGTCGACAGCCTGCCGTTCGGGGCGCTGGTCACCGACCGTGAAGGCAAGATCAGCTACGTCAACGCGCATTACGGCGAGTTCCCGGGCGGGGTGACCGACGGGGTGCCGGTCTCGGTGCCGCGGCTGTTCGCCGGCGAGCCCGAGGCCTCCGAAGCGGTGTATCGGCTGGCGCGCGCGGCGCGCGACGGGCGGCCGGCGATCGAGGATATCCGCATCATCGGCGGGCTCGGCGGTTCGGTGGGCGGTTCGACCAAGCCGTTCTGGTATCGGGTCGGCGTGCGTGCGCTGCCCACCATCGACGAGGGCGGCAAGCCCCTGGTGTTGTGGACTGTCGAGGACATCACCCGCGACCGCGAGCGGCAGGACAACGCCTTCCTCGAGCTGCAGCGCGCCATCGACTATCTCGACCACGCGCCGGCCGGTTTCTTTTCCGCCGATGCGCAGGGCAGGGTGCAGTACCTCAACTCGACCCTCGCGGACTGGCTTGGCTATGATCTCGCCGAGTTCGAATCCACCGCCATCCGGCTCAGCGATATCGTGCGCGGCGACGGCGCGAGCCTGTTGATGCGCGGCCGCTCGGACGGCGAGATCCGCACTGAGATCATCGATATCGACCTCGTCCGCCGCAACGGCACCAGCTTCCCGGTGCGCCTGATGCATCGCGCCGCCCGCCTCGCCGATGGCGAGCTCGGCGAGACCCGCACCCTGGTGCTCGATCGCCGGCAGGGCGCCGACAAGGAAGAGGCGCTGCGCGCCTCGGAAGTCCGCTTCTCGCGTTTCTTCAACGACACGCCATTCGCCATCGCCACGCTCGACAAAGCCGGCCGTATCATCCGCACCAACGCGCCGTTCAGCCGGATCTTCGACTGGGCCGGCGGCGAGCAGTCGATCGACATGCAGCCGATGGCTGACCTGATCGCCGAGGGCAACCGCGAGGCTTTCGCCAAGGCGATCGACGCGGCGCTGGCCAGCCGCTCGGAGATCGAGCCGGTGGACGCGACGCTGACCCGCGGCAGCGACCATGCAGTGCGCCTCTATGTCTCCAGCTCCGAGGAAGCCGAGGGCGCGGCGGAGCGGATCAACGTCTATGCGCTCGATATGAGCGAACAGCGCAAACTGGAGGCGCAGTTCGCCCAGGGCCAGAAGATGCAGGCCGTAGGCCAACTGGCCGGCGGCGTGGCGCATGACTTCAACAACGTGCTGACCGCCATTATCGGCTTTGCCGACCTGCTGCTGCTCAAGCACAAGCCGGGCGACCCGAGCTTTGCCGACCTGATGTCGATCAAGAACAGCGCCAACCGCGCGGCCGGCCTCACCCGGCAGCTGCTGGCGTTCTCGCGCCGGCAGACGCTCAGGCCACAGGTACTGGAGGTGCCGGGGCATCTCGATGATCTCACGGTGCTGCTGAAGCGGCTGATCGGCGAGCAGATCACCCTCGGCGTTGAGCATTCGGCCGCCGTGTGGCCGGTGAAGGCCGACCTGGTGCAGCTCGAACAGGTGGTGGTGAACCTCGTCGTCAACGCGCGCGACGCCATGCCGAATGGCGGCACCATTACGCTGAGGACCCGCAACGTCACCGAGCAGGAGTCGCAGGGCTATACCTATCGCGGCATGCCGCCGGCCGATTACGTGCTGATCGAGGTCGAGGACACCGGCACCGGCATGCCGCCGGAAATCCTCGAGAAGATCTTCGAACCGTTCTTTTCGACGAAGGAACTCGGCAAGGGCACCGGCCTCGGCCTCTCGACCGTCTACGGCATCGTCAAGCAGTCGGCCGGTTACATCTACACCGACTCCGTGGTCGGGCAGGGCACCACCTTCCGCATCTTCCTGCCGCGCTACGTGCCGGTCGAGGGCGAAACACCGGTCAAGCAGGTTGCTGCGCCGGTCAAGGATCTCACCGGGCACGAGCGCATCCTGCTGGTCGAGGACGAGGACAGCGTGCGGGCGTTCTCCGCTCGGGCGTTGCGCACCACCGGCTACGAGGTGTTCGAGGCCGATAGCGGCGACGAGGCGCTCGATGTGCTTGAGGAGCTCGACTACAAGATCGACCTGATGATCTCGGACGTGGTGATGCCCGAGATGGACGGCCCGACGCTCCTGACCAAGGTGCGCGAGCATATGCCCGATCTCAAGGTGATCTTCGTTTCCGGCTATGCTGAAGAGAACGTCCGGCAGGACATTGCCGACAACCAGAGCGTCGATTTCCTGCCCAAGCCCTATTCGCTCGACCAGATCAACTCCAAGGTGAAGGATGTGCTGGGCAAAATCGAACAGGGCGCGGAGTAGCGGGCGGTAGCGTTTCGGCCGCATCGGGCCTATATGGCTCGAATGGATACCAGCCTTCCCAAGATCGACCAGTTCCTCGCCGCGCTCGACAGCGCCGTCGCCGATGGCAGCTTCGTGCGCCTGGCGTTGCGCCTGCCGTTCGGCGCCGACGAGACGCTGAAGAGCGTGGACGTCAAACCCGCGACCATCCGCGAGCAGCTGAAGCTCAGCTTCACGTTTCACCACCAGACCCGCGACCTCGTGCAGAACCATCCTCCATCAGGGGCGATCGGCCAGCTCAGGCGGCTGATGGAGAAGGATTTTCGGCAGGCCTTCCTGTTCACCGGCCGGTTCGATCTGCAGTTCGACAGCCAGGGCAAGGCGCCGCGGCTGAAGCAGAGCGAGCCGACCAGCAAGGCGCCAGCCTCGCTGTCGCACGATCGCGCCAAGGCCCGCCCGATCCCGGCGGCCGGCAAGGCCTGGCTCACCGAGCTGGGTGTCACCGGGGCCGATGGACAGGTGCTGAAGGCGGCGGGCGACAAGTTCCGGCAGATCAACCGCTATGTCGAAATCCTCGGGCCGCTGCTGAAGGCGATCCCTGAGGGCAAGCTGAACCGGGTCGTCGATATGGGCGCCGGCAAGGGCTATCTCACCTTTGCCGTGGCCGACTATCTGAAGCAGACGCTTGGGCGTTCCGCCGAGGTGGTCGGCGTCGAATTCCGCGACGATCTCGTGAGCTTCTGCAACGACACTGCCCGCGCCACGGGTATCGGCAACCTGAGCTTCGAGCAGGGGACGATCGAGAATTTCGACTCCGCCGGTGCCGACGTGCTGATCGCGCTCCACGCCTGCGACACCGCTACCGACGACGCCATTGCCAAGGGGATTGCCGCCGGCTCCGAGCTGATCGTCGTGGCGCCCTGCTGCCACAAGCAGATCCGCCGCGAGATCGAGACCTCGAACCATGGCAACGCGCTGGATTTCCTGATGAAGCACGGCATCTTCGTCGAGCGGCAGGCCGAGATGGTCACCGACGCGATGCGGGCCATGATCCTCGAGCATTTCGGCTATTCTACCAAGGTGTTCGAGTTCATTTCGGACGTGCATACGCCCAAGAACGTGCTGATCGTCGCAACCAAGGCCAAGCGCGGCAAGGATGCCTCGCAGCTGAGGAAGCTGGCGGAAGCCAAGGAGTTCTTCGGCATCCGCCGGCACTATCTCGAGGATGCGGTCGGGCTTTGAGCACCTGATGAGGCCGGATCTTCGGGGAGCAGAGGCGGTCCTCCGTCGCAGTTGCTCTCCTGCTCGGCGGTAACTGCCTTGAACCAGGCATCCTCGGGAGCGGAGAAGATCACCGAGACCACCAGACAGCCGACCGCGTTCCGCTTGAGCGGCCCGAACCCAGATGATGTGACTCCGAACAGCGCGGCAGGCTCGCGCGCCTCGTGAGTGCCCTTAGTCAGCAAGGCGCTTCGCTGCTCCAGGAAAGCGTATGTCAGGCGCGCCGCTTCTTCTCGAGTCAGCGGCGTCCTCCAGTCGAGTGGCGCGATGTTGCAGCTGCGGAGGGTACCGTTGCCTGTATCCATTTCGCTCTCACGGATAACGAAGCGGCCACCATTCATGGCCCGCCACTCCATTGTGCGATCCGGCCGCTCGGTATCCGTCGGGTCCTTCTCGGCAACACTGGGAACCAGGCCGAAGGTGTTGAGAGGCTGCCGGTCTTCTATTGCGACCCGGCAGCGCTCCCACAACTCGAACCATGACGGCACGAGCGCTCCTTGCGCTTTCCCTCGGGCATCGAGCATTATCGACCAGACCGCTGCTGAGACGACAACGAAAGCGGCCAGCGTCAAGAAGCCCTGCCGCCAAGTCGGCAGCAAACGAGCAAACCTCATCACCGTCTCGCTAAATCCCCCAATACCGATCTCTTAAGCTGGCGAGGGGCTGGCGACAACCTCTCCCCGGAGCTAGCTGCCCTGTCCCTTCTTCCCTGAGGGAAGAAGGTGGCGCGAAGCGCCGGTTGAGGGGTGAAGCGGTGCAAATCGCGCTCGCGGAGAAACTGAACCCCTCACCCTAGTTTCGCTGCCTAAAGGTCCCAGCTGCACTAGCCTCTCCCCTCAGGGGAGAGGGGGCGGCCGTGACCAGCATCAGCCCAGGTACTGCTCCAGAGCGTCATCGAGCTGACGATCACCTGTCCAGTGCACGGCGCTCCAACCGCTTTGCCGAGCTGCTTCGACATTGGCCAGCGTATCGTCGACCAACACGATGTCCTCGGGCGTGGCACCTGCAATGGCCGCGGCGCGGTCGAAGAACTCCGCGGACGGCTTCCGGTGGCCCAGCGCCGCCGAATAGATGATGCCGTCGACATGGGCGCCGAGGCCGACCTGCTGCATCAGATAGTCGGCCCGCATGTGCTCCTGGTTGGTGGCGAGGAATACCGGCACGCCACGTTCGCGGTAGCGCTTCACAGCTGAAAGCACGGCCTGGTCGACGCGCGAGTCGTTCTCGAACCAGTAGGCGATCAGCCTTTCGGCCGAGACTCTGGGCGCGATTTCGGCCAGTACCGGCGCCAACCTTTCGGTCAGCCCTTCACGTCCGGTGACGATCGCTTCCCAGAATGGGGTGAAGAAGGTCTCCCGCAGCCGGTCCGGCGAGAGGCCGAGGTCCGCTTCCAATTCGGCGAACAGATGCCTGCCGTCCGTCGGGCGGCCGCTGACGAGGACGCCATCGACGTCCATCATCAGCACCTTGCGTGGCATCAGGCCGTGCGTCCGTTCGGCAGCGGCGTGCCGGCTTCAACGAGCTTCCGATCGGCGAGGGCGTCCCACAGCGCGTCGGGAATATTGACGTTCCACCAGTCGAGGATGCCGTTGAGCTCGGCCGGCGACTTGGGGCCGGGGAGGATGTTGCAGATCGCCTTGTGCGCCAGCGGGAACTGCAGGGCGGCGGCGCCGAGCGGCACGCCGAATTCCTTGCACAGTGCCTCGAGATCGGAGACGCGCTTGATGATGTGCTCGGGCGCCTTGGCGTAGTTCCAGGTGCCGGTGCCCATCAAAGCGCCGCCGTTGAACGGGCCGCCGCAGACCACCGAGGCGCCGCGTTCGAGACAGGTGGTGAGGAACGGGCTGAGCGAGGTCTGTTCGAGCAGGGTGTAACGGCCGGCGAGCAGGAACACGTCCCAGTCGCCGAGCGCGAAGGCATCCATCAGCACTTCCCACTCGTTGACGCCGAGACCGATGGCCGAGACCTTGCCGGTGGCCTTCAGTTCCTTCAGCGCCTTGTAGCCGCCATCCTCGGCAAGCTGCTTCCAGTAGATCGGGTTCTGCTCGGCGCTGTGGGTGGCGAGGCCGATATCGTGGACATAGAGGATATCGACCTTGCTCAGCCCGAGCCGGGCGAGGCTCGCCTCGTAGGAGCGCATCACGCCCCAGTAGCTGTAATCGTAGACCTGCTCGAACGGCAGCGGCTTGATCCAGTTATGCGGATAGTCGCGCTCAGCTTCCGATTGCACCGGCCGGAGCAGGCGGCCGACCTTGGTGGAGACGGCGACGCCCTCGGTGCGGAAGCGCAGGCCGTCGCCCATCAGGTGCTCGGAGCGGCCATAGCCATATTGCGGGGCGGTGTCGAAGTAGCGGATGCCCGCATCGAGGGCGGCGCCGACGGTAGCGCGGGCCTGTTCGTCGGGGACCTCGGTGAAGATGCCGGCGAGCGTCGCGCCGCCGAGCCCGAGCTCGGTCAATTCGAGGCTGGTCCGGCCAACCTGGCGCTGCTTGAAACTGGTGGCGCTCATCTCTGCTGCAAACTCCCTGGGCCCAACGGCGGCGGACACTGACATGTCAGTTGCACGGGGTAAACCAGCCAAAGGGTTTAGGGCAAGTCCCAACCAGCGAGGTAACGTCGCCACCTTCACCGGCGTCATTCCGCGCAGGCGGGAACCCAGTGGGATGCCGCAGCGCCAGGAGGTGGTCGCACTGGGTCCCCGCCTGCGCGGGGATGACGCCGGTGGGTGGGCGTGGCCCTTCGATCCTTTGTGGATCTAATCCTCCCGAAACGCGTGGCTAAGCTGCGCTGCCAGCGGCCCCAGCAGATAGGACAGCACGGTGCGGTCCGCCGTGCGGAGAAAAGCCTCGGCCGGCATGCCGGCGGTGACGTGCTGGCCGTGGGGCAGGCGGGCGAGCTCGGCTTCGCTCAGCTTCATGCGGATCGAGAAATAGGCGACGCCGGTGGCCGGATCGCGCGACAGGTCGGGCGAGATGGAATCGACTGATGCCGCCAGTTCGGGCGTGGTTCGCGCATCGAGCCCGGTGAGCCGCACCGAAGCAGCCTGGCCGACGGTCAGCTTGTCGACATCGAGCGGCGAGACGCGTGCCTCGAGCGCCAGTCGATCGGTATGCGGGACGACCTGCATCAGTGTCTCGCCGGCCGCGATCACACCGCCGACGGTGCGGACGATCGACTCGTGCACGATGCCGGCCTGGGGAGCGCGGATTTCGAGTTTTGCCAGCCGGTCCTCGGCGGCGATCTTCTGTTGCAGCAGCTCGGCGATCTGCAGCCCGACATCGCGCAGGTCTTCCAGCACGCCGGCGCGGAAGGTCGCGGTATTCTCGGCGATCTTGGCCCGGCTGCCGGCAATGGCAGTGCGGGCTGAGGCGATCTCGGCCGTGAGGTTGCCGGCCTCGCCCTCGAGCCGCGCCAGCTCGCGTTTGGAAGCGTTGAGCCGGCTGGCTTCCATCAGGCCATCGCGGAACAGCGCCTCGGCATCGACGACCTCGCCGGCGAGGATTTCGGTCTGCCGGCGCACTGCCGCCTGCTGTGACTGGAGCCCGGCGATCTGTTCGCCGAGCTGGCCGATCTGCTCCTCCAGTTGGGTGGCGAGGCCGGCCTGCGCGTCGGCGCGGCTCTGGCGCAGCCGCTCCTGCGCGGCGAGCAGGCCGTCGAGGGTCGCGCGGTCCGGCCAGTCATCGAGACTGGCGGGAAGCGTCAGCCTATCGTTACCGATGCTTTCGGCAGTGAGCCGGGCCTCGAGGGCGAACGCGGCGCTCAGCTGCGAGACGATGACGGCGAGATTTGCGGAAACCGTGGTGCTGTCGAGATGCACCAGCAACTGGCCGGCCTCGACGGCATCGCCGTCCTTCACCAGGATGGCGCTGACCACGCCGCCTTCCGGGTGCTGCACGCGCTTGCTGCCTTCGAGCGGCACGACGGTGCCCTGCGCCACTACAGCGCCGGCAATTTCGGTCGTGCCTGCCCAGCCGCCGAGGAGGCCAATGAACAGTGCGATGGCGCCGAGCCCGGCAATGGCATGGCGTCTGAGGCTCCGGAGTGGATCAGCCATTGACCCGCACCCCTTCGATGCGTGGGGCAGGGGCCGTCACCTGCCGCAGTACCTCCTCCTTGGCGCCGAAAGCGCTCTGGCGTCCGTTCACCAGATAGATCAGCTTGTCGCATACCGCGATGGCGCTGGGCCGGTGGGCGATGACGATCACCACGGCGCCGCGCGCCTTGGCGGCGGTCAGCGCCGTGGTCAGCGCGTTGTCGCCGGCGAAATCGAGATTGGCGTTCGGCTCGTCGAGCACGAGGAGGAACGGATCGCCGTAGAGCGCGCGCGCCAGCCCGATGCGCTGTCGTTGCCCGGCTGAAAGTGCTGCGCCGCGGGAGCCGATACGGGTGTCATAGCCATCGGACAGGCCGGTGATCAGCTCGTGCACGCCGGCCAGCCGGGCTGCCTTCAAGACGCTTTCGCTGTCGGCATCGGGACGAAACCGGGCGATGTTCTCGGCGACGGTGCCGTCGAACAAGCCGACGCTTTGCGGCAGGTAGCCGATGCGGCGGCCGAGCTGCATCGGATCGAAATGCGTGAGCTCGGAGCCATCGAGGCGCACTTCGCCCTGCAGCACCGGCCAGATGCCGCAGAGCCCGCGCGCCAGCGAGGTCTTGCCCGAGCCGGATAGGCCGAGCACGCCCATGGCTTCGCCGGCCGCCAGGGTGAAGCTGATGCCGGCCACCAGCGGCGGTTTCTGCACGTCCGGCCCGCAGGCAAAGTGCCGGACCTCGAGGGTGAATTGCGGATCGGGCAGGCTCAGCCGGTTGCCCGCCGGTGGTTGCGCCGCCAGCAGCGCTTCGGTGCGACGCAGGGACTGCCGGGCCGCCGACAGCCCGCGCCATTGTGCCACGACCTGTTCGACCGGCGCCAGCGCCCGCGAGGTGACGATCGAGGCGGCGATCATCAGCCCGGCCGAGAGTTCTCCGCGGATCACCAGGTAGGCGCCCAGCGCCAGCACTGCCGACTGCAGCAGGAAGCGGAACGATTTGGTTACCGATGAATAAAGCGCGCCGACATCGGAGGCGCGGTTCTGCACCTCGGCCAGCGCTTCGGAGCGGGCACGCCAGCGGCTGGTCACATCATCGAGCATGCCCATGGCGAAGACCGGCTCGGCATTGATGCGGGCATCCTCACTCAGGGATTGGCGATGCGCCATGGCGGCGGCCGCTTCGGCGGTGGGGCGGCTCGATAGCCGCTCGTTGATCACCAGCAGTGTCGTCGCCACCAGTGCGCCGCCGGTTGCCAGCCAGCCGAGCGCCGGGTGGAACAGGAAGACGACGCCCAGATAGACCGGCAGCCAGGGCAGATCGAACAGCGCCAGCGGTCCCGGTCCACCGACATAGTTTCGGATGGAATCGAGATCGCGCACCGCGTCGGGCCGCGCCAGGCCGAGCGGCAGCAACCCGGCGCGGAGCGATGCGCGGAACACGTCGGGCGCAATCGAGGCTTCCAAGGCTCCGGCGAAGCGGAAGGCCATGCGCGAGCGCAAGAGGTCGAGCAAAGCGAGAAAGGCGTAGGTACCGGCGACCAGCGCGAACAGCGCCACCAGCGTCGGCACCGAGCGGCTGGCCAGTACCCGGTCATAGACCTGCAGCATGAATAGCGGGCCGGTCAGCACAAGCAGGTTAGTGGCGAGGCTCAGCAGGCCAAGCGCCAGCAGCGGGAAGCCGGTGCGCCTCATCAGGGCGCGGACGACGCTTTCGCGCCGGGCGCCGTTCGACATGTCACTACCCCGTCGCTGCCCGATCGGGCGACTGCGGCGGAGTCTCGTTTCCGCAGCTGACTGCATGAACCGGCTGCTCCAGATAGGAGCTATGCTCAATAGGCATGGCGCCGGTTCGCTCGACAAGAAAAAACCCCGGAACACCAGGGTTCCGGGGTTCAGGTCATGCGGGGTTGGTGCCGCATATTTCAGCAACAGGTATTTGGGTGCCCCCGTGCCGAATTGAGAGGCAGGTCAGACGATCCAGTCCGACGATGCCAATAGGGATTCGAGCGTCGCACCGTTGAGCCCCATGACGAGCGGGTCGCCATGGGCGTCGGCAACGCGGATCTCGACGTGGTAGCCGCTGCCATCGACATCGATGCCGAGCGTATCGAAGGTGTTGCCACCGCTTGCCGCCGCCTCGCGGAACGCCGCGAGGAACGCTTCCGGCGAGGCGAAACCGGTGAGCCCGGCGTCGAGCCGGTCGCCGGAGCGAAGCGAAAAGTCCTCGACGGTGTCGCGGCCGGCCGAGAACACGAAGGTGTCGCTGCCTGAGCCGCCGTTCAGCAGGTCGTCGCCGCTGCCGCCGAACAGCCGGTCGTTACCGGCCTGGCCGTAGAGGTCGTCGCTGCCGTCGCCACCCGACAGATAGTCATTGCCGCCGCGGGCGAAGAAGCGGTCGTCGCCGCCGAAGCCGAACAGCTCGTTGTCGGCGTCATTGCCGGTGAAGCTGTTATTCGAAGCGTTGCCGAAGCCGTTGACGGCACGATCGCCGGTTAGCTCCAGCGCTTCGTTCTCGTCGCCCAGCACGTAGCTGGTCGAGGCAACGATGCGGTCATAGCCGCCGCCCGACAGCACCACATCGTGCACCGAGCCGACGACGATCCGATCGGCGTCGTCGGAGCCGAAATAGGTGGTCGGCAGGTCGGTGAGGGTCGACGCGGCCACCGTGCCGTCGGCGAAGCGGAAGGCCTCGACGCCGCCGACGATGTCGTAGCCGCCGCCGGCCTTATGCACGACGAAGCGGCCGGAGAGGTCGCGGGTCAGGGTGTAGTCGTCGCGGTCGCCGGCATAGGCCAGCACATCGGTGCCGAGCCCGCCATCGATGACGTCGTTACCTTTGGAGGCGAACAGCAGGTCGTCGCCCTTCTCGGCATAGAGGCGGTCGCTGCCGTTGCCGCCGACGAGGATATCGGCGCCGGCGCGGGCGTAGAACTCGACGCCGCTGTCGTTGGCCACCAGCAACTCGCTCTTGTTGGTGCCCTTGACGACGTCGAAGGTGACGCTGTTGGCGTGCGGGTTGGTGGGGGCGCCGTAGCTGGTGCCCTCGTCGTTCACGAACAGTGTCGGCGACAGATAGGTGGCTTCGAGTTCAGTGCGTTCCGAGCTCAGCACGGTGACGATGTTGTCGTGGTCGTCGCCCCCGTGGAAGTTGATATCGCGGTTGGTCTCGCGCACCTGAATGGTGTTGTTGGCTTCGCTGGTCCAACTGGCGAACAGCACGGCGTGGCGGGTGTCGAAGGCTTCGAGCCCGACCAGTTGGCTGTCGTAGAGCGCCTTGAGCTGGAAGGCGTAGCCGTTGCCGCCATCGCCCTTGTTCACCGCGCCATCGACCGAGAGGTTCGAGGCCTCGAGGAAGATCGACTGGGCGAAGGTGAAGCCATTGGACGGGGCGTTATCGATGGCGATGTCGAACAGCTTTACGTGGCTGGTGCCCGAGAGCGAAATGACGTTGGAGCGGTCGAACGCCTCCGAGACATTGGTGAAGCTGCCCGGATCCTGTTCGGCGAGGCCGGATTGGACGCTGAAGCCGCCGAGCTTGACGTTCTCGGCCACCTCGATCTTCTGCACCGAGGCGATGGTGGAGAAATCGAAGGCCAGCCCATTGGTCAGCCGCACGGTGTTGCCGCTGACCGAGGCCACCTCGACCATCGAGGTGCGCAACGGCTTATCCTCGCGCCACTCGGTATCGCCGATCGAGTCGAGATATTCCGGGGTGTTCTCAAGCTCGATCCACAGGTGGTCGCCTGCCGCGAGGCCCGACGCATCGGCCAGGTGCAGGTACATCGAGCCTTCTGCCGCCGGCTCATCCAGCGCGAAATCTCCCGAGTAGCTTGGCACATCGATGACGCCGCCGACCTGGAAGGCACCGCCGGCGCGGGCATTGCCGGTGAGCTCTATGGTGGTGGCGCCCGAGCCGGTGCCCATCACCGTAATGTCGTCGCGGTTGATGACGACGGTCTCATTGAACTCGAACGTGCCGGCGCCCATCAGGATGGTTTCGCCCGCCGGGGCCGAGTCGATAATGGCCTGCAGCTCGGCCGCAGAGGTCGAGGCGGATACGGTGATCATTGGGAGTACCTTTCGCTATAGGTGGAGGTGGTCGCGAATGCCTCCCTTTGCACCGCGGCTACAGTGTTCCCTGACGAGCGCTAATCCCGGCTGAGGCCGATCGATCGGATTTGCACCAAATTGCCAAGAGAACGCCCACACCTCGCCTGCCAATCTGGGCGAGGAGGGGGCCAGAATGTGCACGCTGGGGAAAAGGCCAGAAAAGCAAAGAGCCGGGCACTTGGCCCGGCTCCTGAAATCTCAACGATGACCAGCCCTTAGAGCATTTCATCGTTTGAAGGAAACGCCGAAATGCTCCCGGTTTTGATTGGTCGCGCTTTCGCACCGGAAAAGTCTGCAACTTTTCCTGAAAGCGCTCCTAGAGCTGGCGGATGGTCACGGGGCGGTCTTCGTTCCAGGCCACGGCATTGCGCAGCGGCAGGCCGAACTGGCTTTCCTCGATCTCGAACACGTCGCCGGGCTCGGTTTTGATGCCGTCGGCGAAGCTCAGCGTGGCGGTGCCGAACATGTGGACGTGGATGTCGCCCGGCTGGCGGAACAGGTCGTACTTGAAGTGGTGGTGCTCAAGGTTGGCGATGGTGTGGCTCATGTTGTCCTCACCCGAGAGGAACGGCTTTTCCCACAGCACCTTGCCAGCGCGGAGGATGCGCGACATGCCCGAGACGTTGCGCGGCAGCTCGCCAACCCGCAGCTCCGGCCCGAACGAGCAGAAGCGGAGCTTGGAATGGGCGAGGAACAGGTAGTTCACCCGTTCGGTCACGTGGTCGGAGAACTCGTTGCCGAGCGCGAAGCCGAGGCGGAACGGCGTGCCATCCTTGCCGATATAGTAGATGCCGGCGATCTCCGGCTCCTCGCCAGCGTCCTTGGCGAAGGCGGGCGAGGGGATCGGCTGGCCCGGCGCGGTGACGGTGTAGCCGTTGCCCTTGTAGAACCATTCGGGCTGCACGCCGATCTCGCCCGGCGCGGGCTTGCCGCCTTCGAGACCCATGCGGAACATCTTCATCGAATCCGTCAGCGGCGCTTCGGCCTGCTGCTGGTTCGACTTGTGCATGGCGTCGCGGGTGGAAGCCGAACCCAGGTGGGTAAGGCCGGTGCCGGTGACATAGAGGTGCGACGGATCGGGATGATCGACCGGCGCGAGCAGCCGGCCTTCGTTCGCCAGCGCCTCGCGGTCTAGCTTGGCGCCGAGGCCTTTCTCGATCACCACGGCGCGCAGCGACAGGCCGCGCTCGGCGGCCTCGGCGGCGAGCGCATAGACGCTCTGGGCTCCGGTGACCACGCTGGTGACGCCGCCTTCGGTGGCGCCGACGGCGCGCGCGCCCTTGTCGTCCTGGAACTGGATGAGAAGCATGAAGCCCATTCCCTCGGTTTTCGTTGCCGCCCTATAGCGCGGCGCCGCGGCGATTGCATTCGGATTTTGGATGTAGATCGCCATTGCTGGTGCCAACGGTCTGCAGCGTTCGAATCGCAAGGCGCCGGTGCGTAAGGAACAGCGAATTTACCCCCTTGACGATTTGGAAACGAAATGAGAACAGAATGAGTACATTCGATGGACATCTTATCGGTTTGCGCGGCGCGGACCGAAGTGGAATAAGGGAGACCGGTGATGGCTGCTGTTGCGCCTCTGCGAGTTATTGAGGGATCGATGGATAAGGACAAGGCGCTGGCAGCAGCGCTGAGCCAGATCGAGCGGAATTTCGGCAAGGGCACGGTGATGCGCTTCGGCGAGGGCGCCATTGCCCAGGTCGAGGCGATTTCCACCGGCTCGCTCGGACTGGATATCGCACTGGGCATTGGCGGTTTGCCGCGTGGCCGTATCGTGGAAGTGTTCGGGCCGGAAAGCTCGGGCAAGACCACGCTGGCGCTGCATGTGGTGGCGGAGGCGCAGAAGAACGGTGGCATTGCCGCCTTTGTCGACGCCGAGCATGCGCTCGATCCGATCTACGCCAGGAAGCTCGGCGTTAAGGTCGATGAACTGCTGATCTCACAGCCCGATACCGGCGAGCAGGCGCTCGAGATCGCCGACACGCTGGTGCGCTCCGGCGCGGTCGACGTGCTGGTGGTCGACTCGGTGGCGGCGCTGACGCCGAAGGCCGAACTCGAAGGCGAGATGGGCGATTCGATGCCGGGCCTGCAGGCCCGCCTGATGAGCCAGGCGATGCGCAAGCTCACCGGCTCGATTTCGAAGTCGAAGGCCATGGTGATCTTCATCAACCAGATCCGCATGAAGATCGGCGTGATGTACGGCTCGCCCGAAACCACGACCGGCGGTAACGCGCTGAAGTTCTACTCCTCTGTCCGCCTCGATATCCGCCGCATCGGCGCGATCAAGGAGCGTGAGGAAGTCATCGGCAACCAGACCCGCGTCAAGGTGGTCAAGAACAAGCTGGCGCCGCCGTTCCGCCAGGTCGAGTTCGACATCATGTATGGCGAGGGCATCTCCAAGACCGGCGAACTGCTCGACCTCGGCGTGAAGTCGGGCCTGGTCGAGAAGTCCGGCGCCTGGTTCTCCTACGACAGCCAGCGGCTGGGGCAGGGGCGTGAAAACTCCCGCCAGTTCCTCAAGGACAATCCTGCGATCGCCGACGAGATCGAAAAAGGCGTGCGCGAAAGCTCCGGCATCCTCGGCGAAGCGCTGCTGGCCGGGCCGGAAGGCGATGAGGGCGACGGGGAGCCGTGATCGGACCCGCCGTGAAGTGAACAGAAGGGCGCCCAAGTGGCGCCCTTTCGTTTGGGCGGTGCTGGGTGTCTGCTCTCAAGATGTGCCATCACACCGGCGTCATCCCCGCGCAGGCGGCGACCCAGTGGGATCTCTCAACGTCAGCTGTTGCTGAAGCATCCCACTGGGTTCCCGCCTGCGCGGGAATGACATCGGTGGGGTGAGCGAGATCAAGCCGCATCCTCAGGTCCAATCTGCAGCCTCTCGCCACCCTGCGCTGGACACAACCGCAAGCCCCGCGATAGAAGGCCTTTCCTGTTGTTCTTGGCGGGGCTCATGGCCTCGCCATTTGTCTGTAAGAGACCCGTCATGACGAGCGTGAACGATATCCGGTCGAGCTTTCTGAGCTACTTCGCGAGGAATGGTCACGAAGAAGTCGCATCGAGCCCGCTGGTGCCGCGGAACGATCCGACGCTGATGTTCACCAATGCCGGCATGGTGCAGTTCAAGAACGTCTTCACCGGCGTCGAGAAGCGCGACTACGTGCGGGCCACCACTTCGCAGAAATGCGTGCGCGCCGGCGGCAAGCACAACGACCTCGACAATGTCGGGTTCACCGCGCGCCACCACACCTTCTTCGAGATGCTCGGCAATTTCTCGTTCGGCGACTACTTCAAGGAGCACGCGATCGAGCTTGCCTGGAACCTGCTCACCAAGGAGTGGGGGCTGCCCAAGGAGAAGCTGACCGCGACGATCTATGAAGACGACGACGAGGCGATGGCGCTGTGGAAGAAGATCGCCGGCCTGCCCGAGGATCGCATCGTGCGGCTCGGAGCCAAGTCGAACTTCTGGCAGATGGGCGATACGGGGCCGTGCGGCCCATGCTCGGAAATCTTCTACGACCATGGCGACAAGTACTGGGGCGGCCCTCCGGGCTCGCCCGAGGAAGACGGCGACCGCTTCGTCGAGATCTGGAACCTAGTGTTCATGCAGTTCGAGCAGTTCGCGGACGGCTCGCGCACCAGCCTCCCAAAACCCTCGGTCGATACCGGTTCGGGCCTCGAGCGCGTCGCTGCGGTGATGCAGGGCACCAACAACAATTACGAGATCGACCTGTTCAAGTCGCTGGTCTCGTCGACCATGCACGCCACCAACTTCAACGGTGACCCGACGACGCCGAGCCTGCGCGTGATCTCCGATCACGTGCGCGCCATGAGCTTCCTCATTGCCGAAGGTGTACTGCCCTCGAACGAAGGCCGTGGCTATGTGCTGCGCCGCATCATGCGTCGCGCCATGCGCCACGCGACCCTGCTCGGTGCCACCGATCCGGTGATCCACAAGATCGTGCCGACGCTGGTCAGGGAAATGGGCCAGGCCTATCCGGAGCTGGTGCGTGGCGAGCAGATGATCGAGGAGACGGTTCGCCTCGAGGAGCAGCGCTTCCTCAAGACGCTGAGCCGTGGGCTCGTCATCCTCGATGAAGCCACCGCCGATCTCAAGCAAGGCGACATGCTGGAGGGCGTCACCGCCTTCAAGCTCTACGACACCTACGGTTTCCCGCTCGACCTGACGCAGGATGCGCTGCGCACCCGCGGCATCAATGTCGACCTCTCGGGCTTCGAGGACGCGATGGCGCGCCAGCGCGCCGAGGCCCGCAAGAGCTGGGCCGGTTCGGGCGAGGCAAGCGAGGACAAGGTCTGGTTCGCTGTCGCCGACCAGGTAGGCCCGACCGAGTTCCTCGGCTATGAGACCGAGACCGCCGAAGGCGCGGTCACCGCGCTGGTCAAGGGCGGTGCGATCGTCGACGAGCTGAAGGCGGGCGACGAAGGTTATGTCGTGCTCAACCAGACGCCGTTCTATGGCGAAAGCGGCGGTCAGGTCGGCGATACCGGTTCGCTCTCCGGCGAAGGCATCGCGGCGACAGTGACGGATACGGTCAAGAACAACGGCGTCTTCGGCCACAAGGTGAAGGTCACCGACGGCGTCATCAAGGTCGGTTCACCCCTGGCCTTGATCGTCGATCACGACCGGCGCTCGGCTATCCGCGCCAACCACTCGGCGACCCACTTGCTGCACGAGGCGCTGCGCCTGGTGCTGGGCGATCACGTGGCGCAGAAGGGTTCGATGGTGTCGGCCGATCGCCTGCGCTTCGACTTCGTTCACACCAAGCCGATCACCCCGCAGGAACTGGCTGAGGTCGAGGAGATCGCCAACGATATCGTCCTGCAGAACTCTCCGGTCGAGACGCGCCTTATGGGCATCGAGGAAGCCAAGGAGTCCGGCGCCCGTGCGCTGTTCGGCGAGAAATACGGCGATGAAGTGCGCGTCGTCTCGATGGGCGATCCGACCGGTAACGCGGTCGGCTGGTCGGTCGAGCTCTGCGGCGGCACGCATGTGCGCCGCACTGGCGATATCGGGCTGATCACCGTGCTCGGGGATTCCGGCGTCGCCGCCGGCGTACGCCGCATCGAGGCGCTGACCGCCAAGGGTGCGCGCCAGCATGCGCGCACCAACGCCAATCTCGTCGCCGGCGTCGCCGATGCGCTGCATGTGGGGCCGCACGAGGTGTTCACCCGCATCGAAGCGTTGCAGGAGAGCCTCAAGAAGGCCGAGCGGGCACTCAGCGACGCCAACAAGAAGCTGGCGCTCGGCGGCGGCGGTTCGGCGCCGGCGTCGGCCGACGAGACGGTCAACGGCGTTACCTATGTCGGCCGCGCGGTCGAAGGCATTTCGGCCAAGGACGTCAAGGGCCTGGTCGATACCGAGAAGAAGCGGATCGGTTCGGGTGTGGTTACGGTTGTGCTGAAGGGCGACGACGGTCGCGGCACAGTCGCCGTCGGCGTCACCGAGGACCTGACCAGCAAGTACTCGGCCGGCGAGCTGATCAAGCTCGCGACTGCGGCTTTGGGCGGGCAGGGCGGCGGCGGCCGTCCCGACATGGCGCAGGGCGGCGGTCCGGATGGCGCCAAGGGCGCCGACGCGATCGCCGCGGTGCGCGGCGGGCTGTAGGTCGGCACAACTAACGTCCGGCGTGAGCCGACCCCCACCCCTGTCCCCTCCCCGCAAGGGGGAGGGAGACCCTCGCACTGACATCGCGGCTGTCGTCTCCCTCCCCTTGCGGGGAGGGATTAAGGGTGGGGGGCAGCGCGCACCTGCGCGGGCTGGCAAGTTTGCGCGCTTACCGACTACCTACACCGGATCCGGTCCCGGCCCCTTGAAATCGTCCGGTGAGGGATTGTCTCGCCGGGCGCGATACTCGGCCCAGCGGCCGGCGATGCGAGCGCGGGCGCCATCGGCGAAGATGTTGGCGAGCCCCGCGGCGACGATGATGCCGAGCCCGGCAAGGCTGATGGCATCGGGCACTTCGCTGAAGAACAGCGCCCCGAACAGCAGCGCCCAGATGATCTGGCTGTACTGCATCGGCGCCACCCGGCTTGCCGGGGCCAGCGCAACGCCCTTGAGCTGCAGCAGGTAGCCGATACCGCCCAATACGCCGCAGACCACCAGGCCGCCCAACAGAATGGGGTTCGGCCAGCTGAAGCCGACGATGAAGACGCCGACCAGGTTGGCGACGAACGTGAACAGGCCGGGCAGGGCGAACAGCGTCACCCGGCGCTCGGCGCCTGAGATCAGGCGGATAGTGGTGAGCGACACGGCAGCGGCGAGCGCGCAGACGAAGGCAGCGATGTGCCCGAGCTCGATCTCGCGAAAGCCGGGCCGCACCACCAGCAGCACGCCGAGGAAGCTGATGACCACCAGCGCCCAGCGATCGAGCGACACCTCTTCCTTGAGCACGACGACCGAAAGGATGGTCGCCAGCACCGGGATGAGGAAGACGAGGCAGTAGGCCTCGGCCAGCGGGATGGTGACGAAGGCGTAGGTGATCAGCACCGCGCTCAGGGTTCGGCAGAGCGCGACGAGGATCATCAGCGCCGGACGGTTGAGCTTGAAGGTGTCGCGCCAGCGCTCCTCGCGCGGCTTGGAGAACAAAGCCGGCAGGAACGAGAAGATGGTGGTGAACAGGCCGATTTCGAAGACGCTCAGCGAGCCGCCCAGTGCCTTGACCAGCGCGTCGCCGGTCGAGAACGACGCCATGGCGCCCAGCGCGCAGAGCACGCCGAGCGACACAGGTGAGAGGGAGCGCAGCATCTACTTGCCCGGCGCCACTTGCGTCTCATCGTCGGCTTCGCCGCGTCGTGGCAGCTTGGCGTCGTCGCCCAGCGGCGGGCTGACCTCGGAAACGGCACTGGCCGGACCAAAGACCGACAGGCGCGAAAAGATGCGGATGCGCGTCTCGTCGGACATCACGTTGAGGATGCCGCAGATGGCAACGACCACGAGCCCGCAATAGGCGACGGTGTCAGGATACTCGGCATAGAATATCGCGCCGAAGACGATGGCCCAGGCGATCTGGCTGTACTGGGCCGGCGCGATCATGCTTATCGGTGCGGTGCGGGTGGCCGTGATGAACAGGATGTTGCCGGTGCCGCCCAGCGCCCCGATCAGGATCAGGAAGGCGAACTCCTGCAGCGTCGGCCAATGGAACCCGGCAATGACCATCAGGATCGAGTTGATCACCACGACGTAGCCCAGTGGCAGGCCCAGCAGGCTGACCCGTTTTTCGACGGGAGCGACCTTGCGCAGCGTAGTGGTGGCGATGCCGCCCATCACCGCGGCGCCGACGGCCATCAGATGGCCCAGCTGCAGTTCGCGGAAGCCGGGCCGAACGACGAGCAGCACGCCGCAGAAGCTGGCGCCGAGGAACAGCCAACGCTGCCAGGTCACGGTTTCGCCGAGGAAGCTGCGCGACAGCGCCACCACGAAGATCGGCGCCAGGAAGGCGATGGAGTATGCCTCGGCCAGCGGAATGTGGGTGAAGGCGTAGATGATGCAGAGGTTGCCGATCACCCCCGCGATGCTGCGCAAGTGCACGAGATAGGGGTGGCGCATGCGATGCAGGTGCCGCCAGTGTTCGCCCTTGGGCTTGGTGAAGATCGCGGGAATGAAGGAGAACAGCGCCGTCCAGAAGGCAATTTCAAAGACGGAGAGGCTGGTGCCGAACCCTTTGATGATGGCGTCGCAGCAGGAATAGAGAAGGTAGGCAAAAAGCGCGAAAGCGACGCCGGAGGGCATCTTCTGGGTATCCAAGAGGGGAGGGACGGCAACTGGTATGTTAGTCCTATACGATGGGTCGGCCGCACCGTCGATGGGCGCGAACGCCACAGAGCCTAATTATTTCGTCTCTACTTGAAGCGTTCACGCGCGAGCGGCCCGATGGTCTCGATTTTGTTGGTCCAGATGTAGCCGGCAAAGTTATCGGGCACCTGAGCCAGCAGTTCGGGCGTATCAATGCCGGCGGTGCCGGGATCGCCGGAACTGTAGGGGCCGAGCAGGATCACTTCGGACCCGGCCTGCCGCAGGCGCTCGACCAAGAGGTTCGGCCAACCCCAGACGAATGGCGCGATATTGATCGGTAGCATGACCTTGGTGTTGCGGCAGGCGTCGGGGATGAAACCGGTCCAGCCAAGCCCCTCGTATTGCAGCAGGCAATCGATCAACCCCTTGCGCGACCAGACATTGAGATCGCCGATCAGCTCGGCGGCGCGATAAGTGGGGGGATCGCCACCATAGGCGCCCCAGACGGCCTGCCGCCACTGGGGGTGCGATGACAGCAACGTGGCCAGCATGTCGCCCTCGCGGGTCTCGTTGCTCTTGAAGTTGACGAGGAAACGCTGGTCGGGCAGGGCGGTGAACACCTCCTTGAGTTCGGGCATCAGTCCGACGCCCTTGCCGCGGAACGGATAGCTGGCGCCGCCATCGGCGGTGTAGCCGTAGCCGATATCGAGCAGCTTCAGCGACGCCATGTCGTGGCTGCGGGTCTCGCCGGTGCCTTCGGTGCGGCAATCGACCGTCCAGTCGTGCAGCACGGCGAACTGGCCATCGGTGGTCGGATGGACGTCGAGCTCGACGATATCGGCGCCGGCAGCGAAGGCCGCCTGCATCGAGGGGAGGGTGTTCTCGAGATAATCGTGGGTCGGCTGATTGATCCGCTCGGCAGTGCAGGTGTCGTTGTTGAGATCGGCGCGATCGAAGGTCTGGTGCACGCCGCGATGAGCGATCAGCTCGAGCTTTCCTTGCGGTGGCGCCACGCGCCAGGATGCATTCCAGACGTAGACCGCGGCGACAATGACCGCGAGGCCGAGCAGAATCTTCTTGAACATCAACACCCCTCGATAGGCTGACGCTCGGGTGGGTTCATGGCCCAAGTATGTCCGGATGACCTCAGCCGCAGTTGAGTTTGGACCCCTGGAAGTCCACCTCGCACTGGATGCGGCGGAGGGTCGCCAGGTCGTCGTCGGTGGGGGCTTCGCCGTTCGGCTTCACCACGATCGCCTCGACCACGGCGCTGCTGTCGCCATCGAGGATGCCGAACCAGACGAAGGTCGCGGCCGTATCGACGAAGGCACCCTCGCGTACGAAGCCGGTGTCGCTGGTGACGTCGTTGGTGTAGGCGCGGCCCAGGGCGCCCTGCGCCAGGGCGCTGTCATAGAGCTGGCGCCCGCCGACCCGCTCGAAAACGAAGACATCGCCCAGGTGCGAGACGCGCGAGCTGGGCGTGCTGGCGTCGACGACGAGATCACTTGGCATGGTCGGCAGCAGTGGCGGCAGCGCGGTGTTGAAGCGGTTGGCGTCGATGTCGGCTTCGCCGGGCAGGTCAAGGCCGTCGATGTTGGCATCGAGCGGCAAAAAGAAGCTGTTGAGCGGTCCCTTGGCGAAGATGCGCTTCAAGGGATCACGTCCGACCCCGGCAGTGGACCAGCCATGCTGGCGATTGAAGAAACTGGTGCTCGCCGCGTTGAGGCCGTCGAGACCGGGAGTGAAGTAGAGCGCGATCTCGTAGTCGCCATCCGTCGCCATGGAGGCATCGGTGGCCGCGCAACTGCCGATATCGAGCAGGCGCTCGCCCAGCTTGTAGCCGGAGATCGGTCCGGCGAACTCGGTCTTGCCGATGGCCGGCGTGTAGTCGGATTCGAAGCGCCACTGCATGTCGTAGGGGTCGGCGCGCTCATCGATGGCGAGGAGGCGCAGGCACGCCTCGCGGATGGCGGCAGGCAGATCGGTGATCCAGCCCGAGGATGGCGTGGGCGGCAGGGTGACCCGGGCCAGATAGAGGTCCTCCGCGGTCACCAGGTCGTAGGTCTCCTCAGGGCCCATGCCGACCATCCTGAAGATCACCTCGGGATCGACGTTCCACTTCACCAGCTCCTTGACCATCAGGGCGAGCGAGTCCCGCGTCTGGCCCTGCATGGCCATGGCGCCGCGCTCGTTCAGGGCATTGGTGAAGGACTGTTCGTCGGCATAGGGCGCGTGGAAGCCGACGACGGACCCCGGCTCGACCATCCGGTCGACATAGGTGCCGACCCCCTCCTGGCTGGACCAGGCCGAGCCGCCAAGGAAGGCGAAGGCACAGGCGGAGTAGCAACTGCTGCCGCGCTCGACGACGGTGGCGATATGGTTGGCGCGGAGGAAATCGGCGAGCGCCAACCCCTCGTAGTAGCTGCCGCCCGGGCCATTCAGGGTCAGTACCGCCGTGGCGCCGCCATCGGGGCCGATACAGGACAAGCGGCATTTCACGAAGGTGTCGTACATGGCCTGCAGCGTTGCGACGTCGCCGTCGGCCGTGTCGCCGTCATAGTGCAGATGCGGCACCGGGTGCGTGGCGGAATACTGCATGGAGACGATGGAAATAGTTGCGGCCGCTGCGCCGGATGGCAGGGCAACGGCGATCGACAGCAGAGCGATCGCGAAAGCGAGAAGACGCATGCGGAAAATCCCCCGAGAACTGTAATTCTAGGAGGTTTGACGCTCGCCCTTCAAGCATCCTTGGGTGGCTCGGCGACGGAGACCTGCTAGATGGCGCGGACCCGGTTGTTGCGGGGGCCGTGCTCGAGCTCGACCAGGCCGAGGGTTTCGAGCACCGGCGTCACGTAGTTGGCGAAGCGGCCGCGAAATCCCTTTCGGATGCCATACCAACCGCCTACCGGATTGTCGGGAGAGCGGGCCCAGGCTTCGACGGTGCCGGGCTTGGCGTCCTTCTGCTCATCGGCATTGCCGAGTTCCATCCAGTCGCCGTGCTGTTTCAGCATCTGGTGCAGGTCTTCGATGGCCCTGAGGTGGTAGCGCAACTCGGTACCGCCGGCGATGCAGACCAGGGCCGGCGGCGACGCATCGGGAGCGCGGTAAAGCGAAATGTCACTGCTGCCCGGTGGGGTCTTGAGCAACCACGGATCGTCCTTGGTACCGGCGGCCATCGCTCACTCCTTGTCGCGTCGGGCCAATATAGACCGGACAGGTGACGGAGGCACTAGCGGAGGCGGCCGAGCAGCCTTCGCAACCTGTCCAGTTTTGCCCGGCTGCGGGCGGCGATGAACTGCCAGGCGTAGAATGGGCCGAGACCCGCGCGGCGTGCGTGGCGCCACCAGCGAGTGCTGCCAGGCAGACCCGGGTGACGCCATGGCTTGAGATAGGCGAAATGGATGATGCGTGGGTCGCGTCGCTGCGCGGCCACAGCGGGGCGGAGCGCCGGGATCACGTCGTCCCATGCGCCGCCCGGCAGGGCCTCGGGGAACACGTTCCAGCGTGGATCGAGCAGAGTGATGTCGCCTCTGAACGCGGCGTTGGTTGCGCACTGGTCGGCGAAGAGGAGTTCGTCGCGCAGGCGGTGCAGCGTGTCGGCCATCCGGGAGGCATAGTCGATCCGGCGGAGCTGACCTAGATCGAGAAGGGCAACGCCGGCCTGGACATAGGTCGAGATGGCTTCGTCGGTGTCCAACCCCAGAACGCGGTGCAGGTACCCACGGGTGTCGTCACGGAGACGCTGTCGATCGGGGTGGGAGGTCAGGGCCCGGTCGATGAACCGGATATCGGCGACAGCCCCGATTGGCTTGCCATTGAGCGGCGTGTGGAAGAGGTCGGCCAGGTCCGCTTCGACGATCAGATCGCAATCGAGGTAGATGGCGCGGTCAAGCTGCGGAAGGGCCTCCGGCACGACCAAGCGGAAGAGTGTCGAGGGCGGCAGGCCGCCGATCGTACCGAAGTGGGCGTAGGGGTTGGGGAGGCGGTGCAGGACGATCTCGACCTGCGGATGCCGCCAGCGTTCTACTTGCCGGACAAACCGACTGTCCGGGCCATCGTAGAAGACGTGAAAAACCACGCGGCTGGTTGGTGAGGCGCTGGCCGCGATCGAGGTAGCAACGACGAGGACGAGCGGGAGGTAACCCGCATCGAGTGCGGTGCAGACGGCGATGGAATCGCCGCCTGCACCCGCGTTGGACATCAAGCAGCCATGGCCTTCTTGAGGTTGGCGTCGATGGCGTCGAGGAAGCCGAGGGTCGACAGCCACTTCTGGTCCGGGCCCACGAGCAGGGCGAGATCCTTGGTCATCTGGCCGGCCTCGACGGTGTCGATGCAGACCTGCTCGAGCGTCTCGGCGAACTTCGCCAGCTCGGCATTGCCGTCGAGCTTGGCGCGGTGCTGCAGGCCACGCGTCCAGGCGAAGATCGAGGCGATGGAGTTGGTCGAAGTCTCCTTGCCCTGCTGGTGCTGGCGATAGTGGCGGGTGACGGTACCGTGCGCGGCTTCCGCCTCGACGATCTTGCCATCGGGGGTCATCAGCACCGAGGTCATCAGGCCGAGCGAGCCAAAACCCTGGGCCACGATGTCGGACTGCACGTCGCCATCATAGTTCTTGCAGGCCCAGACATAGCCGCCGGACCACTTCAGCGCCGAGGCCACCATATCGTCGATCAGGCGATGCTCGTACCAAATCTTCAGTTCGTCGAACTTCGCCTTGTAGTCGCGGTCGAAGATCTCCTGGAAGATATCCTTGAACCGACCGTCATAGGCCTTGAGGATGGTGTTCTTGGTCGACAGGTAGCACGGGACCTTGCGGTTGATGGCGTAGTTGAACGAGGCGTGGGCGAAGTCGGCGATGGAGTCGTCGAGGTTGTACATGCCCATGGCGACACCGGCGGACGGGGCGTCGAACACGTCGTATTCCTGCACGGTGCCGTCATCGCCGACGAACTTCATCGTCAGCTTGCCCTTGCCCGGGAACCTGAAATCGGTAGCGCGATACTGGTCGCCGAAGGCGTGGCGGCCGACGATGATCGGCTGGGTCCAGCCGGGCACCAGGCGCGGCACGTTCGACATGATGATCGGCTCGCGGAAGATCACGCCGCCCAGGATGTTGCGGATGGTGCCGTTGGGCGACTTCCACATCTTCTTGAGCTTGAACTCTTCGACGCGCTGCTCGTCGGGGGTGATGGTGGCGCACTTGATGCCGACGCCGTGCTTCTTGATGGCGTTGGCGGCGTCGACCGTCACCTGGTCGTTGGTGGCGTCGCGGTTCTGCACCGAGAGGTCGTAATACTCGATATCGAGATCGAGATAGGGAAGGATCAGCTTGTCCTTGATCGCCTGCCAGATGATGCGGGTCATCTCATCGCCGTCGAGATCGACGACAGGGTTGGCAACTTTGATCTTGGCCATGCGTAAGCTCCTCAGCGGCGCGGAAAATCTGATGCCGGCTAATAGCATGAAATCGGCCGAGCGAAAGCGCCCGACTCGCCGATCCACTCTTGAGCGCCTCACCGTTTCACTGAGACGGCGAAACGCTCAATGTCATTGGCTTTGCCGCGCTTTCGAACCAGAATAGTCTGCAGCTTTTCCTGAAAGCGCTCCAGCGAACGCCGCCCTCACTTGACACCGTGTAACTACACACTATTTGTCGGCGCATGGATGATTTCAGCCGGTGCATGGTTTCGAATACGCGCATGGCGGCGCGGGCGATTACGCGGCGCTATGATGCCTATACGCGGCCGTTCGGCATCACCTCGACGCAGTACTCTGTGCTGGGGCTGATCGTGGCCTCCGGCGAGCGGAACGTCAGCGAGCTGGCCGAACAGCGCGGCTTCGAGCGGACGACGCTGACGCGCAACCTCGATCGGCTGGAGAAGATGGGGCTGATCGCGTCGCGCCCGGCCGAGCATGGCAATGGCCGGATCTGTTCGCTCACCCCGAGGGGACGCGACCTGGTCAACGAGTTGCTGCCGCTGTGGCGCAAGGCGCAGGCGGAGATCCGCGCCGAGCTCGGCGCCGACGGCTTTGAAGATACCCTGATGAAACTGCAGCGGCTCGCCACCATCTGAAGCGATGCGGCAGCCTGCTGACCTCGAGCCGACCCGTGTAACTACACATAAGGAAGATTTCCGATGGCAACTCAGTCCGATCCGATCGTCGTTACCGGCATGGGCGTGGTCAGCCCGCTGGGCACCGGGGTCGCAACCGTGTGGTCGCGGCTCATCGCCGGCAAGAGCGGCATCGTCCGGAACACGCGCTTCGACGTGACCAACTACACGGCCAAGGTGGCCGGCCTGGTGCCGACGACCGAAACGGACCCTGAGGGTTTCGATCCGCTGGTGGCGATCGATCCGAAGGACATCAAGAAGATGGACCTGTTCATCCAGTATGGGCTGGTCGCCGCGCAGGAGGCGATCACCCAATCGGGCTGGACGCCTCAGACCGAAGACGAGAAGGCGCGTACCGCCACCGTGATCGGTACCGGCGTCGGCGGCTCGCCGGTAATGGCGCATGCGGTGGAGACGATCATCGAGAAGGGGCCGCGGCGGCTGTCGCCGTTCACCGTGCCGAGTTTCCTCGCCAACCTCGCGGCCGGCTGGATCTCCATCCGCTATGGCTTCAAGGGGCCGATCGGCGCGCCGGTAACGGCATGCGCGGCGTCGGGCCAGGCGATCGGGGACGGCATGCGGCTGATCCTCACCGGTGAAGCGGATGTGGCGGTCGTCGGCGGGGCCGAAGGCTCGGTCGATCCGATTTCGGTCGGCGGTTTCGGCGCGGCGCGGGCGCTGGCGACCGCGTTCAACGACGATCCCGAGGGCGCCTCGCGGCCGTTCGACCGCAAGCGCGACGGGTTCGTGCTGGCGGAGGGCGCGGCAGTACTGGTGATCGAGCGGCTGAGCCACGCCAGGGCGCGTGGCGCGACGCCGCTCGCGATCCTTTCCGGTTACGGGACGTCGGCCGATGCCTATCACTTGACGGCAGGCGAGCCGAGCGGCGCCGGGGCGCAGGCGGCGATGCGCGGCGCGTTGCGGATGGCCGGCCTGTCGCCGGGTGAGATCGACTACATCAACGCCCATTCCACCTCGACGCAGGTGGGCGACGCGGCGGAGCTGGCCGGGATCGGCGCGGTGTTCGCCAATCGCGGCAAGGACCTCGCGATCTCCTCGACCAAGTCGGCGACCGGGCACCTGATGGGCGCAGCGGGTGCAATCGAGGCGCTGTTCTCGATTCTCGCGATCCGCAACGGCATCGTGCCGCCGACGCGCAACCTCGAGGATCCGGATGTGGGCGAGCAATTCAACCTGGTGCCGAAGGTGGCGCAGGAAAAGACCGTGCGGCATGCCCTGTCGAACGCCTTCGGCTTCGGCGGGGTGAACGCCACGCTGGTGTTCTCGGCGATGTAGCTTTCACTTGGCCGTTGGGGTGGGGCGCCATTTTCACCACCCACTCGATGTCATCCCTGCGAAAGCAGGGACCCAAGTCGCAGCCCGTGCCGCCGGATAGTTGGGTCCCCTGCTTTCGCAGGGATGACACCCGGTGGGGAGGTTATGCCGTGCCTTGCTGCCCCTTCTTGTTTCGAAGCTAGGGAGCAGTCGGGCAATTTGCTGCCAGCTATTTCGGTGGCATGGCGGCGACCCAGCGTTCGGCGGTTTCCACCCAGTCGCGCAGGTCGTCGTCTTCCTCGATGGCTTCGGCATCGACCCAGATGAAGCCGCGCATGGCCTTGTCGCCGTGGATCATCTGGGTGGCGCCGGGGCGGGCGAGGGCAGCGTCGTTATTGTCCCTGCCGACGCTGAGCAGGATGCGTCCGTCCTTCTTGCAGCCGACCAGGATATGGCCATTGAGCAGGAAGGTGAGCCCGCCGAACATGGTCTTTTCGGTGATGCGCGGGTCGCCGTCGAGGATGTCGCGAATGCGTTCGGCGAGATGCGTCATGGTGGTAGAGGCGGAATTCATTTCGGGGCAGGGGCCTATTTTGGGGGAAGGGTTTTGGCGAAGCTGAGGGCGTAGGCAATCCAGCGGCTCAGCGCGGCGTCGTCCGCCGTGCCGCTGGCCTCGACCGCGATGAAGCCGGTCATCGGGCGGGCGCCCATGTGCATCTGGTAGGCGCCGGGCATGGCGAGCGCCTCGGCTTGCTTTCCGGGATCGATGCGGACCAGCAGCTCGCCCTTGGCGGTGGTGCCGATGGCCATGTTGCCCCGGAGCATGAAGCCGAGGCCGCCGAACATCTTCTTTTCGACGAGACCGGCGGGCAGCAGCGGCCGAAGGCGATCTCCCATGGTGTCGGAGGCGCTGCTCATCGGGGTGTCTCCGGATCGCGGTAGGTGTCGTGTTGCGGAATGCCATCGGGCAGGGCGTCCCACTCGTGATGGCTGCGGGCGAAGATCAGCTGGTTGGGTGCGAACCAGCCGGCGTCGGAGCCGAACAGGCCGACCGGCAGCATCAGGAGGTCGGGGGCGCGGCTCGACTGGGCGTAAAGCGGCGTGCCGCAGGTGGGGCAGAACCAGCGGGTCAGCGTGGCGCCGGAATGGGCCGGCCGGGCGAAGCTGGCGGTGCGGCCGGTGATGGTGACGTCGGCCGGGCGGGCCAGCGCAACCGTCGAATGCCCGGTGCCGGTGGCGCGCTGGCAATCCTCGCACGAGCACATGAACATCGAGCGGATGCGGCCCTGCAGCGACAGCGTAACGTCTCCGCAGGCGCAACTGGCGCGGAGCTCGAGTTCGGGTTTGGCATTGGCAGTCATGCCCACATGCTGACACCGAGGGTTTGCCATCCGCAAGGCGTCTCCTTGATCGCCGATGGCGCTGGCTTTAGACGAACGTCATGGTCTACGCGCCTCACTATCCAATCGAAACCGAGCGGCTCCGGCTGCGGCCGTTTAGCCGCGGCGATGTCGACGCGGTGTTCGCGTATCGGCAGCGCCAGGATGTGGCGCAGTACCTGTTCGACGGACCGATGAGCCACGAGAGCGTCACCGAGGTGGTGCAGCAGCGGATCGGCCAATACGAGCTCGATGGCGAGGGAGACAAAATCTTCCTCGCGGTCGAGCTCAAGGACCCGCAGCGGGTCATCGGCGAGGTGTCGCTGATCCTGCGCGACAGGCCGGCGCGGCAGGCCGAAATCGGTTACATCTTCCACCCCGAGTTCCACGGGCAGGGCTATGCCACCGAGGCGGCGCATATGCTGCTGCAGATGGGATTCGAGGGGGCCGGGATGCATAGGATCTACGCGCGCTGCGACACCCGCAACGCCGGATCATGGAAAGTGATGGAGCGGCTGGGCATGCGGCGGGAAGCGCATTTCCGCGAGCATGCACTGTTCAAGGGCGCCTGGGACGAGGAGTTCATCTACGCGCTCCTCGAAGGCGAATGGCGCGATCGCGTCGGGCGCTAAGTGCCGCCAACGACTTGGCTATTCCGCGCCGATGAACTGATTTGGCAAGATATTTCAACGACTAAGGCGGAACCGCCATCAACCCGTCGCGTTGCTGGACTAAGCAGCACCACGAGGGGAAGGAGCGGAGATGGCGATGCCTGATTTTCCGATTGAGACTGAGAGGCTTACGCTCAGGAACTTCCAGAAGTCCGACCTGGACGCCGTGATGGCGTACCATGCCTTGCCCGAGGTGCAGCGGTACCTCGACTGGAAAGCCCGCGACCGGGTGGAGGTGAAAGCCGCCCTCGACGCGATGTGCGCACAGCACCGATTGACCCGGCCGGGCGACGCGCTGACCCTGGCGGTGGTGCGCAAGGCCGACGACATGCTGATCGGGCAGATTTCCCTGCGCTGGACCGATGCAACGGCCGGGCAGGCCGAGCTGCGCTTCATTCTCAGCCCGGCGCAACGGCGGCAAGGCTATGCGCGGGAATCAGTTCGCGCCATGCTGGATCTCGGCTTCAACGATTTGGGGCTGCACCGGATTTATGCCCGATGCTCGGGGCGGAACCAGCCTTCGGCCAAGCTGCTCAAGGATATCGGGATGCGGCTCGAGGCGCATTTCCGCGAGCATGCCCTGTTCCAGGGTGAATGGGACGAGGAGCTGCATTTCGCCATTCTCGATCGCGAATGGTTGCGCGGCAGCAAGGTGAAGGAACTGAGCCACCACATGGTGGCCTGATCTCACGCGCGCGTTACGGTAAGGCCATGGTGGTGCAGCGTCGACTTGGCAAAACCGCATGGCTGGCATGCAATCGAGCTGACGCGAGTCAGGTCGCGTGGTCTACTCGTCTGTGCTGAGGCATCGCGTTTCGGCAGAATGCTGATTGAGGGGTCAGGCGTTCGGCGCGATGTCGCGAATGGACGCACGCATAGAGGGACCCCATGGACTTGACGCCCGCGGCCGGGGGCAGCCGCATCCCCCGCTTTTTATCGTTTCACGCGCGCGACGTGCTGATTGTCGCTTCCCTCATCTTCCTTGCCGCCATCGCCGGTAGCCTGTCGCGGCCGGTCGGGTTCCTGGCGGCGTTCTGGCCGGCCAACGCGGTGCTCGCCGGTGTGCTGGTGCGCTCGCGGCGGCTGCGCACGTTGCCGGTGATCTTCGGGGCTGCAGCCGGCTACCTGGCTGCGGCGATGGTGGTGGGCGACAACCTTCGCCTCGCCCTGATGCTGACCGGCGGCAACCTGGTGGGCGTGCTTGCCTTCATGCTGCTGTTCGGCGCGCTCGAGCCGGAGGATCAGGCGCTGTCGCGGCCGCAGGGCGTGATCTCCCTGTTGCTGATGGCTTGCGCCGCGTCGGCCGCGGCGGGGGTGGTCGGGGGCGTCGCGCTGAGCGAAATCACCAGCCTCAGCTATTTCGAGGCGTGGGCCGGCTGGTTCGCGGCGGAACTGGTAAACTACCTGGCATTCCTGCCAGTGCTGCTGACGGTGCCGCCACCGTCGAAGTGGCTGTCGCTGCCCAAGCTGCAGGCCGGTCGAGTGGGGCCGCTGCTGCTGCCGGTTGTGGCATTGGCCGCGGCGATCGGGTTGTCGCTGCTGGTGGCGCATCCGGTAGCCATCGTGTTTCCGGTTCCGGCGCTGATCTGGTGCGCGCTGACGCTGCCGCTGGCCGCCACGGCGGTACTAGTGATGATTTACTCCGGGCTGGGGATGATCGGCATCAAGCTGGGGCTGTTCCACCTCGGGCTCGGCGCCGACGTGACGGGCGACGCGATCACCGCGGTGCATATGGGCGTCGCACTGGTCGCGCTGGGGCCGATGGTGATCGCCAGCGTCAATGCCGAGCGCCGTCGGCGAATCGAGCAACTGGAGCGGATGGCGCGCCACGACTCGCTGACCGATGCGCTGACCCGCAGCACCTTCATGGAGGCGGGGGCCGGGTTGCTGGCGCAACTGCTTAAAGAGCAGGCGGCGGTTGCTGTGCTGGTGCTCGATGCCGACCATTTCAAGCAGATCAACGACGTGCACGGTCACCCCTCGGGCGATCGGGTGCTGGTGGCAGTGGCAGCAGCGATCCGCACCGCCATTCGGCAGGGCGACCTGTTCGGCCGGATTGGCGGTGAGGAGTTTGCGCTGGTGCTGCCGCGGATGACGCGGCGCGAGGCGCAGGCGGTGGCGGAGCGGATGCGCAAGGCCGTCGCCAACCTGGCGGTGGTGCTGGAGAGCGGCAGCCTGCAGCGGATCACCGTCAGTATCGGCGTGGCATTCGATGGTGCCAGCCGCGCCGGGCTCTCTGAAATGGTTTCGCTCGCCGACCGCGCGATGTATGAGGCCAAGCGGGCAGGGCGCGACCAGGTGGTGGTCTCAGACCTCGATGGATCGGAACGCCCGCCGATGCACTGAAAGGATATCAGGGCCGATGGCCGGAACCGACAAATCGCAGGAGTTCACATTTCGCCCGAGCCCGGCGATCATCCTGTGCGAACCGCAACTTGGCGAGAATATCGGTACGGCGGCGCGGGCGATGGCGAATTTCGGGCTGTGGGACCTCAGGATCGTCAACCCGCGTGACCCTTGGCCGAACGAGCGGGCCATCGCTGCGGCATCGCGCGCCGACCACGTGATCGACAAGGTGCGGGTGTTCGCGACGGTCGAAGAGGCGATTGCCGATCTGCAACTGGTGTTCGCCACCACCGCCCGCCGACGCGATATGCAGAAGCCGGTCTATGGCCCCGAGGAAGCGGCGCAGCGGATCATTTCGCACATCACCGGCGGCGAGAAGGCCGGTCTGCTGTTCGGGCGGGAGAAATGGGGCCTCTATAACGAGGAAGTGGCGCTGGCCGATGCGATCGTCACCTTCCCGGTGGAGGCGGCGTTTGCGTCGCTCAACATCGCGCAGGCGGTGCTGCTGATGGCGTATGAGTGGCGCCAGCAGGCAGACAAGGGTGAGGTGCTGCCGTTCAGCGGCGGGCTCGATCCGACCGCGCCGCGCGAGGAACTGATCGGGCTCTTCCTCCACCTCGAGGCGACGCTCGATCGCACCGGCTTCTTCAAGACCGAGGACAAGCGGCCGACCATGGTGGATAACCTGCGCGCCGCATTCTCCCGGGCGCAGCTCTCGACCCAGGAAATCCGCACGTTGCGCGGGGTGATCTCTTCGATCGACCGGGCACATCTGAGGCAGGGGCGCAAGGCCCGGGAAGCCGAGGCCGCGAAGGCGGCGAAGTCCGAGGACTGACCGCCGCGCGGTCGGGCAGCGCCCAAAGTATGCTTTGACGCCCTGTCGATGGGCGTGGCATCACGCATTACCATGTCTTCTCCCACCTCCGCCGAGCCCTCCAAGCTCGCTTTCAGCTACCGGAACTTCCGCTTCTTCTGGCTGACCACGTTGCTGGTCAGCTTCGCGGTGCAGATCATGTCGGTGTCGATCGCCTGGCAGATCTACGATGTCACCGGCGAGGCGTTCCTGCTCGGGCTGGTGGGGCTGTCGCTGTTCCTGCCGGCGCTGGTGCTGATCCTCGTCACCGGGCTCACGGCCGACCGCTTCAACCGTCGCATGATCATGGCGATCTGCCTCGGGGTGGAGCTGCTCTGCGCGCTGGGCTTCCTCGCCTTCGTCAACGCACAGGCGCATGAGGTGTGGCCGATCTTCTGTATTCTGGTCGTGCTCGGCACGGCGCGGGCGTTCTGGAGTCCCGCCGCGCAGTCGCTGGCGCCCAACCTCGTGCCGCCGGAAGCGCTGGCCAACGCCATCACCACCAACATGTCGGCCTGGCAGTTCGCCTCGATCGCGGGACCCGCGGTGGGTGGGTTGCTCTACGGTATCGCCCCGTCAGTGGCCTTCGGGACCGGCGCGGTGCTGCTGGTGATCGCCATGGGTTCGGTGCTGATGATCTCGAAGCCGCAGCACCGGGAGTCGCACCAGGCGACCAGCCTTGAGACCATGCTGGCGGGCTTTCGCTACATCTTTTCGAACAAGGTGGTGCTGGGGGCGATCTCGCTCGACATGTTCGCCGTGCTGATGGGCGGCGCTGTGGCGCTGCTGCCGATCTATGCCAAGGACATTCTCCATGCCGGCCCGCAGGAGCTCGGTTTCCTGCGCGCGGCGCCGGGTATCGGCGCCATCGCCATGGCGCTGTTCCTGACCCGGTTCCCGATCCGCGACCATGCGGGAAGGCTCCTGTTCCTGTTCGTGGGGTTGTTTGGAGCCTTCACCGTGCTGTTCGGCTTTTCCACCACAGTGTGGATCTCGGTGCCGGCGCTGGCGCTGGTGGGGGCCTCCGACATGGTGAGCGTCACCATCCGCGAGACCATCATGCAGCTGTGGACCCCCGAAGAGGTGCGCGGCCGGGTCAACGCGGTGAACTCGGTGTTCATCGGCGCATCCAATGAGCTGGGCGAATTCCGCGCCGGCACGGTGGCGCATCTCATCGGTCCGGTGCCGGCGGTGGTGATCGGTGGCTTTGGCTCGATCGTCATCGCGGTGCTGTGGAGCCGACTGTTCCCGGGGCTGAGGAACCAGCGCACGCTCGACCGGAAAATGGTGTAGCCCGCTACGGGGCTACGAGTTGAAATAATCTGAGTCCAGAACTTAAAGCGCTGAACAAGTGAGCATGGGCTAATTCTGCCTTGCTGGCCGGTGTGTCCGGCCGCATGCAAGGGAGGAAAGGATGCCTCAACACACGGACAACTACGAACTCAAGTGCCCGGAAAAGCTGGGCAGCAGACCACCCAAGAACAACCAGCCGAACATGACGGCGACCGACGTGCATATCAACCAGACCGACGCGAGCGTCGAGGTGCTCGGGATCGGCGGGATTGATCCCAACAGCCCGGTCAGTCCGCATGGTGTCGGTATCGACGCCAACGGGGTGATCGACATCACCGGGATCAACGTGAAGCCGGGTGACACGATCGTCGTGCGACTCAAGCACAAGAAGAGCAATGCCAGGCTGCCGCTAGTCTACCATTGGACCTATCCGGTGGCAGGCGGTGGCAACGGCGAAGACCAGACGTTGGCGATGCTCGACGAGGAGGGGCCGGCCACTGGCGTAGCGAGCGCCGAGTTGCAGCCGCTGCTCGAAGCCCTGCTCGAGGCGATCGGGCCACTCGAAGGCAGGGCGCGCCGCAAGGAACGCTGAGGCCTTACCTGGTCGTGCTGTCGAAACGGAAGATTCTGCGACTTTTCCCGAAAGCACTTTGGCCGAAGCGCCGCCGGCGTGCCCGAATAGCCCGCGGCGCTTGACTCCTGCGGTTTCCGTCTCTATCACGCGCCCACTTGTCGAGCCCTCGGGCTCCTCGAGCGCACCCGGGATTCCCTGAATTCAGAGAATCTGTCGGTCCGTTCCGCAAGGTCGGGCAGAGGAGGGCGCAATCACTTTCGACGATCTATGAAAGGATTCCGATGTCGAAGCGCGATTCAGTTAAGCACAAGATCGACCGCCGTCTTGGCGAAAACCTGTGGGGCCGTCCGAAGTCCCCGCTCAATAACCGTGCCTATGGCCCCGGCCAGCACGGCCAGCGCCGCAAGGGCAAGACCTCCGACTACGGTCTTCAGCTGCGCGCCAAGCAGAAGCTCAAGGGCTATTACGGTTCGATCACCGAGAAGGCCTTCAAGAAGCTCTACACCGAAGCTTCGCGCGTCAAGGGCGACACCGGCGAGCGCCTGATCGGCCTGCTCGAGAGCCGTCTCGACGCCATTGTCTACCGCGCCAAGTTCGTGCCGACCGTGTTCGCGGCCCGTCAGTTCGTGTCGCACGGCCACATCCTGGTCAACGGCAAGCGCGTCAACATCCCGTCCTACCAGGTCAAGGTCGGCGACAAGGTTGAGGTGCGCGAACGCTCCAAGCAGCTCGGCATCGTGCTCGAAGCCAACCAGCTCGCCGAGCGCGACGTTCCCGAGTACGTGGAAGTCGATCACGGTAAGCAGACCGCCGTCTACGTTCGCGTTCCGGCGCTGTCGGATGTGCCGTACCCGGTACAGATGGAACCGAACCTGGTCGTCGAATTCTACTCGCGCTAATCGCGCGGAAGACCACCGGAATTGGAAAGGGCCGCCCCGATGGGGCGGCCCTTTTGTTCTGCGCCTATTCCTGGGGCACGGCCGGCGTTTCTGCCGGCGGGATGGTGCCTGATTGGAGGAAGCGGGGATCATCGTAGTCGTTGGCGTAGATCTTGGTCGCCAGCGGGATCTGGTTCTCGAAACCGCGCAGGCGCTGATGGATCGAGATCAGGTTGATGATCGTCGTCCAGGAGTTCACCAGGAAGCGGAACGAGTCTGACACCTGACCGAATGCCTGCAGAACCTGTTGGAAGATACCGAAGGTGATCGCGCCAGTGACGACCGAGGGCCCCATCGCCAGATAGGGAAAGAAGGTCGACCCCTGCAGGTAGGCGTAACGCGCGACGTTGAAGTAGGTGTAGTGCAGGTAGATGCGGAAGTAGTTCCGCTGCACGTTCCTGAAGAGGTCGCGGATGGTCGGCGGCTGGGCACGCTCGGCGTGTTCCTCGCCGAACACCAGCTCCTTGCGGTAGGCGGCCTCGACACGCTGGTTCTGGAACTGCAGACCGGGCAGCTTGATGCCAACCACGGCCAGCAGCGTGGTCCCGAAGATGGCGGAGATCAACGCGACCCACACCAGGCTGCCGTCCACTTTGCCGATCCAGGGCAACTCGGTGATCTGCTGCGACAGGCCCCAGAGAAGCGGCAGGAACACCAGCAGCGTCATCACCGAGTCGATCAGACTTAGACCGAGGTTTTCGACGATGCTGGAGAAGTTCTGGGTGTCTTCCTGTACACGCTGGGAGGCGCCTTCGATCTCGCGGATATGTTGCCAGTTCGCCATGTAGTAGAAGTTCATCGCCCGGCGCCAACGGAAGACATAGTGCGCGTCGAAGAACAGGTTCAGCACCTGGGCAGTGATCGCTGGCACGAGAACGACCACCACGGTGGCGATTTGCGCGAGGTAAGCATCCAGGGACACGGTGTTGGGCGCGCTGATGGCGGTCTGGATCAGGTTGTAGAAGCTGCCGTACCAGTCGTTCAGCCAGGCGTTGATCTGCACGTTGAAGAAGACGAACTCGATGATAGTCACCGAGCCGACGACGCTCCACCAGAACCACCGACGGTTGCCTCCCACGAAGTACCAGGGGATGCAGAACAGGTAGCCCGTCATCAGGACGTATTGGTAGAGCCAGACCTTGTCGGAGGAGAAGAATGGCTCGGGTACGGCTTCGGTCGGCTTGATGCCGAACCATGGGCCCAGGCTGATGGCGCTTTGGAGCGCTGGGCCGACCGTGAACCATGCTACCATCGCCAGCGCGACCCAGATGACCGCGGCGGGAAAGAAGACTCTGGGATTAGGAAAAAAAGAGCGGAACAAGGGAGACTCCTCGGGGTTCCGTGAGGTCGGCGTCATCTAACTGACTAAATCCGCGACCGGCAACAAATCCGGTGGAACCTTGCCGCGAGTTAAAATCGCCGCAAGCTTCCGGTAAGGCGCGGGGTTTGCTACAGCAGCGCCATGAACGAAATCGTCAGCCCAGCGCAGTTCCAGACGGATGCCGAGGATCTCTCCGGCGCGCATCCGCTATTTCAGGGCGCGCCGCGCAGCGTCGAGTTCAACAAGCTGCGAAAACGGCTCGTCCGCAACATGCGCGAGGCGATCGAGAAGTTCGGCATGGCGCGGGCCGGCGAGAAGTGGCTGGTGGCCATTTCGGGCGGCAAGGATAGCTACGGCATGCTGGCGCTGCTGCTCGATCTCAAATGGCGCGGGCTGCTGCCGGTGGAACTGATCGCCTGCAACCTCGACCAGGGGCAGCCGAATTTTCCCAAGCACATCCTGCCGGAGTGGCTCGAACAGCACGGCATCGCGCACCGGATCGAGTATCGGGACACCTATTCGGTGGTGACCAGCACGTTGCCGCAGGGCGCGACCTATTGTTCCCTCTGCTCGCGGCTCAGGCGCGGCAACCTCTATCGCATCGCGCGCGAGGAGGGGTGTTCGGCGCTGGTGCTGGGGCATCACCGTGAGGACAGCCTCGAAACGTTCTTCATGAACCTGTTCCATGGCGGCAAGCTCGCCGCCATGCCACCGCGGCTGATGAACGACGACGGCGACGTCGAGGTGCTGCGCCCGATGATCTACTGCGCCGAGCCCGACCTCGAGAAGTTCGCCGAGCACATGGCGTTCCCGATCATCCCTTGCGACCTCTGCGGCTCGCAGGAGGGGCTCGAGCGCAACGCCATGAAGGCGATGCTCAACGACATCGAAAAGCGGATGCCGGGGCGCAAGGACATGATGATCCGGGCGCTCGGCAACGTGCGACCGAGCCACCTGCTCGATCCGAAGCTGTTCGATTTCCTGGGGTTGCAGGCGGCAGCCGGCAAGGGAGACTGACCGACAGCTGTCACCTTTCCGGGATACCGATCGCGTCGCACTGTGCTAGTTCCGCTCCGTGCCGTTTGTTCCTGAACTGTGAGTGACCATGTCCAGCTTCGATATCGACCGCCTTGCCGTCATCCTGCGCGATGCGGCCAAGGCAGAGATCCTGCCGCGCTTTCGGCACCTCGACGCCGGCATGGTCCGGCAGAAGACCGATGCGATCGATCTCGTCACCGAAGCGGACGAGCAGGCGGAGCGGCGGATCAAGGCCGCGGTGGAGGCAACCTGGCCCGAGGCGCTGTTCGTCGGCGAGGAGTCGGTGGCGGCCAATCCGACGCTGCTGGATGAACTGGACCGCGCCGAGTTTGCGATCGTCGTCGATCCGGTCGACGGTACGGCCAACTTCGCGGCGGGGCTGCCGCTGTTCGCGACGATGGCCGCAGTGGTGAGGAACGGCGAGACCATCGCCGGGATCATCTACGATCCGATGGGCGACGACTGGGTGCTGGCGGAGCGGGGCGGCGGCGCCTGGCAGCGGCGGCCGGACGGCACACAATGGCGGCTTAAAGTGGCGACCGCGCCGGGGCTGGGTGACCTGGTTGGCCACGTGTCGATTACCTTCCTGCCGGCCGAGAGCAAGCCCAAGGTGCTGGCCAACCTCGCCAAGATCAAGGTGGCGGCCAACTACCGCGTCGCTGGGCACGACTACCGGACGTTCGCGACCGGCTTCTCGCACTTCGTGATGTTCAACAAGCTGATGCCGTGGGATCACCTTGCCGGAACGCTGATCTCCGAGGAGGCGGGTGGCTACGCTGCCCGGTTCGATGGTTCGACTTACCTGCCAAGCCACCGGGGCGGTGGGCTACTAATTGCGAGTGATCGCGATACCTGGAATTTACTGCGCTCAGAGGTGTTTACGCTATAGTGGCAGTCTGAATCGGCGAGGGGAGACGCGGTTTGGATCAGCTGAACTACTGGGCGATCGCCGATCGCGAAGTCGAAATCCAGAATCCGATCACCGACCGGAAGCTGCGGCTGCTCGACGATTACTGCTCCATCCGTGATGGGATGAGCGTGCTCGACATGGGCTGCGGCAAGGCCTGGCTGATGCGCCAATGGGCGGAGAAGTTCGCCATCCAGGGCGTCGGGATCGACATCAACGCGCGCTTTCTCGAAGCGGCGCGCCGGAAGTCGCCGGCCCGCGGTCAACTGACCTTCCACAATGCGGCGGTGAAGGGCTTCAACGTGGAGGCTGCTTCCTACGACGTGGTGCTTTGCCTTGGCGCGGCGGCCTCGCTCGGCGATGTGCCGGCGGCGCTCGAATGGATGGCCGCGGCCGCGAAGCCAGGCGGATCGCTGGTGCTCGGCACGACAGTCCTCAGGCATCCACCGGCGGTGCCGAAGGGCGATATCCTGCCGCCCGATACGGTCAGCATGATCGGCGTGATGGAGCGTCACGGCGCGGAGGTTTCGGCGACGATCAGTGCCTCGGACGCCGACTATGAGCGCTACCAGAGCCACCAGCGCCACGCGACCCTGCTGTGGGCGCGCGAGAACCCGAACCACCGCGACCACGCCGAGGTGCTGCAGAAGAGCCGCGACGACTGGATGCACTACCAGCGGATCATCCGGCCGATGCTCGGCTGGACGATCTTCGTAGGCCGCAAGAACGGCTGAGCTTCGGCGTTGGATACCTTTCGCCGTTCAGTTGAAACGGTGAAAGGAGGCGCTCTAATGCGTGCTGCCGGCGTCCGTTTCGTATTGCGGGCTGACGCCGAAGAGCTTGCCCTTCTCGGCGATCAGGATGCTGACCAGCACCAGTGAGCCCATCGTGGCGTAACCCAGCGCGTTGGGCACCAGCGTGCCATCGAAGTGCTGGCCGATGTAGGTGCCGATCAAGGCGCCGCCGACGGTCTGGATAAAACCGAACACCGAAGCCGCCGTGCCGGCAACCGCGCCGAGTGGTTCCATCGACAGCGAGTTCATGTTCGACGCGGCCCAGCCGAAGAAGAACTGGATCACCATCAGCAGGCCGAAAAACACCGCGAACGGCACCGGGCCCATCAGCGCCACCGCCACAAGAATAATGGCGGCGCACAGGTAGACCAGCGCGGCGGTATGGCTCAGGCGTCGCATGCCGAAGCGCCGCACGACGCGCGAGTTGATGAACTGGGCGACGGCGATGGTGCCGGCCATGGCGGCGAAGGCCACCGGGAAGTAGGGCCCCAGGCCATAGATCTCGACGAAGATCTGCTGGCTCGCCGAGATGAAGCCGAACATCGCGCCGAACAGGAAGGTGCCGGCGAGGCCGTAGAACAAGGCCACCCGGTTGGTGACGACGATACGGAAGCCGTCGACGATCGAGCTGAAGCTGAGGGGGCGCCGGTATTCCGGGTGCATGGTCTCGGGCAGGCGGAAGAAGGCCCAGAGACTGATCGCGGTGGCGAGACCGCCCATAAACAGGAAGATGTACTGCCATGGGCCGGCCAGCAGGATCACCTGTCCAATGCCGGGAGCGAGGATCGGGATGGCCATGAACACCATGAAGGTCAGCGACATGATCTCGGCCATCTCGCGGCCGGAGAATTTGTCGCGCACCACGGCGGTGGCGATGACCCGGGTGCCGGCGGCGCCCATGCCCTGGACGAAGCGCAACGCCAGCAGCGCCCCGAATGTGGGGGCGAAGGTCGCGGCGAAGGCGCAGACCAGGTAGATGCCGAGACCGACCAGCAGCGGACCTCGTCTGCCGAAGCGATCGGTGAGTGGGCCGAAGGCGAGCTGAGCAATGCCGAAGCCGAGCATGTAGACGCCGACCACGAACTGCCGCTCGTTCTCGTGGCTGATGCCGAATGCTTCGCCCATATAGGGCAGGGCCGGCAGCATGACGTCGATGGCCAGCGCGTTGAGCGCCATCAGCCCTGCAACAAGGATAATGAATTCGACGCGGGACAGGTCCCGCGTGGTCGACGATGTATCGGACATTGTTTGCTCAGAAATGGCCGGGGAGGGCCGGAAAAGGCCGGGAAGATGCGCGCATCCCCGGCCTTTGGCAACCCGCGGCTGATCAATACTTGCGAGAGGCCCAGGCTATTGTGCGGGCTTCAGCTGGAAGGATTTGGCGCTGAGCTCGCGGATCGGCAGGTGGATGGCTGCCGAGGCGAGCCCGAGGAGGATCCCGAGGTACCAGACGAGGCTGTAGGAGCCCGTGTGATCATAGACGAAACCACCGAGCCACACGCCGACGAACGAGCCGAGCTGGTGGCTGAAGAAGGCGACGCCATAGAGCATGCCCATGTAGCGGGCGCCGAAGAACAGTGTCACCAGGCCCGCCGTCAGCGGCACCGTCGAGAGCCAGAGCAGGCCCATCGCGGCGGCGAAGATGTAGGCGCTGACCTCTGTGACCGGGAACAGAACGAACAGGCCGATGGCCACGGCGCGGCTGAAATAGATCGAGGCGAGCAGCAGCTGCTTGGGCAGGCGACCGCCGAGATAGCCGGCGAGCAGCGAGCCGACGATATTGAACAGCCCGATCACCGCGATGGCCCAGCTGCCGACTTCGGGCGCGAGGCCGCATTGCACCAGGTAGGCCGGCATGTGCACGTTGACGAAGGCGAGGTGGAAGCCGCAGACGAAGAAGCCGATGACCAGCAGGCGGTAGGAGCCGAAGCCCCAGGCGCGGCTCAACGCTTGCATGAACTTGAGATCGGCCTGGCCGGCGGTGCGCTCGGTGCGGCCACGCAGCGCCAGGGTGAGCGGAATAACCAGTGCCAGGATGGCGGCGGCGTAAATCAGCGCGCTCTGCCAGCCGAAATTGCTGATGAAGGCCTGCCCGATCGGCGCGAAGGCGAACTGGCCGAACGACGATGCCGCGGTGGCGACGCCGAAGACGAGGCTGCGTTTCTCCTGCGGCACGCTGCGACCAAAGGCGATCATCACGATCGAGAAAGACGAGGTGGCGATGCCCACGCCGGTGATGACGCCCGCCGTGAGGTTGAGCATCGAGCCGGTGGGCGAGACCACCATCAGGAGCAGGCCCAGCGCGTAGACGAGGAGACCCCCGACGATCACCTTGGCGGTACCATAGCGATCGGCGAGGCCGCCGGCGAAAGGCTGAGCGATGCCCCAGGCGAGGTTCTGGATGGCCATGGCCATGCCCCAGGCTTCACGCGTCAGGCCGAGGTCCGACGTCATGGGCAGGGTCAGGAGGCCGAAGCTGGTCCGGATGCCGTTGGTCACCGCTGCAATGATGCAGCCGCAGATGATCAGCGCGATGAGCGGCGTCGCCACGGAGCGAGAGGCGGTGATCGAGGACATGGCGGGGACTCGGAGGACGGAGGTTGAGACTGTGTACCTACACTGCGGACCGCCCGTGCCGGAAACGCATTTCGGTTATGCCAGCCATCACGTTGCGTGATCGTGGCCTCATGCCGCAGTTGCCTGGCGATCGGGGAGGACTATATCCCGTGGCAGCAACGGAGCCTCGCCTCGTGATCCGCCACATCGTCTTTTTCACCGCCAAGCCTGCCAACCTCGACGCCGTGGTCGAGGGGCTCAATCTGCTAGGCCAGATCCCGCACTCGCTGCATTTCGAGGTGACGCGAAACAGCAAGGTCGATCAGTTCGGCAATGATGTGGACGTGGTGGTCTATGCCGAGTTCGCCGACGAAGCGGCGCTGGCGGCCTATAAGGCGCACCCGATCTACGCCGAGGCCACACGTCGCGTGCGCCCGCTGCGGGAACTGCGGCTCGCTGCCGATGTTCCGGCGCGAGAGGCGAACGTAGCGCTGCGCCGATCGGCCTGAGCGCAAGGCCGTTTCTTTCCCGCCATCGGAAAGCCGCTCGGGCGGAAAGATTTTCCAGCATTCGGCTTGCCCGGAAACAGAGCGCGCATCAGCTTGGCCCGCGATCGGGAGGGCAATGATGGACGTCAAGGAAACCGAGGCGATGGTTGTGCTTAGCGCCAGCCGGAGGCTCACCATCGCAGAGATCAAGCGGGTCAGTTCGGAGATCACTGGGCAGATCGATGCCGAGATCGCCCGCGGGAATCTCGAGGTCGCCGGGCCATGGGTGTTCGTGGCGCGGCATCTCCCCAGGGACAGCAAGACCGAGTTCGAGCTTCGCTTCTGCCGGCCGGTGCGGAACGCCGATGGCTACGATGGGCCATTTGCCGTTGAGTGCCTCGAGCCGATCATGGTGGCCAGCGCGATGCATCAGGGCTCGATGCGGACATTGTTCACTGAGGGTTATGCGCCGCTGATACGCGACATCGAGCTGTCTCGGCACGCCTTTTCGGGCGAGAGCCGCGAGATTTATCATCAATGGGCCGGGCAAGGCGCGAAGTACCACCGCATCGAAATCCAGTTTGGGCTGGCCTACTGAGCGGCGCCGGGCTACCTGCGGTGCTGCAATCTCTGCGCAGTCGGGAGGATCACAGATGACAGCAGCTATCGCCGAGCGCCGGCGGGCCAATGCCGGTACCTGTGTGAGCGGCTTCGCCGCTCTTTCGACTGACCGCAGCGCCTCGCGCGCTGCATTTGCAGGACACTGCTATTATGCAACTCCTCGACGAGACCGCCTATGAGGCCGTCCGCCCGCTTCTGACTGAGACCATCTCCCTCCACGCCACGGCGGCCGCCATCCTCGCGGGCGCGCTGGAAGGCAAAGTTTGGGCCAACGATCCTGTCCGACCGTCCGTAACGCTGATCTCGGATGGCGAGGCCAGCTACCTCGCTGGCGATCCGGTCCAACTGACAGAGCCCGAAGCGCTGCGGGTGCTGATCCCGGCGTGGACCTATTTCTTTCCCGAGGCCAACTGGGTCTCCCAGCTGTCCAATATCTGGGGCAACCCTTTTGCGCGCCCACACCCGCGGCTCAGGTTCGAACTCGAGCGAGCCGAGCCCGATGGGGGGCTGCCGGCTGGGTTCGAGCTGGTGTCGATCAACCGCAACAGCGTGGCCGGCTATCCTGCGCTGTATGAGTTTGCAGAGGGCGAAGGCGGTGGTTGGCGGTCCTTCGAGGACTTCCTCGACATCGGCGTCGGCTACGTCGTGCCGCGTGACGGGGGTGTTGTGAGCCACAGCCTCGCCGACTGCGTGGTCGGCAACCGGGCCGAACTGGGCGTCGAGACGCGGGACGGCTACCGTCGGCTGGGGCTGGGACGCGCAGCGGCGGCGGCGGCGGTCAACGAGTGCCTGCGGCGTGGGATCGTGGATGTCGGTTGGCATTGCCACGCCTCGAACGCCGGCTCGATCCGCATCGCCGAAGCCATCGGATTCCGGCTGCAAGACCAGTATTTCGGCTATTCCAGCAATCTGCCGGCGGAGAATGTCGGCGATCTCAGCGAGGCGCAGTGCCGGGATTGGGCGGCGCACCTCGAGCTGGCCGCAGAAAGCGTGCTCTGGCACGGTTTCCACGCCGGGGGCGCATGGGCGCTGGCCGGGGAGCCGGAGCGGGCACTCGGCTGCCTTGATCGGATGGTGAGCGCCGGCTGGCGAGGCAGGGCAGACTGGCTGGAGCAGCATTGGGCCTATGCCGCGATCCGCGACAGTGCCGAGTTCAAGGCTATCGTCGCCCGGCAGCGGGGCTAATCGGACACCCAAAGGCCGCGCCCGATGAGCGCGGCCTTTGGGTCGTGTCGGCGGCTGGTGTCAGGCGGTCTGCTTGACCGCGATACCCTTGTCGGCGAGGTGCGACTGCAGTTCGCCGGCCTGGAACATCTCGGTGACGATATCGGCGCCGCCGATGAACTCGCCCTTGATGTAGAGCTGCGGAATGGTCGGCCAGTTGGCGTAGGCCTTGATGCCCTCGCGCAGGTCCTGGTTCTCCAGCACGTTGGCGCTCTGATAGTCGACACCGAGGTAGCCGAGAATCTGCACCACGCGGCCGGAGAAGCCGCACATCGGGAAATCCGGCGTGCCCTTCATGTAGAGGAACACGTCGTTGTTCTTCACCTGCTCGTCGATCAGTGCGTTGATGTCGCTCATATGAATGCCTTTCGGCCGGGGAGGATGCCGGCTCCGTTCTGCTGTTAAATAGTCCTGCAATGCGGCGCTGTCGAGGTGCTCATCGTCATTTGACGATGCTTAGGCGACTAGAGCTGCTTCCGCAGCCGAACGCTGGGCAGCATCAGCCCACCGCGGCTGCGGTGTGTGGTGCGCTCGACCTCCCGGTAGCCGTGCCGCTCGTAGAAGGCTTGCGACGAGAGCGCCGAATGAACCTTGACGAGCGTCGTGCCGGCGTCGCGCATGCGACCCTCGGCTTGACCGAGCAGGGCGCTGCCGATGCCGCGTCCCTGGAAGGCAGGGTCGATATAGAGCCCGATCACTTCATCGGGGCCGTGGTCGCAGAAGGCGACGATGCGGTCGTCCACCACGGCAACATCGAAGTGGCCATTGGCGGGTGTCACGTATTGATCGGGCTGCAGCCCGAAGGCCCAGCTCCGGCGCTCATCGAGCGAGTAGTACGTGTCCGCTGTAGCCATGATGGCGCGCTGGTGCAGTTGCTGCATGGCACCGCCGTCGCCGGCGCGCATCGGCCGGACCATCCAGGTCACACCAACCTCGCGGCGATCCAGGGGTGTTCGGTGACGTCCTCAAGCTCGTCGTATTGTACCGCCTCCCAGCCATGGGCGCGGGCGGCCTTCACAATCTCCTCGCGATCGTCGAAGAACAGTGGCGGCTCGGTCTGCGGCCCGAGCCGGTTGCTCACCCAGTCGAAATAGGGCTTTGCCGGCTTGGTGTGGCCGATCCGCGCCGAATGGAACATGTCGTCGAACAGCTCGCCGAACTTCAGCTGCTGCCACAGCCACTGGGCCCGCATATGTTCCTGATTGGTGGCAACAAACAGCGGTGTACCTTTGGCCTTCAGTTGCGCCACGACATCGAACAGCGGCTGGTTGACGTGGCTGTCATGGCTCAGCCAGTAGCCGGCAAACGCCATGCTGGGGCCGCGATAGCCGAGGCGGGGCAGGGTACGATCCAGCGCCTCGAGCAGCGACATCTGCCCGACGATGACCTTCTTGACGAAGATGTCGTAGATGAACTCGGTCTTGAAGCGCTCCGGATCGACGCCGAGGTCGGCAAGCAGGTTCTCATCCCAGCGGATCTGCTTTTCGGGACGAGCATGATAGCCGTGCACAAGCACGCCATCGACGTCGAAGAGGACGGTGCGTTCCGTCATATCAGGGACCCGGCCGGCGGTTGACGGGCTGTTTCAGGTGATGTCGCAGCCCCTGACCGGCGAGCGGCTCGTCGGCAAAGCGGGCGATGATGTGCAAATGGGCATGATCCACCGTCTGGCCACCCACTCGACCGACGTTCCAGCCCAGCGTGTAGCCGTCTGGCATATGGGCATCGAGATGGGTCTTGGCTTGAGCAAGCAGAGCGAATGTGTCGCTCCACTCCGCTTCCGTCAGGTCAAACGGCGTCGTCACATGACGATGCGGGATGATCATGCCGCCACGCTGCAGGACAGGATCCGCGCTCGTCAGAAAATAGCAGGTGCCATTGCCGAACAGGGGCTCGTCATCGAGCAAGCCGTTGTCGAGGCAGAATCGGCAGCCGGGTTCGACGTCGGACGCCATCGCATGCCCCAATGGCTGAACCAGCGTCAATCCGGCGCCTTGGTCTGCAACGCCAGCGAATGCAGCACCGTCCCCATGTCTTCGCCGAACGCGGCGTTGACCATCTGGTGCTGCTGGACGCGGGTCTTGCCGCGGAAGGCTTCGGAGGTGACGGTCGCGGCGTAGTGGTCGCCGTCGCCGGCGAGATCGCGAATCTCGACGATGGCGTCCGGAAGGGCCTTGAGGATGCGGCGTTCGATTTCGTTAGCGGCCATGCCCATGACATGTCTCCCGGTAGTTGAGCCCACTTGAGATATGGCATGCGGCAGAGGGGCGTTCAACGAGACGGGCGCCGGTTTCCCGGCGCCCGTTTGGTTTTCTGAGATCGTTCCGGTCAGGCCGCCTGGCGCTTGGGCAGCTTCCAGTTGGGCCGCACCCAGTGGCAGGTGTAACCGTTGGGGATGCGCTGCAGATAGTCCTGATGCTCGGGCTCGGCCTCCCAGAACGGGCCGACCGGCTGCAGCTCGGTCACGACCTTGCCAGGCCAGAGGCCGGAGGCGTCGACATCCTTGATGGTGTCCTCGGCCACCGCCTTCTGCTCGGCATTCTCGTAGAATATCGCCGAACGATAAGCGCGGCCGACATCGTTGCCCTGCCGGTTCCTGGTCGAGGGGTCATGGATCTGGAAGAAGAACTCCAGGATATCGCGATAGCTGATGCGGCTGGGATCGAAGATGATCTCGACCGCCTCGGCATGGTCACCGTGGCTGCGATAAGTTGCGTTGGCGAAGCCGTCATCGCCCGAGTAGCCGACACGGGTGGAGATAATCCCGTCCTTGTGGCGCAGCAGCTCCTGCGCGCCCCAGAAACACCCGCCAGCCAGAACCGCCCGCTCAGTGGTCGTCATGATGGTCTCCATTATTTGGGATGCGCTCTATATACGCACCAGCGAGGCGGAATGTTACACCCGGTCACGAATTTGGCATTGGGCAGCCAGGAACTCGATGTCATCCCCGCGAAAGCGGGAACCTCCGTTTGCGATGCGGCCAAGAAAACGGAGGTTCCCGCTTTCGCGGGAATGACCCGGTGGGCGCGGTACCCGTGAGCCGTCAGACTTCGCTGATCTCGCCCGCCATGAACTCCGGGAACCAGCCTTCATGCGCCGCCTTGAGGTCGGCGATCGAGACCGGGCGGGCTTCGCCGAGGGTCAGCGAAGTGCCGCCGGTATTGCCGATCCAGGGGGCGAAGACGCCGGCATAGGGGTAGACCTCGGCGTAGAACTTATCGAGGTTGGCCCGGCTCATGGTGACGAGGTAGCGACCCTGGTCCTCGCCGAAGAACAGCGGCAGCGGGTCGCCGCCGTCGAGCTGGTTCACGGTGGCGCCGATGCCCGAGGCCATCGCCATCTCGGCGAGGCCGACCGCGAGGCCGCCATCGGAGAGATCGTGCACCGATGTCGCGATGCCGTCGCGGATCAGGATGCGGACGAGGTCGCCGACCCTCTTCTCGTGTTCCAGGTCGACCGGCGGGGGCGTGCCGTCCTTGCGGTTGAACAGCTCACGCAGGTAGATCGACTGACCCAGATGCGTACCCCACCAATCCGGGGCGCCGAACAACAGGATCGCTTCGCCCTCGGCTACAAACGCGGCGCGAGCCATCTTCGACCAGTCGGGGATCAGGCCGACGCCGCCAATGGTCGGGGTCGGCAGGATGCCGCGGCCGTTGGTCTCGTTGTAGAGCGACACGTTGCCAGAGACGATCGGGAAGCCGAGCGCACGGCAGGCATCGCCGATGCCCTTCACCGCATGGACCAACTGGCCCATGATCTCCGGGCGTTCGGGGTTGCCGAAGTTGAGGTTGTCGGTGGCCGCCAGCGGTTCGGCACCGGTAGCCGTCAGGTTACGCCAGCACTCGGCGACGGCCTGCTTGCCGCCCTCGTAGGCGTCGGCCTCGCAGTAGCGCGGCGTGACGTCGGAGGTGAAGGCGAGCGCCTTGGTGGGGTGGCCGTCGACGCGGATGACGCCGGCATCGCCGCCGGGGCGCTGCAGCGAGTTGCCCTGGATCAGCGTGTCGTATTGCTCATAGACCCAGCGGCGCGAGGAGAGGGCGGGCGAACCGAGCAACTTCAGCAGCGCATCGGCGATATCCATCTGCGGGATGTCGTCGGCCGCCAGCGGCTTGGGCAGTACCGGAGCGACCCACGGACGGTCGTATTCCGGCGCTTCGTCGCCCAGCTCCTTGATCGGCAGGTTGGCGACCTCTTCGCCCTTCCACATGACGCGGAAGCGCAGGTCATCTGTGGTGTGCCCGACGGTGGCGAAATCGAGCTCCCACTTTTCGAACACGGCGCGGGCCTCGGCTTCCTTCTCCGGATGCAGCACCATGAGCATGCGCTCCTGGCTTTCCGAGAGCATCATCTCGTAGGGCGTCATGGCGTCTTCGCGCACCGGCACCATATCTAGGTTGAGCTCGACGCCGAGGTCGCCCTTGGCGCCCATTTCGACCGCCGAGCAGGTGAGGCCGGCAGCGCCCATGTCCTGGATGGCGATCACCGCGCCGGTGGCCATCAGTTCGAGGCAGGCCTCGAGCAGGCGTTTTTCAGTGAAGGGGTCGCCGACCTGTACGGTGGGGCGCTTCTCTTCGATGTCGTCACCGAACTCGGCTGAGGCCATGGTGGCGCCGCCGACGCCATCGCGGCCGGTCTTGGCGCCCAGATAGACGACGGGCAGGCCGACGCCTTCGGCCTTGGAGTAGAAGATCTTGTCGGTGTCGGCGAGGCCGGCGGCGAAGGCATTGACCAGGATATTGCCGTTGTAGCGCTCGTCGAACTCGACCTCGCCGCCCACGGTGGGAACGCCGAAGGAGTTGCCGTAGCCGCCGACGCCGGCGACCACGCCGGAGACCAGGTGCTTGGTCTTTTCGTGCCTGGGATCACCGAAGCGCAGCGCGTTCATCGCCGCGACGGGGCGTGCGCCCATGGTGAAGACGTCGCGCAGGATGCCGCCCACGCCGGTCGCCGCGCCCTGGTAGGGCTCGATGTAGCTGGGGTGGTTGTGCGATTCCATCTTGAAGACGATCGCCTGGCCATCGCCGATGTCGACGACACCGGCATTCTCGCCCGGGCCCTGGATGACGCGCTCACCCGTAGTGGGGAGGGTGCGCAGCCACTTCTTAGAGCTCTTGTACGAGCAGTGTTCGTTCCACATCGCCGAGAAGATGCCGAGCTCGGTATAGGTCGGCGCGCGGCCGATCAGCTGCAGGATCTTCTGGTACTCGTCGAGCTTAAGTCCATGGTCGGCAACAAGCTCTGGCGTGATGGTGATGTGGTTGTTGAAGGTCATCCGATTCCGGCCCTGATCCGCTGGGGTTCGCTATAGCGGATACGACTCGCGGGGGACACAGGAAATGCCTCAGATTTCCCCGCCGACCAGCATGGCGAGGCTGGAATTGTAGTATTGCGGATCGCCGGTCACTTCGTCGCCCAGCCAGTCGGGCAGGTCCAGCTTGCCAGTCGGGGATTCGAGCTCGACTTCGGCGATCAACAGGCCGGCGTGCCGGCCCTGGAACTCGTCGACCACCCAGTCGCCGCCGGGCAGGTCAAGGCTATGACGCAGCTTTTCGATCTGTGCACCGCGGATGTAGCCCAGCATCTGCCGGGCGTCGGCGATCGGCACCTCGTACTCGAACTCGGCGCGGGCGAGGGCCGAGCCGCCGCTCTTGATGGTGATGTAGCCAATGCGGTCATCGACGGTGCGGACACGCACGGTGACGCCGCTGCCGGCCGTGAGATAGCCCTGGCGCAGCAACCGGGTGGAGGTCACGATGTCGCGCCAGCCATCAGCGGCGATGAGGTATTTCCGCTCGATCTCGATGCCCATTACTCGGCGGCCTCGCGTGCCATCGAGCCCTCGAGATATGCCGAGAAGCGCGCCTTCAGCGCTTTCGGCGTCTCGGCGAAGACCTGCAGGCCGAGCGCCGCGATCTTCGCCTCGTACTCCTGCTGACGGCGGGCTGCTGCCTCACGCGCAAACCCGACGTCGATCTCTACGCCGAGTGTGCCCGGGGCAGTGGTCAGCAACTCATCGAGCATGGCGAGATCGTGGTGCAGGCCGAGGAGCTCAGCCAACTCGCCCGCGCTCTTGTGGGCCGATGGCAGCACATCCTCGGCGCAGTACTCGAGCAGGCCCAACTGATTCCAATGGTACTTGGCGTATTTGCGCCACTCGTGGAACGCCTCGTCGGTGCGGTGCTTTTCGGCCAGCCGCTTGGTCCAGCGTCCTCTCTGGTAGGTCTGTTTCAGTCCCTTTGCCAGCGTGTCGATGTCGATCCGTCCGACATGCCAGTCGGCGCTCCGCGCCTCGAGCGCCCGCATCTGTTCGGCAAAGCGGGTGAGACCTTCGACCTCGACATCTGCCCCACCACCCAGCTCCAGATCGATGGGCCGGCCCGCCCATTGCATCAGCCCGACCAGCGTGCCGCGCGCCACCCGCATGTCGCGCGCCTGTGCCAGCCCGCGCGCCGCGTCGCGGACGAAGGCGTTTTCGCTGTCGTATGCCGCGAAGTCGGGCCGCACCAACCGGAACAGGGCGCGCAACTTCTTGCAGCGGCGCCGGGCCTCATGCACGCGCCGTTCCGGCGACTCGGTGTTGTTCTCGGCGCCGGCGATGGCTTTGCCGATCTGCTCGAGCGCTATCCGGAGGAAGCCGTCACCGATGGTGACATCACCCCGCGACCAGTGAAAACTCATAGGTACTCCGCCCTGTCATCGGAGAGCTTAGGGCCGGGCAGCTGTCACAAACAAGGGCGTCAGGCGCTTGCCGGCTGCCGGCGGCCGAGCCTGCGATCGATGGTAACGGTCAGGGCGTAGATCGCGATGAATCCGACCAGCATGCCCAGGCAACCAATGGCGACCTGGCCGTAGCCAAGCTTGTCCACGTTGAGGATGGGGTAGGGGTACTCGTGCACCAGCGCGCCGCGGATCATCACCACGATCAGGTAGAGGAGGGGATAGAGCAGCATTTTCGGCACGTCGGCGAAACGCAGGGTGCCGTGGTTCGGCGTCAACAGCCACCACAGCACGAACAGCCATGGCGCCAGGTAGTGCATGTAGATGTTGAGGAGGTTGTCGATGCCGGTGAACGCCTCGAGGCCCGACAGAAAGAAGATGTAGTAGACCGACACCATGACGATCGAACCGACGGTCAGCCCGCGAGCGAAGGGACGATTCCACCAGGCGAGCCAGGCCCAGCCGGTCAGCGCCGCGACGTAGCAGAGCGCCATCATCAGGTTGGTGAGCACGGTGAAGAAGGTGAAGAGGAAGGCCAGTGCCCCAACCAGGCTGTCGCCATTTTCGAGCCGGCTGGTCAGTGTCAGCCAGGTTCGCGCCAGCAGGGTAATCGGGCCGGCAATCGCACCGAACCACAGCAATACCGTTCGCAACGTCATGCCGGCTTCCTCTTGCGCGCCAGGAGGCGATCGCCCCAGACAATGATCACGGAAAAGATGCTGACGGCAACCAGCAGCACGGCGACGCCGATCGCCACTCCGCCATAGCCGAACTTGCCGGCATCGAGGATGTCATAGGGGTATTCGTGAACGATGGCGCCACGCAGCAGCACCCACGCCACGTAGCCGATCCCGGGCAGCAGCATCAGGCCGATATGCTGGAAGCGCAGCACGCCATGCGGCGCGAACAGGGCCCACCAGACGAGATAGAGGATCGGCGCGACGTAGTGGAGCAGCCAGGTGGCGATGCCGAGCGCCCCTTCGAGCGTGAGGGTGGGGGCCAGCATGAAGTGGTAGTAGAGCATCACCAGCGTGATGAAGGCGGCCGCGGACGCCATGATCAACGGTCGGCGGAACCAGCCGAGCCAGCCCCAGCCCGAGAGCACCGAGGCATAGGTCAGCAGCAGCCACAGGTTGGTCAGGTGGGTGAAGTAGGTCCAGAAGTAGATGAAGGCGTCGGGGAACGACCGCGCCACTGCATTGGTGGCCGATACGGTCATCACTGATGGAAAGATGGCCGACCAGTCGAGCGCGAGACCAGTCGCGCCGACGAGGATCGCGACCCAGGCGAGCAATATCCGCAATTTGGCAATCTCAGCACAGTTGCAATATTGCCGAGACTAGAGCGCGTCGCCGCGCTCCGCCACCGCTAGTTGGGATCAGGCCGCGTCCAGCAACGCCGCGAAAAGCTGCCGCCCGTCGGTGCCGCCATGCGCGTTCTCGATCAGGTTCTCGGGGTGCGGCATCAGACCGAGGACGTTCTTCTTGTCGTTGAAGACGCCGGCGATGTCGTTGATCGAGCCATTCGGGTTGCTGCCCTCGGCATAGCGGAACGCCACCTGGCCGTTGCCTTCGACGGCCGCGAGCGTCTCGGCGTCGGCAAAGTAGTTGCCGTCGTGGTGGGCGACCGGGCAGCGGATCACCTGGCCCCGCGTATAGCCGCTGGTGAAGGCGGTGGAGGCGTTCTCAACCGAGAGCTTCACTTCGCGGCAGACGAACTTCAGCGAGGCGTTGCGCATCAGCACGCCGGGGACCAGACCGGCCTCGCTGAGAATCTGGAAGCCGTTGCAGACGCCCATCACCTTGACGCCTTGCGCCGCCCGCTCTCGGATGGTGTCCATGGCCGGAGAGCGCGCCGCAATGGCGCCGACGCGCAGGTAGTCCCCATAGGAGAAGCCGCCTGGGATCACGATCAGGTCGACCTTGGGGATCTCGGCGTCCTTGTGCCAGACGATCGCCGGCGCCTCGCCACCGATCTTGGTGAGGGCCGCGATCATGTCGCGATCACGGTTGAGACCGGGGAACACGACGACAGCGGCTTTCATCGGCAGCAGCTCCAGATGCGGGATGCCGATCCTTTGGTCAGGTCTTGGTGGCAAAAGCAAGGGCGGAACCGCAATTGGCACAGTCTGCGCCCGTGGTCATCCCCCGCGAAAGCGGGGATCTCCGTTTGCGATCGAGCCGCGGGCATGAAGAACAGAGGTTTCCGCCTTCGCGGGAATGACGCAGTGCGTAACCCGCTACTCGGCCGGCTGCACCGCGGTCGGCTTGACATAACTGCGGCTGCCGGGCGTGCCGGGAATGTGGGCCCAGGCCGGGCGCTCGAACAGGAACCGGCCCCAGCCGGTCTTCTCGATCAGCCAGTAGAGCACCAGCGGCGACAGCAGCGCGATGGTCATGACGATGACGCTGACAGTGCTGACATCAGTGATCAGACCGGTCTTCAGCAACAGCGTGCGGCTCGCGGCCATCGGGATCGAGAAGCTGAGATAGACGACGATGGAGTGCTCGCCGAGCCAGCGCAGCCACCCCATCCATGGCAGCCTGATCAGGAGCGCGGCGGTGAGGCAGATGGCGAGCGAGCCGATGAAGCCGAGCGCCAGGTGCAGCACGGGCAGGGCGGCATAGCCCATGGTAATGCCGCGCGGATGCAGTTCGGAGCCGCCGGCGAAGACCAGGTAGCCCTCGATGATGGCGTAGGCGACCAGCGCCAGCGTCGCGAGGAGCGCGTTGCCCTGCGCCGAAGCGACGATCCGGAACAGCACGGGCGCGAAGGCATAGCCGGCGTAGAAGTAGACGAAGTAGGCAGCGAAGTGGTCGACGAGAGCGATGCCTGTCTGCACCGGGAATATCTGCAGTGCGGCCGCCGCAGCGAGCGCCAGCCAATGCGGCACCTTGAAGGTGAAGAGCAGCTTCGTCGCCAGCGAATAGACCGCCAGCATATAGATGAACCACAAGACGCCATAGGGCTCGACGATGGCCCAGAGGATCTGGCTGCCGACCGAGACGAAGTCGCCGGTGCCGAGACCGACCTTGAAGACGATCTGCAACACGGCCCAGAGCGCGTAGAAATAGAGGTAGTGGACGACGCGGCGGTCCGCATAGGCGGACCAGGGGCGCGCGATCACCTGGCCGAGGAACAGCCCGGAGATCAGGAAGAACTCCGGCATGCGGAACGGGGTGGCCCAGCCGATGATGTAATGCAGGACACCGGTGCCGCCCAGGTCTTCGCCGACGCCGTAAGCCGAGTGCATCATCACAACGAGGATGATGGAGAGGCCCTTGGCGGCATCTACCCAATCGAGACGGTTGGCTGCAGTCGGCATTTCTTCAGGGCTCCCGGGGCGCGTCCCGCGCGTTGTAACGCCTGGGACCGCACCTGGGACGAAATGCCTGCACTTAGGCTTAAGCCAAGTGCTTAATAACTAAAGATTTATCGAGCCAGGGGGGCGCGACGCGCCGCCGCGTCGAACCGCCGCCGATCAGAACGGCAGCGACAGGTGGGTGGCGAGCAGGACGCCGATGGTCATGAAGAACAGGGCGGAGAACGAGAAGGTCTTGATCATTTCGATATCGGTCGGCAGCGCAACGCTGCGCTTGGGTGGGGCGGTATTTAGGTCGGTTCGCGGGAACGGAATAGTCTCGGCCCGCGCATGGCTCCAATGCGCCGCTATGGCTGAATGGAGTCTGAACCAGCACGGTTAATTGGAAGGTGTGATGCGACCCTGCGCCAATTCGATGAGCGCGCGGCGGCGGAAAAGTGGCGATGGCCGCGCTGTGGCATCCGCGTCACGCGACCAAAGTCCAAGCCGGGCTATTAAGGTCGACAGAAGGGATGGGTCCCATCCCCACCTCCCCACCGGTTGTCATCCCTGCGGAAGCAGGGGCCCAACTCGCCGCTGGCGCGTGCTGTGCCGTGGGGGCCCTGCTTTCGCAGGATGACATCGAGTGCGGAGGCTGAGCTGTGCGTCACCGCCAACGCCCCGCCGGTGCAAGGTGGACAGTGACCCGCAGCGCTAAGGCCGATGCCTCAGACGGGAACCGACGCGTAGGCGGCAAAAAGCAGGCCGAGCGCGAGGAAGAAGGCAATCGACAGGGAGAATGTCTTGAGCATCGGGGCGGTCTTTTACTGGTACAGGCTCAGGGTTACGCGAGCGGCCCGTACCATAAGCGGTGAATCTTAAGGTGTGATTTCTATCGTGTAGTTTTCGATGACGGTGTTCGCCAGGAGCTTCTCGCACATCGCCCGGACATTAGCCTCGGCCTGTGACAAATCGGATTCACCCAGTTCGACGTCGAACACTTTTCCTTGCCGGACGGCACCGACACCGGAAAAGCCGAGGCTCTTCAGCGAACCCTGGATGGCCTGCCCCTGCGGGTCGAGGACGCCGGATTTGAGCGTGACGGTAACGCGGGCTTTCATCGAAAATTCCCGAAAGAGGCAAGGCTCACGGCCTCGTCATGTAGGTGGTCGCGCACTCAGGAAAAGCGTCACCGCTCTTGCCGAGCGCGCACCGGGGTCATTGCACGAGTCGTGGGCCGGTGGTCAACGCGTTGTCGGTTTCCACAAGAATCCCGAGGCGCTGGGCCACTTCGCGGTAGGCATCGACCAGCCCGCCGAGGTTCTCGCGGAAGCGATCCTTGTCGAGCTTGTTGCGGGTCTTGATGTCCCACAGGCGGCAGTTATCCGGGCTGATCTCGTCGGCCAGCACGACACGCATCAGGTCGCCGTCATAGAGCCGGCCGCACTCGATCTTGAAATCGACGAGCTGGATGCCGACGCCCATGAACAGGCCGGTGAGGAAGTCGTTGACGCGGATGGCCAGCGCCATGATGTCGTCGAGTTCCTGCGGCGTCGCCCAGCCGAAGGCGGTGATGTGCTCTTCCGACACCATCGGGTCGCCGAGCGCGTCGTCCTTGTAGCAGAACTCGATGATCGAGCGTGGCAGCTGGGTGCCCGGCTCTAGCCCGAGGCGCTTCACCAGCGAACCGGCGGCGACGTTGCGCACGATGATCTCGAGCGGAATGATCTCCACTTCCTTGATCAGCTGCTCGCGCATGTTGAGCCGGCGGATGAAGTGGGTCGGAATACCCAGGCCGTTGAGCTTGGTAAAGATGTACTCGGAGATCCGATTGTTCAGGACACCCTTGCCGTCGATGATCTCGTGGCGCGCACCGTTGCCGGCCGTAGCGTCGTCCTTGAAGTACTGGATCAGCGTCCCGGGCTCCGGGCCCTCGTAGAGCGTCTTGGCCTTGCCGTCATAGATCTTGCGGCGACGGTTCATATGAGCCCTGCCTCTCGGACAATGTGGGGAATTGCGGCGTTCATGCGCCAGAATGGCAGCCCAATGCAAGCTCTTTCACCGCCGACGGCGCGGCACGGCGCGTCGCGCCGATCTCGCCAAATCGGCCGATGCCGGCGGCCGGCGCGCATCCAAAGGCGCCCTCGATCGTTGATCGGATTGACCAAATGCCGCGACCGGCACCCGTTGATTTGGCTGGCGGTCCAGCTTATGTGCAAACCCATCGAGGGCGCCCGACTGCCGGGCAGATTTGCGGAGAGCGTAGATGTCGGGATTCAACGATCGCGAAAAGGGTCAGGAAGCGAAGTTTGCTCACGACTCGGAGCTGCGCTTCAAGGCTGAGGCGCGTCGCAACAAGCTGCTCGGGTTGTGGGCTGCCGAGCACATGGGCCTGAGCGACGAGCACGCCAAGCAGTACGCCGCCGAAGTGGTCGCCTCCGACTTCGAGGAAGCGGGCGACGAAGACGTGTTCCGCAAGATCTCGGGCGACCTGAAGGCCAAGGGCGCTTCGGTGTCCGACGACATGATTCGCCAGAAGATGGCCGAACTCGTCGCCGTGGCCCGCGACCAGGTGCTCAACGAGGGTTGATACCCTCGCGGTAAGCCACCCGAAACCATCGTCCGGATTTGCCTTGCGCCCTGTGGGCGCGAGGCGTTTCGTCTTGGACCTTCTGAGGGAGGGTTCGAGATGGAAGGCACACTGCTCATGGGCCGGCGCCCCGCCATGGCGCTGATCGCCGGCGTGATGCTGGCTTCCGTCGCCGGCGTTGCAGTGGCCGATGGCACAACGATCACCGGTACCGTGGTCTATCGCGAGCGCATGCTGTTGCCCGAGGGCGCATTGGCGACTGTGCGGCTGGAGGATGTGTCACTTGCCGATGCACCGGCGAGAGTGATCGCCGAGACGAGCGTGGCGGCGAGTACCAGTCCAACCGCCTTCAGCATCGACTACGACCCTTCGCAGCTCGAGACCGGCCACACCTATGCCTGGCGCGCCAGCATCACCGCGGGCGACGAGTTGATGTTCACCACCACCGAGCGCCACACATTCGATCCTGAGGCCGTGGGCGTCGAGCTGCTGGTGCAGCGCGTCGCCAGCAGCGAAGCTGCGACGCTGCCATTGGCAGGCGCGTGGCTGGCCGAGGACATCGCCGGCGGCGGGGTGATCGACAACCTGCAGACAACGCTGGAGATTGCCGCGGACGGCAAGGTCTCCGGCAATGGCGGCTGCAACCGCTTCAGCGGCAGCGCCAGCATCGACGGCGACAAGATCAGCTTCGGCGACCTGGCCTCAACCATGATGGCCTGCACCGAAGCTGCGATGGACCAGGAGATGAAGTTCCACGCGGCGCTTGCCGCCGCCCGCACGTTCCGGATCGACGCCGAGCAGCGGAAGCTGTTTCTCAGCGACGCGGCGGGGAAGGTCGTGGCGCAGTTCTCGGCGATGTAACTCAGATCCGCTGCATCAGGCGGGTGAACATCAAGAGGCCCTCGGGCCAGGGACCATGGCCGGAGGCGAGGTTGATGTGGCCGGCTTCGCCGGCAAAGTGCAGCTCGGAACCCCAGGCGGTGGCCATATCGGCGGCACGGTTGGGGGAAACATAGCTGTCGTTGGTCGAGACCACCAGCAGCGAGGGGAAGGGCAGCGGGTCGGTCGGCACGTTGTCGAAGCTGCGGCCCTCGCGCGGGAAGCCGGGGCCTTCGTGATCGGGCGGCGAGACGAGGAAGGCGCCCTTCACCTTGCCCACGGGTAAGCGCGGCGCCGCATGCACCAGCGCCGAGACCGCCAGCGAGTGGGCAATCAGCACCACGGGGCGCTCGGCGGCTTCCACGGCTTCGACGATCGCCGCGGTCCAATCGCGCAGATCCGGGTCATCCCATTCGTCCTGTTCGACGATGCGCCCGGTAGAGAAACGATCGGCCCAGCGGCGCTGCCAGTGGCCGGCGCCGGAATTGCCGAGCCCGGGCAGGATCAGGATGTCTGCGTCCGCTATTCTCATACGCCGCGCTTTCGGTTCATGAAGTAGGCATGGCCGTAGGGGTGGAGATCCACCGAAGGCCCGTGCTTGTCGTAAAAGCCGACCGCACCGGGGACGGAGAGCAGGCCCATGCCGACCCCGTCGCCGAGGTGTTCGCGGCAGGCTTCAAGCAGCCCCTTGCCGATGCCGCGGCCCTGGAAATCGTCATGTACAGCGAGATCGCCGCAATAGGCGACCCAGGCGAAATCGGTGAGGCAACGAGCAAGGCCGACGCAGCGGCCATCGAGACGGGCGCTGACGATCAGGTCGGCGCCCTCGATCATCGCCGCGATACGGTCCCGATCGTTGATCGGGCGAGTCGGCCCGAGCGCGCTGTGGCCGACCACGTCGATATAGTCCTCGACGGGCAGGGCGGCTTCGCGCGCGTAGACGACGGCCATCAGACCTCCGGTCCGAAGACGCGCTCGAACAACGCGTCGACATGCTTCAGATGATAGAAATCGTCGAACATGGCGTCGATCTCCGAGGCGCTCAGCTTGGCCGAGACTTCGGGATCGGACTTCAGCAGTTGCGCGAACAGCCCGGCGCGGTCGCCGCGGGCCTGCCACACCTGCATGGCGTTGCGCTGCACTGCCGCATAGGAATCCTCGCGGCTGAGCCCGGCCTGGGTCAGCGCCAGCAGGACGCGCTGCGAATTGTGCAGCCCGCCGAGCAGGTCGAGATTGCGCTTCATGTTCTCGGGATAGACCAAGAGGTTGTCGATCAGCCCGACGAGGCGGTTGAGCGCGAAATCCAGCGTCACGGTGGCATCGGGGCCGATCATCCGCTCGACCGAGGAGTGCGAGATATCACGCTCGTGCCACAGCGCCACGTTCTCCAGCGCCGGGGTGACCATGCCGCGAACGAGTCGGGCGAGGCCGGTGAGGTTTTCGCTCAGCACCGGGTTGCGCTTGTGCGGCATGGCCGACGAGCCCTTCTGGCCGGGGGAGAAGAATTCCTCGGCCTCCAGCACCTCGGTACGCTGCAGGTGACGGATCTCGGTGGCGATGCGCTCGATCGACGAGGCGATGACGCCGAGGGTGGCAAAGAACATGGCGTGCCGATCCCTGGGGATCACCTGGGTGGAGATCGGCTCGGGCTTCAGCCCCAGCTTGTCGGCCACATAGGCTTCGACCTGCGGGTCGATATTGGCGAAGGTGCCGATGGCGCCTGAGATGGCGGCAGTGGCGATCTCCGCGCGCGCCGCGACCAGCCGCGCGCGGTTGCGGGCGAACTCGGCATAGGCTTCGGCCAGCTTGATGCCGAAGGTGGTCGGCTCGGCATGGATGCCGTGGCTGCGGCCGATGGTGATCGAGTATTTGTGCTCCTTGGCGCGACGCTTGATCGCCGCCAGCAGCCGATCGATATCGCCGAGCAGGATGTCCGAGGCGCGGGCCAACTGCACGGCGAGGCAGGTGTCGAGCACGTCGGACGAGGTCATGCCCTGGTGCAGGAAGCGGGCCTCGGGGCCGACGATTTCCGACACGTGGGTGAGGAAGGCGATGACGTCGTGCTTGGTGGTGCGCTCGATCTCATCGATGCGCTCGACATCGAAAGTGGCGTTGCCGCCCTTGGCCCAGATGGTTTCGGCCGCTTCTTTCGGCACCACGCCGAGCTCGGCCAGCTTCGTGGTCGCGTGCGCTTCGATCTCGAACCAGATCTTGAAGCGGGTCTCGGGCGACCAGATGGCGACCATTTCGGGGCGGGAATAGCGCGGGATCATGGGCTTATGGCTCTTTGTTCGCGTAACCGATGCGTTACGCGGTGACGGCGGTAGCGGCGTTGCGGATGGCCGCGATGCGGCGGGCATAGGTCTTGGGGTCGTTGCCGGCAAATACCGAGGTGCCGGCGACATAGAGGTCGGCGCCGGCATCGGCGAGTGCCCTCGCGTTATGCTCGGTTACGCCGCCATCGACCTCGAGGTCGATCGGGCGATTGCCGATCAGCGCCCGCACCTGCCGGATCTTGTTCAGGCTCTCGGGGATGAACTGCTGCCCGCCGAAGCCGGGGTTGACGCTCATTACCAGCACCAGGTCGACATCGCCGATGACGTGCTCGATGGCGGAAACCGGGGTCGCCGGATTGATGGCGACGCCGGCGCGCTTGCCTTCGGCGCGGATCGCCTGCAGCGAGCGGTGCAGGTGCGGGCCGGCCTCGGCATGCACGGTGATCGAGTCGGCGCCGGCCTTGGCGAAGGCGCTGAGATACGGGTCGGCCGGCGCAATCATCAGGTGGACGTCGATGATCCTTTTGGTGATCGGGCGGATGGCCGAGACGATCAGCGGGCCGATGGTGATGTTGGGGACGAAGTGACCGTCCATCACGTCGACATGAATGTAGTCGGCGCCGCCTGCATCGATGGCGCGAATCTCGTCGCCGAGCCGGGTGAAATCGGCGGACAGGATGGAAGGCGCGATGCGGATGGGGCGGGACATGGGGCCTCGTCAGTTTTGTCGGTTTTGACGTACCGCAACCGACAGACATGGGTCCTTACCCCGCCCCAACCTCGATGTCATCCCTGCGAAAGCAGGGACCCAGCTTGCAGCCGGCGCAGCCTGATAAATGGGTCCCTGCTTTCGCAGGGATGACATCGAGTTTGTAGCCGCCCAGAGGCAAAGATCAGTCTGGAACAGCCGTTGCCGGATCGCCATCCAGCGCGGCGGCCAGCTTGGGCGGCAGCAGGTCGAGCAGGTAGCCGAGCGACAATGGCGTCTGCCAGCTCATGGCGGCGCTGGCGAGGCCGTTGCCGTCGTCGAGCCAGATCGAGCGGCCCTCGGTGGCGAGCTTCAGCCCCTGGTAGAGGCTCATGGCCTCGACCTTGTTCTCGATCTCGGCATTATCGGCCGGCCAGATCGCCACATCCATGTCGAGCAACTCGATGAATTCGGGGCTGACGGTGATGCGGTTGTCGGGCTGGGCCAGCTTGTCGAGTTCGGGCGGGAAGCTGAGGCCGAGGTCGATCAGGAACTTGCTGGCGAGGTCGTTGCTGCTCCAGGCATCGAAGCTGCCGTCTTCTCTGAGGTAGAGGTTGGTGCCGGTCTTGCCGGCCAGTTGGGGGTGCTTGCGGCGCACTGCCTCGAAACGGTCGGCGAACGACTTGATGATGGCTGCTGACCTGGTGGTGGTGCCCGAGGTCGCCTGGTCGATGATGGTGAGTTCCGCCTGCCACGGGGCGCCCCAATGCTGGTAGCCGGCGGGCGTCACCACCACCGGCGCGATCTTCGACAGGTTCCGGTACATCGCCTCGTCCATGGTGACGTAGATGGCGATGATCAGGTCGGGGCGCTGCGCGGCGACCCATTCGAGGTTGATGCCGTCGGCGGTCATCACCTCGGGGGTGGCGTTCACAGCTTCACGGGCTGCCTCGGCCCAGGGCCAGGTGGCGTAGGGATGCTCGCCCCACCATTCCTTCACGCCGACCGGCGCGATGCCCAGCGCATAGAGGAAATCCTGCTCGTGCATGCCCACCGACACGACGCGCTGCGGCTTTGTCGGGATGGTGGTCCTGCCGTAGACATGCTCGACGGTTACCGGGAAATCCTGCGCCAAGCCCGGCGCGATCAGGGCGGCGAGCAGCGCCAGCGTTGCAAGCAGCAGTTTCATCTTCAAATCCCTCAAAGCACTATCGGGCGGCAATAGATGAAAGATGATGTTGTCAGTCAAGTTTATGTGGAGGCTGCTTCACATCACAGCGAGCGGCGGCCCGTCGCATTGCCTTCGGCCCCGAACCGGCTATGACTTCGCGCGATTTGTCGGAGGCATGATGGACGGGTTTTCGTTCTGGCTGGTGTTCGGGGCAGGGGTGCTGAGTTTCCTCAGCCCGTGCGTGCTGCCGCTGGTGCCGCCCTACCTCACCTATATGAGCGGCGCGAGCTTCGACCAGTTGCGCGACGACGGCGCTACCGCGGGGGTGATCTGGCGGAAGAGCGTCTTCACTTCGCTGTTCTTCATCGCCGGGTTCTCGATCGTCTTCATTCTGTTCGGCGCCACGGCAACGGCGTTCGGACAGGCGTTCCGCCAGGCGCTGCCGATCATCACGCCGATCGCCGGGCTGTTCATAATCGCGATGGGGCTGCATTTCCTCGGCGTCTACCGGATCGCCTTCCTCGATCGGCAGTTGCGCCACAATGGTCCGGGCGTGGCCAGTGGCCCGGTCGGCGGGTTTCTGCTCGGGCTGGCCTTCGCCGTCGGCTGGACGCCGTGCATCGGGCCGGTGCTGGCGGCGATCCTTGCGGTCGCCTCGACCAGGGAGACGGCGCTCGATGGCGCCGCGCTGCTTGGGCTCTATTCGCTCGGGCTGGGCGTGCCGTTCCTCCTCGCCGGCATTGCCATCGGGCCGTTCCTCACCTTCTTTTCCGGCTTCAAGAAGCATCTGGGGATGGTGGAAAAGGTGATGGGCGGGCTGCTGGTCATCACCGGTCTGTTGTTCCTCACCGGCCAGTTCACCCGCATTTCTTACTGGTTCCTCGAGACCTTCCCGGTTCTGCAGCAGTTCGGGTAAGCGCGGCTTAACCGTCGCTGCCGAAATCCAACGCCGAACCGATCGATCACGGTTCCGTCAACAGCCCATTCACTGCCGCTCGCGATAGTCGCCGCAAGCTTGGACGAGGATTGGGCGATGGCTCTCGAAGCCTATGCAGAAGATACCCCGCCGCGGCAGCAGCGCCAGCGCTTGACCGTGGTGCCGGTGGCGACAGTGCAACTGGCGCATCGGATCGACGAGGTCTCGGCGACCTGGGCAGCGTTGGAAGCCGCAGAGATCGAGTCGCCGGGCCAGAGCGCTGCCTTTACCCGCGCCTGGGTCGGCGCATTCGGCATTGCCGAGGCCGACCAGTTCTACCTGACCGCCGCTTTCGACGGCGAGCCGGTGGCGCTGCTGCCGCTGTGGCGGCGGCGCGTCAAAGGCGTGCGGCTGCTGTCGTGGTTTCCCGGCCCGCATGTCGGCTGCAACGCGCCGCTGGTCGATGCCGCGCGGCTCGCAACGCTTGGCTCGGTCGAGCGCGCGGCGCTGTGGTCGGCGATGCTGGAGACGCTCGAGGGCGCCGACCTGATCTACCTGAAATCAGTGCCGCAGCTGTTCGTCGCTGGCGTCGACATTTTCGCCGAGCTCGGACAAACGATCGAAGCGGAGACGCTCTACCGGGCGCAGTTCGCTGGCTGGGACGATGCCAACACGACGCAGCGTTCGAAATCGCGCCGCAAGCACGATCGCCAGCAGGGCGAGCGGCTCGAGGCGCTGGGGCAGGTCGAGTTCGAGGAGGTGCGCGGCGGGCCTGAGGCGTTGCCGATCCTCGCCACCATGTTCCGCCAGCGCGCCGCGCGCTTCGTCGCCATGGGCGTGCCGGATCCATTCGCCGAGCCCGGCATGCGGGCGTTCTACGATGCGACGCTGTTGCCGGCGGCCGGGGTCGACGTGCGCCTGCATGTGCTGCGGCTCAACGGCGAGATCGTCGCGGTACGTTACAATATCGCGCATGGCGAGAGGCTGTTCTGCCTGATCTCATCGATGAGCGACGACGCAACCATCCAGGCCGGCTCGCCCGGCAAGCAATGCCTGCTGCGGGTGATGCAGACGGTGTTTGACGCGGGCTACCGCGTGTTCGACATGGGCGCCGGCTTCACCGACGAGAAGCGTCACTGGTGCAACCTCAAGCTGCCGGTGCGCCAGCACTATGTGCCGCTGACGAAGCTGGGCACCGTGGCCGCCAACGGGCACCTCGGCTGGCAGGTACTGCGGCAGCGGCTAAAGGCGAACAAGGCGGTGATGGGTTTGGTGAAGGCGGTGCGGGGACGGATGCTGCGCAGCAGCACCCCAGCTGAAGCGAAGTCGGACGACTGATAGAGACGGCCCCCTCCCGGCCTCCCCCATGAAGGGGGAGGTGAAGAGTCGAGGCTCCGTCTTCGATCGTGCCCAGCACACCGGCAGGGCACCTCCCCCTTCATGGGGGAGGATGGGAGGGGGCCGTCTGCCTCAGTCAGCACCCACCACCTCAGATCAGCTTCAGCCCTTTCATCGACGCGTGCCCGCTCTTTCCGATGACGATGTGATCATGCACCGTGATGCCGAGCGGCCGGGCGACGTCGTTGATCTGCCTCGTCATCTGCACATCGGCGGATGATGGTGTCGGATCGCCCGAGGGGTGGTTGTGCACCAGGATCAGCGCGGTGGCGCTCAGCTCCAGCGAGCGCTTGATCACTTCGCGCGGGTAGACCGGGGCGTGGTCGACGGTGCCGGTCTGTTGCACCTCATCGGCGATCAGGCGGTTCTTCTTGTCGAGAAACAGGATGCGGAACTGCTCGACATTGTTGAACGCCATCTGGGCGTGGCAGTAGTCGATCAGTGCCGTCCACGAGCCGAGGACCGGCATGTCCGGCACCATGCGATCCCTTGCGAAGCGCTGGGCGGCGGCCTGGATGATCTTGAGGTTGGTGCCGGAAATCTCGCCCAGGCCCTTCACCTCGGCGAGGCGGGCAGGGGGGGCGCCGAAGACGCCGGAGAATGAGCCGAACTTCTGGATCAAGTCCTTGGCGATGGGCTTGGTGTCCTTGCGCGGCAGGACGATCTGCAGCACCAGTTCGAGCAGTTCGTAGTCGGCCAGCGCATCGGCGCCGACCGACAGGAATTTCTGCCGGGCCCGCTCGCGATGGCCGAGATAGTGGGGCGGGGCCGCCTCGCCGGGTCCGTCCGGCGATGACTTCTCCTCCTTGCTCATCGGTCAGCGACGGGCGTCGAGCGGGTTGAACAGCCCCCGGGGCGAAAGAGTGAAGATCTCGACGCCGGTCTCGGTGATGCCGATCGAGTGCTCGGCCTGGGCCGAGAGCGTGCGGTCGCGGGTTACTGCGGTCCAGCCGTCCGCCAGGATTTTGACGTGCGGGCGGCCTAGGTTGATCATCGGCTCGATGGTGAAGATCATGCCCGGCTTCAGTGGCACGCCGGTGCCCGGCACGCCGAAATGCATGATGTTGGGCTCATCGTGGAACAGCTGGCCGACGCCGTGACCGACGAAATCGCGCACCACGCTCATCCGCTCGGCTTCCGCCAGCGCCTGGATGGCGGCGCCGATATCGCCGGTGGTGGCGCCGGCCTTGGCCGCGGCGATTCCGGCGGCGAGGCCGGCATAGGTCACGTCGATCAGCCGCTCGGCCTTCCGGCTGATCTCGCCCACCGGATACATGCGCGAGCTGTCGCCGTACCAGCCATCGACGATCAGCGTCAGGTCGATGTTGACGATGTCGCCCTCGCGCAGCGGCCGTTCCTCGGGGATGCCGTGGCAGACGACGTGGTTGATCGAAGTGCAGATCGAGTGGCGGTAGCCCTTGTAGAACAGCGTTGCCGGGATGGCGTCGTGGTCGCGGGCGAATTCGTAGGCGAGCCGATCGAGCGCCGCGGTGGTGACGCCGGGCTTCACCGCATCGACCAGCAGGTCGAGGGCTTCGGCCGTCAGTCGGCCCGCTTTGCGCATGCCGTTGAAGCCTGCTTCGCCATGCAGCGGGATCACGCCCGAGGTGCGGCGGTTTTTGGTTTCGGCTTCGACGTACGTGATCATGGCAGCTCCGTTCGAAACGAAAGTAGGCGTTCGGGCCCAGGATTGGAAGTGTGTTGGCGCTGCCAGCCCTTGGGCAATACTGTGGGCACCGGGTCCGATGATCCGCCGGATTGCTTGACCTTTCGGTCTTTGGTGAGGCAATGCATTGTGCCTCGCAAATCCGGGGCCGCCATGCCATCGCCCGAAACCGTTACCGCCGCCCTCGTCGTCATCGGCGATGAAATCCTGTCCGGCCGGACCAAGGATGTGAATATCGGCGCGACGGCGGATTTCTGCACCGAGCTCGGCATCGAGCTGAGGGAAGTGCGCGTCGTTTCCGACGTCGAGGACGATATCATCGCCGCGGTGAACGCGGTACGGGCGCGCTACACCTACGTGTTCACCACCGGCGGCATCGGACCGACACATGACGACATCACCGCCGATGCAGTGGCCAAGGCGTTCGGCGTCAAGCTGCCGATCAACGACGAGGCCCGCGCCATGCTGGAAGCGCGCTGGAAGCAGACCGGCACCGAAGTCAACGAGGCCCGCCTGCGCATGGCCAGGATCCCCGAAGGCGGCACGCTGATCGTCAACTCGGTCAGCGCGGCGCCGGGCTTCCGTATTGGCAATGTTCACGTCATGGCGGGCGTGCCCAAGATCATGCTGGCGATGCTCGAGGCGATCGCACCGACCTTGCAGGGCGGCAGGAAGGTGAAATCGGTGACCATCCGGTGCGGCGTGGGCGAGGGCACTATTGGTGGTCCGCTCGGCCGCCTCCAGGACGAGTTCCCCGATGTGAAAATGGGCAGCTACCCGCAGATGGGGCAGACATTCGTGATGACCGAGCTGGTGCTGCGCTCGTCCGACGAGGCGCGGCTTGCCGAGGCCGCCGGCCGGGTGCGCGAGATGGTCGCCGAGGCGCATCGCGCCGCCGGGCTTTCGACGGAAGTCGAGGCCTACTGAGTTTCCGGCCCGTGAGGGCCCTGTTTGAGATCGAGACGGCCGGGCCGTCCAGGAGAAGCAAGTGAACCAGACCCAGCAGAAATCCTTCCCAGTCACCTGGGACCAGTTCCACCGCGACAGCCGGGCGCTTGCCTGGCGGCTGCAGGCGCTCGGGCCGTTCGATGCGCTGGTGGCGATTACCCGCGGCGGCCTGGTGCCGGCGGCGATCGTGGCGCGCGAGCTGAACATTCGCGTCGTCGAGAGCGTCGCCGTGAAGAGCTATGACCATCAGAACCAGAGCGGCATCAAGGTGCTGAAGCCGATTGCCCCGGAGCTACTGGAAAAGGCGCGCAGTGGCGGCAAGATCCTGATCGTCGACGATCTGGTCGATACCGGGGCCACGGCGCGCGTGGTACGCGACATGTTGCCCGGCGCGCATTTCGCTACCGTCTATGCCAAGCCGAAGGGCCGCGAGATGGTCGACACCTTCATCACCGAAGTGAGCCAGGACACCTGGATCTTCTTCCCGTGGGATCTCGATGTCGCCTATGTGCCGCCGATCTCCGGCGCTACGGATTGATCGGCTGCACACTCGAGGTAACCCCGGCGAAGGTCGGGGTGACGTCGTGCAGGTGGTGGCATCGGACCTTCGCTCGCTGCCACCTGGCCTAGAGCTGCTGCACCACGTTGATCCACAGGCCTGACGGGTCCTTCAGGCTGAAGCGGCGCTGGCCGAATGGTTCGTCGGTCAGCGGGTAGTCGGGCTCCTTGCCGCTGGCGCGGACTTCCTCGAGCGCCGCCGCGGCGTCCTTCACCTCGAGCTCCATGCTGGTGCCGGCGGTGTAGGCCTCAGGGCCCGGCGGCCAAGAGGGGTGGCCCGGCGACATGAAGGCGATGCTGGCGCCATCGGCCTGCATCAGCACGAACCACTCGTTCTCGAAGATCACCGAAAAGCTCAGGTGCCTGGCCCAGAAATCGCGGCAGGCGATGAACTGGTCGGTGACGGTGATGGGGTAGCGGTCGATGAACTGCATGTCGGCCTCCTGTGTCAGCTTGGAGCGACAGGCATAGTGCACTGTCCCTGACGGCCGATGTCAGGGTTTGCGGCACCCAATAAGCTTGGATGACTGACGGTTCAGACCAGAAGCCAGCCCGGCGGTGAGCGATCGGTCGGATCGACCGGATGCGGGTAGGCCGGCCCGAACCATTGCCGGGGGCCGATGACCAGCTTGTCCGACGTCGCGCCAAGCCACGCGGCCCACCAGCTGAAGGTCGAGTTCGCGATGATGAAATGCCGGCACGAGGACATGAGGAACATATCCTCGTAGCCCGAGAAGCCCGTCACCGGTCGCAACCCCGGCCAGCCCGCCAGTTCGGCCTTGGCGATCTCGACATCGTCGCTGAACAGGAAGTAGGTGGGCTCCTCGACTCTCGCCTCCAGCGCGGATTTCGCGGCGAAGTAGTGGTCGGCGTGGAGCAGGCCGAAAAAGGCGACTGTCTCGGGCGAGTCGGTGTAGTCGCCACGCCGGATATGAACGGCGACAGGGTTCTTGGCTGCCGCGATCTCTGCGGCGAGTTCGGCGGTGCGCGGCGTTGCGAGCCTTTTGACGTCGAAGGCCTGGCGAACCGAGGCCTCGTGCCCCTCGAAATAGTGCCAGGATTGGAAGAAGCCGGACAAGGCGGCGGGGGCGGTGAGTTCCAGGAACTCTGGATCGAATCCCTCGACGCTGACGAGACGCGTGCCGCCGCGAAATGGGTCGGGCAGCAGCCGCAGCGCAGTGGCGACACGTCGGCCGAGCTTGAATGGCGGCACCCGGGCCGATTGCAACTCGATGCCAAAGTCGCCCAGGCCGAGGCGGCGGTCGCCACGATCCTTGCGCTCGTAATGGCGGATATCGAAACACAGCCCGGCTCCGAGCCGCTCCGAAAGGGTCAACCCGGCGGCATACTGGAACATCTGGTTCCCGAGGCCGCCATAGATGCTGACCCCGACCAGGTTCGGTCGCGCGTTGAACACAGTGCACCCCTTTGCCTCGGAACGACTATGTACGGAAATTGTGTGGTTGTCAGTGTCCGAGCCGATGTGGCAGTGCTCAGCAGCCGCGGGCGTGATGGAATGGTAGACATACCGGACTTAAAATCCGGAGGGGGTATCCCCGTGTGGGTTCGAGTCCCACCGCCCGCACCACTCAGAGATCGGAACGCTCGTCGAACGCAAGCGGCGTCACTCGAGCATTCCGGGGAGGATGTGCCTCGAAAAGAACGAAGGCTGCGGCTCCGCCGGGAGCGGGTTGCTCTGTACCGCACAACGCTGCAGCTCGGCGACCAGCAGCAGCGCATCCTCGGCCTTGCGGTTGACCCGGTGCTCGCGATAGGCGGCAAGGATTTCCCGGCGCTCCTCGGAGGGGAGCAGCGCTTCCAGCGAGCGGTCCTTGAAATAGAGCCGGCAGGCTCTGTCCCAGATGCGCAGCTGTTCCGGCTCCGAGATGAACTGCCGGTTGCGCAACCGATCAAGCGTCGGCTTCACGTTGACCAGCGGCTCGGTCAACGGAGGGTAGCCGAGTTCTTCCGGGCCGTGGGAAATCGCGACCGCAGCATCATCGTCGAGAGCCCCGCTACAATATGCCTGGGCGATTTCGCCGATGGGAACCATGCCAAACGCTGCGCATTCGGCGGCGCGAAGCGCCCCCATCGAGGACGAACCAAGCATGGTTACGCCGCGTTCCAGGGCGAAGAGGATTTCCTTGTGCCATGGCGCTGCCACGGCATCGAAAAAACCATCGACCAGGCCGATGGCCTCGGCGCCGTCGAGGACGGCCTGGGCGATGTCACCTTGCTTGGCCGGAGGGCGGACGGTGATGCCGGTCAGATCCGGCGTTTCGCCGTAGAGCGACGGCCCGACGAACAGCACCCTCATAGCGCCAGCACCTCGAGTGCCCGTCGACCCGGTGACCAATTGACGTTGGTTTCCCTGTCCTCGAGTACCGCGGAAAGCGCCCGCACCACCGAGATGCCGTAGGGGGCGCCGCCCAGTTCGCTCCAGACGATCTCGGCGGTCGGCCCAATGCGCTCCGCCAATTGCTCGAGCAGTTGCGGCAACGGCGTATCAGGGGGCAGCCAAACGGGGGCCTGGGCCTGGCCTGGGCCGCGATGCTCCAGGAACGCAATCGACTCGTCCGCCTGCTCGAAATACTCGGCAGGCAGGAAGTCGTCCCGCCCGCCCGCGATGTTGGTAATCCTGGTCTGCGCCGCTTCGGTGATGGCGCGGCCAATGGCGCGGGTTCCTGTCGGGTGGCAGCCATAACCCGCGGCGATATCGAACAATCTGGCGTTGTCGGAGGCGCGCTCGCTGATCACTGCCATGACGCACGGAACGCCGAGGTTCGTGGTTTGGTCGAACAGCCGAAGTTCGAGGTCGGCGTCCTGGATCTGTTTGCCGAATGCCCTGATCACGGCATCATCGACGGTCTCGATCGGGAACTCCGTCGCGAGCCTCGCAGCATCGGGCAGCAGCGACCACAAAGAGGTGGCGTCTCGCTCCACCAACTCGCAGATGGCGTGAAACAGGGCTTCCTCGGTGGTATTGCCGGAGGCAAGGCCATTGGTGCTCCGGCCAACCTCCGGCAGGTCGGCGGCCTCCTGGCCGATCGTCAGGGCGTCGCGGGGGATCCAGATCGTCTCATTGCGCGGCCAAGTGCTTCCCCGCAGCCATCGGATCGGGGCGCCGGTAGACAGCGGCCGATCGGCTGGCAGCAGGCGGGCCGCATCGTAGTAGCTCTCGCCGGCCAGCCGAAGTGCATCGGCAGCGGCAAGCCGCGCAGGAACCTCCGATCGTTCCGCAATGGCGAACTCGGCAGCCTCCATCAGCGCCGATGCCATGGCGCCGGCATCGTCGCGCCCCTTTCCCTGGCTGACGCTAAGCGTCAGTCCAGCGGGCCGAATTGCTGAGAAGCAGGGTATGCCAATACGGTCGAGGCCGGTCTGGCGCGCCAGTCGGGTAATGCCGAGCGAGGCAAGATGCGGCCGCAACCGCTCAACGGTCAGTGCGGCCGGCGTATTGGGTTCGCCATATTCAAACCAGCTTGACGGCGTCGAAACGGCGCCGTCCACCGATTACTGCCGGAAAAACTTGCGGCTGGGAATTCGGGGCAGGGCCGGCAGTGCCTTGGCAATCGGGGCGACCTTCGGCGAAGCGGATGAAGTGTTCAATTGCAATCCTCCTGATGACACGGCAGGAGGCCTACAATCGAATTAAGATAGGGTTTAGGCGTGGCGAGAGAAGCCAGCCAAAAGCAATGCGTTGAGATAGTGCGCCGTGTCGTCCGGATTAGGGGCCGGATAGAGGCTTTGCCACTTCTCAACCGTGAACCCGGGATCCCGGGCCAACGCTTGCTCTCGGTATGCTGCCGCAGCCTGTTTGTCGTTCAGCATCGCCGCAGAGGCCGCCATCAGGCGTAGCGCCAGCCCCGGGGACTCCATCGCCGACAGTCTCGTCAGGGCCTGCTGGTATTCGCCCCGGAAGAAGCTGACGGCTCCAGCGATCCAGTAATAGTCGTCCGGGGCCAGCGGATTGAGGGAAAGAGCCCGGGAGATCTTGGCTTCGGCTTCATCGTGCCGGGACAGATGGGTGAGAACGTCTGCCTGGTCGACAAGCAGGTCAGCATGGTTCGGGGCGAACTCATGGGCCGCCTCGAAAAGCTCACGGGCGCCGGCGAGGTCATGCAGGTACAGGGTGGCGTGGCCGATCTCGCGCAGTCCCGCGCTGTCGTTCGGTTCATAGCTGTAGGCGCGCTGCGCCAGATGCCGAGCGTCGTGCAGCAGCGTGCGGTCTGCACTGCCGCGCTCCAGCCATTCCAGTGTCTTGGTCCGCGCCAGTTGGGCCAGCGCCGGTGCAAAGTCCGGCGACAACTGTATCGAGCGCTCCAGCGACTTCTGTGCCCGAAGCAAGGAGTTGAGATCGTTGCGATCCCGCCTTTGCATGGCGATCAGGTAGTGGACATATGCCGATGCGGCGCCCGTACGTCGGTATTGCTGCAACTCGTATGCGCCGATTTCGCCGCAGATCTTATCGGCGAGTACCGCGCAAAAACTGTCATGGATGCCCTGCAGCGCACCAGAGCGCAGCTCGACCTCACTGCGATAGATGCGCCGGCCAGGGCCGGTTGCGACCACGTCGATGCTCATCAACGCAAATGGCAGTTCTCGCTGGCACAGAACCACGTCAGTCAGAACGACGTAGTCGGCGGGGAGCATCTCTTCCCAGATTGGGCCGTTCGTCAGCTTCATTGCCGAGTGTGGCGCGATTACCTCGTAGAGGCGGCTCCTGCAGAGGCTGAGCGTAACATCAGTGACCAGCGACAGCGCGATCTTGTGATCTTGTACGTCAACCAGCGGCGAGCTGTGGCGCGGCGGAACAATCAGAAGTCGAGGAATAGTGCTGGTCGCTCGTTCCGCAACTGTTCCCGGGGACTGTGACAGGTCAGCTCTCACATCAGGAAATCCGATTGAATTGAATGGCCGTCTCCTGGTCCCGACCGTAGCCGCTATTTCTTGCCCGCGGAAGCACCGAGACGACGATATCTGGAACTATTGCAGATTTGCCGCTGCATCGCCGAGCCGGTTCACAGATGCGAGCCTCCGACAGCTGATCGGGCTGCGGCTTCCGGCCAGAGGCAGGCTGCGCGAAGCCCCGGTCCGAGAACACAGGCGGTCCTTGGGCCGTTCGCGCTGCGCGGCTGCGACCTTGACACCGGCCCGCCGGACATCGGAAGGCTTGAGCGGGCAGGGGGGTGTCGGAGCGTTCTGCAGAGCCCGCGGCGCCGGGTTCGGAAAGCTCCTGGGTCCTGAGCCCCATCGCCTGCACCAGCCTTGGAGGAATGACGTATGCTGCTGAAGCTCGAGGTGCTGGAGGCGATCAAACGTGGCGAGATCACGCTGCAGTTCCGGCGCTGGACCCGTCCGACGGTGAAGCCCGGCGGGACGCTGAAGACCAAGGTGGGGTTGCTGCAGATCGGCCGGATCGACGACATGTCGCCATCCGCCGTGACCGAAGCGGATGCGAAGAAGGCGGGTTTCAAGGATGTTGCCGAATTCAACAAGTGGCTCGGCACGATGAAGGAAGGTCCGCTGTTCCAGCGAATCGAGGTCAGCTATCTCGGCGAAGCGCCATGATGCGGCTCGCGCTCGTCGTCGCGACCCTGTTGCTCGGGGCGCTGCCAGCAGCGGCCGAGGAGGCCTGCGAGACCTGGACGGCCGGGGCGCAGGAGGATGAGGGCGGACTGGTGTTCACTGTCGCTGCCTGCGCTACGGATCGGCCGGATTCCTACCTGTTTCTCACCTGCTCGGCCGGCGAAGTGTACATTCGCTACGACCTCGCAGCAGGCGCCGAGCGCTCTCCCGAAGAAGACGAAGTCAACGATGTCGATTTCACCGTCGGCGTCTCCACGCAGCGGCTGTCGATGCGCTACGAGGCGATGGACGGGATGTTCGCCGGGAGCGTGCCGGCGAGCGGACCGCTGATGGCGCTGCTGAAGTCGGGCGAGGGTCTGAGCGTCGTCGATGCCGACGGCCGCTATCCGGTCCACACGTTCGGCCTCACCGGTTCGTCCAGCGCGCTTTCGCGGCTGGTGCAGCAGTGCAACTAGAGCGGTCGCACTTTCGAGACGGAAACGTCTGCAGCTTTTCCTGAAAGCGCTCTAGGCCCGCAGGCGCTCGCGTAGCCAGGGCTGGTCGTCGAGGTTGGGGCCGGTGACGGTGAAGCGGCCGACCGATCCTTCGAGCGTCCGTTGCAGCACCACCAAAGCCCGCACCCATTCGGTGTAAAGCCGGCGCGACCGGCGGACACCGTCGAGCGAAACGCAGCGGGTATGGGCGGCGTGCCAATCGGGGCGGCGCGCCTCGCGGGCGAAGCGGCGGATCACCGTGGCATGCGGTACGGGCAGGGCGAGCACCGCCCAGTAAACCGTCAGCGCGTCCGGATCGGCGCCTGCCGCGGTCTCCACCGACTGGTGGCGAAAGGCCCAGACGAGCAAGTCCTGAATGTCGATCCGTTGGCCCATTTCACCTCGCAGACACTCAGGGTATTTCGCCGTTCAAGAGCCGTCGAAATGCTCAAGGTCTTCCATCCTGGTCGGGCTTTCGATCCCCGGATCAAGTCCGAGGAGGAAAAGTCTGCAACTCTTCCTGAAAGCGCTCGTAATCTGAAGGGGAGGAACGGCCGACAAAATACCGAGTTTCCACATTTCTCGGCGATAGCCGGAGGGCTGGTTGACGCGGGGTGAAGCTTGGCGTCGCAGCTTCTGCGCAAATCGATATTGACCCTCACGTAGCGTGAGGGACTATCCCCTTATCCCGCGGAGAACGCGTGCGATGAAAACACTGACGGTCAAAGAGGTTTCGAGGCTTTCCGGAGTATCGGTCCGGGCGCTGCACCACTACGACCGGATTGGTCTTTTGCGGCCCGCGTTCACCGGGCAGAACCGCTATCGCTACTACGGACAGGAGGAACTGCTGCGGTTGCAGCAGATCCTCTTGCATCGAGAACTCGGCATCCCGCTTTCGGAGATCGGCGCCATCCTCGATGCGCCCGGCTTCGACCGGCTGCAGGCGTTGCGCCTGCAGCGCGAACGGTTGAGCGAGGAGGCCAAGCGCTATGCCCAACTCGTCAGGACGATCGACCGCACGATCGCCAGTCTGGAAGGAGATCGCGCGATGAGAAACGCGGATTTGTACAAGGGCATCTCGCCCGACAGGCAGGCCGAATACGAGGCTTGGCTGGTGGAGCAGTATGGCGGCGATATGCCGGAGCGCATTGCGCTCAGCAAGCGCAAGTACGAGAGCCTGTCGGAAGCGGAAAGGCTTGAGCTCAACCAGGAGCTGCACGACATGGAACAAGGCCTGGCCGAGGGCTTGCGCCGTGGCGTGCCGATGGGGTCACCCAGCCTCGATCCGCTGCTCGGGCGGCATCGGGCGTGGGTGTCTCAGATGTGGGGCAAGCCATGCCCGCCTGAGGCCTATGCCGGCCTTGCCGACCTTTACCTCCAGCACCCCGATTTCATCGCCCGCTACGAGACGATCGAGCCGGGGTTCGCCGAGTACCTGTCGGGTTCGATGAAGGTCTACGCCAACCGGCAGAGCTAGGACCATGGCCGCCGGATTAATTCGTCCGGCAGCCGGAACGCTTAGCGTCAGGCCCGCATTATCCGCTCCGAACGCTAACCCCCAGGGAGACCGGGAAATGCACAAGGACGAGATCAAAGGCGCGGCCAAGCAGGCACGCGGCAACGTCAAGGAAGCCGTCGGCAAGGCCACTGGCGACCGCAAGCTGCAGGCCGATGGCGCCGCCGACAAGGTGGAAGGCACGGTCCAGAAGGCCGCCGGTAAGGTGAAGGAAGCAGCGCGCGACGCGCTCAAGCACTGAGCTGCGGCTCCGCTCGCCCAGAAGGCCGCCCACCGGGCGGCCTTTTGCATTAGGCTCCGAGCATTCAGCACGGAGTCGCGGGCATGATCGGCAGCATTCTGACGGGCGTCATCGCCCTCATTCACATCTACATCCTGATCCTCGAAATTTTCCTCTGGGACAAGCCGCAGGGGATCAAGGCGTTCGGCACGACGCCGGCCTTTGCGGCCGAGTCGAAGACGCTCGCGGCCAACCAGGGACTCTATAACGGATTCCTCGCGGCGGGGCTGATCTGGGGCATCTGGCTGGGCGAGGCCGGCGATCCGATCAAGATCTTCTTCCTGCTGTGCGTTGCGGTGGCAGGTGTGTTCGGGGCTGTCACCGTCGGCCGCAAGATCTTGTTCATACAGACAATTCCCGCTGTTGTGGCGCTAGTTGCCGTGTGGCTCGCCTGAGCTTTTGCACAAGCAGGTGGATACTCGGTTGGGCAAAAATTGCTCACGTGAGACGAACTGGCTAACCTTGCTCCTGCGGACGGATCTGAGGGGCCATAGACAGTGAGCTATCTGGAGTTGAAGCGGAGGCCACGCCTCCGACCGAGGGCAGTGCCGCCCTATTTCCGGCACATGGTGGAGGTCCTATGACCTCGAGCAAGACAGTGTCAGTCGCGTGGGCGGACGAGGCGCCGGAAGCGGCCCGGGAGCCTCCGCAAACTGGGGCGCGATCCACGGTGAAGCAGGTGGTGTTCCTGGTCGATTTCGGCATGGTCAGCCACGGGCTGGCCCCGCTGTTCGTCGACGGCCACGCCACCGAGATCGGCTTCTGGGGTTTCTCCAACGACATCATCCGCCGACTGACGCGGCTCAACGAACTCTACGACAGGCAGGTCAACTGGGACAACCCGAACGACCCGACCTGGCGGATATCCGAGCGCGACCGCAACGAGTTCAATGCGCTGCTGCCGTTCCTCGTCTCGGAAATCCAGATCGCGCTCGGCGACAATTGGGAAATCGTGCTGGAGAGCGAGCCGATCTAGCGTGATGGGCCTGTGTGAGATCGACCCATCCTGCCTCCGTACCGCATGACGTAGAGTGTGGGGCTGGGATTTTGCGCTCACTCAAAGCTGTAATGCAGTCGCACGCAGCCGGTGCCCAACATGTTGGATGACAGAAGCTTCAGGCGCTTTTCGAAGCCGGTGGCCGGAAAGAGCGGGAAGCCGCCGCCGAGCAGTTGCGAGATGACGTAGATCTCGATCTCGTCGAGTGCGCCGCGTTCCATGAACGCCATCTGCAACTGGCCGCCGCCGAGCATCCAAACGTCGCCGTCGTCGAGCGCGCGCAGTTCGGCGACCAGGGTGTCGATGTCGGTGCGGGTTTCGAGTGCGCCGATCGGCGAGGGCAGGGGGCGCGAGGTGACGACAATGACGCGCTGCTCGCCGTAGGGCCACGGGATGTTCTCGCGCACCAGCCAGTCATAGGTACCGCGGCCCATCACTACGGTACGAATGCGCTTGATAAACAGGTTGTAGTCGAACTCGCCCAGCTGCATATCGGTGCGCTGGGTGAGCCAGGTGAGGGACTCGCCGGGGTCGGCGATGTAGCCGTCGAGGCTCGAAGCGATGTAGCCGACGATGCGGGCCATGACGAATCTCCTTGTTGGCGCTGGTGTAAGCCATTTATAAACGAACATTCGTTTATATTGGAAGCCATGTCCAGACCCCGCAAGATTTCAGACGAGGACGTTGTTGAGGCGGTGGCGGGGCTGGTGTCGCGCGAGGGCCCGGCTGGCCTGACCTTCGCCTCGGCTTCGGCTGCCACGGGCCTGTCGCCGGCGACACTGGTGCAGCGTTATGGCAACCGCGAGGCGCTGTTGCGAGCGGCTTTGCTGTGGATGTGGGATCAGCTCGATCTCAGCGTTGCCGGCGCCGATGCGAGCCATCCGGTCAGCGCGGACGGGGCGATCGCGCTGCTGGTCCGGTTGTCGGCGGGGTATGGCGCCAGCGACGAGGCGGCGCAGGGCCTGCTGCTGCTGCGCGAGGATTTTCGCGATCCGGTGCTGCGGGCCCGCGGCGTGGCGTGGAACCAGGCGATGACCCGCGCGCTCGGCCGGCGGCTCAGCCAGGATCCGGTGCGGCAGGAACTGCTGGGCCGGCTGATGGCCAGCCAGTGGCAGGGTGCGGTGCTGTGGTGGGGGTTTTCGCGCGAGGGGACGCTGCGCGGCTTCCTCAGGCGCGAGATGCGCGAATGGCTGACGGTAACGGGCATTTCGTAGTTTTCGGGTTCATTCCGGCGCGAACCACCACTACATTCTCCGCATGCACTATCGCATGCTCGACACAGCTTTAGGCCCTATGGCGATCGGCTGGACCGATGCCGGGATTTCGCGCGTGCTGCTGCCCGGCGATACCCCTGAGGAAATGCGGGCGCGGCTCGAGAAGGCTGGAGGCGTCGAAGACGCCGGTGGCCAGGCGGAGGTCGCTGCGCGGATCCTCGCCTATGCCGAGGGGGCGAACGATAATTTCGCCGATGTCGCGCTCGACCTGTCGCGGGTGCCTGAGGTCAACCGCCGCATTTACGAACACATCCGCGAACTCGCCTGGGGCGAGACCACCACCTATGGCGCTATCGCCCGCTGGCTCGGCGATGTGGCGCTGTCGCGGGCGGTGGGCGCCGCGATGGGCGCTAACCCGATCCCGCTGATCGTGCCCTGCCACCGGGTGCTGGCTGCCGACGGCCGCACAGGCGGCTTCTCCTCGCCGGGTGGGGTCCGGGCCAAGATGGAAATGCTGGCGCTGGAAAAGGCCGCTTCGCCGACCGGGCAGTTTTCGTTCGGGTTCTAGGCAGCGTGGCGGCAACCTGCCGGCTCACTGTCCGCGCTTGAAGACCTTCAGGTGCCCCAGCTGCTTCACCACCTTGCTGGCGACGGTTTCGATCGGGTCAGCGATCGAAACGGCCAGCACGTTCTCGTCCGGGTCCGGCCGCTCCAGCGTCGCGAACTGGCTGTCGAGCAGCTTTGGGCTCATGAACTCGTGGTTGCGGGCCTCGATGCGTTTGCGGATCGTATCGATGTCGCCGTCGAGGAAGACGAAGAGGATCGGCTCGCCCGCCTTCTCGGTGAGGAAATCGCGATAGGCGCGCTTCAGCGCCGAGCAGGCGCCGACCGCGACGCCCTTCTGCTCGGCCGCTTCATGCAGCGCGCCGGCCAGCGTCTCCAGCCAGGGCCAGCGGTCTTCGTCGGTGAGCGGAATGCCGTTACGCATCTTCTCCTTGTTGGCAGGCGGGTGGTAACCGTCGCCATCGAGGAACGGGGCGTGCAGCCGCCGCGCTATGGCCGCGCCGGTCGCCGACTTGCCCGACGACGACACCCCCATGGCGATGATGATGCGGGCGTTCTCAAACGGTGGCAGTGAAGGCGCCGTCGACATAAAGAATGTGTCCGTTGACGAAGGTGGAAGCCTCGGAGGCGAGGAAGATGGCGGCGCCGCCCAGTTCGGCCGGCTCGCCCCAGCGACCCATCGGCGTGCGCTTTTCGACCCAGGAGTTGAATTCCTGGTTCTTCAGCAGCGCCTCGTTGAGCTCGGTGCGGATGTAGCCGGGAGCGATGCCGTTTACGTTGAGGCCGTGCTTGGACCAATCGACCGCCATGCCGCGGGTCAGGTTGGCGATCGCCGCCTTGCTCGCCGCGTAGGGGGCGATCGAGGGGCGGGCGAGGTTGCTCATCACCGAGCAGATGTTGATGATCTTGCCGCTCTTGCGCGCGATCATGCCGCGCGCCACGGCCCGGCCGACGATGAAGGCCGAAGTCAGGTTGGTGTCGATGACCTGCTTGAATTTTTCGAGCGGCCATTCCTCGAGCGGCGCACGGTGCTGCATGCCGGCATTGTTGACGAGGATGTCGATGGGGCCGATTTCGGTCTCGGCGTGAGCGATGGCGTCCTCGACGCTGTCCTCGCTGGTGACGTCGAAGGCCAGCGCCTTGACGTTCAGCGCGCCGTCACCGGCGAGACGCGACGCGGCATCACCGAGGGCCTCCGGGTCGCGGCCGTTGAGGATCACCTCGGCGCCGGCGCCGGCGAGCGCGGCAGCGATGCCGAAGCCGATGCCGCGGCTCGAACCAGTGACCAGAGCGCGCTTGCCGCTCAGATTGAATAGAGAAATCGAGTCCAAAGTCAGTGCCCCTCCCAGGCTCAAGGCGGCGCGAGACTAGTAGATGACGCGCGGCTTGGTAAGACCAAGAGACCTTCGTGGTGAGGAACGTGCACAGGGCAGGTAGGTCAGGGCTCCGATGGGGTGGCGTTCGGGCGTCGCCCGTGCCAAAAAGCCGCGCAAAGAAATCCTAATGACTCCCAATGGAGATAATGATGGCGTCTGCCGATATCGGCCTGATCGGGCTCGCAGTAATGGGCTCCAATCTGGCGCTCAACATCGCCGAGAACGGCTACACCATCGCGGTCCACAACCGCACTGCCTCAAAGATCGATGATTTCGTCGCGATGGCGAAAGAGCAGGGGCTTGATCAGAAGGTCGTGCCGGAAGCCGACCTCGTGCAGTTCATCCAGTCGGTGAAGCGGCCGCGCTCCATCATCATCATGGTCAAGGCCGGCAAGCCGGTCGACGAGATGATCGAGCAACTGCTGCCGCATCTCGAAGCGGGCGACGCTATTCTCGAGTGCGGCAACTCGCTCTATACCGACAGCCAGCGGCGCTACGAGTATCTGAAATCCAAGAATATTGGCTTTCTCGGCATCGGCGTCTCCGGTGGCGAGGAAGGCGCGCGCCATGGCCCGTCGATCATGGTCGGCGGTCCCGAGCAGCAGTGGAAGAACGCCCAGCCGATCCTCGAGGCGATCTCGGCCAAGTTCAACGGCGAGCCGTGCTGCGCCTATCTCGGCGAGGGCGGCGCGGGCCACTTCGTCAAGATGATCCACAACGGCATCGAGTATGGCGACATGCAGATGATCGCCGAAACCTATGGCGTGATGCGTGACGGGCTGGGGATGAACCCGGCTGCCGCGTCAAAGGTGTTCAAGGACTGGAACCAGGGGCCGCTGAACTCCTACCTGATCGAGATCACCGGTTACGTGCTCGAGGCGATCGAGCCCAAGACCGGCAAGCCCCTTGTCGAGCTGATCCTCGACAAGGCGGGCCAGAAGGGCACCGGCACCTGGACCGCCATCGCGGCGCAGCAGCTGGCCGTGCCGGCCACTGCCATCGAGGGCGCCGTAGCGGCGCGCTCGATCTCGTCGCGCAAGGATGAGCGCGTCGCGGCCGAGGCGGTGTACGGCAAGCCGTCGGCCGGCAAGGGCGATGTATCGCTGGCCGAGCTCGAAAAGGCGCTGCTGGCAGGCAAGATCGTGTCCTACGCGCAGGGCTTTGCCGTGCTGTCGAAGGCCTCGGAAGAGTTCGGCTGGAACCTGCCGCTCGCCACTATTGCCAAGATCTGGCGCGCCGGCTGCATCATCCGCTCTCGCTTCCTCGACCAGATGTCGGCGGCTTACGCCAAGGGCGGCGCCACCAACCTGCTGATGGTGCCCGACTTCGTCACCATCATGCAGGACGCGCATAAGTCGTTGCGCAAGATCGTCGCTGCAGGCGCCATCGGCGAATTCCCGCTGATTTGCCTTTCGGCCTCGCTGGCCTATTTCGACAGCTATCGCCAGGCCCAGGGCACGGCGAACCTCACCCAGGGCCAGCGCGATTTCTTCGGCGCGCACGGCTTCATCCTCACCGATCGCGAAGGCGAGCAGCACGGCAAGTGGCCATCGACGCTGGGGAAGTAAGCACCACCCACTGCACCAAGAGAAATCCCCGCGAAAGCGGGGATTTTCGTTTGTGCTACTGACCGGCGGGACGTTCGATCGGATCGCCGTTCTCGTCGTGCGGCGGGGTCTGTTGCTGGCCGGGCTGGGCCATTTCGTGGATGTGCTCTTTCTTGGCCACGCGCGGGCGGTGCATCAGGTCGAAGCGGCGCACGGTGTAGATGAACAGCAGTGCTGCAACGATCACCAGGATGCCGGCGCCAAGGAACGGTGCGCCCGGGAAATAGCCCGGCGTGCCGGGTTGGCCTTGCGTGAAGTGGCTGAACAACTGCGTTGCCAGCAGGGGGCCGAGAATCGAGGCCAGCGAGTTGGTGGCGTTGATGGCGCCCTGCAACTCGCCCTGCGCATCGTCGGGCACCTGGCGCGACATCAGCGAGTTGATCGCCGGGCCCGCGACACCGGCAAGCGAGCCGAAGATCAGGAAGAAGTAGAGCGGGATTTCGGAATGGATAGAAGCCGTGCCGATGAAGGCGATCGCGGCCGCCAGCATGCCGAGCAGCACGGTGGACCACTCGCCGATGCGCTTGGTCAAGAGGCCGACCAGCAGGGCTTGGCTCGCGGCGAAGCCCAGGCCGAAACATCCCAGTGCGACGCCGATCTGGGCGGAAGAGAAGTTCAGCACTTCGATGGTGAAGAAGTTCCACACCGACGGGAAAGACTGGCTGGCAAGCACGAACATGCCCAGCGAACCCATAAGCCAGAGCACCACGGGGTTCTTGCTCAAGCTCCACAGCACGCCGAACGGGTTGGCGCGGCGGATATCGAACTTGCGGCGCTTGTCCTTGGCGAGGCTCTCGGGGAGCACGAAGAAGCCGAACAGCAGGTTGGCTCCGGCGAGAACAGCCGCTGCGTAGAACGGCCAGCGCGGTCCCAGTTCGCCAAGCAGGCCGCCGATAACCGGGCCGAAAATGAAGCCGAGGCCAAAGGCGGCGCCGATCAGCCCGAAGCGGTGGGCGCGCTTCTCGCGCGGAGTGATGTCGGCGATGTAGGCGGTTGCCGTCGCCACCGAGGCGCCGGAGATGCCGGCGATGGTGTGGCCGATGAAGATCAGCACCATCGAGTTGGCAAAGCCCATGATGGTGTAGTCGATGGTCAGCCCCGCCAGTGCGATCAGGATGATCGGGCGGCGGCCGAAGCGGTCTGAGAGGTTGCCGAGCGCAGGACCGAACAGGAACTGCATCAGCGAATAGGCGAAAACCAGATAGCCGCCGATCACCGCGGCCTGCGCGACGCTGCCGCCCGAGAGCTGGCCGATCAGTTGCGGCAGCACCGGCAGGATGATGCCGTAGCCCAGCATATCCAGGAAGATGGTGATGAGCACGCAGGCGAGCGTGAGATTGGATTGCGGAGAAACAGGCATGCGGGGCGACTATTCCCAATTTGGAGCGGCAGTTGACACACCGCCTTCGACGAAGGCAAGCGCCAAGGGGTTAGTGGACATCCTGCCGCGGCGGGCGCGGCGCTGAGGGCAACCCCTCGGGATCGGGCGCGGCGTCGTAGCCGTAGAGCCAGCCGAGGCGCTTCAGATGCCCCCGTGGGCCCTGCAGTTTCACTACGGCGTTACGGGCGAGCGTGAAGGGCCACTCCAGGTGGAAGGCAAAGCCGTTGGAGGTTGAGAGTTTTCGCACCCGCTCGACGCGCGGCTGGCGCAGCGCAGCGTAACGACGGAGCGCCGACTCGGCGTCGGCTTCGGTCATCAGCAGCGGCGCGAGGATGGCGGCATCCTCGATGGCCATGGCGGCGCCCTGGGCCTGGAACGGCAGCATGGCGTGTGCGGCATCGCCGATGAGGCCGACACCGCCTTCGGACCAGGTCGGCGTGGTGACGGTGGAGACCGGCCAATAACCCCACTCATCGCCGGCGGCTTCGCGGATAGCGGCGAACTGCCGGCTCTTCAGCGCCGCCCAGGGCAGGTCCGGCGCGCGTGGCGGCTCGGCGCCAAAAGTGCGTGCGGCCTTGGATTTGGCGAACAGCGCGACGTTGACCTGGTGACGGTGCGGTAACGGATAGGTTACGGCATGATAGCCCGGACCCCAGAGCAGGCTCGTGCGGTCCGGCGCCAGAACGCCGTCGAGCGCCGACTGACCGAGCGTGATGCGCCAGGCGACCATGCCAGAATACGTGGCCTCGGGGCCCATCAGCACGCCCGTACGGGTACGCGAGTTGACACCGTCGGCGCCGATGAAGGCGAAAGCCCGGGCTGAGCGCGACTTGCCGTCGGCCTCATCGACCGTAACGGAGACGCCGCGCGAATGGCTCACCACATCGTAGGCCCGTACACCAAACAGCAGGTCGATATTGGCGAAGCGCTTGCACGCCCGGTACAGCACTTCGGCGAGATCGGCGCGGTGCATCATGGTATACGGCACACCGAAGCGCTGCTCCATCACCTGGCCGAGTTCCAGCGTCAGCAGCGGATGGTTCGCGCCATAGGGATAGACGTCGATTCCCTCGGGCTCGAACGCCTTCGCGGCCAGCGCCTTGTCGAGGCCCAGCCGATTGAGGATCTTGCGCGCATTGGGGCTGACCTGCAGGCCGGCGCCGACTTCCTGTACCCGCGCGTTGCGCTCGAGCACCACGACAGTCGCGCCGAACTTGGCCAGCGCCAACGCCAGCGTCATGCCGGCAATGCCGGCGCCCGCGATATAGACGGTGCGTCCGTTGCCGGACATCGGGGAAATCAGGCGGCTTCGGAGTGATACACCGCGGAGAGCGGCTCGGAGGTGCCGGGCGCCAGCTGCGGGTTGAACACGTAGAGCGTCGAGCAGTACGAGCAGACCGTCTCGTTGTCCTTGCCCATGTCGATATAGATGTGCGGGTGATCGAACGGGGGCAGGGCGCCGACACACATGAACTCCTTGGAGCCGACCTCGATGCGCGGCAGACCCTGGGTATTGTGGAAGTGCGGGGTGCTCTCGTGCGCCATCGGGTGGTCCTCGGGTTCGAATTCGGCCGGAACATAGCGGGGGGAGGGCGGGAAGCCAAGCGTCGCGGTGCGCGTGTTGGATGCTCCGGTGCGGGAAGAGCACCCCCACCCCTGTCCCCTCCCCGCAAGGGGGAGGAGACGCTCACATGGATGAGCTTGGACAAGCCGCTAGTGCTTGCTAAACCAGCGCCCCAATCGAAAGGCCGTTCCCTTGTCCCAGTTCAGCTCCGCCGGAATCTCCATCGCCTATGAAGTGCATGGCGAGGGCAAGCCGATCCTCCTGATCCACGGCTTTGGCTCGTCGGGGAAGGTCAACTGGATCGACACCGGCTGGGTGGAGACACTGGTGGGGGCGGGCTACCAGCCGATCACCTTCGATAATCGCGGCCACGGCGCCTCCCGAAAACTCTACGACGCGCAGCTCTACTTCGCCCATGAGATGGCAAGGGACGCCAAGCGCCTGCTGGACCACCTCGGCATCGTGAGGGCGCCGATCATGGGCTACTCGATGGGCGCCCGCATTGCCGCCTATCTGATGCTGCAAGAGCCTGATGCGGTCAGCTGCGCCGTATGGGGCGGCATGGGGCTCAACCTGATCTCCGGGCTCGAGGACAGCGAGGAGATCATCTCGGCGTTGACTGCCGAGTCGCTCGACCAGGTGACCGGGCGCACCGGCCGGCAGTTCCGCATCTTTGCCGATCACAACAAGGCCGACCGCGCGGCACTTGCGGCCTGTATGGTCAACTCGCGTGAACCGATGCGCGAGGCCGATGTCCGGCGTATCAGCCAGCCGGTGCTGGTCGCGGTCGGCAGCGACGACGACATGGCCGGGTCGGCTGCGGGGCTTGCGGCGCTGCTGCCGCAGGGCGAAGCCTTCACCATCGAGCGGCGCGATCACATGCGCGCGACGGGCGATAAGCAGTTCAAGGCGGCGGCACTGGAATTCCTCGCGCGGCACGCCCAGGAGTAACCATTCAGCGCGAGTTCAGCGGCCGCGAACCAATCTGTGCGCTATGGGTTGGTATCGGAGCACGTTTTGGCTTATATCGGCATCCGCCGATGGAGAGCGTTATGAGCACGAATTTAAGAACGGCCAATGTCACGGCCATGGACCCGGTGTGGGATGCAGTGGTTTCGGGCGCCCGCCAGGTGGTTGCTACTGAACCCTCGCTCACCAACCTGCTCTATTCCAACGTGCTCAACCACGACGGCTTCGAGGATGCGCTGGCCCACCGGCTGGCAGAGCGGCTCGACCATCCCGACGTTTCCGCCGACCTCATCCGCCAGGCGTTCCGCGAGGCGCTCGAGGCGCGCCCGGAGATCGGGCTCGAGGCGCGCGCCGATCTCGCGGCAACGCTGGAGCGCGATCCGGCACTGCACAAGGCGGTCGATTGCTTTCTCTATTTCAAGGGTTTTCACGCCATCCAGACGCACCGCTTCGCGCATGCGCTGTGGCTGATGGGCCGCAAGGATTTCGCGCTCTACCTGCAGAGCCGCTCGAGCGCGGTGTTCCAGGTCGACATCAATCCGGCGGCGCGCATCGGGAAGGGCATCATGCTCGACCACGCCACCGGCTTCGTGGTCGGCGAGACCGCCACGATCGGTGACAATGTCTCGATCCTGCAGGGCGTGACGCTGGGCGGCACGGGCAAATCCGAGGAAGATCGCCACCCCAAGATCGGCAATGGCGTACTGATCGGCGCCCACGCCGTGGTGCTGGGCAATATCCGGGTGGGCGACTGCGCGCGCATCGGCGCGGGCTCCGTGGTGGTCAAGGAAGTCCCGCCGAGGGTGACCGTCGCCGGCGTTCCGGCGCGGATCATTGGCGAGGCGGGCACGCCGCATCCGGCGTCAGTGATGGACCAGTTGGCCGTGGTGCAGGACCTCACCGGCTGATTCTGCCGCGAACCGGCGGGCCCTCCGCCCGCATTTTGCGCCCTTCATCGCGGAAAAATGCATGGCACGGGATTGCCCGCCGGGGCGCAATGCCTATTGTGGCGATCCCAAATCGACCCTCGCGAATGCCCTTGAAGGAGCCGCCGTGAACCATCCTGAAATCATCAAGCTCCAGAAGTTTCTGCAGCAGAAGTTCGGCAACCGGAACATCGATGTCCGCCCGCGCAACAAGCAGAACGACAGCGTGGAAGTGTATCTGGGCGAGGAATTCCTCGGCCTGATCTATGTCGACGACGAGGACGGTGACCGGTCCTACAATTTCCAGATGGCTATTCTGGACGTCGACCTGGACGAGATCCACTAAGGACCGTCTGCCGGGAGCGCGGCCTGATCGGTCGCGCTTTCGAACGGGAAAAGTCTGCGACTTTTGCTGAAGGCGCTCTAGAGCGCGCCGATCTGCCCCAGCCTGGCGGTGAGTTCCGCATCGAAATCACGCCAGTGCTGCAGCGCGGGTTCCGGGAAGGCGTAGACCGCCGCGACGCCCGGCCCGAGATAGACTGTCCTCAGGCACTGGCCTGTCGCCGCCGAGGCAATCGGCTTCGAACATTTGGCGACGAACGGCTCGGCCGACAGTGGGTCGTACCAGACCACTTCATCTGCATAGCCACCATCGGCCCGTAGCGGCTTGCCCACGAGACCTGGTGCGCCGGTCAACTGCTCGGGCAGGAACTGATGCAGGTACACGCCATCGAGCAGGGCTGCGCTCGGTCGCGCGCGGCTGCGCGGCAGCAGCGTCACGTCCACCGGCTCGCTATGTCCGTCGACACCGAATGGCAGCTCGAAGCGCAGGTCGATCTGCTTGGCAAAACCCTCGATGCGCTGCTCCTCGTAGCGAAACCAGGACAGCGGGATTTCGAGATCGCGGCCGCCGAGCGTCCGGGTGAGGGTGGTTTCGGTATCGAGCCGGTGCGCCTGCGTTCGCGCCCCGCGCCCGGCGGCGTCGATCAGGTAGGCAACGCCGATTCCAGCGAGGCCCAGCAGCACGGCAATGGCAGCGAGATTGAAGCCGATCGGGTGGTGATGGGGTCTGTGGACCTGCGCCTCGCCGGCCATCGCTGCAAATTAACCAGTGTTGTGTGCGTCAGGTGACATCCCACTGGGCGCCGGATATGCTTAACAAAGAGTTAAGACGATCATTCAGAGGGCGCGTGAATGCTCAGGGAATTGCTGCTGGCCGGCCTGATCATGGCGGTCGGGCTCGCCATCGCCGGTGCCGGCACCTACCTCTATCAGTGGCTGGCGAAGACTCAGGCCGAGCTGCGCTATGACGGTAAGACCTTTGCCCACGGCCTCGGCCACCTGGCAATGAGTTTCGTCTGCGGTCCGTTCATCATGCTGCAGCTGGGCTGGCAGCACGATCGCAACGGTACGCTGTCGATCAGTTCGGCCCTGATCGCAGCATTCGTCGGCTTCGGCTGGGCCTTCATCACCGGGCTGATGTTCGTCGGCACCTATTTCGCCATCACCAGCTGACGGCGTAGGCCTTACTTCGACGCAACGAAGGTGGTGCGGGGATCGACCAGGTCGACCCACTGGCCGGCGTCGGCCTGCGACTGGCGCTTGAGGTAGGTGTAGGGCGTCTCGTTCCAGACGAGGATGCGGCCATCCTGGTTGTCGAGCACGAGGTCGCCACGGTCGGTACGGACCATCAGCACGGCATGGCCGGTGCCCTTGGCTTCGCGGACCACGGTGACCAGCAGGGTCGACGGGTTCCAGCCGGCGGCGACCAGCGCCTTGCGCTTGGCCAGCGCAAAGTCCTCGCAGTCGCCATAGCCGTCATCGGGGTAGGCCCAGTACTCGGCGACCTGATAGTAGTCCTCGTCGGTGATGGCGGTGATCGCCGAGTTGACGATGTTGTTGACTTGGACGAGTTCGGCCCAGCGCGCTTCGGTCAGCACCATGGCGCCAACGGCGTTCGGGTTGGCCTTGCATTCACTGCGATGCGACTTGCAGAACTCGGAGGCGCCCACCGGGATGCTGGTGACGCCACCGGCCGGAGCGTAGGCGGGGTTGGTGAAATCGACCTGGTCGGCGTGTGCCGGCATGGCGAGAACGAATGCCGCCATCCCGATTGCGACTGCCGCTGCGATGAACCCTTTGAACTTCGACATCGTGGTTGCCCCCTGACGGAAGCCACGATGCCGGGGCCGAATTGCCCCGAACGAAAAACTGCAAGCTAGTTTTTATGCGAATTCGAACGGTCCTGGTGAGGACTCGTTAGGCATAGCGGGGCGGATAGAAATCAGAGGCGGCCAGAGCGCTCACAACGAAAGGCTCTAGTTGACCCGGAGGTTCTGCTGCACGACGGTCAGCATTTCCTGGGCAGAGACGAACTCGACCGCGACGCCATCGCCGAAATGACGAACCACGCGGGCGCGCATGCGGCCGAGGGTGACCGGGGTGCCCATCGCCGGGCGGACGGCGAGTTCGATCGCGGCGCCCGACAGCGAGATGTCGATGATCTTGCAGTTGTAGCGGCGGCCATCGTCGAGCACGACGGTGGAGTGCCGGTTGTCGGGCACGACGCGCTCGTGCCGGCGGTCTTCCGGCAGGTTGAGCAGATCCTTGTTGGCGAGCCAGGTGAGTTGTGCCGCCATCTTGTCGCGCTTGCGCGAGGTCGCGACGATATCCATCTTGAAGCCACCATCGATGACATCGGTGATGTCCCCCTCGATGCGGCCGAGATGATCGATGTAAGCGATGACGCGTTCGCCGGCGATCCCCGAGATCGGCGCGATCACCACGGCGTCACCCGGCGACATTTCGAGCACCTGGCAGGGGAACTCGCGGCGATCGGTAAGCATGTAGCGGCCGAGCAGCGAGACCCTGACGCGCTGAAAGCGCGGCAGTTGCGCATACGAGCGGGCAGGTCGCGCGGAGCGTGCGTTGTCGGTGAGCATCAGAGGAGACCTGCCGGGGCCAAGCGATTGATTGGCCTACACTAGTCCGCTCTTGGTTAATCGAAGGTAAGGCTTGCGGCGCACAATGCGCCAAATCGGCGATTTTTAGAGCCGCATTGCGTTTCCTTGAACCGCACTGCTGCTCCGAGCCCTTGTTTGTCGCGAGATCGAAGCGGAAAAGTCTGCAACTTTTCCTGATCTCGCTTCAGCGCCGACCGCCATCAATCACTGCAAGATGAGCGTAGCGGCGAGCGGTACGGCCGAACACGGTGGCGCTCATCGGGGCAGGGACGGGCGATCCGGCGCTGGCAAAGACCAGGTCCTCGGCCGGCACGGAAGCCGCCACATCGCTCGCCATATCGGCCAGCGACACGTCGTCCGGCCAGATCAGGCGCAGGCCGGTGATGCGCTGCTCCATGATCGGCTGCACGCCGAACCAATAGGGTTCGTCGATCGAGGTCATGGCGCCGAGCAGGCGCGTCTGAGTGCTGCCATTGTGACGCAGCGGCAGCAGGATGGTCTCGACCGACAGGCGGGTGTGCACCGCCGTCGTGCCCTGGAACGTGACGAGGGCAACCGCATGATCCTCGGTGACGGCGCGGACCAGGGTGTCGATGGCGTCGCGGTCGCGTTCGTGCCACAGACGCGTGAAGGAGCGGCCTTTCAGCTCGCGGGCATAGGCCGAGCAGAGATGCGAGCCGGCAAGGCGGAAATCGAACTCGTTGGAATCGTTGAGCTCGAGGATAAAGGTATTGGCGAGGGCGGAACGGATTCGGGTCGGGTCGATATCGCGCCGATCCGGAGCACTGCGAGAACCGCGGAGCGCATTCCAATAGTCGAACAGCGCCTTGGTGCTGGCCTTTTGCATAGTCTTTTTGCCTTGTTCCCAAACCCCGAGCATCGCGTCCCGGAGAAGGGGCGACCGCCGCAACACCAAGAGTGACAAATGCCTGAGCGGAAATCGCCCTTAAACAATTGTTAGGGTTAACGCGGCGGACCCCGTGTGGATAAGTCGGGGGATTGGGCTACAAAGCCCGGAAAACCGGGAGTTTTCATGTCTGACGAGCGAAATCACCAACAAAATCAGGCGTCTGACGGTCGCCAGCCGGCCATTCTGCTGCCCGGGGCAGTGACCGCGCTGCTGGGCCTGATGTTGGCCGTGCACCTCGCCAGAGCCTTCGTTCTTAACGAACAAGGTGTCCTGCAACTGATCACCTGGTTCGCCTTCATTCCCGCTCGCGGCATGCCCGGAGCCGAGATCGACGGAGGGTGGATACCGCTGCTCTGGACACCGTTCACACATGCCTTTTTGCATGCGGGATGGGACCACCTTTTAATCAATTGCGCCTGGTTGGCCATTTTCGGCACCCCGGTGGCCCGCCGTTACGGCCCCCGAGCCACGGTGATTCTCTTCCTTGCGAGTGCCGCGGCTGGGGCTGCGGCGTTCGCGGCAACGACACTGCCGATGTTGCAGGTGCTGCTCGGCGCCTCCGGCGGCGTCGCGGGGCTCACCGGGGCCGCGTGCCGTTTCATCTTCCAGCCGGTGATCGTCGGGCGCGATCCCGAGACCGGTACCGAGCACGTGCTCGGTCGGCGGATGGCGAGCCTCGGTGAGCTGATGCGCAACCAGCGTGCCGCCTTCTTCATTGTGGTGTGGCTGGTGCTGAATGCGGCCGTGCCGTTTCTGCCGATGCTGATCGGGCAATCGATCGGCATCGCCTGGCAGGCACATCTGGGCGGTTTCCTTGCCGGCCTGTTCCTCACGCCGCTGTTCGAACGCCGCCCCGCCGCCCCTGAGGAGGAAAGCAAATGAGCGATATCATCGACCTCACGGCCCGCATCGTGACGCTGGAGACGACGATCGCCTTTCAGGACCAGGCGATCGAGGAGCTGAACTCGGCGCTCGCCGAGCACTTCAAGGAAATTGAGGCGCTGAAGCGAGAGCTGCACAATCTCGGCTCGCAGTTGCGCGACGTCGAGGCGCACCCGGCGCTGGCGCCAGCGGTCGAACCGCCGCCGCCGCACTACTGAGCTTTGTAGACCTCAGCCGGATCGAACAGCCGTGGCTCGCCGCTCTGGCGCAGCGTCGCGGCGTCCTCGACGATGCGGTAGAAGCAGCTTTTCCTGCCGGTGTGGCAGGCCGCGCCGCGCCCAGTCTGCTCGACCAGCAGCAGCACCACGTCCTGGTCGCAGTCAGTCCGCATCTCAACGAGCTTCTGGATTTCGCCCGAGCTTTCACCCTTCTTCCAGAGCTTTTTCCGCGAGCGCGAATAGTAGTGCACCTCGCCGGTCTCGATAGTGAGCCGCAACGCCTCTGCGTTCATATGCGCCACCATCAGCACGCGATTGCTGCCGGCCTCCTGCGCCACGGCGGTGACGAGGCCGTGCGCGTCGAATTTCGGCGCGAACAGGGTGCCTTCCTCGAGGTCGGCGTGGCTGAGGGCAGTGGGGTCGGCAAAGGAGGTGTTCATGGCCGGGTTCTATCCCGCGCCCGTCTTGCGCTCAATCCTCGAGTGCGATCCAGATTTCGACCGTGCCGAGGCCGGTGTGCTCGTTGAAGTCGGGCCCATAATACTCGATGAAGCTCCACGGCCCGCGCTTCTTGCGGTAACCGGAGGTCGGCAGCCACTGGGCAAAGATCGCTTCGATGGTCGAGCGGATGGTGGTGATGTGGCCGCGATGTGCGAGGCGGGCGTAGCGCTGGGCCGGCACGGTGACCAGCGTGAACTCGCGCGGCAGCTCGGCGGTCTCGCGCACCTCCATGGCAGCCATGTACTCGCACTCGCCGGTTTCGCTGAAATAGCGCCCGGAGAGGCCGTAATAGACGCCCGGGATTTCGCCGGGAACGTTGCCGACATAGGGGCCGAAGCGCTGCCACTGCGCCGGGATCCCGGCATCGGCGTTGGCGGCGTAGCGTGCCAGCAGCCCCGCGACACGGATCGGGCCGCGGTCCTCGATGCGCGGGGCGCATAGGTCTACCGGCACGTCGGGATCGATGCGCAGCGGCTCGAGCAAAGGCAGGTCGTCGAGCCGCCGGCGGCGTCGCACCTCTTCCGGCGTCAGGCCGGTCAACGTGCGGAAGGCACGGGTGAAGGCCTCGTGCGAGCCGTAGCCGGCGTCGAGCGCGACGCCAAGGATATCGGGGGCGCCGCCGGCCAGCGCCTTTGCCGCCTCGGTGAGTCGACGGCCGCGCAGATAGGCGGAGATCGAGTAGCCGGTGGCCTCGGGGAAGATGCGCGACAGGTGGTAGCGCGACACGCCCGCATGCACGGCCATTTCCTCGAGCGTCAGCGGCATGCCGAAGCGCGATTCGATGATCCAGAGGGTCTTGGCGACGGCGGACATGGGCTCACCCTATGCCCGCCCAGATATAGCAGACTTGATCGCGGTTGCGGTCAATCCCCGCGTTCGCGGGGAGGGGCTTCCTGCCTGAAGATGCTAGCGCTTGCCGACCATGGCGAAGAAGCGATCCTGCTCGTTGCGGTCCTCGGCGAACACGCCGGTAAAACGCTGTGTGATGGTGAGTGCGCCGTGGGCCCGCACGCCGCGCATCGACATGCACATATGTTCGGCTTCGATCATCACCGCGGCGCCGCGGGGGTTGAGGTGCTCGTTGATGGCGTCGATGATCTGCGCCGTCATGTTCTCCTGCACCTGCAGGCGACGGGCATAGACCTCGACCAGGCGGGCAAGCTTGGACAGCCCGACGACGCCGTCATGCGGCAGGTAGGCGATGTGCACCTTGCCGAAGAACGGCACCATGTGGTGCTCGCAGTGCGACGAGAACGGGATATCGCGCACCAGCACGACATCATCGTAGCCGCCGACTTCCTTGAAAGTGGTCTGCAGGACTTCCCCGGCATCCTGCTGGTAGCCGCCGAAAAACTCGCCATAGGCGCCGGTGACCCGGTGCGGCGTGTCGAGCAGGCCCTCGCGGGTGGGATCGTCGCCGGCCCAGGCGATCAGCGTGCGAACCGCCGCTTCCGCCTGTTCGCGGCTGGGACGGGTAATTTCAGGGACGAGCTTGACGTGCTGCGGCTTGGCGCTGGCGTCCATCTTTGTTTCCTCGGTCAATAGCAGGCGACAGACGCAATACGTCGCCCCACGGTTCCCGGTACGGTGTCAGTGACGATGGACGCCGCTGACTTGTTGCATCTCCATCACTATATAGGTTGGCAACGACAGCGGCCAAGAAACAGTTTCGCGAAAAAGATGGAACTCAGCGATCTTTATTCGGACCGGATCCTCGAACTCGCCGGCAATCAGCCAAGGCCAGGGCGGCTCGCCGATCCCGATGCCAGCGCCCGCAAGGTGAGCCGGGTCTGCGGCTCGACCATCGAAGTGGATATCAAGGTCGCCGACGGAGTGATCACCGGCTACGGCCATGACATCCAGGCCTGTGCGCTCGGACAGACCTCGGCCGCCGTGGTGGCGACCCATGTGGTGGGCACGCCGGTCGGCGAGTTCCGAAGGGTGCGCGATGAGATGACCGCCATGCTCAAGGCCGATGGCCCGCCGCCATCCGGCGAGAAATGGGCCGATCTCAGATATCTCGAGCCGGTACGCGAGTACCGCCCGCGCCACACCTCGACGCTCCTGGTGTTCGACGCGGTGTGCGAGGCGCTGGACAAGCTCGAGGCTCCGCAGGTCGCGGCTGCGGGCTGATGCAGCGCATCGCGCAGGTGTTCTGGAGCGTCGTCGACTGGCCGTTCAAGCTCGTCTCCTACGTGCTGATCCAGGGCTATCGCTACTCGCTGTCGATGTTCATGGGCCGCACCTGCCGGCACGCTCCGAGTTGCTCGGAATTCACCCGCGACGCCATCTGGCGTCACGGCTTCTGGCCCGGCGGCTGGATGGGCCTGGCGCGGATCGTCCGGTGTCGGCCGGGCGGCACGCATGGCTACGATCCGGTGCCGGAGGCGGTACCATCCGACGCGCGTTGGTATGTGCCCTGGACGTACGGGCGCTGGAAATAGCGCAGCACGGATCGTTTTTCGTCGTCCGCCGTTGTTGCTGGTGAGCCGGAATGTTCTGGCTGGCTGGATACTTATCGGGAAGGAAGACGTGAGATGGCTTTCGACGGCGTGGGTTGGCTTGCCGCCATCATCATCGGCGGCATAGCGGGTTGGCTCGCTGGGCGGTTCATGAACAACAGCAGCGGCGTGGTGATGAACATCATCCTGGGCATCGTCGGCGCGATCGTCGCCAGCCTGGTGTTCGGGTTATTGGGCATCTCGTTCGGCGGCTGGTTCGGTTACCTGATTGCCGGCGTGATCGGCGCCTGCATCCTTATTGCCATCGGCAGAGCGGTATCGAGCCGGCGAACCTAGCGCTTCGCCGCCTCGGCCCTTTCGGACGGATTGCATCGCCCGGAGCCCGCGCGCTCCGGGCGAACTCGTGCGTCGGCTTGGCGTAGCCCCGCGACACATGCTAGACACCCCGCCTTGCCGGCACTTCCGCCGGCAATTTCCATTGGAGATGAAAATGATCAAGGTGACGTTCCCCGACGGTGCAGTACGCGACTATGCGCGTGGCACCACCGGGACCACCGTGGTCGAGGGCATCTCCCCCAGCCTCGCCAAGAAGACGGTCGCCATGAAGTGGAACGGGGTTCTCAGCGACCTGTCCGATCCGCTCGAAGAAGACGGCAAGATCGAGTTCGTGATGCGCGATAGCGCCGACGGGCTCGGGCTGATCCGCCATGACGCGGCGCACGTGCTTGCCGAGGCAGTGCAGGAGCTGTGGCCCGAGACGCAGGTCACCATCGGTCCGGTGATCGAGAACGGCTTCTACTACGACTTCAAGCGTGACACGCCGTTCAGCGAGGATGACTTCGCCACCATCGAAAAGAAGATGGCCGAGATCATCGCGCGCGGCGCCGCCTTCACCAAGGAGGTCTGGTCCCGCGACGAGGCCAAGCGCGTGTTCGCCGCCAAGGGCGAGAACTTCAAGGTCGAGCTGGTCGACGCCATTCCGGCCGACCAGATGATCAAGATCTACAAGCAGGGCCAGTGGTTCGACCTCTGCCGCGGCCCGCATATGCGCTCGACCAAGGACATCGGCACTGCGTTCAAGCTGACCAAGGTGGCCGGCGCCTACTGGCGTGGCGACAGCAACAATCCGGTGTTGAGCCGCATCTATGGGACGGCCTTCGCCAGCCAGAAGGAACTCGACGAGTACCTGCACATGATCGAGGAAGCCGAGAAGCGGGACCACCGCCGCATCGGCAAGGATCTCGACCTGTTCCATCTGCAGGAGGAAGCCCAGGGGTCGGTGTTCTGGCACCCCAAGGGCTATGTCCTCTACAACCAGATGGAGGCTTATATCCGCCGCCGGGTGAACGCCAACGGCTACAACGAGGTGAAAACCCCGCAGCTGATGTCGTCCAAGTTCTGGGAAGCCTCCGGCCACTGGGGCAAGTACCGCGAGAACATGTTCGTCGTGCCCGACGAGGTGCCCGGCACCGAGGAGACGGGTCCGGTGCTCTCGGGCAAGGCAGAACTGATGGCGCTCAAGCCGATGAACTGCCCGGCCCATATCCAGATCTTCAACCAGGGGATCAAGAGCTACCGCGACCTGCCGATCCGCATGGCCGAGTTCGGCTGCTGCCACCGTAACGAAGCGCACGGCGCGCTGCACGGGCTGCTGCGCGTGCGGCAGATGACGCAGGACGACGCCCACATCTTCTGCACCGAGGAGCAGATCCAGGCCGAGACCGAGCGTTTCGTGCACCTGTTGTACTCGGTGTACGAGCACATGGGTTTTGAGAACGTCGTCATCAAGCTCGCGACGCGGCCGGAAAAGTTCGGCGGCACCATCGAGCGCTGGGACGCGGCGGAGAAGGCGCTGGGCGATGCGCTCAAGGCCACCGGCTACGACTTCGTCATCGCCGAGGGCGAGGGCGCCTTCTATGCGCCCAAGCTCGAGTTCCACCTGAAGGACGCCATCGGGCGCTCCTGGCAGGTGGGGACGCTGCAGCTCGACTATGTGTTGCCGGAGCGACTCGGGGCGATGTATGTCGCCGAAGACGGAACCAAGAAGTACGCCGTGATGCTGCACCGCGCGATCCTCGGCTCGCTCGAGCGCTTCATCGGCATGATGATCGAGCACTATGCCGGCAAGATGCCGATGTGGCTGGCCCCCACCCAGGTGGTGGTCGCGACCATCGTCTCGGAAGCCGACGACTATGCCCAGAAACTGGTCGACCGGCTGAAGGCGGGCGGCATTCGGGCCGAGCTCGACGCACGCAACGAGAAGATCAACTACAAGGTGCGCGAGCACTCGGTGCAGAAAGTTCCGCTGATGTTCGTGGTCGGCAAGCGCGAGGCGGAGGAGGGAACCGTATCGGTTCGCCGCCTCGGCACCGAAGGCCAGAAGGTGATCGCTGCCACCGACGCGATCGTCGAGCTGATGGCGGAAGCCGTGCCACCGGACCTCAAGCAGCAGGCTGCATAGCAAGATACGAAAGGGGCCGCAGCGATGCGGCCCCTTTCATCTGGGACGTCAGAGCTTGACCGGCACTTCATAGTCGCAGTTGTCGGCGACAAGGATCGTCTCGCCGGGCTTCAGCGTGGCCAGCATGCTCTCGATCACGTAGTTGCAGTCCTTTTCGGACTGGAACAGAGAGCCCTGGTCGAGCTGCTCGCAGTAGCCGCCCGGACGCTTGTAGACCTCGGGGGCATCGGGAGCGCAGAGCGGATTGGTGCTCGAGTCGGCAAGCACCGGAGTGGCAGCGGGGAATGCTGCCGAGGTAGCGAGCAGCAGGGCAACGGCAAGAATCTTCTTCAAGTTCTCTCTCCTGAACGGATTTGCCAGCGGACTGGCAGGGAGGCGGGCATGTCGTCCGCCGATGTGGAGAGGCTTAGTGAGACCGGCGTGAATTGAAGCCGAACCCGGCATTCAACTTCGGTTCATAATCATAATACGACTTATGACTTTTTGACTGGACTCGAGACAAGCGAAAAGGGCCCGTCCAGACGGACGGGCCCTTGATCTTGTCGCGCTTTCGAACGGGAGAAATCTGCAACCGTTCCTGAAAGCGCTCTATGCGGCAGCGATCTGGATAGTGATCTTGCAGGCATCGCGGGCGGGCTGCGCCGGCGCGGTGCGGCAGAGCAGTCGGGCGGGTTCGTCGCCGACGCTGCGGTAGGCGAACCAGGCTTTGGCGGGGATACGGACGAACGATCCGGCGCCGACATAGCCGGCCGCGCCATTGACCATCAGTTCCAGCATGCCCTCCTGCACCACGAGCACCGTCTCGGCCGCGTCGTGTTGATGCGGGCCAATCTGTGCCTGCGGCGGCAGCGTGTGCGACTGCGCCTGATACTGGAAACCGGCACCGCAGGGATTGGCGACGTGAACGACGCGATCACCGGCGATGAAGAATGCATGCCTCGACATAGCGAGTCCCCCCAAGGGACATGTGTCCGAAACGTGCTGCCTTTACTAAGATAGGGCAGATGAATGGCATTTGAATAGGCGGAAAGAAGAAGCGGCCGCTGAGCCGCTCCTCCAGAGTGTTCAGACTGCCGCAAGCGGCAGCATCGGCGGCTCGTTGCAGTACTCGGCGATGAGCACTGGCTTGGCCGAAGCGCCGAGGACGAAGCTGGTCGGAACATATGGCGTGCAGCCGTCCTCAAGTTCGATCAACGACTTGTTCTGGGTGATGGTGTCGCAGTAGCCGCCCGGGCGCTTGTAGCCTTCCGGGGCGTCGGGACCACACAGCGTGCTCTTGCTGGCGTCGAAGGCGAACGACGGGGTGGCGACCGGGAAGGCAACAATGGATGCAGCCAGCAGAGCCAGCGCGAAAGTCTTCTGCATTCTATTCTCCTGTCAGACGAGAATTCCACCCAAGGGCGGAACGTGAAGCGGAACATGTCGTCCGCTTCGATGGCCGGTCTGATAGGAGGCAGGCTTTGAACGGATTCCGAACCTGTGGTTCAGGCGGGGTTCAGCGAATGACCGGGTCGCGGAACTGCACTCCGAGCTCCTTGACGGAGCGCCAGATGACGATGCAGGCCTGTGGGCGAACCTTCTCGACCACGAGGTCGAAGGTGCGTGGAATGCGGGTGACGGATGCCACCTCGAGCTTGGCGCCGGTCTCGGACAGGTTGCGGATGATGCAACGGATCCGGGTGCGGCCGCCATCGAAGACGATCGTCGCCTCGATCATGGTGTTGCGACGCGGCGAAAGCCGTTTCTCGAGACGGATATCCAAGCTCAAACCCCCAAAGCCCAGGCGGGACAATGCCGATGCGGTGTTGGAGAAATACTTACGGAATGGATAAAGTTGCGCTGCGACTTGCCTATTGCATTCCGGCCAGCTGCAGCCCTTGCAGATAGCGCGCCAGCAATGACGGATACATGAAGCGCAGTCCATCGCCGATCGAGGCGAGGCTGACATCCGGGTGTGCGCGCTGGAAACGCTCCAGTGCGTCGCGAGCCGCCGCCAGGTCGCCTTGATGTGCAAAGTACACTGCGAGATCGCGATGCGGCCAGGTGAGGCCGGGGCGCTCCGACATGGCGCGCTGCGCCCAGTCGATCGCCTGCTGCGGCCGGCCGGCGGCGAAATTGGCGAGCCCCATTCCCAGGTGCACGTTGAAGGCGAACGGATCCATCGGCGAGAGCCGCGCTGAGCGCTCGAAGGCCGCGAGGCCTTCCTCGGGGTTGCCGAGATAGACGTGGCCCCAGCCGCGGCGCATCCAGGCCCAGGCGTGGTTCGGGTCCAGCTCCAGTGCCCGATCGGCGAAAGTCGCTGCCTGCCGCACGTCGCCGCCGAGCATCATCATGGCGGAGGCGAGAGCCGTCAGCGCGGTTGGATCGTCAGCGACGTGCTGCGAGGCCGTTTCGACCAGGGCACCGGCGATGCGGCGCTCGGCGGCGAAATCGGCTGTCCAGTTATAGGCGACCTGCTGGCCGTGCGCCCATGCCGCCAGCGCGGCGGCAAGGCCGTAGTGCGGTTCGAGGGCCAGGGCCCGGGTCAGCAGGGCAATGGCCTCACGGTTGTCGTCGGGGCTGTGCGACCAGAGGTGGGGCAGGGAGCGCATCACCAGGTCATAGGCGGCAAGCGTCTCCGGCCGCTTCTTGCGCGCCCGCTCGACCTCGGCGCGACGAATGGAGGGTTGGATGGCGCTGGCAACTTCCGCGGCCATGCGATCCTGCAGGTCGAACAGGTCGGCGACGGCGCCGTCGACCTTGTTGGACCAGATGTGGCTGCCCGCCTCGGTCTCGACCAGCTGCGCCGTGATGCGGACTCGCTCGCCGACACGGCGCACCGAGCCTTCGACGACGTAGCGCACGCCGAGATCGCGACCGATCTGGCGGATGTCGACGCCGGCGCGGCCCTTGTAGGTGAAGGCCGAGTTGCGGGCGATGACGAAGAAGTCCTTCACCCGGCTGAGCGTCGCGGTGATTTCCTCGACCACGGCGTCGGCGAAATAGCTTTGATCGGCCTCGCCCGAGAGGTTGTCGAACGGCAGGACGACCACCGAAGGCCGGTTGCTCGGCGGCGGCGGCGGGGGCGACTCGGGTTGTTGCGGGCGCGTCAGGCCGGAGGGATGCCAGGCGTAGATGCGGACGGTCTTGGAGATGTTCTTGAGCTCGGTCGGGCCCATGTCGACGAACGGCAACTCGATGGTGCCGTCGAGATACTGGTACATCCACTTGGTGATGCACATGCCGCCGGCAGGCGAGTGGCTCTGGACGCGCACCGCGAGATTGATGCCGGAGCCGTAGAGGTCGTTGCCAGCCACCAGCACGTCGGCGAGCACGATGCCGGCGCGCACCTGGAACATCTCGCCGCCGGGGGCATGGATCTTGCGCTCATGGATCTGCCGCTGCAGGTCGGCGGTCCATTGCACGGCGGCGACGACGCTGTTGAACTCGGCCAAGAGGCCATCGCCCATGGTCTTGAAGACCTTGCCGCCGGCAGCGCCGATGGTGCGCGAGATCAGCCGATCGTAGACCCGCTGCACGAGGCGCAGGGTCTGACGTTCACTGCGCTCGACAAGGCGGGAATATCCCACGATGTCCAGCGATACGATCGGGACCAATCGGCGGTCGGGTTGAGCCATGCTGTATGCTTCTGCTGCAAGCTCTCGCTCTATAGCACTGTGAAATGTAACGGAGATAGCGGGCGTGCGTTCTGCTTCAGAACAATTCGCGCATGGCAGTCTTGCTCGGGGCCATGGCGTTCGCACTCTGCCCGCGTCAGGCAGCGGGTTGGCAGGCCGCGGCGCGATCGAGCAAGAGGATGCGCTCGCGCTCGTTGCGGGTGAGCCCTGCGGCACGTTCGAACTCGAGCCGGGCCTCCGCCAGCCGGCCAAGCTTGACCAGGAAGTCGCCGCGGACGCTGGGCAGCAGGTGGTAGCTCCTGAGCGCCGGGGCATCGGCAATGGTGTCGAGGATGGCGAGGCCGGCGGCGGGGCCGAAGGCCATGCTGTGGGCGACGGCGCGGTTGAGCTCGATCACCGGGCTCGGGGTCATCTCCGCCAGCATGTCGTAGAGCGCTGCAATACGCCGCCAGTCGGTCTCGTCCGCTTTGCGGGCACGGGCGTGGCAGGCGGCGATGGCGGCCTGCAGCACGTAGGGGCCGGCGCCGACCAGGCTCTCGGCCTTGTCGAGTGCGGCGAGGCCGCGGCGGATCAGCATCTGGTCCCACAAGGCGCGGTTCTGCTCGAGCAGCAGCACGGGCTCGCCATTGGCTCCGGTACGGGCGCGGAGGCGGGACGCCTGAATCTCCATCAGCGCGACGAGGCCATGGACCTCGGCGTCGTCGGGCGCGAGGCCGGCGAGGATGCGACCAAGCCGCATCGCCTCCTCGCAGAGCTGCGGGCGGGTCCAGTCGTCGCCGGCTGTGGCCGAATAGCCCTCGTTGAAGATCAGGTAGAGCACCTCGAGCACCGAGGCCATGCGCCCGGTGCGCTCCTCGGCCCTCGGGACCTCGAACGGCATGCCGGCCTCGGCGAGGCTCTTTTTGGCGCGCACGATACGCTGGGCGATGGTCGGCTCGGCGGCGAGAAAGGCGCGGGCGATCTCGTCGGTGGTGAGCCCGCCGAGGAGGCGCAGCGTCAGGGCCACGCGTGCTTCGGGCGAGAGCACCGGGTGGCAGGAGGTGAAGATCAGCTTGAGCAGGTCGTCGCCAACATCGTCGTCGAGCGGGGTGTCGAGGTCTGGCGCAGTGGATTCGATCTCGCGGAGGTCGTAGCCGAGCTCGTCGAGCTTGCGCGCCGCCATCTTGTTGCGCCGGAAATAGTCGATGGCGCGGCGCTTAGCGGTCTGCATCAGCCAGGCGCCCGGGTTGCGCGGCACGCCGCTCTCCGGCCAGTGATTGAGCGCAACGATCAGCGAATCCTGCGCCAGCTCCTCGGCGAGGCCGACGTCGCGCACGATTCGGGTCAAACCAGCGATCAGCTTGGCCTGCTCGATGCGGAACACCGCCTCGATGGCGCGATGGGTTTCTCTTTCGGTCATGGCGGCGGATCAGACCAAATCCGATCCGCCGGAGCAAGGTGCTCATCCCCGGGGTGAGCCACTTGCTCGTCCCGGGGTGAGCCACTTGCTCATCCCCGACCGGCGCACGGCGCTTACTCAGGGCTGCGAAGCGCTGCGGGCCGCGTCCTTGCTGGCCATGGCTTCGGTGTAGGCCTCGCCGAAATCCTCTTCGGTGAAGAGCTGGCGGATCTCGATTTCGACATTGCCGTGGCCGTCGAGCCTGGGCCAGGTCTTGACCCACTCGATCGCCGCCTCGCGCGACGGCACTTCGATCAGGGTGTAGCCGGCGATCAGTTCCTTGGCCTCGGCGAACGGGCCGTCGATGACGGTGGGCCTGCCGTTGTTGAACTTCACCTTGGCGCCGCGGGAGCTCGGCATCAGACCGGAGCCGGCGATGACGATGCCGGCCTTGGCCGCGTCCTCGTGGAACTGCGTCATATCGGCGATGAGGTCCGCCCCCGGCATCACTCCGGCCTCGGTCTCGGCGTCTGCCTTGCGGATGATCATGAACTTCATGTCGATATCCTCGTTCAGTTGGTGATGGGCTTCTGGGTGGCGTCGCGCCACGCCTGTTCCTTGGCGACGGCTTCTTGCGGCACGATCTCGGCGAAGTCGGCAGCCTCAAAGACGCGGCGGAGCTCGATGGTCTCACCATCCTCGAAGGGGATCCGCTTGACCCATTCGACGGCCTCGTCGCGCGATTTGACGCTGATGACCCAGAACCCAGCGATCAATTCCTTGGTCTCGGCAAAGGGACCGTCCTTGACCACGAGCGTACCGCTTTCCGAAGTGACGCGGGCGCCCTGGCTCGAGGGATGCAGGCCCTCGGCGGCCAGCAGCACGCCGGCATTGATGAGCGCCTCGTTGAAGCGGCCCATCGCCTCGAAGCTCTCGGGCGGCGGCATGATGCCGGCTTCGCTGTCGGTGGTGGCTTTGACGATGATCATGAAGCGCATCTTCGGTCTCCTGGTGTCGGCGGACGTCGCGTTGGAAGGGCGCGAGTTCATCCTGCTGCATTGACACGACGAGCGACCGATCGGGAGATCGACACGGGTTGTGAAGATTCTTCGAGATGGCCTCAATAGACCGCGGTGAGGACCTCGATCTCCTTGGCCGCGCCGGGCTGGACCTGGAACTCGCGGTTGTAGACCTGGTCGCCGCGCTTGGCGAAGACCAGGTAGTCGCCTTCACCCAGCACGGTCGAGGGGAAGGCGCCGATATTGGAGAAAACGGTCTGCCCGTCAGCGGTCTTTACCGTCCAGTCGATATCGGCGATGGCCTCGCCGCCGGCCTCGCTGACCAGCTTGAACGAGATCTGCGCGGCGCGATGGTAGAGCGTGGCGTCGGTCAGTTGACCGGGCTCGACGCGGAGATCGGCGCGCACCACGGCATTCACGTCGCCGAAATACGAGACGATGTGATAGGTGCCGGCGTTGAGGGTGACGATGTCGTTAGGGCTGAGGTTCTGCGCCACCAGCGTCCGATCGGCCTCGGTGCTGCCGCTGGTATAGATATCGAAGCGGAGCAGGTTGATCGGGATCGCCACATCGCCCGTCACCGCTGCGTTGAGGCGCATGGCGCCGGCATCGAGGATCAGGGATTTGGAGTTCTGCCCCTCGGCGACGGTGAGCGTGTCGGTGGTCTGGGCCCGGCCATAGGCGACGTGCACGACATAGCTGCCGGGCGGCAGTTCGAGGTGGGCGGTGGCATCGTCGGATTTCTGCGCCAGCACCAGGTCGCCCGAGGCATCGGTGCGGGTCTCGAAGACGCGCCAGGTGACGCCGTCGGGCAGCGAATTGCCGTCCTCGGTGATCTTGGCCATCAGCGTCACAGGTTGCGGCGTGGTGTCGGCCACCACCGCTTCGGCAGCGGCGGCAGCCGGCCCCGGATCGACGGCAGGGGTGTCCGCCGCCTCGGTGCTTGCCACCTCGGAGGGGGTGTTGGCCAGTTGCTCGACGGCTTGCTGTGGCATGCGGTCGGCACGACGGGGCAGGGGAACCGGCGGATCCTCGGCGATCGCCAGCATCGGCGCGAGCATCGCCGCGATCCCGAGAATGCCGAGCCAATACCTGAGCTTCACCTACGACCTCGCAAACGACGCCCCGCAGCGCCTCGCTTCAAAATGCCTCGCGTGCCTACGCTTGGATTGGGGAAAAGCTGTGTCATAAGGGCCGGACGCTCGCAAGGACCAGACCATGCCCATCAACGCTGCAGTGCGCGACTACCTCAAAACCCGCCGTTCCGTCGGTATCGGCTTCCTCAAGGATCCCGGCCCGACGCCGGACGAACTGCGTGAGATTCTGACCATCGGCACGCGCGTTCCCGACCACGGCAAGTTCGTGCCGTGGCGGCTGATTCTGATCGAGGGCGACGACCGCGTCAAAGCCGGCGAGAAGCTTGCCGAGATCGCCAAGCGCAAGCGTCCCGAGCTCGACGAGGCCGGGCTCGATATCGAACGGCGACAGTTCCTGCCGGCTCCGGTGACCATCGGCGTGCTGCTGTCGCCCAAGCCCAACCCCAAGGCGCCGGAGATGGAGCAGCTGCTGTCGGCCGGCAATGTCTGCTTCAACCTCTCGCACGCAGCCTTTGCCATGGGCTTTGCCGCCAGCTGGACCAACCGCTGGTATGGTTTCGACACCGAGGCGCAGACCATGCTCGGGGCGCGCGGCGGCGAACGCTTTGTCGGTTTCATCCATATCGGCACCCCGACCACGGTGATCGAAGACCGCGACCGGCCGAACCTCGATGAGGTGGTGACGAGGTGGCAGGGCTAACCATTCGTTAACCAATCGCGGGCGATTGGTTAACCGAACGTTAGCAACGGACCCTTCGAGTCGATGGGCGTGAAGCCGATATCGGTGCCGCAGCCGCTTGCCTATGCCATGGACACGGCAGGGGCGAAGAGCGATGTCGACTTCGACTACCTGCTGCGGACGGCGATCCGCGAAAGCAGCCTCAATCCCGAAGCCAAGGCCCGGACGTCGAGTGCGACCGGGCTGTTCCAGTTCCTCGACAGCACCTGGCTGCAGGTGATGAAGGAGGAGGGGCCGCGGCTCGGCTACGGCCAGTACGCTGACGCCATCAAGGTCGACTCGGACGGCGATTACTACATCGCTGACAAGGCGCTGCGGCAGGAAGTTCTGAAGCTGCGTGAGGATCCGCAGATCGCCTCGGACATGGCGGCGGCGTTCACCCGGAGCAATGGGGCGTATCTGTTCGAAAAGTTCGGCCGCATGCCGAGCCCGGGCGAACTCTACATCGCGCATTTCCTCGGCGCGCAGGGGGCGGAGAAGCTGTTCGACGCCGGCCTCAAGGATCCGGACCAGATCGCCGCCAAGCTGTTCCCCAAGCAGGCCAAGGCCAACCGGTCGATCTTCTACGAGGGCGGCGAGGCGCGGACGATTCGTGAGGTCTACCGGGCGCTGGTCGACAAGCACGACGGCGCGGTCGATCCGCGCTTCGCCGCGCAGCAGTTGGCCGTCGACCCAGCGGCGCCGGCGGGCAAATGGGACTCGGCCCCGATCCCATCGCGGTTCTCGCCGGATGACATGTCGTTCACCTCGCTGTTCTCCAGCGACGGTGAGGTACAGGCACGGACGCTGCTGAGCCCGGCGTCGGAAGCGCAGGGAAGCGCGCTGTTCATCCAGCTTTACGGGCAGGACGGCGCGCTGCCCAAGCCGCCGAAATTATGGTGAACCGTTCCTTAAGCCTTCCCCGATAGCGTCTTTCTCAGCGCCGAGAGCCGGATTGCGCTTCGTGGAATCGCACCCTAGCTCCGAGTCTTTGTTTTCTCGCGAGATCGAACCGGAAAGTCTCAGACTTTTCCTGATCTCGCTCAGCGGAGAGCCTGATGGTTGCGTACCAGGATTTCGTCGCGCTGAGCCAATCGCGCGACAGTGAGGAGCGGGGGCAGGCGGCCCACCTCGCTGCCATGGCCTATCTCAACCACTATGGCCCTGCCGATGAACACGCCGCCCTCTATGCGGCGCTGATCGGCTTCCTTGACGATCCGTCGGTGCGGGTGCGCGGCGCGCTCGCCTATGGGCTGCTGCACGCGGTGGAAGCGCCGCGGCCGATCCTCTTGGCGCTGCTGCAGGATAGCCCGGTGATCGCGCGCGCGGTGGTGCAGTATTCTCCGGCCTTGGTCGATGCCGACCTGATGGCGCTGATTCGCGGCGCCGACGAGGCCATGCTGATGGCGACGGCGACGCGCGAGCGGCTCAGCCAGCGGGTCGCCGAGGCCTTGGTGGCCAGAGGCGGACGACCGTTACTGGCCAAGCTGCTGGATCGACCGGATGTGCCGTTCTCTCCAATGATGCTGCGCCAGGTGGCGGACCGCGAGGGCACCGACGACGCCGAGCTGCGTGGGTTGCTGCTGGCGCGCGATGACCTGCCGGCTGATGCGCGGCTCGTTCTCGTTCAGGCCGTCGCGGTGGCGCTGCGCAGCACACGCATGGTCAGCGGAGCGGTGGCGCCGCATCGGCTGGAGCGGCTGCTGCGCGATGCGACCGATACGGCGCTGACGGCGATCGGCGAGCAGGAAGCGGCGGCGGGCAGGGCCCCCTATGCGGCAGAGCTGGTGGAAGCGGAGTTCGTCTCGACCCGGGTGATGCTGCACGCCATCGTCCAGGGGCACGTGCTGTTCTTCGCCGACTGCGTGGCGCAACTGTCGGAGACCCCGCGCGAGAAAGTGTTCACGCTGCTCGAGCATGGCAGCCGGTCGGCGCTCAACGCGCTGTTCTCACGCTGCGGCCTCGGTGAAGCGGTACGCAACATGCTGGCGCGGCTGATCTTTCACGCCCGTGCGGCCGACCTCGCGGACGACCTCGCGGCGCGGCATTTCGTGGTGACGGCGCTGACCGAAGAACTGATCGTCGAGCATGACGGGGTAATCCCTCCTGAGCTCGAGGAGGCGTTTGCCTATCTCAGCGAACAGAATGTCATCCTCGCCCGACGGGCGGCACGCGGGGTGATGTCGGCCTTTGCCGGAATGACGCAAGCCGAGATGGCGCTGCCGCAGCTCGAGGCAGAAGAGCGCCTGGCGCTGCCTGCGGCCTAGTAGCGGAACTGTTCGCTCAGCACGCGCTCGTCGAGACCGGTGCCCGGATCGAACAGCAGCGTTACCTTCTGGTTACGGTTCTCGCGCACCGTCACCTCGATCACCCGCTGGAATTCGACATTGTCGGCCACCGCGCTCACCGGCCGCTTTTCGGCCTCGCGCGTGCGGAAGGTAACAACGGCGCGGTTGTTGAGGATGGCGCCACGCCAGCGGCGCGGGCGGAAGGGCGAGATCGGCGTCAGCGCGAGGAGCGGCGAGTCGATCGGCAGGATCGGACCATGGGCCGAGAGGTTGTAGGCGGTCGAGCCGGCCGGCGTCGCCAGCAGCACGCCGTCGCAGATCAGTTCCTCGAGCCGCGGCTGGCCGTCGACGAGGATTTCGACCTTCACCGCCTGATAGGTCATGCGGAACAGCGACACTTCGTTGAGCGCCAGCGCCCGGTGCTCGGAGCCGTCGGCCAGCCGGACGTTCATTTCGAGCGGGTAGATGTGCGTCGGCTTGGCAGCGGCGAGGCGCGCAGCGAGGCCATCGGCGGAAAACTCGTTCATCAGGAAGCCGACCGAGCCGAAGTTCATGCCGTAGACCGGCACGTTCTTGCCCATCTTGCGATGCAACGTCTGCAGCATCAGACCATCGCCACCCAGGGCGACGACGGTGCTGGCGCTATCGAAGCCGCTGTCGCCATAGCGCTCGCGCAGCAGGTCGGCAGCGCGATCCGCCTCCGGCGTGCCGCTCGAAACGAAGCTTACCCCTTCGATGCGTTCCGTCACGGCTGGCCCCTCACTTCTGAGCCCGCTGCCTAGCATGCACAGGTGAGGGGGGGAAGAACGGGTTGATTGGGCCCTTCGTCTCAACTACATGAGCGGCAACGGATTTGAGGATAGAAATGCGCGCCGAAATCACCAAGGTCATCGCTGAAATCGAGCAGGTCGTAAGCCTGCTGAGGAGGCATCTTTGACTGGGATACAGCTGAAGCCCGCCTCGACGATCTGACCGCTCGGACCGAGCATCCCGACTTCTGGGCCGACCCCGAGAAGGCCCGGCCGATCATGCAGCAGCGTGACGAGCTGGACGTGCAGGTGAAGGCGGTGAAGGCCTTCGAGGCCTCCATTCGCGACAACACCGAGCTCATAGAAATGGGCGAGGCCGAGAACGACGCCGATGTGGTCAAGGAGGCGGAGCAGGCGCTGCAGGAGACCTTGAAGGAAGCCCGTTCGGCGCAGGTCGAGACGCTGCTCTCCGGCGAGGCGGATGCCAACGACTGCTACCTCGAAATCCACTCCGGCGCCGGTGGCACCGAGAGCCAGGACTGGGCCAATATCCTGTTGCGCATGTACACGCGCTGGGCGGAGCGGCGGAAGTTCAAGGTCGAGACGATGGAAATCCACGACGGCGAAGAAGCCGGGATCAAATCGGCGACGATCAAGGTCACCGGCCACAATGCCTATGGCTGGCTGAAGACCGAGAGCGGCGTGCATCGCCTCGTCCGCATCTCGCCCTATGACAGCGCCGCGCGCCGGCACACCAGCTTTTCGAGCGCCTGGGTCTACCCGGTGGTCGACGACACCATCAACATCGAGATCAACGAAAGCGACCTCAAGGTCGATACATATCGTTCGTCCGGCGCCGGTGGCCAGCACGTCAATACCACCGACTCGGCGATCCGCATCACGCACATTCCGTCAGGCATCATCGTCGCCTGCCAGCAGGAGCGCAGCCAGCACAAGAACCGCGCCACCGCCATGGCGATGCTGAAGGCGCGGCTCTACGAGGCCGAGTTGCAGAAGCGCGAGGAAGCGGCGAACGCGGAATCGGCGGCCAAGACCGATGTCGGCTGGGGGCACCAGATCCGCAGCTATGTGCTGCAGCCGTACCAGATGGTGAAGGACCTGCGCACCGGCCACGAAACCTCGAACACCTCGGCGGTGCTCGATGGCGATCTCGACGATTTCATGGAAGCCTCGCTCGCGGCGCGCGTCACCGGCTACGCCGACAAGGTCGCCGACGCCGAATAACGAAGTTGGCCGGCGGCATTGCCACCGGCCAACGACCATCCGAAGACCCGAAATCGAGATGAGCGCCCAGGGCCACCTTGGCGCAGGCATACTGTTACCGGTAACGTCTTGCCCACGCATGATGCATTTGAACTAATGCAATGTGCCGTGAGTTACGTCACTCAATAGGCATCTGCCTTGGGGAAGCCGCCGATGGAGGACGACGACCTGGTCGACAGGATTTACGAGGCCGGGGCTGTTCCCGACCTCTGGCCCAGCGTGCTCGAAAGACTGGGCGATCTCGCCAAGGTGGCGGGTACGGTGCTGTTCGCGATCCGCGGTGAGGCGGCGCACTGGACGGCTTCGCCGAGCTTGCACGAGATGTCGCGAGGCTACTTCGAAGGCGGCTACCCTGGGCATGACGATCGCACGGCGCGTCTCCTCGCCTACGATCATCCCGGCTTCGTCACCGACCTTGATGTGTTCAGCCGCGAGGAGTGGGAAGCCGATCCGATCCGCCGGGAGTTCTTCGTGCCGCGCGGCTTTGGCTGGGGTGTCGCGACCGGCATCAAGGTGCCGACCGGCGACCTGCTGATCTTTCACGGTGAACGCCGGCTCGAAGATGGCCCGGTGGAACGCGAAGTGGTGGAGCGCCTCGACCTGCTGCGACCGCACCTGGCGCGGGCGGCACTGATGTCGGCTCGTATCGCCTTCGAGCGCGCCCAGGGCGCCGTGGCGGCGCTCGAGATGGTCGGGATCCCCGCGGCAGTTCTCGGCCCGCGTGGTGCGGCCATCGCCACCAACAGCCTGCTCGAAGCGCTGACGCCTTCGGTGGTGCAGTCGCGCCCGACGCGACTGGGCCTCACCAATCCGCGGGCCGACGAAATGCTGACGACGGCCCTCGAGGCTGCGGAGGCCGGGCTGCATACCGGGCCGGTGCGCTCGATCCCCGTTCCGGCTGCGGACGGCAGTGCGGCAATGGTGGCCCACATCCTGCCCATCCGTGCGTCGGCCCGCGAGGTGTTCACCGGGGCGGCGGCCGTATTGTTAATGACGCCGGTGACCCTGCGCGAATTGCCGGACGCCGCGGTGATCCAGGGGCTGTTCGACCTGACGCCGGCCGAGGCGAGGATCGCCCGCGCGCTCGGCGGCGGCATGACCATCGGCCAGATCGCCTCGAGCACCGGCGCCAGCGCCGCGACCGTGCGCAACCAGGTGCAGGCGGTGTTCGGCAAGACCGGAATGCACCGGCAGGCCGATCTGGTCGGCCTGCTGCAGGGGCTGGTGCCGACGGCTAGCGTCCCGATCCCACCGTCGCGATTGCCGCCGCGTAAGTGATGCCGCCGCCGAAGGCGACGAGGCCGAGCCGGTCGCCGGGCTTGGTGGTCGGCAGGGCATCCATCAGCGCCAGCGGGATGGTCGAGGAACTGGTGTTGCCGAGGTTACGGATGATCGAGTGCGCCGGGCGGCCCGAGCGGCGGGCAATGGCGTCGATGATGCGCTGGTTGGCCTGGTGCGGCACCATCAGGTCGATGTCGTCCATGCTGATGCCTTCGGCGGCGCAGGCCGAGGTGAGCGTCGCCGACATGGCGCGGACGGCATCGGCGAACACCTCGCGGCCGTTCATCTTGATGTAGCCTTCGCCGGCGCGCGGCACGCTCAGCAACTCGCCGGATTCCGGAGCGCCGGCGATGGTCGGCTGGGCGAAGGTGAACAGCGTCGGCTGGTCGTGACCCGGACCCTGCACCAGCGAGGCGGTGGCGGCATCGGCGAACAGCACCGCGGTGTTGAAGTCGTTCTGGTCGAGCAGCGGCGACAGGACCTCCGAGGTCACCACCAGAACGCGGGCGCTTGGGTTGTTGGTGACATAGTCGCGAGCCTGCGCCAAGGCGTAGAGGTAGCCGGAGCAGGCGGCGTTGATGTCGTAGGCCGGCAGGCTGGCTCGACCAGCAGTGCTGACCGCGTCGGCGACGCGGCAGGCCAGCGACGGGGTGATCACGTCAGGCGTACCGGTGGCCGCGATCACCAGGTCGATGTCGCTGATTTCGAGCTGCTGCTCGTCGAGCAGTTTCTGCGTGGCGGAGACGGCGAGCGAAAACACCGTCTCGCCAGGCTGCACCCAGCGACGGCTCTCGATGCCGGTCAGCTTGACGATGTCGCCGGCGTCGCGGGTCTGCCAGTTGCCCTTGAGGTCGGCGTTGTGCACCTTGCGCCCGCCGGTCACGCCGGCAATGCCGGCAACGCCCACCGGAACGTCGGCGCGGCCGATGGCGACAGGCGCGGCCAGCGGCGCACCACGGCGCTTCAGGATTGCTTTGTCGATGCGCTCGGCGGTGACGGTCGCCTGTTGCCGCGCCACCGAGGCGTCGGCCTCGACGAACATCAGCGGCGCACCCACGGCGATCTTCTGCTTGGGTTCGACCGCGATCGACAGCACCTTGCCGGTGACGGTCGCCTGCACGTCGACAGCGGCCTTGGTGGCCTCGACGACCGCAACCAGATCGCCGGTCTTGATCATGTCGCCTGGCTTCACCAGGAGCTCCACGACCTCGACCTCGTCGTCGGCAGGGCCGGAGCCGATGGCGGCGATCGCCGCCGGGCCCGTGTCTGCCTTGGGTGCTTCCCAGGCGAGATCGAACTCGAGCAGCGCGGCGGCCGCTTCCATGATCCGGCGGTAGGAGGGCAGGGTGTCGATCTGCCGCTCGAACTGGAACGGCACATGGATGTCGTCGCGCGTGACGCGCCTGGCGCTGACCGGAATGCCGGCCTTTTCCATCACTGTCGCCATCACTTCGGCGCCGAAGCCGGCAGTGTGGTTGTCTTCGTGGACGACCAGCAGGCGCTTGGTACGGCGTACCGAGCGGAGCACCGCGTCCTCGTCCCAGGGGGAGATCGAGCGCAGGTCGATAACGTCGAGCTCGGCGCCGGCGCCGGACAGGGTCTCGGCGGCGAGCAGCGACTGGGTCAGCGGGTTCCCCCAGGTAACCAGCGTCAGCTCGTTGCCCTGGCGCACGGCGCGCGCCTTGCCGGGCAGCACGAATTGCTTCGCGGTATCGTCGGAGGTGCGGCGGTCCGACAGGTTCAGGCCGCTCTTGGGATAGAGGAACACCGTCGGCCGCTTGCTCTGGAAGGCGGCGTTGAGCAGCCCGGCGGCGTCGCCGGCGCTCGACGGCATCACCACATCGATGCCGGGCACATGGGCGAGGATCGATTCAAACGTCTGGGCGTGGAACGGGCCGAGGCCGGCTTTGTAGCCACCACAGCTCACCATGAGGATCACTGGCGCCTGCCAACTGCCGTCGGTGCGCCAGTACATCGAGCCGAGCTCGGAGATGATCTGGTTGAAGCCAAGCGGCAGGAAGTCGGCAAACTGGATGAACGCCACCGGCCGCTGGCCGGTCAGGGCGCGGCCGATCGAGGTGCCGATGATGGTCGACTCGGAAAGCGGAGCGTTGCGAACCCGCCCCGGGAAGGCGGTCGACAGGCCCTTGGTGACGCCGAACACGTCGCCCTTCGGGTCTTCGATGTCCTGACCGAGCAGATGCACATCGCGATTGGCGGCGAGCTGATCGCGCAGCACCCGGTTGAGGGCCTCGCGCATGGTCAGGTTCGACGCTTTGGCGTCGCCGCGATATTCCTTGGCGTGCGCAAATTCGGCCGGGTAGGGCGCCTTGGCCTCGCCGGCGGTCTGCGGCACGGCTTCGTCGCGCGCCTCGGCGACGGCAGCCGCCACTTCGGCGATCAGGCTGGTTTCGAGCTGCGCCAGGGCCGCGTCGCCCATCTGCGACTCGCGCAGCGACTGGCGGATGGCTTCGAGCGGATCGCGGCTCTTGCCGGATTTCAGCTCGTCGGCGGCGCGATAGAGCGCCTGGTCGTCGGCATTGGTGTGATCCGACAGCCGTTCGAGCTCCATCAGCAGCAGCGCGGGGCCGCGGGTGGCGCGGGTATGGGTCACCGCGGATTCGAAGGCGGTGCGGGTGGCGGCCAGATCGACGCCGTCGACGCGGCGGATCGGCAGGCCGAGGAAGCTGTCGGCGGGGCCGGTGGGCAGATCGAAGAAAGTCTGGCCTGGAGTCTTGGTCGAGATCGCCCAGTTATTGTTCTGGATGACGAACACCACCGGGGCCCCGGTGCGCACGGCTTCACCGACCGCCTCGAGGAACTCGCCCTGCTGAGTCGTGCCGTCGCCGACGCAGCAGATCACCACCGGAGAATCGGGGTGGAACTTCACTGCCTGGGCGTTACCCACGGCGTGCAGCGCGTTGTTGCCGACCGGCCCGACCATCGAGGCGACATTCAGCTCGCGGGCCGAATAATGCGCGCTCATCTGGCGGCCGGCGGAATGCGACGGGCCGGTTGCGAGCAGGCTGCGGAAGAATTCGACCAGCGGCAGGCCGCGCGCCAGAAGCAGCGCCTTGTCGCGATAGTGCAGGTGCAGCCAATCCTGCTGGCCGAGATAATCGGCAATCAGTGCGGTCGACTCGTGCCCGGCGCCCGAGACATGAAAATGTGCAAGACCCTGCTTGACCAGGTCTTGTTCCACGCGGTCGATCTCACGGGCGAGAAACATCGCCCGGTGCAGCCGCAGCATCGTTGGAATGTCTGAGGTCATCAGCATTGTGGCGGGAACCTAAACCCGTCCCCGGCGAAAAACCAGAGCAACTAGCTGGTCTTGGGCGAATGCATGGCTGATTTGCCGAACGCGTTGCGGCGTTGCAATTTCCTGAAGGCGCTCTACGCCCCGAGGAAGCGCGCCAGGCGCTTGCCGGCGGCGAGATACTTGCCGGGATCGACCGCCACATCCTTGCGGCGCACCTCGAAATGCAGGTGCGGACCGGTGGAGCGGCCGGTGGAACCGACCTTGGCGATCGGCGTGCCGGTGTTCACCACCTGGCCTTCCTTGACGAGGAAAGCGCTGAGATGGCCGTAGCGGGTGACGAGGCCGGTGAGGTGCGTGACCTCGACCAGATTGCCGTAGCCGGACTTCTCGCCGACGAAGGTGACCTTGCCGTAGCCGGCGCTGAGTACGGTGGTGCCTTTGGGAGCGGGGAAATCGAGGCCGGCATGGAAGGCGCGGCCGCCGGTGAAGGGGTCTTTGCGGTTGCCGAAGGTCGAGCTGATGCGGTTCAGCGAATCCATCGGCTTGTGGATCGGAGCCAGGTCGATGGCGCCGCGCGCTGCCTTGAAGCGGGCCAGGGCGAGGTAGACGTCGTTGGCGTCGTCGACAATGCCGCTGGCATCGCCGCCCTCGACCGGAGGCTGGTACGGGCCTCCGACGGCGTCGGTCAGCCCGTCCGGCATGTTCGGCTTGATCCCCAGGCCGCCGAGCACATCGAGGATGGTGTCGGTCGATTCGGTGGCCGAAACCGACAGCGCGGCCAGCGCCATGCGGCTGTCGTCCATCATCCGGGTCATCGAAGCGCCGACCTCGGCGAGATCACCGGTTGCAGCGACCGGAGCGATCGCGGCCAGCGGGGTGGCATCGTCGTCGACCGGTTGGGTTGCCGCGGTTTCGATGCCGAGCTCGGCGGCCTTGGCGGCGAGCTGTTTCACCAGTTGGTGCTGCTCGAGCAGCACTTCCTGCTGCTGGGTCAGTTCCTGCAACTGCAGGTTGATGTCGCCGGCCTGAGCAAACTGCCGCGAATGCAGGCGATCCACCTCGACCCGCAATTGGGCGATGCGATCCTCATAGGCGGAAACGACCACATCGTTCTGGCCGTTGAGCAGCGCGGCGATGTCGGGGGCCATCAGGAAGCCGACGAGGGTCAGGACGTTGGTGCCGAACAGCGCCGCGAAAGCTAGGTAGAACAGGCCGGGCCGGATGCCGGGCTCCCGATTCGCCTTCTGCGGGGGAGCGCCGAACACCTTTGAGACCGGCTGGGCGGCCGGCCGAACGCCACTCGATTTCGCACGCACCGCCAGAACTCCGGGACGCCACTTCACTACTCCCGATCATGATCTGTTAGGGTTAACAAACGCGAAAAGCCCGGCTACGTGGGCACTCAGGCCTTGCGCCTGGTTGGCGCACGCTTGGGTTCGGTGGGTGGGATGCCGGCCTCGGCGACCAGCGCGCGCGTCGCAGCGAGCACCTTTTCGGCATGCCCCTTGATGCGGGTGGCATGGAAGACTTCGGCGACGTTGCCATCGGGGCCGACCAGCACGGTGATGCGCTTCACCCCCATATACTCGACGCCCCAGAGCTTCTTGAGCTGCCAGATGCCATAGGCCTCGATGGCCTTGCGCTCGGGGTCGGCGGCGAGGATGACGCCGAGATTGTATTTGTCCCGGAAGGAGCAGTGCTTTTCGACGGTGTCGGGCGAAATGCCGACGACGAGGGCGCCGAGCCGCCGGAACTCGGGCATCTGATCGGTGAATTCGATGTTTTCGAGGGTGCAGCCCTCGGTATCATCCTGCGGATAGAAGTAGAGCACCACCGGGTGTCCAAGATGATCCGACAGGCGGAACTTCTCGTAGCTGTCGGTGACAAGTTCGAAGTCTGGGGCAGGGGTGCCGGGAAGAGGAAGGGTCATGTGGTCCGGTTCGGTAGACGGGAAAACGCCGGAAAAGCCGCGCATCCAATGGGTGTTAGTGCCATATTGCAGCCGGTATCATCTGGCAGTGAACCGCTGCTCGGTTTGATTCTAGGATAGGGCGGCAAAGCGAGCGGCCTCAAGTCGGAAAGCAGTGAAACCTACTCCAGCCCCTGGCTCCCAACTCCGCAAGCGCTCGGCATGGCGCATCCTGGGTAGGATCGCAGCGGCGGCAGTCGCTGCGCCTGTTGTTCTGCTCGTCGTCATGTACGCCGTGCTGCTGGTTACCCCGATCCCGCTGCCGTTCGTCAGTTCGCAGGTTCGCAACCTGGTGCTTGGTTCGATGCCGGCGGGCAGCAAGCTCGAGCTGGGCGACATGGCGCTGGCGCTCGAAGGCTTCGTCTGGCCGGTGATCCAGTTCAAGCCGGTCACCTTCACCGACGTGAAGACCGGCGGCACGGTGAGCGTCGATGCGCTCGAGGTCGGCTTCTCGCCGCTGAGGGCGCTGGTCGGGCAGCCGGGTGCCACCGTGACCATCGTCGGTCCGCACCTGCAGGTGAACCAGGACCTGTTCGGGCCGCGCCTCGCCAAGTTCGAGTATGTGGATGAGCCCGATGGCGGCCGTACGGTGCGGATCATCGAGGGGCAGGATCAGTTCCCCGAAGTGAACCTGTCGCCCGGCGGCGTCGACGTGAAGGGCCAGGTGCCGGAGGCCAGCCTTGGCATCCGCTCCGACAACGATTGGCTCGTCTATAACCTCGAGGCTGCCGCCAAGGGCATTGCCGGCATCGTGCAGCAGGCCAAGCTGGGGAATTTCTCCCGGCTGGTGGTCAAGCGCGGCGCGCTCGACATGAATGACGCGCTCTATGGCGTGCTCAGACACTTCACCGAGATCAACATCGACATCGCGCCGAACGCCGATGGCAAGTCCGCCTCGGGCAACTTCTCCGCGGGTATCGGCGGATCGGTGATGAACGGCATCCTCGAGTGGGTCGAGACCGACGATGGCGGAGCTCGCCTCAAGGCCTCGATCACCAACCTCGACCCTGGCGCCTTTGCCCCCTTCGTGGGCGAACAGGAGACGGCGATCTCGGTGGTCGGCACGGCATCGGTGTCGATCGATGTCGGCTTTACCGACACGCAGAAGATCACCGACGGGCTGTTCCACGTCGACCTGACGGGCATGGACGTGCGGGTCAACGGTCAGTTCTTCCCGATCGCCACCTCGATCGCCGAGGTCGTGTGGGATCCCTCGATCGGCCAGTTCACCATGGGCGAGATGCAGGTGAGCATCGCCGGCAGCACGGGCTATGTCAGCGGCGTGTTCAAGCTCGGCCTCGACCCGCTTTATGGACCGATCGTCGGCATGAAGGTGGCGGCGCGCGACGTCGCCATCGCCAACGAACAGGGGACGCCGGAGGCGCCGTTCTCGGAGGTGAACTTCCAGGGCTGGTCGGCGCCGCTTTACGGCGCCACCGGCATTGACCAGTTCGAGGCCAAGAAGGCCGACGGCAGCAAGCTGGTTTCGACGGGGCGCATCGACATGGTGCGGCGCGGCACCGGCTTCGAGATGAACATCGCCGGCGACGGGCTGTCGGCCGACGACCTCAAGCGCTTGTGGCCCGCCTTCCTCGCCAGCGAGTCGCGCGACTGGTTCGTCAAGAACGTGGTCGGCGGTCGTATCAAGAAATCGACCATGCGCTACGACTTCCCGGTTGGCTCGCTCGGCGAGCCCGGGGAAAACAAACCGATGCCCAAGAACGCCATGTCGATCGATATCGTCGGCGTCGGCGTCAAGATCAAAGCGCTCGATACGATGGATCCGATCACCATCGAAGGCGAGATGAAGCTGAGCCTCAAGGACGCCGACATCCAGATTTCCGGTGACGGTGCGACGATCCCGACGTCCAAGGGCAATATCTCGATTGCCAATGCCGGCTTCATCATCGGCTCGAACAGCGACACCGAGGCGGTGTACGAGATCTCCGGTGACCTGTCCGGCGGCATCCCGGCGCTGATCGACTGGGTGAAGACCAACCAGCCGCAGGCGCTGCAGCAGGCGGCGCTGCCGATCGATCTCGACATCCTCAAGGGCCAGGTCTCGCTGGGTCTGGTGGCGACCTTCGTCACGGACAAGAAGACCAACAAGCCGCGGACCATGGACTATGTGGTCAACGGCACACTGCAGGACCTCGAGACCGCCTCGCCGATCCAGGGGCATAGCGTCGGCAAGGGCCAGTTGCAGTTCCGCCTGACCCAGGCCGGGTTCAATGTAAGCGGTACGACCGAGCTCGATGGGGTGGCTGCCGCGATCTCCGCCATGGGGACGCTCGACCCCAAGAAACCGGACGTAGTGCTGACAGCCAAGGTGGATTCCGACGCGTTCAAGAAGTTCGGCGTCGACACCTCGGCTTTCCTCAATGGGCCGCTGACCATTTCGGTGAAGCCGCTCAGCGATGGCAGCATGCAGCTTGCGGCGGACCTGCAGGACGCGAGCCTCAGCGTCAAGGACCTCGGCATCAGCAAGGCGGCGGGGGTCAAAGGAACGGCTGCGGCACAGATCAAGCTGGCGGGTGATGCTGTCACTATCAACGACCTCGACCTTGGTTTCGGCGATGTGAAACTTCAGGGCGGCCTGGATTTCGATCTAAAGGAGGGCCTGCAGTCGGCCGAGTTCACCTCGTTTGCGCTCAGTCCCGGCGACGAGGCGCAGATTTCGCTGACGCCGATCCGCAACGGCTACCAGGTGCGGCTGCGCGGCGATCAGCTCGACCTCAAGCCAATGCTGCAGCGCTTCTTCAGTCTCAGCGGCGATTCGACCGGGGGTCCGCAGGCGACGGCGGTCAACAACCAGACCATCGCGGTCGATCTCGAACTGAAGCGGGCGCTGGGCTTTTACAAGACTACGGCGTTCAACGTGAACCTCGACCTGGTGCTGCGCGGGGCGGACCTGCAGCGCGTCAATCTTCAGGCCAATCTCGGCGGCAACCGCAGCGTCTCGGTGACCACCAACCCGACGCCGGACGGCAAGGTGATGTCGGTGGCGTTCAACGACCTGGGCACGCTTTTGCGGCTGATGAACGTCTACCCCAATGTCGAGGGCGGCGCCGGCAGCCTGGTGGTCCAGACGGTCAATGACCAGAAGATCGATGTCGGGCAGTTCTCACTGCGCAACTTCGCTTTCGTCAACGAGGGCAACGTGGCGCAAATTCTCGGCAACCACTCCCAGTCCAAGCAGATGATCGCGCGCTCCAACAAGCTCGAGTTCAAGAGCGCCGAGGCGGAATTCGTGCGGCGCAGCGATCGGGTGGAGATCACCGACGCGGTGCTGGCCGGCGCCACGGTGGGTGGCACGGCGCGCGGTTTCATCTACACCGACAAGCGGCAGTACGACATTACCGGCACCTATGTGCCGCTGTTCGGGCTCAACAACGCGTTTTCGAAGCTGCTGGGGCCGTTGGCGGGGCGTGATGGCGAGGGCTTGTTCGGGGTAACCTTCGCGGTGCGTGGGCCACTGGACAAGCCGGATTTCAAGATCAACCCGATGTCGGCACTGGTCCCCGGGGCGTTCCGCCGGATGTTCGAATACCGGGCCAAGGAAATTCCGCGCGTCGAGTGATGCGGCGACAGATCGAGTGGCCGTCCGGGACAGGTTGATTTCGATCAAAGTATAGGTTGGCGCAACAGCTTACGATCTCCACATAATGGTTTGGAGGTACGTTAAATGTACGCACATATTCTCGTCGCTACGGATGGCTCGGAACTCGCTTCGCGCGCTTTGGACCATGCGCTCGGTCTCGCCAAGGCGCTCGGCTCGGCGGTGACCATCGTCACGGTCACTGAGCCCACGGCCGTGCTCGGTGGCGGCTATGCCACTGTGGCAGGAACGGCTTTCGATCCGATTCCGGAACTGCTCGAGGCGCAGGAAACGGCCGCCAAGGAACTGCTCAGCAAGGCTGAAAAAGCGGCCGCGGCTGCCGGCGTCACCGCCAAGACCGTGTACGTCAATGACAGCTTTCCGGCGGACGGCATCATCTCGACCGCCAACTCGGTGGGCGCCGACCTGATCGTGATGGGGTCGCATGGGCGCCGCGGGCTTGGCCGGCTGCTGCTCGGCAGCCAGACCAACAATGTGCTGGCGCACACCAGCATCCCGGTGCTGGTAACCCGCTGAAGCCCAGGCTTGGGTAGGGCATCCAAACTCACCTCACCCACCGGCTTCATCCCAGCTTTCGCAGGGATGACACCGAGTGTTGGGCAATTGCCGTGGGTCGGCTCGAACGCCGTCGCAGCCGGCGGACGTTGGCGCGCACAGCTCCGTCCCACTCACGGTGTCACCCGGGCGAAGGGGTGACACCGTGGAGGTGGGACGGTCGGGGCCCAGTTAAGGTCGCGTTCAAACCGGCTTCAGCAGGGCGTGCTTTTTCTTGCCGACCGAAAGCTTGATCACGCCTTCCGGCAGCAATGCAGCCGTACCCAGGGTGGCGCGGTCGTCGGTTGCCGGCTCATCGTTGACACGGACGGCGCCGGACTGAATGTGCCGGCGCGCCTCGCCGTTGGACGCGGCAAGACCGGCCGTGACCAGCGCGGCAAGCAGCCCGATGCCGGCGCTCAAGTCGGACTTCGAGACCTCGGCGGTCGGCAGCGACAGGTCGAGCGCTCCGGCCTCGAACGTTGCCGCAGCAGTCGACGCCGACTGCTCCGCCGCCTCGCGGCCATGGACGATCGCGGTGACTTCCGTCGCCAGCACCTTCTTGGCTTCGTTCAGTTCCGATCCGCCGAGCGCCGCCAGCTTTTCGATCTCGGCGAGCGGCAGGCGGGTGAAGATCTTGAGGAACTTGCCGACGTCGGCGTCCTCGGTGTTCCGGAAATACTGCCAGAAATCGTAGGGGCTGAAGAGCTCGCCGTTGAGCCAGACGGCGCCGGAGGCCGACTTGCCCATCTTCTCGCCCGACGCCTTGGTGAGCAGGGGGGTAGTCAGCGCATAGAGCTGCGGGCCGCCCATGCGGTGGCTGAGGTCGACGCCGTTGATGATGTTGCCCCACTGGTCGGAGCCGCCCATCTGCAGCACCGTGCCGTAGCGCCGGTTGAGCTCGGTGAAATCGTAGCCCTGCATGATCATGTAGTTGAACTCGAGGAAGCTCAACGATTGGTCGCGATCGAGGCGCAGCTTCACCGAGTCGAAGCTCAGCATGCGGTTGACCGAAAAGTGGCGGCCGACATCGCGCAGGAATTCGACATAGTTGAGCTTCAGCAGCCAGTCGGCATTGTCCACCATGATGGCGTCGGTCGGGCCGTCGCCATAGCGCAGGATGCGCGAGTAGACCTTCTTGATGCTCTCGATATTGGTCTTGATCTTTTCGACGCTGAGCAGGCTCCGCTGATCGTCGCGGAAGCTGGGGTCGCCGACCATGGAGGTGCCGCCGCCCATCAGGCTGATGGGGCGATGGCCGGTTTCCTGCAGCCAGTAGAGCATCGTCACCGTGATCAGGTTGCCGATGTGGATGCTGGTCGCAGTTGCATCGTAGCCGACGTAACCGGTGATGCGTTCCTTGGCCGCGAGGGCATCGAGGCCCTCGGGATCGGAGATCTGGTGGATGAAGCCTCGCTGATCGAGGACGTTCAGGAAATCGGACTTAAACTTGGCGGCCATCGGCTTGCCCTATGTAATCGACCGGCTCGTCATGGGGGTACGTTACCCCCATGAGGACCTCATCCCGAGCCTTCCGAAGGAGGAGGTCCGGGGCGTATGGCTAGCGCCCCTTGCCCGCCGCGATTTCCGCGCGGCGCCGGTCAAGATAGTCGGCGCAGCGTTCTGTGAGTTCGTCGATCTTGCCTTCGTAGAAGTGGTTGGCGCCCTCGACCTGCTGCTGCTCGATGGTGATGCCCTTCTGGGTCTTCAGCTTGTCGACCAGCTTCTGCACCGATTGCGGCGGCGCCACGCGGTCCTTGTCACCATGAATGATCAGGCCCGAAGACGGGCAGGGGGCGAGGAAGGAGAAGTCATAGAGGTTTTCCGGCGGGCTCACCGAGATGAAGCCCTCGACCTCGGGGCGGCGCATCAGCAGTTGCATGCCGATCCAGGCGCCAAACGAGAAGCCGGCGATCCAGCAGCCGCGCGACTCGCGGTTGAGCGACTGCAGCCAGTCGAGCGCCGCGGCGGCGTCGGAGAGCTCACCGATGCCGTGATCGAACAGGCCCTGGCTGCGGCCGACGCCGCGCGAGTTGAAGCGCAGCACCGAAAAACCGCGCTGGGCGAACATGTAGAACAGGTTGTAGACGATCTGGTTGTTCATCGTGCCGCCGAACTGCGGATGCGGATGAAGCACGATCGCAATGGGGGCGTTCGGATCCTTGCCCTGCTGGTAGCGCCCCTCGAGGCGGCCTTCGGGTCCGTTGAAGATGACTTCTGGCATAAGGTCGTTTCCTTGACCGTTCTTGGCCCTGCCGAACCTCTATGCGCTGGGCTCATGCCTCGCGCGCGGGCCGGTCTCTCGGCTTGACGAATGCTGCGCCGCTGCCTAAAACATGGGCCGAAAACTCCAGTTTCGAATAATTCTAAACTGGGTTTTCGAAGGCGGCAGTTGGTGGTCCAACCGCTTCCGGTTGCTGGTGAGCGCTCCTTGTAGAGAAAGTGAGCGCCCGATTTCAAGATTTGTTTCAGGCACGTGCGGCGCCTAGGCGTCGCAGGCGGCCCTTCGAAGCTGAAGAGGCAGGTCTCGGTTCTATGGCGCGACAGGCGATCTATCTCGATCACAATGCGTCGGCGCCGTTGCTGCCGGAGGCCCGCGCTGCCCATATCGGTGCGCTCGACCTCGTCGGCAACCCCTCGTCCGTTCATGCCCAGGGCAGGGCGCTGCGCGCGGTGATCGACAAGGCCCGCACCCAGGTGGCGCGGCTCGCCGGAGCCGAGCGCGACCAGGTGGTGTTCACCGGCTCGGCGACCGAGGCGATCACCCAGGCGATCGTCGGTGGCGCCAAGGCGTTCAATGTCGACGCCATCGTCGTGTCGGAAGGCGAGCACGCGGCGGTGCTCAAGGCCGCGGAGGCGACTGGGCTGCCGATCAAGAAGGTCGGCCTCGATACCGACGGGGTGATCAAGGTCGAGGAGATCGCGTCGGCGCTGGCCGCGGCGGACCTCGTGGGGATGCGGCTGCTGGTGGCGGTGCATCTGGTCAACAACGAGACCGGCGTGCTCCAGCCGGTCGATCGCATCGAAGTGCTGGTGGGCCCCAGCCCGCACTACCTTTTTGTCGATGCGGTGCAAGGCTTTGGCAAGGTGGGGCTCGAATTTGCCTCGCGCGCACCCGATATGATGGCGGTAAGCGGCCACAAGATCGGCGGTCCGGCCGGCATCGGCGCGTTGCTGATGAAGGGCCACGCCGACCAGGTTCGACTGATCCCCGGCGGGGGGCAGGAGAGCGGGCGGCGCGGCGGCACGGAGTCGGCGTCGGCGATTGCCGGGTTCGGTGAAGCAGCGGAGGTTTTCGCCGAGCGGTTCTACCAGGCCAATGTCAGCGAGCTGGTGCGGACGGCCGAAGACGGTATGCGGTTGATTGCACCCGACCTCGTGGTCTTCGGCGAGCAAGCCGACCGGATCGGCAACGTCACGAACTTCGCGGTGCCAGGGTTGAAGAATGCGGTGGCGATGATGGGGCTGGACCTGCTTGGTCTTGCCGTTTCGTCGGGTTCCGCCTGCTCGTCGGGCAAGGTTGGCCCGAGCCATGTGCTCGCCGCCATGGGTGTGCCGGCAGAGCTCGGCGAGTGTGCAATGCGTGTGAGCTTCGGCTGGTCCTCTTCAATCGAGGACGTCGAGGCTTATCTGAAGGGTTTTGGCGAAGTCGTCGGGCGTCATCGCGCTCGCCACGGCGTCGCAGCATAGGAAGAAGACGATGGCCCGTTACGACATCCCGACTTTGAAGGAAGAGATCGAGGACGATACCGTTGAGAAGGTACTCGCGCTCGATGTCGAGAAATACAAGTACGGGTTCGAAACTCAGCTCGAAGTCGACAAGGCTCCCAAGGGCCTGAACGAAGACACGATCCGTTTCATTTCGGCCAAGAAGGACGAGCCGGAGTGGATGTTGGAGTGGCGGCTGGATGCCTATAAGCGCTGGCTGACCATGGACGAGCCGACCTGGGCCAAGGTGCACTACCCCAAGATCGACTTCCAGGACATGTACTATTACGCGGCGCCCAAGAGCTCGAACCGGCCCAAGAGCCTCGACGAGATCGATCCGGCGCTGCTCGAAATGTACGAGAAGCTCGGCGTGCCGCTGAAGGAGCGCGAGCTGCTCGCCGGCATCGAGCAGCCCAAGGTTGCCGTGGACGCGGTGATCGATTCCGTCTCGGTCGGCACGACGTTCCGGGCCGAGCTCGAGAAGATGGGCATCATCTTCTGCTCGATCTCGGAGGCTATCCGTGAGTATCCGGACCTGGTGAAGCAGTACCTCGGCTCGGTGGTCCCGGTGTCCGACAACTACTATGCGACGCTGAACTCGGCGGTCTTCACCGACGGGTCGTTCTGCTACATCCCCAAGGGCGTCCGTTGCCCGATGGAGCTCTCGACCTACTTCCGCATCAATGAGGCCAAGACCGGCCAGTTCGAGCGCACGCTGCTGATCGCCGACGAAGGCGCCTATGTCTCGTATCTCGAGGGATGCACGGCGCCGGCACGCGCCGAGCATCAGCTGCATGCAGCGGTGGTCGAGCTCGTCGCCCTCAAGGACGCCGAGATCAAGTACTCGACGGTGCAGAACTGGTTCCCGGGCGACAAGGACGGCAAGGGCGGCGTCTACAATTTCGTCACCAAGCGCGGCGACTGCCGCGGCGACAATTCCAAGATCAGCTGGACGCAGGTCGAGACCGGTTCGGCGATCACCTGGAAGTACCCCAGCTGCATCCTTCGCGGTGACAACTCGTCGGGCGAGTTCTACTCGATCGCCATTTCGAACGGCTATCAGCAGGTCGACAGCGGCACCAAGATGCTGCACCTGGGCAAGAACACCACCTCCCGGATCATCTCCAAGGGCATCGCGGCGGGCTATTCGGACAACACCTATCGCGGGCAGGTCTCGGCGCACGCCAAGGCCAAGGGCGCCCGCAACTTCACGCAGTGCGACAGCCTGTTGATCGGCGACAAGTGCGGCGCGCATACCGTGCCGTATATCGAGAGCCGGAACGCCACGGCCGTGTTCGAGCACGAGGCGACGACCAGCAAGATCTCCGACGACCAGATGTTCTACTGCATGCAGCGCGGCCTCTCCGAAGAGGAAGCGGTGGCGCTGATCGTCAACGGCTTCGTCCGCGACGTGCTGCAGCACCTGCCGATGGAGTTCATGGTCGAAACGCAGAAGCTGATCTCGATCTCGCTCGAGGGCAGCGTCGGCTGATGACGTCCTCGCCCCACAACATCGTCAACGTTGCCGACCTCGAGCTGAACTGGCTCAAGGTGGGCAATCGCTTTGAGGTGGGGCTCAACGACATCGACGCGGCGATCGGTACCGATCAGATCGGCGCGACGCTGCATGTGGTGCCGGCCGGCAAGACCGCCTGGCCGTTCCACCGGCATCACGGCAATGACGAGTTGTTCTTCATCATCTCGGGCACCGGCACCTATCGCGTCGGCGAGCAGCGACTGCCGATCAAGGCGGGCGACTGCATCGGCGCTCCTGCCGGCGGCGAAGCGCACCAGATCATCAACAGCAGCGACGCGGAGCTGCGCTACATCGCCTTCGCCAATCACGGCCGGGCCGATGTGACTGAGTACCCCGACAGCGGACGGATCGCCGTCGACATCGCGCATGGCAACGACAAGCAGCCGATGTCGATCTTCAGCACCGCCGGCAAGCTGACGCCGTTCGGCTATTGGGACGGCGAAGACATCGGGGGCGATAAATGAGCCGCCCCATCGTCAATATCGCCGACCTTCAGCTCGAGAGCTGGAGCAAGGGCACGAAATACGCTTCGACCGATGCCTCGTTCGGCCGCCAGATCGGCATGACGGGCATGGGCATCAGCTACAACGAAGTGCCGCCCGGCAAGACCGGCTGCCCCTTTCATAACCACCACGTCGAGGACGAGCTGTTCATCGTGCTCGAGGGTGAGGGGACCTATCGGTTCGGCGCCGAGAGCTACCCGATCAAGGCCGGCGACGTGCTTGGCGCACCCGCGGGCGGTCGCGAGGTGGCGCACCAGATCATCAATACCGGGGCAGTGACGCTCCGCTACTACGGGGTTTCGACCAAGGCGCAGAGCGAAGTGGTCGAATACCCGGACTCGAACAAGTTTGCTGCTTTCAGCCGACTGAGCGATGGGAAAAAGCCCTTCGACATTATCGGCCAGGCTGATGCCTCCCTCGACTACTGGGACGGCGAAGACATCGGAGAACACCAATGACCACCCCCATGCTCGAAATCCGCGACCTGCACGTGCGCATCGAGGAACGCGAAATCCTCAAAGGCGTGAACCTGATCGTCCCGAAAGGCGAAGTGCATGCAATCATGGGGCGCAACGGCTCGGGCAAATCGACGCTGAGCTATGTGCTGGCGGGCAAGGAAGATTACGAGATCACCGGCGGCGAAGTGCTGCTCGATGGCGTCAACATCCTCGAGATGGAGCCGTCGGAGCGCGCCACGGCGGGCCTGTTCCTCGCCTTCCAGTACCCGATCGAGATCCCCGGCGTCGCCACCATGACCTTTCTCAAGGCGGCGCTGAACGCCAAGCGCAAGGCCAACGGCGAGGGCGAGCTGTCGACGCCGGACTTCATGAAGGCGGTCAAGGAAGCCGGCAAGGCGCTGCATATCGACAGCGACATGCTGAAGCGCGCGCTCAACGTCGGGTTCTCCGGTGGCGAGAAGAAGCGTGCCGAAATCCTGCAGATGGCGCTCCTGAAGCCCAAGATGTGCATCCTCGACGAGACCGATTCCGGCCTCGACATCGATGCGCTGAAGGTGGTGTCGGAGGGCGTCAACGCGCTCCGCGATGCCGACCGCTCGATGCTGGTGATCACCCACTACCAGCGGCTGCTGAACCATATCGTGCCCGACGTGGTGCACGTATTCTCGGATGGCCGCGTGGTCGAGAGCGGCGGCAAGGAACTGGCGCTGGAACTGGAAGCCAAGGGCTATGCCGGCTTCGACGAAGCGGCGGCGTAAGGACCGATGACCATGCATGTCCCCGTCCGGCTCGGGCCGGCTGAACTGAAGCTCATCGACCAGCTGACGGCCGCCGGTGCTGTCGCGGAAGCCGAGCGCCTGACCGGCGCCGGCCTGCCGACGCGGCGCGTCGAAGCCTACCACTACACCGACCTCAAGCAACTGCTGCGGGCGGTACCGGAGCTGGCCGCTGCCGCTACCGAAGCCAGCGCTCCGGCGCTGCGCATCGCCGGCGCCTACCAGCTGATGATCGCCAATGGCGTGGTGCAGGAGACCGGCACGGCGCCGGCCGGCGTCATCGTCGGCAAGGCGGCAGGCGGCGTGCTCACGACGCGTGACGATGTGGTTACGCGTCTCAACATGGCGCTGACCAAGGAGTGCCTGACGCTCGACCTCGACGGGTCGGTCGATCCGGTGATCCAGATCGATCGCCGCACCGAAGGCGCCGCCGGGCACTCGACCAGCGCGGCGAAGATCTTCGTCGCCGACGACAGCAGCGCGGTGATCGTCGAGACCTATTCGGGCAGCGAACAAGCGCACCTCGGCAACCACGCCACCTACCTGGCGCTCGGCAAGAACGCCAAGGTGACCCACATCACCGTCAACCTCGCCGCAGCCAAGGCGACGCATTTCGCCTCGAACGAGTACCATCTCGCCGAAGGTGCGCAGCTCAGGACGCTGATCATCAATGCCGGTGCGGCGTTGAGCCGGACGCAGCTGTTCCCGCGCTATGAAGGCGCCGGCGCCCATGCCGACATCACCGGGCTGAACCTCGTCTCCGAGGGCCAGCACGCCGATATCACCATGGATGCGCTGCACGCCGTGCCGCACACTTCGAGTAAGCCGCTGTTCAAGTCGATCGCCCGCGGACGGTCCAAGGCCGTGGTGCAGGGCCGGCTGGTGGTGGCGCGCGATGCACAGAAGACCGACGCCAAGCTGATGAGCCAGGGGCTGATGCTCTCGGACGAAGCAGAAATCCTCTGCAAGCCCGAGCTCGAGATCTATGCCGACGACGTGGTCTGCGGTCACGGCTCGACCTGCGGCCAGCTCGACGAGGACTCGCTGTTCTACCTGACGAGCCGCGGCATCGCGAAGGCGGACGCCGAGACCATGCTGGTGCGCGCCTTTCTCGCCGAACTGATCGACCCGATCGAGGACGAGGCGCTGAACGAGGCGCTGACCGCAGTGATCGAGGGATGGCTGGCGGGCAAATGAGTTTCGATCTCGCCAAGATCCGCGCCGATTTCCCGATCCTCGAAGAGAAGATCCACGGCAACCGGCTGGTCTATCTGGATAGCGGCGCTTCGGCACAGAAGCCGAACCAGGTGCTCGACCGGATGGATTGGGCGCACCGGCACGCCTATGCCAACGTCCACCGCGGCCTCCACACGCTCGCCAACCGGGCGACCGAAGCTTACGAGGGTGGGCGCGAGGCGACGCGGCGGTTTCTCAACGCCAGCCGGCCGGAAGAGATCATCTTCACCCGCTCGGCCACCGAGGCGATCAACCTTGTCGCGGCGTCGTTCCTCGGTCCGCGGATCGGGGAGGGCGACGAGATCGTGCTTTCGATCATGGAGCACCACTCCAACGTCGTGCCGTGGCACTTCCATCGCGAGCGCAAGGGCGCGGTGCTGAAGTGGGTCGACGTGCGTGACGACGGCAGCTTCGACCTCGACGCGTTCGAGGCGGCCCTGTCGCCGAAGACGAGGATGGTGGCGATCACCCATATGTCCAACGTCCTGGGTACGGTGACGCCGGTCAAACAGATCGTCGAGATCGCCCACGCTCGGAAGATACCGGTGCTGGTCGATGGCAGTCAGGGCGCCGTACACCTCAAGGTCGACGTGCAGGACCTCGGCGTCGATTTCTACGTTTTCACCGGCCATAAGCTCTATGGCCCGACCGGCATCGGCGTGCTGTACGGGCGCTATGACTTGCTCGCCGACATGCAGCCCTACCAGGGCGGCGGCGAGATGATCGATACCGTCACCCGCGATAGCGTCACCTACAATGAGCCGCCGCACCGCTTCGAAGCCGGGACGCCGCCGATCGTCCAGGCGATCGGGCTGGGCGCCGCCATCGACTATGTCGAGGGCATCGGCCGCGAGGCGGCGCAGGCGCACGAAGCGGAACTCACCGGTTACGCGATGGAGCGGCTGGGGCGGATCAATTCCTTGCGGTTGATCGGCACCGCACCGGGCAAGGGCGGCATCTTCTCGTTCGAGGTGAAGGGCGCGCATGCGCACGACGTCTCGACCATCCTCGACCGCTACGGCATCGCAGTACGTGCCGGCACGCACTGCGCCATGCCACTGCTACAAAGGTTCGGCGTCACCTCTACCTGCCGGGCCTCCTTCGGCCTATATACCGGCAAGGATGATATCGACGCCCTGGTCGAGGGTATCGAAAAGGCGCGGAGTTTTTTCGCCTGAGGGCGCGAAGCGGGATCGCCCGGGGACGCGAAGCCGTTTCACTAAGGAAACAACATGACTGACGAAGTGAACGAAATTGCTCCTGAGGTCGAGGTCGCCGAGCCGAATGCCGGCGACGCGCCTCGTATCACGCCCAATGTCGGCGCGGCGATTCCCGCCGACGACGTGGAGCGTATCACCCGCGACCTGATCGGCGCGCTGAAGACGGTCTACGACCCGGAGATTCCGGTCGATATCTATGAGCTCGGCCTGATCTACAAGGTCGACCTCGATGACGACCGCAACCTCACCATCGACATGACGCTGACCGCGCCGGGCTGCCCGGTGGCCGGCGAAATGCCGGGCTGGGTGGAGAATGCGGCGCGCAATGTCGAGGGCATCCAGGACGTCACCGTCAACATGGTCTACGATCCGCCATGGGACGCTTCGCGGATGAGCGAAGAAGCCCAGGTGGCGCTGAACTGGTGGTAAGCTCCGCGCTTTAGGTCTATATATCGTCTTGTTACGATGAAGGTCCGCAACCGATGCCTTTGAAGATCATGAGCCTGACCGATGCCGCCGTCGAGCGCATCAATGAGATCATCGAGGATAGCGCCACGCCCGTGGTTGGGGTGCGTGTTGGTATCAAGGATGCCGGCTGCGCCGGCCAATCCTACACGCTCGCCTATGTCGGCGAGCCGGTGAAGGGCGACGACCACATCGAGGAAAAGGGCGTCCACGTCTATGTGGAGCCCAAGGCGACGCTGTTCCTGCTCGGCACGGTGATGGATTTCGAGGAAGACATCCTCAAATCCGGCTTCACCTTCAAGAACCCGAACCAAACCGGCGAATGCGGCTGCGGCGAGAGCGTGCAGTTAAAGCCGGCTGACCTCAAGGCGCTGGCCGAGGCCCGGGCGCACGCCTGATTTGAGGCTTTGCCTCCTGCATCTGCTCACACTCGGTGTCATCCCAGCGAAAGCTGGGACTTATCTCTATGTCTGCGCCAGAGGATAGTCGGGTCCCGGCTTTCGCTGGGATGACATCCAGTTTTGGGGCCAAGGCAGGGTCACAACGACGTACTTGGCAAAGGGTAGCGCAATCCGCTACATCCATCGGGCTTGCTTCAACCTCACCCCGGCGACGCCCGGGCCCAATCGACAGATCGATGTGTCCGGCCCTGCCGGAGTGAGTGCGGCCGTTGCGCCGCTGTGTGACGGAGTTCTCCATTGACCGCTGCCGCTTCCTCAAAGCTCGAGGCTTTGACGATCACGCCGCCCGATCATCCGCTGGTCGGCCGGGTCACGCCTCCCGGCTCGAAATCGATCACCAATCGTGCGTTGCTGCTGGCGGCGCTGGCGAAGGGCACGAGCCGGCTCAGCGGGGCGCTGAAGAGCAAGGACACGGCGCTGATGGCGAGGGCGCTGATCCAGATGGGTGTCAGCGTCGAGGAACCCGATGCGACGAGCTTCGTCGTCACCAGCGACGGTACGCTCAAGGCGCCGACCGAGCCGCTGGTCTTGGGCAATGCCGGCACGGCGACACGCTTTCTGACGGCCGCGGTGTCGCTGGTCGAGGGCAGGGTGGTGGTGGATGGCGACGAGGCGATGCGCAAGCGCCCGATCGAGCCGCTGCTGGTGGCGCTCCGCTCGCTCGGCATCGATGCGAGCAGCGAGACTGGCTGTCCCCCGGTGGTGATCAACGGCACCGGTTCGTTCGGCAGCGGCCGGGTCGAGATCGATGGCGGGCTCTCCAGCCAGTATGTCTCGGCGCTGCTGATGGCGGCGCCGTTCGGCGAAGGCCCGATCGAAGTGGCGCTGACCGGCAAGGACCTCGATGCCCGCGGCTACGTGAATCTAACGCTTGCCGCGATGCGGGCCTTCGGCGCCAGCGTCGAGCAGCTCGATGAGATGACCTGGCAGGTGCAGCCCACCGGCTACCAGGCGACCGACTTCCACATCGAGCCCGACGCCTCGGCGGCGACCTACCTCTGGGCGGCGGAAGCGCTGACCGGCGGCAGGATCGACCTTGGCGTGCCGATGGACGCGTTCACCCAGCCCGACGCCGAGGCGGCCAGGCTGATCCGCATGTTCCCGCGCATGCCCCAAGTGATCGACGGTTCGCAGATGCAGGACGCGGTACCGACGCTGGCGGTGCTCGCAGCCTTCAACGAGACGCCGGTGCGCTTCGTCGGCATCGCCAATTTGAGGGTCAAGGAATGCGACCGAATCTCGGCGCTCTCCACTGAGCTCAACCGCATCCGGCCAGGCCTTGCGCATGAGGAGGGCGACGATCTGGTGGTTTCGTCCGATCCGCGGCTCATCGAGCTCAAGCATCGCAACGAGCGAACCGGCATCGAAACCTATGAGGACCACCGCATCGCCATGAGCTTTGCGCTGGCGGCGCTGAAGATCGGCGGGATCACCATCCTCGATCCAGACTGCGTCGGGAAGACCTATCCGGGGTACTGGGACGCGCTGCGCTCGCTTGGGGTGGAGACGGTTGGGGCCTAAGTCGCTCCTCGCTCTGCTCGGATCGCGCAACCTGCGGTTGCGATACCCCTCATCCGCCCTTCGGGCACCTTCTCCCTCAAGGGGAGAAGGCAATGGAACCGCGGACTCTCAGTCGGGATGCCTTCTCCCCTTGAGGTCGGCGGACGAGGGTGTAGCCCTCGCCGCGAGGTGGCGCGTAGCGACGGATGAGTGGTATGCGATGCGAAGCATCGCCGCTTCGAGCGATAGCGAGGAGCGATTGCCGCTAAGCCGCGACGATGTCCTCGTCGTCCTTGAGGTCGGTCTCGCCGACCACCACGTTGCGGCCGCGGTGCTTGGCCGCATACAGGCACCGGTCGGCGCGTTCGATCAGGCTCGAGGGGGTATCGCCTGTGCGGTACATGGCGACGCCAAACGACGCGGTGACGCGGCCGAGCTTCTCGTTGGTCGAGCGCTTCAGCAGTTCCTTGGCCTGGATGGCCTTGCGAATGTTGTCGGCAAGGATCACCGCGCCCTCGAGGTCGGTGTCGGGCAGCACCGCGGCGAATTCCTCGCCGCCATAGCGTGCCGCGATATCCCGGCCCTTGATGTTGGATTTGAGCGTCATCGCAACCAGGCGCAGCACCTGGTCGCCGGTCTGGTGGCCCCAGGTGTCGTTGAAGCGCTTGAAGTGGTCGATGTCGATCAGCATCAGGCACATATGGTCGCCATGCTCTTCGGCCCGTCCCACCGCCCGCCGCAGCCCGTCGTCGAAGGCCTTGCGGTTATAGACCTTGGTGAGCGGGTCGAGCAGCGCTTCGCGGCGGACGTCGTCGAGGTCGCGCTGCAGCGCTTCGATGTCGTCGCGCGAAGCTGCAAGGTTCATCTCGAGCTGATGGTTGGCATCCTGCATGCGGCGGGTTTCCGCCAGCAGTGCGTTGGCCAGCGTTCGCAGCCTGGTGGCATCCAGCTCGCCCGAACCGAGGTCGCCACTGGCGATCTGCAGCGACGCCGAATAGGCGCCGGCTGTGGTCATGGCCGTGTCGATGGCATCGTGGATGGCGACGATGCGGCTCGACATCCGCTGCGATACGCCGGAGATCCGCTCGTTGGCATCCTGAGCGCGAAGGAACTCGTTGTAGAGGCGCTCGGCGATCTCGGCGGTCGGGTGTCCGCCGCGGAAGATCTCGTTGACGCGGGCGTTCAGCGCGGGATTGATGCCGGTGGCGTAGGTGTAGAGCAGTTCATAGAACTGTGGGTACGGAGGAATCGTCGCCCGCTTCAGCAGGTCCAGCGCTGAATTCGCATAACCGAGGGCGCGTCTGAATTCCTGTTCTGACACCGTTCCCCCAAGCCCGGCTCCTGCCGGTCGTTCGGCCGGCATTGTCAGTTGTTCGGCATTAACGAGCCGTAAAAACACGACGATCTGTTAGCAATTCTACTGAGATCGTCGCGGGAATTCTGTAGATCGCGGCTATTTCCGCAGCAGGAATGCCGGGATCGGACCGTCAGAACCGAACGGCGAATCGGCGACGATGCCTTCGACGTGCTGAGGACGCGGCTCGCGGGCGGGTTTTTCGCCGCCATTGCCACGGTTGTTGTTGTCGTTGCGAGGCGCATCGTTGCGGGCAGGGCGACGAGGCGGCTCGCTCCGTTCCTCGCGCGGCTGCTGGATTTCCTGAGCTTCGACCGTCGCTGCAGTTTCCCGCGATCCGCGGCCACCACGCCGTCCGCGACCGTCACGCAGCGAGCGAAGTTCGCTGCGGTCCTCGGTGCGCGTCGCTTCGGTACGCTCGATCGATCCACCGCCCAACTTCACCTCGGGAATGTCCTTGGCGATCAGCTTGGTGATGGCATCGACATACTTGCCGTCGGACGGGGTCGCCAGCGTAATGGCGACGCCGGAGCGGCCGGCACGACCAGTGCGGCCGATGCGGTGCACATAGTCCTCGGCGTGGGTCGGCACGTCGAAGTTGAACACGTGGCTCACCGCCGGGATGTCGAGGCCGCGGGCGGCCACATCGCTGGCGATCAGCAGTTGCAGCTTGTCGGTCTTGAAGCTGTCGAGCGTTTCCATGCGGCTCTTCTGGTCCATGTCGCCATGCAGCCCAGCGGCCGAAAAGCCATGGCGCTCCAGCGAGCGGGCAAGGGTGGCCACGTCGCGCTTGCGATTGCAGAAGATGATCGCGTTCTTGAGGTTCTCTTCGCCGCGGATCAGGCGGCGCAGCGCGTCGCGCTTTTCCTCCGGCTTGCCGGAGACGCGGACGATCCGCTGCTCGATCGTCTCGGCGGTCGAGTTCTGGCGGGCGACCTCGAGTTTGATCGGGTCGCGCAGGAACCGGCTGGTCAACCGCTGGATTTCCGGCGGCATGGTGGCCGAGAAGAACAGCGTCTGCCGGCGCGGCGGCAACAGGCCACAGATGCGCTCGATATCGGGGATGAAGCCCATGTCGAGCATGCGATCGGCCTCGTCGATGACGAGGATGTCGACGCCGGTGAGCAGGATGCGGCCGCGTTCGAACTGGTCGAGCATGCGGCCGGGCGTGGCGATCAGCACGTCGGCGCCGCGATCGAGCACCTTGTTCTGGTCTTCGAAGCTGACGCCGCCGATCAGCAGCGCAACGTTGAGCTTGTGGTTCTTGCCGTACTTCTCGAAATTCTCGTGCACCTGCGCCGCGAGCTCGCGCGTCGGTTCGAGGATCAGCGTGCGCGGCATGCGGGCGCGGGCGCGGCCACTTTCGAGCAGCGTGAGCATGGGCAGCACGAACGACGCGGTCTTGCCGGTGCCGGTCTGTGCGATGCCGATAATGTCCCGCTTCTGCAGGACATGCGGGATAGCCTGCGCCTGGATATCGGTGGGCTTGGTGTAGCCGGATGCGGCAACCGCATCGATCACCTTGGCGCTGAGGCCCAACCCGGAAAAGTCATTTGCCAAATCAGTGGTCCGCTCAAGTAGGGAAGGCAGGTCGACGGGCAGCTACTTGAGGAGGTGCGGGTCGACGAAGAGGTCGCAAAGTACAAGCCGGATAATCAGGCTTCGCCTTGCAGCAACCGATCCGGACTCCGCCCTGTCCGGGGCTGCGCGCGACGCGCCCGGAACATAGTGGAAACCCCTTGCGAGTCAACGGGGTTTGGGGGGCGGGGTTAATTGGAGGCGATCAGGCCTTGCCGAGATCGAGTACGACGATTTCCGGCCAGTTGCCGATCCGCACGGGAATGACGGAGCAACCAAGGCCGCGCGAGACGATCAGCTCGCGTCCTTCGACAGTGTAGTGGCCGGCAGGAAAGCGGCGCGAGCCGAGCGATGCGGCCCATGGCCGCCAGCCGAAGAGCGAAATCTGGCCGCCATGGGTGTGGCCGGACAGCGTGAGGCTGACGCGGTCGGGTACTCTGGGGAAGATATCAGGCTCGTGGGCGAGGAGCAGGGTGGGCTCGCCCGTCGGGATCTGGGCGAGTGTGCTATCGAGGTCGTCGAGCCCCCAGGTGTGCCGGCCGTCATGCGCGCCACCCGGCAGGATACCCATCTGGTCGCCGAGACCGGCAAGCCAGAAGGCGTGCCCGTCCTTCTCGAGGCGGATGGCCTGGTTGACATAGGTTGCGATGCCGGCATCACGCAGCGCCGTGCGCGCCAGCGGTGTCTTCGAGTGGTCCAGCTGGAACGCGCGATCCTCCCAGTAGTCATGGTTGCCGAGAACCGCATGTACGCCCAGCGGAGCGGTGAGCTTGCCCAGCGCGGTCGCCCACTCGTCGTTCGCAACCTGGCCGGTCCTTAGCCGCATGCCGCTGACATAGTCGCCGAGCAGCAGGATGATATCGGCATCGAGTTCCTGTGTCTGAGTGCACAGCTCCTCGATGCGTCTGAGATCCATCCACGGCTCGCAGGCGTGGATGTCGGCGATCACCGCCGCGCGCAGCTTCAAGCCGGTGGGCCAGCCGCGCGGCGTAAGGGCGTAGGTGGTGACGCGCGGGCGGGCAACGGCTTCGATAAAGGGGTAGGCGGCCGTGGCGATCAACCCAAGCGCACTCACGCCGAGAAGCTTCAGCAGTCCACGCCTGGTGATCATCGTCGTCCGGCCCCTCAGGGACGCCCACTCCCGGTCCCTAAATATCCAGATCGGTGACGAATGCGGCGTTTTCCTGGATGAAGTCGATGCGGGCTTCGGCGGTCATCGGCCTAAACGAGGCGTCAGTACTCCAGTGTCACTGCGAAGTCCTTGCTGCTCCGTTCGGGTCTACGATCCTTGGCGGTCACAGGCAGTTGCTGATCTTCAGGTGACAGCCGTATGTGACCCCAGTCACGAAAAACAGGTAGCCGATCAGCACGACAGCACCTACCGCGATAACTAATCGTGACGCGGTGTTCCAGCCCAGGCAAATGGCAACCACCGGAGCAGCCGCCAAGCTCAGCGCCCGACCGAAATTGATCCAGTCGTCAATACCAGTTGAGCGCTGCAATTTGTACCCGGCTGACTGTGCCACGATCAGCGCAACCAAAGCCAGCAGACCGACGCCTATGCGCAACCACCACGACAGCGAGCGAATTGGCGGTGGATCGGTCAAAGCAGTACTCGCGCTAAATATCCAGATCGGTGACGAATGCGGCGTTTTCCTGGATGAAGTCGAAGCGGGCTTCCGGACGGTTGCCCATCAGGCGGTCGACGGAGAGCCTGGTCTCTTCGAAGTCGTCGCGGATGCGGACCTGCAGCAGGGTGCGGGTCTTCTTGTCCATCGTCGTCTCGCGCAGGTGCACGTAGGGCATCTCGCCCAGGCCCTTGAAGCGGGTGATGTCCGGCTTCTTGCCCTTGAACTCGTCTGCCAGCAACTGGTCGCGATGCGCGTCGTTCATCGCATAGGCGACTTTGGGGCCGGAACTGATGCGGAACAGCGGGGGCATGGCCAGGTAGAGGTGGCCGCCCTCGATGAGTTTCGGCATCTCCTGGAAGAAGAAGGTCATCAGCAGCGAAGCGATGTGGGCGCCATCGACGTCGGCGTCGGTCATCAGGATGATCTTGTCGTAGCGCAGCTCGTCTTCGCGATAGCGCTCGCGGGTGCCGCAGCCCAGCGCCTGGATCAGGTCGGCGATGGCCTGGCTCGCCTGCACCTTGTCGCGAGTGGCGCCGGCAACGTTGAGGATCTTGCCGCGCAGCGGCAGGATGGCCTGGCTCTTGCGGTCGCGCGCCTGCTTGGCGCTGCCACCGGCCGAGTCGCCCTCGACGATGAAAATCTCTGCGCCCTGGGCCGCCGATTGGGTGCAGTCGGCGAGCTTGCCGGGCAGGCGGAGTTTTCTGGTCGCCGACTGGCGGTCGACCTCCTTCTCCTTCTTGCGCCGCAGTCGCTCTTCGGCGCGCTCGATGGCCCAGTCGAGGAGCTTCGAGGCCTGGTTGGGCGAGGCAGCCAGCCAGTGATCGAATGGGTCGCGCAGCGCGGTATCGACGATGCGGGTGGCCTCGGGCGAGCTCAGCTTGTCCTTGGTCTGGCCGACGAATTCCGGCTCGCGCACGAACACCGAGAGCATGGCCGAGCACTGCACCAGCACGTCTTCGGCGGTCAACTGGGCGGCGCGCTTGTTGCCGCTCAGTTCGGCATAGTTGCGCAGGCCGCGGAGCAGGGCGGCGCGCAGGCCCTGTTCGTGGGTGCCGCCATCGCCGGTCGGCACGGTGTTGCAATAGGAATTGACGAAGCCATCGCCGAGGCACCAGGCCACAGCCCATTCGACGGCGCCATGCGTGCCCGGCTTGCCGATGGTGCCCGCGAAGATGTCCTCGGTGATACGCGGCTCGCCTTCGATGCGGTTGGCGAGGAAGTCGCGCAGGCCGCCCGGGAAATGGAAGGTGGCCTTGGCCGGCACGTCCGCCGTGGCGAGGCTCTCGTCGCAGGTCCAGCGGATCTCGACGCCACCGAACAGGTAGGCCTTCGAGCGGGTCATCTTGAACAGGCGGGCGGCGGAGAACTTGTGCTCGCCGAAGATCTCCGGATCGGGGTGGAAGCGCTGCGTGGTGCCGCGCCGGTTCTGCACCTTGCCCACGGTCTCCACGCCGCCCAGCGGTTTGCCGCGCGAGAACGCGATGCGGTAGAGCATCTGGTCGCGCGCCACTTCGGTGATGAGGCTGTCGGACAATGCGTTGACCACCGAGACGCCGACGCCGTGCAGGCCGCCCGAGGTCTCGTAGGCCTTGCCGTCGAACTTGCCGCCGGCGTGCAGGCGCGTCATGACGATCTCGAGCGTCGAGACGCCAGGGAATTTCGGATGGTTTTCGACCGGGATGCCGCGGCCGTTATCGGTGACGGTCAGGAACCCGTCCTCGCCGAAATGCACCTCGATGCGGCTCGCATGCCCGGCGATCGCCTCGTCCATCGAGTTGTCGATGACTTCAGCGAACAGATGATGCAGCGCATTGGCGTCGGTGCCGCCGATATACATGCCGGGGCGGCGGCGCACCGGCTCGAGGCCTTCGAGCACCTCGATGTCGGCAGCCGAATAGGAAGCAGCGTGGGCGACGCTGGAGGTGGGGCTGGCAGTAGGCGCTTTCGGCGTGGGAGGTGCAGGCGTGCGCTGCGGCGCAGCGTCTTCGCCATCAGGGCCGAAAAGGTCTTCGATCGCCGCCATGAAATCTCCGTCCGAGGCGCGAATCGAGCGCCTCACAAGCTCTAGCATACTTGCTGCTTTGGGTGGGTTAAGCGGGAGGTAGGGCCCGGCGCTCGACCTGTCAACCGGTCGTGAACGGCATGTGAATGCACGGTTCCGCGAGCGTTCAACGGCTGGGCATTATTTCACGGCTCGAGATTGCGGAGCGCCCAGCTTGGGCCGGTAGGCAGTGTCCGGGCTGGGCGTTCGGCAATCTCACATCGTCTGAGCCTGATCTCACTCGGAATTCCCCGGCATGTTGCCCCAACATGAACGGTGGATGAACGGGCGATATCGCATTGGTTAAGAATGCAACCTTTAGGGTCGTGGCACGCTAGTGGACCTGGCACCAGTAGACCTTGAAGGAGACTATCATGACCTCAATCCTATCGTCCGTGATGAAGTCCGGCCGTGCCGCGATCGTTGCGGTGACGCTGGGTGCGGCAGCGTTCACTGCCATGCCGGTCCAGGCGCAGTCGTTCAACTTCGACTTCGGCATCCAGGGTGGTGGCAGCAGCTTCTCGTACGGCTTCGACAATGGCCGCAGGATGAAGCGCGACTGCCTGACCAACAACGAAGTCCGCCGGGGCCTGCGCCGCGCCGGCTTTGACGATATCCGCTTCGTCGATCGTCGCGGAGTCCGGGTGAAGGTGGTGGCCGACTATGGCCGTCGCACCTACGCCATGACCATCAACCGCTGCACCGGCCGCGTCTCGGATATCGAGCGGCTGCGTCGCCCGTATTCGCCGGGCTTCCAGTTCCAGTTCCGCTTCTGATCAAGTTCCGGCGGGAGCCGGTTCCTCCCTCGCGCTCCCGCCAGATCCCGGCCCCTCAGGGCCGGGATTTTTTGTTTCGTGAGTTGCAAAGGAGAACGACATGAAAGCTACTACGCTCATCCGCGCCGCCGTGCTCGGGCTGGCGCTCGGCGCTTCGGCACTCCCCGTGCAGGCGCAGAGCATGCAGTTCCAGTTCGGCTTCGGCACCGACGGCTTCGGCTTTCGGCGGCCGCTGATCTGCATCGAGCTGACCGACCGGCAGATCCGCAACGCCGTGCGCCAGCAGGGATACACGAACATCTTTCTCAACGTGCGGAACGATCGGCGCATCCAGGTGCGCGCGACACGCGGGGATTGGGTCTATCTGCTTCGCGTCTCGACCTGCACCGGGGCGATCCTCAATCGTGAACGGCTGCGCCGCAGCTGATGAAATCGCCAGTGAATCCAATGCGTCCGGTTCCGTACAAAGGGCCGGGCGCATTGTTTTGGAGCACTTGATTCAGACTTCGTTTGCTTCTCGGAAGCACTTTCTTAAGCGCTCGCGGGTATGAATTTCACATACGGTTTTTGTTCGGAGTAGCCGTATGCGCGCCCAAGCCAAGAGCGGTCTCGCGTACTTTGAGACAGCGTTGAGGGCGCCACGCGACAGCGGATGGCAGCAGGCCGGATTTGATAGTTTTGCGTACCGGCTTGCCCATCTTGCTTTGCCCCGCCCGCTGACCCTCGTCGCCATTGCTACGCTGTTCTACCTGGTGTGACGTGGGGGGGCTCGGAAGCCCATGGTGTCCCATGCGCCCCGGCGTCATCATCATGAAGCGGCGATCTCCGTTTGAGCCTGGAAGGCGCTGCAACTCACCCTTTCAGGTGGGCGGCTCGGTTCCCCCACCCACCGGGTTTGGGGGCAACCTGGTGCCAACCGACGCCCTCAGCTCTCGAACCGCCTGTCCTTGGGGCAGCCTGCAAACAGAGGTTTCCGCTTTCGCGGGAATAACCCGGTGGCTGGGGAGGGGTTGGCAGGCAGCCACTTGACCTCCAATCGCCCCCGGTGCTCTAAGCATTCCGTCCGCAATGCCAACCAAGGAGGGTCGCGTGGGCTATCGTCATGACCAGCACCGCAGTCGCGGCCCTGTTTCGGCCCTGCAGCTTTAGTTGCAGGGCTGGCCGAACGGGTCCGGACGTCCTCGTCGTCTCACACCATTCTGGTCTGCCCAAGCCGGCTCCGCTTCGTGCGTGAGCCATTGCCGGCACCGGTAGTCTCTGTTGGTCGCATGATCGAACCGCAAAAGTTTGCAACTTCTTGCTGATCACGCTCCGAGCATGGACCGCCAGAAGACCAGAGAGACGAAAATGGGCTCGATCAGCCTCAAGCACCTTTCCATCACCGCCACCGATCCGCTGTTCCGCGACCTGAGCCTCGTCGTCGCCGATGGCGACCGCGTCGGGCTTGTTGCAGGCAATGGGCTCGGCAAGACCTCGCTGCTGCGCGTCATCGCCGGACTGGCGGAACCCAGCGGCGGCGAAGTGGTGCGCTCGCGCGGGCTGCGCATCGGCTATGTCGAGCAGGACGTGCCGGCGGCGCTGATGTCGCTGACCATGCGCGACGCCGTGCTCGATGCCCTGCCGGCGGCAGACCGCGAGACCGATGCGTGGCGGGCCGATGTGGCGCTCGACGGGCTGGAGACGCCCTATGAGCTGCGCGACCGGCTGGTTTCGGCGCTGAGCGGCGGCTGGCAACGCTTGATGCTGATCGCGCGGGTATGGGTGACCGATCCTGATGCGCTGCTGATGGACGAGCCGACCAACCACCTGGACCTGTCAAAGCTGTTCCGGCTGGAGACCTGGCTCAACCGTGAGGCCCGCAACATTCCGCTGATCGTTGCCAGCCACGATCGCGACTTCCTCGACGCGGTGACCAACCGGACGCTGTTCCTGCGGCCGGGGACCTCACGCTACATGCCGCTCGGCTACTCGGCGGCCCGGCTCGAGATCGAACGCGAGGACGCATCTCAGGAAGCGCAGAACGAGCGCGACCTCAAGGAAGCGAGCAAACTGAGGAAACAGGCAGCCAAGCTCAACAATATCGGCATCAACTCGGGCAGCGACCTCTTGGTGGTCAAGACCAAGCAGTTGCGCGAACGGGCCGCGAGGATCGAGGAAGCGGTGCGGCCGACACACCGCGAGCGCTCGGGCGAGATCAGGCTCAGCAACCGCGGGACGCACGCCAAGCTTCTGGTCGGCATCGAGAACGTCACGGTGACGACGCCGGCAGGGCAGGCGCTGTTCAAGATCGACAAGCTCCACATCTTCCAGGGCGATCGCGTGGTGCTCCTGGGCAAGAACGGCGCCGGCAAGTCGCAGCTGGTCAAGCTGATCCACCGCGCCATGGTGGAGCCCGACAGCGTGCCCGGCATAAGAGTCACGCCGTCGCTGGTACTGGGCTACACCGACCAGGACATGTCGCAACTGCCAGTCAAGGAGACGCCCGAGAGCTTCATCTCGGTGACATTCAAGCAGCCGGACGCCCGGGTGCGGAGCCTGTTGGCGGCGACCGGATTTGTCATCGAGAAACAGTCCCGGCCGATCGGGCAATTGAGTTTCGGCCAGCGGGCCCGCCTGGGGCTCCTGGCGCTGCGGCTGACGGAGCCGAACTTCTACCTGATGGACGAGCCGACCAACCATGTCGACATCCCTGGCCGTGAGGCGCTGGAGAGTGAAATCCTCGCCCACGAAGCGACGGCCGTGTTGGTCTCGCATGACCGCAGCTTCGTGCGGAATGTCGGAACGCGGTACCTGGAGATCAGCGGCAAGCGACTCAAGGAGGTCGATGGACCGGAGCCGTTCTTCGAGGAGATGATGCTGGAGACTGATCAAGTCTAGATCGTTCGACTTAGTGTAAATGACCTAGGAGATCGCGCGGCGACAGATCTGGTGAGCAAAAATCGCTCTCGGCAGGGCGGATGTCCCGTGTTGTCACGCCGAAATACTGCGCAGTTGGTTCGGCGGTAAGGTCTGAGTCATAGCCGGATAGGCAATCTTGCGTAGGATAGCGTGAGGTTGTTCGGCGATGGCGCAGATGATGCAGAATGGAAGCCCAGGCAGTGCCGGCGCGAACAGTCGCAAGGATGTTCGCTTCATCGGCGACGTGATGGGCAGCTACGTGCTGGCGGCGCGCGCGCACACACCGGGCGCCGTGCAGGTATTCGCCTGCCGTTCGCGCAGCGTCTCGGCCCATGAGGCGGTGGTGAACGCTCCGGTCAGCGGGGCGCCCGGCGATATGTTGACCATGACATTGCAGGGGCTGGGCATCATGCGCGGCAGGATCACCCGTATTCTGGAGGGCGGCTTTGTCGTGGCGTTCGATTGCAGCGAACAGGAGCGTGTCACGCTGGGTGCGAGGATCGACTGGCTGAAGCGCCGGACGCTGAAGACGGTCAGCGATCGGCGGGCGCACAAGCGCGTGTTGCCCCGGGAGACGCGGGCTAACCTGACACTGGACGACGGGCAACGCTTCGACTGCTTCATCATCGACATGTCGCAGTCGGGCGTCGCCGTCTCGGCCGATGTGCTGCCGCCGGTCGGCGCGCCGGCCGGGGTGGGCGCGATCCCCGGTCGGGTAGTGCGACACATCGAGGCCGGGTTTGCCGTGCAGTTCGCCGAGGTGCAGCAGATTGGCCAGCTCGAGGCGCTGCTGACTCTCAAGACCAGCGACCAGCGCATCCTCGCCGGGGAGCGGTTGAAGCTGAGCAAGTAGTGCGCACGCCGGCTATGGCAAACAAATCCTTGCCGGAGTGCCAAGGGATTTCCAGTAGGGCGCAACAGGCCGTTCAAGCTTACACGCTAGCGTGATGATAACGATTACATCGAACGCCAGCCAGGAAGCTTGCAATGGGGCAGAACGCCTCCCAGCGCTCCAGCGACATCCGCTTCATCGGCGCGCTGATGGGGCGCTACCTGCTCGCCAGCCGCAAGAACCGCAGCCATCGAGTGCAGGTGTTCGCCTGCCGGCTGCAATCGATCTCGCCGCAGCTGATGGTCGCGTCGGCGCCGGTGCTCGGCGCGCCGGGCGAGGAGCTCTCCGCCAACTTCGAGCCGTTCGGTACCGTCAGGGGACGGGTCGAGCGGTTGATCGACGGCGGCTTCTCGATGGCCATCGAGACCAGTGCCGAGGAGCGCGACCTGCTGATCAAGCGCATCGGCTGGTACAAGAAGCGGGTCTTCCATGGGGTCGCCGACAAGCGGGCGCACCGCCGGGTGATGCCCAGGGATCCGCGCTCCACCATTCTGTTTGCCGACGGGAGCCGCCTGCCATGCCTGATCATCGATATGTCGCGCTCGGGCGCGGCGCTATCGGCTGATGTGCAGCCGGACCTCGGCACCCCACTGGCGGTCGGACGAGTAGTAGCGCGCGTCGTGCGCTGGCTCGACGTCGGCTTCGCCGTGCAGTTCCTGATCGAACAGGAGCCGGAAAACCTCGAGGACCGGCTCCACCTTGTCGAAGCCTGACGGCTAGCGCTCGGTGAAGGCCAGTTTCGCCCCGAGCGCCACGAAGGCGGCGGCGAAGGTGCGGCGCATCCAGGTGAGGACGCGTGGGCGGGTGACCACGTGCTGGCGCACCGCAGCGGCAAATACACCGTAGACGGCGAAGATCACGAAGGTCATGGCCATGAACACCGCGCTCAGCTCCAGCATCTGGGGCAGGGCGGCGGCGCTGTCGGTCCTGACGAACTGCGGCAGGAAGGCAAAGAAGAAGATCGACAGTTTCGGGTTGAGGATGTTGATCAGGATGCCTGAGACCAGCACCTGGCGGACCGACTTCGGCGCCGCGTCGGTGTCGACGCTGAGCGCGCCTGTCTCGCGGAGCGTCGCCCAGGCCATGTAGAGCAGATAGGCGACGCCGAGATACTTGATGATCTCGAAGGCGAGCGCGCTGGTGTGGAGCAGGGCGGCGAGTCCAGTGATGGCGGCCGCCATGTGCGGGATGATTCCCAAGGTGCAGGCGAAAGCCGCGAGGATACTGGCACGGGCGCCGCGGGTCAGCCCGGCGGCCAGCGTGTAGAGCACGCCGGTGCCCGGCGAGGCGACGATGACCAGCGTGGTGATGAGGAATTCGGGCGTCATGACGGGCTCCGGACCAGCGAGGGCTGGGCCAGCATAGTCATGCCGACAAAGAGCGCCAGAGAGTTGGCGCTGCAGGTGATTTGGTATCTTCGCAAGTCGCTGCTAGGCTTCGCCGCATGAAGCGCATCGTGCAAAGCCGGCCGATCGACTCGCCCTTCGTCGAGAGCATCAGCTCCGTTCGTTTCGACACGACCGGGACGACGCTGATGCAGCCCGATGGTTGCTGGGACATCGCCATCATCAAGCGCGGCGACGAGACCCTGGTGCTGCGCACCGGGCTCACCACGCAGGCGGTGGTCTATGAGCACGAAGCGGGCGATGAGCAGCTGGTGATCTCGTTCAAGCCGTACAGTTTCATGCCGCTGATGCCCGGCGATATCATGCGCGACGAGGGCGTGATGCTGGAGAAGTTCGGCAAGGGCGGGTTCTGGATCGGCACCGACGTCCGGGAGATCCCGACCTTCGAGAATGCCGACGTGTTCGTCGAGCGGCTGGTCCGCGACGGGATCATCGACAGCAACGAGCTGGTGGCCTCGGTGGTCGAGGGGCAGCCCAAGGCGATGACCGAGCGTACCCTGCAGCGGCATTTCCTCAGGACCACCGGGCTCACCTATAAGCACTTCACGCTGGTACAGCGGGCGCAGAAGGCCGTCGCCATGCTGCAGATGGGCCGGCCGGCGGTGGATGTGGCGCTGGCGCTGGGCTTTTCCGACCAGGCGCACATGATCAACTCGCTGAAGGCGATCATGGGCCAGACGCCGAAAGAGATCGCTCGCGCCGGGACGAACGAGGTTGTCGGAAACTTCCAATAATCCAGGATGGGGGTTGGGTACGAAGGGGTGTCTTCACCGATCACCCCCGAAACGGAGTACCCGAAATGGCCACCATCACCCCCTTCAAGATCGACGTTTCCGCCGCTCAGCTGCAGGACCTCAAGGACCGTCTGGCCCGCACCGTGATGCCGAGCGAAGTCGATGGCAGCTGGGCCGCCGGCCCCACCAATGCCTATGTCCGTGGCGCCGTCGACCGGCTGCTGGGTGGCTTTGACTGGCGCAAGGCCGAGGCCGAGATCAACGAGCTGCCGCAGTTCACCACCGAGATCGATGGCCAGAACGTCCACTTCATCCACGTGAGGTCGGCTGAGAAGAACGCGACGCCGCTGCTGCTGATCCATGGCTGGCCCGGCTCGATCGTCGAGTTCCTCGACGTGATCGGGCCGCTGACCAACCCGATGGCGCATGGCGGCAGGGCCGAGGATGCGTTCGACGTCGTGGTGCCCTCGCTGCCCGGCTTCGGCTTTTCCGGTCCGACCCGCGAGGCTGGCTGGAACAATGTGCGGATCGGCAAGGCCTTCATCGAATTGATGAGCCGGCTCGGCTACCAGCGCTTCGGCGTGCAGGGCGGTGATGCCGGCGCCATCATCGGGCCCGAGATCGGCCGGCTGGCGCCGGAGCGGGTGATCGGCGTGCACCTCAACGCCGCGACCATGGGCTTCATCCCGTTCGGCCCGGTGTCGCCGGAGGAGATCGCGACCTTCACCGACAGTGAGAAGGTGCGGCTGCAACGGGTGCAGCGCTTCATGGCGGAGCATTTCGGCTTCAACGTCATGCAGTCGAGCCGCCCGCAGACGCTGGCCTACGGCATCTCGGACTCGCCGGCGGGGCTGCTGGCCTGGATCAGCGAGCTGTTCACCAGCTTCGGCGATCGCGTCGAGGCCGTGCCGATGGATCGGTTCCTCACCAACTTGATGATCTACTGGTTCACCAGCACTGCCGCCTCTTCGATCCGGCTCTACTACGAGAATGCACATGATCCGGAGGCCTGGTCGCCCAAGGCGAACTCGGGCGTCCCGACCGGCGTCGCGGTATTCGGCTTCGACGAAGTGCCGATCCGCCGCTACGGCGAGACCAGCAACACCATCGTGCGCTGGAACGAGTTCGATGTCGGCGGGCACTATGCGGTGCTGGAAGTCCCCGATGTGTGGGTCGGCGACGTGCGCGGGTTCTTCGGCCAGATCGGCTGAGCCGCGACCTTTGCGAGAAGGGAAAAAGGGCCCGTCCGGGCCCTTTTTCTGGTTTCGGTCAGGCGGCCGGCTGGCGGCGGAACAGGCTACGGATCGCCTTCCAGGCCGGGCCGATGACTTTGCCGGCCACCGGGATCAGCAGCAGGCCGAGGGCGAGGCCGAGAACCAGGTCGGCGAGGATCGTCGCGAGCCCTTCGACGAAGCCGCCGAGCGCCGGCAGCATTGCTTCGGCGCCATGGGCAATGGCTTCGATCAGGTGCTCGATCTGGTCGAGGCCGAAGCCGGCGAGGCCGTGCACGACAATGCCGCCGCCGACCCAGATCATCGCCGCCGTGCCGACAATGCTGAGGGTCTGCATCACCCACGGCATGGCGATGAGGATGCCACGGCCGGTAGCGCGGCCGAGGCCGGTGCGGCCCCTGCTGGCGAGCGCCAGGCCGAAATCGTCGGCTTTGACGATCAGCGCCACCGCGCCGTAGACCGCCGCGGTTATGCCGAAGGCGACGACCACCAGCACCAGCGCCTGCTCCCAGAACGGCAGGTCGGGGAGGGCGGCGAGCGCGATGGTCATGATCTCGGCCGACAGGATGAAATCGGTCTGGATGGCCCCGGCGACGCGCTCTTCCTCGAGCTTCCTGGGATCAGCGGCAACCGGTGCGGTCGCCTCGGCCTCGTGCGCGTGCGCCTCGTGCGGGAACAGGGCCTCGAATACCTTCTCGGCGCCCTCGTAGCAGAGATAGGCGCCGCCGATCATCAGCAGGGGCGTGATCAGCCAGGGTGCAAAAAAGCTCAGCGCCAGCGCCGCGGGCAGGAGGATCAGCAGCTTGTTGCGGATCGAACCTACGGCGATGCGCCAGACGATCGGCAACTCGCGGTCGGCGGAGAACCCGGTGACGTAGTTCGGCGTCACCGCGGTATCGTCGATCACTGCGCCGGCCGCCTTCAGCCCGGCCTTGGTTGCTTGCCCCGCGACGTCGTCGATCGAGGCGGCGGCAACCTTGGCGAGAGCGGTCACGTCATCGAGAAGGCCTAGTAGTCCAACGCTCATTGAGAAGTACCATCGTTGCGGGCGTCGAGCGCCTCAATATCGAGAAGTGTCGGCAGGAATTCCGGGTGAGCCGCCGCTACGGCCGAACGGAGCCAGAGACCAGCCGCGTCGTCAAGGCGCGGCACGTAGCGCGTGAGATCGGATATGTCCTTGTCGCGCGGCTGTTTGCATTTGTAGAGCAATTGGATCGCGGGCGCGATGACCGGCAGGCCCGACCGGGTGGGAATGAAGACGGTCCCCATGGCGTGGCGAACCGACAGGTCCCGGCGATAGGCCCACTGGCCATCCAACTGCGCCTCCGCGACGATCTCGAAATCCCACAAGGTCTCGCCATGGCGGCGGAGCCACAGGCTGAACGGCGGGGCAGGGAGCGCGGTTCCAGGCTCATACGGCGTCAGCTGCTTGTTGCGGGCGACGGCCATCTCGAAACGGTCGAGGGTCGGGAGCAGGGCAGGCAGGTCGGCGAGAAAGCAGCTGATCTCGATATCGGAATGCGGGCGGCTGACGCCGCCCTGCCACAGGTCGAGCGCCCAGCCGCCAGCGATGCCCCAGGGCACGGTGGCCTCCGCGAGCCACTCGGCAAGCTCATCGGGCGATGTCTGGCGCCAGCGGCTCGACATCAGAGGGCAGACAGGCGGGCTGCCTGCAGCTTGCCTTGGGCGAAGCCGGCGCGGGCCGAGGGGGCGCGGATCGCAGGGTCCATCTGGTTGACGTCCATTGGCAGTGAGGGATTCCGGGTGAGCGGTGTTCCGCCTGTGGCAGGTCCTGTCCATCGAAAAGCAGAAGGGCCCGTTGCCGAGCCCTTCCATATTCCTTCGATCGATCCGGCGCTTAGGCCGAGTAGTACATCTCGTACTCGACTGGGTGCGGGGTGTGCTCGAACTTGATGACTTCCGTCATCTTCAGCTCGATGTAGCTGTCGATCTGGTCGTCGTCGAACACGCCGCCGGCCTTGAGGAAGTCGCGGTCCTTGTCGAGGGACTCGAGGGCTTCACGCAGCGAACCGCAAACGGTCGGGATCTGCTTCAGCTCTTCCTTGGGCAGCTCGTACAGATCCTTGTCCATCGGATCGCCCGGGTGGATCTTGTTTTTGATGCCGTCGAGGCCGGCCATCAGCAGCGCGGCAAAGCCGAGATAGGGGTTCGCCAGCGGATCGGGGAAGCGGACTTCGACGCGCTTCGACTTCGGCGACTGGCCGAAGGGGATGCGGCACGAAGCCGAGCGGTTGCGCGCCGAGTAGGCGAGCAGCACCGGAGCTTCGAAGCCCGGAACCAGACGCTTGTAGGAGTTGGTGGTCGGGTTGGTGAAGGCGTTGATCGCCTTGGCGTGCTTGATCACGCCGCCGATGTAGTACAGCGCTTCCATGGAGAGGCCGGCATACTGGTCACCGGCGAAGAGCGGCTTGCCGTCCTTCCAGATCGACTGGTGGCAGTGCATGCCCGAGCCATTGTCGCCATAGACGGGCTTGGGCATGAAGGTCACGGTCTTGCCGTAGGCCTGGGCGACCTGCTGGATGACGTACTTGTAGATCTGCACGTCGTCGGCCGACTTGATCAGCGGGGCGAACTTGATACCCAGTTCGTGCTGCGCCGAAGCCACTTCGTGGTGGTGCTTTTCGACGGTGACGCCCATCGAGGCCATGGCGGCGAGCATTTCACCGCGCATGTCCTGCGCGCTGTCCAGCGGCGGCACCGGGAAGTAGCCCTTCTTGAGGCCGATGTGGTGGCCGGTGTTACCCGACTCGTACTCGGTGTCGTTGTTGATTGGCAGTTCCGAGTGATCAACCGAGAAGCCCACCTTGTAGGTGGTGTTCGAATAACGGACGTCGTCGAAGATGAAGAATTCGGGCTCGGGGCCGAACACCACGGTGTCGCCGATGCCGAGTTCCTTGACGTAGGCCTCGGCCTTTTTGGCCGTTGTACGCGGGTCGCGGTTGTACGGCTGGTAGGTCAGCGGCTCGAGAATGTCGCAGTTGATGGCGAGGGTAGGGGCGCCGAAGAACGGGTCGAGATAGGCCGAGTTCGGATCGGGCATCAGCACCATGTCGGACTCGTTGATGGCCTTCCAGCCAGCGATCGAGGAACCGTCGAACATGGTCCCTTCCTCGAAGAGATCCTCATCGACGACCGTCACATCCATGGTGACGTGCTGCAGCTTGCCGCGCGGGTCGGTGAAGCGGAGGTCGACGTACTTGATGTCCTCGTCCTTGATCTTCTTGAGGATGTCGCTTCCAGTGGTCATTAGGTTCCCCTGTGTAAGTCTGGAGTTGATGCTAGGGCAGGTAGACGCGCGAAGAGGTGCCCCTAGAGCGCGTCGTCGCCGAATTCGCCGGTGCGGATGCGGATAGCCTGTTCGATCGAATAGACGAAGATCTTTCCGTCGCCGATGCGGCCGGTTTGCGCAGCCGTGCGGATCGCTTCGATCGCTTTTTCGGCGAGGTCGTCGGGGCACACCACCTCGACCTTCACCTTGGGCAGGAAGTCGACGACATATTCCGCGCCGCGGTAGAGCTCGGTATGTCCCTTTTGACGGCCGAAACCCTTGGCTTCGGTGACGGTGATGCCCTGCAAGCCGACTTCCTGCAGCGCTTCCTTCACTTCGTCGAGCTTGAACGGCTTTACGATAGCCTCGATCTTCTTCATTCAGGCCTCCAACAGGCACCGGTCGGGTGCCGCTCGGTTGTATGCAGGGTCCGTGCCAGCTTCCCGGCAGCGGAGAAAACCTTGCTAAAATAAGCGCCTAGGACGAACATCTGATCCGCCGCTCTAGGCACGGCGGCAGGTATCTGCACAAAGAATGTGCATGAAGCTGCCGATTTGCTCATTTCGGTGATCCGAAACGAGCAAACGGACAGTGGCAAAGATCGGTTTGCAGCGAAAGTGGGCAAATGCGGTGGCTGCCAGGGTTCGAAAGCAATTTCGTTGACCCTGACCCGGTCAGTTGGTTGGCTGAGTGATGCGTCACCGGACGACCCGCAAAAGTGCGAGACGATCAAATCGCGCCAGATGCGCGAGCCTGAAACAGCGCTAGTCGGATGGAGACGATGTCGTCAGAGACTCGCGAAACGCGCGCCCCCTTTCAAGTGCTGGTCCTTCCCTACCGGCAGGTCTCCGAGGGAGAGTTTGCGTACTGCATCTTCCTCCGGGAGGATGCTGGGTACTGGCAGGGAATTGCGGGGGGTGGCGCCGTAGGAGAAACAGCGCTCCAGTCGGCTCAACGCGAAGCGCGTGAGGAGGCGGGGATCGATCCGCTCAATCCGTACCTGTGCCTTGAGACCAGATCGTCCATTCCAGCTTCCGACGTGTGCGGCTTTCTCTGGGGAACCGACGTCATTCTCATTCCTGAGTATTGTTTCGCCGTTGAGGTGAGTACCGACTTGATCCACCTGTCGAATGAGCACGCGAGGTATGATTGGGTTAGCTATGAGGTCGGGCTAAAGCGGCTCAAGTGGGATAGCAATCGCACGGCACTCTGGGAGCTGAACTACAAATTGCACAACTTGCTGACCACCGCCCGGCGCATATAGATACTCATCCTCCACCGCAGAAGGCAGGCGCGGTCTGAAGGGCGTTCCCGACGGTCTTTCTCGTCAGAGGCTGGTTGGGGCGGTGACCTGCTGGAAGGGCAAGGCCGGATTGGGACGCCAGGAACGCATATGAGGCGATCTCGAGGGCGACCGACGTCGACATTGGTGAGTACAAGGTGGAGACCGGCCTCCAGCAAGTCCTCCAGTGACAGCCACCTCTCCCTTTGACCTTCCCCAATTCTTCACATATATGCACGCGACCCGGCCGACGGGGCACCTTGCGGGTGTGGCGGAACTGGTAGACGCACTGGATTTAGGTTCCAGCGCCGCAAGGCGTGG